>Ga0209941_1000003_pt1 | contig 930098 bp, 860 predicted proteins | sample ThiBiot_300_plan_FD_183945 | JGI IMG/M metagenome (GOLD analysis project Ga0209941, IMG submission 183945) | Wastewater bioreactor microbial communities from Cape Town, South Africa - Thiocy_solids_1 (SPAdes) | ecosystem: Engineered > Bioremediation > Thiocyanate > Unclassified | place: South...
GTTGCTGGAATGCAGATCGATGGCTGCGTAAAGTGACATGGCTGCCTCCTGTCGCGGGGCGACGTTGAAACCGTGGTAGTTCCAACGTACCGCCACGCGCGGGAGGCGGCGACATGAGTATTCAGGGACAATTTTCCAAGGACCACGCGGTCTGTAAATTGTCCCTGACACCTTTTTTGCATTCCGTCGTCGGGCGGTTGCCGCAAGCTTCGCTGGGGTGCCGGCGACAAGGGCAAGCGCGGCGGCGTGCGCGTGATCTACTACGGCTTTACCGCGCAGGGACAAGTCTGGTTGCTCGCGATCTATGCCAAGTCGCGGCGGGGAAGCCTCCCGGCGAATGTCATCCGGTTGCTCAAGGAGCAGGTGGTGAAGCCATGAAAAAACTCGGCAAGGCAATCCTCGAACGCGACGCCAGGCGCGACATCGGCGCCGACGTGCTGGAGGCGATACGCGAGATCAAGGCCGGCGGCGGCCGGCGCTTCACGGTGCAGGTGACCGCCGCCACGGAGGCCCGCCTCAAACTCGGCCTGTCCCAGGCCGACTTCGCCGCGATGCTGGGCGTCTCCGCGCGCACGTTGCAGGATTGGGAGCAGGGCAGGCGCGAACCGAGCGGCGCGGCCAAGGCGCTGCTGAAGGTGGCGGTGGCGGCGCCGAAGACGGTGCGGAAGGTGCTGGCGGCGGCTTGAGTAAGTGAGCCTGACCTCGTTCTTGCTAATTTATCGGGTGCGATAGGTGAACCTGGCCCCGTTCGATTTGGCGTTGCATCGTTTGGACGAATCACAAGGACTGATATGACCCAATTGCCCGCTCCCCATGATTTCATCGATATTGATGAAGGAACCCGTACGGTGCACGGTGTTACTGCCCGCGTACCTGTGCGGGCTACGGCGACGCTTACGTCAGCGGTGCTTGGCAGAGGCAGCACGCCGGTGCATGGAAATGATCCGCCGGGATTCGTACGAGGCACATGCCCGGAGCACCATCAGCGTGGCCATTTGATCGGGAATCAGCTGGGAGGTCCCGGAATCAACCCGAATCTCGTCACCTTGAGCGAGGGCACGAACCACCCGTTGATGGCCGAGTTCGAAGGCATGATCGCAGCTCATGTGCGGGCCAACCCCGGCGTTGCGTTCACGTATGTCGTCGACGTCATGTATCGCGAGGACGACTACCTTGACCTGAGCAACGGGCGACTCGGTGTGATGGGCAACCCGTACTGCCAGTTTCCGGCCCCAAGCCATCTGCTCTTGTCCTTTTACAACCATGTCGCCGGCGTAATCAGCTATCCGCTGAACGCACAACTACCCGCGTATGACATGCACGGCAACGCACTGATCATTCCCAATGGGGTTTTCAAGTTTCACTACGGCAGTCCAGCCCATGTCGCGGCGAATTGCTGGGCGGCCGTCCATCACACCGACTTCGTAAGCTGTGCACAGCCTGGCTGTGGGAGCAAACGAAACAGCGCCACCACGTCCTGGATGTTCCAATGGCACAGGTGTCCAAACTGCAACCACGTGCTTTGCGGCACATGCGGCCGCAAGTGCGCATCGGTCGGTTTTTTCAGTCGTGCGCGGATGTGTCCGGTCTGCACCGGCGCCAACGCCATACCGATGATGCTCTGGTAGGCGCAGGAGATAAGAGGTATCAGGGACAATTTTCCCGGCGCCACGCAGTCTGTAAATTGCTTCGGACACCCTTCTTCCGCCCGTTGTCGGCAGACGACTATCCAGGGGAACACATCGATGAGCAGGATCTTCATGACTGCGGCGGCGCTTGCGCTGTTGACCGTGTGCACGGCGCGGGCAACGATTACGCCGGCACCGAAACTCGGCGACCGGGCCGCTGTGCCGGCGGCAGATCTTGCCCGGCTGGTGCAGCAGGCCTTCACTGACGCCAGTCACAATGACACGGCGTCCGCACAGGCGGAACTCGACCAGGCGATTCATGCCGAGGGTTTCGACGACCTTCCGACGGATGTGCGATACCGCGCACTGCTGATTGCCGGCCTGATCGCCACACAAGACGGCCAGGACAAGAAGGCTCACGAAATGGTCGTGCGGGCGACGGCTTTTGACGAGGCCGATGAAACGGCGTGGACCACCCGCCTCTCCAGCGCGTTCTCCGTCGGCGATTACAGCGATGCAGCGCATAGCGTGGCTGTCTTTGCCCGGCGCTGGCCCGGCAAACTGGGCAACGTGAATGCCGCTGCGATCGGGCAGCTTCATTACCAGTTCCTGCAGGTGCAGAACCCCGATGCCGATCGAGAGATGCTGGACGCGCTTTTCGACGCGGAGTGGCTGGAGGACGGTGTCGAGCCCAGCAGTTTGTGGCGTGACCTGGCGTTGCTGCACATTGAACGCAACGACATCGCGCGCGCTGCGGCGGTCGCTTCGCGGATCATTTCGGCTCAGGCCGCGCTGAGCATGCGCGTGGATCGGCGCTTTGACCCCATCACCCTCAAGCGCCCCCGGGATTTCGATATCGATCGCCTGGTCGCCGCGGAGATCAAGGCGGCGGAGGAACGGGTGAAGGCCCAACCGGGTCGGCTTGAGCCCATTGCGGACCTTCAGAAGCTGTTCCTGATCACCGGCGAGTATGCGCGCGTGCTTTCGATCAGCGACACGGTACTTGCTCGTGCCGGGCAGGGAGACGGTGCCAAGACCTACGCCGACTTTGACGACAGATACGCCTGGGTGCTCGACAACCGTTCACGGGCGTTCAAGCGGCAGGGACGTTGGGACGATGCCGTGCGGACCGAAGTCTTGGCGGCGCGGCGCCCCGAGCATGGCGGCATGAACGTAAGCCAGTTGATCAATCTTGGCGGCCTGTACGCCGCTCTCGACATGCCCGACAAGGCGGCCGAAACCATCGTCGAACTCGGCAATATGAGTCCCTTCGGTCGCATGCAGCTGGAAAGCGTGAAACTGCGAATAGCTGTCGCGAAGAACGACGCGGCCGCCATCGCCGCTTCCATGAACTATCTGCGTGAGCATCGCGCCGATGCCATTGCCACGTGGGAGGACGCTTTGCTGTTCCGCGAGAAGCTTGACGAGGCCGCGTCCCTGCTTGTCGAGCGACTGCAGAAACCCGCTTGGCGGAATGCCGCGCTCGTCGACATGCAACATTACGCCGACGTCATCGAAACGCCGGCGGAAAAGCTGATTCGCGACCGCTGGAACAAGGTCACCGCGCGGCCCGATGTCCAGGCCGCCATGCAGAGGGTCGGCAGGGTGGAGCGGTTCCGTATTGCGGAGGCGTTGCGCTAGGGAGGGTCGAAGACGGGAGGCAGAGAACACGCGATTTGTTGAGGTTGCTGCCGACCGAGCGCGATGGCCGGGAATGTCAGGGGGCACGCGGTCAGCTATCGCTGGATACGACGTATCTCGTCGGCTGGCTGCTGGAGCATGGGCGCGTGGCGGTATTCACGCATCGACTCAGCCTGCCGGAGCCGGTCATCGTCGTTCGCCGTACTGATGGCGAGCCTTCCGGCTACGAGTCCTTCCCGTTGCCGGACGGTACCGCGATCTTGAGCCATGGCGTGTGAGTGTCCCGGGCCCAAACCTTTGGGGGAAAGGGCCGGCCCGACCTGACATCGCCCCCTTTCGCCGTCGGCGCGACAACCCCCGTTCCATTGATGCTGGTCAATTGACCGCCAGGGGCAACTGCTAGGCTGAGGCACCCGCTTGATGACGGAGCATGCCATGGCACAGACCGACGCACCCCCGGGCGAAGGCTGGAACGAGAGGCTGCCGGACGGCACGGTCGTGCGAATCCGCTCGATCGGCCGGCAGGACGCGGAGCTCGAACTGGAGTTCCTCAACCATCTGTCGCCGGCATTCCGCAGTTCGCGTTTTCTCGGCCTGGTCCGCGACCCGACGCCGGAGGTGGCGCGCGAGCTCACCAATCTCGACCCGGCCCGTGCCGTGGGTTTCATCGCGCTGGTCTCGCAGCAGGGGCGCGAGCGCGAGATCGGCGCCGCGCAGTTTCATGCCAATGCCGCCGGCGACAGCTGCGATGCCTCGCTCACGGTGAGTGGCGAATGGCGGCAGCGCGGTGTCGGTTCGCTGCTGATGCGCCATCTGATCGCCGCGGCAAGGGCGCGCGGCATTCGGCACATGCGCGCCTACGCCCCGGGCCGCTCCGGCGGCGGCGATCGCCTCGCGGCGAACATCGGCTTCCAGCGCCGCCTGGATCCGCGGGATCCGGCCACGGTGATCTACGACCTGAGCCTGGAATAGCAGGCGGCCAGCGGGGTCGCGGCAATGCGAGCCGGCCCGCGGCGTGCCGCGGTCGTACCGAAAGGGACGGCGTGACCGGCCACGCCCTTTTCAGCGGTCGCCGCGGCCGCGGGGCCTTGCAGCGTCGCGTCGGCGCTCGCTCCACCAGCGCAGCAGGCCGTAGGACAGGCGGACCTTTTCCTGGCCGACCGGCAGGTCGGTGTGGGCGAAGATCCACGACGATTTGCTGAACGCGATCTGCTGGGCGGGGTAGACGCTGCGGTGGCCGATGATCAGGTAGGCGGCGACGCAGGCGCCGGCCACGTACAGCGTCGAATCGGCGCCGAACAGCTCGATGCCCATCAGGATGGCGGCGATCGGCGCGTTGGACGCCGAGGCGACCACGGCCACCAGTCCCACCGCCGCGCCCAGCGCCGGCGCCAGCCCCAGCAGGTGCGCGAACGCGCCGCCCAGCACGGCGCCGATCACGAACTGCGGAGTCACGACCCCGCCATAGAAGCCCGAGCCCAGCGTGATCGCCACCAGCAGGGCTTTCCACAGGAAACCGAGGTACGGCATCGTCTCGCCGTGCAGGGCGCGCTCCATGATCGGCAGGCTCAGCCCGAGGTAGTCGGACGGCACCACCATGACCAGCAGCGCCAGCACCACGCCGCCCAGCAGCGGCACCAGCGGCGGCCACAGCGCGTAGCGATCGCGCAGGCGTCCGAACAGCCGCTTGGCCTGTTGCAGCAGCTCGACGAACACCCACGCCGCCGCGCCGCACAGGATGCCGATCAGCACGGTCTTCAGGAACAGCAGCTCGGTGAAGTCGCTGACGAAGGCGATGTGGTAGTGGGGGTAGGGCACGCCCAGGTACTTGCTGAACTGGAACGCGGTGACGCCGGCCACGATGCCGGGGAACAGGAAGTCGTGGCGGATGCGGCCGATCGCCAGCATCTCCACGCCGTAGATGGCGCCGGCGATCGGTGTGCCGAACACGCTGGCGAAGCCGGCGCTGACCCCGCACGCCAGCAGCCGCTTGCGCAGCTCGGGGTTCAGGTGCAGCAGCCGGCCGATGCCGGCCGCCAGGCTGGCGCCGATGTGCGAGCACGGCCCTTCCTTGCCGGCCGAACCGCCGCAGCCCAGCGTGATCAGCGCGGCGACCGGCTTCACCCACAAGGTGCGGAACGGCATCCGGCCGTGCTGCTGGTTCACCGCGACGATCGGCGAGTCGCTGTAGCCGCTGCGGCTCAGCCGGTAGCCGTAATGCAGCAGCAGGCCGTTGGCGAGGCCACCCGCGACCAGCAGGCTCATCTGCCAGCCCAGCGGCACCGCGTAGACGCGGCCCTCGGTGGCGAACAGCAGGCGCAGGAAGATGCTGCAACCCACGCCGACCACGGCGCCGGTCAGCATCGACAGCACCAGCCACTGCACCACGGTTGCCAGCATCACGAGCGGTTCGGCAAGGCGCAGGCGTGGCATGGGCGGGGCACCGGATCGGCTGATGGAGCGGCAAGTATAGAGAGGCGCCCTCGGCTTTACCGACGCGGGCAAGCGGTCGCAGGGCGATGTCGGGTTCGGTTCTTCGCCGCCGTCAGTAGATCGTTCCAAGCCCGTTTCCCGAAAGCCGCCCCGAGTGTCTCCGCGTGGCGGTCAGCGCCACCTTGTCGTCCTCTGCCAGCGCGGCCAGCTTGCGCCCGTTGAAATACTTGCTGACCAGCTGCGCATTGGCGAAGGTGTTGGGCCCGTTCCAGCTCTTCGGCTGCACGTGGTCCACCTCCGGGCGATTGCGCCCGCCCATGCGCACGAGCGTCTGGAAGGGATCGCTGTCGGCGTCCTGGTCCGAACGCAGGAACGCCTTGCCCGTTGCGCGCGCGCTGTACAGCGCGTTGGCGATGTAGATGCACTGCTTCTGGCGCGCGCTGAACTTGCTGGCTTCCTGCGGCGCGGAGCAGCCCAGCTCGACCCGGATCGCGTCCATGAAGCCGTAGGGCTCCGCCTGCGGTTTGGCGGGTGGCAGGTGCCGCCGGATGATCGCCGTCAGCTGGGCCGTGTCTTCGTCGGCGGCAAAGGCGTAGGGGCTGGGCGTGGCCACGGCCATCTCGATGGTTTCCAGGAACGGCTTGACGTCCAGCTCCGATTCGAAGGCGCGGATGGTGAACTCCCGCGGGATCATCGGCAGGTCCTTGCGGTAGTTGACCGAGACCACCATGATCTTCAGCCGCGCATCGGCATAGACCTTCTGTTCGATCGCGCGATAGGTCACCTGGTTGAAGTAGGAAAACATCGGCGCGATGTTGTGGCTGATGTCCGGCCCGCCCAGGTCGACCGAGATGAGGTGGCCGTTCTCGAAGCCGATCAGTTCCAGATCCCGCTCGTGGGAGGCCTGCATGTAGGCGGCGGTCGAACCCATCAGCGGGTGGGGCGCGCCCTTGCGGCGCTTGGGCACGGCCGAGCGGGTGATCGGCCCGGTGATCTGGCGCACCTGCTGCATGGTCGAGCCGTCGGTGTGCTGCGCGTGTCCTGTCAGTATCGTGAACTTTCCGTGGACGTGGGTGCCCATGCGTGGTTTCCCTTCATGAAGTGGATCCGTGCCAGCGCGCAGCATAGGCGAAGGCGGCAACGGCAGGCAAAAGCTGCGGGGGCACGCGGGCGCAGGGCAGGGGCGAGGCCAAACCGGCGCCGCAACGGCGGCCGCTGCCGCGGCGGGCCGGCTTCGACTCCGGCGCCGGCCCGGACATCAGCCGGACGGCGACTGGCCCGTGAACACCGCCAGTTGCGCCGCAAAAGCACGCTGGTACGCCGGCCGCGCTTCGCCGCGGGCGACGTAGGCGGCGAGCTTCGGGTACTCGTCCAGCAGGCCCGATGGCTTCAGCCGCTGCAGCGTGTGCACCATCATGAGGTCGCCCGCGCTGAACGCGCCGTCGAGCCAGTCGGCGTCGCCCAGGCGAACGGCAAGGTCGTCCAGCCGGGCGCGGATGCGATCCTTGATGAGCGGCAGGCGTTCCGCGCTCCAGGGCTTGTCGCCTTCGGCAAACTTCGCGGTCTGCAGTTCGAGGATCGGCGGCTCCACCGTGTTGAGCGCGGCGAACATCCACATGACGGCGCGCGCCCGCGCGTTCACGTCGTGCGGCAGCAGCCCGGCATGGCGCTGCGCGATGTGGAACACGATGGCGCCGGACTCGAACAGGGCGAGCTCGCCTTCCTCGTAGGTGGGAATCTGCCCGAACGGGTGCAGCGCGCGGTGCGCGGGTTCCTTCATGGCCTTGAACGACACCAGGCGAACCGCGTAAGGCTGGCCCGCTTCTTCCAGCGCCCAGCGCACGCGCATGTCGCGTGCGAGGCCCTGGCCGCGGTCGGGCGAGCTTTCAAAGGCGGTGATGGTGGGGGTCATGGGAGGGCTCCAGGTGATGGCATGGCGCCATGGAAACCGTGTCATTCAAGGGCGCTTGTCCGGGCAATCAATGCCCGTTCCTTCCAGCGGTCGACGTTCACGCCTTTCACCAGCAGCCAGAGTGCGAGAGAAAGTTCGGCCACGAGGCAAGGCATCAGGATCGCCGGGAACAGCCGCGCTTCGAACTCGGGTGCGAGCAGCAGGGCGACGCTGTTGATGAGATAACAAAGTCCGGCTATCTGCATGAGCACGCCCAGCAGCGGTGGCAGGAAACCGGACTTGCGGATCAGATGGCCCTCCACCAGACACACGCAACCAAAGAAGATCAGCCCCACGCCGAAGCCATATTCGTGCATCTCTATGGCGGCGTAGGACCACACTTGCAGCTGGGCCGTATCGATGGCTTTCAGGTAGGCGTTGTTGCCCAGCAGAAGCAGCGGCACCAGCAGGGTCAGTTTGTTCACGGCCAGCACGGCGGTCTGGATGAGGTTCAGAAGAAGATTGAGCAGCGCCAGGTTGCGACTGACCGGCCGCAACAAGACGTACAGCGCCCACATCACGAAGACGTCGCACACGTGCATCAACAGGTCACCGCCTATGCCGAGTCGCCACAGCGATTCGGAGGCCATGATCCGGCCGGCGGTTTGCGCCGCATCGCCGGCCACGACCAGCTTGCCGCGCACGAACAACTCGCCCATGGCGCCGGCAACGATGATGACCAGGTAGAGCAGGCCGCCAAAGCGTGCATAAGCCTGCGGCGAGGTTTCCATTGCGGAGGTTGCCAAGGTGAACTTCCTTCAAGCCGAGTGCGGGAGCGCAGGTGCTGCAAAGTTATCCGGGCTTTCGTCGCGTGGAGCGCGCCACTGGGCATGGCTATCCGGCCCAGGCGATTGGCAGGGTGGTGCGGTGGAGCCGGTCGCTCATTTCCAGGGCGAACGGCTTTCAGCCGCGTCGCGCCGCCTCGATCGCGGCGATGTCGATCCTGGTCATTTCCATCATGGCCTCGAATGCGCGTTTGGCCGCGGCGGGATCGGGGTCGGTGACCGCGGCGGTCAGGGCGCGCGGGGTGATCTGCCACGACAGGCCCCACTGGTCCTTGCACCAGCCGCAGGCGCTGGCCTGGCCGCCGTGGTCGATGATCGCGTGCCACAGGCGGTCGGTTTCGGCCTGGTCGTCGGTGGCCACCTGGAACGAGAACGCGTCGGTATGCGGCACGCCGGGGCCGCCGTTCAGGCCCAGGCAGGGGATGCCCATGAGCGTGAACTCCACCGTCAGCACGTCGCCCTGCCGGCCCGCCGGGTAGTCGCCCGGTGCGCGATGGACCGCGCCCACGGCGCTGTCCGGGAAGGTTTTGGCGTAGAACGTGGCGGCGTCCAGGGCGGCGCCGTCGTACCACAGGCAGATCGTGTTCTTGCTGGGCATGTCGTTTCTCCGGGTTCAAGGGCGGCAAGGTGCCCTTCCTGCCAGCGACGAACGACGCGCGCGCCGATCGACACGCGGGACCGGAGACGAAGCGATCCGGCGCGGCAGCCCGCGGCGGGCGGAACTTGCGCGCGCTACTTGATCCGGGTATCCGTCGCCACCCAGTTGACCTCCCAGGTCTTGCCGCCGTCAGCGGAGAAGGCCTGCTCGAAGCGGATCGTGTCGGCGTCGAGCGGCGTGATCACGAAACGGACGAAGACGGCGCGCCCGTCGAAGTCTTCCTGGCCGTAGAACTCGCCGCGGCCGTCCACGAAGCCGCCGATCGTCGGTGGTCCCAGCGTGCCGACGCGGCTGTTGGCGAAGTTGAGCGTCCATTGGTGCGACTGCGGGTTGTACAGGCGCAGGTTCAGTCCCTCGAAGTGACCGGCCGCTCCGTCGGCGGTCAGCTCGACCAGGTTGGCGCGGCCGTTCCAGACCTTGCGCACGGTGGAGACGCCCGCGTATTCCGCCCATGCGTCGGACCCGGACAACGGGTGCAGGCGCCGCCTCAGCTGCGTTTTCCACGTGCCGATCTCGAAATCGAAATCGTGCTGCCCATCGCGCGGCGCCTGCGCTCCAGTCGTGTCCGCCTGCGCCGGTCGTGCGCAGGTGGACACGACCGGCAGGCCCGCGAGGAGCAGGACGGCCAGGCATGACAGGAAAGTACGGGAGTGGTTCGGCATGGCATGCTCCGGCGTGAGTCGATTGACCGAACGCTAGAGGCAGCCATGTCCAGCCACAAGACGGCACGTCCAGGTGCGTATCCGCTGCGCAGGCCCGATCCGCTGGCTGATTGCCCGCTGCATGCGGCATTCGTCGCGGTCGGCGGCAAATGGAAGCTCACGATCCTGTATTGGCTCGCCCGCGAACCCAACCACTTTTCGGGCCTGCTGCGGCGTGTCGCGCCGATCTCGCACAAGGTGCTGACCGAGCAGCTGCGCGAACTGGAGGCTGACGGCTTGCTCGAACGCCTGGTGACCGGACCGGTGCCGCTGCCGGTGCAATACCGCGTGAGTGGCTACGGAGAAACGGTCTTGCCGCTGGTTGAGCAGGCGCGCGTGTGGGGCCTGGTCCACCTTGAACGCACGCGCGGCCGGAAACCGCTGCCGATGGCGGCGGCGCTGGGCTGTGGGGATGCGCTTGCGCCCGCCAGAGGGGACGGCGCCGCGGGCGAGGAACCGGATGAGGCATGAGGCGACAAGGGGGCGGAGGCAATCGAGGCGCGACCATTGCCTGCATCCCCCTGGCGTTCAGACCATGGTCGCGGACGCCGCCGCGGCGGCCTGGCGACGGAACGCCGCGGGGCTGGTGCCGTGCACGCGCTTGAACGCCTGCCCGAACGCCGCCCGCGAGGTGTAGCCGCAAGCCTCGCCGATCAACTCGATCGAACGCGGCGTCTCGCGCAGCAGCCGTGCGGCCAGGTCCATCCGCAAGGCGGTGACCACGTCCATCGGCGTGGCCGGCGACAGCCCGGCGAAATGCCGCGCAAAGCTGGCGCGCGACATGCGGCTGACCCCGGCCAGCCGTTCCAGCGTCCACGGCTCGGCCGGTGCGGCGATCACCGCAGCCAGCGCAGGCGCCACGCGGGCATCCATCAGCAGGGCGAGCAGGCCTTGTTGCAGATCGCCCTCGTCCATCAGCGTGCGCACCACCAGGGTGAACAGCGCCGCGCACAGGTGCGCGATCACCGCGTCGCCGCCGGGCGAGGCCTGCAGGCTCTCGTGGCGCATGGTGTGCATCAGCGCGTGCAGGCCGGCGTAGTCGTCGCGGCCCTGCGTGTGCAGGTGCACCACCTCGGGCAGTGCCTGTAACAGCAGCGCGTGGTGCTGGCCCAGCTCGAAGGTGCCGCAGAGCACGTCGAAATCGCTGCGCGGCGCCTCGCTTGCCAGCTCGACCAGGCGGCCCAGCGGGCGGCGCACCTCGGCAAACGTCAGCGTGGCGCCGTCGGCGTGGCGCATGGTGTGCGCGGCGCCGCGCGGAAACAGCACCAGATCGCCCGCCACGAACGGGCGCCGCTCGCGGCCCACTTCCAGCACGCCTTCACCGGCCAGCGCCACGTGGTACGGCACCTGGCCCGGCGGCGCTTCCGGGTGCGGGGCCGACCACGTGCCAGCGAAGCGGCACAGCAGGTCCAACCGTCCGCGCAACCCCATCGAGGCCACCAACGCACTCAAGCTGTCCATCGGTCACCTCCAGACGAACGAAACCAAGATCGAGACGCGCGGAACACGACGGCTGGCGCGCGAGGCCCAGCATTGTCACTACCGGCCGATGCCCAAGGCAACGCCGGCTCTTTCTTTCACAGGAGTAATCGCCATGACCCGTTTGCACACCCTCGCCCTCGACCAGGCCGACCAGGAAACCGCCGAGCTGTTCGGCGCCATCAAGCGCAGCATCGGCAAGCTGCCGAACGTCTACGCCACCATCGGCAGCAATGCACCGGCCGTGCTCGCGCACGTGCTCGGCACCGGCGCCACGCTGGCGAAGAGTTCCTTGTCAAAGCGCGAGCAGGAAGCGATCAACCTCGCCGTGAGCGAAGCCACCGGCTGTGACTATTGTGTGGCCGCCCACACGATGACCGGCAAACTGGCCGGCTACACGGCGGAGCAGGCGCGCGAACTGCGCACCGGCTCGTTCGCCGGGGATGCGCGCATCGATGCGCTGGTGAAGTTCGCCCTGCACCTGGTGCGGCAGCGCGGCACGCTGGATGCCGCCGCGGTCGACGCGCTGAAGGCCGTCGGCTTCAACGATCGCCAGCTGGTGGAAATCCCGCTGGTGGTGAGCGCGATCCTGTTCACCAACATGGTCAACCGCATCAACGACACCACGCTGGATTTCCCCAAGGTGGCGTGAGCCAGTCCGCGGCATCGACACGGGCGCCCAATCGGGAACGGGCCCAGGTTCGGCTATCCCTTGTGCGGAGGCGGACCTGGGTCCGTTCCCGGTCAGTAGAACCGGATGCCCGACCTGAGCACGAGCTGGAAAAACACCAGCAACGCCATGACGGCGGCGAACGGATAGGCGAGCGGCCAGGCGGCGGGGGCACCGCTGGCCGCGACCCCGCGCAGGCGCCAGGCTGCCGCCTGGATCCAGGGTATGCCGGGCAGGATCACCAGCAACGGCACCAGGACAACCTCCAGCAGCTCGCGCGGGATGCGGAACGGGATGACCAGTGCGCTCGCGAGCACGGCCGGCAGCGTTACGGCCCGGAACACGAACCGCGTGCGGGCGCCGGGGCTGCCGATGGACGCCGGCGAGTCCGCGATCTCGAGCGCGGGCTGACGCAGCTGCCAGGCAAGCAGCGGCATCAGGACGAGCGCGAGCAGGCCCGCGCCCAGGCGTGCGCCGGCGCCGAGCTGCAGGCAAGCCATCGCCATGCCGACGTCGCTGCCCGGGCTGAGTGCCCCGACGACGACCTGGGGCAAGGCCATGAAGCAGCCGCAATAGGCCATCCAGAACAGCCACAGCCGCGTGCTGCCCGATCGCTGCTGCGGACGCCGCAGCAGCCACAGGCAGAACAGGCCCAGCGACAGCGTCGCCAATGCCCCGGTGCCCTGGAACAGCGCGGCGAGCGGGTTCGTGCCTTCCCAGCTGTGGTTGTTGTGGTACAGGGTCGGGCGCAGGCCGGGCGTGAGCGCCTTCGGCAGCACCAGGAACAGTTCCTGGATGAAGAACGTCAGGTTGAACGCGAGGACGTAGAGCGCGGTCGAGGCCGCCGTGAGGCGCCAGCTGGGGGCGGTCGCCGCGGGCACGGCGTTCGGGGTGCGCGCGGACGCGAGCCTGGCCAGCCCGAGCGCCAACGGGGCCACGATGATCGTCAGCGCGGCGGTGGCGAGAATCAGTGTCGGTCCGGCAGCCATCTTGCCGCGTCTCCTCGGAGGGCAAAAAGCATGTTGCCGACCCCTGTCCGCACTGTCGATAGGCCGAAATGGCCAGGGACGACTTCCGCTCCGGCGGATGGTCATTCGCGGCAAGGGCGCGAGTCCGAGGCCCGGAAGAGGCGTTCGTTCGTGGCGAAAAAGGGCGCCCTGTCGGAGCCTCGTCCTTACCTGCCTGCCGCCACCTCGATGCACAGGCACGGATCGAAATGCGGGTTCTCGTTCACCCCGCCGGAGCAGTAGCCGCGCGGGTTGCACACCACCCGGGTGCCGTTCGCCGTGTAGTCGAAACTGTCGTGGGTGTGGCCGTGGATCCACAGCGCGGCACGACCCATCAGCGCGCTGCAGTCGGACACGAAGGCGGCGCTGACCGGCGAATCGGCAAAGCGCGGGTGGACGCTGCGCGGGGTCGGCGCGTGGTGGGTGATGACCACGGTCGGCCCGGCGAACGGTTCCGCCAGCACGGCGGCGAGCCAGGCGTGCTGTTCGGCGAACAGCGCGGCGGCGTCGGCCGGGGTGAACACGCTGCCGTCGGCGTTGCGGATGGCGGCGAAGTCGCGCATGAACTTCGCCGACGCCGTCATCGCAAACTCCTTGTGGTCCACGCCGAACAGCGCGAAGTCGGTCCACAGCGTCGCGCCCACGAAGCGCACGCCATCGATCACCTGCGTGCCCTGGTCCAGCAGCTGGACGCCGTATTCGCGGGCGCTGCGGGCCATCGCCTGGCGCACTTGCGGGATCGAACCGCCGTAGAACTCGTGGTTGCCGGGGACATACAGCACCGGCCGGCCCAGGCCGGCGGCCCACTGCATCGCATCGGCGGCCGGGCGCCGGATGTCGCCGGCAAGGATCGTCACGTCCGCCGCCAGCTCCGGCGGCGGCATGCCGTGCGCGCTCAGGTGCAGGTCAGACAGGATGTGCAGGCGCACGCGGTGCTCCCTTAGGCGTCCGCAGTCTCGACGGCATAGGCCTCGACCAGCGGCTGGTAGTCCTCCATCGGCGGGAAGCCGGCGTAGCTGTGCTTCGCCGGGGTCGACGCCCAGGGCAGCCGCGCGTCGGTGCAGGTCTCGACGAACGGCACGAAGTCCGCGTGCGGGTCGAGCACCGAGGCGCGCAGGTTGACCAGCCAGTCGAGCCCGGCCGGCCGGGTCATCACCCACGACTTGCAGAACGCGCAGTACAGGTGGCTGTGCTCGCCCTGCAGGCCGCCGCGGACCAGTTCGCCCTCGATCACCTCCACGCCGTCGGCCGGCAGCGCCAGCGACAGCGAAAACGCGCTGCCGGTCATCTTCTGGCAGCCGTGGCAGTGGCACGCCATGCTGAGCATGGCCGGCTTGCTGACGCGCAGACGCACGCGGCCGCAGCGGCAGCTGCCGGTGGCGGGGAGCTGTATCGGATAGGACATGGACGGTTCCTCGCCTGGAAACGGATGCAGGGCCATCCCGACGGCGTGGCCGCGTTGCCCGGACGGCCTATTTAGGCACACGCGCGCCGGCAGGTCACTTGCCGCCGGGCGGCGCCTGCTGCGGCGTGGCACGTCGGAATCGGGCGCGATGGGACACGAGTCAGCGCGAGCCGCTGCGGCTTCTGGGCCGGCGGACCGCGGTGACCTTGCCGCTGTTGCCGCCGCCGCAGAAGAATCGCTCGCCGCCATCGGACTCCAGTCCCGACACGAACACGCCGGCTGGCATCTGCAGGCTCTCGAGCACTTCGCCGCTGGCAGGGTCGATGTGCCGCAGCTCGCTCTCGTCGCCTTCCCAGGTGGCGTGCCAGAGCTCGCCGTCGACCCAGCTGACGCCGGTGACGAAACGGTCGCAGGTGATGGTGCGCAGCACCGCGCCGGTGTCGGGATCGATCTGGTGGATCTTGCGCTCGAGGTATTGGCCGACCCACAGCGTGCCCTCGGCCCAGGCGAGTCCGGAGTCGCCGCCGGCGCCCGGCGCCGGAATGGTGGCGAGCACGCGGCCGGTCGCCGGATCGATTTTCCGGATGCGGTCCCCGGCGATCTGGAACAGGTGGTGGCCGTCGTAGGCCGTGCCGGCGTGCGCGGCGACATCGATGCGGCGCGATGCGTCGCCGCTGGCCGGATCGAACGCGGTCAGCGCGTCGCCGCTGGCGAACCAGACCTGATCGCCGTCCCAGGTGACGCCAGCCACCTTGTCGACGCCTGCGAAGGGACCGTACTCGCTGATGACTTCGGCGTTTGATCGTTTCATGGCTTCATCCTAGTCGCCGGGGAGCGGAGCCGGGAGTAACAAGCTTGTCGGGAATCCCGGAACGGGCGGGGTGATCCAGCGACGCGCGCGGCCGCGACCGAACGAATCCACCTTGCCTGCCGTGGCCAGCGCGTCGAGTGCGCGCTGCACGCTGCGCTGGCTGCTGCCGAGCGCAAGCGCCAGCGCCGAACTCGACCACGCCTCGCCGTCGGCGAGCAGGGCCAGCACCGCCGCATGCGCATCGTCGACCGGCCGCGCCAGCACGACGACCTCGCTGGCGCGGTGCGGCGCCAGTGCGAAGCCCTGCTTCGTCGCGCCGACGCCGGCCAGCGGCCGAAGCAGCGTGCGCAGGCGTCCGATTTCCACGCGCAGGCGCGCGCGGTGCGACTCGTCGGCGTGGCGGGTGCGGAAGGCTCGCGCGATCAGTGTGGCGCGCGGCACATCGCCGGGCCACGCTTCGGCCAGCGCCCGTGCCAGCGCGAACAGGGTCGGGCGCCGCTCGAGCGAGATCAGCGAGCGCGCATCGCGCACGAGGTATCGGCACCCATCCACGACGAAGGCGGGCGAGGCCAGCAGGGCCTCGACGTCGCCGAGTCGGAGCAATCGCTCCTCGCCGTGCGCGATCAGGCGCGCCGCGGGCAGCTGCAGCACCCGCAAGGCGTTCCGGACCTCGGCCAGCAGCGCCGGGATACCGCTTCGGCGAGCCGCCTGATCGGCCCGCGCCAGCGCGGCGCTCGCCGTCGCCGCCTGCAGGCGACGCATCGCGATGCCCGCGACGACCAGCTCGCAGGCGGCCCGCGACGACGGCGGCAACGCGGCGGGGTCGAGTTCGGCGAGCGTGCGTTCGGCGTCGTCGGGACGTCCGGTCAGCAGCAGGCGGCGGGCCTGCAGATAGCGCGCATGCGCGGCGTTCGCGCGATCGCCGTGGGTTTCCAGCGTGGCCCGCGCGGCATCGAGCGTTTGCGCGGAGCTGCCGAGGTCGCGCGAGACCAGGGCGATCTCGGCTTCGGCGACGGCGCAGCGCGCGCGGGCGACCGCTTCCTGCGCACCGAAGGCCCGCGCGGCGCGGCGCAGCAGCAGCCGGGCCCGCGCGAAATCGCCGAGCTGGGCCATCGCGATGCCGCGCAAGGCAAGCGCCGGCGCGTCGTCGCGCAAGGCGACGCGCTTCAGTGCGCCGAGCGGGTCGCCCGCCGCCAGTGCCCGCGCCGCGGCAGTGATCAGGGAGTCCATTCGGGGGAGCCCGTTTTCAATCGCGCCACACTTGTCACTCCCACCGGTCGGCGATCCTGCCGCAGTCTATCCCACGAACGAAAACCGCCGTGCCGGCGACGGCTGGCCATCGACAACCCGCGAACCGGAGGAGAGACGACATGAAAGACATCGCCGCGTGGGGCTTCAGCTGGATGCCGCCGGTTGCCCGGGGGCGGGTGCGCGACCTGCGCATGCACTGGGCGTTCGCCGCATGAATTCGGGAAGGAGAGCCGCAATGATCACCGACAAGGTCGGAACGCGCGAAGAATGGCTGGCGGCGCGACTCGAGCTGCTCCGGGCCGAGAAGGAATTCACCCGGCGCGGCGACGAGCTGGCACGGCAGCGGCAGGCGCTGCCGTGGGTGCGCGTCGACAAGGACTACCGATTCGACACCGAGGAAGGCCGCGTTCCGCTGGCCGACCTGTTTCGCGGCTGCTCGCAGCTGCTGGTCTATCACTTCATGTTCGGGCCGGATTTCAAGGCGGGTTGTCCGTCGTGCTCGTCGATCGCCGACGGCTTCAACGGCATCGCCGTCCACCTGATCAACCACGACGTGATGTTCTCGGCGGTGTCGCGCGCGCCGTTGGCGACGCTGCAGGCGTACAAGCGCCGGATGGGATGGACGTTTCCGTGGGCGTCCTCGAGTGCCGGCGATTTCAATTTCGACTTCAATGTCTCCTTCACCGAGGAGCAGCAGCGCGCCGGGCAGGTCGAGTACAACTATGCGCGCGGCAGCCGCGCGGCGGACGCGGCGCCGCTTCCCGAACCCGTCGTGCAGCTGGCCGACACCTGCGGAACCGATGCGGCCACCTACGTGCGCGACCGGCCGGGCATGAGTGCGTTCGTGCTCGAAGACGGCGTCGTCTACCACACCTATTCGACCTACGCGCGCGGCGTGGACGGCCTTTGGGGCATGTATCCGTGGCTCGACCGCGCGCCCAGGGGGCGCAACGAGACGGGCATCTGGTGGCGCCGCCACGACGAGTACGACCGGCGCTGAGCGATGTGCCGGCGGCGGCCCGACCATGCTGCGGGAGCGGAGGACGACATGTGCGACACACGTGCCGGAACAGGCATCCAGGCAACCGCCAGTCGCGGCGGCAAGGCGACGGTGCTGCATGCCGCCGGCTGGCTGGGGCTGGCGGCGGCGCCGACGTTCGCGCTGATGGCAGGCTGGACCGGCGTCCTCGGCGGCGGGCGGATGGACATGGCGTGCCCGGCCGCGCATGGCCTCTGGTTGCCGGGCAGCATGGCGCTGATGTACGGACTGATGAGCGTCTTCCACCTGGCGCCCTGGCTGAAGCGGGCCGCCCGGCGCCGGCACGGCATCCGCCGCCGGGGCTGCCCAGGCCCGGCTACGCCGGCACGCTGACCACCGGCACGAAGCCGCCGAAGATCATGCGCTTGCCGTCGAACGGCATCTCGCCGGCGGCCGGCATGCGCGGATCGTTCATGATCTTCTCCATGCCGGCGTCGCGGGTGGCCTTGTCGGGCCATTCGATCCACGAGAACACCACCGACTCGTCCGGTTTGGCCTGTACCGCGCGGCGGAAGTCGGTGAGCTTGCCATCCGGCACGTCGTCGCCCCAGCACTCCAGCACGCGGGTGGCGCCGACCTCCAGGAAAATGGGGTCGAGCGTGTCGGCGTGGGCGACGAACTGCTCGCGGTTGGCGTTGGGCACGGCGATCACGAAACCGTCGATGTAGGGCATGGCTGTCTCCTCGGCAATGGCGGCCGGCAGGGTCGCCTTCCTGCATGCGACGAACGGATGCGGGCGGGATCGACAGCCAGCGGCCGGGAAAGGCGGCGGCCGCTGCCGCCGCGCCGGAATGCGCCGTCGTCACGCCGCTTTGGCCCGGGCCTGCCTAGGCTGGACGCCCGCTGCCAAGAGATGCCGCCATGCCGACACTGCGCCTGCGCCTGACCGGAAGCGAAGATGACGTCCGGGCCATGATGAACCTATTGCAGAGCCTGGACGGCATCGAACACGTGGAGGAGGTCGCGGACATGATGGATCGCATGGACGATGCCGATTCCAGCTCCGCCGGCCTGAGCGACATCCAGGGGCCCGATGCGCACGAGATCGAGATCGAGGCGCCCAACCCGTCCACCGCACGCAAGGTGCGCGAGGCGGTCGAGGCGCTGGCGTCCGAGCTGGATACGCTGGTGGAGTTCGAGGAAGAAGGGGAGTAAGCAGCTTCGCGACCGGGCCGGCAGGCTGGGTACCGGCGCGAAGCCGCCGAAGATCACGCGCTTGCCGTCGAAGGGCAGGCGAACCCTCCTGGCGCAGGGCGAACAGGCGGGACCGGTGGCACCGGGGCAGGCGCGTGCGGTTCGGGCGATACTGGGCCACCGGATCGGGCGGAGTACGGCATGACGACGAAACAGGGGCTGGTCGGATGGGTGCTGCTGGCGACCCTGGTCGGCTTTGCCGGTCCTGCCGGCGGCCAGACGGCCGGCGATGCCGCCGCGATCCGCCAGGTGATGGCGCAGCAGGCGGCGGGGTGGAATCGCGGCGACGTGGCGGCTTACATGCATGGCTACAAGGACGCGCCCGACACCACCTTCATCGGCAGCAGCGTGCGCAAGGGCTATCGCGGCATTCTCGACAGCTACCGCAAGCACTACGCGACGGCGCAGCAGATGGGCCGGCTCACCTTCTCGGAACTGGACGTGCGCCTGCTGCCGGGCGCCGGCGGCGAGGTGCGCTACGCGGTGGTGACCGGCCGTTTCCACCTCGACCGCGCGACGCACGGCGAGGTGGCGCAGGACGACGGCGTGTTCTCGCTGCTGTGGGAAAAGACCGCCGACGGCTGGAAGATCATCCTCGATCACACCAGCTGACCCGCGCGCCCGCTTCCGTCGGGTAGGCTGGCGATCATTCGCCGTTGGGAGGGTGTTCGATGCGCATGAAGGCCGGAGGCAGGAAAACCGGACGGCTTGGCCTGCTGTTGCCGATGGTGGCCCTCGCGGCCGCGCCGTCGCCGTCGGCGGCGGTGCGTCCGTGGACGCCGCAGGGAGTGTCCAGCGAGCTGTTCGAGTCGCACCCCGCGTTCGATCCGCGCAGCGGCGAGCTTTACTTCGTGCGCAGCTCGAAGGCGTTCTCCGGCTGGCGCATCCTCGTGTCGCGTTGCGACAGCGGGCGCTGGTCGACGCCGGCGCCGCCGCCGTTCGCCGGTGCGGGCCTCGAAGCCGACCCGTGGTTCACGCCCGATGGCCGCAGCCTGTACTTCATCTCCACGCGGGCCAGCGGCAGCCGGCACAGCAAGGATCTCGACATCTGGCGCGTGGACCGCGACGCCGGCGGTCGCTGGGGCGTGCCGGCGCGCCTGCCGGCGCCGGTGAATTCCGGCGAGGCCGAATGGTTTCCGCGGCTTGCTGCCGACGGGTGGCTGTACTTCGGCTCGAACCGTCCCGGCGGGGCAGGCGGAAACGACATCTGGCGCGCCCGCGAAACCGCGCCCGGGCGGTGGACGGTGGAGAACGTAGCGGCGCTCAACGGCGCGGGCAACGAATACGAACCGCTGCCGTCGCCGGACGGCAAGCGCATGGTCGTGATGGCCGACGGCGGGCTCTACCTCTCGCGGCTGGGGCCGCACGGCTGGTCGGCGCGGGAGAAGCTGGGGCCGCAGGTCAACGTCAACGGCAGCGAGATCGGCGCGCTGTTCTCGCCCAGCGGGAAGTCCCTGCTGTTCGCGCGCGACACCGGCGAGCCGAAGTCGGGCGAGTTCTTCGTTTGGCACATGGATGGCGACGAGGCGTGGCCGCCGTCGTGCGGCGGCTTACGGCAGCGCGGCTGAAGCGGCGCGCTACTGCGGCAGCGCCTCTGCCTGCAGGAACACCAGCGCTTCGTGGCAGGGCGCGTCGACTTTCAGCGTGAGCAGCGCGTCGGCGCGGGTGCGGCCCAGCGTCACCGCCGCCACCGGCTTGCCCGCCCGTGCGGCGGCGGCCACGAAGCGGTAGCCGGAATACACCATCAGCGAGGAGCCCACCACCAGCACCGCGTCGGCGGCCTGCCAGGCGTGCGTGGCGGCTTCCACGCGCTCGCGCGGCACCGCTTCGCCGAAGAAGACCACGTCGGGTTTCACGGTGCCGCCGCAGCGCGGGCAGGGCGGCACCTCGAACGAGGCGAAGTCATGGCCTTCCAGGTCGGCGTCGCCATCCGGCGCGTCGGCGGCGTCGAGTTGCGCCCAGGCCGGGTTGCGCTCGACAAGCAGCTGCTGGAATGCGCGGCGGGCCAGCCGCCAGTCGCAGCCCATGCAGCGCACCTCGTCGAGGCGGCCATGCAGGTCGAGCACCCGTTCGCTGCCGGCGCGCTGGTGCAGGCGGTCCACGTTCTGCGTCACCAGCAGCTCGATCCGTCCGCGCCGCTCCAGCGTGGCCAGCGCCCGGTGCGCGGCGTTCGGCAGCGCATTGCCGAAGCGCCGCCAGCCGACCATGCTGCGCGCCCAGTAGCGCCGGCGCGTGGCCGGCTCGTGCATGAAGGCGCTGTAGTTCACCGGCGGCGGGCGCTTCCATTGGCCCTCGCGGTCGCGATAGTCGGGAATGCCCGAGTCGGTGCTGCAGCCGGCGCCGGTCAGCACGAACAGGCGCGGATGGGTCTCGACGAATTGCTGCAACGGAGTCATCGGCTGGATATGGGTGTGCGGTGGCCGGAAGACAGGGCGACTGAAAACAAGCTAGCAGGTCGACAGCCGGCATCTTCACCCGCAGGGATGCCGCAGGTGTAGTTTTGACCGACCGGCGGGCCGCGGTGCCTGCCTCGCTACGGGGAATCCAAGCATGCTTCTGCAAACCCATCGCCTCGCGGCCGCCTGGCCCTCGCCCGGTGCCCGCCACAGCACGCTGCTGGCCGTCGTGCTGGCCGGGCTGTGCGCCGTTTCCGGCGCCCGGGCGCAGGCGCCGCGGCTGTCGGCGCAGACGCAGCGGTTCGTGAAGTACGCGCAGCCGGTGCTGGCGATCACCCACGTGCGGGTGATCGACGGCACCGGCACGCCGGCGCGGGAAAACCAGACGGTGCTGCTGCGCGACGGCCGCATCGCGGCGCTCGGCGGGCAGGTGAAGCCGCCGAAGGATGCAACCGTGATCGACGGCGGCGGGCGCACGCTGATCCCCGGCCTGGTCGGCATGCACGATCACATGTTCTATCCGGCGCCGAAGGTGAACCCGGAGGCGAAGGAGGCGATCTACCCCGAGCAGGCGTCCAGCTTTCCCAAGCTGTACCTGGCCGGCGGCGTCACCAGCATCCGCACCACCGGCAGCACCGAGCCGTACACCGACCTGGAGTTGAAGAAGGCGATCGACGCCGGCCAGATCCCCGGGCCGAAAATGCACACCACCGGGCCGTACCTGGAAGGCAAGGGCAGCTTCACGCCGCAGATGCACGAGCTGGCCGACGCGGCCGACGCCAGCGGCACGGTCAACTACTGGATCGGCGAGGGCGCGACCTCGTTCAAGGCGTACATGCACATCACCCGTGCCGAGCTGTCCGCGGCGATCGCCGCGGCGCACGCGAAGCACGTGCAGGTGACCGGCCACCTGTGCGCGATCGGTTTCACCGAGGCGGCCGAGCTGGGCATCGACGACCTGGAGCACGGCTTGCCGGTGGATACCGAGTTCGTGCCGGGCAAGCAGCCGGACGTCTGCCCGGACACCAAGGTGGCGGTGGCCCGGCTGGCGACGATGCGCGTCGACGATCCGCGCATCCAGCAGCTGATCAAGACCCTGGTGGCGAAGCACGTGGCGGTCACCTCGACCCTGCCGGTGTTCGAGACGTTCGTGCCCGGTCGCGCGCCGGTGGACCAGCGCGTGCTGGACGCGATGCTGCCGCAAACCCGGGCGGAGTACCTGGCGACCCGTGAGCGCATCGCCGGCATGCATGATTCGCCGTGGCCGAAGGTATTCAAGCTGGAGCAGGATTTCGAGTACGCCTTCGTGCAGCAGGGCGGCACCCTGCTGGCCGGCCTCGACCCCACCGGCTATGGCGGCGTGATCGCCGGCTACGGCGACCAGCGCGAAGTGGAGCTGCTGGTGGAAGCCGGCTTCACTCCGCTGCAGGCGATCCGGATCGCCACCCTCGACGGTGCCCGCTTCATGGGCGAGGAGCAGCGCATCGGCTCGATCGAGGTGGGCAAGGCCGCCGACCTGGTGCTGCTCGACGGCAACCCGGCGAAGAACATCAGGGACATCGAAAACGTCGCCCTGGTGTTCAAGGACGGGGTGGGCTACGACCCGGCGAAGCTGGTGAAGGCGGCGAACGGCACGGTGGGCTTGCGCTAGCGGCGCGCCCGCATCAGCCGGGGTGGGCGCCGCAAGTCGCGTCGGGGCGGTTGCGTGCCGGTGCCGGCCCGGGTGGCGTTTCCCTTGCCACGGGTCCCGGCGTCCGGTCCGGCTCAGGTTCCGTCGGATATTCTTCGCCCACTCGACCGCTGCGCCCTGACGACATGACCGATCCGGAGCTCGACAATCCCTTCTGGGCCTCGCTGTGCAGCCGGCACCGGGCCATCGCGCTGCGCCGGGGCGACATCGCGCGTTATCCGGCGTCGTTCGCCCCGTTCCTCGGTGTGGCCGGCGCGGAGGCGGACGCAACCGAGGCGCTGGCTGCGCTGGTCGAGCCGGGCGAGTCGGTCTACCTGCTCGGCGTGGCGCCGAAGCCGCCGGCGGGTTGGCTGATCGAGGCGTTCGCGCCGCTGGCGCAGATGATCTGCCCCGCGCCGATCGCGGTGGTCGACGGGCCGGCGGTGATCGAGTTGACCCACGCGCATCGCGCCGACGTGCTGGCGCTGACCGCGCTGGTGTATCCGCATTATTTCCGCCCGCGCACGATGGAGCTGGGCCGCTACTTCGGCATCTACCAGGACGGCCGGCTGGCGGCGATGATCGGCGAGCGGCTGGGGACAGACGTGCAGCAGGAGATCAGCGCGGTGTGCACGCATCCCGAGTTCAGCGGTCGCGGCTACGCGCGCCGCCTGCTGGCGCTGCTGTCGAACGACAACCTGGAGCGCGGCCGCCTGCCGTTCCTGCACGTGAGCCGGCAGAACACGCGCGCGAAGTCGCTGTACGAGCGGATGGGTTATGTCCATCGGCGCGACATCGGCTTCTGGTCGCTGCGCCGGGTGCCGGCGTGATCCGTCGCCCGGCGGCGTGGCTGGTCCTCGTGTTGCTGGCCGGCTGCGCCTCCCAGCGCGCGCAGCCGCCGTCGCGCAGCCCGGCGCAGGTGCGCGCCGACATCGTGCGGCTGATGCCGGTCGGCACGGCCGATCGCGAAGGCTGGGCTGCCGACATCCAGGCCGCGTTCGCGGCGCAAGAGGTGGCGCCGACTCCCTCGAATCTGTGCGCGGTGCTGGCGGTGACGCAGCAGGAGTCCGGCTTCCAGGTCGACCCGGCGGTGCCGGGGCTGGCGAAGATCGCGCGGCAGGAGATCGACCGTCGCGCCGCGGCGAAGCATGTGCCGGGCTTCGTGGTGGACGCGGCATTGTGGCTGAAATCGCCGGATGGCCGGCGCTACGGCGAGCGGCTGGCGGCGGCGCGCACCGAGCAGCAGCTGAGTGCGATCTTCCAGGACTTCATCGGCATGGTGCCGCTGGGCCGGCGCCTGTTCGGCAATTTCAACCCGGTGCGTACCGGTGGGCCGATGCAGGTGAGCATCGCGTTCGCCGAGGCGCATGCGCGGGACTATCCGTACCCGTTGCGCGGCTCGATCCGCGACGAGGTGTTCGGCCGGCGCGGCGGCATGTACTTCGGCATCGCGCACCTGCTCGGTTACCCGGCGGACTATGCCGAGCCGCTCTACCGCTTCGCCGATTTCAACGCCGGCCGGTACGCCAGCCGCAACGCCGCGTTCCAGCGGGCGGTGGGCGTCGCCTCCGGCATCGCGCTGGCGCTGGACGGCGATCTGCTGCCGCCGGTCGCCGGCTTCGGCGATCCGCCCGGCGCGACCGAGCGGGCGCTGCGCGCGTTGTCGGGGCCGCTGGGCATGGGCGATTCGGCGATCCATCGCGCGCTGGAGCGTGGCGCGCGCGCGGACTTCGCGGACACGACGCTGTACGCCCGGGTGTTCGCGCTGGCCGATCGCGCCGCAGGCAAGCCCCTGCCGCACGCACTGCTGCCCGGCATCACGCTGGAGAGCCCGAAGATCACGCGCCGGCTCACCACCGCCTGGTTCGCCAGGCGCGTCGACGAGCGTTGGCGGCGCTGCATGCGCCGGGCGGGTTGAGCGGCATCCCGTTCCCGTCGGCATCGCGTCGGTCGTGTTGAACCGGCTGCCGGAACGACTTACCTTGCGGTGTTCCCCGCACCGCAGGAGTGTCACGTGACCCGGTTGTCCGACTTCCCCATCACCAGCCGTTGGCCAGCCGCGCATCCCGAGCGCATCCAGCTGTATTCGCTGAACACGCCGAACGGCGTGAAAGTGTCGATCATGCTGGAGGAGACCGGCCTGCCGTACGAGCCGCACCTGGTCGACATCATGCGGGACGAGAACCGCACGCCGGAATTCCTTGCGCTCAACCCGAACGGCAAGATCCCCGCGATCATCGACCCGCACGGCCCCGGCGGCGAGCCGCTCGCGCTGTTCGAGTCGGGCGCGATCCTGCTGTACCTGGCGGACAAGACCGGCCGGTTCATTCCGGCCGAGCCGGCGCGGCGCTGGGAGACGATCCAGTGGCTGTTCTTCCAGATGGCCTCGATCGGCCCGATGTTCGGCCAGGTCGGTTTCTTCAACAAGTTCGCCGGCAAGGCATACGAGGACAAGCGCCCGCTGGAGCGCTACGTCAACGAGTCCAAGCGCCTGCTCGGCGTGCTCGATGGGCGGCTCGCCGGCCGCTGCTGGCTGATGGGCGAGGACTACACCATTGCCGACATCGCCACGCTGGGCTGGGTGAACAACCTGATCACCTTCTACGAGGCGCGCGAGCTGGTCGGCTACGACCGCTTTGTCCACGTCGCCGGCTGGCTCGAACGCGGGCTGGCACGCCCGGCGGTGCAGCGCGGGCTGCAGATTCCCGGCCGCGATTGAGATCGCGCGATCGCGCCGCAACCGAAGCAACTTGGGGAGATCGACATGGGCACGGTTCTGGTCACCGGCGGGACGGGTTTCATCGGCAGCCACTGCATCGCGCAGCTGCTGGCCGCCGGTTATCGGGTGCGCACCAGCGTGCGCAGCCTCGGGCGCGAGGGCGCGGTGCGCGCGATGCTGCAGCAGGGCGGGCCCGAGCCGGGCGATCGGCTGTCCTTCGCCGAGGCCGACCTGCAGCGCGACGCGGGCTGGCCGGAAGCGGTGGCCGGCTGCGACTACGTGCTGCACGTGGCCTCGCCGTTCCCGCCGGACATCCCGAAGCACGAGGACGAGCTGATCGTGCCCGCGCGGGAGGGCGCACTGCGCGTGCTGCGTGCCGCGCGCGACGCCGGCGTGCGGCGCGTGGTGCTGACCTCCTCGTTCGCGGCGGTCGGCTACGGCCATGCGCCGCAGCCGGCGCCGTTCGACGAGACGAGCTGGACCGACCTCGACGGCGAGGGCGTGCTGCCCTACATCAAGTCCAAGACCCTGGCCGAGCGCGCCGCGTGGGATTTCATCGCGCGCGAGGGCGGCGCGCTGGAGCTTGCGGTGGTCAACCCGGTGGGCGTGTTCGGGCCGGTGCTGGGGCCGGACTATTCCACCTCGATCCTGCTGGTGCAGCGGCTGATGGACGGCGCCATGCCCGGCTGCCCGCAGCTGTGCTTCGGCGTGGTCGACGTGCGCGACGTGGCCGACCTGCACCTGCGCGCGATGACCGATCCGGCCGCCGCCGGCGAGCGCTTCCTCGCCGTCGCCGGCGATTTCCTGTGGATCCGCGAGATCGCCCGGGCGCTGCGGCAGCAGCTGGGCGCCTCGGCGCGCAAGGTGCCCACGCGGCAACTGCCCAACTGGCTGGTGCGCCTGGCGGCGCTGCGCGATCCGGCGATCCGGCAGATCCTGCCCGAGCTGGGCGTGCACAAGAACGCCAGCAGCGCCAAGGCCCGACGCGTGCTGGGCTGGTCGCCGCGCCCGCCGCAGGACGCCGTCGTCGCCACCGCCGACAGCCTGCTGCGGCTGGGGCTGCTGAAGGGCGGCGCGAAGGCCGGGGCCTAGCACGGCCGTCCGGGACGAGAGGCGTTCGCACGGCCGCGCGCCAACTTGCGCACAATGCGCCATCCGAACCCGCAGGATTGCCGGCATGCCCCGATACCATCACCACGAACGACACCGTACCGACCGCATCGGCTGGCTGCGCGCCGCCGTGCTGGGCGCCAACGACGGCATCGTCTCCACCGCCAGCCTGGTGCTGGGCGTGGCGGCGGCGCATGCCAGCGGGCAGAACATCCTGGTCGCCGGCGTCGCCGGACTGGTGGCCGGCGCGATGTCGATGGCCGCTGGCGAGTACGTCTCGGTGCACTCGCAGGCCGACAGCGAGCGCGCCGAACTCGCGCGCGAGCACCTGGAGCTGCAGACCCAGACCGAGGCCGAGCACCGCGAGCTGGCGGCGATCTACGTCGGCCGCGGGCTCGACCCGACGCTGGCCCGGCAGGTGGCCAACCAGCTGATGGCGCACGACGCGCTGGATGCCCACGCGCGCGACGAGCTGGGCATCACCGAGGCGCTGAAGGCACGCCCGCTGCAGGCGGCCGGTGCCTCGGCGCTGAGTTTCGCGGTGGGCTCCGCGCTGCCGCTGCTGGTGGTGGCGCTGGCGCCGGCCGCCACGCTGCTGTGGTCGGTCTTCATCACCTCGCTGGTGTTCCTCGCCGTGCTCGGCGCGGTGGCGGCATGGGCCGGCGGCGCCAAGATGGGCGTCGGCGCCATGCGCATCACGTTCTGGGGCGCGCTGGCGATGGCGGTCACCACCGGCGTGGGCATGCTGTTCGGCACCGCCGCGTAGCGCGGCGGTCCGCAGCGCGGCAGCTCATTCGCCGGGGCGATAGACCCGCTCGGTATGCCCCTCCAGTTGCTCCGGCCAGAAGTACACCGTGCGCAGGTTGCCGGTGGTGTAGCGCTCGGCCTGATCGTTGAAGTGCTTCGAGCCGGGGTGGCCGCTCTCGCCGCCGGCGGTGATCGCGCGGGCGCTCACCTTCGGGCCGAACTCCACCACCGCCAGGAAGCTGTTGCCGCTGGTGCCGTAGTACTTCTTCGTGCCGGGCCAGCGGTGCGCGCCGAACGAGGCCAGCGAACCCCAGCGCGAGGACACGAACGGCACCGGGATGCTCGGTCTGGCATCGTCGAACTTTTGCACGATGGCACCGTCGTTGCGCTGGTAGCGGTTGACCTCGCCCCACGGCACGCCCCAGCTGCCGAAATCCTGTTCCAGCCGGTCGGAGGCTTCGGCCAGCGTGTCCAGCCGCGCCTTGGCACCGGCGTCGCCGGCCATGTAGTCGTACACCGACTGGTGCTCGGACTCGGCCGCGGCGTGCACCTTGTCCCACAGCATGTCGCCCCAGAACACCGCCAGCGTGGTCGGCATCGAGGCGATCCCCCAGCGGTAGTCCCAGCCGCGCAGCAGCGCGACCTGGCCGGCCAGGCGGGCCTTGCGCGGGTCGTGCTCGGGCAGCATGTCGTAGTCGTGCACCAGCACCGGGATCAAGCGCGCGAACGCCGGCAGGTACGAGTCGAACGCGGCGGTGATCAGTGAGGCCTGGCTGAAGTCGCGCACGCGGTCCAGCACGCGGGTGGCGTGGATGCCGCGCGGGTTCTCGCCGAAGCTGTCCATGTAGCGCGGGTAGTCCGCCTTCTTCGGGCTGAACACGCCGGCGGCGGAGTACGGCCAGTTGTTGGTATTCATGATCCAGCCGTTCGGCGGGTTGAGCAGGTGCGGCGCCTCGTCGAGCGCGTGCAGGCCTTGCCAGTCGGTGGCCGGATCGCTGCCGTCGACCGGTTGGGTGTAGTCGAAGCGGTTGTCGCGTTTCGGGATGAACTGCGGGTGCATGTATGCGATCTCGCCCTTGTCGTCGGCGAAGATCGTGTTGTTCGAGGAATTGGCCTTGAGCTCGGCCACTTTCAGGTAGCTGGCGTAGTCGCTGGCCTTGGTGCGCAGCCAGCTCTGTTCCAGCGCTTCCAGCGGCTTGTTCATCAGTGCGGTGGCGATCCACTTGCCGTCGGCCGCGCGCACGATCGGGCCGTGATGGGTGAAGTGCGCGTCGAAGCTGCGTGTGGCCATCGCGCCGTCCTTCGCGCGGTAGGCCACGCGGATCGTGCGCGAAGTGACCGGCCGCAGCTCCTTGCCGTAGCGGTAGAACAGCTTGCCGCCCTTGTGCACGATGGTTTCGGCGAACTCGTCGACCACGTCGGCGCCGGTGGAGGTATGCATCCAGCCGATGTGCCGGTTGAAGCCCTGGTAGACGAAGAACTGGCCCCAGGTCACCGCGCCGTAGGCGTCCAGACCTTCGTCGCTCGACATCTGCAGCTCGGAGCGGAAGAAGAACGAGGTGTGCGGGTTGATCCACAGCAGCGCGTGGCCGTCGGCGCTGAGCTTGGGCGCGATCGCGAAGCCATTCGAGCCGGTCGGCTCGACCCAGCTGGACGGCGTATCCGCGCGCGCCAGGGCGGCGGGGTTGCGGCCGTAGAACGCTTCGAGCTCTTTCAGCGAGACGCGCTCGATGTCGCCGCCGATGCTGCCCTCGCTGAAGGAGAGCGCCATCCACGGCTCGAAATGCTTGATGACGCGCGGATGCACGTCCGGATGCGTGGCCAGGTAGTAGTTCAGCCCGTCGGCCCAGCCGTTCATCAGCGCCTGCAGCCAGGCGGGACTCTTCGCGTACACCGCCTTGAGCTCGACCGGGTCGATGAACAGCTGCTGGCGCAGGTCGCTCCAGATCGCGGACTCGCCCTCGGCCTCGGCGAGCCGGCCCAGCGAATTCAGGTAGTTCGTCTCGACCCGGTTGAAGTCGTCCTCGGCCTGGGCGTAGGCCATGCCGAACACCGCATCGGCGTCGGTCTTGCCGTGCACGTGGGCGATGCCCCAGTCGTCGCGGGTGATCGTGACCGCCTGCGCCTGGCGCTGCCAGCGCGCCTGTTCGGGCGGGGCGGCCTGTGCGGTGGCGACCAGCCCGTAGGTGAACAGAGCCACGGCCAGCAGCAGGCGCGAGCCTTTCGAAGTGTAGGTGTGCATCCGCTGATCGTCCCCTGGTGCCGGCGCCGCCGTAAGCCACGGAGTTGACCACCACTGGACCGCACTTGCCAAGCCGGCGCGCCGCGCGGGCCGGTATGTCGATTGGCGGTCGCACCGTTCGTCGCATTGCGCAGAGCCGGATTGCCGGCTCCGCTTCCCCTGACGACGAGGTCGACCCCCATGCAAATCCAGCCCTACCTGTTCTTCGACGGCCACTGCGACGAGGCCATCGCGTTCTACCGCCAAGCGATCGGCGCCGAGGTGGTCATGCTGATGCGCTACGCCGACGGCCCGGACGGTTCCGCCCAGTGCCCCGACGGCACGCAGCCGCCGGCGGACAAGGTGATGCACGCCTGCCTGCAGATCGGCGCGAGCCAGGTGCTGGTCTCGGACGGCTACAGCGGCGGCACGCCGACGTTCGACGGCTTCTCGCTGGCGCTCACCGCCGACGACGACGCCGCGGCGAAACGCCTGTTTGATGCGCTTGCCGATGGCGGCCAGGTGCAGCAGCCGCTGATGCCGACCTTCTTCGCCTCCAGCTTCGGCATGCTGGTCGATCGCTACGGCGTGTCGTGGATGGTGCTGGTGCCTAGCGAGCGGGCCGGCTGACGGCGTAGCGACCGCAAAGCAGTCCGTCGCGGGTCCGCGCGAGGAATCCGCCGTCGCGGCGTGCGTCAGATGGCCGGGCGCGCCGCACCGGCGGCGCATGCAGGTGGCGAGATGGCAGAGGCGATGGCGGTGGTAGGCAGTGCGCCGCGGCGCACCGCCTTCGTGCTGGCCGCCGCGGAGTAGTCGTACGGCGAGACATCGAGCGGGCACCACGACTGAGCGGCCGCGCCGCGGACTGGCGCGCCGCCGGCGGGCCGTCCCGCCCGGTCGCCGCTGGTCACCGGCACGGCGCCGTTGGTCACCGGCGGCTGGCGCGCGGAGCGTTTGCGTCGCATCGTGGCGACTTCCACGGCGATCCTTCCGGAAGGACGATGCGATGAAACGAAGAGACCTGCTGAAAGCTGCGCTGGCGATCCCGTTCCTGCCGGGCCTCCTTTCCGGCGCCCCGGCCGTCGCGAGGGCGGCCGCCCGGTTGCCTGCGCGCTTCCGTTCGCGGGCGCGGCCCGGCGAACCGGGATGGCCGTCCGCCGCCGACTGGGACCGTTTGAAGCACGACGTCGGCGGGCGGCTGCTCAAGCTGGAATCGCCGTTTGCCGGCTGCGGCGCCACGCCGGCCAGCGCCGCCTGCGACGAGGCGCTGAAGCACCTGGACAATCCGTTCTACCTGGGTGACCAGCCGGCGCTGACCCAGACCAGCGGCTGGGTCGATGCGTGGACCTCGCGGCCGAGCGCGTACGCGGTGGCCGCCGAAAGCACGGCGGACGTGGCCGCGGCGGTGAATTTCGCGCGCGAGCATCACTTGCGCCTGGTGGTGAAGGGCGGCGGGCACAGCTACCAGGGCACCTCCGACGCACCGGATTCGCTGCTGGTGTGGACGCGGCACATGAACCAGGTCAGCCTGCACGACGCCTTCGTGGCGCAGGGTTGCGCCGGCGCGCAGGCGCCGCAGCCGGCGGCGACGATCGGCGCCGGCGCGATGTGGATCGACGCCTACGACGCGGTGACCACCCGCGGCGGCCGCTATGTGCAGGGCGGCGGCTGCACCACGGTGGGCGTGGCCGGGCTGGTGCAGAGCGGGGGCTTCGGCAGCTTCTCGAAGCACTACGGCATGGCCGCCGCGGGCTTGCTGGAGGCGGAGGTCGTCACCGCCGACGGCCAGGTGCGCATCGCCAACGCCTGCACGAATCCCGAGCTGTTCTGGGGCCTCAAGGGCGGTGGCGGCGGCAGCCTCGGCGTGGTGACCCGGCTGACCTTGCGCACGCGCGAGCTGCCGGAGTTCTTCGGTGGGGTATTTGGTTCGATCAAGGCCTCGTCGGACGCGGCTTACCGGGCCCTGATCGCCAGGCTGATCGACTTCTACCAGGGCGCGCTGTTCAACTCGCACTGGGGCGAGCAGATCGGCTTCGGCGCGGACAACACCGTGCGGATCAGCATGGTGTTCCAGGGCCTGAGCCAGGCGCAGGCCGCGCAGGTGTGGGCGCCCCTGCTGGACTGGGTTGCTGCGCACAGCGAATACGAGCTGGTGAAGCCGATCCGGATGCTCGCGCTGCCGGCCAGGCACTTCTGGGACGCTGAATTCTTCCGGCAGCACATGCCCGGGCTCATGGTCGACGACGACCGTCCCGGCGCGCCGCGGAACCACGTGCTGTGGGCAGGCGACCAGGGCCAGGTGGGCTGGTTCATCCACGGCTACAAGTCGGCGTGGCTGCCGGCGTCGCTGCTGCAGAAGGCGAGGCAGGCGCGGCTGGCCGATGCGCTGTTCGCCTGCACCCGCCACTGGGACGTGGGCCTGCATTTCAACAAGGGCCTGGCCGGCGCGCCGGAGGCCGAGCTTGCCGCGGCGCGGGACACCGCGACGAACCCGCAGGTGCTCGATGCGTTCGCGCTGGCGATCATCGCCGGCGACGGCCCGCCGGCCTTCCCCGGCATGCCCGGCCCGAAGCCGGATCTGGCGCGCGCCCGCGATCGCGCCGCCGCCATGGGCGAGGCGTTCGCCGCGCTGCGGCGGGCGGCGCCCGGCGCGGGTTCGTACGTCTCGGAGAGCGACTACTTCGAACGCGACTGGCAACGCGCGTTCTGGGGCGCGAATTACCGGCGGCTGGCGGCGGTGAAGCGCAGGTGCGATCCGGACGGGCTGTTCTTCGTGCACCACGGCGTGGGCAGCGAGGCGTGGAGCGCGGACGGCTTCAGCCGCTTGAACGGAGACCGGGGATGACGGTGCCGCTGCCAAGAGCGACCGGCATGCTGGGGCAAGGCGGATCGCGCGGGTGCCTGCTCGCCGGCGACGTGACCGTGGTGGCGACGCCGAGCCGCACGCCGACCGTGCGACGGGACCGAAGCTGCGCCAACGGGTGCAGGCGGACCTGTTCGGCTGCAATATGCCGGCGCGTGGCTGGTGAGGTGAGGAGCGCGGCCATGTCGGTGAGGGGCTGGCGCCGGTGCAGGCATCGGCTTTATTTCGCCCGGGCTTTGCCGACTCGCGACGATCCGGTGGTGCCGATGCGGCGTGGCTGGCTATAGTGCCCGGCACCGTCGGCCGGTCCGGCCGACGGCGCGCGCGAGCCACTGATGCCGGGATGCGTCCATGTCCAGTTCGATCGACTATCGCCAGAGTGCCGCCGAGTTCCGCCGTCGCCTGGACAGCATGGCCATGCGCGGCGGCACGGGCGGGCATCGCATGTACATCGACTCCACCGGAAGCCGAACGCGCCGGCAGCCGACCCGTTCGATGGAAGAGAAGCTGAAAGCCTACGGCGAACGGCGCTACCACTCGGTGGCGCGGATCCTGGCGCTGTTCGAGCTCGCCCGGGACACCGAGCAATTCCGCAAGCCGGTGGTGGTCGAGAGCAGCGGCGCGGTCTGGCAGGCATACAAGGATGCCAGCGGCGGCGCCAGCAACGCCTGCCACACTTGCCCGACCCACCTGCAACTCGACGGCAAGCTGCCCACGCTGATCACGCGCAACCAGGGTTTGCGGCGGTACATCATCGTGGAGTTCGCCGATTGTGTTTCGTTGCCGCGCAGCGTCAACAACATCGACAGCCTCGTCGACGATCTTGCCGGACGGCAGGCGTTTGTCGGCGCTGCCAGCCTGGTGCTCAACAGCCGCGATAGCCGCTGGTCGGACGGGCTGGACGCGTTCAGGGAAGCCATGCGTGACCTGCTCGGCGACATGGCCGAGACGATCATGCGTCCGCCGGGGCCTGCCTATCGCGCTTCCAGCGAACTGAACCAGCAGCGGCTGGATGTGCTGCTGGCCTACTACGAAGGCATCTTCCTGACCGGCACGGCATCCATCCGCATGGACAATTTCATCCGTCAGGTCAGGGCGGAAATGGGCGTGCCCTGAATCGCACGGCCCCGTGCGGCGACCGGTCCGTCGACGTCCGGCCCGGGCCTTCAGCCCCGCCGATCGGGCCGCGGCCGGTCACTCGCGCGGCGCCGCGCGCACGCCCAGCCAGCCCTTGATCGCGGCGATGGTCAGCGGGATCGCGCCGAAGATGATGAACACCAGGTCGCCGGGCAGGCGCATCCATTCGATCAGGTGCGAGCGCGAACTGGCGATGTAGTCGAGCGCGCGCGCGTGCCAGTAGCCGTGCTGGATCACGTCCCACACCTGCAGCACGCCGCTGGGGAACAGGCTGAACACCACCATCATGGCCAGGCCGATGTTGGTGCCCCAGAAGCCGGTGCGCACGTACTTTTCCATGCCGGCCCAGCGCTCGTCGCTGCTGGTCTGGCGCAGCACGAACACCATCAGCGCCAGCGCCAGCATGCCGAACACGCCCATCATCGCGGCGTGGCCGTGGTTCGGCGTGAGCTGGGTGCCGACCTCGTAGTAGCTGACGATCGGCAGGTTGATCAGGAAGCCGAAGATGCCGGCGCCGACGAAGTTCCACACGCCCACCGCGATCAGGAAGTAGAACGTCCAGCGGTGCGGCACCGCCACCGACTTGCCGCAGACGTCGCAGTGGCCGCGGGTGGTGCGCACGAAGTCCCACGCGTCCAGCGTGAGCAGGGTCAGCGGCACCACCTCCAGCACCGAGATCATCGCCGACATCGCCATGTTGACGCTGGTCTGGCCGGTGAAATACCAGTGGTGGCCGGTGCCGATCAGGCCGCCGAGGAAGTACAGGATGCCGTCCAGGTAGATCACTCGCAGCGCCACGTTGCGCCGGGTCAGCCCCAGTTGGTAGAAGGTCAGCGCCACCACCGTGGTGGCGAAGAACTCGAAGAAGCCCTCGACCCACAGGTGGATGATCCAGAAGCGCCAGGTGTCGACCACGGTGTAGTTCGTCTTCGCACCGAAGAACAGCGCGGGGATGTAGAACACCGGGATCGCCACCGCGGCGAACAGGAACATCTTCACCAGCGGCTTCGACTCCGGGTTGGCCAGCGAGCGCGGGCGCACCAGCAGCCACAGCAGGGCGAACCACACCAGCAGGCCGACCACCAGCAGCAGCTGCCAGATCCGGCCCAGCTCCAGGAACTCCCAGCCCTGGTTGCCCAGCCAGAACCACCACTTGCCGAGCATCTGCGAAATGCCCAGCCACTCGCCGAGCAGGCTGCCGCCGATCACCACCACGAAGGCCCCGAACAGCAGGTGCACCCACGGCGCGAACCAGCGCGGTTCGTCGCTGCGCAGCGTGCGGCCCAGGAACAGCGCGGCGGCGACGTAGGCGGTGGCGATCCAGAAGATCGCCGTCTGCAGGTGCCAGGTACGCATCAGGTTGCTGGGGAAGATCGTTTCGAGCTGGAAGCCGTAGAAGCTGCCCGGATCGGCGCGGTAGTGCGCCACCGCGCCGCCGACCAGGGTCTGCGCCAAGAACAGCAGCGCCACCACCACGAAGAACTTCACCAGCGCACGCTGGCCGGGGCTGGCCACGCCCGGCAGCAGGTGCGGGTGGATGTGCTGGCCGCGGCTGATCCAGCCGAGGTAGTCGAACTTGCCGAACATCAGCAGCACCACGGCGATACCGGCCAGCAGCACGATCAGGCTCAGCGCGCTCCACAGCAGCGCGCCCGGCACCGGGATGTTGCCGACGGCGGGGTCGTACGGGAAGTTGTTGGTGTATGAGTAGTTCTCGCCGGGGCGGTTCGCCACCGAGGCCCAGGCCGCCCAGGTCACGAACGCGGTGAACTGGTGCAGCTCGGCCGGGTCGGTGATCAGGCCGGCCTTCAGCCCGCCGTTGCGTTCGGGGTGCAGGAAATAGTCGGTCCAGTACGGCAGCTGCTGGCGGTACGCCGCCGCTTCCGCGGCAGTCAGGCGCAGGGTGTCGCTGGCGGCGTCGTAGCGGTTGGTCTTCAGCTCCACCGCGGTTTCCGCCCGCACTGCCGCCTGCTGTCCGGGCGTCAACGTGGCCAGGGGCTGCTGGTGCTGCTGCTGTGCGATCGCCGCGGCGGTGTCCTCGCCGATCCGGTGCAGCGCCTCGGCCGAATAGTCCGGCCCCAGGTAGGCGCCGTGGCCCCAGATGCTGCCGTTGTCCATCAGGCCGTATTTCAGGAAAACCGCCTGGCCGTCGCGGATGTCGTCGCCGCTGAACAGCGGACTGCCTTGCGCATCCACCACCCGGGCCGGGATCGGCGGGGCGTTGCGGTAGGCCAGCGCGGTGATCATGAGCAGCCCGGCGAAGCCCAGCACCATCACGATCAACACCGTTCGCAACCACCAGGGGGAAAGTTCGGGATCTTCCGGGGTCAATGGCTGGGCGGCGATGCTCATGGTGCTTCCCCTTCCGCGATGTGTGGGCGAGTATCGGACGGTATCGGGAACGCAGTTGCCCGCCCGTGCCGAAACCGGATCGTGTCTGGTGCGGGTTCACTCAGGATGGTCGCGGCAAGCTTTTTCTTCTTTCCGTGCAAGACATGTGAACGCTGGGTCGCATCGGCCGTCCATCGGGGGGTGGGTCCGGGTGCGAAGCGCCTGCGGGGCCTTGCGCCGCGCCGGCAGCGGCCCTGGCTCCGACAGCGCATGCGGGAGGGCGCCGCCACCGGGGTCATGCACCAGAGAATTCCGGCATCACCGCGATGCCGGATGGCGGCCGGTATCGGGGCTTCAGCCTTGCGTGCCGGCCAACGACGCTGCAGTCGACTGCAGCACCCATTGACGACCGAGGAAAACCGTCATGCATACTCGTTTTGAGCGTACCGGCCCCCTGACCGAACTGAGCAGCTATCCCCAGTGGGCGCAGGATATGGTGGTTGACTGCGAAAGCACCAAGCAGAGCGTGCTGGATCACGAGCTGTGGGCGATGATGCGTGAGGTTCGGCTCGACCGGACCTCCACCGCCAATTTCATGGTGGGGGTCTGGCCGTTCATCGAGCGCTTCCCGAGCTACATGGCGTTGAATCTGCTGAAAACCCGGTACGGGCGCAGCCCCGGCGACGATATGGCGCGCCGCTGGCTGGTGCGCAATATCCGGGTCGAACAGAATCACGCCGAATACTGGCTTGCCTGGGCCGAGGGCTCCGGCGTGCCTCGCGACGAGGTGCTGGGTGCACGGCCCCCGCATGGCACTCAGACCCTGGCTGACTGGTGCGAGGAAATCAGCACTGTCGGAACTCTGGCTGCGGGCATGATCGCCACCAACTATGCGATCGAAGGCGTGACTGGCGAGTGGTCGCGGCCCATCTACGAAAGCACCGCTTATGCCGAGAGCTTCCCCCCCAGGACCAGGACGGGCAGCCTGCGTTGGCTCCAGTTGCACGCGGCCTACGACGACATCCATCCCTGGGAGGCGCTGGAAATAGTCTGCACGTTGCTGGGCATGACGCCCAAGACCGACGAAGTGGCTCATCTGGGCGAGTGCATCCGCAGAAGCTATACAAGCATGCGTATCGTCGGCGATCTCTGCATGCAGACGCGTCGGCCGTCCACGCGAGTGAAGGAAGCGGCTGCCTGACGGCCGTCGAGACAACGGGCAGGGCGTTCCATTGACGGGTCAGGCATGAGATAACTTGCGCATGCGCAAGGTGTCCCCCATGTTGCAGCTGCCTTTGTCCCGACGCATGTTGCCGCTGGCCTACGCGCTGGTGGTGATGTTGGCTACGATCCTCGCGCTGACATGGTTTGCCCTGCAGACCCAGGTCACTCTCGCTGGATTTCTCAACAGCGAGAGTGTCTGGTCCAAGGCCCAGAAGCAGGCGGTGATCGCCCTGGATGCCTATGCAGTTACCGGCAACCCCTCCGATCTTGCCGGGTTCTGGCGGAACTACTCCATCCTCGACTCGGATCGGTTGGCGCGAGACGAGATCGCGTCGGGAACTTTCGACCAGGAAGTGGTGGACAGGGCGTTTGTCCATGGCAACGTCATGCCCACGGCGAAGCCTGGCATGATTTTCGTGCTGGAGCACTTCTCCGAAGCGCCTCACTTGCGTGACGCACTGGCGGCATGGCGCTCCAGCGACGCGGAGATTGCCCAGCTTGCCTCGATTGCCAAGGAGCTGGAGCACACGTACGCCGTCGGAGCCTCTTCGGCCGAACAGGCAGCCATCCAGCGCGGCCGCATCCATGCCCTGAATGATTCGATCGAGCCGAAGGCCAATCGGTTTTCGCTCGAAATCGCCCATGGCACGACGTGGATGGGGCGCATGCTGTTCATCGGTGTGTTGAGTGCCGCCTGCGTTGCCGTTCTGCTGTGGCTGGACATGGCGCGCCGCACTCTGGCCAGCATCCGCGGCAGCGAGGAGCGCTATCGCCTGCTGTTCGACAGCGCGGCCGATGCGATCGTGATGGTCGACGAGGCCAGCGGGCGGATCCTGGACGTCAACCGCACCGCTTCGGCGTGGACCGGGCGCAGCGCGGGCGAGCTGGTCGGCGACCGCTTCGTGCACCTGTTCATGCAGTCCATGGCAGGGCAGAAGGACGGGCGGGCCGCCGCCAACGTGTTGCTGGGAGCCAAGGGCCGAACCCGCCCGGTGGAGACGCAGACCAGCCTGGTCAACTGGGGCAGCCAGCCGGTGCGGCAGGCGATCATCCGCGACATTTCCGAGCGGGTGGCGATGGAGCGCGAGCGCCGCATTGCCGCCGAGGCGCTGGCCAGCATCGCCGAAGGCGTGATCATCGCCGATGCCGCGCGACAGGTGATCTCGACCAATGCGGCGCACGCCGAGCTGACCGGCTTCACCACCCAGGCGCTGCAGGGCAAGCGCCTCGACGACACCCGCCGCCTGCCCGGTGGCCAGCCGCTGCCTTCGTCGATCTGGGACAGCGTGGCCGCCGGCCACAACTGGATGGGCGAGGTGTTGAGCACGCGCAGCGACGGCAGCAGCTATCCCGAGCACCTCAGTCTCAGCACGATCCGGGATGCCGACGACCAGGTGGTGTACTACGTCGCCGTGCTCACCGACATCCACGAGGCGAAGGCGAACCAGCACCGGCTGGAGCACATGGCGCGGCACGACCCGCTGACCGGGCTGGTCAACCGGGCGGAGTTCGAGCGGCATTGCGCCGAGGCGATCGCGGTGGCCGAACGCGAGCGGCTGGCGGTGGTGGTGCTGTTCATCGACCTGGACGCGTTCAAGATCGTCAACGACAGCTACAGCCATGCGATCGGCGACCGCCTGCTGGTCAAGGTGGCCGAGCGGATCCGCCGGCAACTGTCCGACGGCGACGTGGCCGGGCGTATCGGTGGCGACGAGTTCACCGTGCTGATCCCGCGGCTGATCCTGCGCGAGGATGCGCGGGCAGTCGTCAGCCGCCTGCTCGCCACCTTGTCCGAGCCACTGCTGGTGGACGACTACGAGATCGTGCTGAGCGCCAGCATCGGCGTGGCCGGCTACCCGCTGGACGGCGACAACGCGCTGGCGCTGATCGCGAATGCCGACGCGGCGATGTACGCGGCGAAGACGGAGGAGCGCAACGCGTTCCGCTTCTACACGCCGATGATGCACGCCGATACCCGCCGGCGTCTGCAACTGGCCGCCGAGTTGCGCCAGGCGCTGGCGCGCAACGAGTTCCATCTGGTGTTCCAGCCCAGTGTCGAGCTGCGCAGCGGGCGCATCGTGGCGGTGGAGGCGCTGCTGCGCTGGCAGCATCCGGAACGCGGCGAGGTGCTGCCGGCCGAGTTCATTCCGGTGGCCGAGAGCCTGGGCCTGATCCGCCGCATCGACGAGTGGGTGATGCAGACCACCTGTGCGCAGATCCAGACCTGGGACCTGGCCGGCGTGCCGCCGATCCGCGTGGCGGTGAACATCTCCGCGCGCTGGTTCGGCCACCCGGCCTTCGTCGACGGGGTCAGCCGCAACCTGCAGTCGCGGCGGCTGGCGCCGGGACGATTGCTGCTGGAGATCACCGAGAGCGCGATGCTGCGGCTGGGCGACGACATCGAGCGCACCATGCAGACCCTGGACACGCTCGGCATCGCGGTGGCGATCGACGATTTCGGCACCGGTTATTCCTCGATGGCCTATCTCAAGCTGCCGGCGGTGACTTGCCTGAAGATCGACCGTTCCTTCGTCGTCGGCCTGCCCGGCGACAGCAACGACGCAGCGATCACCGTGGCGATGCTGGCGATGGCGAAGAGCCTCGGCCTGACCACGATCGCCGAGGGCATCGAGACCGAGGCGCAGCATGATTTCCTGCTGCGCAGCGGTTGCATCGAGGGGCAGGGCTACCTGTATGCCTACCCGCTGCGACCCGAGGAGGTGCAGCATCTGCTGTGCCCGAGCCAGCCGCCGGTGCCGACGCGGCTGAAACTGGTGCCGCCCAAGCGCAGCTGAGTTGCCGCCCCGCGCACGGAGCCGGCCCGGCTGCCTTGATGTGCATCAGGGCGGGCAACTGCACGGCGCGGGACACTGGCTGCAGTCCAGCCAGCCGCGCATCCCATGTCCAGCAGCCATTCCGTCCCCGACGGCAGCAAGTACGTCAGTCCGCAGGGCACCCGCGCGGTCAAGGGCGGCCAGAAGCCCAACGCGCACAGCCATGAGCCAGACGTCAGCCGCAAGCCGCCGTGGCTGCGCGTGAAGCTGCCCAGCGGCGCACGCTACGAGGAAGTGGCCGACATCGTGCGCACGCACCAGCTCAACACCGTGTGTGCCGAATCCAAGTGTCCCAACATCGCCGAGTGCTGGGGCCGCGGCACCGCCACGCTGATGCTGATGGGCTCGGTGTGCACGCGCGCGTGCAAGTTCTGCTCGGTTTCCACCGGCAACCCGAACGGCTGGCTCGATCCGCTGGAGCCGGCCAAGGTGGCCGACGCGGTGGCGCTGATGGGGCTGAAGTACGTAGTGCTCACCTCGGTGGATCGCGACGACCTCGCCGACGGCGGTGCCGCGCATTACGCCGCCTGCGTGAAGGCCATCCATCTGCGCTCGCCCGACACCGCGGTGGAGGCGCTCACCCCCGATTTCGCCGGCAACCATGCCAGCGTCGCCACTGTGCTCGACGCCGGCCTGGCCACCTACGCGCAAAACCTGGAAACCGTGCGCCGCCTCACCCACCCGGTGCGCGACCCGCGTGCCGGCTACGAGCAGACCCTGGGCGTGCTGGCCTTCGCCAAGCGCCACGCGCCCCGGACGCTGACCAAGACCAGTCTGATGCTGGGCCTGGGCGAAACCGACGCCGAAGTCGAGCAGGCGCTGGACGACATGCGTGCGGCCAACGTGGACGTGGTCACCCTGGGCCAGTACATGCGGCCCAGCCCGCACCACCTGCCGGTGGAGCGTTTCGTCACCCCGGACGAATTCCGTGCCTATCGCGAACTGGCGCTGGGCAAGGGTTTCGTGGAAGCGGTCGCCGGGCCGCTGGTGCGTTCGAGTTATCGCGCCGAGCGCGTGCTGGAGCACAACAACCTGGGACTGTGACCCGGGCGCGACGGGCCGGTCCATCGCTTCGATGTCCACCGACATCAGGAGGTACCGCCATGTTCCGCTTCTTCGTACGACGTTCCCTTCGCCGCTCGCTGACCGGGCCCGACGCCGCCGGCGCCGCGCTGGCGCCGGGCCGCAGGCCTTCCGCTGCGCCGGCCGGCGAGTCCGTGCTGGCACGCGAGCAGCGCATTGACGACGAACTCGCCCAGAGTTTCCCGGCCAGCGACCCGCCGAGCTGGGTGCAGGGCACGGTGTCGGCGCAGCATTGAATTTCCACCCGGTTTCATCCAAGGAGGATGGCATGGACACGACGATGTACCCGCCGGCGACGGCGGAACTGGCGCGCAAGCGCCGCGAACTGGCGCCTGCGCCGCTGGATGCGTTCAAGGCGTTCAGTGCCGCGGTGTTCGCCGACGGCGCGCTGCCGGCGGTCACCAAGCAGCTGATCGCGGTGGCGGTGGCGCACGTCACCCAGTGCCCGTACTGCATCAAGGGGCATACCGCGGGCGCCTTGAAGCAGGGCGCCAGCGAGCAGCAGATCATGGAGGCGATCTGGGTTGCCGCCGAGATGCGCGCGGGTGGCGCCTATGCGCATTCCGCGCTGGCGCTGGACACGATGCGTCACGCGCACGAGGCAGCCTGAGATGGCCACGCGCTTCACCACGGTAGCGGACAGCATCCTGGACGCGGTGGGCGACACCCCGCTGCTGGAGATCGAGGGCGTCTACGCCAAGATCGAGTTCCTCAATCCCTCCGGCTCGATCAAGGCGCGCATCGCCAAGTACATGATCGAGCGGGCGGAGCAGGAAGGTTTGCTCAAGCCCGGCGACACCATCGTGGAGGCGACCAGCGGCAACACCGGCAACGCGCTGTCGATGGTGGCGGCGGTGAAGGGCTACCGCATGCTGGTGGTGATGCCCGAAGGCCTGTCCAGCGAGCGCGTGGCGATCTCGCGGGCGTACGGCGCGGACGTGCTGTTCTGCGGCAACTTCCACGTCAACGAGGCGCTGGTGCGCGCGCAGCGGCTCGGCCAGCAGCCGGGCTACTTCTGCCCCAGCCAGTTCGAGTCGGAATGGAACGTGGAGGAGAACCGGCTGATCCTCGGCCCGGAAATCCTCGCCCAGCTGCCGCCGGGCCGCGTGCCCGACGCGCTGGTGCTGGGCGTGGGCACCGGCGGCACGCTGATCGGCGTGGGCCAGGCGTTCCGCGCAGTCAATCCGAACGTGCGGCTGTTCGCGATGGAGCCGTCCGAATCGTGCACCATCCTGTGCGGCGAGATCGCCGCGCATACCATCGAGGGCATTTCCGACGGCTTCGTGCCGGGCATCTTCCAGCGCCACGCGGGGCTGGTGAACGAGGTGCTGAGCGTGTCCAGCACCGACGCCGTGACTGAAATGAAACGGCTGGCACGCAGCTACGGGCTGTTCTGCGGACCGAGCTCCGGCGCCCATCTGCTGGCCGCCAGGCGCATCCGGCAGAATTTTCCGGAATTGAAGACGGTGGTCACGGTGTTTTGCGACGAGGGCGAGAAGTACCTGCACGAGTACTTCATGCAGCCTGCCGCCATGGACGTGGGCGCCACGCATTTCCGCTGAGGCGGTGATGCGGGGCAGGCCGCGCGCCCAGGGCGCGCCCTGCGCGTTCGGGAAAGGATCTACAGCGGCGCGCAGTGGCGGTTCAGCCACTCCAGGTCGGCAGCTTCCAGCAGCGGGCTGAGCGCGGCACGCACGCTGGCGTGGTAGTCGTCCAGCCAGCCGCGTTCCTCGGGGTTGAGCAGGCCCGGTTCCAGCGCGCGGCGGTCGAACGGACACATGGTCAAGGTCTCGAAGGCGAGGAATTCGCCGAACTCGGTGCGGTCGGCCTCGACCACCACGGCCAGGTTCTCGTGGCGGATGCCGTGCCGGCCGGGCTTGTACAGGCCCGGCTCGATCGAGCTGATCATGCCCGGCTCCAGCGCCACCAGCGCGCCACCCGCGACCGGCTGGCGGATCGACTGCGGGCCTTCGTGCACGTTGAGGAAATAGCCCACGCCGTGTCCGGTGCCGTGGCCGTAGTCCATGCCGCAGGCCCACAGCGGCGCGCGCGCCAGCGCGTCCAGCTGCGGGCCGCTGGCGCCTTTCGGGAAGCGCGCGCGCGACAGGGCGATCATGCCTTTCAGCACCAGGGTGGCGTCGCGGCGCTGTTCCGCGGTGGTCTCGCCGAGCGCCAGCACGCGGGTGATGTCGGTGGTGCCGCCCCGGTACTGGCCACCCGAATCGATCAGCAGCAGGCCCTTCGCCTGCAGCGTGGCGTGCGATTCCGGCGTGGCGCGGTAGTGCGGCAGCGCGCCGTTGGCCTGGTAGCCGGCGATGGTGGCGAAGCTCTCGCCGACCCAGCCGGGCTGGGCCGAACGCTCTTCGTGCAGCAAGCTGTCCACGTCCAGCTCGGTCACCGTCATGCCGGCGGCCAACCGCTGTTCCAGCCGCCGGAAGCCGCGCACCAGGGCGGCGCCGTCGCGGCGCATCACGTCGCGGATGTGGTCGAGCTCGGCGGCGCTCTTGACCGCCTTGAACGCGGTGCTCGGGTTGGCCGCCTCGATCCGTGCCACGCCGGGCGGGATCGCCGCGGCGACCGCGCTGACCACTCGGTTGCTATCCAGCAGCAAGCGGTCGTCCGCGCCCAGCTCGCCCAAGGTCGAGGTGATCGAAGCGTAGTCGGCGATGCCGATGCCGTCGGCGGCCAGCCGGGCGACCAGCGCATCGCTCAGCTTGGCGCGGCCGACGAACAGGGTGGCGCGGTGGTCCGCCTGCACCAGCAGGTGGGCCAGGAACACCGGGTTGCACTCCACGTCGCTGCCGCGCAGGTTGGTCAGCCAGGCGATGTCGTCCAGGCTGGACAACAGATGATGGGTGGCGCCGACCTTGTGCATCGCCTGGCGCAGGCGGGCGAGCTTGTCGGCGCGCGGGATGCAGGCCCAGGCCAGCTCGTGTTCGACTACCGGCGCCTGCGGCAACCCCGGGCGCTCCGTCCAGATCGCGGCGGGCAGGTCCAGGTCGGTGCGCAGGCGCGCGCCGGCGTCGGCCAGCCGGCGCTCGATCCCGCGCTGGGTGGCTACCGCCACGCTGTCGCCGGCCACCGCCAGCACCTCGCCCGCGTGCAGGTGTTGCTGCAGCCATTCCAGGTGTTCGGGCATGTGCGCCACGCGCAGCTTCATCAGGCTGATGCCGCTGCCGGCCAGCTGCTGCTCGGCCTGGGCGAAATAGCGCGAGTCGGTCCACAGCCCGGCCCATTCGCGGGCGACGACCAGGGTGCCGGCCGAGCCGGTGAAGCCGGACAGCCATTCGCGCGCGGCCCAGTGGGTCGGCAGGTATTCGGACAGGTGCGGATCGGCGCTGGGTACCAGCACGGCGGCGACGCCGTGCTGCTGCATGGTCGCGCGCAGGGCGGCGAGACGGGCGGGGACGGGGTTGTTCATCCGGCCATGCTAGCAGGCGCTCCGCGCGCGTTTCACCCGTCGTGAAGGTCCGGAAATGAACCGATCGCGACGAATTCTGTCTTGCCATCTCGCAGCGGGACGCTTCTGCAGCTAAAATGCCAATTTCCAGCACGGCTGCTTTCCATGACCCCCCTGATTTTCGTCACCGGCGGTGTGGTGTCCTCGCTTGGCAAGGGCATTGCTGCGGCGTCGCTCGCTTCCATTCTCGAAGCACGCGGCCTTTCGGTCACCATGATGAAGCTCGATCCCTACATCAACGTGGATCCGGGCACGATGAGTCCGTTCCAGCACGGCGAGGTCTACGTGACCGACGACGGCGCCGAGACCGACCTCGACCTCGGCCACTACGAGCGCTTCGTCCGCACCCGCCTGACCGGCAAGAACTCGATCACCACCGGCAAGATCTACGAGAGCGTGATCCGCAAGGAGCGCCGCGGCGACTACCTGGGCGCCACCGTGCAGGTGATCCCGCACATCACCGACGAGATCAAGCACTGCATCCACGAGGCCACCCGCGGCTTCGACGTGGCGCTGGTGGAGATCGGCGGCACCGTGGGCGACATCGAATCGCTGCCGTTCCTGGAGGCGATCCGCCAGTTGCGCATCGAGCACGGCCCGGAGATGGTGGTGTTCATGCACCTCACCCTGGTGCCGTTCATCAAGGCCGCTGGCGAGATCAAGACCAAGCCCACCCAGCACTCGGTGAAGGAACTGCGCTCGATCGGCATCCAGCCGGACATCCTGCTGTGCCGCTGCGAGCAGCCGCTGCCCGAAGGCGAGCGGCGCAAGATCGCGCTGTTCACCAACGTGCCGGAAAACGCGGTGATCAGCGCCGCCGACGTGGACATCATCTACAAGCAGCCGCTGTACCTGCACCAGCAGGGCCTGGACGACATCGTGGTCAAGCGCCTGAGTCTGGACGCCAAGCCGGCGGACCTGTCCGCCTGGCAGCGCACGGTCGACGCGGTGGAGCACCCGAAGGACGAGGTCACCGTCGCCATCGTCGGCAAGTATGTCGAGCACAAGGATGCCTACAAGTCGCTGGGCGAGGCATTGCGTCACGGCGGCATCAAGCAGCTGACGCGGGTGAACCTGGACTGGATCGACTCCGAGCAGGTCGAGGCCGAAGGCGCCGCCAAGGTGCTCGGCAAGGCCGATGCGATCCTGGTGCCCGGCGGCTTCGGCAAGCGGGGCTTCGAGGGCAAGGTGCTGGCGGCGAAGTACGCGCGCGAGCACGGCGTGCCGTACTTCGGCATCTGCTACGGCATGCACGCGGCGGTGGTGGATTTCGCCCGCCACGTGGCCGGCCTGGCCGACGCCGATTCCAGCGAGAACGAGCGCAACACGCCGAACCCGGTGATCGCGCTGATCACCGAATGGACCACGGCGACCGGCGAAGTCGAGCAGCGCAGCGACCGTTCCGACCTTGGCGGCACCATGCGCCTGGGCGCGCAGGAATGCCGCCTCAAGGCCGGCACGCTGGCGCGCGAGCTGTACGGCCAGGACGTGGTGCGCGAACGCCATCGCCACCGCTACGAATTCAACAACCGCTACCGCCAGAGCTTCGAGGACCTGGGCCTGGTGATCTCCGGCAAGTCGATGGACGACCTGCTGGTGGAGATCGTCGAGCTGCCGCAACAGCAGCACCCGTGGTTCCTCGGCTGCCAGGCGCACCCGGAGTTCACCTCCACCCCACGCGACGGCCACCCGCTGTTCATCGGCTTCGTGCGCGCCGCGCGCGAGTTCAAGGCCGTGCGCGAAGGCGAGAAGCTGGCCAGGGAGCACGTGGCATGAAGTTGTGCGGCTTCGAGGTCGGGCTGGACCGGTCCCTGTTCCTGATCGCCGGGCCATGCGTGGTGGAGTCCGAACAGCTGCAACTGGACACCGCCGGCACGCTGAAGGAAATCACCGGCCGGCTCGGCGTGAACTTCATCTTCAAGTCCAGCTTCGACAAGGCCAACCGCTCTTCCGGCGAGAGCTTCCGCGGGCCGGGGCTGGAAGAGGGTTTGCGGATCCTGGGCGAGGTGAGACGGCAGATCGGCGTGCCGGTGCTCACCGACGTGCACGAATACACCCCGATGGACGAGGTGGCATCGGTGGTCGACGTGCTGCAGACGCCGGCCTTCCTGTGCCGGCAGACCGACTTCATCCAGAAGGTGGCGCGCGCCGGCAAGCCGGTGAACATCAAGAAGGGCCAGTTCCTCGCGCCGTGGGACATGAAGCACGTGGTGGCCAAGGCCAAGGCCGTCGGCAACGACGACATCATGGTGTGCGAGCGCGGCGCCAGCTTCGGCTACAACAACCTCGTTTCGGACATGCGCAGCCTGAGCGTGATGCGCGAAACCGGCTGCCCGGTCGTGTTCGACGCCACCCATTCGGTGCAATTGCCGGGCGGCCAGGGCGCCAGCTCCGGCGGCCAGCGCGAGTTCGTGCCGGTACTGGCGCGCGCCGCGGTGGCGGTCGGCGTGGCCGGCCTGTTCGCCGAGACGCATCCGGATCCCAGCAAGGCGCTCTCCGACGGCCCCAACGCGTGGCCGCTGGGCAAGATGGAGGCGCTGCTGGAAACCCTGCTGGAGCTGGATGCCGTGACCAAGCGGCACCGCTTCCTGGAGCAGGACGTTTCCTGAAACACCGGGCGCAGCGATGCGCCCGTTCCAATTCATTCACCACCCAGGCAGACGGACACCGCATGAGCACCCAGATCACCCGCATCCACGCCCGTGAAATCCTCGACTCGCGCGGCAATCCCACGCTGGAAGCCGAAGTCACCCTGGCCGGCGGCGGCTTCGGTCGCGCCGCGGTGCCCAGCGGCGCCTCCACCGGTTCGCGCGAGGCGGTCGAGCTGCGCGACGGCGACAAGTCGCGCTACGGCGGCAAGGGCGTGAAGAACGCGGTGGCGAACGTCAACACCACGATTGCCGAGGCGCTGAAGGGTTTCGATGCGGCTGACCAGAAAGGCCTGGATGCGAAATTGATCGCGCTGGACGGCACCCCGAACAAGGGCAAGCTGGGTGCGAACGCGCTGCTCGGCGTGTCGATGGCGGCGGCGCACGCGGTGGCCGCCTCGCGCGGCGAGCCGCTGTGGCAGTACCTGTCGAACGGCAAGCCTGGCGCGTTGCCGGTGCCGATGATGAACATCATCAACGGCGGCGCGCACGCCGACAACAACGTCGACGTGCAGGAGTTCATGATACTGCCGGTGGGCATGCCGAGCTTCGCCGAGGCGCTGCGCGCCGGCGCGGAAATCTTCCACGCATTGAAGAGCGTGCTGCACGGCCGCGGCCTCAGCACCGCGGTGGGCGACGAGGGCGGGTTCGCGCCGAACCTGCGCTCCAACGTCGAGGCGATCGACACCATCCTCGAAGCGATCGGCAAGACCGGCTACAAGGTCGGCAGCGAGATCCTGCTCGGCCTCGACGCGGCCAGCTCGGAGTTCTACAAGGACGGCAAGTACGACCTGGCTGGCGAAGGCAAGCAGTACAGCTCGGCGCAGTTCGTCGACCTGCTGGCCGGCTGGGCCAGGCAGTACCCGATCGTCACCATCGAGGACGGCATGGCCGAAGGCGACTGGGACGGCTGGAAGCTGCTCACCGACGCGATCGGCGAGCGCGTGCAGGTGGTTGGCGACGACCTGTTCGTGACCAACCCGGCGATCTTCCGCGAAGGCATCGAGAAGAAGATCGCCAACGCGATCCTGATCAAGGTGAACCAGATCGGCACGCTGTCCGAGACGCTGGAAGCGATCGCGATGGCCGACGCGGCGAAGTACGCGGCGGTGATCTCGCACCGTTCCGGCGAGACCGAGGACACCACCATCGCCGACATCGCGGTGGCCACCACGGCGACCCAGATCAAGACCGGCTCGCTGTGCCGCAGCGACCGCGTGGCGAAGTACAACCAGCTGCTGCGCATCGAGGAGGCGCTGGGCTCGGCCGCACGCTACGCCGGTCGCGACGCGTTCCCGAACCTGACCCGACTGCCGGGCTGAATGGCCGGCCATGCTGCGCTGGATCGCCCTGGTTCTGCTCCTGCTGCTGATCGGCCTGCAGCTGAAGCTGTGGACCGGCAGCGGCAGCATGCATGAGGTGGACAGCCTGCGCGTGGCGGTGAAGAAGCAGACCGACGAGAACGCAAAGCTGCTGCAGCGCAATCAGGCAGTCGGGGCCGACGTGCTGGACCTCAAGCAGGGCGACCAGGCGGTCGAGGCGCGGGCGCGCACCGAACTGGGCCTGATCAAGCCGGGCGAAGTGTTCTACCAGGTGGTCGAACCACCGGCCGGTGCCGGCAGTGCGCTGCCGCCGCCGCCACCCGCCACACCCGCCGGATCGCCATGAGCGTGCCGGCGTTGTGGTGCGTGGTGCCGGCCGCGGGGCGCGGCACCCGGGTCGGCGGCGACTGTCCGAAGCAATACCTGCCGCTGGCCGGGCGGCCGCTGATCGCGCACACGCTGGAACGGCTCGCCGCACACCCGCGGATCGCCGGGCTGCTGGTGACGCTGGCCGCCGGCGATACGCGTTGGCCCGGCATCGACACGCTCAACGGCAAGCCGGTGCTGACCGCGATCGGCGGAGCCGAGCGCAGTGACTCGGTGCTGGCGGGGATCGAGGCGCTGCCGGCGTCGGTAGGGGCGGGCGACTTCGTGCTGGTGCACGACGCCGCGCGGCCGTGCGTGCGGCTGGCCGATATCGGCCAGCTGATCGAGCTGGCCGGCAAGGGCGACGGCGGCCTGCTCGGCGCGCCGCTGCGCGACACGCTGAAGCGGGCGGACGCGGCCGGCCGCAGCGAGTCGACCGAGCCGCGCGAGCTGCGCTGGCGCGCGTTCACGCCGCAGATGTTCCGCCGTGGTCAACTGGCGGCGGCGCTGCGCGCGGCGGCGCGGCGTGGCGTGAACGTCAGCGACGAGGCGATGGCGATGGAACTGGCCGGTTTCGCGCCGCGGCTGGTCGAGGGCGCCGAGGACAACATCAAGGTGACCACGGCGGCGGATTTCGCGCTGGCCGAGTTCCTGCTTACCAGGACGACGTGATGCGCATAGGACAGGGCTTCGACGTACATGCATTCGGCGCGGGCGACCACATCACCCTGGGCGGCGTGCGCGTGCCGCACGGCCGCGGCGTGGTGGCGCACTCGGACGGCGACGTGGTGATCCACGCGCTGTGCGACGCGATCTTCGGCGCGCTGGCGCTGGGCGACATCGGCCAGCACTTTCCGCCCTCCGACGAGCGCTGGCGTGGCGCCGACAGCCGCCAGTTCCTGCGCCACGCGGCGCTGCTGATGGCGCAGCACGGCTACGCGCTGGGCAACGCCGACGTCACCGTGATCGGCGAGGCGCCGAAGGTCGGACCGCATGCGCAGGCGATGCGCGAGAACCTTGCCGCCGACCTGGGCTGCGAACTCGGCCGCGTCAGCGTGAAGGCCACCACCACCGAAAAGCTCGGCTTCTGCGGCCGTGGCGAAGGGATTGCCGCGCAGGCGTGCGTCCTGCTGGAGCGCCTGTGACCGAGGTGGAGGCCCGCAGCGCCGCCAGCCGGCTGCACGACCAGCTCGAAGCCATCGTCGAGCTGCTGCACCGGCACGAGCAGGACGGCCGGCTGCCGGCGGACGTGCTCGCGGAGCTGCGCCAGCAGCTGGACGAGCTGCACCCGGCCGATATCGCCTTCATCCTCGAATCCTTGCCGCTGGACGACCGCCTGGCGGTATGGCAGCTGGTCAAGGCCGACCGTGACGGCGAGATCCTGCTGGAAGTCTCCGACGCGGTGCGCGAATCGCTGATCGCGGACATGGACCGCCACGAGATCCTTGCCGCGGTCGAACCGCTGGATGCGGACGAACTGGCCGACCTGGTCGAGGACCTGCCGACTGCGGTGCTGCCGGAGCTGATGGCGAGCCTGGGCACGCAGCAGCGCGAGCAGGTGCAGTCGGCGCTGTCCTATGGCGAGGATCAGGTCGGTGCGCTGATGGACTTCGAGATGGTCACCATCCGCGAGGACGTCAGCCTGGAAACGGTGCTGCGCTACCTGCGCCGCTGGGACGAACTGCCCGCACAGACCGACAAGCTGTTCGTGATCAACCAGGACAACCTGCTCACCGGCGTGCTGCCGCTGCACTGGCTGCTGGTCAACTCGCCGGAGAAGATGGTCAGTGAGGTGATGGCGCCGGACGTCAACACCTTCCATCCCACCGACGACGCCTACGAGGTGGCGCAGGCGTTCGAGCGCTACGACCTGGTCACTGCGCCGGTGGTCGACGAGCGCGGCCACCTGATCGGCCGCATCACCATCGACGCGATGGTCGACGTGATTCGCGAGGAAGGCGAGAGCGAGGCGTTGAGCCGCGGCGGCTTGCGCGAGGAGGAGGACATCTTCGCCTCGGTATGGGCCTCGCTGCGGAACCGCTGGTCGTGGCTGGCGATCAACCTGGTCACCGCGTTCGTCGCCTCGCGCGTGATCGGCCTGTTCGAAGGCTCGATCGAACGGCTGGTGGCGCTGGCCGCGCTGATGCCGATCGTGGCCGGCATCGGCGGCAACTCCGGCAACCAGACCATCACCATGATCGTGCGCGCGCTGGCGCTGAACCAGATCACCGCCGAGAGCGCGAAGCGGCTGTGGCGCAAGGAACTGGCCGTGTCGCTGCTGAACGGGCTGATCTGGGGCGGGGTGATCGGCGTGGTGGCATGGCTGCTCTACGACAGCGCTTCGCTGGGCCTGGTGATGACCGCGGCGATGACGCTGAACCTGCTGCTGGCCGCGTTCGCCGGCGTCGGCATCCCGGTGCTGATGACGAAGTTCGGCCGCGACCCGGCGCTGGGTTCCAGCGTGCTGATCACCGCGATGACCGACAGCGGCGGCTTCTTCATCTTTCTCGGCCTGGCCACCATCTTCCTGATGTAGGAGCCCGCTGGCGGGCTCCTGCCGAAACCGGCCGGACCAAAGGACTTCGACGTGCAAGAACTTCCCCATGCCTTCGGCGAACCGCCACTGACCGCCCGGTTGCGTGCCAGCCCCGAGGACTTCCAGGTCGAGGAGATCCTTGGCTACGACGCCGACGGTGCCGGCGAGCATGCCTTGCTGTGGGTGGAGAAGCGCGGCGCGAATACCGACTGGGTCGCGCGCGAATTGGCGAAATTCGCCGGCGTGCCGCCGGTCGCGGTGGGTTATGCGGGCTTGAAGGACCGCCATGCGGTGACCCGGCAGGCCTTCTCGGTGCAACTGGCGGGCAAGCCCGACCCGGACTGGTCGGCGTTTCCGCACGCGGAAGTGAAAGTGCTGGCGGCGACACGGCATTCGCGCAAGCTCAAGCGCGGCGCGTTGCGCGGCAATCGTTTCGTGCTGGTGCTGCGCGAAGTGCAGGGCAACCGCGCGGCGGCCGAACGGGTGCTGACGCAGATCGCCGCGCGCGGCGTACCCAATTATTTCGGCGAGCAGCGCTTCGGCCGCGAGGGCGGCAACGTGGCGCAGGCGCGGGCGATGTTCGGCGGGCGCCGGGTGGATCGGGACCAGCGTTCGTTCCTGCTGTCGGCTGCCCGTGCGCACATCTTCAATGGCGTGCTGGCGGCACGGGTCGAGCGCGGCACCTGGGATGCGCCGCTGGATGGCGAGATCTGGTCGCTGGCCGGTTCGCGCTCGTGGTTCGGCCCCGAGTCGTTCACCGAGGCGCTGGCCGGGCGGCTGGCCAGCGCCGACATCCACCCGTCCGGCCCGTTGTGGGGGCAGGGCGAACCGCCGAGCCAGGGCGAGGCCGGTGCGCTGGAACGCGAGATTGCCGCGGCGAACGGCGAGCTGGCCGCCGGCCTGGCGGCGGCGCGGATGGATCAGGAACGCCGGCCGCTGCGGTTGCTGCCGAAGGACCTGCGCTGGCGCTGGCTGGATGGCGATGCGCTGGAGCTGTCGTTCGAGCTGCCGTCCGGCGCGTACGCCACGGTGGTGGCGCGCGAGCTGGCCGCGACCGCGTAGGAGCGCGCTGGCGCGATGCGCTTGCTTCGTAGGGCGGGCACTCCCCGCCGTGCTTTTCAACGATGGGCGCAATCAGGAGAGGCGGGCACTGCCCGCCCTATGAAGCTGAATCGAAAAAAGCATCGCGTACAGGGTGCACGCCTGCACTAGCCCCTGAGCAGGACGATCACCGCGCCGGTGCCGCCCAGCGCCGGGCGCGCCGAGGCGAACGCGATCACGTCGTCGCGCCGGCGCAGCATGCGGTCGGTGAGGCCTTTCAGGACCGGCCCGGCGGCTTTCGAGCGCAGGCCCTTGCCGTGCACGATGCGCACGCAGCGCAGGCCGTGCTGTTTCGCTTCGGCGAGGAAGGCAATGATGCCGGCCTGGGCGGCGGCGGCATTCATCTGGTGCAGGTCGAGATCGTCCTGCACGCTGAACTGGCCGCGCTTGAGCTGGCGCAGCAGCTTCGGCGGGTAGCCGTCGCGCAGGTAGCCCAGTTCCTCGCCCACTTCGAGCATGGCCGGGTCGAACGCCATGTCCAGCAGTTCTCCCGGTACCGCGGCTTCGTCCGCCTCCAGCATGCGCGGATGCGGCGCGGGTTTCGCGGCCGCCGGCGGTGCCGGCGCCGGGGCCAGCGGGCGCACGTCGCCGATCGCCTCGCGGAACAGGCGGCTGTCGTCGTCGTTGACTGCGGCGGGTGCGCGACGCTTCATGACTGCATGCTAAGCCAAAGCGCACGCATCGCGGGAAAAGGCCTGCCGCGGCGAAGTGAAACCGGCGCCACGCTCCGGTAAACTCGACGGGTGTGGCGCGCACCGTGGGGTCACGGATCAGCGCGTCCGCAATCAGCTTTAGACGGAGCATCATGCGAGTTCTGGTCAGTAACGACGATGGCGTGGATGCCCCCGGCATCCGCGTGCTTGCCGAGTGCCTCGGCGAAGTGGGGCAGGTGACCGTGGTGGCTCCCGATCGCGACCGTTCCGGCGCCAGCAATTCGCTGACCCTCGATGCGCCGCTGCGCGTGCTGCCGATGGGCAACGGTTACTACCGGGTGGCCGGCACGCCGACCGATTGCGTGCACCTGGCGCTGGCCGGGCTGCTGGACGAGGAGCCCGACATGGTCGTGTCCGGCATCAACAACTCGGCGAACCTCGGCGACGACGTGATCTATTCCGGCACGGTGTCGGCGGCGATGGAAGGGCGTTTCCTGGGACTGCCGGCGATCGCGGTGTCGCTGGTCAGCCGCGACCACAAGGGTGTGCACTACGATTCGGCGGCGAGGGCGGTGCTGCTGCTGATGCAGCGGTTGCTGGTCGATCCGCTGCCGGCCGACACCATCCTGAACGTCAACGTGCCGGACCGGCCGTGGGCGGAAATCGAAGGCTTCGAAGTCACTCGGCTCGGCCGCCGCCATCGCGCCGCGCCGTGCATTGCGCAGACCGACCCGCGCGGGCGGCCGATCTGGTGGATCGGCCCGGCCGGCGAAGTCGACGACGCCGGCCCCGGCACCGATTTCAACGCGGTGCGGCGCGGTTTCGTTTCCGTCACGCCGATCCACGTCGACCTGACCCGCTTCCAGGCGCTGGAGAAGGTCAGCAGCTGGATGCAGCCGTTGGGCGACGCGATGGCATCGAGCCGCAGCAGCAACCACGAGGCGGCCTGAGCCATGACCACGTACCCATTGCCGGCCGCGGAGTTGAAGGGTGAAGGCATGACCTCGCAACGCGCCCGCGACCGCCTGGCGGCGAGCCTGAAGGACAGCGGCATCCGCGATCCACGGGTGATCGAGGTGATCCGCAACTTGCCGCGCCATCATTTCATCGACCAGGCCCTGCATGCGCACGCCTACGAAAATGACGCGCTGCCGATCGGCCATGGCCAGACCATCTCGCAGCCGTGGGTGGTGGCGCGCATGACCGAGGCGCTGCTCGAACATGCCGATCCGAAGCAGGGCATGCCGCAGAAGGTGCTGGAGATCGGCACCGGTTCCGGCTATCAGGCGGCGGTACTGGCGTCGCTGGTGCCGCAGGTGTTTACGGTGGAGCGGATCGAGGCGCTGCTGCGCCAGGCGCGCCGCCGTTTCCGCCAGCTTGGCCTGACCAACCTGCGTTCGCGTTACGACGACGGCAAGCTCGGCTGGGCCGACGAGGCGCCGTTCGACGCGATCATCCTCACTGCCGCCGGTGACACCATTCCCACCCGCATCCTCGACCAGCTCAGCCCCACCGGCGTGCTGGTGGCGCCGGTCGGCTCGCCGAGCCGGCAGACGCTGATCCGCATGCGCGGCGATGGCCAGGGCGATTTCATCCAGGAAGAACTGGGGGCGGTCAGCTTCGTGCCGCTGCTGGGCGGGATCGGCTGATGCGCCTGTTCGGGGCACTTTATGCGCGTGCACTGACCTGGGCACGCGAGCCGAGGGCGCTGTATTACCTGTCCGGGCTGAGTTTCGTCGAGTCGTTCATCTTTCCGATCCCGCCGGAAGCGATGCTGGCGCCGATGATGCTGGGCAAGCGGCACAAGGCGTTCTTCTTCGCCAATGTCAGCCTGCTGTTCTCGCTGCTCGGCGCACTGGTGGGCTACGTGCTGGGGCACTGGGCGTTCCATGCGCTGCGGCCGGTGCTCGACACGCTGCACCTGCTGGCACCGATCGAACAGGGCGTTGCGACCTTGAGCCGGCAGATGACCGAGCATCGCTGGGGCATGTACGGCGTGCTGATCCTGGCTGCGCTGCAGCCGGTGGTGCCAATGAAGTTCGTCACCTGGGCCTGCGGCATCATCGCCGTGCCGATCCTGCCGTTCCTGCTCTGTATCGGCCTGGGTCGCGGCAAGCGCGTGTGGCTGCTGGCGCTGCTGATCCGCCTGGTCGGCGAGCGTGCCGAGCGGATCCTGCACGACCACATCGAGCGGATCGGTTGGGCCGCGCTGGTGCTGCTGGCGCTGTTGGCGGTGTGGTGGTTCTGGCTGCATTGAACAGCCGCGGCGCGCAGCGGCGTGGCATGAAAAAGGCTGCCCGCCTCGGTATGCTGGCGCGCATGGACCGATATCTTTCCTGCTGCGCGACCCTGGCCGTGGCCCTGCTGCTTGCCGCTTGCGGCACCATGCGCAGCTCGGTCGTGGTGGAACCGACCGCCGGCGCCTACGGCGACCGCACCGCTGCCGTTTCGACGGTGCCGGCCCGCACGCCGATTCCCGGCGGCAGCTACGCGGTGATGAGGGGCGATACGCTGTATTCGATCGCGTTCCGCAAGGGTGTGGATTTCCGCGACCTGGCGCAATGGAACGGAATTGCCGCGCCGTACACGATCTGGCCGGGGCAGCGGCTGACGCTTGCGCCACCGACGGGCAAGGCCGCCGCGCCGGTGGCAGCCACGCCGGCGCATGCCGCCGGCGCGGCCGCGGCGCCGGTGTTCGAGCCAGTCGCGCCGGCCATGCCGCCGGCCCATCCATCCACAGCGGCGAACGAGCCGGCTGCCGCCACCGCGAACGTGGTGCAGCCATCGGCAAAGCCGGTCGCGCCTGCCGCTGCCGGGACGTCCGTGATACCGGTGGCCGGCCTGCCGACTGCCGCACCGGCCACCATGCCACCGCCGGCGCCGCCGGCGGCCGGGGTTTCACGCGTCGCCAGCGGCGTGCAGTGGCGCTGGCCGGCCGAGGGCAGCCTGGTGGGGCGTTTCCAGAGCGGCGACGCGATTCCCGGCATCGAGATCGCCGGCAAGTCCGGCGATCCGGTGCGCGCCGCCGCCGACGGGGTGGTGGTGTACAGCGGCAACGGCCTGGTCGGCTATGGCGAGCTGGTGATCATCAAGCACAACGACAGCTTCCTGTCTGCCTACGGCCACAACCGCAAGCGCCTGGTCAAGGAGGGGCAGCGGGTGAGCATGGGCCAGCAGATCGCCGAGATGGGTTCGACCGGCACCACCCGCAACGAGCTGGAGTTCCAGATCCGCAAGGACGGCAACCCGGTCGATCCGTTGGGTTATCTGCCGCCGCGTTGATGGCGCCGGCCGGTCAGGTCGGCGGCAGGATGAACCCGGCGATGACCCGCCGCCCTTCGCTGGCCAGCAGGTTGTAGGTGCGCCCGGCGGCGGCGTTGTCCATCACTTCGATGCCGATGCCCTTGCGCAGGAAGCCGGCCATGAACGCGGCAGCCGGAAACGCCTGGTGCTCGCCGGTACCCAGTACCACCAGCTCGGGCTGCAGCGCCAGCAAGGCCTCGACATGGCTGGCATCCAGCGCGTCGGCGGCGGTGATCGGCCAATCCTCGATGGCCCGGTCGGGCGCCAGCAGAAAACTGCGGGTAAGTTCGCGATCGATCAGGGTGACGCCGCGTGCGCCGACGCGACGCACGTAGAGATAACCTTCGGGACGTTCGAGCGACAGGTCCATCAGCGGGGCAGCGCGATCTTCGGTTCGTCGGCGTTGCGGCGGAACAGCACCACGACGTGGCCGATCTGGTGGATCGGCTCGGCTCCGGTGCCGGCGGTCAACGTGTCGATCTGGGCTTGCCGTTCAGCCTTGTCGCCGCCGGAGAGTTTCACCTTGACCAGTTCGTGGATGTCCAGAGCCTGGTCCAGTTCCTTCACCACGGCATCGCTGGCACCCTTGTTGCCGAGCAGGACCACCGGGCTCAGGTCATGGGCGAGGCTGCGCAGGTAGCGGATCTGCGAGGAGGAAAGGGCCATGCGCGGGTGCTCGATTCGCGGTCAGTGAACGGCAAAGGGTATCATGCGCCATCCCGTTCCCCCAATTGCGACTGTGACGACATGGCCCGCAGCAAGAGCAGCGCAGTCTGGCTGCGTGAACACTTCAACGACGAATATGTGAAGAAGGCCCAAGCCGAGGGCCTGCGTTCGCGTGCGGTGTACAAGCTGGAGGAACTGATCGAGCGCGACCGCCTGCTGAAGCCGGGCATCAACGTGGTCGACCTCGGCGCGGCGCCGGGCAGTTGGTCACAGCTGGTGCGCAACCGGCTAGGCGACAGCGGCAAGGTGTTCGCGCTGGACATCCTGCCGATGCAGAGCATCGCCGGGGTGGATTTCCTGCAGGGCGACTTCCGCGAGGAGAGCGTGCTGCGCGAGCTGGAGTCGCGCCTGGAAGGGCTGCGGGTGGATCTTGTGCTGTGCGATATGGCCCCCAATATGAGTGGTGTGGCGCTGGCCGACCAGATTCGCGCGATGGGTCTGGCCGAACTGGCGCTGGATTTCAGTCGGCAGTGGCTCAAGCCGGGCGGCTCGTTCCTGATCAAATTGTTCCAGGGAGTCGGTTTTGACGATTACTTGCGCAGCTTGCGTGCGGACTTCACCCGCGTAACCATGCGTAAACCCAAGGCCTCACGCGCGCGTTCGCGTGAGGTATACGCGCTGGCGGTAGGCTTCAGGCCAACCGCGGCGCATCCGGCGAGAACCGTGCATGAATGAAACAGCGAAAAACGTGTTGCTCTGGGTGATCATCGCGGTGGTCCTGTTCACCGTGTTCCAGAGCTTCAACCCTCGTGGCGCGGCCTCGTCCGACCTGCCTTACAGCTCGTTCGTGCAAAGCGTGGACAACGGCAACGTCGCCACCGCCACGATCAGCGCCGACCAGCCGGCCACCATCAGCGGCAAGCTGAAGGACGGCAGCCCGTTCCGCACGGTCGCCCCGATGCTCGGCTTTTCCACCAACGAGGTGGTCAAGCAGATGCAGGACAAGGGCGTCGAAGTCCGCCAGGATCCGTCCGAGGGCTTTTCGCTGATCGGCCTGCTGATCAGCTGGCTGCCGGTGCTGCTGATCGTGGGTGTGTTCATCTGGTTCATGCGCCAGATGCAGTCCGGCGGCGGTGGCCGCGGCGCGATGAGCTTCGGCCGCTCGCGCGCCAAGCTGCAGGGCGAGGACCAGATCAAGGTCAACTTCAGCGACGTCGCCGGTTGCGACGAGGCGAAGGAGGAGGTCGGCGAGCTGGTCGAATTCCTGCGCGACCCGGGCCGCTTCCAGAAGCTGGGCGGCAAGATTCCGCGCGGCGTGCTGATGGTCGGCCCGCCCGGGACCGGCAAGACCCTGCTGGCCAAGGCGATCGCCGGCGAGGCGAAGGTGCCGTTCTTCTCGATCTCCGGTTCGGATTTCGTCGAGATGTTCGTCGGCGTGGGCGCCAGCCGCGTGCGCGACATGTTCGAGCAGGCCAAGAAGCATGCGCCGTGCATCATCTTCATCGACGAGATCGACGCGGTCGGCCGCCATCGCGGCGCCGGCCTGGGCGGCGGTCACGACGAGCGCGAGCAGACGCTGAACCAGCTGCTGGTCGAGATGGACGGCTTCGAAGGCACCGAAGGCATCATCGTGATCGCCGCGACCAACCGTCCCGACGTGCTGGACCCGGCGTTGCTGCGTCCGGGCCGCTTCGACCGCCAGGTCGTGGTGGGGCTGCCCGATGTGCGCGGCCGCGAGCAGATCCTCAAGGTGCACATGCGCAAGGTGCCGATCGCCAGCGACGTCGACGCGATGACCATCGCGCGCGGCACGCCGGGCTTCTCCGGCGCCGACCTGGCCAATCTGGTCAACGAGGCGGCGCTGTTCGCCGCGCGCGAGAACGCGCGCGAAGTGCGCATGAGTCACCTGGACAAGGCGCGCGACAAGATCCTGATGGGCACCGAGCGCCGCTCGATGGCGATGAGCGAGGACGAAAAGAAGCTCACCGCCTATCACGAGGCCGGCCATGCCATCGTTGGCCGGCTGGTGCCCGAGCACGACCCGGTCTACAAGGTCACCATCATCCCGCGCGGCCGCGCGCTGGGCGTCACCATGTACCTGCCCGAGGGCGACAAGTACAGCATCAATCGCGTGGCGATCCAGTCGCAGCTGTGCTCGCTGTACGGCGGCCGCGTGGCCGAGGAGCTGATCTTCGGCAACGACAAGGTCACCACCGGCGCTTCCAACGATATCGAGCGCGCCACCAAGATGGCGCGCAACATGGCGACCAAGTGGGGCCTGTCCGACGAGCTCGGCCCGATCACCTACGGCGAGGACGAGGACGAGGTATTCCTCGGCCGTTCGGTGACTCAGCACAAGAGCATCTCCAACGAGACGGCGAGCAAGATCGACGAAGTGGTGCGCGGCATCCTGGATCGCGCCTACGCGCGCAGCAAGGAGCTGCTCACGGCGAACCTCGACAAGCTGCACACCATGGCCGAGGCACTCCTGCAATACGAGACGATCGACGCCCATCAGATCGATGACATCATGGCCGGACGCGTCCCCGGCCCGCCGGCCGACTGGAGCAAGAACACCTCGACCGGCGCCACGCCGCCGCCTCCGCCGCCGAAGGGTGGTGCCGGTTCGACCGTCGGCAAGGTCGGCGATCCGGCGCCGCAGAGCCGGGCCGGACTGGATGGCTGATCGCGGTTTGGACGGCCATACGATGCGATGAGGGAGGGCGGCCGACGGCCGCCTTCTTCGTGTCCGGGCGGACTTTCCGTGGTACCCGAGTCCAGGCGCGTCTGGAGGGAATTGCGCGCGGCAGGCTGCCACTCGCCGGACATGGCAATTTCGGCGAAGAATTTTCACGAAAAGGGTTGACGCAAGCGAGCGGAGCCTGAATAATTCCGCTCCTTGCTTCACTGCCTTGGAGTCCACAAGCCAAGGCAGCGAGACGAAGGTTTTTCAGTGCGCCCGTAGCTCAGTTGGATAGAGTACCTGGCTACGAACTAGGTGGTCGGGAGTTCGAATCTCTCCGGGCGCACCATTTTTATTCTGCGAGACGGGGTGCTTGCACCCCGTCTTGTTTTCAAGGAGAACCTCGATGGTTCTTCGCGAAGACGAAGATCAAGAAGCAAAGGTGTGCTTCGATACGGATTGACTGAGCGAGGCGGCACCCGTAACATCTCAGGGCTTCGGTGGCGGCATGCCGGTGGTTCGAAAGCGGGGTATAGCTCAGTCTGGTAGAGCGTTGCGTTTGGGACGCAAAAGTCGGGGGTTCGAATCCCTCTACCCCGACCAGCGAGACGTTCTACCTGCAGCGACTGCGCCTGTAGCTCAACCGGATAGAGCATCGGCCTTCTAAGCCGACGGTTGCAGGTTCGAGTCCTGTCTGGCGCACCAGTATCAGGTCGATGGTGGATGTAGCTCAGCTGGTTAGAGTCCCGGATTGTGATTCCGGTTGTCGTGGGTTCGAATCCCATCATCCACCCCAGTTCCACCCCAGGTTTCCTGGGCCGTTAGCTCAGTTGGTAGAGCAGTTGACTCTTAATCAATTGGTCGAAGGTTCGAATCCTTCACGGCCCACCAATCGACAGAACGCCGACCGCTTGCGGTCGGCGTTCTGCTTTTTGCGGTGTCGACGCGACGCACCTGCGCCGGCAAGCCTTGGCGCCGCTATCGACGCTTGTGCTGCAAGGTCGTGCAACCGTAAAATGATCCGCTTTCGTATAAGGTAATCATCGACTTGCACGAGCGTGCCGACGGGGCGCTTGTGCGCCGGCTCCGGCAGGCGACAATCGGCTCCGGAATCCGATGGTTACGCGCGTCTGGCGAGGGTGGCAAGGCGAGAGTGGCGGAATTGGTAGACGCACCAGATTTAGGTTCTGGCGGTTAACCCCGTGGGGGTTCGAGTCCCCCCTTTCGCACCATGCCCCGCTGATTTCCCAAGTTTTTCTGGCGGCATGGCCGCCATGGCGCCGGCGGCCGGGCCCACAACATCAGGTTAGTACCAGGAGACGTCATGCAGGTTTCGGTTGAGAACATCGGCACGCTCGAGCGCAGGCTCACGGTGAAATTCCCCGCGGAGCGGTTCGAGACGCAGGTGAATGCGCGCATTGCGGAAATGGGCCGTACGGTCCGCCTGAAGGGTTTTCGCCCGGGCAAGGTGCCGACGACGGTGATCAAGCAGCGTTTCGGCGACCAGGTGCGGGGCGAGGTGCTGTCCGACCTGATCGGCAGCACGCTGCGTGAGGCAGTGGCGCAGGAGAAGCTGCAGCCGATCGCCAATCCGGCGATCGACACCACCGGTCGACCGGAAAACGGCGAAATCGCCTATACCGCGACGTTCGAGATCATGCCGGAGTTCCCCCAGGTCGACGTGAGCGCGCTCGAGATCAGCCGCCCGGTGGCGGTGGTGACGGACGCCGACATCGACAAGATGCTGGAGACCCTGCGCCAGCAGCGTCGCAGCTTCGACGAGGTGGACCGCGCCTCGGCCGGGGGCGATTTCGTGATGTTCGAGTATTCGGCCGAAGCCGGCGACTATCGCTTCCCGGCCGAGGGCCAGGAGCGTGCCGGCAGCGTGCTGGGTTCGGGTACCCTGTTCAAGGCGCTGGACGAGGCGCTGGCCGGCCGCAAGGCGGGCGACGCCTTCGAGACCGAGATTGCCTTCCCGGAAGACTTCCGCAACGAGCAACTGGCCGGCAAGACCGCCAAGGTCGGCTTCAGCATCGTGAAGGTGCAGGAGCCGAAGCTGCCCGAGGTCGATGCCGAGTTCGCCAAGTTGTTCGGCATCGCCGACGGCGACCTGGAGGCGTTCCGCAAGGAAGTCCGCGCGAACCTCGAGCGCGAGCTGAAGGCGGCGCTGATGGCGCGCCTGAAGTCCGAGGTGGCGGAGAAGCTGTCCACGGCACACGCCGGACTGGACGTGCCGAAGTTGATGGTGCAAGCCGAAGCGCGCAGCATGGCCGCCGGCAGCGTGCCGCAGGGCCAGCAGCCGCCGCAGCAACTGGTCGAGGCAGCGATGCCGATCGCGCGCCAGCGCGTGATCGCCGGCCTGCTGATGGGCGAGATCGCCCGCAAGCAGGAGATCAAGATCGACCGCAAGCGCGTGGCCGAGCAACTGGCGGCGATTGCCTCGACCTACGAGGAACCGGAAAAGGTCATTGAACTCTACAACCGCGACCCCCAACTGATGTCCGGGCTGCAGAATCGCGTGATGGAAGACCAGGTGGCCGAGTGGGTGGCAGAGCACGCCAATACCACCCAGCTGGACCTGAGCTTCGACGACGTGATGCGCCCAGCCAACGCCTGAGCAATCGGGCCCATCGAGCGGAGAGCTGCAAACATGGCCATGGATCCGATCCAGAACCTCAATTTGGTGCCGATGGTCGTCGAGCAGACCGCTCGCGGCGAGCGCTCCTACGACATCTACTCGCGCCTGTTGAAGGAGCGGGTGGTTTTCCTGGTGGGCGAGGTCAACGACCAGGTCGCCAACCTGATCGTTGCGCAGATGCTGTTCCTGGAGTCGGAAAACCCGGACAAGGACATCAACTTCTACATCAACAGCCCGGGTGGTGCGGTCACCGCCGGCCTGGCGATCTACGACACCATGCAGTTCATCAAGCCGAACGTCAGCACGATGTGCATCGGCCAGGCCTGCAGCATGGGCTCGTTCCTGTTGATGGCCGGTGCCAAGGGCAAGCGTTTCGCCCTGCCGAACTCGCGCGTCATGATCCACCAGCCTTCCGGCGGCGCGCAGGGTCAGGCCACCGACATCGAGATCCAGGCGCGCGAGATCCTGTATATCCGCGAACGCCTGAACAAGCTGTATGTCCAGCATACCGGCCAGACGCTGGAGAAGATCGAGCAGGACATGGAGCGCGATCGCTTCATGAGCGCCGCCGACGCCAAGGCCTACGGCCTGATCGACGAGGTGCTCGACAAGCGTGCCGGCGAGACGGTGAAATCGGCCTGATTTCCGGGTTTTACCCCAGGGTCGCGGGATGGGCTCTGCGTCTGCCTGCAGACGCGGGGCCCTGTGCTATTCTCGCGGCGCATTCAGATTTACCAGCGGGATCGAGAGTATGAGCGACGACCGGCAGGGGCGTTCCAGCGACAGCGGCAAGATTCTCTATTGCTCTTTCTGCGGCAAGAGCCAGCATGAAGTGCGCAAGCTGATCGCGGGTCCGTCCGTGTTCATCTGCGACGAGTGCGTGGAGCTGTGCAACGACATCATCCGCGAGGAGCTGGAGGAGAAGGCGGCTTCCGGCCGCACCCAGCTGCCCAAGCCCAGGGAGATCCGCGAATCGCTGGACCAGTACGTGGTCGGCCAGACCCGTGCCAAGAAAGCGCTGGCGGTGGCGGTGTACAACCACTACAAGCGGATCGAGTCGCGCCAGAAGAGCGACGACATCGAGCTGGGCAAGTCCAACATCCTGCTGATCGGCCCGACCGGCTCGGGCAAGACGCTGCTGGCCGAGACGCTGGCGCGGCTGCTCAACGTGCCGTTCACGATCGCCGACGCCACCACGCTGACCGAAGCCGGCTACGTGGGCGAGGATGTCGAGAACATCATCCAGAAGCTCTTGCAGAAGTGCGACTACGACGTCGAGAAGGCGCAGTCGGGCATCGTCTACATCGACGAGATCGACAAGATCTCGCGCAAGAGCGAGAACCCGTCGATCACCCGCGACGTGTCCGGCGAAGGCGTGCAGCAGGCGCTGCTGAAGCTGATCGAGGGCACGCTGGCCTCGGTGCCGCCGCAGGGCGGGCGCAAGCATCCGCAGCAGGAGTTCCTGCAGGTCGACACCAAGAACATCCTGTTCATCTGCGGCGGTGCGTTCGCCGGGCTGGAAAAGGTCATCCAGCAGCGCTCCGAGAACACCAGCATCGGCTTTTCGGCCGAAGTGCGCAGCAAGGAGCGCACCGAGAACCTGGGCAAGGTGCTGGCCGACGTGGAGCCGGCCGACCTGGTGCGCTTCGGGCTGATCCCGGAATTCGTCGGGCGCCTGCCGGTGGTGGCCACGCTGGACGAGCTGGACGAGGCGGCGCTGGTGAAGATCCTCACCGAACCGAAGAATGCCGTCACCAAGCAGTTCAAGCGGCTGTTCGAGATGGAGGAGGTGGAGCTGGAGTTCCGCCCCGAGGCGCTGCAGGCGATCGCCCGCAAGGCGCTCAAGCGCAAGACCGGCGCCCGCGGCCTGCGCACCATCCTGGAGCAGGTGCTGCTGGACACGATGTACGAGCTGCCGTCTTTGGAGCATGTCAGCAAGGTGGTGGTGGATGACGCCGTGATCGAGGGCCAGGCCGAGCCTTACCTGATCTATCGCGGCAACCTGCAGCAACGGGTTGCAAGCGACGGCAGCGACGCGGCCTGACCTCGCAGCCCCATCCGCGGTGACGACGGCTCCGGCGATTTCGCCGGGGCCGTTCTGTTTTTTGGCGGCCCGAGTGCCTTGTGCAGGCCGTCGGTCGCCTCCACTTGACGAGTTGACGGAGCCGGCGCAGTGTCGGGCCGAAACCAGATCCGAATTCGAGGGACCCCTGTTTCATGGCCAAGAACGCCCCCCTTCCTGTTGCGTTGGACGCTCTGCCGGTGTTGCCGTTGCGCGACGTGGTGGTCTATCCGCACATGGTCATTCCGCTGTTTGTCGGTCGCGACAAGTCCATGCGTGCGCTGGAGCGCGCGATGGAAGGTGAGCGACAGATCCTGCTGGTGGCGCAGAAAAGCCCGGATATCGACGATCCGGAGATTACCGAGCTGCACCAGGTCGGCACGCTGGCCGGCGTGCTGCAGCTGCTGAAACTGCCCGATGGCACGGTCAAGGTGCTGGTCGAGGGCCAGTCGCGCGTGGCGGTCGAAGACTTCAAGGAAGAAGACGGCATGCTTACCGCGCGCTCGCGCGTGATCGAGCCGGTCTACAACGCCAAGGAGCGTGAGCTCGACGTCGTCTCGCGCACGCTGATATCGCTGTTCGAGCAACTGGTCAAGCAGAGCCGCAAACTGCCGCCGGAAGTGCTGGCCAGCCTGTCGGGCATCGACGACCCGTCGCGCGTGGCCGATTCCATCGCCGCCCACCTGTCCGTGCGCATGGCCGACAAGCAGAAGGTGCTGGAAACCGCCGATGTCGGCCAGCGGCTGGAACTGCTGATCGGCCTGGTCGACGGCGAGATGGATCTGCAGCAGGTGGAGAAGCGCATCCGCGGCCGGGTCAAGTCGCAGATGGAGAAGAGCCAGCGCGAGTACTACCTCAACGAGCAGATGAAGGCGATCCAGAAGGAGCTTGGCGACGGCGAGGAAGGCACGAACGAGGTCGAGGAACTGCAAAAGAAAATCGAGCGCTCGGGCATGCCCAAGGCCGTGCTGGCCAAGGCACGGCAGGAGTTCGGCAAGCTCAAGCAGATGTCGCCGATGTCGGCCGAAGCCACCGTGGTGCGCAACTACCTGGACTGGCTGGTTGGCGTGCCGTGGAAGAAGCGCAGCAAGGTGCGCAAGGATCTGCAGCTGGCGCAGGAGGTGCTCGATGCCGATCACTTCGGCCTGGAGAAGGTCAAGGACCGCATCCTCGAGTACCTCGCCGTGCAGCAGCGCGTATCCGTCATGAAGGGGCCGATCCTGTGTCTGGTCGGCCCGCCCGGCGTGGGCAAGACTTCGCTGGGTCAGTCGATCGCCAAGGCGACCAACCGGAAGTTCGTGCGCATGAGCCTTGGCGGCGTGCGCGACGAAGCCGAGATCCGCGGCCACCGTCGCACCTACATCGGCTCGATGCCCGGCCGCATCGTGCAGAACATCAACAAGGTGGGCACGAAGAATCCGCTGTTCGTGCTCGACGAGATCGACAAGATGTCGATGGACTTCCGCGGCGACCCGTCGTCGGCGTTGCTGGAAGTGCTCGATCCGGAACAGAACCATGCGTTCAACGACCATTACCTCGAGGTCGACCTGGACCTGTCCGAGGTGATGTGGATCGCCACTGCCAACTCGCTGAACATCCCCGGTCCGTTGCTCGACCGCATGGAGGTCATCCGCATCCCGGGTTATACCGAGGACGAGAAACTCGGCATCGCACAGAAGTACCTGCTGTCGAAACAGCTCAAGGCGAACGGCTTGAAGCCGGACGAGCTCGGCATTACCGAGGACGCGCTGCGCGACATCGTGCGCTACTACACGCGCGAGTCGGGCGTGCGCAACCTGGAGCGCGAGATATCCAAGATCTGCCGCAAGGTGGTCAAGGAGCTGGCCTTGGGGCAGGTGAAGAAGGCCAGGGCGAAGGTTTCGGCCGCGAAGGCGGCCAAAGGCAAGGCGAAGACCGGCTCCGGCAGGGTGGAGGTGGATTCGGCCAACTTGGATCAATACCTGGGCGTGCGCCGGTTCGATTTCGGCCGCAAGGAACTGCAGAACGAGGTGGGCCTGGTCACCGGGCTGGCCTGGACCCAGGTCGGCGGCGAACTGCTCAGCATCGAAGCTTCGGTGGTGGCCGGCAAGGGCCGGCTGGTGCATACCGGTCAGCTTGGCGACGTCATGAAGGAGTCGATCCAGGCGGCGCTGTCGGTAGTGCGTGCGCGCGCCGACCGGCTGGGCATCGATCCGGAGTTCCACCAGAAATTCGACATCCACGTGCACGTGCCCGAGGGCGCCACACCCAAGGACGGCCCCAGCGCCGGCATCGGCATGTGCACCGCGCTGGTGTCCGCGCTGACCCGGGTACCGGTCCGCTCCGAAGTGGCAATGACCGGCGAGATCACTCTGCGCGGCCGCGTGCTGCCGATCGGCGGCCTCAAGGAGAAACTGCTGGCGGCGCATCGTGGCGGGATCACCACGGTGATCATCCCTGAGGACAACAAGAAGGATCTGGTGGACATGCCGGCCAACATCACCTCGTCGCTGGAAATCCATCCGGTGCGCTGGATCGATGAGGTGCTGGATATCGCCCTGGAACGCCCGCTGCAGCCAACTCCGCCCAAGGAGGCCGCTCCCGCGGCGGTTGCCGGCGAACCGGCGGAAGGGCACTCGCTGACGCACTGACTCGCCCGGCTTCCCTTCGTCTTGCCTGTTCCACGCGAAGTGCCCTGCCATGCAGGGCACTTTTTTGGGTCCCTGCCATCGGTTGGGGAAGCTTTCCCTAGTCTTCCGGTGTTGCTTTTGCAAGCGCTTTCGCAAGTCGCGAATCTGGCGGAAACGTTGCTGCGCCTTGTGTTGCGGAGTCCAGCAAGGCGCTGGTATAAAGGCGATACCGCAGTCCCGGCGTTGTATGTCAGCGCAGCGATGCGGGGTTGCGTTACGGCCCAGGCATGAGCCAACCATCCATGTCGCTGCTGTCCCGTCTCCGGACCGACCGCACTGACGAAATCCGAACAAGGGAGTTTTTCAATGAATAAAACCGATCTGATCAATGCCATCGCCGAGAAGGCCGAGCTGACCAAGGCCGACGCCGGTCGCGCTCTCGAAGCCTTTTTCGAGACCGTGCAGAAGTCGTTGAAGAAAGGCGAGGATGTCTCGGTGGTGGGCTTCGGTACGTTCACGGTGCGCAAGCGCGCTGCCCGTACCGGCCGCAACCCACGTACCAACGAGGCGATCAAGATCAAGGCCTCGAAGGTGCCTGCCTTCAAGGCTGGCAAGACCCTCAAGGATGCCCTAAACTAAGCGGCTAACGCTTGGTTTCGGGTGCTTAGCTCAGCGGTAGAGCGTCGCCCTTACAAGGCGGTGGTCGTAGGTTCGATCCCTACAGCACCCACCAGAAAAATGCGGAGTGGTAGTTCAGTCGGTTAGAATGCTGGCCTGTCACGCCGGAGGTCGCGGGTTCGAGTCCCGTCCACTCCGCCACAGTTCGCAAGGGCGCCCGTGTGGCGCCCTTGTCATTTGAGTGACGCGCGTCCATGCCGTGGCAAGAGGCGCGTCGGCACGGCAGCTTGTGCCATTCGCGCGCCACGCGCTTTCACCATCTTGCGGGAAGATTTCAATGCTGCAGGCAATGCGTAACAAGATGCACGGATGGCCGTCCATCATTGTGCTCGGCCTCGCCGTCCTGGCGATGTCGCTGTTCGGCATGGAAAGCTACTTCATGTCGAACGACGATGCCTTCGTGGCGAAGGTCGGCAAGCACGAGATCGACCAGCGGGCATACCAGGATCGCGTGAACCAGTTGCGGCAGCAGGCCGTCGAACAGCAGGGCGAGCAGTTCGATTCCAGCGCCTTCGAGAAGAACGAGACGAAGCTGCGCATCCTCGACGGGATGATCGACGAACAACTGCTGTTGCAGGCCAACGCGGATTGGGGTCTGCGGGTATCGGACCTGGCCATGCGCGACTACATCGCCTCGATCCCGGCGTTCCAGGTCAACGGCCAGTTCGATCCCACCAGCTACCGCGCGTGGCTCACCAGCCAGTACAAGACGCCGGAAATGTTCGAGAACGAGATCCGCGCGTCGCTGGCCACCCAGTTGTTGCCGGCGGCGATCAATGCCAGCACCGGCGCCAGCGATGCCCAGCTCGACAGCTTCCTGAAGCTGCTGAGCCAGCGCCGCGACCTGCGCTACTTCCAGCTGCCGCGTCCCGCACCGGACAACAACACCGTCAGCGATGCCGAGATCGAAAGCTGGTACAAGGCGCACCAGGCCGACTACATGAATCCCGAGCAGGTCTCGGTGAAGTACGTCGAGGTCGTCGGCGCCGACCTGCCGCTGGCTGCCGAGCCGAGCGACGAGGATCTCAGGAAGCGCTACGCGAACGAGAAACAGCGCTTCGTGCAGCCGGAACAACGGCTGGTCTCGCACATCCTGATCAACGTGCCGGCCAATGCCACGCCGGAACAGCAGAAGGCGGCCCTGGCCAAGGCCGAGAAGATCGCGGCGCAAGCCACCCCGGGCGACTTCGCCAAACTGGCCGAACAGGACTCGCAGGATCTGGGCTCACGTCGCCTGGGCGGTGACTTGGGTTGGCTGGAAAAGGGCGTGACCAACGAAGCCTTCGACTCGGCCCTGTTCGCGATGCAGAAGGGCCAGATTTCCAAGCCGGTATTGTCGTCCGACGGCTACCACATCATCTGGCTGCGTGACGTCCGCAGCGGAGAATCCAAGCCGTTCGAGGAAGTGCGCGACCAACTGGTCAAGGAGGCGACGACGGCCGAGCGCGATCGTACTTACAACGATGTCGCGGGCAAGATGTCGGACAACACCTACCAGAACCCGACTTCGCTGGAGCCGGCCTCGGTCGCCTTGCACCTGCCGATCAAGACCACCGCGCTGTTCACGCGCAAGGGCGGCGAAGGCGTGGCGGCGAATCCGAAAGTCGTCGCCGCGGCGTTCAGCGACGACGTGCTGGTCCAGGGCAACAATTCCGGGCTGATCGACCTGGGCAACAACCACTCGGTGGTGATCCACGTCGACCAGCACGTGCCTGCGGCGGCCAAGCCACTGGCCGAAGTGCGGGCCGACGTGCAGCAGAAGATCCTCGACGCGCGCGCCGCCGCCATCGAAAAGAAGCAGGCCGACGAAGCCCTGGCGCGCCTGCGCAAAGGCGAGTCGATGGACGCCGTGGCGAAATCGCTGGGCGCCAGCGTCACTACCGTGAACGAGGCGGTTCGGCATGCGCCGCTGCCGGCGCCGCTGCTGACGCAGGCGTTCCTGCTGCCGCACCCGGCGGCGGGCAAGCCGCAGTTCGCCGCCGTGGACATGCTGGACGGCAGCTACGCGCTGCTGGCCGTGGACAAGGTGCAGGACGGCGACCTGTCCAAGGTGCCGCCCGAGCAGCGTGAGTCGCTGCGCCGGCGGATGGCCCAGGCCTACGGCTACGAGGCGACGCGCGAGCTGATCGACCAGCTCAAGGCGAAGACCAAGATCAAGATCAACCAGCAACGACTCTAAAGCGCCGGCGGTCGGGCGCGGTCGACGTCATGCAGCAGGAGCAGCCGTTTTCGGCTGCCCCTTTTCATGTGCGGCGGATGGGCCGCCGGGTGGTGTGATGGCAAGTCCACGGTGCGGCTGCAGCGGCGCTCGCCGTTCCGGCAACGGAGCTAATTCGGCGCGCTTACCGTCAGTGTCTGGCCGGGCTTCAGCGCATGGCCGCTCAAGTGGTTCCAGCGCCGTAGCTGGCTGACGCTGATCGAGTAGGCGCGGGCGATCCGCCACAGGCTGTCGCCGCGCTTCACGGTGTGGGTCTTCCGCGCCGTACTCGCGTCGGGCACCGGGTTGGCCACGGCGTCGCCGCCTGTGCCGACCAGGAGGTCATCGCCGGTGCGGCTGGCCTGTTCCAGGAGGGCATCGCGGAACTGCCGGGCGTGCCGGGCCGGCAGCATCAGGTAGGGGGCAGCGCTGGCATCGATCGTGTTGTTGCGAAACGCCGGGTTGAAGTGCTTCAGCGCCTCCACCGACATGCCGGCGTGATCGGCTGCCCGGGCGATCGGCATCGAGTGGGGAATCCCGGTCTGCACCAACTGCTGCTCGTCCGGCAGCGTGGGCAGGCTGACGTCGAAACGCGCCGGCTCGCGCACCACGCAAGCGATGCCGAGCAGCTTGGTCAGGTGCTCGCGCGTCACCTTGCGCACAGGCCAGTGGGGAATCGCCGGCTGCTCCGGCGGCATGCCGTGCGCCCGTGCCATCTTGCGTATCGCGAACTCGCCGGCGTTGTAGGCATAGTCGGCCACGCGCCAATCGTCGAACTGCTCGTGGTATTGCTCCAGCAGTTTCATCACGGCGTTGGCGGCGGCGGGCACGTCGAGCCGACCGTCGTAGTGGCCGTCGACGCGCAGCCCCATTGCGCCGGCCGTCACCGGCATGATCTGCCACATGCCGGCTGGCCGCCGCTTGCGGACGGGTACAGGCTGGAAGTGGCTTTCCACCCAAGGCAGCAGCACGAATTCGCCGGCGACGTCGTAACGCTCGGCCACTTGCTGCACATAAGCCAGGCGCGGCAATACGGCTCGCAGCTGGCTTTCGAACTGCTGCGGATGGCGCGTGTAGCGTCTGGCCCAGGCCAGCACCGCGGGATCGGCGTCGCAGCCGGGCATGGCAAAACTGTCGCGCAGGCGATCCCAGACGTCGGCGGCTGGCGTTGGCACCGCGGCTTCGCCGGCCGGCGGGGCGGCTTCGGGGGAGGGCGCTGTGGCCGGCGAGGTCTCGGCGCTCGATGGCCGTGGGGTGTGCGATGGTGCGCCGGCACAGGCGGCCAGCAAGGCCGACAGGAGCAGCGGCAGGAGTCGGACCGGCTGTCTCATGCGGCGAATCCGTCCTTGGCGCTGCGCACGGCGGCAAAGCGGGCGACGCGGCCGTTGCCGGCGCCTTGCCGTTCGCACCATGCGATGACGGCGTCGGCGTCGACGCGCAGGAACGGGTTGGTCGCCCGCTCGCGGGCAAGCGGCACCGGCAGGGTTGGCCGCTGGCGTGCGCGCAGTGCGGCGACTTCCTGCAACCGCTGCTGCAGGTCGGCATTGGCCGGCTCGATGGTGCGTGCGAAGCGCCCGTTCGCTTCGGTGTACTCGTGGCCGCCGCACACCAGGGTGTCTGCCGGCAATGATGCGAGGCGATCCAGCGAGGCGAGCATCTGCGCCGGCGTGCCTTCGAACAGGCGGCCGCAGCCGAGGCTGAACAGGGTATCGCCGCACAGCAACAGACCGGCGCCGGCATAGGCCACATGGCTGAGCGTGTGGCCGGGAACCGCGATCACTTCGAAGCACACGGAGGGCTGGGTCAGCTCGACGCGGTCGCCGTCGCGCACCCGCGCGGTCGCCTCGCCGATGCGCTCGTCCACGGGCGCATGAACCGGCACGCAGTGGCGTGCGCGCAGGGCCGGCACGCCGCCGATGTGGTCGTGGTGATGGTGGGTCAGCAGGATCGCGCGCAGCCGCAACCGGCGTGTTGCCAGCGCCTGCTCGACGACTGCGGCATCGCCCGGATCGACCACGATGGCGTTGCCGTCGTCGTCGTGCAGCAGCCAGATGTAGTTGTCGGCCAGCGCCGGTAACGGAATGAGGTGCAAGGCGGGCTCCGCTGCGTTTGGGGAATGTCCGGCAAGCCGGGTGTCTTCCCTGTGGAACGACAGACGCAGCCATCCAGGGCGCGCATGAGGCGGTCGAATATAAGGGGGCGTCGGCTCCCGCTCGTTAGCGGATCGTTAATCCGCCGGGCGACTGTTCAGCAGCGTGCGGCAGTTCCACCTCACCTGCGACTGCTGCCCGATGTCGCCAGCCGCTACACTCCCGCTACAGATGAAAGACCGGGTCGACTGCAAGCAACAACGTGACGACGACATCTACGCCAGCGCGCCGCTGCGTCGCTTGCTGGATGCGCAGACGCACGTGCTGAAACCGGCGTTGCAACGTTGCTTCGGTGTGCATGCCTTGTTGCTGGGCGCATCTTTCGACGACGTGCCGCCGGCGTTGCCGATGCTCGGCTGCTGGGCCAGGCTGCTGCTGGCAGGCGGCCGCTACCAGGGCGATCTGCGGGCAGCGGCCGACGAGCCATTGCCCTTCATCGACGATGCGTTCGAGCTGGTGCTGTTGCGCCATGCGCTGGAAGTGGCGCCGCAGCCACCGAGCCTGCTCGATGAAGCGATTCGCGTGCTGGCGCCGGGTGGCGTATTGGCTTTGACCGGCGTGCACCCGATCAGCGGCTGGTCGCCGTGGTTCTACTGGCATGCGCGCGGCAAGCCGCCGGCATTGCAGATGCCATGGCGGCTTCGGCATCAACTCGAACTGGCCGGGCTGGAGGTCGAGCAGGTGCAGCGCGTCGGCAGCGCATGGCCGGGACGCAAGACGACGCGGCACGCACCGGCCGGCGCATCCGTTTTCGGCGGTGGCTACGTGCTGCTCGCGCGCAAGCGTCGACGCCTGGCCACGCCGCTGCGGCTCAAGCCGGCGCTGGTGCGCGTACCGGCGAATAACCGGCTGTCGCCGGGTACACGGCGCAGTGCGGCCCCGTGATTTTTCATGGAATACGTGAGCAACGATGAGCGAAGTGGAAGCATTTACCGACGGTGCCTGTCTGGGCAATCCGGGCCCGGGCGGCTGGGCGGCCTTGCTGAGGGCGCAGGGCCGCGAACGCATGCTGGCTGGCGGTGAGCCGGCCACCACCAACAACCGCATGGAGCTGATGGCCGCGATCGGCGCGCTGGAGGCGTTGAAGCGGCCTTGCCGGGTTACGCTCACCACCGATTCGCGCTATGTGATGCAGGGCATCGAACAGTGGCTGCCGAAATGGCGCGCGAATGGCTGGCGCACCGCCGACCGGAAGCCGGTGAAGAACCAGGATCTGTGGCAGCGCCTGTCCGACGCGGCCGGTGCCCATCAGGTGCGCTGGCAGTGGGTGAAGGGTCACAACGGCCACAGCGAGAACGAGCGGGTCGACCAGGCGGCGCGCGAGCAGGCCGAACTGTTGAAGGGCAGGCCATGAGGCAGATCGTTCTCGACACCGAAACTACCGGTCTGGAAGTGCGCCAGGGCCATCGCCTGGTGGAAATCGCCTGCGTCGAACTGGTCGAGCGCCGGCTCACCGGCCGGTACTGGCAGACCTACCTCAATCCCGAGCGCGCGATGGACGACGGCGCCAGCCAGGTCACCGGCATCCGCGACGAGCACCTCGTCGACAAGCCGCTGTTCGCCGAGAAAGCGGACGAATTCCTTGCTTTCGTCAATGGCGCCGAGCTGGTCATCCACAACGCCAGTTTCGACGTGGGCTTCCTCGATGCCGAGCTGGCCCGGCTGGGCGAGGCCTATGGCCGGATCGGCGACCGCTGCAGCGTGCTGGACACGCTGGCGATGGCGCGCGAGCGCTACCCCGGCCAGCGCAACAGCCTCGACGCCCTGTGCAAGCGCCTAGGCGTGGACAACTCGCGCCGTGACCTGCACGGCGGCCTGATCGACGCGCAGCTGCTGGCCGACGTCTACCTGGCGATGACTTCGGGGCAGGTGGCTTTCGACCTCGGCTTCGAGGGAGCTGCCGAGCAGCGCGATGCGGTGGTGACGGCGCCGATAGTGCTGCATGCGCGGCCGCGCGTGCTGCGTGCCTCGGTGGACGAGCTCTCGCAGCACGAGGGGCGGCTGGACGCGCTGGACAAGAGCAGTGCGGATGGGCAGAGCGTGTGGCGGCGGTTGGGGTGAGCTTTGCTGGTGCGGTGCGCAGTGTCCACGGGGTACGGGTGGGATTGTTCGGCCCATCCCTGGGCCGAACCCCTCCGCGCTTCGCGCTGCGGGGCCAGCCTGCGGCTGTCCAAATTCGCTGCCGGCGAATTTGTCGACTGCGCAGGCAGGATGCCGGAGCGAACGTCGGCGAAGCCGACGGCCCGAAGGGTTCAGCGCAGGATGCGCCGAATAACCCGGCTGGGCTCTCTTCCCCGCCGTCACTGCCAGAAAAGCAAAACGCCCCACACGGGGGCGTTTTGCTTTTCTGGCGGAGAGGGTGGGATTCGAACCCACGGTACGCTTGCACGTACGCCTGATTTCGAGTCAGGTACATTCGACCACTCTGCCACCTCTCCGGTGTGGTGCATGGTGGCGCATGCGAGCCGGGAATCATACGCGAGCGAACTTGCCGTGACAACAACCCGGTCTTCCGGCATGCTGCGACGGCTCGCACCCACTGAAAACCCATGATCGAATTCGGACACGGAACGCATGTCGGCCTGCGCCGCACGCGCAATGAGGACACTTATTACGCCGATGCCTCGCTGGGCCTGTTCCTGGTGGCCGACGGCATGGGCGGGCACCAGCATGGCGAGGTGGCGTCGGCGCTGGTGCGCGACGTGGTGGTCGAGCTGGTCGGCAAGGGGCATGGCCTGATCGAAGCCGTGCACGCGGCCGCCGAACGGCTGCTCGCGCATACCCGGCCCAGCTTCGACATGCTGCCGATGGGCACCACCATCGCCGCGCTGCGGATCACGGGCGAGCGCTATGAGGTTGCCTGGGTCGGCGACAGCCGGATCTACCTGTGGAAGAAGGAATTGCGGCAAATCAGTCACGACCACTCGCTGGTGCAGGCGCTGGTCGAGGCGGGCCAGCTCGATCCGGCACAGGTCGCCCTGCATCCGCAGCGCAACGTGTTGACCCAGGCCCTGGGCGTGACCGCCATCGAGCAGTTGCATGTCGGCATGGCGCGGGGGCGGCTGGAACCTGGCATGGGCTTCCTGCTGTGCAGCGACGGGCTGACCGAGGGCGTCAGCGACGCCTCGATCGCTCGCGTGGTGGCGCGCACCGACCTGGCCGCCCAGGAGTGCGTGGACCAGTTGCTGCTGAGCGCCCTCGACAGTGGCGGCGACGACAACGTCACGGTGTTGCTCGTGCGTTCCAGCTGAATCCGGTCGTGCGCCGTGTGTCACCAAAAGGGCCGGATGATTCCGGCCCTTTTGTCGATCGGTGGGGCGAAGGCGGGTGTCCTGTGGTTCAGCCGGCCTTCTTTTTCGCCAGTCGCAGCCAGGTGTCGACCACCGTGTCCGGGTTCAACGATACCGATTCGATGCCCTGTTCCATCAGCCACTCGGCCAGGTCCGGATGGTCGCTGGGGCCCTGGCCGCAGATGCCGATGTACTTGCCCTTGGCGCGCGCGGTCTTGATCGCCAGCGCCAGCAGTTTCTTCACCGCCGGATCGCGTTCGTCGAACAGGCTGGCGACGATGCCGGAATCGCGATCGAGGCCCAGGGTGAGCTGGGTGAGGTCGTTGGAGCCGATCGAGAAGCCGTCGAAGATGTCGAGGAACTCGTCGGCGAGCAGGGCGTTGGAGGGCACCTCGCACATCATGATGACCTTGAGGTTCTGCTCGCCGTTGACGCTGGCGCCCTGCCGCAGGCCGTTCCTGGCCAGCACCTCGATCACCTTGCGGCCTTCGCCGAGCGTGCGCACGAACGGGATCATCACCCATACGTTGTCCAGCCCCATCGTCTCGCGCACGCGCTTGACCGCCCGGCACTCCAGCGCGAACGCCTCGGCGAAGCTCGGGTCGACGTAGCGGCTGGCGCCGCGGAAGCCGATCATCGGGTTTTCCTCGTGCGGCTCGTAGCGCGCGCCGCCGAGCAGGTTGGCGTATTCGTTGGACTTGAAGTCGCTCATGCGCACGATCACCGGCTTCGGGTACACCGAGGCGGCGATGGTGGCGATGCCTTCGGCGAGACGGTCCACGTAGAACTCGACCGGGCCGGCGTAGCCGGCGATGCGCTCGTCGATCTTTGCCTTCGTCTCGGCGTCCTGCCTGTCGTATTCCAGCAGCGCCTTCGGGTGCACGCCGATGTGGCTGGCGATGATCATTTCCAGGCGGGCCAGGCCGATGCCGGCGTTGGGCAGCAGGCCGAAGTCGAACGCGCGCTCGGGGTTGGCCACGTTCATCATGATCTTCAGCGGCGCCTCGGGCATCGCGCCGAGGTCGGCGGTGACGCGCTCGAACTTCAGCCGGCCCTCATAGATCGTGCCGGTGTCGCCTTCGGCGCAGGACACGGTGACCTCGACGCCATCCGGGATCAGCTCCAGCGCGTTGCCGGTGCCGACCACCGCCGGCACGCCCAGTTCGCGCGCGATGATCGCCGCGTGGCAGGTACGACCGCCGCGGTTGGTGACGATCGCCGAGGCGCGCTTCATTACCGGTTCCCAGTCGGGGTCGGTCATGTCGGCGATCAGCACGTCGCCGGGCTGCACCTTGTTCATGTCGGCCAGCGAACGCACCACGCGCGCCTTGCCGGCGCCGATCTTCTGGCCGATCGCGCGGCCTTCGGCCAGCACCTTGCCTTTCTCGCCGAGATGGAAGCGCTCCAGCTGGGTGGCGTGCGCGCGCGACTTCACCGTTTCCGGACGCGCCTGCACGATGTACAGCTTGCCGGTGCGGCCGTCCTTCGCCCACTCGATGTCCATCGGGCGGCCGTAGTGCTGCTCGATGACCAGCGCCTGCTTGGCCAATTCCTCGACGTCGGCGTCGCTGATGCAGAAGCGGTTGCGCAGCTCAGTCGGGGTGTCCTCGGTCTTCACGCGCTCGCCGGGCTGGTTCGAATACACCATGCGCAGTTGCTTGGCGCCGAGGTTGCGGCGCAGCAGCGCCGGCTTGCCGGCCTTCAGCGTGGGCTTGAACACGTAGAACTCGTCGGGGTTCACCGCACCCTGCACGACCATCTCGCCCAGGCCGTAGCTGCCGGTGACGAACACCACGTCGCGGAAGCCCGACTCGGTGTCCAGCGTGAACAGCACGCCGGAGGCACCCACGTCCGAGCGCACCATCAGCTGCACGCCGGCGGAAAGGAACACGTCCTCGTGCTTGAAGCCCTGGTGCACGCGGTAGGCGATCGCGCGGTCGTTGTACAGCGAGGCGAAGACTTCCTTCACCTTGTGCAGCACGTCGTCGATGCCGACCACGTTGAGGAAGGTTTCCTGCTGGCCGGCAAACGAGGCATCCGGCAAATCTTCGGCGGTGGCCGACGAACGCACGGCCACCGCGATGTCGTCGGCGCCGGCGTCCTTGCACAGCTTGCTGTAGGCTGCGCGGATCGCCTGTTCGAGCTCGCCGGGCAGGGCGGTGTCGACGATCCAGCCGCGGATTTCCCTGCCCGCGGCGACCAGCGTGTCGACGTCGTCGACATCGAGCGATGCGAGCCGCTCCTGGATGCGCCGGGCCAGGCCGCTCTTTTCCAGGTACTGCTGGAACGCGCTGGCGGTGGTGGCGAAGCCGCCGGGCACGGAGACGCCGAGCTTGGCGAGGTTGCCGATCATCTCGCCGAGCGAGGCGTTCTTGCCGCCGACCTTGCCCAGGTCGGTCATGCGCAGTTGGTCGAGCCAAAGCACCAGGTCGTTCAAGGGTGTCTCCTCAGGGAAAGCGCGGATAAGTGGAATGGGCGCGGCACGAAGGCCCGGAGCGGGTTGCAAAGAACTGGTATTGTCCGCTGCGGATGGTGCGCGGCACAAGAAGACCATTGCCGGCAGATGTCATTCCAACGGCATACCAGTCAGCTGGCGGTGGATTTCGTGCTTGCGCTAAGGTGCCGGCAAACGTCCCACCCCGCGACCAGGACCCTGTATGCAGCGAACGGTTTTCTTCATCTCCGACTCCACCGGCATTACCGCGGAGACGATCGGCAACAGCATCCTGGCGCAGTTCGAGGGCGTGCGGTTCGACAAGCACCGGCTGCCGTTCACCGACAACGCGCACAAGGCGGAAGCTGCAGCGCTGCGGATCAAGACCAACTATGCGCAGAGCGGGCAGCGACCGATCGTGGTCAACACCATGGCCGACCGTGCGCTGTGCGAGATCGTGGCCGCCAGCGGCGCGCTGATGCTGGACGTGTTCGCGCCGTTCATCGGCCCGCTCGAGGACGAGCTGGGCAGCAAGCGCACCGGCCTGGTGAACCGCTCGCACGGCCTGGTCGATTTCGACAAGTACGAGGCGCGCATCAACGCCACCAACTATGCGCTCACGCATGACGACGGCATCGACGTGAACTACGCCGAGGCCGACCTGATCCTGGTCGGCGTGTCGCGTTCGGGCAAGACGCCGACCTGCCTCTACATGGCCTTGCATTACGGCGTGCGCGCCGCCAACTATCCGCTGACTGACGAAGACCTCGAGAAGCTCGAATTGCCGCCGCGACTGCGTCCGTACCGGGACCGGCTGTACGGCCTGACCATCGACCCGGTGCGACTGGCGCAGATCCGCGAACAGCGTCGCGCCGGCAGCCGCTACGCCACCTTGCAGCAGTGCCGCTGGGAACTGGAGCAGGCCGATCGGCTGATGCGCCAGGCCGGTATCCCCAGCCTCAACACCACGCATGTGTCGATCGAGGAAATCGCCAGCAAGATCTTCGACCGCTTCGGTATCGAGCGGACCATGTTCTGACGGGAGCCCGCGTTTCGCATGAGCGTCGTACTGGACAACCGCAACAGCCTGCTGCCCGGACGCTTCGAGTTCCTGATGGGGTTGTACGCGGAAAACTACCACCGGTTGACGCGGCTGTTCGCGCCGCAGCAGCTGGCGCCGGGCCGCTATGTTTCCGACGCGGGCGACGGGCTGGACGTGCACCTGCACGTGCAGGAGTGCCATCCGTACACGCTGGAACTGGAACTCACCTACGACTTCATGGACGCGCACACCGGCCAGCGCGCGCCCTCGGCGCAGTTGCGCATGTATACCGATGCGCACGTGGCGGAAGCCTTGCACTGCCATCCTGGCCGGCACCTGTGGCAGGTGCTGGGGCCGTTTTCGCCGGCGCACACCGTGTTCCAGCATCGCCTGCGCATGAACGGATTCCTGTCGCGCTGGCTGGAATACCTGGCCGAGCAGGGGCACTCCATCGGCACGCTGGAGCCGCAGCGCGGATGGTCGGAAGAGGGTGGCTTTGATTGAGAGTGCGACCAGGGATGGTCGCCTTTTGACTTTCTCGCGCTCAGGGATGAGCGCACAAATACATCGCAACAAAAAGCCCGCGCAAGGCGGGCTTCTGGCTTGAATAGTGGCGGAGTGGACGGGACTCGAACCCGCGACCTCCGGCGTGACAGGCCAGCATTCTAACCGACTGAACTACCACTCCGCGCTTGCAACGCTTTCCAGCTTCTGCGAGTCAACTTGGCGTCCCCACGGGGATTCGAACCCCGGTCGCCACCGTGAAAGGGTGATGTCCTAGGCCTCTAGACGATGGGGACGTTGCTTTTTGAAAAGTCCGCACATGGAAGTGCGGGTTCTCGCAAAGGACTTGCATTGAATCAATGGTGGAGCCAGGCGGGATCGAACCGCCGACCTCCTGCATGCCATGCAGGCGCTCTCCCAGCTGAGCTATGGCCCCGCCGCTGGAAGCCGAGAAGAATAGGTGCGCTCCACATATCCGTCAAGCTTTTTTTCACCATTCCGGCGAAAGGACTTGCCCGCCGTCCATCGAACGGGACGATGGACGGCGGGGTGCCGTCGTGCTTCGTTTAAGCTGCAGCGATTCGCTCCGTTTTGAAGAGTCGATGCATGCACGAAATCGGGTTCATTCGTGATCTCGCCGTGGTGATGATCGTGGCGGGCGCCACCACGGTCCTGTTCCAGCGGATGCGGCAGCCGGTGCTGCTGGGCTACATCCTCGCCGGCGTGCTGATCGGGCCGCACACGCCGGGCGTGCTGGTCGGCGATCCGCGCGCGATCGACGACATTTCCAATCTCGGCGTGGTGCTGCTGATGTTCACGCTGGGCCTCGAATTCAGCGTGCGCAAGTTGCGCGAGGTCGGCATCGGCGTGCTGGTCGCCGCCGTGGCCGAGGTCGGACTGATGCTGTGGATCGGCTACGGCATCGGTGGCCTGTTCGGCTGGACCGGGAGGGACGCGCTGTTTCTCGGCGCGATCATCTCGCTCTCGTCCACCATGGTGGCCACCCGCACGCTGGCGGAGAGCGGGCAGCGGCAGCGGCCGTTTGTGCAACTGGTGGTGGGCTTGCTGGTGGCCGAGGACATGCTGGCCATCGTCATGCTGACTTTGCTCACCGCGGTGGCGATCGGTGGTTCGGTGCAGGCGGAGACCGCGTTCGCGCTGGTCGGCCACCTCGGCTTGTTCGTGATCGTCGGCATGATCCTGGGCCTGTTGCTGCTGCCGCGGCTGGTGGATTACGTGGCCGGTTTCGATCGCGACGAGACACTGCTGGTCAGCGTGCTCGGCATCTGTTTCGGCGCCAGCCTGTTCGCGGCATGGATGGGTTTCAGCGTGGCGCTTGGCGCCTTCCTGGCCGGTGCCGTGGTGGCGGAGTCGCGCAGCGTAGGGCGGGTGCTGCATCTGGTGGAACCGCTGCGCGACATGTTCGCGGCGCTGTTCTTCGTGGCGATCGGCCTGAAGATCGATCCGGCGATGTTGCTGCAGTACGCCTTGCCGGCGCTGCTCATCGCGGCGGCCGTCATCGCCGGCAAGACGCTGGCGTGCAGCCTGGGCCTGTTCGTGCTCGGGCACGACGCGCGCACGGCGCTGCGTTCGGGGCTGGGCATGGCGCAGATCGGCGAGTTCTCCTTCGTCATCGCCACGCTCGGGCTCTCGCTCGGGGTGATCAGCGATTTCATCTACCCGATCGCGGTGGCGGTCTCGGTGCTGTGCATGGCCGCCTCGCCGTACCTGAGCCGCTCGGCCGACGGCCTGGCCAATGGCCTGCGTCGGGTGACGCCGCGCTCGTTGCGGTTGCTGGCGACCAGCTACAGCGGCTGGCTGGAAAACCTCAAGCCGGTCAACGAAAACGCGGCGATTGCCGCCATGTTCCGCCGGTTGTTGTGGCACATCGGGATCAACGTGCTGCTGGTGGTGGCGCTGTTCGTCATCGGCGCCTACATCAATGCGCACAACTGGAGCTGGTTCTCGATGCTCGGCATCGACCGGGACCTGCGTCATACGCTGATCTGGGCCGGCGCGTTGTTCCTGTCCCTGCCCATGCTGATCGCGGTCTACCGCAAGGCCGAGGCGCTGGGCATGCTGCTGGCCGAGATCGGCATACGCGAGCGGTTTGCCGGCGCCTATACCCAGGCCATCCGCAACGTGCTGGCCCGGGTCATTCCGCTGGCGACGCTGCTGGCGCTGGCGTTGCTGGTGAGCGCGCTCAGTTCCGCCATCCTGCCGCCGCGCGGCGTCGCGCTGTCCCTGGTCGTGCTGGGCGTGGTGGTCGCGGTGGTGCTGTGGCGCAGCCTGGTGAGGATGCATGCGCGCCTGCAGGCGGCGCTGAAGGAGACCCTGGAAAAGCCCGCTCCCCCCGGCAGCGATGCCGGCTGACGGCGGCGGCAGACCCGCAAAGCTTGAACCTTTATCCCGACTGACGGTCTGAACCCCGACTCGTTGCCAAGACCGGACAAGCACCGCACAATGCGGGGCCTGCCTCCATCGGGGGGGCCCGGCCGGCAATGCCGGCATATCCATACATGAGGGAGTTACGAATGAAGCACTTTCTGCGTCCCACGCTGACGGCAGTCGCGATGGCTGTTGCGCTGGGCATGACGGCCGGCGCTGCTGCCCAGACGGCTGGCGCTGCCGGTACCGTCGACAAGGCGAAGGCCAGCTACGTTGTGGGTTGGGAGATTGCTTCCCAGGTTCCGCCGATCATGCGCGACGAACTGGACCCGAACGCGGTGGCCAACGCGGTGAAGGCAGCGCTGTCCGGCCAGAAGCCGACCATGAGCGAAACCGAAGCCAAGCAGGTGCACGAAGCCTTCATGGCCAAGATCCAGGCCAAGTACCAGGCCGAGATGACCAAGCTGGCGGCCAAGAACAAGGCCGAAGGCGATGCGTTCCTGGCCAAGAACAAGACCGCGCCGGGCGTGAAGACGACCGCCTCGGGCCTGCAGTACCAGGTGATCAGCCAGGGTACGGGCGCCCGCCCGGGCCCGAACGACACCGTCGAGATCAACTACACCGGCACCTTCGTCGACGGCCAGGTGTTCGATGCCTCCGCCAAGCACAATCCGCCGGGCGCGGCCAAGATTCCGCTGGCCGGCGTGATCCCGGGCTTCCGCGAAGGCCTGCAGCTGATGCAGGTGGGCGGTCATTACAAACTGTTCATCCCGGCCGCGCTGGCCTATGGCGCCGAGCCGCAGCCGCCGATGCCGCCGAATGCCACGCTGATCTTCGACGTGACCCTGGTCAAGACCGGCCCGACGCCGGCAGGCGCGGCTCCGGCCGGCAAGTAATCGCAAGTCCATCGCCGCGTTGCGGCGGTCACCAGACGGAAGGGCGCGAAGCGATTCGCGCCCTTCCGCTTTTTCACCGGTGGCGGGCACCGCAGGTTCGAGCGGTTAGAATAGGCGGCTCATGTTCAAGGGATTGCTGCAGCGATGATAAAAGTCACCATTTTCGGTACCGGCTATGTGGGCCTGGTCACCGGAGCCTGTCTGGCCGAGATGGGCAACCACGTAGTCTGCGTCGACATCGACGCGGGCAAGGTCGAGCGGCTGAAGCGCGGCGAGATCCCGATCTACGAGCCGGGCCTGGAATCGATCGTGCAGAGCAACCACGCCAGTGGCCGGCTCGATTTCACCACCGAGGCGGCACCGGCGATCGCCCACGGCGAGCTGATCTTCATCGCCGTCGGCACGCCGCCGGACGAAGACGGCAGCGCCGACCTGCAGTACGTGCAGAAGGTGGCCAGCACGATCGGCCAGCACCTGCAGCGTTACGCCGTGGTGGTGAACAAGTCGACCGTGCCGGTGGGCACCGCCGATCGCGTGCGCGAGGCCGTGGCGGCCGAGCTGGCGGCACGCCAGGCCACGGTGGAATTCGACGTGGTGTCGAATCCGGAGTTCCTGAAGGAAGGCGCCGCGGTGGAAGACTGCCTGCGTCCCGACCGCATCGTGGTAGGCGCTTCCAGCACGCGTGCGGTGGCGCTGCTGCGCAAGCTGTATGCGCCGTTCAACCGCAACCATGACCGCATGGTGGTGATGGACGAGCGCTCGGCCGAGCTGACCAAGTACGCCGCCAACGCGATGCTGGCGACCAAGATCAGTTTCATGAACGAGATCGCGAACATCGCCGAGCGGGTGGGCGCCGACGTGGAACTGGTGCGCCAGGGCATCGGCTCGGACCCGCGCATCGGCTACAGCTTCATCTACCCGGGCGCCGGTTACGGCGGCTCGTGCTTTCCCAAGGATGTGCAGGCGCTGGAACGCACCGCGCACGCGCATGGCTACGAGGCCCGCCTGCTCGGTGCGGTCGAGGCAGTCAATCGGCAGCAGAAGGGCAAGCTGTTCGAGCTGATCTCGCGGCATTTCGACGGCAAGCTGGCCGGCCGCACGATCGCGCTGTGGGGCCTGGCGTTCAAGCCGAACACCGACGACATGCGCGAGGCTTCCAGCCGACGCCTGATGGAACAACTGTGGGGCGCCGGCGCGAAGGTGCGCGCATTCGACCCGGAAGCGCGCGAGGAAACCCGGCGGCTGTACGGCGAGCGTGCCGATCTGGTGCTTTGCGAGCACGCCGCGGATGCCCTGCAGGGTGCCGACGTGCTGGCGGTGGTCACCGAGTGGAAGGCATTCCGCAGCCCCGATTTCGCGGCGGTCCGTGCCGCGCTGGCGGTGCCGGCGATCTTCGACGGCCGCAACTTGTACGACCCGGCCGTGGTGGAGGAGGCGGGTCTGGCCTATTACGGCATCGGCCGCGGGCGCAGCCTGCAGCTGCCGCGATGAACAGTTCGAACGAGGTGCTCGCCCGCCGGCTCGACGAGATGGAGGTCAAGCTGACCTTCATCGACGAGGCGGTGCAGGCGCTGACCACGGCGGACGCCGACCAGTCACAGCGGATCGCCGCGCTGGAGCGCGCCCTGCGCGACCTGCGCGGCGAGGTGGCGTCGATGCGCATCGCGCAGGGTGACGATCCACACGATGAGCCGCCGCCGCCGCATTACTGATCCGAACCCATTCTGCCCGTCGATCACGGAATACCCGCATGGCCGATTCCCTGCGCGATCAGCTGCTCAAGAGCGGCATCGTCAAACAGGTCCAGCAGGACCGCGCGCGCGAACCGAAGCGCCCGCCGCCGGCGTCGTCCGGCAAGCCCGCCCGCCAGGGCGGCAAGCCGCCTGCCGCGCGGTCGTCGGGGCAGAGTCAGCAGGACATCGACCTGGCCAAGGCGTATGCGCTGCGCGCCCAGACCGAAGCCCGCGAGCGCCAGCGGATCGAGCGCGAAGCCGCCGAGCAGGCCAGGCTGCGGCGCGAGCGCAAGCAGAAGATCCAGCAACTGCTCGACGGCCAGGCGCTGAACAAGGCCGAGGCCGACCAGCCGCGCAATTTCGAGTACGGCGGCAAGATCCGCCGCGTGCACGTGGATGCCGCGCAACTGGCGGCACTCAACGCCGGCGAGCTGGGCGTGGTGCAGCAGGGCGGCCGTTATCTGCTGGTCAGTCGCCAGATTGCCGAGCAGGTGCGTGACATCGATCCGCACCAGCTGGCGCTGCTGGTCGACCCGGCTGCCACGGACGCAGGCGACGACGGCGTACCCGACGATCTGATGTGGTGAGGCCGTACCGCGTCAACAAAAACGCCCGGCCATGCCGGGCGTTTTCATGTCGGTCACCGCGAACCGGTCAGTTGGCCGAAGCGGTCGGCAACTCGAAACCGCCCTGCGCCAGCGCCGGAAGATCCCAACCGTGCTTCGGCTTGAACCTGTCGCCGTAGCGCCGCGCCAGCTGCTCGAGCCTGGCCTTGAGCTGGTCGGCGCCTTCGCTGCGCGCGTACTGGATCGGGCCGCCGCGGAACGGCGCGAAGCCGGTGCCGAAGATCACCCCGGCATCGAGCAGGTCGGCGTCGTCGACCACGCCGTCGGCCAGGCAGGCGACCGCCTCGTTGACCATCGGCAGGATCATGCGCTCGGCCACGTCCGGTGGCGTCACGTAGTCCTTGTCGACTTCGGGCTTCTGCGGCTTGCCGTCCTGCCACACGTACAGGCCCTGGCCGTCCTTCTTGCCGCGCTTGCCGGCGGCGAGCTTCTCGTCCAGCCCCGGCGGCAGTTCCAATCCCAGGAATGGCGCCAGTTCCTTGCCTACCGAGGCGCAGACGTCCAGACCCACCGTGTCGGCCAGCTCGATCGGCCCCATCGGCATGCCGAACCGCTTCGCCTCGCGGTCCAGCACCGGACCGGGCACGCCTTCGCCGTACAGCCGCATGGCTTCCAGCAGGTACGGCATCAGGATGCGGTTGACCAGGAAGCCCGGGGTGCCCTTGACCGCCACCGGCAGCTTGCCGATCGCCTTGCAGAACGCCAGCGCGCGCTTCTCTATGCCCTCGTCGAGCTGGTCGTGGCGCACCACCTCGACCAGCGGCATCTGCGCCACCGGGTTGAAGAAGTGCAGGCCGAGGAAGCGTTGCGGCGCGGCGAGGTTCTGGCGCAACTCGTCCAGCGGGATGCTGGAGGTGTTGCTGGCGAGGATTTCGTCGGCCTGGAACTGCGGTTCGATGAGGGCGTACAGCGCTTCCTTCGCCCGCGCGTTCTCGTAGATCGCCTCGATCGCCAGCTCGGCCGAAGCCACGCCGGCGCCTTCGACGTCGGCGCGCAGGCGGCGCACGGCCGCCTCGACCTTCTCCGGCGCCTTCAGCTTCTTTTCGTACAGCGCGCGGGCGCGATCCAATGCCGGCTGGACGAATTTCATCTCGCGATCCTGCAGGGTCACCTCGAAGCCCTTGAACGCCGCCCACGCGGCGATGTCGCCGCCCATCACCCCGGCGCCGACCACGTGCACGTGCTTGATGCCGTGTTCGATGCCGCCGCCCTGGCCCTTCAGCCGTTCCTGCAGGAAGAAGATGCGTATCAGGTTCTGCGCCGTCGGCGTCTTCGCCAGCTTCGCCACCGAGCGTGCCTCGATCTTCAGGCGCTGCCGGATGGCCGAGCCGCCGCGCTTCCACACCTCGATCATCGCAAACGGTGCGGGGTAATGTTCCTTGCGCACCTTCGCGGCCGTCTGCTTGAACACCATCGGCGCCAGGATCTGCCGGGCCAGCCAGGTGTTGCTGGCCCAGGCCCTGGCGCGCCGGGCGAACGGGCGCGCGGCGGGATGGCGCAGCAGCAGTTTCGCTTCGGTCAGCAGCTCGTCGGGGCGGGCCAGCCGATCGACCACGCCCAGCCCCAGCGCGCGCCTTGCCGACAGCGACTTGCCGGTCAGCATCAGCGGCAGCGCCTCGGTGGCGCCGATCAGTCGCGGCAGGCGCGCGGTGCCGCCCCAGCCGGGATGGATGCCCAGCATCACCTCGGGCAGGGCGATCTTTGTCTTGTCGTCGTCGGCGGCGATGCGCTGGCGGCAGGCCAGGATCAGCTCGGTGCCGCCACCCATGCAGGTGCCGTGCACGGCGGCCACGGTGGGGCAGGGCAGCCGCGCCAGCGCCTCGTAGACGCGCTGGCCGTGCTCGATGTTCTCCAGCACGCTGTCGTGCTTCGCGTAGTCGATGAATTCCTTCACGTCGGCGCCGACGGCGAAGCCCGCGGGCTTCGCCGAATGGATGATGACGCCGGCGGGCTTCTCGATTGCCAGCCGCTCGACGATCTGCTCGAGCTCGTCCAGCACCGCGCGGGAGATCGCGTTGACGCTGCTGCCGGCGCGGTCGAGGGTCAAGGTGACGACGCCGTCGTCGCCTTGGCTGGTCTTCCAGTGGTTGAAACGCAATCCTTCGAACATGGGCGTACGGGCGTGGTGGTCGAGTCCTGAACCATACCGTTCCGTTGCCTTGATTGCGAGATGTGACGTGCTTGCTTGACCCGGTGCCGGTGCCGGTGTGAAATCGGGCCTTGTTCGGAAAAGCCGCCTGCCGTGGCCGGCGGGGCAGCGGGGCCGATCGTGTCACGGCGGGGCCCCGGATTGCCGGACCATGGAACGAGCCGCCGCGATTCGATGGGTCCCGCCACGGGCGGTCGCCAACGGGCCGATTTCACCAGCGCTTAATCGCCGACACGGCAGGACGCAGACGCAATGACCTCAGCACTGGCCTCCGTTCCGCCGCAAGCTGGCGCCGAGATTTTCGAGCGCATCCTGGCCGCTCCCAGCGGCCTGGTGGTGCTGGACTGCAAGGATGTCCACGCACTGATCGAGCAGGTTCGCGCGATCGCCCGGCATACCGGGCAGGCGGTGTACCTGTGGCAGCCCGATACCGGCCTGGGCAGCCTGCGCGATGCGCAAGTGCGAGTGCCGGACTGCCAACGGCTGGGCAACGCGTTGCGCTACATGCAGCAGAGCATGCATTTCGGCGTGTACTTCCTGCTCGGGCTGGAACTGCCGCTGTCGGCGATGGACGCCACCTTGCTGCGCCAGCTCGCCCGTGCGCCCAAGGGCCATCTGCGCCGCGTCGTGCTGATCGACGCGCCGGGGGCACTGGTCGAGCACCTGGGCGAACTGGCGGTGCGCGTGGGCAGCGAAGACAGCCAGCCGCGCCGCCTGCGCCTGCGCGACGGCCGCTGGCTGGCCTGAGGCCGATACGCAGATGAGTTCCGGCATTCTGGTGGTGGCCGCCCAGCGCGAACTGCGCCGCAGCCTGTTCGACGCGCTCGACCAGGCGGGTTACCCGCAGATCCACAGCGCACGCGACGTATCGCATGCGGCCATCCTGCTCGAAGGACGTGCGTCGCTGCCGCCGCTGCAGCTGATGGTGGCGGTGCTGTCCGGCGACGAACAGCAGGCGCGCATCGCCTGCGAGCAACTGCGTCGTTTGCCCGGCGGCGCCGACACGCCGCTGATCGTGGTGCTGGGCGAGAGTGCTGCGCTGAGTCCGGCCGACCTGCCGGCCGGCATCGTCGACTGGCTTTCGGCCGCACAGATCGGCAGCGAACTGGTACCGCGCTGGCGGCGCTGGCAGGCCAGCAACGGTCAGCGCCGTCCCCTGGCGGCGGCCGCCGAGGCTGATGCGCATGAGGATTACCGTTACGTGTTCGACGAGAGCGACAGCGAGTGGCTGATCGCCGATGCGCAAAGCGGCCGTCTGCTCGAGGTCAGCCCCACCGTGGCGCGGCACAGCCGCATGCACGCCAGCCAGTGGGAAGGCCTGCCGCTGGCCGACGTGCTGCGCTTCGAAGGCATCGCGATCGACCAGGTGCTGACCGAGGCCAACCGCGGCTGGTATCCCTGCCAGCGCAAGTCGGCGACCGGCGCCGACACCGGCCAGGCCAGCGTGCGGCGCATCCGGCATGCCGGGCGCGAGGCGCTGGCGCTGATGTTCCGCAGCGATCGGGCCGACCTGCGGGCGGAAGCCGCGCTGTCGTTGCTGTCACGCATCTTCGCCTCGACCAGCGGGGTCGACGCGCAGACCGCTGCCGGTCGCCTGTTGTTCGACGAGCTGGGCCTGGACTACCTGGCCGTCTGGTCGGCGCGCCAGGACGGCGACGCGCCGGTCCAGATGCTGCAGCTGTGGAACGGCGACGACCCGCAGTGGCCGCCGGCGCCGCAACAGAGTTCGCTGCAGCTGGTGCTGGGCGGCAAGCCGATCCTGTACCGCACCGACGCGAAACGGCTGGCGGCGGTCGACCCGCTGCTGCAGCAGCTCGAGCTGGCCGGGTTTGCCGGCCTGCCGCTGTACGACGAGCGCCACACCGTGCTCGGCGCCATGCTGGCCGGCAGCCGGCGCGGCTTCGGCAAGATGGGCATCATCGAACCGGTGCTGCGCTGTGCCGCAGCGCGCTTCGCGCAGATGCTGGAACTGGGCCGCACCCGCGAGCAGGGTCGAGCCGAGGGCCTGGTGGACGCCCTGACCGGCCTGCCGAACCGGCTGCTGTTCAACGACCGGCTGGACACGATCATCCGCGAGGCGACCCGCAACGGCGAGTGCTTCGCGGTGCTGTTCGTCGACCTGGACCACTTCAAGGCGATCAACGACACCTACGGCCACGCCGCCGGCGACCAGGTGCTGCGCACGGTCACCCAGCGCCTGTGCGGCAGCATCCGCGCGTCCGACACGGTGGCGCGCTATGCCGGCGACGAGTTCACCGTCGTGCTGCGCCACATCGTGAAGAACGACGACGTGCTGCGCGTGGCCGAGAAGATCGTGCAGGTGATGGAGACGCCGCTGTTCCTGGAAGACGGCACCGAACTGCAGGTGACCGCGTCGATGGGCCTGAGCTTCTTCCCCGACGATGCCGGCGACGCGCAGACCCTGCTCAAGCATGCCGACGAGGCGATGTACGCGGCCAAGCACCAGGGCCGCAACACCTTCCAGATCTACGAAGTGAGCCCCGAATACGCCCAGCAGCACGGCATGGCGCTGAAGACGCGCCTGCGCCACGCCGAGGGCAACGGCGAGCTGCGGGTGGTCTACCAGCCGCAGGTCAGGGCCGAGACCGAGGACATCGTGGGCATGGAGGCGCTGGTGCGCTGGGAGCATCCCGAGCTGGGCATGATCAGCCCGGCGGCGTTCATTCCGCTGGCCGAGGAAAGCGGCCTGATCGTCTCCATCGGCGAGTGGGTGATGCGCACCGCCTGCCGCCAGGCGAAGGAGTGGGAGCAGCGCTATGGCCTGCGCCTGCGCCTGGGCGTGAACCTGTCCGCGGTGCAGCTGATGGAGCCGCAACTGCTGGACACCGTGGCGAGCGTGCTGCGCGACACCGGGCTGGATCCCACCCTGCTGGAAATGGAAGTCACCGAGAGCATCAGCATCAAGGAGGCACCGAACCTGGTCGAGAACCTGCATGCGCTGCACCGGCTGGGCTGCCACATCGCAATCGACGATTTCGGTACCGGCGCGGCCTCGCTGGATTACCTGCGCCGGCTGCCGGCCGACCGCATCAAGATCGACCAGAGCTTCGTGCGCAACATCGGGGTGGATCCCGACGACGAGGCCATCGTGCGTGCCACCATCGAGATGGCGCACCGGCTGAAGCGCGCGGTGGTGGCCGAAGGCGTGGAGATCGAGCAGCACCTGCAGTTCCTGCGCCAGCACGGTTGCGACGAGCTGCAGGGCTACCTGTTCTGCCGACCGCTACCGCCGGTCAGCTTCGACAAGCTGCTGGCCGAGCGCCAGCGCTTGCTGGAAGCGCGGGTGGCCGAACCGGCTTGAGCCGGCGGCGGGCGTCCCCATAACTGATCCGGCCCGTACGGGTTCGGGGCGTCCGGCCAGGCATGACAACCAGCCGACAGGTTGCAGGTCATGGTGGAAGCGATCCCCGGTCCATGCTGAACTTGGGCGCCGGATCGCGGTCTGAGCGCCGCGTTCAGTTCAAAACAGCTCCCGCAGCGGAAGACGGCATTGACGACGGATACGGCCCGGACGGGCGAAAACGAACTGGATCGCGCGCTGGTCGAGCGGGTGCAGCAGGGGGATCGGCGGGCCTTCGACCTGCTGGTGCGCAAGTACCAGCACAAGGTGATCGGACTGGTCTCGCGCTATGTGCGCAGTCACGCCGAATGCGAGGACATCGCGCAGGAGTCGTTCATCCGCGCGTGGCGGGCGATCGGCTCGTTCCGCGGCGACAGCGCGTTCTACACCTGGCTGTACAAGATCGCGGTGAACACCGCCAAGAACCATCTGGTGGCGATGGGCCGGCGCCCGCCGTCAGGCGACATCGATGCCGACGACGCTGAGTTCATGGCCGGCGCCGAGCGCATGCACGACAGCGCCACGCCCGAGCGCGAGATGATGCGCCAGGAAATTGAACAATCCGTGTTTTCCACTGTCCAAGCCCTGCCCGAAGAGCTGCGGACCGCCATCACGCTGCGCGAGGTGGATGGCCTCAGCTACGATGAAATCGCCGAAGCGATGGGCTGCCCGATCGGCACGGTGCGTTCGCGCATCTTCCGGGCGCGCGAGGCGATCGACGAGAAGCTGCGGCCCCTGTTGTCGGACCGCGAGGACCAGACATGAACCAGGCAGGTACGAATCAGGACATCCGGGAAAGCCTTTCCGCAGGCATCGATGGCGAGTTGTCGAAGGAGCAGCTGCGCTTCCTGCTGCGCCGGCTCGACCACGACGCTTCGCTGCAGCAGGCCTGGGCCCGCTACCACGTCGCCCGCGACAGCCTGCGCCGGGAGTTGCCGCCGCTGGCCGGTCCCGGCTTTGCCGCGCGGGTGATGCTGGCGATCGAGCAGGAGTCGAAGCCGGCCGCGACGCCGACCCGGCGCAGCCACTGGCTGCGCTGGTCCACCGGCGGCGCGATCGCCGCCAGCGTGGCCGCTGCCGCCCTGATGATCGGCCAGCCGACCGGCGATGCCGGGCACATGACCGCGTCGACCGCCCGGCAGTCCGGCACGGTTGCCGCGGCCCCGGCGAACGTGTCGGCTGCCCCCGCCACCGTGCCGCCATGGCTCAGCGGCAATTCCGCCGGGCTGCTCAGCCAGCAGGCCTCGGCCACCTTCGGCGCGCCGTTCGGCCAGCAGCAGTCGACCTATGCGCGGCGCCTGTCGGGTTACCCCTCGCTGACCCGTTACCGCACGTTCGACAACAACGACGGCAGCTACCTGTTGCTGCTCGATCCGGAGCAGCAGTTTGCGCCGGACACCTCGCGTCGGGCTTCCGCCGTCGCGCAATAGAACGAGTCCGCGTGTGCTTGCCCGCGGCTCGTCCTCGCTGTTCTTGCCCCATCGACCCGTCACGCGGGCCGGTCGATGCACGCCTGCGGGCCGGCCATGCTGCACTTCCCAGTCATCCATCCACCTGAAGCCTGTCGGCCGAAACCAACCTAAGGAGGAGCCATGAACCATTCCATCTTGCGCAGCCTGGCGTGCTGTGCGCTGCTGGGCATCGCCGCCGCCGGCACGGTGCAGGCGCAGGCGCCGGCCGCCGCGGCTCTGCCGGACTTCACCGGCATCGTGCAGAGGAACGCGCCGGCCGTGGTGCACGTCGAGGCCCGCTACAACGGCGAGCGGCAGGGCGACAGCCGCAGCACGCGCGGGCAGATGATGCCCGGCCAGGGCATGCCGGATGACCCGCAGGCGGAGATCCTGCGGCGCTTCTTCGGCATGCCGATGATGCCCTCGCCGCAGGAACAGAGGCACACCTCGCTGGGTTCGGGCTTCATCATCTCCGGCGACGGCTACATCCTCACCAACAACCACGTGGTCGACCATGCCGACAAGGTAACCGTGCGCCTGCAGGACCGGCGCACGCTGACCGCCAAGGTGATCGGCACCGACCCGACCTACGACATCGCGCTGCTCAAGGTGGACGCCGGCGGCAGCCTGCCGGTGGTGACCCTCGGCGATTCGCGCAGCCTCAAGCCGGGCCAGTGGGTGCTGGCGATCGGCTCGCCGTTCGGCTTCGACTATACCGTGACCCAGGGCATCGTCAGCGCGGTGGGCCGCAACCTGGGCCAGCGCGACCAGCCGTACACCTCGTTCATCCAGACCGACGTGCCGATCAACCGCGGCAATTCCGGCGGCCCGCTGTTCGACCTGCAGGGCCGCGTGGTCGGCATCAATTCGCAGATCTACTCCAACACCGGTACCTACTCCGGCGTGGCGTTCTCGATCCCGATCGACGTGGCGATGAACGCGGTGCAGCAGCTCAAGAGCAAGGGCTACGTGTCTCGCGGCATGCTCGGCGTGATGGTGCAGCCGGTCGACGACGACATGGTCAAGGCGTTCGGGCTGGACAACGGCGTGGGCGCCGCGGTGGTCGACGTCACCGCAGGCAGCGGCGCGGCCAAGGCCGGCATCCAGTCCGGTGACGTCATCCTGGCCTACGACGGGCGTACGCTGCAGCAGGCCTCCGACCTGCCGCCGCTGGTGGGCATGACCAAGCCGGGCAGCAAGGTGCCGGTGGAAATCCTGCGCAACGGCAAGAAGCAGACGCTCGAGGTCACCATCGGCGAAGCTTCGCGCGACCGCAACGCGATGAACGGCCAGGGCGCAGCCCCGTCGCTGGCGCGCACCGGCTCGGCCGCGCTGGGCCTGACCGTGCAGTCGATCGACAACGACACCCGCACCCAGCTCGGCCTGAAGGCGGGTCAGGGCGTGGTGGTCGGCGACATCACCGGGCCGGTGGCGGCGCAGGCCGGGCTGCGCGCGGGCGACGTCATCCTGATGGTCAACCAGCAGAAGATCGGCAGCGTCGCCGAGTTCGAGGCGGCTACCAAGGGCGTGAAGGCCGGCAGCACGGTGCTGCTGCTGGTGCGTCGCGGCGAGCAGAGCAGCTTCATCGGCCTGACCGTGCCGGATGACAAGTGACCAGGCCGCGGCCCGCGGCGGGCGGCAGCGCGGTACGGGCGGCCCGCTGCAAGGCGCCGTCCGCACCGCGTGGCCCTTGCGTGGCAGCGGCGGGTTCCATGCGATAATGCCGGGTTAGCGTCGCTTCATGCCGATGCGCCGCCACGCATGGTGCGTGGCGGCAAGCCCAAGCCCGACAGGCCGCCCGCGTTCCATGGAATTGATCCGCAACTTCTCCATCATCGCCCACATCGACCACGGCAAGTCGACCCTGGCCGATCGCATCATCCACCTCTGCGGTGGCCTGGCCGACCGCGAGATGGAGGCGCAGGTGCTGGACAACAATCCGATCGAGCGCGAGCGCGGCATAACCATCAAGGCGCAATCGGTGTCGCTGCCGTACACGGCGCGCGACGGCAAGACCTACCAGCTCAACTTCATCGACACGCCCGGTCACGTCGACTTCTCCTATGAAGTCAGCCGCTCGCTGGCCGCCTGCGAAGGCGCGCTGCTGGTGGTGGATGCCGCCCAGGGCGTCGAGGCGCAGTCGGTGGCCAACTGCTACACCGCCGTGGAGATGGGCCTGGAAGTGGTGCCGGTGCTGAACAAGATCGACCTGCCCACCGCCGACGTGGAAAAGGTGAAGGGCGAGATCGAGGCGGTGATCGGCATCGACGCCACCGACGCGGTGGCGATCAGCGCCAAGACCGGCCTGAACGTGGTCGAGGTGCTGGAGGCGATCGTGGCGCGCATCCCGCCGCCCAGGCCGCGCGACACGGACCGGCTGCAGGCGCTGATCATCGACTCGTGGTTCGACAACTACCTCGGCGTGGTGTCGCTGGTGCGCGTGATGCAGGGCGAGATCAAGCCCGGCGACAAGCTGCTGGTGATGTCCACCGGGCGCACCCACGAGGTGGATGACGTCGGCGTGTTCACGCCCAAGCGCAAGAAGCTGGACAAGCTCGGCGCCGGCGAGGTGGGCTGGATCAACGCCTCGATCAAGGACGTGCACGGCGCGCCGGTCGGCGACACGCTGACCCTGGCCGGCAAGCCCGCCGACAAGGCGCTGCCCGGTTTCCAGACCATGCAGCCGCGGGTGTTCGCCGGCTTGTTCCCGGTGTCGTCGGACGACTTTCCGGCCATGCGCGAGGCGCTGGACAAGCTGCGCCTGAACGATGCCGCGCTGTTCTTCGAGCCGGAATCCTCCGAGGCGATGGGTTTCGGCTTCCGCTGCGGCTTCCTCGGCATGCTGCACATGGAAATCGTGCAGGAGCGGCTGGAGCGCGAGTACGACCTCAACCTGATCACCACCGCGCCCACCGTGGTCTACGAGATCCTGAAGAGCGATGGCTCCACCATGATGCTGGACAACCCGGCCAAGCTGCCGTCGTCGCCGCAGGTGCAGGAGATCCGAGAGCCGATCATCGTGGCCAACATCCTCACCCCGCCGGACTACATCGGCAACGTGATCACGCTGTGCGAGGAGAAGCGCGGCGTGCAGCGCTCGATCCAGTACCTGGCGACCCAGGTGCAGATCAGCTACGAGATGCCGCTGGCCGAAGTGGTGCTGGACTTCTTCGATCGCCTGAAATCGGTGTCGCGCGGCTACGCCTCGATGGACTACCACTTCGAGCGCTTCGACGCCGGCCCGTTTGTGCGCGTGGACGTGCTTATCAACGGCGACCGCGTCGACGCGCTGAGCCTGATCGTGCATCGTTCACATGCCGATCGCCGCGGCCGCGACCTGGTCGAGCGGATGAAGGACCTGATCCCGCGCCAGCAGTTCGACGTGGCGATCCAGGCCGCCATCGGCGCCCAGATCATCGCGCGCTCCACGGTGAAAGCCCTGCGCAAGAATGTTCTGGCCAAGTGCTACGGCGGCGACGTCAGCCGCAAGAAGAAGCTGCTGGAAAAGCAGAAGGAAGGCAAGAAGCGCATGAAGCAGGTCGGCCGCGTCGAGATCCCGCAGGAAGCGTTCCTGGCTGTGCTGAAAGTCGACAAATAACAAGTGCGATCAGCGATGATCCGTCGGGCAACCTGGAGTTAAGGCATGGAATTCGATTTCTCCGCCATCCTGCTTGGCCTCACCGTGCTGTTCGGCGTGGTGTGGGGGCTGGACCGGCTGTTCCTGTACAAGAAGCGCAAGGCGCGTCTGGATGCGGCCGGCGAGGAATACCGCGACCCGATGCCGGTGGACTGGTCGCGCTCGCTGTTCCCGGTGGTGCTGGTGGTGCTGCTGCTGCGCTCGTTCGTGGCAGAACCCTTTCGCATCCCGTCCGGCTCGATGATGCCGACCCTGGACGTGGGCGACTTCATCCTGGTCAACAAGTTTGCCTACGGCCTGCGCATGCCGGCGTTCAACAACAAGCTGGTCGACCTCGGCGAGCCGCAACGCGGCGACGTGGTGGTGTTCCGCTTCCCCGGCTATCTGTGCCCGGACGGCGGCAAGCTGGTGCGCAGCGGCGACATGAGCTGCGCCGATCCGCACGCGCCGGTGCCGGCGCAGAACTGGATCAAGCGGGTGATCGGCCTGCCGGGCGACAGCATCGAGGTGCACGACGCCGAGCTGTGGGTCAACGGCCAGCGCGTGACCGCCGACGAGGTCGGTCCCTACGTGGGCAACCCGCAACGCAGCGTGGACCAGATCATGCTGAACATGGGCGCCACGGTGTGGACCGAGCACCTGGGCAAGGTCAACCACATGATCGCGCGGATGCCGGCGTACACCACGCCGAACTCGATCCCGAACGACCGCGTGCCCTCGAAGGTGCCGCCAGGCTGCTACCTGGTGATGGGCGACAACCGCTACGACAGCCTGGACAGCCGCTGGTGGGGCTGCATGCCGGAGAAGAACCTGGCCGGCAAGGCGTTCCTGATCTGGATGAGCTGGAAGGGCTGGGGCACCGGCGGGGTGGACTTCTCGCGCATCGGCACGGTGATCCACTGAGAGGCGCTCGTGCGGCCCGGTGGGCGAAAGCGTGACGGGGGTCGAGCCGCGGTGCGCGCGCGGCCGCCGACAGTGCGAGAATCCGCAGGCATAATCGGCACGCCGGCGCAGGCGGCGACGCCAGCCATGCGCGGACACCATTCACACACAGGCACGCCGAACAGGCGGCATAGCGAGGGGACTATGAAATCGAAGCAGTCGGGCGTCACCCTGATCGGGTTCCTGATGATCATGGCCATCGTGGGCTTCCTGGCCTACATGGGCATGAAGCTGCTGCCGTCGTACTCGGAGTACATGGGCGTGGTGAAGGCGATGAACCAGGTCGCCACCGAGGGCACCAACGGCAAGTCGCTGGACGAGATCCGCCGCGGCCTGATGTTCAAGATGGGCTTCCAGTACGTCGACGACGCCACCATCAAGCCGGCGAACATCACCATCGTGCGCAACAGCGGCGGCGCCAACCAGCTGCGCGTGGCCTACGACAAGCAGATTCCGTTCATGTACAACATCGACTTCCTGCTGCACTTCGACAAGAGCGTGCCGCTGCAGGGCAACGTGGGCGAGTAAATTTGGAACTGAACTACCGTTTTCGCGACCCGGCGCTGGCGCAACTGGCACTGACCCACCGCAGCGTCGGCAAGCCGAACAACGAGCGGCTGGAGTTCCTCGGCGATGCGCTGCTCGGCGCGATCGTCGCCGAGATGCTGTACGAAGCGCACCCCAAGGCCAGCGAAGGCGAGCTGTCGCGGCTGCGCGCGCAACTGGTGAATGGCCAGGCGCTGGCCGTGGTGGCGCGCGAACTGGCGCTGGGCGACGGACTGAAGCTCGGCCCGGGCGAGTTGAAGAGCGGCGGTTTCCGGCGTGATTCGATCCTGGCCGATGCATTCGAGGCCACGGTCGCCGCGGTCTACCAGGATGGCGGCTTCGATGCCTGCCGGCAGTTCGTGCGCGGGCTGTTCGCCGAACGCATCGTCGCCTTGCGTCGATCCTCCAAGGACGCCAAGACGCGGCTGCAGGAGTGGCTGCAGGCCAAGGGCCTGCCGCTGCCGCAGTACGAGCTGGTCGCCAGCCACGGCGAGGACCACGCCAAGACCTTCGACGTCAGCTGCAGCATCGGCGAGCCGCTGGCGTTCACCGCCGAAGCCCACGGCGGCAGCCGCCGTGCCGCGGAGCAGGACGCGGCCGAGGCCGTGCTCAACCGGTTGCTGGAACAACAGCACGGCGCCTGACCCCACCGCTTCGCCGCCCGCGCCGGCCGCGTGCCGCTTCCGGCGAAGCACTACACTTGCCCTCCGACCCGTCGAGCAACCCGCGTCATGAACCACGAACTGGACCCCGCCGGCGGCAAGCTGCCGCACGAGAATTTCCGCTGCGGCCTGGTCGCGCTGGCCGGGCGCCCGAACGTGGGCAAGTCGACCCTGCTCAACGCGCTGATCGGCTTTCGCCTGTCGATCACCAGCCCGCGGCCGCAGACCACCCGCCATCGCATCCTCGGCATCAGCACCAGCGAGGCCGGGCAGATCATGTACGTCGATACGCCGGGCCTGCACCGCGGCGCGAAGCGGGCGATGAACCGCAGCCTGAACCGCGCCGCGCGCTCGGCGATCAGCGACGTCGACCTGGTGGTGCAGGTGATCGAGGCCGGCCGCTGGACCGACGAGGACGAGGCACTGTACGCCGCCCTGGTCGAGCAGTCGTCGCCGCGCCTGCTGGTGATCAACAAGGTCGACCTCAGCAAGGACAAGTCGGCGATGCTGCCGTTCGTGGCCGAGCTCGCCGCGAAGCACAGCTACGACGAGATCCATTACGTCAGCGCGCTCAAGCGCAAGGGCCTGAAGGAACTGGAGCAGGCGATCCTCAAGCGCCTGCCGGTGCGCCCGCCGGTGTTCGGCGAGGACGAGGTCACCGACCGCAGCGAGCGCTTCCTCGCCGCCGAGATGGTGCGCGAGCAGCTGATGCTGCGGCTCGACCAGGAATTGCCGTACGCCACCACGGTGGAGATCGAGCAGTTCAGCGACCGCCCCGACGGCATCGCCGAGATCCACGCGGTGATCTGGGTCGAGCGCGCCGGCCAGAAGGCGATCGTGATCGGCCAGGGCGGCGCCCAGCTCAAGGCGATCGGCACGAACGCGCGGCGCCACATGGAGCGCATGTTCGAGCGCAAGGTGTTCCTCAAGCTGTGGGTGAAGGTGCGCGAAGGCTGGGTCGACGACGAGAACATGCTGAAGAAATTCGGCTATACCGATTAGGCCCGGGATTCGGGACCGGGGATTCGTGGCTCGAAAAAAGCCTCGAAGCCTGCACGCTCTTGCGAATCCCGAATTTCGAATCCCGGCTATCAAGCCATGCGCCTCGAACAGCAACCCGCCTACGTCCTGCACGCGCGTCCCTATCGCGAGACGTCGCTGCTGCTGGAGTGCCTGACCCGCGAGCAGGGCCGGCTCGGCGTGGTGGCGCGCGGCGTGCGCGGCGAGCGCGCGCGCCTGCGGCGAGCCCAACTTGAACCGTTCCAGCCGCTGGCGGTGGATCTGCTGCTGCGCGGCGAGCTGGCCACGCTGACCGCGGTCGAGACGGTGGGCGCGCCGACGCGCCTGCCGGGCGACGCCGGCCTGGCCGGGCTGTATCTCAACGAACTGGTGGTGCGCCTGACCGGCCGCCAGGATCCGTACCCGCGGCTGTTCGATGCCTATGCCCGCACCCTGGCGCGGCTGGCCGCCGGCGAGTTGCTGGCCTGGAGCCTGCGCCGCTTCGAGCGCGACCTGCTGGAGGCGATCGGCTACGGCCTGCAGCTGCAGCACGATGCGGATTCCGGCGAACCGCTGGAGGCGGCGGCGCGCTACCGCTATCACGTCGAGCACGGCGCCGTGCGTTGTGCCGCCAACACGCCGCATGCGTTGCGCGGCAGCGACCTGCTGGCGCTGGGGCACGACAGCATGCCCGACGCCCATGGCCTGAAAACCTTGCGCGACCTGATGCGGGAGGTGATCCGCTTCCACCTCGGCGGTAGCGAGTTGCGCGCCTGGCGGGTGCTGGCGACGGCGGTCTCGGCGCGCAAGGCGCCGCCGGGTTAGTTGTCCAGCGCCTGCAGCGTCGCCAGCAGGGCGCGGCGGAAGCGCGCCAGGGCGACCGGCGTGGCGCCGCGCTGCAGCAGTTGCCGTTGCAGCAGCACGGTCTGCGCGGACAGCGCAGCCGCGCCGCAGAAGCCGCAGGAGGAGCGCAGGCGGTGCAGGCGCTCGCCGAAACCGCTCGGGTCGCGGCTCAGCGTGTCGAGTTCCTGGTGCAGCAGGGCGAGTTCCTCGCGCAGCAGCAGGCGCAGGGCGCGCATGGTGGTGGCGTCGCCGGTGGCGGTCAGTGCGGCCTGGTCGTCCAGCATGCCGGCGTAGTGGCCATCCGCTGCACCAGCGCCAGCACCTCCTGCAGTTCGGCCAGGCCACAGGGTTTCAGCAGGACCTGGCTGAAGCCGGCGTCGAACAGCGACTGCCGCGCGCCCGGTTCCAGCTCGGCCGTGGTGGCCACCGCGACGCTCTCTGCCGAGCCGGCTTGTTCGTCCTCGCGCAGCGCGGCCAGGATCTGCAGCGCGCCGGCGCCGGGCATGCGGCAATCCAGCAGCAGCAGGTCGAACGGCTCGGCGCATGCCCGCGCCAGCGCGCTGGTGCCGTCCATGCACGCTTCCGCGCGGGCGCCCATCGAAGCCAGCCCGTCGCACAGGAAACGGCAGCTGCCGGGGTCGTCGTCGGCCACCAGCACGCGGGCACGGGCCGCGTTGATCAGGGGTGAATCCACGTCGGGAAGGGAGCTGTTCATGACGAAATCCATATCGTTCATCTCGATTTGGCAGAATGGCCCGACATGCGCCCGACTTCAAGCCACTTCCTGCTGTGCTGCTGCCTGTTGCTGGGGGTCGGCTGGATGCCGCCTGCGCGGGCGGAGGTGCTGCTGGCGGCGAAGTCGATCAGCGTGCCCGGCGTGCGCCTGCAGGCAGTCAGCCTGCGCCTCGGCGAGGAGGCTGCCGGCGGGCTGCGGCTGCAACTGAGCGCCGGGCAGGCCGACGTGCCGGCGATGGGCTGGCGGCGGCTGGGCCTGAGCCTCGACGGCAAGTTGCAGCGGGACGCCCGCCTGCGCTGGATTTTCGATGGCAACGTGCGCCTGGCCGGCGCGCCGGGCGGTGCGCTCGGCGACGCCCAGGTGAGCATCGTGCTCAGCGAGGCGGCCAACACCCTGCTCGTCGATATCGTGCAGGGCAAGGCCTACGCCAGTACCGCACTGCCGCTGGACCAGCCCACCCATGCGCAGATCAGACTGGACAACCTTCCCGTCGGCTGGCTGCAGGGCCTGCTCGGCACGGTCTGGTCGGGACGCCCCACCGGCGGCCGGCTGGATGCCGAACTGGCGCTGGATCTGCGCGATCCCGGCCTGCAATCGTCCGGGCAGTTCACCCTGGCCAAGCTGGGCTTCGACACGCCGACCGGTACCTTGGCCGGGCAGGGGCTGGATGGCAGCGGGCGTTTCAGCCTGGACACCACCGCCGGCCCGGCGCGGATCGAGCTGGATGCCAGCCTGCGCGGCGGCGAGGTGCTGCTGGGGCCGATCTACGCGAAGCTGCCGGAGCATCCGGTCCAGCTGGCCCTGCATGCGAATGCGCAGAACGGCGCCCTCGAACTGAACCACCTGCGCCTGAACGATGCCGATGCGCTGCAGCTCGACGGCGCACTGGCTTTCGACGCCGGCGGTTCGTTGAAGAGCCTGCGGCTGGGCCGCCTGCGCGCGAATTTCCCGGCGGCCTACCAGCGTTACGGTGAGGCCTGGCTGAGCACGCTGGGCCTGCACGACATGCACATCGCCGGCCAGCTCAGCGGCAGCCTGGACCTGCGTGCGGACGGCCCGCACAGCTTCGCGTTCGACACCGACGGGCTGGACCTGGCCGACGCGGACGGTCGGCTGGCGGTCGAAGGCCTGCGTGGCGGACTGGACTGGGCGAACGGCGGCGAGCGACCGGCCACCACGCTGGGCTGGCGCAAGCTGCAGTTCTACCGGATCGCCGGCGGCACTGCGCAGTCGCAGTGGCAAAGCCGCACCGGCACGCTCAGCCTGCAGCAGCCGTTGCTGGTGCCGGTCCTGCAGGGCCAGTTGCGCGTCGGCCAGCTGGACTGGCGCCCGGCAGCGGCCAAGGGACAGCGGCTGGCGGCCTCGCTGGCGCTGACCGGCGTCGACATGGCGGCGTTCAGCCGGGCGATGGGCTGGCCGGCGTTCCCCGGCACGCTCGGCGGGGCGATTCCGTCGCTGCGCTGGATCGACGACCGCTTCGAACTGGACGGCGGCCTTTCGGCCAGCGTGTTCGGCGGCTTCGTCGACGTCACCGACCTCTCGCTGCAGCAGCCGTTCGGCGCCACCCCGGTGCTGAACGGCGACATCGCGCTGAAGCAACTGGACTTGGCCGCGATCACCAGCGTGTTCGACTTCGGCGGCATCACCGGCCCGCTGGACGGTTCGATCGAGGACCTGCGCCTGGTCAACTGGAGCCCGGTCGCGTTCAAGGCCAGCCTGCTGGCAGGCGAGGGCGGCCGGATCAGCCAGCGCGCGGTGAACAACCTGACCGCGGTCGGTGGCGGCGGCATTGCCGCCGGCCTGCAGGGGGCCGTGCTGAAACTGTTCAAGACCTTCGGCTACAGCCGCATCGGCCTCAACTGCACGCTGCAGGGCACGCTGTGCCGGATGAGCGGTCTGGAAGCCACCGACGACGGCTACACTATCGTCGAAGGCAGCGGCTTGCCGCGGCTGCAGGTGGTCGGCCACCAGACCCAGGTCGACTGGCCGACCCTGGTACGGCGCCTGCAGGATGCGATCCACGGAGGAACACCGCAGATCCGCTGATCCCAGGCTGCGGACGGCCGCACTGCCACCCCTTTCAACGACAGGAGTTCGTCATGCGCAAGCTTGTCTACGCCGTCCTGACCTCGCTGGCCGTGGCGCTGGTCGGCTGCGTCACCATCAACGTGTACTTCCCCGAGGCTGCCGCGCAGAAGGCCGCCGACCAGTTCATCGGCAACGTGCTGAACGAGGCGGCGCCCGCCACGCCGGCACCGAAGGCGCAGAAGCCGACGAAGGATGGCGGCGCGCAGCCGTCGGCGATGCTGCTCGACCTGCTGGTGCCGGCCGCGCATGCCGCCGACACGCCGGACATCCGCATCCAGACCGCCGCCACCGAGGCGATCCGCGGCCGCATGCAGGGCCGCTTCCAGGGCGCGCTGGGCGAACTGCTCGACAGCGGCGCGGTCGGCTTCACCCGCGACGGCATGGTGGCCATGCGCGATGCCGCCAAGGTGCCGCTGAGCCAGCGCGCGCAGGCGAGTTCCATCGTGGCCGACGAGAACCGCGATCGCACCGCGCTGTACCGCGAGATCGCCAATGCCAACAACCATCCGGAGTGGGAAGCGCAGATCCGCACCACCTTCGCCAGGACCTGGATCGAGAAGGCGCACGCTGGCTGGTACTACCAGGACGCCTCCGGCGCCTGGCAAAAGAAGTAGGCGCGGGCGTCACCCGGGCCGATCTGGGATAATCGGGGGCCAGCCAGCGTGGCCCCATTGTTTGCGCCTCATGTCCCGATCCAACTCCGTTCCGTCGACGCCCTTCGAAGCCCACATCACCGCCCTCGGCCATGACGGCCGCGGCGTGGCCCGTATCGACGGCAAGACGGTGTTCGTCAGCGGCGCGCTGCTGGGCGAACACGTGCTGGCTCGCCTGCGCCAGCGCCATCGCCACTTCGACGAGGCCGAAGTCGTCGAGCTGATCACCCGCTCGCCGCAGCGGGTTGAGCCGCGCTGCCCGCACTTCGCCGAGTGCAGCGGCTGCTCGCTGCAGCACCTGGACGCCGCCGCGCAGATCGAGACCAAGCAACGCGTGCTGGCGGAGAACTTCGAGCGCATCGGCAAGGTCGCGCCGCAGGCATGGCTGCCACCGCTCACCGCCGAACCCTGGGGCTACCGGCGCAAGGGGCGGCTGTCGGTGCGCAACGTGGCGAAGAAGGGCCGCGTGCTGGTGGGTTTCCGCGAGGAGCAGAACCCGCGTTTCGTCGCCGAGATCCGGCAGTGCGAAGTGATGCATCCGGCGCTCGGCCCCAAGGTCGGCCTGCTCGCCGACCTGCTCGGCACGATGGACGCGGTCAACGACATCCCGCAGATCGAATTCGCTGCCGGCGACGAGCTGATGGCGCTGGTGTTCCGCCACCTGCAGCCGCTTTCCGAACGCGACCAGGCGGCGCTTGTCGCGTTCGGCCAGCAGCACGGGTTCGCGATCTACCTGCAGCCGGGCGGCATCAGCAGCGTGCATCCGCTGTGGCCTGAGCATCCGCAGCTGGCCTTCCGCATCGCCAGCGGCGACCCGCGTTTCGCCGACGTCGAGCTGGAGTTCCAACCGCTCGACTTCGTGCAAGTCAACGCCGGCATGAACCAGCTGATGATGGCGCGCGCCATGGAGCTGCTCGACCCGCAGCCGACCGACCGCGTGCTGGACCTGTTCTGCGGCTTGGGCAACTTCACCCTGCCGATCGCCCGCCGCGTGGCCGAAGTGGTCGGCGTGGAAGGCGAGCACGGCCTGGTCGAGCGCGCTGCACAGAACGCCGCACGCAACGGCATCGCCAACGCGCGCTTCCACGTGGCCAACCTGTTCGAGGACCAGCGCAGCGCCGACTGGGCGCGGGTGCCGTGGGACAAGCTGCTGCTCGACCCGCCGCGCGCCGGCGCCGACAAGTTGCTGGACTACCTGCCACACAGGCAGACCCGCCGCATCGTCTACGTCTCCTGCCATCCCGCCTCGCTGGCGCGCGACGCCGGCATCCTGGTCGAGCGGCATGGCTTCAAACTGGCCGCGGCCGGCGTGATGGACATGTTCCCGCATACCTCGCACGTCGAGTCGATCGCGCTGTTCGAGCGTTGAGGAGCGGGAAGCGAGAGAAAGCCAATGCGCGACGCAGCATGCTGTTGCCTCCTCGGATCATGCGGGTCAGGCTAGCCTGGCGCTCTTGCTTTTGCCCTCGCTTACTCCTCAACTCCTCTCCACTCACTCCTGATTTCCATGCCCATCGAGATCGAACGCAAATTCCTGTTGGCCAACGATGGCTGGCGCGCCGGCGTCGAACGCAGCGAGCCGATCGCGCAGGGCTACCTGGTCGGCGCGCAGGCGCTGCGCGCGGGGTTGGCGCATGCCTCGGTGCGCGTGCGCCGCGCCGGCGGGCAGGCCTGGCTCAACATCAAGGCCGCCACGCTCGACATCGCGCGGGCCGAGTTCGAGTACCCGATCCCGCTCGATGACGCACGCATCTTGCTGGCCGATCTGTGCGACGGCGTGCTGGACAAGACACGCCACCATGTACGCGTCGACGGCACGCTGTTCGAGATCGACGAATTCGCCGGCGACAACGCCGGGCTGGTCGTCGCCGAGGTCGAGCTGACGGCGGTCGATGCGCCGTTCCCGCGGCCGGACTGGCTGGGCCGCGAGGTGAGCGCGCTGGCGCGCTACTACAACGTCAACCTGATCGCGCATCCGTACCGGCAGTGGTCGCCGGCGGAGCGCGCCGCGGAGGATGCCGCATGCTGATGATCGGCGTGGCCGGGCTGGAACTGGCCGGGCGCGAGAAGCGCTGGCTCGCCACGCCGGGCGTGGCCGGCGTGCTGCTGTTCGCGCGCAACTACGCCTCGCGCGAGCAACTGGTCGCGCTGTGCGAGGCGATCCGCGAAGCCGGCGGCGAGGACATGCTGGTCGCGGTCGACCAGGAAGGCGGCCCGGTGCAGCGCTTCCGCGACGGCTTCACCCGGTTGCCGCCGCTGGCGGCGATCGGTGCGGTGCACGACCGCGACCCCGACGAAGCGGTGCGCCTGGCCGAGGAGCACGCCTGGGTGATGGCCAGCGAGCTGCGCGCCAGCGGCGTCGACTTCAGCTTCGCGCCGGTGGTGGACCTGGCCCGCGGCAGCGCGGCGATCGGCCTGCGCGCGTTCCACGCCGATCCGGCGGTGACCGCCGAGCTGGCGCAGGCCTACGTGCGCGGCATGCACCTGGCCGGCATGGCGGCGGTGCTCAAGCACTTCCCGGGGCACGGCTCGGTCGCCGCCGACACGCACAAGGCGCCGGCGATCGACCCGCGCAGCCTGGAGCAGATCCGCCGCGACGACCTGCGGCCGTTCGCCGAATGCATCGAGGCGCGGGTCGAGGCGGTGATGATGGCGCACGTCACCTATCCGGCGGTGGACAGCCGTCCGGCCGGCTACTCGGACGTGTGGATCGGGCAGGTCCTGCGCGGCGAGCTGGGCTTCTCCGGCGTGGTGGTCAGCGACGACATCAGCATGGCCGCCGCCGGCGCGGCCGGCAGCGTGGGCGAGCGCGTGCGCGCGCACCTGGAGGCCGGCTGCGACCTGGTGCTGGCCTGCTTCCCCGAAGTGGTGGACGAGGCGATCGCCGCGTTGCCCGGCGACGTCGCGCCGATGCCGCCATCCCTGGCCGCCCTGCGCGGCGCCATCGGCGCCAGCTGGGACAGCCTCACCGACAACCCGCAGCGCGACCGTTTCGTCGCGCGCATCACGGCACTGCATGCCGATCGAGGAACTGCATGACCACTCCAACCCCACTGCTGGCCGACGCGCTGGCGCAGGCCGAGCTGCTGTACGACCGCGGCACCCTGGAAAGCGTGATCGCCGACATGGGTCGGCAGGTCGACGCCGCGCTGGACGGCGAGCGTGCGGTGTTCCTCACCGTGATGAACGGCGCGCTGATCTTCGCCGGCCACCTGGCGCTGGCGATCCGCACCGACCTGGAGTTCGACTACGTGCACGCCACCCGCTACCGCGGCGCCACCAGCGGCAGCGAGCTGCACTGGCTGCGCGAGCCGGCGGTGCCGCTGGCCGGTCGCACGGTGCTGCTGGTCGACGACATCCTCGACGAGGGCCACACGCTGAAGGCGGTGCGCGACGACTGCTACCGGCGCGGCGCGAAAAAGGTGTTGATCGCCAGCCTGTGCACCAAGCGCCACGACCGCCTGGTCGACGGCATCGCCTCCGACTTCAACGGCGTCGAACTACCGGACCGCTACGTGTTCGGCTACGGCATGGACTACTACGAGCAGGGCCGCAACCTGCCGGGGATCTATGCGTTGAGAGCCGGGAGTGGGGAATAGGCAAGCGCGTACTCCTCCCCCAGCTCGCCCCAAAGGGACTTCCTTCGGTCGCAGGGGGAGGCTGGGAGGGGATAAAGCTCTTGACCGGATTTTGATCCGATGAAGAGCACCCCGCCTCAACCCTCCCCTGCAGGGCAGGGGAGGGAGCAAAGCCGACGACTCAACCCTTTAGCTGCAACCCGCAACCGGATCACCACGATGCCTCAGCCCGACCACGCCCCCATCGATCTCGCCGTCATTGGCGGCAGTGGCCTGTACAACTTCCCCGGCCTGGAAAACATCTCCCGCCGCAGCGTGGACACGCCTTACGGGCCGGCGTCGGGCGACGTGGTGCTGGGCGACTTCGCCGGCAAGCGTCTGGCCTTCCTGGCCCGCCATGGCGAGAGCCACACGCTGCCGCCGCACCGGGTGAACTACCGCGCCAACCTGTGGGCGCTGCATAGCCTGGGGGCACGCCGGGTGGTCGGCGTCAACGCGGTCGGCGGCATCCGCGGCGACATGGGGCCGCGGGCGATCGTGGTGCCCGATCAATTGATCGACTACACCCACGGCCGCATCACCAGTTACTGCGACGTCGAGGGCGCCGAGGTGAAGCACATCGACTTCAGCGAGCCGTACACCGAGGCGCTGCGCCGGCAACTGCTGGCGGCCGCAAGCGCGGCAGGCGTGGAGGCGATCGACGGCGGCTGCTACGGCGTCACCCAGGGGCCGCGGCTGGAAACCCGCGCGGAGATCGCCCGCATGAAGCGCGACGGCTGCGACCTGGTCGGCATGACCGGCATGCCCGAGGCTGCGCTGGCGCGCGAGCTGGGGTTGGACTACGCCTGCCTGGCGCTGGTGGCAAACTATGCGGCCGGCTGCGGCGACGAGGCGGAAATCAGCATCGAGGAAATCTTCGCCCACCTGGCAGCGGCCACCGCCGAGGTGCCGCGCATCCTCGCCGCACTGCTGCGAAATTGAGCATCGCGGCGAATTTGTGCACTGTCCGGGTATTTTCGTATTGCGCTCGGCCTTCACATATTGATACTTTTCGCCGGCCGGGGCGGCGAACCCAAGGGGAGAACGGCGGTTCTACGCGGTTCCTGGCGCACCCATTCCATGGATCCAGAGGTTCACGCAATGCGTTTCGGTACGGTCAAATGGTTCAATGATGCCAAGGGCTTCGGTTTTATCGCGCCCGAGGATGGCGGGGAGGACGTGTTCGTCCATTTTTCGGCGATCAATTCCAAGGGCTTCCGCAGCCTGCAGGAAGGTCAGCGCGTGCAGTTCGAAGTGACCCAGGGCCCGAAAGGCGCCCAGGCATCGGCGGTCGAAGTCGCCTGACCCGCCGGGCCAACGTGGTCAAGCAAAAGCGAAACCCCGCACCCGTGCGGGGTTTTTTTGTGGGTGCGCCGGCGCCCGGCGCTCCCTACCGCAGCGCATGGTCGCCCGGCTTGGTTAAGATGACGGATTGCCGCATGCCAGCAGGAGCCACCGAGTGATCATCAAGCCCAAAGTCCGCGGTTTCATCTGCGTCACCGCCCACCCGGTCGGTTGCGAGCGCAACGTGCTCGACCAGATCGAGATCACCCAGGCCGCGGGCCACGATAAGGCCAGGGGCCCCAAGCGCGTGCTGGTGATCGGCGCGTCCACCGGCTATGGCCTGGCATCGCGCATCACCGCCGCCTTCGGCTACGGCGCGGCCACGCTCGGCGTGTTCTTTGAGAAGCCCAGCAGCGAGGACAAGACCGGCACCGCCGGCTGGTACAACTCGGCAGCGTTCGACAAGGCGGCCAAGGCGGCCGGTCTCTATGCGAAGTCGATCAACGCCGACGCGTTCGCCCACGAAACCCGCGCCAAGGCCATCGAGATCATCAAGAACGAGATGGGCGGCCCGATCGACCTGGTGGTCTACTCGCTGGCCTCGCCGGTGCGCAAGCTGCCGGACACCGGCGAAGTGGTGCGCTCGGCGCTCAAGACCATCGGCGAGCCGTTCCACAACACCTCGGTCGACACCAACAAGGACACCGTGATCGAGGCCACCGTGGAGCCGGCCACCGAGCAGGAAATCAAGGACACCGTCACCGTGATGGGCGGCGAGGACTGGGCGCTGTGGATCGACGCGCTGAGCGCCGCCGGCGTGCTGGCGAAGCACGCCAAGACCATCGCCTACAGCTACATCGGCACCGAGATCACCTGGCCGATGTACTGGCACGGCACCCTGGGCCAGGCCAAGCAGCACCTCGACAACACCGCGAAGCAGTTGCGCAGCCGCCACCCGGGGCTGGAGGCCTACGTCGGCGTGATGAAGTCCGTGGTCACCCAGGCCAGCGCCGCCATCCCGGTGATCCCGCTGTACGTGTCCATCGCCTTCAAGATCATGAAGGAGAAGGGCATCCACGAAAATCCGATCGAGCAGGCCAACCGCCTGTTCCACGACCGCCTCTATCGTGCCGATGGAAAAGCTGCGCCCACCGACGACGAAGGCCGCGTGCGCCTGGACGACTGGGAACTGCGCGACGACGTGCAGGAACCCTGCAAGACCCTGTGGCCCACCGTCACCACCGAGAACCTGCGCGAAGTCACCGACTACGCGGGGTACAAGCACGAGTTCCTGAAGCTGTTCGGCTTCGACCGCGACGACGTGGACTACGACGCCGAGGTGGAGGCGGATCGGCGGTTTGATTGCGTGGAACTCTGAGACATGCGCTGGATGGCGACGGCAGGTTGCCATCCAGCGTCCGCATTTGATCCATCATCCCCTCTCGGCCAGGCCATCAACGCCTCTCACCTTGTGAGACCCTAGCGCATACAATGCCGTGGCGATCCACCCAGGCGGATCGCCATGCAACAGTTGTCAGCGTGCGGAGGTTTTCCATGAACGAGATCATCTTCCAGGTCGACGAGGCTCCCGAGGGCGGCTACAACGCTCGTGCGCTGGGCCACGCCATCTTCACCGAAGCGGAAACGCTGGAAGAACTCCGCACGATGGTGCGCGATGCCGTTCGCTGCCACTTCGACGAAGGGCAGGGGCCGCGGGTGATTCGTCTGCATTACGTCCGCGACGAAGTCCTGGCCGCATGAAGCTGCCGCGCGACGTCGATGCGCGGCAACTCATCAAGGCGCTGGCCAAGCTTGGCTATGCCGTCACCCGCCAAAGCGGCAGCCACATCCGCCTGACCGGCAACACGCCCACACCGCATTCCCTCACCGTGCCCGATCATTCGCCACTGAAGGTCGGCACCCTGCATGCCATTCTCGCTGACGTCGCGGCGCATCAGCGCATCGACACGGCCGACCTGATCGAGAGGCTCTTTTCCTGACATGCCCGTATTGAACTGGATAGGCAAGGACGCCGTGGTGCGTCACGACGCCGAGGTGCCGTTCCGTCTACTGCACGATGTGCCCGAGCTCGCCTGCGGCGACGCCGACAGCGGCAACCTGATCGTCGAGGGCGACAACCTGCTGGCGCTGAAAGCGCTATTGCCGCACTACGGCGGCCAGGTGAAGTGCATCTATATCGACCCGCCGTACAACACCGGCAACGAGGGCTGGGTCTACAACGACAACGTCAACAGCCCGCAGATGCGCGAGTGGCTGGGCAAGGTGGTCGGCAAGGAGACCGAAGACCTGACCCGCCACGACAAATGGCTGTGCATGATGTATCCGCGGCTGGTGTTGCTGAGGCAGTTCTTGCGGGAAGACGGAGTGATCCTCGTATCGTTGGACGATGTTGAGTCAGGCCATTTGCGTCTCTTGCTAGACGAAATTTTTGGTATGAATAATCGAATAGCCACTATCGTATGGAACACTCGCAACACCGACAATCGCATTAAGACCCGGCTCTCCCCAGATCATGAACATATCTTCGTCTATGGAAAGTCCGAATCTGCCAGCATTGAGGGGCGCGTGATTGATCGGTCAGATTTCAAGAATCCAGACAATGATCCACGTGGCCCTTATGTGACTGATCCACTGAAGGGTAAAGCGACAGCTTCTGAGCGCCCCAATCTCCATGAATACAATATGGAGCAGCCGGGAACAGGAAACATCTGGAGACCTGATCCTGCAAAAGGGTGGATTACAGATCGAGTGGGGTATCAACGGTTGCTTCGAGAGAACCGTATCTGGTGGCCGCCGAATCCAGCCACGGGCTGGCCTCGTAAGCGTCGGTACCTGTCTGAAACGCAGGAGCGGATGCCAGCATCGACTTTCTGGCCAGAATTCAAATCGCAATCGGGTGCGCGCGAGCTTGACGGAATCTTGGACGAGCGCGTGTTTGCATTTCCCAAACCCTTGGCCCTCATTCAGCGGGTTATAAGCTACTGCGCTCCGCCGGGAAGCATCGTTTTGGACTCATTTGCGGGAACCGGAACCACAGGCCATGCGGTCCTTAAGCAGAACGCTGAAGACGGGGGGAATCGCCGTTGCATCCTCGTCGAAATGGACGAGAACATCGCGCGCAACGTCACTGCCGAACGGGTGAAGCGCGTGGCGCGGGGCTTCACCAACGCCAAGGGCGAAGACGTCCCCGGCCTCGGCGGTGGTTTCCGCTACGCCACCCTCGGCAAGCCGCTGTTCAACGAACACGGCCACATCAACCCCGAAGTGCGCTTCGCGGAACTGGCGCGCTTCGTCTGGTTCATGGAGACCGGCGCGCCGCTGGCCTCGAAGAAGCCGGCATCGCCATTGCTTGGCGTGCACGACGGCCGCGCGGTGTACATGCTCTACAACGGCATCCTCAAGGACAAATCCGCCGGCGGCGGTAACGTGCTGACTTCGCCCTTGCTGGACGAACTGCCGCCGCACGATGGCCCACGCGTCGTCTACGGCACGCGCTGCCTGATCAAGCCGGAGCGCTTGCGCGCGTTGCGCATCATGTTCAAGCAGCTGCCGTATGAATTGAGGGTGGCGCGATGAGCTTGCTCGATCATGAGTGCCCGGCCAACCCGGTGCTGAAAACCTACCAATGCCAGGCGCTCGATGCGTTCGAGCGGTTCCTGCTCGGCTACCGCGAGCGCGGCGCCGTGCAGGCCTACGAAACGCTTGCCCGCGAACGTTTTGGCGTGGGCGTACCCTATCGCACGCCGCAGGCGCTGGTCGATGACGATGTTCCCTGTGTCTGCTTGCGCATACCCACGGGCGGCGGCAAGACCCTGATTGGTGGTCAGGCCATTCGTCGCGTCAACGATGCCCTGCTGGGGGTGCAGCATTCGCTGACCCTGTGGCTGGTGCCGACCGAGGCGATCCGCGAGCAGACGCTGCGCGCCTTGAAGCTGCGGGGAAACCTGCTGCATGACTCGCTGGCCGACGAGATCGGCCGGTTCAGCGTGCTGACCATTGACGAGGCACTGGGCCTGCAGCCAGGCGTGCTGGACACCAGCAACGTCATCGTCGTGGCCACCATGCAGTCCTTCAAGCAGGAGGATACGGGCCGGCTTGGCGTGTACAAGCAGAACGGGCAGCTGATGGCGAACTTCGAGGGTGTGCCCGCGTCGGAGGTGGGCAACCAGTCGCTGGTGGATGTGCTGCGCCTGCGCCGGCCGTTCGTGATCGTGGACGAGGCACACAACCAGGGAACCCAGCTTGCGTTCGATACGCTGGCGCGGCTGTCGCCGTGTGCCGTGCTGGAGCTCACCGCCACGCCGGACCGGAGCTACCAGCCGTCCAACGTGCTGTTTTCCGTCTCGGCTGCCACCTTGCAGGCCGAAGACATGATCAAGCTGCCGGTGGAACTGGCCGCCCACGGCAACTGGCAAGTGGCGCTGCGCGAGGCCATGAATTGCCTGGCTGGTCTGCAGATCGAGGCCGACGCCGAGCGGGCGGCCACCGGCGAGTACATCCGGCCACTCATGTTGTTGCAGGCGGAGCGGCGCAGCGAGGGGCAGGACACGTTCACTGCCGAGCGCGTCAAGCAGATACTGGTGGACGACTTCGAGGTGGCTGCCGACGCGGTCGCCATTTCCACCGGCACGCTGGACGAATTGGGTACCACCGATATCGCCGATCCGGACTGCAAGCTGCGCTACGTGATTACCGTGGACAAGCTGCGCGAAGGTTGGGATTGTCCGTTTGCCTATGTCCTGATGAGTTTTCGCGCCAGCTCCACGAGCACGGCGCTGGAACAGATTCTCGGGCGCGTCCTGCGCATGCCGCGCGCGCGGCGCAAGCAACGTGAGGCCCTGAACAAGGCCTATGCTTTCGCGGTATCGCAGCGCATCGTGGAGGTGGCGCAAAGCCTGCGCGACGGACTGGTCAACGCCGGCTTCGAGCGCCAGGACGCGAAGGACTTGATCCGTGCTCTTGGCAGCGACTCCGGGCAGGATGATTTGTTGCGTCAGCAGGACAGCGTGACCATGCCGCTGCCGCAGAAGGACGACCAGTTGGAGTTGCCCGACCTGTCGGCGTTGCCCGAGGCGACACGCAAGCGCTTCGAAAAGAACCTGGAGGTGTCTCCGGAAACCGGCAGCATGACGCTTCGGGGGCAATGGACCCGCAACGATCAGCAGACCTTGAAGGAAGCTTTCCACTCGGCCCAGGCCGTGGCCGCTGTCGAGGAGGCCTTTGCCCATCTCGACGCGCCGGAAAAGCAGCATATTCCCACGCCATCGGAACGGGGAGACAGCTTTGCCGTTCCACTGCTGGCGTGGCGGCAAGGCGACTTGCTGGTCGATGCCGGCGAGTCGCCAGCGCTGGAGGGTGCATGGAGCCTGCGGGACGTTCCGGCGGAGTTGAAGGAAAGCGAGTTTCCACGCGAATTGGAGGCCATGCAGCGAACGCGGCTGCGGATCGACGAAAAGGGCAAGGTCAGGAGCGATCCTGGCGAAAAGCTCGACGTGCAGATGCGATTGTTTGTACGCGAACCGGCAAGTGAAGCGGGGTTGCTGTGGTGGTTGGAGAACCAGCTGCGCGACCCCAACGGCAACATGGATCCTGCCGAACTTGCCGCGTGGTTGTCGGGCGCGTTGCGCTATTTGCAGGAGCATCGCGGCTTCACCATCGACGAACTGGCATATCGCAAGTTTCGCCTGCGCCAGGCGCTGGCGGCGCAACTGAAGGCGGCGAAGCATGGCGCGACCGCGCAAGGCCTGTTGAGCTTGCTGGGCGACGAGGCCCATTTGAGCGTAGGCGATGACTTGCAGCGCATACTGAGTTCGGGGCGCTATGCCTGGGACTGGCAGTACAGCGGCTTCACGACACTCAAACGTCACTTCTTTCCGCAAATCGGCAATCTGAAATCCGAAGGCGAGGAATTCCTGTGCGCCGAGTTCATCGCCAACGATATGGCTGGCGTGGACTGCTGGGTCCGCAACGTCGAACGCAAGCCCAGTTCATTCTCCTTGCCAACTTCTTCCGATCGCTTCTACCCCGACTTCCTGATTCGGATGGATCATGGCGGCATCATCGCGGCAGAGTACAAGGGCAAGCACATCGCAACGGGCGATGACAGCAAGGAGAAGAGGCGTATTGGCGAGCTGTGGGAGAGGCGCAGCGCCGGACGCTGTGCGTTCGCGTGGGTGGAGAGCCAGGATTGGTCCTCGCTCAGGGAAGCGGCGTTGCGCCTGACTGGCACGACGACGAAAAGGGTGGATGTCTAGAAACGCGTATCAGGGGCAATTTCCCATGGTCGATTTTCGTCAAGAGAAATCTTCGCTCTACGACATCCGGCCTGAAGAGTCGCAGCTCATCGAGGCAGCGCTCGGCCTTGCGGACTGGTTAGCAGCTCAAGCGGAGACAACTGGCTCCCAACTTGCCGCCATTGACAAAATGCGGTTGTTCTTGCGCAACCTTCCAGCGCCTCCACCTCCCGGATTCAATGGTGAATTCGGCTTCAGATTCGATCACGACAATCCGGACGTCGGTCACGCCGGTTGTTGGATGGTCAGTGTTTGTCGAGAAGTGTTGGAGATTTTCTGCACTGGCAGGGACGACCTTCCCGAATTCGAGTGGCTGCTTCGCCCCGGTGAAAGCAACCGCAACGATCTCGCCGCTGCGCATGACTGGATTGCTCAAGTCCGCAACCCACGGCTTCTCGCGATTCCGCTGCACCATATGTCCATTGAAGCGAACGTATACGTCGCAGCGTGAAGACCAGCAAGGAAGAAGGGAGACACCTTGTCTGTCGTAGCCGCCTGCTGTCGCAGCTCCTGCGACTTTCATGGTGCACCGTCCCAATGCCGCGCATGTGCGCAATAGGGGAACGTACCCATGATAAGCGTGAAGGTTGGAAACGACGAAAAGTCTTTGGATGACGTCTCGACTGGCTGGATCACTCAACAGATCGAACGGCGCCGTCGTGACGGTATCGCCGTGTGCGTCGTGGTGAGCATCAGGACGGCCGATCTCAACATGCATCTGTCGACGCCGGAGTGTGCTGGCAGTGCTGGCGGCGGGCGCCTGCCCACCGCGAGAGAGAGGGCTGTCCTGGAGCTTTGGCAGAAGCACGGATTGAACGAAGCAGGATTCGCCCCCGGTCACGTCGTCGCGTTTATCGCACAACTGAAACAGGTGCTGTAGTACGGCGCGCCATGAACAATGAGGGCAGGCATGGCTGGGACATTCTTCGAGTATTTTGATGGTTATGTACGGGTGGCCTATTCCCGCGCATGGGCGGGCGACATTTTCATCGACTTCTCGTTGTTCGGCGACACGGTTGCGGCAACGCCGTGTGGCGACCGGTTTGAGAAAGGCGAGCCTGAGCTCACGCGCCAGGAAAACGTCATGATTCGCACATGGACATCCTCCTCTGTTTCCTGCTTCTTTGCGGAGTTGGTGCGCTGGTTGGAGGCCGTGGTCTGCGGCGTCCGGGAGTGTGCGTTCGACTGGGAAGGCGAGGGGCCGGATGGCGAACTGCGGTGGTGCTACATCGGCCGCGAATCCGGGTTGTTCATGCTCGATTGGAGCGGCACCAGCGAGTCAGCCGCGGCCACGCGGCGTGTGCGGGTCAATCGTACGCAGATGGTTCGGGCGTTTTACGAGTCGTTTCGCGATTTCGTGGCGTCGGATCGTTACGATCCGCTGGATTATGAGTGCCTTGACGCTGGGGAAACATTTGCACTGCTGCTGGCCGAAGCCGACCTTGGCAAGCTTGCGGATCACATGGCGACGTTGCCGCGCGTGCAGGCTGGCGCGCTCATCGATGAAATGCTGATCCTTGCGCGTAACCGGGACGCAGGCTATCCCCGCAGGGCTTCGCTCGCGGAGTTCACGCAGCGAGCGCTGCGACGACAAGACGATCAGGACCATGCACGCTGGCTGACTGACAACTGGGATGCCTGGGGCGTCGAAGAGCGTCGGCGTGACTTTGCCGAGAAAGTCTGTGCGTGTGATACGGGCATCGGCGACGGCGAAAAGCTGCGCGAGTTGCGCTCACCAATGGTCGAGAAGTGGCTTGCGGAACGAGGCGAGCTATCGAGGCCAGGTTCGCTTTCTACGGTGAGATAAGTGAGCCTGATCCCGGCCTTGCTCGTGCGGAAGAAACGCGTGCTTTGGCATGCTTGGCGTGTCGGCTGAGAGTTCTGCTCGAAACCTTGGAACTCCGGCACGTTGGGCCACGAACCACCGGAAGCCCGCGACGCGCTACGGCAAGGCTTCCGCGCGGTAGCGCATGGCCACGTCGCACCTTTCATAGCGTGCGCCATAGCGGGTCATGATCTCGGCATCGTGCTGGAAGCCGAGCTTTTCGTACAGATGAATGGCGGCGGCGCATCCGGCGTTGGTGAGCAGGTACAGCGGCTCGGCGCCCAGCGAGCGTGCCCGCTCGATGATCGCGGCGAGCAGGAACTCCCCGGCCTTCATGCCGCGTGCCGACTCGCGCACGCCCATCTTGGTGAGCTCGTAGCTGGTGGCCCCGGTCTTCTGCAGGGCGCATGCACCGACGATGCCGAGCCCGCCGGCCTCGACGAAGAGAATGACGCCACCCGCGTCGATGATCCGCGCCCGCGGGTTTTCCCGCACGTCCCGGTCGGTGGCTTCGAGGCGGAACATGGCGTTGATCCACTCCGCATTGATGTCGCGGAAGTGCACGGCGAGTTCGTCGCGGAACTCGCGGATGGCAAGGGCGTCGCGCATGGTGCTCCCGGCTTTACAGGGTGGAAAGTATCGTAACTGCTGCCGGGGCGAAGTGGCCGGCGGACTGGCCCGATCCGTCCGCTTGCGGTCCGCCACGGTGCTCGTTCGCCGTCCGCGCGCCGCCTACAGTGGCGGCTCCCTTGCCGATGGAGTTGCCCCATGTCCAAGCTGCCTGCCGTGCTGGTCATCGATGTCCAGCAGTCGTTCCTGCACGCGCCGTACTGGCGCGAGGACGATGTGCCGGCTTTCCGCGAAAACCTGTTGCGGCTGCTCGCTGCGGCGGCGGCGCGCGGCTGGCCGATCGTGCGGATCCTGCACGAGGACGGCGACGCGCATTTCAGCGCGGCGTCCGGCCTGGTGCGGCCGATGGCGTGGGTGCCGGAGGCGCATGACGTGGTGTTCCACAAGCACGTCCATAACGCCTTCACCGATACCGGCCTGCAGGCCTGGTTGAAGGCGCGCGGCATCGAGCGGGTCATCGTCAGCGGCATCCGCTCGGAACAGTGTTGCGAGACCACGGCGCGCGTGGCGTCGGATCTCGGCTTCGCCGTCGACTACGTGACCGAGGCGACGCTGACCTTTCCGATGATCCACGCCGGCAGCGGAACTCGCTACGATGCGCAGGACATCAAGCAGCGTACCGAGCTGGTTCTGGATGGCCGTTTTGCCCGCATTCGCACCGTCGATGACGTCCTCGCCGATCACTGAGGTGTGCTTCGTGCTGCCGCCGGCGCTGATCCTGCTGGATCTTGCCGGCGCGGCCGATGCCTTCAGGATCGCCGCGTCGATGGGGCTGCCGGTGCGCCTGCGGATGGTGGCGCCCCTGCGGCGCGGCGAGGCCGCCTCGACCGCGCTGGGTGTGGGCCTCGCCGGCGTCGAACCGTTGCCGGCAAGGCTTGGCGAGCACACGCTGATCGTGGTCTGCGGCGCCACCGGCAGCGGCGCGGCGGTGTTGTCGTCGCCCGCCAGCCAGGCCGTGGTCGAGTGGCTGCGGCGGCATGGCGGCAACGGCCGGCCGCTGGCCTGCGTCTGTTCCGGCGCCTTGCTGGCCGGCGCCGCCGGCTTGCTGGACGGCCGGCGCTGCACCACCCACCACAGCCTGCTCGATGCGCTGCGCCGGCTGGCGCCCAGCGCCGAGGTGCTGGACAGCCGCGTGTTCGTCGAGGACGGCGAGGTGTGCACCAGCGCCGGCATCACGGCCGGCATCGACCTTGCCCTGCATCTGATCGGCCGGCTCGGCTCGCCGTGGCTGGCTGCCGCCGTCGCGCGCGAGATGGCCGTCTATATGCGGCGTGCGTCCGGCGACCCGGCGCTGTCGCCATGGCTGGAAGGGCGCAACCACATGAGCATGGCCATCCATCGCGTGCAGGATGCGCTGGCCAACGCGCCCGACCAGGACTGGCCGCTGGCGCGGCTGGCCGACATCGGGCACATGAGCGTGCGCAGCCTTACCCGCCATTTTCGCGAGGCCAGCGGCATGTCGATCAACCGCTACCACGCCCGCCTGCGGCTGGCGCTCGCCCGCCAGGCGCTGGCCAGCGGCGACAGCGTGGAACGCGCCGCCGAACGCGCCGGGCTGGGTTCGGCGCGCCAGCTGCGCCGATTGTGGTCGGCGCATGCCGGCGACAGCCCCGCCTCGGCGCGCCGGCGGCACTGAAGGCAACTTCACCCGCGTTCCCGGCGGGGGGATCGTGGACAGCCGCCGACTTGCCCGAAGAATTCCACGGAAGCGGCTGCCGCAGGCCCGCCGCGGCGTGCAGCATCGCACGCGACGTGCTGGCTGGAGCGCACGACCTTGGCGAGCGCCGAAACGGAGGAGTGTCATGAAGCTCTGGATCATTGTGCCGGGCCTGCTGGCGGCATGCGGCGGCGCGTCGGCGAAGACGCTGCTCTGGCAGCCCGCCGCCGGGCATGCGCAGATGCCGTTGTGGCCCGGCACGCCGCCGGATGCTCAGCCGGTGCCAGGGCCGGAGTACGCCGCGACCGGCAAGAAGCTGATCGGCGGCAAGACGATCACGGGCGTCTACAACGTGTCGCGGCCCACGATGACGGTCTACGCTCCCACCGGCATCAACACGGGCGCGGCGGTGGTGGTGTTCCCCGGCGGCGGGTTCCAGGGTCTGGCGATGGATCTCGAAGGCACCGAGGTCTGCGACTGGCTCACGTCGAGAGGCATCAGCTGCGTGCTGCTGAAGTATCGCGTGCCGAGTATTCCGTATGTCTGGCAATGCGATTGCCGCCCGCACAATTTTGAGCTGTCGGTGCCGTCACTGCAGGACGCGCAGCGCACGATGCGGCTGGTGCGCTCCCGCGCGGCGCAATGGCACATCAACCCCCACCGGATCGGCGTGCTCGGCTTCTCGGCCGGCGGCTATCTGGCGGCGGAAATCAGCACGAACTTCGACCGGCGCCTGTATGCCCCCGTCGATGCCGCCGACGGCGAAAGCGCCCGCCCGGATTTCGCCATGCCGATCTATCCGGGGCACCTGGCGACCGATGACGACACGTTCAATGCCAACGTGCCGGTCTCCCGCGACACGCCGCCGACGTTCCTGGTGCAGGCGGAAGACGACTACGTGGATGGCGTCAACCAGTCGCTGGTCTACTACGTCGCGCTGAAGAACGCCAAGGTGCCGGTGGAGATGCACCTGTACGCCCACGGCGGCCACGCGTTCGGGTTGCGCCCGACGGCGGATCCGATCACCCGCTGGCCGGCCCTGGCCGAGACCTGGTTGCGCACCATCGGGATGATTCCCTCCGCGAATCGGAGCGCAGCAGAACACTGAATCCCCGCAACGTCGAGGTGTTCTCGCCTTGCCGTTCGGGGCCGTCAGCCGGTCTGTCAGGGTGCCGCGCTCTTCGCGGGCGCTGGCCCGATATCATGACCGCTTCGCCTTCCTCCGCTCGGGCTCCCCCCATGTTTTCAGCGATCCGCGTCCCCCTGCTCACTGCCGCCCTCTGCCTGCTCGCCGCGCTGCCGGCCGCCGCCGCCGAGCCGCACGCCCAGACCATCGGCCAGCAACGCGAGGGCGTGCTGTTCTGGCCGCAGGCGCAGCGCGAGGCGCAGTTCCGGCGGATGTACGAACGCTTCCCCAGCGACCGCGCCGCGCATGGCGCGCAGGTCCGCGCGCTGCCGCCAGGCAAGCCGCTGGCCATCCCCGGCAAGGATGCGTCGGCGTGGCTGGCCGGCTACATGGACCAGCACCACCTCGCCGGCGTGATGGTGCTGCAGCACGGGCGCGTGCGCCTGCAGCGCTACGCGCTGGGCTTCGGGCCGGCGCAGCGCTGGACCTCGTTCTCGGTGGCGAAGTCGGTCACTTCCGTCCTGCTCGGGGTCGCCTTGCAGCGCGGCGACATCCACAGCCTGCACGACACGCTGGGCAGCTACATCCCGGAACTGCGCGACAGCGCCTACGCCGAGGTCACCGTGCAGCAGTTGCTGACGATGACCTCCGGCGTGCACTGGAACGAGGATTACGCCGATGCGAAGTCGGACGTGGCGCAGATGTACATGCACGCCTGCGTCGACGGCCAGGCGCACGTGCTGTCGTACCTGAAGAAACAACCGCGGCAATGGCCCGCCGGCACGCACTGGAACTACAACACCGCCGAGACCGACCTGCTCGGCATCCTGGTGCAGCGGGCCACCCGCCGTTCGCTCGCCGCCTACCTGTCGCAGGCGATCTGGAAGTCGTACGGCATGGCCAGCGACGCGTACTGGATCAAGGACGAATGCGATGGCAGCGACACCGGCGGCAGCGGGCTGTCGGCCACGCTGGGCGACTACGCGCGGCTGGGGCAGTTCATGCTCGACGGCGGCCGCATCGACGGCAAACCGGTGATCGCCGCGGCCTGGCTCAAGGGCGCGGTGCGTCGCCAGACCGCCGTGGACGAGCCGGAGCGCGGCTACGGCTACCTGTGGTGGACCGACACCGACGGCAGCTACGCCGCGATCGGCATCTTCGGCCAGATGGTCTACGTCGATCCGTCACGCCAGCTGGTGATCGCCCAGGTCGGCGCGTGGCCGCACGCCACCTCCGACGAGCTGGTCGCCGCGCGGCGCGCGTTCGTCGCCACGGTGAAGCGTGCGCTGGATGCGGAACACGACGCCCCGTTGCAACGAACGGGAGGCCGTCCGGCGCGCCATCCCTTGCCGGTCGGGCAAACCGCCCCCACTCCCTGACGACCCGTCCGGCCGCAAGGAAAACCCCATGACCACCAAAGCCTACGGCGCGCACGCCGCCGACCAGCCGCTGCAGCCGCTCGAGATCGCGCGCCGCGCGCCGGGTCCGCAGGACGTGCAGGTCGACATTGCCTATTGCGGCGTTTGCCATTCCGACCTGCACACCGTGCGTTCCGAGTGGGGCGGCACACGGTATCCCTGCGTGCCCGGTCACGAGATCGTCGGCCACGTCAGCGCGGTGGGCAGCGCGGTGACCGGCTTCAAGCTCGGTGACACCGTGGGCGTGGGCTGCCTGGTGGGCAGCTGCCAGCATTGCGCGGCCTGCGACGAAGGGCTGGAGCAGTACTGCGAGAACGGCTTCGTCGGCACCTACAACGGCCCGACCGCGGATGCGCCCGGGCACACGCTGGGCGGCTATTCGCAGCGCATCGTGGTGGATCGGAAGTTCGTGCTGAAGATCCGCCATCCGGAAGCGCAACTGGCGGCGGTGGCGCCGCTGCTGTGCGCGGGCATCACCACCTGGTCGCCGCTGCGGCACTGGAAGGCGGGGCCCGGCAAGAAGGTCGGCGTGGTCGGCATCGGTGGGCTGGGCCACATGGGCGTGAAGCTCGCGCACGCGATGGGCGCCCACGTGGTGGCGTTCACCACCTCCGAAGGCAAGCGGCGGGCGGCGCTGGATCTCGGCGCGGACGAGGTGATGGTGTCGCGCGACGAGGGCGAGATGCGCGCGCACGCGGGCAGCTTCGACCTCATCCTCGACACCGTGGCCGCCAGCCATTCGCTGGATGCGTATACGTCACTGCTCAGGCGCGACGGCACCTTGGTGCTGGTCGGCGTGCCGGAACACCCGCATCCGTCGCCGGGTGTGGCCAACCTGATCTTCAAGCGCCGCGCCATCGCCGGCTCGCTGATCGGCGGCATCGCCGAGACCCAGGAGATGCTGGATTTCTGCGCGGAGAAAGGCATCGTCGCCGACATCGAGATGATCCGCGTGCAGCAGATCGACGAGGCCTACGACCGCATGGTGAAGAGCGACGTGAAGTACCGCTTCGTGATCGACAACGCCACGCTGGCCGGCTGATGCCCCCATCTGTAGGAGCCCGCTCGCGGGCGATGCTTTGAAAAGCAGGGACGACTAGACGTTCGTCTGTCCAGAGCCGGGATTCGCAAGAGCTAAAGGCATCGCCCGCGAGCGGGCTCCCACGAAAGCCGGCCTTCACGCCACGAACTGCAGCCGCGCCAGCTCCGCATACAGCCCGCCCTCGGCCAGCAGGCTCTCGTGCGTGCCCTGCGCCACGATGCGGCCGCCGTCCATCACCACGATGCGGTCGGCGCGCTGCACGGTGGCGAGGCGGTGGGCGATCACCAGCGTGGTGCGGCCCTGTTCCAGCCGCGCCAGTGCCTGCTGGATCGCCGCTTCCGATTGCGCGTCCAGCGCCGAGGTGGCTTCGTCCAGCAGCAGCAGCGGTGCGTCGCGCAGGATCGCGCGGGCGATCGCGATGCGCTGGCGCTGGCCGCCGGACAGGCGCACGCCGCGCTCGCCCAGCTCGGCGTCGTAGCCGTGCTCCAGCGCGCTGATGAACTCGTGCGCCTCGGCGGCGCGGGCGGCTTCGCGCACCTCGTCGTCGCCGGCGTCCTGGCGGCCGAAGCGGATGTTGTCGGCGGCGCTGCCGGCGAAGATTACGGTCTCCTGCGGCACCAGCGCGATCGCGCCGCGCAGGCCGGCCAGGGTGGTGTCGCGCAGGTCGATGCCGTCGATGCGGATGCTGCCGCTCTGCGGATCGTAGAAGCGCAGCAGCAGGGCGAACACCGTGCTCTTGCCGGCGCCGGACGGACCGACCAGGGCCACCGTCTCGCCGGGGCGGACGGTCAGGGTGAAGTCGTGCAGCGCCGCCGCGTCGGGGCGGGTGGGGTAGTGGAAGGTCACGCCGTCGAAGCGCAGCTCGCCGCGCATCGGCTGCGGCAGCGCCTGCGGCTGCGCCGGATCGACGATGTCGGCGCGCTCGCCCAGCAGTTCGCCGATGCGTTCCATCGCGCCGGCCGCGCGCAGCACGTCGCCCCACACCTCGGACAGCCCGGCCACCGAGCCGGCGGCGAACACCGCGTACAGCACGAACTGGCCCAGCACGCCGGCGCCCAGCGTGCCGGCCAGCACGTGGCGCGCACCGGCCCACAGCACCAGGGTGATCGCGCCGAACACCAGCACGATCACCGCCATGGTCAGCAGCGCGCGCATGCCGATGCGCCGGCGCGCGGTGGCCAGCGCGCGGGCGATCGCGCTGCCGTAGCGGGTGCTCTCGATGCGTTCACGCGCATACGCCTTCACCGCGGTGGAGGCATTGAGGGTTTCGTTGGCGATCGCCGCGGCGTCGGCAAGGCGGTCCTGGCTGGCGCGCGACAGCTTCTGCACGCGGCGGCCGAACAGCAGGATCGGCAGCATCACCGCCGGGATCACCAGCGCGGTGAGGCCAGCCAGCGACGGTGCCGTCCACACCATCGCCACCGCCGCACCGACCAGCATCACCGCGCTGCGCAGCGCCACCGACACGCCCGAGCCGATCAGCGCCTGCACCACTTCGGTGTCGGCGCTGAGGCGCGACAGCAGTTCGCCCACGCGGCTCTTCTCGAAGAAGCCCACGTCGAGGCGGATCACGTGCGCGTACAGCGTCTGCCGCAGCGAAGCCAGCGCGCGTTCGCTGAGCAGGGTGATGCAGAAGTAGCGCGCCGCGGTGGCGAAGGCCAATACCAGCGCCACGCCGAACAGGGCGACGAAGGTCTGGTTGATCACCGCCTGGCTGGAATGGCCGAAGCCCTGGTCGATGATGTGGCGGAACGCCATCGGCAGCGCCAGCGAGGCGCCGGAGGACAGCGCCAGGAACAGCAGCCAGCCGAGCGCGAGCGCGCGATGCGGCTTCAGGAATGGCCAGAGTTCGCGCAGCGCGCCGATGCGGCGGGAAGGGCGGGGCGTATCGGTGGTGGTCATGGGTTCTCGCAAAGGGCCGGCATCGATCCCATGAGGTTGGGCGGCCGGCGGCTTGATTCAATGCGCGGGCGCGACATGGATGGCGCCGCCGTGTTGCACCCGCCGCCGTGCGGCGATCCTCAGGCTGCCGGTTGCGCCTCGCAACCCCAGCCGTCGTTGCGCCCGCCGAAATCTTCGGCGGCTTCCCCTAGCAGGCGCTCGAAGCCGGAAATGTTCTCGTGGCTGGCCTCCATGAAGGGATGGGCCAGGACCTGCCAGGGAAGTTCGTCGTGTTCCTCGTAGGACGAGAACGACACCTTCTGGTCGCTGCGCAGCAGGTGCACGGCAAATTTCAGGGCCAGGTCTTCCGAGGGGAAGATCACCGCGAAGTCGACCTCGCGGGGAATCGACAGGTCGTCGCCGGCCTCGGCCATTTGCCATAGCACGTCGCCGTTTTCGTCGTCGGGGAAAAGCAGGGGGTCGCGATTCATCGGATGCTTCCTGGGTAGGGGATGTCTGGACTGTTCAGTCGAGGGGCGTTGCGATGGCCTCGCCCCGCGTGAGGTCGGCGATGCGGCGGATCGCTTCGTCCACGCGCGCGGCGGGCAGCGTGAGTTGCAGGTCGGCGCCGTGGGTGGTGAAGGTTTCGCCGGCGATGCTGGCATCGAGCTCAGGCAGTCGCGCCTTGAGCAGGGCCAGGTCGGCAAAGCCGCATGACAGCGCAAGTGTGGCCATCGGAATGATCGGCACGCGCCCGGCACGGCGCAGGCATTCCGCCGCGGTACCGCCGTAGGCGCGCACCAGCCCGCCGGCGCCGAGCTTGATGCCGCCGAACCAGCGCGTCACCACCAGCGCCACGCGGTCCATGCCCTGGCCCTCGATCGCCTGCAGGATCGGCCGGCCGGCGGTGCCGCCGGGTTCGCCGTCGTCGTTGAAGCGATAGTCCTGGCCGATACGGTACGCCCAGCAGTTGTGCGTGGCGGTGGGCTCGCTCGCTTCGCGCACGAACGCCAGTGCCTGTTCGGCGGATTCGACCGGAGCGGCCTGGGCGAGGAAGCGACTTTTCCTGATCTCTTCCAGATGACGGCAGCGCTGGGCCAGGGTGGACAGTGCGCCGCTCATGGTTCCTGCAACTGGGCCTGCAGCGCGGGCGGCAACGGCCATTGCGGATGCGCCTGCCGGAACGCGCGCAGCCGCGGCAACGCCTGATCGCGTTGCCCCTGCTCGAACAGCTGCCGGATCTTGTCCAGCTCCCGGGCCGGGGTGTCGCCGGTTTGCTGCGCGGTGTCCTGGTCGCGGGCGGCGTCGTTCGCCGCCACGGGCGCAGCGGCCGGCGCAGGCATCGCGGCGCTCGGAGCGCCGGTGCGCTGGTCGAGCCTGCCGGCCAGACCGCCCGCCGCCTGGCCGGAGCTTTCCCGGGCTGACGCGGGCGGCGCCGGCGGTGCGGGGGCGGCGAATTGGGCGACCGCGGGCGGCGGCGCGATCGACTTGGCGGCAGCTCGAGGTTGGGTCGCCTGGGGCGCATCGCTTTGCGTCGTCGCTGCGGCGGCCTGCCTGGCGGTCGGTCGCGCGGGGGCCGGCGGCCTGGCCGACGCCACGGGTTCGGGCGCAATGGCGGGAGCCGGCCGCGCCGCTGCGGGGCTGGCCTTGGCCGGCGCTGCCGAGGCGATGCCGGCCGGTGCTTCCTGCGCAACCGGTGTGGGTGCCGGCGGGCTCGATTCGCGCAGCTTCCACGCCAGTCCGGCCACCAGCACGAGGCTGGCGGCACTGCCCAGCGTGAGCAGCCAGGGCGGCAGGCGACGCGGGCGCGGTTCCATGCCGATCGCGTCGAGGTCCCGCAGCGGCAGGTCTTTCGGGCGTACCCAGTCGCCGCGCTCGCGTGGACCGCGGCGTCGTTCGACCGCCAGCGGGTTCCCGTCGACCGCCAGCGCCTGTGCGGCGGCACGCAGTACGGCCGCATCCAGCGCGGGGCCCGGTTCGCTGCGCGGCAACTGCCGGTACAGCGCTGCGAGCCCGGTTTCGCCGGGCAACGGCTCGTCCGGCACGGACGGGTCGGTCGGTGGCAGTGGCGTGGTCATTCGGACAGCACTTCGCGTAGGCGGTTCATGGCATAGCGCAGGCGCGACTTCACCGTTTCGCGGCCGGCGCCGGTCACTGCGGCGATCTCCTCCAGGCTCAGTTCCTGTTCCAGCCGCAACAGCACCGCCGTGCGCTGTTCGTCCGGCAGCTGCTCGATCGCGCGCTGCAGGCTGCGCCGGCGCTCGAACTCGGACAGGCTGTGGTCCGGCTGCTCCCGCTCCGGCGTGGCAAGGTTGGCCAACGCCAGTTCGGTTTCGTCGCCGTCGGCCATCGGACGCTGGCGGCGCACGCCGTCGATCATCAGGTTGTGCGCGATCTGCAGCAGCCAGGTGCTGAACTTCGCCTGCGGCTGGTAGCGCGCCCGCGCGCTGATGACCCGGCTCCAGGTTTCCTGGAACAGCTCGTCGGTGCGGTGCGGGTCGCGCACGCTGCGCAGCAGGAACCGGTACAGCATGCCTCGATGGCGCGCATACAGAGTCTCGAACGCGGCGAGGTCGCCGCGCGCGTAGGCCAGCATCAGCATCGCATCGGGATCGACCGCGGCATCCATGGAGTGCGAGGGTAAGGCAAATCGTCGGGGAGCGGGTGGGTCGTCGTGACGTCGCCCGGCCGGCAGAGTCGCGGACGGCGGGTCCGGCGCCGCTGCGCGGTGGCGGCAGGGGAAGGGCAGCGGGGAGAACCTGCCCGTCGCCGCCCACCGCGCCGCGGCGCCGGAAACCTCAGCGCGCCGCGGTGTCGCCGGCGTCGTCATGGCCGTGCGTGGCCAAGCCGTCGGCCAGTTTCACCAGCTGCACGAAGCCGGCACGGTAGCCGTCGGCATCGCTGCCGCGGGCGCCATTGGCGAGTTGCGCGATCTGCGCGTAGCCGTAGCCGTCCAGGTACTTGCCGCCGCGCAGGGCATCGGCGAACGCGGCCACCGCGGCGGCGAAGCGCAGGCGCTCGCTGGGGTGTGCTTCGGCCCGCGCGGCGATCGGCCGTTCGATCAACCGGCTCGCCGACTGTCCCGGCAGCTTGTAGCGCAGGCGCAGGAACGCCAGCTCATCGCCGCCTGCAGTGGGCGTGGGGCGTGCGCCGTAGCGCAGCGGGTCGATGCGCGCGGCCGCCGAACCGGTCGGGGTGATCTCGTAGATCGCGGTGACGTTGGCACCCGCGCCGATCTCGCCGGCGTCGACTGCGTCGTTGTTGAAATCCTCGCGCTTGAGCAGGCGCTTCTCGTAGCCGATCAGGCGGTATTCCTGCACTTGCGCCGGGTTGAATTCGAGCTGGATCTTCACGTCTTTCGCGATCGTCAGCAGCGTGGCGGACATCGCCTCGACCAGCACGCGGCGACCTTCGGCAAGGCTGTCGATGTAGTGGTGACTGCCGTTGCCCGCGTCGGCCAGCATCACCGCCATCGCGTCGTTGTAGTTGCCCTCGCCGAAGCCCAGCGTGGTCAGCGCCACGCCGCTCTTGCGGTGATTCTCGACGATGCTCTTCAGTGCTGCCTGGTCGACCGTGCCCACGTTGAAGTCGCCGTCGGTGGCCAGGATCACCCGGTTCACGCCGCCCTGGATGAAGCCCTGCGTGGCCTGCGCGTAGGCCAGTTCGATGCCGGCGCCGCCGTTGGTGGAGCCGCCGGCGCCGAGGCTGTCGATGGCGGCATTGATGGTGGCGTGCCGGTCGCCGGCGGTGGACGGCAGGGCGACGCCGGCGGAACCGGCGTAGGTGACGATGGCCACGCGGTCCCGCGGGCGCAGTTCGCGCACCAGCTGTTTCAGCGAGGCCTTGAGCAGCGGCAGTTTGTCCGGCTCGTCCATCGAGCCGGAGGTGTCGATCAGGAACACCAGGTTCGACGCGGGGATCTGCGCGGCCGGCACGCGGTAGCCCTGGATGCCGACCAGCAGCAGCTGCCGCTGTGCGTTCCACGGCGCGCTCGCCAGCTCGGTGGTGACGCTGAACGGCTGCTCGCGATCGGCCGGCGGCGCGTAGCCGTAGTCGAAGTAGTTGATGAATTCCTCGGCGCGCACCGCGTCGGCCGGTGGCAACCGGCCCGCGTTCAACATGCGTCGCACGTTGGTGTACGCGCCGGTGTCGACGTCGATGCCGAAGGTGGACACCGGCTGCTCGCTCGCCAGCTGCACCGGGTTGCTGTCGCGGTGGGCGTAGTTCTCGCGGTTGATGTCGCTGGGCATCGGTTGCATCGGCGGCACCGGCATCGGCGCCATCATGTATCGGCTCGACGCCAGGCCCTTGCTCGCCGCCATGCGCTGTGTCGCGGGGGGCGGCTGCATCGGCGGCGGCGCTGGCAGGCTGGTCGGCGCGCTTGCCTCGTTCGCCACCTTGCCATCGGCTACCGCCGGTTTGCCCGGCACCGGTTCGACCGGCGTCGCGTCGCTCGCCGTCGGCACGCTGGCGACGGGTTTCTTCGAAACGCCGCAGCCGGCAACGAGCACCAGCAGGGCCAGCAGCAGGACTTTCACGTTCATGGGGCGGTTCTCCTCCGGTGGGTGGAAGATGGAACGCCGCTCCGTGCCGGATGGGGTTGATCGCCGCGCGCTAACATGGCGTCTTCGGCGGGACCCATCGGAACGACATGATCAACAACGACGTACTGCGCGCCATCCGCTACATGCTCGACCTCAGCGACGGCAAGGTGGTCGACATCATCCATCTGGCGGACCCGTCGGCGGCGGTCGGCAAGGACGACGTGCAGGCGTTCCTGATGAAGGACGACGAGCCGGGCTACGTCGAGTGCAGCAACAAGACACTGGCGCTGTTCCTCGACGGGCTGGTGTTCCATTGCCGCGGCAAGGACGACAGCCGCCCGCCGCGCCCGCCGGAGAAGCGCGTCACCAACAACGTGGTGCTGAAGAAGCTGCGCGTGGCGTTCGAGCTGAAGGACGTGGACATGCACCAGATCCTGGAAAGCGCGGGTTTCCCGGTGTCCAAGCCGGAGCTCAGCGCGCTGTTCCGCCAGAGCGGGCACAAGAATTTCAAGCTGTGCGGCGACCAGCTGCTGCGGAATTTCCTGAAGGGGCTGACCTTGCGGGTACGTGGCGCCGGCTGAAAAAGCGCAGGCCGGTCGCGCTGAAGGCTGCTGCCAGAGACTGTCAGCAATCGCGCTGATGGGCCGGTCGGCACGCTGGGTTTCGCCGGGGCCCGCGTGCATCATGGGCAAGGTCCCCGTCCCAGACTGCATTCATGTCATCACGCTCCGCCGTTGCTCCCTTGCTGCTTGCCGTCGGCATGCTGCTGATCGGCATGGTCTCGTACCAGTGCGGCGCGTCGCTGGCCAAGCACCTGTTCCCGCAGGTCGGCGCACAAGGCGCCACCGCGTATCGGCTGGGGCTGAGCGCGCTGATCCTGCTGCTGTGGCGGCGGCCGTGGCGGCGCTCGGGCGAGCGGCGCGACTGGCGCGCGCTGTGCGGCTACGGCCTCGCGATGGGCGCGATGAACCTGGTGTTCTACATGTCGCTGCGCACGATCCCGCTGGGCATCGCGGTGGCGCTGGAATTCACCGGACCGCTGGCGTTGGCGCTGGCCGGCTCGCGCCGCCTGCTCGACTTCGTCTGGATCGCGCTGGTGGTGGCCGGGCTGGCGTTGCTGCTGCCGCTGCGCGGGCAGCTGCACGCGCTCGATCCGGTGGGCGTGATGTACGCGCTGGCGGCCGGCGCAGGCTGGGCGCTGTACATCGTGCTGGGCAAGCGGGCAGGGGCGAGCCACGGCGCGGACGCGGTGACGCTGGGCACCTCGGTGGGCGCCTTGCTGGCGATCCCGTTCGGCATCGCGCATGCCGGTGGCGCGTTGCTGTCGCCGGCGCTGTTGCCGTATGCGCTGGGCGTGGCCGTGCTCAGCTCGGCGTTGCCGTATTCGCTGGAAATGGTGGCGCTGACCCGCCTGCCGGCACGCACGTTCAGCACCTTGCTGAGCCTGGAGCCGGCCATCGCGGCGGTCGCCGGCGTGGCCTTGCTGGGCGAACGGCTCAGCCTGCTGCAGTGGCTGGCCATCGCCACGATCATCGTGGCGGCGGCAGGCACCGCGTTGAGCGTGCAGCGGCCGGCGCTGGCGGAGCCGCTGGCGAACTGAGCGTCGCTGCGGTTGACTCCCTTTTCCGTCCCGGCCGCGACGGCCAGCCTGGTGGCGACGGAGTTGAATGGTGGCGGAAGCGCTATGTGCCCTGCACTGCGGCGAGGATGCGCCCCGCAAATTCCGAGAACATGTTTCGTATGCTGGTTGCCTTGGATAGCGCCCGGTGAGTGTCCTTGCCGGTAGGTGTCAACTCCAGCGCCGCGGCGCTGTAGAGCTGGCGTTCCACCAGTCGTTCGCAAAGGATCTGATATCTGCGGGCGTAGGAGGCGTCGCGAAACTCCTCGAAGACGGGAAAGTGCGGCTCGTCGCAGCGAACGGGGCGTATGGAGGCGTCGCATTCTTCGAGGAGCATCAACCACGCCAGAAATGGCGGGCGCGGGTCCGACTGGATCACCGGGTTCAACAGTGCCGGCGAATATTCCCGCACTTCGCGACGGCTTCTGGGCAGGCCACCGTAGGCGCCATGGTGGTGTGCCACCCAAAGATCGGCTGCCGATCCAATGACCTCTTCACTGCGGTTGTTGAAGTTGTTTCCGAAAGAACCGACCTGCGACTTGAATTCGAATACGCCAAGCAGTCTCTTCTCGTGAACCACCAGCACATCCCAGCTCTTGGTGGCGCGAAAGAAGCCGGGAAGTATCACTGCCGACTTGCGCACATGCACGGCGTCGGCAGTGAGACCGCAATGCGTCACGACCGCACGCACGACCTCGATGAAGCCGTCCATGTTCTTGCCGCCAACCACCGCTGCACGACCGCCTTCGTGCCCCGCGTTGATGGAGCCGCTGTTGCGCGAATGCCAGAAAACATGAACCGCATGCCGCGTGAGTTCGTCGAACGACGAGGGGAGCAGGCGAATGCTCACTGGAGCACTCCTTTCCCTACGCGTGCGGCATCGGCGACCTGGCGTGTCCGCAGCGCTTCCTCGGTGCTCAGTCCGTACAGTTCGAATACGGGCGAGTCGATTTCACCCTGGGTCCTCATCATGGCTGCAGCAATCAGGCGGCCGCGCATGGGTTCGTCAACGTCACACCAGCGGGGAAGGCGGATCCTGCGCAGATACTGCGCCTGGAACCGCAGGAAACCTCCGGCCATGCGTGTGCAATAAGTTGCCACCATCATCAGGGTCAGCGACGAGCGGAGCACGGTCTGAAGCGCTCGCAAATCCCATTCGCTTGAAGTGATGAAGTAGAGATTGTGATGCGGGTAGTAGCGACCTTCATCCATGACAAAGACACCTTCGCCCTTAATGTCCGGTACCAGCAGTTTGGGAGTTTCCAGCAGGCCCGGCTGGATGCGATCGATCGTCCGATACCAACCGTCGGGGTTGCGTTGCGCGACGTGGCGCCCTGCGACGCTGTCGCGATGCGCCTCAAGGTAGTGCTTGAAGCGCGGGAATGATTCGAGCGGAACCAGTCGTCCTGATTCGTCGAACGGATTCAGTACCGCCTTGCCGCTCCATTGAATACTGCCGTCCACCAGATCGCGCGCCATGACCAGTGGCAGTTTGCGCTCTGCTTCGATCGGGAGGGCGTCCATGGCATCAATGAACACCCGGTCGCAACCGGTCGCCACACCGATGCCGACCTTGCAGCCGGCCTGTTCCAGCGTCGGGAGTTCGCGCTCCACGCGGCGAAGCAACACGAGCCTTGGAATGTCGTCGAGCAACAGCGGTGCGGAACCTGCACTGTCCAGCCTGAATTCCGCCACGTGGTCGGAGCAGGCAGGGTCGAGCAGGGCGTCGACCAGCACCGGCAAGGATTGGGCAGCATCGACAGCGACGGTACGTGTGGCTTGCAAGGCCGAGGGCTCCGGGGCGGCGCGCTGGAAAACGGTGATGGCGGGATAGGCGATGACTTCCGAATGGAAGGCATCGGTGCTTTCCATGTCGATGAAATACTTCAGCCAGTAGCCGTTCGTGACCTTTTCGCGAAGCGGTCCGCCATAGCGGTTCTTGAGCCAGCGATTGGCGCAGATAAAGCCGAGTACTCCCTTGTCATCGAGCAGGTCAAGCGCCCGCTCGAAAAACGGCACATACAGGTCGGCGCGGTCGTAGAGCGTGCGGAAACGACGCCGGTACTCACTCAGCAGCGCGGCGGGAATCCGCTCCTGGCGGACATAGGGCGGATTGCCGACGACGAAATCGAACGGTCCGTCCAGTGGCGCCAACAGAAAGTCGTCGCGAATCAGCCAGGACGCGCACAACGCATCCGCATCTTTCAGGTTGAGCCCTTGTTGATGGAGCAGGTCGACCAGTTGCTTGGCAGCCAGGTCGAATGTGGCTTGGTGCAATTCGACACCGGTGATCGCGTCGCGCAATGCTTCCAGCGCTGTCGCCGGCGTGCCACCGTCGTGTACGAAAGCGGACCACAGGCGCTGCACGGCACGGAGCAGAAAATCGCCGGCGCCAAACGATGGCTCCAGCAACCGCAGTCGATGCAATGGCCGGTCCGATCGGTAGCCGGCAAGGTCAAGAATGGCATCGACCACTTCCGGCCGGGTGAAGACGGCACCACGATCCGTTTCATCGTGGCGTGCCATATACGAAATGGCGGCCTCCAATTCGGGCGCCCTTGCGCAGTGGTCGAACAGGTCGAGCGAAGAATTCATGGATGCCATGGTGCCGAGGTGGCCGGTGGGTGTCCAGCATGGGCGGCAACTGGTTGGAGCGTCTCGAACCAAGGCTGTGCCAGGCAGTGGTTGGCACGGGTTTTCAGCGTCCGGCACTTTCCTCCGCATTCACCGTCGCCTTGCGCTCCTGCTTGCCCCAGCCCACCGAGGGGCCGCGGATGGCCGTCCATACCGAGCGCACCACCACGTAGTACATCAGCTGGCGGTAGCCGAAGCGCTGCAGCACCAGCCACCACAGCAGGCTCCACTTTTCCTTCTTCTCCAGCGCGAACGCGAGCGCCGACGCGCCCAGGTCGACCGCCATGAAGGCGGCGTAGAACGCCAGCATGCGCAGCAGGTTGGTGTCGTCGAACTGGGCGCGGTGCTGCAGGTAGTCCAGGCCGGTGCCGACGATCTGCCACACCAGCACCAGGTCGACCAGCGGCGACACCACCGAGAACAGGATCTGGAACAGCCACACCTGCGGCAGCGCCACTGTGCCGAGCGCGCCGTAGCGCGGGTTGAAGGTGGCGTCGCGGTGCTTCCACAGGCACTGCAAGGTGCCGTAGGCCCAGCGGAAGCGCTGGCGGGCGAGGCCGCGGGCGGTGTCGGGCGCCTCGGTCCAGGCGATCGCCTCGGCGTCGAACAAAGTGCGGTAGCCGGCCTTCTGCACCGCGATGGTGAGGTCCTGGTCTTCCGCCAACGTGTCGGCGGGGAAACCGCCGAGCCGTTCCAGCGCCTCGCGCCGCCAGGCGCCGACGGCGCCCGGCACCACGGTGATCGCGCCCAGCGCGGCCAGCGCGCGGCGCTCCAGGTTCTGCGCGGTGATGTATTCCAGCGCCTGCCACAGCGTGATCAGGTTGATCCGGTTGCCGACCTTGGCGTTGCCGGCGACCGCGCCGACCTTCGGATCGGCGAACCAGCGCACCAGGCGCGAGATGGTGTGCGGCTCGAACTGGGTGTCGGCGTCCAGCGCCACCACCACGGCGCCGTGCGATTCGCGCAACGCGGTGTTGACCGCGTGCGCCTTGCCGCCGTTGGGGATGCTGATCAGCCGCACGCGCGGCTCGGCGGCGTAGTGCTCGCGCACCACTGCGGAAGTGCCGTCGGTGGAGCCGTCGTCGACCACGATCACCTCGAGGTTGGCGTAGTGGCTGTTGAGGATGCGGCGGATCGAGCTGGCGATCACCTTTGCCTCGTTGTAGGCGGGAATCAGCACCGAGACCAGCGGCGGTTCGTCGGGCAGGACCGGCGTCACGCGCCGGCGTTCCTGCGCCCGGTTGAACAGGGCCAGGCCGCCGAGCAGCAGCAGCCGCGCCACGCCCAGCGCGATGGCGGCAGTCAGCAGCCAGCGGATCAGGTGGCCGAACCAGCCCAGCGCGAGGAAGACCGAGCGGTCGGCCCACCGTGACAGCGAACCGGGCGCCAGCGACGGCATGGTCTGTTCGCGGCTGAGCCCGGCCAGCGTCGAGACGGTGACGAAGTCGTAGCCCTTGGCGCGCAGGCCGTCGATGATGCGCGGCAGCGCCGCGATGGTCTGCGAGCGTTCGCCGCCGGCGTCGTGCAGCAGCACCACCTGGCCGGTGCGCTCGGAGTTGCTGGCGGCGACCTGGCTCAGCACGTTGTCGACGATCCGGTCCGCGCCGGGCCGCTGCCAGTCTTCCGCGTCGACGTGCAGGCCGACCGAGATGTAGCCCATCTTCTGGGCGATGCCGATCGGCACCAGCTCGTCGGCGGTGGTCGGCTCGGCGTCGCCGAAGTAGGGCGCGCGGAACAGCCGCATCGAATGGCCGGTGAGCGCCTCGAACAGGCGCTGGGTGGCGTTGAGTTCCAGCGACACGATGCCGGGCGGGCTGTCGCCGAGGTTGGGGTGGGTGAAGGTGTGGTTGCCGACGTCGTGGCCTTCGGCGACCTCGCGCTGTACCAGCCGGGGCGACATCTCGGCGTTCTCGCCGACGATGAAGAAGGTGGCCGGCACGTGCTTCGCCTTGAGGATGTCGAGGATCTGCGGCGTCCACTCCGGGTCGGGGCCGTCGTCGAAGGTCAGCGCGATCTTGTGCGGCAGCGTGCCGGCACGCCGGATCACGTAGGAGCTGGGCAGGGCGCTGTAGTTCTCGTCGTCGATGCTGCCGTCGTCCTTGTCCACTTCGATGCTGCGCGCGCCGGGCGACGGCTGCGCGGCGATTTCCAGCACCTCGCCCTGGCCTTCGATGTCGATGTCCTCGCCCTGGCCGATCGTGCGCAGCTGTTCCGGCGCCGCGGCGCCGTAGGGCCGGCCGAGCACCGACCACACCGAGGGGTCTTCCGAGCCCAGCCGCCACAGCGCGTAGCCGTAGGGCCGGTAGTCGTCGGCGGCGTGGATCTGGTTGTAGGCGGTGACGCCGTCGAGGAACCAGACCTGGTGCGTGCTGCCGTCGTCTTCGCCGTAGGAGAAGGTCGGGTTCTGCGTGTCCGGGTCGAACGCGATCACGGCCTGCGCGTCGCTGGCGCGGTCCATCGCGTCCTGGAAGGTCAGCGCCTCGGCATTCTGCCCGTGCGACCAGTCGTAGCCGTAGCTGCCGATCGCCACGATGACCTGGTCCGGGTCGAGCGCCTTCATGCGCTGGTCGAGGGTGCTTTCGAACCAGTCCTGGGCGGCGATGCTGCCGGCGTCCTTGCCGGCCCAGTGCTGGTCGTAGGCCATCAGCAGTTCGAAGTCGACGATGTCGGCGTAGCCGGCGTAGTCCCAGCTGGCGTCGTCGAACGGCACGGTCAGCACGATGCCCCAGCCGTGCGGGTCGAACGCGTCGTTGAGTTCGCCGAGGAAGGTCTTGAGGTCTTTCTGCGCGGCCTCGGGCACTTCCTCGAAATCGACGGTCACGCCCTGGAAGCGGTTGGCGGCGAGGAACGCCACGATCTGCGCGATACGCGCCTGGCGCAGCGCGGGATCGGCCAGCATGCGGGCGAGGCCGGGGCCGTCCCATTGCGTGTTCGCCGCGTTCTGCAGCAGCGGCAGGATCGGCGTGGACGGTTTCTGCGCGCGGATCAGGTTCAGCGCCTTGGCGTCGATGCTGGTGTGCAGCGCCATGTCCGGGCCGCTCACGCTCATCCAGGTCGGGATTACCCAGTCCAGCGTGGGCAGCGCGCGCTTCAGCGCCGGGTAGCTGCTGTCGTCCCAGTTGACGTAGAAGCCGATCGCCAGCGGCCGGCCGGCCGGCTTGTCCAGCGACGGCGGTGGCGTGTGCGCGGATGCCTTGCCGGCGTGCGCGCGCGCCGCGTGCAGCAGCTTTTGCCGGGCGCGTACTTCCGCCGCCAGTTTCGCTGCCGGCTTCAGCAGTTCCGGTTCGGCCGCCTTCACGTTGGCCAGCGCATGCCGGGTGCGGTTGTGCTCGCCGATGTGCAGGCCGCTCATGCTGGGCCACACGAACAGACTGGCCGCGCAGGCCACCACGAACAGCGTGCTGATCACCGCGGCGGCCAGCGCCAGCCGCGAGACATGGCTGGCCCGCCGGCCGGTGGGGTCGAAGAAGATCGGTTTCTTTTGCATGCGAGAGTCGGTTCTGCGGGCGCCACGCGAGCCCGGCCGTGCGGGGCTGTGGGTGCGCAGTATGGCCGATCCAGGTACCGGCACGTGGCGTGCCGGCGCTGCCGGTCAGCTGGCGTTGGCGGCCGGGGTGGCGGCCGTGCGGGCGGCCTACTCGCCCTGGTAGGCCCACACGGTGGATTCGCCGCCGGTATTGCGGATGCGGCCGAGGCGGCGAACCAGGTGTTCGACCGAGCGCGAGCGCGCCAGCGTCATGTCGCCGATGCGCATGCTGCTGGCGACTTCGACCGTCGCCAGCTTGCGGTCCGGCGACAGCGTGATGGACTGGATCCGGTAGTCGTAATCGGGCTCGATCATGCCGCCGGTGCGCTCGCTGAGCGTCTTGAACCGGCGCAGCGCGCGGGTCAGTTCGGCGCAGGCCGTGGCCTTGTCCTGCGCCTTGGCCGGTGCGCCGGCGTCGCGCATCGTCACGCTTGCGGAATAGCCGTCGTCCAGCGAGTCGCACAACGGCTTTGCATCGAACCGCTGCAGCGCCTCGACCTGGGCCTGGTAGCTCTGGCGGATCTCGGTCTCGGTCATGCGGCGGCTGATGTCGAAATACCACACGGCGGCGGCGATCAGTACGATCAGCAGGATCACTTTCAGCATGACCTTCTCCCTGGAGTGAACGTTCGATTCCATTCGTGCCGACCACGCTGCGGCACCGTCTGGCCGCCATCGTAACTTCATGCGCAAGAGCGACGCCAGCCCGGCGTCGGCATCAGCCGATCACCGGTCCGGCCACCGGCTTGCTGAAGTCCTGCGGCGTCAGGGTCTGGGTCAGCCGGAACACGCCTTCATGGATCTTGCGCGGCAGCACCACGTCGAGCACGGTGGTCTGATGCGGGCAGAGCAGGGCGAACAGGTCGTCGCCGGCGGCGCTTCGCGCCAGCGCGTGGTGGACCAGCCCTGCGAGGTCCACCGGCTGCACGCTGGCGCCGTAGGGGCGGTGGCTGGCGACGGCGGGGCGCAGCGTCTTGCGGCTGTTGCGCGGGTCGGCCACGCGGCCGTCGCCGGCGAGCAGGCTGTGGTCGAGGAACAGCGAGATGGTGGTGCGCTGCTTCGAGTTGGCCTGGCGGTCGAGCAGGAAGCCGTCCGGCAGCAGGTCGGGGCTGGCCTGGCTGCCGGCGGTGAGCAGGAAACCGGCGCCGCTCAGCGGCTCGCCCGCCTCGTCGGCGAGCCGCACGATCAGCAGGCTGCGCGGGTCGTGGATGTGCACGCGCGGGGCGAACGGCCCGGCCGGCTCAAGTTCCACCTTGTCGGCGTCGCGCGCGGCGTTCTCGCGCTCGAAGGCGTCGCACAGGCCCTCGTAGTCGTCGGCGCTGCGCACCTGCAGGCAGCGCAGGATCGCCTGCACGGTGGCCGGCGCGGCGCTGGCCATGATGCCGCGCTCCTCGCCGGAGTGCGCCGCGCCGGCCACCAGCTTGAACGCGCAGCGCGGGCCGCGGTTGAGGTTCAGCGCCAGCGTGTCGATGTCGCCACGGGCATTGGCCTGCGCCGACAGCACGGCATGGTGGGCGTTGAGGTTGGCGGCGGCGATGCGCACCACGCCGTCGGAGCCGTCCTCGCCGGTGTAGCTGTTGAGGTGGTCGTACAGCTTGCGGTCGGGCCGGTCGCCGGTGAGCACGAACAGGAACTGCCCGCGCTTCACCGGGTCGTCGCCGTGGATGTAGTCGAGGTTGAGCGACAGCGATGCGGCGCTGCCCAGTTCCAGCCAGTCGAGGATACGCTGCCCGGGCTCCACGCCGCCGAACCAGGCCTTGAGCCGGCCGAGCAGGCCCTTGCCCAGTTGCGCCAGCGCCGAGCCGAAGTTCGCCGGCGCCAGCATCACCAGGTGGCTGAGCCGGATCGTGCTGTACGTGGCCGGCTTGTCGCGCTGCGCGCGCAGCCACTCGCGCACCACCGGGCCGCCGGTGGAATGGGTGATGCAGGCGAAGCTGGCGTCGAGCAAGTGCAGGTCGCGCAAGGCATGGTCGAACGCGCGCACCAGGTCGGACATGGTCACCGCGTCGTTGAAGCTCACGTATTCGGACAGCCAGATGTCGGCCAGGGTCAACGCGAGGCCGGCGCCGGCCGCCTGTTGCTGCAGCTGCTGCGGCAGCTGGCCGTAGGTCGAGGTGTCGGTGACGCTCCAGCCGTGGACGAAGACGAGGGTGGTCATGGCTCAGCTCCCGTGCAATGGCCCGGCCCGGCGAGGAACCGTCGCCGCGGACCCGTGCGGCATCGCGGCCTGAGCCGCGCGGCGCATCGGCATAATGGCACCCGCGTCCCGCCATCGCCACCGGACTTGCCCATGACCGTGAACGTGCTGCTTGTGCTGATCGCGCTGGCCATCGTGCTGGCGCGCTTGCGGTGGCACCGCTGCAGCCACGCGCTGCTGGCATCGGCGCTGATCCTGCTGCTGGCCATCGGTTGCGGGCCGGTGCCGATCTGGCTGCTGGCGCAGCTGCAATCGGTTCCTGCGACGACCGCGCCGATCGATTGGGGCCAGCGCAATGCGATCGTCCTGCTGGGCGCCGGCACGGTACGCGTGGCCGGCAGCGGCGAGGTCGAGGCCAGCCTGTTTGCCTACGGCCGCATCGGCAAGGCCGCGCAGCTGTATCGCGCGTGCCGGCAGGCCGGGCGCGAGTGCAAGGTCGAGGTGAGCGGCGGCGACGCGCGTGGACTCGGCCGACCGGAGGCGGTGGTCTACACCGGCGAGCTGCGGCGGCTTGGCGTGGATGGCGCCGACCTGCTGCTGGAGCCGCGCAGCATGAACACCTGGCAGAACGCGCAGTTCAGCGGCCCGCTGCTGCAGGCGTACGGTGCCGACCGGGTGTTGCTGGTGTCGTCCGGCTACCACCTGCGTCGTGGCCTGCTGTACTTCGCCCACTTCGGCATCCATGCCATGCCGGTGCGCGCCGATTACGTCGGCGGCGTGCGGTCCTGGCTGCCGCTGTCGTACAACTTCGCCATGGCCGACCTGGCCCTGCACGAGTACGCCGGCATCGCACGCTACCGCTTGTACAACGCGATGGGCTGGAATATACGGGCCACGAAAGCGGGGGCACCGTAGGAACGCCTACACGGACTCGCGCATCACCATCAGGCGGATTTCGCTCATGTCCTCGATCGCGCAGCGCACGCCTTCGCGGCCCAGTCCGGACAGCTTCACGCCGCCGTAGGGCATGTTGTCCACGCGGAAGCTGGGGATATCGTTGACGATCACGCCGCCCTGTTCCAGCTCGTTCCACGCGCGCATGGCGTGGGCGAGGCTGTCGGTGAAGATGCCGGCCTGCAGGCCGTAGTCGGAGTCGTTGACCATCGCGATCGCGTCGTCGAATTTTTCGAACGGGGCGAGCAGGGCGAACGGCCCGAACGCCTCCATGCGGTTCGCCTTGGCGTCGGCGGGCACGTTCTCCATCAACGTGGCGTCGAGCATGTTGCCGTGGCGCTTGCCGCCGCAGAGGATTTTGCCGCCGGCCTGTTTCGCTTCCAGGATCCAGCCGTGCAGGCGTTCGGCCGCGGCTTCGTCGATCATCGGGCCGACGAACACGCTCTTGTCCCTCGGATCGCCGGCCTTGAGCTTCCTGGTGGCCGCAACCAGCTTGCGCTTCAGCGCGTCGTAGATGTCGGCATGCGCGTAGATGCGCTGCACGCCGATGCAGCTCTGGCCGGACTGGTAGAACGCGCCGAACACCAGCCGCTGCACGACGTGGTCGAGCTTGCCGTGCTGGTCGGCGTCCACGATGCAGGCGGCGTTGCCGCCCAGCTCAAGAGTGACCTTCTTGTGCCCGGCACGTGCTTTCAATTGCCAGCCGACCTGGCCGCCGGTGAAGGAGAGCAGTTTGAAGCGCTCGTCTTCCACCAGCGGCGCGGCGTGCGCGCCGTCCAGGGTGAGGATCGAGAACGCGCCATTCGGCAGGTCGGTCTCGGCCAGCACCTCGCCGATGATCAGCGCGCCGATCGGCGTCTTTTCCGACGGCTTCAGCACGAACGGACAGCCGGCCGCGATCGCCGGCGCCACCTTGTGCGCGACCAGGTTCAGCGGGAAATTGAACGGCGTGATGAACGACACCGGACCCAGCGGCACGCGTTTCGTGTAGCCGTGATAGCCGTCCAGACGGCTGGCCAGTTCCAGGTTGAGCGTCTCGCCGTTTATGCGCACGGCCTCTTCGGCGGCGATGCGGAAGGTCTCGATCAGCCGCGTCACTTCGCCGGCGGCATCCTTGATCGGCTTGCCCGCCTCGATGCACAGCGCCTCGGCCAGCTCGTCGCGGCGCTCGGCGAAACGTGTCGCGCAGTGCTGCAGCACTGCCTGTCGCGCCCACGGCTTGAACTCGCGCATCGGCTTCGCCGCCTTCACCGCCGCGGCGATGGCCTTCTCCACCGCCTTCGCATCCGGCACGGCGACACGGGTGGCGAGCCTGCCGCTGTACTTGTCGCGTACCTCCAGCATCGTCTTCGCGGTCTGTGGCTGGTTGGCGAGGTAGTAGGGGTAGCTCTTGTTCAACATGGCGCTGGCCCGCGGTTGCAATCCGGCAAGCATAGGGCGCCGTGGTGTTCAGGGCTCGTGAGGCGGGTTGCCTGGGCCGTGCGCGTCGTGTCGCGTGGCGGCAGCCGTCAGTTCCGCTCGATCACGACCTCCAGGTACTCGGCCGGCAGCACCATGCTGCCGTCATTCGCGCGGTTGCCGCGGGTGATGAGGGCCAGGATGTCACGCGTGAGGTCTTCCTGCTTCGCGGCATCGAGCGCGGCATAGAGCTTGTTCACCGGGCCATAGTCGGCGCGGAACACCTCGACCCAGTGTTCGGGCGAGCGGTAGCGGAAGGTGAAGTGCCGGCTTTCGGCGCGGATCGTCTTCGCCGCGCGGCCGAACAGCGCCTCCAGCCGTGCGCGCGTGCCCCAGAGCAGGGGCGACTGCAGGCCGGCGGCGGGAGGCGCGTAGCGGCCGATGATCCTGAACAACTGGCCGATGAAGCCTTCGGGCGTCCAGTTCGCCAGGCCGATCCTGCCGCCCGGCCGGCACACCCGCGCCAGCTCGGCCGCGGCCCGTTCCTGGGCGGGGGTGAACATCACGCCGAAGGTGGACAGCACGGCATCGAACGAGGCGTCGGCGAACGGCAGGTTCTCCGCGTCGGCTTCCTGAAAACGCACGGGCAGGCCTTCGGCGTCGGCACGCGCCCGGCCCGACGCCAGCAGCGTGGCGACGTAGTCGGTCGAGACCACTTCGCAGAAGCGCCGCGCCGCCGCGAGGGTGGCGTTGCCGTTGCCGGCGGCGACATCGAGCACGCGGCTGCCTGCACGCAGATCGAGCGCCTCGCACAGGTTCTCGCCGACGATCTGCAGCGTGATGCCGACGACGGCGTAGTTGCCCGTTGACCACACCGCCTGCTGGCGGGTCTTGATCGCGGCGAGATCGGGGGCGGGCGTGGGGGAAGCGATGGCGGACATGACGGGGCTCCTGCTGCGGCGGTGATGGGACATGCCGGTGTAGTATTTGCGAGCCCGCACCATCCCGCTTTGCCGATCCGCCGGCTTTCTTGATGGACGCTCTTTCCGACTTGCTGCAAGTGGTGAAGTTGAACGGGGCGCTGTTCCTGGACTCGCGCTTCACCGCACCCTGGTGCGTCGAGTCGCGCTCCGCGCGCGAATCCGGCGGCATCTTCGCGGGCCTCGGGCACATCGTTTTCTTCCACGCGATCACCCACGGCCAGTGCCGCGTTCGGCTGCGAGACGGCGGCGAAACCTTGCAGGCGCACGCGGGCGACCTGTTGCTGTTGCCGCACGACGACGCGCACTACCTTGGCAGCGACCTGCAGCTGGCCGCCGTGACGTCCGACACGCTGGTGCAGCCGGCACCTCCAGGCGGCCTGATGCGCATCGACCACGGCGGCGGTGGCGCGGAGACGCGCTTCATCTGCGGCTTCCTGGCCTGCGATCCCTGCTTGTGCCAGCCGCTGCTCGATGCCTTGCCGCATATCCTGCGCATACCGCTGGCCGGCGGCGCAGGCGCCGGCTGGCTGCTCGACCTGCTGTATCACGCGGCGCAGTCGAACAGCACGCCAGGGCCGGGGTCGGCGAGCGTCAAGGCGAAACTCGCCGAGCTGTTGTTCCTGGAGGCCATTCGCCGCCACATCGCCGCGCTGCCGGCGCATCAGACCGGCTGGCTGGCTGGCCTGCGTGACCCCTACGTGGGACGCGCGCTGAATGCGCTGCACGAGCGCCCGATGCACGACTGGAGCGTCGATGAGCTGGCATCCCACGCCGGCCTGTCGCGCTCCGCGCTCGCGCAGCGCTTCAACGACCTGATCGGCGTGCCGCCCATGCACTATCTCTTGCGCTGGCGCTTGCGCCGTGCGGCGGCCGCCTTGCAGGACACCCGCCGCCCCATCGCCGCGCTCGCCGGCGACTGCGGCTACGAATCCGAGGCCGCCTTCAACCGCGCCTTCAAGCGCGAATTCGGTATGCCGCCGGCGGCATGGCGGCGCCAGGGGCGGCGCTCGGTGGCGCCGCGGTAGCTCGCGTGGCGGCGCGCGCGCGAAACGGGGTCCGCGAAACGGGGTCGCGAAACGGGGTCAGGTTCACTTACCACGGAACCGGGTCAGGTTCGCTTGCCGACGAAGCTCACGCCTTTGAGCGTAGCGTTCTCGGCCCGTAGCCGGGACAGTTCGCTCTCCAGGTCACTGACCGGCTGACGACGGGCCGAGCTGAGCGGCTGACCGGCACGCGAAGCATCCAGCCAGTTGCCTAGCGTCTTGACCGACATATCCAACTGCCGAGCGGCCTTGGCCCGACCGACCGACTCGGCCAGGGCAATGGCTTGGGCTTTGAGGTCGTCCGTGTAGTGACGACGGGAAATGCGTTGCATGGGAACCTCCAGGTGGCGATGAAAGTATCGCTTCCTGGCGTCCGGGCTGGCGGGACAGGTTCAGGTTGAGAAGGCCCGGGTTTGACGGACACCTTTGAACGGGGAAAATCCCCCGGGAGGTGTCAGATGGTCAAGCGGAATCGGTTTGGCGCCGGAGAGGTAGTAGTTCAGCATGCGCCGCGAAATGCCGATGGATGCCGCAGCGCGCTCCTGGGTGAGTTCGTTGCGCGCCATCCAGTTCCACAACCGCTCGAAACCGATGCCGCCAGACTGCTCCACGGCCAGGTTGCGCAGGTTGTCGGCAGCCAGTTCCAGCTCGCCCGGCACGAACACGATATAGCCGCCGCGTGCATCCACCTTGGCGCGACGGAACACGGCCGGCTTGGTCAGCGCATGCAGGGGCTTGCGGCGGCTCCAGTCCTTCAGGCTTACCGTGACCTCGAAACCATCGGCGAAGCGCAGGGCGAGTTGCATGTCCACCAGCGGCTTGGCGGCGGTGAGGGTGTGCTGCGGGTCGTGGATCATGGGTTGCGGGCTCAGGTCTGATCCTTGATGAGGACAGCCCGGGCTACGCCGCATCCCGTTCCGACCACGGCGTGATCTTCTTCAGCGTGGCGGCGATGGCCTGCTTGGCGACGGCGCGGTCGTGGTCGTCCTGCAGGCCGGTCCAGAAGCCTTCGGAGGTGCCGAAGAACGCGGCCAGGCGCAGGCCGGTGTCGGCGGTGACGGCGCGCTTGCCGGCCACGATCTCGCCGATACGGCGGGCGGGCACGCCGATTTCCTTGGCGAGGCGGTACTGGCTGATCGCCATGGGCTTGAGGAATTCCTCCAGCAGGATTTCGCCGGGGGTGGGGTAGGGAACGGTGCGCATGGTGGTGGTCTCAGTGGTAATCGACGATCTCCACGTCGTAAGCGTCGCCGTCGCGCCAGCGGAAGCAGAGGCGGAACTGGTCGTTGATGCGGATGCTGTGCTGGCCGGCGCGGTCGCCCTTCAAGGCTTCCAGCCGGTTGGCGGGCGGGATGCGCAGGTCGTCCAGTAGCGCGGCCCGGTTGAGCATCGCAAGCTTGCGCATGGCGACGGTCTCGATGTTGATCCAGCGGCGCACGCGCTTGCCGTCGAACAGCTCGCGGGTGTCGGCGCTGCAGAAGGTCTTGATCACGCGAGTGATAGTAACGCGTTACGTTACTAATGCAAGTCGTCCCGATGTCAGGGGGCGTCGCGCACCTTCAACGCCAACTCCCCATCCGCCAGCCGTGCGCGCAGCGCCGTGCCCGGTTCGACACCCTGCGCCGAACGCAGCACCTGGCCCTCGGCGTCGAACAGGATGGCGTAACCCCGTTCCAGCGTGGCCAGCGGGCTGACCGCGTGCAGGGTGCGGGCAGCTTGCTGCAGCGCGAGCCGTTCGCGTTCCAGCGTGCGGGCGATGGCTTGGCGCAGGCGTTGCGACTGCGTGGCGAGCTGTTGCTGCAGCAGCGCCAGGCGTTGCCCGGGGTGGCGCGCCAGCAGGCGCGCGTGCAGGCGGTCCAGCCTTGCGCGCTCGCCTTGTTGGCGTTCGCGCAGCACGCCGAGCAGGCGGCGATGGAGGTGGGCCAGTCGCTCGCGGTCGCGCTGCAGGCGGGCTTGCGGACGCTGTGCCTGCAGCCGCGCCTGCAGGTGGTCGACGCGCTGGGCGAGCGATTGCAGGCGGCGCTGTTCCAGCGTGGCGATACGCTGTTGCAGCTGGCGCAGGTGGCGTCCGACCGCCACCGCGTCGGGCACCAGCAGCTCGGCGGCGGCCGAGGGCGTGGGCGCGCGCAGGTCGGCGACGAAGTCGGCGATGCTGAAGTCGATCTCGTGGCCCACCGCGCTCACCACCGGCACCGCACTGGCGTGGATCGCGCGCGCCACCGCCTCGTCGTTGAACGCCCACAGGTCTTCCAGCGAGCCGCCGCCGCGGGTCAGCAGCAGCACGTCGTAGCGCGCACTGGCCGAGGCTCTCTTCAGCATGGCGACGATCGCCGGTGGTGCTTCGCGGCCCTGCACCGGCACCGGCAGCACGTCGACGTCGGCCAGTGGCCAGCGCCGCGCCAGCACGCTGAGCACGTCGCGCACTGCCGCGCCGGTGGCCGAGGTGATCACGCCGATGCGCCGCGCGTAGCCGGGCAGGGCACGCTTGCGCGCCGGGTCGAACAGGCCTTCGGCGTCGAGGCGGGCCTTCAGCTGCTCGAACTCACGCTGCAGCGCGCCTTCGCCGGCCGGCTCCATGTACTCGGCGACCAGCTGGAACTCGCCGCGCGGCTCGTACAGGCCAACCTTGGCGCGCAGCAGCACCTGCATGCCGTCGGCCGGGCGGAAGCGCAGTGCGGCCGCCTTCATCTTGAACATCGCGCAACGCACCTGGGCGCCGCTGTCCTTCAGCGTGAAGTACAGGTGGCCCGAAGCCGGCCTGGCCACGTTCGACAGTTCGCCCTCGATCCACACCTGCGGCAGCGCGTCGGCCAGAAGGTCGCGCACCAGCCGGTTGAGCGAGCTGGGGGTGAGGACGTGGCGCGGCGCGGCGTGTTCGAACGGCTCTGGCATAAGGGCGCGAGCCTAGCATGCTGGCCGTATCAAGTTGTGAGAAAACATTTGCTTGACGCGGGAAGCGCATGAAACGCCTGAAGAGGCAACGCGGTTCAGTCCTCGTCGGCGTCGCGCAGTTCGCGCCAGCGGCGCTTGCGCGCGCGCCAGCTGCGGATGCCCAGGTTCAGCGCGAACCAGGCGGCGATGGCGCCGAACGGCCAGCCGATCCATGCCGGCCATACGAAGGCGACCACCGCCAGCACGGCGAGTACCACGGTGCCGATCACCAGCGAGCCGCTGCCGGTGTCGCCAAGCACGCGCCGGTTGGTGAGCACGGCGCCGACGCTGTTGGCGATGCGCAGCGCGCCGGCGGCGGCACGGCCGGAGCTGCCGCCGGCGTGGCGTACGCGTGGTGGCGCCTCGCTGCGGCGTACCCGCTCGCGATTACCGTGCCGGCGCCGGCGCGGGGCGAGCACGATTTCGGTGGCGTTGCCCAGGTCCCGCTCGTACTGCGCGGCGAGCTGGCCGGCGAAGCCGGCGTCCTCGACCGCCACGTCGAGCTCGCGGTTGCCGAGCCAGCTGGCGATGTTGAGGTTGGACGAACCGACCCGCGCCCACTGGCCGTCGGCCACCGCGGTCTTGGCGTGCAGCATCGAGCCGTTCCATTCGAACACGCGGATGCCGGCCTTCAGCAGCGGCCGGTAGCCCGAGCGCGACAGGCCCGCCACCACCGGGATGTCGCTGCTGCCGGGCACCAGCAGGCGCACGTCCACGCCGTCGCGCGCGGCGGCGACCAGCGCCTGCACGTACGGCGCCAGCCCGACGAAGTAGGCATCGGTGAGCCACAGCGTCTTGCGTGCCATCGCGGCGATCAGCTGGTCGAGGCGGTACATGCCGGCGGTGGAGGGTTGCGTGGCGATCAACCGCAGCGCCACATCGCCGGCCGGCGTGGCCGGCGACGTGGCGTCCGGAAACTGCCGCAGCGCCACGCCGGTTTCGCTCCAGCTCTGCGCGAACGCGGCCTCCAGCTCGGCCACTGCCGGGCCGCGCAGCGCCACGCCGGTGTCGCGCCACGGCGGCACGCCACGCCTGGGGTTGCCCAGCCACTTCGCGCTGATGCACACGCCGGACAGGAAGCCGAGCACGCCGTCGACCACCAGCAGCTTGCGGTGGTCGCGGCTGACCCAGCCCAGCGGCTGGCCCAGCTGCAGCGGATTGAACACGCGCACCTCGCCGCCGGCCGCGCGCAGCGGCGCCCAGAACGCAGCGCGCGACTGCCCGAGGCAGCCGAGCCAGTCGACCACCACCGCGACGAACACGCCCGCCTGCGCACGGTCGACCAGCGCGTCGCGAAAGGCGCGACCCACCTCGTCGTCTCGAATGATGTAGTTCTCCAGCAGCACGCGCTGCCGCGCGCCGCGGATCGCTGCCAGCCAGGCGTCGTAGTGGGCGGCGGCGTCGATCAGCAGTTCCACCGCGTTGCCGCTGAGCAGCGGCGCACCGGCGGCACGGCTCAGCGCCTGTTCGGCCAGCAGGCGGCTCGGGGCGGAAGGAATCAGCGGCGTAGGCATGGCCCGAGTGTAGGCGATGGTTTGGTGGCGCGTCGTCAGCATGGGGTTGCCGGCACGACCGCGCATGCCGCCAACCGCCGCAAAACCACAGGAGCCCGTTCGCAGGCGATGCTCGCTGCCCTTGCGAATCCCGAATACCGGCTTTCAGCAGACGAATGCCAGGCCATCCCGGCCTTCAGGGCATCGCCCGCGAGCGGTCTGCTACGGCCGGGGCGCGGGAGGGGACTCCGCGGATGGCGTCGGCTCGGACGGGTCGTCCAGCAGCGGCAGTGACGCCGGGCTGTCGAGGTCGTCGAACTGCTGGTGGTTGACCGCCCAGAAAAACAGCCATACCCCAACCCCCACGATCAGCGAGGTCACCGGGATCAGCACCAGCAGGATGTTCATGCGTGCAGCTCGCGCGGGCGCAGCGGCGGGCCGGCGGCATCGGCCGGGCCGGCTTCGCCGACGCCGACGCGCAGCGCGTACAGCACCACCAGCAACGAGCTCAGCGACATGCCGATCGCGGCCAGCCACGGCGTCACCAGGCCGAACGCAGCGAACGGCACTGCGCCGAGGTTGTAGCACAGCGACCAGCGTCGGCCCCGCCGGGTCACCCGCTGCAGCTGACGGGCGATCGCGCGGGCGTCAGCCAGGCTGCCGAGGTGGCCGTCTAGCAGCAGCAGGTCGGCGTGGGATTGCGCCAGTTCGGTGCCCGAAGCCAGTGCGGCAGAGACGTCGGCGCCGGCCAGCAGCGGGGCGTCGTTGCTGCCGTCGCCGATGGCGAGGGTGATGCGGCCTTCGGCGCGCGCTGCCTGCAGCCGGGCCAGCTTGTCGTCGGGCGACTGGCGTGCGTGCCGGTCGGCGACGTCGAGGCGGTCGGCCAGCGCCGCCACGCGGGTGGCGAGGTCGCCGCTGGCAATGGCAACGACGACCCCGTCGGCGCGCAGCGCGTCGAGCAGGCGACGGGCCTCGGCGCGTGGCTGCTCGGTGAAATGGAAGGCGGCGATGGCGCCATCGGCGTCGGCCAGCACCAGCGCGTCGGCGTCGGCGTCGGCCGGCAGCGGGCGGCCGACGGGCGCCAGCGCGAAATCGGCGCGGCCCAGCCGCAGCGCGCAGCCGTCCACCGCGCCGCTGATGCCGGCGCCGGCATGGACCTGCACCGACTGCGCCTGCCGCGGCAGTGCCTGTTGGTGCGCCACGTCGGCCAGCGCGCGGGCCAGCGGGTGCGAACTCTGGTGGGCCAGCGCGGCGGCCAGCTGCAGCACCTGTTCGGACGTTCCGCCGCGCAGCGGTTCGATGCCGCGGCGATCCAGCTGCGGCACGCCGAGGGTGCCGGTCTTGTCGAACAGCGCGTAGTCGACCCGCGCCAGCGTGTCCAGCGCCTTGCCGTCGGTGACCAGCACGCCGCGCGCGGCCAGCACGCCCAGCGCGCGGGTCAGCGCGGCCGGACGGGCCAGCGCGAACGAGCAGGGGCAGGCCACCACCAGCACCGCCACCGCGGCTTCGAATGCGCGCGACGGATCGACCAGCAGCCAGCCCAGCGCGGTGAGTACGGTGAGTACCAGCACGCGGGCGACGAAGCGGCCGATCTCGCGGTCGCTGGGCGCGATCAGCGACCGTGCCTGCCGCGCGCGGGTCGCCAGCGCGCCCAACTGCGCCGCGACGGTGGCGCCGCCGCCGTGTTCCACGCGCAGTTCGGCCGGCCCGGACAGCAGCACGCTGCCGGCGACCAGCCGCTCGCCGCGCGCGCGCCGTACCGGGCGCGACTCGCCCGACAGCAGCGCTTCGTCCACCTGCACGCCGGCGCTTTCCAGCACGCCGTCCGCCGGCACGGCGCTGCCTTCGGCGATGTGCACGCGGTCGCCGGGCAGCAGGGCGATCGCGGCGACCGTTTCCAGCTCGCCGTTGGCTCGCCGGCGCTGTGCCAGCAACGGCGCGGCGTCGATCGCGGCGTCGCCGAGTGCGCCGCTGCGGTGGCGCGAGCGCAACTCCACGTAGCGCCCACCGAGCAGCAGGAACACGAACATGGTCACCGAGTCGAAGTAGATCTCGCCGCTGCCGCGCAGCGTGTTGAAGCCGCTGGCCAGGAACACCAGCAGCACCGCCAGCGCCACCGGCAAGTTGATGCCGAGCCGGCGCTTGCCCAGTTCGCGCACGGCGCCGGCGAAGAACGGCAGCGCCGAGTAGAACACCACCGGCAGGGTGGTCAGCAGGCCGAGCCAGCGGAACAGGCTGCGCGTGCTGAAGTCGACGAAATCGACCACGCCGAGGTAGATCACGAACGCGTAGGTCATCACCTGCATCGAGCACATGCCGGCAACCAGCAGGCGCTTCAGCGCGTCGTGCTGCTCATGCGAGCGGGCGTCGTCGATGCTGTCGTGCTGCAACGGCTGCGCCGGACAGCCGGCGACGGCAAAGTTGTCGAGCAGGGCCGGCAGCGACGTGCATCGTGCGTCCCACACCACTCGCACGCGCTGCGCCGGGCGCTCGATGGCCACGCGCCGCACGCCGGGCAGCGCGCGGATGCGCTGTTCCAGCCACAGCACCTGGCGTGCATCGTTCAGCGAGTCGACCCGCAAGGCGATTTCGCTGCAGCCGTCGCGGCGCGGGCGCAGTACCTGCGCAGCGAGCTGCGGGTGGGCCCAGGCCGCGTAGGCGTTCATCGTGGCGGATCGGTCGGCGGGCGCTGCGGCGGGCTGGCGCTGCTGTGTGCGCTGACCGGCACGCCGAACACGGTGTGCGAAGTACTCAGCGGCGTGTCGGCGTGATTGGCGCCGAGCACGATGATCCACACGCAGCCGGCCAGCGACGCCACGAAGACGAACACGCCCAGCCACAGCACCGGCTGGCGATACCAGGCCGATGCCGTGCGGGCGACGATGTCATGGCTTGCCGTCATCGGGCTGGTGCGACAGCTGGTACACATAGGCCGCGAGCACGCGGATCTGGTCGTCGGACAGGCGCGGGCTCCACGCCGGCATGTGGCCCTGGCGGCCCTCGCCGATGGTCTTCTCGATATCGGCCACGGTGCCGCCGTGCAGCCAGATGTGGTCGGTGAGGTTCGGCGCGCCCAGTGCCTGGTTGCCCTTGCCGTCGGCGCCGTGGCAGGCCGCGCAGGTGGCGAACAGCGGCTGGCCGGCGGCGGCCTTGGCCGCGTCGTGCGGCGAACCGGACAGGCTCAGCACGTACTGCGCGAGGTTCTTCACGTTGTCCGCGCCCAGGCTGGCCCACGGCGGCATCACGCCGCTGCGGCCGTCGTGGATCGAAGTGGTGATGTCGCTGCCGCTGCCGCCGTACAGCCAGTCGTTGTCGCTGAGGTCGGGCGCGCCGAGCGTCATGTTGCCCTTCGCGCTGCGCTGGTGGCAGGCCGCGCAGTTGTCCTCGAACAGCACCTTGCCCATCTGCAGGGCGGCCGGATCGTTGGCCAGCTGTTCCACCGGATACAGCTTGAAGCGTTCGACCAGCGGCGCGCGCATGGCGTCGTTGGCGGCCACCGCGTTGGCCAGTTCGGCGTGCGAGGTCCAGCCCAGCACGCCCTTGAAATTGCCGAAACCGGGGAACAGGGCCAGGTAGATGAAGCCTGCCACGAACATCGCACCGGACAGCAGCACCCACCACAGCGGCAGCGGACGCACGCCCTCGCGCAGCACGCCGTGGGCCCAGACGTGGCCGCTGGTGCCGTCGGGCAGGGTGGGGATCTTCGCGCGCGGCCCCCACAGGTAGAGGAAGAACGTGATGCCCATGTTGAGCACCACCAGGAACATCACCCAAAACGACCATCCCGTGCTCATGGGCGATCCTCCCTGTTGTCGAATACGGGTTCGTCTTCCATCGGCAGGTGCGCCATGCGGTTGAACGTGGGCCGGTGGTGCTTGCGCCAGGCCCAGAACCAGATGCCGATGAAGCTGAACATCATCAGCAGGATGAAGACGCCGGCGAGGTGGCCCCAGAGCGGGTTCATCGGAGTCATGGCGTACCTCCCGCGCCGGCCGATGCGGTGGCCTTGGCGCTGCCCGCGTCAGGCTCGTTCCTGATGCCGAGCCCCTGCAGGTACGCGATCAGCGCATCCATCTCGGTCTTGCCTTCCACCGCGGCGGGCGCGCCGGCGATGTCGGCGTCGCTGTACGGGTCGCCCAGCTTGCGCAGGACGCGCATGCGCGCCTGGATGTCGGTGGCGTCGAGCTTGGCACCGACCAGCCACGGGTAGGCCGGCATGTTCGACTGCGGCACCACGCTGCGCGGATTCATCAGGTGCATGCGCTGCCAGTCGTCGGAGTACTTGCCGCCGACGCGGGCCAGGTCCGGACCGGTGCGCTTGGAGCCCCACTGGAACGGGCGGTCGTAGACCGATTCGGCGGCGGTCGAGAAGTGGCCGTAGCGCTCGGTCTCGAAACGCAGCGCGCGGATCATCTGCGAGTGGCACAGGTAGCAGCCCTCGCGCACGTAGATGTCCTTGCCGGCCAGTCGCAGCGGATCGTACGGGTGCACGCCGGGCGGCGCCTTCAGCGAGTGCGCCTCGACGAACAGCGGGGTGATCTCGGCCAGCCCGCCCAGCGACACCATGATGGCGATGCCGATGCCGAGCAGGCCGGCGTGTTTCTCGATTGCTTCGAAATGCTTGTAGGCCATGATGGGTCTTTCCTCAGCCGACGGCAGGCAGTGGTGCGGGCACCTGGTGCGGCACGGGTTCCGGCACGGGCACCGGGATCGGCTTGATCAGCCGCGCGCGCGCATCGGCCGCGGTGTGCCACAGGTTCCACGCCATCACCACCATGCCCGACAGGATCAGCACGCCGCCCATCCAGCGGATCAGGTACATCGGCTTGATCGCGATCAGGCTGTCCAGGAAGCCGTAGGTGAGCGCGCCGTCGGGCTGCGTGGCCCGCCACATGTGGCCTTCCACGCCACCGGCGGTCCACATTGCGCCCACATACAGCAGGGTGCCCATGATGTGCAGCCAGAAGTGCGCTTCCATGCCCTTGTGCGAATGCATCTCCGGGCGGCCCAGCGCGCGCGGCGCCATCGCGTACAGCGAGCCGATGGTGATCATCGCCACCCAGCCCAGCGAGCCGGAGTGCACGTGGGCGATGGTCCAGTCGGTGTAATGGGTGAACTGGTTCACCGTCTTGATCGCCATCATCGAGCCCTCGAAGGTCGAGGCGGCGTAGAACACCAGCGACATCACCATGAACTTGGCGGCCGGGTCGGTCTTCAGCTTGTGCCAGGAACCGTTGAAGGTGAGCAGGCCGTTGGCGGCCGAGCCCCAGCTGGGCATCAGCAGCACCAGCGAGAACGCCATGCCGACCGACTGCACCCAGTCCGGCAGCGCCGTGTACATCAGGTGGTGCGCGCCGGCCCACATGTAGACCGAGATCAGCGCCCAGAAATTGACGATCGAGAAGCGGTAGCTCCACAGCGGCTGCTGCGCCTGGCGCGGCACGAAGTAGTACATCATGCCGAGGAAGCCGGCGGTCAGGAAGAACGCCACCGCGTTGTGGCCGTACCACCACTGCACCATCGCGTCGACCACGCCCGAGTAGATCGGGTAGGACTTGAACATCGACACCGGCACGGCGAGGTTGTTGACGATGTGCAGCAGGCCCACCGCGATGATGAACGCGCCGTAGTACCAGTTCGCCACGTAGATGTGCTTGATGCGCCGGCGCGCCAGCGAGCCGAAGAACACCACGCCGAAGCTCACCCACACCACCGCGATCAGGATGTCGATGAACCATTCCGGCTCGGCGTATTCCTTGCTCTGGGTCAACCCCAGCGGCATCGTGGTCATCGCCAGCACGCAGACCAGTTGCCAGCCCCAGAAGGTGAAGGCGGCCAGCTTCCTGAACGCCAGCCGCGCGTGGCCGGTGCGCTGCACCACGTAGTAGCAGGTGCCCATCAGCGCCGAACCGCCGAACGCGAAGATCACGCCGAAGGTATGGTCGGGGCGGATCCGGCTGAAGGTCAGCCAGGGCAGTTCGAAATTCAGCGCCGGCCACATCAGCTCGGCGGCGGCATACACGCCGACCGACATGCCGACGATGCCCCAGACCGCCGCGGCCAGCAGGAACTGGCGCACGACCTTGTCGTTGTAGTACTCGGTGTTCGGCATGGACGCCCCCGTGAAGATAGCTGCGTATTTTGGCGCGAAGCATGTAGCGTCGTCATGACTTCGATCAAGCGCCTGCGGCAATTCGTCCGCTGCCGGCGGGCAGTATGCGCCGTGCCGGCCCGGCCGGCGCGTCCCGCTGGCGACGGGGCATCGAGTCGCCACGCGCGGCGCGCGGCCTGCTTTCTCCTCCCGCCGGCGCCGGCGCATATGCCGGTCGAGCGGGCTTCCGGCGGGGAAGCGGCGGTCGATCGGGTATTCTTGGCGCCGTCGTCGCGGGCCATCGCGACCCTGAGAACATCCGGTTGATTCCATGAGTGAGTTCGTTCCGCACAAACCCCGTCCGGCCGCCCCGGCGCCGCGCCGGCCCAGCGTGGCCGTGCAGATCGGCAAGGTGAAGGTCGGCGGCGGCGCGCCGGTGGTGGTGCAGTCGATGACCAACACCGACACCGAGGATCCGGCCAGCACCGCGAAGCAGGTCGCCGAGCTGGCCCGCGCCGGCTCCGAGCTGGTGCGCATCACGGTGAACACGCCGGCCGCCGCTGCCGCGGTGCCGCGCATCGCCGAGCGGCTGGCGATGATGGGCGTGGACGTGCCGATAGTCGGCGACTTCCACTACAACGGCCACCAGCTGCTGGAGCGCGAGCCGGCCTGTGCCGAGGTGCTGGCCAAGTACCGCATCAATCCCGGCAACGTGGGCTTCGGCAAGAAGAAGGACGCGCAGTTCGGCGCGATCATCGAGAAGGCGATCCAGTACGGCAAGCCGGTGCGCATCGGCGCGAACTGGGGCTCGCTGGACCAGGGCTTGCTCACCGCGCTGATGGACGAGAACGCCCACCGCGCCGATCCGTGGGATGCCTCGCACGTGGCGCGCGAGGCGCTGATCCGCTCGGCGCTGGATTCGGCCGTGCTGGCCGAGAAGATCGGGCTGCCGCGCGAGCGCATCATCCTGTCGTGCAAGGTCTCCGGCGTGCAGGAGCTGATCGCGGTGTACCGCGACCTGGCCGCGCGCTGCGACTACGCGTTGCACCTGGGCCTGACCGAGGCCGGCATGGGTTCCAAGGGCATCACCGCGTCCAGCGCGGCGCTGGCGGTGCTGCTGCAGGAAGGCATCGGCGACACCATCCGCATCTCGCTGACGCCGGAGCCGGGCGCCTCGCGCACCGGCGAGGTGATCGTGGCGCAGGAGCTGCTGCAGACCATGGGCCTGCGCTCGTTCACCCCGCTGGTCACCGCCTGCCCGGGCTGCGGGCGCACCACCAGCGAGTTCTTCCAGGAGCTTGCCAAGACCGTGCAGGAACACGTGCGCGAACAGATGCCGGTGTGGCGCATCAAGTACGACGGTGTGGAGAACCTCACGCTGGCGGTGATGGGCTGCATCGTCAACGGTCCGGGCGAGTCCAAGCACGCCAACATCGGCATCTCGCTGCCCGGCAACGGCGAGGCGCCGGCGGCGCCGGTGTTCATCGACGGCGAGAAGGCGATGACCCTGCGCGGCGACAACATCGCCAGCGAGTTCGTGGGCATCCTCGACGACTACGTGGCGCGCAAGTACGTCGCCCGCAACGGCTGAGGCGCCTCCCGCGTCATCCCGTGCAGCCGGCGCCGGGACGGCTGCGGCTGTCCGCGGGGCTCGCGCGGCCGGGCGCCAATCGAGCGGGCTTCACTCGACGCAGGGCTGGATCAGTCGCGGCGTCAGCTCGGCCCAACTGCCGGCCGGGCCGGGCAATCCCGCGAGCCGGGCCGCTTCCTGCAGGTATGCCGTGCGCGGCATCTCGACCGCGCCCAGGCTCAGCGTGTGCGCATTGCTCACCTGCGCGTCCAGCAGCGGGAAATCCATCTCGTGCAGCAGCCGCGCCAGCGCGACCAGGGCGAGCCTGGAGCCGCCGCTCTCGGCGCTGAACATCGATTCGCCGCAGAACAGCCGGCCGATGGCCACGCCGTAGATGCCGCCGACCAGCCGCTCGTCGTCCCACACCTCGACGCTGTGCGCATGGCCGAGTCGGTGCAGTTGCACGTAGGCGTCGATCATCGCCGGCACCAGCCAGGTACCGGTGTCCTTGGCGCGCGGTGCGGCGCAGGCGCGGATTACCCGCTCGAACGCGTGGTCCAAGGTGAGCCGCCACGGTTTGTCCCGGAGCAGGCGGCGCAGGCCGCGGTTGATCCGCAAATTGGCGGTGTGGAACACGCAGCGCGGGTCGGGCGACCACCACAGGATCGGCTCGTGTTCGCCGAACCACGGAAAGATGCCCAGGCTGTAGGCGGCCAGCAGCCGCCGCGGCGACAGGTCGCCGCCGAACGCGAGCAGGCCGTTTGGTTCGGCCAGCGCCTGGCGCGGGTCGGGGAAGCGGTCCCAGGCTTCGGGATCCAGCAGCGGCAGCCGGTTCATCGTGCGATCTTGCCATGTTCGGCATAGGGGCTGTGGTCTTGCAGCTCGGCGGCATAAGCGTCGACCGCTTCGGCCTCGCTGGCAAGCGCTGCCGCCACCGCCGCGCGGAAGTCCGGGTGGGCCAGATAGTGGCGCGAGTGCGTGCGCGCCGGCAGGAAGCCACGTGCCAGCTTGTGCTCGCCCTGCGCGCCGGGCTCGAAGCGATCGAGCCGATGCGCGATCGCGTACTCGATGCCGCGGTAGTAGCACAGCTCGAAATGCAGGCCGGGCACGTCCACCGCCGTCCCCCAGTAGCGGCCGTACAGCACGTTGCCGCCCTGCACGAACAGCGCCATCGCCACGATGGCGTCGCCGTCGCGGGCCAGCGCCAGCTGCGCGGCCGCGCCCAGCTCGCCGAGCCGGCGGAAGAACGCCGCGGTCAGCGCTGCGTGATTGCCTTTGGCGTCGAAGGTGGCGGCGTACAGGGCGTGCACCTGCCGCCACGCGTCGTCATCGAGCGAATTGCCGCTGCGCCATTCGATGGCCAGTCCGCTCGTTGCCAGCTGGCGGCGTTCGCGCAGGATGTTCTTGCGTTTCTTGTGGTTGAGCGCGGCGAGGAAGTCGGCAAAGTCGCCGTAGCCGCGGTTGTGCCAGTGGAACTGCACGTCCGAACGCGCCAGCCAGTCGCCGTCGAACGCGACGAGTTCGGCCGGCTGCAGGAAATTCGCGTGGACCGACGACAGGCCGAGCCGTGCTGCCTCGTCGCGCATGGCATCGGCCAGTGCGCACTGCAGTCGCGGCGCGCGTTCGCTGCCGCCTGCCAGCAGGCGCGGGCCGGGCACGGGCGAGTAGGGCACGCCGCAAAGCAGCTTCGGATAGTACGCTCCGCCAGCGCGCTCCCACGCGCGCGCCCAGCTCCAGTCGAACACGAACTCGCCGTGCGAGTTGCCTTTCAGGTACAGCGGCGCGGCGGCGACCAGCCGGTCGTTTTCGTACAGGCCCAGGTGGTGCGCCTGCCAGCCCCACTCGGACCGGATGCAGCCGGTGTCTTCCAGCGCGGCGAGGAATGCATGCGACACGAACGGATTCGCCTCACCGCGCAGCGCGTCCCACGCCGTGGCGGGCAGCTCGGCGATCGCATCGTGGAAGCGGATGTGCATGGTTCGACTTGTAGGAGCCCGCTCGCGGGCGATGCTCTTGCTATTGCGAATTCCGAAATCCGGCCTTCAAAGCATCGCCCGCGAGCGGGCTCCTGCGGGGGTCAGGCTGCCGGCCTCTGCTGGTCCAGCCAGCGTTCGGCGTCCAGCGCGGCCATGCAGCCGAAGCCGGCCGAGGTGATCGCCTGCCGGTAGACGTGGTCGGCCACGTCGCCGGCGGCGAATACGCCGGGCACCGAGGTCATCGTGGCCATGCCGGACTGGCCGCTGTGGATCTTGATGTAGCCGTCGTGCATGTCGAGCTGGCCCTCGAAGATGCCGGTGTTAGGCGTGTGGCCGATCGCCACGAAGAAACCGGTGGCGGCGATGTCGCGGGTGGCGCCGGTGTTGACGTCCTTCACGCGCACGCCGGTGACGCCGGAGTCGTCGCCGAGTACCTCGTCGATGGTGTGGTTCCAGACCAGTTCGATCTTGCCGGCGGCGGCCTTCTCGAACAGCTTGTCCTGCATGATCTTCTCCGCGCGCAGCTTGTCGCGGCGATGCACCAGGTAAACCTTGCGGCCGATGTTGGCCAGGTACAGCGCTTCCTCGACCGCGGTGTTGCCGCCGCCGATCACCACCACGTCCTGCTCGCGGAAGAAGAAGCCGTCGCAGGTGGCGCAGGCGGACACGCCCTTGCCCTTGTACTTTTCCTCGCTGGCGATGCCGAGGTACTTGGCGGTGGCGCCGGTGGCAATGATCAGCGCATCGGCGGTGTACTCGCCGGAGTCGCCCTTGAGCCGGAACGGGCGCTGCTTCAGGTCCACCGTGTGGATATGGTCGAAGATCATCTCGGTGTGGAAGCGCTCGGCGTGCTCGGCCATGCGCTGCATCAGCGCCGGACCCTGCAGGCCTTCCACGTCGCCCGGCCAGTTGTCCACGTCGGTGGTGGTCATCAGCTGGCCGCCCTGCTGCAGGCCGGTGATCATGGTCGGCTTGAGGTTGGCGCGGGCTGCGTATACCGCGGCGGTGTAGCCGGCGGGGCCGGAGCCGAGGATCAGCAGGCGGCTGTGTTTGGGGGCGACGCTCATGGTTATAATCCTTGAAGTTTTCCGGGGCTTGAGTGGCTATTCGCTCCAACCTTTGCAGCCGTTTCCTTGTGGCATGCAATGGGCGGTGACGACGAAGCGCACGACCCCGGAAGAATGGGGAATACGCGGCACCGATTCAAGGCGTCGGCAGATCGGCGGCAGGGCCGCGTCGATGGCGCGATGGGTTCAACCTTCCACGGGACACCTTATTTCATGCGCATCGGCATTCCCTGCGAAACCAAGACGATGGAAGGGCGCGTCGCCCTCATTCCCGCCGCGGCGGCCGATCTGGTGCGCCGCGGCCACGAGGTGTTCATCCAGTCCGGCGCCGGCCTGAAGAGCGGCTTTGCCGACGAGGCCTACGCCCGCGAAGGCATCACGGTGGTGGCGGATGCCGCCGCGCTGTACGCGGCCGGCGAGCTGATCGTGAAGGTGAAGGAGCCGGTCGCCGGCGACCTGGCCCTGCTGGAGAAGCGCCATCTGCTGTTCTGCTACCTGCACCTGGCCGCCGAGCCGGCGCTGACCCGCCGCCTGCTCGACATCGGCCTGACCGGGGTAGCGTTCGAATCGGTGACCGAGAACGGCATGCTGCCGCTGCTGCTGCCGATGTCGGTGATCGCCGGCCGCATCGCGACCCAGATCGGCACCACGCTGCTGCACCGCCCGCAAGGCGGCAAGGGAAAGCTGCTCGGCGGCATGGCCTCCACAGCGCGCGGCAAAGTGGTGGTGCTCGGCGCCGGTGCCGCCGGCGGCAATGCCGCCGCGCTGGCTGCGGCCGCCGGCGCCAACGTGGTGGTGTTCGACAAGCGCCAGGACCGCCTGGCCGAAATGATGGCGATGGGTCCGAACGTCACCGCGCTGTATGCCTACGAGTCGTCGGTAGCCGAAGAGGTGCGCGACGCCGACATCGTGGTCGGCGCGGTGCTGATCCCCAGCGCCCGGGCGCCGCACGTGGTCAGCGAGGCAATGGTCAGGACGATGGAGCCGGGCAGCGTGCTGGTGGACATCGCGATCGACCAGGGCGGCTGCTTCGAGACCTCGAAGCCGACCACCTGGGAGCAGCCCACCTACGAGGTGCACGGCGTCACCCACTTCTGCGTGACCAACATGCCGGGCGCGGTGCCGCAGACGTCGTCGCTGGCGATTTCCGCCGCGATCCTGCCCTACGTGCAGCGTCTGGCCGCAGGCGACGAGTGGCGCGCGTTCGAGCCGCTGAAGGTCGGCATCAATGTCGACGGCGGCAAGCTGGTGCATCCGGCGCTGCAAGGTATGCTCTGACCTTGGCAGGCAAGAAAGGGGCACCCAGGGTGGCGCGCAGCACGAACGTCAGGCAACAACCTAAGGAAGGCCTCAGCGAGGAGCTGAAGCGCCGGCTGCGCGAAGCCGGCGCCCTGCTGCTGCTGCCATTGGCGGTGTACCTGCTGGTGTGCCTGTTCAGCTACAACCCGCACGACCCCAGCTGGACGAATGCCGGCCAGCTCGAACACGCGCGCAATTTCGGCGGCACCGTGGGCGCCTATATCGCCGACCTGCTGCGCTGGATCTTCGGCCTGGTCGCCTACTGCTTCCCGCTGCTGCTGCTGTTGCTGGGCGTGCAGGTGCTGCGCCAGCGCGGCGAGCAGGTGGTGCAGCCGTGGGAGCCGGCGCTGCGCCTGGTCGGCTTCGTGTTCTTCTTCATCACCGGCCCGGCGCTGCTGTATCTGAATTTCCATGACGAGCCCGTGCTGCCGCAGGGCGTGGGCGGCATCATCGGCGTGTGGGTGGGCGACGCCCTGCTCAGCGCGTTCGGCGACAAGGGCGCGCCGCTGCTGCTGCTGGCGCTGTTCCTGATCGCGGTGACGCTGGCTACCGGGCTGTCCTGGTTCAAGGTGATGGACTGGACCGGGCAGGGCGTGCTGAGGCTGCTCGACTGGCTCAAGGGCAAGCTGCGCGAGGCGCCGCAGGCGCTGGCTGCAAGACAGGCGCGCACCGAGCGCGAGGTGGTCAAGAAGGCAGACGCAGTGCGCCAGGCCAGGCGCGAGCCGGTGCGCATCGAGGCGCCGCCGGCGCCGGTGACCAAGAGCGAGCGGGCCAGGCTGGAAACGCAGATCCCGTTGTTCGTCGGCGCCGCCGCGCCGGGCGAACTGCCGCCGCTGTCGCTGCTGGACGAGGCGCCGCCGCAGGGGCCGGGCTATTCCGAGGAAACCCTCGAGGTGCTCTCGCGCCAGGTCGAGTTCAAGCTGAAGGACTTCAAGATCGACGTGAAGGTGGTCGGCGCCTATCCGGGCCCGGTGATCACCCGCTTCGAGATGGAGCCGGCGCCGGGCATCCGCGGCTCGCAGGTATCCAGCCTGGACAAGGACATCGCGCGCGGCCTGTCGGTGGTCAGCGTACGCGTGGTCGACGTGATCCCCGGCAAGAACGTGATCGGGCTGGAGATCCCCAACACGCACAAGCAGATCGTCTACCTCTCCGAGATCCTGCGTTCGGACAAGTACGACCAGACCAAGTCGCCGCTGTCACTGGCGCTGGGCAAGGACATCGGCGGCAAGCCGGTGGTGGTCGACCTGGGCAAGATGCCGCACCTGCTGGTGGCCGGCACCACCGGTTCGGGCAAGTCGGTGGCGGTCAACGCGATGGTGCTGAGCCTCTTGTACAAGGCCAGTCCGAAAGACGTGCGGATGATCATGATCGACCCGAAGATGCTGGAGCTCTCGGTGTACGAGGGCATCCCGCACCTGCTGGCGCCGGTGGTCACCGACATGAAGGAGGCCGCCAACGCGCTGCGCTGGTGCGTGGCCGAGATGGAACGCCGCTACAAGCTGATGGCCGCCGTCGGCGTGCGCAACCTGGCCGGCTTCAACAAGAAGGTGAAGGACGCCGAGAACGCCGGCCAGCCGCTGCTGGACCCGCTGTTCCGCCCCAACCCGGACATGCCGAACCTCGCCGCCGAACCGCTGGAGCCGCTGCCGTACATCGTGGTGTTCATCGACGAATTCGCCGACATGATGATGATCGTCGGCAAGAAGGTGGAGGAGCTGATCGCCCGCCTGGCGCAGAAGGCGCGCGCCGCCGGCGTGCACCTGATCCTGGCCACCCAGCGCCCGTCGGTGGACGTGATCACCGGCCTGATCAAGGCCAACATCCCCACCCGCATCGCGTTCCAGGTGTCCAGCAAGATCGACTCGCGCACGATCCTCGACCAGAGCGGCGCGGAAACGCTGCTCGGCCACGGCGACATGCTGTACCTGCCGCCGGGCACCGCCACGCCGGAGCGCGTGCACGGTGCCTTCGTCGACGACCACGAGGTGCACCACGTGGTGGCCTGGCTGAAGTCGCAGGGCGCACCGAACTACATCGAAGGCGTGCTGGAGGAAGTGCAGGCCACCGCCGACGGCAAGTTCATCAACGACGCCGGCCTGCCGCAGGAAGGCGAGGAGGGCGGCGACGCGGATACCCAGCTGTACGACAAGGCGGTGGCGATCGTCACGCAGACCCGGCGCGCCTCGATCTCCGGCGTGCAGCGGCACCTGCGCATCGGCTACAACCGCGCCGCTCGGCTGGTCGAGCAGATGGAGCAGGACGGCGTGGTCAGCGCCCCGCAGCACAACGGCAACCGCGAGGTGCTGGCGCCGCCACCGCCGAAGAACTGAAACCGAGGTCGTAGGATGGGTAGCGCCCGCCAGCCATCGCTTTCCGTTTCGACAGGATAGAAGCGGCGGGCGGTTCCCGCCCTACGGTCCGGTTAAGCCGGGGCTGTCCACAATTCACTACATCGCCATGTTTCGGGAAATCCGATGAGACGTTTCATGCTTGCCCTGTCCGCCGTCGTGCTGGCCCTGTCGCTGGGCACCGTGGCGCAGGCCGCCACCGGCCCGGCGCGCGCGCGGCTGGATGCGTTCGCCACCGGCCTGCACTCGCTGAGCGGCCACTTCAGCCAGACCCTGACCGACATCAACGGCCACGCCAGCAAGAGCAGTTCCGGCACGCTGGCGCTGCAGGCGCCGCGCCAGTTCCGCTGGGACACGCTGGCGCCGTACAAGCAGACCATCGTCGCCGACGGCAGCCGGGTGTGGATGTACGACCCGGAACTGGAGCAGGTCACCGTGCGTATCCAGTCGAGCGAGGAGGCGCACAGTCCGCTCACCGTGCTGACCGACCTCAAGCAGATGGACAAGGATTTCAAGGTAGTCGAACAGGGCGAACACGACGGCCTGGCCTGGCTGCGGCTCAGCTCCACCGCGAAGGACCCGCAGTTCGACTACGCCGACCTCGGCTTCGACGCCAACGGCCTGGCCCGCATGAGCTTCCGCGACCAGCTCGGCTCCACCACCGAGATCCGCTTCTCGCAGTGGCAGCGCAACCCGGTGCTGCCGCCGGCCACCTTCACCTTCGTGCCGCCCAAGGGGGCGGATGTGATCGGCGATTTGCCGGTAATCAGTACGCAACCGCTGAAGGACTGATGCGCCAGCCGGACTGTCTGCGGACGAGCGCAGCCAGCTGGCTGTTTCTGGCGCACGAGCAGGGCATCCTCGCGCTCATCGGTCGCACATGAGGCCGCTGCCCGGGTAGCTCCGGGAAGTCAGGCCGGCCGCTTGCGGGTTATCTGCAGCACGCCCCGCATGATCGCCAGTGGCTCGGGCGGGCAGCCGGTGACCACGGCATCCACCGGGATGATGGCGCTGACCGGGCCACGGGTCGCATAGTTGGCGCCGAACAGGCCGCCGCGAGCCGCACAGTCCCCCACGGCGAGTACCCACTTGGGATCGGGCATCGCTTCGTAAGTCTGCCTGAGTGCGTCTTCCATGTTGACCGAGACCGGTCCGGTGACCAGCAGCAGATCGGCATGGCGCGGACTGGCCACAAACCGGATGCCGGCGCCCTGCAGGTTGTAGTACGCGTTGCTCAGCGCATGGATTTCGAGCTCGCAGCCATTGCATGAGCCGGCGTCGACATGGCGGATGCACAAGGCGCGCCCGAACACGGCGTGCAGCTCGCGCTGGATCGTGGTTGGCGTCGTTTCGTCAGTATCCGGCACCGGATACGGTTCGCTCAGGCGGCCGGTTCGACGAATGCGTGAAAGGATGTCGAACATGCGCGCCTACCCGTCGTGTCCACTGTAGGAAAGGTTGAAGGATTTGTTGATCAGCGGAAAGTCCGCCACGATGTTGCCCAGAATGGCGACTTCGAGCAGCGGCCAGTTCTGCCACGAAGGATCATGCGCGCGGCAGCGCCGGATGCCACCGGCAGGGCCGGTTTCCAGCGCCAGCATGACCGGGCCACGCCAGCCTTCGATCAGGCCGATGCCGAGCTGGCCGGCGGGCGCCACCGGCACGTCGAGGACCCGCTCACCGGCTGGCAGCGCCTGCAGCCATTGCCGGCACAGCCGCAGTGATTCCAGCGTCTCCTCGAAGCGCACCTGCACGCGCGCCGCCACATCGCCTTCGGTGCTCGTGGCCAACACCGGCGACGAATGATCGTACGGCGACCATGGCTGGTCCACGCGCAGGTCGCGGGCGACGCCGGAAGCACGCCCGGCCAGGCCGATCGCACCCAAAGCGGCAGCCTGGGCGGGGGTCAACCGGCCGGCACCGAGGAAACGATCCTGCAGGCCCGCGTGTCGAGCGTAGATTCCACGCAGGTCGCCTACCGCGTGTTCCAGTGCCGCGATCTCGTCGAGCATGTCCGGCAGCGCGCGTGCCGGCAGGTCGCGGGCGACGCCGCCGGGTACCACAAAATCAAACAGGTAGCGCTGGCCGAAGAGCTCCGCGTTGTGCCGCAAAAGCTGCTCTTTCAGGCTGGAAAACTGGGTCTGGCCGAAGGCAAAGCCGGCATCGTTGGCCAGTCCGCCGAGATCGCCCAGATGATTGGCGATGCGCTCGCGTTCGAGCGCCAGCGCACGCAGGACGAGGGCGCGCGGCGAGGGTGTGCTGGCGGTGATCGATTCCAGCGCGGCGCAATACGCCCAGCTGAAAGCCACCGTCGAATCGCCGCAGATATGGGCGGCCAGGCGATGGGCGTCGCGCTGGGCCAGTGTCTCGAAGCGCTTGGCGATGCCCTTGTGCGTGTAACCGAGGCGAACCTCCAGGCGCAGCACTTTTTCGCCCACCACCGCCAGCTGGAAACGCCCCGGCTCGATGGTGCCGGCATGCACCGGACCGGCGGTCATCTCGTGCACGCCGTCGCCGCTGACCGGGATGAAGGGATACGGGCTGCTGGTCACGGGCCAGGTCCGGGTCGCCGCGACGTCGCGGCGCAGCGGGAACACATCTTCCGGCCAGCCGCCGTGGCGCAGCCACGGCCGCGTATCGCCAGCGTCGGCGCGGATGCCGAGCAGGTCGTAGGTTGCGCGCTGCAGCCGCCCGGCCACCGGAAAGCGTGTGGCCAGCGAGGGGTAGATTGCCTGGCTGGCGGGCATCGCGTGCCCCACCACGACTACCCGATCGCGCAGCAGGTAGGCCGCGTGCACGCGCAGGCACTGGTCGCGATCACGATCATCGCTGCCCCACAACGACAGCAGACCCGCACCGGCTTCGCGCATCGCATCCGCGGCCTCGCACCAGCGAGCGGCATCGACCTGCACGCGGCAGGCCGCCACGTTGGAGGGCAAGGGCGCACATCCGGTGTCGAGAAAGTCAGGCCACATGGGATTCATCCGATCAGGCTCGCGGCGAGCCGATACCACTGGGCCAGGGCGGGCGGTATGTACAGGCCGAGCATCAGCACGATCGACAGGTGCACAAATACAGGCACCAGTGCAGGCGGGTGCGGCAGGCGCCGTGCATCCGTTTCGCCGAACACCATCGGCTGCACCTTGAAGAAGATCGCGGCGAACGCCACGGCCAGGGCGACGAGCAGGAACGGTGTCGCCCACGGGTGGTCGCGCATGGCCGTGATCAAGACCATGTATTCGCTGGTGAACACGCCGAACGGTGGCGTGCCGAGAATCGCCAGCGAGCCCAGCATCAGTCCCCAGCCGACGGTGGGACTCACCGCCAGCAGGCCGCGGATGCCATCAATACGCTGGGTGCCCGCGATCTGCGAGGCATGGCCGGCGGCGAAGAAGATTGCCGACTTGGTCAACGAGTGCACCGTCATGTGCAGCAGTGCAGCGAAATTTGCCAGCGGCCCGCCCATGCCGAACGCAAACGTGATGATGCCCATGTGCTCGATCGAGGAGTAGCCAAACAGACGCTTGATGTCGCGTTGACGCCACAGCAGGAACGCCGCCAGCACCGTCGAGAGCAAACCGAACACCATCAGCATGCGTCCGGGCAGCGCCGAGTGCATCGCGCCGGCCGCAAGGATCTTGCAACGGACTACCGCGTACATCGCCACGTTGAGCAGCAGCCCCGACAACACCGCCGAGACCGGAGTGGGACCCTCCGCGTGGGCATCGGGCAGCCAGTTGTGCAGGGGGGCGAGACCGACCTTGGTGCCGTAGCCGACCAGCAGAAAGACGAACGCGAGCCCGATCACCGTCGGATCGAGCTGCCCTTTCACCGCGTTGAGGTGGGTCCACAACAGCGCTCTCATGCCCTCGCCGCCGAGCAGCCGCTCTGCCGCGAAGTACAACAAGATCGTGCCAAACAGCGCCAGCGCGATACCGACGCCGCACAGGATGAAATATTTCCAGGCCGCCTCGATGCTGGCACGGGTGCGGTACAACGACACCAGCAGCACGGTCGACAGCGTCGCCGCCTCCATCGCGACCCACAGCAGCCCCATGTTGTTGGTCGACAGTGCCACCAGCATGGCGGCCATGAACAGCTGGTACATGCTGTGATAGAGCCGCAGGCGGTGCGTGTTGAGTCGACCGTGATCCTGTTCGATGCGCATGTAGGGGCGCGAAAACACCGCCGTGGTGAAGCCGATCAGCGCGGTCAGCGCGATCAGGAACACGTTGAACGGATCGACGAAGAACTGCTCGTGGGCCACGGTCATCGAGCCCTGGCCGATGATCCTGAGTACCAGCGCCGCGGCGGCGATCAACGTCGCCAGGCTGATCACGACGTTGAGTTCGGCGGCGGAGCGCCGCGCACCGAACACGGCCAGCACGATCGCACCGAGCAATGGGGTACCCAGCACCCACGCAAGCTCCACGTCAGTCCTCCTTGAGTGCTTCGAGCTGGTGCAGGTCGAGGCTGTCGAACTGCTCGCGAATCTGGAAGAAGAAGATGCCGAAAATGAACACGCCGACCAGCAGATCAAGCGCAATACCCAGCTCGATCACCATCGGCATGCCGTAGGTCGTGCTGTTGGCGGCGAAGAACAAGCCGTTCTCCATCGCCAGGAAACCGATCACCTGGGTCACCGCCTTGTGTCGGGCAATCATCATCAGGAAGGCCAGCAGGATCACCGCCATCGCAATGCCAAGCGTCTGTCGGGTGACCGTGGTGGCCAGCGAACTGATCGGCTGGGCCAGCCCGAACGCGAAAATCACCAGACCCAGCCCGACCAGCATCAGGGTGGGAATGTTCACCAGCGGATCGCTGTCGCCCTCGATGCCCAGGCGACGCATCAGCCGCAGCAGGATCCACGGCATCAGCCAGACCTTTTCGACCAGGGTCAGCGCGGCGGAGTAGTACAGATGCTGCAAGTGCGCCGTGACAGCGACCAGCAGCGTGGAGGCGGTCAGCACCACGCCCTGCCAGGCCAGCAGCACGATCAGCCGCCGTGTCCGCCGCTGCGCGAGCATGGCGAACGAGATCATCAGCAGGCCGGCGGCGAGCACGTGCAGCAGCTGGGTGGCGAGGTTGAGTGGAGTCATCATTCAGGATTGCAGCAGCAGATGGACGAGCAGGCCCAGCACGGCAAGCAGGAACGCCATGCTCAGGAACTCCGGTGCCCGGAAGATGCGCAGCTTGGCCGAGACCGTTTCAATCACTGCCAACACCGCGCCAGCGACGGCCAGCTTGGCCACCAACCACACGATGGCAAGCAACAAACCCAATGGGCCGGCCGCGTGCGGCGCGATGCCCCAGGGCACGAACAGCGTGAAACCGATGCACGCGTAGTTGAACAGCTTCAACCAGGACGCCCATTCGATGAGGGCCAGATGACGCGCGGAATATTCCAGCACCATGGACTCATGGATCATGGTCACTTCGAGGTGCGTGCCGGGGTTGTCGATCGGAATGCGGGCATTCTCGGCCAGCAACACCATCACGAAAGCGACGCCGGCGAAGGCAAGACTCGGATGCAACGTCAACCCATCGGCGTCCAGGGTGCCTTTCACGATGGTCGGCAACGCCGTGCTGCCAAACATCAGGAACGCGTTGAACAACACCATCAGAAGCGCCGGCTCAGCGAGAAACCCGATCATCATTTCGCGCCGCGCGCCCATGCTGCCGAAGACCGCGCCGATATCCATCGCCGCCAGGGCGATGAACACGCGTGCCGTCGCGAACAGGCCGACCAAGGCGATGGCATCGGCCACTTTTGCGAGGGGGAGATCGGTGGTCACCGAGGGAATGATCGCCGCCGCCGTGGCCATCGCGCCGAACACGGCGTAGGGCGCGGCGCGGAACAAGGGCGAGGCCTGCGTGGCCAGCGCCGCATCCTTGCGGAACAGCTTGCGCAAGGTGCGGTAGGGCAGCAGCAGGGAAGGGGCCGACCGACTTTGCAGCCAGGCCCGGCATTGGGCTACCCAGCCGGCCAGCAGCGGTGCCAGTGCCACGGCCAGTACCACACCGCCGAGCTGGCTGACGAGCGCGAGCGCGTTCACAGGACGAACACCAGCAATACGATCAGGGTCAGGAAGCTGTACATCAGATAGATGGCCAGGCGGCCGCGCTGCAGCACGGACAGCGCATCGGCCAGCCAGCCGACGATGCGGGCCAGCGGAAGATACAGCCCATGCCAGAGGTGGTCATCGATCTGGATGCGGTAACGCGGGCGCTGATCATCCGGCGAAGGCACTTCGCGCTCGATGCGAAAGAACGGCCCGAACATGTGTCGGATCGGCTGGCCGAATCCTTCGGCGGTGTCCTGCATGCGCGGGGTCAGCTCGGGGTAACCGCAATTCCATGGCGGCACCCGGCGCACGCGACCGTGGTACATCCGCCGTACCAGCACGAACATCGTCGCGATCACGCCGGCCATGCCCAACAGCAGCCACAGGCCGCTGTAGGAAGCCTGCGCCTGCGCCACCGGAGCGATCCACCAGGGCGCCGGACCGCGCTGGACCGCGGTGCCGAGCAGGGTCCGGGTCACGCCAGCGATGGCGTCCAGCGCGGCTTGCGGAAACACGCCGATGAGGATGCAGCCCACCGCCAGCCAGGCCAGCCCCACCCGTTCGAGCCAGCCCGCATCGTGGGCCTGCATCAGCGAGGGTTCGCGTGGCTGGCCGAGAAATATGACGCCGTAGAATTTGACCATCACGTAGCCGGCCAGCGCGGCGGTCAGTGCCACCACGGCCGCGCCCAGCGGCACGATCATGTTGGTGAACGCATGCGGGATGGACGGCGTGGACAAGAATGCCTGCAGCAGCAGCCATTCGGAAACGAAACCGTTGAGCGGTGGCAACCCGGCGAGGGACAGGGTGCCGACCAGGGCCAGCGTGGCGACCCACGGCATCCGCCGGATCAGCCCGCCGAGTTTGCCCAGGCTGCGCTCGTGGGTGGCGTGCAGGACCGAGCCGGTGGCGAGGAACAGCAGGCTCTTGAACAGGGCGTGATTGAGTGCATGCAGCAGCGCAGCAGTGAGTGCCAACGCCGCCAGCAGGCGCATGTCGAACGCGTAGCACAGCAGCGCCAGGCCAAGCGCGGCGAAGATCAGGCCGATATTCTCGATGGAGGAATAGGCCAGCAACCGCTTCATGTCGGTCTGTACGGCAGCGAACACCGCACCGAACAGCGCGGTGGCCAGTCCCACTGCCAGCGTCAGCATGCCCCACCACCATGGGCCGGCGTGGAGCAGATCGAAGCTGATCCGCAACATGCCGTAGACCGCCACCTTGAGCATCAAGCCGCTCATCATCGCGGACACCGGCGATGGCGCGGCCGGGTGGGCTTCCGGCAGCCACACATGCAGGGGCACCAGGCCCGCCTTGGCGCCGAAACCGAACAGGGCCAGCAGGAAGGCCGCCGCGGCCCAGGCCGGCGACAGGGTGGCCGCACGCATCGAGTCGAACGTCATCAGCCAGCTGCCGCCGTGCAGCACGCCGAAGCAAAGCAACAGCGCCAGTGCTCCCACGTGCGCCATCAGCAGGTACAGAAAGCCGGCGCGCTGGATCTCCGGGATACGGTGCTGGGTGGTCACCAGGAAGTACGAACTGAGCGCCATCGTTTCCCACGCCACCATGAACAGGTAGGCGTCATCGGCCAGCACGACCAGCGCCATGCTGGCCAGAAAGACGTGGTACTGCAGGCAGAGCAGTCCCGGCGCCGTACCTTCGCCCTGCCGGAAGTAACCGGCAGCGAAGATCGAGATGCCGGCCCCCGCACTTCCAAGCAGCAGCAAAAAGAAGCCTGACAGCGCATCCAGACGCACATGAAACGGCATGTCCGGAAGCCCCAAGGGAAGCACGCTGGTCTGCGCAGCAGAGCCCGTGGTCAGGGACATGGCGCCCATGGCGGCCACGCCCAGCGCGACCAGCGCGCCCAGCGGGAACAGCGTGCGTGCGACCCAACCGATGCGATTGGACTGGACCAGGCCGAGTGCGCCAATCAGCAACCATGAAGCAACCAGAACCAGCAACCCGGTCAGTGCCGTGGTTGTCGTCAGTGCGCTCACCCCATGCATACGGCGGACTCGGGCAGGACGCTGGTCGAGCGGCCGTTGAGCGGTACCGCCTGGACGTTTGTCATGATAATTTTATTATCATAAGATGATGATCTAGTGTACTGCCTGTGATACTCGCATGCCAACAGAAAACCGTACGGCCCGCCTGACTGTCCTGATCGATCCACGCAAGAAGACGGTGTTCGAGCGCTTGTGTGCGGCAGACGACACCACGCCGTCGCAGGTGGTGCGCCAGCTGATCCGGGACTACATCGTGCAGAAGTCCGGGCACTCCTGGCAAAGCGAGTACGACCTTGCTGAGAAGACCTCGGCGGCAGCCAAGAATTCGCGAAAGCGCTAGCGGCTGCCAGCGTCACCTGCCGGTGCCATAACTGCAGGGATGGGCCGGACAGCACGAGGGGAAACAGCGTGACGGCGGGCCGATCGCCGCCCCGATAGACACGGCTTCGCTGAGCAGCCGGGGTGGGCTGCATCGAGCCGGAGGCAGCCCTCATGCGGGGCACCTGCCCATGTCAGGAATCAGCCGGCCGGACGGACCCGTCGCGGCGGTGGCACGCTGTTCCGCGGCATCGACGCCGACACAGTCTGGGTAGCGCGCCGCTCAGCCGGCAATCGCGCAGCGATTGCGGCCGGCGCGCTTGGCCTCGTACAGCGCCTTGTCCGCGCGCGACAGCCATTGCTCGATCGACTCGTCCGGACGCAGTGCGGCGATGCCGATGCTGGCGGTCACCGGGATCGAACGCCCCTCGTGGTTCACCGTGGCGGCGGCCAGTGCCGCGCAGATGCGTTCGGCGATCTCCCGCGCCAGCGGCAAGGGCGTGTCGGGCAGGCACAGCACGAACTCCTCGCCGCCGTAGCGGCCGACCAGGTCGCCCGGGCGGCAGTGCTGCCTGATCACCTCGATCGCGCTGCAGATCACCGCGTCACCGGCCTGGTGGCCGTGGGTGTCGTTGATCCGCTTGAAGCGGTCCAGGTCGAACAGCGCGATGCAGGCCGCGCCGCCTTGCGCCCGCTCGCGCTCGCGCCGGGCCAGTTCCAGGAAGCGGCGGCGGTTGTAGACGCCGGTCAGTCCGTCGATGCTGGCCAGTTCGTCCAGGCGACGGTTCGCGATGAGCAGGTCGCGCGTGCGCTCGTCGACCTGTCGCTGCAACTGGGCCGATTGTCGCCTCAGGTACAGCGTGCGCAAATGCACCAGCGCGGCGACCAGCGCCGCCAGCAGCAGGGCGGCGACGGCCTGGCTGAGCGTGGTCTCGTACCAGCGCGGCTTGACCGTGATCGCCACGTCGGTCTCGACCGTGCGCGGCTGCAGGCCGCGAGTGGCGGCGCGCAGGCGCAGCCGGTAATGGCCGTGCGGCAGGCTGGTGTAGATGGCGCTGGGCATACTGCCCTTGGGGATACTGGTCCAGTCCTCGTCGAGGCCGTCCATGCGATAGCTGTAGGCGGTTTCCATCGGCGCCTGGTAGTCGAGCAGGGCGAAGTCCAGACGCAGGTTCTTGTTGCCGCGGGCCAGCGTGATCGTCGCGCCGCTGGCCGGCAGCTTGCCGAACGGCATGGCCACGCCGTTGACGATGGCGTTGGTGACCGCCAGCGGCGCGGCGGCGAGCGGCCGCGGCTGCCAGTGCGGGCGGATCACGGTCAGCCCGCCCAGCCCGCCGAACAGCAGCTCGCCGCCGGGTGCGCGAGCCGCGGCGACATTGACGTAACTGGCGATGTGCAGGCCGTCGCGGGTGCCGAGGTTGATGGCCTCGTGCGTATCGCCGTCGATCCTGGCCACGCCGTTGGACAGGCTGGCCCATAACCGGCCGGCGTCGTCGGCCAGCACTGCGGTGACCTTGTTGCTGGACAGGCCTTGTGCCTGGCCGACCGTTTGGAAGCTCCATGCCCCGCCGTCGGCCGGAGGATCGACGACACCCAGGCCGCCGAAGGTGCTGACCCAGACCTGCCCGCGCGGACCGCGGCTGATCGAGCCGATCAGGTCCTGCGGCAGGCTGTCCGGCTCGTCGGCGCGGTGGCGCAGGTTGGTGAAGCGGCGCGGCAGGCTGTTGCCGCGCGCGACGCTGAGACCGTGACTGGTGCCGTACCACCAGTCGTTGCCCACCTGCGCGATGTGCCGCACGGTATCGCCGGCGAGGCTGGCCGGATCGTCCGGCACGTGCCTGGCATGCTCCAGCTTGCCGCTGCGGGTGTCGTATCGGTAGAGGCCGTCGTAGGTGCCGATCAGCAGGCGCGCGCCGTCCGCCCGGAGGCTCAGTACCGGCTTGTCGTGCAGCGCCGGCAGCACCGAATCGGCGATCGCCAGCGTGTCCGGGTCGATCCGCGCCAGGCCCTGGGTGCCGACCCAGATCGAACCGCCGGCTTCGGCGAGGCTGCGCACGTCGCGTTGGGTCTGGCTGCCGTCCAGGTGAAGGTGACGCATGCGGCCGGCCTTCAGGTCGATCACGTCGATGTGGCCGGCGCCCAGGCCGAGCCAGACCCGCCCGCGCGAATCGACGAAGATGCTGTGCACGTTGGTGTCGGACAGCGCGTTGTCTTGCAGTGGCGAGGGCAGCAGCGAGAACGCGATGCGCGCCTGCGGATTGTTGTGCGCGATGCCCAGGTCGGTGGCGACCCAGATGTTTCCCGAGCGGTCGTGCAGCAGCGCTCGCACCGAGTCGCCGGGCAACGACGGGGGCACGGCGGGATCGTGGGCGATCCGGCGCACGCCGGCCTCGCCGGGCGCGTATTCGAGCACGCCGCCACCGTCGGTGGCGATCCACACCGCGCCGCTGCGGGTCTGCAGGAAGTCGCGCACGGTCGAGTGGCGGGCACCGTCCGGGTAACCGCTGAAGCCCGGCACGCCGTGCCAGCGGCCGTCGGTGTCGCGATACGCCGCGCCGGCCTGCACGCTGCCGGCCCACAGGCGGCCTTCGCGATCCTGCATCACGGCCCAGATCTGGTTGCCGAGCACCGCGGCGGCGAGCGTGTCCGGCGTTGCCGGCCGGACGAAGGCGTCAGTGCCCGCGCGGCGCACGAACAGGCCGTTGTCGTTGCCCAGCCACAGGTTGCCGTGGCGGTCCTGCAGCACGCTGAAGTTGCGCGCCGCGGTATCCGGCCCGGTATCAATCCGGCGGATCGCGCCGGTGCGCAGGTCGAGGTGGTCCAGGCCGCTTTCCGTGGCGACCCAGACGCCGCCGGCATGGTCATCGCCGAGCGCGTAGACTTTGCCGTCCGAGAGGCCGCCGGCGCCGAGCGGGTAGACGTGGAAGCGGTTGTCTGCCTGTTCGAAGCGGGCCAGTCCGCCGGTATTGGTGCCGACCAGCAGGCTGCCGTCCGGCAGCGCGAGCAGGCTGCGCACATAGGCGTCGGGCAAGCCGGGGAGCTTGCCGTTGTCGGCGCCGAATACCTGCAGGCGATAGCCGTCGTAACGGACCAGGCCGCCCATGGTGCCGATCCAGACCAGGCCGTCACGATCCTGGGCAATCGCGGTGGTGACCGAATGCGGCAGACCGTCGGAGATGCCGATTTGGTCGAACCAGGGGGTGTCGAACGGCGCCCAGGGATCACCGCTGTCGGCGCGGGCCGGTACGCACAGGAAAAGCAGCAGGAACAGGCCGGCCGACAATCGGAAACGCTGGCCGCGGCGACGCGCGCCGTTCATGCGTGGCACGATCCGGCCGGCGGGCGCGCGCCGGCACGGCCCGTCGCGAGCACTCCCCTGTGAGGAAACGGCCCCCTTGCGTTCACCTGCATCCTGCCCCCCGGCGGCACGCGGCCGGTCAAGCGCCGCGTGGGGCCATCATACCGGCAATCGGCTGCAACCCGATGAATCGGCAGGCATGGCTTATCATGCCCGGATGCCCCGCCACGCCCCGCCATCCAGCCCCGGCCTGTTCGCCGAACCCGATGCGCTCAAGCCGCTGGCCGAACGCATGCGCCCGCGCAGCCTGGACGAGATCGTGGGGCAGCAGCGCCTGGTCGGCCCCGACAAGGCGCTGCGCCGCGCGCTGGAGGCCGGCAAGATCCATTCGATGGTGCTGTGGGGTCCGCCCGGCTGCGGCAAGACCACGCTGGCGTTGCTGGTGGCGCGTTACGCCGATGCGGATTTCCGCGCGATTTCCGCGGTGCTGTCCGGCCTGCCGGACGTGCGCAAGGCGCTGGCCGAGGCCGAGCTGAACTTCGCGCAAGGGCGGCGCACCGTACTGTTCGTCGACGAGGTGCACCGTTTCAACAAGACCCAGCAGGATGCGTTCCTGCCGCACATCGAACGCGGCGTGATCATCTTCATCGGCGCCACCACCGAGAACCCCTCGTTCGAGCTGAACTCGGCGCTGCTGTCGCGCTGCCGCGTGCACGTGCTGGAACCGGTCTCCACCGACGACATCATCGCCGCGCTGAAGCGCGCGCTGATCGACAGCGAGCGCGGCCTGGGCGAACTGCAGCTGCAAGTCGCCGACGAGTCGCTGGAGTCGATCGCCCAGGCCGCCGACGGTGACGTACGCCGCGCGCTGACCCTGCTGGAAATCGCCGCTGAGCTGGCCGAAGACCGGCGCATCGACGAGACCACGCTGACCCAGGTGCTGGCCGACCGCACCCGCCGCTTCGACAAACAGGGCGAACAGTTCTACGACCAGATCTCGGCGCTGCACAAGTCGGTGCGCTCGTCCGATCCCGACGCGGCGGTGTACTGGCTGTGCCGCATGCTCGACGGCGGCGTCGATCCGCTGTACCTGGCCCGGCGGATGACCCGCATGGCGGTGGAAGACGTCGGCCTGGCTGAACCGCGCGCGTGGCGCATGGCGCTGGACGCGTGGGATACCTACGAGCGCCTGGGCAGCCCCGAAGGCGAACTGGGCCTCGCCCAGCTGGCGATCTGGCTGGCCATCGCGCCGAAGAGCAACGCCGCCTACATGGCCTACAACAAGGCCCGCGACGCGGTGCGCGAGGGCGGCACGCTGGAAGTGCCGATGCACCTGCGCAACGCACCGACGAAATTGATGAAAGGCCTCGGCTACGGCAAGGGCTACCAGTACGACCACGACGCCGAAGGCGGCATCGCGCTGGACCAGCAATGCCTGCCCGACGCGCTGGCCGGCAGCGTGTTCTACGAACCGGTGGAGCGTGGCCTGGAGCTGCAGCTGCGCGAAAAGCTGCTGGCCCTGCGCGCCGCCCGCGCCAAGGCCCGCGGCAAATAACGCCGGCTGCTGCGCGCGCCCTTGCCGCCGCCCCGGTGCCCAACCTAGATTCGCCGCATCAACCGGGGAGGGTGAACCATGCGCGTACTCGTGGCAGGTCTGATCGGTGGCATCGTGATCTTTGCGTGGGGCGTGGCAGCGCACATGGCGCTGGGGCTGGGTAATGTCGGCATCCAGATGCCAGCCAACGAAAACGTCGTGCTGGGCAGCTTGCACGAAGGCCTCGGCAATCAGCCGGGTGTTTACATCCTGCCGTCGCTGGACCCGAAGAAGATGGGCGATGAGGCAGTGCTGAAGGCCTATTCGGAAAAGGCGGCGACGTCGCCGTACGCCTTCGTGGTCTACCTGCCGCAGGGCGAGGACATGATGCAGATGGGCCCGCAGATCGGACGGCAGTGGGCGTCCGATACGCTCGCCGCGCTGGCGTTGGCCTTCGTGCTGGGCCTGGCCGGGCTGGGTTTCCGCCGGCGCGTGGCACTGGCCGCGGCCGCAGCGGTGTTCGCCTGGCTGAGCACGACGCTGCCGTACTGGAACTGGTACCGCTTTCCGCTCGATTTCACCCTGGCCGCGCTGGTCGAGCAACTCGTCGGCTGGCTGCTCGCCGGCGCCGCGATGGCCTGGTGGCTGGGCCGCAGCGAACGCAAGCTGGCCAGCTGACGTCGCAGTTTCGCTCCCTCCCCTGCGACCGAAGGAAGTCCCCTTGCGGGACGTGCAGCAGGGGAGGGCTGGGGTGGGGTGAAGTCCCGCATGCCGACAAAGGCTCGCATTGCGACCGCTGCCGCCCGGCGGCGATAATTCACGGTTCAAGCCTTCACCTGGACTCTGACCATGCTGGATCCCGCCCTGCTGCGTTCGCAGCTTGCCGAAACCGCTGCGCGCCTCGCCGAAACCCGCGGCTACACGCTCGACGTGGCCGCCGTGGAGTCGCTGGAGAGTACGCGCAAGCAGCTGGCGACCGAAACGCAGGATCTGCAGAACCTGCGCAACACGCGCTCCAAGGCGATCGGCCAGGCCAAGGCGAAAGGCGAGGACACGGCAGCGCTGATGGCCGAAGTGGCCGGCATCGGCGACAAGCTCAAGGCGAACGAAGCCCGGCTGGCCGAGGTGCAGGCGAAGCTGGCCGCGATCGCGCTGGGCATCCCGAACATCCCGCACGCCTCCGTGCCGGTCGGCAAGGACGAGAACGACAATGTCGAGGTCGCCCGCTGGGGCACGCCGCGCGAGTTCGCGTTCGCGGTGAAGGACCACGTGGAGCTGGGCGAACGCCACGGCTGGCTCGACGGCGATGCCGGCGCCAAGCTCTCCGGTGCGCGCTTCACCGTGCTGCGCGGCCAGCTGGCACGCCTGCATCGCGCGCTGGGCCAGTTCATGCTGGACCTGCACACCGCCGAGCACGGCTACCTCGAGTGCAACGTGCCGGTAATCGTCAATGCCGACAGCATGCAGGGCACCGGCCAGCTGCCGAAGTTCGAGGAAGACCTGTTCGCCACCGAGGTCGGCGAGACGAAGCGTTACCTGATTCCCACCGCCGAAGTCTCGTTGACCAACCTGGTGCGCGACACCATCCAGGACGCCGACGCGCTGCCGCTGCGCATGACCGCGCACACGCTGTGCTTCCGCGCCGAAGCCGGCAGCTACGGCCGCGACACCCGCGGCATGATCCGCCAGCACCAGTTCGAGAAGGTCGAGATGGTGCAGATCGCCCGCGCCGACCAGTCGCATGCGCAGCTGGAGGAAATGGTCGGCCACGCCGAGAAGGTGCTGCAGAAACTCGGTCTGCCGTATCGCAAAGTTCTGCTGTGCAGCGGCGACATGGGCTTCACCGCGGTCAAGACCTACGACCTCGAAGTGTGGCTGCCCAGCCAGCAGACCTACCGCGAAATCTCCAGCTGCTCCAACTGCGAGGACTTCCAGGCGCGCCGCCTGCAGGCCCGCGTGCGCAACCCCGACAGCGGCAAACCCGAACTGGTGCACACGCTCAACGGTTCCGGTCTCGCCATCGGCCGCACCCTGATCGCGGTGATGGAGAACTACCAGAACGCCGACGGCTCGATCGGCGTGCCCGAGGCATTGCGCCCGTACCTGACCGGCCTGGACCGCATCGCGTGAACACGCAGGCATCCGGGCAGGGCCGCTGGGGCAGGGTGGAGTTCTACACCAGCTTCTTCCTGCTGGCGGTGCTGGCCACGGTGATTGGCATGCGGCTCGGCTTCGAGAGCGTATGGCGCCTGCCCACGCTCGACCTCGACCTGTCCGTGGTCGCGCTGGCGCTGGTGCTCGCCAGCTTCTGGTTCGCCCGCCGCAGCCGCCGCTGGCGCCTCGCCATCGTGGCTTTCGCCAGCGCCACCCAACTGGTGCCGATGGTCGTGCGCGAACCGGTGCTGCTGGTCCCGCTGCTCGGCGCGCTGATTCCAGTGGCGATCCTGGTCGGGTGCCTGGTGGCGTTGTCGAAGAAGGGCAGCGGCGGTTCCTCGCAGAAGGGTTCCTGATAGGATTGCGACCCGCGCTGAAAGATCGCAAGCAAGTTTGGAGAGATGGCCGAGCGGTTTAAGGCAGCAGTCTTGAAAACTGCCGTAGTGGCAACACTACCGTGGGTTCGAATCCCACTCTCTCCGCCAGAAACGCGAAACGCCCCCATGAGGGGCGTTTTGCGTTTCTGATGGTAACGACGGAGGTCAGAACCCACCGGGTTCGACAAATTTGTCAGGAACAAATTTGGACAGCCGAAAGCTAGCTCCGTAGCGTACAGCGCGAAGGAGTGAGGTCATGGATGAGCCGAATAATCCCACTCGTCACGGGATCGCGAATTTAGTAAAGACAAACGCACGGCTACCTATGTCAGCTCTGGGATTGTTGCCGGCGATGGCTCCTTGACTGTCAAAGCCAACAGCCAAGACGAATACAAGCTAGGTGCTGTAAGACCACGGTGGCACAGTCAAAGGCATAGTTCGCCTATGCGCAGCGTTCGAAATTTGCCTGGCGAAACAAGTACGCGTTTGTTCCACTCCAACCCCCTGATCGCTAGCGCGACGGCAAGCGCCAGGTCATCGACAACGCTCGTCCCGCGCCGTTGACGCCTGCAGCAAGACGCGTATTTTTCTATTTAATAACCGCAGAGAAGTGCGCAATATGGAAATGATCAAAGGGCAGCATCAGGGCATCATTTACGTGGCTTGGCCGCGTATCCACGGCGGTCGCTTAGGCATAACTGCTCAGCTTATGAGCGACGGCAAGCCCTTCTATACGATCGAAGATGGGGCCTCCGTCGCTGGCTGCGCTCAGGGCTCTATGCGAGGTTTCGCCGTCGCGATGGTGGAGATGCGCATCAACGAGGAAATCACCCTCGCCAAAACAGGCCAGCACCCGGCTTGGCGGTTCATCATCCCTGACATATTGGAAAAGCATGATGTGCATCCCATCGGGTCCGGATCAGGTAAGGGCGCAGTCAAATCCGGATGAGGGTGCCCCCTGATCTGGCTCCTGTTGGCCGGTTCACGACATCGGCGTCGATGCGAAGGACGTCGATGCCGACGTTCGCACCGTCGACGGCGACGTATCGGAGGTCGGCGGGGAGATTCCAGACCTCGGCAGGGGCGTTCAGGACCTCGGCCAGGGCCTGCGGAACCTCGATAGCGGGATTCCCGGTCTCGACAGGAACGTTCAGGAGGTCGACCAGGAGCTTCGAAAGCCCGGCACGGGTGCTGCCGACCTCGCCGCGGACGTTCCCGATGCCGGCGCCGAGGCATTGCAAGGGCGCGAGCACCAGCGCTGGATTGCTCTGCCGGCAGTTCATGCTAGGTCATCGTCGCCTTGAGCAGCGTGCGCAGTTCCTTCAGGGGAAGGGTGTTGATCACGTCGCTGCTTTGCAGCCACCCGCGCCGCGCCTGGCCGATGCCGAAGCGCAGCGCCGCGAAGCCGTTCTGGTCGTGCGAATCGCTGCAGATCGCCACCCGCATGCCGCCATCCCTGGCCATCCGGCAGCCGATGTCGTTCAGATCGAGGCGGTCGGGATGCGCGTTCACTTCCAGGAAGCACTTGCGTTCGCCGGCGTGGCGGATGAGTCGATCCAGGTCGACCTCATAGGCCTCGCGTTCGCCGATCAGGCGCCCGGTCGGATGCGCCAGGATGCTGAAGCAGGGCTGATCCATCGCGCGCAGGATCCGCTCGGTCTGGCGCGTTCGCGACAGCTTGAAGTGGCTGTGCACGGCGCCGACCACCAGATCGAGCCGGCGCAGCACGGATGCGGGAAGGTCGAGCGTGCCGTCTTCCAGTATCTCGATCTCGATGCCCTTGAGCACCGTGATGCCCCTGGATGTTTCATTCAGGCGGTCGATCAGGTCGATCTGCCGGGCCAGCCGGTCCGCATCGAGTCCATGGGCGACGCCGAGCCCCCGGGAATGATCCGTGATGGCGACATAGGAAAGGCCGGCCTTGCGTGCCGCGTCCACCATGTCGGCGAGGCTGGCGTGCCCATCGGAGGCGTCGGTGTGTACATGCAGGTCGCCGCGCAGGTCGCTGCGTTCGATCAGCGCCGGAAGCCGGTGTTGCCGGGCGCATTCGATCTCGCCGCGATTCTCGCGCAGCTCCGGCGGAATCGGCGGCAGCCCGAGCGTTGCGTAGACTGACTGCTCGGTTTCCCCCGCGATGCGGCGCTCGCCGCGGTAGACGCCGTACTCGTTGATCTTCATGCCTTCCTTCTGGGCGATGCGGCGCAGCGCCACGTTGTGCGCCTTGGAGCCGGTGAAATACACCAGCGCCGAGCCGAGGGAATCGGGCTTTATCACGCGCAAGTCGACCTGCAGCCCGTTCTTCAACACGACGCTCGAACGGGTCGGCCCCTGCGACAGCACGCGTGCCACGTCGGGGTAGGCCAGGAAACGCCGGGTGACCGCGGTGCCTCGGCTGGCGCAAGCCAGGATGTCCAGGTCGCCGACCGTCTCCTGCTGGCGGCGGTAGCTGCCGGCGACGTCCAGCGAGGCGATGCCTTTTGATTCGTGCAGGTAGCGCGAAATCGCCTCGGCTTGCTGGGCGGCGAACGAGAGTTTCCATCGGTGTCCGCTGGCCAGGTAGGCCGACGCTGCTTGCAGCAGGTCGGTTTCCATGCGTGGTCCGAAGCCCTTCATCGCGCTCAGGCGACCGGCGCGCGCGGCGACCACCAGCCGGCGCGGCGTGGTGACGCCCGCCTCGCGGAACAGCCGGCTCGCCCGCTTCGGGCCGATGCCGGGAATGCGCAGCAACTCGCGCAGCCCGCGCGGATGGGCCCGGCGCAAGGCCTTGAGCTGGGCGCAGGAGCCGGTGCGCACGATCTCGTCGATTTTCTCCGCGAGGTCTTCGCCGATACCGGGAAGTTCCGCATACGCATTTGGCCTGTCGGTGAAATCGGCCAGCGGCTTGGGCCACGAGTCGATCGTGCGCGCGGCATTGCGATAGGCGCGAATGCGGAATGCATTGGCCTGGTCGAGCTCCAGCCAGTCGGCGATCTCATCGAAGATCGCGCCGATGCCGGCGTTGGTCGTGCTCATCCCTGCCTCAGCTCGGCAGACAGGCGCGAAGTTCGGTGGGCGAACGCGCGAGCCGGTCACCGCCAGCCTCGGCGGTGACGCACTTCGGCGTCTGGCCGTCCCGGACGGCATTGGCGACTGGCGGCCAGGTCTTCGGCATGTTGGCGTCCTCCCGTCGATCACGGCGACCGCCGCTGCCCGGGGCAACTGGCGGCATCGGTGCCCGAAGCCTTGTCTGCGCGTCCGGCTGAAGCGGAACGGCGACATGCCCGAAGCCTATGACTCCGGCCGATGCGCGCTTTGACGCCGGTCAACAAACGACGATCGGTTCGCTGCGCGGGCGCCACGCGGTCGAGTCGGCAGCATGGCCGCGCCCGGTGCGTGGAAGGCCATCGGCGACCCGATTGGTCCGGCAGTCGCCCGCAAGGGAAAAGGAGCCGCATCGACGCGGCTTTTCTTCAAATGCATGGCCGATCGCCGGGTTGGCCCGGGGCGGCAAAAGGCCGGCCGAGTGCGACTTAGGTGACTTAAGTCAACATGCCCGGCCACCTTGCGCGTAGGTTGATGGACCACAGGGTGCAAGCTGACGATTCGCTGGCTGCGCGTCGCCGCACGCAATCCTCAAGGAGAACCCCGTCATGTATTCCTATCGCCGTTTTGCTTGTGTTTCGTTTGGCGTGGCGTTCATGGCCTTGGGCGGCTGCACCGGTTATGTGAAGAAGGCCGATTTCGATTCGGCGGTCAGCGAGCTGCGCGCCAACGACCAGAAACAGCAGCAGGAGATCGACAGCCTTTCGCAGCAGATGCAGCAGCGCTTCGCTGCCTACGATGCCAAGATCGCCCAGATGGGCGGGCGTGTCCGCGTCGACGCCATGTCGCACTTCGCCTTCAACGACGCGACCCTGCGCGACGAGGACAAGCCGCTGCTGGATGACTTCGCCAAGATCGTCTCGGCGCATTACCCGCAGGCACTGGTGACGGTGGAAGGTTTTGCCGACGCGGCAGGCAGCAGGAGCTACAACATGCGGCTTGGTCATGCACGCGCCGAGGCCGTGCGTGATTATCTGGTGAAGAGCGGCGGGCTGGCTGCCGACAATGTGCGCAGTGTCAGCTACGGCAAGGCGGAAAACCGCCAGGTCCTCAAGGGCAAGTGGGGCGACGGCGCCGAGCCGAATCGCCGCGTGACGCTGGTAGTCGACTTCGCGGGCTCACCAGCGGCGCCGTGAATGGCGGCCGTCAACCGCATGGCCTGGGGAGCGGATGACCATGGCGCAGTGGCAGGACGACGGCTTCCGCGACCGTTCCGACGCGGGGCAGCGATTGGCGGAGGCGCTGTCCTCGCTGCGCGGCCAGCATCCGCTGATACTGGCCATCCCGCGCGGCGGAGTACCCATCGGCAGGATCGTTGCCGATCGGCTGGGCGGCGAGCTCGATGTCGTGCTGGTGCGGAAAATCGGTGCGCCCGGCGACCCGGAATATGCGGTCGGCGCCGTCGATGAGGCCGGTGCGGTCCAGCAGTCGGACGACGCGCTTCTGGTCGGCGCCGACGAGGACTACATCAAGCGCGCGGCTGCCGATCAGCTGGCGATCATCCGGGCCCGAAGACAGAGCTACGGCCTTGGCCGTGCGCCGATCGACCCGGCCGGGCGCATCGTGGTCGTCGTCGACGACGGGCTGGCGACGGGGGCCACGATGCGCGCTGCGCTGTTGGCGGTACGCGCGCGCAAGCCGGCGCGGCTGGTGTGCGCCATTCCCGTGGCGTCGCCGCGCGGCCTGGTCTCGGTGGCGGACGTGGCGGATGGCCTCGTCTATCTGTCCGCGCCGGAGCATTTTCGTGCGGTAGGGCAGTTCTATGTGCAATTTCCGGCGGTCGACGACGGCGAAGTGGTGCGCCTGCTGATGCGTTCGCCCTCCGCGACGCACGCGTCCGCGCTCTCCGAGGACATCCGGATTCCCGCCGACGGCCAGTTGCTCGACGGCAGTCTGCAGGTGCCGCAGGGAGCCCACGGGCTGGTCGTCCTTGCGCACGACAGCGGCAGCAACCGCAGCAGTCCGCGCAACCTCCCGGTGGCCCGGGCCATGCATGCGAAGGGCCTGGCGCACCTGCTGCTCGATTTGCCGAGCGAAGATGAAGCCGGCGACGTCTCCGCGCGTTTCGACATCCCCAGGCTCACGGCACGGTTTGACGCGGCCATCCGCTGGGCCATGCATCATCCCGGCACGCAGGATTTGCCGATCGGCCTGTTCGGCGCCGATACGGAAGCGGCGGCCGCCCTGATACTGGCGGCACGCTATCCGGCGGTGATCAAGGCCGTCGTGTCGCGGGGCGGCCGGCCGGATCTCGCGGGGCACGGGGCGTTGGCGCGGGTGAAGGCGCCGACCTTGCTCATCGTCGGCGGCGCGGATCACGAGGTCGTCAAGCTGAACCGTTCCGCCTTGCTGGCGCTGCCGTGCCATGCGGAACTGGTACTGGTTCCCGACGCCACGCACCTGTTCGAGGAGGCGGGCGCGATCGAGCAGGTGGCTGCGCTTGCCGCAAGCTGGTTCCTGCAATGGTTGCCGGGCTAGGGTTCCGAAGTCGGCGCTTCCCCATGCCGGCTCCGCGAAGAATTTTCCCGGCCTTTGCGCGTGATGTTGACCTTGGTCAATCTCGCCCGGCGTCGACTTCGTAAGCTTGTCGATGACTCCGGCTTGCCGGGAGTGGCGTGCCGAGAGTCCAACCTCCCCCCGATGTCGAAATACCCCGTATGGAGGATTCATTCATGGCAAACCTCACCCGTTGGAGCCCTTTCAAGTCCCTGTCCCGCTTCGAGCAGAACCCTGTTTTCGACGACTTCTTCCGTGGTTTCGGCCTGCGTCCGCAGTGGTCCGAGCCGGAAGCGCCGGATGTGCGGATTGACGTTACCGAGAACGATGCCGCCTACCGCGTCAAGGCGGAAATGCCGGGCGTGGACAAGAACGACATCGACGTGTCGATCAGCGGCAACCAGGTCGCCATCAGCGCCGAGGTGAAGCGCGAGAGCCGCAAGAAGGACGACGAGCGCGATATCTGCACGGAACGTTATTACGGGCAGGTCTATCGTTCGTTCAGCCTTCCCGATGATGTGGACAGCGGCAAGGCCAGTGCCCACTACGAAGGCGGCGTGCTTACCCTGGAGCTCCCCAAGAAGGGGAACGGCACGGCACGCAAATTGACGGTCAGCTGATCGTCCCCGCGCTGCCCGCTGCCCGCCAGTCGCGCCGGCAGAGGGCAGCGTGGAACTGCGCCGGCCATGCGCCGACGGCCGACACGCACGCGGCGGCGAGGCAGGGGGTTCGGCCGCATGGGCGTTCCCCGTGCGTCGACGCGCCTCCTGCAGCGATTCCGGCACGGGTCCCGGTGCGTCATGCGCGATCGCCGGGAAAGCCGAGTGTCGACAGGCCTTCCTCGAGGAAGTCGCTCGCCATCGACATGCCGAGCAGGTAGTCCACCGTCCGCGCGTTGTGCGCCTCGGCGGCTTCGTCGCGAATCGCCGGCCAGTCGGTTGCCGAACAGTTGTCGCGGCCCAGCCAGGTCAGTGCCACCAGGTCGACCTGCTGGTCCTCCGGCAAATCGTCGATGACCGACTGGAGCTCCTGCCGCACGGTCGCATTCCGGTATGCGTTTTCGCTTTCCGCAGCACGTCGACATCCTGCGAATCGAGCGGGGCGGGGTCCTCCGCCGGCTCGGCGAGCATGTCCTGGCTGTCGTATCCGCGAAGCTTGCCGATGATGAAACGGACGCTGTCGACCGGTATCGACAGCACCTCCCCGGGCGCGCTCGTCGGCGGTTCGGCAGCAGGTCGTTTCATGTGGCCCATCCGATTCAACCGGTCGGATCCGTGGCGGTTTCCGGGTAGCCGACCGTCTGGACGAAGGTGATGAATTGGCTGTCGCCCAGTTGCATGGCCTGCGCCAGTTTCCTGTGGTCGAAGGCGCCGCGGAACACCGTGCCGAGGCCTTCGGATGCGCAGAACAGGTAGACGTTCTGCCCGATGAAAGCGGCATCGACCGAGGCGTACAGGCGCCGCTCCCCGGCGACCAGATCGTGCATGCGCTCGCCGTGCGCCACGTAGATGAGCTCCACGGGAGCCTCGCCGACGAAATCCTGCAGCCCGGTCGCCGCCCGGATATCCGTCGCCAGATGAGGCAGCAACGCATGTTGCCCGGGGGAGTAGATCCACACGCCGTCGGCCATCGCCACGTAGATGTCGATGACCATGACATGCCGCCAGTACGGAGCCGTGCGGTCGCCCGTTTCCGGACGATTGATGCCGAACGCCGCCCACAGCAGTTCCGACAGCAAGCCGATCGGCAACCCGCGGCTGTCGTATCCGCGCGTGGAATGCCGCAGCCGCAGGACATCGATCAGCGGCAGCCCGCCGCCCGCGCGCACTGCCGGCAGCAGGCGGGCGTGCGGGGATGGCGACGCCGCCTCCGGGGCGGCGCCGGCTGCCGCCATGCCTCTGTCGGTCTTTCGCCTGAGCGCCATGGCCGCGACTCCCGGCTCTTCGCCGCGCATCGAATCGGTTGGCCCGGATTCCGGGGACGGAATGAACATGTACTGCGCCGGGTCGCGGCGCATGTTGACGTGGCTCAATAACCCGCGCCGGGCAGCGGCGCCGCGGCCGGATCCGCTCCGCAGGCCATCAATTGATGCCGGTCAAGTCGAGCGATCCCGAAGCGGCGTAACAAGCATCTCGAAGAACGCCACCCTTGCCGGTTCCCGCCCTCATGCCCGTCCAGACCACAGGCTTCGAAACGTTTCCCCGGCCGCGTCTCGAGGCGGGCCGCCTGCGCCGGCTCGGCATCGACACCGGGCATGAGCATGTGGTCTACCTCAACAAGGATTCGCCGATCTGCCGCAGCGAGGGGTTCGGCGCGCATTCCCGCCTGGAGCTGCGCGTGGGTGCGCAGCGGCTGCTGGCGACGCTGAATATCGTGCAGGACGGCTTGCTGGGCGCGGACGAGGCCGGGCTGTCCGAGTCGGCGTGGCTCGCCTTGCAGCCGGACGCCGGCGAACGCGTGATCATCGCGCACCCGCCCAGCGTGGACTCGCTGGCTTCGGTGCGGGCGAAGATCTACGGCAGGGAGCTGGACGAGCCGGCGCTGCACGGGATCATCCGGGACATCGTCGGGAATCGTTATTCCGCGATCGAATTGGCCGCGTTCATCACCGCCGCCGGCGGCGATCGCCTCAGCCTCGAGGAAATCGTCGCGCTGACGAGGGCGATGGTGCAGACCGGCACGCAATTGCATTGGCGGCAACCGCTGGTGGTCGACAAGCACTGCATCGGCGGGCTGGCCGGCAACCGCACCACGCCCATCGTGGTGGCGATCGCGGCGGAACTGGGGCTCACTATGCCCAAGACGTCCTCGCGCGCGATCACCTCGGCGGCAGGTACCGCCGACACCATGGCGATGCTGGCGCCGGTCGACCTGGACGAAGCGCAGATGCGCCGCGTGGTGGAAACCTGCGGGGGCTGCATCGCCTGGGGCGGCGCGATGAACCTGGCTCCCGCCGACGACAGGCTGATCCGCATCGAGCGCGCGCTGGACGTCGACAGTGCCGGCCAGCTGGTGGCGTCCGTGCTGTCGAAGAAAATCGCCGCGGGCTCCACCCATGTGGTGATCGACGTGCCGGTCGGGCCGACCGCCAAGGTGCGCGACCACGCGGAGGCGGAGTCGCTGGCCGCGCTGCTGCGACGGGTGGCGTCCGCGTTCGGCTTGCAGCTGCGCGTGCTGATCAGCGACGGCAGCCAGCCGGTGGGGCGCGGCATCGGTCCCGCGCTGGAGGCGCACGACGTGCTGGCGGTGCTGCGCAACGAGCCGCATGCATCTTCCGACCTGCGCGAGCATGCCTTGGCCATCGCCGCCGCCGTAGTGGAGCTGGGCGGCGTTGCGGGCGCCGACTCGTCGCTGGCGATGGCGACAGCCTGCCTGGAGACGGGCAGGGCGTGGCGGCGCTTCCAGTCCATCTGTGCCGCGCAGGGCGGCCTGCGCACGCCCGGGGAAGCCGCGTTTCGGCAGGCCGTTCCCGCCGCGCAGCCGGGGCGGGTGACGGCGATCGACAACCGCCGCCTGTCCCGGGTCGCCAAGCTGGCCGGTGCGCCTGCCGCACCGCTGGCCGGGCTGACCCTCGACGCCCATCTCGGTGAAACGGTGGCGGCGGGGCAACCGCTGTTCACGCTCCACGCGCAAAGTCCCGGTGAGCTGGCTTACGCCATGGAATACGTATCCCGCCATCCCTGCATCGTTTGCGTAGAGGCGCCCGTATGAACACACTTTGTGGGAGCGCGCTCTATGCCATGCCCGGCAACGAGACCTTTGCCGAATTGCTGTCGCTGCATGCGGGCTGCCAGCGCCGCCAACTGCTGCTGCATCGTTTCCCGGATGGCGAAACGCTGGTGCAAATGGCGGCGCCGGCCCCGGGTGGCGACGCCGCGATCGTATGCACGCTGGACCGCCCGGATCCGAAGCTGCTGCCGCTGATGATGGCGGCAGCGACCGCGCGCGAACTGGGTGCCGCGCGCGTCGGCCTGGTCGCGCCTTACCTGGCCTACATGCGCCAGGACATGCGCTTCCATCCCGGCGAAGCCGTTTCCGCGAGGATCTTCGGCGATTGGCTGGGACGCACCTTCGACTGGCTGGTCACGGTGGACCCGCACCTGCATCGCCATGCGACGCTTGCCGAGGTGTATCCGCACGCTGCGCGCGTCGTGCATGCGGCGGCGCCACTGGCCGCCTGGATCGACGCCCATGTGGCCATGCCGCTGATCATCGGGCCGGATTCGGAAAGCGCGCAGTGGGTGACCGCGGTGTCCAACCTGCTGTGCGCGCCGAGCGTGGTGGCGCGCAAGGAACGCCATGGCGACCGCGAGGTGGAAATCTTCCTGCCGGGAATGGACCCGTGGCGCGACCGCACGCCGGTCCTGCTCGACGACATCGTCGCCAGCGGCGCGACCATGCTGCAGACGCTGCGCTGTCTGCGCGGTCGAACCTCCGCGGCGCCTGTCTGCGTGGCCGTGCACGGGCTGTTCGCCGAGGGCGTGCTCGAAGGCCTGCGGGCCGGGGGAGCGGGGCTGGTCGTCACCAGCAACAGCGTCGTCGCCGACACGTCGCAGATCGATATCAGCAAGCCGGTCGCCGAGGCGATGGCCAGCCTGTGCGCGAACGGCACGAGCGCGGCCGGCAGCGTGACGCCGGCATGAGCCAGGGCCCGCCGCCGCGGGAGCGCACGTGATCCTGTTGCCTATTCGTAGCGCAAGGCTTCGATCGGATTGAGGTGCGCGGCTTTGCGCGCCGGGTAGTAACCGAAGAAGATGCCGACGGCCGCCGAGAACGCGAAGCCGCCGAGTATCGCGGCGGGAGACAGCAACGTCGGCCAGTGGGCCACGATCGAGATCAGTTCCGAGATCGTGATGCCGGCGACGATGCCGGCGCAGCCCCCGGTGACGCTGAGGAACACGGCTTCGACCAGGAACTGCAGCAGCACGTGCAGGCGCCGGGCGCCCACCGCCATGCGCAGCCCGATCTCGCGGGTCCGTTCGGTGACCGACACCAGCAGGATGTTCATGATGCCGATGCCTCCGACCACCAGCGAGATGGAGGCAACCGTCGCCAGCAGCAGGGCCATGACGCGGCTGCTGCCCGCGGCGGTCTGCTGGATCTGGCTCAGGTTGCGCACCGCGAAATCGTTGACGTCGCCGGGACGGATGTGGTGCCGGCGGACGAGTGTCGCCTTGACCTGGTCGAGCGCGCTGGGCACCAGCACCTGGCTGGCCGCCTGGACGTAGATCTGGTTGACGTAGCCGGTGAGGCGCGGCGTGATCGCATAGGGGTTGGCCGGCGGCGGAAAATAGGAGTTCGCCGAGCCGGCCGTCGGATTGGGCGCGGCCACGCCAAGGACTTTTCGTTCCGCCGTGGCGAACGGGATCATCACCAGGTCGTCCTGATCCTGGCCGAAGGAAGTCTGGCCCTTGGAGTCCAGAAGGCCGACCACGCGCAGCGGCACGCCCTTGACCAGGACCATGGCGCCCACGGGGTTCTCGACGTCGTTGAACAGCTGGCGGCGGACGGTCGCGCCGAGCAGCGCCACCATCGCCGCGCGATCCTGCTCGTCGGGCGTGAATGCCTGTCCCGCGGCGACCCGCCAGTTCGCCACGGACGGGTAGTCGGCGGAAACGCCCAGGATGCCGGTGCTCCAGTTCCTGCCGCCGTACTGGACCTGGCCCACCTGCCGGATCAGATAGGCCACCGTGCCGACGGCGGCATCCTCGTGCCGGATCGCCATGGCATCGGACACCGTGAGCGTCGACGCGCTGCCGAAGCCGGCGCGTACCCCGCCGGCGGTGACCGCGCCCGGCAGCACCACCAGCAGGTTCGTGCCCAGGCTCTCGATCTGTTTCTTCACCGCCTCGTTGGCGCCCTGGCCAACCGCCACCATCGCGATCAGGGCGGCCACGCCGATGAAGACGCCCAGCATGGTCAGCGCCGAGCGCAGCCGGTTGCGCCAGATCGCCTGCGCCGCCGCGGCGACGATCATCCGGGCAAAGCCGGTGCTCCATAGCGTGCCGCTCGCCGTGCTGCTCCGGGCGACGGCGGCGCGGGCAGGCACCGGGCCGGCGGGTTCGGCCGCTCCCGCCTCGCGATGCGTGGGCTGGTCGGAGACGATGCGGCCATCGCTCATCGTGATGACCCGGTCGGTGAAGCCGGCGATGTCCGCTTCGTGCGTCACCACCACGACGGTGACGCCGCGCTCGCGGTTGAGCGAACGCAGCGCCCGCATGATCTCGTGCGAGGTGCGCGTGTCGAGGTTGCCGGTCGGCTCGTCGGCCAGCAGCAGGCCAGGCTCGTTGACCAACGCCCGCGCGATCGCCACCCGCTGCTGCTGGCCGCCCGACAATTGGCCGGGACTGCTGCGCTCCCGCTCGCCCAGGCCAAGGTCCTGCAGTATCCGCCGCGCGCGGGCCACGCGCTCGGCGTGCCTCGCCGACCCCGCGCCGGCGTAGAACAGCGGCAGGGCGACGTTCTCCACCGCGCTGGTGCGCGGCAGCAGGTTGAAGCTCTGGAACACGAAGCCGATGCGGTCGCCGCGGATCTGCGCGAGCGCCGGTTCGTCGAGCCCGGCGACGTCGACGCCTTCGAACAGATACCGCCCGCTGTTCGGCTGGTCCAGGCAGCCGAGCAGGTTCATCAACGTCGACTTGCCCGAGCCCGAAGCCCCCACGATGGCGATGAATTCGCCACGGTCGATGTTCAGGGAGATGTCGTCCAGCGCGCGCACCTCGGTGTCGCCCGCGCGATAGATGCGGCTGGCGTGCTGCACGGCGATGACGGATTCGGACATGGTCGTGGGCGCGTCCATCAGTGGCTGAAACGCAGCGGCGTGCCGGCAGCGGCAGGGGCGCGCCCGCGCTGCTCGCCGACGATGACCGCGTCGCCCGGCTTGAGCTCGTCGCCCAGGATCTCGGTGAAGCTGTCGTCGTCGAGACCGGGCACGACCTGGACGGGTACGGGACGCCCATCGGCCAGCTTCCATACGCGCTGGCGCTTTCCCGCATCGGGCCCTTCGGCAGGGGCCGATGGCGGCAGGCCGCCGGGCACGAAGCGCAGTGCCTGGTCGGGGACGCGCAGCACGTGCGCCCGCGCATCGGTGATGATGCGTGCCGTCGCCGTCATGCCGGGCTTGAGCAGCAGCGCGGAGTTGTCGACGCCGAGCACCACATCGTAGGTGACGACGTTCTGCACGGTTTGCGGTGCCTGGCGCACCTGCACCACCGAAGCCGCGAACGTCCGGTCCGGATAACTTTCCACGCTGAAGCTGGCCTTGCTGCCTTCCCTGACCGAGCCGATGTCGCTTTCGCTGACATTGGTATCCACCTGCATCCGCGTCAGGTCGGTCGCGATCAGGAACAGCGTCGGCGTCTGGAAGCTCGCCGCCACGGTCTGGCCGATGGTGACGTTGCGGGAAACCACCGTGCCGTCGACGGGAGAGCTGATGCTGGTGTAGCCGAGATTGATTTCGGCGTTGTGCAGCGACGCTTCGCGGGAGGCGATCGCCGCGCGGTCCAGCGAGACCTGCGCGTTGGCCGCGTCGAGCGCGCTGCGGGCAGCGTCGAGGGCATCCTGCGCGATGTAGCCGAGCTTCACGAGCCGCACGTCGCGCGTGTGGGTGACGCGCGCGTAGGCCTGCACGGCCTGGTCCTTGACCAGCTGCGCCCTGGCATTGGCCAGCTCGGCACGGGCCGCATCCACGACGGCCTGATACGGGCGGGGATCGATCTTCGCGCAGACCTGGCCTTTCCTCACCCGCGTGTTGAAGTCGCAATGGAGCTCCCGGATGACACCGGAGACATAGGAGCCGACGATGATGGTCAGCACCGGGTTGACGCTGCCGGTGGCGGTGACGACCCTGGTGACCGGACCCGTCGTGACGGGCGCGGTGACGTAACTCACGGCGGACGACGGCGCCCGCAGCATCCGGTACGCCACGACCCCGGCAGCCAGGGCGAACAGCGCGACGGCCGCCGCCACCAGCCAGCGGCGGCGATGCCCGGATGGCGTCGGGACGGGCAATGGCGTATTCGTCATCCCGCCTTGATCTGCCGGTTGGCTGGAGGAATCGCTGACCATGGCGCTGCCCGGTCTCCACGGCGATGGACGCAACTTTTTCCCTTTGGGCGCGGGACGTTGTTGATCTGCGTCAGTTGGCTGCCGTTCTTGTATCGAACTGGCCGTGAACGCGCCGGCAGGCCGCGCCGTGCCGGGGCCGCGGCATCCGCGGTGCGCTCATCGCATGGGCTGGCGCAGCGGAGACGGCGGCGCGAAGCCGGCCGGATTCGGCGGTGCAGCGACGGCCTCCCTGGATGCGGCGCCCGCCGCACCGTCGCCGGAGGCGTCGGCGCTCCTCGCCGTCTCCTCGACGATTTTCGCCAGCTGCTCGCCGGAAATCGTTTCGTCACGCAGCAGCACGTCGGCGGCGTTTTCGAGCGCGGCGCGTTCCCTGGCAAGGATGGTGCGCGCCTGCAGGAATGCGGTGTCGATCAGTTCGCGCACGGCCTTGTCGATGGCGGCGGCCGTCTGTTCGCCGTACGTGCGCGGCGCCCACGCGTCGGCCGGGGTGCCCAGCAGGGTCGGCGCGCCGTTGCCATAGCTGACCTGACCCAGCTCCGGCACCATGCCGTACTGCAGCACCATGCTGCGTGCGATCGCGGTCGCCTTGGCAAGGTCGTCGGCGGCACCGGTGGAAATCTCGCCGAGCGCCAGCGACTCGGCTGCCCGCCCGCCCAGCAGCGCGGTCATCTTGTCGGCCAGTTCGGCGCGCGACATCAGGAAGCGGTCTTCGGTGGGGCGTTGGATGGTGTAGCCGAGCGCGGTGACGCCGCGCGGGACGATCGACACCTTCTGCACCCTGGCGCCGGGCAGGGCGAGCGCGACCAGCGCGTGGCCCAGTTCGTGGTACGCCACGGCGCGGCGTTCCGCGGCATTCAACACCCGGCTCTTTTTCTCCAGCCCGGCGAGGATGCGCTCGATCGCCTCGGTCAGGTCGTGGCTCTGGACCGATTCGGCGCCGCGCCGCGTGGCCAGCAGGGCCGCCTCGTTGACCAGGTTGGCCAGGTCGGCGCCGGTAAAGCCGATGGTGAGCGCGGCGATGTCGTCCAGTACTACCGCCGGATCGAGCTTCACCTTGCGCGCATGGATGCCGAGTATCGCCAGGCGGCCGGACTTGTCCGGGCGGTCGACCAGGATCTGGCGATCGAAGCGCCCGGCCCTGAGCAGGGCCGGGTCGAGGATTTCCGGCCGGTTGGTGGCAGCCAGCAGGACCACGCCGCTGCTGGTGTCGAAACCGTCGAGTTCGGCCAACAGCTGGTTGAGCGTCTGCTCCTTTTCGTCCTGGCCGCCGCTGACCGGCGCGGCGCCGCGCGCGCGTCCCAGCGCGTCCAGCTCGTCGATGAAAATGATGCAAGGGGCATGCGCGCGTGCCTGCTCGAACAGGTCGCGTACGCGGGCGGCGCCGACGCCGACGAATAGCTCCACGAATTCCGAACCGCTGATGGAAAAGAACGGCACCCCTGCCTCGCCCGCGACGGCGCGCGCCAACAGGGTCTTGCCGGTGCCGGGCGGTCCGACCAGCAGGATGCCCTTGGGGATATGCGCGCCCAGCCGGCCGTAATCCCGCGGATTCCTGAGGAACAGGATGACTTCCTTCAGTTCCTCTTTTGCCTCGTCCACGCCGGCCACGTCGGCGAAGCTCGTGTTGATCGAGCGCTCCATGAAGATCCTGGCCTTGCTGCGCCCGATCGCCAGCATGCTGCGTTCGCCGCGGCCTTCCAGGACGCGTTGCGACATGAATATCCACAGCATGGCGATGCCGGCAAAGGGAATCATCCAGCGCAGGATGCTCTCGAGCAGGCCGGGCGGCGCTTCCTGATGGAAGTCCACCTTGGCGGCAGCCAGCTCCCGGGCCATGTCCGGAGCGACGCGCACCGTGCTGAAGTGGCGCGTCCGGCCGTTCTTGTCGGGCGTGCGGTAGCTCCCTTGCAGGGAGGTGTCCGTCACGGTGACGTCCGCGATCTGGCCTGCCTTGAGCGCGCTTTCGAACTGGCTGTAGGAGATGGCCTGGACCTGGTTGCGCGTGGCGACATGGTTCCCGACGACGATGGCCGCCGCCGCCATCAGCAGCGCGTACCAGATCCAATTGTTGTTGGGCAATGGGGTTTTCGTTGCCATGGTCATGGCGCCGGGTGCAAGGGCGGATGCGGTCGCGGCGGCGGATGGCGATGGCGGCCGCCGCTAGATGCGCAGTTCGTGTTCCCGTGTCTGCTCGTCGGTGATGGCCGCATTCATCTCGTGCAGGAGCACGCCCAGGGCCAGGTAGATATCGTCCGCCGTCACCATGCCGGCCAGTACGCCGTGCGCGTCGACCACCGGCAATCGACGGATCGCCTTCGTGCGCATGACGGAGATGATCTCGAGCAAGTGGTGGTCCTCTCCGCAGGTCAATGCGGGGGAAGTCATGATGTCGCCGACGGTGAGCGAGGCTGCCGGAATGCCGGCGGCGACCACGCTCAGCACGATGTCCCGGTCGGTCACGATGCCGACCGGGATGCGTTCGCCGTCGGGTTGTTTGATGACCACCAGCGCGCCCGCATGGCTCTTGCGCATGAGTCTGGCTGCGTCGGTGACCGATGCGCTTGCATGGATGCAAACGACGTCGAGGGTGCAAATATCGGATGCGCGCATGTCTGCCTGCTCCCTTGTCGATCCGTCGGCGGCCTGTTTGCGATGGCGCCGCGGGACGGCTGTCTAGAACCGCTCCACAAACTCGGCCGAGGCGTCCATCGACACGGCGGCGTCGGCCGCGAACGTCCGGATCCGATGGGCAGCGCCGGCGTCCGCGACCTCCACTTCGAGGTTGCAGACGGCCGGCGTCGCGCCCGGGGCGTCGACGGCGTTTTCCGATGCGCCGCGATCCCACCAGGCATCGGGCACGGGGACTGCTTCGATGCGTTCGACCCCGCTCATGCCGTGCAGCATGTTCATGAGCGTTTCGGCGCGTACTTCATCGCCGACCAGTCGGATTCTCACGGTGTTCATGGCGTCACGCACGCAGTGGATGGGCAGGGGCTTATTTGGTGGCCAGCGGCAGGCACGGGTATTGACGGAGATCAAATTGGCCGAGGTAGCCGGCGTCGCGTGGGTTCGGCGTTGACCTGGATCAACATCGTCGACGGCCAGGCTCCTAGGCTGGCATTTCGTCGTGCCACCAAACCCACGTGATTGGAGGAGACTTCCATGCCGAGCCAGAAGAGCAAGAGCGAGCACGGGCATGTCGCGAAGGTCATCGAGATCAGCGCGGCATCCGGGAAGGGCATCGAGGATGCGGTGCGTACGGGCCTGGCTGCCGTCGCCAAGACCATCGGGGAAATCCGGGGTGCCTGGGTGAGCGACATCAAGGCCTGTACGTCGCCTGCGGGCGAGGTAACCGAGTGGCGCGTCAATATGCGGGTCTCCTTCATCGTCAAGGACGATTGAACCGGGGCACCTGTCGTGGGAACCGGCGGCGAGTTGCCGTGAAGTCGCGTCGTGCCATCGTGGCCGCCAGAAGCGGTCGGCGTCATGCCCGACGGCATCGCGCACCGGCCAGTGCGGTATGCATCGCCGTTGGGGCCAGGTCGAAACCGGTGACGCGACCGGCCGGCGCTACCAGCGGCCGGCCTTGATGCCGAGGCGATACGAGAGCTGGTTCACGGCGATATCGCCCACGAAACTCATGACGGCGATGGCTGCCACGTCGATCGCGCCGAGACCGGCGCAGGCTCCGGTCAATGCCAGTGCGCCGGCCACGAAGTCGAGTTGGTCGAAGGGTATCCAGGGTGCTCCCGGGCGGATGTGCAGCTTGCGCTTGGCGAGGCTCTTGAGTGCATCGCCAAGCATCGCGCCACCGCCCAGGCCGAGGCCGAGCAGCGGCCAATGCCGATAGTCGACCAGCGACCATGGCGCATGGATCCGGGATTGGACTGCGGCGGCCAGTACCCCCGCGGCGACTCCCGCCAGAAAGCCAAGCACGGTCTTGTGGCTGCCGAGAAGGCGCTCGTGGATGGGGCGGTTCCAGCCGTGCCAGTACCGGACGAAGGGCGGTGCCATGTTCGCGCAGTAGGCGGGGAGCATGAAGTAGGCGAGCTGCAGCAGACGTGTCCACAAGTCACTCATGAAACGGCACTCCCGGCCTGTTCGCCGTGTTCGCCCGCGGCGGAAGCCTGCGCGAAGGGGCGTCGCCAACGGGGCGCAATGAACCCTCGCGTGGCCGTCTGGAGCCGCAGCAGGCAAGTGATCACTTCGGTCGTCGCCGCTGCCGTGTCAGGGCGAATGGCTGCGCGGCAGAGGGTATCCGCATGCGCCCTGTCCGCGCAGCCATGGTCAGTCGGCCGCGGCTCGATCCTTCGCGCTGCCGCACGGGTTCATCGTGAGCCTGCGCGGGTGCGACCCGATTGACCGGAGTCAACCAGGCCGCGATGTGGTTTCCACTTGATCGCGGTCAATACCGCGCCTGCGGGCGTGCACATACTGCGGCGGACGGTACGGAAGGCACGGACATGGGCAGGCTGGAAAGCAAGGCGGCTGGCGGCGCGTGGGGCATCGGGGCGACCTGCGCGGCTCGACGGGCAGAGGCGGGCGCACTGGCGGCGGCCAACCCGTGGAGCATGTCCTTCCGCGTCAGGCATGCGGTTGCACCACGGCGCGCCGCCGATGGCCGCAGCGGCAACATGCCAGCATGCCGTCGTCGCTCTGCGGCGTGGCCGGCGCGACCGGTTCGGCGCCTTGTCGCGGCTGCCGCGAGCGGCGCGTCGCATCCGCCCGGCCATCTGGCGGGCCGCACGACCTTGCCACTGACGAACCAGGATCCATGACCGGCCGCGAACCGGCCATGGGTGGTGGCGATGCCCGCCACCGGGTGCAATCCAACCGAGGAGCCAGCCATGTTCAAGCACATCCTTCTTCCCACCGACGGTTCCGAGCTCTCGTTGCGCGCGGTCAAGCTCGGCCTCGAACTGGCGCAGACGTGCAAGGCGAAGGTCTATGCGCTGCACGTGGTGCCGCCGTTCCACACCATCGCCTACATGGCCGAGATGGTGACGGCCACCGAAGCAACGTACACGCAAGACGCCGTTGCGCGTGCCGAGCGTTACCTGGCCGATGCGCAGCAGCTGGCCAAGGCGGCCGGCGTCGAATGCGGCAGCAGCTATCTCTTCAACGACCATCCGCACGAGGCGATCGTGCAGACCTCGCGGACCCAGCATTGCGACCTGGTGGTCATGGCCTCGCACGGATGGCGCGGCGTGACCCGCTTGCTGCTCGGCAGCGAGACCCACAAGACCCTGCTGGAAAGCGAGATCCCGGTATTGGTGTGCCGCTGAACGCCGGGCGCCGGCGAACCGCGGATTGAAGGGGCACGGCCGGCTCCGGCGAGGGTCGGCCGGTCGCTGCCTGCCTGGCCAAGCCTCACTCCCCTTGCATCACGAACATATCCGCCGCCATCGCGGTGGTGGCCAGCCAGCCGAACGGTTTCAGCGGCCACGCCGTGGTGAATTCAGCCATGACCTGGCGCTGCCAGCCCATCGGCGTCCGCGCGGCCATCAGCGATACGGCGGCCAGGCCGTGGGTCACGGCGCCCCGGTAGCGCGCTTTTGCCGGGCCGAGCGGGGTGAGGTTGAGTGCGCTGCCGAACAGGGCGGAACCGATCAGCACGCTGCCGAAGTAGCGGTAATCTCCACGCTTGTTGGCCGCGGGCCATAGGTCAATGGCGGGTTGCGGAACCCGGTCGCTTTTTCCCCGGCCCTGTAGCGGGCGGGATTTTCGAGTCGCCGACAGTATTGGCGTGACCGGATCGTCCGCGCCACGGAACGCCCGCAAGAACGGGCAGGGTCCACTTCCTGCCCCCAACGTCCCGACTCCTGTCGTGCGAACCCGGGTTGCAAGTTCATGCGAAGGGACCCGTGTCGGCATGCCCGGGGTGCCGGCGGAGCCGAACGCGGCATGGCGCCACGCTTCACTGCGGCGCGGTGACGAGTGCGCCGAGTGGCAAGGCTGCCGCCGCCAAAGTGATTTCACGCACGTACTACCAATGGAGGCCTTTTTCGGCGCAAGGGGTGGGAGTAGTTTGCGCTGAGGGGAATTGCAGCGGCCATCCGGAGGGGAGACAACATGCATAACCATGCAGGGGTGAATGTGGTGCTTTTGCGCGCGGTGCGCGCGGCGCTGGCCGCCGCGGCGCTGGTCGCGTGCGCGGTGCAGGCGCAGGACGCGGGGGCGTCGGACAGCGGACAGGCTCCGGCCAGCCAGGCGACCACGGCACAGGGGCGCAACAGCGAGACCAAGGCCAAGTCGACCACCACCCTGCAGGAAGTGGTGGTGACCGGCACGCACCGGGCCGGCCTGTCGCCGACCGAATCCATTTCGCCGATCGACGCGTTCAGCGGCAGCCAGATCGCGAACCAGCCGTCGGCGGATCTCACCGACGCGCTGACCAATATCGTGCCGTCGCTGACCACCCAGCGCTTCCCGATCGCCGACGGCACGGCCTTCGTGCGGCCGGTGTCGCTGCGCAACCTGTCGCCCGACCAGACTCTGGTGCTGGTGGATGGCGTGCGCTTCCACCGTTCGGCGCTGGTCAACCTGCAGATCGACCCGCTCGGCACCTTCAACCAGGGTGCGCAGGCGGTCGACTTCTCGGTGTTCCCGTCCAACGCGGTCGAGCGGGTGGAGGTGCTGCGCGACGGCGCCTCGGTGCTGTACGGCTCGGACGCGATCGCCGGCGTGGTCAACGTGATCCTGAAGAAGGCACCCAAGGGCGTGACGGTCAGTGCGGAGCTGGGCAAGTACGGCAAGGGCGACGGCTCGCTGCGACGGTACGATGCCGATGCGGGCTTTCCGCTGGGCACCGACGGCTTCGTGCACGTGAGCGCCGAGCGCGAGACGACCGACCCCACCTCGCGCGGCGTGCCGCAGGGCGGCGCGGCCGCGGTGGCGGCGGTGGTGGGCGCGAACCTGGTGCCGTACGACGGCCTCGGCCAGCGCTGGGGCGACCCGCAGACCAAGACGAACAAGCTGTTCGTCAACGCCGGCCTGCCGCTGGCCGGCGACGTGCAGTTGTACGGCTACGGCAACTTCATGGAAAAGAAGGTGCTGTCCAGCTTCTTCTACCGCAGCCCGGTGCTGCCGGCGCAGTACGGCATCAGCGGCCGCTCCACCCTGGTCAGCTATGCCAACGGCACCCTGACGCCCGCGGATGCGCCGCAGTCGCTGGTGGACAGCATCGTGGCCGGCGGCGGCAACCCGGCGAATTACCTGACGGCCAATGCCGCCAGCCCGAGCGGCTGGATGCTGCTCAATCCGATCTACACGCAGTTCCCCGGCGGCTACAGTCCGCTGTTCGGCGCCGACATCGCCGATCACCAGCTGGTCGGCGGCGTGCGTGGCGGCGGCCAGGGCAACCTGCAGTGGGACGTGCATTACCGCAACGGCAGCAACGAGGTCGACTACCGCCTGCAGGGTTCGATCAACCCGAGCCTGGGCAGCCTTTCGCCGACCAGCTTCCGCCCCGGCAAGCTGACCCAGCGCGAGCAGGGCGCCGGTGCGGATTTCGTCCGTTCGTTCGACAACTCGCCGCTCACGCTCGCCTTCGGCGCGCAGTGGCGCCAGGAAACCTACATCATCCACCAGGGCGACCCCGGCTCGACCGAGGTGGGGCCGACCGCTTCGGTGTTCGGCGTGGGCTCGGACGCGTTCCAGGGCTTTCCGGCCAACGCGGCAGGGCGCTTCACGCAGAACAGCGATTCGGCCTATGTCGACGCCGAGACGAATCTGACCGACAAGTGGTCGGGCGCCGCGGCGGTGCGCTACGAGCATGCGAACGGCTACGGTTCCAAGGTGGTGTACAAGCTCTCCAGCCGCTACGCGTTCACCGATGCGTTCGCGCTGCGCGGCACGTTCAACACCGGCTTCCGCACGCCGACCCCGGGCCAGGCGAACACGCTCAACGTCACCACCACGGCGAACGCCCAGGGTGGCCTGATCCCCAGCGGCACCTATCCGGTGAACAACCCGGTGGCGCGCGCGCTCGGTTCGACGCCGCTGCAGACCGAAACATCGAGGAGCCTGTCGGTGGGCGCGGTGTGGACGCCGACCGACAGCATCACGACGAGCCTGGATTACTACCGGATCCGGATCGCCAACCGCATCGGCCTGGTCAGCAAGACCGTGACCCAGGCCACCGTCGACCAGCTCGCCGCCGAAGGCTACCCGAATGCGCAGCTGCTGCTCGGCAGTGACGCCAGCTACTTCGGCAATGCGTTCGACTCCCATGTCAAAGGCATTGATTTCGTGGTCGACACGCGACACCAGCTGGGCAATGGCACGCTCAACGTCGACTTCCGCTACAACCGCAACAAGCAGGACGTGGTCAAGGTCAGGCCGAACACGCTCAACGACGATTTCGTGTACGACCTCGAACACCAGGTGCCGAAGAGCCGCGCGGTGCTCAGCTTCGACTACGGCTTGAGCCAGTTCGACTTCATCGCGCGGGTCAACCGCTACGGCGGCTGGAGCACCACGGTCGGCCTGTTCGGCAGCAACAACCCGCCGGAAGACGTGGACCACTACAGCGGCAAGACGCTGCTGGACCTGGAGGCGCGCTATAAGTTCAACGACACCTTCTCGGTGGCCGTCGGCGGCAACAACGTGTTCGATACCTACCCCGGCAAGGAACAGAACGCCACGCTGCAGTACCTGGGCGTCAAGTACGCGCTCACCTCGCCGTTCGGTTTCAACGGCGCCTTCTGGTATGCGCGGGTGACGGCCAGCTTCTGACCGGCAGTCGCCATGCCGCCTCCCCGGCGCACCCGGGGAGGCGGCATGACGGATCGGGAACGAACAGGGTGGCAGCCGCTGCCACGAGTTGTTCGTGCCAATTGCCCGCGTTCGGGCAGGGGACGACTACACCCCGTAGTAGCTGCGGTACCAGCTGACGAAATTGGCGATGCCGGTGCCGATGGGAACCTTCGGCGCGTAGCCGACCGCGCGGATCAGTTCCGACACGTCCGCCTCGGTGTCGGGGACGTCGCCGGCCTGCATGGGCAGCATCTCCATCTGCGCCTTGTGCCCCAGGCACCGTTCCAGCACCGCGATGTAGCGCATCAGCTCCACCGTTTCCGCATTGCCGATGTTGTACAGCCGGTACGGCGCCACGCCGCTGCTGGCCGGGTCGGGAGCGTTGCCGTTCCACTGGCTGTCCCGGGTCGACAGCGTGTCCAGCGTGCGGATCACGCCTTCGACGATGTCGTCCACGTAGGTGAAGCTGCGCTTGTGCCGGCCATGGTTGAACACCTTGATCGGCTCGCCGGCCAGGATCGCCCGGGTGAACAGGAACAGCGCCATGTCCGGGCGCCCCCACGGCCCGTAGACCGTGAAGAAACGCAGGCCGGTGCACGGCAGGCCGTACAGGTGCGCGTAGCTGTGCGCCATCTGCTCGTTGGCCTTCTTGGTGGCGGCGTAGAGGGTCAGCGGATGCTCGGTGGGCTGATGTTCCGAGAACGGCATGGCGGTGTCGGCGCCATACACCGAGCTGGTGGAAGCGAATACCAGATGCTCCACCTCATGCCGGCGACAGCCTTCCAGCACGTGCAGGAAACCGGTGACGTTGCTGGCCACGTAGGCGTGCGGGTTCTCCGCCGCATAGCGCACGCCGGCCTGCGCCGCGAGGTTGATTACGCGCTGCGGCCTGTGCGTGGCGAAGGCGGTTTCCATCGCGGCGCGATCGGCAAGATCGGCATGCACATGCGTATAGCCGGGATGCGCGATGAAGCGCGCCAGCCGCGCCTTCTTCAGATTGACGTCGTAGTAGTCGTTGAGGTTGTCCAGGCCGATGACCTCGTCGCCGCGTTCGAGCAACCGCAAGGCGACGTGCGAGCCGATGAAGCCGGCGGTGCCGGTGACCAGTACTTTCATGGCATGCAGTCCCGCTCAGAGGCGGCCGTCGACCGCTTCGCGCGGCAGCAGGCATTTCACGTCGTACAGCACCGAGGCGGGCTTGCCGAATGCGCGGATGCCGGTCGGACCCATGCCGACGAACTGCTGGTGGCCAACCGCGATGATCACCGCGTCGTAGCTGCCGGCCTGCGGCTCGGCGAGGGGCGTGATGGCGTACTCGTGCTGGGCTTCGGCGGCGTTGACCCACGGATCGTGGACGTCGACCTGGGCGTTGTAGCCGCGCAGTGCCAGCACGATGTCGACCACGCGGGTATTGCGCAGGTCCGGGCAGTTCTCCTTGAACGCCAGGCCCAGGATCAGCACGCGCGCCTGCACCGGGTTGATGCCCTTGCATACCATCAGCTTGATCACTTCGCCGGCAATGTACGGGCCCATGCCGTCGTTGGTGCGGCGGCCGGCGAGGATCACGTCGGAATGATGACCCACCTCCTGCGCCTTGTGGGTGAGGTAGTACGGGTCCACGCTGATGCAGTGGCCACCGACCAGGCCCGGGCGAAATGGCAGGAAGTTCCACTTGGTGCCGGCCGCCTCGAGCACTTCCAGCGTGTCGATGCCGAGCTTGTTGAACAGCATGGCCAGGTCGTTGACCAGCGCGATGTTCAGGTCGCGCTGGGTGTTCTCGATCACCTTGGCCGCCTCGGCCACCTTCAGCGAACTGGCCTTGTAGGTGCCGGCGGTGATCACCGAGCCGTACAGGCGGTCGACGAAGTCGGCCGTCTCCGGCGTGGAGCCCGAGGTGACCTTGCGGATGCCGGTGACGCGATGCTCCTTGTCGCCCGGGTTGATGCGCTCGGGGCTGTAGCCGGCGAAGAAATCGCGGTTGTAGACCAGGCCGGAGCCCTGCTCCAGGATCGGCACGCACACCTCTTCCGTGCAACCGGGATACACGGTCGATTCGTACACCACCACGTCGCCGGGCTTGAGCACCCTGGCCAGGGTTTCGCTGGCCTTGATCAGCGGCGTCAGGTCCGGGCGCTTGGCCAGGTCGATCGGCGTGGGCACGGTGACGATGTAGGTGTCGCGGTCGCGCAGATCATCCAGCTTGGCGGTGAAGCGCAGCCGCGTGGCGGCGGCCAGCTCCGCCGCATCGACTTCCAGCGTCTTGTCGCGGCCGGAAGCCAGCTCGTCGATGCGGGCCTGGTTGATGTCGAAGCCGACGGTGTCGTAGTGCTTGCCGAACTCCACGGCGAGCGGCAGGCCGACGTAGCCCAGGCCCACGATGGCGAGTTTGGTGTTCTCCATGTTCCGCATTCGGTCACCTCGGGTGCTCTGAGTGGACAACCTGATGTGCGTGCCGCTCCGGCAGCCGCAGACTGCGGCCGGTCGCGTCCGTGTGTCAACGTTCGGGCGGGCCGCCCATTGCCTGGCAGGCAATGGGCTTCTGCGCCGCATGCCCATGGCCCACGGCTGACGAATCAAGGCGAATTTCGGTCGGGCAACGCTGGTTCCGAAACTTTTGTCCCCAGGCAATTCCGGATTCACGCATCGTCATGTCCACTCCCAGGGGCATTCTGCGCACATGGCGTGCGTCGACATTTCGACGGGGATTCGCGTCGTGCTTGCGCCGGCATCCTGCCGACTATGCCAAGGTGGAGCGTGCACGAATCGTGCACGCCGGTGCGCTGCCGATGCCCAATTGCCTTGCCCGGAGACGCAAGCAGGCCCAACGGGTGCCCGCGGCGCGCCATCGCCGACCGCGCCATGCGGTGCTGCATCCGGCTGCTGCCCAGACACGGGGCTGCTGCCCGCGGCGGGAGGCGGGGTGTGACGTGTCAGCTTCAGCAGCTGCTGCTGGATCAGGCCTGGGCGGAGGTGGGCTGGCAGATCGGCGTGGTCAACAACGCACAGGCGATGCCGAGCAGGGGAAATACGCCGATGATGGTGACGATCAGCCATTCGGGGGGCGCTGACCGTGCCGAACAATTCGCTCAGGTCGATTTCGTCGTCGCGCGGCACGGGGCCCTTGTTGATGGGCGTGGGAATATTCGAATCGCCAGGATGGAAGTCAGAGATGGGGTTCCCAGCTGCTGACACTCTGCGTGATTATCTCGTGAACATGTTCGAATACGCTGCGCTGCTGGCGATAGGGGTCGGGAATATCATTTCCATGCAGCCATTTGTCGAGCAGGTGAACCCTGCCGCGAACTTCGGGGGCGAGCCGAATCATCGCGGCGACATGATTCTTTTCCATGCCCAGCACCAGATCGGATTGGTGCAGGATGGCAGGCGTCAGCTGATGCGCCCGGTGCATCGTGCCGTCAATGCCGTCTTCGGCAAGCAGTTGCAGGGCAGTCGCATCCATCGGGCTGCCGACGAGCGCGCCGAGCCCCGCGCTGCCGAATTCGATGCCGCGCTGCGCCATGCGCTGTCGAAACAGGTATTCGGCCATTGGGCTGCGGCAGATGTTGCCCACGCAGACGATCAGTATCCGTTTGTACACGGTGCCGACTTGCTCCCGGGGTCCAGGCCAGCACGCGTCGATCAAGGACGCTGGAAATAGCGGAGCCGGCCCTCTGTCTGTTTTTTGGCGAAGGCCTCTATAGCAGGTGTCAAAGGCATTTCTGCCGGCACCAGGCCATGTAATTCGTGAAAATCAAGTCAATAAACAAACCATGAGCATGGTTGCTTGTCCTGTTTCAATCATACCGTTGCTCCGGTCTCCGAGGTTTATCGGGCGTCGTGGAAATGCCGGAAGTCATCCGTGCCGGGCTGGAATGCGGTCATGAATCATTGCACGTTCGAATTGCCTGACAGTGAACCTTGACCAAACGGTTCCATTCCGTCATCGCGAGTCGTGCAGATATGGATGTGAATGCGATTTTCACGCCAGTTTGTCTTGGCCGTGAAGTTCTCCGGGTGAATGTGGGCCGGGGTCCGCGTTTTCGTTCGGATTGGCGCTGCCATGCGGGAGTCGATCCGGTCGGTGGGGGTGGCCGCACGCCTCATGAAAATTTTTGCGCATCGTGAACGCAGCATCCAGGCGCGCACCGTCGGCAAGCACGCCACGTGCCCGAGTCGTCGGCGCGGATACCGGACGCCGTTGCCGCCGGGCCGGCGCCGTCGGTCCACCGGCGCGGCGGTTGCCGGCGCGACATCCGGGGCAGGTGCGGGCTTTTGCAGTCCATGAAGGAGTACCGTTCATGAGCCACAGCGTCCTCGTCACCGGTGGTGCCGGCTACATCGGCAGCCATGTCGTGCAGCAGCTGGTCGCACGTGGCGAGCGCGTCGTCGTCGTCGACAATCTGAGTACCGGGTTTCGCGACGCGGTGCGGGGCGCCGAGTTGGTGGTCGGCAATGTCGGTGATCGCGCCCTGGTGGCCCGCGTGCTGGGCAGGCATCGGGTCGATGCGGTGCTGCATTTCGCCGCGCATACGGTGGTGCCCGAATCGCTGGGCGACCCGCTCAAGTATTACGGCAACAACACCTGCAACACGCAAAGCCTGCTCGCCTGCTGCGCGGAAGCCGGCGTGGGCAACTTCATTTTTTCCTCCACCGCGGCGGTCTATGGCGTCACCGAGAACGGCATGGCCGACGAGGACACGCCCACCCGACCGATCAACCCGTACGGCGCGTCCAAGCTGATGTCCGAGACCATGCTGCGCGATCTTTGCGCCACCGGGGCCATGCGCCACGCCACGTTGCGCTACTTCAACGTGGCCGGCTGCGATCCGCAGGGCCGCATCGGGCATTCGACGCCGAACTCGACGCTGCTGATCAAGGTGGCCTGCGAGCATGCGGTCGGCAAGCGCGCCAGCGTGTCGATCTTCGGCAGCGACTACGACACGCCGGACGGCACCGGCATCCGCGACTACATCCACGTCGAGGACCTGGCCGCGGCCCACCTGCAGGCACTCGACCACCTGCGCGATGGCGGCGAATCACTGACCCTCAATTGCGGCTACGGCCACGGCTACAGCGTGCGCGAAGTCATCGACGCCGTGCAACGCGTCGACGGCCACCCGTTGACGGTGATCGAGCGGCCGCGCCGCGCCGGCGATACGCCGATGCTGGTGGCGCGCAGCGACCGGCTCAAGCAGCGGCTCGATTGGCGACCCCGTTACGACGACCTGGATGTCATCGTGCGCACGGCGCTGCTCTGGGAACGGAAGCTAGCCCGCAAGCCCGTGACCCTGGCTTCGGGGGCGTGAATCTCGGGAAGAAGGCCCCTTTCTCGCTCCTCTTCACTCGCTTCTCGCCTTACTCCACGGCGACCGACTTGGCCAGGCTGCGCGGCTGGTCGACGTCGGTGCCGCGCAGCATGGCGACGTGGTAGGCCAGCAGCTGCGGCGGCACGGCGAACACGCCTGGGGCGATGAAGCTGCCGCCGGGCAGCGGGTCGGCAGGTACAGCGCCTCCATCTCGCGCACCTTGCCCTTGGCGCGCACGCGACGGATCGTGCCGCGGTCGAGCACGGCCACGCCGGAGGAGTCGTAGCCGCGGTATTCGAGCGCCTTCAGGCCGGCGATCAGCAGCGGGGCGACGTCACGCTGAGATACGGCAGCAACAATTCCGCGCATCGGGCGGTTTCCCTGGAGTGGGGGGCGTGCACGATCACGCAGGGACGACCTGACCGCCACTTTTGCGTTCATGGCAAAAATCGGCTCGATCGGCCGTGCGGCGCAGCCGGTCCGGCAGGTCGATGCGGGCGATCGGACCCCAGGGCGATGGAACGCGCTCTCGCAGCAGGCGCCGGCATGAAGGCCTGCCTCGTGGCGATGCCGCCCGGTATGTGGCCGTCCACTTCGGGAGGCTTTCATGCCGCCGGATGCATGCACAGGCAGTGATTGGTCGCGCCGTGGCGCCGGTCGCGCGGACTTTACTTGCCCAAGGTCGCGAACATTCCCACCGCCGCTGCCCCCATCGCCGCCGTGGCCAGCCAACCGAACAGTTTCAACGGCCAGGGTATGGTGAATTCGCCCATGACCTTGCGATGCGAACCCATCAGCATCATCGCGACCATCAGCGGCACGGCGGCCACGCCGTTGATCACCGCGCTCCAGTACAGCGCCTTGATCGGATCGAGCGGGGTGAGGTTGAGTGCGGTGCCGAGCAGGGCGGAACCGATCAGCACACCGTAGAAGAAACGGGCTTCGTGCGGCTTGTGTTCGAGTCCGCTGCGCTGACCGAACGCGCCGGCGGCGGCATAGGCGGTGGCGCCGGCCAGCACCGGCACGGCGAGCAGGCCGGTGCCGATGATGCCGGCGGCGAACAGCGCGAAGGCCAGCTCGCCGGCCAGCGGCCGCAGCGCTTCGGCGGCCTGGGCCGAGGTCTGGATGTCGGTCTTGCCGTGTGCGTGCAGCACCACGGCGGCGGTGAGGATGATGAAGAACGCGATCAGGTTGGAGAAGATCATTCCCACCGTGGTGTCGATGCCGATCCGGCGCAGGGCACTCGGCGCCTGTTGCGGCGCGTCCTGCAGCGGCTTGCGCCGCTTGCTCGACTCGATTTCCTCCACTTCCTCGGAAGCCTGCCAGCAGAACAGGTATGGGCTGATGGTGGTGCCGAGCACGGCCACCAGGCCCACGGCGTAGGACGCGTTCCAGCTGACCGGCGGCAGCACGATGCTGCGCAGCACCGCGCGCCATGGCACCGGGATCACCAGCATGGTGGCCACGTAGGCGAACAAGCTGAGCGTGAGCAGCTTGAGGATCGGCGCGTAGCGGGTGAACGGAATGAACACCTGCAGCAGCAGCGACAGCACGGCGAAAAGCGCGGCGTAGAGCAGCGCCGGACCGCCGATCAGCAGCTTCAGCGCGGCGCCCATGGCGCCGATGTCCGCCGCCAGATTGATCACGTTGGCGACCACGATCGGCCCCAGCAGCGCATACACCAGCTTGTGCGGATAGTGCAGGCGCATGCCGTCCATCAGGCCGTGGCCGGTGACCCGGCCGATGCCGGCGCTGATCGCCTGGATCGCGATCATCAGCGGCATGGTCAGGAACGCGCACCACAGCATGCCGTAGCCGAACGCCGCGCCTACCTGCGAATAGGTGGCGATGCCGCTGGGGTCGTCGTCGGCGGCGCCGGTAATCAGGCCGGCGCCGAGATTCTTCCAGGGTGGGGCTTCCCGGCCGCCGTCTTCGGTGTTTTTGCGGGTGGCCATGCTGCTGTTCCGCTGTGTGACCCCGCCGGGAGCCATGGCAGACGTACACCCGGATGATGCAGCAATTCCGCCGCCCGCGTGTGACGAGGTGTCGCAGCGAAATTCACGCTCCGGGGTGTACACAATGCGCCGAACCGCATTCACGGGGGTGCACGACCATGACTACCGACGCCGCCATCCGCCCGCCGCTCGACCCCGGCCAGTTGCGCGGCATCGACGCCTGGTGGCGGGCCGCGAATTACCTCTCGGTCGGGCAGATCTACCTGCGCGCCAATCCGCTGCTGAAGGAACCGCTGGCGCTGGCCCACATCAAGCACATGCTGCTCGGTCACTGGGGCACCACGCCGGGGCAGAACTTCATCTATGCGCACCTGAACCGGGCGATCCGCCAGTACGACCTGGACATGGTCTACCTCTCCGGTCCCGGCCACGGCGGCCCCGCGGTGGTGGCGAACGCCTATCTGGACGGCACCTACAGCGAGGTCTACCCGGACATCAGCCAGGACGAGGCGGGACTGCAGCGGTTGTTCAAGCAGTTCTCGTTTCCCGGCGGCATCCCCAGCCACGCCTCGCCGGAATGTCCCGGTTCGCTGCACGAGGGCGGCGAACTCGGCTACTCGCTGAGCCACGCGTTCGGCGCGGTGCTCGACAACCCGGGGCTGATCGCCGCCTGCGTGGTCGGCGACGGCGAGGCCGAGACCGGGCCGCTGGCCACAGCCTGGCATTCGAACAAGTTCCTTGACCCGGTGGGCGACGGCGCCGTGCTGCCGATCCTGCACCTGAACGGCTACAAGATCGCCAACCCCACGGTGCTGGCGCGGATCGGCCGCGACGAGCTGGAACAGCTGCTGCGCGGCTACGGCTGGACGCCGTATTTCGTGTCGGGCAGCGAACCCATGGCGATGCACCAGGCGATGGCGGCGGTGCTGGATGCGGTGGTGGCGCAGATCCGCCAGATCCAGCGCGGCGCGCGCGAGCAGGGGGTTGCCGCGCGGCCGCGCTGGCCGATGATCGTGCTCGATTCGCCCAAGGGCTGGACCGGGCCGAAGGGGGTGGACGGCAAACCGAACGAGGGCACCTTCCGCTCCCACCAGGTGCCGCTGTCGGTCTCCGCCAGCAGCCCACCGGAGCACCTGCAGCAGCTGGAGGCGTGGCTGCGCAGCTACCGGCCGGAAGAGCTGTTCGATGCGCACGGCCGGCTGCGGCCGGAGCTGGCCGCCCTCGCGCCCGCCGGCCCGCGCCGGATGAGCGCGAACCCGCACAGCAACGGCGGCCTGCTGTTGCGCGACCTGCGCTTGCCGGATTTCCGCCACTATGCGGTCGCGGTGCCGCAGCCCGGCGTGGGCGGCATCGGCGACACGCGCGTGCTGGGGCCGTTCCTGCGTGACGTGATCCGCTCGAACGAGTCGTCGCGCAACTTCCGCGTGTTCGGTCCGGATGAGACGATATCGAACGGCCTCGGCGCGGTGTTCGAGGCCACCAACCGCCAGTGGCAGGCCGCACTGAAGCCGAACGACGAATTTCTCGCGGCGCAGGGCCGGGTGGTCGAGATGCTCAGCGAGCACCAGTGCGAAGGCTGGCTGGAAGGCTACCTGCTGACCGGGCGGCACGGCCTGTTCAACTGCTACGAGGCGTTCATCCACATCGTCGATTCGATGTTCAACCAGCACGCCAAGTGGCTGAAGATGACCGCGGCGATTCCGTGGCGGCGCCCGCTTGCCTCGCTGAACTACCTGCTGGCCTCGCACGTGTGGCGCCAGGACCACAACGGCTTCACCCACCAGGATCCCGGCTTCATCGACCACGTGGTCAACAAGAAGGCTGAGATCGTGCGGGTGTACCTGCCGCCGGACGCGAACTGCCTGCTGTCGGTGATCGACCACTGCCTGCGCAGCCGGCACTACGTCAACGTGGTGATTGCCGGCAAGCATCCGGCGCCGCAGTGGCTGGCGATGGACGCCGCGCAGCGGCACTGCAGCCTGGGCATCGGCATCTGGCCGTGGGCCAGCAGCGACCAGCACGGCGAGCCCGACGTGGTGATGGCCTGTGCCGGCGACGTGCCCACGCTGGAGACGCTGGCGGCGGTGTCGATCCTGCGCCGCTACCTGCCGGAGCTGAAAGTGCGCGTGGTCAACGTGGTCGACCTGATGAAGCTGCAGTCGCCCAGCGAGCATCCGCACGGCCTGGACGACGACGATTTCGACCAGCTGTTCACCCGCGACAAGCCGGTGATCTTCGCCTACCACGGCTACCCGAGCCTGATCCACCGGCTGACCTACCGGCGCGCCAACCACGACAACCTGCACGTGCACGGCTACAAGGAGGAGGGCACCATCACCACCGCGTTCGACATGACCGTGCTGAACGCGCTGGACCGCTTCCACCTGGTGATCAACGTGATCAACCGCGTGCCGCAGGCGGGCGAGCGTGGCGTCTATCTCAAGCAGAAGCTGCTGGACAAGCTGATCGAGCACAAGCAGTACATCGACGAGAACGGCGAGGACCTGCCGGAAATCCGCCACTGGACGTGGGGCGCCGAGGACGCCGGCGTGCTCCCGTAGGAGCCCGCTGGCGGGAAATTCGAGTCGAGCTGCCGTTCAGCGGTGAACGAGCGTCGCCGCGGCCGTCGCGGCCACCCATTCCTCGTTGGCGGCTTCCACCACCACCTTCACCCGGCTGGATGCACTGGAGATCACCGGCGCGTGGGCGGCGTTCGCGACCGGGTCGATCGCCACGCCGAGAAAACCCAGGCCGGCGCAGACGCGTTCGCGGATCAGCGCCTGGTGCTCGCCGATGCCGGCCGTGAAGACCAGCATGTCCAGCCCGTCCAGCGTGGCCGCCAGCGCGCCCGTTTCGCGCACGATGCTGCGCACGTACAGCGCCAGCGCCTCGCGCACCGGCTCTTCGTCTTCGCGCGGCAGCAGCTCGCGCGGGTCGGAGGACACCCCGGAGACGCCGAGCAGGCCGGATTCGTGGTACAGCATGCGCCCCACGCGCTCGAGCGACAGCTTGCCGATCTCCATCAGGTAGATCACCGCCCCGGGGTCCAGCGCGCCGCAGCGCGTGCCCATCATCAGCCCGTCCAGCGCCGAGAAGCCCATCGTGGTGGCGACGCTGCGCAGGTTGCGCATCGCGCACAGGCTGGCGCCGCTGCCCAGGTGCGCCACGATGGTGCGCCCGCGCGCGGCGTCGCCGTAGCGTTCGCCCAGCACCTGCGCCTGGTAGGCGTAGGACAGGCCGTGGAAGCCGTAGCGGCGCAGACCCTGGTCCCAAGCCGAGCGCGGCAGCGGCAGCATTTTCTCGACGGTCGGCATGCTCTGGTGGAAGGCGGTGTCGAAACAGGCCACCTGCGGCAGCTGCGGCAGCTCGTCCAGCAGCGCGCCGATCGCTTCCAGCGCGAACGGCTGGTGCAGCGGGGCCAGCGGGATGTAGCTTTTCAGGTCGGCCAGCACCGCGGCATCGACCCGCACCGGCTCGAAATACTTGCTGCCGCCGTGCACCACGCGGTGCGCGATCGCCACGATGCGGCGGCCGTGCAGCCGCGCCACGATGCGCCGGCGCAGATAGGCCAGCGCGGCATGGTAGGGGTGCTCGCAGCCCAGTGCCAGCGCCTCGGCCGCGGCGCCGCTTTCGCTGAACATCGGGGCGTTGCCGGTGATGCCCTCGACCTTGCCGCTCCACGCCGGCGTGCGCGCCAGCGGCGTCTCGTCCGCGTCGAACAGCGCGAACTTGATGCTGGACGAGCCGCAGTTCAGCACCAGGATCAGCGCGTTGCCGCCGCGGTCGTTCATGGCGGGCTGCGCCGGTAATGGTGGGCCACCAGTGCGGCGAGCGCGCACGAGGCGATCCGCGATTCACGCGAGTCGGCGCGGCTGGTCAACACGATCGGCACGCGCGCGCCCATCACCAGCGCCGCGCTGGCGGCGCCGCCCAGGTATTCCAGCTGCTTGGCCAGCATGTTGCCGCTTTCCAGGTCGGGCACCAGCAGGATGTCGGCGAGGCCGGCCACGTCCGAGACGATGCCCTTGATCCGTGCGGCGGCGACCGAGATCGCGTTGTCGAACGCCAGCGGCCCGTCCAGCACGGCGCCGGCGATCTGGCCGCGGTCGGCCATCTTGCACAGCGCGGCGGCGTCGAGCGTGGTCTGCATGCGCGGGTTGATGGTCTCCACCGCGGCGAGGATCGCCACCCGCGGCACGGCCACGCCCACGATGTGCACCAGGTCGATCGCGTTGCGCACGATGTCGGCCTTCTCCTCCAGCGTCGGCGCGATGTTGACCGCGCCGTCGGTGATGATGAACGGCCGCGGATACGCCGGGCTGTGCATCAGGTAGCAGTGCGAGATGCGCCGCGCCGTGCGCAGGCCGGCGGCGGAAGCCACCACGGCCGCCATCAGCTCGTCGGTGTGCAGGCTGCCCTTCATCAGCGCGTCGACGCGGCCGCCGGCGGCCAGTTCGACCGCGCGCGCGGCGGCGGCGTGGCTGTGCGGCACGTCCTCGATGGCGATGCCGGCAAGATCGAGCCCGGCCTGGCGCGCCACTTCCGCGAGTTTTGCCTGCGGCGCCACCAGCAGCGGTTCGATCAGGCCGGCCGCACGCGCGTCCAGCGCGGCGGCGAGGCTGGTTTCGTCGCAGGGATGCACTACGGCCATCCGGATCGGGCCCAGCGACCGGGCGCGGTCGGCCAGTGGGCGGCCGTCGGCGCCGGGCAGGCGCACTTCCGGCAGGCGGGTGCGCGCGTATTCGATGCGCTCGCCGGGGGCGGCGACGTCGACCGTGCCGTCGATCGCCAGCACGCCGTGCTGGTTCGTGCAGCGGCAGGCGAAGCGGATGCGCCGGGTCGCCGCGTCACGCGCGATCGCCTGCACCTGCACCGCCAGCGTGTCGCCGATGCACACCGGTGCGTGGAAACGCAGCGCCTGCTCCAGGCAGACGGTGCCGGCGCCGGGCAGGCGCGTGCCCAGCACGGCCGAGATCAGCGCCGCGCCCCACATGCCGTGGCCGATCATGCCGTGGAAGCCGGGCGAGGCGGCGAACGCCGGGTCCAGCTGCTGCGGGTCGCCGTCGCCGTAGAGGGTCGCCAGCAATTGCACGTCCTCGGCGCTCAGCGTGCGCTCGATCGCCGCGCTGTCGCCGACGGCGATCTCGTCGAACGTGCGGTTGCGGATCAACGGCGCGGCGGTGTCGGGCGTGGTCTCGTCCATGCTTCGTGTCCGGTCGGTGTCGGCGATGGCAGCCCGGCGGCGATGTGCTGCGAGGGCCGGTGCGCACAGCGTAACGCCGCGGCCCCGGCGCGTCGAAGCGGCATTCAGCCGCGCACGTCGGGGACCTCGACCGGACCGCCACCGGCGCCGCGCTTGAGCAGCCATGCCAGCACCGGCGGCGTCACCATCGCGGTGAGCAGCGACATCGCCACGATGATGGCGTAGATGCGGTTGTCGAACACGCCGGCGGCGAGGCCCAGGGTGGCGACCACGATGCCCACTTCACCGCGCGGCACCATGCCGAAACCGATGATCGTGGCGCTGCGCCGGCCCAGCGACAGCGAGCCCAGCCAGCCGCCGATGAACTTGGAGATGATCGCGATCGCGGTGACCGCGGCGAGCATCAGCAGGGCGTCCGCGCCGGCCAGCTCGTGCAGGTCGACCTTGCTGCCGGTGACCACGAAGAAGAACGGCGTGAGCAGGGCCAGCAGCGGCCGGGTCTGTGTTTCCAGGGTGTGCTGCTGGCGGGTTTCCGAGGCGATCATGCCGGCCAGGAACGCGCCGATGATCGCGGCCAGGCCGAACTGGGTGGACAGCCAGGCCAGGCCCAGGCACAGCGCGAGCACGATCATCAGCGGCGAATGCGGGCCCAGCGGCTTGTCCAGCCAGGCGGAGTTCCAGCGCATCACCCGCGCGCCGCCCCAGCCGATCACCGCGATGAAGCCGACCGCGCCGGCCAGCACCACCAGCAGGTGCGAGGCGTCGATGCTGCCGCCGCCCTGCAGCGATACCACCACGCCGAGCAGCAGCATGGCGAGGATGTCGTCGATCACCGCGGCGCCCAGGATCACCTTGCTCTCGACGCGCTGCAGCGCGCCCAGTTCCTGCAGCACGCGCGCGGTGATACCGGCCGAGGTGGCCACGAACGCGGCCGCGACGAACAGCGAGCGGCCCCAGTCGAAGCCGTTGCCGTGGGCCCACACGCTTCCCATGCCGAACGGCACCAGCACGCCGACCACGCCGACCACGAACGCCACCTTGCCGACCTTCTTCAGGTCCTCCAGCCGCGTTTCCAGGCCCACCGCGAACAGCAGCAGGATCACGCCGATCTCGGCCAGCACGTCGAGCGGCGTGCCGGTGGCAATCTGCTCCGGGCTGATCCAGCCGAGCAGCGAGGGACCGATCGCGCAGCCGGCCGCGATCTCGCCGACCACGCCGGGCAATTTCAGCCGTTGCGCGATCTCGCCGCCGATCTGGGCGGCGACGAACACGACGAACAGGGTGAACAGGATCTCGCTGGCGTGGTGCATGCGGCGCGTGCCCGGACTTTCGACAAAGACTGCATGCTACATGCAGGCTCGCGCGTCATGCAGCGGCGGGCAGCGGGCGGTCATGCCGCAGGCGGCTGAACACGCGGCTGGCCGCCGCGGTGATCGCCGCCAGCAGGATCATCGTCCAGCGGAATGCCACCACGTAGTCTTCATGCGCGTGGCCTTGCAGCATCGCTTCCATCAGCAAGGTGGACAGCGCGATGCCGAAGCTCATCGCGAGGTACTGCACGGTCGAGGCCATCGACGAGGCCATCGAGGCGTGCCGGATGTCCAGATCGGTGTAGATCAGCGTGTTCATGGTGGTGTACTGCAGGCCGGCGAAGGCGCCGTAGGCAAACGTCAGCAGCGCGATCACCCACACCGGCGAGCCGGGGCCGAGCAGGGCGAACGTGGCCAGCAGCGCGGCCACGATCAGCGTGTTGCCCAGCAGCAGGCGGCGGTAGCCGTAGTACACCAGCGCGCGGTTGACCGCCCACTTGGCGACGATCGAGCCCAGCGCCTGCGGCACCATCATCAGGCCGGCCATCAGCGGCGACCAGCCGCAGCCGACCTGCAGGAACAGCACCAGCAGCAGGAACATGCCGGAAATGCCGAGCCGGGTGAACAGCCCTCCGGCCAGCGATACCCACACGCTGCGCACCTTCAGCAGGGTCAGGTCCGCCACCGGATGTGTGGTGCGCCGGCTGTGCCACACGTAGAGCGCGCCGAGCAGCACGGCGAACAGCGCGCACCAGCCCATCAGCAGCCACGGTACCGGCGCGTTGCCGGCCAGCTCCGAGGCGGTGAGCAGCAGTGCCGAGGCGGCGCCGAACAGCAGGAAGCCGGCCAGGTCGAAGCGGTTGGCGCGGTCGAGCCGGTACTCGGGCATGTCGCGCCTGTTCATCCACACGCCGGCGATCGCCACCGGCACGTTGATCAGGAAGATCAGCCGCCACGAGGTGAATTCCACGATCGCGCCGCCCAGCAGCGGCCCCAGCACCGAGCCGAGCAGGCCGAACGTGGCCACCGTGCTCATCGCGCGCACGAACTCGCGCTTGTCGATGCTGCGCACCAGCACGTAGCGACCCACCGGCATCAGCGCGGCGCCGCCCACGCCTTGCACCACGCGCGCGGCGACCAGCTGTGGCAAGGTCTGCGCGATGCCGCACAGCAGCGAACCCAGGCCGAACACCACGATCGCCGCACCGAACACCCGCCGCGTGCCGAAGCGGTCGCACAGCCACGGGCTGGCCGGAATCAGGATCGCCAGGGTCAGCACGTAGCTGGTCAGCGCGGTGCGCATGCCCAGCGGGGTCACCGCGAGCGCTTCGGCCATTGCCGGCACTGCGGTGTTGACCACGGTGGAATCCAGCGCCTGCATGAAGAACGCGGCGGCCACCAGCCACAGCAGCCCGCGGAAGCGCTCGCGCGTGGACAGTTCGCGCGAATCGGCCGCTTCCGTCATCGGCATGCCGGCGTCGGTGGCGACGGCGTGGGGGTCCGCGGCGGTATGGGGAGCCATTTGCAGCATGGTAACTGCTGTGACAGCTTGATTTTCGCCGGCGGTATCCGCACAGTGGACCTTGTTTCATCTGCCGGTCATGCCCAGATAGGCATCACGGCCATCGACAACCACACGCGCCGGGGCGGCCTTCGTTCCGGCGTGTGCTTTTGTGCGGCAGGAGCCGCGAGTATCAGGAATAGCCATGAGCAAGCCACCGATCACTGTTTCCCGCATCGACATGGAACGCATCGAAGCATTGCTGGAGCGCCTGCCTGCCGCCGAGGCCGACAAGCTCGACGCACTGCGCGCGGAGCTGGATCGTGCCGACGTGGTCGAGCCGGCGGCGATGCCGGACCATATCGTGACGATGAATTCCACCGTCACCTTCGCGGACGAGAGCAATGGCGAGAAGCTGACCCTGACCCTGGTCTATCCGGCCGCCGCCGGGGCGCCCGGCACGGTATCGATCCTGGCGCCGGTGGGCAGCGCGCTGCTCGGGCTGGCGCGCGGCCAGCAGATCGACTGGCCCACGCCGGACGGCCGCAAGCGCCGGCTGAAGGTGCTGGAGATCGCCTACCAGCCGGAAGCGGCGGGGCACTTCCACCGCTGATCCGCATCGCGCGCCGGTATCGTTAAACTGCGGGGATTCGTCAGGAGACCCGCATGACCGAACGCCCGGCCCCGGCCGAGACTGTTGCCCGCGCCGCCGCGCTGCGGGCGCAGATCGAGCAGGCCAACTACCGCTACCACGTGCTCGACGACCCGGACATCACCGACGCCGAGTACGACCGGCTGATGCGTGAGCTGGAAGCGCTGGAAGCCGCGCATCCCGCGCTGGCCTCGCCGGATTCGCCGACGCGCAAGGTCGGCGCGCGCGCGCAAGGCGGTTTCGCCGAGGTACGCCACGCCATCCCGATGCTGTCGCTGGGCAACGCGTTCGAGCAGGACGGCGACAGCGACCGCGAGCGCTTCCGCGAAGTGGCCGAGTTCGAGCGTCGCATCGAGCAGACCACGAAGCGGACCCAACCCGTATTCTCGGTGGAACCCAAGCTTGACGGCCTGGCGATCAGCTTGCGCTACGAACAAGGCATGTTCGTGCAGGGCGCCACCCGCGGTGACGGCGAGACCGGCGAGGATGTCACCGCGAATCTGCGCACGGTTCGCGCCATTCCGTTGAAGCTGCGCGGTACCGGCTGGCCCGATGTGCTGGAGGTGCGCGGCGAAGTGATCATGCTGCACAAGGATTTCGAGGCGTTCAACGAGTACGCCCGCAAGCGCGGCGAGAAGCCGCTGGCGAACCCGCGCAACGGCGCCGCCGGTTCGCTGCGTCAGCTCGACCCGGCGATCACCGCGAAGCGGCGGCTGAGTTTCTTCGCCTACGCGGTGGGCGAAGTGAAGGGCGGCGAGCTGCCGCCGACCCATTCGGCCACGCTGCGGCAACTGCGCGAGTGGGGCTTCCCGGTGTCGCCGGAAGTGGGCACGGCACGCGGCTTCGACGGGCTGATTGCCTACTATCGCCGCATCGGCGGCAAGCGCGACAGCCTGCCGTACGACATCGACGGCGTGGTCTACAAGCTCGACGACTACGCCGGCCAGCGCGAGATGGGCTTCGTCTCGCGCGCGCCGCGCTGGGCCATCGCGCACAAGTTCCCGGCGCAGGAACAGACCACCACGGTCGAGGCGATCGAGATCCAGATCGGCCGTACCGGCGCGGCCACACCGGTGGCGCGGCTGGCGCCGGTGCAGGTGGCCGGCGTCACCGTCACCAACGCCACGCTGCACAACGCCGACCAGGTGGCGCGGCTCGACGTGCGCGTGGGTGACACGGTGATCGTGCGCCGTGCCGGCGATGTGATTCCCGAAGTGGTGCGCGTGATGCCCGAACTGCGCCCGCCGCACACGCGCCCCTGGCACATGCCCGGCCACTGTCCGGTGTGCGGCTCCGAGCTGCTGCGCGAGGAGGGCGCCGCGGCGTGGCGCTGCTCCGGCGGGCTGATCTGTGCGGCGCAGCGCAAGGAGGCGCTGATCCACTTCGCCTCGCGCCGCGCGATGGATATCGAAGGCCTGGGCGAGCGCTTCGCCGAGGCGCTGGTGGAACTGGACATCGTGCATTCGCCGGCCGACCTGTATGGCCTGGGCGTGGATGATTTCGTCGAGATGAAGCGCCGCATCGACGAGCGCGACGGCACCACGCCGGAAACCGTCAAAGCCGGCAAGGTGGCGACCAAATGGGCGGAGAACCTGGTCGCCGGCATCGAGGCCAGCCGGCGCACCACGCTGGCGCGCTTCCTGTTTGCGCTGGGCATCATGCACATCGGCGAGAGCACGGCGAAGACGCTGGCCGCGTGGCTGGGTCGGCTCGATTTCGTGCGCAGCACGCCGGCGGCGGTGCTGCGCGTGCTGCCGGATATCGGCGGCGAGGTGGCCAGCTCGATCGCTGGCTTCTTCGCCCAGGCCGGTAACGAGCAGGTGGTCGACGCGCTGCTCGAGGCCGGCATCACCTTCAGCGACGAGGGCGCGCCGTCGCCGCAGCTGCGCCAGCGCCTGGACCTCGGCGTGTTGCTGGGCATGGCTCACGTCAACAAGCTCGGCCCCAAGAGCTGCACCTTGCTGGCGCAGCATTTCCCCACGCTGGACCAGTTGCTGGCCGGCGGGCCGGCGCACTGGATCACCGCCGGCGTACCGCAGGCGGCCGCGACCAGCCTGCAAAACCATCTGGCCGACCCGGCCGCACTGGCCGCGTTGCGCGAGGCCGAGGCGGCGATGCAGCGCCTGCTTGCAGCCATCCCGCACACGGCGAAAGCGGCGACGGCGCCGCTGGAAGGGCAGACTTTCGTGCTCACCGGCACGCTGGCCTCGCTCAGCCGCGACGAGGCCAAGGACCGGCTCGAAGCGCTGGGCGCCAAGGTGTCCGGCTCGGTGTCGAAGAAGACCAGCGTGGTGGTCGCCGGCGAGGCGGCCGGCTCCAAGCTGGACAAGGCGCAGGAGTTGGGCGTGCCGGTATGGGACGAAGCGCAGCTGCTGGGCTTGCTCGCCCAGCACGAGGCGGGCTGATGGGTCTCGCCCCGCTGGCGGCCCTGCAACTGCGCGCCCGGCTGTATGCGCTGGTGCGCGCGTATTTTGCCGAGCAGCGCGTGCTGGAGGTGGAGACGCCGATGCTTTCGGCGGCCGGCAACACCGAGCCGAACATCGAAAGCTTCAGCACGATGTTCAGCGGCCACGTCGACGCCGGCGCGCGCGAACGCTGGCTGCGCACCTCGCCGGAGTATCCGCTGAAGCGACTGCTCGCGGCCGGTGTCGGCGACTGCTACGAGCTGGGCCGGGTGTTCCGCAATGGCGAGGCAGGCGGCCGGCACAATCCCGAGTTCACCATGCTGGAGTGGTACCGGGTCGGCTGGGACCATCGCCGGCTGATGCAGGAAACCGTCGCGCTGGTCGAGGCGGCGCTGGCGATGGTGGGGCGGCGTGCCGAGCTGCTGGTGACCAGCTACCGCCAGCTGTTTCTCGACGAGCTGGGCATCGACCCGGCGCATGCCGCCATCGACACGCTGCGCGCGCCGCTGGCCGAATCCGGCATCGACCCGGCGGGGCTGGGCCACGACGACTGGCTGGACCTGCTGATCACGCACAAGCTGCAGCCGGCGTTCCCACGCGACCGCATCACGGTGATCCACGACTACCCGGCCAGCCAGTGCGCGCTGGCCAGGATCCGCCCCGGCGAACCGCCGCTGGCCGAGCGCTTCGAGCTGTACCTGGGCCGCTACGAACTGGCCAACGGCTACCACGAGTTGAACGATGCAGCCGAACAGCGCGCGCGTTTCGAGCGTGACAATGTGCGGCGGCGCGAACGCGGCCTGCGCGAGATCCCGCTCGACGAAAACCTGCTCGGCGTGCTCGACGCGCTGCCCGACTGCGCCGGCGTGGCGCTGGGCGTGGAGCGCCTGCTGATGTGCCTGGCCGACACCGACGCGATCGCCGACGTGCTGGCGTTTCCCTTTTCCGAGGCCTGAGGCGTGGCCTCGCCGGCTGGCGAGACCACGGTGGCTCAATCGCGGCTTTCCAGCAGGTAGCGATAGATCAGCCCACCCAGGATGCCGCCGACGATCGGCATCACCCAGAAGAACCACAGCTGCTGCACGGCCCAGTCACCCTGGAAGAACGCCACGGCGGTGGAGCGCGCCGGGTTCACCGAGGTGTTGGTGACCGGGATGCTGATCAGGTGGATCAGGGTCAGTGCGAGGCCGATCGCGATGCCGGCGAAACCGGCCGGTGCGCTCTCGTGGGTAGCGCCCATGATGATGAAGAGGAAGAAGCCGGTCATCACGATCTCGCACACCGCGGCCGTGCCCATCGAATAGCCGCCCGGCGAATGCGCACCGTAGCCGTTCGAGGCGAAGCCGCTGGCGGCGGCGTCGAAGCCCGGCTTGCCCGAGGCGATGACGTACAGCACCGCACCGGCCACCAGGCCGCCGACCACCTGCGCCGCGATGTACGGGAGCACTTCCTTCAGCGGGAAGCGGCCGCCGGCGGCGAGGCCACAGGTCACCGCCGGGTTGATGTGGCAGCCGGAGATGTGGCCGATCGCGTAGCACATCGTCAGCAGGGTGAGGCCGAAGGCCAGCGCCACGCCGGCGAAGCCGATGCCCAATTCGGGGAACCCCGCGGCCAGCACGGCGCTGCCGCAGCCCCCCAGTACCAGCCAGAACGTGCCGAAGCATTCGGCGGCCATGCGTTTGCCCAGGTTCATCGAAGACTCCTTCCCGATTGCGTGAACGGACCCGTGCGCCGCGGCGCGCGGCGCCTGCCGGATCGCTGGCCGCAGGTCACAGGGTCGAACGACGTTTCCCTTCCCCGTGGAGACGGTATCGGGCGGTCGCGTGCAGGCTGGCCGGCGCGCCCGTGCGACCCGGCATCCAGCCGGGCAGGGCGAAGCATGGAGATGCGAATGTCGTCGCGAAGTGACGCGCGCTGCGCTATGTTGCCGAACCCCTTCCGCAGCGAGGCGCGATCCCCGTCATGAGCGAAGCCACGGCATTGCCGGCAGTGGATGTGAGCGGTTCGGCGGCGCGCCCGCTGGGTCGCCGCGACGCGCGCACCCTGCTGCTGGCCGCGCTGGGTGGCGCGCTGGAGTTCTACGACTTCGTGGTGTTCGTGTTCTTCGCGATCCCGCTGAGCCATCTGTTCTTTCCGCCCGGCATGGCGCCGTGGCTGGCCCAGTTGCAGGTGTTCGGCATCTTCGCGGCCGGTTACCTGGCGCGCCCGCTGGGCGGCATCGTGATGGCGCACTACGGCGACACGCTGGGGCGCAAGCGGATGTTCACGCTCAGCGTGTTCCTGATGGCGGTGCCGACGCTGGCCATCGGCCTGCTGCCGGTGTACGCGCAGGTCGGCATGCTGGCGCCGCTGCTGTTGCTGCTGCTGCGCGTGGTGCAGGGCATCGCGGTGGGCGGCGAGGTGCCCGGCGCGTGGGTGTTCGTGGCCGAGCACGTGCCGCCGCAGCGGATCGGTTTCGCCTGCGCCAGCCTCACCTCGGGGCTGACCGTCGGCATCCTGATCGGCTCGCTGGCGGCCGCGGCGATCAACGGCCGGATGACCCCGGCCGAGGTGCTCGACCATGGTTGGCGGCTGCCGTTCCTGGCCGGCGGCGTGTTCGGCTTTGTCGCGGTGTGGCTGCGCCGCTGGCTCAGCGAGACGCCGGTGTTCGAGGCGATGCACGCACGCAGGGAGCTGGCCGCGGGCCTGCCGCTGTGGCAGGTGTTCGGACGGCATCTGCCCGGCGTGGCATTGTCGATGCTGGTGACCTGGATGCTCACCGCGGCGATCGTGGTGCTGATCCTGATGACGCCGACGCTGGCGCAGTCGATGTTTCATGTGGCGCCGGCGCGCGCGTTCCTCGGCAACAGCATGGCTTCATTCGCGCTGGCGCTGGGCTGCCTCTTCTACGGCTGGCTGGCCGACCGCCTCGGCTACGCGCAGGCGTTGCTGGCGGGCTCGATCGGCTTGCTGGCGTGTGGTTACGCCTTGTACTTCGACCTGCATGCTGGCGCCGCGCATTTCGTCACGTTGTATGCGCTGGCGGGTTTCGCCGTGGGCGTGGTCGGCGTGGTGCCGGCGCTGATGGTGGTGGCGTTTCCGCCGGCGGTGCGTTTCTCCGGCCTGTCGTTCTCGTACAACGTCGCCTACGCGCTGTTCGGCGGACTCACGCCGCCGCTGATCGGCCTGCTGGTGAAGTGCTGCGGCGTGCTCGCACCGGCGCACTACGTGGCGTTCACCGCCGCTATCGGGATTGCCGTGGCGGCCTGGCTGCTGCACCGCCCACGCCGGTAGGAGCGCGCTCGCGGGCGATGCCTTTGAGGCCCGAATTCGGGAGTTGCAGAAGCATCGCCCGTGAGCGCGCTCCTGTCCGGGGGAATCAGAACTCCAGCTCCTGCGCCGCGCACAGGTAGTCGACCAGTGGCGCAACCTGCCTGAACGTGGCTACCGTCCACGGCAGCAGTTCGTCGGAGCAGGCCAGCGCTTCGCTGAGACCGGCAGTGGCGATGAAGTCCTTGCGCTTGAGGTCTTCGATCAGCTCGTGCGCAGGGTCGTAGCCGCGCGGCGGGCGCACCAGCGATTCGCCGCCCAGTTGCAGGTGCTCGCGAAACGCCTTGCCCCGGGTGGCCCGCTTCCACGCGGCCGGGTTGTCGACCAGGAACTCGCGGATGTGCTTCAGCGCGTCGGGTTCCGGGTGCCACATGCCGCCGCCGGCGAAGCACTCGCCGGGCTCGATGTGCAGGTAGAACCCCGGTGCCTGGATCTCGTGCCGGCGCTGGTGGAAGAAACGCGAGCCTTGCCACGACTTGTACGGCAGCTTGTTGTTGGAATAGCGGGTGTCGCGGTAGATGCGGTACAGCGAGCCGCCGTTCTTGCGCGGGTCGGCGCGGTAGTGCGGGCTGATCTTTGCCAGCGGCGCCTGCAGGTCGGTGATCAGTCGCAGGAACGGCTCGCGCACGTGGCGCTCATAGTCGTCCTTGTGCGCGTGGAACCAGTCGCGGTTGTTGTTGCGCCCGACGGCGCGCAGGAAGCGGAAGGTGGCGGGGGTGAAGTAGCGCTGGGGCATGGTTGTTGTGGTGGATTGGATGGAATCAGGGGAGTTCGACGCTGGCTGCAAGCTGTTCGCCCCAGGCCTGCAGCTGGTCGAGCAGGGGCAGCTTGTCGCGTGCCTGCGGGTCGCGGCGCAGTTCGTCGAGGCGGGCGAAGTAGTCGTCGAGGGTGAGCCCGGTCAGCGGCGTGTGGCGGGTCAGCCGTGCGCGGCGGAAGCTTTCCCAGCGTGCGTGTTCCTCGGCATCCAGCGTCTCGGGCCAGTTGCGCGCGCGGTAGCGGAACAGCAGTTCCGGGTAGCGCGGGTCGCGGAACGGGAAGCTGCAGGTGCCCAGCTCACGCGGCGGCGTGGCACGCACTTGCGCCAGCAGGCGCTTGTCGGCGTCGGGGAGGAAGCCGGCGTAGAGCGCCAACTCCGGATCTTCCGGTGGGGGGAACGCCGCGGCGCGCTGGAACACGCGGCGCAGTTTTTCGGCCAGTCCTTCGACCGCGCGCAGGATGTCGCGATGCGCCATGCAACGCTCCAGGTCCAGTTGCAGGCGCTGCTGGTCCACGCCCTGCAGCACCGACAGCGGTGCCAGCGCCGGCGCGTGGTTCGCGCGCACGGTGCGCAGCGGAATGCGTTCGACGTCCTCGGGCAGGTCGGCGCGCGCGGTGAATACGCGGTCGGCGATCTCGTCCTCGTCCAGCGCCAGCCAGGCGGACGGGTCGGTGATCAGGTCGTACACGATCACTTCGCCGGGGCGGCTCGGGTGCGGTGCCAGCGGCGCGATCACGGCCAGGCAGTGGCGGCTGGCCGGGTAGCGCGAGGAAACGTGCACCAGCGGCGTCATGGCCGCCGCGTCGAGCAGCTCGAAGACCTTCTGCTTGCGGCGCAGCGCGTAGTACCAATCCCACAGCCGCGGCTGGCGCACGCGGATCAGCCGGGCCAGCCCGATCAGCGCGTGCACGTCCGACAACGCGTCGTGGGCGCGCTCCTGGGCGAGCTGGTTGGCACTGGCCATGTGCTCCAGCTTGAAACTGGGCGAACCATCCTCGCGGGTCGGCCAGACGATGCCCTCGGGCCGCAGCGCCTCGCACATGCGCACCAGGTCGATCAGATCCCAGCGCGAGTTGCCGTTCTCCCACTCGCGGCCGTAGGGGTCGTGGAAATTGCGGTACAGCAGCTGTCGGGTGAATTCGTCGTCAAAGCGCAGCGAGTTGTAGCCCACGCCGCAGGTGCCCGGCACGGCCAGCTGTTCGTGCACGCGGGCGGCGAACTCAGCCTCGCTGACGCCTTCGCGCTCGGCCTGCTGCGGCGTGATGCCGGTGATCAGGCAGGCGTCGGGATGCGGCGGCATCTCCAGCGGGGGCTTGCCGTAGAACATCACCGGCTCGCCGACGATTTCCAGTTCCGGCGTGGTGCGGATGCCGGCGAACTGCAGCGGGCGATCGCGTCGCGGGTCGGCACCGGAGGTCTCGTAGTCGTGCCAGAAGAAGGTCTGCATCGGGCCATGATCGCATGGCCGGAAGCCGGGCTGGCACGAGGCTGATAAACTTGCGCCCACAAGGAGAGCCCATGAGCCAAGCCCACGAAGACAACCTGATCTGGATCGATCTGGAGATGACCGGCCTCGACACTGACAGCGACTCGATCCTGGAGATCGCCACGATTGTCACCGACAAGGAACTGAACGTGCTGGCCGAAGGGCCGGTGTTCGCGATCCGCCACGAGATCGACCGGCTGGAGTCGATGGACAGCTGGAATTGCAACCAGCACCACAAGTCGGGTCTGTGGCGGCAGGTGCTGAACTCGGAGACCGATCACGCGATGGCCGAGCAGGCCACGGTGGATTTCCTGCGCGCGTGGGTGCCGCCGGGCAAGTCGCCGATGTGCGGCAACTCGATCTGCCAGGACCGCCGCTTCCTGCACCGGCAGATGCCGCGGCTGGAGCGCTATTTCCATTACCGCAACCTGGACGTCTCCACGCTGAAGGAACTGGCCCGACGCTGGGCGCCGGAGATCGCCAAGAGCGTCGGCAAGGAGTCGGCGCACACCGCGCTGTCGGATATCCGCGATTCGATCGCCGAACTGCGCCACTATCGCCGCTACATGGGCGAGCTTGGCGGCAAGGGCGAGGCCTGAACGCCGCGCCGTTCCCGCACATTGACGAGGCCATGAGCATGTCGAACGATCTGTTGGCGCCGGTGCTGGACTGCGCCGGGCGTCCCTTGCGGCTCGACCGCGCGCGCGTGGTCGGCATCCTCAACGTCACCCCCGATTCGTTCTCCGACGGCGGCACGCACGACAGCGTGGACGCGGCCGTGGCGCACGGCTTGGCGCTGGCGGAGGCGGGCGCCGACATGATCGACGTCGGCGGCGAGTCGACCCGCCCCGGCGCCGCCGACGTGCCGGTCGAGGAGGAACTGCGTCGGGTGCTGCCGGTGATCGAACAGTTGATGGCGCGCACCACGCTGCCGATCGCGATCGACACCTCCAAGCCCGAGGTGATGCGCGCGGCGGTGGCCGCCGGCGCCGGCATGATCAACGACGTGTACGCGCTGCGTCGCGATGGCGCGATGGCGGCGGCGGCCGAACTGGGCGTACCGGTGTGCCTGATGCACATGCAGGGCGAGCCGCGCAGCATGCAGGCCGAGCCCCATTACGACGACGTGGTCGGCGAGGTGCACCGTTTCCTCACCGACCGGCTGTTCGCCTGCGAGCTGGCCGGCATCGACCGGCGCAAGGTGATGGTCGACCCGGGCTTTGGCTTCGGCAAGACGCTGCAGCACAACCTGGCGCTGCTGTGCGCGCTCGAACGTTTCGCCGACCTCGGCAGCGGCGCGTACATCGGGCTGTCGCGCAAGGCGATGATCGGCGAGATGACCGGCAGGACGGTGCCGGCCGAGCGCGCCGCCGGTTCGGCGGCAGCGGCGCTGATCGCGGTGCAGCGGGGCGCGCGCATGGTGCGCGTGCACGACGTGGCCGCCACCGTCGACGCGCTGGCGGTTTGGCGGGCGGTGCATGCGGTCGACGCCGTGCCGCGACGCACCGACCGGCCGGCGATGCCGCACTGGCCGGACGACGACTGAGCGGTGCCTTCCTCTTTTCCTTTGCCCCATCACCGCTTCCAGGCAGCCCATGACCCAACGCAAGTATTTCGGTACCGACGGCATCCGCGGCCTGGTCGGGCAATGGCCGATCAGCGCGGACTTCATGCTGAAACTGGGTCGCGCCGTCGGCAGCGTGCTGGCACGCGACGGCACGAAGCGACCGAACGTGCTGATCGGCAAGGACACCCGCGTCTCCGGCTACATGTTCGAGGCCGCGCTGGAGGCGGGCCTGGTCGCGGCCGGCGCCGACGTGGGCCTGCTCGGCCCGATGCCGACGCCTGCAGTGGCCTACCTGACCCGTTCGATGCGCGCGCAGACCGGCATCGTGATCAGCGCCTCGCACAACCCGCACCACGACAACGGCATCAAGTTTTTCTCCGCCGACGGCGAGAAACTGTCCGACGAGGTCGAGCTGGCGATCGAACAGGAGCTCGACGCCGCGTTCACCACGGTGCCGTCCGAGCAGCTCGGCAAGGCGCGCCGGCTCGACGATGCGGTTGCCCGCTATGCGGAATACTGCAAATCCACCGTGGCCGAGGATTTCAGCCTGGACGGGCTGCGGCTGGTGCTGGACTGCGCTCACGGCGCGACCTACCAGGTGGCGCCGAAGGTGTTTGCCGAACTGGGCGCCGAGGTGGTTGCCATCGGCGACAAGCCGGACGGCTTCAACATCAACCGCGAGGTCGGCTCGACCCATCCGCAGGCCCTGCAGCAGGCGGTGCTGGCGCACGGCGCGGATCTCGGCATCGCGTTCGACGGCGATGGCGATCGCGTGCAGCTGGTCGACCGGCATGGCGTGCTTGCCGATGGCGACGACATCCTCTACCTGCTGGCGCGCAGCTGGCAGGCACAGGGAAAGCTGCGGGGGCCGGTGGTCGGCACGCTGATGAGCAACTACGGCCTGCAGCTGGCGCTGGCCGGGCTCGACGTGTCGCTGGTCCGCGCCAACGTGGGCGACCGCTACGTGCTGCAGCAGTTGAAGCAGCACGGTGGCATGCTCGGCGGCGAGACCTCCGGCCACATCCTGTGTCTGGATCGTGCCACCACCGGCGACGGCATCATCGCCGCGCTGGCCGTGCTGGAGGCCCTGGCGCGTTCGGGCGAAGACCTGGCCACCGCGCGGCAAGGCCTGCACAAGATGCCGCAGGTGATGCTGAACGTGCGCGCCGCGGGCGCGCGCGAGGCGCTGGCCGGCAACGAGGTGAAACAGGCGCTGGCTGAAGCGGAGCAGGTGCTGCACGGCCGCGGCCGGGTAGTGTTGCGCGCCTCGGGTACCGAGCCGCTGGTACGCGTCACCGTCGAGGGCGCCGATGCGGCCGAAGTGCAGCAGTTGGCGGAACGCCTCGCCGGAACGGTAAAATCCGCTGCCGAACGCTCGTGAACCTGTAGCCGTACCGGGTCGCCATGGATTGGCCCGACGTGCCCGCCTCCTGCGGTGGCGGACCAACCGACCGCACGCCAACCTGGTGACTGCAGCCATGAAGAACGTTCCCACACTCGACATCCGCCGCTATGACGCCGACCGCGACGCCTTCGTCGCCGAGCTCGGCGCGGCCTACCGCGAATTCGGTTTCTGCTGCATCAGCGGCCACGGCATCGCACGCGAGCTGATCGACGGCGCCTACGACGCCTTCCAGCGCTTCTTCGCGCTGCCGACCGAAGCCAAGATGAAGTACCACGTCGCCGGCAGCGGCGGCGCGCGCGGCTACACGCCGTTCAAGGTGGAGACCGCCAAGGACAGCCAGTACGCCGACCTCAAGGAGTTCTGGCACATCGGCCGCGAGATCCCGCGCGACTCGAAATTCGCCGACGTGATGCCGCCGAACGTCTGGCCGGTCGAGGTGCCGGACTTCAAGCAGTACGGCTACAGCCTGTACGAGGCGCTGGACCAGCTCGGCACCCGCGTGCTGCGCGCGCTGGCCCTGCACATCGGCGAGCCGGAGAATTTCTTCGAGGACAAGACCGACGTCGGCAACTCGATCCTGCGTCCGATCCACTACCCGCCGATCACGGAAGAGAACATCCCGAACGTGCGTGCCGGCGCGCACGAGGACATCAACTTCATCACCCTGCTGGTCGGCGCCAGCGCGGAAGGACTGGAAGTGCTCACCCGCGAAGGCGAGTGGTTGCCGATCACCACCGAGGGCGACGCCATCGTGGTGAACATCGGCGACATGCTGCAGCGGCTGTCCAACCACGTGTTCCCGTCCACCACGCACCGCGTGGTCAACCCGAAGAACGAGAACGCGCGCAAGCCGCGCTACTCGGTGCCGTTCTTCCTGCACCCGAATCCGGACGTGGTGCTGGACCCACTCGATTCCTGCGTCACGGCGGACAACCCGCGCCGCTACGACAGCTCGATCACCTCGCACGAGTACCTGCTGCAGCGCCTGCGCGAGATCAAGCTGATTTGAGCGGGAATCGGGGTTCGAGACGGACTGGCGGGACCGGGCCGACAGTCACGCCATCCAGAAGAACACCGCGGTCATGCGCTTGCTGGCAGCGCCTTCCAGCCCCCAGTACGCGCTGGCGCTGTGGATCAGGTTGGCCTTGTAGACCAGCAGGCGGTTGCAGCGGTGCGCCACGCGCACGTCCTCGACGAAGGCGTTGGGCTGCACGAAGCGGTTGCCCAGCGCCTCGGCCAGGTTGCAGTGCGGCGGCAGCACGATGTTGCCGCCGAGCTGGCCGCCGGGCATGCGCTGGCGGAAGAGGCTGGTGCCACAGTGGTCGGGCACGTCGGGGTTGAGGTACAGCACGGCGGCGTAGCGGCACAGATTCGACGAATCGGTGTGCGGCTTGACCGCCCCTTCGACCGCGCCGACCACCTGCACGCAGTTGTGGTTGAGCCGGATGCCGGCTTCGGTCTGTTCGACCCACAGTTTCTTCGCACCGGTGAGCCGGCGCACCTGCGCCTCCAGCGCGGCCAGTTCGTCATCCAGCAGGGCGGGGCTGGCGCGCATGCCCGGCCAGACTTCGCCGGTGTACGGATAGCCCATTTCCCAGTCGGTCTTGGCCAGGCAGCGTGCGCGCACCTCGTCGGCATTCGGCAGCGCCGCGTCCATCACCCAGTAGTCGCGCCCCTCGACGGGCTTGCGGTAGGGCAGCGGGCGCATCTGGGTCGGGAACAGGGACATGTCGGTGAAAGCCGGTGGCGAGGATGGGGGCAACAGTAACGAAAGCGGTGGTGTCGTCTAGATCCGGGTATTCCGATAGCGCTTCGATTCCCGTGCCGAGAGCCACAGGGCCAGTCGGTCCGGCAGCAACTGCACCAGCGTCTTGATGGCGCGGTTGACCCGCCCCGGGATGTATACGGCATCGCCGCGCTCGACCGCCGCGATGCCCTGGCGCACCACTTCTTCCGCGCTCAGCCACATGAAGCCAGGCAGCCGGTTCATCTTGTCGCGAGTGCCCGTGACGTCGTGGAACTCCGACCAGGTGAAGCCCGGGCACAGCGCACAGACGTTCACGCCGGCCGTGTGGTTCTCCAACGCCAGCGATTGCGACCACTTGATCAGGTAGGCCTTGCTGGCGGCATACAGGGTGTGCCCGGCCGGCCCGGGCACGTGCCCTGCCAGCGAGGCGACGTTGATCACGCGGCCGTGGCCGCGCTGGCGCATGCCGGGCAGCAGCCGCCAGGCCAGTTCGGTCGGTGCGGCCAGCAGCACCTGCAGGAAATCCGCATGGGTCGCCCACTCGTTCGCGACGAAGGTGCCGGGCACGCCGTAGCCGGCGTTGTTGACCAGCCAGTCCACCCGCAGGCCGCGTCGGTCGAGCTCGTCACACAGCGCCTGCGGCGCGGCCGGATCGGCCAGATCGTGCGGCAGCACGGTGACCTGGGTGGCGTGTCGTTCACGGAGTTCGGCGGCCATGGCTTCCAGCCGGTCGACGCGACGCGCGGTCAGCACCAGGTCGTGACCGAGTGCGGCGAGTTGCCGGGCGAAGGCAGCGCCGATGCCGGACGAGGCACCGGTGACCAGACCGAGCGGGCGGGAGGCAGTCATGCGGAGTTCCTGCGGACGAACCGCCATTCTTGACCACGCCGGCGAATCGACGCCAGTAGTCCGTCGGTTTGCCCATCCGGGAGGCGCTCGGTAAGCTTGTCGTTTGACCGCAACGGAAGCAGCCCATGCGCAAGAAATTCGTCGCCGGCAACTGGAAAATGCACGGCAGCCGTTCGATGGCCAAAGCCCTGCTGGACGACATCGCCGCCGGCATGCCGGACGGCATCGACGTGGCCGTGTTTCCGCCGTTTCCCTATGTGGCCGAACTGGCCTGGCAACATGCCGAATCCCGGGTAGGCATCGGCGCGCAGGATGTCAGCGAGCACGAGGGGCAAGGCGCGTATACCGGCGAAGTCTCCGCCGCCATGCTCGCCGATGTCGGCGCGCAGTGGGTGCTGGTCGGCCATTCCGAACGTCGCCAGTACCACGGCGAGAGCGACGAGCTGGTGGCGCGCAAGTTCGCCGCGGCCCGTGCCGGCGGCCTGACTCCGATCCTGTGCGTGGGCGAGACGCTGGCACAGCGCCAGGCCGGCGAAACCGAAGCGGTCGTCGCGCGGCAGTTGCAGGCCGTGTTGGCGCTCAACGGCGTGGCCAGCTTCGATACGGCGGTGATCGCATACGAGCCGGTCTGGGCCATCGGCACCGGCCATACTGCGAGCCCGGAACAGGCGCAGCAGGTGCACGCCTTCATTCGTAGCCAACTGGAAAAAGAAGATGTTATGATTGCCCGTCTGACCCGACTGCTTTACGGCGGCAGCGTCAAGGCGGCCAATGCCGCGGAATTGTTCGCGCAGGCGGACGTGGATGGAGGGCTGATCGGCGGGGCCTCCCTGACCGCATCCGACTTCCTTGGAATCTGCGCCGCGGCGCACCAGGCGCCACAGGCTCGATAGAAACCTTATGTTCGTCATTTTCAGCGTGTTCTACATCCTGATCGCTGCGGCGATGATCGTGCTGATCCTGCTGCAGAACGGTGCTGGCGCCGATGCCGGCTCGGGTTTCGGCGGCGGCGCCTCGGCCACGGTGTTCGGCGCGCGCGGCTCGTCGACGTTCCTTACCCGTGCCACCGGCGTTCTGGCAGGCCTGTTCTTCCTGCTCAGCCTCGGCATGGGCATCTACCTGCACGGCAACGGCACGCCGCACACCAGCTCGCAGGATCTTGGCGTGATGGCGGCGGTGGCCGACAAGCCGGCCACCGACAAGGCGGCCGCGACCAAGCCTGCGGCCGGCACGGAGGTGCCATCGGCGGTTCCTGCGGCGACGAACAATGCCATCCCGGCCGCACAGCCGGCAGCAACTCCCGCCCCGCCCAGGAACCAGGGCGAGGCGCCGGCAGCCACCGAGCCGCCGGCGAAGCACTGAGCAACACACCTGCCCAGGTGGCGGAACTGGTAGACGCACTACCTTGAGGTGGTAGCGACGCAAGTCGTAGGGGTTCGAGTCCCCTCTTGGGCACCACATCGTTGGCTTTGTCGCATGTCGCCGAAGCCGCAGACAAAAAAACCGCCGTTGGCGGTTTTTTTGTTTGTAGCGGCCGGTCGGCAGCGTGCGGGTCGGTGGCATGCAGGCTGACCTGACGAAACGGGGTATCCGCCGCATGCTTCCCGTACAGCGGATGTAGGTCCCGGCTGACATATTGCGCGCGACTGCCATGACACATTGCCGCCCAGACCACGGGGGTACCGAATGGCCGGACGACGGTGCCGCGGCCGGGTTCCTTCGCGGCAAAGGGGAGTTCATGGTGACGTTTTCGCTGCGGCAGGCAGTCACGGGCGACTGGTGCGTCCGTCGCGGCCAGGTCACATTGTTCAGCAACCTGCAGCTGGGGGCGGCGATTAAACTTGCCCGTGAGGTGGCTCGCGACGAACACGGGCGCCTTCGGCGTCAGGTTTGCGTGGAGATGCCCGGGCCGACTTCCGGAATCGTGCTGGCGCACTACGCTTGCGACGACGATGGAAACAGGGGCGATGTCGCCACCAGGCTGGCGGTCTGAGCATCGTGCGATCCGGCGTCGACATGCCGCACGAGTGAAGTGGCGAAGCGCTTGCAAAGGTGGCCCGCGCAGCCTAATTTCATGCAGCCCAACCAAGGAGGGCGTCAAGTGATCAATGTGGTACTGGTGGACGATCACGAGCTGGTTCGCACCGGCTTCCGAATGATCTTGCAGCAACAGCCGGATATTCGTGTCGGCGGCGAGGCGGGCAGCGCCGAAGAAGGCCTGCAGCTGATCCGGAGCCTGGCGCCGGATATCGCCCTGGTCGACGTGCACATGCCCGGCATGAGCGGGATCGAGCTCACCGAACGCGTCTGCCGTTCGAAAATGTCCACTCACGTCGTGATCGTGACGGTGGTCGATGACGCGCGCTTCCCCAAGCGCCTGCTCGACGCCGGCGCACTCGGTTACCTGACCAAGGGCTGCAGCGCCGACGAACTGGTGTCCGCGGTGCGCCAGGTGGCCAGTGGCCGGCGGTATCTTGCCCCGGCCGTCGCACAGCAGCTCGCGCTGGCCACTCTCGACGGCACTGCCTCGCCGTTCGACGTATTGTCCAGCCGCGAACTCGAGGTGGCGATGATGCTGGTGCGCGGCAAGCCACTGACGATCATCGGCGAACAGCTCAACCTCAGCCCCAAGACCGTATCCACCTACAAGCAGCGCCTGATGGAGAAGCTGCATGTGGACCATGTGCTCAGCCTGGCCCACCTGATGACGGTGCATGGACTGATCGACACGCCGAATCATCACGTCGGCAATTGATGCATCAGGCCATGCGCCGGGCAGTCTGAAGCGACAAAAAAAACCGGGCCGTGGCCCGGTTTTTTTGTCGCTTGGCGCGGCGCGGCGACTCAGCCGCTCGAGTCGCTCTTGTGCTCGGCGGGCGCATCGTGCGATGGCGTCGCGACGGGCTCGCTTTCCCGGTCCGACGACAGAGCCGGCCGCGCCGGATGGCTCGGCTGGGCCAGCAAATCGCCTTGCTTGGGCTGTGGTGGCGAAACCACGACAGGCGTCGCGGGCGTGCCGGCGACGGCCAGTGATGCCGTCAGGTTCGCCGAATGATCGACTTCGTGGACGAGCGGTTCAACCGACACCGGCGTCGGTGCAACAGCCGGCGCAGCAGCAGCGATCGTCAGGCTTGCCGGGGCTGTCGACGTCGGAACCGGCTGTGCCGCCGTCGCCACCACGGCCGTCGGAGGCGTCGCCCCGGAAGCCGACTGGCTGGTCGTCGTCGGCGTGGCGTCCGCCGTGGTGAAGGTCGTCGAAGCGGTATCCGCCCTGGCGGCACGAGTGTCCACGCCGGCCGCCGCGGCCGGGACAGCTTGCGGCTGCGGTGCGGGAATGCCCGCCGGGGCGATTCTGACCTGATCATGTTCGTCGGCCGCGGCGGATTTCACCGGATCGGGGATCGGCGGCAGGGTCGGCAGGTTGAACGCCGTGGCGGCAGGCACCGAGGCGCCGACAGCGGTGCCAACGGAAGTCGCGGCGGGTTGTTCGATCGGCCTGGCAGGCGCCGATGGGCGAGCCGACGGGGCAGCGAGCGCGACGCCATCGTCATCGTCATCGCCCGAGGCGATCTTCGGCTGGGGTTCGCGCGGGGACAGCTGGCTGCGTGCAGCCGGAGCCTCCACTACGGCAGCTGCGGTGGTCTCGTCGCGGTCCTCGTCGTCGAGTGCCTCGGCTTGAGCACTGTCGATGCCCGTCTCGTTCGCGGCGATTTCGTCGTGACGTCGCCGGCGGCGGCCACCGCGGCGACCGCGGCGTCGACGCGACTGGCCACCATCTACATCCGCGGCGTTGTCGCCGGATTCAGGCGCAGGCGCAGCGGCCATCGGTGCGAGCAACTGTTCGGTTTCCTTTGCTGCATCATCCAGCGGCGCGGCCACAGGACGCTCATCGACGGCAACGCGTGGCGGCCGTTCGGCCTTGGGCGGTTGCGGTGGGTTCGGCTTGCGCTCTGCGCGCGGAGGATTGTTCTCGGCTGCCGCAACCGGCCGGGGCTGGCGGTCCGCCTTGGCGACCTGGGTGTGCGATGGTTGCGCAGGGCGTGCCTGAGCCTCGCTGGTGCGCGGGCGGTTGCCGCGGGTCTGTTGCTGGGCCGCAGACTTGGTCGAGCCCTGCTGGACGGCCTCGCGTCGCGGCTGGCGCGGCGATGGTGCACTCGAACCGGCGCCGGGGCGGCTGCCGCGCTCGTCACGACGGTTGCGGCTGCTGCCGTCGGTGCCGTTGTCGGCACGCTTCGGCGTCGGCACGGGAGCTGCCGTTTCCGCGCTGCGGAACCAGCCGAACAGACGCGAGATGATGCCGCCGCTCGGTGCCGCGGCAGCGGCGGCCGGGGCTGCCGTTGCTTGACGGCGTGCGGCCGGCGGGGCCGCGACGATCGGCGCGGCGGTTTCCTCGCGCACCGGTGCCGGGCTGGCGGGCACGATGCCGCTCACGGCAGGCTGCTCGCCGCTGCCCAGGGTCTGGCCCATCTTCGGCAGTTCGGCGGCTTCGACCGCGGTGAGGCGCTCGTAGCTGGGCTTGCTGTGCTCGCCCATCTCCGCTTCGCGGATGCGCTGGATCTCGATGTGCGGGGTTTCCAGCTTCTCGTCCGCCACGATCACCACGTGTGCCTTGTGGCGCAGCTCGATCTCGACCACGCTGGCACGCTTTTCGTTGAGCAGGAAGTTGGCGACGCTGGTGGGTGCCTGCACCAGCACCTGGCCGGTGTTGTCCTTCATCGCGTGCTCTTCGATCAGGCGCAGGGTGGACAACGACAGCGATTCCACACCGCGAATATGGCCGTGGCCCTCGCAGCGCGGACAGGTGATCTGGGTGGCCTCGCCAAGGCTCGGGCGCAGCCGCTGACGCGACATCTCGAGCAGGCCGAAGCGCGAGATGCGGCCGATCTGCACGCGGGCGCGATCGAGTTTCAGCGCCTCCTTCAGGCGATCTTCCACTTCGCGCTGGTGCTTGGGGCTGTCCATGTCGATGAAGTCGATCACCAGCAGGCCGCCGGCATCGCGGATGCGCGCCTGGCGGGCGATTTCCACCGCGGCCTCGCAGTTGGTGTTGAACGCGGTTTCCTCGATGTCGCTGCCTTTGGTGGCCTTGGACGAGTTGACGTCGATCGCGGTCAGCGCCTCGGTCTGGTCGATCACGATCGAGCCGCCCGACGGCAGGCGCACCTGACGGTCGAACGCGCTCTCGATCTGCGTCTCGATCTGGTAGCGGGTGAACAACGGAGTGTCGTCGCGGTACAGCTTGAGCTTGCGCAGGGCATTGGGCATGACCTGCTGCATGAAGTCGCGGGCGTCGTTGTACAGCGGCTCGTCGTCGATCAGGATCTCGCCGATGTCGCTGCGCAGGTAGTCGCGCAGGGCGCGGATGAACAGCTTCGATTCCTGGTAGATCAGGAACGGCGCCTTCTGCTTGCTGGCCGCTTCGGAGATCGACTTCCACAGGGTCAGCAGGTAGTCCAGGTCCCACTGCAGCTCTTCGGCGTCACGGCCGAGGCCGGCGGTGCGCACGATAAGGCCGACATCGTCGGGCACCGTGACGTGATCCAGCGCCTCCTTCAGCGCCTGCCGGTCCTCGCCCTCGATCCGGCGCGAGACGCCGCCGGCCTTCGGGTTGTTCGGCATCAGCACCATGTAGCGGCCGGCCAGGCTGATGAACGTGGTCAGGGCGGCGCCCTTGTTGCCGCGCTCTTCCTTCTCCACCTGCACGACGACTTCCTGACCTTCCTTGATCAGCTCGCGGATGCTCGCCTTGTGCGGGTCCAGCCCCGGAGTGAAGTACTCGCGGGAGATTTCCTTCAGCGGCAGGAAGCCATGGCGCTCGGCGCCGTACTCGACGAAGCAGGCTTCGAGTGAAGCCTCGACGCGAGTGATTCGACCCTTGTAAATATTGGACTTTTTCTGCTCCCGCGAAGGGATTTCGATGTCCAGGTCGTAGAGTGTCTGGCCATCGACAATGGCCACGCGCAACTCTTCACGCTGAGTCGCGTTGATCAACATGCGTTTCATGGTGGTAATCCTCGGCTTGGCCGCGCGTCGCGTGCCACGGTGGCGCCACGATGGCGGCCTGCCGGGGATCGCGCCGCTGCGGTAAAGCGGCAAAAAAACGGCACCGTTTCCGGCGTCGGGATGATTCGGTCAGCTGCGCCTGCCGCCCCGACACCGCAATGGCATCGGACAAACGACAGCCCAAACCGTTACGATGAAAGGGAGTCGCGACCGGCCGCCCGAAGGCAACTGGGGCAATCCTCGCCGACGTCACGGGCGGGCACCCGGCCCGATCCGGACTTCGGCGGGCAGAATGTAGCGCCCGCCGAGTATCCTATTTCAGCAGGTTTTTTTCAATGCAAACGGCAACTTCCCATGACGCACCTCACGGTGTACGTCAAGTCGAGATCGGCCCCGAGCGGGACGGGCAGCGCATCGACAACGCACTCGTGACCCTGCTCAAGGGCGTGCCCAAGAGCATGATTTACCGGCTTTTGCGCACCGGCCAGGTACGCGTGAACGGCAAACGGGCCAAGCCGGACACGCGTCTCGTCGATGGTGACACGCTGCGGATTCCCCCCATCCGGATAGCGGAACGGCCGCAGGAGCGAGCACCAGCCAGCAGCATGGTGGCGTCGGTAGCCGAGTCGGTCATTTTCGAGGACAAGCACTTCCTGGTGATCGACAAACCCGCCGGCGTAGCCAGCCATGGCGGCAGCGGGGTCAGTCACGGTGCGATCGAACTGCTGCGCGCAGCCCGCCCGCAGGAGCACCTGGAGCTGGTGCACCGGCTCGACCGCGACACCAGCGGCGTGCTGGTGTTCGCCCGCACCCGGGCCGGACTGACCGGCCTGCAGGCGGCGATCCGCGCCGGCGAGGTCACCAAGCAGTACCTGTGCCTGATGCTTGGCCATCCGTCCAAGGCGAAGTTCGACGTAAATGCGCCGTTGCTGAAATCCGTGCTGCAGGGCGGCGAGCGGATGGTACGGGTGGCCGACAACGGCAAGCCATCGCTGACCTTCTTCCGCGAGATGGAGCAATACCCCAGCGCCCGCCTGATGCAGGCCACGCTGGGCACCGGCCGCACCCACCAGATCCGCGTGCACGCGGCGCACATCGGCCATCCGCTGGCTGGCGACCCGAAATATGGCGACCGCGAGATGAACAAGCGCTACCGCGAGATGGGCCTGAACCGGATGTTCCTGCATGCCTCGCACATGAGTTTCGACCTCGACGGGCGTTCCTACAGCTTTTCCGTGCCGTTGCCGGAGGATCTCAAGGATTTCCTCGACGTGCTGGCGGTGAAGGGCAAGCGATTGGTGTGGATGCAGGAAAAATCGCGCACCGATTTCTGATCAGCGCGCCAGAAGGGCGTCGACCCGTGCCGCACAGATGAAGTCGTTCAGCGACAGGCCGCCCACGTCGTGGGTCGAGAACAGTACCTGGCAATGACCGTAGCCAGCCTCGAGATCAGGGTGGTGATCCTCCTGGTTGGCCATGAACCCCACCGCATTGATGAAGCCCAGCGTGCGGTGGAAGTCGGCGAAACGGAAATCCTTGGCGATGGCCGTACCATCGCGGCGCAACTGCCACCCCGCCAGACGCTGCAGCAGCTCGGCTACCTGTGCGGAATCCAGGGCATGCTCCTTGCCCTTGCGCGGTTGGCAATGTCGGCTGGCCAGGTCGTTGGCGTCCATGGAGATCTCCATCAGGTCGAGTCGTGGGGATGCGAAGCGTCGGAGTTGTGCACGCAAATGTCAAAAGCACGCATCGGGCCAGAAACAGGACTAAAATGGTGCTGTTTCGCCGGCGCGGCCCGCCGGTATCGATGTGACGACCCTGGAGCAGGCATGATCGAAATTTCGGAACGCGCGCAGCAGCATTTCCTGCGGCTTCTTTCGCAGCAAGGCATCGACGGGCTGGGCATCCGCCTGCGGGTGACCTCGCCGGGCACGCCGGCAGCGAACTGCGAGCTGGAGTTCTGCGAGCCGGCGGACCTGGCCGGCGGGGAGTGGACGATCGAGTGCGCCGGCTTCGATTTCCATATCGATGGCGACAGCGCCAGCTGGCTGGACCAGGCCAGCATCGACTTCGAGCCGAACGCCACTGGCGGCCAGCTCAACATCCGCGCACCGAAGATCAAGGGCGACGTGCCCGGCGTGGAGGCGGGTCTGATCGAGCGCGTGCGCTACGTCCTGGAGGCGGAAATCAATCCGAAACTGGCCTCGCACGGCGGCCGCGTCAGCCTGCTGGAAATTGACGCCGACGGTGCCGTGCTATTGCAGTTCGGTGGTGGCTGCCATGGCTGCGGCATGGTCGACGTGACGCTGAAGCAGGGCGTGGAAAAGACCCTGCGCGAGCGGGTGCCGGAGGTCACGGCGGTGCGCGATGCCACCGACCATGCCTCCGGCAAGAAGCCTTACTACAGCAAGGCCGAGGGCAAGTCGGCGATCGCCTGAGCGGCAACGCGGCCGTCAACGCAAAGGGCCCGCCAAGTGCGGGCCCTTTGCTTTCGCGTGATGGCATGAAAACCTTACTTGCTGCCGCTGATGTGGCCCTTCAAGGTGTCCAGCTTGCTCGGCAAGCCGGAGAAGTAGGTGGCGACGTCCTCGATGTCCTGATCGGACAAGGTGGCCACCATGCCCTTCATGATCGGGTTGTCGCGCTGGCCGTCCTTGTACTCGTGCAGGGCGCGCTGCAGGTAGAGGTTGTACTGGCCGGCGAGGCGCGGGTACTGCGGATCCACCGCATTGCCGTCGGTGCCGTGACAGGCGAAGCAGGTGGCGGCCTTCTGCTTGCCGTTTTCGGCATTGCCTGTGGCAAGCAGCTGGGAGGAAGCGAACGCCAGGATGGCGCCGAATGAAAGCAGGGTAATTGCACGTTTCATGCGGGAAGTCCTTGGCAACTTACTTGGCGAGACTGGAGAGGTAGGCGGCAATGTTCTGGATGTCCGTGGCCGAGAGGCTCTGCGCCTGCGCATCCATGGTCGGATGCTTGCGACCGCCGCTCTGGTAACCCTGCAGGGCATTGACGATGTATTGCTCGTTCTGGCCGGCGATCTTCGGCACCGGATACTGCGGATAGGCGTTGGTATAACCGGGTACGCCGTGGCAACCGGCGCAGGTGTAGACCAGCGCGCGTCCGGCGGCCTTGTCGCCTTCGGCGTGAACGCTGCTGGCGGCGAAAAAGGCTGTGGCCACGGCCAAGCCAAGCAAGGGCAATCGATTCATCGAGATCATTCCCACGAGTGCGACGGATACGGGAGTACGCAAGTCGCCAAGTATAGACGTTGCGTTAACGCCCTAACAACACTCGACTTGACGTTGATCAATGTTTGCACCACGCGCATCCGATAGGGCCATCTTCATCATGTGCCATTGCTGTGGCGATACGTGCCCCCATATACTGAAACAGTCGGCTCGTTTTCCCCGGGGGTGTCCTGGCTTCGACGGGGGTAGTGAGATGACTTGGTGCATGCCGAGGGGGCAGCTTTCCTCGTTAATCCAGCAGCAAACTCATAGTTGCCAACGACGACAACTACGCTCTGGCCGCTTAAGGCCTAGCCCCGAACCCACTTGTGCTCGTGCTCGTCGGTGTAGGGTCATTATCACGGGATCGCCGAAGACTGCTGCCTGGCGGTACTAGGTCAAATCAATCAGGCTGGTTCCGCGGTGCGCCTCGCCCATCGTGCTTGTCGCGGAACGAGATCGAACGATGAGCTAAGCATGTAGATCCAGGCGTTGAACGCCTTCGGACGCGGGTTCGACTCCCGCCACCTCCACCAATACGAACCCCCGGCTTGCCGGGGGTTTTTCATGTTTTCTGCGCCGGTTTCAGGCCGTGCGATTGTGTGATCGCATGGTGCGCTGTTTCTCGATCTGCCAGTCGCGCTGCTTCTCGGTATCGCGCTTGTCGTGTTCCTGCTTGCCGCGGGCAAGGCCGATCTCGACCTTCACCTTGTTGCCTTTCCAGTACATCGCGGTGGGCACCAGGGTATAGCCCTTGCGCTCGACCGCACCGACCAGCTGGTCGATCTCCTTGCGATGCAACAGCAGCTTGCGGGTGCGTCGATCCTCGGCGATGACGTGGGTGGACGCGCTGATCAACGGCGGGATCGAGGCGCCGACCAGGAAAATCTCGTTCTTCAGCACGACCGCGTAGCTGTCGCCGAAGTTGATCCGGCCCGCGCGCAGGGCCTTCAGTTCCCAGCCCTGCAGGGCGACGCCGGCCTCGAAGCGCTGGTCGATGTGGTACTCGAAGCGTGCGCGCTTGTTGAGCGCGATGGTGCCGCCACCCTTGTTGTTGTCCTTGTCCTTGCTCTTGGCCATGTCCGCTAAACTTCGGGCCTCTGGGCGGCCGCATTGCCCGTCGTCTCCATCGGAGCGACGCTTTTGTTGAGAGTGCGCCCATGGAAGGACGCCCATTTGATCTTCGCATTCATGGATGAATGCACAAGCCCAAGAGGTTGCCGTGATCGAAATTCGTCGCAGTGCGCTGGTGAAGCATTCGCCGGCGCAGATGTTCGACCTGGTCAATGAGGTTGAAGCATACCCAAAGCGCTTCTCCTGGTGTGCCGGGGCCGAGGTACTCGAACGCAACGGCAACGTGCTGGTGGCGCGGCTGGATCTCAAGTTTGCCGGACTTCATCAGAGCTTCACCACGCGCAACACCATCGACCCGCCGCGACGCCTGCGGATGGATCTGGTCGATGGTCCGTTCCGCAGCCTGGAGGGCGTGTGGGATTTCATCGCATTGGGTGATGCCGGCTGCAAGGTCGCGTTCGCGCTGGATTTCGACTATGCCGGCCGGCTCGGTGGCGGAGCCCTGAAACTGGGTTTCCAGGGGTTGGCTGGACGCATGGTGGATGACTTCTGCCGCGAAGCGGAGCGGATCCATGGCTGAGCGCACGATCCGTGTCGAGGTGGTCTGCGCGGGATCGGGGCAACCGGTTCGGCGCCATGTCGAATTGGCGGATGGCAGCACGGTGATGCAGGCGATCCTTGCTTCGGGCATCGCCGCCTTGCTGCCGGACGATGCGATCGACCCGGCGCGCCTCGGCATCTTCGCGCGAAAAGTGGCACCGGACCGGCTGCTGCGCGAAGGCGACCGGATCGAGATCTACCGGCCGCTGCTGTTCGATCCCAAGGAGGCGCGTCGCCGGCGCGCCCGTTGAGGACGGAACCGGCTGGCTCAGTGTCCCTCGTTGCCGCCCTGATTGCCGCCCTGGCCGAAGCCACCGTCGTTCTTCTTGTCGTCGGGAGACGTGCTCTTGTCACCCTGGGTCTCGTTGACCGGGTAGCCAGCATTGTATTTCTTGCTGTCCTTGATCAACTGCTGGGCGTCCTGCGCGAAGAAATCGCCTTCCGTGCGCACCAGCGTGTCGTTGTTGAAGGTCAGGGTGAACGTGCGCACTTTCATCGCGCCACCGCGGTGCGACTGGGTCGACACGTAATCCCAGCGGCTCTGGTCGAACGGCGTATTGACCGAGGGCGTGCCCATCAGCACCAGCACCTGGTGCTTGGTCATGCCGGGCTTGAGCTGATCCACGGTTTTCTTGTCGAGCAGGTTGCCTTGCTGCACGTCCGGCTTGTAGACGATGTGGCAGCCGGCGACGGATAGCGCCAGCATGGCGAAAACCAGCAGGGTGATCAGCTTTTGCATGCGTGTTGCGTCCGGATCATGAAGGGGTCGGATGATACACTACCGGTTCGGAAACGCCGTGTGCGGGGTGAGTCATGGAACAGGAAACCAATGAGCTGCGCCGGGTCGGCCTCAAGGTGACCCATCCGCGCATGCGCATCCTGCAGATCTTCGACGAGGAAGGTGCGCAGCACCTTACGGCCGAGGACGTCTACAAGAAACTGCTTGCGCACCAGGAAGACATCGGTCTGGCCACGGTGTATCGCGTACTGACCCAGTTCGAGGCGGCAGGCATCATCGTCAAACACAATTTCGAAGGCGGCCAGGCCGTTTACGAGCTCGATCGCGGCAAGCACCATGACCACATGATCGATGTGGACAGCGGGAAAGTGATCGAGTTCATCAGCGAAGAGATCGAACGGCTGCAGCATGAGATAGCCGCCAGACACGGCTACGTGATCGAGGACCACAGTCTGGTGCTGTACGTGCGGCCGAAGCAGCGCGCGCACAAAAGCTGAGCGGTCCCGCTGCTGCGAAGCGGTGGCCCGGGCGCGAAGCGGCATGCAAGCGCACATAAAAAAGCCGCGGGGAGGACTCCTGTCCACCCGCGGCTGCTCCCCTGCCTGGCGGTCGACGACGCGAATGCACGCTGTCGTCTCTTGACTCTCGCCAGGCAGCGGCGAAACGGCATCCTGCCGTTGTTTCAGAGCCTCCGTCCCCACGGTGACTCTGATCCACCATCTTGCGATGGTGGCTCCCCCACATCGATGGAAGGATCGTAACGACGGCTTCACGTTTCCGGTATCGGAAAAATTCCTAGTTTTGCCGGCTGTTCTCGGAAGGGTGATTGTTGCCTCGCAACAAGATCCGCAAATGGACACCGGCCGGGGCGGGGCGCAAGCGGAACTGTCCGCCGAGCGAGGTGACCCGATCACGCATCCCTTGCAGGCCGCGCCCGCCGCGGGGCAGCCGACTCGGCAGGCCCGTACCGTCATCGCGCAGGTCGAGCACGGCCACCGCAATGCCCTGGCGCTCTCCGATGCGCAGGCGCAGCCGGAACTCGCTGGCCTTGGCGTGCTTGACGGCATTGGTCGCGCTTTCCTGCACCAGCCGGTAGATCGCGGTGCGTGTGTCGTCGTCCAGCAGGCGCGGATCGCCGTGCAGTTCGGTGCGATAAGCCATCCCGGCGGCGTTCAGCAGGTCACGGATCGGACCTTCATCGAGGGCGCGCAGCAATCCGAACTCGTCCAGCACAGCGGGGCGCAGGTCGTCCAGCAGGCGGTGCAGGGCGCGCCGCATGTGCGCCAGGATGGTGTTGATCGAGGTGCCGATGTCCTCCATCCCGGCCTGGATCAGGCGTGCCTGGGCCAGCTTCACGTGGGTCTGGATCGCGGTGATGTTCTGCCCCAGTTCGTCGTGCAGCTCGGCGGCCAGATGCCTGCGCTGGTTCTCGTCCGCCTGCAGGTTGCCACGGGCGGCATCGCGCAGCTGATGGGCCAGTTGATCCAGCCGGCGGTTGACCGCGCCCAGGTAGACGTTCTGTTCGGCGACGCGCTCGCTGCTCCGGCGCAACGCGTCGGTAGCCGAGCCGAGCATCAGAGCGCCGGTTCCGGCGACGGCCAGGAACAGATAGGCCGCGGCGTTCGAAGGGGCATGCCCCAGATGCTGGTCGACCAGGGTCATGCCAAGACTGGTGATGAGCATGGCCAGGCTGGCGCCGCGCCAGCCGTGGCGGAAGGCGAAGAACAGCACCGGCGCCAGCGACAGCACGCGGGCAAATTGCGGCTGGGGAGCGGCCTGTTCGGACAGCACCAGCAGGATCGTCATGGAAGGCAGCATCACCAGCAACCCGTCCATGAACAGGCTGGCCAGGGCGCGCCGCTCGATCCGGGTGCGCAGCAGCATGATCATCAACGGCACGATCAACAGGATGCCCAGATAGTGGCTGAGCAGTTCCTCGCCGAGTACGCCGATGATCAATTCCGGCGAGCCCGGCGTGCTGACCAGCGCCAGCAGGGCGGCGTCGACGGCGGTGGTGGCAGTCACCACCAGCACTACCGAAAGCAGCAGGCGGGTCACCTCCTGCGGACTGTGCAGGCTGGCGTGCAGGTTGAATCGCCGCAGCAGCCACAGGCCGGCGGCCATCACCAGCGGCTCGGGCAGTTCGTCGATGGCGAAGCCGGCCCAGCCCTGCGGCAGGCCATGGGCCAGGCCGATCCCGGCGGTGGCGATCAACTCGCCACCCAGCAGCCAGCCCCAGTAACGCACAGGGACAAGCAGCAGGGCACCGAAACGCAGGCCGTACGGCAGCATCCAGTACGGCTGCACGGTCAGCCACAGCAGCAGCCACAGCAACAGGTAGCCGGCGGCGAGCAGCGGGCCGGAGTCGGGCAGGCGTAGGGGCTTCAGGCGCATGCGCGGATGTTACATGCGTGCCGCCATGCGGTGGCCGGTGCAGCCGTCGGCAAGCCGGGTGTGCATGACAGGGGAGTCCCTGTGTAAAGTAACGGGATGTACAGCATTGTTCTGGTTGACGACCATGCCATCGTCCGTGAAGGCTTCAAGCGACTGATCGAGATGGAGTCTGATCTCGACGTGGTGGCCGAGTGCCGCAGCGCCGACGACGCGGTCGAGGCAGTGGGTCATTGGCGTCCCGACCTGGTTGCGCTGGATCTGTCCCTTCCCGACGGCAGCGGGTTGCCGCTGATCGAGCACCTGCTCAGTGTCCATGCGCAAACCCGTGTGGTGGTGTTGAGCATGCACGACGGCGAGCCTTACGTGTCCGAAGCGCTGCGCCGCGGTGCCAGCGGCTACGTCACCAAGGGTGTGGCGCCGGAGGAGCTGGTGGCGGGCCTGCGCGCGGTGATGCAAGGCGAATGTTTCCTCAGCTCCGACCTGCGCCAGCGCAGGGCCGACCGTCCGGATGCGGCGCTGGACCCGATCAACCGGCTGACCACGCGCGAGCGCGAGGTCTTCCTGCTGCTGGCCGGTGGCCGCGCGCCGAAACAGGTGGCGGCGGAACTGGGGATCGGCCAGAAGACGGTCTACATCCATCGCGCCAGCCTGATGGGCAAGCTGGGCGCCGGATCGGAACTGGACCTGTACCGGATGGCCACCGAGCGCGGGATGCTGCCGCCGGCTGGATGACCGGTCACCGGATCAGGCGGTCTGCGCCCGCTCCAGCATCTGTTTCGCATGGGCCCGCGTCTCGCGGGTGATCTCTACGCCGCCCAGCATGCGTGCCAGCTCGTCGCGCCGGCCGGCGGCGTCGAGTCTTTCGATCTGCGTGCGGGTGGCGTCGCCGTCGCTGCTCTTGCTGACCCGCAGGTGCGCATGACCCTGGGCGGCCACCTGCGGCAGATGGGTGACGCACAGCACCTGGCGTTCAGCACCCAGCGCGCGCAGTTTCTGCCCGACCACCTCGGCGACCGCGCCGCCGATGCCGGTGTCGACTTCGTCGAAGATCATGCTGCCGACGGTGTCCTTGCCCAGAGTGGCGACTTCGATCGCCAGGCTGATGCGCGCCAGTTCGCCGCCGGAGGCGACCTTGCGCAGCGGTCGCGGCGGCTGGCCGGGGTTGGCGCTGACCAGCAACTCGCAGCGCTCCTCGCCCTGTGGGTCCGGCTCACTGCCGGCAGCCGGTTCCAGCTCAACGCGCAACAGGCCGCCGGCCATGCCCAGTTCGGCCATCAACACGCTGACCTCGTCGCCAAGCCTGGCGCCCGCCACTGCGCGCGCCTCGCTGAGCCTGGCTGCCACGCCGGCGTAATCGTCCTGCAGGCGCTGGCGTTGCGCTGCCAGCTGTTCCAGCGCATCGCCGGCGCCTTCAAGTTCGGCCAGTTCGGCCTGCAGGGCGGCCAGCCGGTCGTGCAGTTCGGCTACCGGCAGCCGATGCCGGCGCGACAACTCGTGCAGGCGGGCCAAGTGGCTGTCGACCTCGGTGTAGCGTTCCGGGTCGAGGTCGACGTCCTGCGCATAGCGCGCCAGGCCGTCGGCGGATTCGCCGAGCTGGATGCCGGCATTGTCGAGCAGTTCCAGCAGCGGGTTCAGCTTGTCGTCGAGCGCGGCCAGCTTGCCGAGTTCGGCCTGCGCCCGGCCGAGTGCGCGGCGCAAGGCGAATTCGCTGTCGCCGTCGAGCAGCTCGACCACGCCCGCGGTGCCTTCGGCCAGTCGGCCGGCGTTGGCGAGGCGCCTGTGGTTCGCCTCCAGTTCGGCCAGCTCGGCGCAGGGCAGCGCCCATTTTTCCAGCTCGCCGATTTCATGGCGCAGCAGTTCGATGCGCTGGTCGCGATCGTCGCCACCGCTGAGCTTGCGCATGCGCGCACCCAGCTCGCGCCACTGCACGGCGCTTTCGCGCACCTGCGCCAGCAGCTCATCGTGGCCGGCATAAGCATCCAGCAGGGCCAATTGATGCGACCGCGACAGCAACGCCTGATGTTCGTGCTGGCCGTGGATCTCGACCAGCAAGGCGGCCAGTTCGCCGAGCTGGCGGGCGTTCGCGGGGCGGCCGTTGATCCAGGCCTTGGAGCTGCCCTCGGTGCGGATCACCCGGCGCAGCTGGCAACCGCCGTCCTCGTCCAGCTCCTCGCGCTGCAACCAGTCGCGCGCGGCGGGCAGCCCGGTCAGGTCGAACTCGGCCGCCAGTTCGGCGCGATCGCTGCCGGCGCGTACCATGCCGCTGTCGGCGCGGGCGCCGGCCAGCAGCATCAGCGCATCGACCAGCAGCGATTTGCCGGCGCCGGTCTCGCCGCTGACCACGGTCAGGCCCGGGCCGAACGCGACCTCGGCGGCTTCGACGACGGCAAAATGGCGGACGTAGAGCGAAGTGAGCATGGGCGGACTGGTGGTGGGATGGCGGGATTGTAGCGGCAGCCCGGTGGCGCAAGACACCGTTCCACTTGCAAGCGGCGCGCGCAGACCTTATTTCTGTGGGGTCTCAAGGATTGCTACGACAGCATGATCAACCAACATGGCCGCGACCTCGACGCACGTGCGCGCCGTCTGCTGCGCACACTGATCGCCCAGTATCTGGTCGATGGCGAACCGGTCGGTTCGCGCACGCTGTCACGTTCGTCCGGGCTGGACGTGAGTCCGGCGACGATCCGCAACATCATGGCCGATCTGGAAGACGCCGGCCTGGTCGCTTCGCCGCACACGTCGGCGGGACGGGTGCCGACGCCGCGCGGGCTGCGCCTGTTCGTCGACAGCCTGATCGAGCTGCAGCCGCTGCCGCGCGCGGAGATGGCCCGCCTGCAGCGCGAGCTGCCGCCGGGGCCGACCACCACGCGCGATCTGCTCGGCAACGTGTCGACCCTTCTCTCGGCGATGACCCATTTCGCCGGCGTGGTCACGGTGCCGCGCCAGGCCGATTTCCCGCTGCGGCACATCGACTTCGTGGCGCTGCCGGATGCGCGGGTGCTGGTGATCCTGGTGTTCAGCGACAACCAGGTGCAGAACCGCATCGTGCAATTGGCCCGGCCACTCGACGGCCGCGAACTGGAGCAGGCGGCGAACTACCTGAACAGCCACTTCGCCGGTCTGCGCGTGGACGACATCCGCGCCCACCTGCTGGCCGAGGTACGCAAGACCGGCAGCGAGTTGAACCAGTTGCTGGCCAGTACGGTGGAGCTGGCCACCGCCTCGTTCGCGCCGCCTGCCAATGGTCCAGGCGGCCCCGACGTGCTGGTCAGCGGCCAGACCAACCTGATGGGTTACTCCGAACTGGCCGACCTGCAACGCCTGCGCGAGCTGTTCGAGGCGTTCCAGCAGAAGAACGAGTTGCTGCAGCTGATGGAAGTCTGCGCCCGGGCGCCGGGTGTGCGCTTGTTCATCGGCGAGGAATCCGGCTTCACCGCCCTCGACGGCTGCAGCGTGGTCACCGCCAGCTACGGCGCGCAGGGGCGCATGCTCGGTGCGGTCGGCGTGATCGGCCCGACCCGGATGGCCTACGAGCGGGTGATCCCGGTGGTACAGGCCACCGCCGGATTGCTCAGCGACGCCTTGAATCGCGCCGCCACGACCCTATAACCGCCCGGGGAGGCGGGGTTTCTCGCAAATCTGGACGGTCGGCACGCGTGCCGGCCACGAAACTTTTGTTTTGGAGTGAACATGCAGAACAACGATCCGCAGTCGCCGGGCGAGACATCGCCCCAGGGCCAGTCCGCCGAGTCGACGGCCACTGAGCTGGCAAGCCTGCAAGCGCGCGTGGCCGAGCTGGAAGCAAGCAATGCGGAATTGCGCGAGACGGTGTTGCGGGAACACGCGGAACTGGAGAACCAGCGCCGCCGCCTGCATCGCGACCTGGAGCAGGCCCGCCGCTTCGCCAACGAAAAACTGCTGGGCGAATTGCTGCCCGTCTACGACGGCCTGGAGAGCGGGTTGGCGATCGAAGGCGGGGATTTCGCCTCGATGCGCGAGGGCCTCGGCCTGACCCTGAAGGCCTTGCTCAAGGTGGCCGAGAACCACGGCATGGCGCAGGTCGACCCGCTGGGCCAGCCGCTCGATCCGGAGCGCCACCATGCGGTGAGCATGGTCGAGGCGCCGGGCCAGGCGCCGGGCACCGTCGTCAGCGTGCTGCAGAAAGGTTACGTGCTGAACGATCGCCTGTTGCGCCCCGCGCTGGTCGCGGTGGCAAAGGACTGAGCGGCGTCGACGCCGGCGTCCGCCTGAACGGCGCCGCGGCGGATGCCACTGAATCGCATCCGGGGCCTTGCCGGCATTGAATCGCCAAGGCAGACCCCCATCTGGAAACCATCGCGGCCGCGGGGGCCGCAAGCAAAATTCGGAGAGCAATCACATGGGCAAGATCATCGGCATCGACCTGGGCACGACCAACTCCTGCGTGTCCGTGATGGACGGCAGCACGACCAAGGTCATCGAGAACTCGGAAGGCGACCGCACCACGCCCTCCATCGTCGCCTTCACCAAGGACGGCGAGGTGCTGGTGGGTGCCTCGGCCAAGCGCCAGAGCGTGACCAACCCGAAGAACACTTTCTACGCGGTGAAGCGCCTGATCGGCCGCAAGTTCACCGACGCCGAAGTGCAGAAAGACCTGCACATCGTGCCCTACAGCGTCGTCGCGCACGACAACGGCGATGCCTGGGTGCAGACCTCCGACGGCAAGAAGATGGCGCCGCAGGAAATCTCTGCCAAGGTGCTGATGAAGATGAAGAAGACCGCCGAGGACTATCTCGGCGAGACGATCACCGAGGCGGTGATCACGGTGCCGGCGTACTTCAACGACAGCCAGCGCCAGGCAACCAAGGACGCCGGCAAGATCGCCGGCCTGGAAGTCAAGCGCATCATCAACGAGCCGACCGCGGCCGCGCTGGCCTATGGCCTGGACAAGAAGGGCGGCGACCGCAAGATCGCGGTTTACGACCTGGGTGGCGGCACCTTCGACGTGTCGATCATCGAGATCGCCGAGGTCGACGGCGAGAAGCAGTTCGAGGTGCTGGCCACCAACGGCGACACCTTCCTCGGCGGCGAGGACTTCGACATGCGCGTCATCGACTACCTGGTCGATGAATTCAACAAGGAGCAGGGCATCGACCTGCGCAAGGACCCGCTCGCCCTGCAGCGCCTGAAGGACGCCGCCGAGCGCGCCAAGATCGAGCTGTCCTCCAACCACCAGACCGACGTGAACCTGCCCTACGTGACGGCCGACGCGTCCGGTCCGAAGCATCTCAACATCAAGCTGACCCGCGCCAAGCTGGAAGCGCTGGTGGAAGACCTGGTCAAGCGCACCATCGAGCCGTGCCGCACCGCGCTCAACGACGCCGGCCTGCGCGTGGCCGACATCGACGACGTGATCCTGGTCGGCGGCCAGACCCGCATGCCCAAGGTGCAGGAAGCGGTGAAGGACTTCTTCGGCAAGGAACCGCGCAAGGACGTCAACCCGGACGAGGCCGTCGCCGTGGGCGCGGCGATCCAGGGCGGCGTGCTGGGCGGTTCGGTCAAGGACGTGCTGCTGCTCGACGTCACCCCGCTGTCGCTCGGCATCGAGACCATGGGCGGCGTGATGACCAAGCTGATCGAGAAGAACACCACGGTGCCGACCAAGGCCGCGCAGACGTTCTCCACCGCCGACGACAACCAGACCGCGGTGACCGTGCACGTGCTGCAGGGCGAGCGCGAGCGCGCCAGCGCGAACAAGTCGCTGGGCAAGTTCGATCTGCAGGGCATCGAGCCGGCACCGCGCGGCATGCCGCAGATCGAGGTCACCTTCGACATCGACGCCAACGGCATCCTGCACGTGTCGGCCAAGGACAAGAAGACCGGCAAGGAGCAGAAGATCGAGATCAAGGCCGGCTCGGGCCTGTCCGAGGAAGAGATCGCGCGGATGGTCGCCGACGCCGAGGCGAACAAGGAAGAGGACAGGAAGTTCCATGAACTGGTCGCCACCCGCAACAAGGCCGACCAGCTGGTGCACGCCACCCGCAGTGCGCTGAAGGAACACGGCGGCAAGGTGCCGGCCGACCAGCTCAGCAGCATCGAGGGCGCGCTGTCCGACCTGGAGAGGGTCAAGGACGGCGACGACAAGGCGGCGATCGAGGCCAAGGTCGAGAAGCTGGAACAGGTGGCGCAGGCGCTGTATGCCGCGGCGCAAGGCGGCCCGGCCGATGCCGGTGCGCAGTCCGCGCCGGGCGGTTCCGCCCAGCCGGACGACGTGGTGGACGCCGAGTTCACCGAAGTGAAGGACAACAAGCAATAATCACCGGCCGTCAGCGGTACGGCCAGTCGACCGCCCGCGCCAGGCAAGCTCCCGGCGCGGGCGGTCTTGCTGGAGGCAGGGGCGTGGCAAGCAGTGTGGATGCATGAATGAGCAAGCGTGACTACTACGAGGTGCTGGGCGTCGAGCGCAGCGTCAGCGAAGCCGAGCTGAAGAAATCCTTCCGCCGGCTGGCGATGAAATACCACCCGGACCGTTGCCCGGACGACCCGACCGCGCAGGACAAGTTCAAGGAGGCCAAGGAGGCCTACGAAGTCCTGTCCGACGCTTCGAAGCGCGCGATGTACGACCAGCATGGCCACGCCGCTTTCGAGAACGGCATGGGCGGTCGCGGCGGCGCCGGCTTCGGCGACATGGGCGACATCTTCGGCGACATCTTCGGTGACATCTTCGGGCGGGGCGGCGGCGGGCGCGGCCGACCGCGGCGCGGCGCCGACCTGCGCTACATCATCGAGCTGAGCCTGGAAGAGGCCGTGTTCGGCGTCAGCCGGCAGATCGAGGTGCCGACCCAGGTCAACTGCCACCATTGCAACGGCAGCGGCTCGGAGGACGGCAAGATCAGCAAGTGCAAGACCTGCCACGGCCACGGCCAGGTGCGCATGCAGAACGGCATCTTCTCGATCCAGCAGGCCTGCCCGCATTGCGGCGGCAGCGGCCAGGCGATCGAAAAGCCATGCCGGAAATGCCATGGCGAAGGCCGGCTGGAAGAAACCCGCACGCTGTCGGTGCAGATCCCCGAAGGCGTCGACAACGGCGACCGCATCCGCCTCTCCGGGCAGGGCGAGGCCGGCCCGGCCGGTGCGCCGGCCGGCGACCTGTACGTGGAGGTACGCGTGCGCGAACACGACATCTTCCAGCGCGATGGCAACGACCTGTACTGCGAATTGCCGATCCGCTTCTCGCAGGCGGCGCTGGGTGCCGAACTGCCGGTGCCCACGCTGGAAGGCGAAGTACCGGTCAGCATTCCGCCGGAAACCCAGACCGGCACCCAGTTCCGCCTGCGCGGCCGCGGCGTCAAGTCGGTGCGCAGCAGCCGCCACGGCGACCTGATCTGCCGCGTGGTGGTGGAGACGCCGGTGCGGCTGACCAGGCAGCAGCGCGAATTGCTGGAATCGCTGGAAGCCACCTTTGAAGGCAGCGACGCCGGCAAGCACACGCCGCGCGCCAAGGGCTGGGTCGACGGCGTGAAGAAATTCTGGTCCAAGGTCACCGCGTAAGCCCCGTTGCGCGGTTAGCATGTACGGCCCGACCACACTGGAGCGCGCCGCCGATGACCCGTCCCCTTCGCCTCGCCCTGAGCGGTGCCTCCGGCCGCATGGGGCGCGCGCTGCTCGACCTGCTCGGCGAGGACGCCCGCGTCGAACTGGTGCATGCGGTGGTGGCGCCGGGCTCGGCCCATGATGGCCAGCCGGTGCCCGGTTCCGCGGCAGGTTCCCTGCGCTATGCACATGACTGGACGCAGGCGCCGCCGCTCGACGTCGTCGTCGACTTCAGCAGTCCGGCTGCGCTGGCGCTGGCGCTCGATCATTGCCTGGCGCACGGCACGGCCCTGGTCAGCGGCACCACCGGCATCGACGCCGCGCTCGAAGCGCGCCTGGCCGATGCCGCCCGGCGCATCGCGATCCTGCGCTCTGCCAACTTCAGCCTCGGCGTGGCGGTGTTGACGCGCTTGCTGCGCGAGGCGGCGGCGGCCTTGCCGGACTGGGACCTGGAAATCGTCGAGGCGCACCACGGTCGCAAGCAGGACGCGCCGTCCGGCACCGCGCTGGCGCTCGGTCAGGCGGCGGCGGCGGCACGCAACACCACGCTGGAAGCTGCGGCGGTCTACAGCCGCGAAGGCCGCACCGGCGAACGGTCCGAGGGCAGCATCGGCTTCGCCGTAGTACGCGGCGGCGACATCGTGGGCGAGCACACTGCCATGCTCATCGGGCAGGGCGAGCGGCTGGAGCTGGCGCATCGCGCCACCGACCGATCGATCTTTGCGCGTGGCGCCCTGCAGGCGGCGCACTGGCTGGCGGGCCGTGCTGCAGGGGCGTGGCAGCTGGACGATGTGCTCGCCACGTTGCGCTGATCCGACCGCATCATGCGCTGGCCGAGCGACCGGAATCAGTCGCGATGGGATGCGCTGCGGTCGCGTCCCGCACCCAGCCTGGTGTCCAGGCGGCCAAACAGCTTCTTGAACATGCGCGAGAACTTGCCGCGTTTGGTCTTGCGCAGCTTCTCTTCCTCGCTGGTCAGCCACGCCACCTGGATTACCCGCCGCTCGCCCTCGTAAGGCAAGTGGCCGTGGTAGGAATTTTCGCAGCGCCTGAATGCGGCAAACTCGCCGTAGAGCGGCGCCAGTTCAGGCGCCACGACGCTGTCGACGTCGTCGATCCGGCGCAGGAAACGCAGGCAGCCGTCGCTGGTGTCCGGCCACTGCGGATTCAGGTAGATCAGCGCGGTGACCACCTTGGACTTGCTGTCGGTATGGATCGTGCCGTGGCGCTTGTTGAGCAGGCGGCAGAGCGTCACCAGGGTCGGGTACTGGTCGAGATGATCGATGCCCAGGCGTTCGCCGACGGCACGCGCGAACGCCGGCGAGGTCATGTTTCCGATCAGCGCATTGACACTCGGGCCGCAGTCGGCCGGGTCGTAAGGGAAAAAGCCGGCGCTGGCGTAGCGCGGAAAGTCGCGATCCAGGTCCTCGCGCATTTCGTCGGGCAACTGGCCGTGCGCCATCATGAACGGAAAAGGCTGGTGCTGAACCGTGGTATCCGGGCGACCGAGACGGGCAGGATCGAGCAGTACGGCAGCACTCATGGGGCATCGGGCTCCGGCAAGACAAGTGGCCTAGTGTAGCGCCGACCGACCGGTGCAGAAGGGCGGGAAACCCCCGGATTCATGTTGCGCGAGGTGGACAGAAACGGCCTCGCCGCTTATCATTTCCACCCGCCCGAATTTCTTTCCCCACCAAGCTCCACAGGCCAGCAATCGTGCGGCTTGCGGACTTTGCTGCATCCAAAAGGCGGTTACCCCGATGCCTATTCCTGCCCTGCTGGCCCTCGAAGACGGCAGCGTGTTTCATGGCCACGCTGTCGGCACCACTGGCGAAACCGTCGGTGAGGTGGTTTTCAACACGGCGATGACCGGCTACCAGGAGATCCTCACAGATCCCTCCTACGCGCGCCAGATCGTCACGCTGACCTATCCGCACATCGGCAACACCGGCACCAACGCCGTGGACGTCGAGTCCACCGCCGTGCACGCGGCCGGGCTGATCGTGCGCGACGTGCCGCGCCGGGCCAGCAGCTGGCGCAACACCGAAAGCCTGCCCGACTACCTGAAGCGCCACGGCACGGTCGCGATCGCCGGCATCGACACCCGCCGGCTGACCCGCATCCTGCGCGACAAGGGCGCGCTGGCCGGCTGCATCGCGGCGGGCGAGCAGGTCGATGCCGAGGCCGCGCTGGCCAAGGCGCGCGCGTTTCCCGGACTGAACGGCATGGACCTGGCCAAAGTGGTCAGCACCGCAAGTCGGTACGTGTGGAAGCAGGGCGTCTACGATCTCGACCGCGCCGCGTTCAACCAACCCCCGTTGCGCTTCAAGGTGGTTGCCTACGACTTCGGCACCAAGCTCAACATCCTGCGCCTGCTCGCCGAGCAAGGTTGCGAGGTCACCGTGGTACCGGCGCAGACGCCCGCAGCCGAGGTGCTCGCGATGCAGCCCGACGGCGTATTCCTGTCCAACGGCCCCGGCGACCCGGCAGCCTGCGATTACGCCATCGCGGCGACCCGGCAATTCCTCGATGCAAAGATCCCGTTGTTCGGCATCTGTCTGGGTCACCAGCTGATGGGCCTGGCACTGGGCGGCAAGACGCTGAAGATGAAGTTCGGCCATCACGGCGCGAACCACCCGGTGAAGGACCTGGACGACGGCCGCGTGCTGATCACCAGCCAGAACCACGGCTTCGCGGTGGACCCGGCCACGCTGCCGGCGAACGTACGGCTTACCCACACCTCGCTGTTCGACGGCTCGCTGCAGGGCTTTGCGCTGACCGACCGGCCCGCGTTCTGCTTCCAGGGCCATCCCGAAGCGAGCCCGGGCCCGCTCGACATCGGCTATCTGTTCAAACGTTTCGCCGCACTGATGCAGGAGGCCCGCACGCATGCCTAAGCGTACCGATATCAAGAGCGTCCTCATCATCGGCGCCGGCCCGATCGTGATCGGCCAGGCCTGCGAGTTCGACTACTCCGGCGCGCAGGCCTGCAAGGCGCTGAAGGAAGAGGGTTTCCGGGTGATCCTGGTGAACTCCAACCCGGCCACGATCATGACCGATCCGGACACCGCCGACGCGGTGTACATCGAGCCGATCAACTGGCAGACGGTGGAACGGATCATCGCCAAGGAGCGCCCGGATGCGGTGCTGCCGACGATGGGCGGACAGACCGCGCTGAATTGCGCGCTGGATCTGGCCGACCATGGCGTGCTGGAGAAGTACGACGTCGAGTTGATCGGTGCCAGGCGCGAAGCCATCCGCATGGCCGAGGACCGCGAGCTGTTCAAGCAGGCGATGACCGAGATCGGGCTGGAAAGCCCCAAATCCGACGTGGCCAAGAGTTTCGAGCACGCCGTGGAGATCCAGGCCAGGCTCGGGTTTCCGGTGATCATTCGGCCCAGCTTCACGCTGGGCGGCACCGGTGGCGGCATCGCCTACAACAAGGAAGAGTTCGAGCTCATCGTCAAGCGCGGCCTGGAAATGTCGCCCACCCACGAAGTGCTGATCGACGAATCGGTGCTGGGCTGGAAGGAGTTCGAGATGGAAGTGGTCCGCGACACCGCGGACAACTGCATCATCATCTGCGCCATCGAGAACCTCGACCCGATGGGCGTGCACACCGGCGACTCGATCACCGTGGCGCCGGCGCAGACGCTCACCGACAAGGAGTACCAGCGCCTGCGCGACGCGAGCATCGCGGTGCTGCGCAAGATCGGCGTGGACACCGGCGGCTCCAACGTCCAGTTCGGCATCAACCCCGTCGACGGCCGCGTGGTGGTGATCGAGATGAACCCGCGCGTGTCGCGCTCGTCCGCACTGGCGTCGAAGGCGACCGGCTTCCCGATCGCCAAGGTCGCCGCCAAGCTGGCGGTGGGCTATACGTTGGATGAACTGAAAAATGACATCACCGGCGGCCTGACCCCGGCCTCGTTCGAGCCGTCGATCGACTACGTGGTCACCAAGATTCCGCGTTTCGCCTTCGAGAAGTTCCCGGCGGCCGATGCACGCCTGACCACCCAGATGAAGTCGGTCGGCGAAGTGATGGCGATCGGCCGCAGCTTCCACGAGTCGCTGCAGAAGGCCTTGCGCGGGCTGGAGATCGGCAAGACCGGCCTCAATCCCACCGGCCTGGACATCGGCACCGACGACGGGCTGGCCGTACTCAAGCGGGAATTGCGCGAGCCGCGCCCCGATCGCGTGTTCCATCTGGCCGATGCGTTCCGCGCCGGACTGTCGCTGGAAGAAGTGTTCAACCTCAGCCGGGTCGATCCGTGGTTCCTCGCTGCGTTCGAGGACATCGTGCTGACCGAGGCGGAGATCACCCGGCAGGGCATCACCGCGCTCGATGCTCCGCGCCTGCGCGAGCTCAAGCGGCTCGGCTTCGCCGACGCGCGCATTGCCGAGCTGCTTGGCACCGACGAAGCCGCCGTGCGCCATCTGCGCCACACCCTGGGCGTGCGCCCGGTGTACAAGCGAGTGGATTCCTGTGCCGCCGAGTTCGCCACCAGCACCGCCTACATGTATTCGACCTATGAGGAAGAATGCGAGGCGGCGCCGACCGGCCGCGACAAGATCATCGTGCTTGGCGGCGGTCCGAACCGGATCGGGCAGGGCATCGAGTTCGACTACTGCTGCGTGCACGCGTCGCTGGCGCTGCGCGAGGATGGCTACGAGACCATCATGGTCAACTGCAATCCGGAAACCGTCTCGACCGACTACGACACCTCCGACCGCTTGTACTTCGAGCCGCTGACGCTGGAAGACGTGCTGGAAATCGTCCACGTGGAGAAACCCAAAGGCGTGATCGTGCAGTACGGCGGGCAGACGCCGCTGAAACTGGCACGCGCGCTCGAGGCGGCCGGCGTGCCGATCATCGGCACCAGCCCCGACTCGATCGACCTGGCCGAAGATCGCGAGCGCTTCCAGCACATGATCGAGAAGATCGGCCTGAAGCAGCCGCCGAACCGCACCGCGCGCAATGCCGACGAGGCGTTGGCGCTGGCCCGCGAGATCGGTTATCCGCTGGTGGTGCGGCCGAGCTACGTGCTCGGCGGCCGCGCGATGGAGGTGGTGCACGACGACGCCGACCTGTCGCGTTACATCCGCGATGCGGTGAAGGTTTCGAACGATTCGCCGGTGCTGCTGGACCGCTTCCTCGACCACGCGGTCGAGGTCGACGTGGACGTGATCGCCGATGCCGAAGGCACCGTGCTGATCGGCGGCATCATGGAGCACATAGAGGAAGCCGGCGTGCATTCGGGCGACTCGTCCTGCTCGCTGCCGCCGTATTCGCTCAGCGCATCGATCCAGGACGAAATGCGCCGCCAGGTCAGCGCGATGGCGAAGGAGCTGAAGGTCATCGGCCTGATGAACACCCAGTTCGCGATCCAGGGCGACACCGTCTACATCCTGGAGGTGAACCCGCGCGCCTCGCGCACGGTGCCGTTCGTGTCCAAGGCCACCGGCGTGCCGCTGGCCAAGATCGCCGCCCGCGTGATGGCCGGGCGTTCGCTGTCCAGCCTGGGCGCGACGCGCGAGGTGATCCCGTCGTACTACTCGGTGAAAGAGGCGATTTTCCCGTTCCTGAAGTTCCAGAACGTCGACCCGATCCTCGGGCCGGAGATGCGTTCGACCGGCGAGGTGATGGGCGTGGGCCGCAGTTTCGGCGCGGCGTTCGCGCGCGGCCACGAGGCGGCCGGGATCAAGGCGCCCACGGTCGGCAAGGCGTTCCTGTCGGTGCGCGACGGCGACAAGGACCGACTGTTGCCGGTGGCACGCGAGATCATTGCGCGCGGCTTCAACGTGGTGGCCACTTCCGGTACCGCCAACTACCTGACCAGCCACGGCGTGGCCTGTGAACGGGTCAACAAGGTACTCGAGGGGCGCCCGCACATCGTCGACAGCATCAAGAACGGCGAGATCGTGTATATCGTCAACACCACGGAGGGCAAGCAGGCCATCGCCGACTCGTTCTCGATCCGGCGCGAGGCGCTGCAGCACCGCGTCACCTATTCCACCACGGTGGCGGGCGCCCGCGCGCTCGTGCATTCGCTGGACTTCCACAGCGACGGTGAAGTACACAGCCTGCAGGAACTGCACAAGGAGCTCAGCGCATGAGTCGCGCCCCCATCACCAAGACCGGCTCCGAACGCCTGCGCGCGGAGCTGGAGCGGCTGAAGTCGGTCGAGCGCCCGCGCATCATCGCGGCGATCGCCGAGGCCCGTGCCCACGGCGATCTCAAGGAGAACGCGGAGTATCACGCCGCGCGTGAACTGCAGAGCTTCACCGAAGGCCGCATCGCCCAGTTGGAGGCCCTGTTGTCGACCGCCGAGGTCATCGATGTCGCCCGGCTCAACCCGGGCAGCCGCGTGGTGTTCGGCGCCACCGTGGATCTGGAGGACGAAGACTCCGGTGCCACGGTGACCTACCAGATCGTCGGCGACCTGGAGGCGGACATCAAGCAGCGGTTGATCGCGGTGTCCTCGCCGATCGCCCGCGCACTGATCGGCAAGAGCGCCGGCGACAGTTTCGAGTTCACCGCGCCCAACGGCGTCAAGCACTACGAGATCGTCGACGTCCGCTACGAGTGACGGCCTTCGGCGGCATCGCCGCCGGAAGTCGAAGGGACGCCCACGAAAAAGGCCGCTCGCGCGGCCTTTTTCACCGGATCGTCAGGCTGGACTCAGCGCTGGCGAGCCTTGAAGCGGGGGTTGCTCTTGCAGATCACGAACACCTTGCCGCGACGGCGCACAACCTTGCAGTCGCGGTGCCGCGCCTTGGCGGACTTCAAAGAGTTAAGCACCTTCACGGCCAGCTCCTGACACTAGACTAAAAATGTAAGCACGCAAGTATAGCGAGCTGCACGACTGGTCACAAGTCCGACGCGATGGCCGCCTGCGCCACCGTGGCCAGGAATTGCTGCAGGGCGGGGGAGGGATCAGCGGATCTGCAGGCCACGGCCAGCAGCAGAAAGGCGTCGGGATCTTCCAGCGGCACGTAGCAAACCCCGACCAGTCGCACGGCACGCATGCTGGCCGGTACCAGGGCCAGCCCCAGCCCGGCGGCGACCAGGGCCAGCAGGCCGTTGATCTGCTGGGCATGCTGGGTGATCGACGGCTGGAAGCCGGCCTGCGTCGCCAGTTTCACCAGCCGGTCGTAAAGCGTGGCGGCGAGTTCGCGCGGCTGCGACACGAACGCATCACCGGCCACTTCGGCCAGGCGCAGGCTGCTGCGGCCGGCCAGCGGATGGCCGGCGGGCAGGGCAAGCAGCAGGGGCTCGCGATCGATGACGCTGAAGCGCAGGTCACGTGCGTACTGCGGATGAGCCGGCTCGTCGCGGACGAAGCCGACGTCGATCTTGCCGGCGAGCAGGGCCGCGAACTGCGGTTCGGTGTACATCTCGCTGAGCTGCAGGCGCACGTCGGGAGCGATCTGGCCAAAGCGCAGCAACGTCTGCGGCATGGCCGGATGGAACGATACCGAGACGGTATAGGCCAGTCGCAACTGGCCGCTGTAACCCGCGGCGGCGGCCACCGTCTGGTTGCGTGCCTCGTCCACCTTGGCCAGGATCTGCCGCGCCTGCTCCAGGAAGACTCTGCCGGGTTCGGTCAGCGCCACGCTGCGTTTGGTGCGCTCCAGCAGACGCACGCCCAGATCCTGCTCCAGCGACTGGATCTGCTGCGACAACGGAGGCTGGGAAAGATGCAGGCGCAGCGCAGCGCGGGTGAAGCTCAGCTCTTCCGCAACGGCGACGAAGTAACGCAGCTGGCGCAGATCAAACATATACTTATTATGTATTAATGGAAGCCTAAATATATATTAGATACTTTATTCCGTCGATCATAAAATCCCACCCGTCCCGCCATCTCCCCTCCCCCCTGGTGGCGGCGGCCCTCGCCCCGCAGCGACGCTAAATACGACATCTGGTTCAACTCCCCCCCTGAACCCATGTCGATGCGTCTTCCCTGCGGGGCGCTTTCTTTTGCATGACGACGCCGCTGCCCGATGGCAGCGGCGTCGACGTGTCTGCGTCTAGATTTCGCTGGCCACGCGGGTGCCTTGGGCGATGGCACGCTTGGCGTCCAGCTCGGCGGCCACGTCGGCGCCGCCGATCACGTGCACCTTGATGCCGGCCGAGATCAGTTCGTCGGCGAGGCTGCGGTTCGGCTCCTGGCCGGCGCAGACCACCACGTGGTCGACCGGCAGGAGCTGCGGTTTGCCGTCGACGGTGATGTGCAGGCCCCGGTCGTCGAAGCGTTCGTAGCCGACCTTGCCCAGCATCGTCACCCGCTTCGCCTTGAGCGTGGCCCGATGCACCCAGCCGGTGGTCTTGTTGAGCCGCGCGCCGGGGTGGCCCTCGCTGCGCTGGAGCAACCAGACCTGGCGAGCCGGTGCTTCCGGTTGCGGCGGTTGCAGGCCGCTGCGCTGCTGCAGTTGCATGTCCACGCCCCATTCGCGGGTCCAGCGGGCGACGTCGGTGGCAGGCGAGGGCGCCGGTTCGACCAGGAACTCGGCCACGTCGAAGCCGATGCCGCCGGCGCCGATGATCGCCACCCGGGCGCCCACCAGGCGATGTCGGGCCAGCACGTCGAGGTAGCCCAGCACGCGCGGATCGTCGCTGCCCGGAAAGCTCACCCGGCGCGGCGTAATGCCGGTGGCGATCACCACCTCGTCGTAACCGCCGGCGCGCAGCGAGGCGGCATCCGCGAGCTGGCCGAGCCGGACGTCGACGCCGGTGTCGTCCAGTTGGTGGCGGAAGTAGCGCAGCGTCTCGTGGAATTCTTCCTTTCCGGGAATCTGCTTGGCGTAGTTGAACTGTCCGCCGATCTCGCTGGCCTGGTCGATCAGGACGACCGCGTGACCGCGCTCGCCCAGCGCGGCGGCGCAGGCCATGCCGGCTGGGCCGGCGCCGACCACGGCCACGCGCTTGCGCACAGTGGCAGGTTCGATCTTCAGCTCGGTTTCGTGGCAGGCGCGCGGGTTGACCAGGCAGCTGGCGCGCTTGTTCTGGAACACGTGGTCGAGGCAGGCCTGGTTGCAGGCGATGCAGGTGTTGATGCGCTCGCTGTGGCCGGCTTTCGCCTTGTTCGCCCAGGCCGGGTCAGCCAGCAGCGGGCGCGCCATCGAGACCATGTCGGCTTCGCCGCCGGCGAGGATGCGTTCGGCCACGTCCGGCATGTTGATGCGGTTGGTCGCCACCAGCGGGATCGCCACCTCGCCCTTGAGCTTGCGCGTGACCCAGGCGAAGCCGGCGCGCGGCACGCTGGTGACGATGGTCGGCACGCGCGCCTCGTGCCAGCCGATGCCGGTGTTGATGATGCTGGCGCCGGCCGCCTCGATCGCCTTGGCCAGGGTGGCGACCTCGCTCCAGTCCTGGCCGCCTTCGACCAGGTCGAGCATCGACAGCCGGTAGATGATGATGAAGTCGCGGCCCACTGCTTCGCGCGTGCGGCGCACGATCTCGACCGGGAAACGCATGCGTCGCGCGGCGTCGCCACCCCAGGCATCGTTGCGCTGGTTGGTGCGCGCGGCGATGAATTCGTTGATCAGGTAGCCTTCCGAGCCCATCACCTCGACGCCGTCGTAGCCGGCGTCCCGCGCCAGCTTCGCGCAGCGCACGAAGTCGCCGATGGTGCGCTCTACGCCACGCGAGGTGAGCGCCCGCGGCGTAAACGGGGTGATTGGCGACTTGATCCTCGACGGCGCCACCGACAACGGGTGATAGCCATAGCGGCCGGCATGCAGGATCTGCAGGCAGATGCGTCCGCCTTCGGCATGCACGGCGCCGGTCAGCTTGCGATGGCGTGGCTTGTGCCAGGGCAGGGTGAGCCGTCCACCGAACGGCTTCAGCCAGCCCTCGATGCTTGGCGCGATGCCGCCGGTGACCATCAGGCCGACGCCGCCGCGGGCGCGTTCGGCGAAATAGGCGGCCAGCTTGTCGTAGTCGCTGGCCTTGTCCTCCAACCCGGTGTGCATTGAACCCATCAGGATTCGGTTGGGCAAGGTGACATGGCCCAGATCGAGCGGGGCGAACAGGTTCGGGTAGTTCATGCGATCCCCACAAAACTCAAACGATCGTATGAATGTGCCGGCGTTCGGTGTCCGAAAGCAAGCCCCGCGTCGTACGGCGGGCTGAGTCTCAGGCCAGCAACTGGCGAACCAGCGCGATGTAGCGGCGCATGGCGTCTTCTTCCGGGACGCCATTCAGCTGCCCCCAAGCCTCGTGCTTGGCGGTGCCGACGAAATCGAAGAAGCCGGGCTGGGCGCGCTTGAGGTCTCCTTCCGAGCCCTGCTTGTAGAGCGCGTAGAGCTTGAGCAGGGTGTCGTTGTCGGGGCGCCTGGCCAAGTGCCGGATGTCCTCGGCAGCCTGCTCGAACTCGCGGCGAAGGTCGGTCATAAGGCGGTTCGGGGGCGGCTTGCGGACGAAGAGACCGGCTAGATAGCACGCGTCTCCGGTGGGGTCAACGCGGTAAACTCCGCGCTTTCGCCATTCAGCCAGGATCCCTCCATGAACCATTCCCCTGCCGTACCCGTGCTCACCATCGACGGGCCGTCGGGGTCGGGCAAGGGCACGGTCAGCGCGCTGGTGGCCAAACGGCTGGGCTGGCGGCTGCTGGACTCCGGAGCGCTGTACCGGGCGGTGGGCTACGCCGCCGGCATGGCCGGACTGGACCTGTCGGACGTGGAGGCGGTGACCCGCTGCGCGCAGGGCACGAAGATCCAGTTCCGCGCGACCGGTGACGGCGGCGAGACGCGGGTGATCGTCAACGGGCACGACGCCACCGACGAGTTGCGTACCGAGACCGCCGGTGCGGCGGCCTCGGCGATCGCCTCGATGCCGTCGGTGCGCGAGGCGCTGGTGGCGCTGCAACTGGGCTTCCGCAAGGCACCCGGGCTGGTCGCCGACGGGCGCGACATGGGCACGGTGATCTTCCCGGATGCCGCGCACAAGGTTTTCCTTACCGCGAGCGCCGCCGAGCGAGCGAAAAGGCGCTATAAGCAGTTGAAGGAAAAGGGGCTTAGCGTTACACTCGGCGGCCTTCAGCGAGAAATTGAGGCGCGTGACAGCCGCGATGCATCACGTGCGGTTGCGCCGCTCAGGCCTGCCGAAGATGCCGTGCTGGTGGACACCACCGGGATGGGCATCGACGAGGTCGTCGCGAAAGTACTTGCCGTCGTGCAGTCCTGATCGGATTGCGCGGCGGTTTCTGTGCCCCTGCAGCGGCAGGGGTTTTGACCCATGGTGCCGACGGTCGGTTCGCGAGGAACCACCGGAAAGCACCCTCAACCGGTGGACCGGAAGGTTCGTGCGCAACACCCAACCAGGCGCAACGGATCCAAGGTCTTTTCCCACTATGGAATCAACATGACTGAAAGTTTTGCCGAACTGTTTGAACAGAGCCAGCAGGCCATCTCCAAGCTGAAGCCCGGCGCCATCGTCACCGGCATCGTCGTGGAAATCCGCAACGACGTCGTCGTGATCAATGCAGGCCTGAAGAGCGAAGGCATCGTCCCGATCGAGCAGTTCAAGAGCGAGGAAGGTGTGCTGGAGGTGCAGGTTGGCGACGAGGTGAAGGTTGCCCTCGAAGCCCTGGAGGACGGTTTCGGCGAGACCAAGCTGTCGCGCGAGAAGGCCAAGCGCTCGATGGTGTGGGACGACCTGGAGCAGGCGTTCGACAAGGAAGAGACCATCGTCGGCATGATTTCCGGCAAGGTCAAGGGCGGCTTCACCGTCGACATCAAGGACGTCCGCGCGTTCCTGCCCGGTTCGCTGGTCGACGTGCGCCCGGTGCGCGAGCCGACCTACCTCGAGGGCAAGGAACTCGAGTTCAAGATCATCAAGCTGGACCGCAAGCGCAACAACGTGGTGGTCAGCCGCCGCGCCGTCGTCGAGACCGAGTTCTCCGAGGAGCGCGAGAAGCTGCTGGAGCGCCTGACCGAGGGCGCGGTGGTCAAGGGCACGGTCAAGAACCTCACCGACTACGGCGCGTTCGTGGACCTGGGCGGCATCGACGGCCTGCTGCACATCACCGACATGGCATGGAAGCGCGTGCGTCACCCGTCCGAAGTGGTCAACGTCGGCGACGAGCTGGACGTGCGCGTGCTGAAGTACGACAAGGAGCGCAACCGCGTCTCGCTGGGCCTGAAGCAGCTGGGCGACGACCCGTGGGTCGCCATCGCCCGCCGCTACCCGGTCGGCAGCCGCCTGTTCGGCAAGGTCTCCAACGTCACCGACTACGGCTGCTTCGTCGAGATCGAGCCGGGCGTGGAAGGCCTGGTCCACGTGTCCGAGATGGACTGGACCAACAAGAACGTCAACCCGGCCAAGGTGGTGCAGGTCGGCGACGAGACCGAGGTGATGGTGCTGGACGTGGATGAAGAGCGTCGCCGCATCTCGCTGGGCATCAAGCAGACCCGCTCGAACCCGTGGGAAGCCTTCGCCGCCATGCACAAGAAGGGCGACAAGGTCTCCGGCCAGATCAAGTCGATCACCGATTTCGGCGTGTTCATCGGCCTGGAAGGCGGCATCGACGGCCTGGTGCACCTGTCCGACATCTCCTGGCAGATGTCCGGCGAAGACCTCGTGCGCAACTTCAAGAAGGGCGACGAGATCGAAGCGGTGGTGCTGGCGGTGGACCCGGAGCGCGAGCGCATCAGCCTCGGCATCAAGCAGATGGAGCAGGATCCGTTCGGCCAGTTCATGGCGGCGAATCCGCGCGGCAGCATCGTCACCGGCACCGTGAAGGAAGTTGACGCCAAGGGTGCGGTGATCGACCTGGGCGAGGGCGTGGAGGGTTACCTGCGCGCCAACGACATCGCCAAGGAGCGCATCGACGACGCCACCCAGCATCTGAAGGTGGGCGACAAGGTCGAGGCCAAGTTCACCGGCATGGATCGCAAGGGTCGCCAGCTGGCACTCTCGATCCGCGCCAAGGACGAGGAAGACGCGCCCGACACGTCGGCGGATTACTCGTCCGCCGCCAGCGGCACGACCAAGCTCGGCGCACTGCTCAAGGAGCAGTTCAACAAGGCCGACTGATCGCCTGCAGCAGTCTGACGCGGGGCGGCGGCCCATCGCCGTCGCCCCGTTGTTTCATGTCACGGACATTGGGGCCCCATGACTAAATCCGAATTGATCGAGGCGCTCGCCAGGCGCCAGACGCATCTTGCGTTCGCGGACGTCGAGATGGCCGTCAAGAGCATCATCGAGCAGATGAGTCATGCCTTGGCCCATGGCGAACGCATCGAAGTGCGCGGTTTCGGCAGTTTCGCGCTGCACTACCGGCCGCCGCGCATGGGACGCAACCCCAAGACGGGCGAGGCCGTGGCGCTGCCCGGCAAACATGTTCCGCACTTCAAGCCGGGCAAGGAATTGCGCGAGCGCGTCAACCAGGAGCCGGAGCAGAAAACCGCCTGACGCCCTGGCAGCCACCCGGAAAACCGATCGAAGGCAGGCGACGCAAGTCGGTCCTGCCTTTTTTGTTGAGTGCCGTCCGCGACGGCCGCGAGCCAGCCATGAATCGCCGCCGCACGCATCGTCCGCGCCGCCTGTGCCTGTCACGAGCAATCGGGTAAAGTCTTGGCCATGCGCCTGCTCGCCACTATCGTCCTCGTGATCTTCATCGCCGCCGGCGTCGTGCTGGGTGCGCTCAATGCCGACCTGGTCGGCTACGACCTCGCGTTTGTCCAGATGCAGATACCCAAGGGAGCCGCCTTGCTGGGCGCACTGGTGATCGGTTGGCTGCTGGGCGGGCTCACCGCCTGGCTCGGCGTGAGCATGCGCCAGCGTCGCCGGCAGGCCGGCGCGGACAAGAAGCTGCCGGCCAGGCCATGAATCTTCTGTATGCGCTGGTTCCCCTGGTGCCAGCCGCGTTCGTGCTGGGCTGGTGGTCCTCCCGCCAGATCGGCGCGCGCAGGTCCGGCGCTGAAGTCAGCGAACTGTCCTCGGATTATTTCCGCGGCCTGAACTACCTGCTCAACGAGGAGCAGGACAAGGCGATCGAAGTCTTCCTCAAGCTGGCCGAATACAATCGCGACACGGTCGAAACCCACCTGGCGCTGGGCAACCTGTTCCGCCGCCGCGGCGAGGTGGATCGGGCGATCCGGTTGCACCAGCACCTGGTCTCTCGGCCGGGCCTGACCGACGCGATGAAAACGGTGGCTCTGCTGGAGCTGGGCGAGGACTACATGCGCGCCGGCCTGCTGGACCGCGCCGAGGCGCTGTTTTCCGACCTGGTGGCGATGGACGCCCATGCGCCGTCGGCACTGCGCCACCTGATCGCGATCTACCAGCACGAACGCGACTGGCACAAGGCGATCGAGCACGCGCGCCGGCTGGAGGTGATGACCGGCGAGGACGAGGCGCCGATGATCGCCCAGTTCTACTGCGAACTGGCCGACCGTTCGCGCCAGCACGGCGCCCGCGCCGAAGCGCGCGACTACCTGCGCCAGGCGTTCGAGTGCCAGCCCGGTTGCGTGCGCGCCTTCATGTTGACCGGCCGCCTGCTGTCCGAGGATGGCCAGCATGCCGAGGCGGTGACGGCCTACGAGGCGGCGATCAAGGCCGATATCGCGTTCACCCCGGACATCCTGCCGCCGCTGCTCAACAGCTATGCCCGTTCGCAGCAGATGGAACGCGCCGAACATTTCCTGCACGGCATGCTCGGGCGCTACCACGGTGTCTCGCCGGTGCTTGCGCTGACCCATCTGTACCGGCAGCGCGACGGCGAGCGGGCGGCGATCGACTTCCTGACCGCGCAACTGCGCCAGCGGCCGTCGGTGCGCGGGCTGATGGCGCTGATCGACACCACCATGGACAAGATCGAAGGCGAGGCGCGCGAGAATTTCCTGATCCTGCGCGACCTGACCCGCAAGCTGCTGGAGGGCCAGGCGATGTATCGCTGCAGCCGATGCGGCTTCGGCGCCAAGGCGCATCATTGGCAATGCCCCAGTTGCAAGAGCTGGAGCACGATCCGGCCGATCCACGGCGTCGCCAGCGAGTGAACCGAGCCCCGTGAAGTGAGCCCCGTCAAGTGAGCATGTACACGACCATCGGATGGTTGCTGGCCAGCTTGTCGATCACCCTGTTGCTGGTGCGCGGCGCGATCGGCTATGCGCAGCGGCGCGGCATGCTGGACCAACCCGGGCAACGCCGTTCGCATCGCCTGCCCACTCCGCGCGGCGGCGGCATCGGCCTCGTCGTGGCGATGCTGGCGTGCCTGCCGGGTGTGCTGTGGCATGCGCCGGCGGCCTGGCCGACAAGCGTGATCGCCAGCCTGCTCGCCGCGCTGGCGCTGGTGGCGCTGGCCGGCTGGTGGGACGACCACCGCTCGCTGCCGATCCTGCCGCGGCTTGGCGCCCAACTGCTGGCGGTAGGCCTGTTTTCGTTGAGCCTGTTGGGCACCGGCTTGTCGGCGTGGTGGATGCCGCTGCTGCTGATCGCCGGCGCCTGGAGCATCAACCTGCACAATTTCATGGACGGCATCGACGGCCTGCTGGCGCAGCAGGTGATGTTCGTGGGCGCTGGCCTGGCCGGGCTGGCCGCGGCGGCGGGGCAAGCTGCACTGGCCACCGCGGCGGCCGTCCTGGCGGCGTCGGCGCTGGGCTTCTGGTGCTTCAACCGACCACCGGCGCGGATCTTCATGGGCGACGTCGGCAGCGGCAGCGTGGGCCTGTTGCTGTTCGCCTTCAGTGCGATGCTGTGGTGCGTCGATCCCGCATGGTTGTGGCCAGCCCTGATTCTGTCGTCCGCCTTCGTGACCGATGCCAGCCTGACCCTGCTGACCCGCATGTGGCGCGGACGGCGCTGGTACACTGCCCATCGCGAACACCTCTACCAGTGGCTGGTGCGTCGCGGGGGAACTCACGCACGCTCGGACATGGTCTATATGGGCTGGAACCTGCTGATCGCGGCACCTTCGGCCTGGTTGGCCTGGAGTCATCTGCACATGGCGCTGCCGATTACCATGGCCGTCTATCTTGGAGCGGCAGCCTCATGGCTGGCGCTGAAACGTCGCTGTCTGCGACGCCATCTGCCCAAGGCATCCCATGTCGCTGCGTAAGCTTGTCGGCTTCATCCATCCACGTATCGCCGTCGTGCTGCACGACCTGGCCATGGCTTTGCTGGCGTGGTGGGTCGCCAAGCTGCTGAGGTATGCGCTGAAACCGGACGAGGTCGTCAGTTTCGGGATACTCGAGTTTCCGATCGTGCTGTTGGTGCAGGGGCTGATCTTCCGCTGGACCGGGTTGTACCGCAGCGTCTGGCGTTTCGCCAGCCTGCCGGACCTGTGGAACATCGCGCGTGCCGTCGTGATCGGCGCGTTGTTCGTCGGCGTTTCCTTGTTCCTGTACGACCGGTTGGAAGGCGTGCCGCGTTCGGTGCTGGTGCTCTACCCGCTGCTGCTCGCCGCGCTGCTCGGCGTGCCGCGCCTGGCCTACCGCTACTGGAAAGACAGCCGCAATGACCTGCTGCAGAACCAGGTCGCGAAGCGCGTGTTGATCGTCGGCGCCGATCGCGCCGGCGAAGTGCTTTCGCGCGACCTGCAACGCGACAGTCGCTACGGCGTGGTCGGTTTCGTCGACGACAAGCCCAGCCTGCGCGGGGCCAGCATCAACGGCTACCCGGTGCTGGGTCGCTTCGACCAGTTGCCCGAGGTGGCCCGCGAAGTGGCGGTCGACATGCTGCTGATCGCGCTGCCGGGCGCATCGACCGCCGAGATGCGGCGCGTGGTCGCGCTGTGCGACGCCACCGACCTGCCGTACCGGACCGTGCCGCGGCTGGAAGACGTGGTGGCCGGCCGCGCGCAGTTCAACCAGATCAAGGAAGTGGCGATCGAGGACCTGCTCGGTCGCGACACGGTGGAACTGGACTGGACCGCGATCCGCGAAACCCTGAGCGGGCGCCGCGTGCTGGTCACCGGCGGCGGCGGCTCGATCGGTTCGGAGCTATGCCGCCAAGTGGCGCGGCTGGGTGCGCAGTCGCTCACCGTGGTCGAGCAGAGCGAGTACAACCTGTACCGGATCAGCCAGGAGCTGCGTGCGGATTTCCCCGAGCTGATCTTCGACGGCATCCTGGCCAACTGCGGCGACGAGGCCGCCATGCGCAAGGCGTTCGCGGACCTGCGGCCGCAGGTGGTATTCCATGCCGCCGCCTACAAGCACGTGCCGCTGCTGCAGGACCAGTTGCGCACGGCGTTCCGCAACAACGCGCTGGGCACGCGCACGGTGGCCGATGCGGCCTGCGCGGTCGGCGTGGAATGTTTCGTGCTGATCTCCACCGACAAGGCGGTCAACCCGACCAGCGTGATGGGCGCGTGCAAGCGTATTGCCGAGATCTACTGCCAGAACCTCGACGCGCATACCGATACCCGCTTCATGACCGTGCGTTTCGGCAATGTGCTCGACTCGGCCGGCTCGGTGGTGCCGCTGTTCCGGCGGCAGATCCGCGACGGTGGCCCGGTTACCGTGACGCACCCGGAGATCTCGCGCTACTTCATGACCATTCCCGAGGCCTGCCAGCTGATCCTGCAGACCGCCAGCATCGGCAAGGGCGGCGAGATCTTCGCGCTCGACATGGGCGAGCCGGTGAAGATCCGCGACCTGGCCGAGCAGATGATCCGCCTCGCCGGCAAGAAGCCCGGCAGCGAGATCCCGATCGTGTACACCGGCCTGCGCGCCGGCGAGAAGCTGTTCGAGGAACTGTTCCATCCGCTGGAGAACTACAGCGCCACCGCGCACGCCAAGATTTTCCTGGCGCAGCATCGCGAAGTGTCGTGGGAGTTGCTGCAAGCCATGCTGTGCAAGGCCGCCGAGGCGGCCGACGTTTTCAACGAGGAAGAACTTCGCCGCTGCGTGTCCAGCCTGCTGCCTTCGTTCCGCTGGAGCGAAACGGCGCAGTCGGACAACGTGGTGTCGATCCGCCGCGCCAACCCGGAGATCAATGAGTGAGCAAGCCCCTGCGCAAAGTGGTGTTTCCCGTGGCCGGACTCGGCACGCGTTTCCTGCCGGCGACCAAGGTGGTCGCCAAGGAGATGCTGCCGGTGCTCGACAAACCGCTGATCCAGTACGCCGTCGACGAGGCGGTGGACGCCGGGGCCGACACGCTGGTTTTCGTCACCAACCGCTACAAGCACGCGATCGCCGACTATTTCGACAAGGCCTACGAGCTGGAATCGAAGCTGCACGAAAAGGGCAAGGCCGAACTGCTGGCGCTGGTGCAGGGCACCCTTCCGCGGCACGTGCGGGCGATCTTCGTGACCCAGCCCGAGGCGCTTGGCCTGGGCCACGCCGTGCTATGCGCCAAGCCCGTGGTCGGCGACGAGCCGTTCGGCGTGATCCTGCCCGACGACCTGATCTGGAATGGCTCCGGCAAGGGCGCGCTGCGGCAGATGGCCGAACTGGCCGATGCGCAGGGTGCCGGCGTGATCGCGGTGGAGGAAGTGCCGCACGACCAGACCGACAAGTACGGCATCGTCGATGCCGTGCCGGTCGACGAGCGCAGCGCACTGATCCGCCACATGGTGGAGAAGCCCAAACCGGCCGACGCGCCGTCGAACCTCGCTGTGGTCGGCCGCTACGTGCTGCCGGGCCGCATCTTCCAGTTGCTGGAGCAGACCACGCCCGGCGCAGGCGGCGAGATCCAGCTCACCGACGCCATCGATGCGCTGCTGAAGGAGCAGGGCAAGGTGCTGGCCTATCGCTTCGAAGGCACCCGCTTCGACTGCGGCAACAAGGCCGGGCTGGTGCGCGCCACCATGCACATGGCGATGCAGGATCCGAAACTCGCACCCACCGTGCGCGAGTTTCTCGGCCAGCTTTGAACCGCCGCAGCGTCAACGCGCGGGAATGAGGGCTATGCTTGCCCGCTCACATACAGGGGTGGCGGTTGTCGACGCAGCATGAAATTCTCCTCGCCCACGTCCTACTACCGCGCCACGGCCACGCCGTACCCTGCATGGGCGCCGCTCCAGGGCAGCGCGCACGCGCGTGTCGCCGTGATCGGCGGCGGGTTTGCCGGCCTGAACACGGCGCTCGGGCTGGCCGAGCGCGGCGTGCGCGACGTGGTGCTGCTGGAACGCGAGCAGATCGGCTTCGGCGCCTCCGGCCGCAACGGCGGTTTCGTCTTCGCCGGCTATTCGCTGGGCGAACAATCGCTGCTCGACCAGCTTGGCCAACCGCGCGCGCAGGCACTGTTCAAGCTCACCACCGAGGCGGTCGGGCGCATCCGCCGGCGCGTCGCCGATTACGCGATCGCCTGCGACATGGTCGACGAGGGGGTGATCTGGGCCAACTGGTTCCGCGATCCGGCCGTGCTGCGTCGGCGCCAGCAACTGCTGACCGAGCATTACGGCGTGCACTGGCAGTGGCTGCCCGAGAGTGAACTGCGCGAACGCATCCGCAGCGAGCGCTACCACGACGGCCTGTACGAGCGCGACGCGTTGCACCTGCACCCGCTCAACTACGCGATCGGCCTGGCCGCCGCAGCCGCCGGGCAGGGCGTGCGCATCCACGAGGACAGCGGCGTGCGCAGCCTCGTGCGCGAGGGCCTGCAATGGCGTTTGCGTACGACGCAAGGCGAACTGCTCGCCGAGCAGGTAGTGCTGGCCTGCGGCGGCTACCTGGCCGGGCTGCAGAAAACGATCGACCGCGCGATCCTGCCGATCGCCACCTACGTGATGGTGACCGAGCCGCTCGGCGCGCGGCTGGACGACTGCCTGCACACCCGCGCGGCAATCTACGACAGCCGTTTCGCGTTCGACTACTACCGCGCGCTGCCGGATACCCGCCTGCTGTGGGGCGGGCGCATCTCGGTACTCAACCGCTCGCCGCGCACAGTGCAGCGGCTGCTGACGAAGGACTTGCTGCGCGTGTTCCCGCAACTGGCGGGAGTGCAGGTCGAGCATGCCTGGTCAGGCCTGATGAGCTATGCGCGGCACCAGATGCCGCAAATCGGCGGTGACGGCAACGGGTTGTGGTGGGCGCAGGCGTTCGGCGGACATGGACTGGCGCCAACCTGCGCCGCCGGCGAGCTGCTGGCCGCGGCGATCGCCGAGGGCGACGACCGCTGGCGGCAGTTTGCCGACTATGGCCTGGGCAACACGCACCGTCCATTCGGTTATCTGGCAGCGCAGGCCAGCTACTGGTGGCAGCAAAGCCGCGACTGTCTGAAGACGAGGTTGGAAGGATGAGCCAAGCGCATCACCCCGAGATCAGCTGGGCCGATTTCGAAAAGGTACTGATCGTCGCCGGTACCGTGACCAAGGTGGAAGCGTTTCCCGAGGCGCGCAAGCCGGCATGGAAGGTGTGGGTGGATTTCGGCCCCTACGGCGAGAAGAAGACCAGCGCGCAGATCGCCGCGCTGTATAAAGCCGAGGATCTGCTTGGGCGGCAGGTCGTGGGCGTGATCAACTTCCCCGAAAAGCAGATCGGCCCGTTCCGCTCGCAGTTCCTGCTGACCGGTTTTCCCACCGACGCGGGCGTGGTGCTCACCGCGGTCGAGCGGCCGGTACCGAACGGCACCCGGTTGGCCTGAGCCAAACACCGCGGGTTGCCCGCGATTTGCCCGCAACGCGCCAGCGCCCGTTCGCCAGCGCCAGCCACCATCACAGCCCCGTCCCTCTCATGGAGCTGCACATGAATCCGTTGACCCGCACGCTGTGGATCGGCGCCGCCCTGCTGGCGGCAAGCCTGGCGCATGCGAACGACCCCGCCTGGAGTCAGCCGCAGCAGCCCTTCCGCATCTACGGCAACAGCTGGTACGTGGGTACGCGAGGATTGAGCGCGGTCCTGATCACCTCGCCGCAGGGCCATGTGCTGATCGACGGCACGCTGGAAGGCAACGCGGCACAGATCGAGGCGAACATTCGCGCGCTCGGCTTCCGCCTGCGCGATGTCAGGCTGATCCTCAACTCGCACGCCCACGCCGACCACGCCGGGGCGATCGCCAAGCTGGCGCACGACAGCGGCGCCACGGTGGCGGCCAGCGCGGCTGGAGCGAAGGCGCTGCGTTCCGGCGGCGACGACCCGGACGACCCGCAGTACGGCATGGCCCCGCGCTACCCGGCGGTCACGCCGGTCGAGGTGGTGGCCGACGGTGCGGCGGCGCGGGTGGGCTCGATCGCCGTCACGGCGCACGACACGCCCGGCCACACCCCGGGCAGCACCTCGTGGACCTGGCGTTCGTGCGAAGAGGGGCGCTGCCCGTCACTGGCCTACGTCGACAGCCTCACGGCACTGGGCCGCGAGGGCTTCCGCTACAGCGACGAGCCGGCCCGGGTTGCGGCTTTCCGCCGGTCCTTCGCCACCGTCGCCGGCTTGCCTTGCGACATCCTGATCACGCCCCATCCCGAGGCCAGCGGCTTCATGCAGAAAATTGCCGCGCGCGATCGCGATCATTCGCCTGATGCACTGCTCGACACCAGTGCCTGCCGTACCTATGCCGCGGCGGCGCAGGCGCGTTTCGAGGAGCGCCTGGCGAAGGAACAGGAAACACGCGCCACCGGCCCATGAGCCGCGGCTGGCCGATCAGTGGTCCAGCCACACCTCCAGCCCCTGCGCATTCAGCTCGATGTCCATACCCAGCAACTGGCGTAGCGCATCGCGACCCTCGCGCCAGCCATGGGCCCGGGCGCGGGTCGCATAGAGCTCGGTGAGCGACGCCACCAACGCAGCGTGCCGGTCGATCCGGCCTTGCGCGGAGCGGGCCAGGGCGACCATCGCGTCGATCTGCACGTGCAGGTCGGCGGCCAGCCGTTCGACATCCTCCACCCGGCCGTAGTGGGTGAGGTACATCGCGCTGGGCCGCAAGGCGAGCAGCCGCTCGATCGACGCATGCAGCGCCGTCGGATCGAACTGCACCGGCGAGGTGGTGGGCAGGATGAACGGGCCGTCCGCGGTGTCGAAGTCGCGGTAGGAGAGGCCGAACACGTCGCCGGTGAAGCAGACGTTGGTGCGCTCGTCGTATACGGTGAGATGGTGCTTCGCGTGGCCGGGCGTGTCGAGGCAGCGCAGCGGCCGGCCGGCGAGATCCACCATGTGGCCGTCGGGCGCCTCGATGACGCGCTCGGCGGGAACCGGGCGCAGCCGGCCATACGTCTGTTCCATCACCGCCTCGCCGTACACCGCACTGGCGCCGGCCCACAGCGCGGAAGGGTCGATCATGTGCCGGGCGCCGCGCGGGTGCACCACCAGCCGTGCATTCGGCAACTGCGCGATCAGCTCGCCGGCGCCGCCGGCGTGGTCCAGGTGCACGTGGGTGAGGATCAGCCAGTCGACGTCGGCCGGCGCGAGACCGGCTCCGTCCAGCGCCTCCAGCATGCGCGGCACGGCGAAGTTCGTGCCGCAGTCGATAAAGGCGCCGCGGCCGTTCTCCACGACCAGGTAGGCCGCGTCGAAGCGCGGCCGCACGAAGCCGGTGTCGATGGTGTGGATGCCGTGGATGGGTGCCATGCCTGCCTCGCGAACCGGACGATCCGCCGAGGGTAGCAAGCCCGGGCTGGGCGGGCACTTGCACCATGGTCGAGCGCGATTCGGCAGCGCCGGCCGGGCGCGGGAACCTTTGGAGCCGTCGCTGCATCCGATTGGCAGCCATCCACTTCATCAACGCGCCACCGGGGGAATGACATGCTGCTCTATGCGATTCTGGTTTTTGCGATTGCCGCCGTTGGCGGACTGGTGCTGGCTGCCAGCGTGCTGCGCGGCAAGCTGGCGCCATGGGCGATTTCGCTGCTGCACGCGCTGCTCGGCGCCAGTGGCCTGGTACTGCTGATTCTCGTGGTGCTGCAAGGCGCGGCCCCGGGGCGGCTCACCGCGGCGCTGGCCCTGCTGGTGCTGGCGGCGCTGGGCGGTTTCTTCCTCGCCTCGTTCCACCTGCGCAAGCAGGTCGCGCCAAAGGCCGTGGTGTTCGTGCACGCCGGTGTCGCGGTGGTCGGTTTCCTGACCCTGCTCAGCCTGCTGCTGGCCTGAGCCGCCGCCATGCGTCATCCGCTGCATCCGGCCCTGGTGCATTTCCCGATCGCCTGCTGGTCGCTGGCCACCACGGCAGACCTGGCCAGTCTGGCCTGGGGCGAACCGGCGTGGCGATTTGCCGGCGTGTTGCTGCTGGCAGGGATCGGCTTCTCGATTCCCGCCATGCTGGCCGGCCTGCTCGAACTGGCCAAGGTCTCCGAGGACAACCCGGCGATCAAGGACGTCAACCGCCACATGCTGATGGTGATGGGCGCGCTTTGCTGCTACGTGGCCAGCCTGTTCCTGCGTCTGCACGGCACGCAATTCATCGCGCCGGGCCTGTTGGCGATCGCACTGAGCGTGCTGGGTTTTCTGTGCCTGGGCGTGGCCGGCTGGCTGGGCGGCAAGCTGGTGTACGGACACCGGCTCGGGGTCAGCCCGCCGTCCGCGTGAGCTTCGCCTTCGGCGGTCGCGGCACGCGCCACAGATACCAGGCGGCGGCGGTGCGATGCGGGCTCCAGGCCGCGCCGAGCGCCGCCAACGCCTTCGGCGCGGGCGCCGTGTCCAGCGACTTCAGCAGGCGGTAGCCTTCGCGCACGCCGAAGTCGTCCACCGGCAGGATGTCGGGCCGGTCCAGGCTGTAGATCAGGAACATCTCCACGGTCCAGCGGCCGATGCCTTTCAGCACGCACAGCCGATCGACCAGTTCCTCGTCCGGCAGCGCCAGTGCAGTGGCCAGATCGGGAACAATGCCGCCGGCCGTGGCCGCGGCGATGCCGCGGATCGTCTCGATCTTGCGCGCCGAAAAACCGCAGCCACGCAGGGTGTCGAAGTCGGCATCCAGCAATTGCGCCGGCGACGGAAACGCCCGCTGCGGACGCAGCGCCAGCAGCCGCGCCAGGATCGCGTCGCCGGCCTTCACGTGCAGCTGCTGGTAGGCCACCGCGCGCACCAATGCTTCGTACGGCTCGCGCGTCGGCTTCGCTTCGTGGCTGCAGGGACCGACCTGTGCGACCAGGCGTGCCCAGTCGGCGTCGATCGAAGCCAGGAACGCCGCAGCATCAGCCGGCACGGCGAAAGGTCAGGTTGATGCGGCACTCGCCCAGCGCCGCGTGACGGTTCGGCTTCAGCGGCAGTACGCCGTGATAGCGCAGCCGTGCAGGGCCGCCCCACACCACCACGTCGCCGTGCGCCAGCGGGACGCGCTGCACGGGATCGGTGCGGCGTAGGCCGCCGAACCGGAACACCGCCGGGATGCCCAGCGACACCGACACGATCGGCAGCCCGAAGTCGCGTTCGTCGCGGTCCTGGTGCAGGCTGAGCCGGTTACCGGCTTCGTAGCGGTTGAGCAGGCAGGCGTCCGGCACGAAGGCGGGGAAGCCGGCGCGCGCGGCGGCGGCCACCGCCAGGCGCATGAACGCCGGCGGCAGCGGCGGCCAGGGTCGGCCGCTGTCCGGGTCGATCGGATCGTAGCGATACCCGCGGCGGTCGCTGACCCAGCCCAGCGGCCCGGCATTAGTCATCGCCACCGACATGCGCAGACCGCCGGGTGTGACCATGTGACGGAACGGCGCCTGCGCCACGATCGCCGCGACCGCCTGCAGCAGCGGTGCTTCTTCGGCCAGCGCGAAACCCCGCAGTACCGCCGCGCCATCGCCCAGCGGCTCATCGCGGCGGGGCGTCTGGCTGGCGGCGAACAGCTCGGTGGTGATCATGCGGCGTCGTGGAAGATGATGCCGAGCGTGTGCCGGTGACCGCTGCGCACGCGACTGACGCCGTGGCGCAGGTTCACCCGGTAGCTGCCGCGCGTGCCCAGTACCGGCCGCTGCTGCACCGCGAACAGCACCGCGTCGCCCCGGCGCAGCGGTACCACCTCGGCGCGCGACTGCATGCGCGGGCGCTGCTCGGTCAGCACGAATTCGCCGCCGCTGAAGTCGTGCCCTGGCGCGGACAGCAGGATCGCCAGCTGCAGCGGAAACACGTGCTCGCCGTACAGATCCTGATGCAGGCAGTTGTAGTCGCCGGCGCCGTACTGCAACAGCAACGGAGTAGGGCGGCGCTGGCCGGCGGCGTGGCAGCGGGCGATGAACTCGGCATGCGTGGCGGGGTAGCGCACGGCCAATCCCATCGACGCGTTCCAGCGGTTCGCGATCGGCGCCAGCCGCGGGTACACCGCGTCGCGCAACCCGGCCACCGGCTCGGGCAATGGGTAATCGAAATAGCGGTATTCGCCACGGCCGAAACCGTGGCGGCCCATCAGCACGCGGCTGCGAAAGCGGCCATCGTCCACATACATGCCGGCCAATGTCGTGCACTCCCGCGGCGACAGCAGGGCTTCCAGCATCGCGCAGCCGTGCGCGTCGAGTTCGTCGCCGATGCCGGCCCAGTCGTATGCCTGCAGCCGCGCGTCGGTATCGGGGGCAGGGCGCAGTTGCGCGTTCATGCCTGCGCCTCGCGTTGCAGCAGCGCGCGTTTGCGCGGCACGCCCCAGCGGTAGCCGGACAGGCCGCCGTCGTTGCGCACCACGCGATGGCACGGGATCGCCACCGCCAGCAGGTTGCTGGCACAGGCCTGGGCTACCGCGCGCGCCGCCGTGGGCGCGCCGATGCGCCGTGCGATCTCGCCGTAGCTGGCGGTGCTCCCCGCCGGGATCTCGCGCAACGCTTGCCACACGCGCTGCTGGAAGGCGGTGCCGCGCACGTCCAGCGGCAGGTCCAGGCCGATCGCCGGCGCTTCGACGAAGCCGACCACCTGCGCCACCAGCCGCTCGTAGTCGTGGTCGCCGCCGATCAGCGTGGCGTTGGGGAAGCTATCCTGCAGCTCGCGCGCGAGCGCGTCCGGGTCGTCGCCGAGCAGGATCGCGCACACGCCGCGCGCGCTCTGCGCCACCAGGATCGCCCCCAGCGAGCATTCGCCGATGGCGAAGCGGATCTCGCTGTCGGCGCCGCCGGTGCGGTAGCTGGAGGGCGTCATGCCCAGCACCTGGTCCGCGGTTTCATAGAAACGGCTGCTGGCGTTGTAGCCGGCGTCGAAGATCGCTGCGGTCACCGTGTGGCCGCGCCGCAATCCGCTGCGCACGCGGCGGCTGCGATGCGCCGTGGCGTACTGCTTCGGGGTCACCCCGGTGACCGCCTTGAACACACGGTGGAAGTGGAACGGGCTGAGTCCGCTCGGTTGCGCCAACTGTTCGAGCATAGGCGCAGTCTCGGCCTGCTCGATCAGGCGGCAGGCGGCGGTGACTATCGCCGCCTGCTGCTGCGCCAGCGACGGCTGGTCGGGGCGGCAGCGCTTGCACGGGCGGAAGCCGGCGCGCTCCGCCTCGGCGGCGGTGGCGTGAAACGCCACGTTCTCGGGGCGGGCCGGGCGCGCCGCGCAGGACGGGCGACAGTACACGCCGGTGCTGCGCACCGAGTAGAAGAAGCTGCCGTCGGCATGCGCGTCGCGCGCCTGTACCGCAAGCCAGCGCGGGTCGGCGAGGGTGGCGGCACGGGCGGCCTGTTTTTCGGGAGTTTTCATGGCTGTTCCTTCCGTCGGATTATCGCTCAAGGCGCAATCTACGGACCGGCAACCGCCGTGACACTCCGGGTCTTGCGGTCGAATTGGAGCCGGCGGTGCCGGCTCCCTCCGTGGCGCCGCGCGCGACCACCATCCACGAAGCTCAGGGCGCAGTGTCGACCAGCACCAGCTCGGCATCTTCCAGGGCGGTGACCTTCAGCGTCGACTCCTGGCGGATCGCGGCGCCGTCGCGGGCGTCCAGTTGCACGCCGTTGAGTTCCACCTTGCCGGTGGCCGGTACCAGGTAGGCGTAACGCCCGGGAGCCAGCGCGTACTCGGTGCTTTCGCCGGCCTTCAACGTGGCGCCGAGCACGCGTGCGTTGGTACGCAGCGGCAGCGCCTCGGTGTCGTCCTTGAAGCCGCTGGCCAATGCCACGAAGCGACCCGAGCGATCCCCCTTGGGAAACGGCCGAGCGCCCCACGACGGCGGCTGGCCGTTCTCGTCGGGGATGATCCAGATCTGGAAGATGCGCGTGGTCACGCCCTCCCGGTTGTACTCGCTGTGGGTGATGCCGGTGCCGGCGCTCATCACCTGCACGTCGCCGGCCTCGGTGCGACCGGCGTTGCCCAGGCTGTCCTGGTGGCTGATCGCGCCCTCGCGCACGTAGGTGATGATCTCCATGTCCGCGTGCGGGTGCGGCGGAAAACCGGTCTGCGGTGCGATGGTGTCGTCGTTCCACACGCGCAATGCGCCCCAGCCCATGCGCTTGGCGTCGTGGTAGCCGGCGAAGGAGAAATGATGCTTGGCCATGAGCCAGCCGTGGTCGGCTCCGCCCAGGCGGTCGAAAGGTCTGCGTTCAATCACCGCGGTTCTCCTCATGCTTGATCGCGCCGGATAGCGCCTGTTCGCAACATAAGGCTACGCAGCGGCGTCTGAAACCGGCGCGAAGGAAACGGATTGTCGTCGCCCCGGCACCAGTGGCTCACCAGTCGGTGGGGCGGTAGTCCTTCAGGAACTGGCCCCACACGTGCTCGCCGCTGTTGATGCCGTGGATGATCGGGTCGACGATGCGGGCGGCGCCGTCGACGATGTCCAGCGGCGGGTGGAAGCGTTCCTCGCGCACCTTCTTCGCGGCCAGCTCGGCGGGATCCTCGTCGGTCACCCAGCCGGTGTCGACGCTGTTCATGTGGATGCCGTCGTTGTGGTAATCGGTGGCCGCGGTGCGCGTCATCATGTTCAGCGCGGCCTTGGCCATGTTGGTGTGCGGGTGGCGGGTGGTCTTGAAGCTGCGGTAGAACTGGCCTTCCATCGCCGAGACGTTGACGATGTGCTTATCGCGCTCGCTCGTGCGCAACATCAGCGGCTTCAGCCGCGCGTTGATGATGAACGGCGCGATCGCGTTGACCAGTTGCACCTCCAGCAGTTCCACCGACGGCACTTCGGCCATCAGCAGCCGCCAGGAGTTGCGCTGGCGCAGGTCGACCTGCTGCAGGTCCTGGTCCAGCCGGCCCTCGGGGAACAGGTGGCTCTGCGCCAGCAGCTCCTCCGGCAGCAGGGGAACCTGCGACAGCTCGGCGGCGCGGCTCAGCCCGGCCAGTTGCGAAGCGCGGTTGGCCAGCGCGCTGCCGCCGGGCAGGATCTCCGCGCCGCGCAGGCCTTCGTAGTGGCCGACCAGCCGGCGCACGTGATCGGGCAGCTCGTGCAGCGCGGCGGTCTCGCCTTGCATCATGTGCGCGTAGAAATCCGGTGGACGGCGCACGGTCTGGCAGGCGTTGTTGATGATGAAGTCCAGCCGCGGCCGGGTCGCCACCAGCTCCTGGCAGAACGCCTCGACGCTCGGCGTGTGGCGCAGGTCCAGACCGTAGACCTGCAGGCGGTGGCCCCACTCGGCGAAGTCCGGTTCGGCCGCGTAGCGCGCCGCCGAGTCGCGCGGGAAGCGCGTGGTGACGATCAGCTCGGCACCGGCGCGCAGCAGCTTCAGGCCGGCCTGGTAGCCGATCTTCACCCGGCCGCCGGTGAGCAGCGCCACGCGCCCGCGCAGGTCGGCCAGTTCGCCGCGCTTGGCGTAGTTGAATGCGGCGCACTCCGGGCACAGCTGGTCGTAGAAGAAGTGGATGGCCGTGTATTTGCGCTTGCACACGTAACAGTGCTTCGGTTCGACCGATTCGCGCGGCTGCGCGGCGTCGGCCGTGGGCGGCACGTCGTGCGGCAGGAAGCCTTCCGGCGCGAACGCGTTCGGCGTGGTGAACACCGGCTTGCGGCGCAGGCTGCGGATGCCGGTCTGGTCCAGCACGCTTTCCTCGGCCGCCACCTTCGAGGCGTGGCGCGCCTTCTCGGCCGCCTTCAGCTTGATCCGGCGCGCGACGGGGTCGGGATGGTAGAGCTGCGCCACCGCCTGGTGCAGGCGCTGGCGATCCTCGGCCGGAAGCCGGTCCAGCATTTGGCGATCGGCCGCCACCGCTTCCAGCAGCGCAGCGGCGGCGCGCAGTCGGTCCAGCAGGGCGGCGTCCGCATGGTCGGGCAGGAGCGTGGGAGCGGGCGTGGTCGTCAAGAGGGTATCCATGGTCGTGGAGGCGGGCGGGAGCGTCGCCAACCGCCTATTTTGCCTGCTTTGCGGCCACGCCCGGAGAATGGCCGGCGGGATGCCCCAACGCGCGGCACGCAGGCCAGCAGAGTCGAAGTTCGATTATTGCGCAGCAGCGCACACTTTAACGGCACGCGTGATGCAAGAGTGGCGCCGTGGCCATCCAGGCTGGATGGCGTGAGCGGTACCCGGGCAGGCGCGGTGCTGGCAGAGTCGAGCGTCGTGACTGCCTTCCAGCGACGAAGGCTTTTTGTGAGTGTGCCGATCCCCGCAAGCGTGCAAGTGAAAGAGGCCGCCAAGGCCATATCCGCCGCTGTTTCCGCGTCTCCCGTCGATGCCCTGCTGGGCGACCTGCCCACCGCGCATCGCGCGCTGCCGATCGGCCACCGGATCGCCGGGCAGGGCTGTCATGGCACCCAGGCAACGCTCCAGTCCGGCAACGCCAGGCCGGTTCGTATCCGCTTCGTCTACTTCCCGCGGACCGAGCACGATCGCCGGGCCAGTTGCCATCGGCACCTGGTCGTCGCCGAGATCCTGCTCGGCCGGGTGCTCGCCGCCCGTGCCGCCGGACTGCGGCCGATGGCCCCGTCGCTCGACTACGCCGCCGAGGCACGCGCCACGCTGCGGCCGCCGCAGCACATGTTCCACCCGGCTACGCTGGAATACCGCCGCTGGTATCGCACCGACGGCATGCCGCGTGCGCAGCCGCTGACCAGGGAAGCGCTATCGCTGCGGCTGGCTGCCGACGGCGATCTGTCGATGAAGGAAGCGCGGTCGCGCGTCGCGCGCCGCTCGCACGCCTTGCCGGCGAGCGACCAGGCGTGGCTGATCAACCGCCGCGACACCCCGCTGGCGCGGCGTCCGCTCAACCAGGCCGAATACCTTGCCCTGGCCGAAGCCCTCGATGGCGTCTGGCAGAACTCGGCCGGCAACTCGGTCGTGGAGCGTGCGAACCGGCGGATCGTGCTGCGCGTGGTTGCCGCGCTGGGCAACCTGCTCGACGAATACGTCGCCTCGCCGTTCAAGACCCCCGCCTTGAGCGAGGCGTTCAGCGAACACCACCTCGCGCACCTGCGCCAGAGCATCGAGGACTCGCGCCAGGCCGAGTCCGACTCGGGGACATTGCTGGCCGGCCCGAAGGCCTGGTTCGCCGCCAAGACCGTGCGGATGCGCGCCGAACACCAGATCGGCCTGGCCAAGTCGCCGGCGGCAATCCCCGCCATGCAGCTGTCCGGTCGCCCGGTGGTCGCGGTGGTCGGCGGCCACCTGCACACGTTCGTGGACGGCCGGCGCCCCGGCGCGCGCCCGGGGCCGGCGCACGCCACGTTCGGCTGAGCCCCCAGCATCGGCAGTTGCGTCCCGGCCGACGCGGCGCGGCCTCAGTGCACGTAGTTGATCGCCAGCGCCGGCGTAATCGTGGTCGGCGTGTTGTGCCCGCCGGTGATCACGCGAGTGCCGAACAGCACGCCCAGCGTGGGACTCCAGCTGTACTCGATGGCCGGGGCGAAGCCGAACGCCTCGCTGGAGCGCCCGTCCAGGCGCAGGGCAGGCGAAGCCGCGGCCCCGTCGCCGCGTACGCGCGCACCGTGGCTGCGCCGGTAGGTGAGATCGAGCGCCAGCACCCAGCGCCGGCTGAGACTGTATTCCCACGCGGCGTCGACGTAGAACGAGCGCCCCGGCCGGGCATGCCCGCGAAAGCCGTCCGGCGTGCCGTAGACGCTGACGTCCTCGACCCGCGTCCGTGCCGAGAATGACTGCGCCACATTGAAGCGCATGCGCAGGATGCGTCCGTTGGCCAGCCAGAAGTACGCCTGCGTGTTGACCTGCAGCGTGGTGGTGGCGGCACCGCTGCCCAGGCCATTGCCAGGCCGCCGCCCCAGCCGGTCGTACTTGCCGCTCGGCAGGGTTTCCTGCAACTGCAGCGAGATCGTGGGCCGCGAACTGCCTACCGGCACGTCGGTCAACCGGTACTGCGCCTGCACGCTGACGTCGCCCAGCCCGATGCCGCTGCTGTCGCCCGGCCCATCCACGCGGTTGTAGCCGAACACCGGCACCAGGCCGACCGTCAGCCGGTCGGTGAGCCCATAGAGCATGTACGTGAGCGAGCCATAGCCGTCGGCGTGCGGCGAAGACACGTCGTAGACGTAAGGTTCGATCAGGAAGTGGCCCTGCGGCAGGGTGGCGGCAGAGTTGGCCAGCATCGGCCCGGTCCACCAGGCGTCGTCCTGCGACTGGCGCGGCGGCGATGGCGCGGTCGCATCGGCGGCCGGGCCCGCAGCCTGCGCCACGGCAGCCAGCGGCACCAGGCAGACGGCGGCATGCGCAGCCCATGCCAGTCGTCGCTGCCAGCGGCGGAAGATTCGAGCAAATGCCTGCTGCATCGTCATGATTTGTCCCGTGTCTGCTCGTGAGGTACGCGCGCTGCGCGCCCGCCTGTACGCCTGCCGCGGACCGTGCATCACACGCCATTGCAACATGCCGCGCCTGTGCCGGAAGTGCCGGCGAAGCGAACCGACCGCCAGCATCGCGCCGATGCGGCAGCGTCGCGCTCCGTTTCTTGTGCATGGCATTCGCGTCAGGCGTGCAGTCGGCACAGGTGAAGTGTGCGTGCCATCGCGGTTTCGCTGGGTTATGCTCGCCCGGCACTTCAGGGGAAAGGATGTCCATGCCGCGCTGGCTGATTGCCGCTGCCATCGCCTGTCTCGCTGCGACAGGCTGCAGCAAGGCGGACCGAGAGGGAACCGCAACTACGCACCGGCCACTCCAGGACGGCCAGGGCACCCATTCGCTGGTCACCGCCGGCCATCTGGCCGGTGCCGAGCTGGCCGGCCTGCGCGGCAACCAGCGCGCCATGCAGGCGCACGTGGAGGCGATGCAGCGCAACCTGATGCGCGACATGCGCCTCGCCGATCCGTCCCGCCGCATCAGCCCCGAAACCGCCCGCGCCGCCGTGCGTCCGCTGGCCGGCGTGCAGTCCAGCGCGTGGATCGACCGCAACAACCTGCTGGTGATGGTTGGCGGCAATGCCTATCGCAGCATGGCGATGATCGACCGCATCTGCCTCGTGCTGGAGCCGCTCGGCGACACGCTGGGCGTGGTGGTGAACCTGCAGGACGTGACAGCCACCACCTCGGAGGGAGCGGACACGCTGTCGAGGAACTGCCGGCTCGCAGCAGGGCAGCGGGCGACGCTGCAGCCGAAGCGGCGGATGGATGTGCTGGACCCGGAGGTGCGGCAGGTGTTCGGGGCGCAGCAGGGCGGCTCGTGAGGGTGCAGATCCAGTGTTCGCGACAAGGCGTTTTTTCGTGCAATCAACAAGGAGAGCAACGATGCGTTTGATTCGATGGAGTCTGGCTGTGCTATTGCTGGCCGGCCTGGCCGGCTGCCAGTCGTCGCTGATGGTGAAGTCGGGCGGCGCTGCACCGAAGCCTGAACCGGGCAAGGCGCTGGTGGTATTCATGCGGCCGTCGTCGTTCGGTGGCGCGATCCAGTCGTCGGTGTACGACACCAGCGAGAAGGAAGACAAGTTCATCGGCATCGTGTCGAGCAAGACCAAGATCGCCTACCAGGCCGATCCGGGCGAGCACCTGTTCATGGTGATCGCCGAGAACGCGGACTTCATGGTCGCGCACCTGGATGCCGGCAAGACCTATTACGCGCTGGTCAGTCCGCGCATGGGCGTGTGGAAGGCGCGTTTCTCGCTGCTGCCGATCCACAACCAGGCCGGCGCGAAGTACAGCACGCAGTCGTCCGATTTCCGCGAATGGATGGACAAGACGGCCTGGGTCAGCGTTACCCCGGCTGCCGAGGCGTGGTACCGCGAGCACGCCGCCGACATCCGCGACAAGAAGCTGGATTACATGCGGCGCTGGAACACCGCTGATGCCCAGCAGCGGGCCGAACTGACCCTGCCCGCGTCAGACGGTATCTAGCACGCCGCGATTCTGCCCGGACAGCCACGGCGCGGCTTCACCGCGGCGCCGTGGCTGTCTGCCGGCTCCGCTGACACGTTCCCGCGGCATGCTCCCGCGTTCACCTGCGGGACATCCTGCAGCTTGGAAACTCCATGGTTTGAACCGTGGGAGCAGCAGTGCGATACGGCCTCTTCGAGAACGCTGCGCACCACCGCAGCTCGCGCATCGTCGCTTGCGCCTTGTGGCTGCTCGTTTGCACAGGCCTGGCCAGTGCGGCGCACGCCGAAGGCGCTGCGGTGCGCAGCAGTGCAGGTGCCACGCCACAGCGCATGGCCATCCAGGTCAATGACGACCGCATGACGGTGACGCTGGCCGGTGCGCCGCAGGTCTATCTGTACGGCATGATCGACGCCGATGCGCCGCAGCGGTTCGAGGCCTTGCTGAAATCAGGCAAGGTTCCCGCCGGATCCGACGTCTACCTGAACTCCTCGCAGGGCGAGCTGGCGGCCGGCATGGCGCTGGGGCGCCTGTTCCGCGCCAGCTCGCTGACGACGCATCTGGGCACGCCGCGGCGCAAACGTGGCGGCTACCGGGGCGCGAAGGCCGCCGTCTGCAGCGGTGCCTGCGCCTATGCCTACTTCGGCGGCCTTTACCGCTGGGCACCCACGGGCGGCGATCGCATCGGTTTGATCCGCCACCCCTCCGCCGGTACCGCACCGGCCCAGCCGATGCATGGGCAGGCGGACGCCTACCTCGAGGCAATGGGTATCGATCTCGATGCCCTCGACGCGCCGCCGGCGTCCGCCGCCGATTCGCCGGTCTGGCTGGATGCGGACCAGATGACCGCCGCCGGCCTGGCCAACAACGGCCGGCTGCCCTTGAAGACGAAAAGCTGGCTGTTGCCGCCGGCGCCTTTGCTGGAGCTGCACCAGGAGAACCGTCGCGGCACGTATCGGCTCGCCCTGCAATGCCGGCCGGGCAGCGTGACGCTCACTGCCTACGACCAGGTGGGCGCGACCCGCGCCCGACAGATCGTGGCGCACGAAACGCGATCGTACTTCGAGATCGACCGCCAGGAAGTGCTGGTCGAACCGCGCGGCGCAGCGCGCGCCGCCGACGGCGCCGTGGTGATCAGCCGGTCCTGGCCGCCCAGCGAACTAGGGCGGCTGCTTTCATCGAGTTCCATCGGCGCCTGGGTTGGCGGCCGGCGCCGCGCCTTCCGCTACGGCGCCACTTTCGTGCTCTATCCGGCCCGGCAAGCCATCAAGGATTTCTACAACGCCTGCTGGCGTGCCGCGCCGTGGCCGGCCAAACCGGCGCAAGCGATGAAAGGCTGAGCCTGCCGGCGAATGGCCGGTTGCCGCAAGAACAAACGCACGCGGCTGCTGTCGCAACTTGGCGCCGGTGCATGACTTCCGACCTTCATGACGTCTGACCCTTCGGCGCAGGCCGGCTGCAGGCGTAGGCTGCGCGCAACCATCCAACATGCGGCCTCGCCGCTGCCGATGGCTGCGGACGAAAAGCGAAACGACGCCTGCTGCAGGTGGCCATCCCCAGGCACGGCAGGCGGATGAAACCGTCCGGAACCCCCGTGAGCGGATCGCCAGCCGGGCTGGCGGGCTCATGTCCCCACGTTGTTTCAACGGAACCAGGAAAATCCCATGAACAGCAACAGCTCCTTCCCAAGCCACCATGCTCGCCGCCTTCGCGGGTTCTCGATCCGGAGCCTGGCGATGACGGCAGTCGTCGGCGCCTGTATGGCGGGATCCGCCGCGGTCTGCGCACAGGCCACTGCGGGCAACATCTTTGGCAAGGCACCGGCGGGCAGCACCATCTCGGCGCAAAGCACGACCTCCGGGCTGCTGCGCCGGGACCAGTCCGATACCAAGGGCCGCTACGATATCGGGCCACTGCCTGTGGGCAATTACACGGTAACGCTGGAAGAGAACGGGCGTCCCGTGCTGAAGCACCTGAACGTGCCGGTCATCGCCGGCCGCGGCATCAAGGTCGACTTCGATTGCGCGCAGGGCGACTGCGCAAGGCCGGCCGCCAAGCCGTAGCCGCTTGACGACAACGGCGCCTTAGCGACACGGCGCCGTTGTCATATCCGCGGCAACGGCGCCGGTTCCGCCGGCACGGTCGGCGGCGCGTCAGAGCGCCTCGAAGATGCCCGCCGCGCCCATGCCGGTGCCGATGCACATGGTCACCATGCCGTACTTCTGCTTGCGCCGGCGCAGGCCGTGCACCAGCGTGGCGATGCGCACGGCGCCGGTGGCGCCGAGCGGGTGGCCGAGCGCGATGGCGCCGCCAAGCGGGTTGACCTTGGCCGGGTCGAGACCGAGGTCGCCGATCACCGCCAGTGCCTGGGCGGCGAACGCTTCGTTGAGTTCGATCCAGTCGAGCTGGTCCCGGCTGATGCCGGTCTGCTTGAGCGCCTTCGGAATCGCTTCCTTCGGGCCGATGCCCATCACCTCGGGTTTCACGCCGGCGACGGAGAAGCCGACGAAGCGGGCCAGCGGCGTGAGGTTGTATTGCTTGATGGCCTTTTCGCTGGCCAGCAGCACGGCGCCGGCGCCGTCGGACATCTGGCTGGAGTTGCCGGCGGTGACGGTGCCGCCGAACTGGCCGTTGCGGAACACGGTCTTCAGCTTGGCCAGCACTTCGGCAGTGGTGCCGGCGCGCGGGCCTTCGTCGTTCTCGACCAGGCGGCTGTCGGTGACGATGCCGCGGGTGGCGAGGTCGGGGTAGTGGTCGGCGAGCCGGAACGGGGTGATCTCGTCCCTGAACTCGCCGGCGGCCTGGGCGGCCAGCGCGCGGCGGTGGCTTTCCACCGAGAACGCATCCTGCGCCTCGCGGCTCACTTTCCACTGCTTGGCCACATTCTCGGCGGTGATGCCCATGCCGTAGGCGATGCCGATGTGCTCGTTGTCGAAGATGCCGGGGTTCATCGCTACCTTGTGGCCCATCATCGGCACCATGCTCATGCTCTCGGTACCGCCGGCGAGCATCAGGTCTTCCTCGCCGAGGCGGATGCGGTCGGCCGCCATCGCCACCGATTGCAGGCCCGAGGAGCAGAAGCGGTTGACGGTGACGCCGGGCACGGTGTCGGGCAGGCCGGCCAGCAGCAGGCCGATGCGTGCCACGTTCATGCCCTGCTCGGCCTCGGGCATGGCGCAGCCGATGATGACGTCGCCGATCCGGTGCGGGTCGATGCCGGGCGCCTGCGCCAGCACGGCGCGGATCACGTGGGCGAGCATGTCGTCGGGACGGGTGTGGCGGAACACGCCGCGCGGCGCCTTGCCGACCGGGGTGCGGGTGGCGGCGACGATGTAGGCGTCTTGCACTTGTTTGGTCATTTCGTTCTCCGTGGCCCTTCGCGCGTGGCGCGGATCAGGGCGAAATTTTGTCGTGGCTGGCGGGGACAACCATCCCCACCCCCGCCCTCCCCTTGAAGGGGGGTGGGGTGGGGTCAATTGCGCAGCGGCTTGCCGGTGGTCATGGTGTGGGCGATGCGGGCCTGGGTCTTCTCGGTCCTGGCCAGCTCCACGAAGTGCTTGCGCTCCAGTGCGAGCAGCCATTCCTCGTCGACCGCGGAGCCGCGTTCGATCACGCCGCCGCAGAGGGTGTCGGCGATGCGCCGGGCGATTTCCACGTCGTGCTCGGAGGCGAAGTAGCCGGCCTGCAGGTTGGCCAGCGAGGCGCGGAAGGTGGCGGTGCCCACGTCGCCGGCGACCGGGATGGCCCGCTGGTACAGCGGCGGGCGGTAGCCGGATTCGGCCAGCGCGCCGGCGACCTGCCTGGCGACGTAGAGCAGTTCGTAGGCGTTGAACACCACCACGTCGCTGTCGCGCAGCAGGCCCATGTTCTTCGCCTCGATCGCGCTGGGCGAGACCTTGGCCATCGCCACCGTCTCGAACACCTTCTTCAGTTCCTCGAACGGATCGGCCGGGTTGGCCTTCGCCGCGCGCACGGCCAGCTCGTGCAGGCCGCCGCCGGCCGGCAGCAGGCCGACGCCGGCCTCGACCAGGCCGATATAGCTTTCCAGCGCCGCGACGGTGCGCGCCGAGTGCATCTGGAATTCGCAGCCGCCGCCCAGCGCCAGGCCGCGCACGGCAGCCACCACCGGCACCAGCGAATGCTTGATGCGCATGCTGGTGCGCTGGAAGTTGGCGACCATCTTCTCGAAGTCGTCGAACTTGCCTTCCTTCAGCAGGCCCAGCGCGCCCTTGAGGTCGGCGCCGGCGGAGAACGGCTCGGAGTCTTGCCAGATCACCACCGCCTTGAGCTTCTCCTCGGCGATGCCGATGGCGTGCTGGATGCCGTCGAGCACGTGGTCGTTGACCGTGTGCATCTTGGTCTTGAACGAGATGATGCCGATGCCGTCGTCGCCCAGCGTCCACAGGCGGATGCCGTCGTTCTCCCACACCGTGTTGCCCTGGTCGAACTTCTCGCCGAGGATCGGATCGGGGAACAGCTGGCGCTGGTATACGGGGTGTTGCGAACGCGGCTTGTCGGCCTTGGCGCTGGCCGACCACGAGCCGGCCTTGCCGTGCACGCCGCTGCGGCCGTCGGTGACCCAGGCGGGCAAGGGCGCCTTGCTCATCGCCTTGCCGGCGGCGATGTCCTCGGCGATCCACGTCGCCACCTGCTGCCAGCCGGCGGCCTGCCAGGTCTCGAACGGGCCGAGCTTCCAGCCGTAGCCCCAGCGGATCGCGAAGTCCACGTCGCGTGCGGTGTCGGCGATGTCGGCCAGGTGGTAGGCGGTGTAGTGGAACAGGTCGCGGAAGGTGGCCCACAGGAACTGCGCCTGCGGATCGTTTGATGCGCGCAGCTTGGCGAACTTCTCGGCCGGGTCCTTGATCGCCAGGATCGCGGCGACTTCGTCCGACGGCTTTTGCTCGGACGGGCGGTAGTCCTGCTTGGCCACATCCAGCACCACGATGTCCTTGCCGGCCTTCTTGTAGAAGCCGCCGCCGGTTTTCTGACCCAGCGCACCTTTCTCGATCAGGCCGGAGAGCCACGCCGGCGCCTTGAAGTACGCATGCCACGGATCGTCGGGCAGGGTATCGGCCATCGTCTTGATGACGTGCGCCATGGTGTCCAGGCCGACCACGTCGGCGGTACGGTAGGTGGCGCTCTTGGGGCGGCCCACGGCCGGGCCGGTCAGCGCGTCGACGGTGTCGAAGCCGAGCTTGAACTGCTCGGTGTGGTGCATGGTGGCCAGCATCGAGAACACGCCGATGCGGTTGCCGATGAAGTTGGGCGTGTCACGGGCAATCACCACGCCCTTGCCGACGGTGGTGACGAGGAAGGCTTCCAGGCCGTCCAGCACGGCCGTGTCGGTGAGCCGGGTCGGGATCAGTTCGACCAGGTGCATGTAGCGCGGCGGGTTGAAGAAGTGCACGCCGGAGAAGCGATGGTGCATTTCTTCCGGCAGCGCCTCGGCCAGCGTGTTGATCGACAGGCCGGAGGTGTTGGAGGCGATGATCGCGCTCTTCGACAGGTGGCCGGCGATCTTCCGGTACAGGTCCAGCTTCCAGTCCATCCGCTCGGCGATCGCCTCGATCACCAGGTCGACGTCCTTCAGGTGGTCGAGGTCGTCGTCGTAGTTGGCCGGGATGATCGCGCTGGCAAGACTCTTGTCGGCCAGCGGGGCGGGCGAGAGCCTGGCCAGGTTGGCGATCGCCTTCAGCGCAACGCCGCTCTTCGGGCCTTCTTTCGCCGGCAAGTCGAACAGCACGGTTTCGACGCCGGCGTTGGTCAGGTGCGCGGCGATCTGCGCGCCCATGACACCGGCGCCCAGCACGGCGGCCTTGCGGATGCGCAGCGCTGATGTGGGTGAGGATGCAGCGGTCATTGGCTTCTCCGAGGATGCAAAGGGTGGGGCAGGTGATCTAGGGATGGCTGAGCCCGGCGACGGCGAAACGGATCAGGTGCTGCGCGGTCTGCTCGCGGTGGGTGTGCTCGCTGACGTCGCTCTTGCGCTGGATCATGCCGAAGCCGGACATCGCGTGGGTCAGCGCGCCGGTGACCAGGTCGATGCGCCAGTACAGCTCTTCCTTGCTCAACTGCGGCAGCAGCCTGGCGAATTCGGCGGTGAACTGGCGCATCACGTGGCCGTAGTTCGCCGACAGGAACTGGCGCAGGGTGTCGTCGTGCTCGGCGAACGCTCGGGCCAGCACGCGCATGAACAAGGCGCCGCTGTCATCGTGCGACAGGTCCAGGGCAGGGCGGATGAACGCCTCCAGCACGTCTTCGAGCGTGGTCTGCGGCGCGCCGGCGATCCGGGACAGGGCAGCCAGTCGGCGTTCGTTCAGCGCATCCAGCCGGCGCCGGAACACTTCCTCGACCAGTTTGTCCTTGGACCCGAAGTGGTAGTTGACGGCGGCCAGGTTGACCCCGGCCGCGGCGGTGAGCTGGCGCAGCGAGGCACCGTCGAAGCCGCGCTGGGCAAACAGGATTTCGGCGGCGCCGAGTATCCGTTCCTTGGTTGAGCCGGAGCTGTTCACGGGTGGAATCATCCATCGGCCACGGGCCGGTTCAAACGATCGTTTGAGCATACGCGGACAGCTCGGCGGCCGTCAAACGGTCGTTTGTTGCAAATGCCCGGCGACTTGCGTATGAGTTAGAATCTGTCAAACTTTCGTGAGCTAAATCCGCAATCCGTGTCGGAATTAGCCGCTTGCCGGCTCGGCCGGCCATGTCCTTTTTCCCTATCCATCCGTTTCCCCGGAGCAGACCCGTATGGCGCTGGAGCGCACTCTTTCCATCATCAAGCCCGATGCCGTCGCCAAGAACGTCATCGGTGAAATCTACGCACGCTTTGAAAAGGCTGGCCTGAAGATCGTCGCCGCGCGCATGAAGCAGCTGTCGCGCGCCGAAGCCGAAGGCTTCTATGCCGTGCACCGTGAGCGCCCGTTCTTCAAGGCGCTGGTCGAGTTCATGATCTCCGGCCCCGTGATGATCAGCGTGCTTCAGGGCGAGAACGCCGTGCTGGCCCACCGGGACCTGATGGGTGCCACCAACCCGAAGGAAGCCGCGCCGGGCACGATCCGCGCCGACTTCGCCGAGTCAATCGACGCCAATGCCGTGCACGGTTCCGACGCGGTCGAGACCGCCAAGGTGGAGATTGCGTACTTCTTCGCAACAACCGAGATTGTGCGTTAGTTTGTGCGTTCATCCTTGAACGCGAAGACCAAAAGCGGCCATCCGTGGCCGCACTCTTCAATTTAGAGCGAACCTTTGAACCAAGTTGTCGCCAGCTCGAACAAGGTCAACCTGCTCGACTTCGATCGCCAGGGCCTGCGTGATTTCTTCGCGCAGCTCGGCGAGAAGCCGTATCGTGCCGAGCAGGTGATGAAGTGGATCTACCACGACCTGGAAGACAACTTCGAGAACATGACCGACGTGGGCAAGGCGCTGCGCGCCAAGCTCGCCGAGGCCTGCTACATCGGCGCGCCGAAGACGCTGCTGGACAAGGTGGCCACCGACGGCACGCACAAGTGGCTGCTCGGCATGGACAGCGGCAACGCGATCGAGACGGTGTACATCCCCGAGCCGACCCGCGGCACCTTGTGCGTATCCTCGCAGATCGGCTGCGCGCTGAACTGCCAGTTCTGCTCGACCGGCGCGCAGGGCTTCAACCGCAACCTGTCCACCGCCGAGATCATCGGCCAGGTGTGGGTAGCGGCGAAGTACCTGGGCAACGTCACCCACCAGAACCGGCGCATCACCAACGTGGTGATGATGGGCATGGGCGAGCCGCTGGCCAATTTCGACAACGTGCTGAAGGCGATGAAGCTGATGCGCGACGACCTGGGTTTCGGCCTTGCCTCCAAGCGCGTCACGCTGTCCACCGCCGGCCTGGTGCCGCTGATCGACCAGTTGTCGGAGGCCATCGACGTGTCGCTGGCGGTATCGTTGCACGCGGCCAACGACGAGCTGCGCACCGAGCTGATGCCGATCAACAAGCGCTATCCGATCGCCGAACTGCTGGCGGCCTGCCAGCGCTGGATCGCGCGCAAGCCGCGCACCTCGATCACCTTCGAATACACCTTGATGCAGGGAATCAACGACCAGCCCGAGCACGCCCGCCAGCTGATCAAGCTGATGCGCAAGCTGCCGACCTGCAAGGTCAACCTGATTCCGTTCAACCCTTTCCCGGGCACCCAGTTCAAGCGTTCGAACCCGGACGACATCCACCAGTTCCAGACGCAGCTGTTGAACGCCGGCGTGCTGACCATGCTGAGGCGTACCCGCGGCGACGACATCGATGCCGCCTGCGGCCAGCTGGCCGGGCAGGTCGCCGACCGCACCCGGCGCAGCGCCGACATCCGCAAACGGCAGAACGAGGGGGCAACGCATGCGATTTGATCGGGTCCTGATCTTCAGTCTGCTGTTGCCGCTGGCCGGCTGCGTCACCACGCGCACCGACAGCAGCTCGCTGGGCAAGAACATGCCGCAGTCCAGCAAGGCGGAACAGGCCGAAGACGCCGCGCGGATCCATACCGAGCTGGGCCAGCGCTACATGGCCAACGGCGACCTGCAGACGGCGCTGGAAAAACTGACCAAGGCGCTGCAGTTCGACCCCAATTATGCGCCGGCGCACACCGTGATCGCGGTGCTGTACGAACGCATCAACAAACTGCCGCAAGCCGAGCAGCATTACCGCAAGGCGGTGGCACTGGAACCGGCCAGGGGCGCACCGAACAACAACCTCGGCGTATTCCTTTGCCACACCGGCAAGATCGCCGAGGCGAACCAGTATTTCCAGAAAGCCGTTGCCGACCCGTTCTACCAGACCCCCGACGTGGCGCTGACCAACGCCGGCGTCTGCCAGCTGCGCGCCAACGACGTTGCCGCGGCCGAAGCGAGTTTTCGTGACGCCATCGCAAGAAATCCCAATAATGCAGAGGCACTCTTCCAGCTTGCGAATACGCTTTATCTGAACAAGGATGCCTTCCGCGCCAGGGCTTTCCTCCAGCGCTTCGATGCGCTGGGCCGGCCGACTGCCGCGTCACTCAAGCTGGGCCACGACATCGAAACCCGTCTGGGCAACCCGGAAGGTGCCCGTACCTACAGCAAGCGATTGCTCAGCCAGTTCCCGGATTCGGAGCAGGCGCACACTCTAGACACAACTGCCAGCCCATGACCTCCATGCAGTCTCCATCGACCGACCAGCGTCCAGGCGAGTCCGGGCTGTTCGGCATCAATTTGCTCAACATGGACGCGTCCTCGACAAACCCTCACGCGGTGAGTTTGGGCAGTCGCCTGCATGCGGCTCGTGAAGCCCAGGGCCTGGATCTGGAAGCCTGCGCCCATGCGCTGAAACTGCCGGCCCGGGTACTGCGCCAACTCGAGCGCGACCAGTACGACGGCATCGACTCCAAGATCTATCTGGCCAGCTACATCCGCAAATACGGCCGCCACCTGGGCATCAACGAGGCATCGATCCAGGTCGAGCTCGATCGCATCAAGCAGATCGAGCCGCCGTTGGTGGCCACCGGCGGCATCTCGCATTCGCGCTTCCTGCTGGACCGCTACGCCACGGCCGCCACCTACGTCGTACTGACCGCAGTGATCGTGGTGCCGATGATCTGGCTGGGCGTGCGCGGCACGCTGGATCGCGACCTCACCCATCTCGCGCCACTCGATGCCACGCCGGTTGCTCAGATGGAAGCGCCAGCCACTCGCGCCGCCATGGCCGACGCGCAGACCGGCGCCCCGATTCCGCAGTCGCCGCCCAAGGCAACGCCGCCGCAGGAACAGGAGCAGCCGCTGCTGGCCTCGATGGCGCCGTTCCCGAACCTGGAAAGCGCCAGCCTGTCGCCGGCCAGGCCCGTCGCGCCAGCCGCGAACGTCGGCGCAGGCGAGCACAGCCTCGGCCTCAGCCTGTCCGCGGCCAGCTGGGTCGAAGTGACCCAGGCCGATGGCACGCGGCTGGAATACGGCCTGCTTGCGGCCGGCAGCAGCAAGACGTGGCACAGCGATCAGCCCCTGGACGTGCGCATCGGCAATGCCAGTGGCGCCCAGGTCAGCATCGACGGCCAGTCGATCGGCCTGGACGATTTCCGGCGCGCCAACGTGGCTCGTTTCCGCGTGCAGGTGCAGGACGGCAAGGCCTCCGCAACCGGCTTCTGATCGCCATCTGGGCCGCTGCGCGCGGCCCATATCGGTTATGCTTGCCCACTCGGCTCGCTCGGCAACGAGCGGGTGTGACCGGCTATTCCCCTTGGTTACCGCACCGGCCTGTGCACGCGTCTGCGGGCGCGCGGCCTCTTGAATGGTGATTGCATGGCATTTGAAGAATACGACAAGTACGAACAGAGCGAGCTGGTTCAGAAGTGGCTGCGCGACAACGGCATGTCGATCGTCGTCGGCATCGCGATCGGCCTGGTCGGCATCTTCGGTTGGCAGCAGTGGCGCAACCACCAGGCACGCAACGAAGGGCAGGCCTCCCAGCTCTATCAGCAGATCCAGATCGCGCAGGCGTCCGGCAAACCGGATACCGCCTCGCAGCTGACTGACCAGCTGATGAAGGATTACGCGAAGTCGCCGTTTGCCGTCTTCGCCGTCAGCGAGCGCGCCAAGCAGCAGGTGCAGGCCGGTCAGCTGGACAAGGCCGAAGCGTCGCTGGAATGGGCCGAGAGCCACGCCAGCGCATCCCCGCTGAAATCGCTGACGCTGCTGCGCATCGCGCAGGTGGAACTGGCCCGCGACAACGGCAAGCAGGCGCTGGCCACGCTGGATCGCATCCCGGCCGACAGCTTCCAGGGGCTGGCGCAGGAACTCCGCGGTGATGTGCTGGTCAAGCTTGGACGCTCCGACGAAGCACGCAAGGCCTACCAGACGGCCCTGACGGCATTGGGCGAGGAAGCGCCGCAACGCGGCGCCTTGCAGATGAAACTCGACGATCTGGCCGTGGCCGGGAAGCAGGGTGCATGAAACCTGAAACGATCAAACGTGCCTTGCTTGTCGCGCTGGCTTCGTTGGTAACCCTTGCCGGGTGCCATTCGTTCAAGAAGGAAAACGTCCAGCCGCCAACTCCGCTGGCCAAGGATTTCAAGCCGACGCTGCAGGTCACCCGCCTGTGGCGTACCAGCGTGGGCGATGGTGCAGGTACCAGCGGTGCGCGCCTGCGTCCGACCGTGGTCGACGGCGTGCTGTACGCTGCCAGCACCGACGGCAAGCTGGTCGCGCTTGACGCCGCCAGCGGCAAGAACCTGTGGTCGAAGAGTTCGCGCACCCACGGCTGGTTCGGCTGGGGCGACAAGAAGCGCAAGGATGCCCAGTATGCCGGCGGGCCTGCGGTCAGCGGCGACCTGCTCGCCGTCGGCACGCTGGACGGCCACGTCTACGCGGTGAACGCGAAAGACGGCAGCCCGCGCTGGGACGTCGAGGTGAGCGGCGAGGTGCTGGCTTCGCCGGTGATCGTCGGTGACATGGTCGTGGCACGCACCGGCGACGGCCGCGTCTACGCGCTGGACGCCGCGACCGGTCAGCGCCGCTGGGTCTATGACCAGGGCACCGTGCCGCTGCTCAGCCTGCGCGGCAACGGCTCGCTGCTGGCGGCCAACGGCGTGCTGTTCTTCGGCAGCGACGACGGCAAGCTGGTCGCCCTGCGCCAGGACAACGGCGCGAAGCTGTGGGAACAGAAACTGGCCAGCGGCGAGGGCCGCACCGAAATCGACCGCCTGAACGATGCCGATGGCGCGATCCTGCTGGACGGCAGCACGCTCTACGGCACCGCCTACCACGGCAACCTGGCGGCGGTCGACGGCCCCAGCGGGCGGCCGCTGTGGACGCGTCCGTTCTCCAGCTTCGAGTCGCCGGCAGTCAACGACCACGCGGTCTATGGCGTCGACGACGCGTCGGTGGTGTGGGCGTTCGACAAGAATGGCGGCGCCGACATGTGGAAGAACGACGCGCTGAAATACCGTTGGCTCACCGGTCCGGCCGTGCAGGGCAACTACGTCGTGGTCGGCGACCTGGAAGGCTACGTGCACTGGCTGCAGACCGGTGACGGCGCGCTGGCCGCGCGCGAGCGCTTGTCGAAGAAGGCGATCCGCGCCCAGCCGCTGGTAGTGGGCGACACCGTGTACGTCGAGGACGTCGAGGGCCGCATCGGCGCCTATCGTCTGTCCGCGCACTGATCGCCGGGACGAAGCACTTCCCATGCTGCCCGTTGTCGCACTGGTTGGTCGCCCGAATGTCGGCAAGTCGACCCTTTTCAACGTGCTGACGCGCAGCCGCGACGCATTGGTGGCCGACATGCCGGGCGTCACCCGCGATCGCCACTACGGCATCTGCCGCACCGGCGAACGGCCGTTCGTGGTGGTCGATACCGGCGGTCTGTCCGGCACCGACGAGGCCATGGACGTACTGACCGCGAAGCAGGTGCGCCTGGCGATCGCCGAGGCGGACGTGCTGGTGTTCGTGGTCGACGCCCGCGACGGCCTGCTGCCGCAGGACGGCGCGATCCTGGCCGAGCTGCGCCGCAGCGGCAAGCCGATCGTGGCAGTGGTCAACAAGACCGACGGCCTCGACGAGCAGGCCGTGATGGCCGAGTTCTTCGCCTTCGGCATCGGCGCCACCCTGCCGCTGTCGGCAGCGCACAACCGCGGTACCGACGACTTCCTGCGGGTGCTGCTGCCGCTTCTGCCGGCCGACCGGGAAAGCGCCGCGGAAGCCGATGGCGAGGACGGCAGCATTCGTGTGGCCATCGTCGGCCGCCCGAACGCCGGCAAGTCGACCCTGATCAACCGCCTGCTGGGCGAGGAGCGGCTGATCGTCTCCGACGTCGCCGGCACCACCCGCGACCCGATCCGGGTGCCGCTGGAACGCGACGGCAGGCGCTACACGCTGATCGACACCGCCGGTATCCGGCGCAAGGCACGGGTCGAGGAAGCGGTGGAAAAGTTCAGCGTCATCAAGACGCTGCAGTCGATTGCCGCCGCCCAGGTGGTGGTGGTGATGATCGACGCCCGCGAAAACCTCGCCGACCAGGACCTCACTCTGATCGGCTACGCGGTGGACGAGGGCAGGGCACTGGTCATCGCGATCAACAAGTGGGACGACATGGACACCTACCAGCGCGACGAATGCCGCCGCGCGCTGGACCGGAGGCTGGTGTTCGTCGACTGGGCCAAGCAAGTGCAGATTTCCGCGCTGCACGGCTCCGGCCTGCGCGAATTGATGCGCGCAGTGGTGCGCGCGCATGCGTCGGCGACCAGGGAACTGGTCTCTTCCGACCTCACCAAGGCGCTGGAAAAAGCCTACGAGAGCTACCAGCCGCCGCTGGTGAACGGCCACGCGCCGAAGCTGCGCTTCGCGCATCCGGGCGGCACCAATCCGCCGACCATCGTGATCCACGGCAGCCGCACCAAGCACATCGCGCCGGCGTACCAGCGCTACCTGGAGAATTTCTTCCGCAAGCGCTACAAGCTGGAAGGCACGCCGGTCCGGATCGTGTTCCGCGAAGGCGAGAACCCGTATGCCGGGCGCAAGAAGGTGCTGACCAGGGAACAGCAGCACAAGGCCAGGCGCCGGCTCAGCGAGCTGATCAAGCGCACGCGCTGAACGCACGCGCGGTTTGTGCGCATCGGGCCGAGCCCGGATAATGGCTGATTTCGCAGCCAGGCATCTCCCATGAACGCACGCATCCTCGACGGCAAGCGCATCGCACAGGAACTGCTGGAGCGTGTCGGCCTGCGCGTCGCCGCCCGGGTGGCGCAGGGGCTTCCCGCTCCGGGGTTGGCGGTGGTGCTGGTGGGCAACGATGCGGCCTCGGCGGTCTATGTACGCAACAAGCGCAAGGCCTGCCAGCAGGTAGGCTTCCGCTCGTTCGGCTACGACCTGCCGGTCAGCACCACCCAGGAAGAACTGTTCGCCCTGATCGACCGGCTCAATGCCGACCCGGAGGTGCACGGCATCCTGGTGCAGTCGCCGCTGCCGGAACACATCGACGAGGACGCGCTGGTTGACCGCATCGATCCGGCCAAGGACGTCGACGGCTTCCAGGCGATCAACGTGGGCCGGTTGGCCCTGCGCCGCTTCGGCCTGCGCCCGTGCACGCCGAAGGGCGTGATGACCCTGCTCGGCCACACCGACCGTCCGGTGCGCGGGCAGCACGCGGTGGTGATCGGCGTGTCCAACCACGTGGGGCGCCCGCTGGTGCTCGAACTGATGATCGCCGGCTGCACCACCACCAGTTGCCACCGCTTCACCCGCGATCTGGAAACCTACGTGCGCCAGGCCGACATCGTGGTCGTCGCCGTGGGCAAGCCGGGGCTGGTGAAGGGCGAGTGGATCAAGCCCGGTGCCGTGGTGATCGACGTGGGCATCAACCGGCTCGACGACGGCCGCCTGGTCGGCGACGTGGAATTCGCCACGGCCGCCGAGCGTGCCAGCTGGATCACTCCAGTGCCCGGCGGCGTCGGCCCGATGACGGTGGCCACGCTGATGGAGAACACCCTGGAAGCCGCCGAGGCGCGCACGCCACCGCGCCGGGTCGCCTGACCCATCGGTTGCCACCGCATTCAGCCGCACGTCTGGCGAGCATGCGGCGGGGCGCGTATAATTCCCTCTTTGCAGCGGGACTTTTCGCATGCGCATCCTCGCCGAGGCCCTGACCTACGACGACGTCTACCTCGTTCCGGGCCATTCCGTCGTACTCCCCCGCGACGTTGACACCTCCACCCGCTTCACCCGCAACCTGCGCCTGAACATCCCGATCGTGTCCGCCGCGATGGACACGGTTACCGAGGCGCGGCTCGCCATCACCATGGCGCAGAACGGCGGCATCGGCATCATCCACAAGAACATGACCGCCGAGCAGCAGGCCGCCGAGGTGCGCCTGGTCAAGAAGTTCGAAGCGGGGGTGATCCGCAGCCCGATCACCGTGGGCCCGGACACCTCGATTCGCGAGGTGCTGCGGCTTACCCACGCGCACAACATCTCCGGCGTGCCGGTGGTCGACGGCGGCAAGCTGGTCGGCATCGTCACCAGCCGCGACATGCGCTTCGAGCGCAAGCCCGACGACCCGGTGCGCAACATCATGACCCGCCAGGACAAGCTGGTCACGGTGAAGGAAGGCGCCAACCAGGACGAGGTGCTGCAGTTACTGCACCGGCATCGCATCGAGAAGGTGCTGGTGGTCAACGGCGACTTCGAGCTGCGCGGGCTGATCACCGTGAAGGACATCCAGAAGGCGCGCGACAACCCGCACGCCGCCAAGGACAGCCACGAGGCGCTGCTGGTCGGCGCCGCGGTCGGCGTGGGCGGCGACACCGAGCAGCGCGTGGCCGCGCTGGTCGACGCCGGCGTGGACGTGCTGGTGGTGGACACCGCACACGGCCATTCGCAGGGCGTGATCGAACGCGCCGGATGGGTCAAGAAACACTACCCGCAAGTGCAGGTGGTCGCCGGCAACATCGTCACCGGCGAGGCGGCGCGTGCGCTGCTCGACGTGGGCGTGGACGCGGTCAAGGTCGGCGTGGGTCCGGGCTCGATCTGCACCACCCGCGTGGTGGCCGGCGTCGGCGTGCCGCAGATCACCGCGATCGACCTGGTCGCCACCGCGCTGAAGGACGAGATCCCGCTGATCGCCGACGGCGGCATCCGCTATTCGGGCGACATTCCCAAGGCGCTGGCCGCCGGCGCCTCCAGCGTGATGCTCGGTTCGATGTTCGCCGGCACCGAGGAATCGCCGGGCGAGGTGGAACTGTTCCAGGGCCGCTCGTACAAGAGCTACCGGGGCATGGGCTCGATCGGCGCGATGCAGCTCGGTTCCAAGGACCGCTACTTCCAGGACGAGGCCGATGCCGACAAGCTGGTACCCGAAGGCATCGAAGGCCGCGTGCCGTACCGCGGTCCGCTGCGCAACATCATCCACCAGCTGATCGGCGGCCTGCGCGCCTCGATGGGTTACCTGGGTGCGGCCACCGTCGAGGACGTGCGCAGCAAGGCGCAGTTCGTGAAGGTGACCAGCGCCGGCGTCACCGAGGCGCACCCGCACGACATCCAGATCACCAAGGAAGCGCCGAATTACCGGCTGAATTCCTGAGGGCCGGGATTCGGGAATCGGGATTGGGGATACGGAAAAGGCGGCAGGCCGGAACCCCATCGCGAAACCCGACTCAACGTCACCACCTCGCCGACTCCCCAACCACGTTGCTGCTGGCATGCCCGAATCCCCAATTCCCAATCCCCAATCCCGGCTTCACGACGACAAGATCCTCATCCTCGATTTCGGCGCGCAGTACACGCAGCTGATTGCGCGTCGGGTGCGCGAACTGGGTGTGTATTGCGAGATCTGGGCGTGGGACCATGATCCGGCCGAGATCGCCGCGTTCGGCGCAAAGGGCATCATCCTGTCCGGCGGCCCGGAATCCACCACACTGCCGGACGCGCCCAGGGCACCGCAGGAAGTATTCGATTCGGGCCTACCGATCCTCGGCATCTGCTACGGCATGCAGACCCTGGCCGCACAGCTTGGCGGCGCCACGGAAGCCGCCGACGCCCGCGAGTTCGGCCACGCCGAAGTGGACATCGCGGCGGACAGCCGGCTATTCGCCGGCCTGAGCGACCACGCGGGCAGCCACCGGCTCGACGTGTGGATGAGCCACGGCGACCACGTTTCGAAAGCGCCGCCGGGCTTCGTCGTCACCGGCCATACCGATCGCATCCCCGTGGCGGTGATGGAGAACGAGGCCAAACGCTGGTACGGCGTGCAGTTCCATCCCGAGGTGACGCACACGAAACAGGGCGGGGCGCTGCTGAAGCGCTTCATCACCGAAATCTGCGGCTGCGCCACGCTGTGGACCGCGGCCAACATCATCGACGACCAGATCGCCCGCGTGCGCGCCCTGGTCGGCGACGATCACGTGCTGCTGGGCCTGTCCGGCGGCGTCGATTCCTCGGTGGTCGCCGCGTTGCTGCACAAGGCCATCGGCGATCGGCTGACCTGCGTGTTCGTCGACACCGGCCTGCTGCGCTGGCAGGAAGGCGACCAGGTGATGGCCACCATGGCCGCCGCTTCCGATGAGCATGGCATGGGCGTCAAGGTGGTCCGTGTCAACGCGGCCGAGCGCTACTTCCAGGCGCTCGCAGGCGTGGCCGACCCGGAAGCCAAGCGCAAGATCATCGGTGGCCTGTTCGTGGAGATCTTCGACGAGGAGTCGGAGAAACTCATTGCCGCCGGCGGCAACGTGAAGTGGCTGGCGCAGGGCACGATCTACCCCGACGTGATCGAATCGGCCGGCAGCAAGACCGGCAAGGCCCATGTCATCAAGAGCCACCACAACGTCGGTGGGCTGCCGGCACAAATGAAACTCAAGCTGGTCGAGCCGCTGCGCGAGCTGTTCAAGGACGAGGTGCGCCGCATCGGCGTCGAGCTCGGCCTGCCGCGCGCGATGGTCTATCGCCATCCGTTCCCCGGCCCTGGCCTCGGCGTGCGCATCCTCGGCGAAGTGAAGCGCGAATACGCCGAACTGCTGGCCCAGGCCGACGCGATCTTCATCGACGAGCTGCGCAAGGCCGACCTGTACGACCGGACCAGCCAGGCGTTCGCGGTGTTCCTGCCGGTGAAGTCGGTGGGTGTGGTGGGCGACGCGCGCGCCTACGAATGGGTGATCGCGCTGCGCGCGGTGGAAACCATCGACTTCATGACCGCACACTGGGCGCATTTGCCTTACGAGTTTCTCGGCAGAGTTTCAAACCGTATTATCAATGAGTTGCGTGGTGTTTCTCGTGTCGTGTATGACATCAGTGGCAAGCCACCGGCCACGATCGAGTGGGAGTAGGGAAATCAACCACTTGAGCACACCCGAGAAGGCCGGCGACTTGCCGGCTTTCTCACATTCAAGCCACAATTCGTTGAAATGACTGACGAAAAAACCGAAAACCCAAGCGAATTCTCGGCAGTCGACGTGCAGTACATGCAGCGCGCACTGCAGTTGGCGGCGCACGCCCGCGACGCCGAGAACGAGGTGCCCGTGGGCGCCGTGCTGGTGCTGGGCGGGGAGATCGTCGGGCTGGGCTGGAACCGCAACATTACCCTGCATGACCCGACTGCCCACGCCGAGATCATGGCCATGCGCGCCGCCGGCGAGAAAACGGCCAATCACCGGCTGTCCGGCGCCACGCTGTACGTCACGCTGGAACCATGTGCGATGTGCGCGATGGCCATGATCCATGCCCGGCTCGGTCGCGTGGTTTACGCCGCCAACGACCCCAAGACCGGCGCCGCCGGCAGCGTGTTCGATACCCTGCTGGACGCGCGCCACAACCATCGCATCGAGGTGGCCGGAGGCCTGTTGGCCGAGGAATCCGCCGCGCTGCTGCGCGAGTTTTTCCGCGCCCGCCGCTGAGGCTCAGTTGCCGTCGGATGGAATGGCGGCCGTCGCCAGGGCACCCCCAGCGGAGTCGTCCGCCCTGCTGCCCAGCAATTGCACATGCAGCCCCCACGGCGACATGAAATCCAGCACCAGCCGACCGGCCAGCGGGCCGGAAGTCAACCGGTGCGGCGTACTGCCGACGTCGACGCCTTGACGGCGCAGCCATTGACCGGCGTGCGCCACGTCTTCCGTCACGAATTGCACCGTCTGGCCTGCCTGTTGCGGGGCAGGAGCGACGTGGCGTTGATCGAACAGTTCAATGATCGAACCCGTGTCACAGATCAGCAGGCGCGATGGCGGCAAGCTGCCGTCCACGGATTTGCCGGCAGTCGACTCGAGCGGGCGACAACCCAGCACGTCGGTGAAAAAGGCCACGGCCTGTGACATGTCCGGCACGCCGATCCTGGCGTAGTCGTCGCCATACAACGTGGCTGCACCCACAGGGAGCGTGCCGACCATCATGCCAAGCACGAGAAACAACCGCCAAAATAGTGATTTGCCCATGATCCGGGGTTCCGATCCGCTGGTGCGCACGATATGGCGCCAGCCTTTGCCGACGAAATGCCCGGCCGGCGATCGGCGAGTTTCCCTGGATGGACAATCCGGTGAGTGCGCCATCGTTCCAGGCCGGAAACGCTGCGATCCCACCCGGGTCGTTGATCCATCGCCCGGCGGCCCTGATTCTTGCGGCCGCCCCACGATCCGGTGGGTCGTGCCGATCCATCCCCATTGCGAGGAACCCCGGAAATGAAGATGAGCTTCCGCCGCCAGCCACCCCACTTGCGACGCCGGGTCGACAGGTCGGATGCCGCTGTGCGCAGCGTTCCCGCCAGGGGCGTTGTCGCCAGCACCGACCTGCGTCCGGAGGACGGCTACGACTGGCTGCGCCGGATCAAGCCGATCCGCGTGGCGCAGCGGGCAGGGCGGTAGCCTGCGGCTTCGCCGCCGCAATCCACTGCGCGCTCAAAAGAACTCGTATTCGACCTGCGCCAGCAAGGTGCGCTGCGGAGCGGCGGGATTGATGCCCAACAGCAGGCCGACACGGTATTCGACATTGCTGCGCGTGCCCGGCACATGCCATTCGCCGGTGACCACCGGACCGGCCTGGTAGGCCTTGTCGTCCGGCCGGCCATACGCCTCGATGCCGGGCCGGAAAGCGGAAGTCACCGCATAGGTGCCCGCGTAGCTGTAGCGAAATTCGGTGCCATGCGATGCGCCGCCGCCAATCTCGCGTTCCCAGATCAGATTGACGCGATGATCGAAACGGCCTGCGGTCTTCTCGATCAATGGACCAAACTCGATCTCGCCAGGGCCGCCGCCCTTGGGGTGGCCGTAGGAGGCGAGCAGGCCGAGGTCGGCCCAGTAGCGCCCCGGTTCGGTGAACTGGAACGTATTCTCGAATTCGTAGCCCACCAGCTTGCCCCGCCCACCGGGCTCTTTCTCGTACTCGGCCACGTAGATCTCGGGTTTCCACCAATCGGTGACTGCGTGCGCGATCGAAAGCTCGGCCGCCCGCTCGCCATTGATATCCGCGCGACCGTCGCTGTAGCCGTAGCCACGCAGCTCGATCTCGGTCTGGGTGGCAATCACGTGCGGCGAGTAGACGATGAAGTCGTCTGCGTGCACGAGGCTTGCGCAGCCGAGCATGGCCAGGCCGAGAGCCGCTTGCAGAAGACGCGGGGAAGGGCGGGGAAATGAGCGGTTCGTATGCATGGAAAATCCTTGGGTGACATCAAGTCACGCAACCACCTGCACCGCAGGCGGGGCGCGGTGGTGCTGAGGGAACGTTCGGGACCGAGGTGAAGCGGATCGGTGCCAGGGCTTGGCGTCGCAACGGGCCACTCGATCCGACAACGGCGCCTACTCCACGATCAGGCGGCCTTGGGCGGTGTCCTGGTGGAAGTCGCCGAAAAAGCCGTAGGTGCCGGCACGCAGGGGGCCGACGTAAACCGCGGCGCTGCTGTTGGGCAGCACCAGCTTCTCGCGGTTGAAATCCGTGCTCTCGAATTCCTCGGGCGTCGGATCCTGGTTTTCCACCACGATGCGGACCTTGGTATTGGCCGGCATCCTGATCTCGCTCGGCTGGTAGCGGTGGCCCTTGATGACCAGCGTGTATTCAGGCACTTCGCTGGCCGCGGCATTTCCGGCAGCCGCCAGCAAGACGACCCCGACCAGCATCCACAGACATTTCATTGGCAACCCCCTTCGTATTTGGTAAATGCTACTCATTGCTATTTGTGTCGTCAAGAAATCGATGCCAGCGGCCAGACGTCCCGGCACAGGGATGGGAGCACTTCGGATCAGCCTGCGAGTACGCGAGCGGCAGCGAGTCCATGGACGGCAAGTTCCACAACGGCCGAACTGCTTTCCGGCGAGCGCGATGCGGCGCATGCCCGCTTGCGCCTGGAGCGGTGCATCGAATGGCCAGACAACCGACCGGCGTCGCATATGCCGGCCTCCGAATCGTGACTCCTGCACTCAAGACCTCCGGAGTAGTAGTCCGGACATCTCCACCAAGCCAGGCCGAAGCCACCACGAAAGGCGCCGCCGCAGTTTGCGCCGCGAAAGCCGCATGTATCGGCACGCTCGAACCCCAGCCGATCCATAATTTTACATAATATACATTATGCGAAATTGCGGAAGGCCCGGCGCCGCCTCTGGCTGGTCTCCCCCGAGGGCTTCCGCGAGCTGCGCCACTGCTGACTGCTGAGTCGCAATGCTGCAGCGGACTACCTGGGCGTCTGCCTGCGCAGGCTGTGCCACTGGGAGTCCGGCCGCAACCGGGTGCCGTGGATCGCGGTGCGGCGGCTGCGGCTGCTGCGAGCCGGCGACCCGGGCGGACTGTCGACAAATGGCCAGTCGGATGATCAACCGTCGGGCCTGCGCGCGCCGGACGGCCGGACGTACCGGGAGCGCGACATGCGATTGCGGTGGCAAACCTGTGAACAAGCTAGCCTGTTTCGCCAGGCGTACGATCGCCAGGCGCGTTGAACTGCCCTGCTCTTCGTACGGCGCCCGGGCTTGATATCGACGCGACGACAGCCATCTTCATCCGCACTGGAACGAACCGGAGGAGGCGCGACGTGCCACGCTACAGCAGAACTCCCGATGCCTTGTCACGGCTCAGCCCCGAGCAGTATCGGGTGACCCAGCAGAACGGCACGGAACGCCCCGGTACCGGCGAATACCTGCACAACCGGGAGCCGGGCATCTACGTCGACGTCGTATCGGGCGAGCCGCTGTTCGCCTCGACCGACAAGTTCGAATCCGGTTGCGGCTGGCCGAGCTTCACCCGGCCGATCGAACCGGCCCACGTGCACGAGCTGCACGACGCTTCGCACGGCATGATCCGCACCGAGGTGCGCTCGGCGCACGGCGACAGCCATCTGGGCCACGTCTTTCCCGACGGCCCGGCCGATCGCGGCGGCCTGCGCTACTGCATCAACTCGGCTTCGCTGCGCTTCGTCCACCGTGACGACATGCAGGCCGAAGGTTACGGCGATTACCTGGACCAGGTGGAGGACGCGCGATGACCACCGAACGCGCGATCCTGGCCGGCGGTTGCTTCTGGGGCATGCAGGACCTGATCCGCCGCCTGGATGGCGTGGTCTCGACTCGGGTCGGCTACAGCGGCGGCGACGTGCCGAACGCGACGTACCGCCACCACGGCAGCCATGCCGAGGCGATCGAGATCGTGTTCGATCCGGCGCGCATCAGCTATCGCACATTGCTGGAGTTCTTCTTCCAGATCCACGACCCGTCCACGCCGAACCGGCAGGGCAACGACCGCGGCAGCTCCTATCGTTCGGCGATCTTCCATACCTCGGAAGCGCAGAAGCGCATCGCCGAGGACACCATCGCCGACGTGGACGCCTCGGGCCTGTGGCCCGGCAAGGTGGTGACGGAGGTGGCGCCGGCCGGCGATTTCTGGGAAGCCGAGCCGGAACACCAGGACTATCTGGAACGCTATCCCGACGGCTATACCTGCCACTTCATCCGGCCAGGCTGGCGGCTGCCACGCCGCAACGCGGGTGGCTGACGACGGGCATCAACGCCCGAAGATGATTTCCTTGCCTTCGTGGTCGCGGTCCCAGCCACGCAGCTGGTCGCGGATGTGCGCGATGCGCTGGCGACCGAGCGCGTTGCGTTCCTCGTCCAGCACCTGGCCATCCAGCAGTTCGGCCAGGCGCTGCGCGGTGGGCAGCATCGCGTCCCACGCATCCAGCGCAGGCAACGGCGCCGGCAGGGTCATGAAGAAGCTGACCCCGGGCGTGCGCAAGGCATCCAGTCGGGCCAGGTCGAAATTGCCGGGCTTGAGCATGTTGGCGACGCTGAAGATCGGCCCCAGCTCGCGCTTGCCGTCGACCAGGCGGTGGTAGATGCCCATGTCGCCGAATTCCAGGCCGGCCTTCTCGGCGGCCACGACCAGGTCCGGGCCATGGAAACGCCCGCCGTCGCGAGCCACCACGAACAGGGTGACGATACGCTCCACCGGCAGTTGAGGCGGCCGCCGACCGAGGTCGGAACGCGGCGGTACGGCAACGGCTGGCGCGGCAGCAGGGGTCGGAGCTGCCGGCTGCGGAGCTTGAATTTCCGGCGCGGCCGGCGCGACGTCCGCGGCCACCGGTTGGTCGGCACTGGGCGCGCGCAAGGCATCGATGATCGAGGCGACATGATCGGCCAGCTTGGGCTGCTGCCTCGCCCGGGTTCGGGACGGTGCGGGCACCGGTGCCTTGGTGCGCTCGCCGGACAACGTGGCGCCCAGCCGTTCGAGTTCCTCGCACAGGCCGACTTCGAGTTCGCCCTGCTGCGGCTGGGCGTCGCCGATGAACGGCTCGCTGCCCGGCTCGCCCAGGGTGGGTTCGCGACGCTCGCCGGCGTGCGCGTCCGGTATCGCCCGGCGCCTGCCCTGCTCCTTCTTCGGCTGGCCGAACAGCCAGATCAGCGCCAGCACGATCACCCCGACGATCAGCATCGGGATGCCGACGGCGGGGTTCCAGGCAAAGGCAATCGTCATCACGTGCTCCTTCAGGCAGCTCCAGCCAGTTTAGCCGCTTCGGCCAGGTCCACCTGCACCAGCCGCGACACGCCGGCCTCGCGCATGGTCACGCCGCACAGCTGGCTGGCCGCCTCCATGGTGGCCTTGTTGTGGCTGATGAAGATGAACTGCACCTTCTCGCTCATCTCGCGCACCATGTTCGAGAAGCGCCCCACGTTGGCCTCGTCCAGCGGCGCGTCCACCTCGTCGAGCAGGCAGAACGGCGCGGGGTTGAGGTTGAAGATGGAAAACACCAGAGCCACGGCAGTCAGCGCCTTCTCGCCACCGGAGAGCAGCGAAATGCTGGACGGCCGCTTGCCCGGCGGCCGCGCCATGATCGACACGCCGGTGTTGAGCAGGTCGTCGCCGGTCAGTTCCAGGTAGGCATGGCCGCCGCCGAACAGGCGCGGGAACAGCTCCTGCACGCCGGCATTGACCTTGTCGAAAGTCTCCTTGAAGCGCTGGCGGGTCTCGCGGTCGATCTTCTTGATCGCGCCTTCCAGCGTTTCCATCGCGTTGGTGAGGTCGGTCAGCTGGTTGTCCAGGTAGGTCTTGCGCTCGCTCTGCTCGGCGTGTTCCTGGATCGCGGCCAGGTTCACCGGCTCCAGCCGCGCGATCTTCTGGCCGAGCTCGCCGAGCTGTGCGCGCCACTGCTCCGCATCGATGTCCTCGGCCAGTTCGGCCAGCAAGGTGTCCAGCACCAGGCCGGAGGCGCTGATCGCCTCGGCCAGCTGTTCGGCGCGCAGCTGCAGTGCCTGCGCGGCGAGGCGCTTCTCGGACAGGCCTTCGCGCAGGTTGGCCAGGCCCTGCTCCGCCAGGTGCCGCTGCTGTTCAAGCCTGCGGAACTCGACGTCGCAGTCTTCCAGCGCGCGGCGTGCCTCGACCAGTTGCTTGTCGACCAGCAGGCGCTGGTCCAGGTAAGCCTGCCGTTCGGCTTCGAGTTCGGCGATCGGATCGGAGCCGGCGGCGAGCTGCGCGGTGATCTCGTCGCGGCGCGCCTCGATCTGGCGCAGTTGGGCATCCATGCGGCCCAGCGCCTGTTCCAGCGAGCTCAGCGAGGAACGCTTCGACTCCAGCGCGAGCGCCAGCGCATGTGACTGCTCGGCGGCCTCGCGCGCGTTCATGCGCGCTTCCTCGCGCGCTTCGAGCAGCGCACGGCGCTCGTTTTCCAGTTCGCGGCGCTGGTCTTCCAGGTCGCCCATCAGACCGACCGATTCATCCAGTCGCGCACGGGATTCGCGGGTCTGGTTCCGCAGTTCGTCGAGCTGGGCCGCCAGATCGTTCAGCTCGCCGTTGACCTTCTCGGCACGAGCGCGTGCGGTTTCCAGCTTGCCCCGGTGGCTCTGCAACTGGCCGGCCAGTTCGGACTGGCGGCGATGCGCGTTGTACAGCTCGCGCTGCGCGTCGTCGCGCGCGCGCTCGGCCTCGAACTTGCTGGTGCGCAGGTTGTCCAGCCGCTCGCTGGCTTCTTCCAGTTGCGCCTCCAGCGTGGCGATCTGCTCGGCCAGCAGGCGCAACTCGCGCTCGCGCGCCAGCACGCCGACCTGGCTGCCCTGCGCGCGGCGCACGCGCGCCCAGCCCGGGCCCAGCCATTCGCCGCCGCGGGTGATCACCGACTGGTACGGCGCCAGCGCGGACAGCGAGGCCACGCGCTGGTGCGCCTCGTCCAGCGATTCGGCGGTAAGCACATGGCCGAGCATCGCCAGCGCCGCGGCCGGCCCGCGCACGTGGGCGGCCAGCGTACCGGCGGTGTTGGCGCCGCCGTCGGCGGCGTCGAGCAGCGCCACGTCGGCGTTCTCCAGCGCGTCGAATTCGGCGGCCAGCGCGTGCGCGCCGTCCACCAGCACGCTGTCGAGGAAGCCGCTCAGCACGGTTTCCACCGCGGTTTCCCAGCCGGCTTCGACCTGCAGCGATTCGCCCAGCCGACGCGAACGATCCAGCCCCAGTCGGGCCAGCCAGCCGCTGGCGGCGCTTTCTTCCTGGCCCAGCGCGGCGTGCTGCAGCGCTTCCAGCGAGGCGTGCCGGCCGCGCGCCGCCTGCAATTGCTGGCGTGCCTCGTTGAGCGCCGACTGCACCTGGCGCTCTTCTTCCAGCACTTTCTCGTGGCTGGACTTGTGCTGGTCGAGCAGACTGCCCAAGGTTTCCACGCGCTCGCGCTGGGTGTCGTGCTCGTCGATCAACTGCTGGCCGGCCGCGTCCAGCGCCGCGACGTCGGTGGCCTTCTGCTCGGCTTCCAGCGCCTCGCGCCGGCGCGACAGGTCGATCGCCTGGCGGTCGAGATAGTTGAGCTTGGTGCGTTCCACCTCGGCCGCGCGGTTGGATTCGCCGGCATTGCGGGTATGGCTGTCCCAGCGCTGCTGCCAGTCGGCCAGCTTCGCCTCGGTGCTGCGCTGGGCCTCGGCGGTGTCGTCCTGCAACTGCTGCAGGGCTTCCAGTTTCGGTTCGCCTTCGGCCAGCGCCAGGCGGAGCGCCTCGACCTGTCCGCGGTCGGTGGCGATGTGCGCGGCCAGTTCGGCATGCTCGCGCTCGGCATCGCCATGGGCGCGCTGCAGGCGCTCGGCGGTCTCCTTGTTGTAGCGGACCTGCTGCTCGACGCGGGCGATCTCGGCACCGACCTTGTACACCTCGCCCTGCACCGCATTCAGGTGCTCGCTGGCGTCGGCGTGGCGCTCGCGCACGCTTTCCAGCTGCGCCTCGATCTGGCGCTGGCCGGCCAGTTGCTTTTCGATCTCGATCTCGGCGGCGGAGAGCACTTCGCCCTCGCCTTCGTGCTGGCTCTTCAGTCCCCGGTATTCCAGCGCGCGCAGCTCGGCTTCCTTGCGCGTCTGTACTTCCTTCAGCGCCTTCCAGCGCTCGGCGGCGCGGGCCTGCCGGTTCAGGTGTTCGAGCTGCTTGTCCACCTCGTCGCGCACGTCCTTCACGCGGTCGAGGTTCTCGCGGGTGGCCTTGATGCGGCTCTCGGTTTCCTTGCGGCGCTCCTTGTACTTGGAGATGCCGGCGGCCTCTTCCAGGTGCGTGCGCAGTTCTTCCGGGTGCGCCTCGATGATCTGGCTGATCATGCCCTGCTCGATGATCGAGTAGCTGCGCGGACCCAGGCCGGTGCCGAGGAACAGGTCGGTGATGTCGCGGCGGCGGCAGCGCGCGCCGTTGAGGAAATAGGCGGACTGGCCGTCGCGGGTGACCTGGCGCTTGACCGAGATCTCGGCGTACTGGCCGTACTCGCCCTGGATCGAGCCGTCGGCGTTGTCGAAGATCAGTTCGACCGTGGCCTGCCCCACCGGCTTGCGCGTGTTGGAGCCGGAGAAGATCACGTCGGTCAGCGAATCGCCGCGCAGGCGGCTGGCCGCGCTCTCGCCCATCACCCAGCGGATCGCGTCGATGATGTTGGATTTGCCGCAACCGTTCGGGCCGACCACGCCGATCATGTTGCTCGGCAGGTGCAGGGTGGTCGGGTCCACGAAGGACTTGAAACCGGCGAGTTTGATCGTGGTCAGGCGCATGCGGTCGTCAATGGGTCATCGGTAGTGCCCGCGCAGTCCGGGCGACAAGGCACTGTGCCAAACGCGGGACGGCGCCGCAATGCATTCCTGCATGCTGCACCACTTGAATTATATGTTGCAATTAACTGTTAAATATGGATGTTTTACTTTGCTTCGATCGACAAGGCGTGGATGCCATGGTCCATCAGCCCGTCGAGCGCCGCGTAGATCATCCGATGCCGCCTGATCGGCGACTGGCCGGCGAAGGCGGCGCTGACAATGCGCACGTGGAAGTGGCCCTTGCCCTCTCCCGCGTGGCCGATGTGCTTGTGGCCCTCGTCCAGCACCTCCAGCTCGGTGGGGGCGAAGGCGGCCTGCAGGCGGTCGCGGATCTGTTCGATGACGGGTGGCGCGCTCACGGCAGCACTTGGCGGAACGGCTTCACCGTGGTGTCGCGATAGACGCCGGCGGCGAGGTACGGATCGGCGCCGGCCCAGGCCTGCGCGTCGGCCAGCGAGGGGAACTCGGCCACGATCAGGCTGCCGCTGAAACCGGCCGGACCCGGATCCTCCGCATCGATCGCCGGAAACGGCCCGGCCAGCAGCATGCGGCCTTCATCCTGCAGCTGCTGCAGGCGAGCCAGGTGCGCCGGCCGCGCTGACTTGCGCGCCTCCAGCGAATTGGCGTTGTCGGTGCCGATGATCGCGTACCACATGGTTCGGGCTCCGGGCTTCAGGCAATCCGCAAGTTTAACCCATGCTGCCGTTCATGCGTTCCGGGCAGCCTCGGCGAGCCTTGCCGTGTCGACACGCACGAAGATCGAATCGCCCATCGCGGTGAGTACCTCGCCCGCGTAGACCTCGCACAGCACGCGGGTCTTGCGCGCGACCTCGCCCTCGACGCGTGCCTTCAGCGTCAGCGGCACGTCCATCGGCGTGGGCTTGAGGAACTTGATGCCGAGGCTGCCGGTGACGCAGTCGATGCGCGGCCTGCTGTCCGGCGCGCGGTGCTCGGCGCGGTAGTGGTAGGCCATCGCGGTCCAGTTGGAATGGCAGTCCACCAGCATCGCGATCAGGCCACCGTAGACCAGCCCCGGCCAGCCGTGGAAATCGGCGCCGGGCAGATGGGTCGACACCACGTGTACACCGTCTTCGTGCCAATGGCTCTTGATGTGCAGTCCGCGCGGATGGGCGCTGCCGCAGCCGTAGCAGACGCCGTCGGGCGCGGCCAGGTCCTGCAGTGCAGGCTCGCCCACCTCAGGCCTCCGGCCGCATGTAGGGAAACAGCAGCACGTCGCGGATCGAGGACGAGCCGGTGAGCAGCATCACCAGCCGGTCGATGCCGATGCCGAGGCCGCCGGTGGGCGGCAGGCCCACTTCCAGCGCGCGGATGTAGTCGGCGTCGAAGTGCATTGCCTCGTCGTCGCCGGCGTCCTTGGCTTCCACCTGGGCCTTGAAGCGCGCGGCCTGGTCTTCCGGATCGTTCAGCTCGGAGAAACCGTTGGCGATTTCCTTGCCGCCCACGAACAGCTCGAAGCGGTCGGTGATGCCCTTGTCGGTGTCGTTCTCGCGCGCCAGCGGCGACACTTCCACCGGGTGCTGGATGATGAAGGTGGGCTGGATCAGGGTGTGCTCCACCGTCTTCTCGAAGATCTCCAGCAGCAGCTTGCCCCAGCCGTAGCCGTCCTTGACCTGCACGCCCAGCCGCTTGGCATGCGTGGCCATCGCCGCGCGGTCGCGCAGTTCCTCGCGCCGGATCTGCGGGTTGTGCTCCAGCACCGCGTCTTCCATCGTCCAGCGACGGAAGGCGGGGCCGACGTCGATCCGCGCGCCGTCCCACTCCAGCTGCGTGGTGCCCAGCACGGCCTGCGCGGCATCGCGGATCACCGACTCGGTGAGATCCATGATCTCGTTGTAGGTGGCATAGGCCTGGTACAGCTCCAGCATGGTGAACTCGGGGTTGTGCCGGGTGGACACGCCCTCGTTGCGGAAGTTGCGGTTGATCTCGTACACGCGGTCGAAGCCGCCGACCACCAGCCGCTTCAGGTACAGCTCCGGCGCCACGCGCAGGTACAGGTCCAGATCCAGCGCGTTGTGGTGGGTGACGAACGGCTTGGCCGTGGCGCCGCCGGGAATGACGTGCATCATCGGCGTCTCCACTTCCATGAAGCGGCGCGAGGGCGCCTCCAGCCACTGGCGCATGTAGCCGATGATCCGCGAGCGCAGCAAGAAGGTGCGCCGCGCTTCCTCGGTGACGATCAGGTCGACGTAGCGCTGGCGGTAGCGCTGCTCCACGTCGGCCATGCCGTGGTGCTTGTCCGGCAGCGGGCGCAGGCTCTTGGTCAGCAGGCGCAGCACGTCCACCCGCACCGACAGCTCGCCGGTCCTGGTGCGCATCAGCACGCCCTCGGCGCCCACGATGTCGCCCATGTCCCAGCCCTTGAATGCCTCGTAGGCGGCCTCGCCGAGCGTGCCCTGGTGGATGAACAGCTGGATGCGTCCGGTCATATCCTGCAGCTGCGCGAAGCTGACCTTGCCTTGCACGCGCTTCAGCACGATGCGGCCGGCCACCTTCACCCGGCGCTGCGCCGCCTCGACGACCTCGGCGGTGTACTTGTCCTTGTCGGCGAACTCTTCATGCAGATCGCCGGTGAAACTGTCCACCTTGAAGTCGTTGGGGAAGGCGATGCCCTGCTCCCGCAACGCCGCGAGTTTCTCGCGGCGCTCGGCGATCAGCTTGTTCTCGTCGACGGCAGGCAGGGTCTCGGTGGCTTCGCTCATGGGGCTTCCGTGGTGGCCGGCGCAGGCAGGCCGGCCGGCACATGTGTCGTGATGGAGGGATGTCGGGGCGGTCAATTGCCCTTGTCGAACACTTTCCTGGTGGCGTTCTTGGTGGCTTCCCAGCCTTCCTTCGCGCCGTGGCCGATGGCGATGCCGGCGTCCCTGGCGCCATGGCCGACGGCGATGCCCGCTTTCTTCGCACCGTGGCCGATGCCGGTGCCGGCTTCCTTGGCGCCATGGCCGACCTTCTTGGCCACGCGCTTGGTGGCATGGCCCACGTCGCGGGCGCCGTCGGCAACGCCATGGCCGACCGCCTTCGCGTCCTGCTTGATGCCGCCGCTTTCCTGCGACTGCGCGGCCACGCCGAACGCCACCAGCGCGGCGCAGGCGAACAGGAGGGTGCAGATCTTCTTGCCGTTCATGCGGGTCACCTCGTCAGTGATCGGAACTCAAGCATCAATGCGCCTGGCGCCGGCGTCCAGGCCGGACTTCAGGCTGGCCTCGATGAACTCGTCAAGGTCGCCGTCCAGCACCTTCTGCGTGTCGGAGCGTTCCACGCCGGTGCGCAGGTCCTTGATGCGGCTCTGGTCGAGCACGTAGTTGCGGATCTGGCTGCCCCAGCCGATGTCGGACTTGGTCGCTTCCAGCGCGTCCTTCTCGGCGTTGCGCTTCTGCACTTCCAGCTCGTACAGCTTGGCCGCCAGCATCTTCATCGCGCGGTCGCGGTTCGCATGCTGGCTGCGCTCGGTCTGGCAGGCCACCACCACGCCCGAGGGGATGTGGTGGATGCGCACCGCCGACTCGGTCTTGTTGACGTGCTGGCCGCCGGCGCCGGAGGAACGGTACACGTCGGTCTTCAGGTCGGCCGGGTTGATCTCGATGTCGATGTCGTCGTCGACTTCCGGCGACACGAACACGCTGGTGAAGCTGGTATGGCGGCGGTTGTCCGAGTCGAACGGGCTCTTGCGCACCAGCCGGTGCACGCCGATCTCGGTCTTCAGCCAGCCGTAGGCGTAATCGCCCTCGACGCGGAACGTGGCGGACTTGATGCCGGCCACGTCGCCGCCGCTGACTTCCATCAGCTCGACCTTCCAGCCGCGCGACTCGGCCCAGCGCAGGTACATGCGCAGCAGCATCTCGGCCCAGTCCTGCGCCTCGGTACCGCCGGCGCCGGCCTGGATGTCCACGAAAGCGTTGGCCGAGTCCATCTTGCCGGAGAACATGCGCTGGAATTCCAGCTTGCCGACCTGCGCTTCGAGCCTGGCCAGGTCGGCGACCACCGACTGCGCCGTGTCGTCGTCGCTGTCGGCGATGGCCATCTCCAGCAGCTCGCCGGCGTCGGTGAGGCCGGCAGTCAGCGTGTCGATGCCGTGGACGATGGTGTGCAGGCGGGCGCGCTCCCGGCCCAGCTCCTGCGCGCGCGTCGGGTCGTCCCACACGGTGGGGCTCTCCAGTTCGCGGGTTACTTCTTCCAGGCGCTCGCTCTTTGTAGCGTAGTCAAAGATACCCCCTAAGCGACTCGACCCGGCCACGAAGGTCGGCGATCTGCGCATGGATGGGATTGGTCTCGATCATGTCGGTTTCGGGGTTGGATGCAAGCGCATTAGGATAACAGACGCCCCCGCGCGAACGCACCGCCGCGCCAGCGGCGACACGGCTGCCTACGGCGTCGCCGTTCAGCTCAGCGCCTGCTGATGCACCCCCTTGACCGCCCGCCCCGATGGATCGGCGGCGTTGGCAAATGCCGGGTCCCACGCCAGCGCCGCCGGCGACGAGCAGGCGATCGACTTGCCGCCGGGCACGGTGGCGGCGCAGGCCTCGCCGGGGAAATGCTGCTCGAAGATGCGCCGGTAGAAATACGCCTCCTTGGTCGCCGGCGTATTGAACGGGTAGCGCGCCGCCGCCGCGGCGAACTCGCGGTCGCTCACTGCCTGCTCCGCGTGTGCCTTCAGCCCGTCGATCCAGCCGTAGCCCACGCCGTCGCTGAACTGCTCCTTCTGCCGCCACAGGATCGCGTCCGGCAGCGCGCCGTCGAACGCCTCGCGCAGCACGTGTTTCTCGATCTTGCCGTGGCCGGCCATCTTGCGCGCGGCATCCAGGCCCATCGCCACGTCGATGAACTCCAGGTCGAGGAACGGCACGCGCGCCTCCACGCCCCAGGCCATCATCGCCTTGTTCGCGCGCAGGCAGTCGTAGCTATGCAGCGCGTCGAGCTTGCGCACGGTCTCCTCGTGGAACGCCTCGGCCGAAGGCGCCTTGTGGAAATACAGGTAGCCGCCGAAGATCTCGTCCGAACCCTCGCCCGACAGCACCATCTTCACGCCCATCGCCTTGATCCGCCGCGCCAGCAGGTACATCGGCGTGGCCGCGCGGATGGTGGTGACGTCGTAGGTCTCGATGTGGCGGATCACTTCCGGCAGCGCATCCAGGCCTTCCCAGAAGGTGTAGACGAAGCCGTGGTGCACGGTGCCCAGCGCGTCGGCGGCAACCTGCGCGGCGGCCAGGTCGGGCGAACCCTCCAGCCCGATCGCGAACGAATGCAGGCGCGGCCACCAGGCCTCGCTGCGGTCGTTGTCCTCGACCCGCTCGCGCGCGAACTTCGCGGCGCAGGCGGCGACCAGCGACGAATCCAGCCCGCCGGACAGCAGCACGCCATACGGCACGTCGGTCATCAGCTGGCGGTGCACGGCCTGCTCGAAGGCCTGGCGCAAAACGGGTGCGGCCACTTCCTGGCCGCGCGTGGCGGCATAGTCGCGCCACGGCCGGGCGTAATAGCGCTGCAACTCGCCGCTGGCGCTGTCGTAGGCATGGCCGGGCGGGAACGGCGCCACATCGGCGCACACACCGACCAGCGCCTTCATCTCCGAGGCCACGCACAGCCGGCCCTGCGCGTCGTGGCCCCAGTACAGCGGACACACGCCGATCGGGTCGCGCGCGATCAGGTAGCGCTGCGCCTCGCCGTCCCACAACGCGAACGCGAAGATGCCCTTGAGCCGGCCCACGAACTCGCCGCCCTGCTCGCGGTACAACGCGTTGATCACCTCGCAGTCCGAGCCGGTGGTGAAGTCATACGTGCTGGCCGCACGCAACTCGCGGTGGTTGTAAATCTCGCCGTTCACCGCCAGCGCCAGCGCGCCGTCGCGCGAGCGCAGCGGCTGCGCACCGCTGGCCGGATCGACGATGGCCAGCCGCTCGTGCACCAGGATCACCCCGGCATCGACGAACACCCCGCTCCAGTCCGGCCCGCGATGGCGCTGGCGCTGCGACAGCTCCAGCGCCTGCCGGCGCAACGCCGCCAGGTCGTCGCCCGGCTGCAGGTCGAACATTCCGAAAATCGAACACATGGTGAAGTTCCTCGGTTGCTGGTGGTGAATACCGCTTTTGTGAAGAGTCGGCCATGGATGGCCGGGTTTGCTCTTGCGCGAATGGACTCGCGCAGAAGTGAATGCACGGCCACGCATGGCCGGGTTTGCCTCTGCGCGGATGGATACGCGCAAAAATCAAACACCCAAAACGAAAGAGGCCCGCACTGGGCGGGCCTCTTTCGCGTATTCGATGGAAACTTGCAGCTACGCGCGGGCCCGCCAACAGTTGGCGTTGTTGTTCGCGCGGTTATTGTTGTTGCCGGCCGGCACGAAGCCCCGCGCGGAAGGCGCGGTGAGGTTCAGGCGGCTGGCGGCGGCGGGATGCATGGGTCAACTTGAGCAGATCGCCCTGGCCTTGGCAAGTGCCGCGGGCGCCCTGCCGGGTGCGTCAGCTTTCGCCCGGCGCCGTGATCCAGCGGGTGGCTTCCTCGATCTCCGCGCCGCGGAACAGGCGGAACTGGGCCGGGATGGCGAAGCTGAAGGCAATCGCCGTGCCGCGCAACCAGAGCACGTCGGTGACCAGCGCGATGCGATCCCAGCCACTGAAATGACGCATGCCCAGCTTGGCGTCGTCCCACATGGCGCCGGGGTCGAAACCGGTGAAGTCGTCGGCGGTGACGTAAAGCAGACGCAGCTTGCGGTTGAGCGCGAACGCCGCCTCGACATCCGGCACGATGACGTTCTCGTAGTCTTCCGCCGTCACCTGGCCGTGGGCACGAAAGCCCAACGTGCCGGGCGGCAGTCCTTCGATCAGTGCGATCACGGGCATTCTCCATGGGCGGGGCGAACGCCAGTCTGGAACGGGCCGCGTGAAAAACGCGCAAGCGGCATCAGGCCGGTTCGAGATGCCGCAGCAGCAGACGCGGCGTCTCGCGCCCCTGCCAGTCGTTGATGGTCAGCTCGTAGGCCGCGCGCAGCCGTGGCGGCGGTGGTTGGCCGTGGTATGCGTTGAACATCACCGCATCGTGCAAGGCGCCGTCGCGCGGATCGCGCAATTGCAGGCGCAGGTGGCTCTCGCCCATCGGCTTCCAGCCGGCGCACTCGAACAGGTTGTCGAACAGCGGTTCGGGGAAGGCCTGGCCCCACGGCCCGGCTGCGCGCAGTTGCCTGGCCAGCGCCAACGTGACGGCGCCGGGCGGCAGTTCGCCGTCGGTATACAGCACCGCCTGCAGGCGTTCGGGTTCGATCAGCTCGCGCGCGATCGCGTCGAAGGCAGCGGCGAAGCGCGGATAGTCGCCGGTCTTCAGGCTCAGCCCCGCGGCCATCGCATGGCCGCCGAAGCGCTCGATCAGGCCGGGCTGGCGCGCGTCGATCGCGGCCAGCGCGTCGCGGATGTGAAAGCCCGGAATCGAGCGCGCCGAGCCACGCAGGTGATCGGTGTCGTCCTCGCCGGCGGGCGCGAATGCGATCACCGGACGGTGCAGCCGCTCCTTCAGTTTCGAGGCCACCAGGCCCACCACGCCGGCATGCCACGACGGCTCGAGCAGCGCCACGCCGACCGCGTCGATGTGACCCAGGCCCGCCGCCATCACTTCGGCCTCGGCCACCATCGAAGCCTGCAGGTCGCGCCGCTCGCGGTTGATCGCGTCGAGCTGTTCGGCGTAACGGCGCGCCTGCACCACGTCGTCGGCGAGCAGGCAGGCCACGCCCAGGCGCATGTCCTCCAGGCGCCCGGCCGCGTTCAGCCGCGGCCCGACCACGAAACCGAGATCGCTGGCGCACAGCGTGGCGATGCTGCGCCTGCCGGTCTCGACCAGCGCGGCAATGCCGGCGCAAGCGCGGCCGCTGCGCATGCGTTGCAGGCCGGCCTCGACCAGCACGCGGTTGTTGAAATCCAGCGGCACCAGGTCGGCCACCGTGCCGAGCGCGACCAGGTCGAGCAACGACGACAGATCCGGCTTCGTTTCACCGAACGCGCCCTGCCCGTGCAACCGCGCGCGCAAGGCAAGCAGCAGGTAGAACATCACGCCCACGCCAGCCAGCATCTTGCTCGGGAACGGATCGCCGGCGAGGTTCGGATTGACCATCGCGTCGCAGGCCGGCAACTGCTCGCCGGGCAGGTGATGGTCGGTGACGATGACCTTGATGCCGCGGGCCTGCGCCGCCGCCACGCCGGCCACGCTGGCCACGCCGTTGTCGACGGTGACGATCAACTGCGGCGTGGGCTGCAGCGAGGCGACGAAGGCCGGGCTGAGGCCGTAGCCGTGCGCGAAGCGGTTCGGGATGGCGTAGCCGACCTTCTTCGCACCGAGCAGGCGCAGCCCGCGCACCGCTACCGCGGTGCCGGTGGCGCCGTCGCAGTCGTAGTCGCCGGCGATCAGGATCGACCAGTCGTCGCGGATCGCCTCGGCCAGCAGCTCGACCGCCGCCGCCACGCCACCCAGCAACTGCGGCGACAGCATCCGCGCCAGCCGGTGTTCGGCCTGGGCCGGTTCCAGCACGCCGCGCGCGGCGTAGACCTGCTGCAGTACCGGGTGCACCGAGTCCGGCCAGCCGCGCGACACGCCCTTGCTTTCGCGCCGGCGCAGTTGCAGCACACTCAACGCCCTGCCCCGCGCCAGAGGCGCCAGCGATGCCGGGGCTTGTGCAGCCAGCGTTCGCCGCTGGCGAAATGCAGCGCGACGGACTGGCGCTCGAGCAGCGGCTGCAGCGCCGGCCACCAGCGCGAGGCCAGTTCGTGCGCCGGCAGATCCTGCAGGTCGATCAACCAGCCGGCCTCGCCGGCGGCCATGGCCTCGGCCGTGCGCAACTGCTGCGCGATGCCGGCACGCGCGGCCAATGCGCGCAGCAACAGGTCGTCGCTGACCACGCCGGCCAGCTCGCTGGTTGCCGGCGGCGGCAGGCGCCCGCCGCCCCACAGCCACAGGCTGTTGACCGGCGATTGTCCGCGCGCCTGCCGTGCGGCGTTCAGCGGATGCTGGTGCAGCAGCACCTGGATGTCGTTGAGCAGCACGCGCCAGCGGCGTCCCTCCGCTCCCCGCGGCAGGTGCTGCGCCAGGTCTTCGCCCAGCGCCTGCTCCGGCGCGGCGAAGCCGGGTAGCGGCGTATCGGCCGGCAGACGCAGGTGCCAGTGGTCCGGCGTGGCAAGCTCCAGTTGCATGCCGGCCTCGTCGAACACCGGCCGCAGCGGTTCGGCCAGCGCGTGCGCCTCGTCCATCTCCAGGCCCATGTGGCCGCAGGCGAGCAAGCGCACGCCGTTCATGTCCGGCTGCACCCAGGCAGGATCGGCCGCCAGCCACACGCCATCGCCCGCATCGCCGGCAAGGAACTCTCGGGTGACCGCCGCCGCGGGCACGCCCGCGTCGACACTGGGAAAATGCTCGCCCAGGCCACCGAAGTAGCCGACGCCGCCGTCCGGCAGGCGGTCGGCGCGGGGCAGCCAGGCACGCAGCGGATGCGCCGGCTCGACGTGCGCCAATGAGGGCAGCCACAGTTGCAACGATCGCTCCGACTTGGACATCTCTTCAGGCTTCCAGTTGTTCGACCAGCGCCAGCCACTCGGTTTCCAGCGCTTCCTTCTCGCGGCGCAGCTCGGTCTGGCGCTGGCCCAGCCGCATCATCTCGCTGGTCGGGCCGTTGTAGGTGGCCGGATCGGCCAGTTGCGCCTCCAGCGTCGCCAGTTCGGTGTCGATGGTGGCGGTGCGCGTCTCGATCTTCTTCACCCGCTGGCGCGCGGTCTTCTCGTTCTCGCGCTGGGCGACGGCCTGGCGCCGACGTTCCTCGGGCGAGACATCCACCTTGGCCACCGCCGGCTTGGCGACCTTCTTGCTCGCGGCGGTGCGCGTCTTCAGCCAGCGCGCGTAGTCGTCCAGGTCGCCGTCGAACGGCGCCACTTCGCCGTCGGCGACGCGCCAGAAGCTGTCGCAGACCATGCCGAGCAGGTGGCGGTCGTGCGAGACCAGCACCAGCGCGCCGTCGAAGTCGGCCAGCGCATCGGCCAGCGCCTCGCGCATGTCGAGGTCGAGGTGGTTGGTCGGCTCGTCGAGCAGCAGCAGGTTCGGCTTGTCCCAGGCGATCAGCGCCAGCGCCAGGCGTGCGCGCTCGCCGCCGGAAAAACCGTCCACCGATTCGAACGCGCGGTCGCCGGCGAAATTCCAGGTGCCGAGGAAATCGCGCATGACCTGGGTGGCCACGCCCGGCGCCTTGTCCTGCAGGTGGTCGAGCGGGCTGGCGCCTTCGCGCAGGCTTTCCACCGTGTGCTGGGCGAAGTAGCCGATCTTCAGGTCCTTGTGCACCTTGCGCTCGCCGCCGAACGGCTGCAGTTCGCCGACCAGGGTCTTCACCAGGGTGGACTTGCCGGCGCCGTTCGGGCCGAGCAGGCCGATGCGCTCGCCCGCCTCGATGCTGAAGCGCACGTCGGACAGCACGATGTGCGCCACTTCGCTCCCGTGCGCGGACGGATCGGCCTGGTAGCCCGCCACGATGTCCTCCAGCTGCAGCATCGAATCGGGCAGTCGTCCGGGCACGGGGAACTGGAAGCTGAAGGGCCGCTCGGCGCGCACCGCCTCGGTGCCGGACAACTTCTCCAGCCGCTTCATGCGCGATTGCGCCTGCTTGGCCTTGCTGGCCTTGGCCTTGAAGCGCTCGATGAAGGACTGCAGGTGCGCCCGCTCGGCCTGCTCGCGCTCGTGCGAGATCTGCTGCTGGCGCAGCTGCTCGGCGCGCAGGCGCTCGAACGCGCTGTAGTTGCCGGTGTACAGCCGGGCCTTGCCTTCGTTGAGGTGCAGCGTGTGGGTGACCACGCCGTCGAGGAACTCGCGGTCGTGCGAGATGATCAGCAAGGTGCCCTGGTAGCGGCGCAGCCATTCCTCCAGCCACAGCACGGCGTCGAGGTCGAGGTGGTTGGTCGGCTCGTCGAGCAGCAGCAGGTCGGACGGGCACATCAGCGCGCGCGCCAGGTTCAGCCGACCGCGCCAGCCGCCGGAGAATTCCTGCACCGCGCGCTCGTGCGTTTCCGGCGAAAAACCCAGGCCGTGCAGCAGGCGGCCGGCGCGGGCGCGGCCGTCGTAGCCGTTCAGTTCCTCGATGCGGTGGTGCGCCTTCGCCATCGCCTCCATGTCGCCGCGATCGCCGGCCTCGGCCTCGTCGCGAATCGCGGCGGCCAGTTCCTCGTCGCCGCCCAGCACGTAGTCGATCGCCGCGTCCGGCAAGGCCGGGGTTTCCTGCGCCACCGAGGCCAGCCGCAGCTTGCCCGACATCTCCAGCTCGCCGGCGTCGCCCTCCAGCTTGCCCTGCAGCGCGGCGAACAGGCTGGACTTGCCGCAGCCGTTGCGGCCGATCACGCCGAGGCGCCAGCCGCCCTGGATCACCAGGTCGATGTCGGAAAGCAGCAACCGGCTGCCGCGGCGCAAGGCGAAATGTCGGAAGGAGATCATCGAAAACCTGGATCGGAAACGGGCGGGCCGTCGCCCGCAGCCGCCCATGATAGCGGCGATGGCGCTATTCTCGACGCATCAACGAATGCCGCCGCGCGCGGGCGAATGCCGAACCCATCGCATTCGGCGGCCATCGGCGTGGCGCGGCACCGGTGGTTCTGCTACAACGACGCCGCATACAGCCTTGTATGGAGAGGGGAGCCATGGTCAAGTTCACGAGCAGTTTGCCGATCGTCGTCATGCTGGCCGCTGCCGGTCTCCTGGCCGCATCGCAGCCAGCCAGCGCGGCGCAGTCGCGCGAACACGGCGACAGCCTGCTGATCCACCGCGTGCAGCAGGAAAAGGACATGAACCTGCCCCGCCGCGGCTTGAGCATGGCCCAGGTCGAGAAGACCTGGGGTGCGCCGCAGCGCAAGCTGTCGCCGCGCGGCGGCGACACGGCCAAGCATCCGCAGATCAACCGCTGGGAATACGCGAACTTCATCGTGTATTTCGAACACAGCCACGTGATCCACGCGGTGCTCAACACGCCGGCCGGCAACAACACCAATCCGGCAGACGTCAACTGAACTGATGCTCCGGACGACGCGGCCCGTGTTGCCACGGGCCGCGTTCTCATGTGCGCGGTTCCCGCGTCGTACAATGCGCGGCCCTGCCCCCGCACGAGACGCCCCGCATGACCGACCACTCCTTGCGCCTGCCGGCGGAATGGGAACCACAGGCCGCAGTGCTGATCGCCTGGCCGCATGCCGGCACCGACTGGGCCGAACGGTTGGCCGCGGTGGAAACCACCTACGTGGCGCTGGCCGCCGCGGTGACCCGCTTCCAGCCGCTGATCGTGGTGGTCGCGGATGCCGCGCTGCGCGCCCACGTGCAGGCGCAGCTGCGCGGCGCCGGCGTGGATCTGTCGAGGGTCCGCTTCGTCGAGCTGCCGTACGACGACACCTGGTTGCGCGATTCCGGCCCGATCACCCTGGTCGACGACGCCGGCGGCTTCCGGCTCACCGACTTCCGCTTCACCGGCTGGGGCGGCAAGTTCGGCGCCGCGCAGGACGACGCGCTGGTCGCCGGTCTGGTGCAGGCCGGCGTGTTCGGCCAGGCCGCACACCAACGCATCGACTGGGCGCTGGAGGGCGGCGGCATCGAGAGCGATGGCGCCGGCAGCGTGCTCACCACCTGGAAGTGCCTGCACCAGCGCCACCCCGAGCAGTCGCGCGAGGCAATGGACGCGATCCTGCGCGACGGCCTGCATGCCGACCGCGTGCTGTGGCTGGACCACGGCTACCTCGAAGGCGACGACACCGACGCCCACATCGACACCCTCGCCCGCTTTGCGCCCGGCGATCGCATCGTGTACCAGGCCTGCGACGACACCGCCGATCACCACCACGACGAACTGCGGCGCATGGGCGAGGAACTGGCCGCGCTGCGCACCGCCGACGGCAGCCCCTACCGGCTGCATCCGCTGCCGTGGGCAAAGCCCATCCTCGACGAGGGGCGCCGGCTCGCCGCCTCCTACGCGAATTACCTGATCGTCAACGGTGCCGTGCTGGTGCCGGCCTACGGCGACAGTGCCGATGCCGAGGCCGCGCGCATCATCGGCGAGGCGCACCCCGGCCGCGTCGTGGTGCAGGTACCGTGCCGCCCGCTGATCTGGCAGAACGGCAGCCTGCACTGCATCACCATGCAGCTCCCCGCCGGGATCGCCTGAGCCGCATCGGCTAAACTGCACGGTCTGTTCCGCCTGGCGATTTGCCGAGGATTGACCCGATGACCCGCAAGAGCCTCAAGGTCGCGCTGCTGCAGGAAACCGACCGCGGCAGCCGCGACGCCAACCTCGACGCCATCGAAGCGGGCCTGCGCGATGCCGCCGCGGCCGGCGCCGAACTGGTGCTGCTGCAGGAGCTGCACAACGGCCCGTACTTCTGCCAGCACGAATCGGTGGAGATCTTCGACCAGGCCGAGACGATTCCCGGCCCCGGCACCGAGCGCATCGGCACACTGGCCCAGGAACTGCAGCTGGTCGTGGTGGCTTCGCTGTTCGAGAAGCGGGCGACCGGGCTGTACCACAACACCGCCGTCGTCTTTGATCGCTCCGCGGCGATTGCCGGCAAGTATCGCAAGATGCACATCCCGGACGATCCGGCGTTCTACGAGAAGTTCTACTTCACCCCGGGCGACCTCGGCTTCGAGCCGATCGACACATCGGTCGGCCGGCTCGGCGTGCTGGTGTGCTGGGACCAGTGGTATCCGGAGGCGGCGCGCCTGATGGCGCTGGCCGGCGCCGAACTGCTGCTCTACCCCACCGCGATCGGCTGGGACCCGAACGATGCGCAGGCCGAGAAGGATCGCCAGCGCGACGCGTGGATCACCGTGCAGCGTGGCCATGCCGTGGCCAATGGCCTGCCGCTGCTGTCGTGCAACCGCACCGGCTTCGAGGCCGACCCCTCGGGCGTCGGCGCCGGCATCCGGTTCTGGGGTTCCAGCTTCGTCGCCGGCCCGCAGGGCGAGTTCCTGGCCCAGGCCGGCACCGACGCGCGCGAACTGCTGCTGGCCGAGGTCGACCTGGCGCGCAGCGAACACGTGCGGCGGATCTGGCCGTTCCTGCGCGATCGCCGCATCGACGCCTACGCCGACCTGCTCAAGCGCTTCCGGGATTAATGCGATCATCCCTGATCGCACTCTTCACTTGCTTCGCGCGGGATGCGTCCCCATGCATGGATCTCTACCCACCATCGGCCTGCTGAACGCATGAGCGCCCCCGAAACCGAAGTCACCGCGCTGCCCGCCGCCCTGCACGGCCAGCCGATCGAGCGCGTGCAACGCGATGGCGTGGAATACGTGGTGCTGGGCACGGCGCACGTCTCGCGCAGCAGCATGGAGGCGGTCGAGGCCTTGCTGGACCATGAGCACTTCGATGCGGTGGCGGTGGAATTGTGCGACAGCCGCGCGCAGAGCATGCGCGACCCGGAAGCGTTCAAGCAGATGGACCTGTTCAAGGTGATCCGCCAGGGCAAGGCCGGCATGGTCGCCGCCAGCCTGGTGCTGTCGACCTTCCAGAAGCGCCTGGCCGACCAGTCCGGCATCCAGCCCGGTGCCGAGATGAAGGCGGCGATGGACGGCGCGGCGGCGCGCGGGCTGCCGCTGTGGCTGATCGACCGCGAGGTCGGCACCACGCTCAAGCGCGCCTGGCGCAGCGTGGGCTTCTGGCAGCGCTTCGGCCTGCTCGGCGGCCTGCTGGCCAGCGTGTTCGAACGCGAGGACATCGGACAGGCCGAGATCGAGAAACTGAAACAGGGCGACCTGCTGGAAAGCGCGTTCAGCGAATTCGCGAGCAGCTCGAAGCCGCTCTACGACAGCCTGATCGGCGAGCGCGACGCGTTCATGGCCGCGCGCCTGCGCGAGGAAGCCGGCCGCTCGTCGACCACGGAAAACCGCCGCGTGCTGGTGGTGATCGGCGCCGGCCACCTCAAGGGCCTGTGCACCCTGCTGCGCGAGCAGCAGGACGATCCCGCCGCGAAGGTTGCCGAACTTGCCGTCCAGCCGCCCAAGGCGCGCTGGCCGAAGTGGCTGGCCGCCGCTCTGGTGCTGCTGGTGTTCGCCGCGATCGCCTGGGCGTTCCATCGCAACGCCTCGCTGGGCACGCAGGCCTTGCTGGCCTGGGTGCTGTTCACCGGCGGCTTCGCTGCGCTCGGCGCACTGGTCGCCGGCGCTCACCCGTTCAGCATCACCGCCGCGTTCATCGCTGCGCCGATCAAGCCGTTCCGCCCCGGCATCCCCGCCGGCGGCATCAGCGCGATGGCCGAAGCCTGGGCGCGCCGGCCGCGGGTGGTCGACTTCGACACCCTGCGCGACGACATCGTGCACTGGAGCGGCTGGTGGAAGAACCGCGTGGCGCGCACCCTGCTCAACTTCTTCCTGGTCAGCGTGGGCACGATCGTCGGCGAGTACAGCGCCGGCATCCACATCTTCAAGAGCCTGTTCTGACCCGGCTGCAGATGCGCCGCATGCTACGATGCGCCCGCCCGCGCACCGCCGCGGACGCCACGCCCGGATGGCGAAACTGGTAGACGCAAGGGACTTAAAATCCCTCACCCTCACGGGTATCCCGGTTCGATCCCGGGTCCGGGCACCACTTCTTCGACGGACTTGCTTCGCCCACAAAAAAAGTGCGGCGGACGAGCCGCCGCACCTTCGATAGCGGTGCCGATGGACCGGCGATATCAGGCCGCCGCGTCCTTCAGCTTCTTCAGCGGGCGGATCTTGATCTTGGTCGACGCCGGCTTGGCCGCGAACCACTGCTCTTCCTTGGTGAACGGGTTGATGCCCTTGCGCTTCGGCTTGGCCGGCACGCTCACCGCGGTGATCTTCAGCAGACCCGGCAGCTGGAACGAGCCGGCGCCCTTCTTGTGCACCGAACCGGCCACCGCGCCTTCCAGCGCTGCCAGCACCGCACGCACGTCCTTGGCCACCACGCCGCTGGCATCGGCGATGTGCGCCACCAGGCTGGACTTGTTCAGCACTTCCTTGATCGGCTTGGGTGCGGCGGGTGCGGCCTTGGATGCCGGCTTGCTCTTTGCAGCTGCTTTCTGCGTCTTTGCCATGGGTTTCCCCTCGTGGATTTGTGGTTGTTGGTTCGTATGCCTCGCGGCACGCTGAATGTAGGGGAATTCAGCGGTGCCGCCAACGGGTCGAGCGGCAAAAACCGCAAAAAAACCGCTGCCGCGACGCGATCGACGCCCCAGCCGCCTGCCGCGAGCGCGAAATGGCCGCTGCACCATCGCGACAAGCGATCCCGAACAGGCAAGACCAGCCGTCCGCGACGTCCGTCCTGCGGCACAAAAAAACCCGCCGGTGGGCGGGTTTCCTGCGGCTGCCTGGCAGCCGGTTGCGCAATGGAGGCCAAGGTCGGAATCGAACCGGCGTACGCGGATTTGCAGTCCGCTGCATGACCACTCTGCCACCTGGCCATTGCTTGGTGCATCGCGACCGTGATGATCGCAGGTTGCCTCCAAAAAACAAAACCCCGGTGAGCCGAGGTTCTGCCTGGAAACTGGAGCGGGAAACGAGACTCGAACTCGCGACCCCGACCTTGGCAAGGTCGTGCTCTACCAACTGAGCTATTCCCGCATCGGAGCCGCGAATCATAGCAGAACGAAGTCGCTTGTGAATAGCCTCGACGCGGTTTCCGGCACGGCGTGCGAGAGTGGGTACCGATACGACAAAGCCCCGGACGGGCCGGGGCTTTGTCTGCAAACTGGAGCGGGAAACGAGACTCGAACTCGCGACCCCGACCTTGGCAAGGTCGTGCTCTACCAACTGAGCTATTCCCGCATCGGAGCCGCGCATTCTAATACGTGAATGCGGATCGTCAAGCCCGCGTCGCCTTGCACTCAGCCATTGCCCCCGCCCGATGCCCCATCGGCGCTGAGGCTCGGCCAGGCGGCCCGCAGGTAATACAGGCCCGACCAGATCGTCAGCACGCCGGCGACCACCAGCAGGCCCTCGCCGATGTGGTACAGCCGCAGCGCCTCGGCCGCCTTCTCGTGCTGCACGATCAGCACCACCAGCGCGACCATCTGCATCACCGTCTTCAGCTTGCCGATGAAGGCGACCTTGACGGTGGCGCGCATGCCGATTTCCGCCATCCACTCGCGCAGCGCCGATACGCTGATCTCGCGCCCCACGATCACTGCCGCGGTCACCGCCATCAGCACGCCGGGCCAGCCGCCGCGGTGCGACTCGACCAGCAGGAACAGGGTCACCGCCACCATCAGCTTGTCGGCGACCGGATCGAGGAATGCGCCGAACGCCGAAGTGAGATTCAGCCGCCGTGCCAGGTAGCCGTCCAGCCAATCGGTGATTGCCGCCAGCAGGAACACGATCGCCGCGGTGATGTTGTGCCCCGGGAATGGCAGGTAGAACACCGCCACCATGACCGGCAACAAGGCAACACGAAAGAGGGTCAGCCAGGTCGGCAGGTTGATGTGCATGGTTCGTTCCGATGATTTGTTGCAGTTTCGCACGCCGGCGCGCCACTGCCGAGTGAACGCCGACGCGGCGTTCAGCCGTGCAGGCTGGCGTAGATGCGTTCGGCCAGGCCGCGGTCGATGCCCTTCACCTGCATCAGTTCCTCGACGCCGGCGCGCTCCAGCCCCTGCATGCCGCCGAACGCCTTCAGCAAGGCGGAACGCCGGCGCGCGCCAATGCCCGGCACGTCCTCCAGCACGCTGCGCTCGCGCGCCTTCTCGCGTCGCTTGCGGTGGCCGCTGATGGCGAAGCGATGCGCCTCGTCGCGCACCGCGGCCACCAGGTGCAGCGCGGGCGACGACGAACCCGGATGCAGCTCGCGCCCCGAGCCTGCCAGCACCAGGGTTTCCTCGCCGGCACGCCGGCCGGGGCCCTTCGCCACGCCGACCACCTCGATGCCATCGACGCCGAGTTCCTTCAGCACCTCCAGTGCCTGCGCCACCTGCCCGCCGCCGCCGTCGATCAGCAGCACGTCCGGACGCGCGCCCTCGCCTTCGGCCAACTTGCGGAAGCGCCGGGTCAGCGCCTGGTGCATCGCCGCGTAGTCGTCGCCGGGCGTGATGCCGGCGATGTTGAAGCGGCGGTAGTGCGACTTCTCCGGGCCTTCCGGGCCGAACACCACGCACGAGGCCACGGTCAGCTCGCCCATGGTGTGGCTGATGTCGAAGCATTCGATGCGCCGCGGCGATTCGTCCAGCCCCAGCACTTTCTGCAGGTCGTCGAAACGCGTGCCCAGAGTCTGCCGGCTGGCCAGCCGCGCAGTCAGCGAGGCCTGCGCGTTGCGCTCGGCCATCTGCAGGAACTGCGCACGCTCGCCGCGCACGCTGGATTTCAGTTCCACCGCGTGGCCGGCCTGCTGGCCGAGCAGCTCGGCCAGGATCGCCTGGTCGGCCAGCACCTCGCCCAGGATCAGCTCGCGCGGCACCGGGCGGTCCAGGTAGTACTGCGCGATGAACTGCGCCAGCACGTCGGCCGGCTCGGCGTCCAGCGGCAGGCGCGGAAAGAAGTCGCGCGTGCCCAGGCTGATGCCATTGCGGAAGAACAACACGCTGACGCAGGCCATGCCCGCCTCGATGCGGCAGGCGATCACGTCCATGTCGGCGCTGGCGCCCTGCACGTGGTTCTGCGCCTGCAGCTGGCGCAGCGCGGCCACCTGGTCGCGCAATTTCGCCGCGCGCTCGAACTGCAGCGCCTTGCTGGCCTGCTCCATCGCCTCGGCCAGTTCGTCGATCACCGCGTTGCTGCGCCCTTCCAGGAACATCTCGGCGTGGCGCACGTCGTTGCGGTAGTCCTCAACGCTGATCAGCCCCACGCACGGCGCGCTGCAACGGCCGATCTGGTACAGCAGGCAAGGCCGCGTGCGGTTGCGGAAGTAGCTGTCCTCGCACTGGCGTACCTTGAACAGCTTCTGCATCAGGTTGAGGCTTTCGCGCACCGCGTAGGCGCTGGGGTACGGTCCGAAGTAGCGCCCCGGCAGGTTCTTCGCGCCGCGGTGGAAGGCCAGCCGCGGGTAGTCCTCGCCGCTGGAGAGGTAGATGTACGGGTAGCTCTTGTCGTCGCGCAGCAGGATGTTGTAGCGCGGCTTGAGCGATTTGATCAGCTGCGATTCCAGCAGCAGCGCCTCGCCCTCGGTGCGCGTCACGGTGATCTCGACGCGGGCGATCTGCGCCACCATCGCGGCGATGCGCGGCTCCATCCGCGGCTTCAGGAAGTAGCTGCCGACACGCTTCCTGAGGTTGCCGGCCTTGCCGACATAAAGCAGCTCGCCGGCCGCGTCGAAGTGGCGGTAGACCCCGGGCGAGGTGGTGAGCGTGCGGACGAAGGCCTTGCCGTCGAAGGGGGGCGGTTGCGCGGACTGCATGGGATCATTCTAGCGGCGATGACCGCGTCACATGGAGGCTCAGTGCTGCGTGCGCAACCACTGCTCCGCGCGCTCCAGGTCGGCCTCGGTGTCGATGCCGGGCGGGAACGGCTCCGGGGTCAGCCGCACCGCGATCGCGTGGCCGTGCTCCAGCACGCGCAGCTGTTCCAGCGATTCGGTCTGCTCCAGCGGCGTGCGCGGCAAGCGAGCGTAGCGGTCGAGGAAGCCGGCACGGTAGGCGTAGATACCGATGTGGCGCAGGAACGGCGAGCCGGACGGCAGCGCGTGGCGGTCGACGGCGAACGCATCCCGCGCCCACGGCAGCGGCGCACGGCTGAAGTACAGGGCGCGGCCGTTGGCGGCGCGCACCAGCTTCACCACGTTCGGGTCGAACAGTTCCTCGGCGTCGATGATCGGCGTGGCCAGGGTGGCCATCGGCGCATCGTCGCCGTCCAGCGCCTGCGCCACCGCGCGGATGCCGGCGGCCGGCGCGAACGGCTCGTCGCCCTGCAGGTTCACCACGATGCTGTCGGCGGCCCAGCCGTAGTGCTGCGCGCACTCGGCCAGGCGGTCGCTGCCCGAGGCGTGGTCGCTGCGGGTCATGCACACGTCCACGCCTTCCTGTCCGGTCAGCGCGTCGGCGATGCGGCGGTCATCCGTCGCCACCACCACCTGGCGGGCGCCGGCCTGCAGGGCACGCTGCGCCACGCGCACCACCATCGGCACGCCGCCGATCGCGCGCAACGGCTTGGCCGGCAACCGGGTCGAGCCGTAGCGGGCGGGAATGGCGACGATGAACGGGGGCACGGCGTCGGACATGGATGTTCCGGTCGATGGATGGATGTCAGCTTATGGCCTGCAGCGCGAAACCGCAGCCGTCGGCCAGTTCCAGGAAGCCGGGGAACGAGGTGGCGACGTGGCTGCAGTCGTCGATCCGCACCGGAGCGGTGGCGACCAACCCGGCCACGGCGAAACTCATCGCGATGCGGTGGTCGAGATGGCTCGCCACCGTGCCGCCGCCCAGCGAACCGCCGCGGATGATCGCGCCGTCCGGGGTTTCCTCGATCGCCGCGCCCAGCGTGCGCAGACCGGCGGCCATGGTGGCGATGCGGTCGGATTCCTTCACCCGCAGTTCGGCCGCGCCGCGGATGACGGTGGTGCCGCGCGCCACCGCGGCAGCGACGAACAGCGCGGGGAACTCGTCGATCATGTCCGGCACCAGCACTTCGGGCAGTTCGACGCCATGCAACGGCGCATGGCGCACCACGAGATCGCCGACCGGTTCGCCGCCGGCTTCGCGTTCGTCGTCGACCGCGATGTCCGCGCCCATCAGGCGCAACGCCTCAAGCAGGCCGGTGCGGCGCGGATTGAGGCCCACCGCCGGCAGGCGCAGTTCGGAACCGGGCGCGATGCTGGCGGCGACCAGGAAGAACGCTGCCGAGGAAAAATCGGCCGGCACCTCGACGTCGGTGGCGTGCAGCACATGGCCACCCGTGAGCTTCGCCCGGCCCGGCGCGAACGCGATCGGCCAGCCGAACGCGGCCAGCATGCGCTCGGTGTAGTCGCGGGTCGGGTGCGGCTCGATGATCTCGGTCTCGCCCGCCGCATACAGGCCGGCCAGCAGCAGCGCGGACTTCACCTGCGCGCTGGCCACCGGCAGTTCGTAGCGGATGCCATGCAACGGTTGGCCGCCATGCACGTGCAGCGGCGGCAGGCCGCCCTGAGTGTCGATGCGCGCGCCCATCAGGGCCAGCGGGTCGGTCACCCGGCGCATCGGCCGTTTCGACAGCGAGGCGTCGCCGACCAGGGTGCTGTCGAACGCCTGCCCGGCCAGCAAACCGGTCAGCAGACGCATGCCGGTGCCGGCGTTGCCGCAGTCCAGCGGTCGTGCCGCGCCACGCAGGCCGTGCAGGCCCACGCCGCGCACCACGCGCTCGCCTTCAGACGGCGTGTCGATGCGCACGCCAAGTTGCGCCAGCACGGCGGCGGTGGCACGGGTGTCCTCGCCTTCGAGGAAACCGCGGATGCGCGAATTGCCCTCGGCGACCGCCGCCAGCATCAGCGCGCGGTGCGACACCGACTTGTCGCCGGGCACGCGTACGCTGCCGCGCAGCGGGCCGCCGGCCCGGCTGCTCCAGTCCAGGCGGCCGCTCAAGGCAGCGCCACCGGGTAGGAGCCAAGCACGCGGATGGTCGCCGCCGACGTGCCGATCTCCTGCACCGACGCCTGCAAGGCAGGGTCGTCGATGTGGCCGGAGACGTCGATGAAGAACGCGTACTGCCACTTGCCGGTGTGCGCCGGGCGCGACTCGATCCGGTTCAGGCTGACGCCGTGCTTCGCGAACGGGCTGAGCACGTCGTACAGCGCGCCAGGCTTGTCGTTCACCGTGACCAGCAGCGAAGTGCGGTCGTTGCCGGACGGTGGGAACAGCGTGCGGCCGATCACCAGGAAGCGGGTGGTGTTGTCGGCGCGGTCCTCGATGCCCTGCGCGACAGTCTTCAGCCGGTAGACCTTGCCCGCGCTTTCGCCGGCGATCGCCGCGACGTCGTCGGCATGCAGCGCCAGTCGCGCCGCCTCGGCGTTGCTCGACACCGCGACGCACTCGACCTCGGGCAGGTTGATGCGCAGCCAGGTCTTGCACTGCTGCAGCGACTGCGCGTGGGCATAGATGCGGCGCACGTCCTCCAGCCTGCCGCTGCGCGAGTGCAGGCACTGGTGCACGCGCAGCTCGATCTCGCCGCAGATGGTGGCTTCGGAGGTGAGGAACATGTCCAGGGTCACCTGGATCATGCCCTGCCCCGAGTTCTCCACCGGCACCACGCCGAAGTCGGCATGCCCGGCGGCGACCTCCTGGAACACTTCCTCGATGCTGCCCAGCGGCAGGCCGTAGGCGGCATGGCCGAAGTGCTTGCGCACGGCCTGTTCGCTGAAAGTGCCTTCCGGGCCGAGGAAACCGATCTTCAGCGGGTCTTCCTGGGCCAGGCACGACGACATGATTTCGCGGAACAGCCGCACCATCTCGACGTCGGACAGCGGGCCCTGGTTGCGGTCCACCACCATGCGCAGCACATGGGCTTCGCGTTCGGGGCGGTAATAGTCGATCGCGGAAAGCCCCTCGCCCTTCACCTTCGCCACCGTGCGCGCGTGGTTCGCGCGTTCGGAAATCAGCTGCTGGATCTGCCGGTCGATGCTGTCGATGCGCTCGCGCATCTCGCTCAACGGGGTCTTCGGTTCGGTCATGCGTTCAGCCGCCTGGATGGATGGAAGTCCAAATGATGAAGCGGCATCTTGCCGTAAAACATCGCCCGCGTCCGCTCAGCCGTGGCGCTGCGCGAAATCGCGCATGAAGGCGGCGAGCGCCTCGACCGCCTCCAGCGGCACGGCGTTGTACAGCGAGGCGCGCATGCCGCCGAGCGCCTTGTGGCCCTTCAGCGCAAGCAGGCCGGCGGCCTCGGACTCCTGCAGGAAGGCGGCGTCCAGCGCGCCGTCGTGCAGGGTGAAGCGCACGTTCATGCGCGAGCGCGCGGACGGCTCGATCGGGTTGCGGTAGTAGCCGCCGGAGCCGTCGATGGCCCGGTACAGCAGTTCGGCCTTGGCGCGGTTGCGTGCGGCCATCGCACCCAGCCCGCCCTGCGCCTTGAGCCACTGGAAGGTCAGCCCGGCCACGTACCAGCCCCAGGTGTTCGGCGTGTTGAGCATTGAGTCGGCGGCGGCGTGCTCGGCGTAGCGGAAAATCCGCGCCATCGGCCGGCCGGCGCGCTGCAGCAGGTCGCGACGCACGATCATCACGACCAAGCCGGACGGGCCGATGTTCTTCTGCGCACCGGCGTAGATCAGCCCGAAGCGGCTGACGTCCAGCGGCTCGGACAGGATGTTCGAGGACATGTCCGCCACCAGCGGCACCGTGCCGCCGACGTCGGGAACGTCGCGGAACTCCACGCCGTGGATGGTCTCGTTCGGCGTGTAGTGCACGTAGGCGGCGTTCGGGTCGAGCCGCCAGTGCTCGCGCGGCGGCAGCTTCAGGAAATCGTCCGCCTCGCTGCTGGCCGCCACGTTGACGCGTAGGTAGGGCTTGGCCTCGCTGGTCGCCTTCGCGCTCCAGTGGCCGCTGACGACGTAATCCGCGCTGTCGCCCGCGCCGGCCAGGTTCATCGGGATCTGCGCGAAGTGCTGGGTGGCGCCGCCCTGCAGGAACAGCACGGCGTAGTCAGCCGGGACCCGCATCAACTCGCGCAAGTCGGCATCGGCCTGGGCGGCCATCGCGATGAAGCGCTTGCCGCGGTGGGACTGCTCCATCACCGAGGCGCCGCTGCCGTTCCAGTCCAGCATCTCGCGCTGGGCGCGTTCGAGTACCGCCTGCGGCAACGCCGCCGGGCCGGCGCTGAAATTCCAGACTCTGCTCACGTGCGCCTGCGTCCTGTCGAAGGGAGTTCCGCGCATTATGGCGCGGCGCAGCACGAAGCCGTCAACTAGCAGGGGCGCTCGTCAGAAACGGATCAGCAGGACCAGGGCGATGCCCAGCGCCAGCACGGCAGCGGTGACGATCAGCCACCACACCTCACCGCTCGGGCCGGCCGACTCTTCCGGCAGTTGCCGCGGCAGCGGTTCGGCCATGACGATCTCCGGCTCCGGCTCCATGCCTGGCCCGTCGACCACGAAGCGGTGCATCGCCACGCCGATCTGGTCGCCGGGCTGCAACGCGAGCTTCTGTACCGCCACGCCGTTGACCCTGAGCGGATGGCGCTCGCACGAGCGGGTGGTCTCCAGCCACAGCTGGCCACCCTCCCAGGATATCCGCAGCGCCACGACACCACCTTGCGGCAACTCCAGCGGACAGTCGCCGTGCGGCCCGAACGTGAGGCTGTCCTGCAACGGCAGCACCCGCCCCGACAACGGACCGGCCACGGCGCGCAGCGCCACCGTGCAGCGGCCCTGTTCGGGCACGTTCAGCGGAGGGCGCCGGGTGGGATCCTCGTCGGCACGCAGCAACAATCGGCAGTCGCCCACGCTGACCACGTCGCCGGCGCGCAGCAAGGCGCGTTCGCGCACCGGCCGCGCGTTGACGTAGATGCGGTCGGCCGAGGGCAGCACCTGCAGCACCCAGCCGCGGCGATCCTGCTGAATGCGCAAGTGCTGCGGCGCCGCCTGGCTGGCGGCCAGCACGAGGTCATTGTCGGGCGCGCTGCCGATGCGCAACTGCACCTGCTCCCAATGGAAATCCTCACGGGCCGCATGGGGGAATTCGATACGCATGGATCAACCGGTCGATGGACCGCTGAACTCTAGCATGTGGCCACATCGCATTAAGATGTGTCTTTGCCCCGGAGTCCACCATGCCCAGGATCGATATCCGCCGCCCGCACCAATTGCCGATCGCCGAGGCCCGTGCCGTGGTCGACCAGGTGGCCGCGCGCATGCGCGAGAAATTCGGCATGAACGGACGCTGGCAGGACGATACCTTGCTGTTTTCCCGGCCCGGCGTCAGCGGCTCGATCGCCGTGGGCGGCGACACCATCCAGGTCAAGGCCGAGCTGGGCCTGCTGCTGGCGCCGATGAAGGGCATGATCGAACAGGAGATCCGGCGCAAGCTGGACGAGCATTTCGCCTGATGGCCGCCGGGCCGGGCCGGACCGGCGCTGATGATTCTTTAACCATGCGATCATCCGTGGCATAATCGACGGCTTACGCAGCCATCACGGCTGTGCGTGACCCCCGGAACACATGGCCAAAGACGACGTCATCGAAATGGAAGGCACGGTCCAGGAGACCCTGCCGAACACCATGTTTCGTGTGCAATTGGAAAATGGGCACGTGATCATCGCCCACATTTCCGGCCGCATGCGCAAGCACTACATCCGCATCCTTACCGGCGACAAGGTCAAGATCGAAATGACCCCGTACGACCTGAGCAAGGGACGCATCACCTACCGCATGAAGTAGGCGCGGCCACGCCTGCGCGCAGCGCTTCGTTCGCGGACCGGGGACGTACATGACAAAGGCGGCGCCATGCGCCGCCTTTGCTTTGCCCCGCGCCGGGCTCAGCCGACCACGGCTGGCAGCTTCCCGGCCGCCTTGCAGTCGACCTTCAGCTCGCCGTCCGCCACGCTCAGGCGGACCACGCCGCCCTCGGCCAGCTTGCCGAACAGCAGCTCGTCGGCCAGCGCGCGCTTCACCTTTTCCTGGATCACCCGCGCCATGGGCCGTGCGCCCATCTGCGGATCGAAACCGTGCTCGGCCAGCCAGCGGCGGGCGTCCGCGTCCACGTCCAGGCTCACGCGCTTGTCGGTCAGCTGGCTTTCCAGCTCGATCAGGAACTTGTCGACCACGCGCAGGATGTGCTCGAAGTCGAGCGCGGCGAACTGGATGATCGCGTCCAGCCGGTTGCGGAACTCCGGGGTGAAGATGCGGCGGATCACTTCCATCGCGTCCGATTCGTGCTTCTGCTCGACGAAGCCCATGCTGCGCCGCGCGGCGATCGCCGCACCCGCGTTGGTGGTCATCACCACCACCACGTTCTTGAAGTTCGCCTCGCGGCCGTTGGTGTCGGTCAGCACGCCGCGGTCCATCACCTGCAGCAGGATGTTGAACACGTCCGGGTGCGCCTTCTCGATCTCGTCCAGCAGCAGCACCGCGTGCGGATGCTTGGTGACCGCCTCGGTCAGCAGGCCGCCCTGGTCGAAGCCGACGTAGCCCGGGGGCGCGCCGACCAGCCGGGACACCGAATGCCCTTCCATGTACTCGGACATGTCGAAGCGGATCATCTCGATGCCCAGCTGCATCGCCAGTTGCTTGGTCACCTCGGTCTTACCCACGCCGGTGGGGCCGGCGAGCAGGAAGCAGCCGATCGGCTTGGACGGGTCGGCCAGGCCCGAGCGGGCCATCTTGATCGACGCGGCCAGCGCCTCGATCGCCGGATCCTGCCCGAACACCACCATCTTCAGGTTGCGCTCCAGGTTCCTCAGCACGTCGCGGTCCGAGGCCGAGACCTGCTTGGCCGGAATCCGCGCCATCTTCGCCACGATGTACTCGACCTCGCCCACGTCGACCTTGCCGGTGCGCTGGTCTTCCGGCAGCAGCCGCTGGCGCGCGCCGGCCTCGTCGATCACGTCGATCGCCTTGTCCGGCAACAGGCGGTCGGGGATGTGCTTCACCGACAGGTCCACCGCGGCCTTCAGCGCCTCGTTGGTGTAGGCCACGTGGTGGTGTTCCTCGAAGCGCGAGCGCAGGCCCTTGAGGATCTCGATGCTGTCGGCCACGGTCGGCTCGACCACGTCGATCTTCTGGAAGCGGCGGGCCAGCGCGCGATCCTTCTCGAACACGCCGCGGTATTCCTGGAACGTGGTCGAGCCGATGCAGCGCAGCTCGCCGGAAGCGAGCATCGGCTTGATCAGGTTCGACGCGTCCATGGTGCCACCCGACGCCGAGCCGGCGCCGATGATGGTGTGGATCTCGTCGATGAACAGGATCGCGTCCGGCTGCTTCTTCAGCTGCGCAATCACGCTCTTCAGGCGCTTCTCGAAATCGCCGCGGTACTTGGTGCCGGCTACCAGCGCGCCCAGGTCCAGCGCCCAGATGGTGGCGCTTTCCAGCACTTCCGGCACCTCACCGTCGACGATGCGCTTGGCCAGGCCCTCGGCCAAGGCAGTCTTGCCCACGCCGGCCTCGCCCACGTACAACGGGTTGTTCTTGCGCCGGCGGCACAGCACCTGGATGGTGCGTTCGATCTCGTCGGCGCGGCCGATCAGCGGGTCGATCTTGCCTTCCAGCGCCAACTCGTTGAGGTTGCTGGCGAACTCGTGCAGCGGGTTGCCCTTCGGCTCGCCGCCCTCCTCGCCCTCGCGCTCGCCGCCGGACACGCCGGCCGCCGGCTCGTCGCCGATCTTGGCGATGCCGTGCGAGATGTAGTTGACCACGTCGAGCCGGGTGATTTCCTGCTGGTGCATGAAATACACCGCGTGTGAATCCTTCTCGCCGAAGATCGCCACCAGCACGTTGGCGCCGGTGACTTCCTTCCGGCCGGAGGATTGCACGTGGTACACGGCGCGCTGCAGCACGCGCTGGAAGCCCAGCGTGGGTTGCGTGTCGCGCTCGTCGCCGGGCGGCAGCACCGGCACGGTCTCGCTGATGATGCGTTCCAGGTCGGCCGACAGCCGCGGCAGGTCCGCGCCGCAGGCGCGCAGGGCACCCAGCGCCGACTGATTCTCGGTCAACGCCAGCAGCAGGTGCTCCACCGTCATGAATTCGTGGCGCTGCTCACGGGCCCGCTTGTAGCAATGGCCGATGGTGACTTCCAGATCCTTGCTGAACATTCGGATCGTCTCCGCTTTGCATGGTGAGCGGCCTTCAGCGCCGCAATGAGCCCAAAATGGGGGCGCTCAAAGCTTTTCCATAGTGCACAGCAACGGGTGCTGATGGGAACGTGAATATTCGTTGACGTGGGTTACCTTGGTTTCGGCAACTTCGCGGGTAAATACACCGCACACGCCCCGCCCGCGCGTGTGGACGTGCAGCATCACCTGCACCGCCTGCTCCTGGTCCAGGTTGAAAAAGGTACGCAACACCTCGACCACGAAGTCCATCGGGGTGAAGTCGTCGTTCAGCAGCAGCACCTGGAACAGCGGGGGGCGCGCCACCTCGGGCTTGGCGGTTTCCAGCGCCAGGCCGCGGCCGCTGTCCTGCTCATGTTCGGGTTCGTGGGCCATGGTTTCCTGCGGTGCGATCTCTGGTACGAAGTATACGCCGCGGTGCCGATGCCACCCCTGCGGCGCTGCGCCAAGGGAGGTAATGGCACAATGGCTGCTTTTCCAGTCCCCGCCCGCCACCATGGCTGATTCCAGCACCCCTGCCGAGATCTGGCGCCCGCACGTCACCGTCGCCTGCGTGGTGGCCGATGGCGAACGCTACCTGATGGTCGAGGAATCGGTTCACGGCCAACTGGCCTGGAACCAGCCGGCCGGCCACCTGGAAGACGGCGAAACCCTTGCTGCGGCGGCCTTGCGCGAAACGCTGGAGGAAACCGGCTGGATGGTGGAACTGCAGCACCTGATCGGCGTGCACCAGTGGCGCAGCACCGAGCACGGCGACGCGGTGATCCGCTTCAGCTTCGCCGCCCGCGCGCTCAGCCACGACCCTCAGCGTCCGTTGGACGCCGACATCCGCCGCGCCGTGTGGCTGACCCGCGCCGAGATCGCCGCGCTGGGCGAGCGCCTGCGCAGCCCGATGATCCTGCACAGCATCGACCTGTGGCTGGCCGGCCGACGGCTGCCGCTGGATGTCCTGAATCACCTGCCGGAAGGCGGCGCGCCATGAAGGTGATGCTCGGCATCTCCGGCGGCGTCGACTCCTCGGTCGCTGCCTTGTTGCTGCTGCAGGCCGGCTACGAGGTCGAAGGCCTGTTCATGCAGAACTGGGAAGAAGACGACCGCTCCGGCCCCTGTACCGCCGACGCCGATCGCAAGGACGCCGTGGCCGTGTGCGGGCGGCTCGGCATCCCGTTCCACGCGCGCAACTTCGCCGCCGAGTACTGGGACGGGGTGTTCGAGCACTTCCTCGCCGAGTACCGCGCCGGGCGCACGCCGAATCCCGACGTGCTGTGCAATCGCGAGATCAAGTTCAAGACCTTCCTGGACGAAGCCCGTGCGCTGGGCGCCGAGAAGATCGCCACCGGCCACTACGCCCGCATCGACGTCAAGGACGGCCGCTACCGGCTGCTGCGCGCGGTGGACGCGAGCAAGGACCAGAGCTATTTCCTGCATGCGCTGGGCCAGCAGCAGCTGGCCGCCACCTTGTTCCCGCTGGGCGGGATCGAGAAGTCGCGCGTGCGCGAGATGGCCCGCGCGGCGGCCCTGCCGACCCACGCGAAAAAGGATTCCACCGGCATCTGCTTCATCGGCGAACGCGATTTCCGCGGCTTCCTGTCGCAGTACATCCCGGCCAACCCCGGCGAGATGCGCACACCCGATGGCGAGTTGATCGGCCAGCACCAGGGCGTCATGTACTACACGCTGGGCCAGCGCCACGGGCTGGGCATCGGCGGCCGTCACGGCACCGGCGGCGAGGCGTGGTACGTGGTCGGCAAGGACGTGGCGGCGAACGTGCTTTACGTCGCCCAGGGCGGCGAAAACCGCTGGCTGTACTCGCGCCACCTGCGCTCGGAGCGGCCCAGCTGGATCGACGGCGCCGCACCGGCCACCCGTTTCCGCTGCACCGCGCGTACCCGTTACCGCCAGGCCGACCAGACCTGCGCGGTCGAGGTGGGCGACGACGGACTTGAGGTACGCTTCGACGAACCCCAGCGTGCCGTCACCCCCGGCCAGTCGGTGGTCCTCTACGATGGCGAGGTCTGCCTCGGCGGCGCCGTGATTGCCGCCACCGACGCACCCTACGGCGGCCTGCTGCCGCCGTTCCAGCCGTCCCCCACGCGTTCCGCAGGAGAACCGCAAGCTCGTGTTTGAGACCTTTTCCATGACCGAAGAGCGCGTAGTTGCCCTCGCCGGCCTGTTCCAGGCCTGCGCCCTGGCGCAGCAGCTGGCCAACGAGGGGCGCTGCGACGAGGCCGCGATGGAGGCCAGCGTGGCCAGCGTGTTCCGCATCGACGCGCCTTCGGTGGTCGGCGTATACGGCAACATCTCGAACGTGCGGCTGGGCCTGCGCACGCTGATCGCGCAGTTGGACGAAACCACCCCGGACATGGCGGTGACGCGCATGACGGTGACCGTGATGCGGCTGGAGCGCAGCCTGTCCGCACGCGCGGACCTGCTGGAAAAACTGCGGCAGGGCATCATCGCCGCGCAGCGGCAGGTCGAGCATTTCGGCCAGGATTCCAGCCAGGTCCACAGCCGCCTGGCCGACGTCTACACGTCCACCCTGTCGCTCCTGAAGCCGCGCGTGATGGTCAGCGGCAATCCGCAGCAACTGCAACAGACCGCCGTGGTGGAAAAAGTGCGCACCAACCTGCTCGCCGCCGTGCGCTCGGCAGTGCTGTGGCGGCAGCTCGGCGGGCGCCAATGGCAGCTGCTGCTGTACCGGCGCCAGTGCAGCATGCTGGCGCGCGGCCTGCTGACCGGCGCGACTCTGGACAACCGCTGACGACGGCCTTCCCGCTCCGCGGAAAAGCAAACGGCGGGCTGAAGCCCGCCGTTTTCCTTCCCTGGGTGAAACTCCCTTGCGATAGACCGATCCGTCGCTCGAGCCGCGCAGGCAGCATGCCGCCTGCGCGTGTCACTGCCATGGCATCAGAATGACACTTCGCCGAACACGCCGATCTCGTTGGTCTTGGTGTTCTGCACGTGCGGCGGCAGCGGGGTGGCGACCGACTTCTCGACCTTGCCGTGCTTCCACACGCCGGCCAGCTTGAAGCCCTTGGTCACCTGGTACTCGACGCCGGCGTTGTAATAGGTGTCCCTGGCCTCGCGATCCAGCGTCTTGCTGAGCTTGGCGTTGTCGTAGCGGGCGAACAGGTTCACGTTGTCGGCCACCGCCACGCTGCCCCATACCGAGTAGCCATCGGCCTTGTCGGCCAGCGGGCTGAGCACGTTGTTCCAGTTCTTCGCGGTGAAGTACTCGGCGCCGACGCGGAAAGCCTTGCTGGCGTAGGCCAGCAAGAAGTCGCCGCGCTCGGCGGTGTGCACCGCGTCGATGTTCTCGGTTTCCTGGCCGCGATGGCCGCTGTAGCCGCCCACCGCCACCACCATGTTCTCGAACGGCACGAAGCCCACGCGGCCCTCGACGTCCACACCCTTGCTGCGACCCGGGTTCTTGTAGCCGTTGCCGTTGACCACCGACACCGCGTAGTTGAGCGACTTGCTGGCGCCGATGTCGCCGCCCAGGTGCAGGCCCCAGTCGGCCGAGTTGCCGTACTTCAGGCGGTCGATCAGGGTGTTTTCCACGTAGCGGAAGCCGTAGTACTTCTCGGCGAACGGGATCCACGGCATGTCGGCCGAGCCGACGCGGAACACCGCGGCGTCGTCGAACTTGCCCTGCACGTAGGCCTTCTTGACGAACAGGCTGGTCTGGCCGTCGCTGCTGGAATAGTTGAAGTCGGTGGTGAGGTTGGCCGACCAGATGTCATCGAACTTGTGGTCGACGCCGAGGTAGAAGCGCTTCACGTCCAGGCCGATGCCGGACTTGTCGCTCTTGCCCTTGTCGCTGTTCTTGTCGTCGATGCCGGTGAAGTCGAAGAACATCTTGCCCGACAGCGTGGTGTTGTTGACCGCCTTCTCCAGCGCGGCGAGCTTCTTGTCGCTGGCGGCCGTCACGTTGCTGGCCTTCTCCACCGCCTGGCCGGTGCTGACGTTGATGTCGGACTGGGCGTCGGTGCGCTGCTCCAGCTCGTCCACCTTGGCCTGCAGCGCGGCCAGTTGCGCCTTCAGCTGTTCGACTTCGCTGCTGCTGGCGGCGGCCGCCCGGGCCTGCGCCGGTGCCGCGGAGGCGGCAAGACTGGTGAGGCCGAGGCCGGCGGCAATCGCCACCACAATCAATTTGGAACGCATGTGATTCTCCGCAAGTGGGTGGAAAGCATCTCGATCGCCCCGTCGACCCGATGGCTGGCTAGCGATTGGTTAACAAGTCTGCCGGGGGATTTTTACGGTTGGGTGCAGCTTTGATGACAGAAACAAGACAACGCCGCCGCAAAGTGTCGCATCCCGCGCCGTGCGACGCGGCTGATATGCTTCGCCGATGGATATCCTCAGCAACAGCGCCGCGCCGCGCATGGCCGAACGGTTTCGCGGCTTCCTGCCGGTGGTAGTCGACGTGGAAACCGGCGGCTTCGACGCCGAACACGACGCCCTGCTGGAAATCGCCGCGGTGCCGCTGGCCATGGACGAAGGCGGCTACCTGCAGCTGCAGCCCACCGTGTCCACCCACGTGGAGCCGTTCGCCGGCGCGAACCTGGACCCGCGTTCGCTGGAGATCACCGGCATCGATCCGGGCAACCCGCTACGCGGCGCGCTGGCCGAACGCCAGGCACTGGACCATGTTTTCCGGGTGGTGCGCAAGGCGGTGCACGAGGCCGGTTGCCAACGGGCGATCCTGGTCGGCCACAACGCCGCGTTCGACCTCGGCTTCCTGAACCAGGCGGTGCGCCGCTGCGGCCACAAGCGCAACCCGTTCCACCCGTTCAGCTGCTTCGACACGGTCAGCCTCGGCGGCCTCGCCTACGGCCAGACCGTGCTGAGCAAGGCGGTGCTGGCGGCCGGCCACGCGTTCGACAGCCGCGAGGCGCATTCGGCGGTGTACGACGCCGAGCGCACCGCCGAGCTGTTCTGCAGCGTGGTCAACCGCTGGCGCCAGCTGGAGCTGTTCGAGCAGGCCCGCAGCGGGCTCGACGCGGCCTGACCCCCGTTGCGGGGGGCGGCGCGAAGCGGCCATGTGACAGCCTGTCATATGGCTGCAACATTCATTTCATCCAATGGCAACACGAAAAGCCTGAAATGGAGGGGTCGCATCCGACGTCCCTCCAAGGAGCTACCGTGTTGACCCTCAACAAACTCCCGCTTCGCTTCGCTGCCGTCGCCACGCTGGCCGTGGCCTCGACCTTCGGTGCAGCCGCGCACGCCACCGACATCACCGGCGCCGGCTCCAGCTTCGTCTACCCGGTCATGTCCAAGTGGTCGGCGGCGTACGCCGAGAAGACCGGCAACCATCTGAACTACCAGTCGGTCGGTTCGGGCGCCGGCATCGCGCAGATCAAGGAAGGCACCATCGACTTCGGTGCCTCCGACGCGCCGATGAAGGCCGAGGACCTGCAGAAGTACGGCCTGGGCCAGTTCCCGATCGTGGTCGGCGGCATCGTGCCGGTGATCAACGTCGCAGGCGTGCAGGCCGGCCAGCTCAAGCTGGACGGCGCCACGCTGGCCGACATCTTCCTGGGCAAGATCAAGAACTGGAACGACCCGAAGATCGCCGCGCTGAACGCCGGCCTCAACCTGCCCGCCGGCAAGATTACCGTGGTGCACCGCTCGGACGGTTCGGGCACCTCGTTCAACTTCACCAACTACCTGTCCAAGGTCAGCCCTGAGTGGGCCAGCAAGGTGAAGTTCGGCACGGCGGTGGAATGGCCGACCGGCGTGGGCGGCAAGGGCAATGAAGGCGTGTCGCAGTACGTGCGCCAGATCAAGGGCTCGATCGGCTATGTCGAATACGCCTACGCGGTGAAGAACAAGATCAGCTGGATCGACCTGAAGAACGCCGCCGGCAACATCGTCTCGCCGACCGCCGCCAGCTTCGCAGCCGCCGCCGCGACGGCCGACTGGGCATCTGCCCGCGACTTCAACCTGATCATGACCAACGCGCCGGGCGGGCAGGCGTGGCCGATCACCGCCACCACCTGGATGATCATGTACAAGACGCCGAAGAACGCCGGCAACAGCAAGGTCGCCTTCGACTTCTTCAAGTCCGCCCTGGAGCACGGCCAGCAGGCCGCCAGCGAACTCGATTACGTGCCGCTGCCGGCCTCGCTGGTCAGCCAGATCGAGGCGTACTGGGCATCCGAGTTCAAGCATTGATGCCATAAAAGGAAATCCCCCGCCGACCCTGTCGGCGGGGGATTTCAGGTTTCCATTCCGCACCACTGGATCCTCATGCCAGCGACCGACACGGCCATCCCGGCCCCCGACATCCTGGAACAGCGAAGCCGTCGCGATGCCCGCCACGAGCGGCTGTTCCGCTGGCTGTTGAAGGCTTGCGCGCTGCTGGTGCTGGCCTCCCTGCTCGGCGCCGCCGGCGCCACGCTGTGGGGCGGCCGCGACGCCTTCGGCACGTTCGGCTGGCACTTCCTGGTCAGCTCGGAATGGGATCCTGGCAATGAGGTCTACGGCGCGCTGGTGCCGGTCTACGGCACGGTAATCACCTCGTTCATCGCCTTGCTGATCGCCGTGCCAATCAGCTTCGGCATTGCGGTCTACCTTTCCGAAGTCGCGCCGACCTGGCTGCGCACGCCGGTCGCCTCGGCGATCGAGCTGCTGGCCGGCATCCCCTCGATCATCTACGGCATGTGGGGCCTGTTCATCTTCGCTCCGTTCTTCGCCGACCACGTCAAGCCGTGGCTGACCAGCAACCTGGGCAACCAGCCGGACGACGGCAAGCTGTCGTGGGTGGCCGAGCACGTGCCATTCGTCGGCAAGCTGTTCGGCAGCGACTACCCGTTCGGCGCCAGCATCCTGGTCGCCGGCATCGTGCTGGCGATCATGATCATCCCGTTCATCTCCTCGGTGATGCGCGAGGTATTCCAGACCGTGCCGACCCGGCTGAAGGAGTCGGCCTATGCGCTGGGCTCCAGCACCTGGGAGGTATCCTGGGACATCGTGCTGCCGTACACCCGCTCGGCGGTGATCGGCGGCATCTTCCTCGGTCTCGGCCGCGCGCTGGGCGAGACCATGGCGGTGACCTTCGTGCTCGGCAACGCGATGCACCTGTCGGCCTCGCTGCTCGACCCCGGCGCCTCGATCGCCTCGACCATCGCCAACCAGTTCAGCGAGGCGGTGGGGTTGCAGAAGTCCGCGCTGATGGCGCTGGCCTTCCTGCTGTTCGTGGTCACCTTCATCGTGCTGCTGATCGCGCGGCTGATGCTGCGCCGGCTGGCCAGCAAGGAGGGGCGCTGATGATTGGCCGGGATTCGCGATTCGAGATTCGGGATTCGCAAAAGCAAGAGCATCGCCCGCAAGCGGGCTCCTACGAGAGCTGGAGGAGCCGCGCATGAGTGCCCTGTACCTGCGCCGCCGCGCCATCAACGCGGCCGCGATGACGCTGAGCATGCTGGCCACCCTGGTCGGTCTGGCGTTCCTGGCCTGGATCCTGTGGGAAACGCTGCGCCAGGGCATCAGTGCGCTGGACCTGAAGCTGTTCACCAAGGTCACCGCCTACGGCGAGGACGGCGGCCTGCTCAACTCGATGGTCGGCAGCCTGATCATCAATTTCATCGGCATCGGCATCGCCACCCCGATCGGCGTGCTGGCCGGCACCTGGCTGGCCGAATACGCCAACCGCACCCGGCTGGGCGAATCGATCCGTTTCCTCAACGACATCCTGCTGTCGGCGCCGTCGATCGTGATGGGCCTGTTCGTCTACACCATCATCGTGCTGCCGAGCACCGCGCTCACCCACGGCTCCACCAGCTTCTCCGGTTTCGCCGGCGGCGTTGCGCTGGCGCTGATCGCGCTGCCGGTGATCGTGCGCACCACCGACGAGATGCTGCGGCTGGTGCCGTCCACCCTGCGCGAGGCGGCGCTGTCGCTGGGCGTGCCGCAGTGGAAGCTGACCCTGCAGATCCTGATCCGCGCGGCACGCTCGGGCATCATCACCGGCGTGCTGCTGGCGCTGGCGCGAATCAGCGGCGAAACTGCCCCGCTGCTGTTCACCGCGTTCGGCAACAACTACATGGCGGTAAACCCGATGGACAAGATGTCCAGCCTGCCGCAGATCATCTACCAGTACGCCAACGACCCGGGCGAGGCGATGCATGCCCTGGCCTGGGCCGGCGCGTTCGTGATCACCATGTTCGTGCTGCTGCTCAGCCTGGCCTCGCGCCTGATCCTTTCCCGCAACAAGGTGTCCCATGACTGATTTCGCTCTCGCCACGAACCCCGCGCCGGTGGCGGCAGCTGCGGATGTTGCGCCCAAGCTCGTCGTGCGCGACCTGCACTTCTACTACAACGGCTTCCATGCGCTGAAGGGCATCAGCATGGACATCCCGGAAAAGCAGGTCACCGCGATCATCGGGCCGTCCGGCTGCGGCAAGTCCACCTTGCTGCGCATCTTCAACCGCATCTACGCGATCTACCCGAAACTGGAGGCGAGAGGCTCGATCGAACTGGACGGCGACAACATCCTCGATCCCGGCTATTCGCTGAACCGCCTGCGCAGCAAGGTCGGCATGGTGTTCCAGAAGCCGGTGCCATTCCCGATGACGATCTTCGAGAACGTCGCCTACGGCATCCGCCACCATGAAAAGCTGTCGAAGGCGGACATGGAAGGTCGCGTGGAGCAGGCCCTGCGCAGCGCCGCGCTGTGGGACGAGGTGAAGGACAAGCTCAAGCAGAACGCGCTCGGCCTTTCCGGCGGCCAGCAGCAGCGCCTGTGCATCGCCCGCGCGATCGCGCTGAAGCCCGAAGTGCTGCTGCTGGACGAACCGACCTCGGCGCTCGACCCGATCGCCACCAGCCGCATCGAGCAGCTGGTGGAGGAGTTGAAAAGCCAGTTCACCATCGTCATCGTCACGCACAACATGCAGCAGGCGGCGCGCGTCTCCGACCTCACCGCCTTCATGTATCTTGGCGAGCTGATCGAGTTCGACCAGACCGAGAAGATCTTCACCAAGCCGGGCAAGAAACAGACCGAGGATTACATCACGGGACGGTTTGGCTGACTGAGGCCCCTCTCCCCATGGGAGAGGGGTTGGGGTGAGGGTACGGACGAAGCCTCGGCACTTCGCTCCGCCCGCACCCTCATCCGCCCTTCGGGCACCTTCTCCCGGAGGGCGAAGGAAACAACACGAGGCACACCATGAACACCGGCACCGACCACATCATCAAGAGCTACGACAGCGAACTGGCCCGGCTCACCGGCGAGATCGTGCGCATGGGCGAGCTGTCGGTCACACAGCTGGAAGCGGCCATCGACGTGCTCGAGCGCCGCGACGAGCGCGCTGCCCAGCGCGTGGTCGGCAACGACGACGCGATCGACCAGTTGGAACAGGAAATCGGCCACGACGTGGTGCGCCTGCTGGCGCTGCGCGCGCCGATGGCCGGCGACTTGCGCAACGTGTACGCCGCGCTGCGCATCGCCTCCGACATCGAGCGCATCGGCGACTACGCGGCCAACGTGGCGAAGCGTTCGATCCCGCTGTCGATGGTGGCGCCGGTGGCGCCGGTCGGCGGCCTGCACCAGCTGGCCACGCTCGCCGCCAGCGAGGTGCGCGAAGTGCTGGCGGCCTACCGCGACCGCGACGCCGAACGCGCCTACCAGGTGTGGAAGAACGACGTGGTGCTTGATGAGGCCTACACCGGCTATTTCCGCCAGTTGCTCACCTACATGATGGAGGACCCGCGCAACATCACCCCGTGCACCCACCTGCTGTTCATGGCCAAGAACATCGAGCGCATCGGCGACCACGCCACCAACATCGCCGAGAACGTGTGGTTCCAGGTCACCGGCGAACAGCTCGACAAGCAGCGCAGCAAGCGCGACCTCACCTCCAGCCCGGAAATCACCAAGCTCGGCGAGTAGGCCTTTACCTTCGCCGCAGGAACGCACCCTGTGCGCGATGGTCCTTGATCACGGCGAAGAGCATTCGCGCACAGGGTGCGCTCCTACGCGCCGGCGGTGAGCTTCAGGCCGATGATGCCAACCAGGATCAGCGCCAGGCACAGCAGCCGCGGCCACGTAGCCGGGTCGCCGAACAGCACGATGCCCAACGCCACTGCGCCTACTGCGCCGATGCCGGTCCAGACCGCGTAGGCGGTGCCGATCGGCAGCGTTTTCACCGCCAGCGCCAGCAGCACGATGCTGACCGCCATCGCCGCCAGCGTGCCGACGCTGGGCCAGAACCGGCTGAAGCCGTCGGCGTACTTGAGGCCGATCGCCCACGCGACTTCGAACAGGCCGGCCAGCAGCAGATAGATCCACGCCATATGGGCGCTCCTCTGTCGATGCAGGGTCGTCCCCGCGACGGGAAAGTGCGCGGGGTCGTCCCCGCGCCAGCGAGCGACCTTTACGGCGACGCGCGCGTCCCGCGGCGGCGCTGGATGCCGCGCACGATGCCGTAGCCGCCGATCAGCAACCAGGCCACCTGCATGATGAACGCCGACAGGTTGAAGTTGCCGAACGCCAGCGACAGCATCACGCCGATCGCACCCAGCACGTTCATCAGCTGGTAGACCAGCCCGCTGCCTTGCAGCTTGCGCTCCTGCAGCAGGAAAAACGCCAGCAGCACCAGCGCCACGCCGATATAGCCGGCCCAGTCGTACCACAAGAAACTCATCGCTTGGCCCCGCGCTGGCGCAAGGCCTCGAACAGCACCACGCCGGTGGCGACGGAGACGTTGAGGCTCTCCATCGTGCCAGGCATCGGGATCTTCGCCACGAAATCGCACAGCTCGCGAGTGAGCCGGCGGATGCCCTCGCCTTCGCTGCCCAGCACCAGCGCCACCGGTCCCTTGAAATCGACGCCGTAGATGGTGGTGTCGGTATCGCCGGCCAGGCCGGTGATCCACACGCCAGCGTCTTTCAATTCGCGCAGCGTGCGCGCCAGGTTGGTCACCGCGATCAGCGGCACCCGGTCGGCACCGCCGGCCGACGCGCGGCGCACCACCGGAGTGAGGCCGACCGCGCGGTCCTTCGGCACGATCACCGCGGTGGCCTTCGCCGCCGCCGCACTGCGCAGGCAGGCACCGAGGTTGTGCGGATCGGTGACGCCGTCGAGCACCAGCACCAGCGTGTCGCTGCCGTCGCGCTCCAGCAGGCCGGCCAGGTCGTTCTCGTGCGCCGCCGGTGCCGCCTCGTAGCGCGCGACCACACCCTGGTGGCGCGCTTCGCCGGAAAGCCGGTCCAGTTCATCGCGCGGGCGGTGCCGCACCGGGATATCCATCTTCTTCGCGCGCTCGGCCAGCTCCAGCACGCGGGCGTTACGCTGGCCGTTCTCGACCAGCACCTCGCGCACGCGTTCGGCGTCGTTGCTCAGCGCGCCCTCGACCGGGTTGATCCCGACGATCCAGCTCTCGCTCATGACTTGCCTTTCGGTTTCGGTTCGCGACCGCCGTGCTTCTTCGGCGCGTGTGAAGCGGCAGCCGGAGCCGGCCCGCGCTTGACCGAAGCATCCTTGCGCGGGCGACGGTCGGACGACGGCCCGGCCTTGCGGCCCGGCGGCTGCGCGGCGGCATGCTGCCGCGTTGCTGCCGGCTGCGCGCGCGGCGGCGGACTATCGCTCACCGCCGCCTTGCGCGGAGCCGGAGCCGGTGCCGGTGCCTCGGCTTCCTTGCGGCCGAACGCGCGACCGATCGCCTTGGCGGCACGACCGAACATGCCCGGCGCCTTGGTCGCGGCGGGGGCCTTCTTCGGCAACGAATAACGCTCGCCGGCAGCGGCATAGTCATACGCCTTGCCGCCGGCCGGCGGCGGCGTGGCCGGGGTGCGCGGCGAAACCAGCCGGAAGTCGATCTTGCGATCCTCCAGGCTGGCGCGCAGCACCTGGATGCGCACGTGGTCGCCGAGGCGGAACTGCGCGCCGGTGCGCTCGCCCTTGAGCAGCTTGCGGGTGGCGTCGAAGTGGTAGTAGTCGTTCATCAGCTGGCTGATGTGCACCAGGCCGGACACCTTCGACTCGTCCAGCTCCACGAACAGGCCGAACGAGGTGACGCCGGTGACCACGCCCTCGAATTCGCTGCCGATGTGCTTTTCCATCCACGCGCACTTGAAGCGCTCGTCCACGTCGCGCTCGGCTTCCTCGGCACGGCGCTCGCGCTGCGAGCAATGGACCGCCATCGCCGCCATTTCGGCGGGGGTGTAGGCGTAGTCGACCGGCTTGCGGCCGGTCAGCGCAAAACGGATCGCGCGATGCACCAGCAGGTCCGGATAACGGCGGATCGGCGAGGTGAAGTGCGCGTACGCCTGCAGCGACAGGCCGAAGTGGCCGCGGTTGTCGGGCTGGTAGGCGGCCATGCTCTGCGAGCGCAGCAGCACGCTCTGGATCAGCTCGCGCTCGGGGCGGTCCTGCACCATGCGCAGGATCTCGGCGAAATCCGCCGGCGTCACTTCCTCGACCGGCGGCATGCGCAGCTTGAACTCGCGCAGGAACTGCTGCAGGTCCTCGTACTTCTCCGCCGGCGGCGGCTCGTGCGCGCGGAACAGCGCGGGAATTTTCTTCTTCTCCAGGAACAGCGCCGCCTGCACGTTGGCGGCGATCATGCATTCCTCGATCAGCTTGTGCGCGTCGTTGCGCTCGGTGGCGCCCATCGACTCGACGCCGCCGGTCTGGTCGAGGCGGAACTTCACCTCCGGCGTCTCGAAGTCGATCGCGCCGCGGCGCTTGCGCTGCGCGGCCATCGCCTTGTACAGCGCATGCAGGTTCTCCAGCTGCGGCAGCACGTCGGCCACCTCGTGGCGCGCGTCCGGATCGCGCAGGCCCACCGCCTGCCAGACCTTGTCGTAGGTGAGCCGCGCATGCGACAGCATCACCGCGTCGTAGAACCTCGACTTGACCACGCTGCCTTCGGCGTCGACCTGCATGTCGCAGACCATGCACAGCCGCTCGACCTGCGGATTCAGCGAGCAGATGCCGTTGGACAGCGTCTCCGGCAGCATCGGCACCACGAAACCGGGGAAGTAGGTGGAGGTGCTGCGCTCGAACGCTTCCCGGTCCAACGCATTGCCGACCTGCACGTAGTGCGAGACGTCGGCGATCGCCACGATCAGCCGCCAGCCGCCGCCGCGCCGCGGCTCGGCGTACACGGCATCGTCGAAGTCGCGCGCGTCGGCGCCGTCGATGGTCACCAGCGGCAGCTTGCGCAGGTCGGTGCGGCCCTCGCGCTCGGCGGCGGTCACCGCCGATTCCACCTGCGCCGCGTCGCGCAGCACCTCGGCTGGCCATTCGTGCGGCAGGTCGTGGCTGGCGATCGCCATTTCCACCACCAGCGAGGGCTGCAGGCGCTCGCCCAGCACGGCGCGGATCTCGCCGATCGGGCCACGCTGCAAGGTCGGCGGGTCGGTGATCTCGGCCACCACGATCTGGCCGGATCGGGCGTCCTGCTCCTTGCCCGGCTTGATCATCACGTCCTGGATGAGGCGGCGGTCGTCCGGGGTCACCAGGGTCACGCCGTTGTCGATCACCACCCGGCCGACCAGCCGCGGCGAACGCCGCTGCAGCACTTCGGCGACCGCGCCCTGCCGGCGCCCGCGGCGGTCGATGCCGACCACGCTGGCCAGCACGCGGTCGCCGTGCATGACCGCGCGCATCTGCTGCGGCGACAGGTACAGGTCGTCGCCGCCCTCGTCCGGGCGCAGGAAGCCGTAGCCCTCGGCGTTGGCCAGCACCACGCCGGCGATCAGGTCGAGTTTCCGGGTCGGCGCGTAGCCGCCGCGCCGGCCCAGCAGCAACTGGCCGTCGCGCACCATCGCGGCGAGCCGCTTGCGCAGCGCCTCGAGGTCGGTTTCGTCGTGGATATCGAGCGCTGCGGCGATGCGCGCCTCGGTCAGCAATTCGCCGCGCTGTTCGAGCAGGGCGAGGATCGCCTCGCGACTGGGGATCGGGCGCGCATAACGCTGCGCCTCGCGATCGGCGTACGGGTCGCGCACGGCGCCTGCGGCAGCCTTGCTGCGCTTGTCCGGCGCAGCGACGGCTCGCGGCGCCCGACTGGCGGTTTTCTTCGCGGAGCGCGCGTCGCGGGGATTGCCGGAACGGGGGGGAGTTTTTCTGGTCACTCGGGGTCCTTGTGATGTTTGCGCCGCGGAGAATGCCACGTCGCAGAGCATGGATGTGAAAAGTGTTGACAAGCCGCCGGCAGATGCCTAAATTACGCGGCTCACGCAGCTCACCGAGCGACGTGACACCTGCCCAGGTGGCGGAATTGGTAGACGCACTAGCTTCAGGTGCTAGCGGGGGCAACTCCGTGGAGGTTCGAGTCCTCTCCTGGGCACCAATTGTAAACGAAGGCCCGCAGCGATGCGGGCTTTCGTCTTTTCAGGGGGTCGTTCGAGCGCCTGGTCCACACTTGGTACACAAGTTGGTACACATGCGCGGCTCTTGTCTTGTTCGACGGAGCGACACCCGCCACCTGCCCCTCACGCGCCCGGCGCCGTGCGCCGGGTATCGGCCACTGCGGCGGCCCTTGCGCGGAACACCGCGCTGATCCGCGTTGCCTGCTCGCGCCGGGTCTTCGGGATGCCGTGCTCATGGGTGAGCTGCGAAGCATGGCTCATGCGCAGCAGGCTGCCGGGCGCGAGATTGATCGCGATCGTTTCGCGCCGCCCGTCGATCGCACGGATCAGCATGCGGCGCGTCGACCCGAGCGACACCAGCGTGATCGGCTGGCCGGCCACCAGCGAGTGCAGCTTGTCGTGGTGCATCGGCACGCTGTCGCGGCCGTCGCGGTAGAGATTCATGCCGACGTGGGTGTACGGCGCTGGCGCGAACTCCTGCACGCGCGCCAGGATATCGGCGATCGGCAGGTGCGGCGTCAGCGCATCGAGCGCATAGCCGGCGAGTAGCCGCGGCACGTCCACGACACGCTCGTACATCGGCCGCTGCAGCGAGGACCATGCGGCGTTCCTCTGCAGGCAATCGAACCATGCCTCCGCCGTATCCGCGTCGATGAAATGCTGCCAGTAGCGGATGCCGCCCCCGGCATCCGCGACCAGTTGCACCATGGACGGCGCGAACAGGTCGCCGGCGAGAGACAGGGCATGCAGACTCAATGGAAGTCCCGCGAGGCGGTGCGCAGCTCGCCGAGCAGATGGCTCAGGTCGTGCAGATCGTGCGCGATCAGGTGCTGCACGCTGTCCACCCGTTCCCAGCACCCGCGCACGGCGAGCAGGCGCGCGCCGAGCAGCGCCTTGCGCCGGCGCAGCGCCACGTCCGGCCAGACCACGATATTGATCATGCCGTGCTCATCCTCAAGCGTCACGAAGATCGTGCCCTTGGCCGTGGCCGGGCGCTGGCGCTGGGTGACGATGCCGGCCGCCTGCACGTTGCGGCCGTGCGGCACGCCGCGCAGCTGGCTGGAATCGAGCACGCGCTGCTGCCGCAGCCGCTGGCGCAGCAGCGACATCGGATGCGCCTCCAGCGTGAGGCCGAGCGTGCGGTAATCCGACAGCACGTCCTCGCCCAACGTCGGCGCCGGCAGTACCACCTCGTCCTCATCGGGGCTGCCCGGCAGCAACGGACGTTGGCGCTCGATGCCGGCCACTGCCCAGCGCGCGGCATGCCGGTGGCCGGCCAGTGCCTGCAGCGCACCGGCCTCGGCCAGCACCCGGCGCGCCTTCTCGTCGAGGCCAGCGCGCAGGCACAGATCGCGCACGTCGCGGAAGGCGCCCTGCGCACGCGCCGCCACGATCGCCTGCGCCATCACCCCCGACAGGCCCGCGATATGGCGCAGGCCCAGCCGCAGCGCGGGCTGTCCGCCGTCGTCGACACCCCGCCGCGCATGGCCGCCTTCGAGCGTGTTGTCCCAGTCGCTGCAGGTCACGTCGACCGGACGAACCTCGACCGGCGCGCGCGCGCCGGCGCCGCGGCGCGCGTCCTGCACGATCTGGCTCGGCGAGTAGAAACCCATCGGCTGCGCGTTGAGCAGCGCGCACGCGAACGCGGCCGGTTCATGCCGCTTAAGCCAGCAGCTTATGTAGACCAATTTCGCGAACGAGGCCGCGTGCGACTGCGGGAAGCCGTAGGAGCCGAAGCCCTTGATCTGCTCGAAGATCTGCTCGATGAACGCGGACGAGTAGCCCTTGCCTTCCATCAACTGGCGGATGCGCGCGCGGTGCGGCTCCATGTCGCCACCGCGTCCCCACGCCGCCATGGAGCGGCGCAGGCTATCGGCCTGCTCCGGCGAGTAGCCGGCATGGATGACCAGCTCCATGACCTGTTCCTGGAACAGCGGCACGCCCAAGGTGGATCGCAGGATGTCCTCGATCTCCGGCGAGGGGTATGCCACGGGCTCCTTGCCCTGCCGTCGGCGCAGGTACGGATGCACCATCCCGCCCTGGATAGGGCCCGGCCGGACGATCGCGACCTCGATCACCAGGTCGTAGAACGTCTCCGGCTTCAACCGCGGCAGCATGCTCATCTGCGCGCGCGATTCGATCTGGAACACGCCGACGGTATCTGCCGCCTGGATCAGCGCATAGGTCGGCGCATCGCCGGCTGGCAGCCGCGCCAGGTCGATGGCATAGCCGCGATGCCGCTCGACCAGGGCGACCGCCTTGCGGATGCAGGTCAGCATGCCGAGTGCAAGGCAGTCGACCTTGAGCAGTCGCATCGTGTCCAGGTCGTCCTTGTCCCACTGGATGATCGTGCGATCGACCATCGCCGCGTTCTCCACCGGCACCACCGTGGACAGTGGCGCATCGCTGATCACGAAGCCGCCGACGTGCTGCGACAGGTGGCGCGGATGGCCGCGCAGCTGCGCGGTCACAGCGAGCACGCGCCCGATCAGCGGGTTGCCCGGATCGAAGCCGGCCTCGCGCAGGCGCTGCTCCATCGGCGTCTCGCCGTTGCCCCAGCCGAAGCATTCGGCGAGCAGCGCGATCTGGTCCGGCGGCAATCCGAACGCCTTGGCCACGTCGCGCACCGCGCTCTTGCCGCGGTAGCGGATCACGGTCGCGGCCAGCGCCGCGCGCTCGCGGCCGTACTTCGCGTAGACGTACTGCAGCACTTCCTCGCGTCGCTCGTGCTCGAAGTCGACGTCGATGTCCGGCGGCTCGTTGCGCTCGCGCGACAGGAAGCGCGCCATCAGCAGCCGGCTCTCGGCCGGGTTGACCACGGTGATGCCGAGCGCGAAGCACACCGCGGAGTTCGCCGAGGAGCCGCGCCCCTGGCAGAGGATGTCGCGCGAGCGGGCGAAGCGCACGATGTCCTCGACGGTCAGGAAGAACGCCTCGTACTCGAGTTCCGCGATCAGGGCCAGTTCGCCCTCGATCTGCGCCGCGACCGAAGGCGGCACGCCATTCGGCCAGCGCTCGCACAGGCCCTTCCCGGTCAGCGCGCGCAACCAGCTTGCCGGGGTGTGGCCCGCGGGCACCAGCTCGGCCGGATACGCGTAGCGCACCTCGTCCATGCGGAAGGTGCAGCGTCGCGCCAGCCGGACAGCCGCGTCGAGCAGGTCGTGCGGATAGATGTTGCCCAGCGCCCGCCGCGTGCGCAGGTGGCGCTCCCCGTTGCGGAACACGTGCGCACCGCAGTCCGCCAACGGCGTGTTGTGGCGGATTGCGGTCATCGTGTCCTGCAGCACGCGCCGCCGGCGCACGTCCATGTGCACGTCGCCGGAGGCGACCGGGACCATGCCCAGCCGCGACGCCAGCGCGAGCAACTGCGCCAGACGCGCGGCATCGTCCTGTTCGCGGTGCAGTTCCACCGCCAGGCAGGCGCGCTCGCCCAGCAGTGCGCGCAACCATTGCCCCTGCGACTCGTCGGGCTCGAGCGCCGGCAGCCACAGCGCAAACAGGCCGCACCCCGCGCTTTCCTCGGGACGGGTGGCGAGGACGCGCGCGACGTCCTCGCGCGCCAGCCGGTACTCGCCCTTGCGCGCGGCGCGACGCGCCCCGGTGATCAGCTCGCACAGCCGCGTGTAGCCGGCCTGCGTCTCGACCAGCAGCACGAACCGGGTACCACAGGTCAGCGCGAACTCGCTGCCGACGATCAGCGGAAGGTCGGTGGCGCGCGAGGCCTCCAGGCCGCGCACGATACCGGCCAGCGAGCATTCGTCGGTGATCGCCAGCGCCTCGTAGCCGCACTGCACCGCGCGCAGGAACAGTTCCTCCGCGCTCGCCGCGCCACGCAGAAACGAGAAGTCCGACAGGCAGTGCAGTTCCGCGTAGGCCGGCAGATCGTCGCGCACGTCGTCGTTGGCAGCGCGTCGGCCGATCCGTTGCGCCACCTCCCACGCGCGCGGCGGGCGACCGCCCGGCGTATCGGGCGCGACACCGTGGACCAGTTCGTCGCCGCTCATGCGAACCACCCATGCAGCATCCAGCCGCCCTGCTCGCCCGGGGGCGCGAACGCCCAGGCGCGCTGCCCCTGCGAGGTCTCCAGGATGTAGTAATCGCGCCGTGCCTCGTCGCCGTCCCACCATCCGCTCTCCAGTCGTTCCGGGCCGGAGACGATGCGGAAATGGAAATCGCGCAGCGGGACGGGCCTGGGCAGCAGCCACAGCGGCCGCGGCGGCCGCACCGGCGCCTGACCGATGCGCACCGCGTCGCCGTCCACGCGCCGCCAGGCCCGCTCCGGCCGCGGGTCGCCGGTCGGCGCGATCCGGTGCACCGCGGTGTCGCCGAGGCGCGCGCGCAGGCGTTCGCGCAACTGCGGCCACGGCAGCGTCTGCTGCGTGCGCACGTCGAACAGGTCGCGCGTCGCCGGCACGAACGGTGGCAGCTCCCGCGCCAGCAAGCGCATCGCCACCACAGGCTGCGGAAGCTGCACGCGCTCCAGCCGGCCGCGGGTCAGCTCGAACAGCATCGCCGGCTCGCGCTCGGCCGCCAGCAGGCCGACCTCGACATCGGTGTACGCGTCCTCGTGCTCCAGCCGCAGCACGAAGCGCTGCACGCCGCCGTCGCGGATCGACAGGCAGGTGCACAGGTCGCCGATCATCCGGCGCAGCGGGAACAGCAACGCGGCATGGCCCTCGACCTCGCACTCCAGCTCGATGCGGGAATCGAAATGGTCGGGCGGCGCGTAGTACGCCAGCGGATCGTCCATGCGGCCATGCAGCCGGTCGAGGTGTTCGAGCAAGGCCAGGCCGAAGCGCCGGCGCAGGCTGTCGGCCGGCAAGGCGCATACGGCGCTCAGGTCGCGCAGCCCCATGCGGTGCAACCGCTCGCCGGCGTCGTCGGGCAAGAGCGCGCGACGCACCGGCACGCGGCCCAGCAGGTTCTGCATGGCGCCGGCATCGGCGACCGCCAATCCGTCCCGCAGCCCGGCCAGCACGCGCGCCGCACGCGGCGTCGGCGCCATCGCGATGCGATGTGCGAAGCCCATGGCGGCGAGCTCCTCGCGCAGCCGTGCCTCGATCCGCGGCCACGGCCCGAGCAGGCCAAAGCTCGCGCGCACCTCGAGCACGAGGCAGCCCGGCCACTGCGCGCTGACCAGCGAACTGTGGCGGTACGCCCAGGCGGCGAGGAACCGCTGCCAGCGCGCCTCGGCCGACGGGTCGTAGTCGACCATCGCCACCTCGGGCAGGAGCGCATGCGCGGCGGTCAGGCGCATGCCGGCGCGCAGGCCGGCCGCGGCGGCGGCCGGATTGACCGCGTGCAGGGTGCGCAACTGCGTCGAGCCGCCGACCAGGACCAGCGGCGCGGCAGGATCAGGCAAACGGCGGAGGACGGCGTCCAGCGCCAGCTGCGGCAGCAGTATGCAAGCCCACAACATGCGCGCGCCTCACCAGGCACCCGAGGCGAAGACCCGCCCTGGTACCGGACCGCCACGGCATTTGCGCACGCGCCAGGCACCGGCGGCCTGCCCGTCGCGGCCGTACTCCAGGCGCAGCGCCGCCGGCGACGGGTTGTCCGCGTGCGCACGATCGCGCAACGCGAAGCCGAGGCACGCGCCGCTGTCGGCCGCGACCTGCAGGCGGCGCAACGCCGAGGCATCGGCCTGCAACGGCCACCCGACCACGGCCGCGCACGCGCCACTGCGCAGGCATTGCTCGAACGTCCACAGCGCGTCGCGCGGTGCCGCGTCGATCACTTCCAGTTGCATCAGGTCCACGCCGGCGACCTGCCAGGCCGGCGCATACGGCAGGTACGGCGGCGCGACCAGCACGACCGTGGCGCCCGCCTGGGTGAAGCGCGCCAAGGCAGGCAGGAGCAGCGACAGCTCACCGATGCCGTCGGCCGGCAGCAGCAGCTCGGTGAGCGCGCGCCGCGGCCAGCCGCGCTGCGGCAGCAGCGCGTCGAGGTCCGCATGGCCGGTGGGTTCGCCGTCCGCGGCGATGGCCGCGGCGCGGCCGGCGTGCCACAGGGTCTGCGTGGCGAGCATGGATTCGAGCGCGGCGACGGCGGCCATGGTCAGTCCCGACGCACGAGGCCGCAGTAGAGCCCTTCGATCGCGAAATCCTGGCCGGGCGAGACCACGATCGGCGCATACGCCGGATTGCGCGGCAGCAGCCGGATGCGGTCGCGCTCGCGCTGCAGCCGCTTGATCGTCATCTCGCCGTCGACCCGGGCGACGACGGTCTGGCCGTTGCACGCCTCCGGCGTGCGGTGCACGCCGACGAGGTCGCCGTCGAAGATGCCGTCGTCGATCATCGAATCGCCCTGGACCCGGAGCAGGTAGTCCGGGCGCCGCGCGAACAGGCGCCCGTCCAGCCACAGTTCCAGGTCCTGGCCGAGGTCCGGCCCGATCGGGGCGCCGGCCGCGACGCGGCCCAGCACCGGCAACGCCATCAGATCCGGCCGTCCGCCTCCGGGCAGGCGGATGCCGCGCTTCTGGTTCGGTGCCAGCTCGATCGCCCCGGCCCCGGCCAACGCCAGCACGTGCTTCTGCGCGGCATTGCGCGAGGCGAACCCGAACGCGTCGGCGATCTCCGCCAGGCTGGGCGGCTGTCCGGCGGCGATCCGTTCCCGGATGAAGGCGAGGATCTGGAGGCGCTTGGCGGGTTCGGGAGGCATGGTGTACATTTGTATACCCACCCGGGGCGAAATACGAGTCCCCTCCCGGCGATTCGCTCGCCGCCGCGCGATGGCTGAACGGCACGGGACCCGCGCCGTTCAGCCTCATCCCATGTCCACGCCGGATGGCTCCGGTAACCGCATGACGCCCCGCCGCTCCCGTGAGCCGCTGTCGCGCGGCAAGGCGCGGCTGCACAAGCGGGCCAACGCTGCCGAACAAGCCGCCTGCCGCCCCTGGCTGGCGGCCAAACTCGCGCGCGTGCGACACCGACACGCAGGCCCTGGCGACCTGGCATACGTCCGCGATCCTGCGCATGCGCCCGCCGCAGCGCGACACGGCGCGGACGCAACTCGTGGCCGACCCGGCGCGCGCCGCAACGGGTCTCACGCCGCATAAAGCGGAAGCTTGATCCCGGCATCAATCGCAGATGAAGGCCGCCCTCGTGACAGCCTTCGTCTTTTCCGGATGGGCGCCACCCACCGGCTTCTTCAGACAGCCGCCGGCCCCTTCAGCTCGACCATGTTGCCCTGCGGGTCGTACAGGTAGATCGACGGGCCTTCGCCTTTCGCGCCGTAGCGCATGCCCAGCTCGCCGATGCGCACGCCATGCGCCTGCAGGTGCGCCAGGATCGCCGCCTCGTCGTAGTCCTCCACGCGCAGGCACAGGTGATCCATGTTGTGGCCTTCCCTGCCCGGCGCGGCGCCGCCGTGGCGGCCGAGTTTGCCGTCGACGGATACCAGGTCGATCAGCGAGGCGCCGGCGCGCAGCTGCACCAGGCCGATCTCGTCCTGCCGGCGTTCCTCGCGGCAGCCGAGCACGTCGCAGTAGAAGCGCTGCATGGCCGCGATGTCGATGGCGCGCAGCACCACGTGGTCGATGTCGCCGATACGGATCATGGGACTCCAGCGGGTCGGGGAATGGGGTGCCCGAGCATAACGCGGGAGCTTCCTGAACCGCACTCGGGCGAGCCGCAACACGCGCCGCCCGCCCTGTATAATCGCCGGGGTAAACGCATGGTGGGAGAAGCGGGCGGCCCTTGACCGGGCACGTGCCGCTGCCGAAGACGCAACGCCCGTAATCGCTCAGGCTCCCATACCATCATGTGCGAACACTCTGGAGAGACCGGTTGAATCCGGCGCCGAAGGGGCACGAAACGCAAGCATCGCGTTTCCAAACTCTCAGGCAAAAGGACAGAGGGGCGCCCCGCGTGCGGCACGGCACGCGAGTCTTCGGATGCCCACCCATGAGCCACAACCCCACTCCTTCCCTGCGCGACCTCGAACACCACGGCGCGTTCATCGAACGCCACATCGGCCCGGACGACGCCGAGATCGCGCAGATGCTGCGCGTGATCGGCCACGACTCGCTGGAGTCGATGACCGACGCCATCGTTCCCGGCTCGATCAAGTCTGCCGCCCCGCTGGCGTTGCCGCAGGCTGTCACCGAAGAGGAAGCGCTGGCCAGGATCCGCGCGATCGCCGACAAGAACCAGGTGTTCCGCAGCTTCATCGGCCAGGGTTACTACGGCACCCTCACGCCGAACGTCATCCTGCGCAACATCCTGGAAAACCCGGCCTGGTACACCGCGTACACGCCGTACCAGGCGGAGATCTCGCAGGGCCGCATGGAAGCGCTGATCAACTTCCAGACGATGTGCGCCGACCTCACCGGGATGGAGATCGCCAACGCCTCGCTGCTGGACGAAGCCACCGCCGCGGCCGAGGCGATGACCCTGGCCAAGCGCTCGTGCAAGTCGAAGTCGAACGTGTTCTTCGTCTCCAGCGGCGTGCACCCGCAGACGCTGGAAGTGGTGCGCACGCGCGCCGAGCCGCTGGGCATCGAGCTGGTGGTCGGCGCGGACAGCGACGCCGCCGGCACCGAGGCATTCGGCGTGCTGCTGCAGTACCCGGACACCTTCGGCAGCATCAACGATTACCAGGCGATCGCCGACGCCGTGCACGCGCGCGGCGGCCTGGTCGCGGTCGCCACCGACCTGCTCGCGCTGACCCTGATCGCCGCCCCCGGCGAATGGGGCGCGGACATCGTGGTGGGCAACTCGCAGCGCTTCGGCGTGCCGTTCGGCTTCGGCGGCCCGCACGCCGCGTTCATGGCCTGCCGCGACGCCTACAAGCGCTCGATGCCGGGCCGCCTGATCGGCGTGTCGATCGATGCCGAAGGCAAGGCCGCCTATCGCCTGACCCTGCAGACCCGCGAGCAGCACATCCGCCGCGAGAAGGCCACCTCCAACATCTGCACCGCGCAGGTGCTGCTGGCGGTGATGGCTTCGATGTACGCGGTCTACCACGGCCCGAAGGGGCTGACCCGCATCGCGCGCCGCACGCATCGCCTGGCCACGATCCTCGCCGCCGCGCTGCGCCAGGCCGGCGTGGCCGTGGGCAGCGACTTCTTCGACACCTTGCACATCACCGGCGTGGATGCCGCCACGCTGCATGCGAAGGCCGCCGCCGCGCGCCTCAACCTGCGCCGCATCGACGACCACAGCGTCGGCCTCAGCCTGGACGAAACCGCCACGCGCGCCGACGTCGTCGCCCTGGCCGGCCTGTTCGGTGCCCAGGTGGACATCGACGCGCTGGACGCCAAAGTCCACGACGCGCTGCCCGCCGCCCTGGTGCGCCGGAGCGCCTTCCTCACCCACCCGGTGTTCAACACGCACCACAGCGAGCACGAGCTGCTGCGCTACCTGCGCACGCTGGCCGACAAGGACCTGGCGATGGACCGCACGATGATCCCGCTGGGCTCGTGCACCATGAAGCTCAACGCCACCGCCGAGATGATCCCGATCACCTGGCCGGAGTTCGCCAACGTCCATCCGCTGGCCCCGGCCGCGCAGGCGCAGGGCTACAAGGAGCTGATCGACGGCCTGGAAGCGATGCTGGTCGAATGCACCGGCTACGACGCGGTGAGCCTGCAGCCGAACTCCGGCGCGCAGGGCGAATACGCCGGCCTGCTGGCGATCCGCGCCTGGCACCGCTCGCGCGGCGAGGCACATCGCGACATCTGCCTGATCCCCGAGTCCGCCCACGGCACCAACCCGGCCTCCGCGCACCTGTGCGGCATGACCGTGGTGGTGACCAAGTGCGACGCCAACGGCAACGTCGACGTCGAGGACATCCGCCGCGCCGCGGAGAAATACAGCGACCGCCTTGCCGCGCTGATGATCACCTACCCGTCCACGCATGGCGTGTTCGAGGAAGACATCGTGGCGATCTGCGACATCGTCCACCAGCATGGCGGCCAGGTGTATACCGACGGCGCCAACATGAACGCGCTGGTCGGCGTGGCCAAGCCCGGCAAGTGGGGCTCGGACGTGTCGCACCTGAACCTGCACAAGACCTTCTGCATCCCGCACGGCGGCGGCGGCCCGGGCGTCGGCCCGTGCGCGGTGAAGTCGCACCTGGCGGAGTTCCTGCCCAAGGCCTTCGGCGCGGACGGCGTGCGCACGCAAGGCAGCGGCAGCAATGCGATGGTCAGCGCAGCCAGCTTCGGCAGTGCCTCGATCCTGCCGATCTCGTGGATGTACATCGTGATGATGGGCCAGCAAGGGTTGCGCAAGGCCACCCAGGTGGCGCTGCTCAACGCCAACTACATCGCGAAGCGGCTGGAAGCGCACTACCCCACCCTGTACACCGGCCGCAACGGGCTGGTCGCGCATGAATGCATCCTCGACCTGCGCCCGCTCAAGGACGCCACCGGCATCGGCGCCGAGGACGTGGCCAAGCGCCTGATCGACTTCGGCTTCCACGCGCCCACGCTGAGCTTCCCGGTGTCCGGCACCTTGATGGTGGAACCGACCGAGAGCGAGTCGCGCCACGAGCTGGACCGCTTCATCGACGCGATGATCCAGATCCGCGACGAGATCCGCGCGATCGAGGAAGGCAAGCTGGACCGCGAGGACAACCCGCTGAAGAACGCGCCGCACACCGCCACCATGGTCAGCGCCAGCGAGTGGATCCACGCCTACCCGCGCGAACTGGCCGCCTTCCCGCTGCCCAGCCTGAAGCTGCAGAAGTACTGGTCGCCGGTGGCCCGCGTCGACAACGTCTATGGCGACAAGAACATCCAGTGCGCCTGCATCCCGGTGGATGCGTACAAGGAAGAAGCCGAGGCATAGCCGTCCGCGCTGCGGCGCCGGCACCAAAAGGCCCCGCATGCGGGGCCTTTTGGTTTTCCGCTGCGCGCCGGCGTCAGTCGCCCGGCGCCAGGCTCATCTCGAACGAGGTGTAGAACGGCGCCCGCGGCGGGACGAACAGCGACAGCCTGCCCAGCTGCTTTTCGAAACAGACGGCGAAATCGGAGTTCCCCTCGCGCCACGTCGCGACGATCCTGCCGGCCGCGTCCAGTTCCGCGACGACGACAAACGGAGGCATGCCCGCCGGCTCCATGGCCCGTCCGCACAACGGGACGATCCGGTCGATGGCCGCGCCTTGCGACTGGAGAAGTGCAGCGGACTGGGCCTTCGACACCGACGCCTCGTCGCGGTCGGCCAACGCCTTGGCCGCGGCGTAGGACTGCTCCGCCGCCAAGGCCGGCAGCACCGAAACGGCGAGCGCCGCGAAAAGAACGATCCTGCGCATGCTGGTCTCCTTTGGCCTGTTGTGACGCTATCCCGGTACGCCCGGACTACCCCGCCACGATGCAGTTGCGGCCCTGCTGCTTGGCCTGGTACAGCCGCTTGTCCACCGTGTCGATGAACGCCCGCAGTTCGTCGCCGGGGCCCGGGATCGTGCTGCCCACGCCGAGGCTGATCGTCAGCACGGGGCCGATCGGGGACGACTCGTGCGGGATCCGCTCGGCCAGGATCAGCTCGCGGCAGCGCTCGGCCAGCTTGCGCGCGGCGAACTGGTCGGTTTCCGGCAGCACCAGCACGAACTCCTCGCCGCCGAAGCGGGCCAGCAGGTCGCGCGCGCGGGTGGCCGCCGAACCCAGCATCCGCGCCACGTGCTTCAGGCAGGCATCGCCTTCCAGGTGGCCGTAGCGGTCGTTGTACTGCTTGAAATAGTCGATATCGATCATCAGCAGCGACAGCGGCTGCCGGTTGCGCCGCGCGTTGTTCCACTCGAGCTCGACGACGGCGTCGAAGCGCCGCCGGTTGGCCACGCCGGTCAGGCCGTCGCGGAACGAAAGCTCCTCCATCTCCTTCTGCAGGCTGACCAGCTGCTGCTCGGTGCGCTTGCGCTCGCTGATGTCGAACATGAAGCCGATCAGCGAATCGACCGTGCCGTCGGACCGGCGCACCACGTGCACCACGTCGCGGATCCACACGTAGCGGCCGTCGCGGGTCAGCGCGCGGTAGTCGGCCTCGTGGTCCACCCCGGCCTGCGACTGCGCCACGCAGAAATCCACCACCCAGTCGCGGTCCTCCGGATGCATGCGGCTGGCCCAGTCGCCCACGCTCTCCCAGCTCGACGGCGCCCAGCCCAGCAGCGCCTCGATCTGCGGTCCGATGTAGGCGAACTGCTTGCTGTCCCAGTCGATCTTCCACGGGATCGCCCGGGTCGACTCCAGCAGCGTCTTGTAGACGGCGCTGTCGGGCCCCAGCCGGTTTTCGATATCCACCATCGCGCCGATCCCCGGGAACGTGCCCGCCTGCGTTGCGCCTGACCGCGCCAAATATATATCAGGCCATCGACGCGCCCGCTCCTGCACGCCGGCCCGGCAACGACGATTCCCGGACAGCCGGGGTCCGGCTCAGCCGCCGTTCCTCGCCAGCCAGGCGTCGATCGCCGGCAACCGTTCGCGCCGGATCATCTGCCGGTACTTGATGTTGGCGATCACCGTTTCGGCGGCACGGCGCGATCCCCTGGCGATGTGCGCGTCGGCAAAGGCGTTGATCTTGTCGATCATGGCCGGGGCATTGGAATTGCTGCCGAGGCTCGGGTAATAGCGGCTGCTGGAGGTGGAATCGACCAGCTTGTCGATCTCGGCGCGGTGCGCCATGGCAAAGTCCCACGCCATGTCCGGATGCCGGTAGCTGACCGCACCGATCATGCCGGCGCTGTTGGTGGCGCCCGGCTCGCCGGTCAGGGCCAGCGCCAGGGCGCGTCGGGCCAGCGCATCGTCCTCGCTGACCGAGAGCAGCCCGTACAGGCGATCCTTGATCAGCGGCGTGGTCTCGGCCTTCGCCATCGCGTGCAGCTTGTCCCAGGTGGCGGCGTCCGCATGGCGCGCCACCACGCCGAGGATGGTCTTGCGCAAGGCGGCCGGCACGGCCTTCGGGTCGGTCGCCTGCGCCGCGTAGCGACGCTGCACTTCCCCGATCACGTCGGTATCGCCGAGGTCGGCCAGCACGTTGATCAGCTGCGTGCGCAGGATCGTGGTCGGGTCGCCCTCGTCCGCCTTCGCCTCCCAGCCGACACGGGCGAACACCGGCTTCAGCTGCCTGATCGCAAAGGCATCGAAGCGGGCCTGCCGCAGCTTGTCGCCGCGGTAATACGCGTGCAGGCCAGAGAAGCTGCCGGCGATGTCGCCCCAGATCTGCGGGTCGGCATGAGCCGGCGTGGCCTGGACCAGGTCGAGGTAGCTGGATGCCGGTTGCAGGCCGGCCATGCCCAGCGCCCAGCTGTCGCCCATCAGGCCCATCTGGTCGATCGGCGCCAGCCGGGTGAAGTCGGCCTTGATCGCCGCGAACTCCGCCGGCGTGTACAGCGTGCGGTAGTAGCCGCTCTGCCCGGCATTGACCAGCACCGGGCCGCAGCCGGGCACCTCCAGCGCGGCCTTGCCGTCCACCACCGTGCGCGCGACTTCCGTGCCGCCGATGCTCTGTGCGATCACCGGCACGCGCCACGTCAATGGCACCTTGCCCGGGCGATCCTTGGTGAACTCGCCCTGGCTCAGGCTCAGCATGGTCTTGCCGTTGCGGCACGCGGACGAGGCCACGCGTACCAGCGGAATGCCCGGCTGCAGGGTGAAGTCGTGCGCAATCTGGGTGACCGGCTTGCCGGCCGCGCCCTGCACCGCCGTCCACAAATCGTCCGACACGGTGTTGCCGTAGGCGTGGGCCTTGATGTAGTTGCGCACGCCGGTGCGCCAGGCGTCGGGGCCGACGTACGCCTCAAGCATGTTGATCACCGCCTCGCCCTTGCTGTAGGTGATCGCGTCGAACGCCTGGCTGGCCTGCTCCACCGTCTCCACGTGCTGCACCACCGGGTGCGTGGTGGCCACCGCGTCGCGCGACATCGCGCCCTCGCGCGTGCCCACCGCGTCGAGGTTGGTGTGCCATTCCGGGTGCAGCTTCTCGGTGGTGCGCGCGGCCATCCACGAGGCGAAGCCCTCGTTCAGCCACAGGTCGTCCCACCAGCGCATCGTCACCAGGTCGCCGAACCACTGGTGCGCCATCTCGTGCGCGGCGGTGTTGAACACGTTCTGCCGATCCGACTGGGTCGAGAAGCCCGGATCCAGCAGCAGGGCGTATTCGAAAGTGTAGATCGCGCCCCAGTTCTCCATCGCCGAGAAGAACTGGCTGCTGCCCGGCGAGGCGATGTTGTCCAGTTTCGGCAGCGGATACGGCACGCCGAAGTAGTCGTTGTACTCGCGCAGCACGTCGCTGGCCGACTTCAGGGTGAAGCCGGCCTGCGACTTCTTGCCCTTCTGCGTGATCACGCCGATCTCGGTGCCGTCGGCCATGGCGGTGGCGCGCTCGAAATCGCCCAGGCCGAAGAACAGCAGGTAGGTCGACATCTTCGGCGATTGCCGGAACGTCACCTCGCTGGTGCCGTTGCCAAGGTCCTTCCTCGACGCCACCGGCATGTTGCTCACCGCCATCTCGTCGCTCGGCACCGTCACCGTCAGGTCGAACGTGGCCTTGTACGCCGGCTCGTCCCACGACGGGATGAAGCGGCGCGCGTCGGAATTCTCGAACTGCGTGTACAGCGCGCGCCTGCTGCCGGCCGGGGTGGCGTAGTCGATCGCGAACAGGCCGTTGGCCTGGGTGCCGATCCTGCCGGTGTAGCTCATCGCCAGGCGGTATTCGCCGGCCGGCACCGGGTGATCGAAGCTGAAGGTGGCCGTCTGCGCCTTCTCGTCCACCGACACCTTCGGCTTGCCCACCAGGATCTTCAGTCTGGTCGGCGTCAGCGTGGCCGCGGAGAACGCGAGGTCCGCCGCGTTGAGCGTGATGCTGCTGGCGGGCTTGAGCACGTTCAGCGTGATGGTGACCTTGCCGTCGAAACCGAGCTTGTCGGCGTGCGGCACCACCGCCACGTCGTAGTGCAACGGCACCACGCCGCGCGGCAGCTGAGTGGTGGCCTCGCGCATCGGCGGCGCCTTGGCGGCGGCCGCGAGCGGGGCCATCGACACGCCGGCCAGCGCCAGCGCGATGGCGGAAACAAGATAGCGACGCATGACATCCCCCTTGTCAATCGAACACGCCCCGCGCACCGCCCAACGCAAGCACCGCGAAGCCGGAAAGCAGCCCTGGAAACACCTCGATGGTGACGTGCGCGGCGCGCCGGCGGACACCGCCGGAAGTCATGGTGCAGCGTCCGCAGCCGGCGCCCGCGCCGGCCCGTGCTGCCGCGCCGCCGTGCGTGCGGCCTGCGCCGTACCCGCCGGATGCCTCCCGCTGTGCCGGCGTCGGCAACGCATCCCCCAAAGAACAGGGCTCCGCTGCGCGGAGCCCTGCTTGAAACCCATGCCGTCACGGCCGGCCTGCGGCCGTGGCCCGGCCTAGCGGCGATGACGCAGCGGCGCGCCGGGAGGCGGGTCGAGACCGGGGCCCTGCTCCATCGTCCTGCCTACCCCGCTCTCGCGCTGCTTGCGCTCCACCACGCGCTGCTCGCGGTCCAGCCGGCGGCCACCGCCTTGATGGCCCGGCCCGGCAGGCGGCTCGGGCAGCTCGGTCCCGGGGGACACCGGCGATTGCGTGGCCCGCCTGCCCGATGCCTCGTCGACAGCGTGATGCGGCTGCTGCTGACCGGTGCCGCTCTGGCCACCCACGCCGCCTTCCGGCTGCGTGGCCCGGCGGATGGCATCGTCAGCCTTGTGCGACGCGCGGGCGGCGCGCTTGCCGGTACCCGGCTTCGTCGACGCCGGCGCGAGCGGAATCGACCGGCCGGCGGCCGGCGTGGGGGCTTTCTTGCTGTTGCCCTTGGGCATGTCGGTGTGGGCCATGGCGGTGCTCCTGTGCCGGCGGGAAACGATGGCCGTATGGTGTGCTCCGGCAGGTTTGCGCGACGTCGAAAAGTTGTTGCGCCTCGGCGCGACCCGACCGCCGCGCGCGTCGGCGCGGCCGACCGAGCCGGCCCCACCCCCGCCGCAACGGCCCGCCCGCGCCCCTGTTTCGGCATCGGCGATGGCGGACTGCGCACGCAGTGAAGGGATGCCATCGGCGCCATCGATCGACCGCGCACGAAAAAGGCCCCGCTGCCGGAGCCTCCAGCGTCGCGCTTGCGGGGACCGGCGGAATCCCGTCTCCGCTCAGGCCCCTGTCTCCGGTTCGGGCTTGATCTTCTCCAGCACCGCTTCCAGGTCGACGATCGCATTCTCCAGCGCCTCGTGCAGTTGTCCCTGGCGGTCCATCAGATCGGCGATCTTGTCCGCCTGCCTGAGCCCGGACAATTCGCCGTCGAACAGCAGCCACGCCGTCGTCAGCGCTTCCACGTTGTTCTTCGAGTAATGCCGCATCTCCTTGAGCTGCGCCACCGTATCGACGATGTGCTCGGCCGGCGTCTTCGCGTTGTCATCGGACATGGGAGGGCTCCTCCTGGCACCCGTGTCGTATCGGGTAGCTGGCCCCGACGTTAGCGACGCCGATGCGAAGTGGGGGTCAACGTCCTGCTCAGGACCCGTTGTCCGCCTCGGCCGCGGGAGCGATGCGTGGCAACACGCCGCGGGCCTAGCGCCAGCCGGCGTCGCGTGCCGCGCGTTCCTGCCGTGCATCGAACACGTTGCCGCGCAGGCGGGCATCGACTGCCGCCTGCACGGCGGGCGGCATGCCACTCGCTGCCTGGCGCAGTTCGCTGCCTTCGGGCGTGGCCACCGCACTGAGCACGGGCAGCTCCCAGCCCGCATCGCTGCGGCAGGCAAGACCGGCCCGCGCCGGCGCACGGCGCAGCACGAAGGTGCGGCAGATGCGCCCGTCGGTACTGCGGAAGCTCAAGCCGATGGCGACCGGCGCATTCGCCTTCGGTTCGCTCGCCAGCGACTCGTCCAGCGCGTGGGTCAAGGCGCCTGCCGCGAACGACTGGCCGCCCTGCATGCGCACCAGCTCGCCGCCGGGCCGCCACCACCAGAAAGTCACGGCGAGCAGCGCCACCGATGCGGCCAGCGCGGCACCCGGCACGAACCAGCGGCGGTGAGTCGTGCGGCGGCGGGTCGCGCGATGGCCGCCCGCCGGCGTGGCGTGCGGCGCGGCCGGTGTCGCTGCCGGCGCGGAACGCGGCTGCAGCAGGGCGGACAGGCGCGCCGGCACCGGCTCGTCGAGCACCGGATCGAACGCGGCGCGCAGCTGCGCACGCACGGCGCGCGCCCGCTCCACGCGACGGGCGAGCACGTCGTCGTGCGCCAGCGCCGCCTCGATGCGCGCGGCATCGGCCGCGTCGAGTTCGCCGTCCACGTAAGCCTGCAAGGTGTCGTCGTCGATCGGGTTCATGCGTCTTTCCCAAGATGGGCCTGCAGGGTGGCGCGGGCGCGGGCCAGGCGGCTGGTGACGGTGCCCACCGGCACTTCCAGCAATTCGGCGGCCTCGCCGTACGACATGCCCTCGACCAGCACCAGCGCCACCACTTCGCGATGGTCCGGCGGCAACGCCGCCAGCGCCATCGCCAGTTCCAGCTGCTGCGCGGGCTGTGCACCGGTACCGTCCGCGGCCAGCTCGCCGGCTTCCTCGGGCGCGAACAGGTGCTGCGCCCTGCCGCGCGCGCGCAGTTCGTCCCGCCAGGCGTTGCGCGCGATCGCGAACACCCACTTGTCCAGCGCGGCATCCGGCCGCCACTGCGCGGCCCGGGCCAGTGCGCGCTCCAGCACGATCTGCACCAGGTCGTCGGCGTCGGCCACCTGCCCGGCCAGCGCCCGCGCCAGGCGGCGCAGGCGCGGCAGCAGCGGGATCAGTCCTTCGCGCACGGCGTCGCTCGAATTCACGCATCACCTTCCATTACGTCTGGAGGGGTGGATTCCTTCCCTCGCGCGCAACGGCGCAGTTCGAGGGCGTAAAGCGGGCCAATGCTAGCATCCGACCCGGTTGCCACCGAGGTCGTTGAGCATGCCCCTGCGCCGCCCGTCCGCCCTGCTCGTTCCGTTGCTGGCCATCGCGCTGGCGATGGTCGGCGCGACGCCTGCGCAGGCGCAAGTACTGGGGCCAGTACAGGGCCTGCCCAACGTGCAGCAGATACCCGGCGCGGGCCTGCCGCGCGTGGTTCCCGTCGCGCCCTTGCGCAGCGTCGACGACCTGCTGCGCGGATCGCTGGCCCTCACCCGGAAATTGCAGATCGACGCACTGCGACGCAGCGAGCCCCGGCGCGTCGACGTCGATCCCCACGGTGCGCCGATCCTGCGCGGCGAATTCCTCGCCATCGGCCTGTCGGATACGCAACGCGATGCGCTGGAAGCACAGGGTTTCGTGGCAGACCGCGCCACCCCGGCGGACGCGACGCTGGGGCTGGACTTCGTGGTGCTGCACGACACCCGCGCGCGGCGCACGGCCAACGCCATGCGCATCCTGCAGCGAACCGCGCCGGGCGCGAACTTCACCTATCAGCACATCTACCTGCCCGCAGGCATCGGCGATGCGGCTACGGCGGCAAGCACGGCACCGCCGCCATCCAGCATGCCGACGCAACGCATCGGGCTGATCGACGGCGGCGTCGACCCGAGCGACCCTGCACTGGTGCATGCGCGCATCGAGCAGCACGGCTGCGCGACGGCGAAGCCGTCGAAACATGGCACCGCGGTCGCCGCCCGCCTCGTCGCCGGCGATCCGGACACGCTGTACGCCGCCGACCTGTGGTGCGGCGACGCGGTCGGCGGCGCCACCTCGAACCTCGTGGACGCGCTGGCGTGGATGGCGCGCGAGCACGTGGCGGTGATCAACATCAGCCTGGTCGGCCCCGACAACCCGGTGCTCGCGCGTGCGGTGCAGGCGATGATCGCGCGCGGCCACGTGCTGGTCAGCGCGGTCGGCAACGACGGCCCCGCCGCGCCGCCGCTGTTTCCCGCGGCGTATCCGGGCGTGATCGGCGTCGGCGGCGTCGACGCACGCGATCGCGTGCTGCCCGAATCCGGCAGTGGCGACCAGGTGGATTTCTGCGCCTCCGGCGTGCTCGGCAGCGGCCGCGACGCGCTGCGCGGCACCTCGTTCGCGGCGCCGATCGCGGCGCGAAAAGCCGCCCGCTTGCTGGACGCTCCCCGCGCGGGCGCCGCGGTGCAGGTGCAGCAGCAACTGATCGGCGAGGCCCGCCCGCTGGGCGCACCGGGCCACGACCCGCGCTACGGCTACGGCCTGCTGTCGCCCTGAAGCTGAACACCATCCAACTGACGCCCGTCGGCAGGGAAGGATCTTTCCGGCGCAAACGTACAGGACCTCGGAAGCCGCGGATCGGCCGCAGGCAGGAGGTCCACCCATGCGCAATACGACCCTCAGCAACAAGACTCTCAACAGCGCCCTGCTCGCCAGCGCGCTGGCCCTGGCCACGATGGCCCCCACGCATGCCCAGGTGCTGGGCGGCGGCGCGCTCGGCGGCGGCATCGCCGGTCGCGTGGGCGCCCCCGTCGGCGCCACGATGGGCCAGCTGGGTGGCCGCATCGACGGCTCCGCCCGCGGCATGGGCGACCTGCATGCTCCCACCCCCAATCCGCGGGCGGTCGAGCGGCGCGCCGAGCGCCTGCACCAGCGTGCCGCGGCGACCGCCAACTCGGCCACGGACACCGCCGCGCAAGCCACCCGCCAGGTGAACGGCCAGGCGGCCGCCGACGCCGCCGCCGGCTTCACCGGTGCGGCCGGCGCCAACGCCGGCACCGCCGGCAACCAGGCTGCGCTGGGTGGCGCGGGCGAATTGGGCTCGACCGCGACCGGCGCCGTCGACGCTTCGGGCATGCGCGAAGCCGCGACCGGTGCCGCAGGCCAGGCCGCCGACCGGGCGCGTTCAGCCGTCTCCACGGCCAAACGCGGCACCCGGGGCGCGCTGGGCCGTGTACAGAACACGGCCGGCAACGCATCCGCGAGCGCCGAGGGTGCGGCCGAAGGTTCGGCCAACGCCGGCCTGAGCGCCGCCCGCCAGGCCACCGCCACCGGCACCCAGTCGGCGCATACCGCCGGCTCGCTCGGCACGGACGCGGCCGGCAGCGCGTCGCAGGCCAGCTCGGCCGGCGCGAACGCCGCGAGCCAGCCGTCGGGTGACGCGCCGACCACGCCGCGCCTGCTGCCGCGGGCATCCGGCGCCGTGCGCAACGCCGGGGACCAATCGGTCGACGCATCCGGCTCGGGCACGGCCCGCGGCAACACCGATGCGAACGCCGGCTCGACCGCGGGCAGCAGCGGCTCGGCCAACGCCGGGGGCCAGGCCCGCGCGCACGGCTCGGCCCGCAGCGGCATCTCCGCCTCGGCGCAGGCCGACGGCAACGCCGACGCCAGCGCGAACGCGCAACACTGAGTAGCAAGCGGCGTAAAAAAGAGGAGCCCCCGCTTGCGGGGGCTCCTTCGTCAGGCACAGGGTGAAAAGCTGAGCGCTTGGGTCAGTAGCTCCAATGCTCGTTGCGTACCGGCAAGCGATTGAGCATGTCACGGCGGTCGTGCCAGTTTGGAATCAGCTTGTTCATCCACGCCACGAACTGGTCGTTGTGGGTTGGCTCGCGCAGGTGCACCAATTCGTGCACCACGATGTATTCGAGACACTCAGGTGGCTTCTTGGCCAGTTCCGTGTTGAGGCGGATATTCCGCGCCTTCGGGTTGCAGCTTCCCCATTTCGTTTTCATGTGCTGCACATAGAAGTGCTCAGTCCGTACACCGACGATCGGTTCCCACTTCGCCAGCAACTCCGGTACGGCGAGCTTCAAATTGCCGCGGTACCAGTCAGCCAGCAGAACCTCGCGTTTCTTCACGTCTGTGCCGGGGCGAACCTGTAGCCGCAGATGCCTGTGCATCAGCCGGATCGAAGGACGCGCCTCCACTTCGACGACCTGCAACAGGTAACGCCGCCCCCAGACATAGTGGCTTTCGCGCTCCAGGTATTCGCGCGGCGTTTCCCGTTCCTGCGCAAGCAGCTTTTTCTGCTGCTGCCTGATCCAGCCCAGCTTGTTGATGGCAAACAGCCGGATCGCATCCAGCTCCATCCACTCGGGCGCAGCAATGCGTACCTTCCCGGTCGGCGGGTACACGCCGAGATGGATGTTCTTGATGTTCTTCCGAACCACATCCACATGGACGCTGCCCAGGTCGAGCCGGGTGATCATCAGTATTCCGGCTGCTGCTTGATGATGTCGAACAGGCGCTCCGCTTCGGCCACGTCGTTGCCGAGCAGAGGCAGCAAGGCCTCACGCTTGATGTGATTCTCCTTGGCAGTATTCCCACGCCAGTCCGCATGTCGCTCGCGCCTGACCGCCTCGTCGATGTCCACCGCCAGCTTCAGCTTGGGATCGGGCATGGGCAACCGGCCAGCCTCATCCTGGAGGTTCATCGCTGCCGCCGGTACCGGCGGCATCCTGAGGTTGTCGTAGATCGCCCGCAATCCCACGCTGCGTTTCAATACTTCCGGAATGTCATCAGCGTGGCCCGCTTGCACCTTGCCAACCAGGTCGGCGATCTTCTTCAGGTACTCCTCGTACTTGTCTGCCTGTTCCTTGCGGAACTTGATCACTTCGTCCAGCAACGCCGACATCTTGGCGTAGTACGCCGGATTGTTCAGATGCTCCTGGATGATCTTGCTGCGGACATTGTTCTCGATGGTTTCGGCTATCGCATCCTTGTTGCCCTTGATGCCCTCAGGCAGCGTGCTGACCGCCTCGGCCATTCCGCTCCTGGCGATCAGATCCAGCAGCCCGAGATCGTCGAACGGAGAAATCTTTCGGGGTGCCTTCGCCTCGATATAGGTGTCGATGAGGTGGCGCATGTCCGCCTCGTACGGTTTCAGGTCGAGCGTCTCGCCGCTGGCCCAGCGAATGACTTCGCGAAGATCGGTGAAGCGCCTGACCTCGCCCTTGATGCGTTTGATGTCGCCACCGTCGTAGCCGGCCCCGGACAGGTCGTCCGCGAGATTGCCGTACGCGCGCAGCAGCGCCACGGCGGCCTTGTACAGCGCTACACGGCGTGGCTCGCGCTCTTTCAGATCGGCAGGTATTTCCGTGTTGCCACAGAAATAACGGATGTGGTCCAGATCGCTTTTCGGTGGCTCGACCGGCTCGCACAACAGCACCAGCGCCTCAAGCGCGCTGTCCAGCCGCTCACGACCTTTCTCAAGCCGATCCCGCATCAGCACTTCCGGGTCGGCGCCGCCCGCACTGTGGTCCAGCTCGGACGAATACACCTGCAGCGCGCCGGTACCCTGCTCGTTCACCAGCTTCTTGAACAGGTCCTTGTAGTCGACGATGTAGCCAAAGTCCTTGTCGTCGCCGTCGAGCCGGTTGGTGCGGCAGATCGCCTGGAACAGCCCGTGATCCTGCATCGACTTGTCGATGTAGAGATACGTGCATGGCGGCGCGTCGAAGCCGGTCAGCAGCTTGTCCACCACGATCAGCAGCCGCATGTTGGACGGCTGCTCGACGAACAGTTTCTTGGCGCGATCCTCGTAGGTCTCCGTCTTGCTCTTGCCCGACTGCGCCTCCACGTCCTTCAGCAGATCGGTATAGGTCTTGTAGATGACCTGCTTGTCGGTGTCGTTGTTGGCACCGGTTTCCTCCAGCGTCACGTCCTTCGCCTGCGGGTTGTACGACGTCACCACTGCGCAGCGGTCCTTGAGCGGCGTCTGCTGGAACAGGTTGAAGTAGTTGCAGGCGTCCAGAATGCTGCGCGCCACCAGGATGGCGTTGCCCCGTTCGCTGGAAAGCCGTGGCTTCACGCTGAAATCGAACACCACGTCCTCGACCACCCGCTCCATGCGGGAGCGGGAGCTGAGCACGCGCTGCAAGGTGCCCCAGGTTTTCTTCAGCTCGTCCTTCTGCCAGTCGTTCAGACCCTTGGTCTTGGCCTCGAACCATTGGTCGATCTTTTCGGGGGAACCCAGCTTCTGGTCGATATCCCGCGCCTCGTAGACCAGATCCAGCACGACCTCATCCTGCACCGCCTCGCTGAACTTGTAGGTGTGGATATAGCCGCCAAACACTTCCAGACTGGTCTGCTTGTCCTTCTTCAGCAGCGGCGTGCCGGTGAAGCCAACGAACACCGCGTTCGGCATCATCGCCGCCATCACCTTGTGCAGCTTGCCGCTCTGCGTGCGATGGCACTCGTCCACAAACACGAACACTTCGCCCACCGTCGCGCTGGGCTGACCCTGCAGGTCGGCGATGAACTGGTCGAAATCGTCCACGTCGCGCCGCCCGAACTTGTGCACCAGCGAACACAGCAGGCGCGGTGCCGCCTGGCCGAGCTGGTGCATCAGGTCGCGCCCGCTGCTGGTGCGATAGATCTTCTCGCCCGCATCGTGGAATACCCGCTCGATCTGCTTGTCCAGCTCGTCGCGGTCGGTGATCACCACCACGCGGGCATGCGGATTGTCCTGCAGCAGCCACTTGGCCAGCAGCACCATCACGATGCTCTTGCCGCTGCCCTGGGTATGCCAGATGATGCCGCCCTTGCGTTGGCGGGCGTGCTGCTGCGCGGCCTTGATGCCGAAATACTGGTGCACCCGCGGCACCTTCTTGATGCCGCCGTCGAACAGCACGAAATCGTGGATCAGCTCGATCAGCCGATCCTTGCGGCACATCTTCAGCAGGTACTTGTCCAGCTTGTAGCGGCTGTCGTCGGCCTCGTCCTCCTTCCACTTCAGGAAGAACTTCTCCGGTGTATTGATGGTGCCGTACTGCAGACCTTCCGAATCGTTGCCGGCAAACACGAACTGCACCGTGCTGAAGAACCATTCGTTGAACGACGCCTGCTGGTTGGACAGCAACTGGCGGATGCCATCGCCAATGCTGACCCGGCTGTTCTTCAGCTCGATCACCGCCACGGCGATGCCGTTGACGTACAGCACCAGATCCGGCCGTCGCTCGAAGCCACCCTTGAGGGTAACTTCTTCGGCGATCGCGAAATCGTTCACCGCAGGCGTGGCCCAGTCGATCAGGCGCACCAACTCGGTCACCTGGCCAGCCTCAGTCTTCACCGGCACGCCGTAGCGCAGCAACTGATAAACCGCCTTGTTGTTCTCGTACAGTGTGCGCGAGAGGTTGTCGGCCTCGGTGCGCAACTTGTGCAGGGCAACGGCGATCTGCGTCGAGGTGTAGCCGCGTCGAGCAAGCCAGGCGGCCAGCAGGCCCTCCTCGATATTTCGATTGTTTTCGCGATCGCTCCAGTCGTCGAGATAGTCGTATTTCAGCTCGTCGCGAAACAGCGCAATCACACGACGCTGCGTCACGCGTTCCGGCTTGCTGATGTCATCCATGCCCTTCCCCTTCAAACGTCTTTCGCAGGCACCGGTGGCGCGCTGACGCTGGCCGGGATGAAGCCCGATTGCGTCAGCGCCTGGATCACGCCGCGCAGCAGGTAATTGTTGGTAAAGCCCAGCACGTATTGCCGCGCACCCTGCTGCACCGGTTGCAGCATGCCGCTCTGGACCATCTTGCGAATCTGATAAGTCCGCTGAGCGGCGTTGAGCTTCGGCATGGCTTCGGAAAGATCGGCCGCCTTCACCACGCCCTTGCGGGCCGTGAGGGCGAGCACCGCTTCTTCCTGCGCGGTGACCCATTGACGCTCGCGTGCGTGCGACAGCGCGGGCAGCAGGATCTCGCGTGTCAGGTAGCCGTAATCGGCAAGGCTGTCCACCTTGCGCAACTCCTCCAGCACGCCGGACAGCACATAGGTGCACCAGTCCTCCAGCCCTTCGTCCGTGCCTTCGTCGGCGCGCGCCAGCATGGCGTAATAGCGCTCGCGATCAGTGCAGAACACCGCGGCGGGATTCAGCACGCGGCCGCCAGTCTGCACCCGGAAGCCATACTTGATCAGCAGCGCGTAGGTGAGCAGCCGCACCACCCGGCCGTTGCCGTTGCTGAAAGGGTGCACCCAGGTAAAGCGGTGATGGGCCAGCGCCACCTTCATCAAGCCGTACTTCGGTGGGTCATCGCGGTTGATGAAGGCCACCAGCTCCTGCATGTAGGCCGGTACGTCGATCGCCTCGGGCGGTCGATGATCCGCCTGGGCGATCTTCACCCCGCCGGTACGCCAGGCACCCGGCGTGCGGTCGCCCTCGCGCTGCAGTCCGTCCACCGTCATCGCGTGAAGTTGGCGGATGAAGTGCTCGCTGATCGTGGCGCCCGGCGCGATGGCCTGCTCCACCTCGCGCATCGCCTCTTCGATGTTGCCGATCTCGTGGGCCTCGTCGTCGCCGTTCACCACGCCACCGACCTTGCGCTCGACATAGTCGGCCAGCGTGGTGTGGTTGCCCTCGATCCGCGCCGAGGCCAGGCTCTCCAGCAGGTGGAACACCGCCTTGAGCTGCATGAACACCGGCACCGGCGTGGTACCCCGCAGTTCCAGCCGGCGCAGATGCTCCAGCTCCGTCAGCACATCCAGCAAGGGCGAGCTGAACGACGGATTCAGCAAGCGAAGCTCGTGGTGAACAAAGCGAGCCATACGCGGAATGATCCGTAAGGTCAGCTCAAAGGATCTTTAATCTACCGCATAGTAGCCAATAAAAACATGGTTTTATGAAAAGATGAGCGAAAGACTATCTTTACCGACGCACTTCGCCAAGTGAAATCCCCGGGGGCGCCAAGTGCAAAAGAGGGTTGTGGGAAAGGCCCCGGCGCCGCGCTCCCTCAGGCTTTCAGCAGCCGGAAGCTCACCTGATAGCGATAAAACGCCACTGCCGGCACCGCAGCCAGTGCCCAACGCAATTTCTGATCCTCTTCCAGCGCGATGATCGCGCCCACCACCGTCTGATCGGCTTCGGCGATCTGCTCGGTGACATATCCCATGTAGCGCAGGGTCTGTCCCACCACCACGTCGGAAGCGCGCCCACGCTTCAATTCCACTACCAGCAGACGCTTGCGGTCGTGGCTCACCGCAAGAATGTCGATGGGACAGGCGTCGGTGGCGTACTGCTGGCCCACCGGCTCGCCGTCTTCCTCGTAGATCGCGAACTCCCGGCTCAGCTCGGTCTGGCTCCAGTTGCGCACCAGGAAATCCTCCAGGTGCTTTTCCATCGCGAAGGCGAGCGGATCCTCGATCACCGGGTCGGTGGCGATGACCGTGACCGGCCCCGGCAGCTCGCCCAGAAAGCGCTCGATCTCCGCCGCGTGCGCGGATACGTTGGAGACGGTGCCAATCGAACCGGTGGAGTTCTGCAGGGCTTCGCTCATCGCCGAGCGGGCGATGGCGATATCCAGCCAGCGCACCGCGCGCCGGTGCGGCAGCACCTCGCCTGGCGCGTACTGATAGTCACCCGTCACCTCACCCACGCGGTAGCTGCCGGCGCCGTCCGGACACAGCACGATGTCGCCTTTGGCGATGCCCTTGGAAATCGTCCACAACGCGCCGCAGGCTAGACCCGCGCCGATGCGCGTCTTGTCCGGGTGCCCGGCGAGGTACACCGGGATGAACGCCTTGTTGAACTCGCGCCACTCATCCGGCAACCGGCCGGACAAATCCTGCCGGATGCCGTAGTCGGCACCGATAAAACCGCCGGCAAAACACTCGGCGGCATGGACGCTCTTGCGGCCCAGCATCACGCGGTAATAGCTCTTCATACGAGGCGAATCCTTCCGGTAAGCAGCTCCTGCATCATGCCCTGCTTGAGCTGGCGGGTCTTGGCGAGGCGGGTTTCGAGTTCGGCGAGTTCGGTGTCCATGTCGGTGAGGATGGTGGCGATGGCATGCTGCTCATCGCTTGACGGCATTGAAAGCTCAATCTTTCCGATATTGGACTTGCTGACACCAGAAACTTTCGTACCCACGGCAAAGAAACGGAACTGCTGCTTGATGTCAGACGTTTGGAAGCAGTAACGCCGGAACGCATGGTCAAGTTCGTCTGTCTTGCTTTTGGCGACAATCGTATGGAGACCGGAAATGAACGGCGCGTCGTCTCTATTGATGATGACGACGTGCTTGCTCGTTCCCTCATCGTCTTCGGATGCGTCCACAAAGACTACATCGCCATCCTTGAGCAGCGAATTGGCATTGACCTTGTTGAGCGGAATATCCAGTCTTGGCAGCTCTTGGCGCTCTGCAGTGACATCAACGAATGACTTTGTTGATGTGTGGATATCGCCGTAATGCAGATAGCAATGCCCCTCCGCTGAGAGTTGATCGCGCGACGCGGAATAGCCCCCACTGAAATCAAACAACTCGCTCAAAGCCTTCCGGTGCCATTTGTCCTCGAAACCTGGCAAGCGCTGCTTGCCAGTTAGCAATGCCTGCATGGTGCCTTGCTTGATCTGGCGCTTCTTGGCGATGAGCTGTTCCAGCGATTCGATCAGCCCGTCCGCATCGCTCAAGGCCTGGGCGATGGCCGTTTGCTCGTTGAGCCTCGGTGAGGGGTACGCAAAGTGCACAGCATCGCTGATGTTGAACTGCTTCTGTGCAGTGCCGTACTGAACATGCTCGACTTGCCTTAGGCCGAGCCACGAGTTCATGACATAGCAGAGCCATCTCGAGTCAAAACCAGCCCCCTTTCGCACAATCATCATGGAAGCGCAGTTACAGCCATCAATCTCGGGAGGCACCACTGCCGTAGTTCCCGGCTCTCCCACGCGAACCGTGACAAGATCTCCGGCCGCGAGTCGAGATGCCGATATCAATCTATTACTGGAATCGCTAATCCGCCGCGCCGACTCCCAGTCAATATGATTCGCTTTGACGTTGGAGCCAACGAGCATTGGCACGGTGCCGTCGCTGACGTAGTAGGTCGACGGATTAATTACCAAGCCAACGCTCTGCGAGGGTGATATCTGCCTGAGCGTTCTGACCTCCCAATCTTCAGGAATCACCCCAGCTTCTGTCTGCTTGTATCCAAACGGCACCGCCTCACCCGGCAGTTCAGTCAACCCGGCATAGCCTGCACTGGCTTCCCTCACCTCCATGCGAACCCCATCCTCTCCAGATGGCCATCCACCCTGGCCTGCAATTCGGCCACGCGCCCGGCGAGCTCCGGCAGGCGCGTTTCGTACCGCTCCGCCAACTCCCGCACCCGCCGCGTCAGCCCCTGGCTGATCCGCTCCATCTCGCCGTGCACGGCCGTATCCAGCGCAGCCAGCCACTTGTCGTCCACCGCCAATGTCTTGACCTCAGCCTCGGACAACTGCGGGTACTTCGCATATGCCGCGTCGTCCAGCGCTGCGTCAGCCTCTTTGATCTGCTTCTTCAACGCGGATTTCGCGCGGTCGAGTTTCTGCCAACGCTTGAGCACGGCGATCTCGTCGCGCGCTTCGCGATCGTCGCCGATCTCGTCCAGCCGCTCCTTCACCGCTTTCGCATTGATCTTGTCGAAGCCGGAGAACACGGCATCTTCGCCGGCGTGCTCCTCCTCCAGCTCGGTCAGCTGCGCGTCAGTGGCATCGAGGTCGACCGTAAGCTGGTCGATGGCAGCCTGCTCGGCGGCGAAGTAGCGCGCCACGATCAGTGACTTCGGCAACAGGTCGCAGGCCCAGCCCTTGTCCACTTCCTTGGTGACCTTGCCGTCCTTGTTCTTCTTCTGCTCGATCACGCGATAGGTACTGGCCTTCCAGCCGTCCGCGGCGATCAGGTACAGGTCGTCCTGCATCGTCCCGGCCCAGTAGTCCATCAGGTGCTGGTAGACGTCGTAGCCGCTGATCAGCGGCTGGCCGGCGTAGTGCGCCAGCAGGCTTTCGGACAGGTCGGCGATTACGTCCTTCGGGTGACAGCCCGCATCGAGCGCCTTGAGCGTAGCGGCACTTTTCTTGCGCCAGCGGTCGAAATGGGTGTTCATGCCGTCGATGAAGGTGGCGAACTGCGGGTGGTCGTAGATGGTGGGCTTGATCGCCGCTTTGTCCACGGCGAGATCCACGTAGCCGGGGCGGTTGGGCTTGAACAAGGCCTTGCGCAGATCCGGGCAGACCTCCCAGTAACGCTGCAGCGCATCGACGTCGGCGACGGGAATACCGCCCTTGAGATGGCCTTCGATATCCTGGCTGTCCTCAGCCTGCTGGCTGTCGATGTAGCGCGGCAGGTTGAGGTTGTAGTCGTTCTTCTCGATCTCGGCGAACGGCACCATGCGCGAATACTTCGGGATAGCCAGCCGTCGCTTGAATACGTCGACGATCTGGTGCACATCGCGCGAGCGCAGGCGGTTCTTCGGGCCGTCCTTCATGAAGCCGCTGCTGGCGTCGATCATGAAGATGCCCTTGCGTGCGTGTGCGTCGTGCTTGTCGACGAACACGATGCAGGCGGGAATGCCGGTGCCGTAGAACAGATTGGCCGGCAGGCCGATGATGCCGGCGATGTAGCCCTTGCGCACCAGGTTGCGGCGGATCTCCGCCTCGGCATTGCCGCGGAACAGCACGCCGTGCGGCAGGATGCACGCGCCCTTGCCGGTGCTCTTGAGCGAACGCACGATGTGCAGCAGGTAGGCATAGTCGCCCTGCTTGGCCGGTGGCGTGCCGAATGAAGCAAAGCGCTCGAATGGGTCATTGAGCGGATCGAGGCCGGTGCTCCAGCGCTTGTCGGAGAACGGCGGATTGGCGACCACGTAGTCGAACGTGCGCAACGCGCCCTTGTCCATGAATTTCGGGTCGGTCAGCGTGTTGCCCTGCACGATCTGCGCCTCGGCGTTGTCGTGCAGGATCATGTTCATGCGCGCCAGGCCGGCGGTGGTGGCGTCCTTTTCCTGGCCGTAGATGGTCAGCTTGGTGCGTGCTTCGTCAGCCACTTTCAGCAGCAGCGATCCCGAGCCGCAGGTCGGGTCATACACGGTGGTGGCGTTGCTGGTTTTCGCGTCGCGGATGCCCAGCACCTGCGCCATGATCCGGCTGACTTCGGCCGGGGTATAGAACTGCCCCTTGCTCTTGCCGCTTTCGGTAGCGAAGTGGCGCATCAGGTATTCGTAGGCGTCGCCGAGGATGTCGTCGCCCTCGGCGCGGTTCTTCGAGAAATCCAGCGCCTTGTTCTCGAAGATGCCGATCAGGTCGGTGAGCTTGTCGACCATCTCCTTGCCGCTGCCGAGCTTGCCGGCATTGTTGAAGTCCGGCATCTCGGACAGCTTGTTGGCCGCCTTCAGCGGGGCGATGATCTTCTTGTTGATCTGGTCGCCGATGTCGCTCTTGCCCTTCAGCGCCGCCATGTCCTTGAAGCTGGCACCCTTGGGCACCGTGATTGCCGCAAACGGGACGCCGGCGTACTTGTCGCTGACGTACTTGATGAACAGCAACACCAGTACGTAGTCCTTGTACTGGCTGGCGTCCATGCCGCCGCGCAAGGCGTCGCAGCTGGCCCAGAGGGAGGAATAGAGCTCGGATTTCTTGATGGCCATCTTGATCTCGTGAAAGCAAGGCCACACCGCATCCGCGCAGTCGTTGGCAGCAGCTGCCGCGCACCGCGGGGAGTGGCGCACATGACTTCCTAGTCTGTACCGCGGCCACAGCCTTCGGCAAGCGAAAAGGCCCTGCCATGCAGGGCCTTCGGGCCGGCGCTACGACAACTTGCGCGCCATCAGCCCACCACACTCCCGAGCGCCTTGCGCGCCTCCGCCCCGGCCAACTCGTGCATCCAGCCCACCGTGGCGTCGAGCACCTTGGCGACCCGCACCTCGCGCGCCACGAAGATTTCCGCCAGCGCCTGGTAATACCCGAGCGTGCCGGCGCGGCCGCCGGTGAAGCGGTCGAACACGCGGGTGCCGACCTCCGGGTCTTCGAGGTCCTGCACGATGGCGCGGGCGTTGTGCAGCTTGTCGCAGGCGCTGACCAGCAAGGTCGCGTCGGGGGCTTCCTTCAGATGCGCGAGGTAGGCGAGCTTGCGTTCGATCCAGTCGCGGCGTTTGGCCTCGGCGTCGGTGTGGCTGGCCTTGCCTTCGGCGGTGCCGTCGGTGCAGTCCTTGACGATGTCGGCGACGGCGTCGCCGAACTGCGCGCGGATGGTCGCTGCATGCGCGGCGCCGCCATCCTCGATGGTGTCGTGCAGCAGGCCGGCGATGGCCTGATCCTCGTTGCCGCCGAACTCGATCACCAGGCTGGCCACGCCGAGCAGGTGGTAGAGGTACGGGATGTTCGAGCCCTTGCGGCACTGCGCGGCGTGGGCGATGCGGGCGTAGTCGACGGCGCGGCTGAAGCGGTCGGTGAATGCGGTCATGGCGTTCCCCCTGATTGGTTCCATCGCGCGATGGTGGCCGTAGTGGGTCGCAGGGGGCGAGATCTCGGGGCTGGACGCCCCGCGGTCAGGAGCCTTGCCTGGCTGCCCTTCTGCAGGCAGCGGGAAGCATTCACTCGCCGACGTAGCTGCGCGGCACGCGCTTCAGTCCGCACAGCAGCTGGTAGGCGCTGCTTTCGCTGTGCAGTGCCAGTTCGCTGACCGATACCTGCCTGCCCCACAGTTCGACCTCGCTGCCGAGGCCGGCGGCGGGATGGTCGGTGAGGTCGACGGTGAGCATGTCCATCGACACGCGGCCCACCAGCTCGCCGGGGCGGCCGTCGATGCTGACCGGAGTGCCGTTGGGGGCGAACTGCGGGTAGCCGTCGGCGTAGCCCATCGCGACGACGCCGATGCGGCTGGGGCGCCGTGTGATGAAGCGGGCGCCGTAGCCGATCGGCTCGCCGGCCGCCAGCTCGCGCACGCCGATCACCTTCGAGCTCACCGTCATCACCGGTTGCAGGCGGTCGGCGACCGGATGCGGGCCGGCGAACGGCGTGGCGCCGTACAGCATCAGGCCCGGCCGCGCCCACTCGCCCTGCGCGCTGGGCCAGCCGAGCAGCGCGGGGGAATTGCTGAGGCTGGCGGGCAAGTGCAGCTCATCGCACACCTGGTGGAACAGCGCGCGCTGCTCGTCGGTGCGGGTGCAGTCGAGTTCGTCGGCGCGGGCGAAGTGGGTCATCGCCACCACCTCGCGCACCTGCGGCATGGCCTGCAGGCGTTGCAGACTGGCGCGGTAGTCCGCCGCGGCCAGGCCGAGCCGGTGCATGCCCGAATCGAGCTTCAGCCAGAGCGTGAATGGTTTGCTCGGGCGCGCGCGCTCGATCGCGTCGATCTGCCATTCGGCCTGCACCACGCACCACAGGTCGTGGGCGTCGATCAGCGCCAGTTCGTCGGCTTCGAAGAAGCCTTCCAGCAACAGGATCGGGGCGCGGATACCGGCTTCGCGCAGTTCCAGTGCTTCCTCGATGCAGGCCACCGCGAAACCGTCGGCCTCGCTTTCCAGCGCCTGTGCGCAGCGCACGGCACCATGGCCGTAGGCGTCGGCCTTGACCACGGCCAGCGCCTTGCGCCCGCCCAGCTCGCGCGCCAGGCGGTAGTTGTGGCGCAGCGCGGCCAGGTCGATCAGGGCACGTGCCGGGCGCATCAGGCAGGGACTCCCGCGGCGGGACGTGAACTGTAGCGCGAGATGTCCAGACCTTCCGTGCTGATCTGCGGTTTGCGCCCGGCGATCAGGTCGGCCAGGTAGCGGCCGGAACCGCAGGCCATGGTCCAGCCCAGGGTGCCGTGGCCGGTGTTGAGGTAGAGGTTGTCCAGGCGGGTGGCGCCGACCACCGGCGTGCCATCCGGGGTGGCCGGGCGCAGGCCGGTCCAGAAGGTGGATCGGCTCAGGTCGCCGCCATGCGGGTAGAGGTCGCCGACCACTTTTTCCAGGGTGGCGCGACGGCGCGGCGACAGCGACAGGTCGAAGCCGGACACCTCGGCCATGCCGCCGACGCGGATGCGCTGGTCGAAGCGGGTCACCGCCACCTTGTAGGTCTCGTCGAGGATGGTGGACGTGGGCGCCATCGCCGGGTCGGTGATCGGCAGGGTCAGCGAGTAACCCTTCAGCGGATACACCGGCAGGCGGATGCCCAGCGGCGCCAGCAGCTGCGGGGTGTAGCTGCCCAGCGCCAGCACGTAGCGGTCGGCGCGTTCGAGCTTGCCGTCGATGCGCACGCCGCTGAGGCGGCTGCCGTCGTGTTCGAGTTTTTCCACGGTGGCGCCGAAGCGGAACTCCACGCCAAGCTCCTGCGCCCGCGCAGCGAGCCGGCGGGTGAACAGCTCGCAGTCACCGGTCTGGTCGTTCGGCAGACGCAGCGCGCCGCTGAGCTGGTCGACCACCCCGGCCAGCGCCGGCTCCACCCGCACGATGCCGGCGCGGTCGAGCAATTCGTACGGCACGCCGTACTGCTTGAGCACGGCGATGTCCTTGGCCGCGTCGTCCAGCTGCGCCTGGGTGCGGAACAGCTGCACGGTGCCGAGCTGGCGGCCTTCGTAATCCAGCCCGGTTTCCGCGCGCAATTCGTCCATGCAGTCGCGGCTGTATTCGGACAGGCGCACCATGCGCGCCTTGTTGACCGCATAACGGTTGGCGGTGCAGTTGCGCAGCATCTGCAGCAGCCACAGGTACTGCTGCGGGTCGAGGCCGGGGCGGATCGCCAGCGGCGCGTGGCGCATGAACAGCCACTTCAAGGCCTTCAGCGGCACGCCCGGAGCGGCCCACGGCGAGGCGTAGCCGGGCGAGATCTGGCCGGCGTTGGCGAAGCTGGTTTCGCGCGCCGGCGCGCTTTCGCGATCAACCACGGTCACCTCGAAACCGGCCTGCGCCAGGTACCACGCGCTGCACGTGCCGATCACGCCGCTGCCCAGAATCAGTACCCGCATTGCGCTCCCCTTTCCGACGATGGCCTGCGGGCCGGCCGCAGGAGTGACAGCCAGCGAGTATAGGAACGATCGACCAATCTTGTTTTCTGTCTTTCGGCGTGTTGACAGGTAAAATCACTGCCAGATTGGCAATCCTCGGTGAGCCCATGGCGGTCAAGAAGCGGGAATTCGACAAAATCGACCGGAAAATCCTCCGGGTGCTGCAGGACGAGGGGCGCATCTCGTTCACCGAGCTGGGCGAGCGGGTCGGCCTGTCCACCACGCCATGCACCGAGCGCGTGCGCCGGCTGGAGCGCGACGGCGTGATCACCGGCTACCACGCGCGGCTCGACCCGCATCTGGTCGGCGCCGGCCTGCTGGTGTTCGTGGAGATCAGCCTGGCCTACAAGTCGGGCAACATCTTCGAGGAGTTCCGCAACGCCGCGCTGCGCCTGCCCAACGTGCTGGAGTGCCACCTGGTCTCCGGCGCGTTCGATTACCTGATCAAGGCACGCATCTCGGGCATGGCCTCGTACCGCAAGCTGCTCGGCAACACCTTGCTGACCCTGCCGAACGTGCGCGATTCGAAAAGCTACATCGTGATGGAAGAGGTCAAGGAAACCCTCAGCCTGCCGGTGGGCGAACGCGCGGAACCCACCAGATAGAAGGCGAAACCACCCGCGCAGGTTGGGGTGAGCGCCAGCGAACCCCAACGCCCACATCGCCAAGGACGACCCGATGCGTTATCGAAGAGCCCGCGTCGCTGGCGCAAGCTATTTCTTTACCGTCAATCTGGCCGACCGCTCCGGCCGCCTGCCGATCGAGCGTATCGACACGCTTCGTCAGGCGGTACGAACCGTAAAGCAGCGGCATCCGTTCGAGATCGTCGCATGGGTGGTCTTGCCCGAGCACATGCATGCCGTATGGACATTGCCGCCGGACGACGCCGACTTTTCCACCCGCTGGCTACTGATCAAGGCCGGCTTTTCCCGCACGATTGAACATGGCGAAACCATTCGTGGCTCCCGGCTGCACAAGGGTGAACGCGGCATCTGGCAACGCCGCTTCCGGGAGCACCAGATCCGCAGTGAGAGTGACCTTGCACAGCACGTCGATTACGTGCACATCAATCCGGTGAAGCACGGTCACGTCGCCAAGGCGAGGGATTGGCCGTATTCGTCCATCCACCGATATATCCGTGAGGGAACAGTCACGGCGGATTGGGGATGTGATCCGGATCGTGTCGGGATCGACGGCGAGCGTGGCGGGCGATGTTGGGGTTCGCTGGCGCTCACCCCAACCTACGCGAGTGCCGTAGATCCGCAGGTTGGGGTGAGCGCCAGCGAACCCCAACGCCCGACCAAACGAAACAGGCCCCGACATGCGGGGCCTGTTTCACGAGACGACGATGCGGCAACGTTTACGCGAACGGATCGTCCAGCACGATGGTGTCGTCGCGATCCGCACCGGTGGCGACCAGCGCCAGGCGGCAGCCGGAGAGTTCCTCGACCGCACGCAGGTAGGCGCGCGCGGCGGGCGGCAGCTGGTTCCAGTCGCGGATGCCGGCGGTGGATTCCTGCCAGCCGGGGAATTCCAGGTAGACCGGCTTGCACTCGTCCCAGCCGTCCGCGTCGAGCGGGGCCAGTTCGCGGCGCTTGCCGCGGTATTCGTAGGCGATGCACACCTTGACCGTGTCCAGCCCGTCGAGCACGTCGAGCTTGGTGATGGCCAGGCCGTTGATGCCGTTGATCTGGGTGGCGCGCTTGAGCGCGACCAGGTCGATCCAGCCGCAGCGGCGCGGGCGGCCGGTGCTGGCGCCGAACTCGTTGCCCTTCTTGCGCAGCAGCTCGCCCATCTCGTCGTTGAGCTCGGTCGGGAACGGACCGCTGCCGACGCGGGTAGCGTAGGCCTTGCAGATGCCCAGCACGTAGTCGATGTCGCCCGCGCCCACGCCGGTACCGGCCAGCGCACCGCCGACGGTGGTGTTGGACGAGGTGACGTAGGGATAGGTGCCGTGGTCGATGTCCAGCAGCGCACCCTGCGCGCCTTCGTACAGGATGTTGCCGCCGTCGCGGCGCAGGTCGTGCAGGATGGTGGCGACGTCGTCGACCAGCGGCTTGATGTATTCGCCCCAGGCCAGCGCATCCTTCAGCACGGCGTCGTAGTCGACCGGTTCGGCCTTCAGCCACTGGGTGAGGATGAAGTTGTGGTAGTCCACTGCGGTCTTCAGCAACGCCGGCAGCTCATGCGGGTACATCAGATCCGCCACACGGATGCTGCGACGGGCCACCTTGTCCTCGTAGGCCGGGCCGATGCCGCGGCCGGTGGTGCCGATCGCCTTGCCGCCGGCGGCCAGCTCGCGCGCCTTATCCACCGCGATGTGGTACGGCATGATCAACGGCGTGGCCGGGCTGATCTTCACGCGCGAACGCACCTCGACGCCGTTGCCTTCGAGTTCGGCGATTTCCTGGATCAGCGCCTCGGGCGAGAGCACCACGCCGTTGCCGATCAGGCACAACGCGTCATCGCGCAGGATGCCCGAGGGAATCAGGTGCAGCACGGTCTTCTTGCCCTTGATCACCAGCGTGTGGCCGGCGTTGTGGCCGCCCTGGAAACGCGCCACCGCGCCGACCCGCTCGGTCAGCAGGTCGACGATCTTGCCCTTGCCCTCGTCGCCCCACTGCGCACCCAGAATGACTACTGACTTGCCCATGCTGCATTACTCCGCGATGTTCTCGCTCAGGTTGGTGGCGTCCCGTCGGCCGGGCCACGCGTATCAATGGAAAAACTGCAACAGCACCAGGCCGGCCGCCATGGCGCCGGCGCCGAACAGCCGCAGGGTGCGCGGCGGCAGCTTCAGCGCCTCGCGCACCATCGCCTGCCAGCCGCGCGGCGCCGCGAACAGCAGCAGGCCCTCGACCACCAGCATCAGGCACAACGCGGCTGTCAGCTGGCGCATGGGTCGGCTCAGCGCTTCGGCGCGGGCTGTTCGAAGTAGCGCAGCAACTCGTCGTCGGGCTTCAGGACCAGCACGCCTCTGCCGTCCTCGAACGAAGTACGGTATGCCGCGAGGCTGCGGTAGAAGGTGAAGAATTCCGGATCCTGGTTGTACGCCTGCGCGTAGATGGCCGCGGCTTCCGCATCGCCCTCGCCCTTCACCTTGGCCGCGTCGCGCTGGGCATCGGCGCGCAGCACCTGGCCCTGGCGATCGGCGTCGGCCTGGATCGTCTCGGCCGATTCCTGGCCGGTGAAGCGCAGTTCGTTGGCCAACTGCAGGCGTTCGGCGCGCATGCGCTTGTACACCGATTCGCTGACCTCATTCGGCAGGTCGATGCGCTTGATGCGCACGTCGACCACGGCGATGCCGAGGTTCTTGCGCGCCGAAGCGTCGGTCTGCGCGCGCACGCGCTCGGTGATGTCCTTGCGGCCGCCGGAGATCAGGTCGGGCAAGGTGCGTGCGTTGAACTCGAAGCGCAGCGCATCCTTCACGATCGGGGTCAGCCGCTGCGCCGCCTGCAGCTGGTCGCCGCCGGCCGCGCGGTAGTACGCGGCGTTGTCGGCCACGCGCCACTTCACGTAGAAGTCGACGTTGACGCTCTTCTTCTCGGAGGTGAAGTAGCGCTCCGGCGGTGCGTCCAGCGACAGGATGCGCTTGTCGAAGTGCATCACCTGCTGGATCACCGGCAGCTTGAAGTGCAGCCCCGGCTGGTAGTCGGTGCGCACGATGCGGCCGAACTGCAGCAGCAGTGCACTGTGTCCTTCGCTGACCACGAACATGCTGTTCAGGCCGAGCAGCACGGCCAGCAAGACAACGATGGCGGAACCGGCCTTCATCATGGCTGCGTCCCCTTGCCGGCTGCGTTGCCGGTCGACGGCGAGACCACCGCACCGGTCGTGCCCGCGTCGGGCTGCGCCGGGGCCGGCGAGCCCTGCGGCGCCGGCAGGTTGATGATGTTGCGGCCGCCGGAGCCGTCGATCACCTTGGGGTTCTTCGCCATCACCTGTTCCATCGTTTCCAGCCACAGCCGCTTGCGGGTCACTTCCGGAGCGGCCTTGTACTGTTTCAGCAGCAGTTCGAAGCGGGCAGCGTCGCCGGTGGCGCGGGCGACGCGCTCGGCCTTGTAGCCGGCCGCCTCGGCGGCGATGCGCGCGGCGTCGCCGCGCGCCACCGGGACCACCTTGCTGGCGTAGGCCAGCGCGGCGTTCTCGATGCTCTGCTTATCCTCACGGGCATTGTTGACGTCGTCGAACGCGTCCTTCACCTCGTTCGGCGGCGCCACGTTCTGGAAGCTGACCTCGGTGACGCGCAGGCCGGAGTCGTAGCTGTCCAGGGTCTTCTGCAGGGTTTCCTGCGCCTGGGCGACCAGGCTGGCGCCGGCGGCGGACAGGATCTGGTCCATGTCGCTGCTGCCGATCACCGAGCGCACCGCAGCCTCGGCGGCGGCGCCGATGGTGCCGTCCGGGTCGTTCAGCGAGAACAGGTACTTGCGCGAATCGTCCACCTGGTACTGCACGGTGAAGTCGATCGTGATGATGTTCTCGTCGCGGGTCAGCATGGCCACCTTGTCGTTGACCGAGCGGATCCGCGTGGCCTCGACCTTGGTGACCGATTCGATCGGCTGCGGCAGCTTCAGGTGGAAGCCCGGCGGCAAGGTGCGCGAATACTCGCCGAAGCGCAGCACCACGCCCGTCTGGCGCGCGCCGACGATGGTGTAGCTGCTGAACAGCAGGCCGACCACGAGCAGTACCAGCACGCCGGTGAACAGGCTGCCGGGGCCCTGCCCCAGCTTGCCCAGGCGTTTCCGGGCGTTGTTGAGCAGGTCGTCCAGCGGCGACTTGCCACCCTGGCGATTCCTGTTCCACGGATCACGTTGCCCGTTGTTGCCGGGTTCATTCCATGCCACGAGTCAGTCTCCTGGAGGCCGTCGGGAGGCCGGCAACCACGGCCCGAACACGCGTTGCACCGGGTCGTGCACGGAATTCAGCCAAGGCCGCCGGGATACCGCGCCGGCCGTCTTTCGGGGCCGCGCAAACAGCGGGGATTCTAGCAGAGCGCGGCTGGCGCCGCGCATGCTGTGCCGGCGTCATTCGGCCACGGCCAGCAATTGGCGAAGCAGGCGGGTTTCGGTGGGGTCGCCGCCACTGAGCGGGGCGATCACGCTGCGCGGCGCGTCGATGCGCAGCTGCCAGCCGTGCTCGTCCACCGTCTCGCCGCAGATCGCGCCGGCGGCCTTCAGCCGCGCGTGCAGGCGGCCGGCCGACAGCGGCAGCTGCAGCGCCGACTGCACGCGCTCGCCGCCGAGCAGCTCGCCCAGCGCCTGCCGCAGCAGTTCCAGCCCGGCGCCGCTGGCGGCGGACAGCCAGACCCGCACCGGCTTGCCGCTGCCGTCGCGCTCGATGCGCGGCTCGGCACCGGCCAGGTCGATCTTGTTCATCACGTGCAGCTGCGGCACGTCGCCCGCGCCGATTTCCTCCAGCACCTTGTCGACCACGCGATGCAGGCGATCGCGTTCCTCGTCGGCGGCGTCGCTGACATGCAGCAAGAGGTCGGCGTCGCGCGCCTCGGCCAGGGTGGCGCGGAACGCGGCGACCAGGTCATGCGGCAGCTCGCGGATGAAGCCGACGGTGTCGGCCAGCACGGCCGGGCCGCAGCTGAGGTCCTCCAGCTTGCGCACGGTGGGATCGAGCGTGGCGAACAGCAGGTTGGCGGCATACACGCCGCCGGTGGTCAGCGCATTGAACAGGGTCGACTTGCCGGCGTTGGTGTAGCCGACCAGGGCCACGCGCGGCACCGTGTTGCGCAGCCGCGCGCGGCGTTGCTGGCCGCGCTGGGTCTGCACCTTTTCCAGCCGCTTGGTGAGCATCTTGACCCGCTCGCCGAGCAGGCGGCGGTCGGTTTCCAGCTGGGTTTCGCCCGGACCGCGGTTGCCGATGGCGCCGCCGCGCTGGGCGTCCAGATGGGTCCAGCCGCGCACCAGCCGGGTGGCCAGGTGCTTCAACTGGGCCAGTTCCACTTCCAGCTTGCCTTCGTGCGACCGGGCGCGCTGGGCGAAGATGTCCAGGATCAGGCCGGCACGGTCGACCACGCGGATGCCCAGGTGTTTTTCCAGGTTGCGTTCCTGCACCGGGGTCAGCACGTGATCCACCAGCACCAGATCGGCCTCCAGCGCGCGCGCCGCTTCGGCCACCTCGTCCGCCTTGCCGGTACCGATGTAGTAGCGGGGGTTGGGATCCTCGACGCGGGCGCTGATCACGCCCAGCACCTCGGCCCCGGCGGATTTCACCAGTTCGGCGAATTCCGCTGCGCGCCGGTCCGCATCGCCTTCGCCGCGCGAATGCGGCAGAACCAGGACGGCGCGGTCGCCTTTCTTTTGTCGATCGAACACGGGTGGGTAATGGTCCTTCGAGAGCAGACCCACTTCATGCGGGCGGGCCGCCCCTCTATCAAGCGTCCGCGTCGGCAGAAGCGGCCGATGCGTCGGACGGATGCTCGTGGCCCTCATGGCCGTCATGGCCATTGCCGATGCGCACGTTGCGGCTCGGCACCACGGTGGAGATGGCGTGCTTGTAGACCATCTGGCTCACCTGGTTGCGCAGCAACACCACGAATTGGTCGAACGATTCGACCGTGCCCTGCAACTTGATGCCGTTGACCAGGTAGATGGCCACCGGCACGCGCTCGCGCCGCAATGCATTCAGAAACGGATCCTGCAACGACTGCCCCTTGGACATTTCTTGTTCTCCCCTTGCCTCGGACAGACCGGAGAAAAAACGCCGATGGCGCCCCGGCCCAACATGTACGGGGATGTTAGCTGCTTTCAAATGATTGATGAAAGGGGATTTTCGCGCCGCGCAAGTGCGCCCGGTCACGTTGCCGGGGACGACCGTCCCGGTCAGCCCAGAAACAGCCGTACGGCGGAGGCAACGCGGGCAACCAGACCGGGCCGCTCCGGATCAAACAGGCGGGCACCGTAGTCGCTGCGCAGCCAGGTGATCTGGCGTTTGGCCAGCTGGCGGGTGGCGAAGATGGCGCGATCGCGGAAGGTGGCCGCGTCGCACCGGCCATCCAGGTGCTCCCACGCCTGCCGGTAGCCGACCGCGCGGATCGCCGGCAGGTCGGCGTGCAGGTCGCCGCGTGCGCGCAGCGCGCGCACCTCGTCCAGGAAGCCTTCCGCCAGCATCGCGTCAAAACGCCGGGCGATGCGTTCGTGCAGCACGCGCCGCTCGGCCGGCAGCAGCGCCAGTTTCAGCACGCGCCACGGAAAGTGCGTTGCCGCGCCGCCGCGCTGCAGTTCGGACAGCGGCCGGCCGCTGAGCTCGATCACTTCCAGCGCGCGCTGCAGGCGCTGCGCATCGTTGCGGCCGATCCGGCCGGCGGCGGCCGGGTCGAGGCTGGCCAGCCGCGCATGCATGGCCGGCCAGCCGAGTTGCCGCGCCTCGGCGGCCAGCCGCGCACGGGTCGCCGGGTCGGCTTCCGGCAGGTCTGACAGCCCCTGCTGCAACGCGCGGAAGTACAGCCCGGTACCGCCGACCAGCAGCGGCACCCTGCCCTGCGCGCTGATCCGCTGCATCACCGGCAGCGCGTCGGCGCGGAACTCGGCTGCCGAATACGGCTGGGCGGGATCGCGGATGTCGATCTGTTCGTGCGGGTAGCGCGCCAGCGTGGCTGCGTCGGGCTTGGCTGCACCGATGTCGAGGCCGCGGTAGACCAGCGCGGAGTCCACGCTCACCAGGTCCAGCGGGAAGCGATCGGCCAGTTCGCAGGCGAGCGCGGTCTTGCCCGAAGCCGTGGGGCCCATCAGGAAGATGGCAAGGGGGCGGGTGTCGAGGCTCATGCGGACAGGCAGCGGGAAACCGTGCGCAAGGGTAACCCAGCACGGCTGGGCAAAACCTCGACAATCCGAGGCAAGTGCTTGTTGCGGCGGCGCGGATCGAAGTTGTCCACACGCTTGTCCGACACGTATCCACATCCGCTGTGGATAGAAAAGCGAAGGGCCGCCCGAAGGCGGCCCTTGGCACGGCAGGCAGCGCGGCTTACTTCGCCGGCACGCCCATCTCCTGCAGCAGGTTGTCGGCGCGGTCGAGGTGGTGCATCACCCACAGCATGTAGCGCACGTCGACCTGGATCGAGCGGTTGAGCTGCGGGTTGAACAGCCAGTCGCCGCTGACCGACTCCCAGTTGCCGTCGAAGGCGAGGCCGACCAGCTGGCCGTTCGCGTCCATCGCCGGCGAGCCGGAGTTGCCGCCGGTGATGTCCAGGTCGGCGAGGAAGTTGACCGGCAGCGTGCCCAGCTTCGGCGACGCATAGCTGTCGAACGCCTTCGCCCTGATCGCGGCCAGCTCGGCCTTCGGCGAGTTGAACGGCTCCACGCCGGTATCCTTCTCGACGATGCCTTGCGCGGTGGTGAACGGCGCATAGCTGACGCCGTCGCGCGGCGCCACGCCCTGCACGTTGCCGAAGGTGACGCGCAGCGAGCTGTTCGCGTCCGGGTAGACCGGCAGCTTCTGCGAGTCCTTCCACGCGATCATCGCCTGCATGTAGCGCGGACGCAGCTTGCTCAGCTCGCCGTCGCGGGCATCGGCCTGGTCTTCCAACTGCTTCAGCTGCGGCTGCACCGCGCGGGCCAGCTTGAGCATGCTGTCGGAGCTGGCGTCGATCGCCTTGCTGTCGGCGCCGAACCACTTCATGCGCTCGTCGACGTTGCCGAGCTTGCTGCCGGCGTACAGCGCGGCGACCTTCTGCTTCAGCTGGGCCGGGGTCTTCGCGCCATCGAGCCACGCGTCCAGCGCAGGCAGGCGCTGCGCCTGCGGCAACGCCACGTAGCGTTGCAGGCCATAGACCATGAATTGCTGGTCGACGCCCGGATCGTAGCGGCGATCCATCTGCTTCAGGCCGCCTTCGATGCGCACCCAGTCGCGCTGCTGGTAGCCGGCGTCGCGGTCGAGGTCGGCCTTGGGCCGCTCCTTCGCCAGGTGGGTCAGCCGCACGGCGGTGCTGAACAGCTGGGCGCGGCTGACCAGGCCGATGGCCAGGTCGCGTTCGCGATTGGCCTGGTCGGCGGCGATCTGCTGGCGCAGCTGGCCGATGTCGGCGGCCAGCGCGGCATTCTGCGCGCCGCCCTGCTGTTGCAGCCACGCTTCCAGCTTCGTCTCCTGCGCGCGCTTCACCTCGACCGCATCGGCGCGGCGCAGGCCTTCGAGCTGGCCGCCGAAGTTCTTCAGGTAGTTGTTGAGGCCGGCCACCATGCTGGCGTACTTCACCGCCACCTTCGGATCGGCCTTGCCGGCGGTGTTGATGATGCCGAGCGTGTCCTCGTACACCTTGATCTGGGTCGGGTAGACCCAGTCGATCGAACTCTGCACCTCGTCGGCGAGGCGGTAGCGGTTGGTGCGGCCCGGGTAGCCGACCACCATCACGTAGTCGCCCTGCTCCACGCCGTGCGGGTTCACCTTCAGCACGTGCTTAGGGCGGTAGGGCACGTTGTCCTTGGAGAAAGCGGCCGACTTGCCGTCCTTCGAAACGTAGGCGCGCAGGTAGCCGAAGTCGCCGGTGTGGCGCGGCCACATCCAGTTGTCGACGTCGCCGCCGAACTTGCCGATGGATTCCGGCGGCGCGTAGACCAGGCGCACGTCCTTGATCTCCAGCTGCTTGATCAGCTGGTAGCTGTAGCCGCCATGGAAGGTGTAGACGTCGCAGCGGTAACCGTCGCTCTCGCAGGCCTTCACCTGCTGCTTGATCGCCTGCTCGATCGCCTTGTAGCGCTCGGCGCCGCTCATCGTGGCGTTGAGCCTGGCGGTGATCTCTTTCGTCACGTCGCGGATTTCCTCGGTGACGAAGATGCGCGCGGACGGGCCGGCGGAGAGTTCGTCGGCCTTGGTCTTCGCCAGGAAGCCCTGCTCGATCAGGTTGTTCTCCGGCGTGGAGTTCAACTGCAGCGCGCCGTAGACGCAATGGTGGTTGCTCACCACCAGTCCCTCGGGCGAGACGAACGAGGCGGTGCAGCCGCCCAGGCTGACGATCGCGCCCATCGGGTAGGCGGTGAGGTCGGTCAGCGTCTTCGGGTCCAGCTTCAGGCCATGCTGCTGCAGCGTGGCAGCGATGCCCGGCAACTGGGCGGGCTGCCACATGCCTTCGACGGCATGGGCGGACGAAATGAGGCCGACGGATACGGCTGCGGCAAGCAATAGACGACGCACGGGAATCTCCTGAGAAAAACCGGCCCCGGGAGGCCGGCAAAAAGTGGCGCAATAACTTGCGACTTATGCCCGAGCCGGGCGACCGCGGCATATGCCGCAAGTCATGCCTGCGACGTTCAGCGCGCCGGCACGCCCAGTTCCTGCAGCAGCCAGTGCGCGGGATAGACCTTGTCCATCAGCCAGCGCATGTAGCGCAGGTCGACATGGATGGCGCGCTTGTAGCGCGGGTCGAACATCCAGCTGGCGCTGACCGCTTCCCAGTTGCTGTCGAAGTTGAGGCCGACCAGCTCGCCCTTCGCGTTCAGCACCGGCGAACCGGAATTGCCGCCGGTGGTGTCGAGGTTGCTGAGGAAGTTCACCGGCATGGTGCCGGACTTCGGGTCCAGGTAGCCGGCGTAGTCGCCCTTGGCGATCGCGTCGAGCAGCGGCTTGGGCGCATCGAACGGCGCCACGCCGGTGTTCTTCTCGACGATGCCAACGGTGCTGGTCAGCGGTTCGTAGCCCACCGCGTCGCGCGCCTTCAGCGGAGTGACCTTGCCGTAGCTCACGCGCAGGGTGGAGTTCGCATCCGGATAGACCGCGCGGCCCTGCTGTTCGCGGTAGGCGATCAGCGCCTGCATGTAGGCCGGACGCAGCCGCAGCAGTTCGCCGTCGCGCGCCTTGCGTTCGTCGTCGATGCGCAGCAGTGCCGGCTGCAGCTTCGCGGCCAGTTGCAGCAGGCTGTCGTCGGTCGCGGCCAGCGCCGCCGCGTCGGCGTCCATCCAGCGCAGGCGCTGCGCTTCGTCGCCCAGCCCGGTGGCGGCGTAGACGCGATCCAGCGTGGCCGCCAGTTCGGCCGGGGTGCGGCCGAACGCGGCGTCGAACTCCGCCACGTGCTGCGCGGCGGGCAACTGCCGGTAGCGGATCAGCAGCGCCGTCAGCAGGCGCTTCTCGACCGCCGGATCGTAGCGGCGCTGGACTTGGCGCAGTTGGCTGGCGATCAGTCCCTCGTCGCGCTGCTGGTAACCGATTTCGCGTTCGGCGTCGGGCTTGGCGCGCTCGTGCGCCAGACGCTGCAGGCGCAGCGCCGAGCGCATCAGCTGGGTCTGCGACTGGATCAGGCCAAGCAGCAGGTCACGCTCGCGGGTGGCGTTGCCGCCGGCGATTGATGCCATCGCGGCGTCGATCTGCGGGCGCAGCGTTTTCGCCATGCCCCGGCTGTCCAGCCAGGCCAGCATCGCCGCCTCGTCCTTTTGCCGCACGGCGACCGCATCGCTGCGCTGGAGGCCGTCCAGCTCGCCGCTGAAGCGCTTGATGCCGTTCTTCAGCGACTGCAGCTGCGAGGCGTAGCGGATCTTCGCCTGTGCGTCCTGCTCGCCGGCATCCTCGATCACGCCCTGCAACTGCTTCATTGCCGCCACCGCCGCGGGCAGGCGCCACTGCACCTGGTCGGCGAATTCGGCGGCGCTGCGATGGCGGTAGGTGATGCCGGGATAGCCGGCCAGCATCACGTAATCGCCGGCGTTGACGCCTTCGCGGGCGATCTTGAGGTGCGCAGGCGGCGTGTAGGGCTTGTTGTCCTTCGAGTAATCCGCCGGCTTGCCGTCCGGGCCGACGTAGGCGCGCAGCACGGTGAAGTCGCCGCTGTGGCGCGGCCACATGAAATTGTCCACCTCGTCGCCGTAGTTGCCGATCGCGCGCGGCGGCGCGTAGACCAGCCGCACGTCGCGCAGCTCCAGCTGTTTCACCAGGTAGAAGTCGCGGCCGTAGAACATGTTCGCCACGCTGCAGCGCATGCCGTCCTCGCGCTCGCAGGCGGCGACCAGGGCCTTGCTCGCCGCATCCACCGCGTCGTAGTAGGCGCGGCCGGTCTTGCCGCGGGCGTTGGCCAGCACCTGCTCGGTGACCTGGTCGAAGCCGACGGTGACGCGCAGGCGGAAGTCCGGGTTGGCCGGCAGTTCCTCGCCGCGGTTGGCCGCCACGTAGCCCTGCTCGATCAGGTTGCGCTGCGCGTTGCTGTTGTACTGGATCACCCCGAACGCCACGTGATGGTTGGTCAGCACCAGGCCCTGCGCGCTGACGAAGGCGCCGGTGGCGCCACCGACCTTGACCACCGCGCTGAGCGGCGGCCGGGTCAGGTCGGCCAGCGCCGCGGGATCGCCCCGGTAGCCGGCGGCCTTCAGCGGCTGGCCGATCGACGGCAGCTGCGACGGCATCCACATGCCCTCGTCCGCCTGCGCCAGCGGGCTGAACGACATCGCCACCGCGGTGGACCACAGCATCTTTCTCCATCCCATCGAACCGGCCCTCGGCGCCATCGCACAAACTTGCGACCATAGTTTGCCCAGGCGCTGCCGGCAAGATGCCGGTCCGGCAGCGGTCGCCCGCGGCCGCGCTCTATAATTGCCGTTTCCCCGCCCGTTCCGCGGGCCAACCGATGGATTTCCCATGCCGCAGACGATGAAAGCCCTGGTCAAGCGCAAGCCCGAGCAGGGCATCTGGATGGAAGACGTGCCGCTGCCGCAGGTCGGCCCCAACGAGGTGCTGATCAAGATCGAGAAGACCGCGATCTGCGGCACCGACCTGCACATCTACAAGTGGGACGAGTGGAGCCAGCGCGTGATCAAGCCGGGCCTGACCATCGGCCACGAGTTCGTCGGCCGCATCGCCGAGATCGGCCCCGGCGTGACCGGCTACAAGATCGGCGACCGCGTCTCGGCCGAGGGCCACATCGTCTGCGGCCATTGCCGCAACTGCCGTGCCGGCCGCCAGCACCTGTGCCCGAACACCATCGGCATCGGCGTGAACCGCAACGGCGCGTTCGCCGAATACATGACCATGCCGGCCTCGAACCTGTGGCCGATCCCGGACCAGATCCCGTCCGAGCTGGCCGCGTTCTTCGACCCCTACGGCAACGCCGCACACTGCGCGCTGGAGTTCGACCTGATCGGCGAGGACGTGCTGATCACCGGCGCCGGCCCGATCGGCATCATCGCCGCCGGCATCGCCAAGCACGTGGGCGCGCGCAACGTGGTGGTCACCGACGTCAACGACTATCGCCTGAAGCTGGCTGCCGACATGGGCGCCACCCGCGTGGTCAACGTCGCCAACCAGTCGCTCAAGGACGTGATGGCCGACCTGCACATGGAGGGCTTCGACGTCGGCCTGGAGATGAGCGGCAACCCGCGCGCGTTCAACGACATGCTCGACTGCATGTACCACGGCGGCAAGATCGCGCTGCTCGGCATCCAGCCCAAGGGCGCCGGCATCGACTGGGACAAGGTAATCTTCAAGGGCCTCACCCTGCAGGGCATCTACGGCCGGCGCATGTACGAGACCTGGTACAAGATGACCCAGATGGTGCTGACCGGCTTCCCGCTGCAGAAGGTGCTGACCCACCAGATCGCCATCGACGATTTCCAGAAGGGCTTCGACCTGATGGACGCGGGCAAGTGCGGCAAGGTGGTCTGCTCCTGGAACTGAACGATCGCGGACGACGCCCGTCGCCCGCCGTCCCCGGCTTCACGGCATCTGCGTAAACTCCCTGCGGCCGGTCGCTGCCGGCTGCAGGACGTATCCGGCGGGGCGCCGCCGGTCCATGACGCCACCGGAAAGCCCGCATTGAACGCCCTTCGCTCCATGGCAGGCGCACGCCTGGCGGCGGCCCGCGACAAGGCCCGCCAGCTGTACCGCTCGCAGCGCACGCGCAAGGCCGCGCTGATCGTCGCCATCGTGCTGGTCGTGTTCGGCCTGCTCGGCTTCCTCGCCGCGCCACCGGTCATCCGCGGCCAGATCGAGAAACGCGCCAGCGCGGCCCTGTCACGGCCGGTGACGCTGGGCGCGGTGCGCTTCAACCCCTACACGTTGCGCCTGCAGCTGGATCACCTGCACATCGCCGATCGCGACGGCCGTTCGCCGTTCGTGGATGTCGACCAGGCGGTGGTCAACGCCTCGTGGACCTCGCTGCTGCGCTGGGCGCCGGTGCTGGACGAACTGCGCCTGCAGCACCCGCAAGTCCGCATCGTGCGCACGCCGGACGGGCGCTTCAATTTCACCGACCTGCTGGAACGCCAAGCCGCGAAGCCCGCGGACCCGAAGGCGCCGCCGACGCGCTTCTCGCTCTCCAACATTGCCGTGCACGGCGGCGACATCCGCTTCGACGACCAATTGGCCAAGGCCAGCCATCACGTCGAGCAACTGGAGCTGGGCATCCCCTTCATCGCCAACCTGCCCAGCGACACCGACGTGTTCGTGCAGCCGCTGCTGTCGCTGCGGGTGGACGGCAGCCCGCTGCGCATCGACGGCCAGACCAGGCCCTTTGCGGACACCCGCGAGACGGTGGTGCACTTCCAGCTCGACCAGCTGGATCTGCCGCGCTACCTGGCCTACGTTCCCATGCCGCTGCCGGTGGCCGTCTCCAAGGGACGGCTGAGCGGCATGCTGGACCTGCACTTCGTGCAGGCCCAGCCGATACCGCAGCTGCAACTGGCCGGCCAGCTGCAACTGGACGACTTCGTCCTCGGCAACAACCACGGCAAGCCCATCCTCGAACTCGGCCACGGTCGCGCCGAGCTGGCCGACGTGCAGCCGCTGCTCTCGCGCTACCGGCTGGGTGCACTGCAGCTGGACCGGGCCCGCCTGTACTACGCCCAGGGCGCCGACGGCCACAGCAACTTCGACAGCCTCACCGCCAACCCGGCACCTTCTGCCCCCACCGCCACGGCGGCGCCGACTGACCTGCGCATCGCCTCGCTGGCGCTGACGAACAGCGCCATCCGCTACGCCGACGCCACGCAGCGCGAACTGGCCATCGACAATCTGCGCGGCCGCCTGCAGGGCCTGAGCCTGCAGCCGGCGCCGGCCGGCCGGATCGACCTGGCCGCTCGACTCGGCGGCGGTGAGCTGTCGGCCGAGGGCACGCTGGACCTGGCCGCCGGCCGGCTGGCGGCCCGGCTCGGCCTCAGGCGGGTAGACGCGGCCCCGCTGCAGGCGGTGGCCCCGCCCATGGGCGCGCGCGTGGCGAAGGGCAAGCTTGATGCCGACGGCCAGCTGCAGCTCGATTGGGGCAAGACGGTCAACGTGCATCTCGCCGACGCGCACGCCACGGTGAGCGACTTCGCGCTCGAGGCGCCGTCGAAGGAGCACGGCTCCCCGCTGGCCTGGAACAAGCTGCAGGTCGAAGTCCGCCAGTTCGACCTGGCCAGCCGCCAGGCGCAGCTGGGTGCGGTCAGCGTCAGCCAGCTCAAGCTGGCGCTGCAGCGCCAGCGCAACGGCAACATCGACCTGCTCGAAGGGCTGCTGCCACCGGCCAGGCCTCGCGCGGCTGCGGCTGACCACAGTTCGCCCTGGCGCTGGAGCATCGCCCACCTGGGCCTCGACGACGGCGCAGTCGATTTCACCGACCTCGCCGTCGGCAGCAAGCCCGTCACCGTGCAGCTGAAATCGCTCAAGGGCGGCCTCGACAATCTGGACGACAGGCTGAGCGAGGCGAGCCCGTTCAAGCTGCAAGGCGCCATCGATCGCGGCAGCTTCACCGCCTCCGGCATGCTGCGGCCGTCGCCACTGGGCGCCGACCTGCAACTGGAGACCCGGCGGCTGGACATCGCCCGCTTCGAGCCGTACGTCAGCGTGCCGCTGAACGTCAGCGTGACCAGCGCCCGACTCACCAGCAATGGCACGCTGCGCTACGACGGCCGCGGCAACACGCCGAAGCTGCGCTACCGCGGCAACGCGGCGCTGGAGCGCGTGCGCGTGCAGGACAAGCTCAGCGGCGACGACTTCCTGCGCTGGCGCACGCTCAGCGCATCCAACCTCGATGCCGATCTCGGCGCGGATACGCCGCGCGTGCGCATCGGCGCGCTGGCGCTGACCTCGTTCTACGCCCGCATGATCATCAACGCGGACGGCAGGCTGAACCTGTCCGACGTGGTCGCCTCGCCCGAAGCCGCACCGGTATCGGTAACCCGCGCAGCCGGCGCACCGCTGCCGCCGTCCGCGCCGGCGCCCGCCCCGGCGTCGAGTGCGCCAGTCACTGCCACGGCAGCGGCCACGCCAGCGGCTGACATTCATATCGGCGGCATCACCCTGGTCAACGGCCAGCTCAACTACACCGACAACTTCATCAAGCCCAACTACACCGCCAACCTCACCAGGCTCACCGGCCGGATCGGCGCCTTCGGCACCACGCCGGGCGATCCACCGGCAGCACTGTCGGTGCAGGCGGCGCTGGACGACGACTCGCCGGTGGACATCGACGGCAGCATCAACCCACTGCAGCCGGTGGCATTTCTGGACATCAAGGGCAAGGCCAACGAGGTGGAACTCACCCGCCTCGCCGCCTACTCCACCAAGTACACCGGCTACCCGATCACCGCCGGCAAGCTCAACGCGGACGTCCATTACCTGCTGGACCAGCGCCAACTCACGGCGGACAACCACATCTTCATCACCCAGCTCACCTTCGGCGCGCGCAACGAGAGTCCCGGCATCAGGCACCTGCCGGTGAAGCTGGCGGTGGCGCTGCTCAGGGACACCCAGGGCAACATCGACGTGAACGTGCCGGTGTCCGGCTCGCTGGACGACCCGCAGTTCAGCCTGGGCGGGATGATCTGGCGCGCCTTCGGCAACCTGATCGCCAAGGCCGCCACCGCGCCGTTCCGCCTGCTGGCCGGCGCCTTCGGCGGCAGCCACGAGGACCTCGGCTACGTCGAGTTCGCGCCCGGCTCGGCGGTGCTCGATGCGAAGGCGCAGGAGCGCCTGGGCAAGATCGTGGCCCTGCTGCGACAGAAGCCTTCGCTCAAGCTCGGCATCGCCGGCCGGGTCGATCCAAGCAAGGACCAGGACGGCCTGCGCAAGGTCACGGTGGACAACCTGGTGCGCCGCGAGAAGGCACTGGACAGCGCCGGCAAGGACGCCGACACCTCGGACGCGGCACTGGCCGCGGTCAGCGTCACCCCCGACGAATACGAGAAATACCTCAAGCGCGCCTACCGCCACGACGACATCCAGGACAAGCCGCGCAATTTCCTCGGCCTGAAGAAATCGCTCGAACCCGACGAGATGCGCAGCCTGATGGAAACCAGCGTGCCCGTGGACGCCGAGGCCATGCGCGCGCTGGCCGAACGTCGCGCCGCGGCGGTGCAGGCTTGGCTGAAAGGCAAGCTGGACGACGCACGCATCTCGCTGCAGGAACCGAAGCTCGACGCCCAGGGCATCGACGACAAGGGCAGGAGCACGCGCGCGGATTTCGGCCTGAAGCAATAGCGCTGCGCGCGGCCCTGCCCGGGCTTCCTTCCCAGCACGGCGCCAAGCGTTCAAAATAGCGCTTTGCCCACCGGCCGGAATTCCCCATGAGCTACTCAGCCAAGGCGCGCTACGCCAGCGAACTCGACGCCATCCGCGAACAGGGCCTGTTCAAGGCCGAGCGCATCATCGTCTCACCGCAGTCCGCCGAGATCGAACTGGAAGGCGGCCGCAAGGTGCTGAACTTCTGCGCCAACAATTACCTGGGCCTGGCCGACCATCCCGCGGTGATCCAGGCCGCCAAGGACGCGCTGGACAGCCACGGTTTCGGCATGGCCAGCGTGCGCTTCATCTGCGGCACGCAGGATCTGCACAAGCAGCTGGAGGCAAAGATCGCCGCGTTCTTCGGCACCGAGGACACCATCCTCTACGCCGCCTGCTTCGACGCCAATGGCGGCCTGTTCGAGCCGCTGCTGGGCGAGGAAGACGCGGTGATCTCCGACGCGCTGAACCACGCCTCGATCATCGACGGCATCCGCCTGTGCAAGGCCAGGCGCTTCCGCTACGCGAACAGCGACATGGCCGATCTGGAAAAGCAGCTGCAGGCGGCCGACGCGGCCGGTGCGCGGACCAAGCTGATCACCTCCGACGGCGCGTTCTCGATGGACGGCTTCATCGCCAAGCTCGATGAAATCACCGCGCTGGCGGCGAAGTACGACGCGATGGTGCACATCGACGAATGCCACTGCACCGGCTTCCTCGGCGACAGCGGCCGCGGCTCGGCCGAGGTCAACGGCGTGATGGACAGGATCGACATCTTCACCGGCACCTTGGGCAAGGCGCTCGGCGGCGCGCTGGGCGGCTTCACCACCGGCCGCAAGGAAGTGATCGAGCTGCTGCGCCAGCGCTCGCGTCCGTACCTGTTTTCCAACTCGCTGCCGCCGCACGTGGTCGCCGCGGCGATCAAGGTGTTCGACATGCTTTCCAGCGCCGGCGACCTGCGCGACAAGCTCAAGGAAAACACGCGCTACTTCCGCGAGCGGATGACCGCCGCCGGTTTCGACATCAAGCCGGGCGTGCATCCGATCGTGCCGGTGATGATCTACGACGCGCCGAAGGCGCAGGCGATGGCCACCGCCCTGCTGGAGGAAGGCATCTACGTCACCGGTTTCTTCTATCCGGTGGTGCCTCAGGGCCAGGCGCGCATCCGCACGCAGATGAGCGCGGCGCATACCCGCGAGCACCTCGACCGCGCCATTGCCGCGTTCACCAGGGTGGGCCGGAAGCTGGGCGTGATCGGCGGCTGACGGCGCTCAAGCCTTGCGGGCGTCGAGCGCCTTCACTTCGTCGGCGCTCAGCCGGCGCCATTGCCCTTTCGCCAGTTCGCCCAGTGCCAGCGGCCCGATCGCCACCCGGATCAACCGCAGCACGTCGAAACCCAGGGCGGCCAGCAACCGGCGGATCTGCCGGTTGCGACCCTCGTCCAGCACCACTTCCAGCCAGGCGTTCTTCTCGCCCGCGCGCAGCAAACTGGCCCGACGCGCCTTCAGCCACTCGCCGCCATCCTCGACACCGCCCAACATCGCGGCCAAGGCCGCAGCATCCGGCTGGCCGGTCACCTGCACGTGGTAGGTCTTGTCCAGGTGCGTGACCGGATCGGTGATGCCAGCTGCCCAGGTGGTGTCATTGCTCAACAGCAGCAGGCCTTCGCTGGCCTTGTCCAGCCGACCGACCGGCCCCAGCCACGGCAAGCCGGCGGCAGACAGCGCGGTGTAGACGGTGGCGCGACCATGCTCGTCGGCCGCGCTGACCACCAGCCCGCGCGGCTTGTTGAAAGCGACGTAGACGCACTCTGCCGGCTTCACCGGCTGGCCATCGACGGCAACCTGCTGCCGGTCGATCGATGTCGGGTGATACGGATCGCGCACCACCCGTCCGTCCAGGCTGACGCGACCGGCGCGGACCCACTGTTCGGCCTGACTGCGCGAGCAGACACCCAGTTTGGACAATACGCGGGCCAATCCGTGCCGTGGCGATTGCGTGACGATCACGGGTCGAACAGTGCGGGAAGAAGGTGGACGAGACATGGCGCCAGCGTATAAGCCGCGACTGCGGTACGACAAGAAGACGCCGCCGCAGCGGCAGTCGGCAAGCAAAAAAAACCCGGCCGAAGCCGGGTTTTTTTCATTGCATGTTGCCGCGATCCGATTACTGCTGGACCTGCAGTTCCGTGCGACGGTTCTGCGCGCGGCCGGCGTCGGTGGCGTTGTCACCGATCGGGTTGCTCTCGCCATGGCCGATCGGGCCTTCCAGACGGCTGGCATCGATGCCGTGGCTGGTCAGGTAGTTGTAGACGATCGAGGCGCGACGCTCGGACAGGGCCTGGTTGTACTCGTCGGTGCCCTTCGAGTCGGTATAGCCGGCAACCGTCACCTTCACCTGCGGGTAACGCTGCAGGGTGTCGATGGCCTGGTTCAGCACGGCGATCGAATCGGCGCTCGGCTCGGCCAGCGACTTCGAGATGTCGGTTTCGCCCTTCTTCGGGCGGTCGTACTTGAAGTTCACGCCGCGCAGATCGATCACGACCTTCTGCGGGCAACCGTCCGGACCGACGATGGTGCCGGCAGCCGTGCCCGGGCACTTGTCATCGCAATCGTTGACGCTGTCGCCGTCGCTGTCCATCGTCGAGCAATCGGCCGGCGGCGGGGTCGCCGCAACCGGAGCCGGAGCAGCAGCAGCCGGAGCGCCGAAGCGCGACACGATGCTGAAACCCAGGAACCAGTCGCCGTAGCCGTCCTGCGCCGGCTGGGTCTTGTTGTCCCAGTCGTAGCGGTAGCCGGCTTCGATGCGCACGTCGGAGCTGTCGGTAATCGTCTTGGACACGCCGCCGCCCAGCTCGGCCGCCGGGGACCAGCCGCTGTCGCCACGCGAATGGTGGTTGCTGCCCATCACGCCGGCCAGCAGGTACGGACGCCAGGCATTCCAGTCGCCCGCATAGAAACGCACTGCGGCGCCCACGGCATTGTTGGACCAGTTGCCGCCGGCATCGGCGTCACGCTTGGTACGGTCCGCGAACAGGTCGATCGACGCATTCGGCGAAATGAAGCGACCCACGCCCAGGCCGTAATAGAACTGACGGCTATTGGTGTTGCGGTCGGTGTCGTTGTAATAGCCGCCCACGGTCGGCGCGATATACCAGCGACCGTCATAGGACGAGGTCGACGATTCGGCAGCGGCGGGAGCAGCCGTGTCCTGCGCATGAACGGCACCTACGCCGCCCAGGGCCAGCGCGATCAGAAAATACAAGCCCTTACGTTTCATCAGGTGTCTCCTCATTTATTAGATTTCGCGTCCGTTCAACCCTAACCGGAAGTCGCGCGTCAGAACTGAACTACGTCACTCAGAGCTTTCGATAGCCCCTGCTTGGCGTTTATGCGGCAAGCGGCGGGGATTGTAGCAAAATCGTTAAGCAGAAAATGCCACGAGCGCTAATAAAGCCGTTGCTGGTGAAGCTTCGTTCAGGAAAGTTCACGAGTCTGTACACGCCGAATCGGTCGGGAATCCATGCCGGTCATGCGCATTCCCGTCTCCGTGTTCGTGCATCGGTCGAATGGCAGGTGAATGGCCGGGGCGCAGCCTTCCCATGGACTGCGCCCCAGCCTTAATCATCCACTCACATCGTCTTTACAGTGTGAAGAGTCCGAGGAAATGATGCAGCGGCATCGCATCAAGCCGCGCCGGGTCTTCCGTGGCGGCCATGATCGCCTTGACCTGGTGCGCCGGCAAATGGCCGCGCATGGCTGCCTCGAATTTCCGCAGCAATACCGGAATGCCTTCGGCGCGGCGCTTGCGATGACCGATCGGATAATCGATCGAGACCTTTTCCGTGCTGCTGCCGTCCTTGAAGAACACCTGCACCGAATTGCCGATATAGCGCCTGGCCGGGTCGAAATAGTCGCGCGTGAATTGGGGGTTCTCGACCACCGTCATCCTGTCGCGCAGCGCATCGATGCGCGGATCGGCGGCCACGTCGTCGTTGTAGTCGCTGGCCACCAGCCGACCGAAGATCAGCGGCACCGCCACCATGTACTGGATGCAGTGGTCGCGGTCGGCGTAGTTGGCCAGCGGACCGGTCTTGTCGATGATGCGGCAGCCGGCCTCCTGCGTCTCGATCACGACCTTCTCGATCTGGTCGAGCCTGCCCGCCACTTCGCCGTGCAGCTTCATTGCGCACTCCACCGCGGTCTGCGCGTGGAACTCGGCCGGGTAGCTGATCTTGAACAGCACGTTCTCCATCACGTAGCTGCCGAACGGGCGCTCGAATTCGAATGGCTTGCCCTTGAACGCCACGTCGTAGAAGCCCCAGGTCTTCGCCGACAGCGCCGACGGATAGCCGACCGCGCCGCGATACACCGCGTTGATGGCGTGGGTCACCGCGCGGCGGCAGGCATCGCCGGCAGCCCAGCTCTTGCGCGGACCGGTGTTCGGCGCGTGGCGATAGGTGCGCAGCGCGCCGTTGTCGATCCAGCTGTGCGACACCGCGGTGACGATCTGCTCCTTGTCGCCGCCGAGCATCGCGGTGGCCACCGCGGTGGAAGCCAGCCGCACCAGGATCACGTGATCCTGGCCGACCCGGTTGAAGCTGTTCAGCAGCGCATAGCAGCCCTGGATCTCGTGCGCCTTGATCGCATAGCCGAGCACGTCGCGCACGGTCAGCGGCCGGCCGCCCCCGCGTTCGGCCTTGCGGCTGAGGTAGTCGCCCACCGCCAGGATGCTGCCGAGATTGTCCGACGGATGGCCCCACTCCGCCGCCAGCCAGGTGTCGTTGAAATCGAGCCAGCGGATCTGCGTGCCGATGGCGAACGCTGCCTGCACCGGATCCAGCTCGTGGCTGGTGCCCGGCACCCGCGCGCCGCCCGGCAGCGTGGCACCCGGCACCAGCGGGCCGAGGTGCTTGACACACTCGGGAAACTTCATCGCCAGCATCGCGGTGCCCAGCGAGTCCAGCAGCATGTAGCGCGCGGTGTCGTAGGCCTCCTTCGAGTCGATCCGGTAGTCGACCACGTAATCGGCGATGTCGACCAGCGGCTGGTCGGGATCGGGACGGACGGCGGAACGGATGTCGTGCGCACTCATGCGGGAATCTCGCGGCAGGGGAAACGGCCATTTTAGCCGACTGCGCGGGCGAGGATGTCCCGTGCGTCGCTTGACCGCGAGCCTGCCGCGCCCCGACAATCCATGCTCGCCCAAAAGGGAGTAGTTCCCGCGGCAGATTCGTCTTCAGCGGTGCAGTGATCGTCAACACGAGCGAGGCATCGCTCCGGTCACTCGGCAGTCGTCCTGCGAACGAGACTTTTGCGGTGGCCGCGGGCCGCGCGCGTCCGTGGCCGCTGCATTGTCCGACGCGCATGGAAACACCCATGGATTTCACTGCTCCCGACTTCTTCTCCGGCCTGCTGGCCATCATCCTGCTCGACCTCGTGCTGGCCGGCGACAACGCCATCGTCATCGCCATGGCCGCCAGCCGGCTGCCCCGCGAACTGCAGAGGAAAGCGGTGTTCTGGGGCACCTTCGGTGCCGTCGCGGTCCGTTTCGCGCTGACCGCCGTGGTGGTCTACCTGCTGAAGCTGCCGGGACTGATGCTGGCCGGCGGCGTGCTGCTGCTGCCGATCGCCTGGAAACTGCTGAACCACGGCGACGAGCACGGACCGGACATCAAGGCCGGCAACACGTTCTGGAGCGCGCTGCGCACGATCATCGTCGCCGATGCGCTGATGGGCCTGGACAACGTGCTGGCGATCGCCGGCGCCTCGAAGGGGCATCTGCTGCTGGTCATCCTGGGCCTGCTGATCAGCGTGCCGCTGGTGGTCTGGGGTTCGACCCTGATCCTGAAGCTGATCGATCGCTTCCCCGTCATCATGTACATCGGCGCCGCGGCGATCGCGATCACCGCCGGGCGCATGATCGCCCATGACCACCTGCTCAGCGGCTGGTTCGACGCACACGCCTGGGCAAAGTACGCCCTGGACGCACTGGCGGTCATCGGCATCTGCGGCGGCGGCTGGCTGGTGCAGCGGCGACGGCAGCGCCTGAAGCTTTCGGCCGGCTGAGGCATCGCCGGGCACATCGACGCAAGCCCGCCGAGGATCCCTGCGACACGCTCAGTACATCATCGGCACCCTGACCGTCACGGTGGCATCGGGTGTGTCGCGGGTCACGCCGACGCCCAGCGTGAAGTTCATGCTGCGCCTGTCGCTGAAACGATAGGAGCCGCCGATCAGCAAGGTACCCAGCACGCTCTTGGCCGAGCCGGGCACGGTCTTGCCGTTCTGTTTGGTGATACCCACGAAGCTCTGGTCGTAGCCGATGCTGATCGATGCCTTGTCGTTCAGGGCCAGCCCCATGCCTACGCTGACATCGACAATGTCGCCCACCCGCACCATACCCAGCGGCTCCTTGCCGCCCAGCAGCACGGTGCGGCTGACGTGGTGGCGCGGAAAGTTGTGCAGGTAGCTGAGGTTGCCGAAGAACACCACCGGATCGGACGGGAACAGCCAGGTCACGCCCGGCTGCAGTGCATAGAAGCCCGAGCCGGTCGGCAGTTGCAGCGGCAGCCCGGTGCCGGTCGCGTTCTGCACGCAGCGCTGGACGCAGTCGGTGGTGACTTCGAACGGATCCCGCCCGGTGCGCGACTTGAAGCGCAGCCAGCCCACGTAATACGGCCGGTCGGCCCCGCCGTCGTTGAACTGGTAGCGGGCGGTGGCCTCGACATCGCCGATGCCGTGGCCGCTGGAAGTGAACACCTTGTCGGTGGCGCTGCCGGTGAAGATTTCGCGGCTGATCGTGTCGGTATGGCCATGGACGTACGGCACGCGCAGCTCCAGTTCGAGCCGGTTGGTGAGTCCGTAGCGCAGGGCGATCGCGCCGGTCTGCGTGGTGGTCTTGACCTGGCGTGCGTCGATCAGGCCGATCAGGATCGCCGGGATCACCGTGTAGCCGATCAGCGCGACCCGGTCCGCCGACGAGTAGCCGAACTGGTAGGACGGCTCCAGCACCAGCTTGCCGCGCGGGGTCAGCACGCCCGGCTGGTTGAAGATCGGCGCCACCGCCGGCGGCCGTTCGTCGCGCTCGGGCGCCTGCCCCACTGGACGCTCAGGCGAGGTCTGTGCGGCCGGTTCGGCGTCGGCAGGCATCGGCAGTGCGCTGGCCATCGCGCCGCCCGCACGGATATTGCCGGCGCGCTGCTGGTCGAGCGTGTCCAGCCCCACTGCCTGCCGCAACGCACGGTAGTCGGCCTGCTGCGACGCGAGCTCGCGTTTCATCGCCGCGATCTGTGCGTTCTGGGCATCGAGCTGGGCGCGCATCGCCGCAATGCGCGCATCCTGTTCACGCATGCTCTGGCGGATCGCCGCCGACAACGCGCCCGCATTCGCCGGCGGCGGTGGCGGTGGCGACGGATCCTGCGCGCCGGCCACGCCGCCGAACAGCAGCAAGCCTGCACAGCCGACCGAGCACCTGCTTCGCCATGATTTGCGGGACATCGCGTTTCCTCGCTGATCGGATGGCGCCTGACGCCTGCGCAGGCCTCGTATTCCGTCGTGTCCGGGTCAATGGCCGAGCGAGCCGACCAGGCCGGCCTGCAGGCTTTGCTGCAAATTCAAACTGCGGAAGGCAACCTGGCTGTTCACCGCGGCATTGATCGTGGTCAGGCTGCGGATGTCCTGGTTGTCGAGGCTGTTCTGGATCACCGTCGCCGCGGTCACCTGGTTGAACGCAGACGCATCGACGCTGTTGCCCGCGCCGTTCTGGATCACGCTGACCGTGCCCGCAGTGGCAGCCAGGGCCGCGGCCTGGTCGGGCGTCATCCGGCCGATGTCCGGCACCTGCACACTGCTGCTGGCCACCAGGTTGCCGTTGATGTAGATCGCGCGCGCGATGCCGAAGGACGCCAGCAATCCGTTGCCGAAGTCGAACCCGCCGCGAACGGCATCGAGGCGTTGCCCGCTCACGGCCGCCGGCCAGTGCGCCATCGACGGCTCCTGCGCATGGGCAAGGCTGGTCATCACCAGCAGTGCAGCCAGTGCGGGGAGGCAGGAAAACTTGATCCGGGCGGGATTCATCACGGCACTCAGATGTCCCCCGGGCCGCGCTTGGGCAACGTGATGTTGCCCAGACCGGTACGGTCGATGGCGGAATGGAGAGGTGCCAAGGGCGCGGCGCGCCAGTCGTCGCGGCTGTTGAACACCGCCATGGCTCGCCGGTTGTGGACCACGAACACCAGGTGGTTCTTCCACGCCGCCTCGAACCGCGCGCGCGGGACCGAACGCGTGCCGCGGGCGGGGTCGCCGAGCAGCACGCGGCCAGCGCGCAGGCCCTTGATCACCACGAAGTGGTGGTAGCCCCTTTCGTCGATCAGCACGATCGCGGGCAGCCCTTCTTCCCGCAGCTTGTCCAACGGCACCTGGAAGCCGTCGGCCTCGAAGCCGTTGGCCTGCAGGAAACGCTTGATGTCGAGCAGCGAGAAGCCTTCCCGGTTGATCTTCGCCCGGTTGCCGTGCGCGTACATCTGCGCGAACGCCTGCTGCTCGTCCACCGGGTAGCCGTACTGGTAGGTGAGCAGGGTCGCCACGGCGGCCGAGCCGCAGCTGAAATCGTATTTCTGGCGGATGGTGTTGCGGTAGCGGATTTCCTTCAGGCTGGTGAGGTGCAGGCCGTAGCTGCCGCCCTGCACGCCGGGCAACGCGACCGACGATGCCGGCAGCGGTGCCGGGACCAGCAGCCCGGCGACGAACGCCAGAGCCAGCCAGCACACGCAGCACAGGCGGCCGGTCATGGCTGGAACTGCACGTTGACGATGGTGGCGTTCTGGATCAGCACGCCGTTGCCGGTGTTCTGGATCACCATAGGCACGCCGGCGGCGCCGTTGAAAGCGCCGTTGCCGATCATGTTCGAGCCGGTCACCGCATGGTCGACGCTGTTGTTCGCCACGGTGCCGTTGAGGGTGATGGTTTCACTGACGTCACTGCCACCGCTGGATCTCGCCAGGACCTGGTTGTCCACGCGGCGGCCCCATCCATCGAGCGGCACAGGTTTCGCGGAAGCCGCCATCGCGGCACCCGCCGGGGCCGGGGCGCCCGGCGGCGTCGCCGCCGCATTCCACGTCATCGCGCCGAGCAGCAAGATCGTGGACCACGACACGGAACGGGCTGTTCGCATGGTGCTTCTCCTGTCTGCGTTTCCCTGACGGCCGCATGCAACGAGGCATCCCCGGATGCCGACGGCATCGGCATCCGGGACACACCGTCCGGGAAGCGCGGTGGAACGCCGTGCGCCCCACCGCGCAAGGCTTCGGTCATGGGCCGACGTTGAGGTTGGCCTGGACGTTCACGCTCTGCTGGATCAGCGAGCCGACGCCGCTGTTCTGCGCCATGACCGTGACGCCGGCGGCTGCCGCAGCTGCGCCCGACATGTTGTTGGACATGTCGAACGTGCCCGCATCCACCGAGTTCGATCCACCGGCGCCACCGGCACCACCTGCTCCGGCAAGACCTTCGCCGCCCGTAGCGGACGCGCCGCTGCCACCCGCGCCGCCCATGCCTCCGGTACTGTCCGCCGCCCCGCTGGTGCCACCAGTGGACGATGATGCGCCGCTGCTCGCAGTAGCCGCACCACCTGTGCCGGCGCCACCCATGCCTCCGGTGCCGTTTGCCGCTCCGCTGGTCCCACCAGTGGACGTCGATGCGCCGCTGCTCGCAGTAGCCGCACCAGCCGTGCCAGCGCCACCGGCCCAGCCACCGGCACCGCTCGTTGCCGTGCCGGAGCCTGCACCACGTTGACGATTGCGTGCGTAGCCGGTGTCGCCACTGCTATCGCCACCAGCTGCCGCGCTCATGGCGCCGGAGTCGCCACTGGAGCTGCCCGATCCGCCTGCATGACCACTGCGGGCGTGGGCATTTCCACCGTCGCCACCAGCTGCCGCGCTCAGGGCGCCGGCATCACCACTGGAGCTGCCCGACCCGCCTGCATGGCCACTGTGGGCGTAGGCATTTCCACCGTCGCCACCGGATCCGCCACGACCACCATGGGCATCGCCACCGTAGCCGTCGCCGCCGGATCCGCCACGACCGCCGTTGGCATTGCCCCAGTTGCTGGCGACATTGCCGATGTCATGTGCACGGATGTCGGTCACGGTGCCATCGAGGCGGCTGATCGCGACGGCCTTGCTGGAGTTGAACGAGGACGCGATCGAGGATGAGGCCGATCCGCCATTGTTGGCGGCCGCACTGCCCTGTCCGTCCGCATAGGCGTCGCCATTGTTGTTGCGCTGGCGTGAATGCGTGGAGCTGTCCGAATTTGTCGAGTTGTCAGTGGTCTGCACTGCAGAGGAGTGCCTCTGCGCAGAGGGTCCGGCTCCTCCGGTTTGCGTGTCGTTTGCCAAGGCTGGAAGAGTCAATCCCAAGCCAACGCATATCGCTGTCATAAGTAGAGTCTTTCGCATGTTTGCTCTCCTGGAACGATGCGGTGACCCCCTGTTTTTTGTTCGCTTTGCAGCAAACAAGCCGTGGCAAATTTCGGGCCACACGGGCAGGTTCCTCCGATCCTCCAAGATCTCTCGGAAAATCAGCCCATTGGCGGACAAGCCCGTGGACGCACCGCAACTCGGCTCGTGCGCAGGGAGCCGACAACCGATTCGCTCCTGCAACAGGCCCATCGCCACCAAGCCGGGGCAATACCGCCTGGCAGCGTGCTCGTGACGAAAAACGGGGCGGTGACAACGGGGCCTGCAGCATGTAACAGAAGTGATACAGCCAGCGGCTGGCACACCGTGGCCGGGAGCAGCCGCTCCACGAATCGACTTCCGTTCAGGCCGATTCCCCGTCGCCACCACGAAAACGGGAGCCTTGCGGCTCCCGTTCGCGTATCAGGAAAGTACCTGTTCAGCGCTTGTCGATCGGCACGTAGGCCTGGTCTTCCGGGCCGGTGTAGTTCGCGCTGGGACGGATGATCTTGCCGTCCTGGCGCTGTTCGATCACGTGCGCGCTCCAGCCGGAGGTGCGCGAGATGACGAACAGCGGGGTGAACATCGCGGTGGGCACGCCCATCATGTGGTACGCGCTGGCGGAGAACCAGTCGAGGTTCGGGAACATCTTCTTGAGCTCGCCCATCACCTTCTCGATCCGCTCGGAAACCTCGAACAGGGTCGGGTTGCCGCCGTCGGTGCACAGCTTGCGCGAGACTTCCTTGATGATCTCGTTGCGCGGATCGGACACCGTGTACACCGGGTGGCCGAAGCCGATGATGATCTCCTTGCGCTCGACGCGGGCACGGATGTCCGCTTCCGCGTCATTGGCGTTGCGGTAGCGCGCGATGATCTCCATCGCCACCTCGTTCGCGCCGCCGTGCTTCGGCCCGCGCAGCGCGCCGATCGCGCCGGTGATTGCCGAATACATGTCCGAACCGGTGCCGGCAATGACGCGGGCACTGAAAGTGCTGGCGTTGAACTCGTGCTCGGCATACAGCACCAGCGACTTGTCCAGCGACTGCGCGTGCAGGTCGCTCGGCTTTTTGCCGTGCAGCAGGTGCAGGAAGTGCGCGGCGATCGAGTCGTCGTCGGTCTCGGTCTCGATGCGCTTGCCGTTGTGGCTGAAGTGGTACCAGTACAGCAGCATCGAGCCGAAGCTGGCCATCAGGCGATCGGCGATGTCGCGTGCGCCGGTGATGTTGTGGTCGTCCTTCTCCGGCAGCACGGTGCCGAGCACCGAGCAGCCGGTGCGCAGCACGTCCATCGGGTGGGTGGCGGCGGGCAGCAGCTCCATCGCGGCCTTGACCGGCGCCGGCAGGCCGCGCAGGCGCTTCAGCTTGGCCTTGTAGTTCTGCAGCTCGGTCCAGTTCGGCAGCACGCCGTGCACCAGCAGGTAGGCAACCTCCTCGAAGCAGCCCTTGGCGGCGAGGTCATGGATGTCGTAGCCGCGGTAATGCAGGTCGTTGCCGCTGCGGCCGACCGTGCACAGCGCGGTGTTGCCCGCGGCCACGCCGGACAGGGCGACGGATTTCTTGGCCTTGGGTAGGGCTTGCTCGCTCATCGGAAATCTCCAGGTGCAGGTTTGTTCTTTCGATTGCGGCAGGAACCCGCTCGCGGGCGATGCTCCTGCTCTGATGCACCCCGAAGGCAGCGCATCGCCCGCAAGCGGGCTCCTACCGCAATGGTGGTCAGCCTTTCTGCGAAAACAGCGCGTCGAGCTTGTCCTCGTAGGCGTGGTAGCCGAGGAAGTCGTAGAGCTCTTCGCGCGTCTGCAGGGTGTCGATGATGTTCTTCTGGGTACCTTCGCGGCGCACGGTTTCGTAGAAGTTCAGCGCCGCCTTGTTCATCGCGCGGTAGGCGCCACAGCAGTACAGAGCGATGTCCACGCCGGCCTCGCGCAATTCGTCCGTGGTGAAGAACGGGGTGGAGCCGAACTCGGTGAGGTTGGCCAGGATCGGCACCTGCACCGCCGCCTTGAACCTGCGGTAGTCGTCCAGCGTCTTCATCGCTTCGGGGAAGATCATGTCGGCGCCGGCCTCCACGTAGGCCACCGCGCGCTCGATCGCCGCATCGATGCCCTCCTTTCCTGCCGCGTCGGTGCGCGCCATGATCACGAAGCCGGAGTCGGTGCGCGCGTCCACCGCCGCCTTCACCCGGTCGACCATCTCTTCCTTCGGCACCACTTCCTTGCCCGGGCGATGGCCGCAGCGCTTCTGGCCGACCTGGTCCTCGATGTGCACCGCGGCCACGCCGACGTTGACGAAGGAACGAATCGTGCGCGCGATGTTGAACGCCCCGCCCCAGCCGGTGTCGATGTCGACCAGCAGCGGCAGGCCGGTGGCGTCCACGATGCGCCGCGCGTCGGTGAGCACGTCTTCCATCGTGCTGATGCCGAGGTCCGGCATGCCCAGCGAGTTGGCGGCCACGCCGCCGCCGGAGAGGTACAGCGCCTTGTAGCCGACCCGCTTGGCCATCAGGCCGGCGTAGGCGGTGATCGCGCCCATCACCTGCAGGGGCTGTTCGGCGGCGACTGCTGCGCGGAAACGCGCGCCGGGAGATGCTGGCTGTGTCATGTGGCCTCCGTCAAAGCCGCCATTTTAGCCCATGCCCGCCCGCGACCGGGATGGGACCTTCGGCCACGCGTGGCGCCGTCCGCTGGCCGGGGCCGTGACAGCGGTGCGGGTTCCTGCGTGACGAATCCGTCGCCACCCCGTACATTCGGCCGGATGAGCACATCGACTCCTCTCGCGAAACGCATCCTCTGGGGCCTGGTGATCGGCGTGGTCGCCGCCGTGGTCACGCTGGGCATCGGCCAGTGGCACCCGGCCACGCTGGCGCTGATGCAGAACATCTCCGGCGCGGTGTTCGACCCGTTCGGGCAGATCTTCCTGCGCATGCTGTTCTTCGTGGTGATCCCGCTGGTATTCACTTCGCTGGCCTCCGGCGTGGCCCAGCTCGGCCGGCTGGACCGGCTCGGCCCGCTGGCTGGCCGAACTTTCCTGCTGTTCTTCCTCAACATGGGCATCGCCGTGGCGATCGGCCTGGCGATGATGAACACGGTGCAGCCGGGCCATCACCTGGACGAGCAGGCGCGCAGCCAGCTGATGCAGGAGTACGGCGGCAGCGCGCAGCAGACCATCGCCAGGAAGGCGGCCCAGCCCGGCATGAGTTTCCACACGCTGGTGGAGATGTTCATGCCGCGCAACCTGCTCGGCGCGGTGGCCGGCCCCAGCCGCGACGCCTTGGGCGACGTGCTGCCGCTGATCCTGTTCGCGATCCTGGTCGGCGCGGCCGCCACCCAGTTGCGCGAGAAGGAACGCAAGCGGGTGCAGATGGCGCTGGACACCATCACCGACCTGATGACGAAGATCGTCGGCTTCGCGCTGCAGCTGGCGCCGTACGCGGTGCCGGCGATGATCTACAGCGTGATCGTCAAGGTCGGCGTGGACGTGCTGCTGGCGCTGTCGGTGTTCGTGGTCGGCTGCGCCGTGGCGCTGGCGCTGCACCTGTTCGGCACCATGTCGCTGTGGCTGCGTCTTCTCGCCGGCCGCTCGCCACTGGCCTATTTCCGGCAGATCCGCGCCCTGCTGATCACCGCGTTCTCGACCAGCTCCAGCAGCGCCTGCCTGCCCGCCTCGCTGGCGGTGGCGCACGATGAGCTGAAGCTCGCGCCCAGCACGGCCGGCTTCGTGCTGCCGCTGGGCGCCACCATGAACATGAGCGGCACCGCGTTGTTCGAGGGCTGCGTGGTGCTGTTCGTGGCGCAGGCGTTCGGCGTGGAGCTGAGCCTTGGCCACCAGGCCATCCTGATGCTGCTGTCGGTGCTCAGCGCGGTGGCGGTGGCCGGCATCCCGGGCGGTTCGCTGCCGATGATCGCCGGCCTGCTGGCGACCTTCGGCATCCCGCCCGAGGGCATCGGCATCGTCATCGGCGTCGACCGCATCCTCGACATGATGCGCACCACGGTGAACGTGGGCAGCGACATCGTCACCGCCACGGTGGTCGACCACCAGCTGCGCGACCGCCTCGCGGCGACGTGATTCCCGTGCAGGGTTTGCCGGGTGCAGGGGCTTGAAGCTACCCCGCCAGGCCTCACGTGTGCATGGCCCACTTGATAGTTACGGCAAATCGAATCCATGCCGACAATCAATTAGATTTATCCAATCGCGGGCCGTAACATCTCTTCATCCTCCAACCACCACGGGAAGCAAGCAACGATGTCCCTGATCAACACCGAAGTGAAACCGTTCAAGGCCCAGGCCCTCAAGGCCGGCCAGTTCATCGAAGTGACCGACGCCGACCTGAAGGGCAAGTGGTCGGTCGTGTTCTTCTACCCCGCCGACTTCACCTTCGTCTGCCCGACGGAACTGGAGGACCTGGCCGACCACTACGCCGAGTTCCAGAAGCTGGGCGTGGAAATCTACAGCGTCTCGACCGACACCCACTTCTCGCACAAAGCGTGGCACGACACCTCCGACGCGGTGAAGAAGATCGGCTACACCATGGTGGGCGACCCGACCCACGCGATCAGCCGCAACTTCGAAGTGCTGATCGAGGACGCCGGCCTGGCCGACCGCGGCACCTTCGTGATCGACCCGCAGGGCAAGATCCAGATCGTCGAGATCACCGCCGGCGGCATCGGCCGCGACGCCAAGGAATTGCTGCGCAAGGTCAAGGCCGCGCAGTACGTCGCCAGCCACCCGGGCGAAGTGTGCCCGGCCAAGTGGAAGGAAGGCGAGAAGACCCTGGCGCCGTCGCTGGACCTGGTCGGCAAGATCTAAGCGTCACCGCGCGCATGCGCCGCGGGCCCGGAGTTCTTCCGGGCCCGCCCCGCCGGAACACGACTGCGAAGCAACGCCCGGCTGGCCGGGTGGTGGCCGCACTCACCCTGAAGAAACCCACGGAGCCGCCATGTTGGATGCCAATCTCTCTACCCAGTTGAAGGCCTATCTGGAAAAGGTCACGCAGCCGATCGAGATCGTCGCGTCCCTTGACGACAGCGCCAAGTCCGCCGAACTGAACGAACTGCTCGCGGAGATCGCCTCGTTGTCCGAGCGCATCAGCCTGGTGCGCCGCGACGACGACTCGCGCAAGCCCTCGTTCGCGATCAACCGTGTCGGCACCGACATCGGCGTGCGCTTCGCCGGCATTCCGCTGGGCCATGAATTCACCTCGCTGGTGCTCGCCCTGCTGCAGGTCGGCGGCCATCCGTCCAAGGCCGCGGCGGAGGTGATCGAGCAGGTGAAGAACCTCGACGGCGAGTACCGTTTCGAGACCTATTTCTCGCTGTCCTGCCAGAACTGCCCCGACGTGGTGCAGGCGCTGAACCTGATGAGCGTGCTCAACCCGAAGATCCGGCACGTGGCCATCGACGGCGCGATGTACCAGGACGAGGTCGAGGCGCGCCAGGTGATGTCAGTGCCCACCGTCTACCTCAACGGCGAACTGTTCGACCAGGGCCGCATGAGCCTGGAGCAGATCCTGGCAAGAATCGACACCGGCGCTGGCGCCCGTGAAGCGGAAAAGATCGGGGCCAAGGGCGCGTTCGACGTGCTCGTCGTCGGCGGCGGCCCGGCCGGCGCGGCGGCGGCGATCTATGCCGCACGCAAAGGCATCCGCACCGGCGTGGCGGCCGAACGCTTCGGCGGCCAGGTGCTGGACACCATGGCGATCGAGAACTTCATCTCCGTGCCGTACACTGAAGGCCCGAAGCTCGGTGCGGCGCTGGAACAGCACGTGCGCGACTACGACGTGGACGTGATGAACCTGCAGCGCGCCGAGCACCTGGTGCCGGCCAGCGACGCCACCGGCGGCCTGGTCGAGGTTCGGCTGGCCAGCGGCGCCACGCTGAAGTCGAAGACGGTGGTCCTCTCCACTGGCGCGCGCTGGCGGCAGATGGGCGTGCCCGGCGAGGACGACTACCGCAACAAGGGCGTGGCCTACTGCCCGCACTGCGACGGCCCGCTGTTCAAGGGCAAGCGCGTGGCGGTGATCGGCGGCGGCAACTCCGGCGTCGAGGCGGCGATCGACCTGGCCGGCATCGTGGCCCACGTCACCCTGCTCGAGTTCGACGGCAAGCTGCGCGCGGACGAAGTGCTGCAGCGCAAGCTGAAGAGCCTGCCCAACGTGGACGTGATCGTGAGCGCGCGAACCACCGAAGTGCTGGGCGACGGGCAGAAGGTCAACGGCCTGGTCTACCAGGACCGTACCGACGGCGTGATGCACAGCCTCGAACTGGAAGGCATCTTCGTGCAGATCGGCCTGCTGCCTAACACCGAGTGGCTCAAGGGCACGCTGGAACTGTCGCCACGCGGCGAGATCGTGATCGACGCGCGCGGCCAGACCTCGCTGCCCGGCGTGTTCGCCGCCGGCGACGCCACCACCGTGCCGTACAAGCAGATCGTGATCGCGATGGGCGCCGGCTCCACCGCCGCGCTGAGCGCGTTCGACCACCTGATCCGCAGCCCGGCGCTGGCCGCGAAGACGGAAAAGGAGGCAGTGGCTGCCTGATCGCCCGAGATCGTCCGGGCAGAAAGGCAACCGTGACGGCTTCGGACGCCCCGTTCGCCTGGTGGTTCCTTTCAGCTGCCCTGGTCGGGCCCGCGCTCCAGCGCGCGGCGGATGTCGTCCAGCGCGCCCGGGTCGTCCAGCGTGGACAGGTCGCCCGGGTCGCGCTGCTCCGCCAGTGCCTGCAGCGAACGCCGCAGCAGCTTGCCGGAACGGGTCTTCGGCAGCGCGTTCACCACGTAGACGCGCGACGGCTTGGCCACGCCGCCGAGCTGCTCGACCACGCGCTGCTGCATCGCCTGCGCCACCGCGCCGACGCCGGCGCCCGCGTCCTGCTTGAGCGTGGCGAACACGATCGGCACCTGCCCCTTCAGCTCGTCCTTCACGCCGATCACCGCCGCCTCGGCCACCGCCGGATGGCTGGCCACCGACTCCTCGATCTCGCGCGTGCCCAGGCGATGGCCGGCCACGTTGATCACGTCGTCGGTGCGACCGAGCACGAAGGTGTAGCCGTCCTCGTCGCGCACCGCCCAGTCCAGCGAGCTGTACAGCAGCTCCTTGAAGTGGCTGAAGTAGCTGTGCACGTAACGGTCGTCGTCGCGCCAAACGGTGGTCAGGCAGCCCGGCGGCAGCGGCGGCTGGAACACCAGCACGCCCTTGGTGCCGGCGGCGACTTCCTGGCCGGTGTTCTCGTCGATCACCTTCATCCGGTAGCCAGGCGCGGGCAGGCCGGGCGAGCCGAACTTCACCGGCTTCAGATCCAGCCCCGGCATCAGGGTGACCGCCGGCCAGCCGGTCTCGGTCTGCCAGTAGTTGTCGATCACCGGCACGCCGAGCGCGCCGGTGATCCACTGCGCGGTCGGCTCGTCCAGCGGCTCGCCGGCGAGGAACAGCCACTTCAGCTTCGACAGGTCGTACTTCTTCAGCCAGCTCTCGTCCTGCTTCTTCAGCACGCGGATCGCGGTGGGCGAGGAGAACATCGTGCGCACGCCGTACTGCTCGCACAACCGCCACCAGATGCCCGCGTCCGGTCGCGTCGGCAGGCCTTCGTAGAGCAGGCTGGTGGCGCCGCCGATCAGCGGACCGTAGACGTTGTAGGAATGACCCACCGCCCAGCCCACGTCCGAGGTGGCGAACATCACCTGCCCCGGCGCGATGTCGAACACGGTGCGGATCGACAGCGCCATCGCCACCGCGTAGCCGCCCACGTCGCGCTGCACGCCCTTCGGCTTGCCGGTGGTGCCCGAGGTGTACAGCAGGTAGCTCGGCTCGTTCGATTCCAGCCATGCCACCGGCACTTCCGCATCCTCGTGGCGTGCGCGCAGCTCGGCGTAGTCGAGGTCGCGCCCTGCCATCCGGGTCATCTGCGGGTCGAGCTTGCGGTCGACGATCAACACGCGCGGCGGCGGCGCCGAGGCCTCGTTCAGCGCGGCGTCCACCAGCGGCTTGTACGGGATCACGTTGCCCGCGCGCATGCCGGCGTCGGCGCAGATCAGCAGCTTCGGTTGCGCATCGTCGATGCGCAGCGCCAGGTTGTGTGCGGCAAAACCGCCGAACACCACCGAGTGGATCGCGCCGATGCGTGCGCACGCCAGCATGGCGAATACCGCCTCGGCGATGTTCGGCAGGTAGATCACCACGCGGTCGCCCCTGCCCACGCCCAGCGACTCGAGCACGGCGGCGAACGTGCTCACCTCGCGATGCAGCTGGCGGTAGGTGAACTCGCGGGTGACACCGGTTTCGCTGGAAACCGCCACCAGCGCCAGTTGCTCCGCGCGCTCGGCCAGGTGCCGGTCCACCGCGTTGAAGCAGAGGTTGGTGGTGCCGCCGACGAACCAGCGGCGGAACGGCGGGTTCGACTGGTCGAGGATCTGCTGCGGCGGCGTATGCCAGTGGATCAGCCGCGCCTGCTCGGCCCAGAACCGCTCCGGCTCGTCGACCGACTGCCGGTAGAAATCCTCGTACTGCATGGCCTGCTCCGGGGTTTCAATGCCGCAAGCCTAGAACAGGCCGCCGGCGGCATCATCGCGACGATGGTCGTAGTCGGGCGCGGTCTTTCGCCATGCTTGACCCTCACGTAACGTGAGGCCCCAGTGTGCACGGCGCACACCGCAGGAGAAGGCTGGCCATGCTGTTGACCGTGGGCGAACTCGCCAGGCGTTGCGGACTGACCGTCCGCACGCTGCATCACTACGACACCATCGGGCTGCTGACGCCATCGGTGCGCTCCGCTGCCGGCTATCGGCACTACGACCGGGCGAACATCGAACGCCTGCACCGTATCCAGGTCCTGCGCCAGCTGGGCCTGTCGCTGGCCGACATCGGCAAAGCCCTGTCCGGACCGCTGCAGCCATTGGCCGAGGTGATCGACCGGCAGATCGCCCATATCGACCGCGAGCTCGCCGAGGGCATGCGCCTGCGCGAACGCCTGGGCCATCTGCGCAGGCAACTGGCGGACGGACAGTCACCCGACCTGGCCGACTGGCTGGACACGCTGGAGCTGATGACGATGTACGAGAAATACTTTTCACCCGAAGAACTGAAGGCCCTGCCGCTGCACACCGATCCCGACGTACTGGCCGACTGGAGCGCCCTCGTCGCTGCCGTGCAAGCGGCGATGGACCGCGGCGCGACCCCGGATGACGCCGACGCGCAACGGCTCGCCCTGCGCTGGATGACCATGATCGGCCGCGGCACCGGCGACAATCCCGCCTTCCTCGTCCGCCTGCATGCGATGAACGAAAGCGAACCTGGCCTGCGCGAACGCAGCGGCATCAGTCGCGAGCTGGAGCAGTTCGTGGAGCAGGCGATGATCGCCGGCCGGCTGGCCATCTTCGGGCGTTACCTGGAGCCGCCCGAGATGGAGCGCATGCGCGCCAATTACGGCAGGCAGATGTACGCCTGGCCGCCGCTGATCGCCGAGCTGCGCCAGGCCATCGCGAATGACCTGCCTGCCGACACCCCGCACGCGCAACAATTGGCGAAGCGCTGGATGGAACTGTTCCGCGCCTACGCAGGCGACTCTCCCGCCACCCACGCACGCATCCGTGAGGCATACGCGAAAGAACCCGACTTGCGCAGCGGCAGCTCGGTCGACGACGCGCTGCTCGATTATGTGCGAGAGGCGCTCGCCGGCCTCACGCCGACGGCACACTGAAGCGCCGCGGGCGGCAAGTCCGCCTGCAAAAAAACGAAAGGGCGGCTGCAGCCGCCCTTTCGTGTTTGCCGCCGGGATACCCGCTTACTTCTTCGCGAACAGGTGCTCGACGCCGGCGCGCTCCTCGCGCAGTTCCTTGTCGGTGGCGTCCATGCGGGCGCGCGAGAACGCGTTGATTTCCAGGCCCTGCACGATGGCGTACTTGCCGTTCTTCACGGTCACCGGGTAGCCGTAGATCACGCCCGGGGCGATGCCGTAGGAACCGTCCGACGGGATGCCCATCGAGACCCAGTCGCCCTCTGCCGTGCCCAGCGCCCAGGTACGCATGTGGTCGATCGCGGCCGACGCGGCCGACGCGGCGGAAGAAGCGCCGCGTGCCTTGATGATCGCCGCGCCGCGCTGCTGCACGGTGGGGATGAAGTCGCTCTCGTACCAGGCCTGGTCGACCAGCGACAGCGCGGCCTTGCCGTCGACGGTGGCATGGTGCAGGTCCGGGTACTGGGTGGAGCTGTGGTTGCCCCAGATGGTCATCTTCTTCACGTCGGTGTTGTGCTTGCCGGTCTTCTCGGCGAGCTGGCTCTTGGCGCGGTTGTGGTCCAGGCGCACCATCGCGGTGAAGCACTTCGGATCCAGGTCCGGGGCGTTCTGCTGGGCGATCAGCGCATTCGTGTTGGCCGGGTTGCCGACCACCAGCACCCGCACGTCGCGCTTGGCGTGCGCGTTCAGCGCCTTGCCCTGCGGGCCGAAGATCGCGCCGTTCGCCTCCAGCAGGTCCTTGCGCTCCATGCCGGGGCCGCGCGGACGGGCGCCAACCAGCAGCGCGTAGTCGACGTCCTTGAACGCGACGTTGGCGTCGTCGGTGGCGACCACGCCGGCCAGGGTCGGGAACGCGCAGTCGTTCAGTTCCATCACCACGCCCTGCAACGCGGGCAGTGCCGGGGTGATCTCCAGCAGGTGCAGGATCACCGGCTGGTCGGGACCGAGCATGTCGCCGGCGGCGATGCGGAACAGCAGGGCGTAGCCGATCTGGCCGGCAGCGCCGGTGACGGCAACTCGAACGGGGGCTTTCATGTGATTCTCCGGGACTGGGGATACGGGATTAGGGATTCGGTTGAAGAACCCTTGGCTTCAGGCAAGTTCAGCGAAGAACTGCTGGATACGTTGCAGGCCCGGCTGCAACTGCGCCGCCGGGCAGGTGTAGGAAATGCGCATCGCGCGCGGCTCACCGAAGGCGGAGCCCGGCACGCAGGCGACGCCCTTGGCTTCCAGCAGCGCGGCGCAGAACTCCACGTCGTTGTTGATCTTCGTGCCGCCATGACTCTTGCCGAACGCCGAGGAGATGTCGGGGAACGCGTAGAACGCGCCCTGCGGCCGCGGGCAGACCACCCCGGGGATGGCGCTGAGTGCGGCGAACACGGTGTCGCGCCGGTCGGCGAATTCGGCGCACTTCGCCCGCGGCACGTCCTGCGGACCGGAAAGCGCCGCCACTGCCGCGGCGGTAACCACTTCCGGCAGGCTGGTGATGTGGTTGGAATTGAGCGTGGTGACCGCCTTGGCCACCACTTCGGGGCCAGCCAGCAGCCCCACGCGCCAGCCCGGCATGCCATAGGTCTTGGAGACCGAGTCGACGAAGATCACCCGATCGCGCAACTCGGGCCTGGCGAACACGAAGTTGTGGTAGCCGACGCCGTCGAACACCATCGAGTTGTAGATGTCGTCGGTAATCACCCAGGTGTCGGGGCGCCTGGCCAGCACGTCGGCCAGCGCCGCGATCTCGCCGGCGGTATAGACCATGCCGGTCGGGTTGGACGGGTTGTTGAACAGGAACACCTTCGGCTTGCGCGCCAGCGCGGCGTCGAGCTGGGCCGGGGTGAGCTTGTAGTTCTGCTCCGCCCCGCAATGCATCACGTTGGTCTTCGCGCCGACGATGTCGGCGATGTCGCGGTAGGTGGTCCAGTACGGCGCGGCGAAGCAGATCTCGTCGCCCTCGTCCAGCAGCGCCTCGGCCAGGTTGTACAGCACCTGCTTGGCGCCGATGCCGATGGACAGGTTCATCCGCGTGTAGCCGCTGAAGCCGAGCGCCTCGATGTGCTTGAGGAACGCGTCCAGCAAGGCCTCGGCGCCGCGATTGCTGCCGTACTGGCCGGAGTCGTGCGAAAGCGACTCGCGCGCGGCGGCGTACACGTGTTCGCCGGGCAGGAAGTTCGGCACGCCGATGGAGAAGCTGATGATGTCGCGGCCGGCAGCCTTGAGCTGCTTCGCCTTCTCGGCAATCACCATGATCGCGCTGGGTTTGGCGCGGCCGACACGCTGGGCGAGCTGGGGCATGGATTTCTCACGCGGTGGAAGGAAACAAAGGCGCCCATTTTATCACGCTGCCCAATCCCGGCGCTGGTCGCCGGCCGTACACGCCGGCACGACACGGTCGCGGCATGATGGGCGCGCCCGCGCCACGGGCACCGTGGCCCCACCCGCGAAGGAGATCCGCATGCACTGGCTTTGGGTATTCGTCATCGGGCTGGTTGTCGGCCTGGTGGCCAAGCTGCTGACGCCGGGCAAGGACCCGGGCGGCTTCGTCGTCACCGCCCTCATCGGCATCGCCGGTTCGCTGCTGGCGACCTGGGTCGGCCAGAACGTGTTCGGCTGGTACCAGGCAGGGCAGTCCGCCGGCTTCGTCGCCTCGGTGGTCGGCGCCATCGTGCTGCTGCTGTCGTATCACCTGGTCAAACGCAAGTCGGCCTGACCGTCGCCCCGGCGGGGCCGTGCCCCACCGGGGCGATTTTTCAGCCGAGCAGCTTGCCGGCCAGCCCTTCGAGCATGCCAAGGTCGAAGCCGCCTGCTCCCTGCGCCGGCAGCTGGCCGTCCGGCGTCATGTGGTCGACCGCCTGCGGCAGCACTCGCGACAGCCCGCCCAGCAAGGCATTCGGGTCCACGCCCAGCTTGCCCGCGGCCTCCTGCAGCAGCGACCCCAGGCCGCCGTTCTGCAGCGCCTGGCCCAACTGGTCGCCCGACACCGGCTGGTTCGCGCCGGTGCCGACCCACGATTGCACCGCACCGCCGAGGCCGTGCTGCTGCAGCATGCCGACCAGGCCCTGCACGCCGCCCGCCTTCTCGATCAATTGCCCCGCGACGGCAATCAGCGAACCCGTACCCGCCTGCGCTCCCGGTTGCCCCTGGCCGCCGAGCAGATCATCGAGGAATGACATCGTCGTTCTCCTGGAAGGTGATGGAGCGGATGTGCAGCCCGTCGATCATAGGCGGCCCGGCAATCCGCCATGACAACGCCGCGTGAAGGCTGGCCGGGAACGGCCACAAAAAAACCGCCGGCGGCCAGCCGGCGGTTTCCTGTGCTCCGATGGCGACCGGCTCAGCCGCGCCGGTCGAGCACCGCGTTCCATTCCGCCACGCGGTCGGCCTGCGCCGCCAGCAGCGCATCGACGTCGCCTTCCACGCTGACCTTCTCGATCGTGTCGCCCTGCCGGATCGCGTTGACCACGTCCATGTCGGCGGCACCGGCGACTTCGCCGAACACGCTGTGCTTGCCGTCCAGCCACGGCGTCGGGCCGTGGGTGATGAAGAACTGGCTGCCGTTGGTGCGCGGACCCGCGTTCGCCATCGACAGCACGCCCGGCTTGTCGTGGCGCAGCGACGGGTTGAACTCGTCCTCGAACTTGTAACCCGGGCCACCACGGCCGCTGCCCTCGGGGCAACCGCCCTGGATCATGAAATCGGCGATCACGCGGTGGAACGACAGGCCGTCGTAGTAGCCGCGGCGGGCCAGGTTGACGAAGCTGGCGACGGTGACCGGCGCCTTGTCTTCGTGCAGGCGCAGGTGGATCGGGCCGCGGTTGGTGGTGAAGGTGACGTTGATGGTCATCGCGAATCCTTGGGTTTGAAGACGGCTGCACGCCGGGGCGCCGGCGCGCGGACGGTCAAGGATAACCCAGCGCCATCTACAGACCCAGCATGCCACGCTCCAGCGGAGCGGGCCCACGCGGCCTCGCGGCCGGCAGCGGCGCGTCGAGCGGCCATGCGGCGCCTTCGTACAGGTACGCCCACAAGCGGTCCAGTGCGGCATAGCCATACGGCAACAGCGGCACGTAGCGCTCGCCGAAACCAGGCAGCGCCAGGAACGCGTCGAAATGCTGCGCGTGCGGCACCTTCCAGTAGATCGGCCGGCGCCCCTCGTCGCGCAGCCACGCCACGTACGGCTCGGAACTGAACGCGGTGGGCAGCAGTCCGTCGCCGGCGCCATGCAGCACCCACAGCGGCAGGTCGCGTCGCGGCAACTTCGCGGCGGTAGCCGCGACCGAGGCGTGCAGGGCCTGCGCCTCATGGTCGTCGCCGGTCCACAGCGCGCGCAGGCATTCGCTGCCGACCAGGGTGGGGTCGGCCGAGACATTCACGCCGCCGAACAGGCCGATGCCGTTGCCCGGCGGGATGCCCGAGCCATCCGCCCACCAGCTGGCCCGCGTCGCGGGGGCGGCCACGCCCGGCAGCCCGCCCGCACCGATCGCCGCGTACCGAAAGCCGCACGGCATGTCGCCCGCGCCGCGTCGCAGGTAGGCCGAGGCGTAGCCGGCGGCGATCACCCGCCACAGGTCGAACGCGGTCGTGCTGGCCGCGGTGTGCATCGCCTCGTCGGTCCAGCCGCGCACGCGCAGATACTGCCGCGCCTGTTCCGACTGCGCCATCACCGTGTTGCCGCCGAGTTTGCCCTGCGCGCGCAGGCTGGCGCAGCGGATCGGCCATGCCGGCAGCGGCACCCCGCGCGGCCCGCGCGCCAGCGGTACCGACGCGAACGCGTCGGCGCTCAACGCGCACGGCAGCCAGATCGCCGCCTCGGTGGCGTAGTCGTACAGCGCGCGGCCGTGGCCCTGCACGTGCACGTTCGGCTCCAGCGCCACCACGCCGGCGAAGAAGTGCTCCTGGTCCAGCCCCGCCGCCTGCAGCACCGCGCCACCGCCGTTGGAAATGCCCACGGCGACGATCTTCGTGTTCTGCGGCGTGAACGGCGCTTCGGCGGGAAACGCGCGATCGAGCATGGCCAGGCCGAACTGCGCCGACTGGATCACGTGGCGGCCCCAGTCGCCCTCCGGGTTGTCGCCCGAATGCGCATGCTTGATCGCGATGCCTGCAGCAGGCGACGCCGGCGGCGGCTGGAATTCCAGCTCCGCCTCGCCGCGTTTGGCGCGGCGCCCGTCCAGTGCCACGCCGCTGTCGTCGGCGTAATCGAAGTAGCCCGCGCCGGTGCCCTTGTCGGTGTACGCCACCGCGCAGCCGTGCGGCAGCCCCCACGCGCCGGCGAGCGCGATCGCGCCGTAGATGCCGCGCGAGCCGGACGAGGCGGTTACCACCAGGCAGCGCTTGTGCCGGTCGAAGTTGTCCGGCAGCTGCAGCAGCACGCGATGCGGCGAGCGCGCGCCGGGAATGCGCGCGAACGCCTGGTATTCGCGCCCCGGCACGTCCGGCACGCCACCGTACACGCGGCCGTAGCCGCCGAGCGGACCGAGGTCGGCGATGCCTTTCCAACTGGTCTGGATCGCGCGCCGGCGCAATTCCTCCGCGGTGGGATCCAGCGGGTTGGCGAACGGCGACGGCAGGCCGGCCAGGCCCGCCAGGCCCAGTCCCGCGCTCAGCAAATCATCGTGGCCGCGATGCCCGGTCACCCGAACTTCGCCGTAATCGACCTCACGCATGGCAGGTTCCTTCCTCGTCGCTTGGCTGGCACAGGCCGACAGCATGATGGATGCCAGTGCGGGCAAGAACAGCAGCGGCGAAATGCGGGCGGATTTCTTCATGCGGCCACCATAACAAGCGCATCGGCGGCCGCCATCGTACGAAAGTCCATGCGGCGAACTCGACGCGGTGGGCGCCGCCCGCTAACTTCAGCCCCATGACGAACCTGCTGATCGCCGATGACCACCCGCTGTTCCGCGCCGCGCTGCGCCTGGCGGCGCGCGAGAACCTCGGCGACTGCAGGGTGCGCGAAGCGGCCGACCTGCCCGGGGTGCTCGCCGCGCTGGCCGCCGAGCCGGACACCGACCTGGTCCTGCTCGACCTGCACATGCCCGGCAGCCGCGGCCTGTCCGGACTGGCCGCGCTGCGCGGCCAGCATCCCGGCGTGGCGGTGCTGGTGGTTTCCGCCCATGACGACCCGCGCATCGTGCGCCGCGTGCTCGACCACGGCGCCGCCGGCTTCATTCCCAAGAGCGCCAGCCCGGCCGAGATCGGCGCGGCGATCCGCAGCGTGCTCGACTGCGGCAACTGGCTGCCGCCCGGGCTCGCCGACGCCGTGGCTGCGCTGCCCGCCAACCCGGCCGACGCCGACCTCGCCGGTCGCCTCGCCCGCCTCACCGAGCAACAGTCCCGCGTACTCGCCCTGCTAGCCGAGGGTCTGCTCAACAAGCAGATTGCCGACCAGCTGGCGATCCAGGAGCGCACGGTGAAGGCGCATGTCACGGCAATCTTCGAGAAACTGCGGGTGCGAAACCGCACGCAGGCGGGACTGCTGCTGAAGTCGCTGGAGCTGGGCGAACCGGGGCGGGCGCTGTAGGCGCATTACGCGCGCGCCATGCCGGCCGCCACCCGCTGCAGTACCTGCCGCAGCGCCAGCGGTTTCAGCGGCTTGTACAGCACGCCGATGCCCGCTTCCAGCAGGCGCTGGCGCAGTTCGCCGTCGCGGTCCGCGGTCAGCATCACGGTCGGCACGCCGGCGTGTCGCCGGTTCAGCTGTTGCCATACTTCCAGCCCGGTCTGGCCGCCGTCGAGGTGGAAATCGAGGATGTGCAGGTCCGGCCGCCACGGCGCCGCCAGCGCCTGGCCGGGATTTCGTGCCGCGTGCACGTGCCAGCCCCAACTGGTCAGCAGGCTGCCGAGCGCCGCGAGCGCGGCCGGCTCGTTGTCCAGCACCAGCGCACGACCAGCCGGCAGCGAGCGCGCCGTGTCGGCGATCGGCGGCAGTCGAATGGCGGCGCGCGCCATCGGCACATCGAGATAAAACACGCTGCCGCGGCCGGGCCACGACTGCAGCCCCAGCGGATGGCCGAGCAGATCGGCCATCCGCTGCGCGATCGACAGACCCAGCCCGAGTCCCTGCCCGCCGGCGGCACTGCCACGGCGGAACTCCTGGAAGATCAGCTGTTGTTCCTGCACCGCGATGCCGGGGCCGTTGTCCCACACTTCGACGCGCAACTGCGCGGCACGCCGGCGCACGCCAAGCAGCACGCGGCCGTGCTCGGCGTAACGCAAGGCATTGGACAGGAAGTTCTGCAGCACGCGGCGCAGCAGCTGCGGATCGGAATGCACCCACGCGCGGGTGCCGACCACCTCGAAACGCACGCCCCGATCCAGCGCGATCGCACGAAATTCGGCGGCCAGCGGGTCGAGCACCTCGGCCAGCGCAAACGCACGCGGCTGCGGATGCAGGCGACCGCCTTCGAGCCGGGCCACGTCGAGCAGCCCGGTGAGCAGGCCTTCGGTGGCGGCCAGCGCGCCGTTGAGGTGCTGCGCGGTAACCGCGTCGCCGCCGCGCTCGGTCAGCGCATGGGCGAACAGCTGCGCCGCATGCAACGGCTGCATCAGGTCGTGGGTGACGGCGGCAAGAAAGCGGCTCTTCGCCTCGTTCGCCGCCTGCGCCGCGGCCGAGGCCACGGCCAGTTCGCGGGTGCGTGCCTCCACGCGAAGCTCCAGCGTCTCGTTGACGCGCTTCAGCGCCGCCTCGGCCTGGCGGAACGCGGTGACGTCGGTGAAGGTGGCCACGAAACCGCCACCGGGCATCGGATTGCCGCGGATCTCGACGATGGTGCCGCCGGGGAAGCGCCGCTCGGACAGGTGCCGGGTACCGGCCCGCATGTGCGCCAGCCGGCGCTGCACGCGCGCCTCCACCTCACCGGGGCCGAGCATGCCGGCATCGATGTTGTAGCGGGTCAGTTCGGCCACCGGGCGGCCCACCTGCAGCAGCTGCGGCGGGTAGTCGAACAGCCGCGCGTACGGCGTGTTCCATGCCACCAGATGCAGCTCGGCGTCGACCACGCAGATGCCCTGGCTCATGTTCTCCAGCGCCGCCTCCAGCACGCGCTGGTTGAAGCGCAGGTCCTGCGCCGCCTCGCCGACGATGGCGACCACCGTGTCGAGATCGTCGCGGCCCTGCCGGTGCACCACCTCCAGCAACAGGCGCGCGGAGGCGGCGCCGATCACCGCAGCCAGCTCGTGCTCGACCTCGGCGACCCGCGCGCTGCCGGCAGACCCGACGGCCGGCGCGCTGGCGAACAGGTGCTCGACCCGTTCGGGCGGCAGGAAGCGCATCGCCAGCGCACGCAACTCGACCAGGCCCACGTCGCCCACGCTGACTGCGCGCGCCACGCGGCCGAAGCGCGAGCCGGCCACCGCCAGCATCACCGCGACGTTGACCAGCAGACTTGACGCCACTGCGCGGCCCAGCCGGTTCCAGTTGCCCAGCCCGAGCAGGCCGTCAGGCGCCAGCCAGTGCAGGCCGAGCGGGCCGTCGCGCAGCCAGGCCGGCGCGTCGGGCAACAGGGTCGGCAGCACCGCGTAGACCCAGGCCAGCGTGCCCGCGGCGAGCCCCGCCATCACCGCGCGCGGGCCCAGCTGCGGCCGGTACATCGCCACCAGCATCGCCGGGGTGAGCCCGGCCAGGGCGGAGAACGAGATCGCGCCGATGTCGGCCAGCGCCTCGTTGCGCGCCAGCAGGCGACTGTAGGCCCACGCCAGCAGGATCAGCACCAGGATCGCCACGCGCCGGTAGTTCAGCAGCTCGCCGCGCAGGTCGCCGTGCTCGTCGCGGCCCCAGCCCGCGCGCACCCGCAGCGGCGCGATGAAATGGTTCACCACCATCAGGCTCAGCGTCAGCGTGGCGATCACCACCATGCTGGTGGCGGCGCTGAGGCCGCCCAGAAAGGCGACCAGCGCCAGGCCGTGCTCGCCGCGCGCCAGCGGCAGCGCCAGCACGTACATGTCCGAGGACACTCCGCTGGCGCCCAGCCAGGCGTCGCCCAGCCGCGCCAGCGGCAGGATCGGCAGCGAGATCAGCAGCAGGTACAGCGGGAACAGCCAGCGCGCGGTGCGCAGTTGGCCGTCCTCGCGGCATTCGACGATGCCGGCGTAGAACTGGTGCGGCATGGTGAACATCGCCAGCGCGCCGAGCAGGATCAGCGCCGGGAAGCCGCCGCTGTCCGGCGGCGGCGGCACGTAGTCCGGCAAGCCGGCCGGCACGGCGGCGAACAGCAGCGAGCCCAACGCCAGCATCGCGCCCAGCTTGAACAGCGACTCGAACGCCATCGCCAGCACCAGCCCGCGGTTGTGCGCCATGGTCGAGGCGCGGCGGGTGCCGAACAGCATCGCGAACAACGCCATCAGCAACGCCACGTACAGCGCGCTGTCCTGCCACGGTTCGGATTCGGCCAGCTGGCCCTGACTGAGGATGCCGTAGCTCATCGCCACCGCCTTCAGCTGCAGCGCGATGTACGGCACGATGCCGATCACCACCACCACCGTGACCAGCGCCGCCAGTCCCGAATGGCGCCCCAGCCGCACCGCGATCAGGTCTGCCAGCGAGCCGGCGTTGTACTCCCGCACCAGCTGCACCATCCGGCGCAGGAAGCCCAGCGCGAACAGGTACATAAGGATCGCCCCGACGAAGGTCGGGGGCAGCCACCAGCCCGAACGGCTGGCCTGGGTCACCGTGCCGTAGAACGTCCACGAGGTGCAGTGGATCGCCAGCGACAGCGCGTACACGATCGCCCAGCGCTTCTCGAAAATGTGCGGGCGACGCTCGCCGAGCAGCGCCACGCCGAACAGCAGGCCGAGCCAGCACAGCGCGGCGACGGCGATGAGGGTGGTGCTCAGCATGGCATCCGCGCCTGCGGGGGCGGCTTCGGCCCCGATGTTTTGGGAGCGAAGAGCTTTCGTCCCCCTGCGGAGGCCGAGTCACTTTCTCTTTGCGTGCTCAAAGAGAAAGTAACCCAAGAGAAAGAGCACCCCGCTTGGCGCTTGCCGGGCATCCATGCCCGGCAAGTCCGTGAGTCGGGGCCGGGCTTTTCGAGCGGGCTCCTGCCCGCGCGAAAAGGCGAGTCCATCCATGGACTCACCCGCTGCGCGGCCTGTCGTCCCCGACTCACCGCCGCGCAAGGGACCCCGGGTAGAGCAGCGGGCCATCGTGGCCCGCACTCGGTGATGAAGCGGAAAAGCCGACGCCACGGCAAAGCGACGCCTTGCCCTGACTTTGCCCCTGATCTTGATCTGACTCCTCTGAAGAGTGCGCGCAGGATGCGCGCTGCTCTATCCGGGGTCCCCTCTGCAGCGGCGGGCGGGCGAAGAAAAGCCCGCAGGGTGGCCGGCATGGACGCCGGCCAGTTTGTCGCCAGGGCAGGATGCCCTGTCGACAAACCCCGTAGCCCGCACGCGAACTTTCCGGGCAGGAGCCCGGAAAGCGCGGAAGCGGGGTGGCCTTTCTCTTGGGTTACTTTCTCTTTGGCCACGCAAAGAGAAAGTAACTCGGCTGCCGTAGGCAGACGAAAGCTCTTGCTCTGAAAGCTCTTCGCTCCCAACGCGTAGACAGGCCAAAGCATCGCCCGCAAGCGCGCTCCTACAACCAGATCACGGCGAGGACGGCGGCGCCGCGCCATCAATGCCCCGCCGGCAGCCCCAGCGCGCGCACCGCGTTCACCACCCAGCGCAGCTGCACGCCGTGGCGGCTGTCGTAGTCGGCTCCGGAATATCCCCACCAGTCCCAGCATGCTTGTGGATTCAAGGGCGCGAAACTTGCGCGGGTCTGAGGGTACAGCACCGCTACGGCGTAGACGTCGGCCCAGCGGTTGAAGCCGGCATCCTCGACGAAGGCCTTGCCCACCGCATCGGCGTTCTGCTTGCAGCCGTGGAAAGCCACCAGCACCCCGCACGGCTTGCCGGCCAGGCAGTCCGGCGGCAGATAGACGTAGCCGGTGTCGGCCAGGAGCGCATCGGCGCCGCCGGGGCGCAGCGCATCCTGGTCGAACGTGCGCAGTTCGCCCTGCGCCCTGCCCGCTGCGCGTGGCGGCTTGCCGAACATCTGCGCGAAGATCTCGCCGGCGGCGTCGAAACCGCAGTGGCCGAGGTACGGCGCCACCGACTTGTCGCAGTCGTCGCCGCGGGCGGCCACCGGCAGGTTGTGCGCGAACGCGCGCTGGCCGTCGTCGTGCACCTGCATGTCCCTCAGTGCCGGCGTGGCGTCGCGCAGCTGCCGGTAGAACTGCGCGCCAGCCTCGGCCACGACGGGAGCCACCAAGGCATCGTCCTTGCCGTGCAGCAGGTAGACGCGCGCGTGCGCCAGGTCCTTCAGCGCACCGATCTCGCCCGACGCCGAGCGCCTGGTGGCGCTGGCCACCAGCGCGGCGACATCCGGTGCCGGCGCCCCCTTCATGCAGCGGCCGAGTGCCACGTCCAGCTTGCCGCCGGCGCAGCCGTAAGGGCCGCCGGCGACGATCGCCGCATTCGGGAATAGCTCCGGATAAGCCAGCTGCAGCTGCCCGGCCATGTACGCGCCGGAGGAAAGGCCGACCGCGGCGGTGCGCGAGGCGTCGATCTTCAGCGTCGGCAGCGGCGGCGCGTCGCCGGCGTGGGCCAGCGCTGCGAACAGCAGCAGGGTCAACAGGCCAAGGGGCTTGCGCATGGGTGGTCTCCGTTGGCGGGTTGATGGAGCCGCGCGGACGCATTCGCCAGCGCGAGGTTACCCGTTCATGCCGGCGAGGACAGCCTCGAAAAATGCCCCGCGGGAGCCGGCTGCTGCCCCGCGGGGAAGGGGAGAAACGATTGCCTCAGAAGCGGAACTTCGCCGTCAGCGTGACCATCCGCGGCGCACCGTAGAAGCCGGTGTAGATACCCAGCGCGCCGACGTTGTAGCCGGTGGTGCGGTAGGACTTGTTGGCCAGGTTGCTGCCCTGCAGGCTGAGCGACCAGGGCTGGTTGATCTGCCAGATCACGCCGGCGTTCCACAGGCCGTACGCGGGCTGGGCGATCAGCGGCGACAGCGTGGTCTCCGGATACACCATGGACTGATAGGTGTAGTTCACCCGCGCGGTGATGCTGCCGCCGTCGGACAGCGGCGTGGTGTTCTCCAGCGACAACCCGCCGGACCACTTCGGTGCGTTGGTGAACTTCTGCTGGTCGGCGATGTTGACGCCGCGGGTCATGTACTCGGTGTACTTGGTATGCAGGTACGCGACGTTGCCGCTCAGCGTCCAGTTCTCCGCCGGCTTCCAGGCGAACTCCTCCTCCACGCCGTCGATGTGGCCCTTGCCGGCGTTGGTGAAGTCGCCGAAGAAACCCTGGCTGCCGTTGGGCAGCGTGTAGGAACTGAACACCGACAGCTGGATGTTCGAGTACACGTTGTGGAAGACGGCGGTGTTCATCATCAGCGCGCCGTCGAAGAAGGACATCTTGCTGCCCAGCTCGTACGACTGCACCTTCTCGTCGTCGATCGGACGGCACGAGCTGGGCACCGCCACGCAGTTGGCACGAATGTTGTAGCCGCCGGAGTGGAAGCCCTCCGAGTAGCTGGCGTAGAGCTTGACCTGGTCGTTCACGCTCCAGTCCAGCGAGACCTTCGGCGAGACGTTGCTGGTCGCGTGCGAGCCGCTGAAGTCGGCCAGCGTGCTGGTGCGGGTGGTGAAGGTCTCGTCCGAGAAGCCGAAGTTCTGGATCAGCGCGGTCTTGGTTTCATGGGTGTAGCGCAGGCCCACGTCCAGGCTCCAGTCGGGGCTGATGTCCCAGGTGAAGTCGCCGTAGCCGGCCCAGCTCTTGGTGCCCATGCGCCCGCCGGTGCCGCCGTACTGGGAGAGGCCCAGCGTGGAATACGGCGGCGAGCCGAGGAAGATGTTGTGGATCTCGCCGTCGGCGCGGCCGTCGAAGTAGTACGCACCGAACACGCCGTGCAGGCTGCCGCCGGCGTCGTAGTTGGCCTGGAATTCCTGGCTGAACTGGTGGTCCTTGTAGACCGCGTTCACGTCGGCGATCTTCTCCGGCAGCGTGTCGAAGTCGATGTTGGTATCGGTCGAGGAGCCGCGCACGGCAGTCACCGATTTCAGCGACCAGTTCGGACTGACGATCCAGTTCATCGTCAACGCGCTGCCGTAGAGCTTGGTGTGGTTGAGCTGGGCGAAGCCGCTGCGGGTGTCGAAATCGCTCTCCAGCGGCTGGTAGGCCGGGTCGAGCTTGTTCACCGTCAGCATCTTGGCGCCGCGCGGGTTGGAGTTGTCGCGCACGCCGTCGACCGACAGCTGCATGTTGAACGCATTGGACGGGAAGAAGCCGATCGTGGCGCGCGCGGCGTTGGTGTTCTTGTTGCCGTTGCGGCTGCCGGTGAGGATGTCCTTGCCGAAGCCATCGTTGTGGCTGCTGGCGTAGGCGATGCGGCCGCGCCACACCTGGTCCGCACTGGCGCCGCCAAGGCTGGCCTTGACGTCCTTCTCGCCGTGGGTGCCCACGGTGGCTTCCACCGAGCCCTCGGTCTTCACCGGCAGCGGGTTGGAGACGTACTTGATCGCGCCGCCGATGGTGTTCTTGCCGTACAGCGTGCCCTGCGGGCCGCGCAGCACCTCGATGCGGCTGACGTCGAACACGTCCAGCACCGCGCCCTGCGGGCGCGCCAGGTAGACGTCGTCCAGGTAGATGCCCACGCCCGGGTCGAAGCCCCAGGTGGGGTCGGCCTGGCCGACGCCACGGATGTAGGCGGTGAGCGTGGTGTTGGAACCGCGCGCGGCGTAGATCTGCAGCGAAGGCACCTTGCCCTGCAGGTCGGCCAGGTTCTGCACGTTCTGCCTTTCCAGCGCCTGCGCGGTGAAGGCGCTGACCGCGATCGGCACGTCCTGCAGGGTCTCCTCGCGCTTGCGTGCGGTGACCGTGATCTGGTCGAGCTGCTTGACCTGGCTCGGCTGCGCCGGTGCGTTGCCGGCGGCAGCGGCCTGCTGCGCGTACGACGGTGCGGCGTACAGCAAGCCGGTGGCCAGGCCGATCGCCAGACTCAGATACGTGCGTTTCATGGTTTCCCCTTTCCCCGTGGTGTGGTCGGCAGCGAGCGCAGCCATCGATGATGGATGCTGACGAAACGAGCTTAGGCATCCGCCGGGGCGCGAACACTTGTACCTTCGTACAGTGCCGCCGGCGGCCGCTGCTGCGGATACTCCGCAGCCATCGTCACGGCCATCGTCGCTGGCCGGGCTCATTTCGGGGGTTCACGGATGGCTTTTCTGATCGTGCTGGCCGCGCTGTGCTTCCTGATGTTCGCGGCCTATCGCGGCTACAGCGTGATCCTGTTCGCGCCGATCGCCGCGCTGGGCGCGGTGCTGCTGACCGAGCCGTCGCTGGTGGCGCCGATGTTCACCGGCCTGTTCATGGACAAGATGGTCGGCTTCCTCAAGCTGTACTTCCCGGTGTTCATGCTGGGCGCGGTGTTCGGCAAGCTGATCGAGCTGTCGGGCTTTTCCAAGGCCATCGTGGCGGCCACCATCGGCCTGGTCGGGCGCAGCCGGGCGATCCTGTCCATCGTGCTGGTCTGTGCGCTGCTGACCTACGGTGGCGTGTCGCTGTTCGTGGTGGTGTTCGCGGTGTATCCGTTTGCCGCGGAACTGTTCCGCCAGTCGGACATTCCCAAGCGGCTGATCCCCGGCACCATCGCGCTGGGCGCGTTCACCTTCACCATGGATTCGCTGCCGGGCACGCCGCAGATCCAGAACATCATCCCCACCGCGTTCTTCGGCACCAACACCTGGGCGGCGCCGTGGCTGGGCACGATCGGCGCGGTGTTCATCCTGATCGTGGGCCTGGGCTATCTGGATTGGCGCCGGCGCAAGGCCGCCGCAGCCGGCGAGGGCTACGGCAGCAACCTGGTCAACGAGCCGACTCCGTTCGAGGGCGGCAAGCTGGCACATCCACTGGTCGCGCTGCTGCCGCTGGTGCTGGTCGGCGTGTGCAACAAGCTGTTCACCGACTGGATCCCGCGCGTGTACGGCGAGACGCAATCGTTCCTGCCCAGCGTGGTCGGCAGCGCCAGGCCAGTGGTGCAGGAAGTGGCCAAGGTCGCCGCGATCTGGGCGGTCGAGGGCGCCTTGCTGGTCGGCATCCTGTGCGTGCTGGCGTTTGCCTGGCGCACGGTGACCGCACACTTCGCTGCCGGCAGCCAGGCCGCGGTCGGCGGTGCGTTGCTGGCCTCGATGAACACCGCCTCGGAGTACGGCTTCGGCGCAGTGATCGCCGCCCTGCCCGGCTTCAAGCTGGTGGCCGATGCGCTGCACACCATCCCGAACCCGCTGCTCAACGAGGCGGTCACCGTTACGGCGCTGGCCGGCATCACCGGCTCGGCCTCCGGCGGCATGAGCATCGCGCTGGGCGCGATGGCCGAAACCTTCATCGCCAACGCGCACGCCGCCGGCATCCCGATGGAGGTGCTGCACCGGGTGGCCGCGATGGCTTCCGGCGGCATGGACACGCTGCCGCACAACGGCGCGGTGATCACCCTGCTGGCGGTGACCGGACTGACCCACCGGCAGTCCTACCGGGACATCTTCGCCATCACCGTGATCAAGACCCTGGCGGTGCTGGTGGTGATCGCGACGTACTATCTCCTCGGCGTGGTGTAGCGCACCCGCGGATCGTAGGCTGCAGGCCGGATGAACGGATCGAAGAAATGACGGGCAAGTTGTCACACAAGTCCGTATAATCGGTCAATTCGCCCTTCAAAAACCTGCGTGACGGCCTCCGCGTCGCCCGAGTCGATCCCATGTCCATCGAAAAACTGCGCAATATCGCCATCGTCGCCCACGTCGATCACGGCAAGACCACCCTCGTCGATTGCCTGCTCAAGCAGTCCGGCACGCTCAACGAGCGCACCGTGCTGGCCGAGCGTGTGATGGACTCGAACGACCAGGAAAAGGAACGCGGCATCACCATCCTGGCCAAGAACACCGCCATCACCTGGAACGGCAACCGCATCAACATCGTCGACACCCCCGGCCACGCCGACTTCGGCGGCGAGGTGGAGCGCGTGCTGTCGATGGTGGACACCGTGCTGATCCTGGTCGACGCGATGGACGGCCCGATGCCGCAGACCCGTTTCGTGACGCAGAAAGCGTTCGCCATGGGCTTCAAGCCGATCGTGGTGATCAACAAGGTCGACCGCCCGGGCGCGCGTCCGGAGTGGGTGGTGGAGCAGGTGTGGGATCTGTTCGACCGCCTCGGCGCCACGCCGGAGCAGATGGATTTCCCGATCGTCTACGCCTCGGCGCTGAACGGCTACGCCTCGCTGGACGAGAACGTGCGCGAAGGCGACATGACCCCGCTGTACGAGGCGATCATGCAGCACGCGCCCAAGCCGGAGGTCGATCCCGACGGCCCGTTCCAGATGCGCATCAGCCAGCTCGACTACAACAACTTCGTCGGCGTGATCGGCATCGGCCGCATCCAGCGCGGCACGCTGAAGAAGAACATGCCGGTGGCGGTGATCGACCGCCACGGCAAGAAGCGCCAGGGCAAGGTGCTGCAGGTGCTCGGCTTCATGGGCCTGGAGCGCATCGAGCAGGACAGCGCCGAGGCGGGCGACATCGTGGCGATCTCCGGCATCGCCGACCTCACCATTTCCGACACCGTCACCGCGCTGGACGCGCCCGAGGCGCTGCCCGCGCTGACCGTGGACGAGCCGACCATCAGCATGACCTTCCAGGTCAACAACTCGCCGTTCGCCGGCAACAAGGATCTTTCCGGCGGCAAGTTCCTCACCAGCCGCCAGCTGAAGGACCGCCTCGAGCGCGAGCAGGTGCACAACGTGGCGCTGAAGGTCGAGCAGGGCTCGGACGCGGACAAGTTCCTGGTCTCCGGCCGCGGCGAGCTGCACCTGTCGGTGCTGATCGAGAACATGCGCCGCGAGGGCTATGAACTGGCCGTGTCGCGCCCGGAAGTGATCATCAAGGAGATCGACGGCCAGAAGATGGAGCCGTTCGAGCAGCTGGTGGTCGACGTGGAAGAGACCCACCAGGGTCCGGTGATGGAGCGCCTGGGCATGCGCAAGGGCCAGCTGAAGAACATGGAACCCGATGGCAAGGGTCGCGTGCGGCTGGAGTACATGATCCCGGCGCGCGGCCTGATCGGCTTCCAGAACCAGTTCAAGACCCTGACCCAGGGTTCGGGCCTGCTGTTCCACGTGTTCGACCACTACGGCCCGAAGGAAGAAGGCCAGATCGCCAAGCGCGCCAACGGCGTGATGATCGCCAACGCCGGCGGCACCACCCCCGCGTATTCGCTGGGGCCGCTGCAGGATCGCGGCAAGCTGTTCGCCGCCGAGGGTGACAACGTGTATGAAGGCCAGCTGGTCGGCATCCACGCCAAGGACAACGACCTCACGGTGAACGTGATCAAGCCCAAGCCGCTGACCAACATGCGCGCCTCGGGCAAGGACGACGCGATCCAGCTGACCCCGGCGATCAAGTTCACGCTGGAACAGGCACTGGACTTCATCGACGACGACGAGCTGGTCGAGGTCACCCCGAAGGAAATCCGCCTGCGCAAGAAGCACCTCACCGAGATCGACCGCAAGCGCGCCTCGCGTAGCTGAGCCGTCATCTCACGTGACGAAACGGAAGGCCGCCGCAAGGCGGCCTTCTGCTTGCGGGCGGCCCGGAAAATCCCTGGCAAGCGTAGGAGCCCGCTGGCGGGCGATGCTCAATCTGGCGGCAACCGGAAAGTGCGAAAAGCATCGCCCGCCAGCGGGCTCCTACTGCACCTTGATGTTTCTCACACGCAGGCCCGCAAGCTGTCTTGCCAGCTTGCGCAGCAGCTCGGCGAAGGCCTGCAGGTCGTCGTGCCAGGGCGAGGCGTCGCGCCAGTACAGCGCGATCTCCCTACCCGACGCCGACCCTTTCAACTTGGCCAGCGCGATGTTCGGCATCGAGGCCAGCCGCTCGTGCGCCAGCGCCGGCACCAGCGCATAACCGCCGCGCAGGCTGACCAGGGCGGCCAGGCTTTCCAGGCTGACGTCCTGCACGTGGCCGTGCTCGCTGCCGTCGCCGTCGAGGCCGTCGGCGTGGCTTTCGGCCATCAGCGTGGCCTCGGCCGGGTCGAGCTGGGCCAGCGCGATGCTGTCCCGGCCAGCCAGCGGATGGTCGGCACGCAGCATCAGCTCCCACGGCTCGAAGAACAACGGGCGCGCGGCGATCCCGCTGGTCGCCGCGGCCGGCGGCGCCAGCACCGCGTCGAGCTCGCCTTCATGCAGGCGACGCAGCAGCCCGCGCGGCTTGCCCTCGGAGATGCCCAGCCGGGCGCCCGGGAAATGCTGCGGAAACGGCGCGATCAGGTGCGGCAGCAGATACGGCCCCAGCGAGGCCGGCACGCCCAGCCGCAGCTCGCCGCCGAAAGCGACCGCGCCGGCACGGGCCACCTGCTGCAGGTGTTCGGCCGCAGCCAGCACGGCGTCGATCTGCTGCAGCAGCCGTTGGCCGCCGGCGGTCGGCACGATCTTCCGGCCGCCGCGTTCGAACAGCGGCGCGCCCAGCGCCTGCTCCACCTTCTGCACCTGATGCGACAGCCCGGACGGGCTGATGTGCATGGTCCGCGCCGCGCTGTTGAAACTGCCGTGGCGATGCACCGCCTGCACCAGCGCGAGATCGCGCAGCGAGACGGCGGCCAGGCCCGTCGAAATCATCGAATGCTGCATGTCATCAAAGGCGTTTGATTGCACTGGTCATCGGATTCATCCTGTGCGGCGAAGTCGCCGTGAAGGTGGGCGCAGTGTACCCGCCGGCATCGCCTGCCAGACGCCCGCCAGCCATGCACACCGTCTTCACGGCGGCGTACCGGTTCGCGGCCACCCGGGGTTTGCGCGATAATCACTTTTTTTGCCGGGATGGCGAACCCCACGCCCTCCGGGCACCGTCGTCGAGTCATCCCAGCCGCAGGATCCAGCCAGGAGCACCTCCCATGAAAGACACCTTTTCCGTACGCGACACCCTCGAGGTCAACGGCAAGAAGTACGCCTTCGCCAGCCTGACCAAGCTGGGCCAGCGCTTCGACCTGAAGCGGCTGCCGTACTCGATGAAGATCCTGCTGGAAAACCTGCTGCGCCACGAGGACGGCGTCGACGTCACCGCGAAGGAAGTCGAGGCCGTGGCGACCTGGGACGCCAAGGCCGAGCCTTCCACCGAGATCGCCTTCATGCCGGCGCGCGTGATCCTGCAGGACTTCACCGGCGTGCCCTGCGTGGTGGACCTGGCCGCGATGCGCGACGCGGTGGTGAAACTGGGCGGCGACGCCACCCAGATCAATCCGCTGACGCCGGTCGAACTGGTCATCGACCACTCGGTGCAAGTTGACGTGTTCGGCTCCGAGGACGCGCTGGAGCAGAACGTCGAGATCGAGTTCCAGCGCAACCAGGAGCGCTACAGCTTCCTGCGCTGGGGCCAGAAGGCGTTCAACAGCTTCAAGGTGGTGCCGCCGCGCACCGGCATCGTGCACCAGGTGAACCTGGAGCACCTGGCCCGCGTGGTGTTCACCGGCGAAGTGGACGGCGAAAGCTGGGCCTATCCGGATACCCTGTTCGGCACCGACTCGCACACCACCATGATCAATGGCCTGGGCGTGCTGGGCTGGGGCGTGGGCGGCATCGAGGCCGAGGCGGCGATGCTGGGCCAGCCCTCCTCGATGCTGATTCCGCAGGTGGTCGGCGTCAAACTCTCCGGCAAGCTGTCCGAGGGTGTCACCGCCACCGACCTGGTGCTCACCGTCACCCAGATGCTGCGCAAGCTGGGCGTGGTCGGCAAGTTCGTGGAATTCTTCGGCCCGGGCCTGAAGCACCTGGCACTGGCCGACCGCGCCACCATCGGCAACATGTCGCCCGAGTACGGCGCCACCTGCGGCATTTTCCCGATCGACCAGGAGGCGCTGAACTACCTGCGCCTGTCCGGCCGCAGCGCGGAACAGATCGCGCTGGTCGAAGCCTATGCCAAGGTGCAGGGCCTGTGGCATGACGAGAACACCCCGGTTCCGAATTTCTCCGCGGTGCTGGAACTCGACCTGGCCGACGTGAAGCCGTCGATGGCCGGCCCGAAGCGCCCGCAGGACCGCGTGCTGCTGACCGACGCGCAGCGGAACTTCCACGAGGTGGTCGGCCCGCTCACCGCCAACCGCAAGAAAGGCAACGGCGACGTCGAGCGCTTCGCCAACGAGGGCGGCTCCAGTGCGATCGGCAATCCTGCCAACGCGATCGGCGAAACCGGCGTGCTGGTCGAAAAGAACGGCGAAAGCTTCCGCATCGGCGACGGTGCGGTGGTGATCGCAGCGATCACCTCCTGCACCAACACTTCCAACCCGGCGGTGATGCTGGGTGCCGGCATCCTGGCCAAGAAGGCCGCGGCGCGTGGCCTGAAGGCCAAGCCGTGGGTGAAGACCTCGCTGGCGCCGGGCTCGAAGGTCGTCACCGACTACCTGGAAAAGACCGGTCTGCTGAAGGAACTGGAAAAGATCAACTTCTACCTGGTGGGCTATGGCTGCACCACCTGCATCGGCAACTCCGGCCCGTTGCCGGTGGAGATCAGCAAGGGCATCGCCGACGGCGACCTGGCGGTATCGGCGGTGCTCTCCGGCAACCGCAACTTCGAAGGCCGCGTACACGCCGAGGTCAAGCTGAACTACCTGGCCTCGCCGCCGCTGGTGGCCGCCTACGCGCTGGCCGGCACGCTGGACATCGACCTCACCAAGGACGCCATCGGTACCGGCAGCGACGGCCAGCCGGTGTACCTCAAGGACATCTGGCCGAGCAACCAGGAGATCTCCGACGCCATCGCCGGCGCGATCAACCCGGAGATGTTCGCCAAGAACTACGCCGACGTGTTCAAGGGCGACAGCCGCTGGAACGCCATCGCTTCGCCGGACGGCGCGGTGTACCGCTGGGACGACTCCACCTATATCAAGAACCCGCCCTACTTCGACGGCATGACCATGGCGCTGGGCAAGGTGGACGACATCCACGGCGCCCGCGCGCTGGGCGTGTTCGGCGACTCGATCACCACCGACCACATCTCGCCGGCCGGCGCGATCAAGAAGGACAGCCCGGCGGGCCGCTTCCTGATCGAAAAGGGCGTGCAGCCGAAGGACTTCAACTCCTACGGTTCGCGCCGTGGCAACGACGACGTGATGGTGCGCGGCACCTTCGCCAACATCCGCATCAAGAACCAGATGCTCGACAACGTCGAGGGCGGCTACACCCTGCACGTGCCGTCGGGCGAACAGCTGGCGATCTACGACGCGGCGATGAAGTACAAAGCGGAGAAGACCCCGCTGGTGGTGCTGGCCGGCAAGGAATACGGCACCGGCTCCTCGCGCGACTGGGCGGCCAAGGGCACCCTGCTGCTGGGCGTGAAGGCGGTGATTGCCGAGAGCTTCGAGCGTATCCACCGCTCCAACCTGGTCGGCATGGGCGTGCTGCCGTGCACCTTCAAGGACGGCCAGAATGCGCAGACGCTGGGCCTGACCGGCAAGGAGACCTTCGACATCACCGGCCTGAACGACGGCAACTCGAAGGAAGCCACGGTCACCGCCACCGCCGCCGACGGCAGCAGGAAGCAGTTCGCCGTGAATGTGATGCTGCTGACGCCGAAGGAGCGCGAGTTCTTCCGTCACGGCGGCATCCTGCAGTACGTGCTGCGCCAGCTGGCGGGCAAGAAGGCCGCCTGAGTTTCAGGCACCGCTTTCGTGCGAGACGAAAACCGCCCCGGCCTCCGGGGCGGTTTTTTTTTGCGTGCACAGAAACCGCAGGAGCCCGCTCGCGGGCGATGCTTTTGGATTCGGATCGGGATTCACAAAAGCAGAAGCATCGCCCGCCAGCGAACTCCTACAGCGAATGCTTCCAGCTTGCGGTGTAGCAACGCCATTCGCCGTCTTCCTTGCGCCACGCGGACTCGACCTGATAGATCCCCAGCTGGTCGGGCAGCAGCTTGCCTCCACTGGTCAGCGTGACGGTGAAGCTGGCCACCATCCGTTCGCCGCGAGGCTCGATCGACACCGGCCCCATGGTCACGCCGACGTGCTCGCCGCGCAGCGCCAGCAGCCTGACCATGCCGGTCAGTCCACGCCGGTCCAGTTGCCCCGCGTTGCCGTCGAAGTCCTCGCTCAGCGGAGCGGCCACATCGCCGGCCGAACCTGCTTCGGCCGCCTGCGCGATCGACGCGATGGCGGCGCGCACCTGCGCCTCGCCCGGCGTGCGCCGACAGGCCGGCAACGCCAGCACCAGCAGCGCGAGAACGATCAGCAAAAAGGCGGGTTTTCCCGGTGCTCTCATCGACGCAACTCGCTGCAGTGCGGCTTGCCGCTGTACGCGGGCGTATGCTCCAATCAACCGGCGCATGGCCCATGATGATGCCGACACCGCGGCAATTCCATCATCCGCCCCATCGCCACCGACAAAACAGGGAACCCAAAGCATGAGCAACGAACGTCCGTGGCTGGAGAACTATCCAGCCGGCGTACCTGAACAGATCGACGTCAGTCAATATGCTTCGGTACCGGCGGTGCTGGAAGAAGCGTTCACCCGCTTCCGCGACCGCCCGGCGTTCGCCAGTTTCGGCCGCCAGCTCAGCTACGGCCAGATCGACGAGATGAGCCGCCAGTTCGCCGGCTACCTCACCGGCGTGCTCAAGCTGGGCAAGGGCGACCGCATCGCGCTGATGATGCCGAACGTGCTGCAGTATCCGATCGCGCTGTTCGGTGCGCTGCGCGCCGGCCTGGTGGTGGTCAACACCAACCCGATGTACACCGCGCGCGAGTTGAAGCACCAGCTGGAGGATTCGGGCGCGAAGGCGATCGTGGTGCTGGACAACTTCGCCGCCACCTTGCAGCAGGTCGTGGCCGAAACCCACGTGCAGCACGTCATCACTACCGGCATCGGCGACCTGCTCGGCTTCCCCAAGGGCGCGCTGATCAATTTCGTGCTGAAGCACGTGAAGAAGATGGTGCCCGGCTATTCGCTGTCGCAGGCGGTGCGCTTCCGCGACGCGCTGGCGCGCGGTGCGGCGCACCCGCTGCAGCCGGTGGCGCTGGGCCACGACGACATCGCCTTCCTGCAGTACACCGGCGGCACTACCGGCGTGGCCAAGGGCGCCATGCTGACCCACGCCAACATGGTGGCGAACATGCTGCAGGCCGCCGCCTGGATCGGCACCGACCTGGTCACGCCCGGCGAAGAGGTGATCATCACCGCGCTGCCGCTGTACCACATCTTCTCGCTGACCGCGAACGGCCTGGTGTTCATGCGCCTGGGCGGCCTCAACTGGCTGATCACCAACCCGCGCGACATGCCCGGCTTCGTCAAGGAACTGCGCAAGTCCGGCTTCACCGCGCTGACCGGCGTCAACACGCTGTTCAACGGCCTGCTCAACACGCCGGGCTTCGCCGAGCTGGATTTCTCGAAGCTGCACCTGACCCTTGGCGGCGGCATGGCGGTGCAACGCGCCGTGGCCGAACGCTGGAAGAAGATCACCGGCTGCACCCTTGCCGAGGCCTACGGGCTGACCGAAACCTCGCCCGCGGTCTGCATCAATCCGCTGGACCTCAAGGAATACAACGGCTCGATCGGCCTGCCGGTGCCCTCCACCAACGTCGCGATCTGGTCGGAGGACGGCAAGCCGCTGCCGGCCGGCGAAGTCGGCGAGCTCATGGTGCAAGGTCCGCAGGTCATGAAGGGCTACTGGAACCGCCCGGACGAAACCGCCAAGGTGCTCGACGCCGACGGCTGGCTGCACACCGGCGACATCGCGAAGATGGACGCGAACGGCTACTTCTACATCGTCGACCGCAAGAAGGACATGATCCTGGTGTCCGGCTTCAACGTGTATCCGAACGAGGTCGAGGACGCGGTGATGGCGCACCCGGGCGTGCTCGAGGTGGCCGCGGTCGGCATGCCGGACGAGCATTCCGGCGAGGTGGTGAAGCTGTTCGTGGTGCGCAAGGATCCGAACCTCACCGAGGAAGCGCTCAAGCAGTTCTGCCGCGAGAACCTCACCGGCTACAAGCGGCCCAAGCTGATCGAGTTCCGCGACAGCCTGCCGAAGAGCAACGTGGGCAAGATCCTGCGCCGGGAACTGCGCGACGAGAACAAGGCCAAGGCCTGAGTCGCCCTTGACTACGCAAGCAAAAACGCCCGCGAACGCGGGCGTTTTTCATCGGATGGACGAGCCGGCTCAGCCGTCCTTCCAGTACTCCAGGATGTCGGCATAACCGCCCAGCAGGTTCCACAGCGGTACCTGCTTGTCCTCGGGAATGCGGCTGTACGAAAAGCCGATGTGGTGATCGGAGATGCGCGCCACCACCGCCTCGAGGTGGATGTGCAGGTTGTTGCCGAAAATCATGTCGAGCACCCAGCTCTGCCCGACATGGCCCGACCAGCCCAGCGGGCGGCGCAGCAACGCGCCGGTAGCCGAGATATCGACCAGCTCGGTCGGACGCGACTCGCCGTTGCTGCTCATCAGCACCGTCGTCTCGATCTGCATGCGCGCCGGGCGCAACTGCTCCGGCCCGCCGCCATCCCGTCCGTTTTTATCGATCGCCATCAGTTCCACCACCTGTTTGCACTTGCACCCGCTCGAGGGTGCTACGTCCAACGCCATCCCGTAATCGTTCTGCCGCACCAGCGTCGGGAGTACCGCCGTGTCACGCCTGGTCGGAGCGATCAGACGTTGTCCAAGCAATCACCGTGCCACTTCAGATCCCGCGCTTCGCCGAACGCTGATCCGGCCGCGCCTGCGCTTGCACGCCACGCCACGAGCCACATGGCCGAAATCCGCACCATGGCCGCGGCACCGCCGTGGCGCATGCGCTGGCCTGTTCGACGGCACCGAACACGGCGCTGACACGCGCCTGACCCATTCCGACGCATTAGGTCACATGACGCCTCCTGCCGCACGCCCACGGCAGCAGCTCCGCACGGCACGTCCCATCTATTGTGCCTGTCGGCAATACCGCAGCGAAACCGCCACATGCCACTACCGGCGTGTCGCGGGCTGCCATGCCGGCTGGCGGCCCGCGCTGGACTTGGCGCCGCCCAGCCGCTACTCTTGATCCCACGCGTGGCTCCACGGAAATGTTGGCCGAGCACTCCCGGCACCCTTGGCGTCCATTCGATTGCTCTCGGACCGACCAGCGAACAGCCGGTGGCGTCGTCATTCCGCCCTCCTGGCCTGGCGTCCCTGCCGTGGCTGACAACCCGCAGTCGACGTGCGATGTCCGCTGACGACCCGCCTGACCGAACCACTGCCGAGTGGCTTCGTCATGCCTGTCGTGACGATGGCGTCCGCCGCGCCTCGACCGGACAAGTGTGGAGAACGCAGCACCCCGGGAATACCGCCTCACCGCGTGTTCCGAGTACGGAGACCCGATGCCGCATGGGCATGGGGACGACTCCGATCATGTTGAAGCACTGCAGCCGCCGTAGACGGCCCCATGACATGCATTGATGAGCACTGAGCCCGTCGAGCCACAGAGCCCGGTCGCCGCACCGCAGGACGCGTTTGCGCCGGTACCTCAACAGCAGGAAATGCCGCTGGCCATCGTGCGCGGCCAACCGTTGCTGCAGATGCCGCAGGACCTGTACATCCCGCCGGACGCGCTCGAGGTCATCCTGGAAGCGTTCGAGGGACCGCTGGACCTGCTGCTGTACCTGATCCGCCGACAGAACCTGGACATCCTGGACATCCCGGTTGCCGAGATCACCCGGCAGTACATGGCCTACATCGAGCTGATGCGGGACGTGATGCGGCTGGAGCTGGCCGCCGAATACCTGCTGATGGCCGCGATCCTGGCCGAGATCAAGTCGCGGCTGCTGCTGCCGCGGCCGCCGGCCGAGGAAGGGCTGGAAGAGGACCCCCGTGCCGAACTGGTACGGCGCTTGCAGGAGTACGAACGCTTCAAGCGTGCGGCCGAGGACATCGAGGCGATGCCCCGGCTGGAACGCGACACCGCCGTGGTGCACGCCGACGTGGGCGAGCGCAACGTGATCAGGTTGCCGCCACCGCTGGAATTGACCGAGCTGCTGCTGGCCCTGAAGGACGTGATGCACCGGGCCGAGCTGTTCGGGCACCACGCGATCAGGCGCGAGACGCTCAGCGTGCGCCAGCGCATGGGCGAATTGCTGAGCCGGCTCGACGACAGCAGCTTCCACCGCTTCGAGAGCCTGTTCGACATCAGCGAAGGACGGCTCGGCATCGTGGTGACGTTCCTGGCGATGCTGGAGCTGGCCAAGGAAATGCTGGTCGAGATCGTCCAGGAAGAGCCGCTGGCGCCGATATACGTCAAGGCCAAGGCGAGCCACGCCGAGGAACCCGCCGACGCGCCGGCGGACGACGACCAGGCGGGCGAATCGGCACTGGCCGAATCGTCCGGCGAATGAACGACAGCCACTGATCGATACCGATCCAACCGGCATCCGAACCCAAGGTCATGCAGATCGAGCAACTCAAATCCATCGTCGAGGCCGCCCTGCTGGCCTCCACCCAGCCGATGACCGTGCAGCAGCTGGGCGAGCTGTTCAACGAGGCCGACGAGGTCGGCCGCGAGCAGATCGCCATGGCGCTCGAGGCGCTCGCCGAAGACTGCGCCGGCCGCGGCATCGAGCTGAAGGAAGTGGCCTCCGGCTTCCGCTACCAGGTACGCCAGGACGTGCACCCGTGGATCTCGCGGATGTGGACCGAACGGCCCAGCCGCTACTCGCGCGCGCTGCTGGAAACGCTGGCGCTGATCGCCTACCGCCAGCCGATCACCCGCCCCGAGATCGAGCAGATCCGCGGCGTGGTGGTGTCCTCCAACATCATCAAGACGATGGAGGAGCGCGAATGGATCCGCGTGGTCGGCTACCGTGACGTGCCCGGCAAGCCGGCGCTGTTCGGCACCACCCGCGCGTTCCTCGACTACTTCAACCTGAAATCGCTGGACCAGCTGCCACCGCTGTCGGAGATCCGCGACCTGGAAGACCCGCAGCTGCGCTTCGAACCCGATCCCCTGCCCGCCCGCGTCGTGCGCGACCTGCCGATCGATCCGGACGAGGAACTGCTGCACGAACACGATGCCGTCGACACGACAGCCGACGAGTACGCCACCGCCGCCGCCACCGAAGCGCTGGCCGCCACCGAACCCGGCGATGCCGGCTCCGCCACGAGCCAGCCTGCCGAAACCCCGACAAGCACTGCCGACGAGGCAGCGAACCCCGCCGCGGATGCCGAACCCGACGCCGCCGAGCAAGACCCCGAGGAGTACCGCGCATGACTGCGCCGCAAAAATCCGTTTTATCCCTGAAGCGCGAACCGCGCGCCGGCAGCGACGCCCCCGCCCTGGAAGAGCGCCTGCACAAGGTCCTGGCCAATGCCGGCCTCGGCTCGCGCCGCATGCTGGAGCAGCGCATCCAGTCCGGCGAAGTCGAGCTGAACGGCGCCCCCGCCGAAATCGGCATGAGCGTGAAAGCCGGCGACCGCGTGATCATGGACGGCAAGCAGTTCGTGGTGGCCACCGATAGCCGCGACGACACCGAGGTGCTGGTCTACCACAAGCCCGAAGGCGTGCTGACCACCCGCGACGATCCCGACGGCCGCCCCACCGTGTTCGAACAGCTGCCGCGCCTGAAAGGCGCGCGCTGGGTCGCCGTGGGCCGGCTCGACATCAACACCACCGGGTTGCTGCTGCTGACCACCGACGGCGACCTGGCCAACGCACTGATGCATCCCAGGAGCGGGCTCGAACGCGAATACCTGTGCCGCGTGCACGGCGAGGTGCCCGACGAGGTCATCGAGAAACTCAAGGCCGGCGTGGAGCTGGACGACGGTCCGGCCCGCTTCGACGAGATCGCGGTGATCAGCCGCGGCGGCAGCCACAGCTGGTTCCGCGTGGTGATCCGCGAGGGCCGCAACCGCGAAGTACGCCGGCTGTGGGACTCGCAGGGCTTCCTGGTCAGTCGGCTCAAGCGCATCCGCTACGGCGCGATCGAACTGCCGCGCAACCTGCGCCGCGGCGAATGCGAGGCGCTCGATGCAGAAACCGTCAAGCAGCTGCGCCAGACCGCCGGCCTGGGCGCGCCGCAGCCGGTGCTGACCCTGAGTCCGGTGCTGCACCAGCGCCGCGCCAACCGCAACGTCACCGAGTACCGCCCCGAGCGCGGCGCCGGCACCGCCTGGACCGGCGGCCAGGACGAAGCGCGTGAGCTGCGCGCGTATGACCGCATTCGCGAGGAACCCGTGCGCGGCCGCAAGCCGCCGCGTCGCGACGGCAAGGAAGTCAACGGCAACCTGGCCCGCCCCGAGCGTGCCGGTACCGGCAAGCGCGGCGGCAAGAGCCGGCGCGTGGCCCCGGGCCAGGAGTTGCCCTCGGTGCGCACCTGGTTTGCCGGCGAAAGCCGCGACGGCAGCGCCCGTCCCGGCGCTTCGCGCGGCAATGCCGGTGGTGCCGCCGGCAATCGCCGCCCGGCCGGCGGCAAGCCGTTCGGCGCACGCGGCGGCGGTGAAGGCCGGGCCGCCGGCAGCCCGCACGGCGGCTTCGGCGGCGAAGCGCGTGGTCCCGCCATGGGCGGCAACCGCGCGCCGGGCAACCGGGGTCCGCGCCCGCAGGGGCAAGGCCAGGGCAACCGTGCGCACGGCAACCCGGCGCGCCCGCAGGGCCGCGGTGGCAATCGCCATGGCGGCCCGGCCGGTGGTCGACCGTCGGGGCGCGGCGGCAACCGTTCCGGCAACCGCTGAGGCAACCCGGCGATGCTGCGCATCTATCACAACAACCGCTGCTCCAAGTCGCGCGCCACGCTCGCGCTGTTGGAACAGCACGGCGGCGAGGTCGAGGTGGTCAACTACCTCGACACGCCGCCGAGCGCCGCCGAACTGGCCGTGCTGCTGCGGCAACTGGGCATGACCGCGCGCGAACTGCTGCGCACCGGCGAGGACGAGTACCGATCCCTGGGGCTGGATGACCCCGCACTCGACGACGAGGCACTGATCGCCGCGATGGTGGCGCACCCGAAGCTGATCGAACGCCCGATCGTCGTCGCCGACGGCAAGGCCGTCATCGGCCGCCCGCCCGAGGCGGTGCTGGCGATACTCTGAGCGCAACAAAGGATTCGTAGGAGCCCGCTAGCGGGCGATGCTTTGAAGGCCGGGATTCGGGATTCGAAAAAGCATCGCCCGCAAGCGGGCTCCTATGGGTAACGGCTGACGGGATCAGCCCGGATCGAGCGTGAACGCATCGGCATCCATCCACGCCGGGAAGCGTTCGCGGTGCGCCAACAGCGGTACGGGGTCCAGTGTGACCGTCACCACCTGCTCCTGCGCGCCCAGTTCCACCAGCGGCTCGCCGACCGGGTCGATCACCGCGCTGTCGCCGGCATAAGGAATCTCGTTACCGTCCACGCCGACCCGGTTCACTCCGACCACGTAGCCGAGGTTCTCGATCGCCCGCGCGCGCAGCAGCGTGCGCCACGGGCCGCGGCGCGGCGTGGGCCAGTTCGCCACGAACACGGCCAGGTCGTAGTCCATGCCGCCAGCGGCGGAGGCCAGCCGGCGGTTGCGCAGCCATACCGGGAAGCGCAAGTCGTAGCAGACCTGCGGCAGGATGCGCCAACCCTTCAGCTCGACGATCAGCCGCTCGCTGCCGCCGCCATAGCGGGTGTGCTCGCCGGCCATGCGGAACAGGTGGCGCTTGTCGTACTGCTCGAAACTGCCGTCCGGCCGCGCCCACAGCAGGCGGTTGTAGACGACGCCGTTCTCGCGGATCGCCAGGCTGCCGCAGACCACCGCGCCCACCTCGACCGCCAGCGCGCGCAGCCACGCCACGCCCTCGCCGTCCATGCTGTCGGCGCTGGCCCGGATGTCGTTGCTGAAGCCGGACAGGAAGGTCTCCGGCAACACGATCAGATCGCTGCCGACAGCCCGGCGCACCAGCGCGCCGTAGTAGTCGCGGTTCGCCGGCGCATCGTGCCAGCGCGTGGCGCCCTGCACCAGCGAAACAGTCAGCGACTGCAAGCTCACAGCTTGCACAGCCGCTCGGCGGCCGCCTCCATGGTGACGTCGCTCTTGGCGAAGCACAGCCGCAGCAGGCGCGTGCCCGGTGCGCTTTCGTAGAACGGCGTCAGTGGAATCGCCGCCACGCCGCCATGCTCGACCAGCCACTTGCTGAAGGCGAGGTCGTCCTCGTCGCGGATCGCCGAATAGTCGACCAGCTGGAAGTAGCCGCCCGGCACGTCGAGCAGCTTGAAGCGCGACGGCGCCAGCAGCGCGCGGAAACGGTCGCGCTTGGCCCGGTAGAACGCCGGCAGTTCCAGGTAGTGCTGCGGCGTGCTGGCCATGAACTCGGCGAATGCCGCCTGCGCCGGGTGGAAGGTGCAGAAGGTGAGGTACTGGTGCACCTTGCGGAACTCGGCGCTGAGCGCGGCCGGCGCCACCGCGTAGCCCACCTTCCAGCCGGTGCAGTGATAGGTCTTGCCGAACGAGGAAACCACGATGCTTCGTTCGGCCAGTTCCGGGTGACGCAGCACGCTTTCGTGAGCGCCGTCATAGACAATGTGCTCATACACCTCGTCGGACAGCACCACGATGCCGGTGTCGCGCACGATCGCCGCCAGTTCCTGCAGGTCGGCCGCCGACAGCACCGCGCCGGACGGGTTGTGCGGGCTGTTGATCATGATCATGCGGGTCTTCGGCGTCACCGCGTCGCGCACGCGCTGCCAGTCGATCGCGAACGCCGGCACGGTCAGCGGGATGTGCACCGCACGCGCGCCCTGCAGCTCGATCGCCGGCTCGTAGCAGTCGTAGGCCGGGTCGAACACGATCACTTCCTCGCCCGCGCGCACCGTCGCGGCGATCGCCGCGAAGATCGCCTCGGTGGCGCCGGAGGTGACTGTGATGTCGGTGTCGACGTCGAGCTTGCGGCCGTAGAGGCGCTCGGTCTTCAGCACGACCTGCTCGCGCAGGGCCGCCGTGCCGTGCATCGGCGCGTACTGGTTGCGGCCCTCGTTCATGGCGCGGCTGAGCGCGTCGCGCAGCTCCTGCGGCGGCTCGAAGTCGGGAAAACCCTGGCCCAGGTTGACCGCCTTGTGCTGCAGCGCGAGCTGGCTCATCACGCTGAAGATGGTGGTGCCGACTTTGGGAAGCTTGGTCGCGATCATCATTTGGCCGTATAAATGTCCGTGAACCCGGCAGCGTACCGCACCAGGGGCCGTCGTGCGCATCACGCCGGAGGAAATTCGTCCAATGGGCGCTGCTTGCATTGTTCGTGCTTCAGCAGCGTGGTGGCCGGCAGCCGCTCGGCCAGGAAATCCACCAGCGCGCGCACGCCCGGCAGCATGCCGCGCCGGCTGGGATAGACGAAGTGCATGGTGCCCTCGGGCATGCTCCACTCCGGCAGCACCACCTCGAGTTCGCCCGCGGCGATCGCCGGCGCGCAGACGAACTCCGGCAGCAGCGCCACGCCCATGCCGCGGCGGGCCGCCTCCAGCAGCACCGCGAAATCGCCGGTGATCAGGCGTGCCTGCACTTCCACGCTGGTCTGCTCGCCGTTCGCGCCGATCAGTTCCCACAGCTGGGCGCCCTCGTGCTCGCTCATCGACAATGCCGGCAGCCGCGCCAGGTCGTCCGGCTGGGCCGGGCGTCCCAGCGCCTTCAGCAGCGCCGGGCTGGCCACCAGCTTGGTGCGCGACAGGCCGAACGTGCGGATCACCAGGTTCGCATCGGTATCCAGCTTGTTGCGCACGCGGATCGCCAGGTCATAGCCCTCGCCGATCACGTCGACACGGCGATTGCCGGACAGCAGCCGCACCTGCATCTTCGGGTACTGCGCGAGGAAATCCGGCAACAGATGCGCCAGCACGGTCTGCGCCAGCGACACCGGACAACTCAGGCGCACCACGCCGCGCGGCTCGGCGCGCAACTCGTCCACCGCGTCCTGCGCCGCCTGCGCTTCTTCCAGCACGGCGCGGCAGTGCGCATAGAAGCGCTCGCCGACTTCGGTCACCACGAAGCGCCTTGTGGTCCGCTGCAGCAGGCGCACGCCGAGGCGTTCCTCGAGCTGGGCCACGCGCTTGCTCAGGCGGGATTTGGGCACGCCCAGCGCGCGGCCGGCCGCGGAAAAGCCGCCGTGCTCGACCACTGCGGCAAAGAAGTACAGGTCATTGAGGTCCTGCAGGGCACCGCTCAATACCGCCATGATCGTTTCCATTCAAGAACGATAAGTTCGACAAAGGCCATCTTATCGCGACATTGTTCCGAATATATCCTGATTCCATCGCCAATCACATGGCCCGATCAGGAAGCTTTCCATGAAACTCTTGCATATCGACTCCAGCGCGCTGGGTGGCTACTCGGTGTCGCGCCAGCTGACCGCCGACATCGTAGCCGAGCTGAAGCGCAACGCGCCCGACGCCCACATCCACTATCACGACCTGGCCGCGCAGCCGCTGCCGCACTGGACCCCGGTGGCAGACGCCAGCGATCCCGCCGCCGTGCTCGGCAACCAGTTGCTGGAGGAGTTCCTTGCCGCCGACGTGGTGGTGATCGGCGCACCGATGTACAACTTCGCCATCTCCAGCTCGCTCAAGGCCTGGCTCGACCGCATCCTGGTCGCCGGCAAGACCTTCCGCTACACCGCGAACGGCCCCGAAGGCCTGGCCGGCGGCAAGCGGGTGATCGTCGCCTCCAGTCGCGGCGGCATCTACGGCAAGGACACGCCGGCCGCGGCGATGGACTTCCAGGAACCCTACCTGCGCACCGTCTTTGCCTTCATCGGCATCGACGACGTCGAGTTCGTGCGGGCCGAGGGCATCGCGATCGGCGATGAGCAGAAGGCTGCGGCGCTGGCCTCGGCCCGCCAGAGCATCGGCGCGCTGATGGCCGCGGCGGCCTGATCCACGCCGCACAGGCGAACGCCCCCCTGCGGGAGGGCGTTTGTCGTGATGCATGCCGCAGCACGGATGCCGCAGTGGAAAAACCACGCGCATGCCGACACACTGCGGACTCGCCTGCCATCGGAGTCCGCGCATGAAACTCCTGCCATGCCTGTCCCTGCTTGCCGTGCTGGCGCTGGCGCCAGCCGCGCAGGCGGCCGATCTGCTGGTCGACAACGTCAACGGCTACACACTGGACAGCCACGGCAAGCTGCAACGCTTCCAGGCGCTGCTGGTCGACCAGGGCAAGGTGGTCGCCACCGGCAGCCATGCCGCATTGGCCGCCCGCGCCGGCGACGCCCGGGTGATCGACGGCCGCGGCCGCACCCTGCTGCCCGGACTGATCGACGCCCACGGCCACGTGCTGGAACTGGGCTACGCGCGCAACAGCGTCGACCTCAGCGGCACGACGTCGCTGGACGAGGCGCTGGCGAAGGTGAAGACGTACGCCGCGGCGCACCCCGAGGCGAAGTGGATCCTCGGCGGCGGCTGGAACCAGGAAATCTGGAAGCTGGGCCGCTTTCCCAGCGCGAAGGAACTCGATGCTGCGGTGGCCGACCGTCCGGTCTGGCTGAGCCGCGTCGACGGCCATGCCGGCTGGGCCAACAGCGCCGCGATCAGGCTGGCCGGCGTCGGCAAGGCCAGCAAGGACCCCAGCGGCGGGCGCATCGAACGCGACGCCGACGGCAACCCCGCCGGCGTCTTCGTCGACGGCGCCACCGCGCTGGTCGACGCGAAGGTGCCGCCGCCGACGGCGCAGCAGAAGGCCGCCGCGCTGGATGCCGCGCTGGCCGAGATGGCCAGCGTGGGCCTCACCGGCGTCGGCGACGCCGGCATCGACCTGGCCAATTACCGGCTGTACCGCCGCTATGCCGACGAGCACAAGCTCACCGCGCGCATCTACGCGATGATCCGCGGCACCGGCGACGACTTCGACGCAATCAGCAAGGACGGCCCGCTGATCGGCTACGGCGACGACTTCCTCACCGTGCGCGCGGTCAAGCTGTTCGCCGATGGCGCACTGGGCAGCCGCGGCGCGGCGATGCTCGCGCCCTACTCCGACGACCCGCACAACCGCGGCCTGTTGTTCCTGCCGCCCGCGCAGCTGACGGCGGAGATCGGCAAGGCGCTCGGCAAGGGCTACCAGGTCGCGGTCCACGCGATCGGCGACCACGCCAACCGCGAGGTGCTCGACAGTTTCGCGGCGGCCTACAAGGCCCATCCCCGCGGCATCGCGCTGCGCAACCGCATCGAGCATGCGCAGATCGTCTCGCTCGCGGATATCCCGCGCTTCGTGCCGCTCAAGCTGATCGCCTCGATGCAGCCGACCCACGCCACCTCCGACATGAACATGGCCGAGGATCGCGTCGGCCACGAGCGGATCGCCGGCGCCTACGCCTGGCAGCGCTTCCTCAAGCAGGGCACGATCGTCGCCGGCGGCTCGGATTTCCCGGTGGAGTCGCCGAACCCGTTCTACGGCCTGTACTCGGCGATCACCCGCGAAGACCACCGGGGCCAGCCGCCGGGCGGCTGGTACCCGGAGCAGGACATGACGCCAACCGAGGCGCTGCGCGCGTTCACCCTGGACGCGGCGTACGCGGAACACGCGGAAACGACCCTGGGCACGCTGGAGCCGGGCAAGTGGGCCGACTTCATCCTGATCGACCACGACATCTTCAAGGATCCCGCCAGCAGGATCTGGAACACCAGGGTGCTGCAGACCTGGGTCGGCGGCAGGCAGGTCTACGCCGCACAGGACTGATCGGGCAACCCGCATGCATGAAGGCCGCCCCGCCGCCAGCCTTCATCGAGCCAGTAATCAGATCGTCGAGGTCTTGCCGCCGTCCATCGGGATGATCGCGCCGGTGACGTAGCTGGCGCGGGCCGAGGCCAGGAACAGCGCCACGTCGGCGATCTCCGCCGGCTCGGCCATGCGGCCCAACGGAATCCCGGCCAGCTGCGCGGCCAGCAGTTCCCCGCGCGGCCGCCCGCTGGCGCGCACCGCGGCATCCAGGCCTTCGTCGACCCGGCCGGTGCGGGTGATGCCGGGGTTGATCGCGTTTACCCGCACGCCCTTGCCGGCGTAGGCATTGGCATAGCCCACGGTGGCCAGCATCAGCGCGGCATTCGCCGCACCGCCGCCGATGTGCTGCGGATTGGCCTGGCGGCCACCCTGCCCGATCACGTTGACGATGCTGCCGCGGCCGCGCGCGCCCATGCGGCGGATCACCGGGTCGATCGCGTGCATGTAGCTCAAGTACTTTGCCTGCATCGCCGCCAGCACGGCGGCGGCATCCAGCTCATCCGGCGGCGCGCGGCGCGCGCCGCCGGCGCAGTTCACCAGCACCTCGATCGGGCCGTGGTCACGCTCGATGCGCTCCATCACCAGCCCCGCCGCCACGCTGTCCTTCAGGTCCGCCACCTGCACCGCCAGCGCCAGTCCGGCGGCGGCGAGCTGGCGCTGCGCCGCCTGCAGGTTCGCCGGATCGCGCGAGATGCCGACCACCATCGCGCCTTCGCGCGCGAACGCACTCGCGCAGGCCAACCCGATGCCCTTGCTGGCACCGGCGACCACCACCACGCGGCCGCTCAATTCGAGATCCATGCACCGCTCCGTCAAGGCTCAAGACCGCCCATTGAACCACGCCGGTTGCCGCCACGACTGGCCACACCGGCGCCAAACCGCACCGTCATGCGGTTTCGTCGCATAGGCCATCAGTCATGTTGCGAAATTGCCGCGGGCCTATTGACGGCTCGAAATATGGTGTTATAGTTCACTACAACACCACTCAACGAGGTCACTAAGGAGGCCTGTCATGAAAGCGCAGAATCTGATCGCCAGCGTCGCCGCCGTCCTGCTCACCGCAGCCAGCCTGAGTGCCGTCAACTACAACGTCGCCAGCCAGCCGGTCCAGGCCAACCGCATCCAGGCCGCCAGTGTCACCGAGCTGGCGCCGATCCAGGTCAGCCCCAGCGCCGCCGAAATGCGCAGCGCGGCCCTGCTGGCCGACGTCGGCAACGCCGCCATCGCCGCGATGCCGCCGATGGTCGGCGCGAATGCCGGTGGCAGCACCGAGCAGCTCAGCCTGCTCGGGTCGCAATTGGCCATGCCCTACTATTCGTTCGGCAACAAGTTCGGCCGCATCAGCAAGGAATAAAACATGACCATGACCTGGAACGACAGCGTCCCGATCTATCGCCAGCTGCAGCAACGCGTGGTGGCGATGATCCTGGACGGCGCCTTGAACGAGGGCGACCCGCTGCCGTCGGTACGCCAGGTGGCTGCGGATTTTCAGATCAATCCGCTGACCGTGTCGAAGGCGTACCAGGAACTGGTCGACGAACAACTGGTGGAAAAACGGAGGGGCCTGGGCATGTTCGTCATCGAAGGCGCGCGCGAGGCGCTGCTGAAATCGGAACGCGAGCGCTTCCTGCGCGAGGAATGGCCGGCGCTGTTCGCACGGCTGCAGCGATTGGGGCTGGACCTGAAGACGCTGTTGCGCGAAGCCGCCACCGACAAGGAGGAGAAATCATGAGCGCGGTGATCACGGCCAGCGGCCTGAGCAAGCGGTACAAGTCGGCGCTGGCGCTGGACAACGTCAGCTTCCAGATCGAGCCGGGCCGCATCGTGGGCCTGATCGGCCCCAACGGCGCCGGCAAGACCACCGCCCTGAAGGCGATCCTGGGCCTCACCGATTTCAGCGGCAGCCTCAACGTGCTGGGCTTCGACCCGCGCAAGCAGCGCGACAGGCTGATGGGTGAGGTCTGCTTCATCGCCGACGTGGCCGTGCTGCCGCGCTGGATCAAGGTGCGCCAGGCGGTGGACTTCGTCGCCAACGTGCACCCTCGCTTCGACCGCGCCAAGTGCGAGGCCTTCCTGGCACGCACCAAGCTGCAGCCCGAGCAGCGCGTGCGGCAGATGTCCAAGGGCATGATCGTGCAGCTGCACCTGGCGCTGGTGATGGCAATCGACGCCAAGCTGCTGATCCTGGACGAGCCCACGCTGGGCCTGGACATCCTCTACCGCAAGCAGTTCTACCAGAGCCTGCTGGAGGACTACTTCGACGAGAACAAGACCATCATCGTCACCACCCACCAGGTGGAGGAAGTCGAACACATCCTCACCGACCTGATGTTCATCCGCGACGGCAGGATCGTGCTGGATGCAGACATGGATGCGGTCGGCGAGCGCTTCATCGAGGTGATGGTGGGCGCCGACAAGGCCGCCGCAGCGCGCGCACTGAAGCCGCTGGACGAGCGGCAGGTGTTCGGCAAGAGCATTTTCCTGTTCGACGGCGCGGACCGCGCGACGCTGGAGCAGCTGGGCGAAACCCGCCGCCCCTCCGTCAGCGACCTGTTCGTCGCCACCATGAAAGGGACCTACGCATGAAAACCTTCTACTGGCTGATCAAGCGAGAATTGTGGGAACACCGGGGCGGCTTCTTCTGGACGCCAATCATCACCGGCGGCGTGTTCCTGCTGCTGAACCTGATGGGCATCATCACCGGCGAGGTGATGGGCCGGAACGCCGGCTTCAACGTCGCTTTCGGCGGCGCAGGCAACAACATGCGGCTGCTTTCCAGCAACCTGGACAAGCAATCCATGGAGGCCGTCGGAGCCGGACTGGACATGGTGATGTACTCGCCGACGATGATCATCGGCATGGTGATGGGCTTCGTGGTGTTCTTCTACTGCCTGGGCACACTGTACGACGACCGCCGCGACCGCAGCCTGCTGTTCTGGAAATCGCTGCCGATCTCCGACACCGCTACCGTGCTGTCCAAGGTGGTCACCGCGACGGTCGTCGCCCCGCTGATCGTGGTGGTGGTGGGCACCCTGACCGGCATCGCAATGCTGCTGATGTTCGCCCTGGCGCTGTCCTTCCATGGCGTCGGCGTATGGCACCTGCTGACGTTGGCGCACCCGCTGCAGGTGATCGGCAATCTGATCGGCTCGATCCCGCTGTACCTGCTGTGGGCACTGCCGTCGGTCGGCTGGCTGATGCTGTGCTCGGCCTGGGCGCGCAGCAAGCCGTTCCTGTGGGCGGTGGCGTTGCCGGTGGCGGTGGGCATCGTACTCGGCTGGTTCAACCTGCTCGGCACGCTCACCCTGCAGAACAGCTGGTACTGGCGCGACGTGGTGCTGCGCATCCTGTTCAGCGTATTCCCCGGCGGCTGGTTCTCCGAAGTGCCGGGTATCGGCGGCAACAACCCGGCCGAGCTGCTGTCCAGCGTGAGCATCATGCATTCCTACACGGCGCTGGGTTCGACGAATCTCTGGATCGGGGTAGCCGCAGCCATCGCCATGCTGGCTGGCGCCATCTGGTTCCGCCGCTGGCGCGACGACAGCTGACATTCGAACGAATCGCACGGAGAAAAGACGATGAAAGCCAACACGATCGCCATCGGCATCCTTGCATCGGCGCTGCTGCTGCCGCTGGCGGCCTGCAGCCAGTCCGGCCGGGACAGCTCCCCGTCGGGCGCCACCAGCGACATGGCCCAGGCCGCGAAGGACGTCAGCGAACAAACCTCTTCCTCGATGATCGGCGCGCAGGTCCGCAAGAGCATCGAGCAGGCCAAGAAGGAACTGGTCAGCAAGGACATCAGCCTGGGCAACATCCACATCGGCGACGGACCGCACCCGCACGACGGCACCCTGCCCAAGGCGGTGATCACCCCGCAGGGCACGCTGGTGATCGCGGGCAAGCCGGTCGAAGCCACGCCGCAGCAGCACGCCATGCTGGTGGATTACCGCCAGCAGATCATCGGCATCGCCGAGGCCGGCATGGACATCGGCGCACAGGGCGCGGACATCGGCGTCAACGCGGCGAAGCAGGCGCTGTGGGGCGCGTTCACCGGCAAGAGCGACCAGGAGATCGAGGCGAGCATCAAGCCGCAGACCGAGCAGATCCAGGCCGCCGCCATGCAACTGTGCAAGCGCTTGCCCGACATGCTGGTCTCGCAGCAGAAGCTGGCCGCTACCCTGCCCGCGTTCAAGCCCTACGCCACGATGACGCAGCAGGACGTCGACGACTGCGGCAAGCACATGAAGGACAAGAACGGCAAGAAAGGTTTCGCCGTGTTCTCCGACTGAACCGCGCCGCCCACCCCGCACCCGACCTCTCCGTACTCTCCCCGCCCGCATCCCCACGTGGTGTCCGACGACACCGCGGCGGGCTCCCTCACCCCGCCAAAGGAGACCATCGCATGCGACACCTGATCCTGCTGGGCGCCCTCGCCGCCGCTTCCGTCGCCACCTCGCCGGCACAGGCCGGCTGGCACGTGCAGCTGCAGGCCACCGCCGATCACCTGAGCTGGCACGACGCCGGCGGCCGCGAACTCAAGCTCGCCTCACCCGACGGCACCGGCATCCGGGTCATCCGCATCACGCCGGCACAGCATGCCGGGCTGCGGCGCGGCGACCTGATCACCGCCGTCGACAAGCAGCCGGTAGCGCGCGTGGCCGAGCTGCGCGATCACCCCGGCGCGCATCGGCAGCAATCCAGCCGGCTCACCGTGCGTCGGGGCCAGCAGACGCTGGAACTGGCCTTGGCGCCCGGCGAGCTGGCCATGATGGCCCACCCGCATCCCTGATCCGCACCCGCCCGCGTGCCAGGACGGCGCGCGGGCACGCGGCTCACTCGCCGTGGATGCCGCCGCGGGTCAGCGCCATCGGGTCGAGCAGCTTCTGCAGCTCGGCCTTCGACAGCCCGGTGGTCTCCAGCGCCACCTCCATGATCGGCCGGTGCTGCTTGTACGCCAGCTTGGCGGTGGCCGCACCCTTCTCGTAGCCGATCACCGGGTTCAGCGCGGTGACCAGGATCGGGTTCATCGCCAGCGCCTGGTTCACCCGCGCCTTGTTGACCTTGAAGCCGGCGATGGCCTTGTCGGCCAGCAGCGCGCTGACGTTGGAAAGAATCCCGATCGACTGCAGCAGGTTGTGCGCGATCAGCGGCAGCATCACGTTGAGCTGGAAGTTGCCGGACTGGCCGGCGATGGTGATCGCCGCGTCGTTGCCGATCACCTGCGCGGCGACCATCGCGGTGGCCTCGGGGATCACCGGGTTGACCTTGCCCGGCATGATCGACGAACCCGGCTGCAGCGCCGGCAGCTCGATCTCGCCCAGGCCGGCCAGCGGGCCGGAATTCATCCAGCGCAGGTCGTTGGCGATCTTCATCAGCGCCACCGCCAGTGTCTTCAGCGCGCCGGACAGTTCCACCGCCGCGTCCTGCGCGGCCATGCCCTCGAAATAGTTTTGCGCCGACTCGAACTTCACCCCGGTCAGCTTCTTCAGCTGCGCCGCCATCGCCGGGCCGAACTTCGGGTCGGCGTTGATGCCGGTGCCCACTGCAGTGCCGCCCTGCGGCAGTCGGCGCATGCGCTTCAGCGCGTCCTGGATGCGTTCGATCGCGGCGGCGATCTGCGCCGACCAGCCGGACAACTCCTGGCCGAAGGTGATCGGCATCGCATCCATCAGGTGGGTGCGGCCGGTCTTGGGGGTGTTCTTCAGCTCGCGGGCGCGCCTGTCGATCGCCTGCTTCAGGTGCTTCAGCGCCGGCAGCAGCTGCTCGCTGGCGGTCAGCGTGGCGCTGACGTGGATCGCGGTGGGGATCACGTCGTTCGAGCTCTGCCCGTAGTTGACGTGGTCGTTCGGATGCACCTTCGCGCCGGCCGCCACCGCCAGGTGGGCGATCACCTCGTTCGCGTTCATGTTGGTGCTGGTGCCCGAGCCGGTCTGGAAGATGTCGATCGGGAACTGCGCGTCGTGTTCGCCGCCCGCCACCGCCAGTGCCGCCTTGCGGATTGCCGCAGCCTGGTTTTTCCTGAGATGCCCCAGCGCCAGGTTGACCTCGGCCGCCGCGGCCTTGATCAGCCCCAGCGCGCGGATGAACGGGCGCGGCAGGTGCAGGCCGGAGATCGGGAAATTGTCGATCGCGCGCTGGGTCTGTGCGCCGTACAGCGCGTCGGCGGGCACTTTCAACTCGCCCATGCTGTCGTGTTCGATGCGGAAGCCGCTCATGGTCCTGTTCCTTTGAGGGAGGGAAAACCTGCGAACTATAGGCCGACGGGCATCGCGCCGCCGTCAATGTAAAATGGCCGTTTCCCCGTGCCGGAACGCCCCGATGTCCAACCACGCCCTCACCGCCCTGTCGCCGCTGGACGGCCGCTACGCCGGCAAGGTCGAGCCGCTGCGGCCGATCTTCAGCGAATTCGGCCTGATGCACCGCCGCGTGCACGTGGAGATCGAATGGCTGCTGGCGCTGGCCGCCGAGCCGGGCATCAAGGAACTGCCGCCGTTCACGGCCACCCAGGTCAAGCAGTTGCATACCATCGCCGACAGCTTCGCGATCGAGGAAGGCGCGCGCATCAAGGCGATCGAGGCCACCACCAACCACGACGTGAAGGCGGTGGAGTACTTCATCAAGGAGCGCATCGGCAACGACCCCACGCTGGCCCAGGCGAAGGAGTTCGTGCACTTCGCCTGCACCAGCGAGGACATCAACAACCTCTCCTACGCGCTGATGCTGCGCGACGCGCGCGAGCAGGTGCTGCTGCCGGCGTTCGACCGCATCATCGCCAGGCTGCGCGAGCTGGCGCACGCCAACGCCGCGCTGCCGATGCTCTCGCGCACCCACGGCCAGACCGCCTCGCCCAGCACGCTGGGCAAGGAACTGGCGAACGTGGTGGCGCGGCTGGAGCGCCAGCGCCAGCAGCTCGCCGCGCTGGCGATCCCCGGCAAGATCAACGGCGCCGTGGGCAACTACAACGCCCACGTCATCACTTACCCGGAGATCGACTGGCGCACGTTCTCGCAGCGTTTCGTGCAGAGCCTGGGCCTGGACTGGAACCCCTACACCACGCAGATCGAGCCGCACGACGGCGTGGCCGAATACTGCGACGCGGTGCGCCGCGCCAATACCATCCTGATCGACCTGGCGCGCGACGTGTGGGGCTACATCTCGCTGGGCTACTTCAAGCAGACGCTGAAGGCCGGCGAAGTGGGCTCCTCCACCATGCCGCACAAGGTCAACCCGATCGACTTCGAAAACGCCGAAGGCAACTTCGGCCTCGCCAATGCGCTGCTCGGCCATTTTGCCGAGAAGCTGCCGATCAGCCGCTGGCAGCGCGACCTCACCGATTCCACCGTGCTGCGCGCGCTGGGCACCGCCTTCGGCCACACTTTGGTCGCGCTGGAATCGCTGCAGAAGGGCCTGGGCAAGCTCACCGTCAATGCCGAGCGCCTCGCCGCCGATCTCGACGCCAGCTGGGAAGTGCTGGCCGAAGCCGTGCAGACCGTGATGCGCCGCTACGGCCTGCCGCAGCCCTACGAGCAGCTCAAGGCACTGACCCGCGGCCACGGCATCACGAAGGAGTCGATGCGCGAATTCATCGGCAAGCTGGAGCTGCCCGCCGAGGCGAAGCAGCGACTGCTCGAACTCACGCCGGGTGGTTACATCGGCCTGGCCGAAGGGCTGGCGAAGAACATCTGAGCTGCACGAAGCCGCCACTCTCCTCCCCTGCTCGCAGGGGGGAGGCAGGCGATCGCACGGAGTCCTTCAGGTGAAGGAGTTCTCCGGGATCGCCGAGAATCAAAAGCACCCCATCCAACCCTCCCCTGCGCGCAGGGGAGGAGTCTCGTTGCGGGCCGCGCGGCCCGCTGCGTCTCAGGCCAGGGCCTTCTTCACCAGCCCCTCGGCCTCCAGCGCTGCCTGCACCGCCGGGCGCTCGGCCACGCGCTTCTGGAACGCCAGCAGCGACGGGAACGCGGACAGGTCCAGCGCCACGTGCTTGGCCCAGTTGGTCACGGTGAACAGGTAAGCGTCGGCGGCGGTGAACTTGTCACCGAGCAGGAACGGCTGCTTCGCCAGCACGCTCTCGATGAGCTGGTAGCGCCGCGTCAGGTATTCCTTGCGCTCGGTGCGGGTGGCCTCGGGCGTGTCCGGCTTGAACAGCGGGCTGTAGCTCTTGTGGATCTCCGAGTTGATGTAGCCCAGCATTTCCTGCAGCCGGTAGCGCGGCAGCGTGCCGCTGGCGGGTGCGAGGCCGGTGGCCGGCTTCTGGTCGGCCAGGTACTGCACGATCGCCGGACCTTCGGTCAGCACCTCGCCGCTGTCCAGCTCCAGCACCGGCACGTAGCCCTTCGGGTTGATCTGCCAGAAATCCGCGCCGTGCTCGGTGCGCTTGGCCTTGCCGTCGACCTTCTCCAGCGTGAGCGGAATGCCGGCCTCGAGCGCGACGATGTGCGGGGAGAGCGAACAGGCGCCGGGGGAGTAATAGAGCTTCATGCAGTGACTCCATGTGGGTGGGGACACGGAACGCGCACCGGGCAAAGCGGCACGCCTCCGAAGCCCGCATGCTACGATGTCATGGTTACCATTGGATACCATCTAACTGTCGGTTAGTCCTAGAATGCGGTAACTCCCCGGTTACCGAGCCACCCGCATGGGCCTCCCCGTACGCAAGAGCAAGGTCGCGCCGCCACCCGCCTGCCCGCTCACCGAAAGCCTGGCGCTGCTGCGCGGTGCCTGGGCGCCCAACGTGATCTGGTACCTGAGCGGCGAACCGCGCCGCTTCGGCGAACTGCGCCACGACATCCCGCGCATCTCCGCCCGCGTGCTCAGCGCGCGCCTGCGCGAACTGGAATCGCGCGGTTTGGTGTCGCGCCGCCTGCTCGACACCTCCCCGCCCTCCGCCGAATACGCGCTCACCGAACTGGGCCGCGAACTGCTGCCGGCGATCAATGCACTGGCGCGGGTGGGGCAGAAGCTGATTGCGGAGTGGGATTCGCGGGCTTCGGTGGGGAAGCAGGCGCGGGTGGTGGGGTGAGGCGCCTATTGGCAGCTTGCCCCTGATGCCCGCACGTGGAACGCAATCGCAGCCATCTCTGGGCGCAACCAACCGCTGCAGGATCAGGCCGCATCGAAAGGGACAAACCGTTGACTTCGGCAGATCGAGATCAAGACGGATGGTCCCTTCGTTTCCCTCACTCCACCTCATCCGACCCCTCGTTCACTCCCTCGAACAGGAACGTCGAGAGATACCGCTCGCCGGTATCCGGCAGCATCGCCAGCAGTACCGAGCCTTCCGGTGCATTCTTCGCCACGTCCAGCGCGGCGGCCAACGTGCCGCCGGAAGAGATGCCGGTGAAGATGCCTTCCTGCTGCGCCAGCGCGCGCGCGGTGTCGCGGGCCACGGTGTCGTCCACCGTCACCAGTTGGTCGACCACCTCGGGGTTCAGCACCGCTGGCACGAAATCCGGGGTCCAGCCCTGGATCTTGTGCGAAGCCCATTCCTTGCCTGCGAGCAACGCGGCCACCGCGGGTTCGGCGCCGATCACCTTCACCTCTGGCCGCGCCACCTTCAGCACCTCGCCCACGCCGGTGAGCGTGCCGCCGGTGCCCCAGCCGCTGACGAAGTAATCCAGCCGGCGGCCGGCGAAGTCACGCAGGATTTCCGCCGCGGTGGTCTGCCGGTGGTAGGCGGGGTTGGCCGGGTTCTCGAACTGGCGGGCGAGGAACCAGCCGTGCTTGCGCGCCAGTTCTTCGGCCAGCTGCACCATGCCGGTGCCGCGCGCGGCGGCAGGGGTGAGCAGCACCTTGCCGCCGTAGGCACGGATCAGCTTGCGCCGCTCGACCGAGAACGTCTCGCTCATTATTGCCACGAACGGATAGCCACGCGCCGCGCAGATCGCCGCCAGCGCCACGCCGGTATTGCCCGAGGTGGCCTCGATCACGGTCTGGCCGGGCTTCAGCGTGCCGCGCTGCTCGGCGTCGAGGATGATCGCCAGGGCCAGCCGGTCCTTCACCGAGCCGGCCGGGTTGAACGCCTCCACCTTCACGTAGACCTGGACGTGTTTCGGGGCAAGGCGGTTGAGCCGTACCACCGGCGTGTTGCCGATGGTGTCGAGGATGCTGTCGTGGATCATGGATGTGCTCCGGCCAGATGTCGGGAAAAGCGCCGCGCGATCATGCGCCGGCTCCTGTGAAGATTTCCGCCAAGCACACCGCGGCCACCGGGGCACGCGGGTTCGCGCCAGCGCAGTCCGGTCCAGCGTGTCGCGCGAGTCGCGGCGGTACGCGGTGACGACGCGCACCGACTGTGCATGCTCGCGACGGGTCGGCAGCACGCCGGCATGGGCGGCGCAGCCCTGCGCAGCGGGCGATCGGCCGATTCTGTCATGGCGCCGCCCACCACCGGCACGGCACGGCGCGGCGGGACCGGTCGACGGACAGGGGATAGAACTTCATTCGGGCCGAACCGTGTCGTGCAGGTGAAAAGTGAAGCATACGCTGCGCTGCCGCCGCCAAGCGGCCAAATGACTTGTGCTTCCGTCCATATGCCGCCGCGTCATGACGCGGTACGGATCGCGCAACACTTGACCATTGCGAAAAATGGCCGTATAGACGTCCAATCATGTCAATCGCACCAGGCCGCCACGAACCCGCCAACAACCCCAGGCCGACCGCCCGCAGCAGGGTTCCACGCACGCCGCCGGCCCGTGCCATGCGATGTACCCGTGTCCCGTCCGCGCCTCGACCCGACGCCCCCGCCCCCCCACGAACCCATCGCCATGACACTGACCCAGCTGCGCTACCTGGTAGCCATCGCCGACTCCGGCCTCAACATCACGCTGGCCGCCGAACGCGTCCACGCCACCCAGCCCGGCCTCAGCAAGCAGCTCAGGCAGCTTGAGGACGAGCTGGGTTTCCAGCTGTTCGTGCGCAAGGGCAAGAGCCTGGACACGGTGACCCACGCCGGCCAGCACGTGCTGGCGCGCGCCCGCAGCATCCTCGCCGAAGCGGCCAACATCCGCGCGATCGCCGCCAACCTGCGCAACGAGGCGCGCGGCGAGCTGCGCATCGCCACCACCCACACCCAGGCCCGCTTCGCCCTGCCCGCCGCGATCGGCGCGTTGAACCAGAGCTACCCGCAGGTCAGCGTGCACCTGCAGCCGGGCCGCGATGGCGATGTCCTGGCGCAACTGGAAGCCGGCCGTGTCGACCTGGCGGTGATCAGCACCGCCGGCGCGCCGCCGGCCACGGGCATCGCGCTTCCTGCCTACCGCTGGCAGCGGGTGATCGTGGCACCGCATGGGCACCCGCTGGGTGCACGCGGACAGCCGCCCTCGCTCGAGGAGCTGGCCGCGCTGCCGCTGGTCAGCTACGACTCCTCGCTGAAGGCCGACTCCTCGCTGCGCTGCGCGTTCGAGGCGGCCGGCCTGCGCCCGCAGATCGCCATGACTGCCGGCGACGCCGATCTGATCAAGACCTACGTGCGCGCCGGTCTGGGCATCGGCGTACTGGCCGAGATGGCGCTGCTGGACAGCGACACCGACCTGCGCGTGCTGTCGGCCGGGCACCTGTTCCCGACCTGCACCACCTGGATCGTGCTGCGCCGGGAAAGCGTGCAACGCGAATACGTGCTGAAGTTCATCGCGCTGTTCGCACCGCAGCTGGACCGCCGCTTCGTGGCGCGCGCGCTCGCCGACGCGGCACCGACCGAATGGCCGGCGGTGCCGCACTGGCGCAAACGCTTGCCCGCCGCGTTGCCCGATGCGGCGTGAGGACCGGCCCATCCTGCCGCATCGGACCCGCCGCCGCCAGGATCGGGCGGCGCGCCCGGGCGATGCCGTGCAACCAGCACCCGCGCTCGAGTCCGAACAAGCGCGTGCCCGCGGCGCCATGCCCGGCTCCCGCCGGCGGCTGGCGTGACCGCTGCCGATGGGCCCGAGCAGGCCGCGTGCGTCGTCCGGCGGCTCGCCGTTGCCCGGGCACCGATCACCACCGGCAGATGGCGCTTTCGCGCCAGCCCGTGCGGCGGGCAGGCGTCGACACGCCAGGCCAGCTGCTCGACACCCGGCGCGGTCACGGCAAGATTCGACAAGACGGGCTGATTCACGGCCTTTTCCGTTTGGACGTCCATGCTTCCGGACGTCCATACCAATTTCGGCCGCGTTCCACGGCAGAGGATGTGTCGGCATGTGCTTGTGCCGGGGCCTCGCTCCCGGGCAGCGGAGCCGCTTTCGATACTTGCTACACTGCCGCGTCGCGCACTGCCTGCTGCCCATGCCCCCGTTGTCCGAATTCCTCACCTTCGCCGCCGTGGGCGCCCTCGCCCAGCTGGTCGATGGCGCGCTGGGCATGGCCTACGGCGTGGTTTCCGCGGCGATGCTGCTGGGGCTGGGCCTGCCGCCGGCGGCGGCCAGCGCCAGCGTGCACTACGCGGAGACCTTCACCTGCGGCGCTTCCGGCCTCAGCCACCTGGCGGCCGGCAACGTGCGGCGACAGCTGTTCTGGACGCTGGCCGTTCCCGGCGTGATCGGCGCCGTGATCGGTGCCTACGTGGTCAGCCATGTCCCGGCCGAGCGGATGCGGCTGCTGCTCACCCCCTACATGCTGGGCATGGGCGTGTTCCTGCTGCGGCGGGCGACCCGGGCCGACCGCAGCCACGACGACGTGGTGCCGCGCGCAACCCGTCCGCTGGGGCTGGTCGCCGGTTTCGCCGATGCCGTCGCCGGCGGCGGCTGGAGCGCCCTGACCGTGACCACCCTGGTCGCCCGCGGTGCCACGCCGCGCATGGTGATCGGCACCGTGCACCTGGCCAAGTGCGTGGTCAGCGCCGCCGCCAGCGTCAGCTTCCTGCTGCACCTCGGCGCCAGCCATGGCGTGGCCGTGCTCGGCCTGATCGTGGGCGGCGTGGCCGCCGCGCCGCTGGGCGCACTGCTCGCCCGCTACATGCCGGCACGGGCGGCGACGTTGCTGGCTGCCGCGGCGGTGCTCGGACTGGGGCTCAGCAACGTGGTGAGGGCGTTCTACTGACCTCCGCTGCACGAGGCCCCGCTACAATGCGCGCATGACCAAACCCACCCCCTTTCCGATCGAAGTCCGCGGCTCCGCAAGGCAGCCGCTGGGCATGTCGCCCGCCCGCTTCCTGCGCGATTACTGGCAGAAGCGCCCGCTGCTGATCCGCCACGCTTTCCCCGATTTCCGGCCTCCGCTGCAGCCGGACGACCTGGCCGGCCTGGCCTGCGAGCCGAGCGCGCTGGCGCGGCTGATCGTGCACGACGAGCAGCGCGACCGCTGGCGGGTCAAGTCCAGCCCGCTCGACGAGGCCGACTTCGCCAGTACCCCCGACAGCAACTGGACCCTGCTGGTGCAGGACGTCGACAAGTGGGACGCCGACGTGGCGCAACTGCTGGAGCCCTTCCGCTTCCTGCCGAGCTGGCGCGTGGACGACGTGATGGTGTCCTACGCCGAGCCCGGCGGCGGGGTCGGCGCCCACGTCGACCAGTACGACGTGTTCCTGATCCAGGGCCTGGGGTCGCGCCACTGGGCGATCAGCGACGACCCGCTGGCGCCGAAGGCGTTCCGTCCCGACGTGGAGCTGAAGCAGCTGGTGCAGTTCGAGCCTACCCACGAATGGCTGCTGGAGCCGGGCGACATGCTGTACCTGCCGCCGGGCGTGCCGCACGACGGCGTGGCGTTCGGCGGCCCGTGCATGACGTTCTCCGTCGGCATGCGCGCGCCGTCGCAGGCCGAGCTGACCGGCGACCTGGCCGACTTCATCGCCGAGCACCTGCCGGAGGAATTGCGCTACGCCGACCCGGACCTCAGACCGGCCACCGCCACCGGCGAGATCGACCGCGCCGCGATCGAGCGGTTGAAGGATGCGCTGCCGTTCGCCGCCGCCCTGCGCGAGGACCTGCTGCGCGACTGGTTCGGCCGCTTCATCACCCGCTACCGCAGCGCGCAGGCACCGGTACCTCCGGCCAAGCCGCTGACCGCCGCCGCGCTTGCCAAACGGCTCGACACCGGCGCGCAGCTGTTGCGCCACCCTTGGTCGCGGCTGGCGTGGAGCCGCGGCAAGGCCGGTTGCACCTTGTACGCCAGCGGCCAGCCCTATCCGGCCACGCCCGCGCTGGCGCAGCAGCTGTGCGAGCAGCGCACGCTCGAGCTCGGCCGCAAGCTCGACGCCGCCGAACGCAGCCTGTTGTTGGCGCTGGTCAACGACGGCCACCTGCTGCCGCACAAACCGCGACGACGCCGATGAAGCTGCAGGACTTCCACCTCGAGATCGCCGACTGGTCGCGCGAGGACCAGCGCGCCGCCCTGCTCGACCTGCGCGAGGCGGTGTTCATCCGCGAACAGGGCGTGCCCGAGCAGCGCGAACGCGACGGACTGGATGGGGATTGCTGGCACGTGCTGGCGCGCGACGAGGCCGGCCAGCCGATCGGCTGCGGCCGACTCACGCCGACGCACAAGATCGGCCGCATGGCCGTGCTGCGCGAGCAGCGCGGCCGCGGCGTCGGCGTGGCGCTGCTGCGCGAACTGGTCGCCCGCGCCCGCGCGCAGGGCTGGCCGGAAGTGGCGCTGGACGCCCAGGTCAGCGCAATCGGTTTCTACGAGCGCGAGGGTTTCGTTGCGCACGGCGAAGAGTTCGAAGACGCCGGCCTGGCGCACCGGGCGATGCGCCTGGCGCTGTCCGCATCGGTCGAGGAAACCGCGCCGCTGCGCGACGTCTGCGCGCTGCCCGCGGGCACGCGCAGCGAGACCGCCGACGCGCGCCTGCAGCTGCTGGCCGATGCGCGCCACCAGTTGGCCATCCACCTGCCGCTGCTGGGCAACGACAGCTACGCCAGCGCGGAAGAGCTGGCCGAGCTGCGCCGCATCGCGATCTCCGGCCGCGGCGCGCAGATCCGCATCCTGCTGCACGACCCGGCCGCCGCCCTGCGCAACGACCACCGGCTGGTGGCGCTGGCGCAGCGCCTGCCCAGCGCGATCCAGGTCCGCACGCCGGTGGAGGAAGCCGACCGCGCCTACATCTCGGCCTACCTGCTCAACGACGCCGGCGGCTACCTGTTCCTGCCCGAGGCGGACCGCGCACAGGGCCGCGCCGCACGCCGCGACCGCGCCGGCCAGGCACCGCTGCAGCAGCACTTCGACGAGGTGTGGGAGCGCGCCGAACGGGCCAGCGAGTTGCAGACACTGGGGCTCTAGGGATGCCCTGGGCGGCACCGGCTGAACAGCGGCTGGCCCGGCACTCGGCCGGGCGGGACCACCGTCGGCCGCGACAAATCGCATGAAACCGCTGCATGCGGCAAAAACCCGTGTTAGACCATCGTCGGACAGGCCGGTCGAACGGCCATTCCAGGCGGCCCGCAGGTTGCCGCGTTGCAGCAGCCAAAGGCTATAATCGTCCGGATTCTCCCCAGTCATCCGTACCAGCGGCCTGCCGGGCTTGAAAACCGGCAGGCAATCGCGACCTCTTGAGGTCATCCGGATGATTGCAAGCATCCTTTCCCTGCCGGTGGTGACGTGACTACAAACCTGATCCGCGAGTTCTTCGAATCCTCCCAACTCGCTGGCGGCAACGCCGATTACGTCGAATCGCTCTACGACGCCTGGCTGGCCGACGCCTCGTCGGTGCCCGCCGAATGGGCCAACTACTTCACAACCTTCAAGGGCCGCGAATCGGGAGACGTCTCCCATGCCGCGGCCATCGCGCGCATCGAGGCGGCACAGAAGCAGCGCCACAACGGCGCCGCCGCCGCGCCGGTGAGCGACCAGCACGCACGCAAGCAGGCCGGCGTGCTGCGCCTGCTCACCGCCTACCGTTCGCGCGGCCACCTCGCCGCCGAGCTCGACCCGCTCGGCCTGACCGAGAAAATGCCGGCGCCGGACCTCGGCCTCGCCTTCCACGGCCTTTCCGACGCCGACCTCGACACCGAGTTCGACACCGGCAACTACGCCGGCGGCGGCCAGCGGTTGAAACTGCGCGAGCTGCTGGCGCGCCTGCAGAATACCTACGCCAGCACCATCGGCGCCGAGTTCATGCACATCAGCAACCACGAGCAGCGCAACTGGATCTACAGCCGGCTCGAGCAGGCCAGCGGCCGCAGCGGCCTGGACCAGGCCGGCAAGCAGCGCGTGCTGGACGGCCTCACCGCCGCCGAAGGACTGGAGCGCTACCTCCACACGAAATACGTGGGCCAGAAGCGCTTCTCGCTGGAAGGCGGCGACAGCCTGATCCCGATGCTCGACGACGTGGTGCGCGCCGCCGGCGACAACGGTATCAAGGAGCTGGTGATCGGCATGGCCCACCGCGGCCGCCTCAACGTGCTGGTCAACATCCTGGGCAAGCCGCCGAAGACCCTGTTCGACGAGTTCGAGGGCCGCTTCGACCATCCCGACGACCCGGCCCACTCCGGCGACGTGAAGTACCACATGGGCTTCTCTGCCGACGTCAAGACGCCCAGGGGCGGCGTGCACGTGGCGCTGGCGTTCAATCCCTCGCACCTGGAGATCGTCAACCCGGTGGTGAGCGGCTCGGTGCATGCGCGCCAGACCCGTCGCCGCGATACCGCGCACACGCAGTCGATGGCCGTGCTGATCCACGGCGATGCCGCGCTGGCCGGCCAGGGCGTGAACATGGAACTGTTCAACATGTCGCAGGCGCGCGGCTTCAGGATCGGCGGCAGCCTGCACATCGTCATCAACAACCAGGTCGGCTTCACCACCTCCAACCCGCAGGACGCACGCTCCACCATGTACTGCACCGACCTGGCCAAGATGGTCAACGCGCCGGTGCTGCACGTGAACGGCGACGACCCCGAGGCGGTGATCCTGGTGACCCGGCTCGCCTACGAGTTCCGCAAGCAGTTCCGCAAGGACGTAGTGATCGACCTGGTCTGCTACCGTCGCCACGGCCACAACGAGGCCGACGAACCAGCCGCCACCCAGCCGGTGATGTACCAGATCATCCGCAAGCGCCCGACCGCGCGCGACCTGTACCAGCAGCAGCTGGTGAAGGAAGGCGTGCTGGCCGAGGGCGAGGCCGCCAAACAGCTCAACGCCTACCGCGAACGGCTGGAAGCCGGCGCGCCGATGACCGAGCTGGACCCGGCGCCGGTACGCGACGGCCACGTCGACTGGGCCCGCTTCCTCGGCGGCAAGCTGTCGACCCCGACCGATACCACTGTGCCGAAGCCGAAGCTGCTGGAGCTGGCCGGCAAGATCCTCGCCGTGCCCGCCGACCTGACCCTGCAGGCCCGCGTGGCGAAGATCTACGACGACCGCCGCAAGATGGCCGCGGGCGAGCTGCCGGCCGACTGGGGTTTCGCCGAAAACCTGGCCTATGCCACCCTGGTCGATGCCGGCCATGACATGCGCCTGGTCGGCCAGGACTCCGGCCGCGGCACCTTCTTCCACCGCCACGCCGTGCTGCACGACCAGAAGGACGGCCATACCTGGATGCCGCTGGCCAGCGTGCGCGCCGGCGCCGACGTCGAGGTGATCGACTCGCTGCTCAGCGAGGAAGCGGTGATGGCGTTCGAGTACGGCCACTCCACCACCGACCCGGACACGCTCAACATCTGGGAAGCCCAGTTCGGCGACTTCGCCAACGGCGCGCAGGTGGTGATCGACCAGTTCATCAGCTCGGGCGAAGCGAAGTGGAACCGCCTGTGCGGCCTGGTGCTGCTGCTGCCGCACGGCTACGAAGGCCAGGGTCCGGAGCATTCCTCCGCGCGCCTGGAGCGCTTCCTGCAGCTGTGCGCGATGGACAACATGCAGGTCTGCGTGCCGACCACGCCGGCGCAGGATTTCCACATGATCCGCCGCCAGATGCTGCGCGCGGTGCGCAAGCCGCTGATCGTGATGACGCCGAAGTCGCTGCTGCGCCACAAGCTGGCCGTGTCCACGCTGGACGAGCTGGCCAACGGCAGCTTCCAGCTGGTGATCGGCGAACATCGCAAGCTGGCCGCGAAGAAGGTCAAGCGCGTGGTGCTGTGTTCGGGCAAGGTCTACTACGACCTGCTGGAGGAAGCCGAGAAGAACAAGCTCGCCGAAGTGGCCATCGTGCGCGTCGAGCAGCTGTATCCGTTCCCGCGCGAGGAAGTGGCGGCCGAACTGGGCAAGTATCCTGCCGCCAGTGAAGTGATCTGGTGCCAGGAGGAACCGATGAACCAGGGCGCCTGGTTCCAGATCCGCCATCACCTGCAGGCCTGCATCGGAGCCAGGCACAGCCTCTCCTACGCGGGCCGCGCACGCTCGCCGGCACCGGCCGCCGGCCACCACAACACCCACGTCGCCGAACAGACCGCACTCGTCGAACAGGCGCTGACCGCCCCGGTCGGCACCGACCACTCCGCAGAATAAAGCAGCTTCTCTGAACAGTGCGGCCAGGATGGCCGCTTCTTGATCTTCGCGATCACGGACGAGCGCACTAACTCAAGGATTCACATGTCCATCGAACTCAAAGTCCCCGTCCTGCCCGAGTCCGTCTCCGACGCCACCATCGCCAGCTGGCACAAGCAGGCCGGCGACGCGGTCAAGCGCGACGAGAACCTGGTCGACCTCGAAACCGACAAGGTGGTGCTGGAGGTGCCCTCGCCGGTCGACGGCGTGCTGAAGGAGATCCGCCACCAGGTCGGCGACACGGTGAACAGCGAGCAGGTCATCGCGATCATCGAGGAAGGCGCCGTGGCCGCTGCCCCGGCTCCCGCAGCGGCTGCACCGGCGCCGGCCGCCGCGGCTCCCGCGCCCGCCGCCGCGCCGAAGGCTGCCACCGCCGAGCTTTCGCCGGCTGCACAGCGCGTTGCCACCGAGAACAAGGTCGACACCTCCACCATCGCCGGCACCGGCCGCGACGGCCGCATCATCAAGGAAGACGTGGTCAACGCCGGCGCCCGCCCCGCCGCGGCGCCTGCCGCCGCGCCGGCCGCGAAGCCGACCCCGGGAGCGCGCCCGGAAGAGCGCGTACCGATGACCCGCATGCGCGCACGCATCGCCGAACGCCTGATGCAGTCGAAGAACTCGATCGCCATGCTCACCTCGTTCAACGAGGTGAACCTGAGCGAAGTGTCCAAGATGCGCAAGACGCTGGGCGAAGCGTTCCAGAAGGAACACGGCATCAAGCTCGGCTTCATGAGCTTCTTCGTCAAGGCCGCCGCCGAGGCGCTGAAGCGCTATCCGTTCGTCAATGCGTCGGTCGACGGCAACGACGTGATCTACCACGGCTACCAGGACATCTCGATCGCCGTGGCCACCGACAAGGGCCTGGTGACGCCGGTGCTGCGCGACGTGCAGGACATGAGCTTCGCCGACGTCGAGAAGGGCATCGCCGACTACGCCGTCAAGGCGCGCGCGAACAAGCTGTCGCTGGACGACCTGCAGGGCGGCACCTTCACCATCACCAACGGCGGCACCTTCGGCTCGCTGCTGTCCACCCCGATCGTCAACCCGCCGCAGAGCGCGATCCTCGGCATGCACACGATCAAGGAGCGTCCGATCGTCGAGAACGGCCAGATCGTCGCCGCGCCGATGATGTACATCGCGCTCAGCTACGACCACCGCATCATCGACGGCAAGGACGCGGTGCTGTTCCTGGTCGACATCAAGAACCAGCTGGAGAACCCGCACAAGATGTTGCTGGGCATCTGAGCCTTCAAGCCCCTCTCCCTCCGGGAGAGGGGCTGGGGTGAGGTTGCGCTTAAACCGCAACGCCTCGCTCCGCCCGTACCCTCACCCGGCCTTCGGCCACCCTCTCCCGACGGGAGAGGGGCAAAAACGAGAAACGACATGAGCGACAAATTCGACGTCATCGTCATCGGCGCCGGCCCGGCCGGCTATGTGGCTGCGATCCGCGCCGCACAGCTGGGCCTGAAGGTTGCCTGCGTGGACGACTTCACCGGCAAGGACGGCAAGCAGGCACTGGGCGGCACCTGCCTCAACGTGGGCTGCATCCCGTCCAAGGCGCTGCTCGATTCCTCGCGCCAGTTCCACAACCTCGCGCACAACCTGCCGGTGCACGGCATCAGCGTCGAGAACGCGAAGATCGACATGGCGACCTTCGTCGGCCGCAAGGACAAGATCGTCAAGCAGTTCACTGGCGGCATCGCCCAACTGTTCAAGGCGAACAAGGTCACCGCGTTCTACGGCAAGGGCAAGTTGCTGAAAGGCAACAATGTCGAGATCACCGGCAATGACGGCAGCAAGCAGACCCTCGGCGCAACCAACGTGATCCTCGCCTCCGGCTCGGTGCCGATCGAACTGCCGTTCGCGAAGTTCGACGGCAAGGCGATCGTCGACAACGCCGGCGCGCTGGACTTCACCGAGGTGCCGAAGCGCCTGGGCGTGATCGGCGCCGGCGTGATCGGCCTGGAGCTGGGCAGCGTGTGGAAGCGCCTGGGTGCCGAAGTCACCATCATCGAGGCGCTGCCGGAATTCCTCGCCGCCGCCGACGCCGACATCGCCAAAGTCGCCGCCAGGGAATTCGCCAAGCAGGGCCTGGACATCAAGCTCAACGCCAAGCTCAACAAGGCCGAGGCGAAGAAGGACGGCGTGCATCTGGTCTACACCGACAAGGACGGTGAACAGAAGCTCGTCGTCGACAAACTGCTGGTCGCCGTGGGCCGCCGCGCCTACACCACCGGCCTGCTGGCCGACGACACCGGCGTGAAGCTGGACGAGCGCGGCCGCATCGTGGTGGACGAACACTGCCACACCGGCGTCGACGGCGTGTGGGCGATCGGCGACGCCGTGCGAGGCCCGATGCTGGCGCACAAGGGTTCCGAGGAAGGCGTGGCGGTGGCCGAGTGGATCGCCGGCAAGGCCGGCCACGTCAACTTCGACACGATCCCGTGGGTGATCTACACCGAGCCGGAAATCGCCTGGGCCGGCAAGACCGAAAAGCAGCTCAAGGAAGAGGGCGTGCCGTACAGGGTCGGCAGCTTCCCGTTCGCCGCGATCGGCCGCGCCGTCGCGATGAACGAGGCAGTCGGCCAGGTGAAGATGATCGCCCACGCCGATACCGACCGCATCCTCGGCGTGCATATGGTCGGCCCGGGCGTCTCCGAGCTGATCGCCGAGTGCGTGGTGGCGATGGAATTCAAGGGCTCGTCCGAAGACCTGGCGCGCATCGTCCACGCCCACCCGACCCTGTCCGAGGCCGTGCACGAGGCTGCGCTGTCGGTCGACAAGCGCGCCATCCACAAGGGCAATTGATCGCCCACGCAAGGCAAACGCGGCCCGCTCGTGGCGACATGGGCGGGCCGTCTCGTCTGCCGTAGGAGCCCGCTGGCGGGCGATGCTTTCGGTCGAGATCAGAGCAGAAGCATCGCCCGCGAGCGGGCTCCTGCAAAAACACGTTTCAACGGAATACGCATGTCCCAACCCATCGCCATCTGCGTCTACTGCGGCTCCAACAGCGGCAGGCACCCCGAATACGCCGAACAGGCACGCGCCTTCGGCACCGAAATGGCCCGACGCGGCATCGCGCTGGTCTACGGCGGCGGCAACGTCGGCCTGATGGGCGTGGTGGCCGACGCAGTGCTCGCCGGCGGCGGCAAGGTGGTCGGGGTGATTCCGCGCCAGCTGGTGGAGCTGGAAGTCGCGCACCCGGGCCTGAGCGAGCTGGTGGTCGTGGAGACCATGCACCAGCGCAAGACCCGCATGTACGAGCTGTCCGATGCCTTCGTCGCCCTGCCCGGCGGCTTCGGCACCATGGACGAGATGTTCGAGATGCTGACCTGGGCCCAGCTCGGCCTGCACCGCTATCCCTGCGCCTTCCTCGATGTGCGCGGCTACTACCGCGACCTGCGCACGCTGATGGAGCACATGGTCGACGAGTCTTTCGTGAAGGCAGCGCAGCGCGACAGCATCTGGTTCGGCGACGACATCGCCGCCCTGTTCGACTGGATGCGGGACTACGAAGGCAGCTACACGCCCAAGTGGATCTCCTCGCGCAGCGTCGACGCCTGAACCCGCAGGAGATCGAGATGCCCCGTTTCCGCGCTTTCCGCATCCACCACGACGACGCCGGTCACCGCGCCGGCATCGAGAGCATGGACAGCGACGCGCTGTCGCCCGGCGAAGTGCTGGTCAAGGTCGCGTACTCCTCGGTCAACTACAAGGATGCACTGGCCGGCACCGGCAAGGGCCGGATCCTGCGCCAGTATCCGCTGAACGGCGGCATCGACGTGGCTGGCCACGTGGTTGCCTCGACCGATCCCGCGTTCAGCGAAGGCGACGCGGTGCTGTGCACCGGCAGCGGCCTGTCCGAGACGCGCGACGGCGGCTACGGCGAATACGCGCGGCTCGACGCGCGCTGGACGATCCCGCTGCCGGCAACCCTGAGCCTGCGCGAAAGCATGATCATCGGCACTGCCGGCTTCACCGCCGCGCTGGCGCTGCTGCACATGCAGGACAACCGGCAGACGCCGGCGCTGGGTCCGCTCGCGGTGAGCGGCGCCAGCGGCGGCGTCGGCATGCTGGCGATCGACATCTTCAGCCGAGCCGGCTACGAAGTGCATGCGATCAGCGGCAAGGCCGGGCACTTCGACTTCCTGCATGGCCTCGGCGCCAGCGAATGCATCGACCGCCATCAGCTCGCCTTCAGCGGCAAGCCGATGGATTCGGCCCGCTTCGGTGGCGCACTGGACAACGTCGGCGGCGGCATGCTCAGCGGCCTGCTGCCGCTGATCGCGCCATACGGCAACGTGGCGATCTGCGGCAACGCCGGCGGCATCGCGTTCGACAGCACGGTTATGCCGTTCATCATCCGCGGCGTGAACCTGCTCGGCGTGGCGTCGGCCGGCACCGCCCGGGACTTGCGCGATCGGGTCTGGCAGCAGCTCGCCGGCGCCTGGAAGCCGCAGCACCTGGAGCGCATCGTCACCCGTGAAGCATGCCTGGACGAACTGCCCGACGTGTTTGCGCGCATGCTCGCCGGCGACTCGTTCGGGCGCACCCTGGTGCGCATCGACGGCACGGTTTGACGACGCCGCGCTTGGAAGTACCATCACCACGGCTTAGAATCAACGAAACTCGCAGGGGATTATCACCTTATGGCACGCATCCTGATCGTCGACGACTCCCCGTCGCAATTGCTAGGCATCAAGCGGATCGTCGAAAAACTCGGGCATGAAACCCTCTCGGCCGAAGACGGCGCCGCCGGCGTGGAAGTGGCCAAGGCGGAAAAGCCCGACCTGATCCTGATGGACGTGGTCATGCCCAACCTCAACGGCTTCCAGGCCACCCGCACGATCAGCAAGAACGCCGACACCGCGCACATCCCGATCATCCTGGTGACCACCAAGGACCAGGAGACCGACCGCGTCTGGGGCATGCGCCAGGGTGCCAAGGCCTACGTCACCAAGCCGATCAAGGAAGAGGAACTGGTCAAGGCGCTGCAGGAATTCCTGCCGGGCTGATTCCCGCCACCGGATTCACGAAAAACGGCGCCCATGGCGCCGTTTTCGTTTGCCCCGCCTGCGCACGCTCAGCGACGCGGATCGAAATTCCCGAACGCCTCGCGCAGCGTATCGTAAGCCCCACGCTGCTTGTCGTTCTCAACCGCCGGCGCACGGATCGACAGCTCCACCAGTTGGTCGCCCGGATTCGCGCCGGGCATGCCGCGCCCCTTGAGGCGCAGCTTGCGCCCCGACTGCGAGCCGGCCGGAATGCGCAGGTCGACCGTGCCGGCCAGCGTCGGCACCGGTACAGTGGCGCCCAGCGCCGCTTCCCACGGGGCGATGGGCAGCACGTGCACCACGTTGCGGCCATCCAGGCGGAAGCGCGCATCGTCGCGGATACCCACTTCCAGCAGCAGATCGCCGTTCGGACCGCCAGCCATGCCGGCCTGACCCTGGCCGGACAGGCGAATCACCTGACCCGACTGGATCCCGGCCGGAATCTTCACCTCCAGCACGCGCTCGCCGGCGACAGGATCGTGCATCGACAGCCGCGTGCGGCCACCGTCGAATGCGGTCTGCAAGTCGATCTGCACCGAGGCCTGTACGTCGCGGCCGCGACGCGGTCGCGGCTGGCCGCGATGGCCCGAGGCCGCCCCGCGACCGAACAGGCTCTCGAAGAAGTCGCTGAAGTCGCCGTCGTCGCCGCCGAAGCCCTGCTGCCCCTGCCAGCCCGGCGGCGGACGAAACTGCTCGCCCTGCCGGTAGCCGCCGGCACGCAGTTGGTCATAGGAACGCCGTTTCTCGGCATCCTTGAGCACTTCGTTGGCCTCGTTGACCGCCTTGAATTTCTCCTCGGCGCCGGCCTCCTTGTTCTTGTCCGGGTGGTACTTGCGCGCCAGCTTGCGATACGCGGCCTTGATCTCGGCCTCGCTCGCATCGGGCTTCACTCCCAGGATTTCGTAATAATCTTTGAATTCCACCAGCCACTCCCCGACTCACGCAAAACCCGCGGCGGATCCACTCCGCCGCGGGGCATCTCGCCGCTCGCCTCAGCTTCAGTGGCTCGCGTTGATGGTAATGCGTCGTGGCGTCGCCTGGGCCTTCTTCGGTATCACGATCTCCAGCACACCGAACTTGCCGTTTGCGGTGATGCCCTCGGCATCGGCGCTGTCGGGCAACGCGAAGCGGCGATGGAACGCGCCGCGAGCACGCTCGACGCGGGTGAACTTGCCGCCCGACTCGGCCTGGCCGGCATCGCGCTCGCCCTTGATGGTGAGGATGCCCTTTTCCATGCTCACCTCGATCTGTGCCGGATCCACGCCGGGGATGTCGGCCAGGATCACGAAGCGTTGCTCGTCCTCGCGGATGTCCACGCGCGGCGCCCACTGGCTGGTGACGACGTTGGACGCGTCACCGTCCTCCGGCTGCAGGAAGCGATCGAATACCTGGCGGATTTCCTCGGGCAGGCTGTTGCCGGTATTCCAGATACCATGACGAACCAGGTTCATTGTCTGTCTCCTCAGGTTGGTTCGCGGTCAATCACCGCTTGTGCCGGAAAATAGGTGCGACGACGGACGATTCAAGGCGACAACCCCCCACTCGCCGCGCGACCAGCGCGGCCTTGCCCCCCATCGAGGCCCGCATGAGCATCCAGCCCGGCGACACGATTCCCGACACCCCACTGCAAATCATCGACAGCGGTATCCGCCCAGCCCGGTCCGCCGCCTTGTTCGCCGGACGCAAGGTGCTGCTGTTTGGCGTACCCGGCGCTTTCACCCCGACCTGCTCGAACAGGCACCTGCCCGGCTACTCGGCCCACTACGCCGAGTTCCGGCAGCGCGGCATCGACGTGATGTGCCTGGCGGTCAATGACGGTTACGTCATGCAGGCCTGGGCCGCTTCGCAAAAGATCCCCGACGGCCTGCTGATGCTGGCCGACGGCAACGCCGACTTCACCCGCGCGCTGGGGCTGGAACTGGACGGCACCGCCTTCGGCATGGGCTTGCGCGCCCGCCGCTTCGCGCTGTACGCGGAAGACGGCGTGGTGCACCTGCTGCGGATCGAAGCGCCTGGCGAGCTGCGCGTCTCCAGCGCCGAGGCGATGTTGTCCGCGATAGGCAGTTGATGTGCGAAGCGACCACGGGGGTCATTCTTCACAAAAGTAACCCATAGGTTTCTTTTTGAAACTGATCAGTTATACTCCCCACCGGACACAACGGCTCCAGACCATCCCGGGAGTAGCAACCATGCCAATCGCCAACAACCAGACAGACACGGACAGCCAGACGGACAAGTTGATAAGGAACGAGCGTCGCGGAACGTGGTTTGCCTTGATGGTTGTCCTGGTTCTGGCCACGACGCTTGTACTTGACGACGATACACGGCGCGCACTGCTGTTGGCGCTGGCCATTGGCATCGTGTTTTTCATCGCTTGGTCAGGCCACCGACGCACACGCGACACGAGGAACGCGGCACGGGAAAGGCGCAACGCCGTCCTGCACGACGAACTGCGGCAGGAAGCGATTACCCGCGCCTGCAAGTGGGCGTTCTTCGCCGTACTGGGTGCGCTGGCATCGTTTTGCCTGTTGAGTGCCGTCGTGACCATCAGCGCGCCAGGCCAACTGGTGGCAGCTCTTGCCGTCGCGCTTGGCGCGACCGTCTTTCTCATGGCGTTTCTGCTGCTCGACCGGGACTGACTCATGCAAGAAGAGCGCCTGGCAAACCGCCTGAAAGTCCTGCGCGCCGAAAAGGATCTGACCCAGGGCGCGTTGGCTGACTTGATTGGAACCACCCGCAAGTCGATCAACGCCATCGAAATGGAGCGGATGGTCCCGTCAACCTTGCTCGCACTCAAGCTGGCACGCGCCCTGGATACCCCGGTCGAACAGCTGTTCCAGCTGACGAAGCCACACCGAACTTGACGGTGCCATTCCGGGTGAAAAACCGGCCGACCAGCGATTCGACGCGCCCCCGGGTCGGGAGCCGGTGATATCGGACTCCAGGAAAACCCCGGGATCCCGGGGTTTCCTCTAGCCTCACAGCCGTGCCGGATTCACTCGTCGGTCGCCGGTATCCCGGTGACCGCGAAACCGTCGCCATCGGACGGGCCTGCGGAACCGGCGGCGTCAGCTTCCTCGCCGTTGTCCTCGTCCGCCTCCAGCCGCATCACGCTGACCAGGGTTTCGTCGGCGGGCAGGCGGATCAGGGTGACGCCCTGGGTGTTGCGGCCGAGCTGCGAGACTTCGGCGACACGGGTACGCACCAGCGTGCCCTTGTCGGAAATCAACATCAGCTCGTGCGCCTCGGTCACCTGCACCGCACCGACCAGCGGCCCATTGCGCTCGGAGCACTGGATGCCGATGACGCCCTGCGTGCCGCGCCCCTTCTTGGCGAACTCGGCCAGTTCGGTGCGCTTGCCGTAACCGCGCGCGGTGGCCGTGAGGATGTCGCCTTCCGCGGCGACAATCAGTGACACCACCTCGGCCCCGCCGACCAGCTTCATGCCGCGTACGCCGGCGGCGGTGCGGCCCATCGAGCGCACGGTGTTCTCGTCGAAACGGTTGACCTTGCCGTTGGAGGCGAACAGCAGGATGTCGCTGTTGCCATCGGTCAGCTCGACGTTGACCAGCGCGTCGTCATCATTCAGCTTGATGGCGAGCTTGCCCTTCTGCAGCTGGAACGCGAACTCGCCCAGCGGCGTCTTCTTGACCGTGCCGTGCTTCGTCGCGAAGAACACGAAGCGGTCATCGCCATATTCGCGGATGGGCAACACCGCCTGCACCTTCTCGCCCTCGCCCAGCGGCAGCAGGTTGATGATCGGCTTGCCTCGCGCGCCAGGGCCCGCCTCCGGAATCTGGTAGACCTTGAGCCAGTAGACACGGCCGGTGCTGGTGAAGGTGAGCAGGGTGTCGTGCGTGTTGACCACCCACAACTGCTCGACGACGTCCTCGTCCTTCAGTGCCGAGGCCGAGCGGCCCTTGCCGCCGCGTCTCTGCGCGCGGTAGGTGCTGGCTGGCTGGCGCTTGACGTAGCCGGTGTGCGACAGCGTGACCACCATGTCTTCCGGCGCGATCAGGTCGAGGACGTTGAGGTCCTCCTGCGAATGCTGGATCTCGGTGCGGCGCGCATCGCCGAACTCGGCCTTGACCGCCTCCAGCTCCTCGCGGATCACTTCGAGCAGGCGGTCCGGGTTCCCCAGGATCTCGATCAGGCCGCGGATGGTTTCCAGGATCTGCCGGTACTCGTCGGAGAGCTTTTCCTGCTCCAGTCCGGTCAGGCGATGCAGCCGCATCGCCAGGATCTCCAGCGCCTGCGCCTCGGACAGCTGGTAGCCGTCGGCTTTCAGGCCGTCGCGCGGGTCCATGTCTTCCGGGCGCGACGCGTCGGCGCCGGTGGCGGACAGCAAGGCCTGCACCAGGCCTGCTTCCCAGCGCCGCGCCACCATGCGCTCGCGCGCCTCGGCCGGCGACGACGAGGTCTTGATCAGTTCGATCATCTCGTCGATGTTGGCCAGCGCCACGGTCAGGCCTTCCAGGATATGCGCGCGCGCGCGCGCCTTGCGCAACTCGAAGATGGTGCGGCGGGTGACCACCTCGCGCCGGTGGCGGATGAACGCCTCGAGGATGTCCTTGAGGTTGAGCAGCTTCGGCTGGCCGTCCAGCAGCGCCACCATGTTGATGCCGAAGGTCACCTGCAGCTGGGTCTGCTGGAACAGGTTGTTCAGCACCACGTCGCCCATCGCGTCCTTGCGGATCTCGATGACGATGCGCATGCCGTCCTTGTCGGACTCGTCGCGCAGCTCGCTGATGCCTTCGAGCTTCTTGTCCTTGACCAGCTCGGCGATCTTCTCGATCAGTCGCGCCTTGTTCACCTGGTACGGCAATTCGTGGACGATGATCGTCTCGCGGCCGTTCGGCTCGGTCTCGATCTCGGCCTTCGCGCGCACCAGGATGCGGCCGCGACCGGTGCGGTACGCCTCGACGATGCCCGACGAACCGTTGATGATGCCGTGGGTCGGGAAATCCGGGCCGGGGATGTAATGCATCAGCTCGTCGATCGAGAGCGCGGGCTCGTCGATCAGCGCGATCGTGGCCGCGATCACCTCGTTGAGGTTGTGCGGCGGGACATTGGTGGCCATGCCGACCGCGATGCCGGCCGAGCCGTTCACCAGCAGGTTCGGCACGCGCGTGGGCAGCACCAGCGGCTCGTGCTCGCTCTCGTCGTAGTTAGGGCCGAAGTCGACGGTTTCCTTGTCGATGTCGGCCAGCAGCTCATGGGTGAGCCGCGACATGCGTACCTCGGTGTATCGCATCGCGGCGGCGCTGTCGCCGTCGACCGAACCGAAGTTGCCCTGGCCGTCGACCAGCAGGTAACGCAGTGAAAACGGCTGCGCCATGCGCACGATCGCGTCGTAGACCGAGGCGTCGCCGTGCGGATGGTATTTGCCGATCACGTCGCCGACCACGCGGGCCGACTTCTTGAACGGCTTGTTCCACACGTTGCCCAGTTCGTTCATCGCGAACAGCACGCGACGATGCACGGGCTTCAGGCCGTCGCGGACGTCCGGAAGCGCGCGGCCCACGATCACGCTCATGGCGTAATCGAGATAGCTCTGGCGCATCTCGTCCTCGATGTTGACGCGAATCACTTCTTTGGCGAGCTCTGCCATCAATCGGCTTCCCTGATAACGAAAAAAGGGCGCTGGCGCCGCGCCTCAAGCGCATGCGCAAGCGACCCGAAATCAACCTTGAAAGTGTAGCATGAACGACATCAAAAAGACAGGATTTAATCGTGATCAATCAATGACTTGCAGCACCATGTCGAAGCGCCCGAAAAGCACTGCGCAGACTGCTGAGGAATTGACCAGCACGACCAACGCCGGGCGGCCGGACGGCATCCCGCCGGACGCAGGCCGCGAACCCTGCACGGCAGGTTCAGCGGCCGAACATGGCCTGCATCGCCATGCCGCTCGGCCGCTCGATCACGCCGCGCTCGGTCACGATGGCGTCGATCAATTCCGCCGGCGCCACGTCGAACACCGGGTTCCACGCCTGCGCACCCTCGACCACGGTGCGCCTGCCGGCGATGCCGAGCAGTTCGGCAGGGTCGCGCAACTCGATCTCGATTTCCTCGCCGCTACCGGTGGCCATGTCCACCGTCGAGGACGGCGCCACCACCATGAACTTCACGCCGTGGTACTTCGCCGCGATCGCCAACTGGTAGGTGCCGATCTTGTTCGCGGTGTCGCCGTTCGCGGCAATGCGGTCGGCGCCGACGATCACCCATTGCACGGCGCCTGATTTCATCAGGTGTGCCGCGGCGGAATCGGCGATCAACTGCGCAGGAATGCCGTCGCGCACCAGCTCCCACATGGTCAGCCGGGCGCCCTGCTGCCACGGTCGGGTTTCGCCGGCGTACACGCGCGCGATGCGGCCCGCCGCCACGCCCGCGCGGATCACGCCCAGTGCGGTGCCGTAGCCGGCGGTGGCCAGCGAGCCGGTATTGCAATGGGTCAGCACGCCCGAACCGGGCGCGATCAAGGCGGCGCCCAGCTCGCCCATCCGCCGGTTCGCGGCGAGATCCTCGTCCTGGATCGCCTGCGCCTCGCGCAACAGCGCGTCGGCATCGACGCCGGCCGCGATGCGCTGCTTCATCCGGTCCAGTGCCCACATCAGGTTCACCGCGGTAGGGCGCGCGGCACGCAGCATGGCCAGCACCGGTTCCAGCGGCACGCCCTGCCGCGCCGCCATCGCCACCCCCCAGGCCGCGGCGATGCCGATCGCCGGCGCGCCGCGCACGGCCAGGTCGCGGATCGCCTGGGTGACCTCGGCCGCGTCGCGGCAGTCGATCCAGCGTTCTTCGCCGGGAAGCAGGCGCTGGTCGAGCAGGCGCAGGTGATCGCCCTGCCATTGCACGGCGCGGATGGAATCGTGGGTGTCGGCGGATGCGGTCATTCCGCCATTATCGCCTGCCGCGTGCGTATTTCACACGGCAGGCAACGATGGTTCAGTCGCGCTGGCGCAGCCACTGATGGATCGCCGGCGGCACTTCGCGCTGGGCACGGCTGGACACGTAGATGCCGATGTGGCCGCCCTTGAACGCAAGCTGGGTGTAGTCGGTGGTGCCGACGTGCTTGCCCAGTGCGCGCGAGGCATCCGGCGGCACCAGGTGATCCTGCTCGGCGAAGATGTTCAGCACCGGCTGGGTGATCAGCCCCAGGTCCACCGTCCGGCCGCCGATCTCGAGCGTGCCCTTGACCAGCTTGTTGCCCTGGTAGAAATCCTTGATGAACTGGCGGAACGCCTCGCCGGCCTGGTCGGGCGAATCGAAGATCCAGCGCTCCATGCGCAGGAAGTTCTCCAGCTCGGTCGGGTTGTCCAGGATGTCGACCATGCCGATGTACTTCTGCTGGTTCAGCCGCAGCGGCTTCAGCGTGAGGTAGACGTAGTTCATCAACCCGGCCGGGATGTTGCCCATGGTGTCGACGAACAGGTCCACGTCCATGCGGCGGCACCAGTGCGACAGCATGTTGTCCGGCGTGTGGAAATCCACCGGGGTGACCATGGTGACCAGGTTCTTCACCTTGTCCGGGTGCAGCGCCGTGTAGCACAGCGAGAACGCGCCACCCTGGCAGATGCCGAGCAGGTTGATCGCATCCAGCCCGTGCCGCTCGCGCACCACATCCACGCAGCGGTCGAGGTAGCCGTTGATGTAATCGTCCAGGGTCAGCCAGCGGTCGGCGCCGTCGGGGTAGCCCCAGTCGATCAGGTAGACGTCCTCGCCCTGCTCCAGCAGGTTGCGCACCATCGAGCGGTCGGCCTGCAGGTCGGTCATCCACACCGTGTTGACCAGCGCATAGACGATCAGCAACGGCGTCTTCGCGGTGGCCTTGCCGTGGCCGGTGAAGTGCCACACTTTCAGCTTGTCCTCGCTGTAGACCAGCTCGCGCGGGGTGTTCGCGTACTCGGGCTCGCGCAGGTCGCGCAGGTGGCCCATGCCGGCGGCCAGCTTGCGCTGGAATGCGGCAATGTCGGCGATTGCCTTGGCCGGGTCGATGCGCAACGGCGTTTGCATGACGGGTCTCCTTACTTGCGCTTGCGCGGGCTGGCGCTGGATCTGGATGCGGCCGTCGGCCTGGGCACCTTCTTCGGCGCCTTCTCCGACGCGGCCTTCTTCGGCGCGGACGCCACCGCCGAGGCACTGGCCAGTTGGCGCTTCAGCGTCGCCACTTCACGGCGCAATGCCACGATCTCGTCGGCGTGATCGACGGAAGCGCCGGCCCGGCTAGCACGGAACTCGCGGCGCAGTGCCTGCAAGCGCTCACCGAGGCTGGACACCTCGCTGCGGGTGGGCATGCCGAGCTGCTGGCATACCTGTTCGGTCTGCCGCTGCTGCAGTTGGCGCACACGCATCTGCGCGTCGACCATCTCGCCATAGGCATCGCGGAACTCGTCGGACAAGGCGATCTCGGCATACGCCTCTTCCGCGGCATCCACCCACAGGTCGTACAAACCCTTCAGCGAATCGACCTGGCGGCCCGGTTCGGCCAGCTTGCCCTGCAGGCGTTGCATGCCCTGCGTGTTGGCGCGCTGGATCAGCTCCTGGTAGCGGGCCGTGGCCTGCACCGACGCCATCAACGCCGCGGCCAGCGCCTGCTGCTCCATCTGCTGCTCGCGGCTCAGTCCGAACGCCGGCGTCGGTCCCTGCGTTGCGGCCAGATCGGCGAAACCGCCGTGCCGGGCCGCCTGCATCCAGGACTGCCATTGCCGCGCGAAGCTCTCGGCACCAGCGCTGTCGATGCCGCCGAAGGCCTGCACAAACGGCTGGCTGGTGCCGCCGAACAGCTGCTGGAGCTGTTGGCGCCAGTCGGCGCCCGGCGACGGCGCCGCATTGCCGGCGGCCGCCGCCTGCATCCAGTCGAAATAACCCTTCAGTCCGGCCAGCGTGCGTTCCAGCATGTCGTTGCCGGCGGCCGGCGCCGGCGGTGGCGCAAACGGGTTTGCCGCGGGCTGCTGCTGGAACTGGCGTGTCCAGGCCTCCCACGACTGCTGCGCCAGCGCCTGGTAATCCCTGATGAAATCATTCGCCGGGTCGGCCATCGGTGCATCCTCGTGCAAGATTCGCCCATCCTAGCAAAAGCATGTTGCACGGAATCGGCGACGCCGAAACGCACGAGGCCCGGTCTGAACCGGGCCTCGCGGAATCGCCTCGTCCGGAAACTCAGACGCCGGCGCGCTCTTCTTCCGTCACGGCCTTCATCGACAGGCGGATGCGCCCCTGCTTGTCCACTTCGAGCACCTTGACCTTGACGATGTCGCCTTCCTTCAGCTTGTCGGACACCTTCTCGACGCGCTCGTCGGAGATCTGCGACACGTGCACCAGACCATCCTTGCCCGGCATGATCGTGACGAAGGCGCCGAAGTCCATCAGCTTGGCCACCTTGCCCTCGTAGATGCGGCCCGGCTCGACGTCGGAAACGATCTGCTCGATGCGCTTCCTGGCCGTTTCACCCGCTTCGCGGTTGACCGAGCCGATGATGATGGTGCCGTCGTCGCTGATGTCGATGGTGGTGCCGGTCTCCTCGGTGATCGAACGGATGGTGGCGCCGCCCTTGCCGATCACTTCGCGGATCTTGTCCGGGTGGATCTTGATGGTGATCAGGCGCGGGGCGAACTCGCTCATCTCCGCACGGGCGGTGCTGATCGCCTTGTTCATCTCGCCGAGGATGTGCAGGCGGCCGCGCTTGGCCTGGGCCAGCGCCACCTTCATGATTTCCTCGGTGATGCCGTCGATCTTGATGTCCATCTGCAACGCGGAAATGCCCTCGGCACTGCCGGCCACCTTGAAGTCCATGTCGCCGAGGTGGTCCTCGTCGCCCAGGATGTCGGACAGCACCACGAAGTCGCCGCCTTCCTTGACCAGGCCCATCGCGATGCCGGCCACCGGCGCCTTCAGCGGCACGCCGGCATCCATCATCGCCAGCGAGGAGCCGCACACCGAGGCCATCGACGAGGAGCCGTTGGACTCGGTGATTTCCGAGACCACGCGCAGCACGTACGGGAACTCCTCGATGCTCGGCTTGACCGCCTGCACGCCGCGCTTGGCGAGGCGGCCGTGGCCGATCTCGCGCCGCTTCGGCGCGCCGAAGCGGCCGGCCTCGCCCACCGAGAACGGCGGGAAGTTGTAGTGGAACAGGAACGGATCCTTCGACTCGCCGCCGGGCGCGTCGATGATCTGCGCGTCACGCGTGGTGCCCAGCGTGACGACGACCAGCGCCTGCGTCTCGCCGCGGGTGAACAGCGCCGAACCGTGGGTGCGCGGCAGCACGCCGACCCGCGCGGTGATCGCGCGCACGTCGTCCAGCTGGCGGCCGTCGATACGCACCTTGGTCTTCAACACGCTGTCGCGCAGGGTGTGGTACTCGAGTTCCTCGAATTCCTTGGCCATCGCGGCGGCGGACCAGCCGTTCTCTTCGGCCTGCGCCTTGAGCCCGGCCAGCACATCGGCCTTGATCGCGGAGATCGCGTCGCGACGCTCCAGCTTGTCGCGCACCTGGAAGGCCGCCGCCAGCTGGTCGCCAACGGCGCCCTTGACGGCCGCGACCAGCGATTCATTGCGCGCCGGTGCCTGCCAATCCCACGACGGCTTGCCCGCTTCGGTGGCCAGCTCGGCGATCGCACGGATTGCGGCCTGCATCTGCTGGTGGCCGAACATCACCGCGCCGAGCATCACGTCCTCGGACAGCAGCTGCGCCTCGGATTCCACCATCAGCACGGCACCGGCGGTACCGGCGACGACCAGATCCAGCTGGGAAGCCTTCAGCTCGGTGGCCGTGGGGTTCAGCAGGTACTTGCCACCGGCGTAGCCGACGCGGGCGGCGCCGATCGGGCCCTTGAACGGAATACCGGCCAGGCTCAGCGCGGCGGAGGCGCCGAGCAGGGCCGGGATGTCGCCGTCGATCTCGGGATTGAGCGAGACGACCTGCGCGATGACCTGCACTTCGTTCTTGAAATCGTCCGGAAACAGCGGACGCACCGGACGGTCGATCAGGCGCGAGGTCAGCGTTTCCTTCTCGGTCGGGCGGCCTTCGCGCTTGAAGAAGCCACCCGGGATGCGGCCGGCGGAGTAGAACTTCTCCACGTAGTCGACAGTGAGCGGGAAGAAGTCCTGGCCTTCTTTCTGCTTGGCGGCGGCCACGGCGGTGACCAGCACCACCGTGCCCCCCATGCTGACCATCACCGCACCGGATGCCTGGCGGGCAATTTCGCCCGTCTCCAGCGTGACTTCATGATTACCGTACTGGAATGACTTGGTTACTTTTGCCACGTTGAGATTCCTGAGCTTTATTTGAGAGTGCGGCCAGGGATGGCCGCTTCTTGATCTCCGCGTTCATGGATGAACGCACAATCCACAGCCGCGCGAATTACCGGCGCAGGCCGAGGCGTTCGATCAGGGTCTGGTAGCGCGCAAGATCGCGGTCCTTCAGGTAGCTGAGCAGGCGCTTGCGCTGGTTGACCAGCTTCAGCAGGCCACGGCGGGAATGGTGGTCCTGCTTGTGCTCCTTGAAGTGGCCGGTGAGGTGGTCGATGCGGGCGGACAGCAGTGCCACCTGCACTTCGGTCGAGCCGGTGTCGTTCGGCACGCGGCCGAAATCAGCGATGATCTTGCCGGTCTGTTCTGCGGTAAGAGACATGGTTGTACGTTTCCTTGAAAGGCGATGCGAAGCTTGCGCATGCATCCTCGGGATGACGCATGCGCAAGCTTCGCCTAGTTGAGTGAAAGCGTTGAAATAACTTGTCTATTCTACTGATGGGAGCGGTGTTTCAACAAGAGCGCGACGGTTCATCGAAGCAAATCAGTCAGTCCGGCGGCAGGTTGAAGCCGCGCACGATGCGCGCACGCCCTTCGCCATCGGCTTCCAGCAGCGCGAGCAAGGCGCCGTCGCTGGCATACGCCACGCAGCGCCCGGCTTCAGGCAGGCCCGGCAGGACGATCTGCTGGCCGCGCGAAATGGCCATACTCTGCGTCTCATCGAGCCGCAATACCGGCAGACCGGACAACCCGGCGGAGACCGGCAGCAGCCAAGCCAGCAAGGCCTCGTCGCCCTGCTCCGCCGCCTGCTCGAGCTGTGCCAGGGTCACCATCTGCGGCTCCCGGAACGGCTCGACCCAGATCCGGCGCAGCGCGGTCAAGTGGGCACCGCAACCCAGGTCCTCGCCCAGATCCACCGCCAGCGAGCGGACGTAGGTACCCGAGCCGCACTCCACCAGCAACTGCAGCGTGTCGCCGGAGCGCCCCAGCAACTCCAGCCGGTACACCTCCACTTCGCGCGGCGGCACCTCCACGGTTTCGCCACGACGCGCCTTCGCATACAGCCGTTCGCCGCCCTGCTTCAGCGCGGAATACATCGGCGGCACCTGCAGGACGCGCCCGCGCAATTTGGCCAACGCTGCCTCGATCGCGGCGGCATCGAGCTGCGGTACCGGGCGTTGCCGAATGACCTCGCCTTCGCTGTCGGCGGTATCCGTGGTGACGCCGAGCCGGCACTCGGCCAGATAGGCCTTGCGCGCGCCCAGCAGGCTGCCGGCCAGTTTGGTGGCCTCGCCGAAGCACAGCGGCAGCAGGCCGGTGGCCAGCGGATCGAGCGCGCCGGTATGCCCCCCCTTGGACGCGCGCAGCAGCCGGCGCACCGCCTGCAGCGCCTGGTTGGAGCTCAGGCCCAGCGGCTTGTCGAGCAGCACGATGCCGTGCAGGTCACGAAACGGGATGCGTGGCGGACGACTCATCGGTTCGACGGGATTCCATACCGGCGGCTCAATCGTGCTTGTCGCCATCCGGCGGCGCCAGATCGCGCGCCTGCTGGCGCAACAACGACTCGATGCGCTCGCCCTTGTCGACCGAATCGTCGTACTTGAACTTCAGTTCCGGCACCCGCCGCATGCGCATGCCGCTGTGCGCCAGCGCATGGCGGATCTCGTGGCTCATCTCGTTGAGCGCCTTCACCGCTGGCAACCCCTGTTCGGGCAGCATGGTGGTCACCCACACCGTGGCCCAATCCAGGTCGCGGGTGATTTCCACGTCGCACACGCTGGTCGAAGGCAACCCGTGATCGCGCACGACCGCATGCACCAGCAAGCCCAGCTCGCGGCGCAGCTCGGCACTTATGCGATCGGTACGTTTGAAGTCGCGGGAGGGCATCGGAAAAACCTGGGTTGAGAGTGGGCGAAGCGGGAAATGAGAGCGAGCATTTGCGCCCCAGCTCATTTTCCGCTCCGGCGCACTTGTTTCTGCCTTACAGGGTGCGCGCCACTTCGGTGCGCTCGAAGCACTCGATCTGGTCGCCCGGTTTGACGTCGTTGTACTGCTTCACGGCAATACCGCATTCCATGCCGGCACGCACCTCGTCGACCAGCTCCTTGAAGCGGCGCAACGACTCCAGTTCGCCTTCGAAGATCACCACGTGATCGCGCAGCACGCGGATCGGCTTGTTCCGCTTGACCGAACCCTCGGTGACCATGCAGCCGGCCACCGCGCCGAACTTGGAGCTGCGGAACACGTCGCGGACCTCGGCGGTGCCGATGATGTCCTCGCGCACTTCCATGCCGAGCAGGCCGGTGGCCGCCTGGGTCACCTGGTCGATCACGTCGTAGATGATCGAGAAGTAGCGCACGTCCAGGCCGTTGCTCTCGATCACCTTGCGCGCCGAGGCGTCGGCGCGCACGTTGAAGCCGATCACCAGCGCCTTCGAGGCCGCCGCCAGGGTGGCGTCGGACTCGGTGATGCCGCCGACGCCGGAAGCCACCACGTTGACCCGCACGCGATCGTTGCCGATCTGGGTCAGCGACTCGCGCAAGGCTTCGACCGAGCCCTGCACGTCGCCCTTGACCAGGATGTTGAGCGTCTGCTGCTCCTCGCCCTGGCCCATCTTGGCGATGATGTCCTCGAGCCGGTTGCTCTTGCTGACCATCCGCGTCTCGCGCCGCTTGAGCTGGCGCTCCTCGGCCACCTCGCGCGCCAGCCGTTCATCCTCGACGGCGACGAAGTCGTCGCCGGTTTCCGGCACGCCGGACAGGCCCAGCACCTGCACCGGGATCGACGGGCCGGCTTCGGCCACCTGCTTGCCGGTCTCGTCGATCAGCGCGCGCATGCGGCCGTATTCGACGCCGCAGACCACGAAGTCGCCCTTGCGCAGCGTACCCTGTTGCACCAGCACGGTGGCTACCGGGCCGCGGCCGCGATCCAGGCTGGACTCGATCACCACGCCGGAGGCGCGGCCGTCGACGACCGCCTTCAATTCCATCACCTCGGCCTGCACCGAGATCGCGTCGAGCAAGTCCTCGATGCCCATGCCGGTCTTGGCCGACACCGGCACGAACTGCACGTCGCCGCCCCAGTCTTCCGGCACCACTTCCTGCGCCACCAGACCCTGCTTGACGTTGTCCGGGTTCGCGCCGTCCTTGTCCATCTTGTTGACGGCCACGATCAACGGCACCTTGGCGGCGCGCGCATGCTTGACTGCTTCGATCGTCTGCGGCTTCACGCCGTCGTCGGCGGCCACTACCAGGATCACGATGTCGGTCGACTGCGCGCCACGGGCGCGCATCGAGGTGAACGCGGCGTGGCCGGGCGTGTCCAGGAACGTGATCACGCCCTTCGACGTCTGCACATGGTACGCACCGATGTGCTGGGTGATCCCGCCGGCTTCGCCGGAAGCGACCTTGGTGCGCCGGATGTAGTCGAGCAACGAGGTCTTGCCGTGATCGACGTGGCCCATGATCGTCACCACCGGCGGCCGCGACACCTTCTCGCCCTCCAGCTCGATGTTCTGGGTATGCGCCGCCAGCGTCTCCTCGGCGTTGTTCTGCGTGTCCGCCACCGGCGTGTGGCCGAGTTCCTCGACCACCAGCACCGCGGTATCGTGGTCGACGGTCTGGTTGATGGTCGCCATCACGCCCATCTTGAACAGCGCCTTGACCACCTCGGAGCCCTTGACCGCCATTTTCTGGGCCAGCTCGGCGACGACGTTCGTGTCGCCCACGACCACTTCACGCACCACCGGCGCGGTGGGTCGCGAGAAGCCGTGCGGGCCAGTCGGCGCGCTGCCGCTGCGCAACAGTTCGCGGCCGCCGCTGCGGCCTGGCTTGCCGCGTTTGCTGCTGGAAGAGCGGCGGGCCCGGTCGGCCTCGCTCAGGTGCATCTGGCCGCCGGCAAAGCGCTTGCCTGCATCGCGCTCTTCCTTGCCGCCGACGCCTTCACTGCGTTCCCGCGGGTGCTTGGGCTTGCCGCGGCCGGCCTCGCCGGCAGCAACCGGAGTGGCCACGCCACCGGCCACCACGGCACGCGCCACCGGAGCAGCGGGGGTTGCGGCCGGCTTGACCAGCTTCTCGCGTTTGCGCGGCTCGTGGATGCGCGGCAGGATCATGCCCAGGTCACGCTGATCGATGCGCTGGACGGTTCCAGCGGCGTCATCGGCGGCAGCCGCAGGCGCCGTTTCGGCCGCCGATTCCGGCACCGTCTCGACGCGCTCGGCCGCGGCCGGTTCGGCGGGGCCGGCCAGCTCTGCCTCGTGTCGTTCCTTTTCCTCGGCCTTCCGGCGCTGCTCGTCCAGGGCGTGCTGCGCCTCCGCCTGGCGGCGCTGCTCGGCCTCGACCCGCTCGCGCTCTTCCTGTTCGCGCTGTTGCTGCGATTCCTGCAGCTTGCGCATGGCCTCCTCGCGTTCGGGCTCGGCACTGGCTTCCTCGGCGATCACGCTGCGCTTGACGTAGGTGCGCTTGGCGCGCACTTCGACATTGACCGTCTTGGCCGCGCCCGCGGCGCCCCGGCCGCCCGGTGCCGCCACCTTCAGTTCGCCGACCGTGCGACGCTTCAGGGTGATCTGGCGAGGCGCACTGTCGTCGGCTTCGGCGGCGGCTTCGCTCTTGCCGTGCGTGCGGCGCAGGAAGCCAAGTAGCTTCACCTTCTCGGTGCTGCTGATGACCTGCTCCTGGTCGGAGAATTTCATGCCCGCCTCGCCGAGCTGCGTCAGCAGCTTGTCGACCGGCATGCCCAGCACCTGGGCGAGTTGTTTGATCGTGACGTCCGACATCGTGTTCTTTGCTCCGCCGTTCCCGCGCCTATCATCTCTGTGCGGCATCATCTGCGCCGCCACCTCCATCCGTGGTGAAGGGCTTCCCGGAAGCCCTTCACGGCACACCTCTCCGGGGTGCCGTTGTCCGCGGTTAGCCGCCCTTCTCCAGTCGCGCGATCATCGGCGCACGTGCAGCCATGATCAGTGCCGCGGCACGTTCTTCGTCCATGCCCTCGATGTCGATCAGGTCGTCCACCGCCAGGTCGGCGAGGTCGTCGACCGTGGTCACCGCACGCGCGGCCAGCGCAAAGGCCGTCTCCTCGTCCATGCCCTCCAGCGCCAGCAGTTCCTCGGTCGGCTGATGTTCGTCGACGCCCTCTTCCACCGCCAGTGCCTCGGTCAGCAGCGCGTCGCGGGCGCGGGCACGCAGTTCCTCGACGATGTCCTCGTCGAAACCTTCCACCGCGAGCAGCTCGGCGCTGGGCACGTAGGCGATCTCCTCGATGCTGGAGAAGCCTTCCTGCACGAGGATCACGGCAATCTCCTGGTCCACCTCGAGCTTGTCCATGAACAGCGCTCGCGCGGCTTCCTGCTCGGCCTCGCTCTTGGCGGTGACCTGGTCCTGGGTCATCACGTTGAGCTGCCAGCCGGTCAGCTTGCTGGCCAGACGCACGTTCTGGCCGCCGCGGCCGATCGCCTGCGAGAGTTTGTCCTCGGCCACCGCGATGTCCATGGAGTGCTTTTCCTCGTCCATGATGATGGACTGCACCTCGGCCGGCGCCATCGCGTTGATGACGTACTGCGCCTGGTTCTCGTGCCACAGGATGATGTCGACGCGCTCGCCGTTGAGGTCGTTGGAGACCGCCTGCACGCGCGAGCCGCGCATGCCGATGCAGGCGCCGATCGGATCGGTGCGGCTGTCGTGGGCCAGCACGGCGATCTTGGCGCGATCGCCCGGGTCGCGCGCGCAGCCTTTGATCTCGACCAGGCCCTGACCGACTTCAGGCACTTCCAGCTTGAACAGCTCGATCATGAATTCCGGCGCAGCGCGCGACACGAACAACTGCGGGCCGCGCGCCTCGGAGCGCACTTCGTACAGGTAGCCGCGCACGCGGTCGCCGACCCGGGCCGATTCGCGCGGAATGGTCTTGTCGCGCGGAATGAACGCCTCGGCGTTGCTGCCCAGGTCGAGGTAGATGTTGCCGCGCTCGACGCGCTTGACGATACCGGTGACCAGTTCGCCCACGCGATCGGCGAAGGCGTCGACCACCTGCTGGCGCTCGGCCTCGCGCACGCGCTGCACAATCACCTGCTTGGCGGCCTGCGCGGCGATGCGGCCGAATTCGGCGTTCTCGATCTGCTGCTCGATGTACTCGCCGACCTTGGCGTCGGCGCGCTCGTCCAGCGCGTCCATCAGGCGCAACTGATACGACGGCGATTCCATCTCGCCGTCGTCGGCGATGATTTCCCAGCGGCGGAACGTCTCGTACTCGCCGGTGTTGTGGTCGATCGACACGCGGATGTCGGGCTCCTCGTCCGGGTAGCGCTTCTTCGCGGCCGAGGCCAGCGCGGCCTCCATCGCCTCGAAAATCACTTCCAGCGGCACGCCCTTTTCATTGGCGACTGCGTCGACGACCAGCAAAAGTTCTTTGCTCATTGCTGCAACTCCGTAGGCATCCCGTCCGGATACCGATGGTTGAATTGTTGCGTTCATCCCGGAACACAAAATCTGGAACGCGGCCGCGGATAGCCGCACTGATCACTTCTTGCCGGGCGCCTTGCCGCCGCGCTTGGGCTGCGGCGCATAACCAAGCGCCACCCAGTCCGGCACCACACGCGCGCTTTCCACCAGCGCGTGCTCGAATTCGAACGTCTTGCCTTCGGCTTCCAGCACGACGTGCCCGCCTTCGGCCGAAACCAGCTTGCCACGCAGGCGACGGCGTCCTTCCAGCGGCGCCCGCAGCAGCACCTTCACTTCCTGCCCGCTGGCCCGCGCGAATTGCGCAGCGGTGAACAGCGGTCGATCCAGGCCCGGCGAGGAAACTTCCAGCACGTAATGGCCGGGAATCGGATCCTCGACGTCCAGCAAGGCGGACAGTTCGCGACTGGCGGTCTCGCAATCCTCGATGCCGACCTCGCGACGTTCGCCGTCGCCCATTGCCTTGTCCAGCAGGTCCAGGTAGACGCGAAGGGTACTCTGCCCATGCGACGGGGTGAACTCCACGCCGAGGCATTCCAGGCCCAGATCGGCCAGTACCTCGCTGAAACGTTGTGACAGTGCCTGCGTATCCATGGGTAGCCTTCCCGGATCACTCTTTCAGGACAGCAGAAACAAAAAATGGGCTCCAGCGGCCCATTTCCCTATTTCGCCGATGTTCCTCCTCCTCAAGCAGCTCTTTCCGGCGCACGCGGCCACCAACGACAGCCCGGCACGACGCCTCCTTGCGCCCAACAAAAAAGCCTCACGAGGAGGCTTTCTTGCATCAAGAAAGATCTGGTAGCGGGGGCAGGATTCGAACCTGCGACCTTCGGGTTATGAGCCCGACGAGCTGCCAGACTGCTCCACCCCGCATCAGAGTCCGAAGAGTCTACCGGGGTGGCCGGTTTCTTGCAAGCCTCGAATCCCGTGCATTCGACGCCGGGCCGAAATTCACAATCCGAACGCGCGCCGGCACCACGCCAGCAGCGGACCCCAGTACAGGCCCAGCGCCAGCAGCGACATTGCGTTCAGCGACAGCACCACGCGCAGCGGTTGGTCCGGCTGTGCCTGCGACGCACCGCCCTCCTCCGGCTTGTCGAAGTACATCACCTTGACCACGTACAGGTAGTAGTACAGGCCGATGATGGCGAACACGATGCCGACGATGGCCAGCCACAGCATGTTCGCGTGGATCGCTGCCTCCAGCACCAGCACCTTGGCCCAGAAACCGAACAGCGGCGGCACGCCGGCCAGCGAGAACATCGCCAGCAGCATCAGGAACGCCATCCACGGCGACCTCTGGTTCAGCCCCTTCAGGTCGGCGATTTCCTCGCACTCGAAGCCGGCACGGGTCATCGCCAGCATCACGCCGAACGCGGCTACGCCCATCAATGCATAGCAGATCGCGTAGAACATCGCCGCGGCGTAGCCTTCCGGGCCGGCGGCGGAAAGGCCCAGCAGCAGGTAGCCCATGTGCGAGATGGTCGAATACGCCAGCATGCGCTTCAGGTTGGTCTGCACGATCGCGACCAGGTTGCCGATCGCCAGCGAGGCCACCGCCAGCACCGCCAGCATCAGCTGCCAGTGCTGCGACAGGTCGCCCATGCCGGCATCCAGCAGCCGGTAAGCCATGCCGAAAGCGGCCAGCTTCGAGCCCGAGGCGATGAAGGTGGTGACCGGGGTGGGCGCGCCCTGGTAGACGTCGGGAATCCACATGTGGAACGGCGCGGCGCCCAGCTTGAAGCCGATGCCCACGATCATGAAGACCAGGCCGAACAGCAGCAGGGTCGGCGCCGTGGTGTAGCTCATCACGTTGTGCAGCTGCGCCAGGTCCAGGGTCGGCGTGCCGCCCATGCCGGAAGCGCCGTAGACCATCGACATGCCGTACAGCAGCATGCCCGAGGCCAGCGCACCCAGCACGAAGTACTTGATCGCCGCTTCCGGCGGCAGTTTCGCGTCGCGGTTCAGCGCCACCAGCGCATACGACGACAGCGAGAGCAGCTCCAGGCCCAGGTACACGGTGACCAGGTTGCCGGCCGACACCAGCAGCATGATGCCGAGTACCGCGAAGATCATCAGCGTGTAGAACTCGCCGCCGAGCAGCTTGCGCTCGATCAGGTACGGACGCGCGTAGACGAACACCATCGCGGTGGTGCCCAGCGCGAACGCCTTGAGGATCTCGGCCACGTCGTCGCGCACGAACATGCCGCCGAACGCGGTCACCGCCTGCGGCGGCTGGCCGGCAACCACCAGGTAGATCGCCACCAGCAGCACCGCGATCGAGATCCAGTGCAGCAGCGGGCGCTGCGCCGGCTTCATGAAGGCGTCCAGCAGCAACAGCAGGCACGCCGCCGCCACCAGGTAGAACTCCGGCAGCAGGATCAGGATGTCATTCAGGGTTGGCATGTTCGGTCCCGATCAAATCTTGTGAATGGCAAGCTGCTGTACCAGTTGCGCCACCGAGCCGTCCATCAGGTGGACCAGCGGCTGCGGCCAGATGCCCAGCGCCAGCACGGCGGCGGCGAAGGCGCCCAGCACGAATGTCTCGCGCGCGTTTATTTCCTTCATCTCGGCAACGTGCGGGTTGGTGATCTCGCCCCACAGCACGCGCTTGACCAGCCACAGGGTGTAGCCGGCGCCGATGATCAGGGTGAACGCGGCGAACAGCGCGATCCACGGACTGGCGCTGAAGCTGGACAGGATCACCATGAACTCGCCCACGAAACCGCTGGTGCCCGGCAGACCGCAATTGGCCATGGCGAACAGCACGTAGAAGAAGCCGAACCACGGCATCACGTTGATGACGCCGCCGTAGTCCTTGATCAGGCGCGTATGCGTGCGGTCGTACATCACGCCGATGCAGGTGAACATCGCGCCGGAGACGAAGCCGTGCGAAATCATCTGCACCATCGCGCCCTGCATGCCGAGCAGCGCCATGTCGGTATGGCCCTGCTCGCGTACCAGCATGAAGGCGATGAAGATGCCGAGCGTGACGAAGCCCATGTGGGCCACCGACGAGTACGCCACCAGCTTCTTCATGTCCTCCTGCACCAGTGCGACGTAACCGATGTAGACGATCGCGATCAGGCTCAGCACGATGACCAGCCAGGCGAAATGCGCGCCGGCGTCCGGCACGATCGGCAGGATGAAACGCAGCATGCCGTAGGTGCCGACCTTCAGCATCACCGCCGCCAGCACCACCGAACCGCCGGTCGGCGCCTCGACGTGGGCGTCCGGCAGCCAGGTGTGAACCGGCACCATCGGCACCTTGATCGCGAAGGCGATCAGGAACGCAAAGAAGATCCAGGCCTGCTCCTTGAACGTCAGCGGCAGCGCCGCCAGCGTGGCCAGGTCGAACGTGTGCGCCTTCTGGTACAGGTACAACAGCGCGATCAGCATGAAGACCGAGCCGAAGAACGTGTAGATGAAGAACTTCAGCGTCGCGTACACGCGGCGCGGGCCGCCCCAGATGCCGATCAGGATGAACATCGGGATCAGGATCGCCTCGAACAGCGCGTAGAACAGCAGTGCGTCGGTGGCGCAGAACACGCCGATCAGCAGGCCTTCGAGGATCAGCATCGCGGCCATGTACTGGTGCGGCTTGTCCTGGATGACCTCCCACGCACCGGCGACCACCAGGATGCCGACGAAGGTGGTCATCACGATCAGCGCCACCGAGATGCCGTCGACCGCCAGGCCGTAGTGGACACCCCAGGAAGCGATCCACAGGTGGCTCTCGACCAGCTGCATCGCGGCGCCGGACGGGTCGTACTGCCCCAGCAGGAACAGGCTGACCACGAAGGTGAGCACCGCCACCAGCAGCGACAGCCAGCGCGCGAGGTTGGGCCGGGCCGAGCCGGCGAGCAGCACCGGGATGGCGCCGGCGACGGGTAGCCAGATCAGCAGGCTGAGCAAGTGATTGAACATGGATCCCGTTTCCCTTAGTGCCCGGCCAGTCCGGCCCCGACCAACCAGTACCCGCCAAGCAGCAGGATCAGGCCGAGAATCATCGCGAAGGCGTAGTGGTAGAGGTAGCCTGACTGCAGGCGACGCATGGCGGCGGCGACACGATGCACCAGGCTCACCGAGCCGTTGACCATCGCGCCGTCGATCACCGCCGTGTCACCGGCCTTCCAGAAGCTGCGGCCGAGCAGCACGCCGCCGCGGGCGAACAGCGCGAAGTACACGTCGTCGACCCAGTACTTGCGGTCGAGCACCGTCCACAACGGCTTCAGCGCGGACTTGATGCGGCCGGCCAGTGCCGGGTTGAACAGATAGATGTAGGTCTGGATGGCAAATGCCAGCAGCACCAATCCGAACGGGCCGACCAGCGTGAACCCGTGCAGCGCCATCGCCGCCGCGCCGTGGAACTCGTGGCCCAGCTCCGCCAGCACGTTGTTGGCCTCCTCGACATGGATCGCGCCGCCGAACCAGTTGCCGAACAGCGTCGGACCGACGGTGAAGAAGCCGACCAGCAGCGACGGGATCGCCAGCAGCACCAGCGGCAGCGTCACCACCCACGGCGACTCCTTCGGCGCATGCGCCAGCACGCCCGGCTCGTGGTGGTCGTGGCCATCATGATGGCCGTGGCCATGCGACTCGACTACGCGGAAGCGCTCCTTGCCGTGGAAGGTCAGGTACATCTGGCGGAAAGTGTACAGGCCCGTCACCAGCACGCCGGCCATCACGCAGAAATAGGCGTAGTGCGCACCCCAGCGGTGCGACAGGCCGACCGCCTCGATGATCGCGTCCTTCGAGTAGAAGCCTGAAGTGAACGGCACCGCCACCAGCGCCAGCGAACCGATCCACATGGTGATCCAGGTGACCGGCATGTACTTGCGCAGGCCGCCCATGTAGCGCATGTCCTGCTCGTGATGCATCGCAATGATCACCGAGCCGGCACCGAGGAACAGCAGCGCCTTGAAGAACGCGTGGGTCATCAGATGGAACACCGCGCCGGAGTACATCGACACGCCCAGCGCCACCGTCATGTAGCCCAACTGCGACAGCGTGGAGTACGCGATCACCCGCTTGATGTCGTTCTGCACGATGCCGATCAGGCCGGTGAACAGCGCGGTGGTCGCACCCATCACCAGCACGAAGCTCAGCGCGGTCTGCGACATCTCGAACAGCGGCGACATGCGCGCCACCATGAAAATGCCGGCGGTCACCATCGTGGCCGCGTGGATCAGCGCGGAGATCGGCGTCGGGCCTTCCATCGAGTCGGGCAGCCACACGTGCAGCGGCACCTGCGCCGACTTGCCCATGGCACCGACGAACAACAGGATGCAGATCACGGTGGCCGCGTCCCACTGCGTGTTCGCGGTGATCTGCAGGTGCTGCCCGGCCAGGCCGGACGCACCACTGAACGCGGTGGCGTAGTCCAGCGTGCCGAGGAAGTACAGCACCGCCGCGATGCCGAGCAGGAAGCCGAAGTCGCCCACGCGGTTGACCATGAACGCCTTCAGATTCGCGAAGATCGCCGTCGGTCGCTTGTACCAGAAGCCGATCAGCAGGTACGACACCAGGCCCACCGCCTCCCAGCCGAAGAACAGCTGCAGGAAGTTGTTGCTCATGACCAGCATGAACATGGAGAAGGTGAACAGCGAGATGTAGCTGAAGAAGCGGGTGTAGCCGTCGTCGTCGGCCATGTAGCCGATGGTGTAGACGTGCACCAGCAGCGACACGAAGCTCACCACCACCAGCATCAGCGCGGTCAGCCGGTCGACCATGAAGCCGACGCTGGCGTTGAACGGACCGATCTGGAACCAGGTGTAGATGTTCTGGTTGTATTCGGCCGCGCCGCCCATGGTCAGCTGGTACAGCACGTAGAACGACAACGCGCACGACACGGCCACGCCGAGGATGGTGACGCTGTGCGAACCGGCGCGACCCAGGAACTTGCCCAGGAAGCCGGCCAGCACGCAGCCGGCCAGCGGCGCCAGCGCGATCGTCAGCAGGATGGAGGTGGAGAGACCCATGTGTTCAGCCCTTCATGCTGTCGATGTCGGCGATGTTGATGGTGCTGCGCGTACGGAACAGCAGCACCAGGATCGCCAGGCCGATGGCGGCTTCCGCTGCGGCCACGGTGAGGATGAAGAACACGAACACCTGCCCGGAAACGTCGCCGAGGAAACGCGAGAACGCCACGAAGTTCATGTTCACGGCGAGCAGCATCAGCTCGATCGACATCAGCAGCACGATCACGTTCTTGCGGTTGATGAACATGCCGGCGACGGCGATGCAGAACAGCACCGCGCCGAGCACGATGTAGTGCGCGAGCGAGATCATGGCTGCGGCTCCTGGGGGGCGGTCGGTTCATCGGGGCGGACGGCGGCCATCTTCACGACGCGGACGCGGCGGCGCGGATCGACCTTGACCTGCTGGCTGGCCGACTCGTAGCGCGCGTCGCGGCGCTCGCGCAGGGTCAGCGCCACCGCCGCCACGATGCCCACGGTGAGGATCAGCGCGGCAACCTCGAACGGCAGCAGGAATTTCGTGTACAGCGCATGCCCGAGCCACTCGGTATTGGACATGCCGGCGGCCACGGCGGGGTCGGCGCCCATCACCTGCGCCTGCATCGCGCGCACGCCGATCAGGCCGAGCATCTCCAGCAGCATCACCGCGGCGACGATCAGGCCGACCGGCAGGAATTTCACGAAGCCCTCGCGCATCTTCTCCTGGTCGATGTCGAGCATCATCACCACGAACAGGAACAGCACCATCACCGCGCCGACGTAGACCACCACGAGCGCCAGCGCAAGGAATTCGGCTTCGAGCAGTATCCACAGGCAGGCCGCGCTGAAGAAGGTAAGCACCAGCGCCAGCACCGCGTGCACGGTGTTCTTCAGCGTGATCACCGACAGCGCGGCGACGACGGTGACGAGGCTGAAGGCATAGAAACAGACGAGTTGGAACAGTTGGGGGTTCATCGGAAGGCCTCAGCGGTACGCCGCGTCCTGCGCGCGGTCGGCGGCGATCTGCTGCTCGAAGCGGTCACCGATGGCAAGCAGTTTCTGCTTGTCCACCACGTTCTCGCCTCGGTTCTCGAAGTGGTACTCGTGGATCGACGTCTCGACGATCGAGTCGACCGGGCAGCTCTCTTCGCAGAAACCGCAGTAGATGCACTTGAACAGGTCGATCTCGTAACGGGTGGTGCGGCGCTGGCCGTCGCTCTCGCGCGGCGCCGAGTCGATCGTGATCGCCAGCGCCGGGCACACCGCCTCGCACAGCTTGCAGGCGATGCAGCGCTCTTCGCCGTTCGCGTAGCGACGCAGCGCATGCAGGCCGCGGAAGCGGTTCGACTTGGGGATGTGCTCCATCGGGTAGCGCATCGTGTACTTCGGCTTGAACAGGTAGCGCAGGGTCAGGCCCATGCCCTGGAACAGCTCGACCAGCAGCAGACTCTTGAAGTAACCGGTAACGCGATTCATGGCTTATGCCCCCGTGCCAATGCCGACCAGGCCGTAGTACTTCAGCAGGCCAGCCACGAAAACCCATGCGATGGCGATGGGAATGAACACCTTCCAGCCCAACCGCATGATCTGGTCATAGCGATAGCGCGGGAAGGTGGCGCGGAACCACAGGAACATGAACGAGAACAGGAACGCCTTGAGCAGCAGCCAGGGGAGGCCGCCGTGGCCGAGTAGGCCCCACGAAGCCGGGAATGGCGACAGCCAGCCGCCCATGAACAGTACCGCAGCCAGGAAGCTGAGCAGGATCATGTTGGCGTATTCGGCCAGGAAGAACAGCGCGAACGCCGAACCGGAATACTCCACGTGGAAACCGGCGACGATCTCCGATTCACCCTCGGCGACGTCGAACGGCGCGCGGTTGGTCTCGGCCACGCCGGAGATGAAATACACCACGAACACCGGCAGCAGCGGCAGCCAGAACCAGTCGAGGATGCCCTTGCTGCCGGCCTGCGCATTGACGATCGCGCTGAGGTTCAGCGAACCGGCCAGCACCAGCACGCAGACCAGGCACAGGCCCATCGCCAGTTCGTAGGAGATCACCTGCGCGGCCGAGCGCATCGCGCCGAGCAGCGCATAGCGCGAGTTGGACGCCCAGCCGGCAATGATGATGCCGTACACGCCCATCGAGGTCATCGCCAGCAGGTACAGCACGCCGGCGTTGGCGTCGGACAGCACCATCGTGCTGCTGAACGGCACCACCGCCCACACCGCCAGCGCGGGGATCAGCGCAACCATCGGCGCCAGGTAGTACAGGAAGCGGTTCGCCTTGGTCGGCAGGATCACTTCCTTGATCAGCAGCTTGACCACGTCGGCGAAGGCTTGCAGCAGGCCGAACGGGCCGATCTTGTTCGGCCCCATGCGCACGTGCATCCAGCCGAGGACCTTGCGCTCCCAATACACGAACATCGCCACGGCAAGCACCAGTGGCAGCACGATCGCCAGGATGTACAGGACCGGCACGACGAGCTGATGGATGAGTTGATCAAGCATCTGCTTTAAGCCTTGCTCAGGGTGATGGACGCGCCGTATGGCGGCAGCGTGGCGGTGAGATCCTGCGCGGCCTCGATCCATGCCGTGCCGTCGGGCACGGCCGCATCGATCACCAGCGGCAGCAGCACGTCCGCAACGCGAACCTGGCCATCGGAGCCGAGACCCAGCCGCTGCGCTTCACCCGCATTCAGGCGCACCGCCGGGGCGCGATTGAGCGGATGCGCATTCAGTGCCGTGGCGCGACGCAGCACCGCATCGGTACGGTAAATCGGCCAGGTGGCCAGACGGGTCATGCCGCCGGAAGCGGCGCGCGCGGCCAGGCCGCCGCGCGTTACCGCCGGGCGCTCGACGATGCCGTCGCGCAAGCCGGCGAGGTCGTCGAACTCGAAGCCGGCCAGTTGCAGCGCGCCACCCAGCGCGCGCAGCACCTTCCAGCCCGGCCGGGCCTGGCCCGGCGCCTTCGCGCCGGCCGCCACGCCCTGGGCGAGGGCGTCGACGTTGACCAGGGTCGCGTCGATCTCCGGCAGCAGCGCGATCGGCAGGATCACGTCGGCTACCTCGCGCAGCGCGGCGCTGGCATACGCACTGAACGCCACCACGTGGTCCGCGTCGCGCAGCGCCTTCAGCGCGGTGCCACCGTCGGCGAAATCATGCGGTGGCTCGACGCCGTACAGCAGGTAGCTCTTGCGCGGCTGCGCCAGCATCGCCTGCGCGTCCAGCCCGCCGTTGCCCGGCACCACGCCGAGCCGCCCCAGGCCGACGGCATTCGCGCCGACCGGCAGTTCGTCGTAGCCGGCGCCGGTGGCGTCGGCGATGAAACGCGCGACCGCGCGCAGCCAGGATGCCTGCGGATGGGTCACCGCGGCCTCGCCGAGGATCACCACCGCCTTGCCCTGCTCCGACCCGGCCTGCTTCAGCGCGGCGATCGCGTCGCTGTCGCCCTGGTCGTGCTGCACCGCGCCGATCGCCTCGGCCAGCGCCGTCGGTGCAACCGCGCCGGCGACCACGGCGGCCTTGGCCAGCGCCAGCAGCGCGTCGACCATGGCTTGCGGGGCTACCACGGCTTCGCCGGCAAGCGTGTAGTTGAAATCGAAGTGCGCCGGATTGACCGCGTAGACCTTGGCGCCCTTCTTGGTCGCCTGATGCAGGCGGTGATTCAGCAACGGCATCTCGTAGCGCAGGTCGGAACCGACCAGCAGCGCCGCCCGGACTTGTTCGACCTCGGCCACCGGCAGCGCGAACGGCTGCGCCACGGCGTTGTCGGCGAAATCGAGCTGGCGCAGGCGATGGTCCACGTGCGCGCTGCCCAGGCCGCGGGCCAGCCGCATCAGCAGGTCGCCCTCCTCGTTCGAGCTGGCCGGATGCACCAGCATGCCCAGTTCGCTGCCGGGTGCTTTCTTCAAGGCCGTGCCGGCGTATTCCAGGGCGTCTTCCCAGGTGGTCGCCTGCCACTGGCCGTTGCGCTTCACCTCCGGCGTGCCGATGCGGTCGGCAGCGTACATGCCCTGGTGGCTGTAGCGGTCGCGGTCGGACAGCCAGCACTCGTTGACCGCCTCGTTGTCGCGCGGCACCGTGCGCAGCACCTCGCCGCGGCGGGTATGCAGCCACAGGTTCGAGCCCAGCGCGTCGTGCCAGGCGATCGACGGCTTGGCGACCAGTTCCCACGCGCGCGCCTTGAACTGGAACGGCTTGTTGGTGAGCGCGCCCACCGGGCACACGTCGATGATGTTGCCGGACAGCTCGCTCTCGACGTTCTTGCCGATGTAGGTGCCGATCACGTGGCGGTCACCGCGATCCATGCTGCCGAACTCATAGGTGCCGGCGATCTCGCTGATGAAGCGCACGCAGCGCGTGCAATGGATGCAGCGCGTCATCTCGGTGGCCACCAGCGGGCCGATGTCCTCGTCGGCGATGGTGCGCTTGCGCTCGGTGAAGCGCGACACGCTGCGGCCGTAGCCCAGCGCCATGTCCTGCAGCTCGCACTCGCCGCCCTGGTCGCAGACCGGGCAGTCCATCGGGTGGTTGATGAGCAGGAACTCCATCACGTTGCGCTGCGCGTGCAGCGCCTTGTCCGAGCGGGTCAGCACCTTCATGCCTTCGGCCACCGGCGTGGCGCAGGCCGGCTGCGGCTTGGGCATCGGGCGTCCGCCCATCTCCACCTCGACCAGGCACTGGCGGCAGCTCGCCGCGATCGGCAGCTTGCGGTGGTAGCAGAAACGCGGGATCGGGATGCCGGCCTTGTCGGTGGCCTCGATGATCATCGCGCCCTTGGGCACCTGGATCGGCTTGCCGTCTACCTCGATGTTGACGAGTACCGGCGCGGGGTTGGCGGTCGGCTGCGCGCTCATGCGGCGGCTCCAAGCTTGTCGTCGACCATGGAGCGGCCGTGCTCGACGTAGTATTCGAATTCGTTCCAGTAGTGGCGCAGGAAACCCTGCACCGGCCACGACGCCGCCTCGCCGAACGCGCAGATGGTGTGGCCTTCGATCTGGCCAGCCACCGCCTTCAGGCGATGCAGATCGTCGGGCACGCCCTTGCCGGCGACGATGCGGGTGAGCACGCGGTGCATCCAGCCGGTGCCTTCGCGGCACGGCGTGCACTGGCCGCAGGACTCCATGTGGTAGAACTGGCTGATGCGCTCGCAGGCGCGCACCATGCAGGTGGTTTCGTCCATCACGATCACCGCGCCCGAGCCCAGGCCGGAACCGGCCTTCTGGATCGCGTCGTAATCCATGGTGAGGCCCATCATCACCTCGCCCGGCAGCACCGGCATCGAGGAGCCGCCCGGGATCACCGCCTTGATCCTGTGCCCGTTGCGCACGCCTCCGGCCATCTCCAGCAGTTCCGTGAACGGCGTACCGAGGCGGATCTCGAAATTGCCGGGGCGGTTGACGTGACCCGACACCGAGAAGATCTTCGGGCCGCCGTTGTTGGGCTTGCCCAGGTTGAGAAACCAGTCGGCGCCGTTGCGCAGGATCGCCGGCACCGAGGCGTAGGTCTCGGTGTTGTTGATCGTGGTGGGCTTGCCGTACAGGCCGTAATTGGCCGGGAACGGCGGCTTGAAGCGCGGCCAGCCCTTCTTGCCTTCCAGCGATTCCATCAGCGCGGTTTCCTCGCCGCAGATGTAGGCGCCGGCGCCCAGTGCAGCATGGATGTCCACGTCGATGCCGCTGCCCTGGACGTTCTTGCCCAGCAGGCCTGCCGCATAGGCTTCCTTCAGCGCCGCCTCGAAATGCTCGAACGGTTCGTGATGGAATTCGCCGCGCAGGTAGTTGTAGGCCACCGTGGAACCGGTGCAATAGCAGGCGATCGCCAGGCCCTCGATCACCGCATGCGGGTTGTAGCGCAGGATGTCGCGGTCCTTCGCCGTGCCCGGCTCGGATTCGTCCGAGTTGCACAGGATGTACTTCTGCATGTCGCCCTTGGGCATGAAGGACCACTTCAGGCCGGTCGGGAAGCCCGCGCCGCCGCGACCGCGCAGGCTGGACTTCTTGATCTCCTCGACCAGCGAGGCCGGATCGGGCTTCTCGGCGAGGATCTTGCGCCACGCCTTGTAGCCGTCGACCTTTTCGTAGCTTTCCATCGACCACGGCGTGTCGAAATGCAGCGTGGTGTAGACGACCTGGTGTTCCTGAGGGGCGGGTCCGACAGCCATCAGTGCATCCCCTCAGCATCGTGGGCGTGGTCAGGGCCATCCATGCCCAGGCCGTCGAGGATCGCGTCGAGCTTCTCGATGGTCAGGCGTTCGTGGTAATGGCCGTTCACGGTCATCGCCGGCGCGTAGACGCAGGCGGCGATGCACTCCTCTTCCTTTTTCAGGTAGATGCGGCCGTCCGGCGTGCTCTCGCCCAGCTTGATGCCCAGCTTTTTCTCGCAGTGCTGCACCAGGTCATCGGCACCGTTGAGCCAGCAGGAGATGTTGGTGCAGATCGCCACGTTGTTGCGGGCAACCGGCCTGGTTTCCAGCATCGAGTAGAAGCTGGCTACCTCGTAGGCCCAGATCGCCGGCAGCTCGAGGTACTTCGCCACCGCGGCGATCAGCTCGTCGGTGAGGAAGCCCTTGTTCTGCTCCTGCGCGCCGAACAGCGCCTGGATCAGCGCCGAGCGCTTGCGGTCGGGCGGAAACTTGGCCACCCAGTGGTCGATGTGCTGGCGGGTGTGCTCGGTGAGTACGACGAGGGGATCGACGTTCCTGACCTGCTCGTAATGTCCGGTGGCTTTCATGCGTTTCTCCGTCGTGCCGGCTCAGCGGTCCACTTCGCCGAACACGAGGTCGTAGGTACCGATCATGGCCACCACGTCGGCGAGCATGTGGCCGCGCACGATGGTGTCCATGGATGACAGGTGGGCGAAGCCCGGGGCGCGCAGGTGCACGCGGAACGGCTTGTTGGCGCCGTCGGAAACCAGGTAGCAGCCGAACTCGCCCTTCGGCGCCTCGACCGCGCAGTAGGTTTCGCCGGCCGGCACGCAGTAGCCTTCGGTGAACAGCTTGAAGTGGTGGATGAGCGCTTCCATGTCCTGCTTCATCTCGACCCGCGACGGCGGCGCCACCTTGAAGTTCCTCACCATCACCGGGCCGGGGTTGGCGCGCAGCCACTCCACGCACTGCCGGATGATGCGGTTGGACTGGCGCATCTCTTCCACGCGTACCAGATAGCGGTCGTAGCAGTCGCCGTTGACGCCGACCGGAATGTCGAAGTCCATCTCGGCGTACTTCGCGTACGGCTGCTTTTTGCGCAGGTCCCACTCGACGCCCGAACCGCGCAGCATCGCGCCGGTCATGCCCCACTGCTGGGCCAGCTCCGGGCTGACCACGCCGATGCCGACAGTGCGCTGCTTCCAGATGCGGTTGGTGGTGAGCAGTTCCTCGTACTCGTCGACCTTCGACGGGAAGTCGGCGGTGAACGCGTCGAGGAAATCGAGCATCGAGCCTTCGCGCCAGCTGTTGATGCGCTTGAGGTCGCTGCCCTTGTGCCACGGCGACTCGCGATACTTCGACATCTGGTCCGGCAGGTCGCGGTAGACGCCGCCCGGTCGGTAGTACGTGGCGTGCATGCGCGCGCCCGACACCGCCTCGTAGACATCCATCAGTTCCTCGCGTTCGCGGAACGCGTACAGGATCACCGCCATCGCGCCCAGGTCGAGCGCGTTCGAACCGATCCACATCAGGTGGTTCAGGATGCGGGTGATCTCGTCGAACATGGTGCGGATGTATTGCGCCCGCTCCGGCGCCTCGATGCCCAGCAGGGTTTCGATCGCACGCACGTAGGCGTGCTCGTTGCACATCATCGACACGTAATCGAGCCGGTCCATGTAGCCGATCGACTGGTTGAACGGCTTGGACTCGGCCAGCTTCTCGGTACCGCGATGGAGCAGGCCCACGTGCGGGTCGGCGCGCACGATGGTCTCGCCGTCCATCTCCATGATCAGGCGCAGCACGCCGTGCGCGGCCGGATGCTGCGGGCCGAAGTTCATCGTGTAGTTGCGGATTTCCTGCATGCTCAGTTCTCCCGCCAGTGGTCGGCGGCTTCGGCCTTGGCCTGCATCAGGTCGGCATCGTCGCGGATGGTGCGCGGCACCAGCACGCGCGGTTCGATCGACACCGGTTCGTAGACCACCCGCTTCTGCTCGGGGTCGTAGCGCACCTCGACGTTGCCGATCAGCGGGAAGTCCTTGCGGAACGGATGGCCGACGAAACCGTAGTCGGTGAGGATGCGGCGCAGGTCGGGGTGGCCATCGAAGATGATGCCGTACAGGTCGAACGCCTCGCGCTCGAACCAGTTCACGCCCGGCCACACCGCGGTCAGCGACGGCACCAGCGGCAAGCTGTCGTCCTCGCAGAACACGCGCAGGCGCAGACGGCGGTTGTGCTCGATCGAGAGCAACTGGATCACCGCGGCGAAGCGGCGCGGCTGGCTGTCGCCGCGCGGGCGTCCGGCCCAGTCGAAGCGTCCCTGTGCCTGGCCTTCCACGCCGCGCGAAAAACCGGTACCGGTGACGGTCTCGGTATCCCACTCGACCTGGCCGTAGCCGAGATAGTCGATGCCGCACAGGTCAATCAGCTCGCTGAAGCGGAACGCCGGCTCGTCGCGCAGCGCGGTGGCCACCGCGAGCAGGTCGGCAGCGGCCAGCTCGGCGATGGTCTCGTTGCGCACCGTGGTGATGGCCAGCGTATCGCCGAATCGTGCGGTGAGCTGCCCGGCCAGCGAGGTCTTTGGGGTGTCGGTCATGGACTGCGCCTTCGGAAACGTGCCATTCAAGAGCGCGCGATGGTGCTGGTGCGGCGGATCTTCTTCTGCAACTGCAGGATGCCGTGGATCAGCGCCTCGGCCGTGGGCGGGCAGCCCGGCACGTAGATGTCCACCGGCACGATGCGGTCGCAACCGCGCACCACGGAGTAGGAATAGTGGTAGTAGCCGCCGCCGTTGGCGCAGCTGCCCATCGAGATCACCCACTTCGGCTCGGGCATCTGGTCGTAGACCTTGCGCAGCGCCGGGGCCATCTTGTTGACCAGGGTGCCGGCCACGATCATCACGTCGGACTGGCGCGGGCTGGGCCGGAAGATCACGCCATAGCGGTCCAGGTCCAGCCGCGACATGCCGGCGTGCATCATCTCGACCGCGCAGCAGGCCAGGCCGAAGGTCATCGGCCACATCGAGCCGGTGCGCGCCCAGTTCATCAGCGCATCGATGCTGGTCGTGGCGAAGCCGCGTTGCACGACGGGGTTGTCGCCGGCCGGCCGCAGGATGTCGTCGACCAGGTTCAGCGGCTCCGGGTTGTGCATCACCCGGCTGACGGAATCGATCACTCCCATTCGAGTGCCCCCTTCTTCCACACGTAGGCAAAGCCGATGACCAACAGCAGCAGGAACAGCCCCATCTCGACCAACGCGATCATGCCGATCTGCTGGAACACCACCGCCCACGGAAACAGGAAGGCGATTTCCAGATCGAAGATGATGAACAGGATGGCAAGCAGGTAGTAGCGCACGTCGAAACGCATGCGCGCGTCCTCGAACGCCTCGAAACCGCACTCGTAGGGCGAGAGCTTCTCTGCCTCGGGACGGCGTGGGCCGGCCAGCAGGCCGATGGCCAGCAGCACCAGGCCAAGCCCGGCGGCGACGCCGATGAACAACAGGACGGGCCAGTATTGGGCAAGCATGATGCAACTTACCTCCGCGCCATGGGCGCATCAGTGACCGTGAGGATGGAAATCCGGCAACTCACGGTCTGGCGACTTCGATTCGGCAGGCCGGCATGGCCATGGGCTGCAAACCCCGCCCGCAGACCATGCAGCCGCGCGCGCCCGACGTTTCGCGAGGTGACTCCGCGAATCTCGCCATTGTATCAGTGCACAAGGGTACAACAAGCCTTGACGGCCACTCGCGTGCGCATTAACGCCGCGATCGGGCGATACCCGCACGACACCGCATCACATGGTGTGGGTGGGACGCTCGGAGTTCAGCGTACCGGCGAGGATGTTCTCGATCCGGCTGCGCGCCGCCTCGGCGTCGCCCGACTCGTTGAAGTGGATGCCGATGCCGGTGGTGCGGTTGCCTTGCGCACCGACCGGGCTGATCCAGACTACCTTGCCGACCACCGACAGGCGCTCGGTTTCCTCGGCCAGGGTCACCAGCAACACGACCTCGTCGCCCAGCGCGTACGACTGCGTCGTCGCCGCGAACAGGCCGCCATGCTTGAGGAACGGCATGTAGGCGTTGTACAGCGAGGCCGCATCCTTGATTTTCAGCGAAATGATGCCCTGCCGGGCCGCCATGGGTTTCATGCTTGGCTCCTGCCGGACGTACGAACCGCCCGATCAATGCCCCGGATCTTAGATGTTGTGCGCCACCGGCACCACCGTTGCGGCCCCGACCCCACGGCACGCGACACCTTCAGGCTCCGTCCGTCTGGCTGGCCAGCAGCGACCGGCGCTCGTTGACCAGGCTGTTCCACGACGCCGGCGGCACCCAGCCGGCGACCCAGCCCGGCACCGCCTCGGCCGGCATCGGCCGGGAGATCGAGAAACCCTGCAGCTGATGGCAGCCCAGCGAGGCCAGCAAGTCGCCCTGCTCCGCCGTCTCGACGCCTTCGGCGATCACCGTCTTGGCCAGCATGCGCGCGGTGGTGATCACCCCGGCCGCGATCGCCATGTTGCGCTCGTCGTCGAGGATGTCGCGCACGAAGCTCTGGTCGAGCTTGATGTGCTCGATGTCGAGTTTCTGGATATGACTCAGCGAGGCGCTGCCGGTACCGAAATCGTCCAGGCCGACGCGGATGCCGCGCCGGCGGCACTCCTCGATCACGACCTTGGCGCGCGCATGGTCCATCGACGGGCCGGTTTCGGTCACCTCGATGCCGAAACCCACGTCCATCACGCCCGGGTAATTCTCCAGCACCGCGTCGATATCGATGAAAAACGCCGGGTGCAGCAGGTGGCGGGTGCTGATGTTGATCGAGACCGGAATCGAGATGCCCGAGCGCATCCACGACTGGCAGCAGCGCAGCGCCTCGTCCAGCACGTAGCGACCGATCGGCCGGGCCAGCTGCGGATCGTCCAGCACGTGCATGAACTTCGCCGGTTCGATCAGTTCGTCGGTGTCGCCCAGACGCAGCAACGCCTCCATCCCGGCCACGCCGTGCAGGCCGGGCAAACCGTCGATGTAGACGATCGGCTGGAACAGCAACTGCAGGTGCGAGCGCTTGAGCGCCTGGGCGATCCGCTCGCGCATCGCCTGCAGCCGCAACTGCTCCAGCTCCATCACCGGCTCGTACAGCGAGCCGCGGTCCTTGCCCTCCTCCTTGGCCGCATACATCGCCAGGTCGGCATGCCGCACCAGGCCCTCCCCGTCGGACCCGTCCAGCGGAAACAGGGTCCAGCCCACGCTGGCGGACAGGTACAGCTGCTCGCCCATCAGGTTGAACGGCGCCCGCAGCGCCTGCAGGATGCAGCGGCTGATCACGTCAAGCTGTTCGCGGCTGTCCAGGCCGGCGATCACCAGCGCGAATTCGTCGCCGCCGAAGCGGGCCAGCACGTCCGCTTCGCGCAGCATGCCGAGGATCCGCGCCGAGGCCTCCGCCAGCACGCAGTCGCCGCCGCCGTGGCCGACGCTGTCGTTGACGCTCTTGAAGCGGTCCAGATCGAGCACGCCGACCGCCAGCAGCGCGCCTTGCTCGATGGCCCGCGCGCGTGCCTGCTCCAGCAGATCGAACAGCAGCCGCCGGTTAGGCAGGCCGGTGACCACGTCGTAGAAGGCCAGCCGCTCGACCCGCGCCTCGTGCATCTTCTGCCCGGTGACGTCGCGCTGGTGCCACAGCCACCCCTGCTGCAGGCCATCGATCCGGATCGGGGTGAAATCGCGCAGGAAGGTGCGTCCGTCCTCCATTGCCACCTCGTCGCCCTCGACCGGCTCGCCCCGGGCCAGGATCTCCTGCATCCGGCGCGACTGGTGCCCCGGATCCGCACAGGCCCGGCTCAGCCGCTCGTGGATCGCTTCCGCCGGCAAGCCTTCCAGTTCCGCCGGCGTCTCGGACAGACCGAACAGCGTGCAGAACGCCTCGTTGGCGAAACTCACCCGACGGTCTTCGGACATCACCACGATGCCCGCGTGCTGCCGTGACAGGATGGTGCGGAAGTAATGCAGGCTGAAGCGCAGATCGCGTTCGGCCGTCAGGCGGGCCGCCTGCGCGCGCTGCATCCGGATACCAAGGCTCAGCTCGACCGCCATTTCCGCAAAAACCCGGGTTTCGACCGCACCGAACGCATCGGCCGCGTCCGCGCCGATGACCAGGCAACCCATGACCGCCCCGTCCACCCGCAACGGCAACGCCAGCAGCGCACGCATGCCGGACAGGCCCGCGCCAGGCGCCCATGGCAGCAGTTCCGCTGCCGCGGCGCGGCCGATCTGCGCCTCGCCGGTGGACAGCGCACGCGTCACCGCATTGCCGGCATGCGCATGCTCGGCCGGGACGAAGCAGGCATCCGCCGCATCGTCAGCCAGCCCCTCCTGCGCCCGTATGCGCAAGACCGTCGGGTCGTCCTCCTCGCAAAGGCCGATCCAGGCCACGCGGTAACCACCGATACCTCGCACCACCCGACAGGCGCCGGCCAGCAGCGCCGCTTCGTCCGCGCTGTGGGCAACCAGCTTGACCATCTCGCTGAGCAGTCGCAATGCATGGCGCTGACGCGCCTCGTCCTGCACCGACTGCAGCAGCCGCTCGCGTTGTTCGCACGTCTCCAGCCCCAGGCCGATGCTGGCCGCTGCCTGCTGCAGCAACTCGATCATCCGCACCGAGAAAAAACCGGCCTGCGAGGCCCGTATCAGCAGCGCTGCGCACACCTCGCCGAACTTCAGCACCGGCACGGCGACCACCGCGCGCACGCCATGCCGCGCATAGGCGGGACGCAACGCCTCCAGGCCATCGACGTGGCGTACGTCAGCCTCCAGCTGCGGCTCGCCCCGCCAGAACGCCGGCTGCGCCAGCGAGAACGGGAGGTACTCGGGGTAGATGTCGGTCATGCCGGGCGCCACCCGCGTCGGCGCGATGCGTCGCCACTGGCAGCTGGCGCGATCCAGCTCTCCCACCATCACCAGCCGCGCGCCGATGCGCCGTTCGAGCACCTCGATCACCGCCTCGTACAGCATCGGCGGTTCCAGCGAGCGCACCAGCAACTGGCCGATCTCGGACAGCGCGGCGTAGAAACTCTCGCTGGACGCCAGCGTCGCTGCAGCATCGATCGGCGTCGAGTTCTGATCCAGTATGTGCATTCCCGTGGCCAGCCAGATGGGCGGATTCGGTCGCTGCAACCTTGATACGGGCGAGTCGCGGATCAGCATGGATGCGGCCGGACGTCAGCCGGACCACACGCGATACCGGCCATGCCGCGGCCATTCCCCTCGCGCGAAACTAGCCCGGTCAAACGGTCCGCGCAAGGCCCGGGCCGGCGCGGCCGGACAGCTCGCACCAGCCCCAGTGGTCGAAAATCCATGGCGAGGGCAGGTCCAGCGCCAGGCGCACGAAACACGGTCCGGCGCCGATCGCCGCCGGCGCCGCAAGGAGGAAGCGACCGTCGCGATCGCACCGCAGCGGCGCATCGCGCCAGCGCCAGCTGCACGCGCCCGCTTCGCCGACCACGCTCAGACGCAGCCAGGGCCGCAGCCAGAACGGCGGCTGCCAGGGCAACGCGGGCCGCGGCAGCGGCAATCCGGCAAGGTGCTCGGGACGGGCGGCCAGGCGCTGCATGCGCTTGCCGCTCAGCGCCATCTGGCTGTGATGTTCGGCCAGCGCGGCGCGCTTGCGCACCGACTGGCCCGCCGTGGCGGAAACCTCGAAGACATCGCCGTCGCCGTCCCCACCGCGACCATGCACCAGATAGTTCAACAGCGGCGGCGGGTCGGCCAATTCCGTCAGCGCCAGGCGCACCAGCACGTGCGCAGCGGCGTGGTCGGGGTGGCGGTCGGCCAGCGCCGGCGCCACCACCAGGCTGGGGCTGAACTGGCCGATCGCCACCGCCAGCGCCGATACCGAGGCGCCGCGCGACTGCAGCAGTTCGCCGGTAAGGCCGAGATCAGCCCAGCCCAGCGACTGCAACGCCTGCGCCGGCACGCCCAGGCGAGCCAGCGCCTGCAGCATCTCCGCATGGCGACGGCGCCCCCAGCGCAGTCGGTCTGCGGTGCGGATGCGCACGCGCCGCTCCAGCCAGCGCTGCGGCCACGGGTTGTTGTCGCCTTCGGTCAACAGCACGATCCGCACCTCGCCGCCGGCCGCCAGCACCTGCTGAATCAGCAGGCCGGTCGCGATAGTCTCGTCATCCGGATGCGGCGCCACCACCAGCAGGCGGGTCTGCGCGGAAAACGCCGGCAATCCGTTCGCCGTGGTCGGCGCTGCGCGGGCACCGGTCCTGCTCACCGCCACTGCGCCAGCAGTTCCAGCAGCAGCAGGTCGGCGCGCAGCGGGCCGCGCAGGCCTTCGCGGGTGCGATTGGCCGCGTCGTACCAGTGGCCGAGCGCCTCGACACCCATCGCGCTGGCCAGCGGCCCGGCGCCTCGCGCCGAGCGCGCCTTGATCTCGTCGGCAGTGGCCTGTGCGGCAAACCACAATCGCTGTGCCGGTTCGCTGTCCAGCCAGCGCTTGACCACTTCGGTCGGCTGGCCGCGACCGGCCGCCAGCGCCGCAAGGTCCTTGCGCACTTCCTGCCGGCGCTCCAGTGCGCCTTCCCCGGCCCAGGCCCTGGCCAGGCCGGGATTGCCGCCGGCCGCGGCGAGTGCAGCCGGCGCATCGCGCACGCCTTCGGCCTGCAGCCAGGCCAGCGCGTCGGCGCTGGCGGGCAGCTGGAACTCGATCCGCTGGCAGCGGCTGCGGATGGTCTGCGGCAGGCGCCACGGCGCATCGGCCAGCAGGATCAGCATGGTCTGCGCGGCCGGCTCCTCCAGCGTCTTCAGCAACGCATTGGCGGCGGCGGGATTCATCGCGTCGGCCGGGTCGATGAGCGCCACCTGCCAGCCGCCGAACTGGCTCGCCATGGCCAGCCGCGCCGACAGTTCGCGGATCTGGTCGACCACGATCTCGCTGCGCTGCACGCCGTCCTTGCGCAGGCCGAAACTCAGCGCGACCACGTCCGGGTGCGAGCCGGCGGCGAGCAGCAGACAGCTGCGGCAACGCCCGCAGGCGTCGCCGTCCACCGGTTCGGCGCACAGCAGGCCCTGCACGAAGCGCTGCGCGAACGCGCGCTTGCCCAGGCCGGCGGCGCCGCACAGCAACAGTGCGTGCGGCAGCGCATCGCGTCGGCGGCGCGCCTGCAGCCGCGTCCAATGTTCGGCGTGCCAGGGCAACCCGTTCATGCCTGTGCCTCTCCAAACAATACCGACAGCGATTGCGTCGCATCCTGCAGGACGGCCGCAGGCGACTGGCCGGCGTCGATCACCCGGAAGCGCTGCGGCTCGGCCGCGGCGCGCTCGCGATAGCCGGCACGCACCCGTTCGAAGAACGCATCCGCCTCGGCCTCGATGCGGTCGGCGTCGCCACGGCCGGCGGCGCGCGCGCGGCCGGTCGCCACCGGCAGGTCGAGCAGCAAGGTCAGGTCGGGTCTCACGCCGGCGCAGGCCCAGCGCTCCAGTTCCGCGATGCGCTCCGCCGGCTGGCCGCGGCCGCTGCCCTGGTAGGCGTAGCTGGCGTCGGCAAAGCGGTCGCACAGCACCCACCGGCCCGCACTCAAGGCCGGCTCGATCACTTCGCGCACCAACTGCGCGCGCGAGGCGAACATCAGCAGCAGCTCGGTCTCGGCGGCCAGTCCGCGCAGCGCCGGGTCGAGCACGATCGCGCGCACTGCCTCGCCCACCGCGGTGCCGCCGGGCTCGCGCGTCTGCACCAGCGCGACGCCGTGCCGCTCGATGTACTCGCGCAGGCCGGCCAACAGGGTGCTCTTGCCGGCGCCCTCGCCGCCTTCGAGGCTGATGAATTTTCCGCGCGCGGCACTCATCGGCAACGCTTCCGCTGGTAGCAATCGACGTTGCGATTGTGTTCCTCCAGCGTGCGAGCGAACACGTGGCCGCCGTCGCCGCGCGCCACGAAGTACAGCGCATCGCCAGTGGCCGGGTGCAGGGCGGCCGCCAGCGCCGGCTTGCCCGGCAGCGCGATCGGTGTCGGCGGCAGGCCGGCGCGGGTATAGGTGTTGTACGGCGTGTCGGTACTGAGGTCGCTCTTGCGGATGTTGCCGGCGTAGTTCGCGCCCATGCCGTAGATCACGCTGGGGTCGGTCTGCAGCAGCATGTGGTTCTCGAGGCGCCGCACGAACACGCCGGCGATCTGCGCGCGCTCCGCCGGAATGCCGGTTTCCTTCTCCACGATCGAGGCCAGGATCAGCGCCTCGTACGGCGTGGCCAGCGGCAGGTCCGGTGCACGCGTCGCCCACAACTCGTCGAGCGTCTTCACCATCGCGGCATGCGCGCGCCGAAGGATGTCCAGGTCGCTGTCGCCCTTCACGTAGGCGTAGGTCTCGGGCAGGAAGCGGCCTTCCGGCGCTTCGCCGCCGGCGCCGATCTTCTGCATGATCGCGGCATCGTCCAGCGTCTGGCTGGCGTGCTCGAGCTTGTCGGCGCGGTTCAGCGCCTGGCGCAGCTCGCCGAAGGTCCAGCCGTCGACGATGGTGAAATTGCGCTGCAGCACCCGGCCGGCGGCCATGTTCGCCAGCAGCTGGCGCGGCGTGATGCCTGGCTCGAGCGCGTATTCGCCGGCATGCAGCCTGCCGGCCACATGCATCTGCTCGGCCAGCAGCCGCCAGTACCACGGGTTGGCCGTGCTGAACCCGCGCTGGCGCAATTCGCCGACGATGCCCTTGAAGCTGCTGCCGCGGCCGATGTCGACGCTGTCGCCCTGCGCGGCCACGTTCAGCGGCGCGGTGCCGAAACGCACGTAGTCGTTCCAGCCGTAGGCCAGCGCACCCGCCGCCGCCAGCAGCACGATCAGCAACAGCTGCCGTGGCCATGCACGCCCGCGCCCCGGTTGGTCGCTCATCCGCCCTGCTCCATCGAAAATCCCAGGTCCCGCCAATGCTGTTGCAACCGGCGGGTCGTCGCACCTGACGCATAGCCGCGGCCATCCAGCGAACGTACCGGCAGGATGCCGCGCACGCTCGAACTGAGGAAGACCTCGCCGGCACCCAGCAGTGTATCCAGCGCCAGCTCGCCTATCCGTGCCTGCGGACACGCCGCCAGCACCTCGGCACGCGCTACCCCGGCCACGCCGCAGCGGTCCAGCGACGGCGTCAGCAGTTCGCCGTCGATCACCGCAAACAGATTGGCCATGGTCGCCGAAATCACCCGCCCGTGGCTATCGAGCAGCAGGCCTTCGGCAATCGCCGGATCATTCCATTCGGCGCGCGCCAGCACCTGCTCCAACCGGTTCAGGTGCTTGATGCCGGCCAGCAGCGGCTGCTCCGCCAGGCGGATGTTGCACACGCGCATGCGCACGCCTTGCACATTGACCTCGGCGGCAACCGGCGGCGGCACGAACGCGGCCACTATTCGTGTCGGCTGCGGCGAGGCCGGCAGGCTGTAGCCGCGCTCGCCGGGACCACGGGTGACGGTGATGCGCAATACCGACTGCGGCATGCCACGGCTGACCTCCAGCGCTTCGCGCCACAGCTGCACCGGATCGGGTGCCGGTATCTGCAGGCGCGCGCAACCTTCGGCCAGCCGCTGCATGTGCCGCGACCACAGCGGTGCGCTTGCGCCGACGAAGCGGATGCTCTCGAAAAGGCCGTCGCCATAGGCCAGCCCGCGATCCAGCGCCGACACTTGCGTCGCCGCCACGCCGTTGACCAGCATGCGCGCCGTCATCAGTCCGGCACTCCCAGCGCGCGCAGCAGGCCGCGCGCCTTGGCGCGGGTCTCGTCCAGCTCGTTGGCGGCGACCGAGTCGGCCACGATGCCGGCGCCCGCGCGCAGGCTCGCTTCGTTGCCGACCAGGGTCAGGGTGCGGATCAGGATGTTCAAGTCGAGTTCGCCGTTGCGGTCGAGATAGCCCAACGCGCCGGTGTAGGCGCCACGCGGCGCGTCTTCCAGCGCGGCGATGATTTCCATGCAGCGCACCTTGGGACAGCCGGTGATGGTGCCGCCGGGAAAGGTGGCGGCGATCACCTCGCCCGGCGTCACGTCGGCGCGCAGGCGCCCGCGTACATTGGACACGATGTGGTGAACGTGGGCGTAACTCTCCACCGCCATCAGCTCGTCGACCTCGACCGTGCCCGGCACGCAGACGCGGCCGAGGTCGTTGCGCTCCAGGTCGATCAGCATCACGTGCTCGGCGCGTTCCTTCGGGTGCGCGCTCAGCTCGCGGATGCGCGCCGGCTCGTCGTCGCCGGGCAGCCGCGGGCGCGTGCCGGCGATCGGCCGGGTCTGCGCCACGCCGCCGCGCACCTCGATCAGCCGTTCCGGCGAGGAACTCACCACCGCCCAGCCCGGCTGCTGCAGCAAGCCGGCGAACGGCGCCGGGTTGGCCCGGCGCAGCACCGCGTACAGCGACGCCGGCACGGGCGACTGCGCATAACGCGCGCGCCAGGCACGCGACAGGTTCACCTGGAAGATGTCGCCGGCATGCAGGTGTTCATGGATGCGCGCCACGCCGTCGAGAAACCGCTGCGGCGCGTCTTCGTCCCAGCCGCTCAATGCCGGCAGCGGCGGAATCTCCGGTGAAGCGGCGAGATCGGCTTCCAGCACATCGAGCAGATCCTCGTGGCCGGCCTCGGCCACCAGGATGGTGCAGCCGCGCGCATGGTCGACGATCGCCGCAGCCGGACAGCGCACGGCCAGCGCCAGCGGCAGCGTCGGCGGCGGCTGCAGGTTCAGCGTCGGCTCGATCTCGCCGGCGAGTTCGTACGCCAGCAGCAACACCCAGCCGCCATGGAACGGCAGGCCGTCGTCCTGCGGCGGCAGGCACTCGGCCCGCCAGGCAGCATCCAGCGCATCGAGGAAGCGCCCTTCGCGCACGGCGCCCGCCTCATCGCGCAGACTGCCGTCGGCGTGCAGGCTCAGCCGTTCGCGCGGGAACCCGAAAAGAATGTCGTAGCGCGACTGCGCGGTGCCGTGCACCACGCTTTCCAGCAGGCACGGGTAGCGCCCGGGAAACGAAGCGGCCGGCGCGAGCAGGTCGCGCCGGCCGGCCAGGGTGCGGCGATGGCAGGTCACGCCCGGTCGATCGGTCAGACGCGACGGAAGGCCAGCGTGCCGTTGGTGCCGCCGAAGCCGAACGAGTTGGAGATCGCCACCTCGACCTTCGCCTCGCGCGCGGTGTTCGGCACGAAGTCCAGGTCGCAGCCTTCGCCAGGCTCGTCCAGGTTGATCGTCGGCGGCAACACCTGGTCACGCAACGCCAGGATGCTGAAGATCGCCTCGACGCCGCCGGCCGCGCCGAGCAGGTGGCCGGTGGTGGACTTGGTCGAGCTCATCGCCAGCTTGTAGGCGTGATCGCCGAACACCTTCTTCGCCGCCATCACCTCGCCCAGGTCGCCCAGCGGCGTGGAGGTGCCGTGCGCATTGATGTACTGCACGTCTGCGGGGTTGAGACCGGCATCATCCAGCGCGGTCTGGATGCAGCGTGCCGCGCCTTCGCCGCCCTCGCTCGGCGCGGTCATGTGGAACGCGTCGCCGCTCATGCCGAAGCCGACCAGCTCGGCATAGATGCGCGCGCCGCGGGCCCTGGCGTGTTCGTACTCTTCCAGCATCAGCACGCCGGAGCCGTCGGACAGCACGAAGCCGTCGCGATCCTTGTCCCACGGGCGGCTGGCCCGGGTCGGCTCGTCGTTGCGGGTGGACATCGCCTTGGCCGAGCAGAAGCCGGCCATCGCGGTGCCGGTGGTGGCGAACTCGGCGCCACCGGCGATCATCGCGTCGGCGTCGCCGTACTGGATCATCCGCGCGGCCAGCCCGATGTTGTGCGCGCCGGTGGTGCATGCCGTCACACACGCGATATTCGGCCCCTTCAGGCCGAACATGATGGAGAGCTGCCCCGAGACCATGTTGATGATCGAGCTGGGCACGTAGAACGGCGATACCCGGCGCGGACCTTTCGCCGCCAGTTCCAGCGTGGTCGCCTCGATCGTGTACAGGCCGCCGATGCCGGCGCCGACCGCCACGCCGATGCGCGGCGCATTCGCCTCGGTCACTTCCAGCCCGGAGTCGCGCAGTGCCTGGGTGCCCGCCGCCACGCCGTAGTGGATGAACGGGTCCATCTTCTTGACGTCCTTGAGCGGCATCCACTCGGCCGGATCGAAGCCGCCGACCTGGCCGGCAATGCGGGTGGAATAAGCGGAAGTGTCGAAGTGGGTGACCGGGCCGATGCCGCTGACGCCCTTGAGGACGCGATCCCAGGCGCTGGCGATGTCGTTGCCGACCGGCGAGATGATGCCCATGCCGGTCACTACCACACGTCGCTTGCTCATGCTGATGTTCCTTGGGTGATTGCGTGGATCTGCCGCTGCCGGCAGCCGTCCCGCGCGGGTCGCGGGGACGTCGTCCAGTCGTGCCTGGCGGGCACCCCGCCCACCATACGGGATCGGACGTTGCAAATTGCAGAAACGAAAACTGCGCCAAGATGGCGCAGCGTTCGATGTCGCCGCGAGGGCGGATCGACCTGCGCGTGGCAGGCCGGCCGATCGGCGGCGACCAATTCCGTGGCGATCAATCCTTGGAGTGGGCCTTGATGTAATCGACAGCCTGCTGCACGGTGGTGATCTTCTCGGCGTCCTCATCGGGAATCTCGGTCTCGAACTCTTCCTCGAGCGCCATCACCAGTTCCACCGTGTCCAGCGAATCTGCGCCCAGATCGTCCACGAACGAAGCGTTCGCCGTGACTTCATCTTCCTTCACGCCGAGCTGCTCGACGACGATTTTCTTGACGCGCTCTTCGATGGTGCTCATGTTGCCCATACCTCTCAAGGGAGTAATTGATTGTCTGTGCCGGCGCGAGGCCCGCGAAAGGCCGGCGCATTGTAGTGGCTAAACCGCGTGGCCGCCACGATTGGCCGGCGGTGCGGGAGGCAAGCCCCCCGCGACCGGCGCGAAAGCGCGATTGTCGCCCAAAACGGAGTCTTTGGCGACAACCGCGCCATACGTCAGGGCATGTACATGCCGCCGTTGACGTGCAGGGTTTCCCCGGTGATGTAGGCCGCCGCCGGCGAAGCGAGGAAACCCACCGCCCTGGCGATGTCGGTCGCCTCGCCCAGCCGCCCCAGCGCGATCTGGCCGAGCAGCGCCTGCTTCGACTCCTCGGGGAGTGCGCGCGTCATGTCGGTGTCGATGAAGCCCGGGGCCACCACGTTGACGGTGATGCCGCGGCCACCGATCTCGCGTGCCAGCGACTTGGAGAACGCGATGATCCCCGCCTTGGCCGCCGCGTAGTTGGCCTGGCCCGGGTTGCCGGTGAGTCCGATCACCGAGGCGATCGAGATGATGCGGCCCTTGCGCGCCTTCATCATGCCGCGCAGCACCGCCTTGGAGGTGCGGTAGACCGAGCTGAGGTTGGTGTCGATGATCGCGTGCCAGTCCTCGTCCTTCATGCGCAGCAACAGCTGGTCGCGGGTGATGCCGGCGTTGTTGACCAGGATCGAAACCGCACCGAATTCCTTCGCGATCGCCTCGACCAGGCCCTCGACCGCAGCGCCGTCGGTGACGTCCAGCACGCGGCCGTGGCCGCCGTGCGCGGCCAGCCGTGCGCCGATCGCGGCGGCACCGCTCTCGCTGGTGGCGGTACCGATCACGGTGGCGCCCATCGCCGCCAGTTCGTCGGCGATCGCCGCGCCGATGCCGCGGCTGGCACCGGTGACCAGTGCGATTTCGCCTTGCAATGGATTGCTCATCTGTCGTTGTTCCTGCCGTTCGATGAAAGGGGAATCACGCCCATTCGGCGCGCGCGGCATCGAGCTCGGCGGGCACGCCGATCGCGCGCGCCTCCAGCCCCTTGTCGATGCGCTTGACCAGGCCGGCGAGCACCTTGCCCGGACCGCACTCGGCGATGCGCGTGGCGCCACCGGCGGCCAGCGCCTGCACGCATTCGGTCCAGCGCACCGGCAGGTACAGCTGGCGCTGCAGCGCACCGCGGATCTCGTCCAGCGAGGCGTAACTTCTCGCCTCGGCGTTCTGGATCACCGGAACCGCCGGCAGTTTCCAGTCGATCGCAGCCATCCGCTCGCCGAGCCGGTCGGCGGCATCGCGCATCAGCATGCAGTGCGAGGGCACCGACACGGCCAGCTTGATCGCCTTCTTCACGCCCAGCTCGGCCAGCCGGGCCAGCGCACGGTCGACCGCCTCGACGTTGCCGGCGATCACCAGCTGTCCCGGCGAATTGAAGTTGGCCGGCGCCACCACCTGGCCCTGCGCCACCTCTTCGCACACCTGTGCGATCTGCGCATCGTCGCCACCGAGGATCGCCGCCATCGCGCCGGTGCCGGCCGGCACCGCCGCCTGCATCAGCCGGCCGCGCTCGGCCACCAGCGCCGCCGCGTCATGCAGCGACAGCGCGCCGGCGCAGACCAGCGCGCTGTACTCGCCCAGGCTGTGGCCGGACAGCTGCGCCGGCTGCGCGCCGCCCAGCTTCTGCCACACGCGCCACACCGCCACGCTGGCAGCCAAGAGCGCCGGCTGGGTGTTCTCGGTGCGGTTGAGCTGCTCTTCCTGACCCTGGCTCAGCGCCCACAGGTCGACGCCGGCGCCTTGCGAGGCTTCCTCGAACGTCACCTGCACTTCGGCGTGCGCCGCAGCCAGCTCGGCCAGCATGCCGACCGACTGCGAACCCTGGCCGGGGAAAACGAAAGCGAGCGAAGCGGAACTCATGGGGTGGGCAAACTCCGTCGACGAAAACTGCCATGGTGCCAGCATCGCCGGCCATACGCAGCTGTATTCGATGTTTTCCGGGAGGCACAGCGCGATGCCGCCCGGGCGGGCGGCATCGCGGGGAACGTCTCGAGGCCGTGACGACTCAGTAGCGCAGCAGCGCCGAGGCCCAGGTGAAACCGCCGCCGAACGCTTCCAGCAGCAGGTTCTGGCCGCGTTGCACCTTGCCCGAACGCACCGCGTAGTCCAGCGCCAGCGGCACCGAGCCGGACGAGGTGTTGGCATGCTTGTCGACCGTCACGATGACGCGCTCCATCGACATGTTCAGCCGCTTCGCGGTCGCCTCGATGATGCGCAGGTTGGCCTGGTGCGGAATCAGCCAGTCCACCTGCGACTCGTCCATGCCGGCGGCCTGCAGGGTTTCGCCGACCAGCGAGTCGAGCGTCTTCACGGCAACCTTGAACACCTCGCGGCCGGCCATGCGGATGCGCACGCCGTGGCCCGGTTCGTCCTTGAAGCCGGCCGACACGCCGACCGGGTTGTACAGCAGTTCCTTGTAGCCGCCGTCGGCATGCAGACAGGTGGCGTAGATGCCCGGTTCGCTGGAGGCTTCCAGCACCACCGCGCCGGCGCCGTCGCCGAACAGCACGCAGGTCTCGCGCTCGTTCCAGTCGACCATCCGGGTCAGCGTCTCGGCACCGATCACCAGCGCCTTCTTCGACTGTCCGCTCCGGATGAACTTGTCGGCCACGCCGAGCGCATAGACGAAGCCCGAGCAGGCCGCGTTGATGTCGAACGCGGCGCAGCCGTTGGCGCCCAGGCGGTGCTGCACCAGGCAGGCGGTGGACGGGAAGATGATGTCCGGCGTGGTCGTGCCCAGCACGATCAGGTCGAGCTCGGACGCCTTGACGCCGGCCGTCTCCAGCGCCTGCTGCGCGGCCCGGAAGGCCAGGTCGCCGGTGGTCTCGCCGTCGGCCGCGATGTGCCGCTGGCGGATGCCGGTGCGGGTGCGGATCCACTCGTCACTGGTGTCGACGATCTTTTCCAGATCGGCGTTGGTTGCGACGCGCTCCGGCAAGGCGCTGCCGGTGGCGATGATGCGGGAGTAGATCTGGGCCATTCAGCTGTCCATCAACGTAAACGCAGGATTGAACGCCTTGGGCAGCGCCAGCGCAACCACCCGATGCGACATGCAAGGGTATCCATCAACGCAAAACGGCGCGTTGCCGCGCCGTCTCGCCTGACCGGAGTGCGGGAACCCCGCGGGATTCCGCAAAGCCGATCAATCCTCGACCGACACCGCGCCCTTGGTCTCGATAACTTTCTTGCCGCGGTAGTAGCCGTCCTTGGTGACGTGGTGGCGCTGATGCACCTCGCCGCTGGTCGGATCGGTGGACAACTGCACGGTCTTCAGCGCGTCGTGCGCACGACGCATGCCGCGGGTGGACGGGGTACGGCGGCTCTTGGCAACGGCCATGGTGGTTCTCCAGCTGAAACTCGATGATTGAAACCAGGTTGATCTTGCTGCCTCGTCCCGGGTCGGATGAACCGGGCTGGCGGCTACTTCTTCAGTTCGCGCAACACCGCGAACGGACTTTCGGAACGCCCCTCGCCGGCAGCGTCCGGCTCGTGGCCCTTGACGTCGTCGGACAGGCTGCTGTCCGGGTTGACCGGAACCAGCGGCAGCGCCAACAGCAATTCGTCTTCTATCACACCCGCCGGATTCAGGCGGCCATCCTCGGCCACCAGCAGCGGCTCGCAATCCGGCGGCAAGCCCGCCTCGTCGCGCTCCCGCCGGATCAGGCCGAGCCGCGTGTCCACCGCAACCGGCAACGTGAACGGCTCCAGCGTGCGTTGGCAGGTCAGCGCCAGCGATGCCCGCACGTGCACGTCGACGTAGCTGATGCCCAGTTCGTCGCGCCCGAAATCCAGCTCGTACTGCAGCAGCCCGTCGGTACCCGCCAACATCTCGCACAGGCGGGACAGGGTCTCGATGGGTAGCGTTCCTTCGAACGAACGCCGCGCCGAGACCATGCGCCAAGCGTCCACGGACTCTGGCAGTGTCACGGACATAATCGCGGAATGTTAGGTTCGAAGCTGCCTGAAGTCAACCGACGCTGCACCAGCAACGGCATCGTCCTGTCCCGCCGTCCGCTCATTTTGCCTGAGCCGGCCCCGATGGGGCAGACTGAATCTCCCCGTTGCCCGAGCCCTTGCCCTTGAACTCCTATCTGACGCTCGGCGCCACCGTGCTGCTCGCGCTGTTGGTTGCCATGGTGGCCGCGGCCCTGTGGCTGCGCCGACGCCAGACACGGCGCGGCAGCAGCCTCAGGAACCTGCTTGATCTGGCCGACCGGCTGGAAGCCGACCTGAAGACCTGTCGCAGCGGCCTGCGACAGGCGCATGCGGTGATGTCGCTCAATCCCGACCTGCCCGCCGCCAGCGAACAGGACGCGCAGCATGCGATCGACGCCGGCCTGCGCGCGCTGCTGCAGCAGCGCCTGTGGATCCGTGATCGCTCGCCGCATGCGAGCCAGCATGAACTGGACGAGGCCGCCGCCTCGATGCGCGATACCCGCGACCGCCTGCAGCCGCTGCTGAAAGCCCTCGACCAGGCCCAGACCGATCTCGACAGCGCGATGCGCGAACACCTCCGGCGCGAATCGGACCCATGACCTCGCCCCGTTCCACGCCCCGAATCGTGCTGGCTTCGACCTCGCGCTACCGCGCCGAACTGCTGTGCCGGCTGCTGCCGGATTTCGAACAGGCCGCACCCGGCACCGACGAAGCCCCGCTGCCGGGCGAGGCGCCTGCGGCACGCGCCCTGCGCCTGGCGATCGCCAAGGCCGAGGCGGTCGCGCGAAACCGCAAGGACGCGCTGGTGATCGGCTCCGACCAGGTCGCCGAGCTCGACGGACAGGTCCTCGACAAGCCCGGCAGCGCCGAGCGCGCTTGCGCCCAGCTCGCCGCCAGCTCCGGCCGCGAGGTGCGTTTCCATACCGCGCTGTGCCTGCTCGATACCCGCGACGGCCGCCGGCACACCCACCTCGACCACACCCACGCGCAGTTTCGCGAACTCGACGCGGCGGCGATCGCCCGCTACGTCGAGCGCGAACAACCGCTGGACTGCGCCGGCAGCTTCAAGTGCGAAGGCCTCGGCATCAGCCTGTTCAAGGCGATCGACAGCCACGACCCCAGCGCGCTGATCGGCCTGCCGCTGATCGCATTGGCGCAGTTGCTGCGCGAGGCCGGCATCGAGCTGCCCTGAGGCTAAACTGCCTGCACCACCATCGGAAGACCAAGCCACATGTCAGCGCTGACCCAGCCCCACGACGCCCCCCTGCAGCAGCGGCTGGACGCCGCGATAGCCCAGGTCAACCGCGTGCTGCTGGGCAAGCCGCGCCAGGTGAAGCTCGCCTTCGCCTGCCTGATCGCCGGCGGCCACCTGCTGCTGGAAGACGTGCCCGGCGTAGGCAAGACCACCCTGGCGCACGCGCTGGCGGCCACCTTCGCGCTGGAGTTCCAGCGCGTGCAGTTCACCAGTGACCTGCTGCCGTCGGACATCGTCGGGGTCAGCGTGTACGAGCGCGAGACCGGCCAGTTCCGCTTCCACCCCGGACCGATCTTCACCGGCCTGCTGCTGGCCGACGAGATCAACCGCGCCAGCCCGAAGACGCAGAGCGCGCTGCTGGAGGCGATGGCCGAAGGCCAGGTCACCGTGGACGGCCAGACGCATGCGCTGGCGCAGCCGTTCTTCGTGGTCGCCACGCAGAACCCGCTGGACCTCAACGGCACCTTCCCGCTGCCCGACTCGCAGCTCGACCGCTTCATGCTGCGGCTGTCGCTGGACTACCCGGACGCCGCCGCCGAGCGCGCCCTGCTCACCGGCAGCGACCGCCGCGACCTGCTGGCCCAGCTGATGCCGCAGCTCGACGGCATGGCGCTGCTCGCGCTGCACCGGCAGGCGCAGGCGATCACCGCCAGCACCGCCCTGCTCGACTACCTGCAGGCGCTGCTCGCCGCCAGCCGCCGGCATGCCGACGTCCGCGTGGGCCTGTCGCCGCGCGCCGGCCTGGCGCTGCTCGGCGCCGCGCGCGCCTGGGCCCTGCTCAGCGGCCGCGGCCACGTGCTGCCGGAAGACATCCAGGCGTTGTTCGTGCCGCTGGCCGCGCACCGCCTGCTGCCGGCGCGCGGCGCCAACGGCGACAGCCTGGCCCGGCAACTGCTGGCCGAGGTGGCGGTGGACTGATGCGCGACCTGCTGCAGCGGCTGCTGCGACGGGCCGAGCGCCGGCTGCCTGCGCTGACCCGCTATCGCCGCCCCGAGGGCCTGCCGATCGAACTGCACCGGCGGCGCATCTACATCGTGCCGACCGGCTTCGGGCTCGGCTTCTCCGTGCTGCTGCTGGTGATGCTGGTCGGTGCACTGAACTACGCCAACAACGCCGGCCTGCTGCTCACCTGCCTGCTCGGCGCGGCCAGCGCGGCCAGCATGCTGGTGGCGTTCCGCAGCCTCGACGGCCTGCGCCTGGGCCACATCCGCGCCGGCCACGCGGTCGCCGGCCAGCCGCTCGAACTCACCCTCGCGTTCGACTCCCGGCGCCCGCGCAACGCGATCCGCGTCGATCTCGGCACCAGCACCGTGGCCTTCGCGCTCGACGGCCACGCCAGCGCACTGGTGAAGCTGGCCCTGCCCACCGAACGGCGCGGCTGGCAGACGCTGCCGCGGCTGCGGGTATGGAGCAGTTGGCCGCTGGGCCTGTTCCGTGCCTGGAGCTGGCTGCATCCCGAGCAACAGGTACTGGTGTGGCCGCGCGCCGAAGCGGCCGGGCCGCCGCCCCGCGCGCGCGCCGACGACGCCCGCCAGCTGCGCCTGCATCGCGGCGACGAACTGGCCGCGCTGCGCGACTACCGCGCCGGCGACCCGCAGCGGCACATCGCCTGGAAGGCCAGCGCCCGCCACGAGAACCTGCTGGTGAAGGACTTCGAACAACCGCAGAGCCACCCGCAATGGCAACTGGACTGGCGCCAGCTGGGCGGGCTGGACCACGAGGCGCGCATCGCCCGGCTGGCGCGCTGGCTCAACGAGGCCCAGGCCCAACGTCGCCATTACAGCCTGTGGCTGCCCGGCAACGAGATACCCGGCGGCAGCGGCCCGCTGCACTACGCGCGCTGCATGAACGCGCTGGCGCAATTGCCATGACGCCGCGCCCGCCGCAGCCGCCAGGCGAACGGCCGATCGACACCCGCGCGTTCGACCTGCTCAGCCTGACCATGGCGCTGGTGCTGGGCCTGCATTCGCCGCACCTGCCGTGGTGGCTTGCCTTCGCGCTGGCACTGATCCTCGGCTGGCGCTGGTGGCAGCGGCGGCAGCGGGTCGGCCGGGTGCCGCGCTGGCTCAAGTTGCCGCTGCTGGCCCTGCTGACGCTGGCGGTGATCGTGCAGTACGGCAACATCTTCGGCCGCGCGCCGGGCGCGGCGCTGGCGGTCGGCCTGCTGATCCTCAAGCTGCTGGAAACCGAGGCTGCACGCGACGTGCGCGTGGGCATCAGCTTCGCCTGCTTTGCCCTGATGGTCGCGCTGCTGTTCGACCAGGGGCTGGTCGCCACCGTGGTGGTCGCGCTGGGCCTGCTGCCGGCGCTGGCCACCCTGCGCGCACTGGAACCCGGGCAACTGCCGGCGCCCAGCCTGCCGCGGGCCCTGCTGCCGGCGCTGGCGATGGCCGCGGCGGCGCTGCCGCTGGCCCTGCTGGCGTTCCTGCTGGTGCCGCGGCTGAGCTCGCCGCTGTGGGGCGCGCCTGCGCAGGACCAGGCGCGCACCGGCCTCGGCGACAGCATGACCCCGGGCAATTTCACCGACCTGCTCACCGACGACCATCCCGCGATGCGGGTCAGCTTCGACGGTGCGCCGCCGGCGCCGGACCAGCGCTACTTCCGCGCCTACGTGATGTGGCATTTCGACGGCCGCAGCTGGCGCCGTCCCGACCCGCGCTACGCCCCGCCGCAACCGCCGGCGCCGCTGGAGGCTGCCGCTTCGATCCGCTACCGGATCAGCCTGCAGCCGACCCGGCGCCGCGTGCTGCCGATGCTGGACGTGCCGCTGCAGGCGCCGGCGCAGGCCACCCTGCAGGCCGACCACGAGGTGATGGCCGACAAGCCGGTCAACGACCCGCTCGACTACACCGCGCGTTCGGCGCTGCGCTACCGGCTGCAGCCCGATCTGGACGAGCGCTCGCGCCGCCTCGGCCTGCGCCTGCCGGCAGGTTTCAACCCGCGCACGCACGCGCTGGCCGCGCAGTGGCGACAGCGCTACGGCAGCGACGACGCCGCCATCGTGCAAGCCGCGCTCAGCCTGTTCCACGACGGCGGCTTCCGCTACACGCTGGCCCCGGCCCCGCTGGGGCGCGACTCGGTGGACGACTTCCTGTTCGACACCCGCGAGGGTTTCTGCGAGCACTACTCGTCGGCCTTCACCGTGCTGATGCGCGCCGCCGGCATCCCGGCACGGGTGGTCACCGGCTATCAGGGCGGCTACTGGAACAAGCTCGGCGGCTACCTGCTGGTGCGTTATTCCGACGCGCACGCCTGGAGCGAGGTGTGGCTGGCCGGGCGTGGCTGGGTGCGCGTGGACCCCACCGGCGCGGTGCGCCCGGAGCGGGTCTCGCTGGGCGCCGCGGCGGCCGCCGGCGACCAGTTGGCCTGGTACCGCAACGACTGGCTGCAGGGCCTGCGCAATCGCTGGGACATCGTCAACCGCTGGTGGGACCAGGGCGTTGTCGGTTTCGATGCGTTGCGCCAGCGCGGCCTGCTGACGCCGTTCGGCATCCGCGACGCCGACACGACGACGCTCGGCGTGCTGCTGGCGATCGGCGGCACGCTGTTCATCGCGATCGGGCTGGCGTGGGCCCTGCTGCGGCGTCAGCCGCGCGATCCATTGCGCGACGCGCTGCGCGAGCTGGAACGGAAGCTGGCCCGCCATGGCATCGCGCGCCGCCCCGCCGAAGGCCCGCAGCACTACCTGAGCCGGGCCGCCCGTGCGCTGCCCGGCCAGCGCGGCGAACTGGCAAGCCTGATGAGGAGTTACCTGGAACTGCGCTATGCCCACGACGAACCGCCGACTGAACCATTGCGTGCGTTCCGGCACGCCGTGCGGGATTTCCGTATCGTCGACGTGGTCAAATAAGAACCGACTCGACGGCGCAGGCCGTCGCCCCTGTATGGAGAGATCCCCATGTCCCTGCATCGCCCATTGACCCTCGCCGCCGCGCTCGCCCTGCTGGCCGGGTGCGCGACGATTCCGAAGCCGCTGGAAGGCACCTACACCGACGTCTCCACCGCCAGCGCCCAGCAAGGCGGCGCCGGCGGCACCCGCGTGCGCTGGGGCGGCGAGATCATCAAGACCGAACCGGGCCCGCAGCAGACCTGCTTCTACGTGCTGTCGCGCCCGCTGGACAGCCAGGCGCGCCCGAAAGCCGGCAACACCGGCGAGAACCTGGGCCGCTTCGTCGCCTGCCGCGAAGGCTTCTACGACCCTGAAGTATTCGTCCGCGGCCGCGAGCTGACCGTCACCGGCACATTGCACGGCACGGTGTCGCAGAAGGTGGGCGAGTTCGACTACGCCTACCCGCGCGTCGAGGCCGACGTGGTCTACCTGTGGCCGAAGCGCCCGGTCATCGTCAATTACCCGCCGGGCTTCTACGACCCGTTCTGGGGGCCGGGCTTCGGCCCGTACTGGGGCGGTTATCCCTACGGCTACTATCCGCCACGCGTGATCGTGGTGCGGCCGCCTCCGCCGCCTCCGCCGAAGAAGTAAGCGCACACGAAAACGCCGGCTCGAAGCCGGCGTTTTCGTGTGCGGGATGCTGCGCGCTGCTCAGCCCGGCGGCCAGTGCATGCGGCGTCCGGCCAGCAGGTGCACATGCAGGTGGTACACGGTCTGCCCGCCGTCTTCGTTGCAATTGATCACCGTGCGGTAGCCCTGCTCGGCGAAACCTTCCCGCTTCGCGTACGCCGCCGCGGCCAGCAGCAACTTGCCGAGCAAGGCGGCGTCGCCCGCCGCCGCATCGTTGAGCGTGGCCAGCGGCTGCTTCGGGATGAACAGCAGGTGCACCGGCGCCTGCGGATTCAGGTCGCGGAACGCCAGCACCTCGTCGTCCTCGTAGACGATGTCGGCCGGGATCTCGCGGCGGACGATCTTGCTGAAAATCGTGTCGGTCATGATGGTTCCCGTTGCGCTGGTCAATCGAGCAGTTGCCGCCCGCCGAACGCATGCGCCAGCGTGCTGCGGTCGACGTATTCCAATTCGCCGCCCAGCGGCACGCCATGCGCCAGCCGGGTCGGCCGCACGCCGCCGGCACGGGCCAACTGCGCCAGGTAGTGTGCGGTGGCTTCACCCTCGACGGTGGGGTTGGTGGCGATGATCATCTCTTCGATCTCGCCCTCGCCCAGGCGCTGGGCCAACTGCGCCAGCCCGAGTTCCTCCGGGCCCAGCCCGTCCAGCGGCGACAACCGGCCCATCAGCACGAAATACTGGCCACGGTAGCCGGTGGCCTGCTCGATCGCCGCCAGGTCGGTGGGCGATTCCACCACGCACAGCACCTGGCGCTCGCGGGTGCTGCTGGCGCACAGCGCACACAACGGCTCCTCGCTGAAATCGCGGCAGCGCTCGCAATGGCCGATGCGCCGCATCGCCTGCTCCATCACCGCCGCCAGCTTGAGCCCACGCTCGCGCTCGCGCTCCAGCAGATGGAAGGCCATCCGCTGCGCGCTCTTGCCGCCCACGCCGGGCAGGCAGCGCAGCGCTTCGATCAGTTCGGCGAGAAGTGGGGAACCGCTCATGCTTGTCTCAATCTAGCGTAGGAGCCCGCAGGCGGGCGATGCTCCTCCTGGAGCTCCGGAGCAGAAGCATCGCCCGCCAGCGGGCTCCTGCAACGAACCCGGATTCATCAAAACGGCAACTTGAAACCGGCCGGCAGGTTCATCCCGGCGGTGACGCCGCCGAGCTTGCTCTTGCTGGCCTCGGCGACCTTGTTCACCGCGTCGTTGACCGCGGCGGCGACCAGGTCTTCGGCCATCTCCGGATCGTCGGCGAAGGCCTGCCGGTCGATCTGCACCTTGCGCACCTCGTGCGCGCCGGTCATCACCACGCTGACCAGGCCGCCGCCGGCGCTGCCGGTGACCTCGAGTTTCGCGATTTCCTCCTGCGCACGCCTCATGTCTTCCTGCATGCGCTGGGCCTGCTGCATCAGCTGGCCGATCTGTCCTCTCATCACACGGCTCCGGATTCGTTGTCAAAGGGTTTGATGGACTGCGGCACCACGCGTGCGCCGAATTCACGCTTCAGCGACTGCACCAGCGGATCGCCCTCGATCGCCTGCTCGGCCGCGGCCTGGGCCGCGTCATGCGCCTGCGCCGCGCGTGCCGCCGGGGTCTGCGCGGCGGCGGCCTGGCTGGCGTTGACGAAGCGCAGGCGGATGCGTTCGCCCAGCGCCTGGCCGATGCGCTCTTCCATCTGGCTCACCATCGGCTCCACCGCCAGGCTCATGTGCGCGGGTTGCAGCGCCAGCACCAGGGTCTGCCCGTCGCGCTCGCGCAGCACCGCGTTCTGCGCCAGCAGGCCGAACGGCCCACGCAGGCCGGCGCGTTCGATCAGCGTTTCCCAGTCGGGCAGGCCGTTGGCGTCGCGCGCCACCGGCGCGGCTGCCACGACCGGTGCCGGTGCCGGTGCCGGTGCCGGCGTCGCGCGCGGCGGTGGCGATTCGGGCCGGCGTTCTGCCGCAGCGGCCGGTCGAGCCGGCGCTGCGGGTGCGGGGCGTGCCGCCGGTGCCAGGCTGGCCGCAGCCGGCCGTTCGGCATGGACGGCCGGCGCACCGTCGCCGGGACGGAACGCCAGCATGCGCAGCAGCGCCATCTCGAAGCCGGTGCGCGCATCCGGCGCCAGCGCCAGGTCGCGGCGACCCGCAGTGGCGATCTGGTAATACAGCTGCACGTCTTCCGGCGTCATCTGCCCGGCCAGCGCCAGCAGCGCGCCGTCCTCGTCACCGTCTTCCTCCGGCCGGTAGCCGGGAATCAACTGGATCAGCTGCAACCGGTGCAGCACGCTGGCGATGTCGTCCAGTACGCCGCCGAAGTCGGGCGAGTACGAGGCAATCTGCGTGCATTCGGCCAGCAGCCGCTCGCCGTCGCCGCCCGCCAGCGCGTCGAGCACGCCGAGCACCTGCCCACGCGCCACGCTGCCGAGCATGTTGCGCACGTCGTCGGCATGCAGCGCGCCACCGCCGTAGGCGATCGCCTGGTCCAGCAGCGACAGGCCGTCGCGCAGCGAACCGTCCGCCGCGCGGGCCAGCTCGCCGATCACGCCGTCGTCGTAGGCGATGTTCTCGGCACCCAGGATGTGCCGCATCTGGCCGGAAATCTGCTCCGGCAGCAGCCGCTTCAGGTTGAACTTCAGGCAGCGCGACAGCACCGTCACCGGCAGCTTCTGCGGGTCGGTGGTGGCGAGCAGGAACTTCACGTGCGGCGGCGGTTCCTCCAGCGTCTTCAAGAGCGCGTTGAACGCGTTCTTCGACAGCATGTGCACCTCGTCGACCAGGTACACCTTGAAGCGGCCGCGCGACGGCGCGTACTGCGCGTTCTCGATCACCTCGCGCACGTCGTCCACGCCGGTGTTGCTGGCCGCGTCGATCTCCAGCAAGTCGACGAAACGGCCTTCGTCCACCGCCGTGCACACCGCGCATTCGCCGCAGGGGTCGGCCGACTGGCCGCGCTCGCAGTTCAGCGACTTGGCGAAGATGCGCGCGATGGTGGTCTTGCCCACGCCGCGGGTACCGGTGAACAGGTAGGCGTGGTGCATGCGCCCGGTGTCGAGCGCATTGGTCAGCGCGCGCACCACGTGTTCCTGCCCCACCAGTTCGGCGAACTTGCGCGGGCGCCACTTGCGGGCGAGTACCTGATAGGACATGACTGACTACCTTGGGGCGAAGGTCGATTGTGCCAAGTCGCGGAAGGCAAGTCAGTAAAGCGCGCCCCGAAATGGCGGCGGCCCCGCCAGCCACACCCCGGCACCCGAATCATTCGCTACCGTTGCTTCCTTCCGGACCTGGCGGAGTTTGCGAACTATCGTCGCGGGGGGACCGACGGGGCCACCATGGACGTCAAACGATTACGCTTGCTGCTCTTGCTGTTGCGCCAGCCTCACGCTGTCGCACCTTGTTCAGAAACTGGCGGAGAGGGCGGGATTCGAACCCGCGATACGGGGATAAGCCGTATACACACTTTCCAGGCGTGCTCCTTCAACCACTCGGACACCTCTCCGCATAAACCCTTTCGCACCACGACCACGGGCGGGATTGTTCGGCCCTTCCTGGGCCTCACCCCTCGCAGCGCGAGGGGCCAGCCTGGCGGCTGTCCAAATTCGTTCCCGACGAATTTGTCGAACCCGCGATACGGGGATAAGCCGTATACACACTTTCCAGGCGTGCTCCTTCAACCACTCGGACACCTCTCCGCATGAAGCGCTCTTCGCCGGCGATCCAGCCCGTCAAAGAGTCGGTAAGAATAGCGGGAGGTCCCCACGCAGGCAAGCAAGCACGCGCCGATTCAGCCGGCGTCCGCCCTGGGCTCCGCCGGAGCGGACAAGGCGGACCGCTCGCCGGGAACGGCAATGCGGTAGCCGAGTGAAGCCAGCGCGGTGCCGTCGGCTTCGCTGCCGTAGTGGTAAAGCAGCAACCGGCTGCGCAACGTCTCCGGATATTCGCGCTCGACGTCGTCGATGCCGGTGTGCGAAGGGTTGCCGACCAGGCCGCAATCGTGGGCGATGACTTCGCCACCGCCCGCACGGCTGGCCAGCACTTCGGGTATCGGCCGGGTGTCGCCGGTGAACACGAAACTGCCGTCCAGCGCCAGCCCGTACGAGGTGCCCGGCACATGGTGACGGGTGGCGAACACGTCGAACCACAGGCCATCCAGCCAGAAGCCGCGGGTACACGGCACCAGGCGGAACGCCTCCCAGAAGTTGGCGCCGCCCTCGGCCAGCGCACCAGGGTAGTCGGCGACGCGGGCCTGCAGCCATGGGATCAGCGCGGCATGGGCAAACACGCGGGTGGTGCCGCGCAGGTGCGGGTCTAACCACAGGCGGATGAACAGCTGCTCCAGCCCGGCCACGTGGTCCATGTGGGTGTGCGTGATGAACACGGCCGGCGGCAACGCGTCGTACGCCGCCAGGTAGCGGTCGAGCGTGTCCGGCCCGCAATCGATCAGCAGCAGCGGTACGCCGGCACGTTCCACCACCGCGGCGGACGAGCCCAGCGCCACCGCGTGCGAGGCGCCAACGCCAAGAAAATGCAGATGCCAGTTCATGGGTTCAGCGTACGCCCGTAGCGGTACAGCAAGGGTTGCCAGATGTTCTCCTCGAACACCGCTTCGCCGGCGGCGGCCGCGCCGAGCTTGAGCAGCGAGCGGCGCAAGCGCTGCAGGTTCGCCTGCTGCCAACCCGCGGCGGGAATGCGCAGGCGACCGCGATCGAAGTCGATCAGGTACAGCGCGCCCGGCGTCACCAGCACGTTGTGCGCGTTCAGGTCGGCATGCCAGACGCCGGCGCGATGGAAACGCGCCACCAGCGCCCCGACCTCCTCCGCCAGCTCGCCATCCAGCCGCCCCGTCGCCAGGCATTCGGCCAGCGTCTGCGCGTTGGCGATGCGCCGGGTGATCAGGTCGGCGCTGTAGAACAGGCCATGTCGGCGATACCGCGCAGCCACCACCGCCGGCCCGGGCAGCTCCAGCCGGCCAATCTCGGCGAGCAGACGAAATTCCGCGAACGGACGCGTGCGGCCGGCGCCGGTCCACAGGTACCGGTCGCCCATCAGCGCGGCAACAAGGCCGCCGCGACGATAGTGTCGCAACACGCATTCGCCCGCCGGCGTGGCCACGATCGCCACGCCGCCGCGGCCTCCGGCCTGGGGGCGCAGGGCACCGCGCCCGCGCCAGTAATCCGGTGCGAACCAGTCGTGCCCGACTTGTGGCGATACGTCGGCGTCGAACAGAATCGCGCCTTCGGCATCGTGGTGGGTTCGTTCCTGCATCATCATGCCCGGTGATTGCCCGCGGATTCTAACCCAGCCTCATGACCAGCCCCGCCTCGATCTGCCTGCTGCGCACCTCCGCCATCGGCGACGTCACCCACGTGGTGCCGCTGCTGCGCACGCTGCAGCAGGCGTGGCCGCAAACCTCGCTGACCTGGATCGTCGGCAAGCTGGAGCGCAGGCTGGTCGGCGACCTGCCCGGAGTGGAGTTCGTCACGTTCGACAAGGCCGCCGGCTGGGCCGGCATGCGCGCGGTGCACGCGGCGCTGCGCGGCCGGCGTTTCGACGCGCTGCTGCAGATGCAGGTCGCCATGCGCTCGAACCTGCTCAGCCTGGGCATCAAGGCCGACCGGCGCATCGGCTACGACCGCGCCCGTGCGAAGGACCTGCACGGCCTGGTGATCAACGAGCGTATTCCGGCGCGTACCGGCGAACACGTGCTGGACGCGATCGGCAGTTTCTGCGAACCGCTGGGCCTGAAGCAGACCCGGGTGCGCTGGGACATCCCGATCCCTGGCGAGGCGCACGCCTGGGCCGCCGGACAACTGCCCGGCGACACGCCGACCTTGCTGGTCAGCCCCACCTCCAGCCACGCGCTGCGCAACTGGCGGCCGGAGCGCTACGCCGCCGTGATGGATCACGCGGCCGCGCGCGGCTGGCGCGTGGCGCTGGTCGGCGGCCCGTCCACCTTCGAGCGCGCGATGGCCGACGCCGTGCTGGCGGCGTGCCGGTCGTCACCGCTCGACCTCACCGGCAAGGACACGCTGAAGAAGCTGCTGGCCCTGCTCGCCCGTACGCAGCTGCTGCTGACACCCGACTCCGGCCCGATGCACATGGCGAACGCGGTCGGCACCCGCGTGCTCGGCCTGCATGCGGCGAGCAATCCGGCCCGCTCCGGTCCCTACTCCGACCGCCGTTGGTGTGTGGACAAGTACGACGAGGCCGCGCGCAAGTACCTGGGCAGGCCGGCCAGCGAAATTCCCTGGGGCACGAAGATCGAGAAGCCCGGCGTGATGGATTTGATCGGCGTGGACGACGTGGTCGAGCGCTACGAAGCTGCAGCGCACGACATGCAACGGTTGTAGGAGCCCGCTGGCGGGCGATGCTCCAGCTGCTGCGAATCCCGGCTCTCAACAAACGAACGTCTGCTCATCCCGGCGCTCAAAGCATCGCCCGCCAGCGGGCTCCTACCCGCATCCGTCAGACCGCGCGGTAATCCTGGTACGACTTTTCCTCGACCAGCTGCGAGCCGAGCTTCAGGTTGATCTCGCGCTTGAACGCGGCGCGCTCGTCGTTGCGGAAATACACCGAACGGGCCAGCTCGATGAACTCGGCGTCGAAGGCCTGCGCCTTCTCCTTCAGGCGGATGCGGTCCTCGATGTCCCACAGCAACTCGTTCACCGCCAGCAGGCGGGCACGCTCGGCGGAGATGTCCGTGCGCGCGGCCGCGTCGTTGGCCCAGGTCGCGTTGAGCAGGTCCAGCTCGTTGCGGACGTTGGCCAGCTTGGCGGCGTCGGCGATGCGGCGCGACTTGATCTCCAGGATGGTGATCTTGTCGATCAGTTCGCCGTAGGACACCGGGGTCTGGATCAGGCTCATGGTCTTGGCTTCCGTCAAAAAGGATGGGTCACGCCGCCGGGCACAGCGCGCCCTGCCGCACCAGCGCGCAGACCGTGCGCACGTCGCCGTCCATCGCGCGGTCGCGGTGCATGAAGCCGATGTGCCGGCGCAGGATCGCATGCGCCTCGCGCACGGCGGTGCCCGCATGGAAATCGCCGGCGCCGGCCAGCGCCGCGGCAAGCTGCTGCACTTCGGCGACGAACTGTTCGTGGTGCGGCTGGCCCTCACGCGGCGCGTTGGCGATCTTCGCCGCCAGCGCCTGCCAGCCACCACGGCTGGCCAACCGGCGCGCCGCGTTCAGCATCTCCTGGCGGTAGTCCAGCGCCTGCGCGGCGGTGTACAGCTCCAGTGCCAGCACGTGGCCGAGGTCTTCCATCATGTCCAGCACGTGGCGCGCCTCGTTCGCCCCCATCGAAACGTGGTCCTCGGCGTTCGCGCTGGTCGGCACCGAATACACGCTGGCCGGATGCGACCGCGTGGCCAGGTCGTTGACCAGCGCCGCGGCGGTGTACTGCACGATCATGAAGCCTGAATCGGTGCCATCCTCGTTGCCGGTGAGGAAGGCCGGCAGGCCGTCGTTGGTGGCCGGGTCGACCAGCTTGTTGAGGCGGCGCTCGGAGATCGAGGCGAGCACCGGGATCGCCGCCTTCACGTAGCTCATCGCCAGCGCCAGCGGCATGCCGTGGAAGTGGCCGGCCGAGATCACCTGCTCCTCGATGAACGGTGCGCCATCGTTGTCCGGGAAGATCAGCGGGTTGTCGGTGACGGCGTTCAGCTCGATGTCGATCACCCGGCACGCCTGCGCCCAGGCGTCGCGCACCGCGCCGTGCACCTGCGGCATGCAGCGCAGGCTGTAGGCGTCCTGCGGCTGGTGTTTCTTGCCGCCCTTGAACGGCAGGAAGCGCGCGTAGAACGCCTCGCGGCCGTGGCGCTGGTTCGCCGGCACCCAGTCCCAGCCGATGTCGAAGCTGAGCGCCTGGTCGTCCGGCTCGCTCCACGCCTCGGCGTTCCAGGGCTTGAAGCGCGGCACCAGATGGTACGGAATGTCGAGCAGAGTCGAATCGGCCAGCAGTTCGCGCACGTGCGCGGCAGTGGCCACCTGGCCCGGATGCGGGCGCAGCGCATGGACGTCCGCGCGCAAGGCCCCGCTGCGGCCGGCGAATGCGTCCAGCGTCATCGCCGCGGCGAGGTCGGCGGTATCCAGCAGCCGTTCCAGCGCGTCCAGCGCCAGCGCGGCGGTGGCCAGCATCTGCGCGGTGCCGTTGTTGAGCGCCAGGCCTTCCTTGAACGACAGCCGGACCGGCGCGAGCCCGGCGCGCTGCAGCGCCTCGGCGCCGGGCAGACGCTCGCCCCGGTAGAACGCCTCGCCGCCGCCGAGCAGCACGATCGCCAGGTGCGACAGCGGCGCCAGGTCGCCGCTGGCGCCGACCGAGCCCTTCTCCGGCACCACCGGCACCACACCGGCATTGAGCATCGCGGTCAGCGCTTCCAGCGTGCTGACCCGGATGCCGGAGTGCCCGCGCATCAGCGTGTTGATGCGGATCAGCAGCATCGCCCGTACCACGTCCTCGTCGAACGGTTTGCCCACGCACACCGCGTGGGTGATGATCAGGTTGTGCTGCAGTTCCTCCAGCAACGTGCCTTCCGGCGCGTGCGGATTGCCTCCGGGCAACTCGTCGCGCACGCGGTGCGCGCCGAGCAGCTTGTCGGCATTGCTGCCGAAACCGGTGGTGACGCCGTAGGTCGGCTCGCCGCAACTGACCTTGTCGGCGAGGAAATCGGCGGCGCGCTGCACGCGCGCGAGCCCGGCCGGGGCCAGCGAAACCTTGCTGCCGTGGCGCGCCACCGCGACCAGCTGGGCGCGGGTGAGGCTGTTGCCGTCGAGGACGATGGTGTCGGTTGTGCTCACTGCTGCCTCATGGATGAATGGTGTAGTCGGGGTGCAACGCCATGCCGCAGCCGGGCCGTCATCCCATCGCCGCGGCCTGCTCCAGCTCCACCCGCAGCGTCTTGACCAGTTCGCCGCGCGCCACCTCGAACTGGTCCTCGCGGCGCAGGTCCTTCACCGTCACCACGCCGCGGGCGAGCTCGTCCTCGCCCAGCACCACCACGAAGCGGATGCCGGCGCGATCGGCGTATTTGAACTGCTTGCCCAGCTTGCCGCCTTCCAGCACCACCTCGGTGGCGATGCCGGCGCCGCGCAGCTCGCTCGCCAGTGCCAGATAAGCCGGCAGCTGCGCCTCGTCCATCTGGGTCACCAGCACGTCGACCGTGCTCTTGGCCGTATCGACCAGACCGGCGTCGCGCAGCTGCCAGTACAGCCGGGTCAGGCCGATCGAGATGCCGACGCCGGGCAGGTGCGACCTGGTGTACTGGCTGGCCAGGTTCTCGTAACGGCCGCCCGAGCAGATCGAACCGATCTGCGGGTGGTCGTTCAGCGTGGTCTCGTAGACCGTGCCGGTGTAATAGTCGAGGCCGCGCGCGATCGACAGGTTCAGCGCGTAGTGCGTCTGCGGCACGCCGAAGGCGTGGATCAGGCCCAGCACTTCCTTCAGTTCGGCGCGACCCTGCTCCATCGCCTCCGGGCCGGGGCCGAGCGCGTCGAGCTTGTCCAGCGCATCCTGCAGCGAGGTCGAGCGCACCTGCACGAAGGCGAGGATCTTCGCGGCCACCTCGGCGCCCAGACCGAACGCCTCGCCGGTCAGCGTGTCGCGCACGTAGTCGGCGCCGCGCTTGTCCAGCTTGTCCACCTCGCGCAGCACCAGCATCTGCTGCTCGCTGCCGACGATGCCCAGGCTCTCGAAGTAGCCGCGCATCAGCTTGCGGTTGTTGAGCTGGATGGTGAACGGGCCGATGTCCAGTTCGCGGAACACGCTGTAGATCACCGCCGGAATCTCGGCGTCGTAGCGCACCGACAGGGCATCCTTGCCGATCACGTCGATGTCGCACTGGTAGAACTCGCGGAAGCGCCCGCGCTGGGCGCGCTCGCCGCGGTACACCTTCTGCATCTGGTAGCGGCGGAACGGGAAGCTGAGGTCGCGCTCGTGCTCGGCCACGTAGCGCGCCAGCGGCACGGTGAGGTCGAAGCGCAGCGCCAGCTCCGGCGTGCCCTCGTCGGCCTTGCCCAGCGCGCCGGTGGACTGCACGAAGTACACCTGCCGCTCGGTCTCGCCGCCGGTCTTGGTCAGCAGCACGTCGGAGTATTCGATCACCGGCGTCTCGACCGGGAGGAAGCCGAAGCGCTCGTAGTTGCGGCGGATCACGTCGAGCATGCGCTGGAACGCGATCTGGTCGAGCGGCAGCAGCTCGAGCACGCCGGGCATGGTGCGGGCCGGGGTAAGCGCCATGGAATCCTCTACTGACGATGGGGGACATGCCGTCGTGCGGCGGGACGCGCGACGGCAGCCGTCAAGATTAACAGAACGCCGCCGCCCCTCTGCGCCGGACCGTCTGCGCGGATGCATCGAACCTGTTGCCAAGCTCCCGATCGGCGACTAAGATACGCGGCTTCCCACGGGGTGTAGCTCAGCCTGGTAGAGCGCTACGTTCGGGACGTAGAAGTCGCAGGTTCGAATCCTGTCACCCCGACCAGACAACGACGAAAGGCCACCCCTCACCGGGTGGCCTTTTTCGTGGCGGCGGATGCCGGCAACCGCGACGGGCGTTGACGTCGATCAATACGGCGGCAGCGACGCGGGACGGTAATGCACTCTCCCCTGGTCCCTCCGCGGAGGTGTGCGATGAACGACAGGCAATTGCGGCAGGACGTGATCGACGAACTGGACTTCGAACCCAGCATCGATTCGGCGGACATCGGCGTGACATGCGAAAACGGCGTGATCACGCTCTCCGGACACGTCCCGAGCTACACGCAGAAGGTCGCCGCCGAACGGGCGGCGTGGCGCGTCAAGGGCGTCAAGGCGATCGCGCAGGAAATCCAGGTGCGCTTCGCCGCGGCCAAGAAGACCAACGACGACGAGATCGCCCGGCGCGCGCTCGACATCCTCGCCTGGAGCTCGCCCACGCCGCGCGATGCGGTGCACGTGAAGGTGCAGGACGGCTGGGTCACGCTCACCGGCGAGGTGCGCTGGAACTACCAGCGCGAGGCGGCCGAAGCCAGCGTGCGCCGCCTGTCGGGCGTGCTCGGGGTGACCAACGCGATCGCGCTGGCGCCGGCGGCGATTCCTGCCGACGTCGAGCAGCGTATCCGCGACGCGCTGCGGCGCCAGGCCGAAGTCGAGGCGAGCCGGATCCGTGTGTCGGTCGACGACGGCGGCACGGTCAGCATCGACGGCGAGGTCGACAACTGGGAGGAACGCCGCGCGGTCGAACGCGCCGCGTGGTCCACGCCGGGCGTGCGCATGGTCGAGGATCACCTGCGGATCAGCTGAACCGGCAACGGCGCGAGGATCGGCGCTGCGCCGTCCGCGCGGCGCTGGTCAGCCGGGCCGGCAGCTCAGCACGGCGGCGCCATGGAGGCGGCCGTGGCGCAAGTCGGACAGCGCTTCGTTCGCGCGATCGAGCGGATACGCGGTGGTGGTGGCCGCCACGCCCGCCTGCGGCACCGCGGCGAGGAAGTCCCTCGCGTCGCCGCGGGTCAGGTTTGCCACCGACAGCAGTTGCCGCTCCTCCCACAGCAGCCGGTAGGGAAACGCCGGAATCGACGACATGTGGATGCCGCCGCAGACGACGCGGCCACCCTTGCGCACCACCCGCAGGGCCTGCGGCACCAGCGTGCCGTCCGGCGCGAACAGGATCGCGGCGTCCAGCCACTGCGGCGGATACTCGAGCGAACTGCCCGCCCATGCCACACCCAGCGAGCGCGCGAACGCCTGCCCGCCGGCGTCGCCCGGCCGGGTGAACGCAAACACCCGACGGCCCTGCCAGCGTGCGAGCTGGGCGACGATGTGCGCCGCCGCGCCGAAGCCATACAGGCCCAGCGCATCGGCTGCACCTGCCTTCGCCAGGCAACGCCAGCCGATCAGGCCCGCGCACAGCAACGGCGCCAGCGCCACCGGATCAGCATAGCCATCCAGCGGAATGCAGCAGGCCGCCTCGGCAACCACCTGGCTGGCGAAGCCGCCCGGGCGCGTGTAGCCGGTGAACTGCGGCGCATCGCACAGGTTCTCGGCGCCGCTGACGCAGTATCGGCACACGCCGCAGACATGCCCCAGCCACGGCACGCCCACCCGCTCGCCGACGGCCGGAGTCGTCACGCCCGCACCCAGCGCCTCGACGCGGCCGACGATCTCGTGCCCCGGGATGACCGGCGGCGTCACCTGCGGCAACTCGCCGTCGACCACGTGAAGGTCGGTGCGGCACACCCCGCAGGCCTCGACGCGCAGGCGCACCTCGCCCGCCGCCGGCTGCGGCTCGGGCAGCTCCTGCAGGCTCAAGGGCTGGCCAATGGCGGTCAGTACCATGGCGAACACGGCGGTTCTCCTGCGGCAGCGTGCGTGGCGGCGGCCGCGAAACGGTTCGCCGCACGCCTCAGAGCCAGCGCGCGAACCAGTCGGCCGCGATCGCCGCCACCTGTTCCAGCGCGCCGGGTTCCTCGAACAGATGGGTGGCTCCAGGCACCACGGTGAGGCTGGCGCCCTGCGGCATCGCCGCCTGGGCCGTCCGGTTCAACTCCAGCACCTGCAGGTCGGCGCCGCCCACGATCAGCAGCGTCGGCGCCTGCACGCGCGACAGGCTGGACGCGTCGGCCAGGTCCGGGCGTCCGCCGCGCGACACCACCGCGTCGATCTCGCCGGGCCGGGCCGCGGCCACCATCAGCGCCGCGGCGGCGCCTGTGCTCGCACCGAACAGGCCGCGCGGCAGATCGCGCAGGGCCGCCTGTTGTCGCGCCCATTGCACGGCTGCGTCCAGGCGCCGGGCGAGTCGGGGTATGTCGAAGCGCGCGGCCGTGTCGCGGTCCTCCTGCGGCGTGAGCAGGTCGAAGAGCAACGTGGCGAAACCGCGCCGATTCAGTACGGAGGCGACGTAACGGTTGCGCGTGCTGTGCCGGCTGCTGCCGCTGCCATGCACGAACAGCACCAGGCCGCGCGGCGACGGCGGCGAGACGAGGTCGCCCTCGAGCACCACCTGACCGGCGGGGACGCGGACCGCGCTTTCCGGCGGCGGCGGCGACTCTCCGGCGGGCGCGGCGGCCAGCAGCGCGATCACTTCTTCGTCGGCGACGCTGTCGAAGTCGAGGTAATGCGAACCGACCGCATGGAACGGGCGCGGCGTCGCCAGGCAAACGACCTCGTCGGCCAGTGCCGACACGCGCGCCAGGCTGTCCGGCGCAGCCACCGGCACCGCGCAGACCAGTCGCGCCGGTTCCTGCGCACGAACCGCCTTCAATGCCGCCACCATCGTGGCGCCGGTCGCCAGGCCGTCGTCGACCACAATGACCGTCCGCCCGGCAAGCGCCGTCGCGGGCCGGCCGGGGCGATAGCGCGCACGGCGTTCGCGGATCAGCGCCAGCTCGCGCTGCGCGACCCGCCGGGCGTAAGCCGCATCGGCGCCTGCCTCGGCGGCGTATTCGTTGAGCAGCACGCTGCCCTGTTCGTCCACTGCACCGATGGCAAACTCGGGGTTGCCCGGTGCACCGAGTTTGCGCACCAGCACGACATCGAGCTCACCGCCCAACGCATCGGCGATGACTCGCCCCATCGGCACCGCGCCACGCGGAATGGCCAGCACCACCGGCTGGGTGCCCCGATAGTGCGCCAGTGCAGTTGCCAGTTGCCGGCCGGCGTCGTCACGATCGAGAAACGGCAGTGAGACCATCGCGATGCACTCCTGCGTGCGGCGCCACACGGCCCCGACGGCGGCCGCGCCTGCGTCGTACTGTGTGCCATCCGCCGCCGCACTTGTTGACCTGCATCAACATGGCGCCCGCTTCCGCTGCCAAGCTTGCGTCATCGCCGCCGTGGCGGCCGCTCCCGCGAGGCGCACGTGATCGTCCGCCACCCTCCCCTGCTCGACGCCATCCGCGACGCGGCGGTGCCGCTCGAGGGCGGCGATGGCGACTACGACCCGCTGCTGCGCATGGTGGGCGAGCGCCCCTTCGTGCTGCTGGGCGAAGCCACCCACGGCACGCACGAGTTCTACGCGATGCGCGAGGAAATCACCCGCCGACTGATCGGTGAACTCGGTTTCGACGCAGTGGCCGTGGAGGCCGACTGGCCCGACGCCTACCGCCTCAATCGCCACGTCCGCGGCATCGGCGACGCCTCGATCGATGCGGCCTTCGGCGACTTCCGGCGCTTTCCGACCTGGATGTGGCGCAACCACCCGGTGCGCGGATTCATCCGGTGGCTGCAGGCTCGCAACGCGGAGCTTCCGGCCGCCGCGCACGCCGGCTTCTACGGCCTGGACCTGTACAGCCTGTACCGATCGGCCGACGCGGTGATCGACTACCTCGAAGCGGTCGACCCCGACCAGGCCGTACTCGCGCGCCGGCTCTATGTCGCGCTGGACCACGTGCGCGAACCGCAGACCTACGGCTTCGAGGCCGCCACCGGCCTGCGCCCGTCCTGCCGCGACGACGCCGCGGCCCTGCTCGTTCAACTGCTGCGCAAGGCGCCGGCCTACCTGGCCGAAGACGGCCCGGCGGCGCAGGACGAACAGTTCTTCGCCGAGCGCAACGCACACGTCGTGCTCCACGCCGAGCAGTACTACCGCGCCATGTTCGGCGGCCGCAGCAACACCTGGAACCTGCGCGACGCCCACATGGTGGACACGTTGTTCGCCTTGCGCCGGCACCTGCGCGCGCAGGGGCGGCAGGGCCGCATCGTGGTATGGGCGCACAACTCGCACCTGGGGGACGCGCGCGCCACGCAGATGGGCGAGCGCGGCGAATGGAACGTCGGCCAGTTGCTGCGCGAGCAGGCCGGCACCGCACAGACCCTGCTGGTCGGTTTCACCACCTATACCGGCCATGTCACCGCCGCGCACGACTGGGATGCGCCGGCCGAAAGGCGCTGGGTGCGCCCCGCGCGCAAGGACAGCTGCGAGCACCTGTTCTACACCAGCGGCCTGGACCGCTTCTTCCTGCCGTTGTCCGGCACGCTGGCCGACGGGCTTTCCGCGCCGCTGCTCGAACGGGCCATCGGCGTGGTGTACCGGCCCGAGACGGAGCTGGCCAGCCACTACTTCCGCGCCTCGCTGAGCCGGCAATTCGATGCGCTGTTCCACCTCGACGAGACCAGTGCGGTCGAGCCGCTGGACATCACCGAACACTGGACCCGCCACGAGCCGCCGGACACCTATCCCTCGGGCCTGTAGGAAACGGCGAACCGCTTCCGCTTCGCCTCAACCCGCGGCCGCTTGCGGAACCAGTGCGGCCAGCCGGTCGAGTTCCGCTTCGAGGAAGCCGGCCTGCAATCGTGCGGGCCGGTTGAACGGACCGCGCAGGCCCACGCCCATGCAGTCGCGCAGCAGGGCGAAGAACGTTTCGATCGGGTCGATGCCGTCGCGCTCGCAGCAGTGGCGGTACCAGCGGGTACCGGCGGCGACGTGGGCCACTTCCTCGCGCAGGATCACTTCCAGGATCGCCGCCGTGCGTTCGTCGCCGAGTCCACGCAGCCGGTCGATCATGCCGGGCGTGACGTCCAGCCCGCGCGCCTCCAGCACGCGCGGTACCAGCGCCATCCGCGCGGTATCGCTGCCGGCCGTCTTCCCGGCCATTTCCCACAGGCCGTCGTGCGCGTCGAAATCGCCGTAGGCGTGGCCCAGCTCGGCCAGCCGCTCGCACAGCAGCGCGAAGTGGCGCGCCTCGTCGTGGGCGCAGCTGGCCCAGTCGCGGTAATAGTCCGCCGGCATGCCGCGGAAACGGTACACCGCGTCCCACGCCAGGTTGATCGCGTTGAACTCGATATGCGCCACGGCGTGCACCAGGGCGGCACGGCCTTCGTCGCTGCCCAGGCCACGCTGCGGCAGCTGGCGGGCGCTGACCAGCCGCGGTTTCGCCGGACGGCCGGGCGGACCGATCGGCAAGGGCGGCGGCGCCGCCGGGTCGGCGCGCAGCTCGCCGGCCAGGAAGCCCTGCCACGCCTCGCGGGTGAGGCGCAGTTTCTCGGCCGGATCGGTGGCGTCCAGGCAGCGTTTGGCGGCGGCGTGCAGGTCAGTCATGGCGCTCCTGCGCGTGCAACGGGAAGGTTCAGCCTGCCCGTCGCGCGGCCTTCGCGTCGTCCGAGCGCAGCATCTCGATCTGCTCCAGGTAGCTCCGGTCGAGACCGGTGACGTATTCGCCGGAGAAGCACGAGGTGTCGAACTGCTTCAACTCCTCGTTGCCGTCCTGCACCGCCCAGATCAGGTCCTTGAGATCCTGGTAGATCAGCCAGTCGGCGCCGATCGTCCGCTCGATCTCCTTTTCGGTATGCCCGGCGGCGACCAGTTCCGAGGCCGACGGCATGTCGATGCCGTACACGTTCGGGTAGCGCACCGGCGGCGCGGCGGAAGCGAAGTAGACGTTCTTCGCGCCGGCGTCGCGGGCCATCTGGATGATCTGCTTCGAGGTGGTGCCGCGCACGATGGAGTCGTCCACCAGCAGCACGTTCTTCTTGCGGAACTCCAGGTCGATCGCGTTGAGCTTGCGGCGCACCGACTTCACCCGCTCGCCCTGCCCCGGCATGATGAAGGTGCGGCCGATGTAGCGGTTCTTGACGAAGCCCTCGCGGAACGGCACGCCGAGCGCGCCGGCCAGCGCGCTGGCGGCGGTGCGCGCGGTGTCGGGGATCGGGATCACCGCGTCGATGCCGTGATCGGGCCGCTCGCGCAGGATCTTCGCGGCCAGCTTCTCGCCCATGCGCAGGCGCGCCTTGTACACCGAGACGTCCTCGATCATCGAATCCGGCCGCGCCAGGTAGACGTACTCGAAGATGCACGGCGTATGCGGCGCGCCCTCGGCGCAGCGACGGGTGTGCAACTGGCCGTCGTCGGTGATGATCACCGCCTCGCCCGGCGCCACGTCGCGGATGCGCTTGAAGCCGAGGATGTCCAGCGCCACCGATTCGGACGCCACCGCGTACTCGCGGCCCTCGCCGTTGACTCGCTCGCCCAGCACCAGCGGCCGGATGCCGTTGGGATCGCGGAACGCGATCAGCCCGTAGCCCAGCAGCAGGGCGAGGCAGGCGTAGCCGCCGCGGGCGCGCGCATGCACGCCGGCGACCGCCTTGAAGATGTGGTCCGGGGTCAGCGCCATCCGGTCCTGGATCTGCAGCTCGTGCGCCAGCACGTTCAGCAGCACCTCGGAATCGGAGTCGGTGTTGATGTGGCGGCGGTCGTCCTGGAACATCTCGCGGCGCAGCGCGTCGGTGTTGACCAGGTTGCCGTTGTGCGCGAAGGCAATGCCGTACGGCGAATTGACGTAGAACGGCTGCGCCTCGGCCGAGCCTTCCGAGCCGGCGGTGGGGTAGCGGCAGTGGCCGATGCCGATGCGCCCGCGCAGGCCGCTCATCGCGGCCTGCCCGAACACGTCGCGCACCAGCCCGTTGCCCTTGTGCAGGCGCAGCCGCGCGCCGTCCACCGTGGCGATGCCGGCCGCGTCCTGGCCGCGGTGCTGCAGCACCGTCAGGCCGTCATAGAGCGCCGATGCCACTTCGGTGGTACCGACGATGCCGATGATTCCGCACATGGTTTGTTGCCTGCTTCAGAGGATGGTTCAGAAAGTCCGGGGCGCGCCGGCCGTGCCGGCTGCCGCCGGATGCGTCGCGGTCGCCGCCCGTGCGGGCGCCACGCCCGAGATGGGGGCCGGCAATGCTGCCGGCAAGCCGGACAGACGGCCGAGCGCCGCCGGCGGATGGAGGTATTCGCGCACGCCGGGCGGCACCTGCTGGCCCAGCCAGGCCGCCACGTGCTGGAAGCGCGGCAGCAGCACCGACTGCCGCCACCACGGATCGCGCGTGAACGCGGTGAAGCCGACCAGGAACACCAGCACGGCCACCAGCAGCACGCCGCGCACGAAGCCGAACAGCATGCCCAGCAGGCGGTCGGTGCCGGACAGCCCGGTGCTCTCGATCAGCTTGCCGATCGCGAAACGCAGCAGCGCGCCGAGGATCAGCACGGCGACGAAGCACAGCGCATAGCCCACGATGATCCGCGCCGACGGCAGTTCGATCACGTGCTCCAGCCGCGCGGCAGCAGCGGGGCCGAGCATCCATGCCACCCAGAATGCGGCGACCCAGATCGCCAGCGCCAGCACTTCGGAAACCAGGCCGCGCCACAGCCCGACGAAGACCGACAGGGCCAGCACGCCAAGGATGGTGTAGTCGATGCCGTTCATCCGTTCACTCGCCCGGGTTGCGTGCCGGCGCCGATGCGCTCAAGGCACCGGCACGACGTTGCCGTCGATGCCCAGCTTCGCCTTGATCTGGTCGTGCACGCGCTGCGCGTCGGCGCGCTGGGTCTGCGGGCCGGCGCGCACGCGCCACAGCCGCCTGCCACCGGCTTGCACCGAATCGACGAAGCCGTCGAAACCGTTCGCGCGCAGCTTGTCGCGCAGCGCGTTCGCATCGGCCTGGTCGCTCACCGCGGCCAGTTGCACGGCCCAGCCGCCGGCCCTGGCCGCCGCCGTGGCCGCCGGCGCCGCGCTGCCTTCGTGGCTGGCGTCCTGCTCGAGCCGGGCCGGCACGCCGGGGATCGACTGGGTGATCTTCAGGCGCGCGGCCTCGGCCGCGGTGCGCGTCCCGAACGGCCCGGCGATGACCAGGGTGCGCGGCTGGCCGGCCTGGGTAATCGCGTGGCCACCGGCCGGATAACCCAGCGCCCGCACGCGGCGCACCAGGTTGGCGGCGCCGGCGGCATTGGCGTAGGCGCTGAGGTTGAGCGTGTAGTTGCCGTGCGCCGCCGCGGCCGATGCGGGCGCTGCGATCACGGGTGTCGCGGCCGGCGCGGGCCTGGGCGGCGGCGCGACCGCCACCGTCTGGGGCTTCGGCGCCGGCGGCGTGGCCGTGTTCGCGCTGGCCGCCGGCGGGTTGGTCTGCTGCGGAATCACCGGCTGGCTCGGCGAGGTGCCCGAACCGGTGGTTACCGTGGTCGGTTGCGGCGGCTTGCCCGCCTCGGGGTCGGTTTCGACGTCGCGCGGACGGCTGGAGCCGATGTTCACCGTGGCCAGCCGGTCGCCCGATGCCGGCGTCACCGACTGCGTCGGCAGGCTGGAAGCACTCGAGGCACCCGCCGCGGCATCCGGCGCCAGGCTCATGGTGCGGGTCTGCAGGTCGCGGTCCGGCGCCGGCGGGATGGCCAGGCTCACCGCCTGGTCGCCGCCAGGAGCCGGTGGGGTACTGGAAAAGAACATCGGCACGAACAGGACCGCCAGCGCGATCAGGACGGCGGCTCCCAGCAGGCGTGTTTTCAAGTTTTCGCTCCAGGGCGGCAGACGCGGGGCACAGCGACGCGATTATACCTGTCCGCGCCGGACGCCATGCGCGCGCTCAGCCGATGCGTTCAGCGAGCACCGCGCTGGCCACGAAGAAGGAGCCGAACGCGAGGATGCGCTCGTGCGGATGCGCGGCCGCGCGCGCGGCCAGCAGCGCGGTTGCCACGTCGGCGTGCGCGTCGTACAGGGCCTGTGGCAGCACCTGCTGCAGGATCGCGGCCAGCGCCGCCACCGGCATGCCGCGCGGGGTGGCCTGGTCCAGCCCGGCCAGGTGCCAGTGGCCGATGCGCGTGCCGAGCGCGCCGATCACCCCGGCCACGTCCTTGTCCGCCAGCGCGCCATACACCGCATGCACCCGTGCCGGCGGCTGCGTGTCCAGCCATTCGGCCAGTGCGCGGGCGGCCTGCGGGTTGTGGCCCACGTCCACGATCACCGGCGGTTCGCCGCTGATCGATTGCAGCCGAGCCTGTGCCCGTACCTCGTGCAGGCCGGCGCTGACAGTCGCGAAGAAAGTGCTGGGCGTGAGCATCTCCAGGCCGAGCGCACGCAGCGCGGCGATCGCCGCGGCCGCATTGGCGTATTGCACCGGCGCCGCCAGCGCCGGATCGGGCAGCTCCATCGCGCTGCCGTCGCGATGGCGCCAGCGCCAGCCGTCCTGGTGCCGCTCGACGCTGAAGTCGATGCCGGCACGTTCGACCCGCGCACCGCGCTCGGCCAGCGCATCGAGCAGGCCGGCCGGCGGGTCCAGCTCGCCCACGATCGCCGGCCGCCCGGCCCGCGCGATGCCGGCCTTCTCGCGGCCGATGCTGTCGCGGTCCGGGCCCAGCCATTCGGTGTGGTCCAGGTCCACCGTGGTGATCACCGCCACGTCGGCGTCGATGATGTTGACCGCGTCCAGCCGCCCGCCCAGCCCCACCTCCAGCACCGCCACGTCGACCCCGGCGCGGGCGAACAGGTCCAGCGCGGCCAGCGTGCCGAACTCGAAATAGGTCAGCGGGACGGCATCGCCCAGAGCCGCGCCGCGGGCCGCCTCGATCCGCTCGAACGAGGCGACCAGCGCCGCGTCGTCGGCATTGGCGCCGTCGATGCGCACGCGCTCGTTGTATTCCAGCAGGTGCGGCGAGGTGAACGCGCCCACGCGCAGGTCGGCGGCGCGCAGCATCGCCTCCAGCAAGGCGACGGTGGAGCCCTTGCCATTGGTGCCGCCGACCGTGATCACCCGTTTCGCCGGCGCCGGCGAACCCATCCGTCGCCACACTTCGCGTACCCGGTCGAGCCCCAGCTCGATGCTGTGGAGGTTGACGCGTTCCTGGTACGCCAGCCATTCGGCGAGAGTGCGACTCATGCAGTGACTTCGTGCAAACGGGAAGCGCAAAGTTTAAGGCATCGCCTCAAACGAACGAATGAATGCCGTCACGCTGCGCGCCATGCCCATCGCGCACGCGTCACAAGCTCGCCTTGCGCAGGCGCAGCGCGTTGCTCACCACCGACACCGAGCTCAGGCTCATCGCCAGCGCGGCGATCATCGGCGACAGCGTGATGCCGAACCACGGGTACAGCACGCCGGCGGCCAGCGGCACGCCGACCGCGTTGTAGACGAAGGCGAAGAACAGGTTCTGGCGGATGTTGCGCACGGTCGCCTGCGACAGCCGGCGCGCGCGCACGATCGCGCCGAGCTGGCCCTTCACCAGGGTCACCTGCGCGCTCTCCATCGCCACGTCGGTGCCGCTGCCCATCGCGATGCCGACGTCGGACGCGGCCAGCGCGGGCGCGTCGTTGATGCCGTCGCCGGCCATCGCCACGCGGCGGCCCTCGGCCTTCAGCCGGCCCACCACCGCGGCCTTGTCGGCCGGCGACACGTCGGCGTGCACCTCGTCGATGCCCAGCGTGCGCGCCACCGCCTGCGCGGTGGTGGCGTTGTCGCCGGTGAGCATCACGATGCGCAGGCCGGCCGCGTGCAGCGCCGCGATCGCCGCCGGCGTATCCGGCTTGATCCGGTCGGCCACCGCCAGCAAGGCGGCGAGCGCGCCGTCGACAGCCAGGAACATCACCGTGGCGCCCTGCCCGCGCAACTGCTCGGCGCGAACGTCGGCGTCCGCATCGATCGCGACGTGCGACTCGGCCATCAGTTTCGCGTTGCCCAGCGCCACCGTGCTGCCGTCCACCGTCGCGCTGACGCCGCGACCGGTCAGCGCGCGGAAGTCGGCCGCCACCAGCGTCGCCACGCGCTCGGCCTCGGCGGCCGTCACGATCGCCCGCGCCAGCGGGTGCTCGCTCGGCCGCTCCAGCGCGGCGGCCAGCGCCAGCAGCCGTTCGCGCGGCTGGCCGCCCAGGACCACCAGTTCGGTCAACGCCGGCTTGCCTTCGGTCAGCGTGCCGGTCTTGTCCACCACCAGGGTGTCGATGCCGCGCAGGGACTCGATCGCGCCGGCGTCCTTGAACAGCACGCCGTGCTGCGCGCCGCGGCCGCTGGCGACCATGATCGAGATCGGCGTGGCCAGGCCCAGCGCGCACGGACAGGCGATGATCAGCACCGACACCGCGGCGATCAAGGCGTGGGTCAGCCGCGGCTCGGGGCCCACGATCGCCCACACCGCGAACGCCAGCACCGCCACCGCCACCACCGCGGGCACGAACCATGCCGCCACCTGGTCGGCCACGCGCTGCAGCGGCGCGCGGCTGCGCTGGGCCTGCGCCACCAGCGCCACGATCTGCGCCAGCATGGTGTCGGCACCGACCTTCTGCGCGCGCATGGTCAGCGCGCCGTCCTGGTTCACCGTGGCGCCGGTCAGCGCATCGCCCGCGGCCTTGGCCACCGGCATCGGCTCGCCGGTGAGCATCGACTCGTCGACGTGGCTGTCGCCTTCCAGCACCACGCCGTCGACCGGCACCTTCTCGCCGGGGCGCACCCGCAGCACGTCGCCCACCTGCACTTCCTCCAGCGCCACGTCGGCCTCGCTGCCGTCGGCGGCGATGCGCCGCGCGGTCTTCGGCGCCAGCCCCAGCAACGCCTTCAGCGCCGCACCGGTGCGCCGGCGCGCGCGCAGCTCCAGGAAATCGCCCAGGGTGACCAGGCTGACGATCACCGCCGCCGCTTCGAAGTACACCGCGACGCGGCCGCGCGCGTCGCGGAAACCGTCCGGGAAGACCTCCGGCCACAGGAATGCCACCGCGCTGTACAGCCAGGCCACGCCGGTGCCCAGCGCGATCAGCGTGTACATGTTCGGACGCCACGGATGCAGCGAACGCCAGCCACGCATGAAGAACGGCGCACCGCCCCACAGCACCACCACGCTGGCCAGCGCCGCCTCGACCCAGCCGGCCACGCCATCCCACGGCGTGGGCAGATGCCAGCCGAACAGGTGCGGCCCCATCGCCACCAGCAGTACCGGCAAGGTGAGCGCTACCAGCAGCCAGAAGCGCCGCGTCATGCCCGCCAGCTCGCCGCCGTCGTCCTCCTCCAGCGTCGGCAGCATCGGTTCCAGCGCCATGCCGCAGATCGGACAGTGGCCAGGGCCGACCTGGCGGATCTCGGGATGCATCGGGCAGGTATAGAGGGTGCCGGCCGGCGCCGCGGGTGCGGGCTTGCGCTCACCCAGGTACGCGGCCGGATCGGCCACGAACTTCTCGCGGCAACGCGCCGCGCAGAAGCAATACGTGTGGCCGCCGTGCTCGGCACGGTGCTTCGCGGTGCGCGGATCGACGTCCATGCCGCAGACCGGATCCTTCACGGTGTGGGCGTGGTCGTGATGGGCATGCGCGTGCTGCCCCTGGTCGTGATGCGCGTGACCGTTCGCCGCCGGCTTCGCTTCGCAGCAGTCTCCTGCCGCGCGCTTGCCGCCAGCCGCAAGATACGCCGCCGGCTCCGCCTCGAACTTCGCCTTGCAGCCGGCGCAGCAGAAATAAAACGTCTGCCCGTCGTGCGTGCTGACATGCTTCGCCGTGGCCGGATCGACCGTCATGCCGCAGACCGGGTCGGTCGCCTGCGCGTTGCCCTCGCCGCCGTGGCAGCATGCGTGCGCGTTCATGCCGACACCTCGTCGTCGCTGAGCGCGCGCAGGATCGGGCAGTGCTCCGGCTTGCCATGCCCCGGGCACGACGCCACCAGCTGCGCCAGCCCGTCGCGCACGCGCTGCAGCTCGGCGATGCGCAGCTCGATCGCCGCCAGCCGCTGCTGCGCGCGCTGCTTCACCGCCTTCACCCCGCGCTGGCGATCGGCCGACAACGCCAGCAACTCGCGGATCTCCTCCAGCGTGAAGCCGAGCTCCTTGGCCCGCCGGATGAAGCGCAGTTGCGTGATCGTGCCCTCGCCGTAACTGCGATAGCCCGAGGCCCGCCGCTGCGGCTCGGGCAGCAGCCCCTCGCGCTCGTAGTAACGGATCGTGTCGATCGCCACGCCGACGCGCTTGGCGACGGCACCGATGGTCAGGGGGGAGGCTTGTGCGTTCATGCCGGATAGTCTAGACCCTTGATCGAAGTCCAGAGTCAAGCGGTGCCCGCTGCGGGCTTTCCGGATCGAACGGGCCGGGCGAGGCGCTCCAGCGCCCGGCGCAGATCCGCCAGCGCGACGGCAATATCCGCCGCGTCGATCACGCCGTAACCGAAGGCCACCGCCGGCACGATCGCGCGGCTCATCGCGTAGTCCGCGGTCGATTCCGCGCCGGCGGCGAAGCGCAGCACGGTCGGCATGATTTTGGGTGCCAGCGCCGGATCGCGGATGCGCGCGGCGAGGTGCAGGCCGGCTTCGGACGGGATCGGCTGCAGCCATGGCCCCAGCTCGCGGCGCAGGCCGTCGAGCAGCGCCTCGCGCCGTTCGGCGTAGATCGGCCGCATGTGGCGCACGTGCCGCGCGAGGTGGCCGCCGCGGATGAAGGCGGCCAGCGCGGACTGGACGGTGACGTCGCCATGCGAGTCGGCGCAGTGCTTGACCGCGACCAGCCCGTCGCGCGCCCACGCCGGCGCCACCACGAAACCCTTGCGCAGCGCGGGGAACATGCTCTTGGAGAAGGTGCCGACGTAGAACACCAGGCCATCGCGGTCCAGCGTCTGCAAGGCATCCAGCGGGCGGCCGCCGAAACGGAATTCGCCGTCGTAGTCGTCTTCGACGATGACGGCGTGGTGGCGGCGGGCGAACTCGAGCAAGGCGCCACGCCGGCGCAGCGACATCGCCACGCCGGTGGGCGACTGGTGCGACGGGGTGACGCTGATGATGCGCACGTCGTCGGGCAGGCATTCGACGCGCAGGCCCTCGTCGTCCACCGGCAGTGGCAGCAGTTGTGCGCCAGCGGCGGCGAACGCGGCACGCACCGGCGGATAGCCCGGTTCCTCCACCGCTACCCTGGTCTGCCCTGGCGTGACCAGCAGGCGGGCGATCAGGTCGAACGCCTGCTGCGCGCCGGAGGTGACGATCACGTCGTCGGCACCGCAGGCCACCGCGCGGGCGAACGCGACGTGCTGCGCGATCGCCTCGCGCAGGGCCGGCACGCCCTCGGATGGCCCGTAGGCAAACGGCTCGCGCGAACCGCGGCGCAGCGCCTGCGCCATCAGCCGGCGCCAGATGGCGTGCGGAAAATGGCGATGGTCGGGAATGCCAAGGCGGAAATTGCGCGCGGGCAGCGTGCGCACCGGCGGCGGCCGCAGGAACGGCGTGCGCCAGATCGGCGCCAGAGGCGACGGCTCGGCGCCGATCCCCGGCGGCCTCGCCGCGCGTCGCCGGGCGATCTCGGCGACCTGCGGCTTCGCCCCTCGGCGCGGGATCAGATAGCCCTCGGCGATCAGCAGGTCGTAGGCGGCTACCACCGTATTGCGCGCCACGCCCAGCGCCTCGGCGACTTTCCGGGTTGCGGGCAGCGCCGCACGGGCAGGCAAGCGGCCATCGAGAATGGCCGCGCGCAACTGCGCGTGCAGTTCGTGGGCAAGCGCGCCCCGAGCGCGCGGCAGGGTCACCGGGAACGGAAAGACTGGTTCCATCGAATATCCCGAAAATGGTTCAATCAAGGTACCAGATTACGCCTACAGTGAGCTCCGGGGCCAACCCCGCTTTGCAGGCGCAGGAGCGCACTTCGGCGCGCTCCTGCGGGCAATGCCCAAGCTCACGGAGACAGCGCATGACGAAGTCGATCTGCGAAACCTGCGGCACCCAGTACCCGGACGCCCCGACCCGCTGTGCGGTGTGCGAGGACGAACGCCAGTACGTCGGCGCGCACGGCCAGACCTGGACCAACCACGAGGCGCTGAAGGCCAGCCACACGCTGCGCCTGCAGGACGAATCCGGCGTGCTCGGCATCGGCCTGGCGCCGGATTTCGCCATCAACCAGCGCGCGCTGTACCTGCCCACCGACGCGGGCAACATCCTGTGGGAAGCCTTGAGCCTGGTCACCGACGAGGCGGTCGCCGCCCTGAAGGCACGCGGTGGCGTGGACCTGATCGCGATTTCGCATCCGCATTTCTACGCCGCGATGCTGGAATGGAGCGAGGCGTTCGGCAACGTGCCGATCCTGCTGCACGAAGCCGATCGCGACTGGGTGCGCCGGCCGTCGCCGAACGTGCAGTTCTGGCGCGGCGAGGCCTGCCGCCTGTCCGACGCGGTGACCCTCATCAACAGCGGCGGCCACTTTCCCGGCAGCACGGTGCTGCACTGGAAGAACGGGCCGCGACCCGGCGGCGCGCTGTTCTCCGGCGACGCGCCGCACGTGGCCAGCGACCGCCGCCACGTCTCGTTCATGCACAGCTACCCCAACTTCATGCCGATGCCGGCGGCCGACGTGCGCCGCATGCGCTCGCGCCTGGCCGACTGCGACTTCGAGGACGTCTACGGCTTCACCTGGGGCCGCAACATCATCGGCGGCGGCCGCGCGGCGGTCGATGCCTCGTTCGAACGCTATCTCGCCGCCATCGCCGCCTGAGGACACGCCATGAATCCTTCCGCCCGCCTGCACGACTATTTGCCCGCCCGCTTCAGCACCGCCGCCGTGCGGCACTGGGTGCCCTCCTCCACGCCCGGCAAGTCGTCCAGCCCGCTGCGCTTCTTCGCCGACGACCGCGGCTTCGTCGAGCTGCTGCGCATGGAGCCCGGCGTGGTGATGCCGCTGCATCGCCACACCGGCGAGATCCATGCGTACAACCTCACCGGCACGCGCAAGCTGTGCACCGGCGAACTGATCGGCCCTGGCGACTACGTCTACGAGGCGCCGGGCAACACCGACTGGTGGAAGATCGTCGGCGACGAACCGATGCTGGCGCTGGTGATCGTGATGGGCGAAGTCGAATTCCTCGGCCCGGACGGCATCGTCACCGGCCGGGCCTCGGCCAGCACGCAGCTGGCGGAATACCAGCGCCACTGCCGCGAGCACGGGCTGGTCGCACTGGATCTGCTGGACTGACCGCCGCGACGCCGCGCCACCAGGCGCCTCAGGCCGAAGTCGACCGGCGCCTGGCGGCGGTCGCCGGCCGCTTGCCCGGAGCGCACCTGGCAGTGGCCGTCGAGCACTTGCCAGCGGACTGGCTGCAGCAGTGCTCGGTCAGGTAGCCGACCAGTTCGTCCATCGCCTCGATCACCGGCGCGTAGTAGATGAAGCGCCCGCTCTGCCGGCTGCTCACCAGGCCTGCATGCGACAGTTCCTTCAAGTGGAAGGACAGCGTGGCGTTGGGCAGGCCCAGCTTCTCCGCGATCGCGCTGGCCGCCAGTCCTTCCGGCGCATGCTCGATCAGCAGCCGGTAGACCGCCAAGCGCGACTCCTGGGCGAGCGCGGCGAGGATGGTGATGGCTTGCCTGTTCTGCACGGCGCTACTCCCGGGCTGCTTCGTACCAGCGCTTGCTGCGGTTGACGATGCGCACCACCGACAGCATCACCGGCACCTCGATCAGCACGCCCACCACGGTCGCCAGCGCCGCGCCGGAATGCACGCCGAACAGGCCCACCGCGGTGGCCACGGCCAGCTCGAAGAAGTTGCTGGCGCCGATCAGCGCCGAGGGACCGGCCACGCAGTGCGGCACGCCGAAACGGCGATTGAGCCAGTACGCCAGGCCGGCGTTGAAATACACCTGGATCAGGATCGGCACCGCCAGCAGCGCGATGATCGCCGGCTGCGCGACGATCTGCCGGCCCTGGAAACCGAACAGCAGCACCAGGGTGGCCAGCAGCGCGCCCAGCGACACCGGCCCCAGCCGCTGCAGCAGCTTCTGCAACCGCGCCTCGCCGCCGTGCGCCAGCACCCGGCGCCGCAGCAGCACGCTGAGCACCACCGGCACCACGATGTACAGCAGCACCGACAGCAGCAGCGTGTTCCACGGCACCGTGATCGAGGAGATGCCCAGCAGCAGCGCCACGATCGGCGCGAACGCCACCACCATGATGGCGTCGTTCAGCGCGACCTGGCTCAGCGTGAACGCCGGCTCGCCGTGGCACAGGTTGCTCCACACGAACACCATCGCCGTGCACGGCGCGGCGGCCAGCAGGATCAGGCCGGCGATGTAGGAATCGAGCTGCGCGGCCGGCAGCTGGCCGGCGAAGACGTGGCGGATGAAGACCCAGCCCAGCAGCGCCATCGAAAACGGCTTCACCGCCCAGTTGACGAACAGCGTGACGCCGATGCCCTTCCACTGGCGGCGCACGCCGCCGAGCGCGCCGAAGTCGATCTTCAGCAGCATCGGGATGATCATCAGCCAGATCAGCACGGCCACCGGCAGGTTCACCTGCGCCACCTGCATGCTGCCCAGCGCCGCGAAGCTGCCGGGCAGCAGGTGGCCCAGCAGCGTGCCGACGACAATGCACAGCGATACCCAGAGCGTGAGCCAGCGCTCGAAAAAGCCGATGCGAGCGCCGTCCGCGGGGGCCGGACGGGCGATCATTTCCGCTGAGGCCTGGTTCATGCGCCGGCTTCCTCGTCGGTGAGGCTGCCGATGCGATCGAGCGCCTGTTTCAGCTCGTCACGCCCCATCGCTTCCACCGGCAGCTTCAGCAGCGCCGCGATCCGGTACAGGATCAGCGTGTGGGCACGCCGGAACGCCGCGACGGCGGCATCCGCCCCTTGGGCGACGGCCGGATCGGGCAGGCCCCAGTGACTTTTCACGAAATCACCGAACAGCACCGGGCAGGTCTCGTTCGCGGCGTTGTCGCAAACCGTGATCACGATATCCAGCGGCGGCGCGCCGGCTTCGGTGAAGCGGTCCCACGACTTGCTGGCAAGTCCCTCGGTGGCGATGCCCACGGCCTTGAGCTCCTCGATCGCATAGGGGTTGACGCGCCCGGTGGGTCGACTGCCGGCGCTGAACGCCTCGAAGCGCCCCTTGCCCAGATGGTTGAGAGTGGCCTCGGACAGGATGCTGCGGGCCGAGTTGCCGGTGCAGATGAACAGGACGCGACACGGATGCATGGAGAGTGATCCCGGGTTGACTTCCACATTTCCATAATGATGGAATTATAAAACCAAAGCAACGGAAACCTGCCCGTGCCGATCCAGGACCTGCCCCACATCGCCGCCGACGTGCTGGATACCCCCAGCCTGGCCAAGCTGGCCTTGCCGGACGACGCCAGCCACCCGCCGCGCATCCTGATCCTGTACGGCTCGCTGCGCCCACAGTCGTTCAGCCGCAAGCTGGCACTGGAGGCCGAACGCATCCTGCGCCACTTCGGCGCCGAGACGCGGGTGTTCGACCCGCACGAACTGCCCGTCCTGGACAGCGTGCCGGCCAGCCACCCCAAGGTACAGGAGCTGCGCGCGCTGTCGCTGTGGTCCGAAGGCCAGGTCTGGGTCAGCCCCGAGCGGCACGGCACGATCACCGGCGTGTTCAAGAACCAGATCGACTGGCTGCCGCTGGAAGACGGCAGCGTGCGGCCCACGCAGGGGCGCACGCTCGCCGTGATGCAGGTCAGCGGCGGCTCGCAGTCGTTCAACGTGGTGAACGCGTTGCGCGTGCTGGGCCGCTGGATGCGCATGCTGACCATCCCGAACCAGTCTTCGGTGGCCAAGGCCTGGCAGGAATTCGACGACGACGGCCGGATGAAGCCGTCGCCGTTCTACGACCGCGTGGTGGACGTGATGGAAGAGCTGTTCAAGTTCACCCTGCTGGTGCGCGGGCGCAGCGACTACCTGGTCGATCGCTACAGCGAGCGCAAGGGCGCCGCCGCGGCGAAGGCGCTGGCGGCTGCGGCCAACGTGCTGGAAAGCGCCGCGACGACGAGCAAGAAGCCCGCCTGCTGCAGCAGCGGAGCGTGTTGAGCCAGCGACGCACGTCTGCCGCAGCCACCGGCCAAACCGGCGCGTCCTCCGCCGGCCCGGAGCCGCGCCGGACGTGTCCGACGGCACCGATCGGCCATCGGGATCTGCTACGGCTCCTCCGCCGCGGCTGGCGCCCCGAACGCCTTGCTGTAGTAGCCGGACGGATCGAAGCAGCAGACCCGGCGCTTGCCTGACGCAAGCATGCTGCAGGCGTCGCCGACCCGCCTGGTGCGCGTGGCCGATTGTCTGGCGGACGTGATCCAGTGGATCCAGTCCACACGCGCCAGGGTCGTGGTGCTGTCCCAGGCCGCGCGGGCCTCGGGGGCACCGTCCAGCGCCCGGCGCAAGTCCGGCGGAAGTTCCGGTTCCGGTTCCCTGGCCACCGGCGCCAGTTCGAGTACGACCAGTTCGCCGACGGCGGCGCCGGCGGCTTCGCGCAGCGCCTGGTCCACCTTGAGCCAATGACTCAGCCGGCCATCCGGCTCGAGCGTGGCCCGGAACGCATGACCGTCGAGCGTGCCCTCCACCGTCGTCCTGCCCCGCCGCGGCAGCCCGGCGCTGACTTCCGCGGGCAGGACCACGAACGCCCACGACGCACCATGGGGCTCCGCCGGACGCAGCAGCTTCGCCTCGAAGCGGAATGTGACGTTCTTCTTGACCATCGCGGATCCTCCACCGGCAGCCAAAGGATACGGGGTCAGCCAGGTAATTGGACCGACGTGTCCTCCGCCGCCACGAAGCCGCCGGTCTGCCGTTTCCACAGCCGCGCGTAGAGGCCCTCGTGCGCGATCAGCTCCGCGTGCGTGCCGGTCTCGACGATGCGGCCCTTGTCCAGCACCACCAGCCGGTCCATCCGCGCGATGGTCGACAGGCGGTGCGCGATGGCGATCACCGTCTTGCCCTGCATCAACAGGTCGAGGCTGTCCTGGATCGCCGCCTCGGCTTCGGAATCCAGCGCGCTGGTGGCTTCGTCCAGCACCAGGATCGGCGCGTCCTTCAGCAGCACGCGGGCGATCGCGATGCGCTGGCGCTGGCCGCCGCTGAGCTTCACGCCGCGCTCGCCGACCAGCGCCTCGAAACCGCTGCGGCCCTCGCCGTCCACCAGCGTCGGGATGAACTCGTCGGCGCGTGCCTTGCGCACGGCTTCCATGATCTGCGCGTCGCTGGCGTCGGGGCGGCCGTAGAGGATGTTGTCGCGGATCGAACGGTGCAGCAGCGAGGTGTCCTGGGTGACCACGCCGATCTGCGAGCGCAGGCTTTCCTGGGTCACCCGCGCGATGTCCTGGCCGTCGATGGTGATGCGCCCGCCTTCGAGGTCGTAAAGGCGCAGCAACACGTTCACCAGCGTGGACTTGCCCGCGCCGGACGGGCCGACCAGGCCGATCTTCTCGCCCGCGCGCACGGTGAGGTCGAGCCCGGCGATCACCCCGCCCTGCTTGCCGTAGTGGAAGTGGATGTGCTCGAAATGCACGCCGCCGTTGGTGACCTCCAGCGGCATCGCGCCCTCGCGGTCCTGCACCGCGCGCGGCCGCGAGATCGTGGTGATGCCGTCCTGCACGGTGCCGACGTTTTCGAAGATTCCGTTGACCACCCACATGATCCAGCCGGACATGTTGTTGATGCGGATCACCAGCCCGGTCGACAGCGCGATCGCGCCCACCGTCACCCGGCCCTCGCTCCACAGCCACAGCGCCAGCGCGGAAGTCCCCACGATCAGGAAGCCGTTGAGCGTGGTGATGCTGGCGTCCAGCGCGGTGGTGACGCGGGTCATCCGGCGCAGCTTGTCGGTCTGCTCGGCCATCGCGTCGGCGACGTAGGCTTCCTCGCGCCGCGTATGCGCGAACAGCTTCAGCGTCAGCACGTTGCTGTAGCCGTCGACGATGCGCCCCATCAGCTTCGAGCGCGCTTCCGAGGCCAGCCACGAGCGCTGCTTGATGCGCGGGATGAAGAACGCCAGCAGCCCGACATAGGCGAACACCCACGCGACCAGCGGCGCCGCCAGCCAGGCGTCCGCCTGCGCGAACAGCACGACCGCGCTGCCGGTGTAGATGGTGACGTACCAGATCGCGTCGACGATCTGCACCGCCGATTCGCGCAGCGCGCCGCCGGTCTGCATGATGCGGTTGGCGATGCGCCCGGCGTAGTCGTTCTGGAAGAAGCCCAGGCTCTGGCGGATCACGTAGCGATGGTTCTGCCAGCGGATGCGGTTGGTCAGGCTGGGCACGATCGCCTGGTTCACCAGCAGGTCGTGCGTGCCGATCGCCAGCGGCCGCACGATCAGCGCCACGAAGCCCATCCACAGCAGCTCGTTGCCGTGCTGCCGGAAGAAACCTGCCGCCGGCACGCCCTTGGTCATGTCCACGATGCTGCCGATGAAGCCGAACAGCGACACCTCGACGATCGCCACCACGAAACCCACCGCGATCGCCGCGGCGAACACCGGCCACACCTGGCGCAGGTAGAACGCGTAGAAGCGCCACACCGACGTCGGCGGCATGCCGTCGGCCGGTTCCTTGAACGCGTCGATGAGGGATTCGAACCAGCGGAAGATCATGGGCATTCCGGGCTTGCGGGAGCGTCATTGTGCTTGAAGCGCCGGTGGCGCGGTGTGACGATCAAGCCTTTGTCCCACCCGCGGGATCAGCAGCATGACCACCGAAACGCTCGAAGGCGCCTGTACCTGCGGCGCCATCCGTTACCGGCTCAGCAGCGCGCCGATGATCGTGCACTGCTGCCACTGCAGCTGGTGCCAACGCGAGACCGGCAGCGCGTTCGTCATCAACGCGATGATCGAGACCGACCGGCTGCAGCTGCTGCAAGGCGAGCCGGTCATGGTGGACACGCCGTCGGCAAGCGGCAAGGGCCAGCAGATCGCGCGCTGCGCGCAATGCCACGTGGCGCTGTGGAGCCATTATCCCGGCGGCGGCAAGGCGGTGGCCTTCGTGCGCGTGGGTACGCTGGCCGAACCGTGGCGGCTGCCGCCGGACGTCCATATCTACACGTCGACCAAACAGCCGTGGGTGGTGCTGCCGGCGGATGTGCCGGCGGTGGCGGAGTTCTACGACATCGAGCAGGTGTGGCCGGCGGCCAGCCTGCAACGGCGCGCCGCGTTGCGGGCAGCGAGACCCCCGGCATGAGCCGCCTGCGCCTGCTTCGCCAAATCTGAACGCCAGCCGCGAAGATCGCCACTCGACCGCCCGACGCGATTGACCGTCTGCGGCGGCGCTCCGATCATGCGCGAATGCCCATCTTGTTCCGTTGCTTCCTGCTCCTGCTGCTGACGCTCGGCAGCACCGCGTCGCTGGCCCAGGACAGCGGCCAGCCACCCGCCGCGCCGACGGCGACACCCGCCCAGACGCTGGACCAGCTCGGCAACCAGCTCGACACCGTCAAGGCCGCGCTGAAGGACAAGAAATCCGACGCGCCGCTGGCCGACCTGCGCAACACCGCGCTCGGCGTGCAGGACCAGGCGCGCCAGCTGGCCACCAACCTGGCGCCGCAGATGACCGCGCTGCAGGCGCAGCTTGCCGTGCTGGGCCCGGCGCCGGCCAAGGGCGCACCGGCCGAGGCGCCGGAAGTCGCCACGCAGCGCCGCAAGCTGGACAAGGCGCAGGCCGACCTCGACGCGCAGATCAAGCAGGCGCAGCTGCTCGGTCAGGATGCGATGCAGCTGGCCGCGCAGATCAGCGGCCTGCGCAACGACGAGTTCCAGGCGCGGCTGGCCTCGCGCACGGCCACGCCGTTCAGCCGCGCGTTCTGGGCCGATCCGGCACGCGCGTTTCCGGACGACATGCAGCGGCTCAAGCGGCTCGGCGCACGCTTTGCCGAAGCCGTAACGCAGGCATGGCAGCCGCCGAACCGGCAGCCGCTGGTGTGGTGTCTGCTCGCCGCGGCGCTGCTGCTGGGCGGCGGCCGCCGGGTGCTGGAACGGCTGCTGTTGCGGCTGGCCACGCAGCACATGCCGGACGGCCATCTGCGACGCAGCGCGATGGCCGCCGCGGTGGCGCTGAGCGCGCTGCTCACCACCGGACTGGCGGCACAACTGGCCTACCTGGGGCTGAACTGGAACGACATCCTCGACGACGACCTCGCCGCGCTGGCCACCAGCGTAGTCAAGCTGGTGTACTTCGCCGCCTACGTGACCGGGCTGGGTCGCGCCTTGCTGTCGGTGCGGCGACCGTCGTGGCGGCTGCCGGCGCTGTCGGACCTGGCCGCGCAGCGTCTGCACCGGCTGCCCTGGCTGCTGGCCGCGGCGGCGCTGCTGTTCGGCCTGCTCGATCGGGTCAGCCGCACGATCGGCACCAGCCTGCCGGCCACGGTGACCACGCGCGGACTGTTCGCGCTGGTCATCAGCGGCCTGATCGGGTTGGGCCTGCTGCGCCTGCGCCGCGCCCGCCAGGCCGCGGCCGCCGAGGGCGCCGAGCCCGAACATCGGCCGCTGTGGATCGGCCTGCTCAGCGCCGCCGCCACCCTGGGCGTGGCCCTCAGCTGGCTGGGCGTGGCCACCGGTTTCATCGCGCTGGCGTTCTTCGTTGCGGTGCAGATGCTGTGGGTCGGCGTGATCGTGGCCACGGTGTATCTGCTGATCCACCTGCTCACCGACCTGATCGACACCCTGCTGTCGCCGCGCGGGCGCAGCGGCCAGCGCCTGCAGGCCAGCTTCGAACTGGCGCCGCACACGCTGGAGCAGGCCGCCATCCTGCTTGCCGGCATCAGCCGCGTCGGGCTGGTGCTGCTGGCACTGGCCACCGTGCTGACCCCGTTCGGCGCCGGCCCGAAGGACCTGCTGGCCAGCGCCGAGCAGACTCTGGGCAGCTTCAAGCTGGGCGAACTGGCGATCAACCCGGGCACCATCTTCGCCGGCGTGCTGGTACTGATCGCCGGCATGGCCGTGCTGCGCATGCTCAAGCGCTGGCTGGCCGAGCAACTGCTGCCGAAATCCACCATGGAAAAAGGCATGCAGGACTCCATCGTCACCCTGCTCGGCTACGCCGGCGGGTTGCTGGTGGTGGTGCTGACGCTGGCGGCGCTGCGCGTGGACCTGAAGAGCATCACCTGGATCGTCAGCGCGCTGTCGGTAGGCATCGGCTTCGGCCTGCAGGCGATCGTGCAGAACTTCATCTCCGGCCTGATCCTGCTGGTCGAGCGGCCGGTGAAGGTGGGCGACTGGGTCAGCCTGTCGAGCGATGTCGAGGGCGACATCCGCCGCATCAACGTGCGCGCCACCGAGATCCAGATGGGCGACCGCTCCACCGTGATCGTGCCGAATTCGCAGCTGATCACCCAGAACGTGCGCAACGTGACCCTGGCCAACGCGCAGGGCCGCGTGCAGATCAAGCTGCCGATGCCGCTGGACACCGACGCCAACCGGGTGCGCGAGCTGGTGCTGGGCATCCTGCGCGCGCACCGCGGCACGCTGGACGCGCCGGCGCCGTTCGTGCAGCTGGAGAACGTCAACGCCGGCGTGATGACGTTCAACTGCGTCGCCTACGTCGGCGGCCCGCGCGAGGTCGGCGGCGTGAAGAGCGAGCTGCTGTTCGAGATCCTCGAGCGCCTGCGCAGCGAGCGGCTGCCGATGACCAGTCCGCAGAGCATGCTGGTGCGCACGCTGCCGCCGCTGCCCGAAGGCGACGAGCGCACCGGCTGAGCCGCTGCACGGAACGCCGACAAGCGGCGCGCTAGCCTGCGTGGACCTTCCGCCCACGGAGTCCCGCCATGCCGGCGTCCCGTCCCCACGGCAGCACCATCATCCCCTGCCTGCGCTACCGCGATGCCCGCGCCGCGATCGAATGGCTGTGCCGGGCGTTCGGCTTCGAGCGGCGGGCGGTCTACGAGAACGAGGACGGCGGCGTGGAGCACGCCCAGCTCACCTTCGGCAGCGGCATGGTCATGCTCGGCGAAGTGCGCGACAACGCGTTCGGCCGGCACATCGCCCAGCCCGACGAGATCGGCGGCCGCGAAACGCAGTGCGCCTGCGTGATCGTGGCGAACTGCAAGTCGCACTATCTGCAGGCGAAAGCCGCCGGTGCGGTGATCGTCGACGACTACGCCGAGAAGGACTACGGCGGCGCCGGCTACAGCTGCCACGATCCGGAAGGCCACCTGTGGTACTTCGACAGCTACGACCCCTGGCAGCCGCAGTGAATGCCGCCAGGGGGCGATTCCCTTCGCCGGCGACCACCAGGTTATCCGCTGGCGGGCGAGCGGGTAGCGCCGGATGCGGGCGGAGCGCGGCGCCCCGCCACGCGCCTCAAGGCGCCGCGTTCGGCTTCAGCGTCGAGTGCGGCCGCGCGAGCGCGTACATCTGCCAGCTGATCTGCTTGAGCAGGCCCTGCCGGTCGTCGCCGATGCGGTAGAGGTCGAAGTGGGTGCGCTCCGGCAGGAAGCGGAACTCCGACTTCGCACCCAGGGCGTCCAGCACCGTCTTCAGCCGGTGCGCGGCGCCGTCGAGGTAGAAGGTGTCGGCGGTGCCCACGTAGAGGTGGATCTTGCCGTCGAGGTCGCCCTTCAGCGCGGGCCAGTGCTGCTGCAGGCGGTGGGCGATGTCGTAGTGCTCGCGCCAGTACGCCACCACCGCGGGATCGACCGCGCCGGTGTCGCGGTCGAACATCGGCAGCGGCCGACCGTCCGCGCCGCGCGGCGAGAACACCCACTCGAACGAGGCCATCTGGCCGCCGTACGCGCCGAGCACGCGCTCGAGCCTGGCGAACGCCTCGAAGCTGGCGATCACCTTGCCCTTGTCGCGCACCAGCGGGTAGGCCGAACCGTCCGGCTTGCGGTACACGTTCGCGTTCGGCGCGTACAGGTCCACCCCGGTGAAGTCGTGGAAGTCGCTGGGATCGGGCGAAGTGGACCAGGTGCCGCCGAAGACCTTCGGATAGCGCGTCTGCAGCCACAGCGTGGCCCAGCCGCCGGAGGAATGGCCCTGCAGGAAGCGGCCGCTCGGCTTCGCGTCCATGCGCCAGGTCTTTTCCAGCTGCGGGATCAGCTCGGTGGTGAGCGCCGTACCCCACGGGCCGTTGTTCACCGAGTCGGCGAACTCATGCGTGCCGGTGGGGCTGGATTCGTCCAGGAACACCCAGATCATCGGCGGCATCTGCCACTCGGCCATCGCGCCGTAGACCATCGCGGCGCTGCCGGCGAGCGACGCCGTGCTGCCGCCGTAGCCGTGGGTGTAGTACACCACCGGCCAGGTCTGTTTCGCGTGCGGGTCGTAGCCCGGCGGCGGCAGCACCCAGCCGCGCATATGGATCGGGCGCCCCCAAAACGCGCTCAGCACCGGACTGACGAAGTCCAGCGGCTGCGCCGCACGGCGCGCCTCGTCGAGGTGCTTGCGGGTGGTATCGCTGAAATAGCGCGCCGGCAGGTCCCATGGTTCATGCGCGGGCAGCACGCGGTCCAGGCTCAGCGCGGGTATCGCCTTGGCCGGCAGTTGCACCTTGACCACCGGACTGACCAGGTCGCCGGCGCCGCGGCCGCCGTAGTTGTAGTCGTGGTTGACGTCGAGCACGGCCTGCACGAAGTAGTCGCCGGGCGGCAGCTGCGACCAGCCGGCCGGGAACGCCTCCGCGTCCGCGTCGATCTCCACGCCCTGCCCCGGCACCAGCCGGCTCACCTCGCGCGCGGCCACCGAGGCCTGCACGGCGCCGAACGGGTTGGCATCCACCTCCTCCACCTTGCCGTCCTTCGCCGCGGCGGTGGCCGCCTTGGCGTCGATGGCGAACAGCAGCAGGCGGCCGGCGACCGGTGCGTGCTGCGCGCTGCCCAGTTCGACCCGGAACGGGCTGTGCGCCAGTGGCGCGACGTTGCGCGCCAGCGCTGCGCCGGCGCACAGGCCGCACGCGAGCAGGACGGAACCTACCCAATGCATTGCACGCATGATCCTTTCCCCTTGGCTGATGGTGGTGAGGACGCGCCGCAGCCGCCAGCGGCCGCGGCGCATGAATGGTCTCAGTCCGCTTCCGACGGCGGCGCCACCGGCGCCAGGCGCAGGTCCTGGAAGTCGAAGCTGAAGTCGGTCAACGGCGAGATCGGCTGCATGCGCACCTCGGTGATGCGCCCGTCCATGTCGAGGCTGAAGCTGACGAAGGCGTCGGCGTTGAGCGTGCGGTCGTCCCAGCGCACGGTGAAGGTGTCGTGCTGCCACGGCGTCATCGTGCCGACCAGTTGCGCGGTCTTCGAGAAACGCAGGCGCAGCTTGCCGTGCTCCTGGCTGACGACGACGTCGCCGTACCACGGGTCGCGGTAGCTGCCGACGTACTTCGCCAGCGGCAGCGACGGCTTGCTGCGCTTGTCGCGTGCCGCCTCGTGCTTGGCGAAGCTGTCGTCGGCCTTGGCCTCGGACTTCTTCACCGCCTTGTCGTACGCGGCGACCCAGTCGGTCTTGTGCTCCGGGTTGAGATAGGCGTCGAGCACGCGCCAGGTCACCGCGTTGAACGCGGCGCCGGATTCGGCGTTGGTCAGCACCACCACGCCGAGCTTCAGCTCCGGCACCATGGTCACCCGCGAGACCATGCCCGGCCAGCCGCCGGTGTGCCACACCAGCTTCTTGCCGCGGTAGTCGGTCAGGAACCAGCTTTCGCCGTAGCCGGAGAAGTTCGGCACCAGCGGCGCCAGTTCCGGGACCGGCGGCTTGGCGATGCGGATCGGCGTGAGCATGCTCCACATTTCCTGGTGGCTCTTCTCGGAGAACAGCCGCGCCGGCTTGCCGTCGGCATCCTTGGTGGGCAGCTCGCCGCCGGCCAGCTGCACGTTCATCCACTTCGCCAGGTCGTGCACGCTGGAGTAGATGCCGCCGGCGCCGGGGTCGTTGAGCCAGGCCATCGGGGGCACCGGCTTGAGGTCCTTGAAATCGGCCTTGGCGTGGCCGGTGGCCACGTCCATGCCCGGCTTCAGGCCGGTCATGTCGACCAGCGACTCGTCCATGCCCACCGGCTTGAACAGGTGCTCGCGCACGTAGTCGGCGTAGCTCTGGCCGGAAGCCTGCTCGATCACCAGCGTGGCCACCGCGAACAGGATGTTGTCGTAGGCGTAGCCGGCGCGGAAGCCGTTCCTGATCGGCACGTGGGCCAGCCGCTCGACCACTTCCTTCGTGCTGTACGAAGTCGGCGGCCAGTACAGCAGGTCGCCCGCGCCCAGGCTGAGGCCGCTGCGATGCGCCAGCAGGTCGCGGATGCGCATCTCGTGGGTGACGTACGGGTCGGACATGCGGAACCACGGCAGGTGGTCGATCACGCGGTCGTCCATCTTCAGCTTGCCGGCGCCGGCCAGCTGCTGCAGCGCGGCGGCGGTGAATGCCTTGGTGTTGGAGGCGATCGCGAACAACGTGTTCGCGTCCACCTTGTCCGGCTTGCCCATCTCGCGCAGGCCGAAGCCCTGCTCCAGCACCACCTGGCCGTCCTTGACGATCGCCACCGCGATGCCCGGCACGTCGAAGGTCTTGCGCGCGCTGTCCACGTAGGCGGAAAAGTCCTGCAGCTGCGCCGGCAGCAGCGGCCGCGCCGTGTCGCCGGTGGAAACCGGCGGCGGCGACTGCACGGCCGGGGCCTGCGCCACGGCGGCGGTGGCGGAAACGAGCAGCGCGCAACAGAGCGCCAGGCGCAGGGAAAGGGGTCGCTGGGACATCGGGGGCTCCACGGGTGGCAAGGCCGCCACTATCGCGGCAAACCGCGGGCGAGACCAGCGCTGGAAGTCACGACCTCGACGCGGCGCGCGGCAACGCCGATCATGGCGTCCTCCTGCCGGCTACGGCGCACCGAGGAACACGATGGATCCGATGGTGGAATGGATCGCCGCCCATGCCCTGCGGCTGTGGGCGCTGCTGCTGTTGCTGGCGCTGCTGGCCGGCGACCTCGCCTGGCGGCACAACGCGCGCTGGCGGCGCCAGGCGCTCGCGCGCGGCGACGCACCGACCGCGCTGCGCTGGCAGGCCGGGCTGATCCTGCTGCTGGCGTTGGCCCTGCTGTTCCTCGCCATCGCTGCCGCCGTCGCCGGCCAGCAAACCGGCGAGCTGGTGCGCTTCGACGCCGGCCTGGCCGAAAGTCTGCGCGCGCAGCTGCCGCCGTCGGTGCTGCGTGGCATCGCGGCGGTCACCCAGCTGGGCGACCTGCGGTGGGTGGCGCCGGCGGCCACCGTGGTGGCCGCCATCCTGCTGCTGCGCCGGCACTGGCAGCTGGCGGGCGTCTGGGTAGTGGCCCTGCTCGGCATCATGCCGATCAACGGCAGCCTCAAGGCGCTGTTCCAGCGCGTGCGGCCGTTGCATGACCATGGCTTCGTGGTCGAACCAGGCTGGAGCTTCCCCAGCGGCCACGCGTTCGGCTCGATCGTGTTCTACGGCATGCTCGCCTACGTGCTGCTGCGCCTGCTGCCGCCGCGCTTCCACCGCGCGGTGATCGCCGCGGCGGTGTTGCTGGTCGGCGTGGTCGGCTTCAGCCGCATCCTGCTGCAGGTGCATTATTTCAGCGACGTGATGGCCGGCTACGCCGCGGGCGCGGCGTGGCTGGTGCTGTGCATCGGCGCCGCCGAACACCTGGGCAAGCCCGCCGCGGGAGTACAGCCATGAACGACCTGTTCGCTTCCACCAGTCACGACGGCCCGCGCATCCGCGTCGGCATCGGCGGCTGGAACTACGCGCCGTGGCGCGACAACTTCTACCCGGCCAAGCTGGTGCAGCGGCGCGAGCTGGAATACGCCAGCCGCCAGCTGCGCGCAATCGAGATCAACGGCACGTTCTACGGCGCGCAGAAGCCGGCGACCTACGCGAAGTGGGCAGCGGAAACCCCGGCCGGCTTCATCTTTTCATTGAAGGCGCCGCGCTACATCACCGAAGGCAAGCGGCTGGCCGATACCGGCAAGGGCATCAGCGGTTTCGTGCACGGCGGCCTGGCCGAGATGGGCGATCGGCTGGGGCCGATCCTGTGGCAGCTGCCGCCGTCGCGGCCGTTCGATGCCGACGACCTCGCCGCCTTCCTCGACAAGCTGCCGCGCGAACTGGACGGCCAGCCGCTGCGCCACGTGCTCGAGGTACGCCACCCCAGCTTCCTCGACGCACGCTACGTGGAACTGGCCCGCGCCCAGCGCGTGCCCACCGTGTTCACCGACTCGCCCGACTACCCCTCACTGGCCGACCTCACCGGCGACTTCGCCTACGCGCGGCTGATGCGCAGCGAAGACATCCACCCTGCCGGCTACCCGCCCGCGGCACTGGATCGCTGGGCCGGCCACGCGCGCGACTGGGCCGCGGGCAAGGACATCGCCGAGCTGCCGCACGTCGCCGCGCCGCAACCGCCAGCGCCGCCACGCGACGTGTTCGTGTTCTTCATCAGCGCCGCCAAGCACCGCAACCCGGCCACGGCGATGGCGCTGCAGTCGCGCGTGGACTCGATGCCGTAGGGCGGGCACTGCCCGCCGCGCTCGGTGGCGCAGCGGAGAATCGGCCAACTGTGGAAGCGCATCCGGACAGGTAGGCGCTACACCTCGATGCAACGAGCATTTTCTGCCATTGCCACGAACACTTGACAAAGCACTTCAGTTCACGCATTTTCGCAAACACTTGCGACGTACGTCTTAAACTTGGGTGACGCAGAGTTTTAGAGTTCGACCCCATAAGTGACGCGGTGGGGCGGGTTCAACTTTGAAGTGCAGCACCCTCAACGTTGAGGTGGCGCAGGTGCGTTAGCCTGCGCAGCTTCACCGCCAAGTGGAACTGCACATGAGCTACACGCACCTGAGCCAGAGCGAACGCTACCAGATTCAGTGGCTGAAGAAGGCAGGTTTCCCGCTTCGGCAGATCGCCCGTGAGATGGGCCGAGCCGACAGCACCATCAGTCGGGAGCTGCGGCGCAATGCGCGCCCGCAAGGCGACTACGAGTCGCGCTCGGCGCACCGGTCGAGCGTTCATCGCCGGCACGCCGCCAGCAGCCTGCCACGCATTGGCGAAGCGACATGGCTGCAGGTGGAGGATCGCCTTCGCGAGGACTGGAGTCCCGACCAGATCGCCGCCCACGGCGAGGTGGCGGTCAGTCGTGAACGCATCTACCAGCACATTGCCAATGATCGCCGGCAAGGCGGCACGTTGTGGCAGCACCTGCGCCGGCGCAAGCGACGACGACGCCATCGCTGCGGAACCCCCAGACAGCGCCAGCGCTTTCACGGTCGCCGCATTGCTGAGCGGCCAGCGGGCATCGAGACACGTTGGCGCGTCGGCGATTGGGAGGGTGACACCATCGTTGGTCAGGGGACCACCCGCCTGGTCACCTTGGCTGACAGAAAGTCCGGCCTCACCCGAATCCGGCGCGTACCCAACGGCGAGGCCAGGACGGTCGCGCGAGCCGTCATCCACGCGCTGCATCCGCTGGCTGCTCGCGTCCACACGATAACGTGGGACAACGGCAGCGAGTTCGCCGAACACGCGCTCATCGACGTCGCGCTGACAGCCAAGAGCTACTTCGCCGATCCGTACTCGTCGTGGCAACGCGGTACCAACGAGAACGGCAACGGCCTCCTTCGGCAGTACTTTCCCAAAGGCTGCGATTTGGCCGCCTTCGACGACGCCTTCATCCAGCACGTCGAAGACAAACTCAACAGCAGACCGCGGAAGCGGCTAGGCTATCGCACTCCGCAAGAAGTGTTCGAGCGGTCGTTCAAACGCGCTGCACTTCGGAGTTGAATCCGCCTGGGCCTAGCCAAAACTGGCGAGCACGGCTTAAGGACACGCATAGGGAACAACTTGGTTCGAAGCAATCAGAAGCCAGTTACAACTGGCTGGCTGTAGGGCTTTGCACGACTTAAGAACCATGTCAGCTTTGGGGTTCAAGGGATATGGGCTACTGGACGACGGAACTGGTTCGCCTCAACGAAGGCCGTTTGGTGGAATCCACCATACCGGCAAAGATGGACGGAGCCGTCATGAGCGACCTAACAAGCCGCTTGACGCCGTTGGCTTTGCCCAACTGGGGAAGCTCCAATAGTTGGCAGGATGCAATCTTTCTGCCCGCAGCGTGCGGTCCCAAACTGTTTTTTCGTCTGGCCCAGGATCCCATCAAGAACCAAGGCGAGCCAGTCGGCGAAGTCGAGGCCATGGCGATTTCGTGCCTGCGCAGTTTTCATAGTGCGGTTAGCCTTCGGATCAGTGATTCCGGCATCGCCGACATACATAAAGTCGCGTCCTGTTTCGAAACGAATGGCTATCGCACCAAGACTGTTACATTAAGAAAAAACCTTGTCTATGTGGATCGGATAAATGGCGTTACGTCATACGTGCCGCCTCCAGCCACGCATGTGTCCGGTCTCATAAAAGATCTCTATGGAGTGATCTCCAGGAGAGTCGATGGGGATAATGCAGCGCTGGCACTGGCGTTCTATGGAATGTGCCACTTCATTGCCATACACCCCCTTGACGATGGAAATGGGAGATTGGGACGCGCTCTATTTATACGTCTTTGTGCGAAAGGCGGCATATCAGTTCAGGTATCAGGGGCGATTATCGCGTTACTGCATGTAAAGCATGCAACTTTGTTCTACCCGGCATTGATGAAATACTGCCTGAGTGGAGATATGCGTATGCTTACAGATCTATTGACGATGTCTATCCGTGAAATTTCAAGTTCAGAAGAAACATCGAAGTACTCATCAAAAGTGACCAATGGGCTACGGTCCACATCAGACTTTTCGGACCCCATAAGGATTGCGCGCTTACGTCGGGACCTCAATGACTTGATCAAGTGGGCGATATAAGGTAGCTCCAACCGCATACCCCTCTGGCTTTGATTAAAGGATTGATATGAGCAAGGTATTCCTACGGCGAGTTATTTTAAGGACGTTGGCAACGAGCGTGGTGGCAGTGACGGTCGGATCACTACCGGGGCAAGCCTATGCTGCTGATCCAGCAAACGCCGTAACACTTAAGACAACTTTTGTGACGGCCAGCTATTTTGGGCTGGGTTCATACGGTGCGCCAGGGGGCATCTCGGGAAGCGGTTATTGGGATACCGGCTCCACCGTGGGCAATTCCGGCGATTACATTGAGTTTCCAACAGTAGATATAGCACAGCGCAGTTCGGACGCAAGAACTACTTGCGACGCCAAGGAAGGCAAACCAGACGCGGCGGGGAATCCGATTATATTTTCCACAGGCAATAAAATCGAGCCACAAAATGATTTCTCCGCAGCAGGAGAGATGGGCCTTACCCTGAACAGAACTTACAATTTTTACTGGGATGGCATCGGCATTTTTGGCAACAAATGGCTTAGTAGCTTTGACTACAAGCTGCTTATAGCGAGCACAGATCCGGATTCTCCCTGTTACGCCGTTCCAGGAACATCGCCTTATTGTGATGCGACCAATCAGCCCATATGGGCGCAGCGGGTGGATGGCCGAAAAATAAAATTCAATTATGTCGGTGGCTCACCCAAAAAATGGGTGGAGGACAAGGCCTCTCCCGTAGCAAGCATCGTATTGAATCCGAATGGATCGTACACACTCAATTCTGAAGAACGCACAGTTGAAACCTATGACTCGTCGGGCTTTCCTTTCACAATCATGAACGAACATGGTGTGGGCTGGACCTTCACTTGGTCGGCCAACCACCTTTTGAGCAAAGTTGCACATAACTCCGGGCGATCGGTATCGTTTACCTGGATTGGAACCAAGCTTACGGCAGTGACTGATCCTGCCGGGAATATTTTCCAATATTCCTATCAAGAATATTTCACCAGCCGTACGGGCGTGGGCCGTAATGTATTGAGTCGCGTTATCATGCCAGGTGTATCCAGTCCCTCGACTACGGGTGGCACACCTGCAGTTACCATGGATTTTGCTTACGGCGATTATCCAGGCGACGTGCCCCTTATTGGGATAAAATTCAATGGATCGCAGTACGCACAGTTTGGTTACGATGCCAATGGCATGGCCAACCTTACCTCCCATGCGAACAATGTCGAGAAATATACATTTGCTTATTCCAATGATGGCGCAAGCAAGTCGTGGGTAACAATTATCAATCCTTTAGGAAAACAGACAAGGCACGCGTATGAGAATGGCCGAAAGGTCTCCGAGACAGGCGTTCAATCGACGCATTGTGCGGCAAATTACAAGGATATTTCTTACGACGGGAATGGTTACCCAGACCTTGTATCTGACTTCAAGGACAAGCTGACCGATTACGACTACAACGCCAAGGGGCAAATGGTAAGGGCCACCGAGAACGCTGCGGAACCTTCGGCCAAGCGTATTACCAATTACGTCTGGGATTCGAGCAATCGGTTGACCCGCCAAATTGTAGAGGGTTACAGCCAGGCCGACACAGCGTACACCCCAGAAGGGCGAATTGCGTCGCACAGCCTGACCTATCTAGGAAATAATGGAGGTACGGGAAGGAGCCTGACCACCAGCTATGCCTATACCGTCGGTGGCAATGGACTGGTTACCAAGCTGGTTGTTACCGGGCCGGCTTCCACCGACGTGACGACCTACAACTACAATGCCAGCGGCGATCTGATCTCCGTCGTCAATGCACTGGGTCATGCAGTGACTTACGGCAATTACAACGGACTGGGGCAGCCCGGCACCGTGACGGATGCCAATGGCGACGTTGTGAACTATGCCTATGACCCGCAGGCGCGCGTGGCCCGGGTCACGCGTACTATCAACGGCGTTGCCAGAGTTACGCAATATGCCTACAACGCGCTAGGCAAGTCCACGGACATATGGACACCCGACGGCCGGCACATCGTCAATACCTATGATGCCGCCTATCGGCTGACCGTGAGTTCGGAACTGGAGAGCTCCACGCCGAACAACGACTTCCCGTACCTGATGGACACCGAGACGCGTCAGGTGATCTATACCTACAACGCGAACAGCGACGTCACCAGCGTCAAGCAGCAGAGGGCCTATGAATCCTGGTATCCCTACGGAGGAGGTCTTTGTGACGGCGACCTGCTGACGGCGAAGACTCCAGCCGTGAACGGCACGGTACGGCCCATGGCGCCACCACCCTGCACACCCATGCGCTCCAGTTCGACCAGCGTGGCCTCGATCCGCTTCATCGACTACGACGAACTGGGCCGCCCCATTGCGGTGCGGGGCAACAACGGTCAGAACGTGCGCACCAGCTACGACGCCAACGGCAACGTGGCCAGCGTCACCGATTCGGCCAACAAGGTCACTTGGTACGGCTACGACAATTTCGATCGCGTCAACCACGTCACCGATGCTGCGGGCGGCCATACGTGGATGAGCTACGACCTTGGCGGCCAGATGACGACGCTGATTGATCCCCGCGGGCTGACTACCCGCTACTACCCCGACGCCTTCGGCCTGCTCTGGCGCCGGGATAGCCCGGACACCGGCACCACGTTCTGGGCGTACGACAGCTACGGCCGCCGGACAGCCATGACGCGCAACGATGGGGTCTCCACCAGCTACGGTTACGACGCTTTGAATCGACTGACCATGGTGAGTGCGGGCGGGAAGACGCAAGCGCTGAGTTACGACTGGTGCAACCTGGGCAAGGGAAGGCTGTGCGGTACCCAGGACGACACAAGCATCGAGCACTTTGGTTACAACGCGCAGGGTCAGTTACTGGTGCAGCGGATACTTGCCCAGGGACGCGATGACTGGACCTGGTATGGCTACGATGCCTACGGCCGCCTGGCCAGTGTCACCTACCCCAGTGGCACGCTCGCCAGCTACAGCTACACGCTGGGCCAGGTCAGCACGGTGAGCGTGACCACGGGTGGCGTCTTGGCCAACGTGGTGACCTACGCCAACTACGACGCGGCGGGCGCCGTCACCGGCTGGGGCTATGGCAACAACGCCTGGCGCACCCTGGGTTACGACACGGACGGCCGGCTGAAAAACCTCACCACGACCTTCGGCGCCAGCAGCCTGCAGAAATACGCCTACAGCTGGGATACCACCGACCGCATCACCGGCATCGCCGACGCGCTGAACGCCAACCTCAGCCGCACGCTGACCTACGACGTGCTGGGCCAGCTGACCCGCGAGGCCGCGCCGGCGCTGGGCTCGCCGGTGGTGATGACCTATGACGCGAACGGCAACCGCACCTCGCGCACCTGGACCACCACGGAGACCTCGACGATCGCACCCTCCAGCAACCAGCTGACCCAGCGCGGTGCCGTGCAGTACGGGTACGACGCCAACGGCCAGCGCAGCAGTTGGGTACAGGGCGGCACCACCGCCACCTACGCCTACGACCCGTTCAACCGGCTGGCCTCGACCACGCGCAACGCAGCCCTGTGGGACGGGGTGAACACCTACCCGGCGGGTACCACCACGTACCGGGTGAACCCACTGGGCCAGCGTGTGTACAAGAACGGTCCGACCGGGGAGGTCTGGTTCCACCACAACCCCAACGGCCAGTTGCTGGCGGACTACCAGACCGGCAAGGGCTGGAGCGACTACATCTACTTCAACGGCCAGCCGGTGGCACTGGTGCGCAACAACGTGCGCTACCACCTCTACAGCGACCACCTGGGGCGGCCGGAGATGGCCGCCAACAGCGGCGGAGCGGTCGTGTGGCGGGCATCGAACGGCAGCTTCGACCGCAGCGTGACGCTGGACAGCATTGGCGGGTTGAACCTGGGCTTCCCGGGACAGTACTTCGATGCGGAGACGGGGCATTGGTACAACGGCTTCCGGACGTACGACGGGAACGAGGGAAGGTACTTGGAGAGTGATCCGATTGGGCTTGATGGCGGAATTAATACGTATATCTATGTTCGTGGAAACCCAGTCAGCTTCATCGACCCGCTAGGCCTGATTGATCTGAAGGTTCCTGACATATCAATCTCTATACATGCCAACCCGGGCCCAGAGGCCACCACATTCCGCGCCGAACATAGCCCACCTCATGTGCACTTGGGGAGCAATGATGGTCCGAGAGTAGATACTGAAAACTTCAGACCACTCTCTGATACCGATGCCCGAAAGATGACGCGAGCTCAGAGGAAAATGTGCGAATCTTTAAGCGATAGCCAAAAGGCCCTTATCAGAGGGCGCCAGGCGTTAGTATTCAAGCACGGGAAGTATGTAGTAAAAGCCATGTCTATGCCATTGATCGGTGCCGATTCGTTCACAAACGCCTGTCGCTCTGATCCGATTGCTTGTGTAGAGATCATTGAAGCTGCCGGCCCACCCAGCGGGCTGGATTGATCATGAGGAGAGAAGAGTACCTTGCTCTTATGAGCTTCCCGAAGGAATGGCGATCCCTCGGGCTACTTCCAGATAGCTTGATAGATCAGCTAATTGATATATATGAAGCTGGGAACGAGCAGGCATCTGAGCACGATAGAAACGGAGTATTCCATTGGTGGCTTAAACAATCGCCGTCGAAGGATGTCTTGATGAAGCTGATTTACCTATCATTTCTGGATCCAGATCAAATCATGGCTGCCGATGTAAGGGCTCATATCCTAAATAGCGCTGACGCAGACGAAGAGGTGAAGAGAGCGACCATTATGGGGACGGAGATAATTAAGTAGTGGTGGTCTACAACGCCAGCGCCAACGGCCAGCGCAGCAGCTGGGTGCAGGGCGGCACCACCGCCACCTACGCCTACGACCCGTTCAACCGGCTGGCCTCGACCACGCGCAACGCGGCGCTGTGGGACGGGGTGAACACCTACCCGGCGGGCACCACCACGTACCGGGTGAACCCGCTGGGCCAGCGCGTGTACAAGAACGGTCCGACCGGGGAGGTCTGGTTCCACCACAACCCCAACGGCCCATTGCTGGCGGACTACCAGACCGGCAAGGGCTGGAGCGACTACATCTACTTCAACGGCCAGCCGGTGGCACTGGTGCGCAACAACGTGCGCTACCACCTCTACAGCGACCACCTGGGGCGGCCGGAGATGGCCGCCAACAGCGGCGGAGCGGTCGTGTGGCGGGCATCGAACGGCAGCTTCGACCGCAGCGTGACGCTGGACAGCATTGGCGGGTTGAACCTGGGCTTCCCGGGACAGTACTTCGATGCGGAGACGGGGCATTGGTACAACGGCTTCCGGACGTACGACGGGAACGAGGGAAGGTACTTGGAGAGTGATCCGATTGGGCTTGCCGGTGGCGTCAATACGTATGCCTACGTGAGGAACAATCCATTAAACCTAGTCGATCCATTAGGGCTGGAGCCCGTGGAGTTTTATTTGCGCGGATGGATCTGCAGCTCAAGCTCATGGAGGGCGGCGCTCGATACTGCCAGGGAGAAAAAATTCGGGCCATTTGACCCTAACGATCCCTTTGACGATGACAATCGAACAGCCGCGGAGCATTATATTTTTGGCAGATATATTGGGAGTGGTGGCGAGGGCGGAGTTCATGGATGGACTGTAGCCATTGCTTACCGGCTGAGTGGATCATTTTGGGGGTTTGGCTATCAGGGCGCGAAAGAGTTCGGACTAAAGCCGAGCGCTTCTCAGGGGAGCTTTACGCAATTAGTATGGGAAAGCAATGCTTACCTTGATACTATTGCTCCATCAAACTCAATGAAAGCCTTTGCCGGAAAGCCTGATGGCTCAGGTGCTAACTGCGGGTGCGGCAATGAGCGATAGTCTTATTAATATTATTTTTTTGACGCTCATTGCACTGACGGTGGCTGTGATAATTACCAACAGGGTGCGAACTAGGTTTAAAAGTCAGAGAGTGCAATCTTTTGTTAAGATACTCTCTTTTTTTCTTGGCTTGATTTACACTCTGTTATTTTTGTATGGATTAATTTTTTACATTACCCATCTCAACAAATTGGATGCATGATGTGAAAATTATTGGGGGCAGGTGAGTCGACCTCACCGGCGATTTCAGCTAGGCACGACTGATACGCAGCAAGGACGGCAACCCCGCCGGCTACGCACCCGCCGAGCTGGATCGCTGGGCCGGCCACGCGCGCGACTGGGCCGCGGGCAAGGACATCGCCGAGCTGCCGCACGTCGCCGCGCCGCAACCGCCAGCGCCGCCACGCGACGTGTTCGTGTTCTTCATCAGCGCCGCCAAGCACCGCAACCCGGCCGCGGCGATGGCGCTGCAGTCGCGCGTGGACTTGATGTCGTAATCGCGTGGACTCGCCCCTGGTGTCAACCGCTGTGCGTGCGGGAAAGCACGGGCTGCATTTATGTATGAGGCCTTGACGAAGGTGGTCGAGGGACCACAGGCCGGCATCGGATGAGCTCGTGGAAAGGCCGATTACGGAGAGGCTGCAAGAGCCGGTAGGGCGGAAGGCCTGATGCCACGATGGTTTGACCGGGTGATTCGAGCGGAGCAGCAGCGGTCGCGCGCAAAGGGACGAAAAGCGGTAGGTGGCGGGTGCGTCGAGGCGCGTAGCTCCATCACGGCATGCCGACCCGAGGGTCGTGGACGGTGGCGGTCAATGGCGCGTCAGCGCTTGCGAAGCCATTGACGGCCGCCGTCCACGACCGGCTCCTCGGGCAGGCCGTGATGGGGCGGCCCATCAGTGCATGGCAGCCTCCCGCACGTCGGTGCCGCGATGGCCCGGATGGCTGCTGAAGACCATGTCCGGGTGCTTGAGCAGCAGCCACACGACACGCAGATTGTGGTTGGCCAGGCGCACGGCGGCGCCCTTTGGGCCACACCGCTGGACCCAACGCTGGATGCGACGGCTGTAGGGATCGGTGGCATCGCGGCGGATTTGGCGGATCACGGCATGTGCCCCTTCGATCAGGGCGCTGCGCAGGTAGGCGTCCCCGCGCCGGCTCATGCGGCCCAGCCGCACCGTGGCGCCGCTGCTGTGCTGGCTGGGGGTAATGCCGAAGTAGGCGGCAAACTGGCGGGCGTTGGCGAAGCGATCCGGATGGAGCGACTTGCAGGCCATGGCGGTGGAGATGATGGGGCCGATGCCGCGGGTCTGACACAGGTGTTTGGCGACCGGATCGGTACGGCTCAGGACCGCCAGCTCGCCATCGATCGCGGCCATCCGCTCGCCCAGTCCGCGCCACTCGCCCATCAAATCGGCCACCAGCGCGCGCAGGCGGTCGGGGATCGGCAGCGTGGCATCCTCCAGGAGGCGGTCGACCTTGCGCACCAGCGCCAGATCGCCGCGGGCGATAACCACGCCCTGTTCCAGCAACACGCCGCGCACCTGGTTGGTGATCGCCGTCATGCGTCCTCGCCAGCCGCGCCGGGCCCGGTGCAACGCCTGCATGGCCAACTGGTCCTGAGTCTTGATCGGCACCGGGTGCACGCTCGCATCGTGCAACGCACGCAGGATCGAGAGTGCATCGTTGGCGTCGTTCTTGTTGCCGCTGCGATGCGCCGCGGTGTGTTGCGCCGGCAGGATCCTGACCTCGACGCCGCGGGCCGCGATCTCCCGCGCCCACGCTTGCGCACCCGGCCCGGTCTCGATCGCCACCGTTACGGGTGGCTCCAGGGTCTGGATGAACTTGTGCATCGCCTGGCGTGACTTCAGGCGCTCGGACAGGACCACTTCACAACGGGCGTTCTCGCCGGCAACCTGAAACACATCCTTGGCCAAATCGATGGCTATGGCAGTAAGCTTTTTCATGGGCTCGCCCTCGCGTGACTGTGGTGGTAGCGCTAGCTCACCACCACTGGCACCGCGATGCCTGAATGCGCGGGGGCGAGTCCACGCGATTACGCGAGCGGCAACTCAGCCGGAGCGGTAATTGTCCACTTCGCGATACCGCCGCGCGTACAGGCCGAACGCCAGCGCGGCGAGCAACGCGAATGCGGCGAAGAAGAACATCTGGAACGCGGTGACGCTGAGTCCCGAACGCGCGATCGAGCCGGTCACCGTGTCGTTGCGCACCGCCGCGTTGGCCAGCAGCACCCACAGGTTGCCGACCGTGGTGGTGAGGTTCCAGAAACTCATCACCACGCCCTTCATCGAGGCCGGCGCCTGGCTGTAGGCGAACTCCAGCCCGGTCGCCGAGACCAACACCTCGCCGAAGGTCAGCAGCGCGTACGGCAGCACCTGCCACACGATCGACAGCGGATCGCCGCCGTCGATCACCACCTGCAGTCCGCCGACCACGATCCACGCCAGGCCGCTGAACGCGATGCCGGCGGTCATCCGGCGCAGCGCGGTGGGCTCGTAGCCGAGGCGGCGCAGCAGCGGATACAGCACCAGGTTGTTGAACGGGATCAGCAGCATCACCAGCATCGGGTTCAGCGCCTGCATCTGCGCGGCATGGAACCACGACGGCATGGTCATCTCGTGGCCCTGCACCACCCAGGTCGAGGCCTTCTGATCGAACAGCGAGAAGAATGGCGTGGTCAGCGCAAAGATCACCAGCACGCGCAGCACGTTGCGCGCGCCGTCCACCGCCGCGTCCGGATGCCGGCCGCGGGCGCGCTCCATCTGCAGCCAGGCGCCACCGCCGACGCCGCCGATCAGCGCCACCAGCGCCAGGCAGGCCACGATCACGAAGCCCAGCGTGCCGACGAAGGCAAAACCGCCCAGCGCCACCAGCACGCCGGCCGCCGCGATCCACAAACCGGGCCGCGCCTGCCCGGGCCGGTGGGCCAGCAGCGCCGTGCGCAGCACCCGCGAGAACGCGTCGGGGTCCGGCGGCGTCGGCGGCAGCATCACGTATTTCTTGCGGCCCAGCCAGAACACCACGGTGGCGACGAACATCAGGCCGCCGGGAATGCCGAACGCCACCGCCGCGCCGAAGTGGTGCAGGAACAGCGGCATCAGCAGCGAAGCAAAGAACGAACCGAAGTTGATGATCCAGTAGAACGCGTCGAACACCACCTTCGCCAGGTGCTTGTTCGATCGGTCGAACTGGTCGCCCATGAACGACGCCACCAGCGGCTTGATGCCGCCTGCCCCCAGCGCGATCAGCCCCAGGCCGGTGAAGAAGCCGAGGCGGTTGTGCTCGAACATCGCCAGGCAGGCGTGGCCGGCGCAGTACACCAGGCTCATCCACAGCACGGTGTTGTACTTGCCGAAGTAGCGGTCGGCCAGCCAGCCGCCCAGCAGCGGGAAGAAGTACACGCCGATCACGAAGGTATGGAACACGTCCTTCGCCGCCAGCGTGCGCTGGCCTTCCGGCAGGTACAACAGCAAGGTGGTGATCAGGAACGGGGTGAGGATGTTGCGCATCCCGTAGAAGGAAAATCGCTCGCAGCCTTCGTTGCCGATGATGTAGGCGATCTGCCGCGGCAGACGGCCCTCGGCGTGCTCGGGGGTGGTGCTCATCGCGACTCCGTAATCGGGTAGCCGTGCGGACGGCGCGGCTACGGGTCGCCGGAGTGTGCGCAATTTCCTGCGATCACGAAACCCCGGCAGCCGATATCGCCCGGCCTCCCTGCTAAGCTCGCGCCGCCTCTCCTCGCCCACCGAGCCGCATGCGCCTGTTCAAGCCACTGATCGTGCTGGTCCTCGTCGCCTTTGCAGTGACGATGTGGAACCGCCACACCGACGCGCCGCCGGCGGGCATGACCCCGACCGCCGCCACGCCCGGCCAGGCGCCGGCCACGAACCCCGCACCGGACGCACTGCCGGCCGAGGCGGCCGACATGCTGCAGCGGATCGCCCGCGGCGGCCCGTTCGAACACCGCCAGGACGGCGCCGTGTTCGGCAACTACGAAGGCCTGCTGCCGAAACAGCCGCGCGGCTACTACCACGAGTACACGGTGCAGACGCCCGGCGCGCGCAATCGCGGCGCGCGGCGCATCGTCACCGGCGGCACGCCGCCCGTGGTCTGGTACTACAGCGACGACCACTACCGCAGCTTCCGTCGCCTCGAGACGAGCCGATGAACACGCACGGCTTCGACCTCGACCTGACCCGACCCGTCATGAACGGGGTGTACTTCGTCGGCGTCGACGACCTGGACCGGCTGGCCCGCGCCGCCGCGCGCGAGGAATTGCGCGTCTGCCGCACCGACCTGACCGGCTGCCGCAGCAAGGACGACCTGCTGCGCCGGCTCGCCGCCTCGCTGCAGCTGCCGGCCGGCTTCGGCCACAACTGGGACGCGCTGGCCGACTGCCTGCGCGACCTCGGCTGGCTGCCGGGCTGGGGCTACGTGCTGCTGTTCGAGCACGCCGACGAATTGCACCAGTCCGCCGCCGCCGACTATGACATTCTGCTCGGCATCCTCGACGACGCCGCCACCTTCGCCAGCGAGCACGAGATGCCGTGGTTCGCCTTCCTGGCGCTGCCCGACAGCGCGTTCGACGAACACTCCGCCACCTGACTCTCCGGACCCCCATGCCAACCATCGACTTCGAACTGCAAGGCGACTACGTCGAGCTCAACCTGCTGCTGAAACTGGTCGGCCTGTGCGACAGCGGCGGCGCCGGCAAGGCGATCGTGGCCAGCGGCGCGGTGCGCGTCGACGGCGCCACCGAACTGCGCAAGACCTGCAAGATCCGCGCAGGTCAGGTGGTCGGCATCGACGACGTGGAGATCCGCGTGCTGGCCGATCCCCACCCTGCCGACACGCGCCCCGGGTAGGAGCCCGCTCGCGGGCGATGCTTTAGCTTTTGCGAATCCCGAATCCCGAATCCCGGCTCCAAGAGCATCGCCCGCCAGCGGGCTCCTACCTTTCCCGGTGACGTGGGTCAGTCCGGCAATTGACCCAGGCGTCGGTCCAGCGCCTCGCCGGGCGGCAGGCGCAGCAGGAACTCGTGTTCCAGCACGTGGCGGATCGCGGCCACGCCATCCAGCGTGTGCCGCTCGGGCTCCTGGCCCAGCCGCCGCACGGTGAACTCGTGGTTGAGCAGGCTCAGGCGCCGGTCGGCGGTGGTGCGCGCCGCGATCAGGTTGCGCGGGAAGCGCGAGGCCGCATGCGTGGAGACATAGTGGTTGGCCACCACGTAGTCGACCATCTCGCAACGGCGCAGGTCGAAGCGGTACAACGTGAACCACTGCCCGCGCACGCATGACTGCATGCGCCATTCGCCGTCGCGCTCGACCAGCCGGAACGGCTCGTGCCCGGTCGGCTGCTCCACGTCGGCCTGCAGTCGCAGTGCGCCGGTCAGCACCTGGTTGCCGAAACCCACGTCCGCCAGCCAGCTCGCGCCGTCCAGCTCGACCCGCAACAGCATGTGGGTCTGCGCGGTGACGGCATCCTCCGGATGCTGCCACAGCACGCGCGCGATCAGCCCCGACACCTCGAAGCCGATCGTGCGCAGCACCGCGGCGAACAGCAGGTTCTGCTCGAAGCAGTAGCCGCCGCGGCCGTCGTGCACCAGCTTGCGCTCCAGTGCGGGCGTATCCAGCGGCACCGGCAGGCCCAGCAGCGGAGTGAGGTTCTCGAACGCGATCGCGGCCACGTGCGCCGTCGCCAGGCCGCGCAAACTGGCGAGGTCGACGGCAACGCCGCCGCGCCAGCCGATGCGCCGCAGGTAGGCGTCCAGATCGATGGAATCGTGCATCTGCGCTCCATGAAACCAGCTGGCGGCCATGGTACCGGGCCAGCCGGCGCTGCACAGGTAACCGATGGCATGTGCCCGGCGAAGAACAGGTACGGGCCACACGATGGCCATACCGGCGAGGCGCCGCATGATCCGTCGCAGCACACTCCAATCCATGTCGCTGGCCGTCCTGCTGACGCTGGCCGCAAGCGCATGCCAACCGGTGTCCGCCGCCGGCGCGCTGCCGGCGCCGACCGTCGACGCGCCGAAGACCGCCGCCCACGGCGAGCAGGTCGCGGTGCTGGCCGGCGGCTGCTTCTGGGGCGTCGAGGCGGTGTTCGAACACGTCAAGGGCGTGAACAAGGTGATCGCCGGCTACTCCGGCGGCGACGCCGGCACGGCCCATTACGACGAGGTAGGCGAAGGCGATACCGGCCACGCCGAATCGGTGCAGGTGCACTACGACCCGGCCCAGATCAGCTACGGCACCTTGCTGCAGGTGTTTTTCTCGGTCGCGCTCGACCCGACCGAGTTGAACCGGCAAGGCCCGGACGTGGGCAGCCAGTACCGCTCGGTGATCTTCTATGCCGACCCCGAGCAGCAGCGCATCGCCGGCGCCTATATCGCGCAGCTGACCGCGGCAAAGTCCTTTCCCGCGCCGATCGTGACCCAGCTGGTGCCGCTGCGGGCGTTCTACCCAGCCGAGGCGTACCACCAGCATTACTTCCAGCGGCACCCGGACAACCCGTACATCGTCTTCAACGACGCGCCGAAGGTGGCGCGGCTGAAGCAGCTGTTCCCGACGCTGTACCTGCCGGACCGGCAGGTCGTCGAGGTGCAGCTGCACTGACTTGCCGACATCGGCTTGCCTGCATCGACTTGCACCGCGCGGCACGGCCCCCATCTCGGGACTTCCGCGCATCCGCGCTGCTGGCCAGACGATTCCCTTCCGTGCCGCCCCACGCCTCGCCACCACCGGCCGAATCGACCGAGCTCACCCGCAGTTTCCTCGGCGTGTTCCGCTACAGCGGGCGCGCGATCGCGCTGGTGTGGAGCACCAGCCATGCGCTGACCGTCGCGCTGGCGCTGCTGACCCTGGTCGCCGGCCTGCTGCCGGCCGGTGTGGCCTACGTCGGGGCGCACATCGTCGATGCGGTGGTGGCCGCCAGCCGCCTGTGGGCCGCCGACGGGCAGGCGCCGCTGCGGCGGGTATTCGAATGGGTCGCTCTCGAAGGCGTGCTGGTGGCGGCGCTGGCCGGCGCGCAGCGCGGGCTGTCGCTGTGCCAGTCGCTGCTGCGCGCGCAACTGGGGCAGCGCGTCAACGTGATGATCCTGGAGAAGGCGCTGACCCTGCAGCTGGCGCACTTCGAGGATTCGGAGTTCTACGACAAGCTGACCCGCGCCCGCCGCGAGGCATCGAGCCGGCCGCTGTCGCTGGTGACGCGTACGTTCGGGCTGGGCCAGAACGCGATCTCGCTGCTCAGCTACGGCAGCCTGCTGTTGCAGTTCTCGCCGTGGGCGGTGCTGGTGCTGCTGCTGGCCGGGCTGCCGTCGTTCTTTGCCGAGACGAAGTTCTCCGGCGACGCGTTCCGGCTGTTCCGCTGGCGCTCGCCGGAAACGCGCATGCAGCTGTACCTGGAAACCGTGCTGGCGCGCGAGGACCACGCCAAGGAAGTGAAACTGTTCGGCCTCGGCCCGCTGCTGCTGGGCCGCTACCGCGGCATCTTCGACAAGCTCTACCGCGACGACCGCGACCTCACCGTGCGCCGCGAGAGCTGGGGTTTCGGGCTGGGCCTGCTCGGCACGCTCACGCTGTACGGCGCGTACGCGTGGATCGCCGCCAGCACCGTGGTCGCGCGCATCACGCTGGGCCAGATGACCATGTACCTGATGCTGTTCCGCCAGGGCCAGGCGGCGGTCTCGGCGATGCTGTCGGCGATCGGCGGCATGTACGAGGACAACCTGTACCTGTCCACCCTCTACGACTACCTGGAAACCCCGGTGCCGCCTTCGCCGGGTGTCGCGCAACGCGGCGCAAGCCCCGGCGACGGCATCCGCTTCGAGCATGTCGGTTTCACCTATCCCGGCGCCGGCGAGCCCACGCTGCACGACATCAACCTGCACATCCGCCCCGGCGAATCGCTGGCCCTGGTCGGCCAGAACGGCTCGGGCAAGACCACCCTGATCAAGTTGCTGACCCGGCTGTATGCGCCCGACAGCGGCCGCATCCTGCTCGACGGCACCGACCTGCGCGACTGGGACGAGGCCGTGCTGCTGCAGCGCATCGGGGTGATCTTCCAGGATTTCGCGCGCTACCAGATGCGCGTGGGCGAGAACGTGGGTGCCGGCGACGTCAGCCACTTCGAGGACGAAGCGCGCTGGCGCGAGGCCAGCGACAAGGGCATGGCCAGCGACTTCATCGACAGCCTGCCGGCCGGCTTCGAGACCCAGCTCGGCAAGTGGTTCAACGACGGCCGCGAACTGTCCGGCGGGCAATGGCAGAAGATCGCGCTGGCCCGCGCCTTCATGCGCTCGCGCGCCGACATCCTGGTGCTGGACGAACCCACCGCCGCCATGGACGCGCAAGCCGAGGCCACCATCTTCGAGCACTTCCGCGAACTGGCCGGCAACCGCATCGCCATCCTGATCTCGCACCGCTTCTCCACCGTGCGCATGGCCGACCAGATCATCGTGATCCAGGACGGCCGCATCATCGAACACGGCAACCACGAGCAGCTGATGGCGCTGGCCGGACACTATGCTCAGCTGTTCTCGTTGCAGGCGCGGGGGTATCGGTAAGACCGCGCCGACCGCGGCAACCACCAGCATCTGCTGGCCGGAAGACCCACTTTCGAAGTTCACATTCGATGCCGAAACCGGAGCTCCAGGGACGGCCTGAACAAGCCGTCACTCCAGCGAAAGCTGGAATGACGAACAAAAACCTGATCAGAACATTCCTGAAAGGCCAGGCACGGATCAGCTATGCCGGTGCCGGATTCGCGATCACGAGTCCCGACGTGCACGGGCTCGCGATCGAGGAAAACCACGGATGTGATTTTCTTCACCAGTCGCGGGACCAGGATCCCTCCGCAAGCAGAAAGCAGCCCGCGGCATTGTTCAACGGCGGCCTGCAGCATTGACCGGCACCCTCACCATCGGGGAAGGTTTTTTCAGCGAGGCATCACCGCCGCCCGTCGCCATCGATACCATGCGGCCACCGTTGACATAGTCGATCTCCCTCGTGTCACTGCTGAACACCTTGCGCGGCTGTTCGATCCGATCAGTCGCGACCTGGCCGGTCAGATCAAGCTGCAGCATATGTGCAATCTCGGCACCACTGGCCCGCATCGCGGTCTTCAGCGCGTCCCCCTGGTTGGCTGCCCACGCATTTGCCAGATACCGGGCGCGGGCATCCGCATCCCACACTGGCAGGGCCGCCTGAGCCAACCGCTGGCGATGCTCAACCTGCTCCTGGTTGATCTTCGTGCGCAAGCGGGCCGCTTCCGAGTCGCGCCGATTCGGCTCGGCGTTTGCCTTTGCGATGTCGTCATCGACGTGCAATGCGGAATAACGCTGGCTCTCCTGCGCCACCATACGCTTGCTGTCTTCCGCGGTTTTCTGCGGCGCCACCTGGCGCTCCGACTGATAAACCAGCACGTTCCGATAAACTGGTTTATCCGGAGTCGCGCCGACATCCTGAATCGAAACAGTCGCGATCACTTGCAGTGCTGAAAAATCCGGCGTCATCGAATACGTGGTTTGCACCAGCAAACGACGGGCCGTGGAGGTCGGCCTGGTTGACGTCATTGTGTAGTTGCCGAAATGCCCGGATTGCGGGGCCAATGCCTGCTGCAACGAGTCGCTCAGCGCCGACCTCGCATCAAACCCCTGCAGCGCCACGCGCAACGGTTGCACGTGCGCCTCGGCGAAACGCTTTGCCTCCGCCTTGACTGCGGCATTCACGATCGCCATGCCGAGTGCGCCACCGGCTGCTGCTGCCACGATCGGCACGCCAGGCCCAGGCACCACGTCGATGTTGGCGGCAGTAAAAGTATCCTGCGCAGCCAAGCTGTCCTGCTCAATGACCTCAACCACCGGCAGCGGCTCTAGCGCCTGCAGTTGTGCCGAACTCGGCCGTATCACCTGCGCCTGCTGCGCACAGCCTCCCAGCCCCAACACCGTTGCCATGGCAACGGCCAACTTGCTTCCTCGATTCATGCTCTTCCCCTGAGTGGATCTGATGGTCAGATCACGCCATGCCCGACGCGGCATGGCGAACTGGCGTGCAACTCTAGTCTCCCGTTCCGCGCAGCGACAAGCCGGCAGCCTGGCCGCAATAGATTGCGCCATGTCGCGACATGGGCCGGCCATTGGCATCATCCAGGATCGGTTCAAACACCTGGCCCGGTTCTCGCCCGCGAACACCGTCGGCGTGGCGCATTCGCCAGTCAGCTTGACCCTGCCCGCCCGCGCGCCCCATGCTTTGCCGTCTTTTTCCGATCGAAACACCCGCATGAGCAGTCGCTACAACGCCGCCGACATCGAAGTCCTCTCCGGCCTGGATCCGGTCAAGCGCCGCCCCGGCATGTACACCGACACCACCCGGCCGAACCATCTGGTGCAGGAGGTGGTGGACAACTCGGTGGACGAGGCGCTGGCCGGCCACGCCAGCGCGATCGAGGTGACCCTGCACGCCGACGGCTCGGTGTCGGTGAGCGACGACGGCCGCGGCATGCCGGTGGACATCCACCCCGAGGAGGGTGTGTCCGGCGTCGAGCTGATCATGACCCGGCTGCATGCGGGCGGAAAATTCAGCGGCAAGAACTACAACTTCTCCGGCGGTTTGCATGGCGTGGGCGTGTCGGTGGTGAACGCGCTGTCCGACCGGGTCGAGGTGACCATCCGACGCGACGGTTCCGAGTACCGCATGGTGTTCGCGCACGGCGACAAGGCCAGCCCGCTGGAAGTGATCGGCACGGTGCCGAAGAAGCGCAGCGGCACCACCTTGCGCTTCTGGCCGGAGGCGAAGTACTTCGACTCGCCGAAGATCTCCCTGGGCAAGCTCAAGCACCTGCTGCGCGCCAAGGCGGTGCTGTGCGCCGGCCTCAACGTGAAGCTCACCGACGAGGCCGGCGGCGAAGTCGTCGAGTGGCATTACGAGGACGGCCTGCGCGACTACCTGCGCGGCGAACTCGACGGCCTCGAGGCGCTGCCGAACGAGTTGTTCGTGCATCACATGGCGCGCGACGTCGAAGGCCTGGAAGTGGCGCTGGCCTGGCTGCCCGAGGGCGAGCTGGTACAGGAGAGCTACGTCAACCTGATTCCCACCGCGCAGGGCGGCACGCACGTCAACGGCCTGCGCTCGGGCCTGACCACCGCGGTGCGCGAGTTCTGCGACATCCGCAGCCTGCTGCCGCGCGGGGTGAAGCTGGCGCCGGAGGACGTGTGGGAGCGGCTCGCCTTCGTGCTGTCCACGCGGCTGCAGGATCCGCAGTTCGCCGGCCAGACCAAGGAGCGGCTGTCTTCGCGCCACGCCGCCGGCATGGTCGAGAACGTCATCCACGACGCCTTCAGCCTGTGGCTGAACCAGAACGTGGAGACGGGCGAGCGCATCGCGCAGCTTGCGATCGAGCGCGCCAGCGCGCGGTTGAAGGCGGCCAAGCAGATCGTGCGCAAGAAGATCACCCAAGGCCCCGCCCTGCCCGGCAAGCTGGCCGACTGCACCGCCACCGACCTCACCCGCACCGAGCTGTTCCTGGTCGAGGGCGATTCGGCCGGCGGCAGTGCCAAGCAGGCGCGCGACAAGGAGTTCCAGGCGATCCTGCCGCTGCGCGGCAAGATCCTCAACACCTGGGAAGTCGAATCCACCTCGGTGCTGGCTTCGGAGGAAGTGCACAACCTGGCGGTGGCGATCGGCTGCGATCCCGGCAGGGACGACCTGTCCGGCCTGCGCTACGGCAAGGTGATCATCCTCGCCGACGCCGACTCCGACGGCCTGCACATCGCCACCTTGCTGTCGGCGCTGTTCCTCAGGCACTTCCCGAAACTGGTCAGCGAAGGCCACGTGTTCGTGGCGATGCCGCCGCTGTTCCGCGTCGACGTGGGCAAGCAGGTGTTCTACTGCCTCGACGAGGCCGAGAAGGAAGCGATGCTGCAGCGGATCGAGCGCGAGAAGATGAAGGGCGCGGTCAGCACCACCCGCTTCAAGGGCCTGGGCGAGATGAATCCGCCGCAGCTGCGCGAATCCACCATCCACCCGGACACGCGCCGGCTGGTGCAGCTCACCGTGGGCGACGGCGACGGCACCGCGCGCACCATGGACCTGCTGCTGGCGAAGAAGCGTGCCGGCGACCGCAAGTCCTGGCTGGAGGAAAAGGGCGACCTGGCCACGCTGGAGGTCTGATCCGCAGGGTGGCGCTAAGATGCGCACATGTCATATGCGAGCAAGCCCATGGCCCTGACTCCGCCCATCAACCTGCAACGCTGGATCGATGAGCATCGCCACCTGCTGCAACCGCCGGTGGGCAACAAGTGCATCGTCGACGGCGACTTCATCATCATGATCGTCGGCGGCCCGAACGCACGCACCGACTACCACTACGACGAAGGCCCCGAGTTTTTCTACCAGCTCGAAGGCGAGATCACGCTGAAAGTGCAGGACGACGGCGTGGCCCGCGACATACCGCTGCGCGCCGGCGAGATCTTCTACCTGCCGCCGCGCGTGCCGCATTCGCCCAACCGCGCCGCCGGCTCCATCGGGCTGGTGATCGAGCGCCGCCGCGTGGCGGGCGAAAAGGATGGACTGATATGGTTCTGCGAGCGCTGCAACCACAAGCTGTACGAGGAATACTTCGTGCTGGACAGCATCGAGCACGATTTCCCGCCGGTGTTCGAGCGCTTCTACCGCTCGGTCGATGCGCGCACCTGCGCCGCCTGCGGCCATCTCAACCCCACCCCCGAAAAGTACGCGTCGTAGGAGCCCGGCCGCGGGCTCCTACGGATGGCGGGCTAGCCACCTGCATGCCATGCGCCGCAGCGAAGCGTCGAGGCTTGCGTCCGCTGCCACTTCGGATACTGGACGCCACGCCAGCATGTGCGACTCGGCGTTGACCACGAACGATTCGTGCACACCCGCACGCACCACGTAGCGCACGTCGTAGTGCCAGTGCTCCGGCTCGTCTCCGCGTGCCGGGATGCGATGCCGGTCGAGGTCGAAGATGCCGCCCTCGACACGCAAACCGGCCACGCCGGTTTCCTCCTGCGCCTCGCGCAGCGCCACCCGCGCCAGGTCGGCGTCGCCATCGGCATGGCCGCCCGGCTGCAGCCAGCGGTCCAGCTTGCGGTGATGCATCAGCAGCACGCGCCCGCCGTCGGCGCTGGCCAGCCAGGCCGAACCGGTGAAGTGGCCCAGGAGATGGCGGCGCTCGAACACCGCGGCGTGCGAGGCGAGGAAAACCCCGAAGGCGGCAACCAGTTCGCCGTCATCGGGGTGGCGTACGCGATAGTCGTCCAATGCAGCGCCGAGCTGCGGAAAATGCGATGGCATGACTTGTGGCATGGGACGGGAAAAGCAGAGGCCATTCTAGCTGCATCGCGTCTTGTACCCCTTCCACCGCTCCGCTAAGGTTGGCCGTCCGTCGGCTCGTCGCGCCCCTCTTCGTCGCGTTTCCGTATCGAGCGCGACGTCGCTGTTTCCCGGGGAGCCACTGCATGCTGTTCAAGCGCGTCAAACCGATCGACCAGATCATCGCCACGGCGGAGAAGAAAAGCCTCACCCGCCAGCTCGGCGCCTTCCAGCTCACCATGCTCGGCATCGGCGCGATCATCGGCACCGGCATCTTCGTGCTCACCGCCGAGGCGGGCCAGAAGGCCGGCCCCGGCATGATGATCGCCTTCGTGATCGCCGCAGTGGTATGCGCGTTCGCCGCGCTGGCCTACGCCGAACTCGCATCGATGGTGCCGGTGGCCGGCTCGGCCTATACCTACACCTACGGCGTGCTCGGCGAGGGTACCGCCTGGGTGGTGGGCTGGGCACTGGTGCTGGAATACACCATCGCCGCCAGCACCGTGTGCGTGGGTTGGGCCGGCTACGTCAATGGCTTGCTGACCCATGCCGGCTACGGCCTGCCCGCCTTCCTGCAGGTGGGCCCGATGGACGGCGGCAGCTTCAACCTGCTGGCCTGCCTGATCGGCCTGGCGATTACCGGCCTGCTGGTGATCGGCACCTCGAAGTCGGCCAAGGTCAACACCGTACTGGTGCTGATCAAGATCGTCGCGCTCACCGCCTTCATCATCGTCGCGCTGCCGGCGGTGAAGGATCCGAACTTCACGCCGTTCGTGCCCAATGGCTGGGGCAGCCCGATGGGCGGCATCGGCGTGCTGGGCGCGGCGGCTTCCATCGTGTTCGCCTACATCGGCTTCGACGCGATCTCCACCGCGGCCGAGGAAACCCGGAATCCGAATCGCAACATCCCGATCGCCCTGATCGCCTCGCTGGGCGTGTGCACCGTCTACTACCTGCTGGTGAGCTACGCCGCGGTGGGCTCGGTGGGCGCGCAGCCGATGCTGGGCCCGGACGGCGTGGCGCTGGAACCGGGCACACCCGCGTTCGCGGCGGCCTGCCAGGGCTCGGACGCGCTGGTGTGCAGCAAGGAGGCGCTGGCCCATGTGATTCGCCTGCTCGGCCACAACAACACCGCCGCCTTCATCGCCTTCGCCGCCGGCATCGCGCTGCCGTCGGTGATCCTGACCATGACCTACGGTCAGACCCGCATCTTCTTCACCATGTCGCGCGACGGCCTGCTGCCGAGCTCGCTGGCCAAGATCCACCCGCGCTTCCACACTCCGCATGTCATCACCCTGATCACCGGCGTGTTCGTATCGCTGTTCGGCGCCATGTTCCCGGTGGGCATCCTTGCCGACATCACCAACTCGGGCACGCTGTTCGCGTTCATCATGGTGGCGATGGGCGTGCTGATCCTGCGCCGCACCCAGCCCGAACGCCCGCGCCCGTTCCGCACCCCGCTGCCGTGGCTGATCTGCCCGCTGGCGATCATCGGCTGCCTGCTGCTGTTCCTGAATCTGTCGAAGGAAGCGAAGATCACCTTCTTCGCCTGGGCCGCCATCGGCCTGGTGGTGTACTTCCTGTACGGTTACCGCAAGAGCCTGCTGGCTCGCGGCGTCGAAGCGGACTGACTCCGCATCCACATGCTGATCGTCACGCCGCCGGCACGACCTCCGTCGTGCCGGCATCACGTTCGGAAGCCTCATGCTCAAGCAACTGTTCGCCCGCAAGACCGACTTCAATGAACCCGACGACACGCACGGGCCTACCCTGCGCCGTACCCTGGGGCCGTGGGGACTGACCGCACTGGGCATCGGCGCAGTGATCGGCGGCGGCATCTTCGTGATCACCGGGCAGGCGGCGGCCGACCATGCCGGTCCGGCAGTGATCCTGTCGTTCATCCTGGCGGCGGTCTGCAGCACGTTCACCGCACTGTGCTACGCCGAGTTCGCCACGCTGATCCCGGTGTCCGGCAGCGCCTATTCCTATGCCTACGCCACGCTGGGCGAGCTGATGGCCTGGTTCATCGGCTGGAATCTGGTGCTGGAGTACGGTGTGTCGGCCTCCGCGGTGGCGGTGAGCTGGACCGGCTACTTCCTCAGCCTGCTCGACCATATCGGGCACACCTTCAACATGGACCTGAGCCTGCCCGCGGCGCTGACCAATGCGCCGCTGGCGTTCACCGCCGACCACCATCTGGTCGCCACCGGTGCGCTGTTCAACCTGCCGGCGGTGGTGCTGATCCTGCTGCTCACCTGGATCTGCTACGTCGGCATCCGCGAGTCGAGCCTGGCCAATGCGGCGATGGTGGCGCTCAAGGTCGGCCTGATCACGCTGGTGATCGTGGTCGGCTGGCGCTACGTCGACCCGTCCAACTGGACCCCGTTCGTGCCGGAATCGCAGGGCCACTACAAGTACGGCTGGGACGGCGTGCTGCGCGGCGCGGCCATGGTGTTCTTCGCCTATATCGGTTTCGAGGCCACCTCGGTGGCCGCGCAGGAATCGCGCAACCCGCAACGCGACCTGCCGATCGGCATCCTCGCCTCGCTGGCGATCTGCACCGTGCTGTACATCGCGATGGCCGCGGTGATGACCGGCCTGACTTCGTACACCCTGCTCGGTACCGACGAACCGGTGGTGACCGCCCTGCACGGACACCCGCAACTGGAATGGCTGCGCTGGCTGGTGGAGGTCGGCGCGCTGCTCGGCCTGTCGTCGGTAGTGCTGGTGATGATCATTGCGCAGCCGCGCATCTTCATGATCATGGGCCGCGACGGCATGCTGCCGAAGGTGTTCACGCGGATCCACCCGCGCTACCGCACCCCGCACCTGAACACGCTGATCACCGGCGCCGGCATCGCCCTGCTCGCCGCGATCTTCCCGCTGGACGTGCTGGGCGACCTGGTCTCGATGGGCACGCTGATCGCGTTCATCGCAGTGTGCGCCGGGGTGTGGATCCTGCGGCACACGCGGCCGGAGCTGCCGCGCACCTTCCGCGTGCCGTTCGCACCGCTGATCTGCACGCTCGGCATCCTCAGCTGCCTCGCCCTGCTGTCCACGATGGCCTGGTACAACTGGTCGCTGATGATCGTCTGGACCCTGCTTGGGCTGGTCATCTATTTCAGCTACGGCAACCGGCACAGCCATCTGCGCAGCCCGGTGACGGACACCTCCGTGTCCTGACTTGCAATATCGTCGAAAAGCGCCAAAAAACTTGGTAAATACGGCATTTCCGTCGAAAGACATGAAATGCCGCCCATCTGCAGCCACCCTGAAAATTCTCGGTCAGTCCTGAAATTAATGAAATATTTCTTTTAATTTCAATGAATTAACGAGAATTTTCCAAGAGAAACCGCCGGATTGATCGCCCATTCGGCAAACTCGGGAGTATCATCCTCAGTCCGCGGGTTGATCACTTGGCAGTGGGCCCCGGATCGCGGCTCGGCGCGTCAGGTGGGTAGCTCCTCAGCCTGGTGTGTCCGGGCCGCACTTTTGCCTGCGTACCGCTGCCGGCCAATCGCGCAAACGAAAAGGCCGGCAATGAGCCGGCCTTTCGATGCGATCCGCTCGCGTGGCGCGATCAGGCTTTCTTCGGCGTGTGCGACACGCACCAACCCTTCGCATTCACCGACTTGCCCGGGAACAGCTGGCACGGCCCGCGACCGGTCGGGCCACCGCTGTAGAACTGGCAGTTGGTGCAATCGTCGCCGGCCTTGTGCTTCGCGTTGGTGGTCTTCGTGGCGTCTTCCACATAGCCCAATGCCTTCGCGGTCGGATCCGACTCGCTCACCGGCGGCAGGTCCGCCGCCCGCGCAAAACGCGGCAGGCTGCCCATGACTACGGCTGCCGCCGTGGTACCGGCAGCCACCTTGAGGAACCGGCGACGCGATTCGATATCTTGTTCTTTCGACATGGGCAAGCCTCCGTCGGAATCTGTCCGGCGCACCCTGCGCCGGATCCTCGTCGATGTTACGCCCGCCATCCAAATTTTTCCTGACTTGCGAGAATGGCTCTCATTCCAGCCGGACTGCACACCGACGCATGGTATAGTCCATGCCCATTTGGACGTCCAAACCGCATGAGCCAGAGCCTTCCCGCCACGATCCCCGCCGGTGTGTTCGAGCAGTGTGCCGACGCCATCGCCGACGCTGCACGCGAGCTGTCGGCACAGGGCTGGACGCCGGCGACCAGCAGCAACTTCTCGATGCGGGTCGACGCCGGCCACGCCGCGATCACCATATCGGGTCGGCACAAGGGCAAACTCGGCCGCGATGACATCATGCTGATCGACCTGGATGGCAACCCGGTCGGCACCGACGCCCGCCCCAGCGCGGAAACGGCGCTGCACACCCAGATCTACCGGCGCTGGCCGGAGATGAACGTGGTGCTGCACACCCACTCGCGCACGCAGAGCGTGGCGTCGCGGCTGTTCGCCGACGGTGGCGCGATCCGCCTGCAGGGCTGGGAGCTGCAGAAGGCGATCAGCGGCCATGACACCCACGAGAGCGTGCTGGAGATCCCGGTGTTTCCGAACACCCAGCACATGCCCGAACTGGTGGCCCGAATCGACGCCTGGCTGGACGCGGGCAAGCCGCTGCATGCCTACCTGATCGACGGCCACGGCATCTACACCTGGGGCCGCGACATGGCCGAGGCGCGGCGCCACCTGGAAGCGCTGGAGTTCCTGCTCGGCTGCGAGCTTGACCTGAAAAGACTGAGGGCATCATGAGCCGCCTGCGCATCTTCGACGAAACCCGACCGCAATCGCCGTTGACGGTGATCGACGAACACGCCGCGATTACCGCGGAACTGGGCAGGGTCGGCGTCCGCTTCGAACAATGGGAAGCAAGCCAGCCGATCGCGCCGGGCGCCAGCCAGGACGAAGTGATTGCCGCCTACCGCAAGGACATCGACCGATTGATGAGCGAGGAAGGCTACCAGGCCGTGGATGTGATCAGCCTCGCCCCGGACCACCCGGACCGTGCCGCGCTGCGCAAGAAGTTCCTCAGCGAACACACCCACAGCGAAGACGAGGTGCGCTTCTTCGTTGCGGGCTCCGGCCAGTTCACCCTGCACCTGGGCGGCAAGGTCTATGACGTGCTGTGCGAGCAGGGCGACCTGATCGGCGTGCCCGACGGCACCCGCCACTGGTTCGACATGAGCGAGGCGCCGTACTTCGTGGCGATCCGCCTGTTCACCAACAAGGAAGGCTGGGTGGCCGACTTCACCGGCGACGACATCGCCGAGCGCTTCCCGCGCATGTCGCCCGCCGTGTAGGAGCCCGCTCGCGGGCAATGCCTTTCCCGACTCCCGACTCCCGACTCCCGACTCCCGACTCCCGACTCCCGACTCCCGACTCCCGACTCCCGACTCCATGATCGAAATCCGCGCCATCGTCACCGACATCGAGGGCACCACCAGCTCGATCGACTTCGTCCGCGACGTGCTGTTTCCGTACGCGCGCAAGCGGCTGCCGGCTTTCGTGGAGACCCACGGCGACAAGCCCGAAGTGCAGCACTGGCTGCACGAGGCGGCCAGGGAGGCCGGGCTGGTCGAGGCCAGTCGCCAGGACATCATCGAGCTGCTGCTCAGGTGGATCGACCAGGATCGCAAGTCCACCGCACTGAAGGCGCTGCAGGGCATGATCTGGAAGGACGGCTACGAGGCCGGCGACTACCGCGCGCACGTCTATCCGGAAGTGGCTGCGCGGCTGCGCGACTGGCGCGCCGACGGGCTGCGGCTGTACGTCTACTCCTCCGGCTCGGTGCCGGCGCAGCAGCTGTTCTTCCGGCACAGCGAGGCGGGCGACCTCAGCGTACTGTTCGCCGGCTACTTCGATACCGAAACCGGCCCCAAGCGCGAAGCCGGATCCTACCGGCAGATCGCCGACGCCATCGGCGAACAGCCACGCCACCTGCTGTTCCTGTCCGACATCGTCGAGGAACTCGACGCCGCGCAGGCGGCCGGTTTCCATACCGGCTGGCTGGTGCGCGAGCCACAGGCGCTGCCTGCTTCGCCACGCCATCCGGTCTACCGCGATTTCGACGCGATCACGCCATGAACCCGCCGCGAGTCCCGCCATGCGTAGCATCCTGACCGTCCTGCTCGCGTTCGCGGCCGGGGTGCTGCTGGCAACCTGGTGGCCCGGCCACCCGGCGCCGCTATCGCCCGCCAGCCATGCAGCCACGCCCGTCAGCATGGCATCAGACGCTGCACCCGACGGCGACGCCGACGTCGACCGCTGGCCCAGCCAGGCGCCCACGCCGGAACAGGTGCTGTACGCGCAGCCGCGGATGATGCGCGACGCGCTGGCGCAACTCGGCCCGCGCGTGCCCGGCCAGCCGAACCTGTACCTGCTCGCCTTCGCCGGCGACGGCGGCGAGGATGTGTTCCGCAACGAGGCCGAGTACGCCGCGCGGTTGTTCGCGCAACGCTTCGGCGCCAGCGCGCACAGCCTGGTGCTGGAGAACAACCCGGCCAGCCTGACCACCCGGCCGCTGGCCAGCTGGAGCAACCTGGAAACCGCGCTCGAAGGCCTGGGCAAGGTGATGCAGCCGGACCAGGACATCCTGCTGCTGTACTTCACCAGCCACGGCAGCGAAGACCACGACCTGCTGCTCGACATGGATCCGCTGCCGCTGGACCAGCTTGGCGCCAGCGACTTGGCCGGCATCCTCGCCATGCACCCGTTCAAGTGGAAGGTGGTGGTGATCAACGCCTGCTACTCAGGCGGCTTCGTGCCGCCGCTGCGCGGCCCCGGCACCCTGGTGCTCACCGCCGCCCGCGCCGACCGCAGCTCGTTCGGCTGCGGCAGCGATTCGGACATCACCTATTTCGGCAAGGCCTGGCTGGTCGATGCGCTGAACCACACCGACAACTTTGCGGACGCGTTCCAACGGGCCAGCAGCGAGATCAGCCGGTGGGAACGGCAGGACAAGCTCACTCCCTCGGAACCGCAGATCGACATCGGCAGCGGCATCGCCGGGCAACTCGCCCTGTGGCGCAAGGGCATCTCGCCCGGGCCGGCGGTCCCGTTCAAGCCGGCGGCGCCCGCACCGGCCGGCTCCGCCGCGACGCGTTGATCCAGACGAAACCGGAGACCCCAGCACAAGGCGATCGTCGGCCAGCGAATACCTCACGCGTCTGCGCCGGCATGGCGTTCATGGCGCCGACGCCGAAGCCGGGACATCATGGTCTACCGCCCATCACCCGGGCGAGGTAGACCATGGCGGCACCGGCATCGAGCGTCACGGCAATACCCAAGGCCCCGGCGATTTCCTCGCGCCTCGCACCGTGCTTCAGCGCTTCGCCCGCATGCATGGCGATGCAGCCAGCGCAACGAAGGGTCACTGCGACGGCCGGGCGATCAGCTCACGGGGACTTGGCACCGGTGGCCCGCAAGCGCTTCAGCCGCCGATGTCGATCACGACCTTGCCCCGCGCTTGCCGCTGCTCGATCAGCGCGTAGGCATCGTCGACCGCACCCAGCGCGAACTGGCGCGTGTCCAGCAGCGGCTCGATCATCCCGGCTTCGGCCAGGCGCGTGGCTTCGCGCAGGATCTCGCCGTGATGCGGCTTGCCTTCGCCGGTCAGCAACGGCAGCAAGGTGAACACGCCGGAATAGCTCGCGGCGCGAAACGACAGCGGTGCCAGCGCGTGACTGCCCCATCCCAGCGAGCTGACCACATGACCGAAGCGCGACACGGCCTTGAACGACGCATCCAGGCTCGCGCCGCCGGCAGTGTCGTACACCACGTCGAAACCGCGACCGGCGGTATGCGCGGCCACATAGTCCTCGACCGGCATCTGCTCATGGTCGATCGGCGTCGCGCCCAGTTGCCGGCTGATGGTGGCGCGCGCAGCGGCATCGGTCGCGAAAACGGTTGCGCCGCGCGCGCGAGCAATCTGGATCGCCATGCTGCCGACGCCACCGGCACCGCCCTGCACCAGCACGGTCTGGCCCGCGCCCACCCGGGCGCGATCCACCAGCCCTTCCCACGCGGTGATGAAAACCAGCGGTAGCGAGGCGGCCTCGCGCATGCTGAAGTGCGCAGGCTTGAATGCCAGCAGGCTGGCGTCCACCGCGGCATATTCGGCCAGCGAGCCCTGCACGCCACCGACGCCGCCGGTCATGCCGTAAACCTCGTCGCCCGGCCGGAACCCGGTAACGCCCGCACCCAGTGCAACGACCACCCCGGCCATGTCGATGCCGAGGATCGCCGGCAGCGGATGCCTGGCATGCTCGGCGGCGCCGCTGCGGATCTTCAGATCCAGCGGGTTGATGCCGCTGGCCAGGATCCGCACCAGTACCTGACCCGCCTGCGGCACCGGCCGGGCAATGGAGGCCAGGCGAAACGGGGCATCGTGATTTTCAAGAATGGCGGCTTGCATGGAGGATGCAGTGGTCATGTCGTACTCGGCGTCGGAGGAAGTGGTCGCCAAGCTACGCTCGTCAATTTCGTTTGAAAATCAAAATAAACGCACAAGTTCCATGCATAATTGCATGCAACACTGCCGGCACTTCCACGCTGGCGGTTCGACCGGCGCAACGAGGTGTCGCGATGGAATGGAGCGATCTGCGTGTCTTCCTGGCCGTCGCACGCGAAGGCACGCTCGGCGGCGCCGCGCGCAAGCTGGGGCAAACCCAGCCGACCATGGGACGACGGCTGCAGGCGCTGGAACATGCGGTGGGGCACAAGCTGTTCCAGCGCACCACGGCGGGCTTCGTGCTCACCGACGAAGGCGCAGCGGTACTCGGTCACGCCGAACGCATCGAGGACGAAGCGCTCGCGTTCGAGCGCCAGCTCGCCGGCCAGGAGCGGCACCTCGACGGCATGCTGCGGATCACCGCGTCCGACTGGTTCGCCGAACATGTACTGACGCCGGTCATCGCCGAATTCGCCAGGGAATATCCCCGCATCACCATCGAGCTGCTGACCGACACGCGCTTCCTCAGCCTTTCGCGCCGCGAAGCCGACCTGGCATTTCGCATCAAGCCGTTCGACGAACCGGACATCGTCTCGCGCAGGCTGCTGCATATGCCCTACGGCGTCTATGCAGCCGCCGGCTATCCGCCGCCGCGCGCGGGCGACGGCGAAGGCGCGGCGCTGATCACCATGGACAGCGCGTTCAGCGGCATGCCCGACGTCGCGTGGCTGCAACGCATGCTTCCGCACGCGCGCGTGGCCTTCCGCAGCAACGCGCGTGCGGTGCAGGCGCGGATGTGCGTCCAGGGTTCGGGCATTGCGGTGTTGCCGCGCCCGCTGGGCGACGGGATGGCCGGCCTGCGACGCATCGAGCTGGGCGAGCCGCCGCCGCCGCGGGAAACGTGGATCGGCTATCACCGCGACATGCGGCGGCTGGCACGCCTGCGGGCGCTGCTGGACCTGGTGGTTGCGCGGTTGGCGGACTGAACGCGGCGGGGGTTTTCGCCGACGCTATCCGGCACGGTGCCGGTCGGCCAACACAGCCACCACGTCCGTCAGCGACAGTCCACGCGCGCGCAACGCCACGGTGAGATGGAACAGCAGGTCCGCCGCCTCGCCCAGCAGCTCGGCGTCGTCCTGTGCCACCGCGGCCAGCGCCGTTTCCACGCCTTCCTCGCCCACCTTCTGCGCGATGCGGCGGATGCCGCCGTCGAACAGCCTGGTGGTGTAACTGCCTTGCGGCCGCTCGGCATGACGCTGCGCGACCAGCGCGTCGAGTTCGGCGAGGAAGCCCAGTGGCGGGCGCTGGTCTTCGCCGAAACAGCTGGAGGTGCCGAGGTGGCAGGTCGGGCCGTGTGGCTCGGCCTGGACCAGCAAGGTGTCGGCGTCGCAGTCGATGCGGAGGGATTTCAGCGCGAGCACGTGGCCGGAGCTTTCGCCCTTGGTCCACAGCCGTTGCTTGCTGCGGCTGTAGAACGTGACCTTGCCGCTGGCCTGCGTCTGCGCCAGCGCCTCGGCATTCATGTAGCCGAGCATCAGCACCTCGCCGCTCAGCCAGTGCTGCACGATGGCCGGCAGCAGGCCGTCGCCCTTGGCCCAGTCGAGGCGACTGAAATCCGAATCGGGGTTGCTCATGGTCTGGCTTCCTTGATGCTCACAGGCGCACGGTCACATTGCGCTCGCGCAGGTAACGCTTGAGTTCGGGGATCGCGATGGCGCCGGAGTGGAACACGCTGGCCGCCAGCGCGCCGTCCACGTCGGCCTCGACGAAGGCGTCGCGGAAGTGCTCCGGCGCGCCGGCGCCGCCGGAGGCGACCAGCGGCACGTGGCAGATCGCCCGCACCGCCTTGAGCTGCTCCAGGTCGTAGCCGCCGCGCACGCCGTCGCTGCCCATGCAGTTCAGCACGATCTCGCCGGCACCGCGCCGCTGCACTTCGATCACCCAGTCCAGCGTGCGGCGCGGCAGCGCCCGGGTCTTCGCAGGGTCGCCGGTGTACTGGCGCACGCGCCACTCGCCGTCGGCGTCGCGCAGCGAGTCGATGCCGACCACCACGCACTGCACGCCGAACGCGGTGGCCAGCTCGTCGATCAGTTCCGGCCGCTCCAGCGCCGGCGAGTTCACCGAGATCTTGTCGGCGCCCGCGTGCAGCACCGCGCGTGCCTCCTCCACCGAGCGGATGCCGCCGGCGACGCAGAACGGGATATCGATCGCACGGGCGACCTTCTCGACCCAGCCGCGATCCACGCTGCGCCCTTCCGGGCTGGCGGTGATGTCGTAGAACACCAGCTCGTCGGCGCCTTCGTCGCGGTAGCGCAGGGCCAGCTCGACGATCTCGCCCATCACCACGTGGTCGCGAAAGCGCACGCCCTTGACCACCTGGCCGTCGCGCACGTCCAGGCAGGGAATGATGCGGCGACTCAGCATGCCAGGGCCTCCTCGACGGTGAAGCGCCCTTCCAGCAGCGCGCGGCCGAGGATCACGCCGCGCGCGCCGGCTTCGCGCGCGGCGCGGATGTCGTCCAGCGAGCGCACGCCACCGGAGGCCTGCACGGCCAGCGACGGCACCGTGGCGGCGAGGTGGCGATAGAGATCGAGGTTGAAGCCGGCCAGCACGCCGTCGCGGTCGATGTCGGTGCACAGCAGGTGGCGCGCGCCGCGCGCGGCGTACCACGGCGCCAGCTCGTCCAGCGTGCGCGCCTCGGTTTCGGTCCAGCCGGCGCTGGGCAGGCTCCAGCGGCCGTCGAGGCGGCGCGTGTCGAGCGCGAGGGTCAGCCGTTCGGCGCCGTACCTGTCCAGCCAGCCGGCCACGAGTTCGGGATCGCGGATCGCCACGCTGCCCAGCACCACGCGCTGCACGCCGGTGTCGAACAAGCGCTGCAAGTCCGCCTCGTTGCGGACGCCGCCGCCGGCCTGGACTTGCATGCCGTCTGCAGCGATCGTGTTGATCACCGCAAGATTGTCGAGCTGGCCCGAACGCGCGCCATCCAGGTCGACCAGGTGCAGCCAGCGCGCGCCCGCCTCGGCATGGCGCCGCGCCAGCGCGCGTGGATCGGCAGCGTAGGTGGTCTGCTGCGCATAGTCGCCCTGCTTCAGGCGCACCACCTGGCCGCCGCGCAGGTCGATCGCGGGGATCACGTCGAAGTTCATAGTTCGAGGAAGTTCTTCAGCAGCCGGGCGCCGACGGCGGCGGAGCGCTCGGGGTGGAACTGCATGCCGTGAAAGTTGCCGCATGCGACCACCGCCGAGAACGCACCGCCGTAGTCGGCGGTGGCCAGGGTCCAATCGCCGACCGGCACTGCATAGCTGTGCACGAAATAGGCCTGCTCGCCGTCGCCCAGGCCGGCCAGCAATGGATGTTCCCGCCGGACCGACAAGCCATTCCAGCCCATCTGCGGCACGCGCAGGCCCGGCGCTTCGACGAAGCGGCGTACCGGCGCGTCGATCACGCCGAGGCATGCGGTGTCGCCCTCTTCCGAATGCGCGCACAGCAATTGCATGCCGAGGCACACGCCGAGCACGGGCTGTTCCAGCGAACGCAGCACGTCGACCAGTCCCAGTTCGCGCAACCGCGCCATGCCGGGGCCGGCCGCGCCCACGCCGGGCAGGATCACCTTGCCGGCGGCGCGGATCGTCGCCGCGTCCGCGGTCAATGCGGCATCCACGCCCAGCCGCTGCAGCGCGTAGCGCACCGAGCCGATGTTGGTGCCGCCGGCGTCGACAAGGACCACGCCCATCACAGCATTCCCTTGGTGCTGGGCAGTTCGCTGCCGGAACGGGCGATCGCCTGGCGCAGCGTGCGCGCCACCACCTTGAAGCAGGCCTCGACCATGTGGTGCGCGTTGTCGCCGCGCACGGTGAGGTGCAGGTTCGCGCCGAGCGTCTCGCACAGCGAACGGAAGAAATGCGGCACCAGTTCGGTCGGCACCTCGCCCACGCGCTCGCGCGGGAAACTGCCCTCGAACACGAAGTACGGCCGGCCGGACAGGTCCAGCGCGGCGCTGGCCTGCGCCTCGTCCATCGGCAGGGTGAAGCCGTAGCGGCCGATACCGCGCTTGTCGCCCAGCGCCTGCCGCAGAGCGCTCCCCAGCGCCAGCGCGCAATCCTCGATGGTGTGGTGCTCGTCGATATGGATGTCGCCGTCGCAGTCGAGTTTCAGCGCGAAGCCGCCGTGCTTGCCGATCTGCTCCAGCATGTGATCGAAGAAACCCAGTCCGGTGTGCGCCTGCGGCTCGGCCACCCGATCCAGGTCCACGCTGACCGTGATGCGGGTTTCCTTGGTGTCGCGCACCACCGTGGCGGTGCGCGGCGTATCCAGCAACCGGTGGGCCAGTTCTTCCCAACCCACGCCCTGCGGGCCGACGCGGAGACCGCGTACGCCGATGTTCGCGGCCAGCTGCAGGTCGGTCTCGCGATCGCCGATCATCGCCGACGCCGCCCGGCTCCAGCCGTCGTCGGCAAGATAGTGGCGCAGCATGCCGACGCCGGGCTTGCGCGTGTCCAGACCTTCATGCGGGAGGCTGCGGTCGATCAGCACTTCGCGGAAGGCGATGCCCTGCGAGGCGAGGATGCGCAGCAGCAGTTCGTGCGGTCCGCTGAAATGCGGCTCCGGGAAACTGTCGGTGCCCAGGCCGTCCTGGTTGGTCACCATCACCAGCTCGTAGCCGGCGGCGACGAAGCGCTGCAGCGCGGCGATCACGCCGGGCAGCAGGGCCAGCTTCTCGTAGCTGTCGATCTGCTCGTCGGCCGGCTCCTCGATCAGGCAGCCGTCGCGATCGACGAAGAGGATCTTGCGCTTGCTCATGCCGATTCCTCGGCAATACCACGGCCATCCACGGCCGGACTGTTCATCGATGCCGATCCCTCGGCGAAACCCCGGCCATCCATGGCCGGACTCTTCAATACGGCCAGCACCTGGTCATTCTCCGCGGGCGTGCCGACGGTGATGCGCAGCGCATCGCCGAGGTTCGGGTAGCGGCGCACGTCGCGCACCACGATGCCGGCGGCGAGCAGGCGCCGGTAGGCGGCGCCGGCATCGTCGAAGCGCACGGCGAGAAAATTCGCCTGCGACGGCAACACCGCGCGCACCCCGGGCAACCGGCGCAGCGCCGCCTGCATCCGGGCGCGTTCCGCGCGCACGATGCCGATGCGCTCGCGCGCGTTCGCCCGGCCCCAGCCGGACAGCGCCAGCAGCGCCGCGTCCACGCTTGGCAGCGGCAGCGGGTACGGCGCCATGATCCGGCGCAGCAGCGCGATCACCTCGGCGTTCGCCAGCAGGCTGCCGATGCGCACGCCGGCCAGTGCCCAGGCCTTGGACAAGGTACGCAGCACGGCAAGGTTGTCGTAGCGGTCGATCAGCTCGGCCACGCTGCCCTGCTCGGCAAATTCCACATAGGCCTCGTCCACCACCAGCAGCGCACGGCCAGCCAGCGCCCGCGCCAGCCGCTCGACCTCGGCGCGCGGCACCGGCTGGCCGGTGGGATTGTTCGGCGTGCAGATGAAGACCAGCTTCACCGCCGGGGTCAGCGCGGCCAGCACGGCATCCGCGTCCAGGGTGAAATCCGCCGCCAGCGGCACCTCGACGACGCCCGCGTCCTGCACCCGCGCGCACACCGCGTACATGCCGAAGGTGGGCGGCTGGATCAGGATCGCGTCGCGGCCGGCGCGGCAGAACGCGCGCACCAGCAGGTCGATCGCCTCGTCGCTGCCGCGACCGACCAGCAACTGTTCGCGCCGCACGCCGTAGAGCGCCGCCAGCGCCTCGACCAGCGCCGCCGGCTGCGGCTCGGGATAGCGGTTGCAGCCGAGGCCGTCGTCGCCCACCGGCGTCCACGCCGATTCGTTCGCGTTGAGGAAGACCTCGCCGCCGCTGGCCTCCATCCGCGCCGAGGAGTACGGCTGCATCGCGCGGATCTCCGGCCGCGCCAGATCGAGCACGCTCATGCCAGGGCCTCCAGGCGCAAAGTCACCGCGCGGCGGTGTGCCTCCAGTTGCTCGGCCGCCGCCAGCGTGGCGGTGCACGGGCCGATGTTGCGCAGGCCGTCGGCACTGACCTCCTGCACGCTGATCTGCTTCTGGTAGCTGGCCACCGACACGCCGCTGTAGCTGCGTGCATAGCCGTAGGTCGGCAGCACGTGGTTGCTGCCGCTGCAGTAGTCGCCCACCGACTCGGGCGCCCACTGGCCGAGGAAGACCGAGCCGGCGCTCTCGATGCCGTCGAGCAGCGCGCGCGGCGCGGCCACCTGCAGGATCAGGTGCTCGGGCGCGTAGCGGTTGCTCACCTCCAGCGCCTGCGCCAGCGAGTCGACCCCGATCAGCCGGCTCTGCGCCAGCGCCTGGCGAACGATCGCGCCGCGCGGCAGTTCGGCGCACTGGCGTTCGACCTCGGCGGCCGCCCGGTCCAGCAGGTCGGCGGATGGACTCAGCAGAATCACCTGCGAATCCGGCCCGTGCTCGGCCTGCGACAGCAGGTCGGCGGCGACGAATACCGGGTTGGCGTCGCCATCGGCTATCACCAGCACTTCCGACGGGCCGGCTGGCATGTCGATCGCGGCGCCGTCCGGGTCGGACGACACCTGCAGCTTCGCCTCGGTCACCCAGGCATTGCCGGGGCCGAACAGCTTGTCGCACTTCGGCACGCTGGCGGTGCCGTAGGCCATCGCGGCGATCGCCTGCGCGCCGCCCAGCTTGAACACCTGGTGCACGCCGGTGAGGCGCGCGGCGTACAGCACCGCCTCGTCACAGCGGCCGTCGGCGCGCGCCGGCGAGCACAGCACCACCTCGCGGCAACCGGCGATATGCGCCGGCACGCCCAGCATCAGCGCGGTCGACGGCAACGGCGCGCTGCCGGCCGGCACGTACAGGCCGACCCGGCCGATCGGCCGCAGCATCCGTTCCACCCGCACGCCGGGCGCGGTATCCACCGCCACCGGCTGCGGCGCTGCCGCGCGATGGAACGTCTCGATGCGCGCCGCCGCTTCGCGGATCGCCGCCTTCAGGGCCGGGTCGAGGGAGGCCTCGGCCGCGGCGAATTCGGCCTCGCCGACCGCGATCGCGTGAAGCACGCAGCGGTCGTATTTCGCGCTGAGCTCGCGCAGCGCCGTGTCGCCGCCTTCGCGCACGGCGGCGATGATCCGTTCGACGCCACGGCGCAGTTCATCGCTGCGCGACTGCGCCGGGCGTGCCAGCGCCTCGCGACGCGCCGCTTCATCCAGGTCGTTCCAGTCCAGTCGTTTCATGCGAACCTGCTCTTCATGCCAACCTGCTTCATGCCAACATCTTCTCTACCGGCAGCACGAACATCTCGCGCGCCCCGGCCTTCTTGATCTCTTCCAGCTGCCGCCAGCTGACCTCGCCGGCGCACAGCGCCTGCAGCATCAACTGGTCCGGCTGGCCGGCCACCGGCAGCAGGGTCGGCTGCGGGCCGCCCGGCAGCAGCCGGGTCACCGCTTCCAGCGAATGGCGCGAGGTCTGCAGCAGCAGCAGGCGCGACTCGCGCACCTGGATCACCCCGTCCAGCCGTTTCAGCAGCAGCTCCAGCAGGTCGCCGCGCTCGTCCGCCGGCAGCGCCAGCGGCCCGGCCAGCACCGCCTCGCTCTGCAGCAGCACGTCGGCTTCGCGCAACTGGTTGGCCACCAGCGTGCCGCCGCTCTGCACCAGGTCGCAGATCGCATCGGCGGTGCCCAGCTTCGGCGCGATCTCGACCGAACCGGCCAGGGTCACCACGCCGGCAGCGATGCCCTGCGCGCGCAGCCACTCACCGAGCAGGCCGGGATACGAGGTGGCGATACGCCGGCCTTCCAGTTGCCTGGGCTCGTGGTAGTCGAGCTCCTGCGGCACCGCGATCGACAGCCGGCAGCGCCCGAAGCCGAGCGCGCGCAACTCGTTGAGCGGCTCGGCGTCGCGCCCCGCGGTGAGCTGGAACTCGCTGAGCACGTTGCGCCCGACGATGCCGAGATCGCACACGCCCTGCGCGATCAGGCCGGGAATGTCGTCGTCGCGCACCAGCAGCAGGTCGACTGGCTCGCCCTCGCCGAAGCAGAACAGCTTGTCGCGGCTCTGCCGGAAGGTGAGCCCGCAGCGGGCCAGCAGATCCAGTGCCGGCTCGGTGAGCCGGCCGGACTTCTGCATCGCGATACGCAGGCGGTCGCGTGGCTTCATGCCTTCTTCCTCGCGACCTGCGCCTGCCGCCGCGCGGCGCGGGCCGCCGCGGCCAGGTAGCCGCCGTTGCCCTGGTTCAGGTAGCGCGCCACCCGCCCGATGGTGGTGATGCTGACCGCGGTGCGCTCGTGGATCTCCCGGTACGGCACGCCGTCGAGCAGGAACGGCACCACCCGCCAGCGATCCACCAGCACCTCCAGCTCGGCCGGGGTGCACAGGTCACCCAAAAAGGCCGCCATCTCCTCGACGTTTTTCAGCGACAGCAGCGCCTCGTACAGGCTCTGCTCGGCCGACTCGACGGGGGTTTCGGGATCACGCGATCGACGTTTCATAATGTACTAACGCATTAACACAATGGCGCGCATCATACACGTCATGCGGCGTTGCGGCAAACCCCTTTCGCGATGCCGGCGCCGCGCCATTCAGCGCCGGCGGGCCAAACCCCTGCGGCGCGCCGGCGTACCCCGCCCCAGAAGCAAAAACCCCCGCCAAGGCGGGGGTCTTGCGAAACGAACGCCGAGGACGCCGGATCAGGCCGACTTCTTCCTCGGTGCGGCCTTCTTGGCAGCGGCCGGTTTGGTCACGGTCGGCTTGGCGCCCACCACGGCCGGCACCACGGCGTGCGCACGGGTGTTGCCATAGCTGCCGCGGTACGTCTTGCCGCGACGGGTCTTGCGATCGCCCTTGCCCATGGGGAACTCCTTGATTTATTGGATGAACGGCCGGTCATCATAGCAGCGTTCGGCGCCGCACGGGGATAGTCAGCGCCGGCCGTGGCCGGCACAGTCGTCGCTCGCGTCGAGACAACTGCCGGGGTCGATCTGCACGGTCACGTGCTGGATCCCGAAATGCTCCAGCAGCATGCGCTTGATGGCCCGCAGGGCCCGCGCACCGTCGGCGCATTCGTGCAGCTCGGCATGCACGGTGGCCATGCGCGAACCCGAGGCAAGCTGCCATACGTGCAGATGATGGATGTCGCGAATGCCGGGGTCGGCGGTGCGCAGCGACGCTTCCACCAGTGCACTGTCCATGCCGTCGGGCACGCCCTCCAGCAGGATGTGCGCCGACGTCCGCAGCAGGCGCCATGCGCTGCCCAGGATCAGCAGCGAGATCAGCAGCGACAGCAGCGGATCGGCCCACAGCCAGCCGAACCAGCGGATCGCCAGCGCCGCCAGCACCGCCGCCAGCGAACCGAGCAGGTCACCCAGCACGTGCAGGCTGGCGCCGGCCAGGTTGACGTCGTCATGCGCATGTCCGTGCAGGGTGCGCAGCACCAGCGCATTCACCAGCAGCCCCGCGATCGCCACGGCCAGCATCACCCCGGACAGGATCTCCCCGGGATGCCGCAGCCGCACGATGGCTTCATAGGCAATCCAGCCGACCAGCACGAACTGCCCCAAGGCGTTGACGAACCCCGCCAGCACCTCCATCCGACCGTAGCCGTAGCTGCGCCGCGCATCCGCCGGCTTGGTCGCCATCCATGCGCCGACCACCGCCAGCAGCAGGGCCAGCGCATCGACCGTCATGTGGCCGGCGTCGGCCAGCAATGCCAGCGAACCGGACCAGGCGCCGCCCGCCACCTCGACCGCCATCATCGCGGTAGTCAGCACGAACGCAAACGCCAGCTTGCGGCGGCGGCTGCCGGAGACGGCGGTCAGATCGTGCGCATGGGCGTGGTCGTGATCGACGTGGCGGGCGTGCTCGTGTCGATGGAGGTGGGTGCCGTTCATGCGTGCATGCTAGGAACGGCTGGTGCCGTTACACAATCACCACGTTCAGTGCGCGCACTGCCGGCCGTGCACGTGGATGGCGCTGTTGCGGCTGTCCAGCCGCAGGTTGACGAAATGCGCGCCCGCCAGCAGCAGGCCGCCGCTGGTCACCAGCACACTGTGCAGGATCGGCGCAGGGCCGTTGATGTAGATGACGCCAAGCAGCAGCAGGGCCAGCCCCGGCACCGCCAAGCGCAACGGCAACGAACGCTGGTGCCGGCGATACCCGCGCACCAGCACGAACGACGCCAGCACGCAGGCCAGCAGCACGAAAGCCCGCTCGAATCGGTGATCGGCCAGGAACTGCAGGCCAACCAGCGGCAGCAGCGCGAGCACGAAGGGCAGCAGCGCGCAGTGGATCGCACACAGGAACGACGCCATGGCGCCGACGCGATCGGCGGCATGCCACCAGCGGGATTTGTTCGCCTGCTCGGAATCCATCGTCGTGCCCGGCACCGCCAGGGGTGGCGGCTCAATATCCGGCCGGATGGGATGTTACATTATAACACTGCCGAACGCCATACCCGGCCGCCGGGTCAGCCCTTGCGGCAATGGCGGCAGGTGCCGTGCACTTCCAGCGTCTGCGCCTGCGGGCGGAAGCCGAACGCCTTGGCCTGCGCCTCGATCAGCTCGGCGACCCGCTCGTCGCAGACCTCCTGGGCGCTGGCGCAGGTATCGCAGATCAGGAACGGCACCTGATGCGCCTCGGCCGGGTGGTGGCAGGAGACGAAGGCATTGATGGATTCCAGCTTGTGGATGAAACCGTTCTCGAGCAGGAAGTCCAGTGCGCGGTAGACCGTGGGCGGCGCCGCGTTGCCGTGCCTCTCGCGCAGCTGGTCGAGCAGGTCGTAGGCCTTGACCGGCTTGTGCGCGGCCGCGATCAGCTCCAGCACTTCCTTGCGCAGCGGGGTCAGGCGCAGGCCGCGCTCCTCGCTGGCATGCTCCACGGCGCGCACGAAACCCTTGGCGTCATGATGATGCGGGTGGCTCGGGTGCGGGTTGCGGGCGGTGTCATGGTTCAAGCGGTTCACCTCGTACCGGATCATACACTGCACCCGTCGCGCCGGCGGCAAGGCGTCAGCGCGGCAAGGGCGGCGGCCGCGGCGGCGGTTCGCGGCGGGTTCGCAGCAGGAGCACGATCCAGCCGATCGGCCCCAGCACCCATGCCCATACGATTCCTTCGAACAGGCGCCCGCGCCACCAGCCCAGCAGCGCGCCCACCGCGACGAACAGCAGGCTCCACCAGAACAAGGCCGCCCACGGCAGCATGTTCCACAGGTTGAAGAAGATCTGCCAGAACGCGCCCGGCGCGTCGGGATCGACGCCGTGGGTGGCCCTGGCCAGCAGCTCGTCCATGCCGGCTTCAGCGCGTCATCGGCATGGCCACAGACTCATCCCTGCGCCATCGCCGCCGCGGCAGCGAGGCGCTTGAGCGCTTCGGCGCGGCCGGTCAGGTAGATGGTGTGCTCGATCGAGGGCGAGACCTGGGTACCGGTCATCGCCACGCGCAGCGGCTGGGCGACCTTGCCCATGCCCAGTCCCAGCTGCGCGGCGACCTGCTCGATCAGCTGATGGATCGGCTCCGGCTGCCATTCGCAACCGGCCAGCAGCGACTTCGCGGCTTCGAGCACGGCAACCGCGCTGTCGTTCCTCAGGTGCTTGGCGACCGCCTTGTCGTCCCACTCGACGATCGGGCCGTACCAGATCTTCGCGCGCTCGGCCATTTCCTTCAGCGTGTGCACGCGGTCGCGCAGCGCCACGATCACGTCAGCCGGCTTCGGGCCATGCGCGAAGTCGATGCCGGCACGTCGCAGGTGCCACTCGAATTCGGCGGCCAGCGACTGCGGCTCGTCGGTCTTCAGGTAGTGCTGGTTGAGCCAGGCCAGCTTCTCGGTATCGAAGCGCGAGGCAGCCTTGTTGACGTCGGCGATGTCGAACAGCGCGATCATCTCCCCGCGCGAGAATATCTCCTGGTCGCCATGCGACCAGCCCAGCCGCACCAGGTAGTTGAGCAGCGCGTGCGGCAGGAAGCCATCGGCGCGGTACTCCATCACGCTGACCGAGTTGGTGCGCTTGGAGAGCTTCTTGCCCTCCTTGTCCAGGATCATCGGCAGGTGCGCGAATTCCGGCACCGGCGCGCCGAGCGCGTGGTAGATGTTGATCTGCCGCGGCGTGTTGTTGACGTGGTCGTCGCCGCGGATCACCTCGGTGATGCCCATGTCGATGTCGTCGACCACCACCGCGAAGTTGTAGGTGGGCCAGCCGTCGGAGCGGAAGATCACCAGGTCGTCCAGCTCGCTGTTGGCGATCTCGATGCGGCCCTTCACCTTGTCCTCGAACACCACCGAGCCTTCAGTGGGATTGCGGAAGCGGATCACCCGGTTCGGATCGTCGCGGTACGGCTCGTTGCGGTCACGGTAGAAACCGTTGTAGCGCGGCTTCTCGCCCTTCGCCATCGCGGCCTCGCGCATCGCCTCGATCTCTTCCTTGCTCTCGTAGGCGTAGTAGGCCTTGCCGGCAGCGACCAGCCCGTCGGCGACCTGCTTGTACCGCTCCAGCCGCTGCGTCTGGTAGAACGGGCCTTCGTCGGCGTCCAGGTCAAGCCAGTGCATCGCGTCGATGATCGCCTGCACCGCCTCGTCGGTGGAGCGCTCGCGGTCGGTGTCCTCGATGCGCAGGATGAACTGGCCGCCGCGGCGGCGCGCCTCCAGCCAGCAGTACAGCGCGGTGCGCGCCCCGCCGATGTGCAGGAAACCGGTGGGGCTGGGGGCGAAGCGGGTGCGGACGGTCATCGGGTATCGGCCACGGAAGTTGAACCGCTGATTTTAACCGATTTGCCGCAAGCGCCCCGCCCGCCGCGATCACTTCACATGGACGGTGATCTTCTGCGACACCACGGCCGGTTCGAACGGCACGTGATTCTGGTCGCCCAGTTCCAGCTGCAGGGTATGCGTACCGGGTTTCAGCTTCAGCGTGACTTCGGTCTGGCCGCCGCCGAAGTGGATGTGCTGCTCGTCCTTCGGAATCGGCAAGCCGGCGGGCGGCAGCTCCTTCACGTCGACCAGCAGGTGGTGGTGGCCGGTGTGCTCCTTGGCCACGCCGGCCGGTGCCACGCCCATGCCCTTGAGGCCGAAGCGCACGGTGACGTCATGGCCGACGGTGGCGCCGTCGACGGGCGCGATGATGTACACCTCGGCGCCGCCGGGCGCCGGCGTGACCGGCAGGCCGGCGGGCGCATCGGCGGCCAACGCGGTGCCGGTCAGCCCGGCCAGGGCCAGGGCAAGCAGGATGCGTTTCATCGAAAGGTCTCCATGTGTTGGTAGAACGCCCGAGTGTAAGCGCAGCGTCATGCGCTGGCCACGCCAGCGCAACGCCACGGCGCAAAGCTGCGCCCAGCCAGCACGGGCAAAAGTCATGCGCATCGGCATCGTCAGCGAAACCTATCCACCGGAAATCAACGGCGTCGCGCTGACCGTGCACAGTCTCGCCGCCGGACTCGCCGCCCGCGGCCATTGCATCGACCTGATCCGCCCGCGCCAGCCACAGCCGCACGGCGACGAATCCGGCATTGACGTGCTCGAACTGCACGGCGGCGCGCTGCCCCGTTACCCGGGCCTGCGCTTCGGCCTGCCCGCCGGCCGCACGCTACGTCGGCACTGGTCGCGGCAGCGCCCCGATGCGGTGTACGTGGCCACCGAGGGACCGCTCGGCTGGTCGGCCATGCGTGCCGCCAGGCAGCTGGGCATTCCGCTCAGCAGCGGTTTCCATACCCGCTTCGACAGCTACGCCAGCCATTACGGCGTGGGCCTGCTCACGCCGCTGGTACGCGGCTACCTGCGTCGTTTCCACCAGCGCGCCGTCGCCACGCTGGTGCCGACCGACGCGCTTGCACGGGAGCTGCACGCCATGGGCATCACCAATACGCGTCTGTTGCGCCGCGCCGTGGATACGCAGCTGTTCCACCCGAACCGGCGCGACATGGCCCTGCGCGCCGACTGGGGCGTGGACGCCGCCACGCCGGTGGTGCTGTACGTGGGGCGCATCGCACCGGAGAAGAATCTCGACCTGGTGGTGCGGACTTTTCGTGCGATCCAGCGGCAGCTGCCACAGGCGCGCTACGTGTGGGTCGGTGACGGTCCGGCCCGCGACACGCTGCATGCCGCCAACCCGGACTTCATCTTTGCCGGCGTGCAACGCGGCGAAGCGCTGGCGCGGCACTACGCCAGCGCGGATCTGTTCCCGTTCCTCAGCCTCAGCGAGACCTTCGGCAACGTGATCATCGAGGCGCTGGCCGCCGGCCTGCCGGTGGTGGCGTACGCCCAAGGCGCCGCGCGCGAGCACCTGGTCGACGGCGTCAACGGTTGCCGCATCGCCCCAGGCGACGAGGCGGCCTTCGTCGAGGCCGCGCTGCGGGTGGCGAGCAACCCGGCGCTGATCCGGCACATGGGCTGCGCGGCGCATGTCGGCATGGCCGGGCTCTCGCCGGAAGCGGTGATCCGCGATTTCGAAACCCTGTTGCGCGAGATGGCCGAGGAGAACCTGCATGCACACGCCGCCGTCGCTGCCCACTTCTGAACTCCTGCCCGGACCGCGTTTCGCACTGGACCGCCGCGTCTGCGTTGTCGCCAACCACTGGGGCGCCCGCCGCATGGTGGGAGCCTTCTTCGGCGCGGTCAGCCGGCTCGGCGACGGCGTGTTCTGGTACGCGCTGATGCTCGCGCTGGCCGCACTCGGCGGCCCGCGCGGCATCGCCGCGGCCGCACACATGGCGGTCACCGGGCTCGCCGCGCTGCTGCTGTACCGCCTGCTGAAACGCTGGACCCGCCGCCCGCGTCCGTATCGCGCCTGCCCCGGCGTGATTGCGCATGTGCCGCCGCTGGACGAGTTCAGTTCTCCGTCCGGGCACACCCTGCAGGCGGTGGGTTTCAGCATCGTGGCACTGGCCTGGTATCCGGCGCTGGCGCCGCTGCTGCTCGCCTTCACCGCGCTGGTTGCCATCTCGCGGGTGATCCTCGGGCTGCACTATCCCAGCGACGTGCTGGCCGCGATCGTCGTCGGTGGCGGCCTCGGCAGCGGGTCGCTGTGGCTGGCGTCGTCGCTGGGCTGAGCGCTGCGCAGAATCTGCGCACGCCGTCGGTCGTGCCTTTGCGCTCAAGCAGATAGCACACTTGTCCACAGGCTTTACCGTCCGCGCTCCACAATCGCTGTGGAAAACCACGGCGCCGTGCACGGCATCCTCGTGCGCAATTCGTGACCAGCACGTAGCAAGTGCCTGATGAAGCAGCGGGGAAAGCGGCTTGTCCACAGGCTTTGCCGGAACGCTTCCACAGCGACTGTGGAAAACCCGATCGCGAAAACGACGATGCCGCCCGAAGGCGGCATCGCAGCGCTGCCACAAGCGACCGGTCAGGCCGCGCGCGGCGCCTTCATCAGGATGCCGAGCAGGTCGGCCAGCTTGTCGCGCATCTCGCGGCGGTCGACGATCAGGTCGATCGCGCCATGGTCGAGCAGGAACTCCGAACGCTGGAAACCTTCGGGCAGCGTCTCGCGCACGGTCTGCTCGATCACGCGCGGGCCGGCAAAGCCGATCAGCGCTTTCGGTTCGCCGATGTTGATGTCGCCGAGCATCGCCAGGCTGGCGGAGACGCCGCCGGTGGTCGGGTTGGTCAGCACGCTGATGTACGGCACGCCGGCGTCGCGCAGGCGCGCGAGCGCGGCCGAGGTCTTGGCCATCTGCATCAGCGAGAACAGCGCTTCCTGCATGCGCGCGCCACCGGTGGCGGAAAAGCACACCAGCGCGCTGCGGTCGGCCAGCGCGCGCTCGGCGGCGCGGGCGAACTTCTCGCCGACCACCGAACCCATCGAGCCGCCCATGTAGGCGAACTCGAACGCCGCCGCCACCAGCGGACGGCCCTTGAGCCGGCCGCTCATCGCGACCATCGCGTCCTTCTCGCCGATCTTTTTCTGGGTGGCGACGATGCGGTCGCGGTATTTCTTCGAGTCGCGGAACTTCAGCGGATCGGTCGGCTCCAGGCTGGCCCACAGTTCCTGCGCCGAACCGTCGTCGAACAGCGCATCGAGCCGCGCGCGTGCGCTGATGTAATGGTGGTGGCCGCACTTGGGGCAGACCATCAGGTTGCGCTCCAGCTCCGGCTTGTACAACACGGCGCCGCAACCGCCGCACTTCTCCCACACGCCCTCCGGCACCGAGCCCTTGCCCCCGTTGGTGGCGTGCGGGCGGGTGCGCGGGTTCATGATTTTCTGCAGCCAGTTCATTGCGTCACCCTGCTGTTCGTGAGTACGCCGCCATCCGGCGGCGTGTGTCATCCATGCGCATCGAGCGCGGCGCGGATCGGCACCAGGAAAGCCTGCGCACGCTGGACGATGTCCTCGCCATCCGCCGCTCCGGCCAGCCGCTCGACCAGCGCGCTGCCGATCACCACCGCGTCGGCGAAACCGGCGATCGCCTGCGCACTGGCCGCGTCGCGGATGCCGAAGCCGACCGCCACCGGCGCCCTCGCCCGAGCACGGACATCGGCCACGCGCGCGGCGATGTCGCCGGTGCTCAAGTGTGCCGCACCGGTGATGCCGGCGAACGAGACATAGTACAGGAAACCCTCGGCCGACCCGCACAGCTGCGCCATACGCGAGGGTTCGGTCGTGGGCGCGGCGAGCAGGATCTGCTGCAGCCCGGCGTCGCGCAGCGGCTGCAGTACGGCGGATTCCTCCAGCGGGCAATCGACCAGCAGCACGCCATCGACGCCCGCCCGCACGGCCTCTTCGGCGAAGCGCGCGTAGCCGTGGGTTTCCACCGGATTCAGGTAGCCCATCAGCACGATCGGCGTGTCCGCATCGCGCTGGCGGAACGCGGCGACCCAGCCCAGCACGTCGGTGAGGCCCACGCCCTTCGCGATCGCCCGCTCGCTGGCGTGCTGGATCACCGGGCCGTCGGCCATCGGGTCGGAGAACGGCACGCCCAGTTCGATCAGGTCGGCACCCGATTCGACCAGCGCGTGCATCAGCGCCACCATGTGCTGCGGCGACGGATCGCCCGCGGTGACGAACGGGATCAGGCCGGCGCGGCCGGCGGACTTCAACGCGGCGAAACGGCGGTCGATGCGGCTCATACCTGCACTCCTTCGCGCGCCGCGATCGTGTGCACGTCCTTGTCGCCGCGGCCGGACAGGTTGCACAGCACGATGCCGTCCTGCGGCAACTCGCGCGCCAGCTTGATCGCCTGCGCCACCGCGTGGCTGGATTCCAGCGCGGCCAGGATGCCCTCGGTGCGCGCCAGCAGGTGGAACGCGGCCAGCGCCTCGTCGTCGGTGATGCCGACGTACTGCGCGCGGCCGGTGTCCTTCAGGAACGCATGCTCGGGGCCGACGCCGGGATAGTCCAGGCCGGCCGAGACCGAGTGCGTCTCGGTGATCTGGCCGTTGTCGTCGCACAGCACGTAGGTGCGGTTGCCGTGCAGCACACCGGGTCGGCCGGCGGCCAGCGAGGCAGCATGATGTCCCGTCGCGATGCCCTCGCCCGCCGCCTCCGCGCCGACGATGCGCACGCCCTCGTCGTTGAGGAACGCATGGAACAGGCCGATCGCGTTGGAGCCGCCGCCGACGCAGGCGGTCAGCACGTCCGGCAGGCGGCCGTATTCCTCCAGCATCTGCGCGCGCGCCTCGCGTCCCACGATCGCGTTGAAGTCGCGCACCATCAGCGGGTACGGGTGCGGGCCGGCCACCGTGCCGATGATGTAGAAGGTGTCGGCGACGTTGGTGACCCAGTCGCGCATCGCTTCGTTCAGCGCGTCCTTCAGCGTCTTCGAGCCCGAGGTCACCGGCACCACCTCGGCGCCGAGCAGCTTCATGCGGTAGACGTTGATCTTCTGCCGCTCGATGTCGGTGGCGCCCATGTACACCACGCACTTCAGGCCCAGCCGCGCGGCTACCGTGGCGCTGGCCACGCCGTGCTGGCCGGCGCCGGTCTCGGCAATGATGCGGGTCTTGCCCATGTTGCGCGCGACCAGCGCCTGGCCCACGGTGTTGTTGATCTTGTGCGCGCCGGTGTGGTTCAAGTCCTCGCGCTTGAGCAGGATGCGCGCGCCGCCCACGTGCTTCGACAGCCGTTCGGCGTGGTAGATCGGGCTGGGCCGGCCGACGTAGTGCTTCAGGTCGCGGTCGAGCTCGGCGATGAATGCGGGATCCTCGCGCAGGCGCAGGTACGCGTCGGCCAGTTCGGCCAGCGGCGCCATCAGGGTCTCGGCGACGTAGCTGCCGCCGTAATCGCCGAAGCGGCCGTGCGCGTCGGGGTAAGCGTTGTAGTCCACGGTCTGGTTCATCTCGTCACTCGGGGAGGGCATGCCGCACTGCGGCAGACAGTCATCTTAGCGGCAAGCCCGGGCGAACGGAGCCACGCATAACCACCGCAAAGGCCCGGCCACCGCCGGCCGCGGATCGCCAGCGGCTGCGCCGCTCACGCCGCGTCGGCCGCGCGCACCGCGCGGATGAAGGCTTCCAGCCGGGTCGGGTCCTTGATCCCCGGCGCGGATTCCACCCCGCTGGCCACGTCCACCGCCCACGGCCGCACCGTGCGCACGGCGCCGCCCACGTTGCCGGCGTGCAGGCCGCCGGCCAGGATCAGCGGCTGCGCCGAATCGCGCGGCAACAGCGACCAGTCGAAGGCCTGGCCGCTGCCGCCGGCTTCGCCTGCCGCATGGCCGTCCAGCAGCAGGCCGGCGGCATGCGGATAATCCCGCAGTCGCGGCAGCGCCGCCGCGCCCTCGCCCATCGCGACGGCCTTCAGGAACGGACGGCCGAACTGCGCGCACCAGGCATCGCTCTCGCCCCCATGGAACTGCAGCAAGTTGGGCCGCACCGCGTCGAGCACCTGCCGCACCAGCGCCGCATCGTCATCCATGAACAGGGCCACGCTGGCCACGAACGGCGGCAGCGCCGCCACGATCTCGCGCGCCTGCGCCGGCGTCACCTGTCGCCGGCTGCGCGCAGTGAAGACCAGCCCGATCGCGTCGGCGCCGAGCCGCGCGGCAAGCAGCGCGTCGCCGACGCGGGTCATGCCGCAGCACTTGATCCGGGTCACTGGCTCACCTCGGCCGGCAGGTTCCAGTACGGCTCGTAGCGCGGGCCGATGAAGGTGAGCCCCGTGGCCGGCGCGGTGGGCCCGGCCAGTTGGCGGTCGCGGCCGGCCAGCAGCTCGGCCAGCCATTCGACCGGCTGCTCGTCGCGGCCGATCGGCAGCAGCGAACCGACGATGTTGCGCACCATGTGGTGCAGGAACGCGTTCGCCTCGATGTCGACGAACACCTGCTCGCCCTCGCGCCGCACGTCCACCGCCAGCACGCAGCGTCGCGGGTGCGCAGCCTGGCAGGACAGCGCGCGGAACGCGCTGAAATCGTGCTCACCCAGCAGTGCCTGCGCCGCCGCGTGCATGCGCTGCGTGTCCAGCGGCAGGCGTTCCCAGGTGACGTAGCGCGCATCCAGTGCCGCGCGCACCGGCCGGTTGAGGATGCGGTAGCGATAGCGCCGGCTGCGCGCCGCGTAGCGTGCGTGGAAACTGTCCGGCACCGGCTGCGCCCACAGCACCGCCACGCTGGGCGGCAGGTTGGAACAGCCGCCCAGCACCCAACCGCGCATGTCGCGGCGCGCCTCGGTGTCGAAGTGCACGACCTGGCAGCGACCATGCACGCCGGCGTCGGTGCGCCCCGCGCAGCTGACCTCGACCGGATGGTCGGCGACTCTCGACAACGCCTGCTCCAGCACGCCCTGCACGCTGACGTCCGTCTTCAGGCGCTGCCAGCCGTTGAAATCGGTACCGTCGTATTCAATGCCCAGGGCAATGCGCATGGAGTCGTGCAGAGATTCGCGGAAAGCGGAAAGATTAGCAGGCCGCAACAGCATCGGGCCGGCAAAGGCCGGCCCGATTCGCCCCGCGCAAGGCGCCCCGCACTCAGAGCAGGCTGTCGAGCAGGCGCTTGGCGGTGTCCTTCTGCATCTGGCTGCCTTCCTTGACCACCTCGCCGAGCATGGCGCGGGCGCCTTCGGCGTCACCCATGTCGATGTAGGCACGGGCCAGGTCGAGCTTGGTGTCCACCGGGTCGTCGTTGAACTCGTCCAGGTCGTGACCCGGGTCGGCTGCCAGGGGCATGCTGTCGTCTTCGTCGAAGTGCCAGCTCGACACCGGCTCGGCGGGCGCCGGCTGGCTCGCCGCCAGCGGCGCGACCACGGTGGTGTCGTCCGCCGCCGGTGCGACGCTTGGCGCCGGCTCGGCGGTGGCACGGGTCAGGTCGAAGTTGAAGTTGTATTCGCTGACGGGCTTCGGCCCGCTCGGCGGCAGCGGCGGCGGCATCGAAGAGACCACCGTGGGTGCGTCGCTCGCGTCGGCATAGTCGTCGATGTCGAACTCGCCGCGCGCTTCAGCGTCGTCATGCGTCGCCGGCTCGACATGATGGTCGAACAGCGGGTGGCCGGGCACCAGGTCCTCGCCCATGTGCAGCACGTCCTGCCACTCGTCCTGCTGCGGGTCGGTGACATGGGCGTACATCGCCTCGGCTGCCGCCTCGAAATGCTCGACGTCGCGGCGCGAGTAGTACAAGGTGACCAGTTCCAGGTGCAGGCTGATGTCGTCGGGGTGTTCGGCCAGCTGGTCGAGCAACTCGTCCTGGTCGACGTCGTCGCCCAGGAGATCCTGATCGGCGGCAGGCGTCGAGCCGAAACGGTCGGCCAGCGACGATGCAGCCTTCGGCGCAGCGGCATCCGGCTTGCGCCGACGGCCCAGCATGGCCAGCAGGATCAACAGCACGACCGCACCGGCCGCGGCCGCCCAGGCCCAGGTCTGCATGTACCACGGCTGCTCGGCCATCGCCGGCGCGCTCGCCGGATGCATGGCCGCCGGCTTCTCCACCGGTTTGGCCGGCGCCGGCGTCGCGATCGGCGTGGTCACCACGGACGCGGCATGGGCCGGCGCACCGGCCAGGCTGGAGGCGGCCACCGGCGTGGTGGCGGACGTCGAACCCGCCGCCACCGGTGCCGCCGTGGCGCCGGCGGTGGTGCTGGCGGTGGCAGTTTCCAGTTTCTCCGTCGGCGCGGCCGCCGCCACGGCTGCCGTGGCCTTCGCGCTGCTGGCGGCAGCAGCCGGCGGCGCGGCCGACGGCATGCCGCCGGCCTTGCGCGCGGCAGCCAGTTTGGCTTGCAGCTCGGCGATCTCGTTGTCCTTCAGCGACAGCAGGCGCTCGTTCTTGCTGTTGATGTCCGCCAGGTCCTTCAGGCGATTCTTCAGGTCGGCACTCTGCTGCTGCAGGCTGGCCAGGCTTTCCTGGGTACGCAGCAGATCCTGGCGCAGGCTGGCGCTGGACTTGTCGCCCGCACCGCTGCCGCGGGTTCCCGCGCTGCCACCCTGTTTTGCCGGCACCAGTGCCAGCCGGTCGCCGCTGTCCGGCGCGCTGGCGGGCGCGGCGGAACCGCTGGCGCGGGCGGCGGCATCGGCCACGACCGCGGGCTTGCCCGGTACGCCGGCACGCCAGTCGCTGTTCTGCCGACGCACTTCGGCGACGGCGGCGGCGATCGTCATGGCCTGTGCTTCGGCCGCGGTCGGCACACGCAACACCGAACCGCTCTTCAGCGCGTTGATGTTGTCGCGGTAGAACGCATCGGGGTTGGCCTGCTGCAAGGCCAGCATCATCTGCTGCGCATCCACGCCGGCCGGCGCCACGCTGCGTGCGATGCCCGACAGCGTCTGACCGCGTTCGACCGGGCCGTACTGGCCGTTGCCGAGCGCCGTTGCAGCCGGTTTCGGCTTCTGGATGGGTGCGGACGCCGGGGCGGGCGCCGCCGGCTTGGGTCGGGCGGCCACCGCTGCAGCGGCCGGAGCCTGGGGGTGCGGTGCCTGCTGGCTCGGCGCCGGTGCGGCCGGCGCGGCTGCGGCCACCGGCGCGCCCGGCGGATCGAGCAGGATGGCGTACTCGCGCACGCTCTTGCCGGCCTTGCCGTTCACCTCGATCAGCAGGTCGAGGAAGGGATCGTCCACCGGGGTACTGCTGGTGATGCGGATGACCGGGTGGCCGGCGCCGGCATTCGCCACGCTGAAATGCAACGGTATCGAGGTACGCCCGCCGACGATGCCGGCGCGCGCAAATTCCTCGCTGGACGCCAGTTGGACGGTGAGGTTCTGCAGCTCCGCCGGACTGTCGGGATGCAACGGGATCTCGGCCAGCAGCGGCTGCCCCAGCGCCGATTTGACCTGGATCTGGCCGAGGTCCACCGCCATGGCCTGGCTGCTGCCCAGTGCCAGCGCGATCAGCATCGACAACTTCAACGAACGATTCATTGCATGTTCCCCCGAACGATCCTGGCGCGACTCTTCAATTTATTCATGGTGTTGCCCATGGCGAGCATGGCCCCAAACGAGGTGCCACTTTAGTTACATGCAGGCCAATCAACAATAGCTGCGGCGAATACTTGCAGCGCATTGCTGCGGCGCGTTCTCACCGGAACGGCCTTTTTCAACGCGAGCCAGTGGTTCGCCCGGCCTGCAACTCGTGCAGTTGTTTCTGCAGCTCGGCGATGGCCTGATCCTGCTGCTGCAGCCGTTCGCTGGCCCGTTGGCCGTCCGACTCCTGGCGCTCGAGAGCCTGTTTCAGCCGCGCCACTTCGGCTTGGCTGCCGGCCAGTTGCCGCTGGGCCGTGGCCAGCGACTTCGCCGGCGCTGGCGCGGCCGGCAACGACTTCGCCCGGTCGCCGGCCCAGGCCGTCGACACGGTTGCAAATCCAGCGACTACAAGGAGTTGCGTCAAACGCATCTTAGAGATAATCCTCGATCAGCAATTCGGCGATCTGCACCGCATTCAGTGCCGCGCCCTTGCGGATGTTGTCCGAGACGATCCACAAGTCCAGCCCGCGCTCGTGCGAGATATCCTCGCGGATGCGCCCCACGAACACCGCGTCGTTGCCGGCCGCCTCGCCCACCGGGGTGGGATAGCCGCCCGGCTTGCGCTCGTCCATCAGCACCACGCCCGGCGCCTGCCGCAACAGCTCGCGGGCCTGTTCGGCGGTGATCTTGTCGCTGGTCTCGATGTGCACCGCCTCGGAATGGCCATAGAACACCGGCACGCGCACCGCGGTCGGGTTCACCTGGATCGACTCGTCCTCCAGGATCTTGCGGGTCTCCCACACCAGTTTCATTTCCTCCTTGGTGTAGCCGTTCGGCTGGAAATCGTCGATCTGCGGGATCACATTGAACGCGATCTGGACCGGGAATTTCTTGCCCGGCTCCACGCTTTGGAAGTTCAGCAGCGCCGCGGTCTCCCGGCCCAGCGTCTCCATCCCGCTGCGGCCGGCGCCGGACACGGACTGGTAGGTGGCCACGTTGATCCGCTCGATGCCCACCGCGCGGTGGATCGGCGCCAGCGCCACCAGCATCTGCATGGTCGAGCAGTTCGGGTTGGCGATGATGCCGCGGCTGGCGTACTGCGCGATCGCGTGCGGGTTGACTTCGCTGACCACCAGCGGGATGTCGTCCTGGTAGCGGAACTCCGAGGTGTTGTCGATCACCACCGCGCCGGCCGCCGCCGCCCGCGGCGCGTGCTCGCGGCTGACCGAGCCGCCGGCCGAGAAGAACGCGATGTCGACGCCGGCGAAGTCGTAGGTGTCCAGCAACTGCACGGTGAGGTCCTTGCCGCCGAAGCTGACCTTGCCGCCGGCGGAACGCTCGCTGGCCAGCGGCACCAGCTCGCTGACCGGGAACTCGCGCTCGGCGAGGATCGCCAGCACGGTCTCGCCTACGGCGCCGGTGGCGCCGACCATGGCGACCTTGTAACTGCTCTTGTGACTCATGGGATGGTCTGCTTTGAAGGGAGGGTGGGTGCGTTCACAGCACGTTCGGATTGACGATATTGGGCGGCCGCCCGGCATGCGGGCCATGGCCGAACATCGCCAGCACATTGTCCACCGCCACCGAGGTCATCGCGCGGCGGGTTTCGGTCGTGGCGCTGGCGATATGCGGGCTGAGCACCACGTTGTCGAGCGTGAGCAGGGCCGGGTGCAGCTTCGGTTCGCCCTCGAACACGTCCAGCGCCGCGCCGGCCAGGCGCCGATCGCGCAACGCCGCGGCCAGTGCCGCGTCGTCGACGATGCCGCCGCGGGCGATGTTGATCAGCATCGCGGTCGGCTTCATCAGCGCCAGCTCGGGCGCGCCGACCGCATGCCGGGTCTGCGCCGTCAGCGGCAGCGCCAGCACCAGGAAATCGGATTCGCGCAGCAATTGCGCCTTGTCGACGAAGCGCGCATGGCAGGCCCGTTCGGTCGCCTCGGGCAGCGGCGAACGGTTGTGGTACAGCACCGGCATGCCGAAGCCGACCGCGCGCTGGGCGATGGCCTGGCCGATGCGGCCCATGCCCAGGATGCCCAGGGTGCGTCCGCGCACGTCGGTGCCCAGCCAGGCCTTGAACTCGGTGGCGTGCCAGTGGCCGGCGCGCAGCCAGCGCTCGGCTGCAGTCATGCGCCGGGCCGCGCCCAGCAGCAGCGCCCAGGCATAGTCGGCCACGCTTTCGTTGAGCACGTCGGCGGTGTTGGAGACTGCGATGCCCGCAGCGCTCATCGCATCGACGTCGATGTTGTCGTAACCCACTGCCAGGTTGGCCACGATGCGCAGCTGCCCGGCTGCACCGACCTCGGCCGCGCCGATGCGGTCCTTCAGGCCGACGATCACGGCATCCTGCCGCGCCAGCCGGGCCGCCATTTCGGAAGGGTCGAACTTGCGCTCGGTCTCTTCGACGGTCACCTGGAAATGCGGCTCCAGCCGGGCGATGACACCGGGGAACGTGGGGCGGGACACCCAGACGCGCGGCTTGTCGGTCATCGAACGGGTTCCGGTGGCGGGTGGTTCGGCCTCAAGCGATGCGTGGCGCGACCGGCCCCACATCGCCGCATTGCGCCCGATGGCGCAAGGCGTGGTCCATCAGCACCAGCGCCATCATCGCCTCGGCGATGGGCGTGGCACGGATGCCGACGCAGGGATCGTGACGCCCCTTGGTGACCACGTCCACCGGCTCGCCAGCCAGGTTCACGCTGCGGCCGGGGATCAGGATGCTGGACGTGGGCTTCAGCGCGATCGAGGCAAGCACTGCCTGCCCCGTGCTGATGCCGCCGAGGATGCCACCGGCATGGTTGGACGTAAAGCCGTCCAGACGCATTTCGTCGCGATGTCCGCTGCCACGCTGGGCGACGGCGGCGAAGCCGTCGCCGATCTCCACGCCCTTGACCGCGTTGATCGACATCAGCGCACTGGCCAGGTCGCCGTCGAGCTTGCCGTAGATCGGCTCGCCCCAGCCCGGCGGCACGCCGTCGGCGACCACGTTGACGCGCGCGCCGACCGAGTCGCCGGACTTGCGCAGCGCATTGATGTAGTTCTCCAGCGCGCCAACCTGGGTCGCGTCCGGCCAGAAGAACGGGTTCTGCTCCACCGCCTCCCAGTCGAACGTGCCCGGGGTGATTTCGCCGAGCTGCGCCAGATGGCCGCGCACGCGCACGCCGTGGCGCTCGGCCAGCCACTTCCTGGCGACCACCGCGGCGGCCACGCGCATGGTGGTCTCGCGTGCCGAGGAGCGTCCGCCGCCGCGCGGGTCGCGGATGCCGTACTTCTGCCAATAGGTGTAGTCGGCATGGCCGGGACGGAAGGTCCGCTCGATTTCGCCGTAGTCCTTGCTGCGCTGGTCGGTGTTGCGGATCAGGAGCGCGATCGGCGTGCCGGTGGTCTTGCCCTGGTACACGCCGGAGAGGATCTCCACCTCGTCCGCCTCGTGCCGCTGCGAGGTGTAGCGGCTGCGGCCGGTGGCGCGGCGGTCGAGATCGTGGCGGAACTCCTCCGCCGCGATCGCCAGTCCCGGCGGGCAGCCGTCGATCACGCAGCCGATCGCCGGCCCGTGGCTCTCGCCGAAGGTGGTGACGGTGAACAGCTTGCCGAAGGAATTGCTGGACATGGGGCATCCGGGAGCAAAGACCGAAGCATACCGGCACCGACCCGATCTTGTAGGAGCCCGCCAGCGGGCTCTTACGGTGCCGGGGCCAACCACTCGCGGGCCAACAGGGCGAACACTACGTCGTCGACCCACTCGCCATGCAGCCACAGGCTTTCGCGATGATGCGCCTCCTGGCGCATGCCCAGCGAACGCAGCAGCGCCAGGCAGGCCAGGTTGCGCGGATCGACCGAGGCGTGGACGCGGTGCCGGCCGAGCTGGCCGAACACGTGGTCGAACAGCGCGCGCAGCGCCTCGCCGGCATAGCCCCGACCCTGCGCGGCTGGCGCCAGGCTGATGCCGAACTCGACCGAGCCGCGGGCATCCTCCGGCAGGTTCACGCCGAGGTCGCCGAGCAGCCGGCCGTCTTCGCGCAGGCGGATCACGCGCTGGAACCATCCGTGCGACGGCGGTTGCGGCTGGGCGTCGATGAACGCACGGGCAGCGGCAAGATCGGCCGGGCGCCAGCCCTGGTAGCGCGCCACCGCCGGATCGCCGCGCAAGGCGAACAGCGCCGCAGCGTCGTCAGGGCGCAATGCGTCGATCCGCAATCGCGCCGTGACCAGTTCCACGCTTCAGCCCGCGCGGCGCGCGGCGGCGGCCGCGTGGATTGCCGCGGCGTGCTCGACCAGGTCGCGCCGCTCCAGCGCGAACACGCCCATCGGGCCGACCTTGAACTCGATCCATACAAACGGAACTTCCGGCAGCAGCGCGACCAGCGCGTGCTCGCTCTCGCCCACCTCGACGATCAGCAGGCCATCGTCGGTGAGATGGTCGGCCGCCTCGTCCAGCATGCGCAGGCACAGGTCCAGGCCATCGGCGCCGGAGGTCAGGCCGAGCTTCGGCTCGTGCGCGTACTCGCCCGGCAGCGCGGCATATTCGTCCTCGGTGACGTAGGGCGGGTTGGAGACGATCAGGTCGTAGGTGCGCCCGGTTACGCCGGCGAACAGGTCGGAACGGATCGCCTCGACGCGGCCCTCGACGTGCTGGAACGCGATGTTCTCGCGCGCCAGCGACAGCGCCTCGTCGCTGATGTCGACCAGATCGACCTGCCAGTCCGGGTTGTACTCGGCCATGGCGATACCGATGCAGCCCGAGCCGGTGCACAGGTCCAGCGCGCGCTCGATGTGGCGCTCGTCCAGCCACGGCGCGAAGCCCGACTCGATCAGTTCGGCGATCGGCGAGCGCGGCACCAGCGCGCGGCGGTCGCTCTTGAACTTCAGCCCGGCGAACCAGGTCTCGCCGACCAGGTAGGCCACCGGCAGGCGCTCGCTGACGCGGCGCTCGATCAGCGCCAGCACGTTCGCGCGCTCGGCCGCGGTGAGCCGGCCGGCGCCGTACGCCGGCGGGATGTCCGGCGGCAGATGCAGGCTGGCCAGCACCAGATGGGTCGCCTCGTCGATCGGGTTGTCGTGGCTGTGGCCGAAAGTCAGCCCGGCGGCCGAGAAACGGCTGGCGCCGTAGCGGATGAAGTCGATGATGGTGGCGAGTTCGGCGGTCACGGGCGGCCCACGGCACGGCAAAAGGCCGCTGATTATAAGCGCGAGCCCCGTATACTGGCCGGATGACTTTCAAAGTAATCCTCCAATACCTCCTGCCGCACCGTTTGCTGTCGCGGCTGGTCTACTGGGCCACGCGCTGGACCTTCGCGCCGTGGAAGAACTGGCTGATCGCCACGATCGTGCGCAACTACGACGTGGACACGGCCGAGGCAGCGCAGCCCGACCCGCTGGCCTACCAGCACTTCAATGCCTTCTTCACGCGCAAGCTGAAACCCGGCGCACGCCAGGCCGATGCCGATCCGGCCGCCCTGCTCTCGCCGGCCGACGGCCGCATCAGTCAGGCTGGCACGATCGTCGACGGCCGCATCTTCCAGGCGAAGGGACAGGAATACACCGCCGCCGAACTGCTCGGTGGCGACGAGGCCGCCGCCGCGCCGTACCGCCACGGCCGCTTCGTCACCGTCTACCTGTCGCCGCGCGACTATCACCGCGTGCACATGCCGCTGAAAGGCACGCTGAAGGAAACCGTGCACGTGCCCGGGCGCATCTTCAGCGTGGCGCCGTTCGCGGTCGCGGCGATCCCGCGGCTGTTCGCGCGCAACGAGCGGCTGGTGTGCCACTTCGAGGGCGAGCACGGCCCGTTCGCGGTGGTGATGGTAGGCGCGATCCTGGTCTCGTCGGTGGCCACCGTGTGGGACGGCCTGGTGATCCCGCCGTACGCGCCGTCGATCCGGCGCAAGTCGTTCGCCGGCCAGCACGTCACGCTGGAACGCTTTGCCGAGATGGCGCGCTTCAACATGGGCTCGACCGTGATCGTGCTGCTGCCCGAGGGCACGGCCGAGCTGGATGCGCTGCAGCCGCAGCAGGCCGTACGGGTGGGTCAACGGCTGGGGCGCGGCTGAGCATTGCCCAGGCTGACGCTGTGCGTCATTTTGTGACGCCCTAGGCGCTATTGCAGCGGCCGCTTGGCTACGCTCCAGGCTTGGCCGCGCGCTGCGCGCCGCGAAACTCCAGCGCCGAAGGGGGATCCCATGCAAATACTCACTCCGTTCCTCGTGATGATGCGCGCGCGCCAGTTGGGCCGCCAGTTCCGCGACATCGAACGCAATGTGCGCGCCCTGCCCAGGCGCAGCCGCGAGCGCCTGGGCACGCTCACCTTGCGCGAGATCGGGCAGGCCTCGCGCAGCGACTTCCCGCACCTGTACGGCACCGCGCCGGAAGCACGCTACCTGCCCTGGGGCCAAGGCACCGGGGCCGGCTACGAGCGCGCCTGCTCGAACAACGCCGAAGTGGCGTTGCGCGGCATCGCCTTGTGGCTGGCAGTGGCCTACCACGAAACCAAGAATTCCCCGCACCCCAGCCTGCAGCCGCAGTACCGCCAGCTGATGCAGTTGCTGCGCGAGCTGAAGGAAGTGCATGGCAGCGGCGCCGGCAACAACGCCGCCGGCAACAGCTGGGCACGGGAAAGCGCGGTTGCCTGAAGCCCGATCGGCGCGTCGGCCAATCAGCGGCAGACCGGCAGTTCCAGGACCTGCCCGATGCCGAGGCGATGGTGCTTCAAGCCGTTCATCTCGGCGACTTCCTGCACGCTGGAGCAGTGCAGCTTGCGCACGACGCTGATCAGCGTGTCGCCCCGGCGCACCTTGTAACGGCGGCTTCCGCGCGCCGGCGGCGCCGGCGCCGCCGGAGTGGCCACCACCGGCACCACCGCATGGTGCAGGTCGGCGGCGAGGATCGGCCACGGGCCATCGACGCAGCGCGACGCATACGCCTTCTCCAGCAGCTTCGGCACCTGCAGTGTAGTACCCGCCGGCTGGCTCGCCTGCGGGTCCAGCCGCGGATTGAGGTTGCGCAGCGTACGGAACCAGCCCTCGCCCATGCCGCCGGCCGAGCCCAGGCATACGGTCAGTTCCGACAGCGACGCCGGCCGTTTCAGGCTGACCGTGCCGGGCGCACCGTCGACCTTCGGGAAACGCAGGTTGTAGCTGTCCGGGTGCTGGAACAGCCACGCCGCGGCGAGCACCGCCGGCACGTAGTCGCGGGTCTCCTGCGACAGCTGGTCGTAGATGCGCGGATCATAGAAGCTGGTCGCGGTGTCGTCGCCGACCGTGCGGCGCATGCGTCCCTCGCCGCCGTTGTAGGCGCCGAGGGCGAGTTCGAGGTTGTCGTTGAAGGCGCGCAGCTGCTCGTTGATGTACTCGGCATTCGCCCGCGCCGAGGCGGCCGGATCGAAGCGCAGGTCGAAGCCGTTGTCGCTGCCCAGCCCGAAGCGCATGCCGGTGGCGTACATGAATTGCAGCGGCCCCGACGCCCCCGAGCGCGAGACGGCATGCACCTTGCCGCCGGATTCCTTGGCCATGATGCCGAACAGCAGCGCCTCGGGCAGGTCCGCCTTCTGGTACTGCGGCCACATCTGGTAACGCAGGTACTGGTAGTTGACCCAGGCGTCCATCAGCTGCGGGCGCCACTGGGTCAGCCACATCTCCAGCGCCGCCTTCACCGGCCCGTTCATCGCGATCAGCTGCGACAGCTTCTGCCCGTGCAGCAGGGTCACGCTGCGCTGCGCCTGCGGCAGGCTGGCCGCGCCAGTGGTGCCGGTGGCCAGCGCCGCCTGCGCCGGGTCGACGTCGCTGTCCAGGTCCTGGCCGCCGCCGAAATCGCCGTCCTTCAGGCGCAGCAGGTGGTCGAACGCGGAGAAGAACCGCTGCGGATCGCAGCCAGGCGTGCTGCCGCAACGCGCCGACGCCTCCTTCAGGCGATCCAGCGCGCGGGTCAGGGTCAACCGCGATGCCTGCAGGTCGCCTTCGCGCGACTGCTGCAAGGCGGTCTCGTAGCCCTTGCTGGCCTGGTCGAGCTCGCCATACAGCGTATCGAGCGGGGTTGCCGGCCTGGCGCCGCCGGCGCTGGCGCAGGCGGCCAGCAGACTGATCGCGACGGCCAGCAGAGCCAGACGCAGGGAACGCACAACGGAACACGGCATCGCGAACTTCTACCTGCGGAAAACGCCCACCATAGCGGGCGCACGACTTCGACTCAACGCGCCGCGACAGCGACGCCGGCTTGGCTACAATCGCCCGACCAGCAACGGAAGGAATGCCATGACCGAGATCCTGATCGGCCGCAACGACAGCGCCAGCGTCAACCTCGACCCACGCTACGGCAACCGCCACGGCATGATCGCCGGCGCCACCGGCACCGGCAAATCAGTCTCGCTGATGGTGCTGGCCGAAGGCTTCTCGCGGCTCGGCGTGCCGTGCTTCCTGGCCGACGCCAAGGGCGACCTGGCGGGCCTGGCGATTGCCGCCGGCGAACCGGGCGACAAGCTCAAGGCGCGCCTGGACAAGCTCAGGCTCACCGACTGGAAGCCACAGGCCAACCCGGTAATCTTCTGGGACATCTACGGCAAGCTCGGCCACCCGGTGCGCGCCACCGTCAGCGAGATGGGCCCCACCCTGCTCGGCCGCGTGCTGGAACTGAACGACACCCAGGAAGGCGTGCTGGAAGTGGTGTTCAAGGCCGCCGACGACCAGGGCTGGCTGCTGCTCGACCTCGCCGACCTGCGCGCCCTGCTGGGCTACGCCGCCGACAACGCCAAGACGCTCTCGGCGAAGTACGGGCTGATCAGCACCACCAGCATCGCGGCGATCCAGCGCGCCCTGCTGAAGCTGGAGAGCGACGGCGCCGACCAGTTCTTCGGCGAGCCCGCGCTGGAGCTGGCCGACCTGATGCGCCAGGACATGAGCGGCCGCGGCATCATCAGCGTGCTGGCCGCCGACCAGCTGATCATGAAGCCGCGGCTGTACTCCACCTTCCTGCTGTGGCTGCTGTCCGAACTGTTCGAGCAACTGCCCGAAGTGGGCGATCTCGACCAGCCGAAGCTGGTGTTCTTCTTCGACGAGGCGCACCTGCTGTTCGACGACGCCTCGCCGGCGCTGCTGCAGCGGGTGGAACAGGTGGTGCGACTGATCCGCTCCAAGGGCGTCGGCGTGTACTTCTGCTCGCAAAACCCGGACGACGTGCCAGGCGTGATCCTGGGCCAGCTCGGCAACCGCATCCAGCACGCCCTGCGCGCGTTCACCCCGCGCGACCAGAAGGCGGTCAAGGCCGCGGCGGAAACCTTCGTCGCCAATCCGAAGCTCGACGTCAGCGAGGCGATCACCAAGCTTGCCGTCGGCGAGGCGCTGGCCTCCACCCTCGGCGCGGGCGGCGTGCCCTCGCCGGTGGAACAGGTGCTGGTGACCGCGCCGTGCTGCCGCATCGGTGCGATCACCGAAGCCGAACGCGCCACCATCCGCCAGCGCTCGCCGGTGGGCGGCAAGTACGACAACCCGCTCAACCGCGAGTCGGCCGCCGAGATGCTGGCCAAACGCGCCGACGACAAGGCGGCCGCCGATGCCGGCGCCGCCGCGGGCAACGCACCGGACCAAGCCGGCAAGCCCGGGGAGGCGGACTGGGGCGGCGCCGTGCGCGACGCGCTGTTCGGCACCAAGCGCCGCCAGGGCATGATCGAGACGATGGGCAAGCAAATGGTGCGCACGGCGGGCAGCCAGCTCGGCCGGCAGATCCTGCGCGGCGTGCTGGGCGGCATCTTCGGCGGCAAGCGCTGATGCCACGCGTCGAAGTCGTCGCCGCCGACACGCCGTTCGGCGAGCGCCTTGCGACCGGCTTCGGCTACCCGCTGCGCGGCGCCGCGCTACCCACCTGCGTGGTGCTGGCGCTGATCCACTACGTCGGCCTGCTGCCGTCGTGGACCGGCGCGCTGGCCAGCGCGCTGGTGTGGGCCGCCACCTGGCGCTACGCCGCCGACTGCCTGCTGCACACCGCCCACGGCTACGCCGACCCGCCGGACGTGGGCAGCGACGGCAACAGCGCCAGCGGCTGGGGCCTCACCGCGATCCACCTGCTGGTGGTCGCGCTGTGCGTGGTCGCCATCGTGTTCTTCCCGCGCCTGCTGTGGCCGCTGCTGATCCTGGCCGCCGCGGTGCTGCCGGCGATCGACATGTCGCTGGCGTTCGACGGCAACCTGGCGCTGGCGCTCAACCCGCTGAACTGGGCCCGCGTCATCGGCGGCTTCGGCGCCGCCTACCTGGTTCCGGTGGCGATCAACCTGCTGCTCGGCCTGCTGATCGTGCTGGCCTCGGTCGCCACCGCGCTGCTGCCGCGGCTGCTGGCGCTGCCGCTGTTCGCCTTCGCCTACACCTACCTGATCGTGCTGGCGTTCCACCTGATGGGCGCGATGATCCACCAGCGCCACGAGCGCTTCGGCATCGAACCGGAGGCCGAGAAACTCGCCGCGACTGCCGGCCAGGACGCCGACGGCCGCCTGCTCGACGAGGTGCGCCAGCTGGCCGTCGACGACCCGCTGGCGGCGCTGCGGCAACTGGCTGCCCGCCTGCGCGAGCGCACCGCGCCGGCGCCGGTGCACCAGCTCTACCGCGAGCTGCTGCGACGACAGGGCCTGCGCGAGGACCTGCTGGTGCACGGGCAGATCTGGATCGCCGCGCTGATCGCGCAGAAGGAATCGCGCCGCGCACTCGGCGTACTGCAGGAATGCATCGGCCTCGACAACAGCTTCGTCCCGGACGACCCACGCACCTGCGGCGAGTTGGCGGACTTGGCCGCGCGCCTGGGCATGGATCGCCTCGCCATCCATCTCGGCCGCAGCTACCTCGCGCAGTGGCCGCGCGACGCGCACGCGCCGCACTACGGCCTGCTGGCCGCGCGCCAGCTCGCCGCGCACGCCGACCAGCACGGCGAAGCGGCAGCATTGCTGGACCGGCTCGCCACCAGCTGGCCGAACCATCCATTGCGCGCCGAGATCGACGCGCAGCGGCGACAACTGGCCAGTCCCGCATGAGCCGCTGGCGGCCGCCCTCGCCCGGCTCCACCGCGATCATCACCCGCGAGGGCTTCGAGCGGCTGAAGGCCGAGCTCGACCACCTGTGGCACGTGCTGCGCCCGGAGGTGGTGAAGGCGCTGGCCGCCGCGGCCGCGGAAGGCGACCGCTCGGAGAACGCCGAATACACCTACCGCAAGAAGCAGCTCGGCGAAATCGACCGCCGCGCCCGCTACCTCAGCAAGCGCATCCCCGCGCTCAAGGTGGCCGAAGGCGTGCCGGGCGACCGCGACGCGGTGTTCTTCGGCGCCCGCATCGAGCTGGAGAACGTCGCCACCGGCGAGATCCACCGCTACCGCATCGTCGGCCCCGACGAGACCGACGCGAAACGCGGCTGGATCAGCATCGACTCGCCGCTGGCGCGGGCGGTGCTGAAGAAGCGCGTCGACGACGAATTCAGCGCCGAGCTGCCGGGCGGCATTACGTGGTTCGCCGTGCTGATGGTGGATTACGGCTAAGCAGCGGCGGGACTGGCGGGCAGTCAATGCGGCTGCAACAGCCGCAAGGCGCGCCGGTGGTCGGCCTCGATCTGTGCCAGACGGGCCTGCCGCGCCTGCGGGGTGACCCACTGGCCGTGCTCGGCCTGTTGCCGCAGCAGGGTGTACTGCATGTCGACGAACGGCTCCAGCATGCGGTTGTCTTCCGGCGCGAAGCCGCCCAGGTCGGGAATGCGCGCCAGCTTCGCGCGCTCGCGCGCGCCGGCTTCGTCGTGGCCCTTGCCGTAGCCGAGCAGGAACGCGGTCAGCTTCTGCCGCAGCGACGCAGGCATGCCGTCGCGGATCACCAGTACCCCGGAGGGGATCAGCGGCGAGCGCCAGATCACCCGCAACTGCTCCGCCTCGCGCGGGAAGTTGCGGCGGAACAGGTCCATGTCCGGGTTGTTGCTGCTGGCTACGTCCACCTCGCGGTTGACCACGGCGAGCAGGTTGCTCTGGTGGTCGCCCACCCGCACGCTGCCGAAGAAGGTGTCGGAGTTGAGGCCGCGCGGCGCGAACACGTAGGCCTCCGGCGCCGTGTAGCCGGTGACCGACAGGTGCTCGCTGCGCGCATAGCGCCAGCTGCTGCCCGGCGTGGACAGCAGGTCGTCGAGGTTGCGGATCGGGCTGTCGTTGCGCACAACCAGCATGGCGACGTTGCCCTTGGCGCCATCGCTGCGCACGAACTGGGCGAATACCTGCATGTGCTGGCGCGTCACCGCCTCGACCGCCAGCTTGCCGGAGAGGAAGGCGATGTCCACCCGCTGTGCGCCGATCGCGTCGGACAGGCTGGCGTAACTGCCTACCGACACCGTGGTCACCGGGTGCTGCAGCGGCTTCTGCAGATCTTCCAGCAGCGGCCGCCACTGTTCCAGCGACTCGGCCGCACTGCCGATCGGCAGGATGCCGAAGCGGATCGGCTGCGCCTGCGCCGCCCGCGCAGTGCCGCAGGCGAGCAGCAGCCCCTGCGCCAGCAGGGCCGCAAGCATCCACCTCATGCCACGCCCGCGAAATCCCGGGCGCCGGCAAAAACCCTCGGTATCCAATGCCTTGCTCCCTCGAACTCCGCTCCCCGATGGCTTGTATATAGTCGCGATCGGCCGATCCGGCAAGCGCGCCGAGCCGGCGCCAGGTGGTCTGCGCCATCGCCTCGTTCAGCGTCTCCCGCCAGGCCGATGCCTCGATCCGGAAAGCTGCCGCCACGCCGGGACGCGCAGGAGCGCGTCGGGTCAGCGGAACGGTGTCGCGCTGTCTGTCGCGACGCCCGCGCCTGACCCGGTCACCATCGCGGCGGGGTAGGTTCGCCCTGCCCGCACCGGGCGGAAGCAGGCCGCTTCGCCGAAGAACGCTTCCCGCACGTTGCCCGGATGCCAGCCGGGCACTCCGGCCAGCGGCAAGGGGCGAAGTTCCAGCGGATCGCGCAGCACGCCGCCGGCGCCGATGGCCTGCGCACAGGTATCGAGGGCCGCGGCCGACGACCCGGCGACCACCAGCGCCTTGCCCACCAGCAACTGCGCCGGCGTCAGCGCATGCTCGAGCAAGGCGTGGCCGAACACCGCGACATGCATGCGGCCATCGCGCCAGGCCTCGCGCTCGCGCCAGAACAGCCCATGCCAGTCGTGCGCATCCCACAGCGCCAGCAGCGCGGGATCGCGCACGGCGACGATCACGCCGGCCTCGTCGAAGTGGGTCAGCGCGCATTGCGCGCGCGAGCGTCGCCTGGTGCCCATGCGGGCGATTTCGGCCACCTGCCGCGCGTTGAGCGCGCGCTTGAGCGCGGAGTGGCGCAGCCAGGCGAGTGCGTTGAACAGGTCGTGCCAGTTGCGTTCGCGGGTAGCGATCGCGCCGCGTCCGGCGATGCGCTGTTCGTAGTGCAGGCCGTCAACCAGCAGTTCGCGGGTCTGCGCCACGAAGCGTTCGCGCATGCCGGCGGGGCGGGCGGCATTGAGCGCGTCGATGGACGGCCATTCGCGGCCCTCGACCAACCCGGCGTGCTCGCGCCACGCGGCCAGCGGCATCCGGCCGAACACTTGCGGATCGACCGCGTCGCGCGCCGGCGCCACATAGCGCATGGCGGGTTACACGATCTTCAGCGCGGGATGCGCCAGGCGCGCGTGCAGGTCGTGTTCGCTGGCCGCCTCGACCACCACGTCCACGAACTGGCCCGGCTTCAGCTGCTGGCCGTCGGCGATCAGCACGCAGCCGTCGATCTCCGGCGCGTCGGCGGCCGAGCGGGCCACCGCGCCGTCGACGCCGGCCTCGTCCACCAGCACCTTGAGCGTGCGGCCGATCTTGCGCTGCAGTTTGGCGGCGGAGATTTCCGCCTGCACCGCCATGAACTGTTCGAGGCGATCCTCCTTCAGTTCCTCGGACACCGCGCCGGGCAGCTCGTTGGCCTTGGCGCCGTCCACCGGCGAATAGGCGAAGGCGCCGACTCGATCGAGCTCGGCCTCGCGCAGGAAGTCCAGCAGCTCCTCGAACTCGGCGTCGGTCTCGCCGGGGAAGCCGACGATGAAGGTGCTGCGGATGGTCAGCTCCGGCACCTGGGCGCGCCAGTTGCGGATGCGCTCCAGCGTCTTGTCGATGTTGCCGGGACGCTTCATCAATTTCAGGATGCGCGGGCTGGCGTGCTGGAACGGGATGTCGAGGTAGGGCAGGATTTTTCCTGCCGCCATCAGCGGCATCAGCTCGTCCACGTGCGGGTACGGGTAGACATAGTGCAGGCGCGTCCACGCGCCCAGCTCGGCCAGGCCTTCGCACAGTTCGGTCATGCGCGTGCGGTAAGCCTTGCCGCGCCAGGTGCGCTCGGCGTACTTCAGGTCGACGCCGTAGGCGCTGGTGTCCTGCGAGATCACCAGCAGTTCCTTCACGCCGCCCTTGACCAGCTTTTTGGCCTCGACCAGCACCTCGTCGACCGGGCGCGAGACCAGCTTGCCGCGCATCGAGGGGATGATGCAGAAGCTGCAGCGATGATTGCAGCCTTCGGAAATCTTCAGATACGCATAGTGCTTCGGGGTGAGCTTCACGCCCGTGTCCGGCACGATGTCGATGAACTTGTTGCGTTTCGGCGGCAGTGCCTGGTGCACCGCGCTCATGACGCTGGCGTAATCCTGCGGGCCGCTGATCGAGAGCACGTCGGGATAGGCCTCGCGGATCAGCGCCTCGCGCTTGCCCAGGCAGCCGGTGACGATCACCCTGCCGTTCTCGTTGAGCGCGGTGCCGATCGAGTCCAGCGACTCCTGCACCGCCGCGTCGATGAAGCCGCAGGTGTTCACCACCACCGCGTCGGCCTCGCCGTAGCTGGGCACGATCTCATAACCCTCGACCTTGAGCTGGGTGAGGATGCGCTCGGAATCGACCAGCGCCTTGGGGCAGCCGAGGCTGACGAAGCCGATCTTGTGGGCGGTCTGGGACATGCGGGGCGTCACCGGGAACATGCGGAGTAACCGCGAATTATACGGCAGTGCGGCGCGGCCGCCGGCGCGGCTAGACTTCACGCGATCCCCGCCGAGGAGCCAGCCATGGGCCAGCACATCAACATCCCCACCACCCGCACCCAGTGCATCGGCGGTTATCTTGCCCAGCCGCAGGGCAAGCCGAAGGGCGGCATCGTGGTGATCCAGGAGATCTTCGGCGTCACCGCGCACATCCGCCGCGTGGCCGACCGCTTCGCCGAGCACGGCTACACCGCGATCGCGCCGGCGTTCTTCGACCACCTGGAAAGCGGCGTGGAGCTGGACTACGACCAGGTCGGCGCGAACAAGGGCAGGCAACTGGTGAACGAGCTGGGGCTGGAGCGGGCGCTGGAGGACGTCGCCAGCGCCGCCGAGTCGATCGCCTCGGCCGGCAAGATCGGCACGGTCGGCTACTGCTGGGGCGGCACCGTGGCCCTGCTCGCTGCGCTGCGCCTGGGCCTGCCCTCGGTGAGCTACTACGGCGCTCGCAACCTGCCGTTCCTGCACGAGACGCCGCAGGCGCCGGTGATGTTCCACTTCGGCGAGAAGGACCACAGCATCACGCCGGAGATGGTGGCCAAGCACCGCGAGGCACTGCCGCAGATGGAACTGTTCACCTACCCCGCCGACCACGCCTTCAACCGCGACGGCAGCGCGCCCTACCACGAGGCCAGCGCGAAACTGGCGCTCGAGCGCACGCTGGCGTTCTTCGAAAAACATCTGGCTGGCGCATGAGCGCAGCCGGCTTCGCGCTCGATCCACGACTGGCGGCAGATACCCGCCCGGTTGCCTCGTTGCCGCTGTGCGAGCTGTTGCTGATGGACGACGCGCGCTGGCCGTGGCTGATCCTGGTGCCGCGCCGTGCCGGCCTGGTCGAGATCGCCGACCTGGACGAAGACGAACAGGCCATGCTGTGGCAGGAGACAAACCGTGCCGCCGCCGCGCTGCGCGCCGCAGCACCCTGCGACAAGCTCAACCTCGGCGCGCTCGGCAACATCGTGCGCCAGCTGCACGTGCACGTGGTCGCGCGGGTCGAAGGCGATGCGGCGTGGCCGGGACCAGTATGGGGCCATGGCGCCCGCGTGGCCCGCGACGACGAGCGCGCTGCCGCGCTGATCGCGGCGCTCAGGCATTCGCTGGCGGGGTGAACCGCACCCACGAAAAAGCCCGCGGGGGACGCCCGCGGGCTTGCTTGCGCAGCGGAACCGGGCAGACGTTACTGCTGCTGCGACGGATCGAAGCCGCTGCCGGAGGCGGACTTGCCCTTCAGCTCGTCGTTCATCTGCACCGGCGCGCGGTAATCCTCCAGCCGGCGCGCCTTGGTATCCACCGGGTTGATCTTCTTCAGCGTGCCGCCGTCGTCGTAGTACACGGTGAAACCATAGTCGAGCTGCATGCGTGCCATGTACTCAAGGTGCTGCTTGCGCACCTTCGAGTCGTCGCTGCGCTCCAGCAGCACCGTCTTCGGCAACTTGCCCTGATCCTTCAGGTAGGCGAAATGGCTGCCGACGTCCAGCGCCGACAGCACCGCGCCGTCGAGCAGGAACTGGCCGCTCTTGTAGGCCTTGACCACGGTGTCGAACTGGCCCTGGGCCTGGGCCGCGCTGAGCTCATCCTTGGTGCTGCCGCGATGGCAGCCGGCCAGCACCAGCAGGCTGCCCAGCATGGCAGCCGCGGCGGTACGGGCAAGCAGGGATGGAAAACGGATCATGCGATGTCTCCTGGAAAACAGGTCGGTACACCGGACGGAGTGTAGCGCCCGGCCGGGATCGTGGGGCAGCGTCGGCGCCGCCCGTTCAGGGGGAACGCTCAGGTGCGCGGCAACGTCACGCCCTGCTGGCCCTGGTACTTGCCGCCGCGGTCCTTGTAGCTGGTCTCGCACTCCTCGTCCGATTCGAGGAACAGCATCTGCGCCACGCCTTCGTTGGCGTAGATTTTCGCGGGCAGCGGGGTGGTGTTGGAGAACTCCAGCGTCACGTGGCCCTCCCACTCCGGCTCCAGCGGCGTCACGTTGACGATGATGCCGCAGCGCGCGTAGGTGCTCTTGCCCAGGCACACGGTGAGCACCTTGCGCGGGATGCGGAAGTACTCCACCGTGCGCGCCAGCGCGAACGAATTCGGCGGGATGATGCACACGTCCGCCTCGACGTCGACGAAGCTCGACGGATCGAACGCCTTCGGATCGACGATGGTGGAGTTGATGTTGGTGAAGATCTTGAACTCGCGCGCGCAGCGCACGTCGTAGCCGTAGCTGGAGGTGCCGTACGAGATCAGCTTGTCGCCGTCGCGCAGCTTGACCTGGCCCGGCTCGAACGGCTCGATCATGCCGTGGCTCTCGGCCATGCGGCGGATCCACTTGTCGGATTTGATGCTCACGCGGTCTCCGGTCGGTAGCGGGCAACCCGGGCGGGCCGGGCGCAAAGCGGCAAAAATACATGGTGGGGTGCTGCCGCGCCAGCCGCGGGCCTCACGCCACGGGCAGCGCCTCGGCCAGCACATCCAGCGCCGCGCGCAATTCGGCGCAACGCCCGGCGCTGGCCAGTACCTGCGCCGCCGTGCAGCCGGCGCCCGGCAGCGCCACCGGCACCGGCTGCGCCGCCAGCAGTTCGGCCGACATGGTGCGCAGGATTTCCGCCAGCGCCTCCTGCGCGTGATACGAACCGCGCGCAGCGGTGTTCAGCAGCAGCACCGGCTTGCCCGGAAACTCCAGGCTGCCGACCAGCCAATCCAGCAGGTTCTTGAACGCGCCGGGCACGCCGTGGGCGTATTCGGGGCAAGCGATCAGCATGGCATCCGCCCGGCCCACCGCTTCGCGCAGCGATTGCACCGGTGCGGGCACCGCGGCGGCTTCGTCATCCGGATTGAACAGCGGCAGCGCGCCGAGCCCGCGGTACACGGCCAGTTCCAGCGTCGACGGCGCCAGCTGTTGCGCGGCTTCCAGCGCGGCCGTGTTCGACGAGACCCGGCGCAGGCTGCCGGACAGGCACAGCACGCGCCGTACCGGCGCCGTCATGCGGCCGGCACGCCCTGCACCACGATCTTGCCCAGGCCCAGCGACTTGTTGCGCGGCTGCCGCGACAGCCGGCCGGCCGCGTTGCGGGCGATCTCGCGATAGCGCATGGCGAGGTCGGAGTCGGGGATCGCCGCCACCGTGGGGTTGCCGCCGTCGGCCTGCTCGCGGATGCGGATGTCCAGCGGCAGCGAGCCGAGGTAGGCCGCACCGTACTGCGTGGCCATGCGCTCGCCGCCGCCTTCGCCGAAGATGTTTTCCTCGTGGCCGCAGTTCGAGCACACGTGGGTGGCCATGTTCTCCACCACGCCGAGCACCGGCACCTCGACCTTCTCGAACATCTTCAGCGCCTTGCGCGCGTCCAGCAGGGCGATGTCCTGCGGCGTGGTGACGATCACCGCGCCGGCCACCGGCACCTTCTGCGACAGCGTGAGCTGGATGTCGCCGGTGCCCGGCGGCAGGTCGACGATCAGGTAGTCGAGCTGTTCCCAGCGCGTGTCGGTGAGCAGCTGCATCATCGCCTGGGTGACCATCGGGCCGCGCCAGATCATCGGCGTGTCCTCTTCCACCAGGAAGCCGATCGACATCACCGGCATGCCGTGCGCCTGCATCGGGATGATGCTCTTGCCGTCCGGCGAGGCCGGCTTGCCGTGCACGCCGAGCATGGTTGGCTGGCTGGGGCCGTAGATGTCCGCGTCCATCACGCCGACCTTCGCGCCCTCGGCCTGCAGCGCCAGCGCCAGGTTCGCCGACACCGTGGACTTGCCCACGCCGCCCTTGCCGGACGCCACCACGATGATGTTCTTCACATTCGGCAGCGGCCCCAGCGTGCCCTGCACCTTGTGCACGTGGATGCGGCTGGTGATCGAAACCGCCGCCGAGTCGATCGCCGGATCGGCCTCCAGCGCCTGGCGCACGCGCAAGGCCATGGCATCGATCGCGCCGGCGGCCGGATAGCCCAGTTGCAGGTCCACCGACACCTTCGCCCCGTCCACGCCGACGGCGCGCACGGCCTCGGCCAGCGGCGCTCCGGTATGGGTGTCGATGAGATCGCCAAGGATCTGGCGGACCAGGGTTTCGTTCGCCTGCGTCATGTCGGCTCGGGTACTTGCGGGGGCGACCATTATGCCAGCCCACCGCCGCCGCCCCGCTGACCTGGGTCAGCGACAGGCATGGCGCAATGCAGCTTGACGCTCCCGCCGAACCTCGCCAGTCTCGCCTCCATACGCTTTCGTACGGGAGGACCATCCATGAAGTCTGCTTTCCGCCTCACCTTCGCCGCCGGCTTGCTGCTGGCCGCCGGCGCCGCGCTGGCCGCCAACAACACCCCGGTCGGCACCTGGAAGACCATCGACGACACGACCCACAAGCCGAAGTCGATCGTCGAGATCACCGAGCACAACGGCGAGTACCAGGCGAAGATCGTGGAACTGCTGAACCGCACGCCGGAAGACGTGGCGCGCGACGGCGAGCATCCGCTGTGCACCAAGTGCGACGGCGAGCGCAAGAACCAGCCGATCGTGGGCATGACCTTCATGTGGGGCGTCAGCCAGGACGGCGACGAGTGGAGCGGCGGCAAGATCCTCGACCCGAAGAACGGCAAGATCTACAAGGTCAAGCTCAAGCTGGTGGACGGCGGGCAGAAACTCGACGTGCACGGCTACATCGGCTTCGCCCTGCTCGGCCGCTCGCAGATCTGGGAACGCCAGGACTGAGCCTCGCGTCAGCACGGCTGACCTGACGCCCCGTACCGCCCGCCGGTACGGGGCGTCTTCATGTGCGGTTGACGGACGGGAGCGGCAAACGGGCATGGCATAATGCGCAGTCATCACCGGAATGCCCCCATGAGTCGCCGTCTGCTCGTCACCAACGCCCTGCCCTACGCCAACGGCCCGCTGCACATGGGTCACCTGCTGGGCTACATCCAGGCCGACATCTGGGTGCGCGCGCAGCGGATGAGCGGCCACAAGGTGGCCTACGTCTGCGCCGACGACGCGCACGGCACGCCGATCATGCTGGCCGCGGAAAAGGCCGGCATGTCGCCGGAAGCCTTCATCGCCGGCATCCGCGAGGGCCACGAGGCCGACTTCGCCGCGTTCGGCGTGGCGTTCGACCAGTACCACACCACCCATTCGGAAGAGAACCGCGAGCTGGCCACGTTGATCTACACGCGCCTGCGCGACGGCGGCTACATCGCCAGGCGCGAGATCCAGCAGCTGTTCGATCCCGAAAAAGAAATGTTCCTGCCGGACCGCTACATCAAGGGCGTGTGCCCGAACTGCGGCACGCCGGACCAGTACGGCGACAACTGCGAGCACTGCGGCGCCACCTACGCGCCCACCGACCTGATCAACCCGTACTCGGTGATGTCCGGCGCCACCCCGGTGCTGCGCGCCTCGGAGCACTACTTCTTCGAGCTGGGCAAGTTCGAGGGGCTGTTGCGCGACTGGTTCGCCGGCAAGTTCACCCACGGCAGGCCGGTGGCGAACGCCGGCGTGGCGGCCAAGCTGCGCGAATGGCTGGACGGCGGCCTGAAGGACTGGGACATCTCGCGCGACGCACCCTACTTCGGCTTCCCCATCCCCGACGCGCCGGGCAAGTTCTTCTACGTGTGGCTGGACGCGCCGGTCGGTTACCTGGCCAGCTTCAAGGCGCTGTGCGACCGCACCCGGCTGAAGTTCGACGAGTTTCTCGCTCCCGGCAGCAGCGCCGAGATGCACCACTTCATCGGCAAGGACATCATCAACTTCCACGGCCTGTTCTGGCCGGCGATGCTGCACGGCGCCGGCCTGCGCACGCCCACCGCGCTGCACGTCAACGGCTACCTCACGGTGAACGGCGCGAAGATGTCCAAGTCGCGTGGCACCTTCATCCAGGCGCGCACCTATCTCGACGCCGGCATCCACCCGGAGTTCCTGCGCTACTACTTCGCCAGCATGCTCAGCGACGCGCCGGTGGACGTGGACCTCGACCTCAAGGCATTCGAGGAGCGCGTCAATTCGCACCTGGTCGGCAAGTGGGTGAACATCGCCAGCCGCACCGCCGGCTTCGTGCACAAGCATTTCGGCGGCCGCCTGGCGGCGCAGTTCGGCGCGGCGGAAACCGCGCTGTGGAACAGCCTGCTGGAGCACTACGACGGCATCGCCGCGCTGTACGACGGCGGCGACTTCGCCGAGGTCACCCGCCGCTTCGTGTCGATGGCCGACCTGGTCAACGGCCACATCGCCGCCAAGGCACCGTGGGCGATGGCCAAGGACGACACCCGCCGCATCGAACTGCACCAGGTGTGCTCGTTCGCGATCGGCGCGTTCCGTCTGCTGGCCGGCGTGCTCAAGCCGGTCCTGCCCGCCACCGTGGCCGCCGCCGAACGCTTCCTCGCCGCGCCGATCGTCGACTTCGACGACGCCCGCGCGCCGCTGCACAACCACGCCATCAACGGTTTCGAGCCGCTGCTCGGCCGCATCGACCCCAAGCGCATCGAGGCGATGGTCGAAGCCTCGAAGGATTCGCTCGGCGGTCCGGCGGAAGCCCCTGCCGCCCCGAAAAAGAAGAAAGCCATGAACGACACCGCCAAACCCGCTGCCGCTGCGGCTCCCGTCGCCGCCGACGCGCCAACGCCTGCCACCATCGCCATCGACGACTTTGCGAAGCTCGACCTGCGCATCGGCAAGGTCACCGCCTGCGAATTCGTGGACGGCTCGGACAAGCTGCTGCGCTTCGAACTGGACGCCGGCGCGCTGGGCACGCGGCAGATCTTCTCCGGCATCCGCGCCGCCTACGCCGAGCCGGAGAAACTGGTCGGCCGCAACGTGGTGTTCATCGCCAACCTGGCTCCGCGCAAGATGCGCTTCGGCCTGTCCGAAGGCATGATCCTCTCCGCCGGCGACGGCGGCAGCGACCTGTTCCTGCTCGACGCCGACGCGGGCGCCAAGCCTGGCGCCAGCGTGCGCTGAGCCATCCCTGGCGGGCCATGTCCGCCCGGTCGTTGCGCTATGGCTTCGTATAGGTCACGAAGAAGCCGACCAGGTCGCCGTTCTCGACGTACGGCGCCATGTCCACGTAGCGGTAGCCGCGCGCCGCGTATTCGGCATGCGACCTGGTGAGCTGGCTGGCCATGTGCTTCTTGCGGAAACCGAGCGTGGCGTCGACGAACACCGTCACCGTGTCGGCGGAGACACCAGCCGTCTCGGCCCGCGCCGGACCGGCATGGGTCAGCAGGATCGAACCGCCGGCACCGAGCACGGCAGCCAGCAGCAGGGAAGCGAAGAGCGACGGTTTCATGGCTACACTCCGGCAGGTGATCGGCAATTGCGGGACAATGGGCGCCGATTATCGCCTGCCCTGCACCCGCGCATGAGTGACCCCATCGCCATCCTGGCCGATCGCATCGACGCCCTGCTGCCGCAGACGCAGTGCGAGCAGTGCGGCTACTACGGCTGTCGGCCGTATGCGGAGGCGATCGCGCGCGGCGAGGCGGACATCAATCGCTGCCCTCCCGGCGGCGCCGCCGGCATCGCGAAGCTCGCCGCGCTGCTGCAGCGCCCCGTGTTGCCGCTGGACCCCACATGCGGCACGGAAAAGCCGCGCATGCTGGCGCGCATCGTCGAGGCCGACTGCATCGGCTGCACCAAGTGCATCCAGGCCTGCCCGGTCGACGCCATCGTGGGCGCCTCGAAGCTGATGCACACCGTGCTGGCCGACGACTGCACCGGCTGCGAACTGTGCGTGGCGGCCTGCCCGGTCGATTGCATCGTGCTCGAACCGATGCCGATGGAACAGATCGACCAGGCGCATACCGACGCGGCGCGCGAACACTTCCGGCGCCGCGAAGCGCGGCTGGCGCACGAGGCGGCCGAGCGCGAGGCGGAGCTGGCCGCGCGCAAGGCGGCGGTGGACGCGGCGCCCGGCCCGGTCAGCCCCGTGCTCGCCGCGCTGGCCCGCGCCAAGGCAAAACAGCAGGGACCGAAACCGTGAAGCGCGCCGACGTGATCGAACTGTTCTCGCGCCTGCGCGAACTCGACCCGCACCCCACCACCGAACTCGTCTACGGCACGCCATTCGAGCTGCTGGTGGCCGTGGTGTTGTCGGCACAGGCCACCGACGTGGGCGTGAACAAGGCCACAAAAAAACTCTATCCGGTGGCGAACACGCCGCGGGCGATCCTCGACCTCGGCGAGGACGGCCTGAAGGCCTACATCAGCACGATCGGCCTGTTCAACGCCAAGGCGAAAAACGTGATCGCGCTGTGCCGCCAACTGATCGAGCAGCACGACGGCGAAGTGCCGCGCACGCGCGAGGCGCTGGAGGCGCTGCCCGGCGTGGGCCGCAAGACCGCCAACGTGATGCTCAACACCGCGTTTGGAGAGCCGACCATCGCGGTCGACACGCACATCTTCCGCGTCGCCAACCGCACCGGCCTGGCGCCGGGCAAAACCGTGCGCGCGGTGGAGGACAAGCTGGAAAAAGTGGTGCCGGCCGAGTTCAGGCAGGACGCCCACCACTGGCTGATCCTGCACGGCCGCTACGTGTGCAAGGCGCGCAAGCCGGACTGCCCGCACTGCCCGATCCGCGACCTGTGCCGCTACAAGCACAAGACGGAAGGCTAGCGAACGCAGGATCGTCGTACGCAGCGGCGGTACCGAATCCCTGCAGGAGCCCGCTCGCGGGCGATGCTCTGTGCTTTGCGAATCCCGAATCCAGAAGCATCGCCCGCGAGCGGGCTCCAGCGTACGGTTGCTGCCTCGGCCGATCAGACCGGCAACTGCGCCCGCTCCAGCGCCGCGATGTGGCGTTCCAGCCGCGGCCCCAGGTAACAATGCGAGCCGCACGGCAGCAGGCCCACCTTGGCGAACTCGCGCAGGTACCATGCCGGCGCACGCGCCACGAAACCGTGGTGGTCGCCGGCCACGTCGTCGCGGCTGGTGAACACTTCCAGGAACGCCACGCCCTCCAGCATCTCGCCGATGCCCTGCAGCCCGGCGCGGATCTCGGCTGGCTTCAGGTAATGCAGCACGTCGGTGCACACGACCAGGTCGAAGCGGGTGTCGAAGCGCAGCTGTTCCAGCTGGCCGAAGCGCGCCAGGCCGATGCCGCGGCTGCGCCCGTAGCGCGCCACCACGTACTCGCTGGCATCCAGCCCGCGATACGCGATGCCCGGCCGCAGCGCGCGCAGCGGCGCGCGCCAGGTCGCCTCGCCGCAGCCCACGTCGAGCACGTTGCGGATCGGCCGACCCAGGTAGTACTCGGCCTGCGCCACCACCATCGCCACCTTGCGCTTCAGCTCCGCCGGCGACGCGACGGCATGGCGCGGGTCGCGGTACCACTTGTCGAAATAGGCGCGGTCGTAGGTCTTGGGCATCGGCAGTCGATCCGGCAAAGCCCGCATGGTAACCGGGCGCTGCTCAACCCGCCGCGCGCGGCACCAGCATGTGCTTGGCAATATGGCCGTGCAGCCGGCCCAGTCCGCGCGCCAGGTGCAGGGTGGCGAACAGCAGCACGATACCGATCACGCACATCGCGATCGCGTCGCCCCAGCCGGGCACATGCGCGCCAAAGCCCCAGTTCACGGTGACCTGGTGGTCCACGTACAGCCCGGGCAGCCAGTCGTTGTGGAGCAGCATCGCCAGCGGCGCGCCGATGAAGGCCACCGACACGCTGAGCAAGGTCACGGCCAGGGTGAAATACACGATGCCCAGCGGCAGCATCAGCCACATGTAGCAGAGCGTGGTCCAGGTGTGCACGTCGGTGAACATGCTGCCGATGCGCTTCATCAGGCCCATGTCCTGGGTCGGGTATACCGGCCGGCGCGGCATGCGCATGCCCAGCATCGCCTCCACGATGCGCCCCTCCACCAGCGACAGCACGCGCACGCTGCCGAAGAACAGCACGATGAACGGCAGGCCGATGATCAGCACCGACAAGCCCACCGACAGCGACAACCCGGTCACCGCCCAGGTGAAGTAGACGATGCCGGTGGCCAGCGACAGCAGCATGTAGAACAGCGCGCCGTAAGTGCGCGGATCGGCAGCCACGCCGAAGAAACGCCCGGCCAGCGAACGCCGCTTCGGCGGCGGCGGCGGGCGCAGCGCGCGCTGGATCCTGATCTCCTGGTCGCGGTAGATCTCGGCCACCTCGTCCGGCGCGCCGTAGCTGCCGACGACGTGTTCCAGCATCGCCGCTTCGCCGCGGCCGGGCTGCTCGGCCAGTTCGGCGCGCAGGTGTTCCTCGGCGTCGTACAGCGCATCCTGGATCAGCGCCGGGTCGGCGCCGCGCAACGCGGCACGCAATTGCTCAAGGTATTCGACGATGGTGCGTGGCGCGTTCATGACACCCCTCCTTGCAAGACGTTGTCGACAAAATCGCGGGTGGCGTTCCATGCGGCGACCCATTCGCGCAATGCCTCGCGCCCCGGTTTGGTGATGCGGTAATAACGGCGCGGCGGCCCGCTGACGGAAGGCTCGACCTCGCTGGCCAGCAGGCCGGCCGCCTCCAGGTTGCGCAGCACCGGATACAGCGCGCTCTGCTTGCCGGCCAGCACGCCCTCGCCCACCTCTTCCAGCCGCTTGGCGATCTGGTAGCCGTACAGCGGCTGGCGCGACTGCCCCAGCACCGCCAGCAGCACCAGCGACACGGTGCCGCTGGACAGCTCCTTCTGGAACTTCTTCAACTGGCTGGCGCTGTCGTCCACCTTGCTCACCCGCACTGCCGCTTGGCGTTGAGTGAACCATAGTGCGAACTTGACACTAGTGCATGGGCCTGAAGTCATGCCTGCGTATGGCGGCATCCGCACTCTGCTAACTTGCATCCCTCGCCCATTCGTCGCCCGGGGGAACACCATGCTTCGCCGCCATCTCATCGCCGCACTCGCGCTCACCGGCAGCCTGCTGGCGCTGCCGGCCCTCGCCGCCGAGCAGGCCAAGCCCACGCCGACGGCGAAGGAGATCCTGGCCAGGTCGACGCCGGCCGAGTGGCGCACGCCGGACCCGCAGAACCTGCTGTTCATGCAGTTGCCGAGCGGACGCGTGGTGATCGAGCTGGCGCCGGATTTCACCCCGCTGCACGCGGCGAATATCCGCACCCTGGTGCGCCAGCACTACTTCGACGGACTGGCGATCATCCGCGTGCAGGACAACTTCGTCACCCAGTGGGGCGATCCGAACGACGACGACAACGGCGACAAGAGCAAGATCCGTTCGCTGGGCAAGGCCAGCAAGACGCTGCCGCCGGAGTTCACCCGCGCGATCGACCCGAAGCTGCCGTGGACGGCGCTGCCGGACGGCGACGTGTACGCGCCCGAGGTCGGTTTCAGCGAGGGCTTCCCGGTGGCGCGCGACCCGGCCGGCGGGCAGGAGTGGCTGGCGCATTGCTACGGCATGGTCGGCGTGGCGCGCGACGTGGCGCCGGAAACCGGCAGCGGCAGCTCGCTGTACGCGGTGATCGGCCAGGCGCCGCGGCGGCTCGACCGCAACCTCGCCGTCGCCGGCCGCGTGCTGGAAGGCATGCCGCTGCTGTCCGGGCTGCCGCGCGGTGCGGAGCCGATGGGCTTCTACACGAAGCCGCAGCAGCGCGTCGCCATCGAATCGGTGCGGCTGGCCGCGGACATCCCGGTGAAGCAGCGCCCGGCGATCGAGGTGCTACGCACCGACAGCGCCAGCTTCGCCGCACTGGTCGAGGCCAGGCGCAACGGCCGCAACGCGTTCTATGCCCGGCCGGCCGGCAAGATCGACCTGTGCAGCATCGACGTGCCGGTGCGCGAGGCGAAACCGGCGCCCTGACGCGGCGAACGCCCCGTTCACGCTCGCCGGTTACCTTTCCCTCCCGATGGCCCTGCGCGGAAGCCGCGACATGCCGTTGAGCGACAACCTTGCCTTTCTGCGCGCCTGGCTGCGCAATCCTCGCGGCATCGGCGCGGTGATGCCGTCCGGCGCCGCGCTGGCGTGGCTGATGACCCGCCATGTCGGCGCCTTCGACGGCCCGGTGATCGAGCTGGGCCCCGGTACCGGCGCGCTGACCCGCGCCCTGCTCGCGCGCGGCGTGCCGCCGCAGCGGCTGGCGCTGGTCGAGGCCGCGCCGCGCTTCGCCGATGCGCTGGGCCGGCGCTACCCGCAGCTGCGGCTGCTGCGCATGGATGCGGCGCGACTGGGGCAGATCGAGCCGCTGTTCGGCGACGAGCGCGCCGGCGCCGTCATCAGCAGCCTGCCGCTGCTGTCGATACCACCGGCGCAGGTCGCCGCGATCGTCGAGGGCGTGTTCGAGCGCCAGTTGCGCAGCGACGGCAGCTTCTACCAGTTCACCTACGGCCCGCGCTGCCCGCTGCCGCCGGCCCTGCTCGAACGGCTCGGCCTGCGGGCCCGCCGCGTCGGCCGTGTCCTGCTCAACCTGCCGCCGGCGGCGGTGTACTGCATCAGCCGCGCGGATCGCCAAGTCATGGCCTGAACGGGCACCGCGGCGGAACCGGGCGCTAGAATGCGCCGTCCCGTCCTCCACGAAGTACCCCATGCAACCCGCCAACCAGGCCCGCCTGCAGATCCACTTCTGCGTCTTGCTGTGGGGCTTCACCGCGATCCTCGGCAAGCTGATCACGCTGCCGGCGCTGCCGCTGGTGTGGTGGCGCATGCTGCTGGTGGTGGCGGCGCTGCTGCTGATGCCGCGAGTCTGGCGCGGCCTGCGCGCGATGCCGGCGCGGTTGCGCTTGGCGTACGCCGGCATCGGCGTGCTGGTGGCGCTGCACTGGCTCACCTTCTATGCGGCGATCAAGCTGTCGAACGCTTCGGTGGGCGCCACCTGCATCGCGCTGGGGCCGGTGTTCCTGGCCTTCATCGAGCCGTGGATCGCCAAACGCCGCTTCGATCCGCGCGAACTGCTGATCGGCGCGGCGGTGGTGCCGGGCGTGCTGATGGTGGTCGGCGGCGTGCCGCACGACATGCGCGCAGGGATAGCGGTGGGCGTGCTGTCCGCGCTGTTCGTGGCGTTCTTCGGCTCGCTCAACAAGCGCCTGGTCGAGCATGGCGACCCGCTCACGGTGACCTGCATCGAACTGGGCACCGGCACCGTCTTCCTCACCCTGCTGGCGCCGTTCATCCCGCACGCCGGCCCGGCGTTCGTGCTGCCGGGCACGCACGACGCGCTGCTGCTGCTGGCGCTGGCGTTCGGCTGCACCCTGCTGCCGTTCGCGCTGGCGCTGGTGGCGCTGCGCCACATGAGCGCGTTCGGCACGCAGATGGTGACCAACCTGGAGCCGGTCTACGCGATCGTGCTGGCGATCGTGCTGCTGGGCGAGCAGCACGAGCTGGACCGCTGGTTCTACGCCGGCGTGGCGGTGATCCTCGCCGCGGTGTTCACGCATCCGCTGCTGCACCGGCACACGCGCGCGCCGAAGCAGCCGGAACTGCTCGGCACCACCGAGAGCCACGGCGTGGTCGACTGAGTCGCGCCCCGGGAACGCTGCAGCCTCACCGGCCGCAGCAGGACTTCTGCTGCTGCACCGGCGGGCACGGCACGCTGCCAAAGGAACAGAACACGCAGCAGTCGCCGGGTTTGGGCCGCAGCAGCTCGCCGCAGCCGGGGCAGTCGTAGAAGAACTGGCAGGCGTCGGTCGGCATGGTCTCGGTGGCCTGGTGGCCGCAATGCGGGCAGGTCAGCGTGCTGCGCAGGATGGGTTCGCCGGTCATGGGCATCACCCTACTCCGGTCGTGTCGGCCCCGCGCAGCCGATGCCGCACCAGCAATCGGAACGCGGCGGGGATCACCAGCATCGACAGCAGCGGCGCGGTGAGCATGCCGCCGACCATCGGCGCGGCGATGCGCTGCATCACTTCCGAACCGGCGCCGTGGCCGAGCAGGATCGGCAACAGGCCGGCCAGGATCACCGCCACCGTCATGGCCTTCGGCCGCACGCGCTGCACCGCGCCTTCGCGGATCGCCGCGTCCAGTTCGGCCGGGCCCGAGCGCGGATCGGCGGCGAGCTGGCGGTCCCACGCGTGGCGCAGGTACAGCAGCATCACCACGCCGAACTCGGCGGCGACGCCGGCCAGCGCGATGAAGCCGATCATCGTCGCCACCGACACCGCATGGCCCAGCAGCCAGATCAGCCACAGCCCGCCGACCAGCGCCAGCGGCACGCTGGCCATGATCAGCGCCGCCTCGCTGATCCGGCGGAACACCGCGTAGATCAGCACGAAGACGATCAGCAGCACGACCGGCACCACCAGGGTCAGCCGCTGCATCGCCTGCGCCAGGTACTCGAACTGGCCCGACCAGGCCAGCGTGACACCCGGCGGCAAGCGGACCTCGCGCGCCACCGTGCGCTGCAGGTCCGCCACCGCCGCGCCCAGGTCGCGGCCGGCGGTATCGACGTAGACGTAGGTCGCCAGCTGGCCGTTCTCGCTTTTCAGCATCGGCGGCCCGGCCACCACCTCGATGTCGGCCACCTGCCCCAGGGTCAGCTGCGCGCCGTTCGGCGCGACGATCGGCAGCTGTTCCAGCGCGGCCAGCGAATCGCGCGCCGCGCGCGGGTAGCGCAGCACGATCGGATAACGCTCGCGTCCGGCGACGACCTCGCCGATCGGCTCGCCGCCGACCACGGTGGCGATCAGCTGCTGCAGCTGCTGCTGGCTCAACCCGTAGCGCGCGGCCTCGGCGCGGCGGATGCGCACGTCCACGTAGCGCCCGGCGGCGGCGCGCTCGGCAATCGCCGAGCCCACGCCCGGCACGGTGCGTGCCACCGCCTCGACTGCGTCGGCCACCGCCTGCAGCTCGTCGACCCGGTTGCCCAGCACCTTGATGCCGATCGGGCTCTTGATGCCGGTGGCCAGCATGTCGATGCGGTTGCGCAGCGGCGGCACGAACAGGTTGGTCAGGCCCGGCACGCGCACTGCCTGGTCCAGCTCCGCCTTGAGCTTGTCCATCGTCATGCCCGGCCGCCACTGGTCCTTCGGCTTGAAGGTGATGGTGGTCTCGAACATCTCCATCGGCGCCGGATCGGTGGCCGTGTCGGCGCGGCCGGCCTTGCCGAACACGTGGTCGACCTCGGGCACGGTCTTGATCATGCGGTCGGTGAGCTGCAGCAGTTGCGCGGCCTTGCCCGAGGACAATCCCGGCAGCGCGGTGGGCATGTACAGCAGCGTGCCCTCGTCCATCGCCGGCATGAATTCGCTGCCCAACCGACCGAGCGGCAGCAGCGCGCTGAGCATCAGCAGGCCGGCCAATGCCAGGGTCGCCTTCGGATAGCGCAGCACCGCTTCCAGGATCGGCCGGTACAACGCGATCAGGCCGCGGTTGAGCGGATTGGCGTGTTCCGGCCGAATGCGCCCGCGAACCAGGTAGCCCATCAGCACCGGCACCAGGGTCACCGCCAGGCCCGCCGCTGCCGCCATCGCGTAGGTCTTGGTGAACGCCAGCGGCTTGAACAGCTTGCCTTCCTGCCCCTGCAGCGCGAACACCGGGATGAACGACAGCGCGATGATCAGCAGGCTGACGAACAGCGCCGGCCCCACCTCTGCCGCCGCCTCGACCACCAGCGACCAGCGCGCCGCGCCTTGCGGTTCCTCGCCGTCGTGCGCGTCGCGCCAGTGCTCCAGGTGCTTGTGCGCGTTCTCGATCATCACCACCGCCGCGTCGACCATCGCGCCGATCGCGATGGCGATGCCGCCGAGCGACATCAGGTTCGCCGTCACGCCCTGCAGGTGCAGCGCGATGAACGCGGCGAGCACGCCCAGCGGCAGGCTGACCACCGCCACCAGCGCCGAGCGCAGGTGGCCCAGGAACAGCACGCAGACCAGCGCGACCACCAGGAACTCTTCCAGCAGCTTGCCCCACAGGTTGTCCACCGCCGCGTCGATCAGCTGCGCACGGTCGTAGGTGGGCACGATCTCGACGCCGGCCGGCAGGCTGCGCCCGAGTTCGGCCAGCTTCGCCTTGACCGCCACGATCGCGGCCTTCGCGTTCTTGCCCGGGCGCAGCACGACGATGCCGCCGGCCACTTCGCCCTGGCCGTCCAGTTCGGCGATGCCGCGCCGGAAGCTCGGCCCGCGCCGCACCGTGGCGATTTCGCGAAGCAGCACCGGCACGCCGTTCGCGCCGGTGGCAACCGGCACGTTCTCGAAGTCCGCGCGGCTGCGCAGATAGCCTTCGCTGCGCACCATCAACTCCGCCTCGCCCTGCTCGATCACCGAGCCGCCGCTGGCGCCGTTGGCCACGCGCACCGCGTCCGCCAGCTGCGCCACGGTGATGCCGCGGGCGGCCAGCGCCTGCGGGTCCGGCACGATCTGCCAGGCGCGCTCCATGCCGCCGAGGCTGGCCACTTCGGCCACGTCCGGCACGCTCTTCAGCTGGTAGCGCAGGAACCAGTCCTGCAGCGCGCGCAGTTCGCCGAGGTCGTGCCTGCCGCTGCGGTCGACCAAGGCGTATTCGTAGACCCAGCCCAGGCCGGTGGCGTCGGGGCCCAGCGACGGATTCACCCCGGCCGGCAGCCGGTCGCGCACCTGGCTGAGGTACTCCAGCACGCGCGAGCGCGCCCAGTACAGGTCAGTGCCGTCGTCGAACAGCACGTAGACGTAGGAGTCGCCGAAGAACGAATACGCACGCACGGTGCGGGCGCCGGGCACCGACAGCATGGTGGTGGCCAGCGGATAGGTGACCTGGTCCTCGACCACCTGCGGCGATTGCCCAGCCCAACTGGTGCGGATGATCACCTGGGTATCGGACAGGTCCGGCAAGGCGTCCAGCGGCGTGCGCACGAGCGAGAACGCGCCGGCCGCGGCCAGCGCCAGCGCGGCCAGCAGCACGAACACGCGGTGCGCGACCGCGGCGCGAATCAGCGCGGCGATCATGGCTGGCCTCCGCCCGGCATCGCGTGCCCCGCATGCGCGTCATGCGATGTTGCCGGATGGGCGGCACTGGTCCCCGGCGCGGGCGCGGGAGCGCCCTCGCCCAGACGCTCCAGCGCGCCGGACAGGCTGGCCTCCGAGTCGATCAGGAACTGGCCGGACACGACGACCTGCTCGCCGCCGTGCAGACCGGCCAGGATCTCCGTGTAGCCATCGGCCGAACGTCCGGCCCGCACGGCGAGCGGGCGGAAGCGGCCGCCCGCCTCCGCCACGATCACCCGCGTCTGCGCGCCGGTGGCGATCAGCGCATCGCTCGGCACCACCGGCACCGCCTCGCCTTCGGCCGGATTCAACTGTACGGTGGCGAACAGGCCAGGGCTCAACCGACCATCCGGGTTGGCCAGCACGATGCGCGCGCGCTGGGTGCGCGTGGCGCTGTCGATATCCGGCAGCAGCGTCTCCACGCTGCCGTGGAACTCCTGGCCGGGGAACGCATCGACCGTGACGGTGACCGGCGTGCCGGTGTGTACTGCGCCGGCGACGGCCTGCGGCAGCGCCGCCTCGACCCACACCGTGGCCAACCCGTTCAAGCTCAGCAGTGTCTGCCCGGCGCCAACCCGCTGCCCTTCGCGCACCTCCAGCGCGGTGACCGTGCCGGCCTGCGGTGCATGGACGGTGATCGCCGCGCCCGCGCCGCGACGTGCCGCGCGGATGTCGGCGGCAGTCAGGCCGAGTGCCTGCAGGCGCTCGCGCGCGGCGTTGCGCAGTGCCTTCGCGTCGGCCGACTGCGCGTTTTGCAGCGCGTCGTACTCGGCCAGCGCGCTGCTCCACTGCGGCGCCAGCAACTCGGCCAGCGGCTCGCCGGCCGCCACCTTCGTGTACGGCGCACGCACGTACAGCTTGCTGACCACCGCGTCGACACGGGCACTGACCGTGACCGCCTCGCGCGGATTCCACGCCAGCGTGCCGGGCACGCGGAGCGCGGCCGACAGCACGCGGCGCTCGACCGGCGCCGTGCGCACGCCCAGGTTCTGCACGATGGCCGGGTCGATCCGCACCACGCCGCCTCCGGCACCGCCGGCGTCGGCGTAGCGGGGCACCATCTGCATGCCCATCGGCGACAGGCCGGGCTTGTCGAAGTGCTGGTCGGGCAGCATCGGGTCGTACCAGTACAGCACCTTGCCGGCGCTGGCCGGCGCGGCCGACGATGCCTGCGTCGGCCCCGGCGGCGCCGTCTGGCGGCGACCGCCGAGGTAGCCGACGGCCAGCAAGACCATCGCCACGACGACGACGGCAAGAATGAGCAATGGACGCTTCATGGCGTCACCTCCGAAGGCAGCAGATAGGCAAGCGAGGCCCACAGCCGTGCATGCGCAGCCAACGCATCGGCATAACTCAGGCGCAGTTCGATCTCGGCGCGGCGTGCCTCCAGCCACGGCTGCAACGAACCGCCGCCGCGGTAGCCGGCCAGCGCGGTGCGTGCGCGGTCGCGCGCCAGTGGCAGCAGGGTCTGCCGGTAGCGCTCGAGCTGCCGACCCCAGCCTTGCCAGCTCGCCAGCGCCCGCGTCACCGCCTCGCGCTGCGCGCGCCGCGCGTCCTCGTGATCGGCCTGCACGGCATCGCGCTGCGCCTGCCGCGCGCTGATGCCGCGGTCCTGCCGGTTGCGGGTGAACAACGGCAGACTGACGCCCACCTCCAGCATCACCATGTCCGACAGGCCCGGCGCGCGCCGGCCGTAGCTGGCGCTGACGTTCCAGTCCGGGCGCCTGGCCGCGCGCGCCTGTTCGAGCGCCGCCTGCGCCAGTTGCTCGCGCGCGGCCCACGCCTGCAGCGGCGCCTGCTGGTCGATGCCGGAAACCAGGCGTTCGGCGGCCACCGGCAAGCGGCTGAAATCCTCGTTGGCGGCGAGCGCGCCAGGCGCCGTCCCCAGCCAGCGCTGCAGGCCCGCCTGCGCGGCCGCGAGATCGGACCCGACCGCGTCCAGCCGGTTGTCCAGCGTGGCCAGCTCGGCCTGCGCGGCCAGCGCATCGACCGCGCTGCCCTCGCCGCCGCGCAGCCGCGCCTGCGCGATGCGCACCGCCAGCGCGGTCTCGTCGTGCAGGTCGAGCAGCAACGCACGCTGCCGCTCGACCGCCCAGGCCTCGATCCAGGCGTCGGCGATGCGCTCGCGCACGCTCTGCGCGGTGGCCACGCGGTCGGCCTGCGCCGCATCGATCCGCGCGCCGGCCAGGTCGCGCTCCGCACGGCGCGCCGCCCGCGACGGGATGGCCTGCATCACGCCCACCGTGCGCGCCGTCATCCCGTCCGAACGCAGGCTGAAAGCGCCAGGATCGGTGACCGGGAAATTGGCAAGCCCGAAGGTCAGGACGGGATCCGGCAAGCGTCCGGCGCGCACGGCCTCCTCGCGCGCGGCGGTGGCATCGGCGGCACGCGCCTGCAGTTGCGGCGCCCGCGCCAGGCCTTGCCGCACGGCCGCTTCCAGGGTCAGCGGCGGCGCCGCGGCCGGTGCCGCCACGGCCGCGCCCCACAGGAACGCGGCCAGGCCCGCCGCCAGCAGGCGCCGGGCGAAATGCATGGACCACATGAGTGAACACTCCGTCGATCTGGGATTCGCGCCATGCCAGAGCGGGCACGACGCCACGTCGGTGGATACCGCGACGGGTCAGATCAAATCAGGAGCGAGCAGAACAACAATCGGGGAACGGGCGGCGGCGTGCGCAGGCGGTCGTGCCGCGCCAGGGCCCGCTGCGTCGGCGACGCCACCGCGGCCACGGACGGCGACTCCGGCGGCAGCGCGGCCAGCGTGCTGGCCGGCACCGTAGCGCCGCGCGCGTCGACCTGGGTGGCGTGGTCGGGCTGGCAGTGCTGGTGGCACAGCGGATCGACCGGCGCCCCCGGCATCTGCGCGCAGCCATCGCCCATCGCCGCCATCGACGGCGCATGTACCACCACTGCGGCCGCACCGGTCGACGCCGGCACGCCGACGCACACATACGCCGCCACCGCCACCTGCTGCCACGACAGCAGCAGCACCACCAGCCACGCAAGGCGACGGCAGGTTTGCGGACGGAGGCAGAAGGCACGTTTCATTTCACTGGCACTGTAGCGTCGGGGGCCGCTGCGTAATTGATGCAGATCAACGCGGCGGCGCTCAGGCACCCGGACCGTGCGTCGCATAAACGCGGGTCGAACCATCGCGGCCGATCAGCACCACGTCGTAGCGTTCGGGCACACCCGTCTCCATGCCGGGCGAGCCCATCGGCATGCCGGGGGCGGCGAGGCCGATCGCGTCGGGGCGCTCGGCGAGCAGGCGGCGGATGTCCGCCACCGGCACGTGCCCCTCGACCACGTAGCCGTCGATCACCGCGGTGTGGCAGGACATGGCGCGCTCCGGCACGCCGAAGCGCGCCTTCACCGCCGCCATCGGCTGGTCCTGGTGCACGGTGACGGTGTAGCCGTGCGCGCGCATGTACTCGACCCACGCGCCGCAGCAGCCGCAGGACGGGTCGCTGTACACGTCGAACGCGTTCGCCGCCAGCGCCGCCGGCGCGAACAGCAGTGCAAACAGCAGGCTGATGCCCGCGCGGGAAAGCCAACGCTTCATCGTCATTCTCCTGGTCATTCTTCTGGCACGGGGGTGGTTTGCCACTGGACGGACACGATCTTCCAGCTGCCGCCGTCCTTCCTGAGGTTGAGCATCTCGCGGCTGCGCAGCGTGGCCGGCTTGCCCTTGAGCGTGGCCTGCAGGTCGCTTTCGCTGCCGACCATGGCGGCATCGCCCATCGGCATCGAGCCCAGTGCGACCGGCGTGATCCGCGCGGTTTTCAGGAAGGCGATGTCCTCGCCCAGGTGGCCGCTGGCGTAGTCGTCGCGGGACTGCGTGTGGCCGCCCTCGCTGATGCTGACATCGGGCGCCAGCAGCGCCAGCACGGCCGCGCGATCGCCGCGCTGCAACGCCGCCTGGAACGCTCGTGCCACCGCTTCGGCTGCGGGCACTGCGCCCGGCTTCATGCCCTCCAGCGACAGCGGCGCCTCGACCGCCGGCGCGGCGGCGTGCTCGTGGGTATCGCCATCGGCGGCGTGGCTGTGCCCCGCTTCGCCGGCCATGGCCATGCCCTCCATCGACGCCGCGCCATGCGCGTCTCCGTCGGCGGCCCCGCCATGGCTGTGGCCGCCCGCCTCGTCCATGTCGTGGTCCTGCGGTGCCCTCGCCACGATGTCCCTGTATTGCGCCGGCGTCATGCCGGGCAGTTGCCGCAGGAACGCGACCATGCTCCAGATCGTGGCGTCGTCGTGGCTGGAGCCCCAGGCCGGCATCGCGCTCATCTTGACGCCGTGCTTGATGACCCAGAACGCCTGCCGTGGATCGGGCCGGAATTTCGCCAGCTCGGGCGGTTGCGGGTACAGGCCCGGGCGCATCTCGTTCTCGGCCATGCCCGGCGCCAGGTGGCAGCCGGTGCACATCGCCGCGTACTGGCCGGCGCCTTTCAGGATCAGCTGCGGGTCGTCGAGGTTCGGCACCGCGATGTCCTTCGCGTGGTGCGCGATCGAGCGTTCGCGCAGCGCCTGCATCAGTGCGTACACCGGTTTCGTGTGGTGGTCGTCGGCGCCGATGTTGTAGACACCGGACCAGACGAAGGCGCCGACACCGGCGGCGGCGATGACGCAGAGAATCACGACGGTGATGATGAGTCGTTTCATGGGCTCTCCTCAGAACCAGATGCGCAGGCCGGCGACCCACTGCCGGTCGAAGACTGCCTGATGGTCGGCGCGGGCGAAGCCGGCGGTGGCGCCGAAGCGGCGCGCCCAGACTACGCCAAGATACGGCGCGAACTCGCGCCGGATCTCGTAGCGCAGGCGCAGCCCCAGCGCCGCATCCGAGACGCCGCTGCCGATGCCGCGCGCCGGGTCGGCCTTGCCGTACAGGTTGACCTCCAGCTCCGGCTGCAGGATCAGCCGCTGGGTGAACAGCAGCTCGTAGTCGGCACGCAGGCGCGCCGCGGTGCGCCCGGCGGGGCCGACGTAGGCGGTGGCCTCGAGCTCGAACCAGTACGGCGCCAGGCCTTGCACGCCGAACGCCGCCCAGTCCCGCCGCGGGCCGGCGCCGAAGTCGTGGCGCACGCCCAGTTGCGTGCCCCAGAACGGGGCGACGGCGTGGTTCCACAACACCTCGGCCTCGCCGTCCTCCAGCCGGCCACCGCTGCGTTCGCCCTCGCTGCGCAGCCACAGCTTGTCCACGTCGCTGCCGTACCAGCCTTCGGCCTCCCACGACTGGCCGTTGCCGCCGTGGCCGTGAAATGCTTCCAGCCGATCCACCAGCAACATGCCGGTTGGCGCACTGCCATGCGCGTGCAGCCGCTGTGCGGGGGTGGCGGCGATGCCGTCGGAATAATCGCCGCTGCGCGCGTCCACTGGGGCGCGGCCGCCCTGCATCGGCCCCATGCTCATGCCCGTTGCCGTATCCGCGCCGTGCCGCATGCCCGGCATCGCCTGGTGATCCATGCCGGGCATGCCGTGGCCGGATGCCGCGGGCGCGGCGCCGTGGTCCATCGCGGCATGATCCATTGACGACATCGCGCCGTGGTCCATCGCGGCGTGGTCCATTGACGGCATCGCGGCGTGGTCCATCGCAGCGTGATCCATTGGCGGCATCGCGTCGTGGTCCATCGCGGCGTGATCCATTGGCGGCATCGCGGCGTGGTCCATCGCGGCATGATCCATTCCATCCATGGCGTGACTGCCGGCGGACGCAGGCGCCGACGTGGCCGTGGCACGCGGCTTTTTCGCCTTGCCGGCCGGCGCTTTCGCCGCCGGCCTGGCGACGGCGCCCGTGGCCGCAGGCATCGTCATGCCGTGCATGCCGGCATGGTCCATCGCCGCCGGTGCCGTGCTGCTGGCCTGAGCTGGCGCGCTCTGCGCCGTCGCCGCCAGCGGCATGGCCAGCAGCAGTGCGGCAAGCAGCGCCGAACGACGCGAAATGATCGAGGTGTCGCGACGCTTCGTGCTCATGCCACCACCACCTCGCGGAACATGCCCGCCTCCATGTGGTACAGCAGGTGGCAGTGGTAGGCCCAGCGGCCCGGCGCATCCGCCGTGACGGCGTAGGTGATGCGCTGCGCCGGCTGCACGTTGATGGTGTGCTTGCGTACCTGGAAGCGGCCGTCGGGATCTTCCAGCTCGCTCCACATGCCATGCAGGTGGATCGGGTGGTTCATCATGGTGTCGTTGACCAGCACGATGCGCAGGCGCTCGCCGTGGTTGAAGTGCACCGGCTTGGCGTCGGAGAACTTGATGCCGTCGAACGACCACATGAAGCGCTCCATGTTGCCGGTCAGGTGCAGCTCGATCTCGCGGCCGGGTTCGCGCGCGTCGAGCGGTCCGCCGATGGTGTGCAGGTCGGCGTAGGTCAGCACGCGCCGGCCGTTGTCGCGCAGGCCGATACCCGGATCGTCGAGGTTGGTGCGCGGCATGTCGACACGCATGTCCACGCCGGGGCCGTATTCGCTGCGGGCGTGGTGCACGGCCGGCGCGGGGGCCATGCCGGCCATGCTGCCGTGGTCCATGTCGGGCATCGCGGCGTGGCCGCCGCCGTGGTCCGCGTGCGACATCGCGCCCATCATGTCGCGCATGTCCAGCCATACGCGCCTGTCCAGCGCCGGCACTTCGGCGGACATGCCAAGCCGCGGCGCCAGCGTGCCGCGCGCATAGCCGCTGCGGTCGATCGACTGGGCGAACAGCGTGTACGCGCGCTCTTCCTGCGGCTCGACGATGACGTCGTAGGTCTCGGCCGCCGAGATGCGGAATTCGTCGACTGGCACCGGCTGCACGTCCTGGCCGTCGGCGGCGATCACCGTCATCTTCAGGCCGGGGATGCGCACGTCGAAGATGCTGGACGACGAACCGTTGATGAAGCGCAGCCGGATCTTCTCGCCGGGCCTGAAGATGCCGGTCCAGTTGCCGGCCGGCGCGGCGCCGTTCATCAGGTAGGTATAGGTGTGGCCGGAGACGTCGCCCAGGTCGGTCGGGTTCATGCGCATCTCGTTCCACATTTTGCGCATGGCCAGCGCCTGGCCCAGCCCCTTCTCGCGCACGTCGCGAAAGAAATCCGGCACGGTGGGCTGGGCGAAGTTGTAGTAGTCGCTCTGCTTCTTGAGCTTGGCGTAGATGCGCTCGGGATCCTCGTCGGTCCAGTCGTTGAGCATCACCACGTAGTCGCGATCGGTCGGGTAGCGCTCGGCGCCGGCCGGTTCGATCACCAGCGGGCCGTACAGCGCGTTCTGTTCCTGGAACCCCGAGTGCGAGTGGTACCAGTAGGTGCCGCTCTGGTGCAGCTGGAACCGGTAGAGGAAGCTTTCGCCCGGCGCAATGCCGTCGAAGCTGAGGCCGGGCACGCCGTCCATCCGGAACGGCAGGATGATGCCGTGCCAGTGGATCGAGGTCGGCACGCGCAGGCGGTTGGTCACGCGCAGGTTCACCGTGGTGCCCTGCTTCCAGCGCAGCAGCGGGCCGGGCACGCTGCCGTTGACGGTGGTCGCGGGCCGTACCGCGCCGGTGAAATTGACCGCGGTCTCGACGATGTCCAGCGCAAAGTCGGTGCCGCCGAGCGCGGTGGGCTGGCCCGGGCTGGTCAGCGCCCAGGCATTCGGCGGACGCAGCAGGCCGAGGCCGGCCACCGCGCCGCCCAGGGCCAGGCCCTGCACGAAACGCCGCCGCGACAGATCGGTCGCGGGCAACGGGGAAAATGAATTCACGTGGATCTCCTGCGGGGAGGCATCGGCGGGGCGCGATGCCGGTCACGGATCGCCGCTCACGCTTGCCGCCGGCCAGCATGAACAGCGCTATCGCAGCGGGCGGGAATCAGCCGGCCGGAGGCCGCAGCGGCGCCGCATGGACGACGCTGGGCGCCGCTGCGACGGCTGGAGAGACATGCAAGGGTTCCGGCGCCACCGGAACAAGCCCGGCCATGGCGGCCACCGGCAGGACGTTGCCGCATACGGCTGCGCAGTGGGTCGAGCCCATCGACCCATGCAGGTCGTGGCCCGGCTCGCCGCAGCAGTCGGACCGGTCCGGCATGGCGTGGCCGCCGTGGCCGGCGTGATGGGCGACGGAGGACGCGGCGACGCCCTGAAGCGCGTCGCCCGTCGCCCCGCGCGGCATGCCGTGCACCGGCGCCAGCGCGAGGATCAGCCACGCCAGCCATGCCATCGCCCGGAAGGACGGCAAGCGTGCGAGATGGCGTAGTGAGCGGTTCACCGGCACAGCATAAGGTCCGTGCCGGCGAGCCTCAACTCTGGACGAGGCTCCAGCGGCATTGCAGCGGCGCAAGCCGCGGTTCGCCAGCCGCCGGGCGAACTACTGGGTATAGCCCATGTGCAGGGTGATCTTGTCGCCGGCCTTCAGGTTCGCCACCGAAGCCGGCGGAAAGTGCAGGCGCAGCGACATGCCGGCAGAGTTCACCTCGACGATGCCGGTCTTGCTGTCGACCGAGCTCACCGTGGCAGGCATCGTGTGCATGCTGCCGTTCCTGTTGTAGCGCATCGTCTGGTGATGCATGCCGCCCATCTGGCCCATGCTGCTCGACGCCGGCGCCGGCATCATACTTCCACTGTTCTGGGCACTGACCGTGCCGAACGCCAGGCAAAGGCCGAAAGCGGCCGTCGAAACGATGATTTTCGGCGAGAAAGTCATGATGATTCTCCGCGCAAATTGACAGCCGCAGCCGCATGCCGGGCCGGTTGCAACGTTGCAACAGGCGGAGCCTGCACCGGGCGATGTGCAGGAAAGGTCATCTGACGCCGCAAGGGAGTCCGTCGCCGGCCTCTATACTGGGTCATCCCGCCTGCCGCGACCGCCATGAATTACCGCCACGCCTATCACGCCGGCAATTTCGCCGATGTCCTGAAACACGTCGTGCTGCTCGCGCTGGTCGAGGCGATGCAGGCCAAACCCACGCCGTTCTGCTACGTCGACACCCACGCCGGCAGCGGCAGCTATCCGCTGGAAGGCTTCGAGGCGCGCAAGACCGGCGAGTACCAGGACGGCATCGCGCGCCTGCACCCGGCCGAAAAGGTGCCGCCGCTGCTGCAGCGCTGGCGCGCCAGCATCCTCAAGGGCGAAGGCAACGAACAAGGCCTGAAGCACTACCCCGGCTCGCCGCTGCAGGTCGCCCGGGCGCTGCGCCCGGGCGACAGCGCCCAGCTGTGCGAACTGCACACCGAGGAAGCGGCCAAACTGCGCGAGCTGTTCCGCGGCAACCCGCAGGTGCACGTGCACCAGCGCGACGGCTACGAGGCGCTGAAGGCGCTGCTGCCGCCGAAGGAAAAGCGCGGCCTGGTGCTGATCGACCCGCCGTACGAGGCGCAGGACGCCGAGTACAAGCTGATCGAGCAGGCGCTGAAGTCGGCCCTGCTGCGCTGGCCCACCGGCGTCTACGCGGTGTGGTACCCGATCAAGCTGCGCAGCCAGGTGCAGCCGTTCCTGCGCCGCCTGCAGCACAGCGGGGTGAAGCGCATCCTGCGCGCCGAGCTGCTGGTGCACCCGGACGATTCCCCGCTGCGCCTCAACGGCTCGGGCATGGTGATCCTCAACGCACCGTGGAACCTCGACGACACCCTGCGCGAACCGCTGCGCGTACTGGCCGGCCTGCTCTCGCAGGAGCGCCCGGCCGAGGTGAAGCTCGACTGGCTGCTGGACGAAGCCGGCAGCCAGCTGAACACGCCCAGCCCATTGCCCGCCTCGCGACTACCGCGGCCGCCGGGCCGCCGCTAAGCTCGACGCACCCAGCCAGCGTTCCTCCAGGAGCACGACCATGCGCACCCGCCCCGCCTTCCTGCTGACCCGTCTCGCCGTGCCGGCCGCCCTGCTGATGCTGGCCGCCTGCGCCCCGGCACCGATCTACAAGACCACCGGCAACGCGGTCACCGCCGCACCGTTCCAGGTGGCGCAATCACCCGAGAACTTCAGCAACAGCGAGGTGATCTGGGGCGGCCGCATCGTGCAGGTCAAGGTGCTCGCCGACCACAGCGAAATCGAACTGCTGGCCTACCCGCTGGATTCCTCGCAGCGGCCGAAGGCGAACGACAGCGGCAACGGCCGTTTCATCGCGCTGATGCCCGGCTACGTGGAGCCGCTGGACTATCCCTCCGGCGCGCTCATGACGGTCAACGGCAAGCTCGGCGGCAGCCGCGCCGGCAAGGTCGGCGAGGCCGACTACGTGTTCCCGCTGGTCAACGTGGCACAGTCGCACGTGTGGACCGCCGACGAAATGAACAAGGGCCGCAACAACGTCCGCTTCGGCGTGGGCGTGGGCGTCGGCATCCGCTGATCCCGCCCGCGCGCCGGCACTTCGCCGGCACTTCGCCGGCCCGACGCCGCGTCAGCGCCGGAATTGGGCGAACGTCACGAAGTGGCCGCCCGGTTCGCGATAGCCGATCTCGGTGGCGCCGTAGAACGTGTCGTGCCGCGGCGCCACGATCTCGCAGCCCTCCAGCGCGACGGCCAGCTCGTCGATGTCGTCCACCTCGACGAACAGACAGCTGCGATCGCCGCGCCACCCCATCGCCGCCGCGTGCGGATCGGCCGCGAGCGAGGCGGTGGTCTGCAGCATCAGCTCGACGCCGTTGCCGAGCAGGATCACGAACGCCGGTCCGTCCTCGCCCGGTACCTCGGCGGTGACCGCAAAGCCCAGCCGATCGCGCCAGAACGCGAGGCTGGGCGCGATGGTTTCGACGTACAACACGGGCGTGGCCTTGCGGCAAACGGGTGACGCCATGATGGAACTCCTCGAGTGGATGGAGGCGCCAGCTTGCATCGTGGCGCCCCGGCCGTCTTGAACGAATGCGTCAGCGCCAGCGTCCGGGCGTGACGCCGGCGAAGCGGCGGAACTCGCGCACGAAATGCGCCTGGTCGCTGTAGCCCGCGGCCAGGGCGACATCGACGGGCCGCTGGTCGCGTCGCTGCAGCAGTTGCCTCGCCCGCTCGAAGCGCAGCCAGCGCAGATGCTGCCGCGGGCTGACCCCGACATGCTCCATGAAACGCCGCTGCAACGTGCGCATGCCCACGCCCATGTCGTCGGCAAGCGCGGCGGTCGTCGACGGCAGCGCCGGTTCCGCCTGCAGCCGCTGCAGCAGCCTTGCCGTATCCGTCAGTCGCAGCTGCGGCAGGATCGCCAGCAGGCTCGCGTCGGCGCGACGACACCGCGCGACAAAATCGCGATCCTCGCACCACCCATCCAGCGGCGGGCGCCACGCGCGCGCCGGCAACGCGGCAAATTCGGCGCTGTCGTCGGTCAGCAGCGACAACGGCGCACCCAGCAACGGGAACAACCCACCGGGCACGAAGCGGATGCCGAACAGATCCTGCCGGCCGCCGGCTTGCACCTCGATGGCGCGGGTCATCGTGCCGACCCAGCGCATCCGCGGCGATGTACCGGCAAAATCGCAGATCAGGTCGGCGCAGCCATCGGGAAGAACCCGTTGCGCCGCCCGCTCGCCGTCGACCGCGCTGTCGACGCCCCAGTAGGCGGCGACCAACCCGTGCAGGCGCGGCGATGGCGGGGATTCCCGGTAAGTCATGCGCGCATCTTGCCACGGTGCCGATCGGCGTTGGCCGGGATTTCCCGCAGTGAACTACACTTCGCGGCCATCGCCCAGGGAACCGAACATGTCCGGCCACGCCGCCAATCCGATCAAGGCCATCTTCCTCGCACTGGGCGCCAACTTCGCCATCTTCGTGGCCAAGCTGGTCGCCGCCTTCGTCACCGGCTCGGGCGCAATGATGGCCGAGGCGGTGCACTCGCTGGCCGACTGCGGCAACCAGGGCCTGCTGCTGCTCGGCATCCGCCAGGCCAAGCGCCCGCCGTCGGACGAATTCCCGCTGGGCTGGGGCCGCGCGCTGTACTTCTGGTCGTTCCTGGTCGCCATCCTGCTGTTCAGCGTGGGCGGCATGTTCTCGATCTACGAAGGCGTCCACAAGCTCACCCATCCCGAGCCGCTGAAGTGGCCGTGGCTGGCGCTGGGCGTGCTCGTTTTCGGCATCGTGGTCGAAGGCATCTCGATGCGCGGCTGCCTGCAGGAAGTGAACAAGTCCCGCGGCGAACAGGATCTGTGGACGTGGTTCCGCGAAACCCGCTCCAGCGAGCTGCTGGTGATCTTCGGCGAAGACCTGGCCGCCCTCGTCGGCCTGTGCCTGGCCACGCTCGCCGTGGGCGCCACCATGCTCACCGGCAACCTGATGTTCGACGCCGCCGGCACCATCGCCATCGGCGTGCTGCTGATCGTGGTGGCGGTGCTGGTGGCGATCGAGGTGAAGGCGCTGCTGATCGGCCAGGGCGTGGAACCGCGCCGCCGCGAGGAGCTGCTGGCCTTCCTCAACGACCGCCCGGAAGTCGCCGACGTGCTGAACCTGATCACCCTGCAGATGGGTGCCGACGTAATGGTCGCGGTGAAGGCGCGCATGCAGCCCACCGCCGGCGACCACCACCTGATCGAGGCGATCAACACCGTCGAGGCCGCCATGAAAACAGAATTCGGCGATGTGCGCTGGAGCTTCTTCGAACCGGACAATGCGGATTGAAGAACGGCGACTGAACGATCTCGATGACCGCTTTCGGCCAGGACCGATCAGTCGTCATGTCTGTCTGCCCACCAGATAGTGGACGTTGAAAGATCTTACCAATAGGAGATCAAACGCTCCTCATCGCCACGACCGGCGGCACGGCGGCGGCGCGCAGCGCCGGCCCCAGCACGGCGAGCTGGCCGATCAACCACAACGCGATCGCGCCGACTGGGAAATAGATCACCGGCAGTCGCGGCAATTCGTAATGCAGCATCAGGAGCAGGTTGATGCCGTAGGCCAGCACCATGCCGAGCGCGATGCCGATCGTGGCCAGCAGGAAGTTCTCGGTCTGGAAGTAATGCAGGATGTTGCCGCGGGTGGCGCCGAGTGCGCGACGCACGCCGATCGCGCGGCGGCGCTGCCCAACCCAGAAGCTGGCCAGTCCGGCAATACCCAGCGCGGTGACGATCAGCAGCGCCGCAATGACACCGACCAGCATGCCAGCCATGGCACGGTCGTCCTGGAAGTACTCATGGCGTAGTTCGTCATAGGTGCGCCTCTCCAGCACGATGCGATTGGGATCGAGGCGCTTGAGCGCAGCCAGCGCGGATTTCAGCACCTGCTCGCGATCCCCCGTGGTGGTGCGAATCACGTAGCTTCCGCCCTCCGTCGCGGTCAGGCGTATCGGAAACACGATGCTGTTCTGAGCGCCCATCTGCAGCGAGTCTGGCCGTGCCAGTGGCGAGCTCACACCGACCACCTGCATCGGTATGTCGTTGCCAAAGTAGATCGCCTTGCCCAGCGCGTTCTGGCCTGGCCACAGACGCACGGCGACTGCCTGGTCGATGATCACGGTGTGCGGCAGGTTTTTCATATCGTCGCTGTGCAACGCGGGCAGCGCGGTTTTCAGGTCGACCAGTTCATCGGGCTGAAAATCGCGCCCCGAAATCAGCCGCACACCCAGCGTAGCCAGCAGGTTCTGGCCGTAGTAGCTCGCCACCTCGAGTGAGGTCCGCTGCTGTTGAGGGCGCAGCTTGATGCCGCTGTTGGACATGGAATAACCACTCAGCGGCAGCTGGTTTACTAGAGCCGCCGCCTGCACTCCAGCGATCTGTCGCAGTGTCGCAAGGTCGGTTTGCGCCTGCGCGTAGGCATCTGGTCGATCGCCGATGTACGCAAACTTGATCTGCGACAGTTCGTGGTCGGCGATGCCGCTGGGAATGTCCATACGTTGCAGGCGTTGATTGATCAGAAACACTCCGTTGCACACGATGGCGCACGTCAGCGCAATTTGCAGGATCAACAGGCACGCGGTGATCTTGTGCCGGTGCAGGGTAGACAGAATCGGTCGAATATCCATATCAATTGCTCTTCAGTTGAAGTGCGGGGGTGATATGGCAGGCGCGCCAGGCCGGCAGCACGCCGGCCAGCAGGCTGGCAACTACCGCCAGCACGAGCGTCATCACCAGCATCGCGCCATCCAGATGCGCCAACGGCGCGTAATCCGCCGGTTGTCGTCGCACCAGCCACAGCCCGAGGTACGCCAGGAGCAGGCCGCCTAGGCCACCCGCAAGCCCGACCACGCCAGACTCCATCAGCAACTGCATGAACAGCGCGCGACGCGATGCGCCCAGCGCACGGCGCACACCCAGTTCGGCGGAGCGGCGCAGGAACTTGGCCAGCATCAGGCCTACCGTATTGACCAGACATACCAACAGGAATCCCAGTGCCAGCCAAGTCTGCAGTCGCACATCGCCGGGCACGACCTGCTCGTAATCCAGCCACTGCATCAGATTGCGCAGGCGTACGTTCGGTGGGCGCTGAAAGCGGCCCAGCGACTTTTGCTCCTGCGAATAATGGATCAGAAACTGCCGGTACGCGGTGGCCTGAGTCGGTGTATCCAACTGCACCCAGAACTGCATCCACACGCAAGGTGCCGTATGCGCGGGAGTGGCGCCGTCACCGCCATTGCCCCAGCAATCGGCACCGCCGAGATGCGCCAGATGCAGGTCCTGCGAGGTGGACAACGGCAGGTAGACGCCTTCGTCTCCACCGTAGCTCTTCAGGTTGAGATCATAGAAATGCGGATTCGGCCGCCAGTCTCCCAGCACGCCGATGATGCGCAGGGCACGACCCTCCACGCGCAGCATGCGTCCGCTGCTGTCGCGACCACCGAACAGCTTGTCGTTGAGCTTGCCGCTGATCACCACCACGGCGGCGCTGGCCGCATCCTCGGGCGTGCCCCAGGCATGGCCATATTGAAACGGCACACCGAACATGGGAAAGAAATCGGCCGTGGTGTAGCGCGCAGTCTCGTAAAATGGATCGAGCGCGGACTGCGCTGGCTGGATAGCCACCGAACCGCCTGTCATGAGCGCCTGGCGATCCGCCCGCTTCGCCTGCAACAGGTTCATGCCGTCGATCCAGGTGACTCGATCCGGTGGTTCGCCATGCGGTTGATAGTCACCCATGTCGCGCGGATCAAGCTGCGGCGCGTACAACGTGCTGCTGCGCCCTGGCAACGGATCACCGGACAGCACGTGCAGTACGGTCAGTGTAGTCATGCTGGCACCGATGCCCAGCGCAATAGCCAACACCATCAGCGCGGTGAGCGCCTTGTTGCGCCGGAGGCTACGCAAGGCAAGGTCAAAGTAGTAGCCGAACATTCCTTTTCCCCTTCATTCACACAAGCAGGAGCTTGATCCGCCGGCAACCAGCCGGCAGCAGATTTGGGGTGAATGGAGATGTCGGCGTGGCGAGGGGGGAACTACTGCCCCATGCGGGCGAATAACGCTTCGCGATACCGTCGGCTGAGCCGAAGAATGCGGCCGTTATGCAGATGGATTTCGTAGTCGCCCTTGAAGAGGGGGGTGAGCGATCCGATAGAGCCGAGGTTCACTGCTGTCGACTTGTGGATCCGCACGAAGCGCTGTTCCCCCAGTTGGGACAGCAGATCCTGCAGCGTCCTGCGTAGCAGGTAGTCGCGCGCAGCCGTGTGCACGTGGACGTAGTTGTCGTCGGCTTGGAGCCATTCGACGGATGCCGCATCGATCAGTTGTAACCGTTCGCCGTCCGGCACGAGCAAGCGCTCGCAAGAAGGCGCCCGTGATCGTCCAATCGCTACCGCTATAGCGCCGGACTCATGGGCATCCAGTCGCTCCCTGACGCGCTGCACGGTTCGCGCAAAACGATCCAGGTCGTAAGGCTTGAGCAGATAGTCGACCGCATTGAGATCGAACGCCCTCACCGCATGTTCGTCAAAGGCGGTCACGAACACGATCAGCGGTGCGCTCGACGGCTCAAGCTGCGCTGCGACCTGGAGTCCCGACAATGTCGGCATCTGGACGTCAAGAAAGGCCACGTCCGGGCGGAGTTGTTCGATACACTGCGCCGCGGACAATCCGTTCTCGGACGATCCGACCACGGTCATATCCGGTTGTTCGGCCACCCAGCGTTCGAGCTTCTCGCGGGCCGGCGCTTCGTCATCGGCGATCACGGCGCGGATCATTGAATGGTGTCCATCAGCGGTATCAAGACGCGCGTGGCGACGCCGTCGCCCTCGTTGCGGACCAGCAGGGATGCCGTATTGCCATAGATGATGCCGAGCCGCTCCCGGCAGTTGCGAAATCCCACTCCGTCACGGTGCTCCGACGCGAGCATGGAGCCCGAGTTGCCAATGACGATTTCCAGTGAGCCACTTTCGTGCCGGGCACTGACAATGATGCGCACGTGCGCCACCGTAGGCTCGACGCCGTGCTTGAACACATTCTCAAGCAAGGGCTGCAGCAATAGCGCCGGAACGGGGATGTCGAGCAGAGCCTGATCGATCTGCCAGTCCAGCGTCACGCGATCCCGGAACCGCTCAAGCATGACGTTCGCATACAGCTCAAGCGTGTGCAGTTCTTCAGCGAGCGGCGTCATCTCATGCTCATTGGACCGAAGACTGATACGCAGCAGATCTCCAAGCGCGGCCACCAAACGGTCGGCTCGCGCCACGTCCGTATGCATCAGGGCTGAAACCGTGTTGAGTGCGTTGAACAGGAAATGCGGCCGCAGTTGGCCTTGAAGCTGTGCAAGCTGCGCCTCGGCCAGCGCTTTTTGCGTTTGCAACAAACGGCGCCACTGGAGTTGCCACTGCCCATAGGAATCGATACCAAACAGGATCCCGAGCCACAGTCCCGTGAAATACGTCAGCTTGAGGCTCTCATACACAACGACGAAGCCCCAGCCTGGGTGCTCGTAGGTGCGACCCACAGCGGCGTAGACGCCATGCCGTATTGCGTAAACCGCCGTAATCCACGTGATGAAGACCAACGGCAACCACCGCAGGTAGCTACCGAACCAGATCAAGGGCTTGTCCAGATACCGCGCATAGCGCCCGCGAACCCGGACGGCAAGCCACATCCATCCTGTTGAGACCAGTGCCGAACTCCCTTCGGACAGGACTGGCTCCCACCACCGGGTGAGCGGATCACGGAGCTGATCCTCAATGGAAACGGTGATCATGAGCAGCCAGAATGCTGCCCACAACGCCCACAACGTGGCCAAGGTTTTCGGAGGAAACGTCGCGCCGTAGTCGGTGTGGACACCTGCCGGCGGTGGGCGAGAGAGCACGTTCATTGTGATCGAGTGTAGCCACGCCTGCGGCGACGGACGTTGCCTATGTGGCAAGCGGGACCTGTGAGGGGCGAAGCGGCCATGGTCGGGGCATTGAAAGTCGCTTTGTCGGCACCTTGATGGCGCACTCTCCTTTTCCCATTTCTAAAGTCAGCGGCTGCTTTGAGTCGCAAACGGGCGTCGGCACTGGCGTGCCAAGAGCCTCGGATCGGCCATCATCACGCGATCAAACCCTGAAACAACGGTCGAGCAAGAGTCGCACGCTACAATCTCCCTCTGCACTTCTGCCCGACCTTCCCACTTTCTCATGCGCAACCCCCTGCAAGAACAAATGCTCAAGGCTGGCCTGGTCAACAAGGCCAAGGCCGCGCAGGTCGTGCGCGAGCAGGCGAAGAAGCACAAGGGCAAGGGGCCGGTGGCGCCGAGTGCCGAGCAGGTGGAGGCGCAGCGGTTGCAGGCGGAGAAGGCCGAGCGCGATCGCGCGCTGGCCGCCGAGCGCAATGCGCAGGCGCGGGCCCACGAGGCGCGCGCGCAGGTGCGGCAGATCGTCGAGGCGCACAAGGTGAAGCGCGAGGGCGAGATCGCCTATCGCTTTACCGACGGCGACAGGATCAGGGACGTGCTGGTGAACGAGGCGCTGCGTGCGCAGCTGGCCAGCGGCACGCTGGTGATCGTGCGTCACGACCAGGGCTACGAGCTGCTGCCGCGGGTCGCCGCGGACAAGGTGGCCGAGCGCGACGCGTCGATGATCGTGCTCGACCATGGCCGCGCCGAAGCCGGCAGCGGCAACGATGCGGACGACGAGTACTACAAGCAGTTCCAGGTGCCGGACGATCTGATCTGGTAACGCGTCAGCGCTTCAGTTCCAGCAAGTCCCAGCCGTTGCCGTACAGGTCCTCGAACACCGCCACCGTGCCGTAGGCTTCGTGGCGCGGCTGCTCGCGGAAGTGTACGCCGGCGGCGCGCATGCGTTGCCAGTCGCGCTGGAAGTCGTCGGTGTGCAGCAGCAGGAACACGCGGCCACCGGTCTGGTTGCCGATGCGCGAGGCCTGCTCGTCGCCCTTGGCCTTGGCCAGCAGCAGGCGGGTTTCGCGCGAACCGGGCGGCGCCAGCAGCACCCAGCGCTTGCCCTCGCCCATGTCGGTGTCCTCGACCAGTTCGAAGCCGAGCGCGCGGGTGTACCAGGCGATCGCCTCGTCGTAGTCGGCGACCAGCAGCGCGAGTGCACCCAGATGCTGTTTCATTTCTTTGCCTTGATCGTCGGCAGCGGCCCCAGCTCCGCCTGCAATTTTTTCGTCAGCTTCGCGCGGACCAGCGTGTAGGCGTCGAGCACGAACGCCTCCAGTTCCGCGGTGGCGAAACGCTGCGGCTCGGTGATCGAGATCCAGTGTGCGCGCGCCAGGTACGGCGCCGGGATGATGCCGGGCTGCTCGGTGAGTTCGAGGAAGCGCTCGTCGGCGACCTTGCACGACAGCCGGCCGCCCTCGCTGCCGTCCGACGGCATCACCGCGAACATCTTGCCGCCCACGCTGAACACCCTGTCGACGCCCCACTTGGTGTCGCGGGTGACGCCGGGCCACTGGCTGCACAGCGCGTCCAGTTGGGCGGCGCCGAGGCCGTGCTTCGGTTGGCGGGTCATGGGGCGCTCCGGAGAAGTCCAGCATGGCATTGTGCGAGGCGGCGCGGCGCCTGTCTGCCCCCGCTTGCGCCTTCCCGTGCCGCAGCATCCATCCGCGGGCTGCGACGTCGTCGCCGCGCTTGCGCGCCCGCTCGCCACGATCTGCGTCATTGCAAATTCATGTTGCATTGCACACAATACGCAAAAGTACGGAATCGCCATGATCCCCGCCATCGACTTCTCCGCCCCCACCCGCTACGCCTCGCTGCCGCCGCGCGCCAACGAGCGCTTCGCGCGCCCGCGCGTGCAACCCTCGCCCCGCGGCGAGCAGGTCCGCACCGAGGACGGCCGCGAGCTGGTGCTGCGCCCGATCGAACCCGGCGACGTGGCGGCGATGCAGCGCTGCTTCACCCGGCTGTCGCCGGAGGACATCCGCCGCCGTTTCCTGCACGCGATGTCCGAGCTGCCCGCGCCGATGGCGCAGCGGCTGTGCCGGATCGACCCCGCGCTCGAAGCCGCCTACGTGCTGATGGACGAATCCGTCAAGCCGGCCGAGATGCGCGGCGTGGGCCGGATCTATGTCGACGAGGCCACCGACAGTGCCGAGTTCTCGGTGCTGGTGGAGCAGGCCTGGAGCCGCCGCGGCCTCGGCGCCCTGCTGATGCAGCACCTGGTCGACGACTGCCGCCGCCGCGGCCTCGCCGAGCTGTGGGGTTACGTGCTGCTGGAGAACCGCCCGATGCTGCAGCTGTGCAAGGAGCTGGGCTTCGCCCAGCGGATGATGCCGGACGAGCCGGGCACCGCGCAGATCACGCTGAAACTGTAGAAACGCCCCGGGCCGCCCGGGCCGCCGCGTTACACTTGTCGGCTATGCCGAGCCCGATCAAGCACCCGCCCCTGCCCACCACCCCGAAGCAACGCCGCTACTGGTCGCCGCCGCACGGCTCGGCCCGGGCCTTGCTGCTGGCCGAAGCGGCGCGCGCGCATGCAGGCCTGCTGGTCGCGGTGGCCCGCGATACCCAGCGCGCGCAGGCGCTGGAAGCGGAACTGAAGATCTTCGCCGACGGGCTGCCGGTGCTGCATTTCCCGGACTGGGAAACCCTGCCCTACGACGCGTTCAGCCCGCATCCGGAGATCGTCTCGCAGCGCATCGCCACGCTGTACCGGCTGCCGGGCGTGAAGCGCGGCGTGCTGGTGGTGCCGGTGGCCACGCTGATGCAGCGGATCGCGCCGCGATCGCACATCACCGGCTCCGGGCTCATGCTGGCCAAGCGGCAGAAGCTCGACCTCGCCGGCGAACAGCGCCGACTGGAAGCATCCGGCTACCGCCACGTGCCGCAGGTGGCCGAGCCGGGCGACTTCGCGGTGCGCGGCGCGCTGCTCGACATCTTCCCGATGGGCACGGCCGAGCCGTACCGCATCGAGCTGTTCGACGACGAGGTGGAGTCGATCCGCAGCTTCGACCCGGAAACCCAGCGCTCGCAGCAGCCGGTGGACAAGGTCGAGCTGCTGCCCGCGCGCGAGTTCCCGCTCACCGACGAAGCGGCAAAGACATTCCGCGGCAACCTGCGCGAGCGCTTTCCGATCGACGTGCGCCGCTGCCCGCTGTACCAGGACATGAAGGAAGGCGTCACGCCCGGCGGCATCGAGTACTACCTGCCATTATTTTTCCAACAAACCGCCACGCTGTTCGACTACCTCGCCGACGACGCGCTGTTCGTGCTCGGCGAGGGCGCCGGCGAGGCGGCCGACCAGTTCTGGACGCAGACCGCCGAGCGCTACGAGCAGCGCGCGCACGACGTCGAACGCCCGGTGCTGCCGCCGGCCGAACTCTACCTGCCGCCGGAAAAACTGCGCGAACAGCTGAACAAGCGGCTGCGCGTGGAAGTGGTCGAGGCCGGCCATGAGCATGCCGTCGACACCGGCACCCAGCCGGCGCCGGAGTTGCCGCTGAACCGCAAGGGCGAGGAGCCGGGCACCTCGCTGCGGCATTTTCTCTCCAGCTACCCGGGCCGTGTACTGATCGCCGCGGATTCGGCGGGACGGCGCGAGGCGTTGATCGAGACGCTGGCGGCGGCAGGGCTGAAGCCGCAGAACGTCGAAGACTGGCCCGCCTTTCTCCTCCCCAGGCAGGGAGGGGAAGGAGTCAAATTCGCCATCACCATCGCCGGACTGGAACAGGGCTTCGCGCTGACCAGGCCCGCACTCACCGTACTCACCGAGCGCGAGCTGTACGGCGAACGGGTGCGCAGCGAGCGCGACCGCAAGCGCCGGCGCGGCACCGCGCGCGACCCCGAGGCGATCATCCGCGACCTCACCGAGCTCAGCCCGGGCGCGCCGATCGTGCACGTCGACCACGGCGTGGGCCGCTATCAGGGCCTGGTCTCGATGGACGTGGGCGGCATGGACGGCGAGTTCCTCGTCATCGAGTACGCCAAGGGCGACAAGCTGTACGTGCCGGTGGCCCAGCTCGGCCTGGTCAGCCGCTACTCCGGCACCGCGCCCGAGCTGGCGCCGCTGCATTCGCTGGGCGGCGACGCGTGGGAACGCGCGCGCCGCAAGGCCGCCGAGAAAGTGCGCGACGTCGCCGCCGAACTGCTGGCGATCTATGCGCAGCGCCAGGCGCGCGGCGGCGAGTCGATGCCGATCGACCGGCAGCTGGTGGAAGAGTTCGGCTCCAGCTTCCCGTTCGAGGAAACCCCCGACCAGGAGAGCGCGATCGAGGCGGTACTCAACGATCTGGCCGCGCCGCGCGCGATGGACCGGGTGATCTGCGGCGATGTCGGCTTCGGCAAGACCGAGGTGGCGCTGCGCGCCGCGTTCGCCACCGCCACCGCCGGCAAGCAGGTCGCCGTACTGGTGCCGACCACCCTGCTCGCCCAGCAGCACTACCGCAATTTCGCCGACCGCTTCGCCGACTGGCCGGTGCGGGTGGACGTGCTGTCGCGCTTCAAGTCGACCAAGGAGGTGAACGAGGCGCTGAAGCGCCTGGCCGACGGCCAGATCGACGTGATCGTGGGCACGCACAAGCTGCTGCAGCCGGACGTCAAGTTCAAGAACCTCGGCCTGGTCATCGTCGACGAGGAGCAGCGCTTCGGCGTGCGCCAGAAGGAGCAGCTGAAGAAGCTGCGCGCCGAGGTGGACCTGCTGACCATGACCGCCACGCCGATCCCGCGCACGCTGAACATGGCGATGGCCGGCCTGCGCGATCTTTCCCTGATCGCCACCCCGCCGGCGCACCGTTCGGCGGTGCGCACCTTCATCACCGCGTGGGACCCGGCGACGATCCGCGAGGCGCTGCAGCGCGAGCTGTCGCGCGGCGGCCAGGTGTACTTCCTGCACAACGAGGTGCAGAGCATCGAGCGCACCGTGCGCGAACTCGAAGAACTGGTGCCGGACGCGCGCATCCGCATCGCCCACGGCCAGATGCCCGAGCGCGAGCTGGAACAGGTGATGGCGGACTTCCACCGGCAGCGCTTCAACGTGCTGGTGTGCACCACCATCATCGAAACCGGCATCGACATCCCCACCGCCAACACCATCATCATCGACCGCGCCGACCATTTCGGCCTGGCCCAGCTGCACCAGCTGCGCGGCCGCGTGGGCCGTTCGCACCACCGCGCGTACGCCTACCTGGTGGTGCCCGACCGCCGCTCGATCACCGCCGACGCGCAGAAGCGGCTGGAAGCGCTGGCCTCGCTGGAGGAACTCGGCGCCGGCTTCACCCTGGCCACCCACGACCTGGAAATCCGCGGCGCCGGCGAACTGCTCGGCGACGAACAGTCCGGCCAGATCCAGGAGATCGGCTTCGGCCTGTACACCGAACTGCTGGACCGCGCGGTGCGCGCGCTGAAATCCGGCAAGGTGCCGGACTTCGACCTGAGTTCCGAGCACGAGACCGAAGTGGAGCTGCACCTGCCCGCGCTGATCCCCGACGACTACCTGCCCGACGTGCACGCGCGGCTGACCCTGTACAAGCGCATCGCCAGCGCCCGCAGCGAGGGCGAGCTGCGCGACCTGCAGGTTGAGATGATCGACCGCTTCGGCCTGCTGCCCGAGCCGACCCGGCAGCTGTTCGCCGTGGCCAGCCTGAAGCTGATGGCGACCCCGCTCGGCATCCGCAAGCTGGACTTCGGCGCCAACGGCGGGCGCATCGTGTTCCGCGAGAAGCCCGAAGTCGATCCGATGACGATCATCCGGCTGATCCAGCGCCAGCCGCGCGTGTACAAGCTGGACGGCCAGGACAAGCTGAAGGTGATCCTCGACCTGCCCGGCGCCAGCGAGCGCATCCGCAGCGCACAGGAACTGCTGGTGACCCTGGGCGCACGCCGGCCGGCCTGAACCCGCGGCGCCGCCGACGACGGTTTCCGCGGCCGGGGACGACGATAGTCACTGGCCGGCGACGCCCCCGCTCCGCACAATGTCCCGATGCCGCCAAGGATGACCCTGCGCGTCCGGATTGAACCACTTCGGCCGCCTCACGCCGTGCCTTGGCCGGCAGCGGCACCGGCAGGCAGGCACGGCGCGCCGGATTCACCGCGCGCGGCACCATGGCATGGCCCGTGCTTGATCAGAAAGCGAAGGATGATGCACGCTCGACGCTGGCCGCCCGCGCTGCCGCGTGGCGGCAACGGAAAGGGCGGCATGGCGGCCGACGACCCTGCAATACCGGGACGCGGAAGCCATGGAGCGGCGGCAAGCGCATCATTCACCTGCAGTCCTGCACGTTGCTCGCACAGCGGGGAGAGACCCATGGCAAGGCCGCACACAACGCCGACACCGGCCCGCCCAAGGCGGTCGTGGTACGGCTTCGTGCTCGGCCTGATCTGGCTCTGGCTCGGGCTGGGCGCGGCCCAGGCCGCCACGCCGCTCAACGGCGCCTGGCGCGAGGCGCATGCCGGCGACACCGCGCAGAACGTGCTGGACGAATACCACGCCGGCCTGCTGAAAAGCTTCGACCCGTCCCTGCTGCAACGGTTTCCGCAAGGCAGCAGCGGCAGCTGGGTGGTGCTCGCGGCGCAGCCGCCCTGGGACAACAGTGCGCGGGTGCTGACGATCTATCCGCCCACGCTGGGCGCGGTCACCGTGTTCGCCGGCGACCGGCCGCAGACGCTGGCGCTGGACGACTTCGGCGACTCGATGCACGGCCACGGCCGGCTGGCCTGGCAGCCACCGGCCGGGATCCCCGCGTCGGCACCGATCCTGCTGAAGTTCGAGCCGTCGCAGACGATCAGCGCACCGGTGCGCTTCCAGTTGGAAAGCTGGAACGAGTACGCGCAGAAGGACGCGCAGTGGCTGGTCCTGGCCAGCGCATGCTTCGCGGTGATGCTGGCGATGGTGCTGATGGCGCTGTGCTTCGCGCTGATGCTGCGCGACGTCACCTACGCGTGGTACGCCGGCTACGTGCTCTGCTACGCGCTGATCCAGGGCATCCAGACCGGCTTCGCGTTCCATCCGATGGAATGGCAATGGCTGTCGGGCATGGCCCTGCTGGCCGGTTCGGCCGCGGTGGCGCTGTCGGTCGCGTTCGCCTCGCTGTTCATGATGCGCTTCTGCGAATTGCAGCGTTACGCCCCGCTGCTGCGGGTGCCGGTCATGGCGCTGGCGGTCGGCATGATCCAGCTGGTGCTGATGCGTTGCAGCCGCATCCCGCTGCTGGTCGAGGTGGCGCAGATGCTGCTCAACCCGCTGCTGATGATCGGCGCGGCGCTGCTGCTGGTGGCCGCCATCGTCGCCGCGGCGCGCGGTTCGCGCCAGGCGTGGTTCTTCCTGGCCGGCTGGACGCCGCTGTTGCTGCTCACTGCGCTGACCAGCGCCCAGGTCGGCGGTGCGCTGCCGCAGCTGGACTGGCTCAACGACGCCAGCCTTGCCGGCGGCGCGTTCGAGGCAGTGGTGCTGTCGATCGGCCTGGCCGACCGTGCGCTCAGGCTGCGCCACGACCGCGACACCGTGCGGCGGCTGGCCGACCACGATGCGCTCACCAACGTGCTCAATCGCCGCGCCTGGACCGAGCGCGCCAGCGCGCTGCTGTCCAGCGGGCCGCCGCGGCCGATCGCGCTGCTGTTCCTGGACCTGGATCATTTCAAGCTGCTGAACGACCGCCAGGGCCACAACGCCGGCGACCGCGCCCTGGTCGCCGTGGCCAAGGCGCTGGCCACCGAGCTGCGCCCCGCCGACCTGCTCGGCCGCTACGGCGGCGAGGAATTCGTCGCCCTGCTCGACGGCATCCCGGCGCAACAGGCCATGCAGGTGGCGACCCGCCTGTGCCGGCGCGTGCATCGGCTGGAGATACCCGTCAGCGAGGATTCGCTGCTGCTCAGCGTCAGCATCGGCATCGCCGTGCGCCGCGAAGGCGACGACCTCGAGTCGCTGGTCGATCGCGCCGACCAGGCCATGTACGACGCCAAGCTCGGCGGCCGCAACCGGGTCTGCCTGCACGCCGACAGCCTGGCGCCGCGCAGCGGCCCGCACCTGCATGTGGTGGAGAAGCGCGAGCGCTGAGGATTGCGCCAGCGGCAGGCGCCCGGGCCGGTCGCGTTCAGCCCGCCGCCAGTTCGCGCGCCGCCGCCACCACCTCGGCCTCGCCCGGCAGCACCAGCAGCGCCGCGCCGGCCAGCGGGGTGAAGGTGTCGGCGCCGACCACGCGCTTGAGCGGCGTGGCGCCGCAGCCGCCCTCGACGATCGCGGTGATCACGCCCTCGCCCACGCCGGCGCTCTTGCGGCCCTCGTCCAGCACCAGGATGCGTTTGGCGCTCTTCGCCTGCGCCGCGATGAAGGCGTCGTTGAGCGGCGCCAGCCAGCGCAGGTCGACCACTCGCACCTGCCAGCCCAGTTCCCTTTCGATCGTGCGCGCGGCGCGCAGCGCCATCGGCACGCCGTTGCCGAAGGTGAACACCACCAGGTCGTTTGCCGCGTCGTTGTACACGCGGCCCTCGCCCAGCGTCATCGCCCGGTCCGGCGCCGGGTAGTCGAACTGCCACTGGCCGTCGCCGGCTTCGTACAGGTCCTTGGTCATGTACAGCGCGATCGGTTCGAGGAAGGCGCACACGCGGCCGTCCACCTTCGCCAGCGCCATCAGCGTGCGCAGCATCATCGCCGCGTCGTCGCCGCGGCTGGGGCAGCCGACGACGAGGCCGGGGATGTCGCGCAGCGCGGTGATCGAGTTGTCGTTGTGGAAGTGGCCGCCGAAGCCCTTCTGGTAGCCCAGCGAGGCGACGCGCATCACCAGCGGGTTGCGGTACTGGCCGTTGGAGAAGAACTGCAGCGACGCCGCCTCGCCGCGGATCTGGTCGCAGGCGTTGTGGAAGTACGCCAGGTACTGGATCTCCGGCAGCGGCAGCATGCCCATGTTGGCGTAGCCCTGGGCCAGGCCCAGGATCATCGTCTCGTCCAGCAGCGTGTTGAACACGCGGCTGCCCTTGAAGGTCTTGTTCAGCCCCTTGGTGACGGTGTAGACCCCGCCCTTCTGCGCCACGTCCTCACCGAACAGCAGCGCCTCCGGGTACTTCGCCAGCAGGTCGTGCAGGGCCTGGCCGATCTGGATCGCCAGGTGCCGCGGCGGCAGTTTCTCCGGCAACTTCGCCTCGCCGCCGAACACGGCCAGGCGCTTGTCGGCGTAGTCGGCGCGCTCGGCCTCGGCCTTCACCGCGGCCGGCGTGTACGGCGCCAGCGGGGCCATCACGTCCTCCAGCGAGGTCAGTCGCGGGCGCGAATCCGCATCCTCGGCGGCGGCGAAGCAGCGCTGGCGGGTGGCCTCGTACAGGCCCAGCAGCGCGTCCTTCGAGTACAGGCCGGACGCCAGCGCGATGTCGGCCGAACGCAGCAGCGGATCGGAGCACTCGACCGCGAACAGCTCCTCGATGCTGCGCCACTCGATCTCGAAGTCGGTGCCGGCGTGGCCCATCACGCGGGTGGTCTTGAGGTGCAGGAAAGTGGGCCGGCGCGTGCTACGGCAATGCTCCACCGCGCGCTGCACCTGGGCGTAGCCCTCGGCGAGATCCAGGCCGTCGGCAAAGAAGTAATCGAGGTTGGCGCGGTGCTGGTAGTTGGCCGCGACCCAGCCGGTCGGCGTCTTCACCGAGATGCCGATGCCGTTGTCCTCGCACACGAACAGCACCGGCGCGGGCAGCTTCTGGTACGCCGTCCACGCCGCGGTGTTGAACGCGGTCTGTGCGGTGGCGTGGTTGCTGGAGGCGTCGCCGAACGAGCAGATCGCGATGCTGTCCTCGGGAATCGGCAGCGTGTGGCCGATGCGCCGCGCCTGCTCGATCGCCACCGCGGTGCCCAGCGCCTTGGGCAGGTGCGAGGCGATCGTGGAGGTCTGCGGCAGCACCCATAGCGGCTTGCTGCCCCACACCTTGTGGCGACCGCCGGAGGCCGGGTCGTCCTTGCTGGCGGCGAAGGAGAGCGCCGAATCCATCACCGGGTCCATGCCCGGGATCTTGCGGAAACGCTCGGCCATGAAGCCGCCGGAGCGGTAGTGCAGGAACGCCGGGTCGGTGTGCCGGGTCAGCCGCGCCACCATCGCATTGCCCTCGTGGCCGGAGCTGCCGATGGTGTAGAACACCTTGTTCTGCACGCGCAGCACACGCGCCATCAGGTCGAGGTGGCGGCTGATCAGCTGCGATTCCAGCAGCTCGCGGAAGCCGCGCGCGTCCAGCGCGCTGCCCGGCAGCACCGCCTCGCCGTCGCGCGGCGCGGCATGTGCCTCGCCTTGCCAGAGCCGCACGAACTCGATGAAGTTCTGGTCGACGATCTCGGCACGGTTGAAGCCCTTGTGGCGGGCGCTGAGGGTGAACGGAATGGACATGGCGGTTATCGGTGATGTGGTGGAATGTTTTGCGTACGAGCCCGCTGGCGGGCGATGCTCTTCAAAGGCATCGCCCGCCAGCGGGCTCCTACAGCGGCGAATGCTGCATCGGGGTGTGGCCGGGTTGTGCCCGCACGCGGTCGAGCCACGCGCAAATGTTGGGGAACGCGGACAGCTCGAAGCCGCCGTCGCCGGCGCAATGGGTGTACGCATACAACGCGATGTCGGCGATGCCGTAGCGTTCGCCGACGAACCAGTCGCGCCCGGCCAGGTGCTGCTCCATCACGCCGAGTACCTGCGCGCCCTTCTGCAGCAGCGCGGGCAGCTCGGCCTGGCGCGGATGGTCGGGCGGCAGCCAGCCGCGGATGAAGCGCGCCACCGCGATGCACGGCTCGTGGCTGTACTGCTCGAAGAACAGCCACTGCAGTGTCTGTGCGCGCAGCCAGGCATCCTCGGGCCAGAACGGGGTGCCTTCGGCGAGCCAGCAGAGGATCGCGTCGGACTCGGCCAGCCGGCGGCCGTCGTCCAGCTCCAGCAGCGGCACCTTGCCGTTCGGATTCTTCGCCAGGTAGGCCGGCGTGCGCGTCTCGCCGTGCGCGCTGTCCACCTCGACCCAGCGGTAGTCGCGGCCCAGCTGGTCCAGCAGCAGCTGCAGCTTGTAGCAGTTGCCGGAGGCGCGCATGCCGTGGACGGTGATCATGGCCGTTCCTCGCTCAGCTGTTTCAGCAGCGCCGCGCGCCGGAGATCCTTGGGGCGACCGAAGCTTTCGCAGAGCCGGATCTGGTCTTCGACGGATGGCACCGGCACGGCCAGGCCGTTCACGCCGGCCAGCACGAGTTTCCCCGGCAGCACCGACTGCCAGCGATCGTCGGCATGAAGCTCGAGCGCGCCCATCACCTCGACCGGCGCGCCGGGGAAACGGAAGCGGGCAAAGTGCGAACGGAAGCGATCGGCGTCTGCCGGCGTGAACGCAAGTTCGCGCCGCTGCGCCCAATGCGCCATCAACACCTCGGCATCGGCGCGCGAGGTCAGCACGTCCACGTCGGCCGCGTCGACCTCGGCACCGAGCAGCAGCGCGGCGGTACTGCCGATCAGGCACCACGGATCGACGCAGTGCACGTGCAGGTCCGGCACCACGTCGGCCAGGGTGGCGTACAGCGCGGGCGACAGGTGGCTCATGCGCGGTGCCGGCGCCATTGCTCGCGAGTCTGTCCCCAGATCTCGGTGGGGGAATCCTCGTACGGCGCAGGCAGCTTGCCCGGGCCGCGGCAACTCGAACCGAGCCGCCGCGCCAGCGCCTGCGAAGCATGGTTGTCGGGATGGATGGAATGGATCATCTCGCTCCAGCCCAGCCGGTCGAAGGTCCAGTCGATCGCGGCCACGCAGCCTTCCAGCGCGTAGCCCTTGCCCCAGGCGCCGCGCGCCAGGCCCCAGCCCACTTCGGTGCCGGGCCAGTCGGCCGGATGCCATGGCCCGAGCCGGCCAATCCATCGGCCGCTGCTTTTCTCGATTACCGAGAACATCGAAAAACCCTGGATCATCCACGCCCCCGCCAACGACAGGAAACCCCGCCACGCGGCGGCACGCGCCTGCTGCCCGCCGATGAACTGCGCGGCTTCGGCATCGGCCATGTTGGCCGCGTAGGCGTCGAAGTCCTCCGCCCGCGGCGGGCGCAGGATCAGTCGATCGGTTTCGATGCGGATGTCGGGGACGTGCAAGACCTGACTCCTGAAAGCCCCCTCCCATCGGGAGGGGGGCGGGGGTGAGGGTACGGAGCCTGCGCGAGCATCAACGATCACGCTTCGCCCGAACCCTCATCCGTCGCTTCGCGCCACTTTCATTCGGCACATCCTTGCGCCTCACCCTTCGGGCGGCTCCGCCGTGCAAATCGGCAATCCTGCCGATTTGTCACCAGAGGGAGAACGGAAACATCAGAACGCGTTGATGCCGGTCAGCTCGCGGCCCACCACCAGCTCGTGCACGGTCTCGGTGCCCTCGTAGGTGATCACCGATTCCAGGTTCAGCGCGTGGCGGATCGCGCCGTGCTCGGTGGTGATGCCGGCGCCGCCGAGGATGTCGCGGCACTGGCGCGCGATGTCGATCGCCATGCGGCAGTTGTTCCACTTGGCCAGCGACACCTGCGTCGGCTGCATCTTGCCGGCGTCCTTCAGGCGCCCCAACTGCAGCGACAGCAGCTGCGCGGTGGTGATGCGCCGGGCCATGTCGGCCAGCTTCAGCTGGATCGCCTGGTTGGAGGCCAGCGGGCGGCCGAACAGGATTCGCTCGGCGGTGTAGTCGAGCACTTCCTTGAGGCAGGCCTGCGCGGCGCCGATCGGACCCCAGGTGATGCCGTAACGCGCCTGGGTGAGGCAGCCCAGCGGACCCTTCAGGCCCTTCACGTTCGGCAGGCGATTGGCCTCCGGAACGCGCACATTGTCGAAGAACAGCGCGCTGGTGACCGAGGCACGCAGGCTCATCTTCTTGTGCACTTCCTGCGCGGTGAAGCCCTTGCTGTCGGTCGGCACGATGAAGCCCTGGATGCCATCCTCGGTCTGCGCCCACACGATCGCGATGTGCGCCAGGTTGCCGTTGGTGATCCACATCTTGGCGCCGTTGATGACCCAGTCGCCGCCGTCCTTCTTCGCGTTCGTCTTCATGTTGGCCGGATCGGAGCCGCCGTGCGGCTCGGTCAGGCCGAAGCAGCCGATCACCTCGCCGGCGGCCATCTGCGGCAGGTAGTGCATCTTCTGCTCTTCCGTGCCGTAGGCGTAGATCGGGTACATGCACAGCGAGCTCTGCACCGAGGCGAAGCTGCGCAGGCCGGAATCGCCGCGCTCCAGTTCCTGGCAGATCAGGCCGTAGCTGACGCCGTTCATGCCGGCGCAGCCGTACTTCTCGGGGATGGTGGCGCCGAGCAGGCCGAGGCTGGCAATTTCCGGGATCAGCTCCTTCGGGAAACGCCCCTGGTCGAAGCAGTCGCCGATGATCGGCAGCACGCGCTCGTCGACGAAGCGGCCGACGGTGTCCTGCACCATGCGCTCCTCGTCGGTGAGCAGCGAACGGACGTCGTACAGATCGAGCGGATTCAGACGGACAGCCATGGAAGCTCCAGAGAGGGCGCGTAAAAGCCGGTATTGTAGCGCGGCCCATGCCGCCGCACAGGGTGGCGCAAACCGACGGAAGCGTATGGATTGCGCCTCGGCCGGCCCCGCTCGCCATTCCCGCTGTCCGTTCCACGCCCACCCCCCGGAAACCCATGTTCAAAGGTGTCTTGCTCGGCTTCATGGCCTTTGCCGCCTACGCCATCAGCGACGCGTTCGTGAAGTCGCTGCGCGGCTCGCTGCCGGCGTACGAGGCGGTGTTCTTCGGCGCGGCGCTGGGCCTGACCGCGCTGCCCTTCATCCGGCAGCCGGGCGACCGCTGGCGCGAGGTGGTGCTGGCGCGGCGCCCGGGCCTGTGGCTGGTGCGCGCCGCCGCCAGCGCGGTCGGCAGCATCGCGGCGGTGGTCGCCTTCACCGCGCTGCCGATGGCCGAGGCGTTCGCGCTGATCTTCCTGCTGCCGATCTTCGTTACCATCCTGTCGGTACTGGTGCTGAAGGAACACGTGGGCTGGCGCCGCTGGTCGGCGGTGGTGGCCGGTTTCGTCGGCGTGCTGGTGGTGCTGCGGCCAGGCTTTCGCGTGCTCGGCGTTGGCCACCTGGCGGCGATCGTGTGCGGGCTTTCCGGCGCCGTCTCGATGATTGCGCTGCGCCTGTCCGGCGCGCACGAGAAGCGCGTGACCCTGTACGGCGCCGGCGTGGTCGGCTCGATGCTGTTTTCCGGAGCGCTGATGCTGGCCGATTTCCGCTGGCCGGACACGGGCCAGTGGCTGCTCCTGCTCGGCTACGGCCTGCTCGCCGCGCTGGCCTCGGTGCTGCTGATGCTGGCCACGCAGAAGGCGCCGGCCAACCACGTCGCGCCGACCCAGTACAGCCAGATGCTGTGGGCCGTGCTGCTCGGCTACGTGCTGTTCCACGACCGGCTGGACTGGCCGATGGCGATCGGCATCGCGATCATCCTGGGCGCCGGCCTGTTCACCTTCGTGCGCGAGGAGCAGGTGACGCGCTGGTGGAAGCGCATCCGCATGGTCTGAGCGCACGGGCCGGCGACAACTTCAGCGGTTGCTCACCCCGTGCGGCACGTGCCCGGTGGCCACGTGCTTGCGCGCGGACTCCACGTTGGCCGGCGAGTCGTCGAAGAAGATGTCGGCGCCGAACGCGTCGAGGAAGGGGCCCTTGTCGCGGCCGCCGAGGAACAGCGCCTCGTCGATGCGCACGCCCCACTTGCGCAGGGTGAGGATGACGCGCTTGTGCGCGGGCGCGGAACGTGCGGTGACCAGCGCGGTGCGGATCGGCGAGTTCTCCGCCGGGAACGCTGTCTGCAGGCGGTGCAGCGCGGTGAGGAAACCGCGAAACGGGCCGACCGACAAGGGCTCGGCGGCGTGCTCGCGCTCGTTGCGGTGGAAGGCTTCCAGGCCTTCCTCGCGCGACACCCGCTCGCCCTCGTCGCCGAAAATCACCGCGTCGCCGTCGAAGGCGATGCGCAGCTGTTCGCTCATGCGCGGCGGCGCGGTGCTGGGCAGGATCGTCGCCGCCGCCACGCCGGCCTTGAGCGCACGCGCCACGTCCTCGGCGTTGGCGGAGAGGAACAGGTCGGCCTTGAACGGCGCGATGTAGTCCGACGTGGGCGCGCCGCTGGTGAACGCGGCGCGGCTGATTTCCAGGCCGTGGTGCTGGATCGCGTTGAAGATGCGCAGCCCGGTGTCGCCCGAGTTGCGCGACAGCAGGATCACCTCGACCGGCGGCACGTCGCCGGCCAGCTTGTTCAGCCCCAGCAGCTTCTGCACCAGCGGAAACGCCACGCCGGGCTGCAGGATGTCGTTTTCGTGGTCGATCTGGAACGAACGGTAGGCATCGAGGCCCTCGCGTTCGAACAGCGCGTGGCTGTCGCCGAGGTCGAACAGCGCGCGCGAGGAAATGGCCACCACCAGGCGGTTGTCGGTGGCGGAGGAAGGGTCGTGGATGGCGGGCTTGGTCATGTCCCCAATCTAGCGCAACGGTCTGCCGCAGCGAATCCCGGGCCCCGATCCCGGCCCGATCAATCCGCGGCGAACTGCTCGTCGAGGATGCGCTGTTCCAGGTTGTGCTCGGGATCGAACAGCAGCCGCACGCCCGGCCCGCCGGACTGGCGGACCGCCACCGTGCGCACGTCGCGCACCTCGTGGAAGTCGGCAGTGGCGCTGACCGGGCGCTTGCCCGGATCGAGCACGCGCAGGATCACTTCGGTGCGATGCGGCAGGATCGCGCCGCGCCAGCGGCGCGGGCGGAACGGGCTGATCGGGGTGAGCGCCAGCACGTTCGCGTCCAGCGGCAGGATCGGGCCGTGCGCGGACAGGTTGTAGGCGGTGGAACCGGCCGGGGTAGCGACCATGATGCCGTCGCAGACCAGGTTCGCCAGCTTCACGGTACCGTTGAGCTGCACTTCCAGGTGCGCGGCCTGGTTGCTCTGGCGCAGCAGCGAAACTTCGTTGAACGCCAGCGCGGCATGTTCGTTGCCGGCCGCGTCGACGACGTCCATCTGCAGCGGGAACAGCGATGCCGTGTGTGCGCGCGCGACTCGCTCCGGCAGGCCCTCCAGCCTGTGCTTGTTCATCAGGAAGCCGACCCGGCCGAGCTTCATGCCGTATACCGGCACGTCCAGCGCGCGCCAGGCATGCAGGGTGCGCAGCATGAAGCCGTCGCCGCCCAACGCCACGATCAGTTCGGCCTGCTCCGGCGGCACGTCGCCGTAACGCTCCACCAGCCTGCGCCGCGCCTGCTGGGCGACGCTGGTGTCACTGGCGACGAAGGCAAAGCGCATCGGAAACCCCGGCTGGCGGAAGAAGCGCCAAGAGTACGACAGAGCATCGGCTGCGCCCTACTCCCGGACTTTCCCGCCAGACCGGAGCTATCCCCTCCCAACCTCCCCCTGCGACCGAAGGAAGTCCCTTTGGGGCATGCAGGGGGAGGAGCGAAAGCAAGCCGCCAAACGCCCGGAGGCGCCGGAACACCCTCCCCTGCCTGCAGGGGGGGAAGGGGTGGGGTCACGCCGCGACGAACTCTCAGTGGCGCCGTATCAGACCGGCACCTGCGCCAGCTGCGCCAGGCGACGGACGGCGACCGAGGCGATCGGGTAGTCCGCGTTCTGGGTGAGGATTTCCGCCAGCATGCCGCGGGTGTACTGCAGCGTGGCGTCGTCGCGCTGCAGCCACGCCTGCACCGGCGACACATCCTTGCTGCCGGCGCCGAGGTTGAGCACCTGCAGCGACAACGCCCGATGCTGGTGGTTGAGCTCGTCCAGCAGCGAGCCGCGCGCCTGGGCGTGCCAGTGGCCTTCCACCGGCAGCGCCTCGATCTGGTCGCGCAGCCATTCCAGGTCCAGCGCCTCGCCCAGCTCGAAGAACACGCCGGCGACCTTCTCGATCGGCTGGCCGCTCAGCTGGCTGACCTCGACCATGTCCAGCGCGGCGCGCAGCTCCGGCATGCGGGCCATCCGCAGTGCCAGCTCGGCCGGCAGGCCCAGGCCTTCCCATTTTTCCTGGCTGGAGGAGAAATCGCCCTTGCCGGTCGCCGTCAGCACCTCCGGCAGCGCCTTGCGCAGCGCCGACACGCCGGCCTGGTAGCGCTCGACGTTGGCGGCGATGTCCAGCGAACCGCCGGGGCGGTTCAGCAGCCAGCGGGTCATGTGGCGCAGCAGCGACCAGATCTGCTTGATCGCGTCGATCTGGGTGTTCTCGGCGACCCTGGCGTCCAGCGCCTCGATCTGCGCCCACAGCTCGCGCGCATCGAGGATCTCGCGCGCGGCGGTGTACGCCTTGGCGATCGCCGCCGGACCCTGCCCGGTGTCTTCCTGCATGCGCATCATGAAGGTGGCGCCCATGCGGTTGATCGTCGAGTTGGTCACCGCGGTGGCGATGATCTCGCGCTTCAGCCGGTGGCGCTGCATGTGCGCGGCGTAGGCCTCGTGCAGCGGCAGCGGGAAGTAGCGCACCAGCTCCTTCGACAGGTACGGATCTTCCGGCACGTCCGAGTCCAGCAACTGCTGGAACAGGCGGATCTTGTCGTAGGACAGCAGCACCGCCAGCTCCGGCCGGGTCAGGCCCAGCCCGCGGCTCTTGCGCTCGGTCAGCTCGGCCTCGCTGGGCAGGTTCTCGACCTGGCGGTCGAGCGTGCCCTCGGCCTCCAGCGTGCGGATGAAGTGCGCCATCGAACCGATGCGATGCACCGACTGGTGCTCCATCAGGGTGATCGCCTGGTTCTGCCGGTAGTTGTCCCACAGCACCAGCTGGGCCACTTCGTCGGTCATCGCGGCGAGCTGGGCGTTGCGCGCGTCGAAGCTGAGCTCGCCGCGCTGCACGGCGTCGTTGAGCAGGATCTTGATGTTCACCTCGTGGTCGGAGGTGTCCACGCCGGCGGAGTTGTCGATGAAGTCGGTGTTCAGCAGCACGCCGTGCTGCGCCGCCTCGATGCGACCCTTCTGGGTCATGCCCAGGTTGCCGCCCTCGCCGATGATCTTTGCGCGTACGTCGGCACCGTTGATGCGCAGGCCGTTGTTGGCGCGGTCGCTCACCTCGGCATGCGTTTCACCGGACGACTTGATATAGGTGCCGATGCCGCCGTTCCACAACAGGTCCACCGGCGCCTTGAGCACCGCGCTGAGCAGGTCGTTCGGCGCCATGTGCTCGACGTCGGGCTTGAGTCCCAGCGCCACGCGCATTTCCGGCGACACCGGAATCGACTTGGCGCTGCGCGGATACACGCCGCCGCCGGCAGAGATCAGCGACTTGTCGTAGTCGTCCCAGCTCGAGCGCGGCACGTCGAACAGGCGCTTGCGCTCGGCGAACGAGCGCGCCGCGTCCGGGTTCGGGTCGAGGAACACGTGGCGGTGGTCGAACGCCGCCACCAGCCGGGTGTGCTCGGACAGCAGCATGCCGTTGCCGAACACGTCGCCGGACATGTCGCCGATGCCGACGCAGGTGAAGTCCTGCGTCTGGCAGTCGCGGCCCAGCGCACGGAAGTGGCGCTTGACCGACTCCCACGCGCCCTTGGCGGTGATGCCCATGCCCTTGTGGTCGTAGCCGTGCGAGCCGCCGGAGGCGAACGCGTCGCCGAGCCAGTAGTTGTGCTCGACCGAGATCGCGTTGGCGATGTCGGAGAACTTGGCGGTGCCCTTGTCGGCGGCCACCACCAGGTAGGGGTCGTCCGCGTCGTGGCGCACCACGTCGTGCGGATGCACCACCTTGCCGTCGACCAGGTTGTCGGTGATGTCGAGCAGGCCGTTGATGAACAGGCGGTAGCAGGCGATGCCCTCGGCCAGCACCGCGTCGCGGTCGCTGGCGGCCGGGGACTTCTTGACGAAGAAGCCGCCCTTGGAGCCGACCGGCACGATCACCGTGTTCTTCACCATCTGCGCCTTGACCAGGCCCAGCACCTCGGTGCGGAAGTCCTCGCGGCGGTCGGACCAGCGCAGGCCGCCGCGCGCCACCGCGCCGAAGCGCAGGTGGATGCCTTCCACCCGCGGCGCGCACACCCAGATCTCGCGGTACGGCACCGGCTTGGGCAGGTCCGGCAGCAGGTGCGAGTCGATCTTGTAGCTTATGTAGTCGCGGTAGGCGCCGTCCCATTGCTGGAAGAAGCTGGTGCGCAAGGTGGCGCGGATCAGCTTCACGAAGCTGCGCAGGATGCGGTCCTCGTCGAGACTGGCCACGTTCTCCAGCAGGACGCCGATCGCGTTCTCCACCGCCTGGATCTGCGCGTCGCGCGGCTTCGACAGCGACGCGCCCAGTTCGCCGATCAGGCCCGGCTGCGCGGCCTGCACGTTGGCCGGGATCAGCGCCAGCATCTCGGCGGCCAGGGTGGCGCCGGCAGCCTTCAGCTCGTCGGCGGAAAGCGCCTCGCGGCGCGGGTCGAACTTGGCCAGGAACAGCTCCACCAGCAGGCCGGCGATCGCCGGATAGCGGTTGAGGGTCTCCTCCATGTACGACTGCGAGAAGGTGGCACCGGTCTGCAGCAGGTACTTGCAGTAGCCGCGCAGCATCGCCACCTGGCGCCAGCCCAGCTTGGCGCCGAGCACCAGCCGGTTGAAGCCGTCGTTCTCGGCGTTGCCGCGCCAGATCTGCTCGAACGCGTCCTCGAACAGCGCACCGACCTGCTCCACGCCGAAGGTGAGCTTGCCGACCGGCTGCACCTCGAAATCCTGGATCGACAGCGGCGCGTCGCCGGAAACCTCATAGACATGCTCGGTGAGCACGCGCAGGCCGAGGTTCTCCAGCTGCGGCAGCACTTCGGACAGCGCGATGTCGCCGCCGGAGCGATAGACCTTGAAGCGCAGCGTCTCCGGCGCCTTCGGCGGATGGTAGAACGACATCCGCAGCGCGTTGTCGCCGGCCAGCAGGGACAGCTGGTGGACGTCCTCGGCGGCCACCGCCGGGCTGACGTCCTCGACGTAGCCGGCCGGCAGCGCACGCGCATAGCGGTTGGCCAGCACCACGCCTTCATGCTCGCCGCGCAGGCGCACCAGCGCGTCGCGCACCTCGTCGTGCCAGTTGCGCACGATGCTGGCCACGCCCTGCTCCAGTTCGGCCAGGTCGTAGGACGGCTGGTCGCCGATCTTCGGCCGCAGCACGATGGTCAGCCGCGCCAGCGTGGCTTCGCCCATCTGCACCGAGGAATCGCTCTGCTCGGCGTGCAGCGCCGCGCCCAGCAGTGCCTCGATGCGCTCGCGCACCGAGGTGTTGAAGCGGTCGCGCGGCACGAACACCATGCAGGTGAAGAAGCGGCCGTAGCGGTCGCGGCGCATGAACAGCCGCGTGCGCGCACGCTGGCGCAGTTCGAGGATGCCCATCGCGGTGGCGAACAGCTCGTCCTCGGTGCTCTGGAACAGCTCCTCGCGCGGCAGCGTCTCCAGGATGTGGCGCAGCGACTTGCCGGAGTACGAATCGCGCTTCAGGCCCGAGCGCGCCAGCACGGTTTCCACCTTGTGCCGCACCAGCGGCACGTCCTGCGGGCGGGCCATGTAGGCGTTGGAGGAGAACAGTCCCAGGAAGCGCTGTTCGGCCACGGCGCGGCCGCTGGCGTCGAACTGCAGCACGCCGATGTAATCCATGTAGCCGCTGCGGTGCACGTGCGAGCGCGCGTTGGTCTTGGTCAGGATGATCGCGTCGGTGGCGCCGGACTGCGGCAGTTCGCTGGCCGCCAGCGTGCGCAGCGAGCGCGGCGCCATCGAGCGCTCGTTGCTGCGCAGGATGCCCAGGCCGGATCCGTCGACCGCGCGCAGCACGCGGTCGCCGTCGGCGTCGGCTACCTCGTATTCGCGGTAGCCGAGGAAGGTGAAATTGTCGGCGGCGATCCAGCGCATGAACTCGCTGGCTTCCTGCACCGAGGCGCCATCCAGCGGCAGCTTGCGCTGCGGCAGCTCGTTGGCCACCGCCAGCGCCTTGTCGCGCATCGCCGACCAGTCGCCCACCGCGGCGCGCACGTCGTCCAGCGCGGCGGCTACCTGCGCCTCCAGCTGCGCCTGCTCGGCGGCATCGGCCACCCGGTCGACCTCGAAATGCATCAGCGACTCGGCGCCGCCGGCGTCGCCGGCGTCGCCGCCGAGGCCGAGCAGCTTGCCGGAAGCGTCGCGCGCCACCTTCAGCACCGGATGGATCACCGCATGGATCTGCAGCTTCGCCGAGACGATCATGCTGACCGTGTCGACCAGGAACGGCATGTCGTCGGTGACGATCTGCAGCAGGCTGCGGCCGGCATGTCCGTCAGCCGCGTTGAGCACGCGCACGCTGGCATGGCCGCCGCGACGCTGCTGCATGAACTCCAGCAGGCTGCCGACCAGCGCCGCCCATTGCAGCGGTGTGTGCAGATGCGCGTCGCCGCCCCCGATACGTGCAAAGAAGGCCTCGCAGAAAACCTGCGCCTCATTCAGGCGCGCGGGCGAAAAACCGCTCTTTTTCAGCTCTGCGAGTACTACTGACGGAAGGGAGGGATCGTTCGCTGCAGGGGTCGCATTCATGGCATCTTCTGATTGGTGGAGGCGATGACGGGTGAGGCAGGTAAAAAGCCTCGGAAGGATACGCTGCGCGGCAAGGCGAATCCAGCCGCGCAGCCCGCCGCGACCATGCACGCGCGCATGGTTTCGTGCCTTGTCGCGACGGTTGTCCGCCATGCCGCGCAACGCGCGCCGACCACCGATGCGGCGCGGAAAAACTCCGCTGCCGGGCAGGCTCCCGCGAAGGATCCGGCGGCAGGTTCCGCCGATCGCCGGCTTCGTCACGTGTCCAGATTGCCGCGCTCCTGTCAACGACTGGATTCGCGCCCTCCCGAAAATGTAAACTGGCCGGTATAGTCTGGTTTGCGAGCTGCCTGGCGCCGCGCCAGGCACGACCGTCCCCGCAGTCGCGCCAACCTATGACACAGGACACGCCGAGCGCGTTGCTGTATCCCGTCCAAGGCGATCCGGCCACGCACCCGGGCATCACCCACATCCCCGTTCGAACAAGATCTGGAGTTTCCATGAAGCCCTCGTCACTGAGCACACCCTTGCTGTGCCTGAGCCTGCTGGTGCTGACCGCCTGCGGCAAGGGCAAGGAGCAGGGTCCGCCGCAGATGCCGCCGCCGGAAGTGGGCGTGGTCCGGGTGCAGCCGCAGGATTCACCGTTGACCCGGGACCTGGTCGGCCGCCTCTCGCCCTACCGCAGCGCCGACGTGCGCGCCCGCGTGGCCGGCGTGCTGCTCAAGCGCGCGTACACCGAGGGCACCGACGTCAGGCGGGGGCAGTTGCTGTTCCAGATCGACCCGGCCCCGCTGAAGGCGGCGCTGAGCGCGGCCGAGGCGGCGCTGGCGCAGGCGCAGGCCACCGAGACCAACGCCGGGATCAATGCGCAGCGTGCGCGCGAGCTGGCGCCGAAGGGCTACATCTCCAAGTCCGATCTGGACAATGCGCTGGCCGCCGAGCGCACGGCGGCCGCCGCGGTGCAGGCGGCACGCGCCAACGTGCAGGCCGCGCGCATCAATCTGGGCTACGCCAGCGTGACCTCGCCGATCGACGGCCGCGCCGGCCAGCAGCAGGTGACCGAGGGCGCCCTGGTCGGCAACGGCGAAGCCACCTTGCTCACCACGGTCGACCAGATCGACCCGCTGTACGTGAACTTCACCCTGAGCGTGGCCGACGTGGAGCAGATGCGCCGCGCGCAGAGCAGCGGCAACGTCACCCTGGCCGAACCGAACAAGGCCAGCGTGCAGGTCGCCCTGCCCGACGGCAGTGCCTATGCCGAAACCGGCACGGTCGACTTCTCCTCCACCACGGTCGATCCGGCTACTGGCGCGGTGAACCTGCGCGCGCAGATCCCCAACCCCAAGCACAGCCTGCTGCCGGGCATGTACGTGACGCTGAAGGCGCAGCTCGGCCAGCAGCACCAGGTGTTCCTGGTGCCGCAACCGGCCGTGCAGCGCGACACCGTGGGCGCCTACGTGTTCACCGTCGGCAAGGACGGCAAGGTCGCGCGTCGCTACGTCACCCTCGGCGCTGCCAGCGGCGGCCACTGGGTGGTCACCGACGGCATCGCGGCGGGCGACCAGGTGGTGGTGTCGGGCGTGCAGAACGTGAAGGAAGGCGCGCCGGCCAAGGCTTCGCCATGGAAGCCGCAGGCCGCGGGCAACCACGGTCCCGCCGCCGCACCGGCGCGCGGCAAGTAAGGGAGACCGGACATGCCGAGTTTCTTCATCGACCGCCCGATCTTCGCCTGGGTGGTGGCCATCCTGATCTCGCTGGGCGGCGTGCTGGCGATCCTCAACCTGGGCGTGGAGTCCTACCCGAACATCGCGCCGCCGTCGGTGACGGTGGGCGCCTCCTATCCCGGCGCCAGCGCCGAGACCACCGAAAAGGCGGTCACCCAGGTCATCGAGCAGCAGCTCACCGGCATCGACCACCTGCTGTACTTCAGCTCCTCCTCCAGCGCCAGCGGCCGCGCCAGCATCACGCTGACCTTCGAGAGCGGCACCGATCCGGACATCGCCCAGGTACAGGTGCAGAACAAGGTGGCGCTGGCCACTCCGCGCCTGCCCAGCGAAGTGACCCAGCAGGGCGTGGTGGTGGCCAAGGCCAACGCCGGCTTCCTGATGGTGGTGGCGCTCAAGTCCGACAACCCGAACATCGACCGCGACCGCCTGGGCGACATCGTCGGCTCGCAGGTGCTCGACCAGATCGCGCGCGTGCCGGGCGTGGGCAGCACTCAGCAGTTCGGTTCCGAGTACGCCATGCGCATCTGGCTCAACCCGGACCAGCTGCACGGCTACGGCCTGTCGGCGACGCAGGTGCTGAACGCGATCCGCGCGCAGAACGTGCAGTTCGCCGCCGGCTCGATCGGTGCCGACCCGGCGCTGCCGGGCCAGGGCTTCACTGCCACGGTGTCGACGGAAGGGCGTTTCACCACGCCGCAGCAGTTCGCCGACATCATCCTGCGCGCGAATCCCGACGGCACCACGGTCAAGCTCGGCGACGTCGCCCGGATCAGCTTCGGCCCGGGCAACTACGGCTTCAACACCACCGTCGACGGCAAGCCGATCGGCGCCTTCGCGATCCAGTTGCTGCCTGGCGCCAACGCGCTCAACGTGGCCACCGCGGTGCGCGGCAAGATGGACGAGCTGGCGCCCAGCTTCCCGCCCGGGGTGAGCTGGTTCAGCCCGTACGACAGCACCACCTTCGTGAAGATTTCCATCGACGAGGTGGTGCACACGCTGGTCGAGGCGATCGTGCTGGTGTTCCTGGTGATGCTGCTGTTCCTGCAGAACGTCCGCGCCACCATCATCCCGACGCTGGTGATCCCGGTCGCGCTGCTGGGCACCTTCCTCGGCATGCTGGTGCTCGGTTTCACCATCAACCAGCTGACTCTGTTCGGCATGGTGCTGGCGATCGGCATCGTGGTCGACGACGCGATCGTGGTGATCGAGAACGTCGAACGCATCATGACGGAGGAGAACCTCTCGCCGAAGGAGGCCACGCGCAAGGCGATGGGCCAGATCACCGGCGCGGTGGTGGCCATCACGGTGGTGCTGACGGCGGTGTTCGTGCCCTCCGCCCTGCAGCCGGGCGCCTCGGGCATCATCTACAAGCAGTTCGCGCTGACCATTGCCGTGTCGATGGCGTTCTCGGCCTTCCTGGCGCTGTCCTTCACCCCTGCGCTGTGCGCGAGCTTCCTGCAGCCGGAGCACCACAAGAAGAAGAACGTCGTCTTCCGCAAGTTCAACCAGTTCTTCGAGTGGACCACGCACACCTACACCCACCACGTCGGCGGCGCGGTGCGACATGCGCCGCGCTGGATGTTCGCGTTCGTGCTGATCGCGGTGCTGGGCGGCTTCCTGTACACCCGCCTGCCCGGCAGCTTCCTGCCCGAGGAGGACCAGGGCTACGCGATGTCGATCATCCAGCTGCCGCCAGGTTCCACCAAGCAGCGCACCGAAGAAGTGATGGGCCAGATGCTGAAGATCCTCAAGAAGGACCCGGCGGTCGATACCGTGCTGCAGGTGGCCGGCTTCAGCTTCATCGGCGCCGGCGAGAACGCTGGCATGGCCTTCATCAAGCTGAAGGACTGGTCCGAACGCCAGGACACCGCGGCTGACTTCATCCAGCGTGCCAACCAGTCGCTGTTCCAGATCCACGACGCGCGCATCTTCGTGGTGAACATCCCGACGGTGCAGGGCCTGGGCCAGTTCGGCGGCTTCGACATGTACCTGCAGGACCGCGCCGGTTTCGGCCGCGACGCGCTGACGCAGGCGCGCAACACGCTGCTCGGCAAGGCCAGCCAGGATCCCGTGCTGACCGGCGTGCGCCCGAACGCGCTGGAGGACGCGCCGCAGCTGCACCTGGACGTGGATCGCGTGCAGGCGCAGTCGATGGGTCTGTCGGTGGGCGACATCTACAACGCGGTCGGCCTGATGCTGGCGCCGGTATACGTCAACGACTTCACCTACGGCGGCCGCGTCAAGCGGGTGATCATGCAGGCCGATTCGGCCTACCGCATGAGCCCCGACGCGCTGCAGCACTTCTTCACCCCCAGCACGCAGGCCACCGCCGCCGGCACGCCGGCGATGATCCCGCTGTCCAACGTGGTGCATGCCGACTGGCAGATGGGCTCGCCCTCGCTGACCCGCTACAACGGCTACGCGGCGGTGGAGATCGTCGGCTCGCCGGCGCCCGGGCATGCCTCGGGCGAGGCGATGGCGGAAATGGAGAAGATCGTCGGCAACGACCTGCCGCAGGGCTACGGCTTCGACTGGACCGGCCAGTCCTACCAGGAAATCCTCTCCGGCAACGCCGCCACGCTGTTGATGGTGCTGTCGATCGTGATCGTGTTCCTGGCGCTGGCCGCGCTGTACGAGAGCTGGTCGATCCCGGTCTCGGTGCTGCTGGTGCTGCCGCTGGGCCTGCTCGGCGCGGTGGTGTTCACCCTGCTGCGCGGGCTGCCCAACGACATCTACTTCAAGGTCGGCCTGATCACGGTGATCGGCCTGGCGGCGAAGAACGCGATCCTGATCGTGGAGTTCGCGGTGGAGCAGCAGGCGCACGGCCGCACCTTGCGCGAAGGCGTGATCGAGGCCGCGCGGCTGCGGCTGCGGCCGATCCTGATGACCTCGCTGGCGTTCATCCTCGGCGTGTTCCCGCTGTTCGTCTCCTCCGGCGCCGGCGCCAACGCGCGCCACGCGATCGGCACTGGCGTGATCGGCGGCATGCTGTTCGCCACCTTCCTCGGCGTGCTGCTGATCCCGGTGTTCTACGTGGTGGTGCGCCGCCTGCTCGGCGACAAGCTGGACGGCCACGCGCATCCCGGCATCCAGGGGCCGCACACGTTCGACTCCGATCCCAGGCGTGGCGCCTGATCCATCACGGACATGAAAAAGCCCGGCAGCCATGCCGGGCTTTTTCATGTCCACGCCACTGCTGATGCTCTGGCAGGAGCCCGCTCGCGGGCGATGCTCTTGCCTTTGCGAATCCCGAATCCCGGTTCTCAACAGGCGAATGCCTGGTCATCCCGCTTCCAAAGGCATCGCCCGCGAGCGGGCTCCTGCCGGCGCTGGCGGCGTTATCGCAGGCCGGTTTCCGCGCGCGCGATCACCATCCGCTGGATCTCGCTGGTGCCTTCGTAGATCTCGGTGATCTTGGCGTCGCGGAAGTAGCGTTCCAGCGGCATCTCCTTCGAGTAGCCCATGCCGCCGTGGATCTGCACGGCCTGGTGGGCGATCCACATCGCCGCCTCCGACGCGGTGAGCTTGGCCACCGCCGCCTCGGTGCCGAAGCGGCCGCCGTGCTTTTCGGTTTCGCCCTTGGCCCAGGCCGCGCGCAGGGTCAGCAAGGTCGCCGCGTCCAGCTTGCACTTCATGTCGGCGATCTTGGACTGGGTCATCTGGAAACTGCCGATCGGCTGGCCGAACGCCTTGCGGTCGCGCGACCACTGCAGCGTGGCCTCGTACGCGGCGCGGGCGATGCCCACCGCCTGCGAGGCGATGCCGATGCGGCCGGCGTCGAGCACGCCCATCGCGATCGAGAAGCCCTTGCCTTCCTCGCCGAGCAGGTTTTCCTTCGGCAGCACGTAGTCGGTGAACTCGATCTCGCAGGTGGCCGAGGCGCGGATACCGAGCTTCGGCTCGGTCTTGCCAGCGTGGAAGCCCGGCAGCTGGGTGTCGACGATGAAGGCTGACACGCCCTTGGCGCCGATGCCCGGCGTCGAGATGGCGAACAGCACGATGTAGCGTGCCACCGGACCGGAGGTGATCCAGCTCTTCTTGCCGTTGATCACCCAGTCGCCGTTCGAGTTCCTGGTGGCGCGGGCATGCATCGCCGAAGCGTCGGAGCCGGACTGCGGCTCGGTCAGCGCATAGGCGCCGATCGCCTCGCCGGTGGCGATGGCGCGCACGTACTTCTGCTTCTGCTCCTCGTTGCCGTGCTTGAGGATGCCGTTGCAGAACAGCGAATTGTTCACGCTCATCACGGTCGCGGTGGCCGCGTCGGCGGCGGCAATCTCGATCATCGCCAGCACGTAGGCGATCGAATCCATGCCCGCACCGCCGTATTCTTCCGGCACCTCGATGCCCATCAGGCCGAGCTTGCCCATCTCGCGGATGTTCTCCAGCGGGAACTCGCCTTTCGCGTCCAGCTCGGCGGCCACCGGCGCGATGCGCTTTTGCGCAAAGTCGCGGGCGATCGACTGGATCGACAACTGGTCTTCGGTAAAACGGAAATCCACGGGCGGCTCCTGGCGGCAATCAAGCCGCCGATTTTAGCGGGAAATGGCCTGCCGGCTCGCCACCACGCGCTTGACGCATGGCAAGGCCCGGCCTAGCCTGTACATCTTTATATCGCGATACAGGGATAACCGATGGATCTGGCCACCGCCTCCAGCGTGCTGCGCCTGCTGGCCGACCCCACCCGCGTGCGCCTGCTGGCCCTGCTGGAGAACGAGGAGTTGACCGTGGCCGAACTGGCCGCGGTGCTGCATCTGGCGCAGCCACGCGTGTCCACCCACCTGGCCAAGCTGAAGGAAGCCGGCCTGGTGCGCGACCGCCGCGCCGGCGTCTCGGCCTACTACCGCGCCAACAACGAGGGCGAGGCGGCACAGCACGACCTGCTGGTCTCGCTGCGTGCCAGCATCGACGACGCGTTGCTGCGCGAGGACTCGGCGCGCCTGCCCGGCGTGCTGGCCAACCGCGCCCGCGAGGAAGGCTGGGCCGACACCGTGGCCGGCGACATGGAGCGCCATTATTCGCCCGGCCGCACCTGGGAAACCCTGGCCCGCTCGCTGCTGCAGCTGCTGGAGACCGGCGACGTGCTCGACATCGCCTCCGGCGACGGCATCACCGCCGAGCTGCTGGCGCCGCACGCGCACTCGATCGTCTGCGTGGACTCCAGCGAGCGCGTGGTCGAGGCCGCCGCGAAGCGGCTGAAGGCGTTCGCCAACGTGCGCGTGGTGCGCGGCGACATGCATGCGCTGGAACTCGGCGCGCAGCGCTTCGACCTGGTGCTGATGCTGCACGCGCTGACCTACGCCGAGCATCCGGCCAAGGCGGTGGCCGAGGCCGCCCGCCTGCTGCGCCCCGGCGGCCGCCTGCTCGCCGTGACGCTGGGCCAGCACGACCACCGCGCGGCGGTCGCGCCGTTCGACCATCGCAACCTCGGCTTCCGCATCGAGCAGCTCGAAAGCTACGCGCGCGCCGCCGGGCTCGACGTGCTCAGCGGCAACCGGCTCAGCCGCGAGCGCAAGGCGCCGCATTTCGAAGTGATCAGCCTGCTGGCGCGCAAGCGCGCCTGAACACCGCTGCACCGTTCAACACCGTTGCACCGCTCAACCAAAGGAAGTTCGATGAGTACCCTGCCCTGGCTCCATCCCGATCGCGTCGCCACCCTGGAACAGGCGCTGCGCCGGCGCATCCTGATCCTCGACGGCGGCATGGGCACCATGCTGCAGGCGCACCAGCTGGACGAGCACGGGTTCCGCGGCGAGCGCTTCCAGCACGGCCACGATGGCCATGCCCACGAGCATCCCGGCAGCTGCGATCTCAAGGGCAACAACGACCTGCTCACCCTGACCCGCCCGGAGATCATCCGCGGCGTGCACGACGCCTACCTCGAAGCCGGCGCCGACCTGATCGAGACCAACACCTTCAACTCCACCCGCATCAGCCAGGCCGACTACCAGCTGCAGCACCTGGCGCACGAGTTGAACCTCGAAGGCGCGAAGCTGGCCCGCGCCGCCTGCGACGCGATGACCGCGAAGACGCCGGAGAAACCCCGTTTCGTGATCGGCGTGCTCGGGCCGACCAGCCGCACCGCCTCGCTGTCGCCCGACGTCAACGACCCGGGCTTCCGCAACGTCACCTTCGACGAGCTGGCGGCGAACTACACCGAAGCCGCCAGCGGCCTGATCGACGGCGGCGCCGACGTGATCATGGTCGAGACGATCTTCGACACGCTGAACGCCAAGGCCGCACTGTTCGCGCTGTCCGAACTGTTCCACCAGCGCGGCGCGCGCGTGCCGGTGATGGTCTCCGGCACCATCACCGACCGCTCCGGCCGCACCCTGTCCGGGCAGACCGCCGAGGCGTTCTACTACTCGGTGCGCCACGCGCAGCCGCTGTCGGTGGGCTTCAACTGCGCGCTCGGCGCCGAGGACCTGCGCCCGCACATCCAGACCCTGGCGAACCTGGCCGAAAGCTGCGTCAGCACGCATCCGAATGCCGGCCTGCCGAACGCGTTCGCCGAATACGACGAATCGCCCGAGCACATGGCCGGCGTGATCGCCGGCTTCGCCCGCGACGGCCTGCTCAACCTGGTCGGCGGCTGCTGCGGCACCACGCCGGCGCACATCAAGGCGATCGCCGAGGCGGTGCGCGACGTCGCGCCGCGCGCGTTGCCTTGCGTCGATCAAGCGGAGGCCGCCTGACATGACCCGCCACACCCGCCTGTCCGGCCTCGAACCGCTGGTCATCACGCCCGACCTGCTGTTCGTCAACGTCGGCGAACGCACCAACGTCACCGGCTCGGCGAAGTTCAAGAAGCTGATCAAGGAAGACCGCTACGACGAAGCGGTGGAAGTCGCCCGCCAGCAGGTGGAGAGCGGCGCGCAGATCCTCGACGTGAACATGGATGAAGGCCTGCTCGACTCCGAAGCGGCGATGGTGAAGTTCCTCAACCTGATCGCCGCCGAACCGGACATCGCCAAGATCCCGGTGATGGTGGACTCGTCCAAGTGGAGCGTGATCGAGGCCGGCCTGAAATGCCTGCAGGGCAAGGGCGTGGTCAACTCCATCTCGCTGAAGGAAGGCGAAGGCCCGTTCCTCGAGCAGGCGCGGAAGATCCTGCGCTACGGCGCCGCCACCGTGGTGATGGCCTTCGACGAGAACGGCCAGGCCGACTCCGTGGCGCGCCGGCTGGAAATCTGCGAGCGCTCGTACAAGCTGCTCACCGAGGAAGTGGGCTTCCCGCCCGAAGACATCATCTTCGACTCCAACATCTTCCCCATCGCCACCGGCATCGAGGAGCACGCCGACAACGCGGTGAACTTCATCGAGGCGTGCAAGGAGCTGAAGAAGCGCTTCCCGCTGTCGCACCTTTCCGGCGGCGTCTCCAACGTGTCGTTCTCGTTCCGCGGCAACGACGCCGTGCGCGAGGCGATCCACAGCGTGTTCCTCTACCACGCCATCCGGGCCGGGATGGACATGGGCATCGTCAACGCCGGCCAGCTGGCGATCTACGACGACCTGGAACCCGAACTGCGCGAGCGCGTGGAAGACGTGGTGCTGAACCGTCGCCTGGATGCCACCGAGCGGTTGATGGAGATCGCCGAAAAGCACAAGAAAGGCGCGCGCGAGCAGGACAACGGCAACGCGCTGGCCTGGCGCGACCTGCCGGTGCGCAAGCGGCTTGAGCACGCGCTGGTGCACGGCATCGACCAGTTCGTGGTGGAGGACACCGAGGAAGTGCGCCAGGGCGTGACGCGCACGCTGGACGTGATCGAAGGCCCGCTGATGGACGGCATGAACGTGGTCGGCGACCTGTTCGGTGCCGGCAAGATGTTCCTGCCGCAGGTGGTGAAATCCGCCCGCGTGATGAAGAAGGCGGTGGCCTACCTGCTGCCCTTCATGGAGGAAGAGAAGAAACTCAGCGGCAACACCAGCCGTTCCAACGGCAAGATCGTGATGGCCACGGTCAAGGGCGACGTGCACGACATCGGCAAGAACATCGTGGGCGTGGTGCTCGCCTGCAACAACTTCGAGGTAGTCGACCTCGGCGTGATGGTGCCGGCGCAGAAGATTCTCGACACCGCGATCGAGGAGCACGCCGACATGATCGGCGTCTCCGGCCTGATCACCCCCTCGCTGGAGGAGATGGCCAACGTCGCCAGGGAGATGAAGCGGCGCAACTTCAGCATCCCGCTGCTGATCGGCGGCGCCACCACCTCGCGCGCGCACACCGCGATCAAGATCGAGCCGCACTACGAAACCGCCTGCGTATGGGTGAAAGACGCCTCGCGCGCGGTCGGCGTGGCGCAATCGCTGGTCAGCAAGGAACTGGTCGACGGTTTCCTCGCCAAGGTGCGCAGCGAATACGCCGAGGTGCGCGAGCGCCACAAGCACCGCGGCCCCGGCAAGAAACTGGTGACGCTGGAACACTCACGCGGCAACCGTTTCAGCTGCGACTGGGCCAACTACGAGCCGCCGCAGCCGCTGCAGCCCGGCCTCACCGTGTTCGACGACTACCCGCTGGCCGAGCTGCGCCAGAGCATCGACTGGACGCCGTTCTTCCAGGCCTGGGAGCTGGCCGGCCGCTACCCGGCCATCCTCACCGACGCCGTGGTCGGCAGTCAGGCCAGCGAACTGTTCGCCGATGCGCAGGCGATGCTCGACAAGATCGTCGGCGAGAAGTGGCTCACGGCGCGCGCGGTGATCGGCTTCTGGCCCGCCGCCAACCGCATGGACGACGTGGAGATCTACACCGATGAAACCCGCCTGACGCCGCTGGCCACGCTGCACCACCTGCGCCAGCAGGCCGACAAGCCGGTGGAACGCCCCAACCTGTGCCTGGCCGATTTCATCGCGCCGAAGGAGTTCGGCAAACCCGACTGGATCGGCGGCTTCGCCGTCACCGCGGGCCTGGGCATCGAGGCGCACCTCGAGCGCTTTCACGCCGACCACGACGACTATTCCGCGATCATCCTCAAGGCCCTGGCCGACCGCCTCGCCGAGTCCTTCGCCGAGCGCATGCACCAGCGCGTGCGCAAGGAGTTCTGGGGCTTCGTGCCCGACGAGAACCTCGACAACGAGGCGCTGATCGCCGAAAAGTACCAGGGCATCCGCCCTGCTCCCGGCTACCCCGCCTGCCCCGACCACACCGAGAAGGCGACGCTGTTCAAGCTGCTCGACGCCACGAACAACGCCGGCATCACGCTCACCGAGGGCTTCTCGATGTACCCGGCGGCGGCGGTGTCCGGCTGGTACTTCTCGCACCCGGGCAGCCAGTATTTCGTGGTCGGCCGGCTCGGCCTGGAACAGGTGCGCGATTACGCCAGGCGCAAGGGTTGGAGCCAGGCCGAGGCCGAGCGCTGGCTGGCCGCCAACCTCGACTACGACCCGGACTGACCGCCCCGTCCAACCCTGCACGAGCGCAGCTTGTGCGCGATGCTCTTCGCCACATCGCGGAAAGCATCGCGCACGGGATGCGCCACTGCACGAGGGCGGTCACGCGGTGGCGTCGCCGGTGACGCTGTTCTTGCGGTGGCGCAGGTGCACCACCAGGTTGTAGACCGACACGAACACCGGGAAGAAGTTGGAGAGGATGCCCACCGAATCGTTCTTGCCGAACACGAAGTAGGCCAGCAGCAGCACGCTGCCGCATACCGAAAGCCACCAGAACGCCAGCGGCATCACCACGCGCTTGTACTTGCGCGTGTAGTAGAGCTGGACGAACCAGCGGCTGGTGAACATCAACGTGCCGGCGAAACCGACACTCTTCCACGGCGTCAGCTCGAACTGCTGCAGGGCATGGAGGATGCTGGCCAGGTGAACGCTGATGAATTCCATGGTGCTGCGCTTTTGACGTGAGGGGTGGCAAGTCTAGCAACGCGCGCCGTCGTCGCCGCGCATCCCGCTTCGACCGGGGCATTGACCCGCCCCGCGACTCTCCCTAGAATTGCGCGTTCTCGGCGGGCGATTAGCTCAGCGGTAGAGCACTGCCTTCACACGGCAGGTGTCGCAAGTTCGATCCTTGCATCGCCCACCATCGATCCCGGAAACCGGCCCCTCGCGGCCGGTTTCGTCGTTTCAGCGTGCGTGTAGCAACGGGCACTTCACACGGCAGGTGTCGCAAGGTCGATCCTTGCATCGCCCACCATCGATCCCGGAAACCGGCCCCCCGCGGCCGGTTTCGTCGTTTCAGCGTGCGTGTAGCAACGGGCACTTCACACGGCAGGTGTCGCCAGCTCGATCCTTGCATCGCCCACCATCGCATCCGACGGCCGCACGCATGCAGGCTCAGGAGCGGAAGTTGTCCAGCACGTGCTCGACCAGCAGCGCGAGGAAGGCTTCGCGCGCGCGCCGGTAGGCGGGGTCGGACGGGCCGGCCAGGGCGGCGCGGTGCATGGCCTGGTGGCTGGCATCCAGCACGCTGCCGAGTTCCGGTCGGTGCAGGTATTCGCCGGGGTCGCAACTGATCTGCGCATGCCGGGCCCAGAATGCCGGCTCGGGCGGCAAGGCGACGAACTGCTCCTCCCAGCGCAGCTCGCCGGCGAGCGCGCCCAGCCCGGTTTGCGGCCATGCGGAGCCCTGCAGCCAGCGATAATCCCGCAGCCAGGCGGGCAAGGCGTCGGCCGGCATCGGTCGCGCCAGCGCATAGCCCTGGCCGAAATCCGCGCCAAGAATCGTGGCAGCCTCGATCAGCTCGGGCGATTCCAGCCCTTCGACGACCACCTCGAGTCGCAGGTCGTGCCCGATCCGGATCAGCTGGCGGATGAAGCGCAAGGTACCCAACGGATCCTGCCGCGCCTGGCTGACGATGGCCTGGTCGATCTTGATGCGGTCGAACGGCCACTGGCGCAGGCGGATCAGCGAGCTGTAGCCCGCGCCGAGGTCGTCCTCGACCAGACGCACGCCCAGCACCTTCAGCGACTGCATGCCGGTGCCATGCTGCGCGGCGGCATGCTCGGTGCCGATCGGTGATTCGAGTATCTCGAACAGCAGTGCCTGCGCCGCGCAGCCGCTGCCGACGATGACCGCCGACGCCACCTCGGCATAGCGCGGGTCCTCCAGTGCCGCCGCCGGCGCGTTCACCGAGACGTCCAGCGCATGGCCCGCGCGCAACAGCGATTCGCGGCAGGCGACGGCCTGGCCCAGCCCATGGCGGAACAGCACGAGCAGGTCGTCCGCGCCCAGCGCGGGAAGGAACCTGGCCGGCGCCAGCAGGTCGGCGGCGTCATCGCGCAGCCGGGCCAGCGCCTCGATCTCGGTAACCCGGCCATCGGCAAGCCTGACCAGCGGCTGGTAATGCATCTGCAGCGCGTCGGTGGCGACCATCGCACGCCAGCGCTCGCGCACGAAGAACGGCAGCAGTTCGGTGCCCTGGCGCGGCGGCGCCAGACGCGCCAGGGCGAGGTCCAGCACGGTCTTGATCTGCTCGAGAAAGGCCCGCTGGTCCTCGCTGTGGAAGCCGCCGGCGTAGGGGCTGTACACGGTCAGCACCACCACCGGTTGCATCGGCGTGGCGCACAGCGGGATGGCCACGTTGGAGACCACCCCGAGGCTCAGTGCGATGTCGCGCCACGACGCCATCGACGGGTCGCTGCCGTAGTGGGCGCAACGCTGGATCCGCGCCGTGCGCCAGGCGCGCCCGCTGGGGCCCAGTCCGCCCGGCTGGTCGGCGTCGACCCGGATCGGCGCCGCCTTGCCGCTGACCAGCGCGTGCAGGTACTCGGCAAAGGCGGTACCGGCCACCGCCTCGTAGGTCAGCTGGCCCGACGCGTCCGGACGCCCGGCCGAACAGGCGATGATTTCCTTGTGCGAAACCAGGATGTCGGCCACGCCCTGGATCAGTTCCAGGTAGCCATCGGCCGACCAGGCCAGCGCATTGACCCTGGCCAGCAAGGCGACCCGGCGGCGCTGCAGTTCGCGCATGCTTTCCAGCTGCCACTGCCGCTCCATGCCCAGCCGCTGCAGCACGATCGCCAGCGCGCGGCGCTCGCCATGGCCGACGCCGACCAACACGCTGGCCAGGATGTCGCGCAACTGCTCGATCGCCTCCAGCAGCCAGACTTCCTCAAGCCCGCAGGCGGCGTGGAACAACCCGGTTCGGGTCGCCCGCGCGCGATGGTCGGACAGCTGCAGATCCGCCCGCAACAGGATCCGCAGATGCTGCAGCTGATGCTGCTCAAACGTCTTCAGCTCCTCGGCCGGAAGCAGGTCCAGCAGCCTGGCGATGCCGTCATGTGCCCGCAACCCGGCATGAAAGCTTTCCACGATGCCTGGCAAGCGCGGTTCCCACGTCTTGCTGCAGGCGTCCAGCAACATGGCGGCATGTTCGCCGTAGGGCGCGGCGGCGGCGTCGAATTCGTCGGCCTGGTCCACCACGCCATCGGGCGACACCAGCGACCACCAGTGCGAGCGGTGCCGCTTGCGCGATTTCACCTGGTACATCGCCTGGTCGGCGCGGCGCAGCAGCTGCTCGCCGGTGGCGCGGGTCTCGCTGGCATACAGGGCGATGCCCAGGCTGGCGCCCACGGACATGGACACCCCGTCGATCGTGATCGGGAAGCGCAGGACTTCGCCGATGCGCTCCAGCAACCCGTCGATGTCCTCGACCGATTCGAGATCCTCGAACACCAGCACGAACTCGTCGCCGCCGAGGCGCGCCACGTAGTCGCCGGCGCGGAGCATCTGGCGGAAACGGCCTGCCATCTCGACCAGCAGGCGATCGCCCACGGCATGGCCGTGGCGGTCGTTGATCGGCTTCAGGTCGTCCAGGTCGAGCATGCCCACCGCCACCAGCCGATCGCGCCGCCTGGCGCGGGCCAGCACGCTCTCCAGGTGCCGATCCAGTGCGCGGCGGTTGGGCAGCCCGGTGAGGTCGTCGTGCAGGGCCAGGTAGGTCTGCCGCTCCTGCTCCTGCAGCAGGGCGTGCCGCTGCGCGTGCTGGCGCAGCGCCAGCCCGGTCGCGTCGGCGATCTCGTCCAGCAGCCGGCACATCTCGTCGTCGAAAGCGTCCGACTCGACGGTCAGCACGGCGAACACGCCGATCGGCACCCGCGCCGCGCCGATCGCGTTGGCGGGTGACGCGAACAGTGGCCAGCATCCCACCGCGCCGGCATGTTCGAACAGTTCCCGGCGGAACGCCGTGTCGTCCTGCGGCGCGTCGGCCGAATGGCGCCGGATGACCGGCGCGCCCTGCATGAAGGCCTGCGTCGGCGCCAGCACGACCGCGCCGTCGTCGTGCCGCGGCGGCGGCGGCAGGCTGCGCACGATGTCCGCGATCGGGCCGACCAGAGCCATCCGCTGCAGCATCGGGTCGGTACCGTCGACGGCGAACACGTCGACCGCCGCGGCACCGGCGATGTCGGCCAGCGCCCGGGCCAGCGTGCGATAGACCGACGCCGGGTCGGGCTGTTCGAGCAGGGCCCGCTGGATCGTGCGTTGCGCATCGCGATAGCGACTCATCCGCACGCTGCGTTCCAGCAGCTGCTGGTGGTCCCAGAACCGGCTCAGCTCGTCGGCCAGCCGCTGCGCCCAATCGAGCAGCTCGCCGCTCAGGCTGGGGCCGTCGTCGCGGGAGTAGGCGGCCAGCACCAGCTGGCCATCGTCGCGCGTCCTCGACGCGGCCACGATGCAGGAACCGAAACCGTGCTGCTGCGCGGCGTCGCGCCACGGCGCGAACTCCGGCGCGTCGACCGGGGTCGCCCGCGCCTGTTGCTGGCGCAGCACCAGCCCCACCGGCCCGCGCCCGCCGGGGGCGGATTCGTCCGCACTGAGGTGCAGCCCGGACGCATAGGCGGCGGCAGGCCCCGCCGCCGCCAACACGTCGACGGCCGGGCGCCCCGGCTCGCGCCGCCCGATCCAGACCAGCGGAAGGTCCATGGTCGACGCCAGGATGCCCGCGATCGTGGCCATGGTGCGGCGGCGGTCGCGATCCGGCGGTGCATGCAGCAGCGCAAGGGTTTCCGCCACGCTCCGGTAGAAGCGTTCGCGAAGCTCGCCACGTGCCTGCTCCTGGCTGTTCATCCGTTTGCGGATCCCCTCGAACAAACCGACGACGCACCGACCGTCGCCATACTTCATCACGAGAACCCGCATTAATCCATCGCGCGTTGCGCTGCCGTGCACGGGCGGCGCCGTTCACCCCGGCGGCGCGCCCTCCCCGCATGCCCGGGCGCGCTTGCGCATCAGCTCGCGCTCGCGTCCGTTCATGGCCAGCGCGGCGGCCCGCTCGAATTCCCGGCGCGCCTCCTCGACACGGCCCAGCCGCACCAGCAGGTCGCCGCGCACCGCGGGCAGCAGGTGGTATCGCTTGAGGCTCGGCTCGTCGACCAGCGCATCGACCAGTTCCAGGCCCGCCGCCGCGCCCTCGGCCATGCCCACGGCCACCGCGCGGTTGAGTTCCACGACCGGCGACGGCATCACCCGGGCCAGGGTCGCATACAGGCCGGCGATGCCCGGCCAATCGGTCGCCGCACCGGTCAGGGCGCGCGCATGGCAGGCGGCGATCGCCGCCTGCAGCGCATACGGGCCGAACGCGCCGCCCAGCTTGCCGGCGCGCTCCAGCGCGGCCAGGCCGCGGCGGATCAGCAGCCGGTCCCACAAGGCCCGGTCCTGCTCCAGCAGCAGGATCGGCTCGCCGTGCGCGTCAACCCGCGCGCGCGAACGCGAGGCCTGCAGCTCCATCAGCGCCACCAGGCCGTGCACCTCGGGTTCGCGCGGCATCAGCCCGGCCAGCACCCGGCCCAGGCGTAGGGCGTCCTCGCACAGGGCCGGGCGCATCCAGTCGTCGCCGGCAGTGGCCGAATAGCCCTCGTTGAAGATCAGGTAAATCACCCCGAGCACCGACGACAGTCGTTCGGCCAGCTCATCGCCGCGCGGCACTTCGTAGGCTACCTCGGCCCTGGCGAGCGTGCGCTTGGCGCGCACGATGCGCTGCGCGATGGTCGGTTCGGGCACCAGGAAGGCGCGCGCGATTTCCTCGGTGGTCAGGCCGCCGAGCAGGCGCAGGGTCAGCGCCACGCGCGCCTCCACCGAAAGCAGGGGGTGGCAGGCGGTGAAGACCAGCCGCAGCAGGTCGTCGCCGAACGGGTCGTCCAGCGCCGCCTCGTCGGCGGACCTTGCAGATTCCTGCTCGTGTTCCAGCTCATGCATCAGTTGCTCGTGCTTGCGTTCGAGCAGCTTGCCGCGGCGCAGCCGGTCGATCGCGCGACGCTTCGCGGTGGTCATCAGCCAGGCGCCGGGATTGTCCGGCACGCCGCTCCGCGGCCACTGCTCCAACGCCACCACCAGCGCATCCTGCGCCAGCTCCTCGGCCAGGCCGACGTCGCGCAGCATGCGGGCGAGGCCGGCGATCAACCGGGCCGACTCGATCCGCCAGACGGCGTCGATGGTGCGATGGGTTTCGGTCACGCTCATGGCGACCGATCACAGCATCCCCACTGCACCGGCGCAAGGCCGGAAGTCACGCCTTCCTTCAGCTTCCGGCCCGCATCACGCAGCGCGTGGCCGCAGCTCCCGCGCCGGTTCGACCCGCAGTGTGGTTCACGATTTCGCCGCGATCTGCGCGCGCAGCCGTTCCTCCTGCTCGCGCAGTTCGGGGGTGAACTCGGCGCCGAAGTCCTCGGCCTCGAACACCTGGCGGATCTCGACCTCGGCATCGTGGTCGAACGGCGCGCGCTTGAGCCATTCGACCGCCTCGGCCATCGACTTCACCTGCCACAGCCAGAAGCCGGCGACCAGTTCCTTCGCCTCCGCGAACGGCCCGTCGGTCACCGTGCGCGCGCGGCCGGAGAACTTCACCCGCACGCCCTTCGAACTGGGCTGCAGGCCCTCGCCCGCCAGCATGACGCCGGCCTTCACCAGTTCCTCGTTGTAGCGGCCCATCGCCGCCAGCGCGGATTCGTCGGGCATCACGCCGGCTTCCGAGTCCGGGCTTGCCTTCACTATCACCATGCATCGCATCGTCGTGTCTCCTTCAATGGGGTGGGAGCCAGGCAGGCAATCCCGGCTCTATGCGAACGACGAACGGCGGGCCGGCGGATCGACATGTCGCAAACGATGAGGCATGGCTCGGTATGCTGTGCGGGTTGCGTCGACCAGGACAGGAACGGATGAGGGACAACCCAGGCGGGCTGATCGTCCATCGCGGCAGCCGCACCGAGCGGCTGGCCGACGCGCTGGCGCTGCAGCTCGAAGCGCAGCGGCCGGCCAATCCGCTGGCCGCGCAGACCGTGGTGGTGGCGCACCCGGGGCTGCGGCGCTGGCTGCTCGGCCACCTCGCGCAGCGCAACGGGCCGCACGGCGGCCACGGTATCGCCGCCAACCTCGAGATGATCCTGCCGTGGCAGTGGTTCGAGCGCGCAGCCCGTCGCGCGCTGGGCGACGAGGCGCTGATCGGCGGCGCGTATCGGCACGAGCTGCTGCGCTGGCGCCTGCTGGCGGCACTGCCCACGCTGCAGGCGCCGGAAGTGGCGACCTACCTGGCCGGCGACGGCGCCGCACGGCGCGGCTTCCAGCTGGCCGAACACATGGCCGGGCTGTACACCCAGTACCTGATCTACCGGCCGGACTGGATCCTCGACTGGGAACAACACCCTGCGCGGCACGCCGGCGACTGGCAGGCCGCGCTGTGGCAGCGGCTGCGCACCGCCATTTCGCGGCCGCACCGTGCGCAGCGCAGCGCCGCCCTGCTGGAGGCGCTGCGCGCCGGCAACGACCTGGCCGGCGATCCGCCGCTGCACGTGTTCGGCGTCAGCCACCTGTCGCCCGACGTGCTGGCGGCGTTGCAGGCCACCGCGCTGCACGCGCCGGTGCACCTGTACTTCCCCGACCCTTGCCGCGAACACTGGGTCTACCTGCGCAGGCAGCGCTTCCTGCTCGCCCACGCGGACGACCCGGAGGCGCTGTACTACGAAGTCGGCCATCCGCTGCTGGTGGCGCTCGGCCGCATCGCGCAGGACTTCTGCCTGACCCTGGACGAGTGCGAGGCGATCGAGGAGCGCGACCCGCTCGACGAGGCCGAACCACTCGACGAAGCCACCGCGCTGCTCGCCCGGCTGCAGTCGAGCATCCGCTGCCTGCAGCCGGAGCTGGTCGGCGCACCGGTGCGCGCGCAACAGGCGGACGGCGCCGCGCTGGCGGACATCCTGCCCGCGCTGCGCCACGACGCCAGCCTGCGCGTGCACGCCTGCCACACCCGCCTGCGCGAGCTGGAGGTGCTGAAGAACGCGCTGCTGCGCTGCCTGGCCGACGACCCGACCCTGCAGCACCGCGACATCGTGGTGATGGCGCCGGACATCGGCGCCTACGCGCCATACCTGGCGGCGGTGTTCGGCGAGCCGGCGCAATACCGCCACGACCCGCTGCACCTTCCCTGGCACCTGGCCGACGTCGGGCTGGCGCACGCGCACCCGCTGATGCACGCGTTCGCGCAATGGCTGGACCTGGCCGAGAGCCGCTTCACGGTCAGCGAGGTGCTGGACTTCCTCGACGTGCCGGCGGTGGCGCGTCGCTTCGCAATCGACGCCGGCGGCCGCGACGCGCTGGAACGCTGGCTGCGTCGCGCGCACGTGGCCTGGGGGCTGGACGCCGCGATGAAGGCCGAGGCCGGCGCGGCCGCGGTCGACGCGAATTCATGGCAGTTCGGCCTCGACCGCATGTACGCCGGGCTGATCGTGGGCCAGGACGCGGACGGCGAATTGCTCGACGGCATCCTGCCGCTGCCGGGTGTCGCCGGCGGCGCGGTGGAAGCATTGGGCCAGCTCGACCGCCTGCTCGGCGAGCTGCGCCAGGCGCGCCACGCCTTCGCCGGCGCGCGCCCGCTGGCCGCGTGGAGCGCCTGGCTGCTGGAGCGGCTCGACGCGCTGTTCCTCGCCGACCCGCGCGATGCCGCCGAACAGAACGCGCTCGACGCCTTGCGCCGGCTCGCCGCCGGCCTCGCCAGCCAGGCCGCCGAGGCCGGCCTCGACGCGCCGCTGCCGTGGCGCGTGGTGCGCGAGGCGCTGCGCGGCGCGCTCGACGCGGTGCCGGAGCGCCAGGGCTTCCTGCTCGGCGGGGTGACCTTCTGCGGACTGGTGCCGCAGCGCTCGATCCCGTTCCGCGTGGTCTGCCTGCTCGGCATGAACGAAGGCGAATTCCCGCGCACCGGCCACGACGCCGGCCTCAACAAGATCCTCGCCCAGCCGCGGCGCGGCGACCGCGACACGCGCAACGAGGACCGCTACCTGTTCCTGGAAGCGCTGATGTCGGCGCGCGACGCGCTGCACGTGAGCTACCTCGGCGAAGGCGTGCGCGACGGCAAGCCGCGCAACCCCGCTGCGCCGCTGGCCGAACTGCTGCAGTTCCTCGACGAACAGCATGGCCTGGCCGGCGATGAATCCACCGCACGGCCGTGGCGCGTGCGCCATCCGCTGCAGCCGTTCGACGCGCGCTACTACGAGCGCGACGCGCTCGGCCGGCCCCGCCACGATCCGCGGCTGTTCTCGTACGAGCCGGCGTTCCTCGCCACCGCGACGGCCAGCGCCAGCTTGCCGCCCTTCCTCGGCCCGCTGCCGGCCGCGTCGGAGTCCGCGGTCGGCGGCGAAACCGCCCTGGGCGCGCTGCAGCGTTTCTGGCGCGACCCCGCGCGGGACGCCCTGCAGCGCAGCCAGGGCATCAGCCTGCAGGCGCTGGACGACAACGGCTGGCCGGACCGCGAACCGCTGGAAACGCCGCTGGAGAAAATCGAGCGCGTCGACCACCGCCTGCTGTTCGAGTCGCTCGCCGCCGGCCACGCCGAGCTGCCCGCCGAACCGCCGGCATGGCTCGCCCGCTCCGGCATGCTGGCCAGCGGCGCGATCGGCGAGCGCAGCTGGGCCCAACTGCGCGACTCGCTGCGCCCCCTGCTGGCGCAGGCGCAGCCGTTGTTCGCCGGCGGCAGCGTGCAGGCGCAGGCGCAGTCGATCGACCTGGACCTCGGCGACGGCCTGCGCCTGACCGGCGTGGTCGACCGCGTGTTCCGCGGCGCCGGCGGCAACCTGCTGTGGTTCGACGCCCGTCCGGGGCGCCCCGCCAACCTGAAGGACCTGCTGGGCTTCTACATCGACTGGGCCTGCCTGAAACTCGCCCGTGCCGGCGACGGCACGTCGATGCAGGCCACGCTGCTGGAGCAGATCCGGCGCACGCAGGGCGGCAGCAGCGTGCTGATGGCCCAGCAGGCAAGCATGCTCGGCACCATCATGGCGCTGGAAGACGAGCAACTGCGCCGCGGCCTGCGCCGCCTGGTCGAGGCCTGCCGCGCCGCCGGACAACGGCCGCTGCTGTTCTTCCCGCGCACCGCGCAGGCCTGGGCCGCCAGCGAACCGGAGGATCGTCTCGCCAGGGCGGCCGCGGCGTGGGAAGGCGACGGCTTCAACCCCGGCGAGCGCGACTACGCGCCCGGCTACGCGGCGCTGCTGAGCCGAGGACTGGATCTGTTCGATGTGGAGAGTCCGGCGCATCGCGCCTTCGTCGCCGCCACCGAACTGGTCTGCGGCGTGCTCGACCCGCAGCACACGACCTTGATGAAAGACGCGCAGGACATCCAGCCATGACCATCGCCGCCCTGCCCCCGCTCGACTGGCGCGCCGTGCCGCTGCACGGGCGCGTGCTGATCGAGGCCAGCGCCGGCACCGGCAAGACCTGGAACATCGGCGTGATCTACCTGCGCCTGCTGCTCGAACGCGGGCTGCGGGTGGAGCAGATCCTGGTGACCACCTTCACCGACGCCGCCGCACAGGAACTGCGCGAGCGCCTGCGCCGCCGCCTGGTCGAGGCCGAGCGCCTGCTCGAAGCCGCCACCCGCGACGCCACCAGCGCCGATCCATTGGAAAGCTGGCTGGCCGCGCAGTACCCCGACGCGGACAGTGCCCGCCCCGCGCTGCGCCGCATCCAGCTCGCCCGCAGCGACCTCGACCGCGCGCCAGTGTCGACCATCCACGCGCTGTGCCAGCGCATCCAGCGCGACTACCCGCTGCAGAGCGGCGCCGCCTTTGCCGATGACCAGCTGTTCGACGAACAGCAGCTGATGCGCGAGTGCGTGGAGGATTTCTGGCGCCGCCGCTACCTCGCCGGCGCGGTCGACCCGCGCGAAGCCGAGCTGCTGTTGAAGGACGGTCCGGAAGGCCTGCTGCGCGATCTCGGCGGGCTGGCCAACAGCCCCGACGCGCGGATCGAGGCCGGCGGCCTGGCCGAGCTCGAACGTGCGCTCGCCACCCTGCACAGCGACGACAACATCGCCGAACTGCAGCGGCTGGCGGACGACGCCACGCTGTACAAGCGGACCAACGCGGCGTTGCGCGGCCGGCTGAGGGAGACCGCGCAGGCGCTGCGCGACGGCGACGAGGCGCAGCTGGCCAAGGCACTCAGCGACGTGTTCGAGCCGGAAAAGCTGCTGGCGCAGACCGCTGCCGAGCGGGCCGGGGAACTCGCCGCGCACCCGCTGATCCGCGCCCTGCAGGCATTGCGTGCGCTGCTCGGGCTGCGCGACGTACTGGTCCGCGGCGAAGCGCTGGTCGCGGCGGCGCAGACCTGCCGCGAGGAAATGCCGCGGCGCGCGCGCCAGCGCCACCTGATGACGTTCTCGATGCTGATCGACGCGGTGCATCAGCGGCTGTGCGGCGAACAGTCCGACGATGCACTGGCCGACCGCCTGTTCGACGCCTTCCCGGTCGCCCTGATCGACGAGTTCCAGGACACCGACCAGCGCCAGTTCGCGATCTTCGAGCGGATCTACCGCGAGCGCGGCACGCTGGTGATGATCGGCGATCCCAAGCAGGCCATCTACAATTTCCGCGGCGGCGACATCGCCGCCTACCTGCGCGCCGGCGAACAGGCCGGCCAGCGTTTCTCGCTGGGCAGCAACCATCGCTCCGGCCGCGCCCTGGTCGAAGCGCTGAACGCCTGGTACGGCCACACCAAGGGCGGCTTCGGCCAGTTGCCGATCCGCTACCAGCCGGTCGCGCCGGCCGGCAAGGCGGACGAGCAGCCGTATTCCGTCGATGGCCGGCCGGTGACGCAGCCGCTGGTGGTCCACCCGTTCCGCGGCGAGGCGCTCGACAAGAAAGGCAACCCGCTGAAGGCGCTCGGCGAACTCGAGGCGCTGGCGCTGGACGACTGCGCCAACCGCATCGCCGAACTGCTCAATGACCCGCGGCAGGCGATTGGCGGCCGTCGGGTGACGCCCGGCGACGTCGCCGTGCTGCTGTCCACCAACAACCAGATCGTGGCGCTGCGCCAGCGGCTGGTCGCGCGCGGCGTGCCCTGCGTGGGCAGCGGCCGCGGCAACATCTTCGCCGGCGAGGTGGCGCGCGAGCTGGAGCTGGTGCTGTTCGCCGTGCTGCATCCGGACGACGACCAGGCCGTGCGCGGCGCGCTGGCCACCACCCTGCTCGGCGCCACGCTGGCACAGTTCCACGCGTGGCAAGAGCAGCCCGCCGCGTTCGAACGCGAGCTGGAACGCTTCGAGGCATGGCGCGCGCTGGTGCGCAGCCGCGGCGTGCTGGCGCTGGTCGGCGAACTGCTGGCCGCGCGCGCCACCGCCTTGCTGGCGCTGCCGGAAGGCGAGCGCGTGCTCACCGACCTGCGCCACCTCGGCGAACTGCTCGCCGCGGAGGAAGGCGCGCGGCAAGGGCTGGATGGCCTGTACGCCTGGCTGCAGGAGATGCGCCGCGAAGGCGGCGACGGCGACGCCGAAGCGGCCAACGAGCGCCAGCTGCGCATCGAGAGCGACGCCCGCCGCGTGCAGCTGCTGACCATCCACGCCAGCAAGGGACTGGAGTTCCCCATCGTGTTCCTGCCGCTGGTCTGGCGCATCCGCAACCAGAGCGGCAGCTATGCGCCGAAGCTGCTGCGCTATCACGACGACGCCGGCCGGCGCTGCGTGGACCTGGGCTCGGTGCATTTCGCCGGGCACCGCGCCCGCCATTTTCGCGAGGAGCTGGAAGAACGCCTGCGCCTGCTCTATGTGGGGCTGACCCGCGCCGTGCACGCCGTGCACGTGTACTGGGTCGACCGCGGCCCGCTGCCCGACGGCGATGCGCAGGCCTGGGAATGGTCCGCGATCGACCTGCTGCTGGAACAGGCCCGGCAGAAGCTGGCCTTGCCCGCGGGCGAAGCCTCGCTCGAAGCGATGGCCGCGGCGCTCGGCGGCATGCAGTTGTCCGCGCCGTTCGCCGGCACCTTTACCCGCTACCGGCCGCCGGCCGAAACCGCCGCGCCACGCGCCACCCAGGCGCCGCTGCCGCAGCTGCGGCCGTTCCAGTGGCTGCACAGCTTCAGCGGGCTGACCCGCCATGCCGTCGCCGTGCTGCTCGACGACAGCGGCGGCGCCGACGAAACCGGCGCGGAAGAACCGGCGATCGAGGCGGAGGATGCCGTCGAGGATGGCCGCCTGCTCGCGCTGCATCCGCTGCGTGGCCCGCGCTTCGGCGATGCCGTGCACCAGGTGTTCGAGCTGGCGCAGCCCGGCCCGCTCTGGCCCGAGCAGCGCCAGCTGCTGCAGCGCCAGCTCGCCGCGCAGGCCGTCGCCGCCCCGCATCTCGCGCCGGAGGAGGCGCTGGAGCGCGTGGGCCGGATGATCGACCGCGCGCGCCAGGCCGACCTGGGCGACGGCCTGCGCCTGTGCGACCTCGCGCCCGACCAGCGCATCGCCGAGTTCGAGTTCCAGTTCCCGGTGCGGCAGGTGCCGCTGGCGCAACTGCGCCGGCTGTGCGCGGCACACGGCCATGCCGACGCGGTGCCGGCCGGCCTCGACGCCACCACGCTGAACGGCATGCTGACCGGCTTCGCCGACCTGATCTTCGCCCGCGACGGCCGCTACCACGTGCTCGACTACAAGACCAACTGGCTCGGCGCGCGGCTGCACGACTACCAGGGCGATTCGCTCGCGGCGGCCATGGCCGCGCACCACTACCCGCTACAGGCGCTGCTCTACACCGTGGCGCTGCATCGCTACCTGCGCCAGCGGATGGACGGCTATACGGCCGAACGCCGTCTCGGCGAAAGCTGGTACCTATTCGTGCGCGCGCTGGGGCTGGCGCCCGGGCTCGGCGTATGGCGGCGGCGCTGGCCGGCGGCGCTGATCGAGGCGCTCGACGATGCCTTCGCCGGTGCGCAGGAGGCCGCGGCATGAACCACCCGCTGCCGCATGCCACCGACACCGACGAGCGCGCGATCGACCAGACCCTGGCGCAATGGGTGTTCGGACGCACCGGTTCCGCCCTGCTTGCCGCCGCCGTACGTGCGGCCGGCCGCGCCGAAGGCCACGGCCATTCCTGCGCCATGCTGGCCGACCCGGACACCGGCGCCGGCTTCGACGCGGACGCGCTGGACGCATTGCGCCGGCACGACTGGGTCGGCGACGGCGCCGCATTCACCCCGTTCGTGCTCGACGCACAGGGCCGCTTCTACCTGTGGCGCAACTGGCAGCACGAGGCGAAGCTGGCCGAGGCTATCCTGCAGCGCTGCGCGCAACGCACGCTGCCGATCGCCGCCGACGCCCTGGCCAGTGACCTCGACGCACTGTTCGCCGGCATGCCGCCCGGCCCCACCGACGGCCAGCGCGCCGCCGTGGCCGCCGTGCCCGGCGCGCGCTTCTTCGTGCTCACCGGCGGCCCCGGCACCGGCAAGACCACCACCGCGGTGCGCATGCTGCTGATGCTGCTGCGCCATGCGCCGGCCTGCGGCCTGCCGGCACAGCCGTCGATTGCGCTGGCCGCGCCCACCGGCAAGGCCGCCCAGCGGCTGGCGCAGGCCATCGCCAAGGGCAAGGCCGAGCTGCAAGCCAGCCTGCCGGGCAGCGGCTTTCGCGACCTGGTAACGCAGATCCCGCACGCCGACGCGCGCACGCTGCACCGCCTGCTCGGCTACCGGCCGATGGACGACGGCTTCAGCCGCGGCCCGCACAACCCGCTGGCCGAGGACATCGTGGTGGTGGACGAGGCGTCGATGGTGGATCTGGCGATGATGCGCCAGCTGCTGCAGGCGCTGCGCCCCGGTGCGGTGCTGATCCTGCTCGGCGATCCGGGCCAGCTGGCTTCGGTCGACGCCGGCTCGGTACTGGCCGACATCGTCGCCGCCGCGCCGCGCAACCGGCTGCCGCCGGCGCTGGCCGGCCTGCTCGCACCGCTGCTGCAGCGACCGCCCGGCAGCGCCGACGACGGTGCGCCGCTGGCCGGCCAGGTGCTCACGCTGAGCCACAGCTGGCGCGCCGGCAGCGGCCTGCAGCGCGGCGTCGAGGCATTGCGCGACGCGCCCGACCCGGCCTGGCTGGATGCACTGCTGGACAAACGCAGCGACGGCGACCTGCACCTGCGCCACTGCCCCAACGCGCATGCCCTGCGCGCCTGCGTCGATGGCTGGGTCGAACGCCACGCCGGACTGCTGCAGTCGCTGCTGGCACCGGCGATCGACGCCGCCGAGGCATTGCAGCGGCTGCGCCAGCTGCAGATCCTGTGCGCGCTGCGCGACGGTCCGTTCGGCGCGCAAGGCGTCAACCAGCTGCTGCTGCGCCGACTCGCCGCCCGTTTCGGCATCGACGCCGAGCGCGCCTGGTACCACGGTCGCCCTGTCATCATCACCCGCAACGACTACGCCCGCGGCCTGTTCAACGGCGACGTCGGCATCGCGCTGGAAGGCACGGAAGGGCTGCGCGTGTGGTTCGAGCTCAGCGACCGCGACGGCAACGCCGGCCTGCGCAGCTACTCGCCGCGCGCCCTGCCCGCGCACGACAGCGCCTGGGCCATCACCATCCACCGCAGCCAGGGTTCGGAATACCGCGACGTGGCGGTGCTGCTGCCGCCGGACGCCGACAACCGCATCCTCACCCGCGAGCTGGTCTACACCGCCATCTCGCGCGCGAAGCAGCATGCCGAAATCTGGAGCACCGACGACGCACTGCGCGCCGCGCTGGCGCGGCCGATCCGGCGACAGGGCGGCTTGCGCGAGCGGCTGCAACGGTCATGAGAAAAGCAGCGCCGAACCGGCGCGTGCCCACAGGCCGCAGCGCCGGCTCAGCGCAAACGCGGCGACCTCACCAGCAGCCGTCCGTGCTGCTGGCCCCGCGCGTGCCGGTCTGGTTGATCGAAAGCGTGCCGCACTTGGTGTCGCGGGTCAGCTGCGCGTTGATCGGCGTGGCGGTGATGCTGTACCCCGACGTCGACGCCGACGCCACGGCCCACTGGTAGTTGGCGCCGGTGCGCTGGGGGCTGGCGCAATCCAGCCCCGGCAACGCCGCTCCCTTGTAGCTGAGGTTGGTGGTGTAGTAGCGCTCCATGTAGTTGGCGTGCTCCGACAGGCAACCTTCCGCAGCCACACGTTTGGTCTTGGTGATGTAGTTGGTGTAGGTCGGCAAGGCAATCGCCGCCAGAATGGCGATGATGGCCACCACGATCATCAGCTCGATCAGGGTGAAGCCGGCGCTGCGGCACTCGCGCATGGCCGTCGTCGCGACACTGTCAACCGGTGAGAATCGTTTCATCGCTTCATTCCTTTACTGGTTGATCAGTTCGCGCCACGAAACCCGCTGGATGCTGCCGGTCGAGCCCGACGTGGTGATGCTGCTGTTCGAGCCGTTGTCGAAGCTCACCAGCATGCTGCCGCCCACGAAGATCGGGTTGTTGGGCAGCGAGCTGAAGCCGATGCCGGCCGCCGGATAGCTCTTGTCGCCAACGGTCACCGTGTCGGACGCGTTCACCAGTCCGTCGCCGTTGACGTCGAAGAAGTTGTCGGACGGGTTGGTGCCGGTAAACGGGTTGATCGCCATGATCCAGCCGCTGCCGGACGGGTTGCATATGTCGGCGGCCTGCGGAATCCGCGTGGTACCCAGCAGCAAATTGCCCTGGAACTGGTTGGAAGTCACGATCCGCTCGCCCTGGGACACCGGGGCGCCATTAACGCCGGTGGGCGCGAGCAGGTTCATGTACCAGCCCGACTTGCCCGTCATGTCGGACGAGGTCGGCGTGGGCGTTACCGCGCGGGCCGGCGCTACCGGCGGCGTCGCGCTGGAGTCGCCCGCCGTTTCCGCCACGATGGCGCGCTGCACGAGGTTGGCGGCACGGGTCATGCTGGACGTGATCACCGGGCTGTTGGTGGCATCGGTGGTCTGCACGATCAATCCATACCAGCTTTGGGTGGCTGTGTTGATGAGATCGGTCGTGCTCAGATATTGGCCGGTGCCGAAGAACACCCAGGTGTTGCCGCTCGCCGGATCCTTGCCCACCAGCATGCCGCCGGTGATCGGCTGCAAGTTGCTGGAGTCGTCCTTGGCCACGAACAGCAGGCTGCCGGTGCTGCTCGGCGTGGCGGTGCTCGTGCTGCTGCCGGTGTTGAGCGTGAACGACCAGACGTTGCCGTGCAGGTCGCCGGCATAGGCCACCGTGCTTACCCCGGTACCTGCCGGATCCATCCATACACCCGGGGCGGCCAGGCCATTGTCGGCGGTGGTATCAGTGGTCGCGTGCACGTTGAGTGCGCCCGTGGCGAGATTGAACTGCAGCAGGGCCGACACGCCGGCCGCACTGTTGTAGCCGTTGCCCATCAGCACCGACCAGGTGCCGTCCGCCGTCTGCGCGATCACCGGCTTGCCGGACATCTGGCCGATGTAGTTGCTGTTGGTCTGGCCATCGCCAGCCGAGCGTTCCCACAGGAACTTGATCGCGGTCGGGTCGGTGATGTCGAAGGCGTACACCGCCTTGGCCAGGCCCCTGCCCGTAGTGCCCACCAGCACGGTCTTCCATGCGCTGCCCAGGTAGACATCCGCCACGGTAAGCTCGCCATCGTTGAAATACTGGTGCGGCGCGCCCGTCGTGGTGCCGTAGTCGGGACTGGACAGTTGGCTGAGGCCGACCAGCCCGCTGGCGCTGCCGGCGGTAAGCACGGCACCGGGGATGTAGGCAAATTTCTCCGCGCCCGTGGTGGCATCGAAACCGTGCAGCATGCCGTCATTGGCAGCGACGTAGATCAACCCGGCGCGCGAAGCGGCGGTGCTGGGCGTGAAATTCCCCTGGTTGTCGGTCGTGCCGCTGGCGAAGGCCAGGTACGTCGACGAACCAGTGAAGGTCTGGTTGGCGAACAGGTTCGGATCGGGCGAGCCTACGTAGATAGGCTGCGAATCGACGATGTCGCCCAGCGGCGTATCGCGGTTGCGATAGGTCCCGCCGGCATTTTTCTGCTCCAGCGTGGCGTCGCCGCGCAGGTAGTTGACCATGTTCGCCTGCGCGGTGGCAGACCCGCCCAACGCACTGAGCTGCGCGGTGGATAGTGCGGGCGGCGTGCCAGTCGTGCCGTTCTGGAACGCAATGTACTTCGGCGTCGTGGCGGTGCTGTAGGTCCAGATGCTCCGGCTGGCGGCCGCCGGCAACGAACCGGCCGCGGTCCAGGTCGGCGTGGCGGCAATCGCGCCGGTATTGGGATCCACCGCCAGCGCCTTCAGGTCGCCCTTCCACTTGGCGGTGTAGTAGTTGGCCTGGTACGCCACCGTGCCGGTCTTCAGCTGGGTGGAGTTGGCCGCCAGGCTGGCGCCCGTGCCGACCCGCTCGGAGGCGCGCTTCAACGCATCCCTCATGCCGCTGGCGAACGCCTGGGGGCTGGTGGCGGAATAGAAGCCGCCGTGGCCGTCGACCGCGGCGTGGGCCAGGTCGGCGATATTGTTCTGGCTGTCGGAACTGGGAGTTGGCCAACTGAAATTGGGAATGGCGCTGCCGCCATTGGCCCAGTCAAAGATCTGCTTGACCGTCGTACCCGTGGGCGAGATGCCGGTCGGCGTGAAGCCCATGCCCAGGGTGAATGTGGTCATGTGCTGCCAGAACGCGGGGTCTTCCGTACTGGTCGGCACTTCGTTCGGCGTGCTGCTGCGCAGATCCGTTACCCAGTATTTCATCGCCACGTCGGCAAGCGTGTCTTTCACGCCGTCCGCATACGGCGCAGCCGCCGCATAGGCATAGGTCTGCCCATTGCTGCCGCTCAGCGTGGCCTTGGTGCTGTCCACGTCGCCGATATTGCTGGGCGTACTGCCATTCCAGAAACCGTCGGTGGTCAGGATGCTGTAGGCCTGCCGGCAGGCAAGTTCGGTATTGGTGCCGCTGACGTAGCCAGATTCGCCATCGAGGGTCAGCCAGGGCTGCTGGGTCCCGTAATACTTGCCCACGGCATCCAGTGCGCCGCGCAGCGGTGTCCAGCTCGTGGGCTTCGTGTCCACCAGCCAATTCCACAGCTTGCTCTTTTGCGTGCCGTCGGAGCCATCGCCGAACGGCTTCACCAGCGCAATGCCCGTCTGGTAGGTGTTTCCGTGCGCGGACGTCGTGAAGGCGTAGTAATCGTCACCCAGCGAAGTCGTGCTCGCATTGCTCCCGCCGATAGACCCGAAGCCGACGCGGAAACTCGCATCCACTGCGGAGAACGCGCTCATGACGCCACTTTTGGCCATCAGCATGCGCGTGCGGTAATACGAAAACCAGTTGGCGACATTCTGCTGCGTAGCACTGCTGTCGTCACAGACAGCCTGGCTCGCCGAGGGCAACGACGCGCAGTCGCCACTCTGCCCGACGTAATGCGGCGTATTGCTGCTGCCCGCGGTGTAGGTGAAAAAGTACTTGTAGCTGTACGTGGTGGCCGTGCAGATATTGCTGCCGTCCGGACCGCTGTCGCCATAATTGCAGGAATAGTAGGGGGCGTAGTACTTGTAGCCGCTCCAGTCGCTATGCCGGCATTGCCCACTGTTGGTACCGGTAGTGACTATTACGTCACCCGGATCGCAACCGAGCGTGGCCGTGTAGGTGCTGGTGGTGGCGATGGTGAATCGTGTGTAGTAATTGAAGCTGCCCTTGTACCGGGTTACGTCGGTCGTGCTCGTATCGCGAAAGCCGTCCTTGTAGGCGCCCGTGATGCTCGGCGAGTCCGGATACGGCGTACCGTCGGCCTTGGGCGGCGGGGTGTAGGTCACGCTCGGGTTGTAATACACGCCGTTTATGGCCGAATTGCGGTAACCACCAAGACTCGTGTCGCTCAGGTCATCCGGCATGTAGTCGTTGTTCATCGACCCCGAATCGTCCAGCATCAGCACCACGTTCGGTGCCAGCGGCTTCTGGATGATCAGCGGCGCCTGGTCGACGGGGACGGCGGCCAGCGCAGGCGAGAAGGCGACGCCCAGCATCCACACGGACAGGCCGGCCGACAGCACCCTGCCGAGAAAGCGGCTGGGCTTGCGATGCGGGCGGGAGATGGTGTTCATGGCGGTTCCGCTCCTGGAGGGTGCGGCATGGGACGGCCCATGCAGCCTGTCTGTTTGTCTGTACCTGCCGATCAACGCTGCTTGATCATCGCCTGCAACGTGACCACGGCACGGTCGCCGATCACGGCGGGGTCACCGCTGCGTGCGGTGATGCGGTAATACACCGCCGTGGTGGACGTTCCTTGCGCACCGTAGTTCTGCGAGTTGGCGCTCTGGTTGAAACCGGTGCTGGAGGTGGTATCCACCCAGTTGCCCATGTTTTCCACCACGTACTGCGGCTGGCCGGCGGCGACACTGCCAACCTTGAACTGTCCTGCCGCGGTGCCGGCAGCCACCGTCTGGATCTTGCCGGCCGGGAATTGGGAATCGGTGAACGGATTGGACAGGCACACCACGCTGGCGGCCTGGCAGTTGCGGGCGATGATGCCGGGATTGGTGGAAACCAGGGCTGCCGCCGCGCGCATGGCTGCCTCGGCACCCTGGAAGGCGATCTGGCGGTCATACAGATTGCTCGCCATCTTCTGCTGCATGATGGTGCCGCGCACCGCGGCCAACCCGACCAGGGTGATCACCACCAGCAGGATCAGCGCCACCACCAGCGCCACACCGCGCTGGCCGACACGCCGCGACGGCGCAAGGTCGCCACGACGACATGGTCGCGCCGCGAAAATGGATGAGGATGCGAGAGTACGGTTCATGTCAGTTCACCCGGTTGCGCACGGTGGTCGTGGCGGTGAAGGTGCGCGTCAGCGGCTTGACGTCGGTACCGGCGCGCTGGTCGGCGCTCTGCAGTGTCAGGGTGACCTGCACGGCATCGACCAAGGCCCAGTTGGTGATCGAACTGGCGGGCACGAACGAGGCGCTGCCTTTCGCGTGGTAATTGATGACCATGCCGGTGACGTCCCGCACCATTTCCTGTGGCGTGCCGAGGAACACGTTCTCCTTGGCATCCGGGGCAGCCAACTCGACCCGGTACAGGGAGCGCCCCCCCTTGACCGGGTTGTTGCCGATGTACCAGTCGGCAGCGCCCAGTTTGGCGATCTGCGAATTGGTGCCGAACTGGTAGAGGTTGCCGTTGGTACTGCTGCAATCGCTGGGATAACCCAGGCCCTTCGAGCAGTTGCCCGGGTTGACCGTCTTGCCGGTGTTGTGCACGAAGGTGACGGTGCTGTTGTTGTAGTTGCTGATCTGCACCATCACTGCGTGGTCGGGATCGCACACGATGACGATGTCGCCGGATTGCAGCTTGGTGGTCTTGTCGTTGAGCTTGAAGTTCGCCGCCGGCTCCTTGTCCTCCGCCACGCTCATGCCGTCGTCGATCGCGCCCAGAACCTGTACGGAATCGGTGCCGGCAACCCGCTCACCCACGCCGGTGCCGAACACGCCTCCCGTCGCCGGGTCACCCTGGGTACCGCTGTAGCCGCGCAGGGCATTGCCCCAGTTGGCCCACCAGTCGGTGGCGCTGTTGTTGAGCACGTTGGCCATGCGGCCGTCGTTGTTGCAGGGGTTGAGCCCGGCGTTGCGGATGTCCCGCGCCATCAGCTCGAACGCGATGCGCGAACCGTCCTGCACGTCGCCCAGCGCCTGATTGGTGCGGTAGGTGCGCTGGTTGGCGAGGAACACGCTGACCACGCCGCCGATGACGATCAGGCCCAACAGCATGGCGACCATCAGCTCGATCAGGGTAAAGCCGGCCAACAGCTTCGCCCGATGGGGTGGCCGGCCCGTGTTGCGGCAAATCGGGGAATGGCAGTTCATAGCATCGCCCTGGTGACGACTTGCTGGGTACTGGTGCCACCCACGCCTGCGCGGCTGTCGTCGAACGTGATGGTGATGGTGCAGTCGGCACTGGCGGTACCGACGGCGCTGCAGGAAATCTTGCCGGTGGTGCTGGCGACGGCGCCCAGGCTCTTGTTGCCGAGCTGGCTGCTGCACCACTGGTTGAGCTGCGCGCTGGCCAGGCTTCCGCTTACTGCCGGGCACGCATTGGCAACGACCGTGGTGTTGTAGGCACCGCTACGGGCGCTACCGATATCCGCCCGCATGGCATCGAGGATCGAGTAACTGGCGATGGTGGCCATGCTGCGCGCCATCGCGCTGTTGTTGGTGGAGAGCGACATGGCCTGCAGCGCGGCGATGCCCAGGAAGGCGATGGACAGCACCAGCACGGCGATCAGCACCTCGATCAGGCCGACGCCGGACTGCGCCGGACGCGCCGCCACGCGCGGCATGGCAGGTGCATGGCGACGGATCATGGGCAGGCTCCCGAGCTTGTGGTAACCACGAGAATCGAACCGGTGGTCATGTTGATGGTGCGATGGTTGTCCTTGCTCGTCTGGCTGGTGCAGATGTCGGCCACCGCGCCGGTGTAGGGGCTGGTGGTGCCGACTTTCTGCCCCAGGCCCTGCCCGCCGAAGCGGATCGCCGTCACGTCGCCCTTCAGCTGCACGGCCCCGGTGATGCCCGGCGTGGCGGCCAGCACCGGGCTGGCGGTGCCGCTGCCGGTCAAGGCATAGACCGCACCGGTCTGGGTGGTGCAGGCAGTGCCCAGCGTGTCGGAGGTGTTGGCGCTGGCCGAGTTGCTGCACAGCTGGGTGTTCGCGTTGCGCTTGACCGCTTCCATCCGCGCCACGTGGATCGCATTGACGATGTCGTTGGCGGCGGTGTTGAGCTTGTTGGAAAGCGTCAGCGACTTGAAGCTCGGCACCGCGATCATGATCAGCACCAGCGCCACGGCCATGGTGATCAGCAGCTCGACCAGGGTGAAGCCGCGCTCGCGCTCCCGCGCCGACCCGCCCTTCGATGGACGGCCGCCGGCATGTCCCGACCTGCGCGCCCGGATCAACGAGACGCCTCGCTGACGCGACAAGACTTGCATGGAATTCTCCCTGATGCCCCGCTGGCCACTGTACCCGCCGGTCCGGCCCCGGCCAGCCCTCAGCCGACGGGCGGTAGGAATTGGCCGACGAGCGGCGGGCGGCGGCGCCGGAAAGGTGATCGGGGTCACGCGCCGGGAATCAGCACCGCGGCGGTTTTCCGGGAAAAGGCCCGCACGACGGCCGCCATCCCGGCGACGGCGGTTCCCGACGGCGAAGCCGGCCAGGCGGCGAGGACGGGCAAAACCAGGGCATCCCCCAGGCGCTACGGCGCCGCCTCGACCCGGTTCCGGCCGTTGTCCTTGGCGTGGTACAGCGCGGCGTCGGCGCGGCGCACCAGCGAGGCCGCGCCGGTTTCGGCCAACCTCAGCTGGGCCACGCCGAGACTGATCGAGAGCTGCAGTTCGACGTCATTGACCACCGGCCGCGCCTCCGCCACGCAGGCGCGCAGACGCTCGGCCACCTGCAGGCCGCCCTCCAGATCGGTGTCCGGCAATATCACCAGGAACTCTTCGCCGCCCATCCGGCCGAGCCGGTCGTGCTGGCGCAACGCGCCCTGGCAGACACGCACGATCTGTTCCAGCACCTGGTCGCCGGCGGGGTGGCCGTGGCTGTCGTTGACGCGCTTGAAGTGATCGATGTCGAGCATGATCACGGCCAGCTCCTGGCGACTGCGGCGGGCATGGTCGACGGCCTCGTGCAGCATGTATTCGATATGGCGGCGGTTGGAGATGCCGGTGAGCGCATCGGTGAGCGCCAACCGGTGCAGGCGCCGGCTCTGGCGCAGCTGCCGCCACGCCAGCCACAGCGTCATCAGCAGCAGCGTGCCGGCCAGCAGGATGGCCAGCCACTGCCAGCCGCGCACGCGCTCCAGCTCGGCCAGCTGCTGCTCCTTGAGCGCCTTGTCGGCGGCCAGCTTGCGGTTCTCCAGCTCGCGCCGCTCGGTGTCGAACTGCCAGCTCATCAGCGTGGTCAGCTGGGTCTTGGCCATGCGCGCCAATGCCGCGTCGGTCGCCATCTTCAGCTTGAGATCGGCCAGCGCGGCCGCCGGCTTGCCCAGCGCCTCCTGGTTGCGGGAGCGCTCCTCGTACAGTTCGGCCAGATAGCGCATGTTGCGGCTGTGCCTGACGCTCGTCTCGGCAAGGTCGAACTCGCGCGCGGCCAGCTCGTGCTGGCCCAGGCCCGCATGCGCCTCGGCCGACTGCAGCGCGAGCATGCCGGCATTGGAGTGATCCGCGACGGCCTGAAATTCCTTTCTCGCGGCCTCCACCTGCTGCAACGCCTCGGCATGACGCTGGCGGGCATTGTTGCTCTCGGCCAGCGCCAGCAGGGCAGAACCCACGCTTTGCCGCGAACCGGTTTCGTGCGCCAGCGCCAGCGCCCGCTGCAGCGGAGCGACGGCACCGGCGGGGTCGCCCCGCTCGGTGGCCAGGAACCCCAGCTGCATGTAGACCACCATCTGTTCCTGCTTGTCGTCCTTGCGCTGCGCAGACGCCATCGACTGGCGCAGGTAGTCGCCGGCCTTGTCGTACTCGCCCAGCCGCCGGTAGAGGGTGGCGATGCTGATCAGGTTGGACTGGGCGGCCGTGGTGTTGCCCACGGTTTCGTACAGGCGCTGCGCCTCCAGGAAATCGAACAGCGCCTTGGCCTGCTCGCCGAGCAGCGACTGGGCACTGCCGCGCCAGGTCAGCGCGTCGGCGATCAGGCGGGAGTTTTCCAGGCGCCGGGCGATGCGGATGCCGGCTTCGTAATCCGGCAGCGCGTCGCGCTCCGTGGTGAGCTTGCTCTGGTAGAGGCCACGGCAGATCCGGAAGTTGGCCTCCACCTCCAGGTCGCCCGCCTGTTGCGCCTGCCCGATGCCGCGACCGGCATAGGCGTAACCGCCCTCGACGTCGTTGTCGAAGGCCAGGAAGCAGTACATGTATTCGTAGCGACGCTGCCGGTCGGCATCGCCGGGCGGCAGCAGCGCGCTCAGGCGGTCGAGCGCCTGCCTGGCCGCGGCCTGGCTGTTGAGCGGGACATCACCGTTGTCCAGTTGCCGGATGAGCTGGTCGAACGCCGCCGCATCGTGCGTCGGGGGCAGTGCCGCCGGCGCCGCAAACGCGCACGGCATCGCCGCCAGCAGCAACGCGAGCAAACTTGACAAAATGCGAAATAGTCCGGACAACACGCCCCCAAGAAAGTCGATTCAGACTTTCCCTGTCCGTACGGCCCGTGCCGTCGTCTAGTCATATCGGCCGCTCGCCGGAAAACCTGAATCCGCCCGATCGCGCCGAGCGGCGGCCATCCCGTAGCCACCGGACGCAAGGCCGGGATCATCGTCGCACGGCCGCTGCAGGCCGCAAACACCGTCGCCATCGCTTGCGCCGCCGCGACGCGGTCCGTAGAATCCGCGGTTCTCCGCCGGAGTAGCTCAGTTGGTAGAGCACGTCATTCGTAATGATGGGGTCGTAGGTTCGATTCCTATCTCCGGCACCAGTTGACGCAACACACGAAGCCTCGGAAAGCCATGCTTTCCGGGGCTTTTCGTTCTTCTGATGGCCCGTGGCCTCGCGTCCGCAGGAGCGGCGCGTCAGAAGCTGGCCGAGCCGTTGCCGCCGACCACGCGCAACTCCTTCGGCAGCGCGAAGGTGACGTTTTCCGCTTCGCCGTCCAGCTCGCGCACCTCGCCGGCGCCCCACGACTGCAGGCGGGCAATCACGTCGCGCACCAGTTTCTCCGGGGCCGAGGCACCGGCGGTGAGGCCAATGCGGCTCACGCCGTCGAGCCAGTCGCGCTGGATGTGCTCGGCGCCGTCGATCAGGAACGAGCGCACGCCCTGCTTGGCGGCCAGCTCGCGCAGGCGGTTGGAGTTGGAGCTGTTGACCGAGCCGACCACCAGCATCAGGTCGACCGCGTCGGCCAGCCGGCGCACCGCGTCCTGGCGGTTCTGCGTGGCGTAGCAGATGTCGTCCTTGCGCGGCCCCTCGATGTCGGGGAACCTCGCGCGCAGCGCGGCGATGATCGCCTTGGTGTCGTCCACCGACAGCGTGGTCTGGGTGACGTAGGACAGCGCATGCGGGAATTTTGGCGCGAGCGTGGCGACGTCCTCCACCGATTCCACCAGCAGGATCTCGCCGCTGTTGGTCGGGTTCCACTGGCCCATGGTGCCCTCGACTTCCGGGTGACCGGCGTGGCCGACCAGCACCACGCTGCGGCCGGTGCGGCCCAGCCGCGCCACTTCCATGTGCACCTTGGTGACCAGCGGACAGGTGGCGTCGAACACCTTCAGCTGCCGTTGTCCGGCCTCCTCGCGCACCGCCTGCGACACGCCGTGGGCGCTGAAGATCACGGTGGCGCCGTCGGGCACCTCGCGCAGTTCCTCGACGAACACCGCGCCGTCGGCGCGCAGCTTGTCGACCACGTAGCGGTTGTGCACCACCTCATGCCGCACGTAGATCGGCGCGCCATAGGATTCCAGCGCGCGCTCGACGATGGCGATGGCGCGATCGACGCCGGCGCAGAAGCCGCGGGGGTTGGCGAGCAGGATGTCCAAGCTGACCTCGATTCGGAGCCCGTAGGAGCCCGCTGGCGGGCGATGCTTTTTCTGTGGGAGCTCGAAGCCAGAGCATCGCCCGCAAGCGGGCTCCTACACATGGGGACGCGATTATCGCACGCCGTCTCCGGGCTTGCCGGCGAACAGGCCGAACGCGACCAGCATCACCGCGCCCACCGTGATGCCGCAGTCGGCGAGGTTGAACACCGGATAGCTCCACTGGCGGAAGTAGACGTGGATGAAGTCGGTGACCTGGGCCGCGTGCAGGCGGTCGATCAGGTTGCCGACCGCGCCGCCCACGATCAGCGCCAGCGGCAGCGCGGTGCGCCAGTCGCGCCGCGGCGTGCGCCGCAGCCAGCCCAGCAGCACGGTGCTGATCACCAATGCCAGCAGCACGAAGAACCAGCGCTGCCAGCCGGCGCCGTCGGCCAGGAAACTGAACGCGGCGCCGGCATTGAACGCCAGTGTCCAGTTCAGGAAACCCGGGATCACCGGATGCGGCACGCCCGCCGGCTGCAACGCATGCAATGCCCACCACTTGCTGAGCTGGTCGAGCACGATGACGGCGGCGGAAAGCCAGAGCCAGGTGAGTGCGTTGGGTTTCGGCGACATGAGCTGAGGAGACTCGGTGACGTGACGAATTCGGCCCCTCCCCCTGCATCGCAGGGGGAGGTCGGGAGGGGGGGGCTCTTGACCTTGTTAGATCAGATCAAGCGTCTGACCCTCCCCGGTCCTCCCCTGCCTTGCAGGGGAGGGAGACAAGCAGGCTTTCGCGAATCAGAACCAGCGGCGGTCCTCGCCCGGGCCTTCCACGTTGCTGACGCAGCGGCCGCACAGTTCGGGATGCCCGGCATGGCTGCCGACGTCGTCGCGGCGGTGCCAGCAGCGCACGCACTTGGCGGCAGCGCTGACCTCGGCGGAAATCCACGCTTCGGCGCCGTCCAGTTCCGCTCTCGCCGCATCGTCCGCGCGCGGCGTCGACGGTGCCAGGGTGAATTCGGAGGTGATGAAGAAGAAGCGCAGCTCGCCGGCGACGTCGGCGTAACGCGCCTGCGTGGCGGTATCGGCATGGAGCACCAGCTTCGCCTCCAGTGCCGCGCCGATGCGCTCGGCCTTGCGCATGCCTTCGAGCACGCGCGAGGCGGTGTCGCGGATCGCCAGCAGGTCGGCCCACCAGCGCCGCTGTTCCGGCGCGGCCTGGGTGGCGGCCAGGCCGTCGTACCAGGTCTCGAACAGCACGCTGTCGCCGCGCTGGCCCGGCAACGCCTGCCAGATTTCCTCGGCGGTGAAGCTGAGGATCGGCGCCAGCCAGCGCACCAGCGCCTCGGCGATGCGGTACATCGCGCTTTGCGCGCTGCGCCGGCCGCGACTGTCGGTCGGCATGGTGTAGAGCCGGTCCTTGGTGATGTCCAGGTACAACGCACCCAGTTCGTTGGTACAGAAGTTCTGGATGCGGGCAACGACTTCGGGATAGTCGTGGCGCTCGTACGCGGCAGTCACCGCCTGCTGCACGTCGCAGGCCTGCTGCACCGCCCACTGGTCGAGCAGCAGGCTGTCCTCCACCGGCAGCAGATGCCTCGCCGGATCGAAGCCGTCGAGGTTGCCGAGCAGGAAGCGCGCGGTGTTGCGGATGCGCCGGTAGCTGTCCGACACGCGCTTGAGAATCTCGTCGGAGACGGTCATCTCGTTGCGGTAGTCGGCCGAGGCCACCCACAGGCGCAGCACGTCGGCGCCGAGGGTATCCATCACTTTCTGCGGCGCCACCACGTTGCCCAGCGACTTGGACATCTTGCGGCCGTTCGCATCCACCGCGAAGCCGTGGGTGAGCACCTCGTCGTACGGCGCGCGGCCGTGGATCGCCGAGGAGGTGAGCAAGGACGACTGGAACCAGCCGCGATGCTGGTCGGAACCTTCCAGGTACATCACCTTGTAGTGCGACGCGTTGCCCTGCTGCAGTTCCGGGCGCTGGCCGATCACCGCGTAGTGCGTCACGCCGGAATCGAACCAGACGTCGAGCACGTCGGTGACTTTCTCGTAGTCGTTCGCGTCGGCACCGAGCAGCTCGGCCGCGTCCAGCGCGAACCATGCGTCGATGCCGCCCTGCTCCACTTTCTGCGCGACCCGCTCCAGCAGCGCCACGGAATCCGGGTGCGGCTCCTGCGTGGCCTTGTGCACGAACAGCGCGATCGGCACGCCCCAGGTGCGCTGGCGGCTGATGCACCAGTCCGGGCGGCCGGCGACCATCCCGGCGATGCGCTCCTCGCCCCAGCCCGGCACCCAGCGCACGTTCTTGATCGAAGCAAGCGCCGTCTCGCGCAGGCCCGCCTGCTCCATCGAGATGAACCACTGCGGCGTGGTGCGGTAGATCACCGGCGTCTTGTGCCGCCAGCAGTTCGGGTAGCTGTGCTCGATCTTCGCGAACGCCAGCAGCACGCCGCGCCGGCGCAGCAACTCGACGATGGCGTCGTTGGCTTTCCAGATGTGCATGCCGCCCAGCGCAAGGTCGTCGGCCATCGGCGTGTCGGCACGGTAGCTGCCGCGCGGCTCGATGTAGTTGAGCAGGCCGATGCCGTACTCGCGCGCCACCACGAAGTCCTCCACGCCGTGGTCGGGCGAGGTGTGCACCGCGCCGGTGCCGTCCTCGGCGCTGACGTGCTCGCCGAGGATCACCGGCACTTCGCGCGGATAGAACGGATGGCGCAGCTTCAGGCCTTCCAGCGCCTCGCCTTCAGCATGGCCGAGCACGTTCGCCCGCTCCAGCCCGTAGCGTTGTGCCGCCTTGTCCGCCAGGGCGCTGGCGATCACCAGCAGCACGCGCCGGCCGTCGCGCGACGGGCCTTCGATCAGCGCGTATTCCAGAGCGCCGCCGAGCGACACCGCCTGGCTTTCCGGCAGCGTCCACGGCGTGGTGGTCCAGATCGGGATGGCCACGATGGCGTCGCCGGCATCCACGCCGAACGCCGCGGCCAGTGCCTTCGCATCGACGGCGTCGTACGCCACGTCGACCGCCGGCGAAACCTTGTCGCCGTATTCGATCTCCGCCTCGGCCAGCGCCGAGGCGCAGTCGAAGCACCAGTACACCGGCTTGGCGCCGCGCACCACGTGGCCGTTGGCGACGATGCGCGCCAGCGCGCGCAACATGTCGGCTTCGAAGCGGAAATCCATCGATCGATACGGGTGCTCCCAGTCGCCGAGCACGCCGAGCCGCTTGAAGTCGGTGCGCTGGGCGTCGACCTGCTCGGTCGCGTATTCGCGGCACTTCTGCCGGAACGCGGCAGCATCGAGCTTGTCGCCCGGCTTGCCGAATTTCTTCTCCACCGCGATCTCGATCGGCAGGCCGTGGCAGTCCCAGCCCGGCACGTACGGTGCGCGCTGTCCGGCCAGCAGCCTGGACTTGACCACGATGTCCTTGAGTATCTTGTTGACCGCGTGGCCGATGTGGATCGGGCCGTTCGCGTACGGCGGGCCGTCGTGCAGCACGAACACGCTGTCGCGATGCGCGGTCTTCTGCTGGATCTGCGCGTAGCGGCCGACCCGTTCCCACTGCGCCAGCCAGCCCGGCTCGCGCTTCGGCAGGTCGCCGCGCATCGGGAAATCCGTATGCGGCAGGTTGATCGTGCTCTTGTAGTCGTGGGTCATTGCCTGGATGCCGTCACTCAAGTGTTGCTGCCCGCCAACTTGGCGGGCACAAGGATGCAAAGTTAAACGATACGCACGCGCACCGGAATACGGCTCACGCCCCGACCAGCCGCGGATTCATGCCCAGCAGCTCGCGCGCCCGGCGAGCGTCCAGCGCCATCTGCGCCTCGAGCGCTTCCAGCCCGTCGAACTTCTGCTCGTCGCGCAGCTTGGCGACGAACTCGACCGCCATGCGCTGGCCGTACAGGTTGCCTTCGAAGTCGAACAGGTGCACTTCCAGCAGCGGCTCGGCGAGCTCGTTCACGGTAGGGCGCACGCCGAGGCTGGCCACGCCGGGCCAGCTGCACTCGCCCTCGCCCAGCCCCACGCGCACGGCGAAAATGCCCTGGATCGGACTGACCCGCTGCGACAGGTGGATATTGGCGGTGGGATAGCCGAGCGTGCGGCCGAGCTGGTTGCCGTATTCCACCTTGCCCTCGATCACGAACGGCCGGCCCAGCAGCGGCTCGGCCCCGGCGAATTCGCCGGCGGCGAGCAAGGCGCGCACCCGGCTGGCCGAGACGCGGGTACCGTCGAGCTGGATCGCCGGCAGGGTGCAGGCGTCGAAGCCGAGCTGCCTGCCCATCCGCTCCAGCAGCGCCACGTCGCCGGCGCGCCCGTGGCCGAAACGGAAATCGCCACCCACCCAGACCTCGCGCGCGGCCAACCGCTCGACCAGCACGCGCCGCACGAAGTCCTCGGCCGGCATCGCGGTCAGCGCGCGGTTGAAGCGCAGCAGCAAGGTGTGCTCCATGCCGGCGGCGGCGAAGCCGCGCAGCTTCTCGCGCACGCTGGACAGTCGCGGCACCGGTCCGGGCGAGAAGAACGCGCGCGGCAGCGGCTCGAAGCTCACCACCACCGGGCTGCAGCCGAGCGCCTGCGCGCGCTCGCGCACCCGGTCCAGCAAGGCCTGGTGGCCACGGTGCAGGCCGTCGAACGCGCCGACCGCGATCACGCTGCCGCGCGGCGCCAGGCAGGGGCCTGCGACATCCCGGGAAAGTCTCATCATCGCGTGAGTATAACGGTCAGGCGGGTAGGTTCACGCCGCCCGCAGGTCGCGCAGGCGGAAGCCGCCGGCGAACAGCGCCACGACGTAACCGGCACCGCCGGCCAGCACCAGCACGGCCAGATGCCACAGCCGGGTCAGCGCCGGCACGCCGTGGGTCCAGTCCGGCCACAGCCAGCGGCCCGCCAGCAACACCGCCACCATCACCGCGCAGGCCACTGCCAGCCGCAGCAGATGCCGCGACCAGCCCGGCTGGCGCCGGTACACCCCGGCCCGCTTCAGCCATAACCACAGCAGCCACAGGTTCACGTAGGCCGCCACCGCGCTGGCCATGCCCAGCGCCATGTGCAGGCCGGGCAGGCGGGCCAGCCCGTCCAGCCAGGGCAGGGACTTCAGTTCCGCCGGCGCCCACCACTCGAACAGCAGCGCCAGGAACACCACGTTCAGCAGCATGTTGGCCAGCAGCGAAGCTACCGCCGCACGCACCGGCGTGCGCGTGTCCTGGCGCGCGTAGAACGCCGGCAGCAACACCTTGACCAGCGCGAACGCGGGCAGGCCGAAGCTCAGCGCGGTGATCGACAGCGTCGCCATGTGCGTGTCGTGCGCGCTCCAGTGCCCGTGCTGGAACAGCGTGGCCACCAGCGGTCCGGCCAGCAGCATCAGCGCGAACATCGCCGGCACCGCGATCAGCAAGGTGACGCGCAGGCCCCAGTCCAGCGCGCGCGAGAAACCGGCCGTGTCGGTGCTGACGTGGTGGCGCGACAGCGACGGCAGGATCACCGTGCCCAGCGCCACGCCGAACACGCCCAGCGGCAGTTCCAGGAAGCGGTCCGCCTGCGACAGCCAGCTCTGTGAACCGACCACCAGCAGCGAGGCGATCACCGTGTCGAACAGCAGGTTGATCTGCGCCACGGAGGAACCGAACAGGGTCGGCACCATCAGCCGCATGATCCGGCGCACCTCCGGGTGGTTCCAGCCCCAGCGCGGCAGGGTCAGCAGGTCCAGCCCGCGCAGCGCCGGCAACTGGAACAGCAACTGCAGGATGCCGGCCGCCAGGATCGCCCAGCCCATCGCCAGGATCGGCGTGTGCAGCCGCTTCGACAGCCACAGCGCGCCGGCGATCATGCACAGGTTGAGGATCACCGGGGTCAGCGCCGGCAGCGCAAAGCGGTGGAAACTGTTCAGCGCGCCGCCGGACAGCGCGGTCAGCGACACGAACAACAGGAACGGAAAGGTCAGCCGCAGCAGCTCGACGGTGAGGGCGAATTTCTCCGGCTGCTCCACTGCGCCGGGCGAGAACAGCACGGTCACCTGCGGCGCGAACAGTATGCCCAGCGCGGTGATCAGCAGCAGCACGCCGCCCAGCGTGCCCGACACCCGCGCCATCAGCTCCTTCAGCTGCGCGTGCGTGCCCTTCTCCTTCACTTCCGTGAACACCGGCACGAAGGCGGTGGAGAACGAGCCTTCGGCGAACAGCCGGCGCATGAAATTGGGAATGCGGAACGCCACCCAGAACGCGTCGGTGGCGCCGCTGGCGCCGAACGCGGCGTTGATCGACATGTCGCGCACCAGGCCGAGCACCCGCGAGACCATCGTCATGCTGCTGAACGAGAGCAGCCCGCGGAGCATGCTGGGGGATTTCATGGGTGGCGGTTCTACCTTCGGCATGGGCGCGCGGGGCGCACAGTTTGCCAGCCCGCGGCGGCGGGATCACGGCCCGCTTGTGGCAAAATGCCGGCACGACCGCCGCCGCGGCACGGTCTGCCCGGCGGCTCTGCCGCCCAAGTGATTGACGCATCGGCGAATCGACCGCATAATTGGCGTCTTTTTCCACCCAACCAACCCTGCATCCGGAGTTCTACCTTGGCCAACATCAAGTCCGCGAAGAAGCGCGCGCGCCAGTCCGAACAGCGCCGTCTGCGCAACATCAGCGCACGCTCCATGGTCCGCACCGCCCTGAAGAAGGTCGTCAAGGCCGTCGAGGCCAAGGACAAGGCAGCTGCCGTCGCCGCGTTCGCCGCCGCCCAGCCGGTGATGGACCGCTACGCCGCCCGCGGCCTGATCCACAAGAACAAGGCCGCCCGCCACAAGAGCCGCCTCAACGCGAAGATCCGCGAACTGGCGTAAGCCGGAGCGCGACCCGCGTTGCACGAAAAAGCCGGCGCAAGCCGGCTTTTTCAATCTGGTAACGGCAGGCCGGCGCAAGCCGGCTTTTTCAATCTGGTAACGGCAGGCCGGCGCAAGCCGGCTTTTTTAATCTGGTAACGGCAGGCCGGCGCAAGCCGGCTTTTTCAATCTGGTAACGGCAGGCCGGCGCAAGCCGGCTTTTTCAATCTGGTGACGGCAGGCCGGCGCAAGCCGGCTTTTTCGTTCCTGTCCGCCCTACCGCCGTGGCCGAAACTCCAGCGGCATCGGCTTGCCCGGCCGTGCCGCCGCCGGCGGCTTCGGGCCGCAGGCGCCGCAAGTGCTGCAGCCGTCGCTGCAGTCGCCGGTGGCTTCGGTCGGCTGCAGGCGTCGGCCGAAGGCGCGCGCCAGCGCGCCGCGGCCGGGCTGGTTGAAGCGGATCGACGCCGCCGCCAGCCAGCGGTTGGTCGTTTTCCGGGCCAGCTTGCGCAGCACGATCCACACGCTGGCCAGTACCGCCAGGGCGATCACCACGTACTGCAGCAGCAGGCCGGCACTCATGGGCGCCTCCTCACGTCAGTGCCCTCGTCACCTGGTAGACGATGAACGACGCGGCGTAGGCCATCACGAACATGTAGCCGAACGAGATCGCCACGTTGCGCCAGGAATCGGTCTCGCGCTTGATGATCGCCAGGGTGGACATGCACTGCGGCGCGTAGGCGAACCACACCAGCAGCGACAGCGCGCTGGCCAGCGGGATCTGCCCGGCCAGCGCCTGCCCCAGCCCTTCCGCCTCGCCGCCGACCAGGTAGACGGTGGCCAGCGCCGCCACCGCGGTCTCGCGCGCGGCGAACGCGGGGATCAGCGCCAGGCTGATCTGCCAGTTGAAGCCGATCGGCGCGAACACATACTGCAGCGCCCGCCCGATGTAGCCGGCGAAGCTGTATTCGATCGCCGGCTGGGTCGCGCCCGCCGGCGCCCCCGGGAAGGTGGAGAGGAACCACATCAGCACGGTCAGGCCGAGGATCACCCCGGTCAGCCGCTTCAGGAAGATCATGCCGCGCTCATACAGGCCGATCGCCACGTCGCGCGTCTTCGGCAGGCGGTACGAGGGCAGCTCCATCAGCAGCGCATGCTCGCTCTTGTCGCGGCGCAGGTGCTTCATCACCCAGCCCACCAGCATCGCGCCGAGGATGCCGGCCAGGTACAGCGCGAACAGCACCACGCCTTGCAGGTTGAACAGGCCGAACACCTTGCGCGAGGGGATGAACGCGCCGATCAGCAACGCGTACACCGGCAACCGCGCCGAGCAGGTCATCAGCGGCGCGATCAGGATGGTGGTGATGCGGTCGCGCGGGTCGGTGATGCTGCGCGTGCCCATGATGCCGGGGATGGCGCAGGCGAAGCTGGACAGCAGCGGGATGAACGAGCGCCCGGTCAGGCCCACCGTCAGCATCAGGCGGTCGAGCAGGAACGCCGCGCGCGGCAGGTAGCCGGACTCCTCCAGCGTGAGGATGAAGAAGAACAGCACCAGGATCACCGGCAGGAAGCCCAGCACGGTGCCGAGGCCGCCGAACAGGCCGTCGACCACCAGGCTGCGCAGCGGCCCGTCCGGCATCAGTGCGGCGACGTGCCCGCCCATCCAGCCGAAGCCGTCGCCGATCAGGTCGCTCATCGGCTTGCCGGCGGCATACACCGCCTGGAACACCAGGAACATCACCACCGCCAGGATGGCGAGGCCGAACACCGGATGCAGCGCCCAGCGATCCAGCGCGTCGTCGATCTCGGCGGTGGCGCGCGGCATGCGCACGGTCGATGCCAGCAGCTCGCGCACCTGCGCGTGCAGGTCGGCGCGGCTGGCCGCATCGTCCGGCTGCACCGGCGCCGCCGCCGGCACCTCGCCGTCGACCCGCTCGATCAGCGCCCGGGCGCCGCCGCGCCTTACCGCCACGGTTTCCACCACCGGCAGGCCCAGCCGGCGCGACAGCTCCGGCACGTCGATCGCGATGCCGCGCGAGCGCGCGGTGTCCATCATGTTCAGCGCCAGCACCACCGGCCGGCCCAGCCGCTTCACCTCCAGCACGAAGCGCAGGTGCAGGCGCAGGTTGGTGGCGTCGGCCACGCACACGATCAGGTCCGGCGGCGCCTCGCCCGGGTAGTTGCCGGCGCAGACGTCGCGGGTGATCTGCTCGTCCGGACTGCTGGCGTCGAAGCTGTAGGCGCCGGGCAGGTCGAGGATCTGCAGCACGCGGCCGGACGGCGCGGTGAAGCGGCCTTCCTTGCGCTCCACCGTGACGCCGGCGTAGTTCGCCACCTTCTGCCGGCCGCCGGTGAGCAGGTTGAACAGCGCGGTCTTGCCGCAGTTCGGGTTGCCGACCAGGGCGATGCGCAGGGTCGAGGCGCTCATGCCGCCACCTCGCTGCGCACGCTGACCCGGGCCGCCTCGGCGCGGCGCAGGGCGAAGCGGGTGAAGCCGATCTGGATCAGCAGCGGGTCGCCGCCCATCGGCCCCACCGCCACCACCCGCACCGGCTCGCCGTCGACGAAACCCAGGTCGCGCAGGCGCTGCGCGATCGGGTCGGCCGCATGCGCGTCGTCCACGCGCTCGACCACGGCGGGAGCACCCTTGGGCAAATCGGACAGACGCACAGGCTTGATTCTCAAATAAGAATGGTTCGCATTGTAGCCCCGAGTCCGCTTCGCCGCACCATGTCCGGTGGCCGCACCCCGCTGCGTTTATCATCGCGTCATTTGCAACCGGAACGACCGATGACCGAATCCATCCTCAGCGAACGCCGTGGCGCGACCGCCTGGCTCGTCCTGAACCGCCCGCAGGTCCACAACGCGTTCGACGACGCGCTGATCGCCGCGCTCACCGACGCGCTGGCCGACGCCGACGCCGACCCTGCCGTGCGCGCGGTGGTGCTCTCCGGCAACGGCAGCTGCTTCTCCGCCGGCGCCGACCTCAACTGGATGCGCGGCATGGCCGCCGCCAGCGAGCAGGAAAACCGCGAAGATTCGCTGCGCCTGGCGCGGCTGATGCGCAACCTGCAGTTCCTGTCCAAGCCGACCATCGCGCGCGTCAACGGCGCGGCCTACGGCGGCGGCGTGGGCCTGGTCGCCTGCTGCGACATCGCCATCGGCGTGGACAGCGCCAAGTTCGCGCTGTCGGAAGTGAAGCTGGGCTTGGTGCCGGCGGTGATCTCGCCGTACGTGGTCGCCGCGATCGGCCTGCGCCAGGCACGCCGGCTGTTCGTCAGCGGCGAGGTGTTCGACGCTGCCGAGGCGCAACGCATCGGCCTGCTGCACGCGGCGGTGGCCGGCGACGCGCTGGACGAGGCGATCGAGCGCCAGTTGCACTGGCTGGCCAAGGCCGGTCCCGTGGCCCAGCGCGAAGCGAAGCAGCTGGCGCTGCGCATCGGCGGCGCCGGGCTCGCCGCAGCCGAACGCATCGACACCGCCAACGCCGAGCTGATCGCCCGCCTGCGCGTCTCGCCGGAAGGCCAGCACGGCCTGGCGGCGTTCCTCGACAAGCGTGCGCCGGCGTGGGTCGGGCAAGCCGGCTAGGCTCCGCCATGCTGCGCCGCGGATCGGCGGCGACGGCGCGATCTGCTAGTTTTAGGCGTTTTGCATCGACACCAACGGCTCCAGGAACCCCGCATGTTCGAACGCGTACTGATCGCCAACCGCGGCGAGATCGCCTGCCGCGTGATCCGCAGCTGCCGCCGCCTCGGCATCCGCAGCATCGCGGTGTACTCGGAAGCCGACCGCGACGCGCAGCACGTGCGCCTCGCCGACGAGGCGTGGCCGATCGGCGGCCCGCTGCCGGCCGAGTCCTACCTGCGCATCGACGCGATCCTCGATGCCGCGAAGAAAAGCGGCGCCCAGGCCATCCACCCCGGCTACGGCTTCCTGTCCGAGAACACCGCCTTCTCGCGCGCCTGCCAGCAGGCCGGCATCGTCTTCATCGGCCCCGACCCCGAGAGCATCGAGGCAATGGGCTCCAAGGCCGCCGCCAAGCACCTGATGGCGAAGCACGCCGTGCCGCTGGTGCCCGGCTACGACGGCGACGAGCAGGACAACGGCTACCTCGCCGCGCGCGCCCACGAGATCGGCTACCCGCTGATCATCAAGCCCTCGGCCGGCGGCGGCGGCAAGGGCATGCAGATCGTGCGCTCGGACGCGGAGTTCCCCGAAGCGCTGGAAACCGCGCAGCGCGTGGCCAAGGCCGCGTTCGGCGACGCCAGCATGCTGCTGGAGCGCTACATCGAGCAGCCGCGCCACATCGAGTTCCAGGTGTTCGGCGACCGCCACGGCCACGTGATCCACCTGGGCGAACGCGAGTGCTCGGCGCAGCGCCGCTACCAGAAGGTGCTGGAGGAAACGCCCTCGCCGTTCCTCACGCCCGAAAAGCGCGCCGCCATGGGCGAGGCCGCCGTCGCCGCCGCGCGTGCGGTGGATTACGTCGGCGCCGGCACGGTGGAGTTCATCGTGGCGCAGGACGGCACGTTCTTCTTCATGGAAATGAATACGCGCCTGCAGGTCGAGCACCCGGTCACCGAGCTGACCCACGGCGTGGACCTGGTGGAGTGGCAGCTGCGCGTCGCGAATGGCGAGGCGCTGCCGCTCGCTCAGGATGAAGTGGTCTCGCGCGGTCATGCGATCGAGGTGCGCATCTACGCCGAGAACCCCGACCAGAACTTCCTGCCCGGCTCCGGCAAGCTGCAGACCCTGCGCCTGCCCACGCCTTCGGCCCACGTGCGCCTCGACGGCGGCGTGGTCGAGGGCGACACGGTGACGATCTTCTACGACCCGATGATCGCCAAGCTGATCGTGTTCGACGCGGACCGGCCGCAGGCGCTGCAACGGCTGCGCGAAGCGCTGGCGGCGTGCGAGATCGTCGGACCGAAATCGAACATCGGCTTCCTCGAGCGGCTGGTACGGCACCCGGCAGTGGTCGAGGGGCGCATCGACACCGGCTACCTCGACCGCCACCTCGACGAGTTCCTGCTTGGCGACGCGGCACCGGCCGCCGGCGTACTGTTCGCCGCCGCCACCGCGGTGCTGCTGCATGACGAGTCGCACCTGGCCGGCACCGCCGCCGACCCGCATTCGCCGTGGGCCAGTGCCGATGCCTGGCGCATCGGCCATGCCGGCAAGCGCATCGTGGCGCTGACCTGGCGCGAGCAGCGCTTCGAGATCGAGGCGCGCGGCCACGCCGGCGACTACCAGCTGCAGCACGGCGACACCGACTGCAGCGTGCGCGGCGCGCGCCTGCTCGACGACCACCTCAGCGCCCGCTTCGACGGCGAAGCGCGCCGCGTGCCGCTGCGCGCCGACGCCGCCTGCGTGCTGCTGCACGACGCCGCCGGCCAGCGCTACGGCTTCGCCCGCGCCGCCGCGTTCGCCTGGGCCTCCAGCGACGACGCCGGCGGCCACCAGGTGATCGCGCCGATGCCCGGCCGCATCGTGCTGGTGAAGGCGCAAGCGGGCGATGCGGTCGAGCAAGGCCAGGAGTTGCTGGTGATGGAGGCCATGAAAATGGAACTGGCCTTGAAGGCGCCACGCGCCGGCACCATCGAAAGCGTGGGCGCCACGCAAGGCGAGTTCGTCGAAGCCGACGCCGTGCTGATCCGTTTCGCCGCCGAATAACCCACGTAGGAGCCCGCTCGCGGGCGATGCTCTTCGAGCCGGGATGACCAGACGTTCGTCTGTTGAAAACCGGGATTTGCCAAAGCCAAAGCATCGCCCGCGAGCGGGCTCCCACATGTCGACACCGGAGTTCTCCATGAACGCCTCCAACCACGTCCGCATCGTCGAAGTCGGCGCCCGCGACGGCCTGCAGAACGAGAAGACCCTGCTGCCGGCCGCGGTGAAGATCGCGCTGATCGACCGGCTCTCGTCGACCGGCCTGCAGACCATCGAGGCGACCAGCTTCGTCAGCCCGAAGTGGGTGCCGCAGCTGGCCGACGCGGCCGAGGTGTACGCCGGCATCCGCAAGCTGCCCGGGGTGAGCTATCCGGTACTGGTGCCCAACCTCACCGGCTACCAGCGCGCACGCGAAGTCGGCGCCACGCACATCGCCGTGTTCACCGCCGCCTCGGAGGCGTTCAACCGCAGGAACATCAACGCCTCGATCGACGAGTCGATCGAGCGCTTCATCCCGGTGCTGGAACAAGCTCGTGCCGACGGCGTGCAGGTGCGCGGCTACGTCTCCACCGTGCTCGGCTGCCCCTACCAGGGCGAGGTGCCGGTGGCCGACGTGGTGCGCGTGGCGCGGCGCATGCACGAGCTGGGCTGCCACGAGATCTCGCTGGGCGACACCATCGGCGTGGGCACTCCGGCCAAGGCGCGCGCGATGCTGCGCGCGGTGGCGCAGGAAGTGCCGATGGCCGCGCTGGCGGTGCACTTCCACGACACCTACGGCCAGGCGCTGGCGAACATCCTGGCCTGCCTGGAGGAAGGCGTGCGCGTGGTCGACAGCGCCGTCTCCGGCACCGGCGGCTGCCCCTACGCGAAGGGCGCCACCGGCAACGTGGCCAGCGAGGACGTGGTCTACATGCTGCACGGCATGGGCATCGAGACCGGCATCGACCTCGACCTGCTGATCGCCACCGGCGCCTGGCTCGCCGCGCAACTGCACAAGGACACCGCCAGCCGGGTCACCCGCGCGCGCACGGCCGCAAACTAGCGGCGCCTGCCATACCGCCGGTTGTCCGCGGTTCCGGCAGGCAAAGCCCATTGCGTATCGGAGTTTGTTAGCCTGGCGGCATGGCTGAACTTCACCGCGGGCTGTACGAACAACTGATCGACGCTGCCCTCGAAGGGCGCTTGAGCCAACTGGATGGCTCCTTGACGGCAGATCGGTATCGCCTGCGTCCCGAGGAAGCCGCCGACCGCCTGGCCCTGCATCTTGGCCGCCTGCTGCGCCGCGCGCTTGCTGCCCTCGATGATGATCAGAGGGTTCCGCTTGGCATCGAACTGGTTCGACGCATTGTCCGTCTGCTTGAAAGCGACGCCCCGCAAACGGGCATTGATGCCGGGGATCATCTGGGCGCACAAGGCGATGTGCTGCGTGCGTTGCTTGCGCACCTGCCGGATGGCCGGCCCGAACCATTGGCACTTCCGGCCACACCTTTGCTGGACACTACCTTGCTGACCAATGCGCCCGGCGAACCTCGCATCGGTTTCCAGGTGAAATCCGAGATCGGTTCGGCCGACCGCATCGACGTCCTCATGGCATTCGTGAGGCAAACTGGCATCCGCCCCCTTCTGGACGAACTACGGCACCACTGCGCCAATGGCAGGTCACTGCGCCTTCTGACGACAACCTATACCCAATCCACCGAGCTGGCCGCGCTTGAGGCCTTGCAATCAATTGGCGCACAAATCCGCGTTTCCTACGACACATCTGGCACGCGCCTGCACGCCAAGGCCTGGTTATTTCATCGCGAATCAGGCTATTCCACTGCCTACATCGGCTCTTCCAACCTGACCTACTCGGCGCAAGTCTCGGGACTGGAATGGAACGTGCGCCTCGCCGGAGCGCGCAATCCCGACGTGATCGACAAGTTCTCCGCCGTGTTCGACAGTTACTGGGCCAGCAACGATTTCCGCTCTTTCGACGCCGCCGAGTTTCGTGCACTTGCGCACATCCCGCCCGGCGGCCCACGCATTTTTCTCAGCCCGGTGGAATTACGTCCGGAACCCTTCCAGGCTCGCCTGCTGGAGCAGATAGAGCTATCGCGCGCGCTCGGCCATCACCGCAATCTGCTGGTTGCAGCCACGGGTACCGGCAAGACGGTCATGGCGGCCATCGACTACTTGCGCCTGCGCGGGAGCTTGCCACGGGCGCGCCTGCTGTTCGTGGCCCATCGTCGCGAGATTCTCGAACAGAGCCTGGCCACTTTCCGTCATGCGCTGCGCGACGCGGCCTTCGGCGAATTGTGGGTGGGCACGCACGCGCCGGCCGCATTCGAGCATGTGTTTGCATCAATCCAGTCGCTGACCGCCAGCGGCCTGCAATCACTGTCTCGGAACCACTTCGACGTGATCGTGATCGACGAGTTCCACCATGCTGCGGCGCCTACTTACGCCGCCCTGCTCGACCATCTGCAACCGCTCGAATTGCTCGGGCTCACCGCCACACCCGAGCGCAGCGATGGCCTGCCGATCCTGCATTGGTTCGACCAGCGCATCGCTGCCGAACTGCGCTTGTGGGACGCCATCGAACAGCAACGGTTGTGCCCATTCGACTACTACGGGATCAGCGACGGCATCGACTTGCGCAGGGTAGGCTGGCGTCGCGGCAGCGGCTACGACACCAACGAACTGGATGCGGTGGTCACCGGCAACCATGTCCTGGCCCGTCTGATCATCACCCAGACGAGCAGACACGTCACAGACGTACGGACCATGCGTGCACTGGGCTTTTGCGTGTCGGTACGTCACGCCGAATTCATGGCCAGCCAGTTCTCCAGCGCGGGACTGCCCGCCATGGCGGTGTCCGCGACCACCACCGAAACGCAACGCGCCGAGGTCTTGCGCTGCCTGCGAGACGGCTCCATACGGGCGGTATTTGCCGTCGATCTGTTCAATGAAGGCGTTGATCTGCCCTCCGTAGATACGCTACTGCTGCTCCGCCCTACCGACAGTGCCACGATTTTTCTGCAGCAACTCGGCCGTGGCCTGCGTCGGCATCCAGGCAAGACCACCTGTACGGTGCTGGATTTCGTGGCGCAGCATCGCCGCGAGTTCCGGTTCCAGCAGCGCTTCGGGGCGTTGCTGGGCGGCAATCGCAAACGGCTGATCCGGCAGGTCGAGACTGGTTTCCCCTATCTGCCAAGCGGTTGCCAGATGCAACTGGACGCCGTGGCCACGAAAACCATTCTCGACAATCTGCGCGAGAGCCTGCCCAGCACCTGGCCAGCCAAGGTTCTCGAGCTGCGACGCATGCATGAAGCTGGCACACCCACCACGCTCCGACAATTCCTGGATGAGTCTGGCCTGTCCGTGGAGGACATTTATGCCAACAAGCACAGTTGGTCGCAACTACGTCAGGACGCCGGCATCGGCGTATTACCGGAAGGCCCGCACGAGGCCGGCTTGCGCCGGGCACTGGGCAGGCTGCTGCATGTAGATGACCCAGTGCGCATCGAAACATGGCGTCGTATCGCCATCGCCGAAACGCCGTTCACGCCGGATACCGCGACAAAACGCGATCGGCGTCTGTTCCACATGCTGGCTGCCGTGTTGCTGGAGCGCGTGCCGGGCATCGATACGCTGCATGAAGCAGCAAAGCTGATCCGGCAGCATCCACAAGTGCTGGCCGAACTGGTCGAGCTGCTGGATGTGCTCCACACGCGCATCGACCATCTGCAGCCGCCACTGACTACCCATCCGGATTCACCACTGCGATTGCATGCCCGCTATACGCGTCGTGAAATCCTCGCGGCATTTGCCACCGGCCAGGCGCTCAGGCTGCCGGAGTGGCGCGAAGGCGTACGTTGGCTCCCTGGTGAGCAGGTGGATCTGCTTGCCTTCACACTGGACAAGTCCAGCGAACGCTTTTCACCCACTACCCGCTACCGTGACTACGCCATCAGCCGCCGTCTCATCCATTGGGAGAGCCAGTCCACCACCCGCGAGAACAGCGAAACCGGCCGCCGATACCGCCGTCACGATGGCCACGCCAGCAACGCCTTGCTGTTTGCCCGCCTGACCCTCGACGAACGAGCCTTCTGGCTACTCGGGCCGGCCGCCTACGTTTTGCATCAGGGCGAACGCCCCATGGCAATCCAGTGGCGTCTACAGGAGGAGCTACCAGGTGATCTGTACGCCGAGTTCGCGGCTGCCGTCGCCTGAATCGTGTCACGCGGACCCGCTTTGAGCGGCTCCAGGACAGATACCCGCCATCCGACCGGGACTGGCTAGAATCGGCCTTTCTGACACGGAACTGGCCATGGGCAACTCTCCGAAAAGCCGGACTGCTCTGCTCCTGCTGCTGTGCTTGCTGCTGTCGCTTGCGGCACACGGCACCGCAACCACGCCCAAGGGCGACTGGCTGCTGCTGCCCGAACGCGTGTGGACGGCCGACGGCGATACCGCGCACACGGGCTGGGCGGTGCTGGTGCACGACGGCGTGATCGCCGCGGTGGGGCCGCGCGCAAGCGTCAACGTACCGGCCGACGCGCAGCGCATCGAGTTGCCCGGCGCCACGCTCACCCCCGGCCTGGTCGACCTGCACGCGCACCTGTTCCTGCACCCGTACAACGAGACGCTGTGGAACGACCAGGTACTGACCGAGGCGCAGGACTACCGCACGCTGCTCGCCGCGAAGCACGCGCGCGACACCCTGCTCGCCGGTTTCACCACGCTACGCGATCTCGGCACCGAGGGCGCCGGTTATGCCGACGTGTCGGTGCAGCGGGCGATCGACGAGGGCTTGATTCCCGGTCCGCGGCTGTTCGTGGCGACCCGTGCGATCGTCGCCACCGCCAGCTACGGCCCCGGCCCGCGCGGCTTCCGCCCGGATCTCGAACTGCCCGGCGGCGCACAGGAAGTCAGCGGCGTCGACCAGGCGATGGCCGCGGTGCGCGAGCAGGCCGCGCGCGGCGCCGACTGGATCAAGGTCTACGGCGACTACCGCGTCGGGCCCGGCGGCGCCACCGCGCCCACCTTCACCCCCGCGGAGCTGAAGGCGCTGGTCGACACCGCGCACCAGCTTGGCCGTCCGGTCGCCGTGCACGCAGCCAGCGACGCCGGCGTGCGCCTGGCGGCGGAGGCTGGCGCGGACAGCATCGAGCACGGCTACGGCGCCAGCGCGGCGACGTTCCAGCTACTGAAACAGAAGGGCATCGCCTACGAGCCCACGCTCACCGCGGTCGAGGCCACCGAGCAGTACTTCCACCACTACGTGCCCGGCCGCGACCCGCCCACGCCGCGCATGCAGGAAGCCGCGCACGCGTTCCGCACCGCGCTGAAGCTGGGCGTGACCATCGGCAACGGCAGCGACGTGGGCGTGTTCGCGCACGGCGAGAACTGGCGCGAGCCGGCGGCGATGGTGGCCGCCGGCATGACACCGGCGCAGGCGCTGCACGCGGCCACCGACGTGGCGGCGAAGATCCTGCGCCAGCAGGCCGTGTTCGGCCGCATCGCGCCCGGCCTGCGCGCCGACCTTGCTGCCTTCGCCGGCGACCCGGGCACGCAGATCGGCGACCTCGCCCATCCGGTGTTCGTGATGAAGGACGGCAGCGTCTACCGCCGTCCGTAGCCGCAAGCGCGGCGCTCAGTCGAGCGCCAGGCGCAGGAACGGCGAAGGCTCGCGCTCCACGAACTCGCGGCGCACGTGCGCCAGCAGCTCGCGCTGGCTGCCGAACGGCAGCAGCGCGGCGGCCTCCTCCAGCGTGACCCAGCGAAACGCCGAGTGCTCGCCGTTGAGGCGCACCGGCGCGTCGTCGGCGACCCGCGCCACGAAGGCCGGCACGATCTCGATGGTGTCCGTCGCAGCGAGATAGACCTGCTCGCAGAAGCTGGTGGCCCAGAAGCTTTCCGGCTCCAGCGCGGTTTCCTCGCGCAGTTCGCGCAACGCGGCCTGCCAGCCGGTCTCGCCCGCCTCGACATGGCCGGCGAGGTAACTCCACACGCCGTCGAGGTAGGTGCCGGTCCGCCGCGCCACCAGCATCTGCGTGGCCGCACCCGCGCCACGCAGCGCCAGCACCGACACCATGGTGCTGCGCACCGGCAGGCGGCGTTCGGCGTTCATGCGGCGGCGAGCAGCGCGCGGCTGGCCGCCGCGCTCGGCCGGGCCGCCATGCGTTCGAACCATGGGCCAATCTTCGGCAAGGTGCGGTCGAACGGCTGGTTCACGCCGGCACCGAAATCCAGCCACACGTAAAGCCAGATGTCCGCCGCGCTGAAGCGCTCGCCGCACAGCCACGGCCCGGCGCCGAACAGCCCATCGACCCAGGCCAGGCGATCCTGCGCAATGCGTTTCAGGCCCGCCGCCGCCTCGGGCGCCACCGGGATGCGCGACGTGAAGCGCGGCAGGCCCTCGGCGTAGTGGAAGGCGTTGTGGATGAACTCGGTGACGTTGAGCTCCACCCGCCGCCACCATTGCCGGGTCAGCGCGCGCTCTTGCGCGGTCGCGCCGATCAGCGCCGGCGCGGGATGCCGTTCCTCCAGATATTCGGCGATCGCCACCGCCTCGGCCAGCACGCTGCCGTCATCGAGGCGCAGCGCCGGCGTCTGCCCGGCGGGGTTCATGGCGAGATAGGGCGGCTCGCGGTTCTCGCCGCGCATCACGTCCACCGCCACGGCCGGCAGGCGCATACCCTTCTCCAGCACGAACATGCGCAGGCAACGCGGTGCGGGACTGATCGCGTCGTAGATCAACATGGGCGGCTCCGGTGCGAGAATGTCGACACTACACCGCAAGTGACACGCCGTTGCCATGACCCAGGACTACCTCATCCGCCCCATCGAGCCGCGCGACGACGCCGCGGTCGCCGCGATCATCCGCGCGGTGATGCCCGAATTCGGCGCCGACGGTCCCGGCTTTGCCATCCACGACGCCGAGGTGGACGGCATGTACGCGGCCTACGCGCAGCCGCGCTGCAGCTATTTCGTGGTCGAGCGCAACGGCGTCGTGATCGGTGGCGGCGGGGTCGCGCCACTGGCCGGCGGCGAGGCGGACGTGTGCGAGCTGCGCAAGATGTACTTCCTGCCCACGGCGCGCGGCATCGGCGCGGGCACGGCGATGATGCAGCGTTGCCTGGACGCGGCGCGCGCCCATGGCTTCCGTCGCTGCTACCTGGAAACGCTGACCGGCATGGACGCGGCGCAGGCGCTGTACCGGCGCAGCGGCTTCGCGCCGATCTGCTCGCCGCTGGGCGGCACCGGCCACCACGGCTGCGACCGTTTCTTCATTCGCGACCTGTGACCATGGCCGCCATCCGCATCGCCCGCGACGACGACGCCGCCGCCATCCACGCGATCTACGCGCCGCACGTGGCGAGCGGCGTGGCCACTTTCGAGACCGTGCTGCCGGGTGTGGAGGCCATGCGCGAGCGCCTGCGCGTGCGTCTCAAGCACTACCCGTGGCTGGCATGGGAGGAAGCCGGTGAAGTGCTGGCCTACGCCTATGCCGGGCGCTTCCGCGAACGCGCCGCCTACGACTGGATCGCCGAAACCTCGATCTACGTGCGGGCCGACGCGCAGCGCCGCGGCATCGCGCGAGCGCTCTATGGCGTGCTGCTGGAGGCGATGCGGCTGCAGGGCCTGACCCAGGCGGTCGGCGTGATCACCCTGCCCGGCACTGCCAGCGTGGCGATGCACGAGGCGATGGGTTTCACTTCTGCGGGCGTGTGGCGCCAGTGCGGCTACAAGCTGGGCCAGTGGTGGGACGTGGGCGTGTGGCAGAAGGAGCTGCAGCCGGCGGCGAATCCGCCACCGGCGGTGACGCCGTTCCCGGCGCTCGCCGGAACGTCGGCGCTGCGCGCCCTGCTGGACCGGGCCGCAGGGCGCACATGAAAACGGCGCGCCCGCAGCACGGGCGCGCCGTCATGCCGGCACGGCGGCTTACTGGTTGAGCAGCAGGTCGACGATCACGCCGGTGGCGATCGCCACCAGCAGGAAGTCGCCGTTGTCGCTGCGCACCCAGTGATAGCCGCGTGGCGGTTCGCGCAGGTGGACGCGACGCCAGTCGGTCACCACGTAGCGGGTGCGGTATTCCACCGGCAGGTAGCCGCCGCGCTTGTACCAGCCTTCGTGGCGGCCGCGGTCGTGCCAGCTCTTGAAGTGGCCGTAGGCATGGCCCGGAGGGCCGTCGTCGCGCACGTAGCGACGGTCGTAGCGGCCGCCGCGGTCGTCGTCCCGCTCGTAACGGCCGCGGTCATCGTCATTGCCGCGATAGCCGTCGTCCTGCTCGTTCTGGCCATGGCCATTGCCATTGCCGTGGCCCCGGCCATGACCGTGGCCCTGTGCCAGCACGGAGCCGCTGGCCAGCATCAGCATGGCACCACACGCGACAGACAAGGCAAGCAGCTTCTTCATGTGTCGATCTCCACGAATGAGTCAGGGGGCCCGTGCGCAGGTTAGCAGCAAGCACCCGGCGCCCGTGTGCGGCCCGGCACAAAGCTCGCCCCCGCCGGCCCAACCCGGGGTGAACCGCCCGGCCCCGGCGGGTTTCGCGTTCAGCCTGCAGCAACCGCGGCCGCTCGGCTACCATTGGCGGCTTTCGGCATCCATCTCGGGGGTTTCCCAATGCAGCTCGATCAGGTCAAGGCCATCATCACCGGCGGCGCCTCCGGTCTCGGCCACGCGGTGGCGCAGCACATCGTCGCCCATGGCGGCAAGGTCGCGCTGTTCGACGTCAACGACGACAAGGGCCAGGCCGCCGCGAAGGAGCTAGGCGAGGCCGCCCGCTTCTTCCGCACCGACGTCACCTCCGAGGACGGCGTGGCCACCAACGTGGCTGCCGCGCACCACGCCATGGGCGGGCTCAACGTGGTGATGAACTGCGCCGGCATCCTCGGCGCCGGCCGCGTGCTGGGCAAGGAAGGCCCGATGCCACTGGCCAATTTCGCCAGCACGGTAATGGTGAACCTGGTCGGCAGCTTCAACGTGGCCAAGGCCGGCGCGGCGCTGATGCAGGCCAACGAAGCGGGCGAGGACGGCGAGCGCGGCGTGATCGTCAACACCGCTTCCGTTGCCGCCTACGAGGGCCAGATCGGCCAGGCCGCGTATTCCGCCTCCAAGGGCGGCGTGGTCGGCATGACCTTGCCGATGGCGCGCGAGCTCTCGCGCTTCGGCATCCGCGTGGCGACCATCGCGCCGGGCATCTTCTGGACCCCGATGGTCGACGGCATGCCCGAGGCCGTGCAGCAGTCGCTGTCCGCCTCTATCCCGTTCCCCTCGCGCCTGGGCAAACCGGACGAGTTCGCGCAGACCGTGGCCTTCATCCTTACCAACCGCTACATCAACGGCGAGACGATCCGCCTCGACGGCGCGGTGCGGTTGGCGGCGAAGTAAGTGCGCTCATCCATGCGCGCGAAAGTCGAAAAGCGGCCATCCATGGCCGCACCCTTCAAATCAGTGCACCCGTCCATGGGCGCGAAAGTCAAAAAGCGGCCATCCATGGCCGCACTCTTCAAATAGATCGCTACTTCCCGGACACTTATGAAAGCTTCCGACGTCAAGAAAGGCAATGTGGTCGAGCACGACGGCACCGTCTACCAGGTGCGCGACATCGAGCGCAGCGCGCCCACCGCGCGTGGCGGCAACGTCACCTTCCGCTTCACCATGTATTCGATCCCCGGCGGGCGCAAGTACGACCTCAGCCTGCGTGCCGACGACGACCTGCGCGAGATGGACCTGGTACGCCGCGCGGCGAACTTCTCCTACATGGACGGCGAGGCCTTCGTGTTCATGGACGCCGAGGACTACACCCAGTACATGCTGTCGCCGGAACTGGTGGGCGACAACGCCGGCTACATCGTCGAAGGCGTCGAGGGCTACTACGTGCAGTTGATCGACGACGCCCCGGTCGGCCTGCAGGTTCCCACCAGCGTGGTGCTCACCGTGGTCGATACCGCGCCGGAGATGAAGGGCGCCAGCGCCACCAAGCGCACCAAGCCGGCCAAGCTCGACACCGGCATCGAGATCCAGGTGCCCGAGTACATCACCAACGACGAGAAGGTGTGGGTGAACACGCTGACCGGCGAGTTCGCCGGCAGAGCCTGACGCGTTGGCGGGAGTCCCGTGGACTCTCGCGCACCCGGCGTGAGGCTGGCGACACGCGGTTTTTGCCATACTCGTTTCCCACTTCACCGGCTTGCCGCGCCTGATGTCTTCCAGCGCCTATTCGCTACGCGCCCATGCGCTCGAGAGCCTGACCGCGATCAAGCGGCCGGACGTGCCGTGGCGGGTGGTGCTGCGCAATACCGCGGCGGTGATCCTGCCGCTGGCCGCGGGCATGGCGAGCGGCCACCCGCAGATCGGCCTGGGCGTGGCGGCCGGCGCGCTGGACACGATGTTCTCCGACCAGCCCGGCCCCTATCGCCAGCGCCTGCGGCAGCTGCTGCTGGCCTCGCTGGCCGCCGGCCTCGCCGCGCTGGTGGGTTTCCTGATCGGCGGCCAGCTGCTGCCGATCCTGCTGGCCACCGCCGCCTGCGGCTTCTTCGGCGGCCTGCTGGTGGTGTTCGGCACGGATACCGCGCGGGTCGGCATGACCAGCATGATCCTGCTGGTGATCACCGCCTCGACGCCGAGCTCGCTCGATCATGCGCTCGGCGGCGCCGCGCTGATCTTCGCCGGCGGCCTGCTGCTGATGGCGTTCTCGCTGGCGGGGTGGCCGCTGCAGCGCTACTGGCCCGAGCGCATGGCGCTGGCCAAGGTGTATGCGGGGCTGGCCGAACTGGCCCGGCAGCCGTCGCCCGACGAGGCCGACGTGCCGGCGCTGACCGAGGCGATGACCACGCTGCAGCAGACCCTGCTCGGCCGCCACCGCGCACACGGCCGCGCGATGGAGGCGTTCGGCGTGCTGCTGGAACTGGCCGAGCGGATCCGGCTGGAACTCACCGCGATGAGCGCGCTGCACGCCGAGCCGGGCCTCCACGCGCGGTTCCGCGACGCCGCCGCCCACGTGCTGGGGGCGATCGCCGAGGCGCTGGAGCACGGCGACTCGCCCGAACGCGGCCAGCACGCGCTGGAGACACTGCGCGCCAGCGAACGCAGCCTGCTCGACGGCAACGACCGGGCGCCCGGCCTGGCCGTGCACATCCACGCGCTGGCCGGCCAGCTGGCCGCCGCCGTGCGCAACGCCGACTGGGCCGGCAGCCGCGGCGAGCTGCGCGCCAGCGCGGCGGAAACCCGACTGCCGCCGTCGCTGCGCAGCAACTCGCCGTGGGCCACCCTGCGCGCCAACCTCACGCCGCGCTCGGTGGCGTTCCGCCACGCCGTGCGCATGGCGATCTGCCTCAGCGCGGCGCTGTGGCTCTCGCGCCTGCTGCAGCTGCCGCACGGCTACTGGCTGCCGATGACCGCGGCGATCGTGCTGCGCCCGGACTTCGCCGCCACCTTCAACTTCGGCCTGCTGCGCGTGCTCGGCACCGTGCTCGGGCTGGTGCTGACCACCGTGCTGCTGCACGTCACGCCGGACGAGCCGTGGGCGCACCTGGCGCTGATGGCGGTGCTGTGCATGGCGTTCCGCTACCTGGCCGGCGCGCACTACGGCATCGCGGTGGCGGCGCTGACCGGCACCGTGGTAATCCTGCTCTCGTTCGAAGGGGTCAACCCCGGCCTGGCGGTCTCCGACCGCGTGCTCAACACCGCGCTCGGCTGCGGCATGGCCCTGCTCGCCTACGTGGCCTGGCCGACCTGGGAGCGCGGCCGCGCGCGCGCCGCACTGGCGGTGATGCTGGACGCCTATGCCAGCTACCTGCAGGCGCTGGCACAGCCCGGGCAAACCGCGCTGCACCACGACACGCGCAGCGCGGCGCGCACCGCGCGCACCAATGCGCAGGCCTCGATCGACCGCATGCGCACCGAACCGGCCACGCCGCCGGAGCTGCTGGCGCTGGCCCGCGCGCTGTTCGCCAACGGCAACCGCCTGGCGCGTACCGCGATGACGCTGGAAGCCACCCTCGACGATTTCGCCGCGCTGGCCGAACCGGCCGGCCTCCCCCGCTTCGTCGAACAGGCCGCCGGCAACCTGCGCGCGATCGCCGCCGCCCTGCGCGAACAGCGCCCGACCGGCCCGCTGCCGGACCTGCGCGCGCTGCAACGTCAGCTGGTCGGCGCCACGCGGGAAGGCGGCGACCCCGCGGCCGCCGAATTGCTGGCGCGGATCAGCGACCGCCTGGCCGACAACATCGACACCCTGGCCCACGCGGCCAATCGCAGCCGGCACGATCTCACCGCCACGCCCTAGGCTTGTGCGGGCGCAACGCGACGCCACCGTGCGGAGGTTTTACACTGCGTCGATGCTCAAGATCGACACCCACGCGCACATCCTGCCCCGCGACTGGCCGAACCTGGCGGCCAAGTACGGCGACGACCGCTTCCCGGTGATGACCCATACCGATGGCCGCCACCGCATCTACAAGGACAGCCGGTTCTTCCGCGAAGTGTGGGATTCGGCGTTCGACCCGCAGACGCGCATCGACGACTACGCCCGCTTCGGCGTCGACGTGCAGGTGATCTCCACCGTGCCGGTGCTGTTTTCGTACTGGGCGCCCGGCCACCAGGCGCTGGAACTGCACCGCCATCTGAACGACCACATGGCCGGCATCTGCCGCGACTTCCCGCGCCACTACGCCGGCATCGGCACGGTGCCGCTGCAGGCACCGCAGCTGGCGGTGCGCGAGCTGGAACGCTGCATCGACGAGCTGGGCCTGCAGGGCGTGCAGATCGGCTCGCACTGCGGCGACTGGAACCTGGACGCGCCGGAGCTGTTCCCGTTCTTCGAGGCGGCCGCCGACCTCGGTGCCGCGATCCTGGTGCACCCGTGGGACATGATGGGCATGGCCAGCATGCCGAAATACTGGATGCCGTGGCTGGTCGGCATGCCGGCCGAACAGTCGCGCGCCGCCTGCTGCCTGGTCTTCGGCGGCGTGATGGAGCGGCTGCCGAAGCTGCGCGTGATGCTGGCCCATGGCGGGGGCAGCTTCCCCTCGACGATCGGCCGCATCGAACACGGCTTCCGCATGCGTCCCGACCTGGTCGCCACCGACAACCCGCGCAACCCGCGCGAGTACCTCCAGCGCTTCTATTTCGATTCCTGCGTGCACGACGATCAGGCATTGCGCTATTTGCTGGATGTGACCGGCGCCCGCCAGGTGATGCTCGGCACCGACTATCCTTTCCCGCTGGGGGAGCAGGCACCCGGCAGCGGCATCGAGGCACTGGGCCTGGACGAAGCCGACCGCGCGCGGCTGTTCCACGGCACGGCGCTGGAATGGCTGGGCCTGCCCCGCCACCGCTTCGCCCCCGACCCCCTTCCGAAGGAATCCGCATGAGCCTCCTGCGCAGCCCCCTCCTCGCGATCGCCTTCGCCGCCGTCCTGGCCGCCGGCGGTGCCCACGCCGCCGACGTCAGCATGGCCGACGGCGCCGTCCACTTCACCACGCCGGACAACTGGCTGGGCATCATGGAAACCCAGGGCGACCCCGAAGCCCGCGTGTTCCAGGTGCCCGACCCCTCGCCCACCGGCAAGAGCAGCCTGGCCCGCGTCACCGTCACGGTGAAGCAGGTGGCCGACATCAACGGCTTCAACCAGTACCGCAGCGAAGCCACCGCCAAGGCCATGGCGCTGCCCGGCTACAAGGCCGCCGAAGTGCCGCCGGGGCCGAACAGCAACGTCTACACCGCGCAGGAAAACGCCACCGCCTTCAGCTACACCGAGCACTACTGGTTCAAGAACGGCCACGCGATCCAGCTGCGCTGCGTGCGCCCCAGCCAGAGCCAGGCCGGCGCCGACTGGAAGGCCGCGTTCGACAAGGGCTGCGAGGCGATCGCGGCGCAACTGAAGTAAGTACGCGTCGATCCCGTCCCTGCTTTGCGGGGGAGAGATCAACAATGCAAAGAGATACCCGATGCCCGCAAGCTTCGAAGCCACCCTCGACTGGGCCAACGCCCGCGACGCCGCCGACCCACTGCGCGCGTTCCGCGACGAGTTCCTGATCCCGCCGCACGAGGGCCGCGACGGCCGGCCGGTCGACAGCGTGTACTTCTGCGGCAACTCGCTGGGCCTGCAGCCGCGCGCGGTGCGCGAGGCGGTCAACGCGGAACTGGACTACTGGGGCGAACTGGGCGTGGAAGGCCACTTCAAGGGCCGCCTGCCGTGGATGGACTACCACGAGTTCGTGCGCGACGACCTGGCCACCGTGGTCGGCGCCAAGCCCGTCGAAGTGGTGGCGATGAACACCCTGGGCGTGAACCTGCACCTGATGATGGTGAGCTTCTACCGCCCCAGCGCCGAGCGGCCAGCGATCCTGATCGAAGGCGGCGCGTTTCCCACCGACCGCTACGCGGTGGAATCGCAGATCCGTTTCCACGGCTTCGATCCGGCCAGCGCACTGATCGAACTGCAGCCCGACGAGCCGAACGGCACCACCTCGCTCGCCGCGATGGAGCGCGTGCTGGCCGAGCACGGCTCGCGCATCGCGCTGGTGCTGCTGCCCGGCGTGCAGTACCGCACCGGCCAGGCATTCGACCTGAAGGCGATCACCGAACTCGGCCACAAGCACGGCTGCACGGTCGGCTTCGACCTCGCCCACGCCGTCGGCAACCTGCCGCTGCAGCTGCACGACAGCGGCGCCGACTTCGCGATCTGGTGCAGCTACAAGTACCTGAACTCCGGCCCCGGCGCGATCGGCGGCGCCTTCGTGCACGAGCGTCATGCGCAAGCCGCGCTGCCGCGCTTCGCCGGCTGGTGGGGCCACGACAAGACCACCCGTTTCCAGATGGGCCCCGAATTCCATGCCACGCCCGGCGCCGACGGCTGGCAACTGTCCAACCCGCCGATCCTGGCGTTGGCCCCGCTGCGCGTGTCGCTGGAGATCTTCCGCCACGCCGGCATGCAGCGCCTGCGCGAAAAATCGCTGCGGCTCACCGGCTACCTCGAATGGCTGGTGCAGACCCAACTGTCCGACGTGCTGCAGGTAGTAACCCCCACCGAACCCGCACGCCGCGGCGCCCAGCTATCGATCCGCGTGACCGGCGGCCGCGAACGCGGCCGCGCCCTGTTCGAATACCTGATGGCCAACGGCATCATCGGCGACTGGCGCGAACCCGACGTCATCCGCATCTCGCCCGCGCCGCTGTACAACCGGTTTGCGGATTGTTTGGTGTTTGCGGAGGCGGTGCGGGGGTGGGGGCGCGGTTGACCGATCGACGTCCTGACTACTTATGTCCGCCACTCAAAGCGGTCTGTGGGCTGGACATTGCTTACGGGCCAAGCGTGTTCGGCCCTCGCAGCATCTACGGTCGCACCGGGGCGTTTTAGGCGCTACGCCGGCGCTTTGTCCAAGTGTGTGAAGTCAATCTGAAATCCCTTCCCCTGCGAGGCCTGCCAACGCTGCGCATGGGGGTATTTCTCAAAGACTATCGGCTCAAGTTCGGCGCGAAGCTCTGCGGCCCGGGCGCCGAAGTAGACGGCAACCACTTCACACGGATGAAACGGTACATCCTCGAACTCAGCATCTGGATTTCGTCCCTCTCCTGTCACGATCCGCAGCTCCTGTTCGTAGCGCCAATGAGTGGACTTGAGGAGCATGAGCGGGTCAGCTAGGTCGGGGGTTAACGCGATGTTGCCCGCCAAAAAATTCGCCAGCCCTTCATCGTTCAATAGCGGGGGCGCGTGATCGCTGTAATTTACCGGCTTCGCGAGACGGTAGACGCTGTCAACGCCATCGGCATTTGCGAACTCCAAGACTAAGCCACGATGGTTGTCGGCGTACAAAGCCCACATCGTGTTGTCGTCGTGTGCTCCGCTCAAGCAGAGAACCTTGATCGTTTTCAGGCTTCTGACGATCTCCTTGCCGAATACGTCCATGTGCCTGGGAAGCTTAGCCAGAGTTTCTCTTATCCCTGGGCGCATATCCCTGTCGAACTGCTCACGCCCCTGATGGAGAAAATGCGCCCACAAATCCTCAAGCAAAGCGCCCAGCTGATTCATCGGCGGCCGTTGTCCTGGATGCTGTATACGCTCCCACATTAGGTCGAGCGCACGCTGCGTCACGTGGTCCGCGTCGAAGTCGGTCGAATACGGAACGGCCATGTCAAACAGATCGTTGAACCTCGACGGCCGAGACCAGCGCAGCGTGGAGTCGATCAGCGTAGGTCGCGCGCCGGCAGGGCTGAGGTACTTGAAATAGCGATCCATCATGATGTCCCTGATTTATCTAAGGCAGTCGTTTGCCAGTGCTTCCAGGTGAATCGTAAAGCGGTGGAGCAAGCCCGTCAGCAGGCAATGCTGGCATCGAGCATGAGCCACCCGTTTCGTTCTTCCCATTTTTGGCTAACTAACCTCATGCCAACTGGAGCGGCAATCGACTCTGCTTGCTGCTGGCTTGAAGCTGCGTCCCAGCAATGGAAGCATTGGACTCGACATCTTCAGATCAAAAACAGCGACGCGCGGGATCCATCGAAGCGAAACCTATGTGTACTGCCGCACTCGCAACCCGGCGGATTCAACCGAGGAACGGGGTCAGGTTCACTTTCCAACGACCATTCCTGGCCACCGAAAGCTGGTATTGAACATCACCGCCGACTCTGCGGATGCCGCACCTGCCCTTCCCCCCGCACCACAAACCGCTCCACCGTCAGCGCCTCCGCCCCCATCGGCCCGTAGGCATGCAGCCGCGTGGTGGAGATGCCGATTTCGGCGCCGAGGCCGAGTTCGCCGCCGTCGCTGAAGCGCGATGAGGCGTTGACCATCACCACAGCGCTGCGGATCGCCTGCACGAAGCGTTGCGCGGCGGCTTCGTCGGTGGTGGCGATGACTTCGGTGTGGTCGGAGCCGTAGCGGCGGATGTGGGCGATGGCGTCGTCGAGATTATCGACCACGCGCACGGCGAGGATCAGGTCGAGGAACTCGGCGGCATAGTCGTCCTCCGTGGCGGCGTGCATGTCGGGTGCCAGCCCGCGGCTGCGCTCGTCGCCGCGCAGTTCGACGCCGCGTTCGCGCAAAGCAGCCGCCGCGCGCGGCAGGAAGGCGGCGGCCACGTCGCGATGCACCAGCAGCGTCTCCAGCGCGTTGCACACGCCGGGGCGCGAGGTCTTGCCGTCGAGCAGCAGGTTCAGCGCCAGGTCGGGGTCGGCGGCGCGGTCCACGTACAGGTGGCAGACGCCCTTGTAGTGCTTGATCACCGGCACCCGCGCGTGCTCGGCGACGAAGCGGATCAGGCCTTCGCCGCCGCGCGGGATGGCCAGGTCGACGATGTCGCTGAGCTGCAGCAGCTCGACCATCGCCTCGCGGCCGAGATCCTGCAGCACCGTCACCGCCGCTTCGGCTACGCCGTGCGCGCGCAGCGCGGCGTGCAGCGCGGCAGCGATGGCGAGGTTGGAATGGATCGCCTCGGAGCCGCCGCGCAGGATCACCGCGTTGCCGGCCATCAGGCACAGCGCCGCGGCGTCGGCGGTGACGTTGGGGCGCGCCTCGTAGATCATCGCGATCACGCCGAGCGGGATGCGCACGCGCTCGACCAGCAGGCCGTTCGGCCGCGTCTCGCGGCGGGTCGTCACGCCGACCGGATCGGGCAGTTCGGCCACCTCGCGCAGCGCGCCGGCGATGCCGGCCACGCGCGCCTCATCCAGCCACAGCCGGTCGAGCATGGCGCCCTGCACGCCTTTCGCCACGGCCTGGCGCATGTCCTCGGCGTTGGCCGCCAACACCGCGGCGGACTGCGCTTCCAGCGCCGCGGCCATGTCGCGCAGCAGCGCGTGCTTCGCCTCGCTGCCCAGCGCCGCCACGGCCTGGGCGGCGTCGCGGCAAGCCAGGGCCTGTTCGCGGATCGTGCTCATGCGTCGATCTCCTGCCCGGATGCCACCGGGTGGTGGATGCTGACGAGGTCGTCGCGATGCACCACCTCGTCGCCATGGCTGTAGCCGAGCGCGCCGTCGATCTCGCGGCTGTGCCGGCCGGCCAGCCGGCGCACTTCGGCGGCGCCGTACTGGCTGAGTCCGCGCGCGACGGCGGCACCGTCCGCGTCGACGATCTCCACCAGGTCGCCGCGATGGAATTCGCCGTCGGCGCCGAGCACGCCGCCCGGCAGCAGCGAGACGCGGCCGCCGCTCAAGGCCTTCGCGGCGCCGGCGTCGATGCGGATGCGGCCGGGCGCGGCGGGCGCGTGGCGCAGCCAGTACTTGCGCGCCTGCAATCGGGTGGAGCCCGCGGCGATCAACGTACCGCGCAACTGCCCGCGCTGCAGCGCCTGCACGGTGGCCGCCTCGCGCCCGCTGAACAAGGCGGTGGGGATGCCGGCGGCGGCAGCCTTCGCCGCCGCCTGCAGCTTGGTGCGCATGCCGCCGGTGCCGGCCGCGCTGCCGCTGTCGCCGGCCATCGCGACGATCTCCGGCGTGAGTGCGGCAACGTTCGCGATCGGCACGGCCGCGGGGTCGCGCCGCGGGTCGGCGCTGTACAGCGCATCGACGTCGGAGGCGATCAGCATCAGGTCGGCGTCGACCAGCGCGGCGACGATGGCGGCGAGGTTGTCGTTGTCGCCGAGCTTCAATTCATCCACCGAGACGGTGTCGTTCTCGTTGATCACCGGCAGCACGCCGAACCGCAGCAACTCGCGCAACGTGGCGCGCGCGTTGAGGTAGCGGCGGCGGTGGCGCAGGTCGTCGTGGGTCAGCAGCACCTGCGCCACCGGCCGCGCGGCCAGCGATTGCCATAGCGCGACCATCGGCGCCTGGCCCAGCGCGGCCAGCGCCTGCCGCGCGACCAGGCCGCCGCCGCTCGCATGCTGGCGCAGCAGCGCGCGTCCCGCCGCCACCGCACCGGAGGACACCAGCACCACTTCGCGGCCTTCGGCATAACTGGCGCTGATGAAGCCGGCCAGGGCTTCGGCATGACGCGACGTGAGGCCGCCGCCGTCCGCGGCCAGCAGGTTGCTGCCCACTTTCAACACGGCGCGGCGCCATGACGGTAGCGCCTGGCCGGGCAGTTCGGTGCGCGCGCTCGCCGTGTCGATCACCGTCATGCCCATGCCTCATTCAGTCGTCAAGTGCGCGCAATCGCGCGTGCAGTTCGTCCAGCCGCAGGTCGTGGCCCGCACCCGGCGACACGCGCGCGGCGAGGCTGGCTTCGGGCGTGCGCCCCTGCCCCGCCGACGCCGCGGTTTCCGCCGCGGCGCGATAGGCGTCGCGGAACGGCACGCCGGCGGCGGCCTGTTCGATCGCCACGTCGGTGGCGTACATCGCCGGCTCGATCGCGGCGCGCATCGCGCCCTCGTTCCACGCCAACCGCGCCAGCAGGTCGGGCACCAGCTCCAGTGCCATCAGACCGTGGCGCACGCCGTGGAAGATCGAACCCTTGGAGAACTGCAGGTCGCGCTGGTAGCCGGACGGTAGCGACAGCAGCTGCTCGATCTCGGTGCGGGCAGCGGCCACGCTGGCGTAGCTGGCGCGCAGCAGTTCGATCACGTCGGGGTTGCGCTTGTTCGGCATGATCGAGCTGCCGGTGGTGTACTCGGCCGGCAGCGTGACGAAATCGAATTCGGCGGTGGTGAACAGCGACAGGTCCCAGGCCAGCCGGCGCAGGTCGAGCAGCGCGCCGCCGATCGCCTCCAGCACCGCCATCTCGAACTTGCCGCGCGAGAGCTGCGCGTAGACCGGGCTGAGCTGCATGCGCGCGAAGCCGAGCGCGGCGGTGGTATGCGCGCGGTCGAGTTTCAGGTTCACGCCGTAGCCGGCGGCGGTGCCGAGCGGGTTGGCGTCGATCAGCGCCAGCGTCTGCCGCGCGCGCAGCGTGTTGTCGATGAAGCCTTCGGCGAAGCCGGCGAACCACATGCCGGTGGACGACACCACCGCGCGCTGCAGGTGGGTGTAGCCCGGCAGCGGCAGCGCCGGCTGCGCGGCGCGATCGAGGCAGATCTGGGCAATCGCGCGGCAATGCGTTTCCAGCGCGACGAGCTTGTCCTTCAGCCACAGCCGCGTGGCCACCAGGATCTGGTCGTTGCGGCTGCGCCCGGTATGCACGCGGCGGCCGGCGTCGCCGAGGCGCTCGGTGAGACGCGCCTCGATGGCGGAGTGGCCGTCCTCGTAGCGATCGTCCAGCACGAACGCACCGCTGGCGAAATCGTCGGCCAGCGCATCCAGCTCGCGCTTCAGCGCGGCCGCTTCGTCGGCGCCGACCACGCCGATGTTGGCGAGCCCTTCCACGTGCGCCTTGCTGGCGGTGATGTCGTGCAGGAAGAACTCGCGGTCGAGGATCACGTCGTCGCCGGCAAGGAACTGCATGATCTTCGCGTCGATCTGGATACCGGATTTTTGCCAGAGGGGTTGGGTCATGACGGTGTCCTGGTTCTTTCCTGTAGGAGCCCGCTGGCGGGCGATGCCTTTTTCACGGGATTCGGGATTCGCGGGCAACAGCATCGCCCGCGAGCGGGCTCCTACGGCACGGGGATGGCGGTGTACTCGCCCACGCCGAGCGCGCGGTTGATGTTCTGCATGGCTTGGGTGGCGGCACCCTTCAGCAGATTGTCCAGGGTGGCCACGACCACCACGCGCTTGCCGTCGGCCGATACGGCAAAGCCGCCGATCTCGGCATGGTGCTTGTGCGCGACGCGACTGACCCACGGCGCCTCGTCGGTCACGCTGACCAGGTTCTCGCCGTCGTAGGCGGCGTGGAAACGCTGCAGCACGTCCTCGCGCTTCAGCGGACGGGTGAGGTACAGGTTGCTGGTGACGGTGAGGCCGCGGAAGTGCGGCGCCACGTGCGGCATGAACTCCACCGGGATGCCGAGCCGGAAGCTGGCTTCCTTTTCGTGCATGTGGCCGGTGAGCGCGTACGGCATCAGGTTGTCGCGCAGCTTGTCCGGGTCGTTCTTGTCCGACGGCGTGGTGCCGGCACCGGAGTAGCCGGAGACGCCGAAGCACACCGGCGGCGCGGCGAGCAGATCCTTCAGCGGCGCGATGGAGAGCTCCATCGCGGTGGCATAGCAGCCGGGGTTGCTGATGTGCCGCTCGCCGCGCCAGTTGCCGCGGGTGAGTTCGGGCAGGCCGTAGTACCAGGCCGGGTCGAAGCGGTAGTCGGCGGAGAGGTCGACGATCAGCGTGTCCGGCGCCGCCTGCTCGATGGCCTCCACATAGGGTGCCGCCTTGCCGTTGGGCAAGGCCAGGATCACCACGTCGGCACGCTTGGCCGCCACGGCGGCCGGATCGAGGTTTTCGTAGCGCAGCTCGCCGGCGTAGGCGTCGCTGTGCTCGCTCACGCGCTGGCCGTCCAGCTCGCGCGAGGAGACGAAGGCCAGCGCCAGCGCGGGATGCGCCGCGATCAGGCGGATCAGCTCCGCGCCGGTGTGGCCCCGCGCGCCGACGATGCCGATGCTTTTCGATTGCATGAACAGCCCTCTCATCTCATCCGATTTCCCTTCTCCCTCCGGGAGAAAGTGGCCCGAAGGGCCGGATGAGGGTTCGGTCGAGGCGTCACGCTTCGGCCGGACCCTCACCCCAACCCCTCTCCCGGAGGAAGAGGGGCTCAAGCGTCACCCCACCAGCGTCGGCTGGCGCTGCGCGCAGTGCGCCACGCAGCGGGCGATGGTGTCGAAGTTGCCGTCCAGGCCGTACCAGAACACTTTCCAGCGCGGCTGCTTGAGGCAGCCGTCGGACTCGGCGTAGTAGAAGATGTTGACCGGGTTGCGATGGCGCGAGCGCCAGAACAGCCGCGGGTTTTCCTCGCGCATCACCTGCCACACCGCGCGGCCCAGGCCTTCGCCCTGCGCGTCGTCGAGCACGGCGAACTTGTCCAGGTAGGGCAAATCGCCTTCCATGGTGAGGATCATCGCGGCGCGGTAGTTCTCGCTGACGTAGATGCGGTACGGCCGCGTGCGCTCGAAGTAGTCCGGCACCAGGGCGCGGCCGAAGCTGGATTCGATCAGCGTGCGCATGCGCGCCAGATCCACGCCCTGCCAGGATTCGAAACGCTGCACCTTCTCGCCACGCCGCACCAGCGTGCCCGAGCCCTTGTGGGTGAACAGTTCCTTGGCCAGTTCGGACGGCCGCGTGATCGACACCGACGAGGTCAGCGGCAGGCCGGCCAGCAGGTCGGCGATCTGCTCGATCTTCAGGCGCATGCCGCCGCTCAACCACGGCTGCGCCATCAGCTGCTCGAACTCGGTGCTGAGGTTGATCGAGTCGATCACCTTGCCGTGGCCGTCGAGCAGGCCGCCGGTGCCGGTGAGGAAGACGATCTTGTACGGCTGCAGCACGCGCACCAGTTCGTTGGCGGCGACGTCGGCGTTGACGTTGAGGATCTGCCCCTCGTCGGTTTCGCCGAGGCTGGCGATCACCGGGATCGAATTCGCGCGCAGGCTGGCCTCGATCGGCGCCAGGTTGATGCTGTCGACCTTGCCGACCAGGCCCAGCGCGTCGCGGTCGAGGTAGCTGGCCATGAACACGCCCGACGGCACCGCGGTGGCGCGGGTGTCCATCGACTGCAGCGCTTCCACCAGTTTCAGGTTCTGCTGCATGAACACGCGGCGCACGATGCCCAGCGCCTTCGGCGAGGTCACCCGCAGGCCGCCCACGGTCTGCTTCTCGATGCCGGCGGCGGCCAGCTCCTGGTCCAGTTGCGGACCGGCACCGTGCAGCACGATCGGCGTCAGGCCCACCTGCTGCAGGAAGGTCAGCGACGAGGCGAGGTCGGCCAGTTCGTCGCGCAGCACCGCCCCGCCGACCTTCACCACGGCGAAGCGCTTGGCGTCGACTTCGGAGAAGCGCTTCAGGTACTGCTGGATTTCCTTCGCGCTGCCCATGCTCGAAAGCAGGCGCACGATGGTCTTGCGGGTGGAGTGCTTAGCCGAGTCCATGATGGATGATCCGGTGAATCGTCGTTGCGTAGTCTTCGAGTTGTTCCAGCGCGACCCACTCGTCGGCGCTGTGCGCCTGGGCGATGTCGCCGGGGCCGTAGACGAAGGCGGTGCAGCCGGCGGCGGAGAACAGCGCCGCTTCGGTCCAGAAGTCCACCGCGTTGCCGGTCGGGATGCCCAGCTCGTCGGCCAGGTCGCGCGCCGCCAGCCGGCGCTCCTCCGCGCGCGCGGTGTCGCCGGCCGGCAGCGTGGCGCCGCGGAACGTCTCGACGAATTCCACCGGTGCCGGCTCGCCCAGGTTGCGGAAGCGGATCAGCAGGTGGTCCGGGTTCATCGTGGGCAAGGCGCGAACGCCGAAGCGCACTTCCGCCGTCGGCGCGATCATGTTCGCCTTGATGCCGCCTTCGATGCGGCCGATGTTGAAGCGCAGGCCGGTCAGTCCGCCGAAGCGCTCGTGCGCTTGCGCCGCGACGAAATCCAGCGCCGCATCGCCCCAGCGCACGGCCTGGTGCAGCGCGCTGTCGCCGGGCTGCTGCTCGCCCGAGGCGTGACCGGCGCGGCCGGCGAAGCGCATCAGCACCGACTGGATGCCGCGATGGGCCAGCACCGCCTCGCCCTTGGTCGGCTCGGCCACGATCACCGCCTCGCAGGCGTGCGGTTCGCGCAGGAAGCCGGCGATGCAGCGCGCGTCGTTGGCTTCCTCGTCGGTGGTGAACAGCAACGCCATGTCGCCGTCGCTGGCGTTCGCCACCGCCAGCAGGGCCGCCGCGGCACCCTTGATGTCGCAGGCGCCGAGGCCGATCGCGCGATCTTCCGTCAGGCGCAGCAGGTGCGGATCCGCCGTCCACGCCGGCGAGTCCGGCACCGTGTCCAGGTGCACGTTGAACAGCAGCCGTGGCTCGCCGCGCACCGCATGCAGGGCCACCGCACCGGCACCGAAGTCGGTGACCGTCACCTCGAAGCCGGGCAGCTGTGCGCGCAGGTAGTCGAAGATGCCGCCGGTGTCGATCGCGCGCGGCGGGTTGCGCGTGTCGAAACTGACCAGCGCCTCCAGATGCTTCAACGTGGCATCGAGCAGTGCGCTCATCCGCGGTTGACCTCGGCCCACAGCGTGCTGCTCATGCCGAACAGCTTGATGAAGCCCTCGGCTTCCTCCACGCCCCAGTCGGCCGACTGCGCGTAGGTGGCGCCCTTGGCGTTGAGGATGTGCTTCGACTCGACGGCGACCGCACCGACGCTGCCGCCGTTCGTCTCCAGTGTCACCGTGCCGTTGACGGTGGCCTGGCTGGACGCCAGGAACGCCTCCAGGTCGCTCTTCAGCGGATCGTGGAAGAAGCCCTCGTAGACCAGCTCCACCCACTTGCGCGCCACCTCGGGCTTGAAACGGTTCTGCTGCTTGCTGAGCACGGCCTCTTCCAGTGCGCGGTGCGCGGTGAGCAGCGCGGTCAGGCCCGGCGCTTCATAGATGATGCGGCCCTTCAGGCCGATGGTGGTGTCGCCGGTGTAGAGACCGCGGCCCACGCCGTATTGCGCGAACAGGCCGTTCAACTTCGCCAGCATGGCGTGTCCGGCGATCGCCTCGCCGTCCAGTGTCACCGCTTCGCCGCCCGCGAAGCCGATTTTCACCTGCAGCGGTTTGGACGGCCATTCGGCGCGCGGCTTGCACCAGCCCACCGCGCCGGCGCCGGGCGCCTGCCACCGGTCGATCTCGCCGCCGGACATGGTCAGACCGAGCAGGTTCTCGTTGATGGTGTAAGCCTGCTGCTTGGCGCGCACGCCGAAGCCGCGCTCTTCCAGGAACTTCTGCTCGTAGGCGCGCGTCTGCGTGTGCTCCTTCTGGATCTCGCGGATCGGCGCCACGATCTGGTAGTCGCCCAGCGCCTTCACCGCGAGGTCGAAACGCACCTGGTCGTTGCCCATGCCGGTGCAGCCGTGCGCGATCGCCTTCGTGCCCAGTTCGGCGGCACGCTTCAGCGCAGCCTCGACGATCAGGTAGCGGTCGGATACCAGCAGCGGGTACTGGCCCTGGTAGCCCTCGCCCGCCCACACGAACGGCTTGACGAAGCCCGCCCATATCGCCGGACCGCCATCGACGGTGACGTGGCTGGCCACGCCCAGCTCCTGCGCGCGGTGCTCGATGAAGGCGCGTTCCTCGGCATCCACGCCGCCGGTGTCGGCGAACACGGTATGCACGGCCCAGCCGCGCTCCTTGAGGTAGGGCACGCAGAAACTGGTGTCGAGGCCGCCGGAGAAGGCGAGGACGATGTCTTTGCTCATGGCTGGCAGATCCTGGAAAGTAGAACGGTCAGGCGGACGCGATGACGATGCGCGGCTCGCAGCGCACCGGGAAATTCACGGAGTTGGCGATGAAGCAGGCGTGGTGCGCGGTTTCGTGGGCCGCCTCGGCCTTGTCGGGGTCGCTGGCGACGCTGATGGTCACCGTGGGGCGCAGCACCACCTCGACGAAGCGGCCGCCGTCGCCTTCGGTGGCTATGCTGCCTTCGGCGGCATCGGCATACGCCGTCACCACCACGCCGGCGACGGTGGCCATGTGCAGGTAGGACAGCATGTGGCAGGTCGACAGCGCGGCCACCAGCATGTCCTCGGGATTGTGCCTGGCGGCATCGCCGCGGAACGTGGGGTCGGAGGAACCGGCGATCGCCGGCTTGCCGTCGATGCGGATCACGTGGTCGCGGCTGTAGTTGCGGTAGCCGTCCGTGCCGCTGCCGAGGTTGCCGGTCCATTCCACGCCGACGCGATAGCGATGCTGGTGGTTCACGGTTTCGATTCCTCCTGTTGTGCCATCAGTGCGGCCAGTTCCGCGTCGCCGTCGCCGTCGCGCTCGCGCAGCCCGGCGACCACGCCGGCGCGGTTGCGCGCGGGATGGTTCTGGCTCAGCTTGAACTTGCCTTCGATGCGCTCGACCGCGACTTCGAGGCCGACGATCGCGTGCAGCGACTTCTCGATGTGGTCGTCCGGCGCATCGGTGATCTTCCACGGCTGCGGCTGGCCGGCCTCATGGCGGTCGGTCAGGGTTTCCAGCAGGCGGCGCAGCCAGGCCGCATCGTCGATCACGCGCAGGCGGCCGTGCACGTGCACCACCGCGTAGTTCCAGGTGGGCACCTCGCGATGCGTTTCCTGCTTGGTCGGATACCAGTTCGGGCTGATGTAGCCGTCCGGCCCCCGGAACACCAGCAGCACCTCGGCGCCATCCAGCCGCGCCAGTTCGTTGCCGCGCGCCACGTGGCCGTGCAGCACGCCGCCGACCAGCTCGAACGGCAGGTGATTGGCGACCAGGCCGCCGGCCGCGTTCGCCACCACGGTGGCGAACGGATGGTCGCGGATCAGCCCGTGCAGGACCTCGACGCGCGTTTCGGCAAAATGTTTCGGCATGTACATGAAAAGCTCCGGCGGCAATCGAATCTGAATCTGAATCTGAATCTGAATCTGAATCTGAATTTGAATTTGAATTTGAATTTGAATTTGAATTTGAATCCGAATCCCTACTCCCGCTGCGCCAGCAGCGACGCCATCACCGCCTTCTGCACGTGCAGGCGGTTCTCGGCCTCGTCGATGGCGATGCAGTACGGCGCATCCATCACCGCGTCGGTGGCCTTGACGTTGCGGCGCAACGGCAGGCAGTGGCTGAACAGGCCGTGGTTGGTCAGCGCCATCTTGGCCTCGTCCACGATGAAGTGCCGGTGCGCCTCGCGGATCGGCTTTTCCTGCTCCCAGCGGCCGAAGAACGGCAGCGCGCCCCAGCTCTTGGCATAGACCACGTCGGCGCCGGCGTAGGCTTCCTCGATGTCGTGGCTGACCTTCAGCGAGCCGCCGTTCTGCTCGGCGTTCAGACGGCCAAACGCCATGTAGCGCTCGTCCAGCACGTAGTCCGGCGTGGGGCACAGCAGGGTCACGTCCATGCCCATCTTGGTGGCGATCAGCAGCGCGGAATTCGCCACCGCGGTGTTCAGCGGCTTGGGGTGGTAGGTCCAGGTCAGCACGTACTTTTTCTTCGTGAGGTCGCCCAGGCGTTCCTTCAGCGCCAGCGCGTGGGCCAGCTCTTGGCAGGGATGGGTGATCGTCTCCATGTTGATCACCGGCACCGTGGCGTACTGCGCGAACGCCTTGATCACCTTGTCCTGGCGGTCCACCGACCAGTCCTGGAACTTCGGGAACGCGCGCACCGCGATCAGGTCGACGTAACGCGACAGCACCCGCGCCACCTCGGCGACGTGCTCCTCGGTGTCGCCGTCCATCACGCTGCCCACCTCGAACTCGATCGGCCACGCGTCCTTGCCCGGCGCCAGCACGATGGCGTGGCCGCCCAGCTGGAACGCGCCGAGCTCGAAGCTGGTACGGGTGCGCATCGAGGGGTTGAAGAACATCAGCGCGATGGACTTGCCGGCCAGTTGGCCCCCGCGAATTTCCCGCTTGAACGCGGCGGCCTGCTCCAGCAGCGCGTCGATCTCGGCGCGGCTGTAATCCTGGGTCGTCAAGAAATGCCGAATGGTCATGCAGAACTCCAAATCCAAAACACAAAAAACCCGGCGCAGGGGCCGGGTTTGTCGTCGATGCACATGAAACGCGTGCGACTGCCTACCCGGCCGAACGTTCGTCCAGCGGTCGGCGCGCACGCGAGGTCATGCCAGCAGCCGCGCGGGCGCTGGTCAGTACGGTGGCGGTATAGACGGCTGTGGACATGCGGGTTCCGGATGGCGAGTGCGCATCATGGCGGCAATTTCGCTGCCATGCAACAAAAAATTCGACACCCCTGAACGACAGCGCCGCCAACGGGGGCGGCGCCGTTGTGGGCTGCCGGGACGGCTCAGTCGGCCGGATCGACCCGCACGCGCACGCGCAGCCGCTCCCCCGGGTCGTAGCTCAGGCGCGAGGTGTAGACCTCGCCGCGATAACGGTATTCCACGTCGTAGCCGATGATCCGGCGCTGCTCGCTGATCGAGCTGACCTGGCGGCATTCGGTCCGGGGGCTCTCGTACTCGCCGCCGCGGCTGGATGCGCGGTTGCCGATGGCACCGCCGGCGACGGCACCGGCCACGGTGGCGGCCTTGCGCCCGTCGCCCTTGCCCACGGTGTTGCCCAGCACGCCGCCGATGACCGCGCCCAGCACCGTACCGGCCGTGCTGTTGCCGCCTTCGCGGCGAACCACCGGCTGCTCGTAGCACTCCTGCCGCGGCACTTCGGTGCGGGTGACGCCCTGCACCGGGTCGGCGCGCAGCACGTCGGCCCAGCCGTAATGGGCGTTGTCGTCGGCATTGGCGTAACGCTCGTCCTGGGCGTAGACGCTGCTGGCCATCACGGCGAGTACCAGTGCGCAAAGCCATGGCTTGGTCATGGCAACCTCCCAAATTCGGAAACTGCGGGCGCGCTTGCGCGCGTACTGGCAGCATTGCAGCAAATTGACACTGAATACACGCTTAGAGCCCGCCCGGCGGGATCCCGCGCAACCTGGCCGCCTGCACCTTGTTAAGATGCCGGGCTGGCCGCGCCATGCCTTGCGCAGCCCTCCATGCCGCGGATTCCACCGATGCCGATTTCGCTCTACAACAGCCTGACCCGCCGCACCGAGCCGTTCGCCCCGCTCGACCCCGAGCGCGTGACGATGTACCTGTGCGGCCCCACCGTCTACAACTACGTGCATATCGGCAACGCGCGCGGGCCGGTGGTGTTCGACGTGCTGGTGCGCCTGCTGCGGCGGCATTACCCGCAGGTGCGCTACGCGCGCAACATCACCGACGTCGACGACAAGATCAATGCCGCCGCGCAGCAGCAGGGCGTGCCGATCGGCACGATCACCGAACGCTTCGCGCAGGCCTACCGCGAGGACATGGCCGGGCTCGGCGTGGCGCCGCCGGACGTCGAGCCGCACGCCACCACCCACATCGGCCCGATCATCACGATGATCCAGGGCCTGCTGGATGGCGGCCACGCCTACGCCGCCGAAGGCCACGTGCTGTTCGACGTCGGCTCGTTCCCGGCCTACGGCGAGCTGTCCGGTCGCGACCCGGAGGAACTGATCGCCGGCGCCCGCGTGGAAGTGGCGCCGTACAAGCGCAATCCCGGCGATTTCGTGCTGTGGAAGCCGTCCACGCCGGAGCTGCCCGGCTGGGACAGCCCGTGGGGCCGCGGCCGCCCGGGCTGGCACATCGAATGCTCGGCGATGAGTGCGGCGCACCTGGGCGAGACCATCGACATCCATGCCGGCGGCGTGGACCTGTTGTTCCCGCACCACGAGAACGAGATCGCCCAGTCCACCTGCGCGCACGGCGGCAAGCTGTTCGCGCGCTGGTGGATGCACAACGGCATGCTCACCTTCGACGGCCGCAAGATGTCCAAGTCCCTGGGCAACGTGCTGCTGGTGCACGAGCTGCTGAAGCTGCACCCGGCCGAGGCGCTGCGCCTGCGCCTGCTGAGCGGCCACTATCGGCAGCCGCTGGACTGGTCCGAAGCCGCCATCGCGCAGGCCACCAGCACGCTGGACGGCTGGTATCGCGTGCTGCGCGACCTGGCCGCGGTCGAACTGCCGCCCGGCGAATTGCCGATACCCGAGCGCATCGAGGCGGCCCTGTGCGACGACCTCAACACGCCGCAGGCATTGGCCGAGCTGTCCGTGCTGGCCGACGCCGCGCGCCAGTCCGGCAACGCCGAGGCGAAAGCCGCCCTGCTCGGCGGCGGTGCCCTGCTCGGCCTGCTGCAGCAGGATCCTGAAGCCTGGTTCCGGCGCGGCGAAAGCACGGTCGATGCGGCGCACGTCGAGGATCTGCTGCGGCAACGCCAGGCCGCCCGCGCCGCCCGCGACTTCGCCCGCGCCGACGCGATCCGCGACGAGCTGGCGGCCATGCACATCGCGATCGAGGACAGCGCGCAGGGCACGCGCTGGAGCGTCGTCAAGGCGTGACGCGCATGCGCATTTCATCTCCGGTCCCGCTCCGCGCGATAATGCGTCCATGAACGCCACCGCCACCAGCAGCACCGACCAGGCCCAGCAGGAGATTGCCGAGGAATTCGCCTTCCTCGGCGACTGGACCGAGCGCTACCAGTACCTGATCGACTTGGGCAAGCAACTGCCGCCGTTTCCCGAAGAACACAAGGTCGAGGCGTACCGCGTGCACGGCTGCCAGTCGATGGTCTGGCTGGTACCCAGCGGCGATGCGTCGAGCATGCACTTCGAGGCGGCCAGCGACTCGGCGATCGTGTCGGGCCTGATCGCGCTGGTGCTGCGCGTGTATTCCGACCGCCCGGCGGCGGAGATCCTCGCCACCGAGCCGGCCTTCATCGGCACCATCGGCCTGGCCAAGCACCTCTCGCCAACCCGCTCGAACGGGCTGGCGGCGATGCTGGCCAAGCTGAAGGACTACGCCGCCGCGGCAGGCAAGGGCTGAGCGCTTCCGCCCGCCCCATCCTGGCCTGCGCCAAGGCCCGGGAAGCGCCGGGCTATCCCGGCAGTGAATCGCATGAGCAGGCCGCTGCCGTGTTGACGGCTCTCGCCGTAATGAGAATAATTCGCAATATCTTGCCGGCCGCTGCCGGCTGGCAACGATAGAAAGCGTTTCCTTCGTTCGCCGGAGCCTGAGCCAGCCAGCGCCACGCCGGCCCGGTGCCATTCCTCATGTGCCATCGCGTCCCCGCGAGGGAGGCGTGCGGCCCATTGTCGCCCGGGATTCCCATGCGCCCACTGCCTCTCTCCATCGCCCTGCTCACCATCCTGGGTGCGCCCCGGGCTTTCGCCGGCGAAGCTTCCGTCGACCAGGCCAAGCTGCTGCCCGGCGTCAACGTGCAAGCCACCCATCCCGGCGATTACCGCGTAGCGGACGCCACCAGCGCCACCAAGATCGACGCCGCCCTGCGCGACGTGCCGCAGACGGTGAACGTGGTGCCGGCCAGCGTGCTGCGCGACCAGCACGCCACGTCCCTCCAGGATGCGCTGAAGAACGTGCCCGGCGTCGGCTTCTCCACCGGCGACGGTCAGCGCGACCAGGTTTCCATCCGCGGCTTCACCGCGATCGCGGACCAGTTCGTCGACGGCTTGCGCGACGACGCGCTGTACTTCCGCGACCTGTCCAACATCGAGCGCATCGAGGTGCTGAAGGGACCGGCGTCGGTACTTTATGGACGCGGCTCGTCGGGTGGCCTGATCAATCGCATCACCCGGCAGCCGGGCGCCGACGGCGGCCAGCTCGCGCTCAGCTACGGCAGCTGGGCCGACCGCCGCGGCGAGCTGGACGTCGGACGGCGCTTTGGCGACGCCGGCAGCGCGTGGCGTCTCACCGGCGCGGTCGAGGATGCCGACGGCTATCGCGACCCGCAGTTCCTCCAGCGTCGCGCCGTGGCTCCCTCGCTGCTGCTGCATCCCGGCAGCGACACCACGCTGCTGCTGCAGGCCGATTACCTGCGGGACCGCCGCGTCACCGATTTCGGCATTCCGGCCTGGCGCGGCCGCCCGGTCGACGTGCCGAGGGGAACCTACTACGGCGCGGCGAACGCGCGCGACGTCGACACCAGCCAGTCGACCGTGAGCTCGACCACCGCGACCCTAACCCACGCCTTCAGCGACGACCTGACCCTGCGCAACGCCACGCGCTGGTACGACCACAAGCTCGACCGCAACAACACGCTGCCCGGCGGCGTCGACGAGCAGGCGCGGACCGTCTCGCTCAACCGCTCCAACATCAATCGGCACGAGCACGGCTGGTTCAACCAGACCGAACTCAACCAACACGTGGGCGACGGCACGGTCAGCCACGACCTGCTCTACGGCCTGGAGCTGGGGCGGCAGGACAAGGCCCTGCTCAATCGCAGCGCCAGCGGCGTGGCCGTGGTCGACCTGTTCCATCCGGTGCTGCCGGCGCTGCCCCTGTACGTGTCACGCGCGCCGGCTGCCGACAACCTCGGCATCTTCGACACCAGTGCCGTCTACCTGCAGGATCTGCTGAGCCTGGGCTCGCAGTGGAAAGCCCTGCTGGGCGTGCGCTACGACCGTTTCCGCCAGCGGACGGAGAATCACCTGCCGGGCCAGCGCAACCTCGCGCGCACCGACAAGGCGCTGAGCCCGCGCGCGGGGCTGGTCTGGCAACCTTCCGCCGCGCAGTCCTACTACCTGTCCTGGAGCCGTTCGTTCCAGCCTTCCGGCGAAGCGTTCGCGCTGGCCGCGAGCAATGCGGACATCGCGCCCGAGCGCACGCACAACACCGAGGTCGGCGCGAAGTACGACCTGCTGGATGGGCGCGCCAGCTTCAACGCCGCGCTCTTCGAGCTCGAACGCACCGGCATCAAGGCCACTGACCCGGTCACGCGGAAGCTGCTGCCGATCGGCACGCAACGCACGCGCGGCGTCGAACTCAGCGCCGCCGCGGACCTGGCGCACGGCTGGCGCCTGCTCGCCGGCTACGCCTGGCTGGATGCGCGCGTCACCCATTCGGTCGCCATGGATGCCGGCCGCCCTGTCCAGGGCAAGCGCGCCACCCTCACGCCACGCAACGGCGGCAACCTGTGGATCACCCGCACGATCGCCGATCGCTGGCAGCTGGGCGGCGGCCTTAACCTGGTCGGAGCGCGGCAGGCCAACCCGGGCAACACGGTGACCCTGCCCGGCTACGTGACCGCCGACCTCATGGCGCAATACCGTACCGGGCCGGTTTCGCTGCAGCTCAACCTGACCAACCTGTTCGACACGCATTACATCGTGTCCGCCCACGGCACCAGCCCGAACCTCAACCTGCCGGGCGCGCCGCGTGGCGCGAACCTGACCTTGCGCTACCAGTTCTAGCGCCGACCGCCGGGGCGGGAATCCTTCCAGGCAAAACAAAACCCCCGAGCTCCCAGGCTCGGGGGTCCATGCGATCGCGGGCACCGGCGATGGCAGGCACCGCTCCCGGCCCCGCGGGGGTGCCGCGGCAATCAGTCGCCCATCTGCTTCTGCAGGTGCTCGCGCCGCTCCTGCGCATCCAGCGACAGCGTGGCGATCGGACGCGCGTCGAGGCGGTCGATGCCGATCTCCTCGTCGGTCTCCTCGCAGAAGCCGTAGCTGCCTTCCTCGATCCGGCGCAGCGCCTTGTCGATCTTGGAGATCAGCTTGCGGTAGCGGTCGCGGGTACGCAGCTCCAGCGAGTTCTCGGTCTCGCGGGTAGCGCGCTCGGCCTCGTCGCCGACGTCGCGCACTTCCTCGCGCAGGTTGTCCATGGTCTGGCGCGACTCCTCCACCAGCTGGTCGCGCCAGTCGCGCAGCTTGTTGCGGAAGTAGGCCAGATGCATCGGGTTCATGTACTCCTCGCTCGGCGAGGGGTGGTAACCCTTGGGCAAGACGATGTTGCTGGTGGACGGCAGCGCATATCGCCCGTCTTCGCGGGTGACGCCGTTGTCGAGTTTCTTTGCAGCGGATTTATTCATTGAGGACGATGAGTTTTTCGGGCTTTTGTGGGAAGAGGCATGGCCCGCCGCAGCCGGGGCCGCGCGCGGTGTCACCATGGCGGTTGCACTCGCCACCTTGCCCTTGAACAGGGCGCTGGCGGGTGCCGGGGATACGTTTCTGGCAGCCGCCGCTGCCGGCTTGGCAGCAGGTTTTGCCGCCGGTTTGGCCACCGGCTGGGCCGTCGGCCTGGTCGGCTTGGCCACCGGCTTCGCGACATGCCTTGCCACGGGTTTGGCCGGCGGCGCCTTCCTGGCAGCTGCCTTGGCCGCCGGTTTCGCTGCCACTTTCGCGGCGGTGCTGCTCCGCGGCCGGACACCGCCGGCGACCGGCTTCTTCACTGCCGCTTTCTTCGGCGCCGTTTTCTTCGGCGCCACCTTCTTCGGCGCCGGTTTCTTCGCGACGGTTTTCTTGACCGCCACCTTCTTCGCGACGGCTTTCTTCACGACCGCGCTCTTCCCGACCGCCTTCTTCGCGACGGGCTTCTTCGCGGGCGACTTGGCGGCGGCCTTCCCGGCCGCGGGCTTGGCAACCGGTTTCTTCGCAGCCGCCGGCTTGGCGACGGTCTTCTTCGGCGCAGCCTTGGCGGCCGCAACGCGGACGCTCTTCGCAGCGGCCTTGCCGGCGCTCTTCACGGGCTTCCCCTTGCTCGTCGCCGCCTTGGCGCCGGCGCTCCTGGCCGCGGTCGAAGCCTTGCCTTTCTGCGCCTTGGCGGCGGTCGAACTACGCGTCGTTTTCGCCATATCCCTTCACCGTTTTTGGCCGTGGCGGCCGGGTGTTATAGCCCATGTGTCCTACACCAGCAAGCGCGCTTCTGGAATACTTGTACCACTACCTGTTGCTGGCCGCTTCGGCACCGTGAACGTCCTGACCCGATTGATACTGTGGATGCTGCGTTTGTACAAGCGCTGGCTCAGTCCCCTGCTCGGCCCGCGTTGCCGCTTCCATCCGAGCTGCTCCGATTATGCACGGATTGCGGTCACCCGCTTCGGCCCGTGGCGCGGCAGCCTGCTGGCCGGTTGGCGCCTGCTGCGCTGCCAGCCGCTGTGCGATGGCGGCGAGGACCCGGTGCCCGAACATTTCCGTCTTTCCCGCTGCCGCCACCGGGGACACTCTCCCGAGGCGCACTGACGGTCCGGGAATGCCCGAACCGTCGGCGCACGGCTGCCGGCTCCACGCCGGCCTTGCGTGAAGCGCGACTACCCAAGGATGGTCGCCGGCGCAGGGTCGGTGGCCGGTGCAGCAGCCGTCACGGCATGGGGCCGTAGCCGCCTTCCACGCCCTTGCTCGCATAGGCCACCGCGTCATGCGGGTGCAGGCTTTCCTGGTGCTCGACGCGAATGTGGAAATCGCCGAGCGTGGCATCGGCGTCGAGTGCCTTCTGGATGCGCCGGGCGGCATCTTCGCAGAACATCAGGTTGCCGCCGTTGGCCAGCGCGAAGGCCTGTTCGTCCTCGCGCTTCACCGCCGTCTGCACCGGCGTGCCGAGCGCATGCTCGACGCGATCGATCAGGCTGATCAGATGGAAGCCCGCGCCGGCCGCCGGGCGGATGCGCAGGCGCGCCACGCTGCGCTGGGCGTGCGCGGTGGCGACGATGCCCTTCTCGCTGCCGAGCCAGGCCAGCACCGCGGCGTGGTCGAGCGGCTTGCCGGGGTCGAAGTCGCTGGCGAACTGGTCCTGGATCAGCTGGCGCGACAACGCGGCCGAAGCCGGGCAGGTGGAGGAGTAGACCACCTCGGTGCCGAACTCGAGCAGGAACTCGTCGCCGGTGAGGCTGACCTCGATGCACACCGGGTACGCGCGCCAGCCGCTATTGGCGCTCTTCAGCGCGGGGCGGCGCACCAGGTGTTCGAACTGGATGCTGAGACAGGCACGGTCGGACAGGTCCTTGTGCGAATCGAGGAATCCGCGCAGCAGCGCGTGCAGCATCTGCGCGTTCAACGCCTGCGCGCTCAGCGCCTGCTCGACCTGCAGGTACAGCCGCGACATGTGGATGCCGCGCTTGTCCGGCCGGCTCAGGTTGACGAAGGCCCCGACCCGGGCGCTGGAACGCTGTGGCTGGCCATCGCCGGCATCGAACAGCACCGGGACCTGGATATCGGCCATGCCGACCCAGTCCAGCGCGCCGGCAAGATGCGGCTGCGCGTGCACGGCGACATCGGGCAGCAGGCGGGCGGTGTTTTCCTGGTTCGGCATGGGCGAGGTCCTGACATCGGCGAACAGGTCGCCGCAAAGCAAGCAATCTTGGGGCAAGCTGGCCGCCGCGCAATAGTGGCGTGATGGAAACACTGCGTCCTGGTCGTTTTACGCCATCTGCCGGCGCCACGCGCGGGCGGCCTGCCACGCCTGCAGGACGGTCGCCAGCCCGGTGCGCGAGTGGCCGGCCTGCAACACCGCCAGCGCATCGCCGGCCCGCGCCGCACGCTGCGCCAGCCTGTGCGCATGCCACGATTCCAGCGCACGAAACACGCTGAGCGGCCCGGCCAGTGTGGCCGACTCCGTCCAGCTGGCCAACAGGTCGTCCAGCTGCGCCTTGACGGCCTGCTGCCGCGCCGCGCTCTGGCTGCGCAATTGCGCGCGGCTCAAGCCATGCCGCGCCAGCTGCGCCATCGGCAGCGGCAGGCGGTCGCGCTCGGCGTCCTGCTGCAGCCGCAGCAGCGCATGCAGCAGGTGGTTCAGCACCGCCACCCGAGCTGCCCGCGCCGGCGACGCTTCGGTGCCATACCACCAGGCGGTTTCCAGCGCGGCCAGCGCACCGTGCAGCGGCAACGCCGCCTCGATCTGCGCGGGGAAATCGGCGGCGGTGCCCTGCTCCAGTTGCGCCATCGCGGCCAGCACCGGTGCCAGCCACAGTTCGCTGGCGATGGCGTGCGCGCGCTCGTCGTCGAACAGCACCTGGCTCAGCGGGTGGCGCCCGCCGCTGGCCGGCGCGCCGGCCAGCTCCTCGGCCCACCAGTTGAGCTTGGCGGTGGCCACCTGTGGCTCGCGGATGCCGTAGGCGGCGCCCAGCAGTTCCTGTTCCAGCGCCGCCAGCGCGATGTGGCCGGGGTAGCGCCGGCCATCGACGAAGGCCAGCGCCACGCGCTGCTGCGGCTGCACCGCCAGCCACTTGTCGATGAAGCCCTGCAGCACCGCGTTCTGTTCGGTCAGTTCGATCATGCCGGCACCGGTTGCAATTTCAGCAGCTCGGCCAGCTCGGCCGGATGGCCCAGCACGGCGTCGGCACCCCAGCCGTGGGGATCGCCGCCATCGAGGTAGCCCCAGCCCACCGCCACCGTGTACAGGCCGGCAGCCGCACCGGCCTGCACGTCGCGGCGATCGTCGCCGACGAACAGGCTTCGCGCGGGCATCACGCCGGCACGTTCGCAAGCCAGCAGCACCGGCGCCGGGTCGGGCTTCTTCACCGCCAGCGTATCGCCGCAGACCACCGCGCTGGCGCGTCCCGCCCAGCCGATGCGGGCTACCAGTTCATCGGTGAGGAAGCCTGCCTTGTTGGTGACGATGCCCCAGCGCAACCCCTGCGCCTCGATCCGCGCCAGCAGCTCGTCGATGCCGTCGAATGCCTGCGTCTGCTGCGCCATCACGTCCTGGTACAGCTGCAGGTAGCGCGGCACCAGTTCCTCCAGCACCGCTTCGCCGCGCGCGGCGAACGCACAACGCAGCACCGCGCGCGCACCGCGCGAGACCACCTCGCGCACCGGCGCGTACGGCGGCGGCGGCACGCCTTCCTCCGCGCATTGCGCCAGCAGCGCGGCGTACAGGTCGGGGGCGCTGTCGAGCAAGGTACCGTCCAGGTCGAACAACACGCCCTGGATGTTTTCGGGCAAGGGCTTCATGCCGGCCTGGACGCGCTGAGCAGGTAATTGACTGCCGTGATCGAGCTCAGCCAGGCCTTGCGGCTGAGCGGGTTGTAGCCCAGCCCGGAAACGTCCTCCAGTTCCAGCCCGGCGTGGCGCAGCAGGCGGCCCAGCTCGGACGGCTTGAGGAACTGCGCATAGTGATGGGTGCCGCGCGGCAGCAGGCGCATCACGTATTCCGCACCGACGATCGCCGCGCCGAACGCGGCCGGCGTGCGGTTGAGGGTGGACATGAACAGCCGCCCGCCCGGCTTCAGCAGCGCAGCGAGGTCGTCCACCAGCGCGGCCGGATCGGGCACGTGTTCGATCAGTTCCATGCAGCACACCGCGTCGAAGCTCGCCGGCTCGGCCGCCGCCAGTTCGGCCGAGGACTGCACGCGGTAGTCGACGTCAAGGCCGGATTCGTGCAGATGCAGCTTCGCGACCTCGATCACCTTCTCGCCCAGGTCGATGCCGGTGACCTTCGCGCCGGCGCGCGCCAGCGCCTCGCTGAGCAGGCCGCCGCCGCAGCCGACGTCGGCCACCTTCGCCCCGCGCAGGTCGACGCGGGCGGCGACATAGGCGGCGCGCACCGGGTTGAGGTCGTGCAGCGGGCGCGACTCGCCGTCGGGATCCCACCAGCGCGCCGCCAGGCTGTCGAAGCGGGCGATCTCGTCGGGGTTGACGTTGGCGGTGATCATGTTCGAGTCCACGGTTAGCCCATCAGTTTAATGAAAAGCGCGACCAGGGATGGCCGCCTTTTGATCCCTGCGCTCGCGGATGAGCGCAAAAGTCAATGCGCCTGCCACTCGTGCACCGTGATATCCCAGCCGCCGCTGACGTGGGCCGGGTCGTCATGCACCAGCGCGGTAGCCTCGGCCAGGTCCGCCGCGTGCAGAAGGTAGGCACCGCCGGACTTGTCGCTGAAGCCGCCGGACAGTTCCACCCGGCCCTCCTTGCGCAAGCCTTCCAGGAAGGCCAGGTGCAGCGGCACCACCGCCGGATCGAACTGCGGCCGGCGGATCAGCACGACCAGGTAACGGTTCATCGAGGGACTCCGGTTCAGGCCGAGGCGATGCGTTCGCGCCAGGCGCGCGTGCGCTCCAGGATCGCGGCGGTGTCCATGCCGGTCAACTCACGCGCGGCCAGCTTGCGCTTGCCGGCGATCCACACGTCGCTGACCTGGTGGCGGCCGGTGGCGTAGACCAGTTGCGAGACGACGTGGAACAGCGGCTGGGTCTCCAGCTCGTTCATGCGCACGGCGGCGAAGTCGGCTTGCTTGCCGACTTCGATCGAACCGATCTTCGCCTCCAGCCCGACCGCCTTGGCGCCGTTGAGCGTGGCCGCGCGCAGTGCAAACGCCGCGTCGAACGCGGCGGCGTCGCCGGCCACCGCCTTGGCCAGCAGCGCGGCGGTGCGCATCTCGCCGAACATGTCCAGGTCGTTGTTGGAGGCGCAGCCGTCGGTGCCCAGCGCCAGGTTGACGCCGGCGCGGCGCAACTTCTCCGCCGGGCAGAAGCCGGAAGCGAGCTTGAGGTTGGACTCCGGGCAGTGCACCACCGACACGCCGGCGGCGGCGCAGGCGGCGATCTCGCCGTCGGTCAGCTGGGTCATGTGCACCGCGATCAGGCGGTCGTTGACCAGGCCCAGCTTCTGCAGGCGCTGGAACGGGCGCAGGCCGCTCTTGGCCTTTTCCTCGTCGACCTCGTGCGCGGTCTCGTGCGTGTGCAGATGCACCGGGATGTCGAGCTGGTCGGACAGCACGCGGATGCGCTCGAAGCTCTCGTCCGACACCGTGTACGGCGCGTGCGGCACGAACGCGGTGCTGATCAGTCCGTCGCCGCGGAAGCTGTCGTGCACTTCGCCGGCGCGCTCGAAGTATTCGTCCTGGCTCTTCGCCCACGCGGTGGGAAACTCGATCACCGGCAGGCCGACCACCGCGCGGAAGCCCAGCTTGCGGTAGGTGGCGCCGATCACGTCGGGGAAGAAGTAGTTCTCGTTGGCGCAGGTGGTGCCACCGCGCAGCATCTCGGCCACCGCCAGTTCGACGCCGTCGCGCACGAACTCCGGCCCAAGCACCTTCGCCTCGGCCGGCCAGATGTGCTGCTGCAGCCACACCATCAACGGCAGGTCGTCGGCGAGGCCGCGCAGCAGGGTCATCGGGTTGTGCGTGTGGCTGTTGACCAGGCCCGGGATCAGCGCGTGCTCGCCAAGCGAGACCCGTTCGCGCGGTGCGTAGGCGGCACGCGCCTCGGCGATCGGCAGCAAGGCCACGATGCGCCCGTCCTGCACCGCCACCGCATGGTTCTCCAGCACTACGCCGTGCGGCTCGACCGGCACCACCCAGCGGGCTTCGATCACCAGGTCGACGGGCTGCGGTGTCATCGGGTTCATCCTGGACTCTCTCCATCTCGATTCGGATACGACAAGGGGCGGTACCTCGCGGTGGCCGCCCCTTGATCGTCATCCCGGCACAGGCCGGGATCCAGCATCAAAAACCGTGCGTGGTACACGATATTGATCTTGCGTGCTGCGTACCTGTACCTCACTGGATCCCGGCCTGCGCCGGAATGACGGACTGGCAAGGGCGCGGGCGTTGCCCGCGCGCCGGTCCGTCACTTGACGCGACTGACGTACTCGCCGGTGCGGGTGTCGACCTTGATCACCTCGTCGGTACCCACGAACAGCGGCACGCGCACCACGGCGCCGGTCTCCAGCGTGGCCGGCTTGCCGCCGCCGCCGGAGGTGTCGCCGCGCACGCCGGGGTCGGTCTCGACGATCTTCAGCTCGACGAAGTTCGGCGGCTGCACCGCGATGATCTCGCCGTTGAACAGCGTGACCACGCACTCTTCCTCGCCCTTCAGCCACTTCGCCGCATCGCCCACCCCGGTCTTGCTGGCCTGGTGCTGCTCGAACGACTCCTGGTGCATGAAGTGCCAGAATTCGCCGTCGGAATACAGGAACTGCATGTCGGTGTCGGTGACGTCCGCCACCTCGAACGAGTCGCTGGACTTCATCGTCTGCTCGGTGGTGCGCCCGGTCTTCAGGTTGCGTATGAAGATGCGGGTGAACGCCTGGCCCTTGCCGGGCTTGATGAAGTCGGCTTCGGTGATGATCCACGGATCGTTGTTGTGAAGGATCTTCATGCCCTTCTTGACATCGTTGAGACCGGCGGTGGCCATGCGGTGAGCTCCGAGGTATGAATTTCAATGTTGAAGGGCCCGAAACGGGCCCTTGCGCCGCTGCCGGCGGCTAAAATGGACGATTTGACGGGCCAGCCGGCCCAGACAAGGTCACACATGATAACCGCAAGCCCTGCCGCACGCATTACGCCGGACGCACCGGCAGCCGACTGGCGCCAGCTGTGGCGCGAGGCCGTCACCGACGCCGCCGAACTCCTGCAGCTGGTCGGATTGCAGCACCTGGCCGCAGAGTTGCCGCCGGCGGACGCCGGTTTCCAGTTGCGCGTGCCACGCGGCTTCGTGGCCCGCATGCGCCACGGCGATCCGCGCGATCCGCTGCTGCTGCAGGTGCTGCCGCAACTGGCCGAGCTGGACGAGGTGCCCGGTTTCGTCGCCGACGCGGTCGGCGACATGGCGGCGCGCGAGGCCCGCGGCGTGTTGCACAAGTACCACGGCCGCGCCCTGCTGATCGCCAGCGGCAGCTGTGCTGTCAACTGCCGCTACTGCTTCCGCCGGCACTTCCCGTACGGCGAGGAGATGGCCGCGTCCGGCCAGTGGAAGCAGGCGCTGGAGCATCTGCGCCAGGACCCCTCGATCAGCGAGCTGATCCTGTCCGGCGGCGATCCGCTGTCGCTGGCCACCACCAAGCTGGAGGAGCTGAGCCGCGGCCTGACCGAATTGCCGCAGGTCATCCGCCTGCGCATCCACAGTCGCCTGCCGGTGGTGCTGCCCGAGCGCATCGACGACGCCTTCATCGGCTGGCTGACCCACCTGCCGCTGCAGAAAGTGGTGGTGCTGCACGCGAACCACGCCAACGAGCTGGACGCCAGCGTCGATGCCGCTTGCGCCCGCCTGCGCGCGGCCGGCGCCACCGTGCTCAACCAGTCGGTACTGCTGCGCGGGGTCAACGACGACGCCGACGCGCTGGCCGAGCTGTCCGAACGGCTGTTCGCCGCCGGCGTGCTGCCGTACTACCTGCACCAGCTCGACCGCGTGCAGGGCACCGCGCACTTCGAGGTCGACGACAGCCGAGCGCTGGCGCTGCAGGAGGCCTTGCGTGCCCGCCTGCCGGGCTACCTGGTGCCCCGGCTGGTGCGCGAGGTGGGCGGCGACGCCTCCAAGCGGCCGCTGTGAACCGGGCAACGGTCGCCATGGCGTGATTTTCCCGCTGGCGGCTGCCGGCGGAATCCGTTACAAACAGTCATCGCAGCTGAATGCGCGGATCGCCCCCACCGCCTGCGATGATCAACGGACCGCATCACGCCCCATGAAAAAAGACTTCGTCATCAAGATCCTCTTCGTCGAAAGTTCGCTGGAAGAGGCCGAGCAGATCATCAGCCTGCTGCGCAATACCGGCATTGCCGTGCGACCTGCCCGCGCCACCAACCTGGAACAGATGCAGGCCGCGGTGAACGAGCTGGAACCGGACGTGGTGATGTTCGACCCGGCGATCACCGGCATCAGCCTGGACGAAGCGGTCAAGGTGCTCGACGCCTACGGCCGCGACTACTCGCTGCTGGGCCTGGTCAACGCCATCGACAACCAGATCGTGGCGGACCTGTTCGTGCACGGCGCCCGCGGCGTCGCCTCGCGCAGCCAGCCGAAACAGCTGATAGCGGTACTGCAGCGCGAGTTCGAGTCGCTGCAGACACGCCGCCAGGTACGCCGCCTGGAAACCGCGTTGCGCGAATCGGAGCGCCGTTGCGACGCACTGCTCGATTCGTCCACCGATGCGATCGCCTACGTGCACGAAGGCATGCACGTGCGGGCCAACCACGCCTACCTTGAAACCTTCGGCTACGACAGCTTCGACGACCTGCTCGGCTTGCCGGTACTGGACATGATCGACGCGACCCATGCCGACGAATTCAAGACCCTGCTGCGCGGCCATGCACGGCAGGAGAAGGCGCCGTCCCAGCTGACCCTGCATGCACGCCGCGCCGACGGCAGCCAGTTCGACGCCACGGTGGAGTTCGCGCCCGCCACCTTCGAGGGCGAACCCTGCCTGCAGATCGTGTTCCGCCGGCAACTGGTCGACCAGGCCGTGCTGGAGCAACTGCAGCGCGACCCGGTCACCGGCCTGTTCAATCGCGCCCGCATGCTGGAATCCATCGACGACGCCGTCACCGCGGCGGCCAAGGGCAAGAAGGGCCAGTCGCTGCTGCTGATCGAACCGGACAACTGGACCTCGCTGGTCGGCGGCATCGGCCTGGGCAAGGCCGACGAACTGCTGGCCGGCTTTGCCGACCGCATCCGCATGCTGCTCGGTGCCGACGACGTCGCCGGCATGCTGGCCGAGCACACCCTGGGCGTGGTGCTCGACTCGCGCCCGGACGAGGCGATCAAGGAGTGGATCGCCAAGCTGCAGCACAGCGTCAGCAACGAGATCTTCGACGCCGGTTCGCGCTCGATCACGGTCACCGCCAGCATCGGTGGCAGCCTGCTGGGCGAGAAGAACGCGAACGCCGAGCTGCTGCTCAACCAGGCCAGCCAGGCCCTGCGCACCGCGCAAAGCCTGGGCGGCAGCCAGGTGGAGCTGCACGACCCGGCCGCGCGCGAGAAGGCCGACGAGGAGCGCGAGCGCTACTGGCTGGAACTGCTGCGCAAGGCGCTCACCGGGGAAGGCCTGGTGCTCTACCACCAGCAGACCATCAGCCTGCAGGACGCCGAGGGCGACTATTCGGAGATCCTGCTGCGCATGAACGGCCCGCAGGGCGAGGTGTTGCCCGGCTTCTTCATGCCGATCGCCGAAAAACACGGTCTCACCGGCGCGATCGACCGCTGGGTGCTCGAACAGGCCATCAAGGCGCTGCAGGAGCGCGAGGGCCAGGGCCAGCAGACCACGTTCTTCGTCAAGCTCACCGCCGCCTCGCTGCAGGACGACACGCTGCTCGCGTGGCTCGGCGACCGGCTCAAGCAGGCGGGGCTCAAGCGCGGCCAGCTGGTGCTGGAGATGACCGAGAGCAAGGTGATGACCCTGCTGCGCCCGGCCCAGGAGTTCGTCAACGGCTGGAAGAAACTGGGTGGCCACTTTGCGCTGGAACAGTTCGGCTCGGGACTGAACTCGTTCCAGCTGCTCAACCACATCGACGCGGACTACCTGAAGATCGACCGCAGCTACATGGCCGACCTGCCGCAGCACCCGGAAAGCCAGCGGAAGGTGACCGAGATCTGCCAGCAGGCCCACGAGCTGAAACGCCAGACCATCGCCGAATGGGTCGAGGACGCCACCAGCACCTCGCTGCTGTTCGCCTGCGGCGTGGACTTCGTGCAGGGCAACTTCCTGCAGCAGCCGCAGCGCCTGGAATAGCGTCGTCCGGCGAAGCACGCCGCCGCGCAAGCACGAAAAAACCCGCGGATCGCTCCGCGGGTTTTTTTCATGCGGCGGCAGCGGCGGGGCGGATCACTCGGCCGCAGCGGCCTTCGCGCTCGCCTTGGCGGCGGCAGCGGCGGCGATGTCTTCCTTGATGCGGGCAGCCTTGCCTTCCAGGCCGCGCAGGTAGTACAGCTTGGCACCGCGCACCTTGCCCTTGCGCTTCACGGTCACCGAATCGATGGCCGGGCTGTGCGCCTGGAACACGCGCTCCACGCCGGTGCCGTGCGAGATCTTGCGCACGGTGAAGGCCGAATGCAGGCCGCGGCTGCGCTTGGCGATGACGATGCCCTCGAACGCCTGCACGCGCTCGCGGTTGCCTTCCTTCACCTTGACGTTGACCACCACGGTGTCGCCGGGGCTGAATTCCGGCAGCTGGCGGGTGATCTGCTCGGATTCGAACTGTTCAATGATCTTGTTCATGGCGCACCTGTCGGTTCACGTAAATCGATATCAATGCTGCGGTCGTCATCCGGCCGCATCGTCTTGCCGCAACCGCCCGGCCCGGGCGTGTTCACGGCGAAATTCATCCAGCAAGGCCCGGGATGCCGCATCCAGCCCACGCTGTGACAACAAATCCGGGCGGCGCAACCAGGTCCGTCCCAGCGACTGCTTCAGGCGCCAGCGGGCAATCGCCGCGTGGTCGCCGGAAAGCAGCACCTCCGGCACGCTACCCAGTGCATCGTGCACCGGTTTCGCATAGTGCGGACAATCCAGCAGGCCGGCGGCAAACGAGTCCTGTTCGGCCGACTGCGCGTCGTTCAACGCACCTTCCTGCAAGCGCCCCACCGCATCGATGACCACCGCCGCGGCAAGCTCGCCGCCGGACAGCACATAATCGCCGATGGAAAGCTCCTCGTCGACCTCGTGCGCCAGCAGACGCTCGTCCACACCTTCGTAACGCCCGCAGAGCAACGCGATGCGCGGCAACTTCGCCAGCGCTTCCACCCTGCCCTGCGTCAGCCGCGCTCCCTGCGGACTGAGATAAACCAGATGCACCGGTTCCGGTGCCGCCGCACGCATGGCCGCCAGGGTCGTGCGCAACGGCTCGATCATCATCACCATGCCCGGACCGCCGCCGTACGAGCTGCTGTCCACGCTGCGGTGCTTGTCGGTGGCGTAGTCGCGCGGGTTCCAGGTTTCCACCTGCAGCAACTCGCGTTGCTGCGCGCGTCCCACCACACCGACGGCGGCGCACTGGCGCACGAAGTCGGGAAACAGGCTGACGACATCGATGCGCATGATCCTCGACCCTTCCAGCCCGCAACCCGGCGACGTCAGAACTCGGGATCCCAGTCCACCACCATGCGCCCTGCGGACAGATCCACCGAACGCACATACGAACCCTGGACGAAGGGGATCAGCCGCTCGCGCTCGCCGTCCCGCACCACCACGACATCGTTGGCGCCGGTGGCGAACAGGTGACTGACCCGCCCCAGCTTCACGCCTTCCGTGGTGACGACCTCAAGTCCTTCGAGATCGACCCAGTAATACTCGCCTTCCGCGGGAGCCGGCAGTTGCTCGCGGGCGACCTGAATGTCGGTACCGATCAGTGCCGCTGCCTGTTCCCGGTCGTCCACTCCGGGCAGATGGGCCACGATGCCCTTGCCCTGCGAACGACCCTTGACTCCGCTGACCTGCGTCTCCGTGCCGGGCGCTGCACTGAGCAGCCACGGCTGGTAGTCGAAGATCCGCATGCGCGGCTCGGCCCAGGATTCGATCTTGAGCCAGCCCTGCACGCCGTACAGCCCGACGATGCGCCCGATCAGGACGCGCCGACCGGCTGCCGCCACGTTCAGGCAGCCTGCTGCTTGCCGGCTTCCTTGACCAGGGCGGCGACCTTGTCGGTCAGCTGGGCACCCTTGCCGACCCACTCCTGCACGCGCGCGACGTTCAGCTCGAGGCGCTTGTCCTTGCCCGACGCGACCGGGTTGTAGAAACCCACATTCTCGATGTTGCGGCCGTCGCGCTTGTTGCGCTGGTCGGTCACGACGACGTGGTAGAACGGACGGCCCTTGGCGCCACCGCGCGAAAGACGAATCTTGACCATGGTAGAACTCCAGAATTGCCGAACCGGCGGCAGGCACACGAGAGCCGTGCGCGGTAAACGCGGCATTTTAACGGATTTTGAGGAAAAGGGAAGGCCTGACGGGAAGGAGTAAGTGGCGAGAGTGGCGGCACCGGCCGACTCCCTTGCCCCCGCGCTCAGCGCATCGGCGGCAGTCCGCCCATGCCGCCCATGCCCTTCATGGCGCCACGCATCTGCCGCAGGAGGCCCTTGCTGCCGCCCTTGGACAGCTTGGACATCATCTTTTCCATCTGCATGTACTGTTTCAGCAGGCGGTTGACGTCGGCCGGCTGGGTGCCCGAACCGCGCGCCACGCGGGCGCGGCGCGAGCCATTCAGCAGATCCGGATGACGGCGCTCCTTCTTGGTCATCGAGCTGATGATCGCGATCATCCGCTTCATCTCGCCGTCGTTCACCTTCGATTTGACGCTGTCCGGCAGGCTGGACACGCCCGGCAGCTTGTCCATCAGCCCGGCCAGACCGCCCATGTTGCCCATCTGCTCCAGCTGGTCCTTCATGTCGTTGAGATCGAAGCGCTTGCCCTTCATCACCTTCTGGGCCAGCTTCTGCGCCTTGTCCTGGTCGACCTTGCGTTCGACCTCCTCGACCAGCGACAGCACGTCGCCCATGCCGAGGATGCGCTGGGCCAGGCGATCGGGGTGGAACGGTTCCAGCGCGTCGGTCTTCTCGCCGGCGCCGAGGAACTTGATCGGCTTGCCGGTGACGTAGCGCACCGACAGCGCTGCGCCGCCGCGCGCGTCGCCATCGGTCTTGGTGAGGATCACGCCGGTCAGCGGCAACGCCTCGTTGAACGCCTTGGCCGTGTTGGCGGCGTCCTGGCCGGTCATCGAGTCGACGACGAACAGCGTCTCGATCGGCGTGATCGCGGCGTGCAGCGCCTTGATCTCGGCCATCATCGCCTCGTCCACGTGCAGGCGGCCGGCGGTATCGACCAGCAGCACGTCGACCACCTCGCGCCGCGCGGCGGCGATCGCATCCCTGGCGATCTGCACCGGATCCTGGCCCGCTGCTGACGGGAAGAATTTCACGCCGACCTGCTCGGCCAGCGTGCGCAGCTGCTCGATGGCGGCAGGACGGTAGACGTCGCAGCTGACCACCATCACCTTTTTCTTCTTGCGCTCGGTCAGCAGGCGCGCCAGCTTGGCCACCGTAGTGGTCTTGCCGGCGCCCTGCAGGCCGGCCAGCAGCACCACCGCCGGCGGTTGCTGGGCCAGATTCAGCTCGGCGTTGGCGCTGCCCATCACCACGGTCAACTCGTCGCTGACCACCTTGATCAGCGCCTGGCCCGGCGACAGGCTCTTGAGCACGTCCTGGCCGACCGCACGCACCTTGATGCGCTGGATCAGCGCCTGCACCACCGGCAGGGCCACGTCCGCCTCCAGCAAGGCGATGCGCACCTCGCGCAGGGCCTCGCGGATGTTTTCCTCGGTCAGCCGGCCGCGGCCGCGCAGGCGGTTGACGGTGGTGGCAAGGCGTTGGCTGAGCGACTCGAACATGGCGGAACCGGCAAACGGGAAAGTGGCCGATTATAGCGGACGGATCGTTCCGCTCCGCATGCAGGCCGGCACGGCCCTGTGCGACACTGCACGGCCATGACCCTTCACATTCTCGCCTTGCTCGCCATCGCGCTCTACCTCGCCGCCGCCGGCGGGCTGGCGCGGCCGCTGCTGGGCGGCGGGCAGCCGCTGAACCGGTTGGCGCTGGCGCTGGCCAGCGGCGCCGTACTGATCCACGCCGGCACCCTGCTGGGCATGCATCGCGGCGCGCTGGACCTGCACTTCTTCGCCGCACTGTCGCTGGTCGCGTTCGTCGTCTCGGCGCTGACCCTGCTGGTGAACGCCTCGCGCCCGGTCGCCGCGCTCGGCGTGATCGTGTTCCCGCTGACCGCGCTGCTGGTGGCGCTGGACAGCTTCCTGGCGCCGCCCACCCTGCCGCAGCCGATGGACTGGCAGATCAAGCTGCACGTCACGATCGCCCTGCTCGCATTCGGCGTGCTGTCGATTGCCGCCGTGCTGGCGATCGGGCTGGCGATCCAGGAGCGCGCACTGCGCCACCGCCGCTTCAGCCCGTGGCTGCGCGCGCTGCCCCCGCTGACCCTGACCGAAACCCTGCTGTTCCGCCTGATCAGCGCCGGCTTCGTGCTGCTCACGCTGACCCTGCTCACCGGCGTACTGTTCGTCGACAACCTGTTCGGCCAGCACCTCGCGCACAAGACCGTGCTGTCGATCGGCGCCTGGCTGGTGTTCGGCGTGCTGCTGTACGGCCGCTGGCGGCACGGCTGGCGCGGTGCGCGCGCGGTCAACCTGACCCTGATCGGCATGGCCGTGCTGGTGCTGGCGTTCTTCGGCAGCAAGGCGGTGCTGGAGCTGATCCTGCATCGCGGCGTATAGCCGCGCGTTCAGCGGCAGGCGTCGATCGCCTCGCCCAGGCGCTCCACGCCGACCACTTCCATTTCGCCGACCTTGCCCTTCTTCGGCGCATTAGCCTTCGGCACGATGGCGCGGCGGAAGCCGTGGTGGGCGGCCTCCTTCAGCCGCTCCTCGCCGTTCGGCACCGGGCGGATCTCGCCGGACAGGCCGACTTCGCCAAAGGCGATGGTGTGCTCCGGCAGCGGCCGGTCGCGCAGGCTGGACAACACGGCCAGCAGCACCGGCAGGTCAGCCGCGGTCTCCTGCACGCGGATGCCGCCGACCACGTTGACGAACACGTCCTGGTCATAGGCTGCCACGCCGCCGTGCCGATGCAGCACCGCCAGCAGCATCGCCAGCCGGTTCTGCTCCAGGCCCAGGGTGACCCGCCGCGGATTGCCCAGCGAGGACTGGTCCACCAGCGCCTGCACCTCGACCAGCAGCGGCCGGGTGCCTTCGCGAGTGACCATCACCGCACTGCCCGAGGTCGGCCCCGCGTGCGTGGACAGGAAGATCGCCGACGGATTCGGCACCTCGCGCAGGCCCTTGTCCGACATCGCGAACACGCCCAGCTCGTTGACCGCGCCGAAGCGGTTCTTGAACGCGCGCAGCACGCGGAAGCGCGAACCGGATTCGCCCTCGAAGTAGAGCACCGCGTCGACCATGTGCTCGAGCACGCGCGGACCGGCGATGCCGCCCTCCTTGGTAACGTGGCCGACCAGGAACACCGAGGTGCCGGTCTCCTTGGCGAAACGGGTGAGCTTGGCCGCGGACTCGCGCACCTGCGACACCGAGCCGGGCGCGGCGGTGAGCAGTTCGGTCCAGATGGTCTGGATCGAGTCGATCACCAGCACCTGCGGACGGCTCGCCGCCGCCTGTTCGAGGATGCGCTCGATGCAGGTTTCGGCCAGCGCCTGCAGCGGCTCCAGCGGCAGCCCCAGGCGCTGCGCCCGCGCGGCCACCTGCGCCAGCGACTCCTCGCCGGTGACGTAAACGCTGGGCAGTTGCCCGCCCAGCGTGCCCAGCATCTGCAGCAGCAGGGTCGACTTGCCGATGCCGGGATCGCCGCCGATCAGCACCACCGAACCCTGCACGAGGCCGCCGCCGAGCACGCGGTCCAGCTCGCCGATGCCGGTCAGCGTGCGTGCCTCGGTGGTCAGCGCCACTTCGGTCAGCGGCGTGATGCACGGCGCGCCGGCGGCCGCGCCGGCGTAGCTGGAACGCTGCGCGCCTGCCGACGGCTTCGCCGCCGAGGCCGGCGCCAGCACGATCTCGCTGAGCGTGTTCCATGCCCCGCACTCGGCGCAGGCGCCCTGCCACTTCGGATGCTCGGCACCGCAATCGGTGCAGACATAGGCGGTCTTGGCTTTGGCCATGCGGGGCTGTCCGGCTGGATACGTGGAAGAGGCGAGCTTGGCACGCGACCATCGCAGGCGGCGAGACGCATCGACACGAAAAAGCTGTCGGCCTTCGCCGCGCGATTTGCTTGCGCTCAGTCGAACGAGCCGACGAACGAATCCGAGGCGTAGTTCACGAACTGGGTGTAGTGGCCGAGGAAGGTCAGCTTGCAGGTGTCGGTGGGGCCGTTGCGCTGCTTGCCGATGATGATCTCGGCGACGCCCTTGTCGGGCGATTCCTTGTTGTAGTACTCGTCGCGGTAGATGAACATGATCACGTCGGCGTCCTGCTCGATGGCGCCGGACTCGCGCAGGTCGGACATCATCGGGCGCTTGTCGGCGCGCTGCTCCAGCGAGCGGTTCAACTGCGACAGGGCGATCACCGGCACGTTCAGTTCCTTGGCCAGCCCTTTCAGCGAACGCGAGATTTCCGAAATTTCGGTGGCGCGGTTTTCCTTGTTGCCGGGGACCTGCATCAGCTGCAGGTAGTCGATCACGATCAGGCCCAGCCCGCCGTGCTCGCGGTGCAGCCGGCGCGCGCGCGAGCGCAGCTCCACCGGCGACAGGCCCGGCGTGTCGTCGATGAAGATCTTCGCTTCGGACAGCAGCGCGATCGCATTGGACACGCGCGGCCAGTCCTCCTCCTGCAGGTCGCCGTTGCGCAGGTGCTGCTGGTGGATGCGGCCGACCGAGGAGATCAGGCGGAACGCCAGCTGCGAGGAGGACATTTCCATCGAGAACACCACCACCGCCTTCTTGCCGCCCAGCGCAGCAGCCTCGGCGATGTTCAGCGCGAAGGCGGTCTTGCCCATCGACGGGCGCGCCGCCACGATGATCAGGTCCGACGGCTGCAGGCCGGAGGTGAGCCTGTCCAGGTCGGTGAAGCCGGTGCTGACGCCGGTGAGCTGGCCGCGGTTCTCGTAGCGCTCGGTGAGCAGGCGGAACGCATCCTTCACCGCCTCGCGCATCGAGACCGAATCCTTCTTGCCGCGCGCGCCGGATTCGGCGATGTGGAACACGCGCTGTTCGGCGCTTTCCAGCACCTCGTGCACGCTCTTGCCCTCGGGCCGGTAGCCGTCCTCGGTGATCGAGGTGCCGGCGTCGATCAGCTGGCGCAGCACCGATTTCTCGCGCACGATCTCGGCGTAGGCGGCGATGTTGGCCGCGCTGGGCGTGCTGTTGGCCAGCTCGATCAGGTAGCCGGCGCCACCGACCATCTCGGCCAGGCCGTTGCTCTCGAACCAGTCGCCCAGGGTCACCGCGTCGCACGGCATGCCCTTGTTCGCCAGCTCGTTGATAGCGCGCCAGATCAGCCGGTGGTCCTTGCGGTAGAAGTCGTCCTCGCCGAGGCGGTCGGCCACCTTGTCCAGCGCGTCCGGCGCCAGCATCAGGCCGCCTAGCACCGCCTGCTCGGCGTCGATCGAGTGCGGCGGCACCCGCAGCGACTCGATGGCGGGAGCGGAGGGTTTGCGTTCGGGCACGAAGGACATCGACTTACCTCTGGGAATTGCCCCACGACCGGCGCGCGGGACGCCGACATGTCGCAGGTAGCCACACGGACACCATGATGCGCGGCGGCGTCGCAATCGTCGAGACAACAAACCTGTGGATAAGCTGTGGTTTGGTGGGGATAAAACCGGACCGTTCCCGAATCCCGAAAAACAAACAGGCGCCTCGCGGCGCCCGTTCGTCCCATCGCAGGGATGGCGTACGGCTTACTTGTCGCCGACCACGATCACCTTGACCGTGGTCTGCACATCGGCGTGCAGGCTCACCACCACGTCGTACTCGCCGACGTTGCGCAGCGGGCCTTCGCCCAGGATCACTTCGTTCTTGTGGACTTCATGGCCGGCGGCGACCAGCGCCTCGGCGATGTCGCGCGGGCCGACCGAACCAAACAGCTTGCCTTCGGCGCTGGAGTGCGCAGCAATGGTCACCGCGACATCGGCCAGCCTGGCCTTGCGCGACTCGGCGTTGGCCAGCATGGTGTTGGCCTTCGCCTCGTACTCGGCACGGCGCTGTTCGAACGCGGCCAGGTTGGCGGCATTGACGCGCACGGCCTTGCCCTGCGGCAGCAGGTAGTTGCGCCCGTAACCCGGCTTCACGACGACCTTGTCGCCAAGATTGCCGAGGTTGCGGACTTTCTGCAGAAGAATGAGTTCCATGATGCTTTCCTGTTCGTTAGCACCGGTGCGGCCCGATGCAGCCAGAGGACGGTTGTCCGAAGGATGTCCGATGTCCCGCCCGGCCGAAGCCGGACAGGACCACCCGCCGCAGCGCCAGGCTGCGGACGGTCACGCTCAGACGTCGTGGTTGTCGGTGTACGGCAGCAGCGAGAGGAAGCGCGCGCGCTTGATCGCGGTCGCCAGCTGGCGCTGGTAGCGGGCCTTGGTGCCGGTGATGCGGCTCGGCACGATCTTGCCGTTCTCGGTGATGTACTGGCGCAGGGTGTTGAGATCCTTGTAGTCGATCTCCTTCACGTCTTCGGCAGTGAAGCGGCAGAACTTGCGGCGTCGGAAAAACTTGGACATGTGTGCGCTCCTGATCAGTCGTCGCTGTCGCGATCGTTGTCGCGGTCATCGCGGTCGCGGCCGCGGCCTTCGCCATCACCCTCGTCGTCGCGGCGACGGGTGGACTTGGCGTCGTCTTTTTCCTTCGACTTCAGGATGAAGGACGGCTCGGTATCGGCTTCGTCGCGACGGATCACCAGGTGGCGCAGCACCGCGTCGTTGAAACGGAAGCCCGACTCCAGCTCGTTCAGCGCGTTCTGGCTCACTTCGATGTTGAGCAGCACGTAATGTGCCTTGGCCAGGTTGACGATCGGATACGCCAGCTGGCGGCGGCCCCAGTCTTCCAGGCGGTGGATCTTGCCGCCGTCGGTCTCGATCAGCGCCTTGTAGCGCTCGAGCATCGCGGGGACCTGTTCGCTCTGGTCCGGATGGACCATGAACACGACTTCGTAATGACGCAGGGTCATCGTGGGTTGACTCCTTGTGGATGCGGCCAAAGCGGCCTCGCAGCCTCCCGCCGGTGCGGTGAGGCAAGTGTCCTGCCGGCGCCGGTTGGGGCGCGGACAGAAGCGGAATTCTACGTGGAAGGCGCGATGTCGCGCAAGTGACTGAATCTGAAGAGTGCCGCCACGGATGGCCGCCTTCCCGCTCACCCGCCCACGGAAGATCGCGCGGGACTTGAAAGGTGCCGCCGCGGATGGCTGCTTTTTTTGACCTTCGCGCTCAGGGATGAGCGCACAAGTAGCCCCCGGCTCAGCCCACCGTGAAGCTCTCGCCGCAGCCGCATTCGCCGGTGGCGTTCGGGTTGTGGAACACGAAGCTGGCGTTGAGGCCCTGCCGCTGGAAGTCGATCACGGTGCCGTCGACCAGGGCCAGGCTCTTGTCGTCGACGATCAGCGGCAGCCCGTCCACCTCGACCAGCCGGTCGCCCTCGCCGAGCGCGTCGGCCAGGTCGACCACGTAGGCGAAACCGGAGCAGCCGCTGCGGCGGACCCCGAAGCGCACGCCGGCGGCGGTCGGCGTACCGGCCAGGAAGTGGCGCATGCGTTCATTGGCGGCGGGAGTGATGGTGATGCTCATGACGTTGGATCGACCTCGACAGATGGCCCGGAAAGTCGCGGCACGGGCGACAGCTACATTATCATGCCGGTTTGGCCTTGCGGCGCCGCCGCGGGCGCCGTTCACCACCATTGCGCGCCGGCAGGCGGCGCGCCAGCAGGAGTTCCAACCGATGGCCGTGGTCAGTCCGACGCTATGCAGCGTGAAGCAGGCTCTTTCCGGCAAGCTCGATGCCGGCAGCACGGTGACCGTGCGCGGCTGGGTGCGCACCCGCCGCGACTCCAAGGCCGGCCTGTCCTTCGTCAACGTCAGCGACGGCTCCTGCTTCGACCCGATCCAGGCGGTGGTGCCGGCCACCCTGGGCAACTACGAAAGCGAGGTGAAACACCTCACCGCGGGCGCCGGCGTGATCGTCAGCGGCACCCTGGTGCCGTCGCAGGGCAAGGGCCAGGCATTCGAGCTGCAGGCCGACAGCGTGCAGGTCACCGGCTTCGTCGACGACCCGGAAACCTACCCGATCCAGCCCAAGCAGCACACCATGGAATTCCTGCGCGAGGTGGCCCACCTGCGCCCACGCACCAACCTGTTCGGCGCGGTCACCCGGGTACGCCACACCATGATGACGGCGATCCACCGCCATCTCACCGAGCAGGGTTTCTTCTGGATCAACACGCCGATCATCACCACCTCCGACGCCGAGGGTGCCGGCGACATGTTCCGCTTGTCCACGCTGGACCTGGCCAACCTGCCGCGCCTGCCCGACGGCAAGATCGACTTCCGCAAGGACTTCTTCGGCCGCGAGGCGTTCCTTACCGTGTCCGGCCAGCTCAACGTCGAGGCGTACGCGCTGGCGATGAGCAAGGTCTACACCTTCGGTCCCACCTTCCGCGCCGAGAACTCCAACACGCCGCGCCATCTGGCCGAGTTCTGGATGGTCGAGCCGGAAATCGCGTTCGCCGACCTGGCCGCCGATGCGGACTGCGCCGAGGCGTTCCTGAAGGCGATCTTCAAGGCCGTGCTGGACGAGCGCCCGGACGACATGGCGTTCTTCGCCGAGCGTGTGCAACCGGATGCGATCAGCCGGATGGAGGCGTTCATCGCCAAGCCGTTCGAGCGCATCGACTACACCGACGCCATCGCAATCCTGCAGAAGTCCGGGCAGAAGTTCGAATACCCGGTGGCCTGGGGCATGGACCTGCAGACCGAGCACGAACGCTACCTGGCCGAGAAACATATCGGCCGTCCCGTGGTCGTGATGAACTACCCCGAGGCGATCAAGGCGTTCTACATGCGTCTGAACGATGACGAGAGGACCGTCGCGGCGATGGACGTGCTGGCGCCGGGCATCGGCGAGATCATCGGCGGCAGCCAGCGTGAGGAGCGGCTGGATTACCTCGACCGCCGCATGGTCCAGTTCGGCCTCGATCCCGCCGCGTATGGCTGGTACCGTGACCTGCGTCGCTACGGCACCGTGCCGCATGCCGGTTTCGGCCTCGGCTTCGAGCGCCTGCTGGTCTACATTTGCGGCCTGTCCAACATCCGCGATGCCATTCCCTACCCCCGCGCCGCCGGAACGGCCGACTTCTGAGCGACCCACTTCCCATGCCGCTTCGACTCCCCGCCATCGCCGCCGCACTGGCCTTCGCCGTCCTGCTGGGCGGCTGTCACAGCGCCAAGGTCCTGCTGCCGCCGAACCTGCGCCCGCCGTCGGAAAACACCGGCGATGCGCTGAAGCTGGCCCAGTTGCAACTGCTGCAGGCCACCCCGTGCTGCAGCAGCTTCGCCGACTTCTCCTACCGCAACCTGCTGCCGTGGCAGCCGCAGAAGTTCGTGCTGGGCCGCGGCAGCATGGTCGCCAACCTCAACGGCACGCAAAGCTATTTTCTCGCCTTCCGCCTGCCCACCGAACTGAAACTGCCGTACAAGGTGGCCATGAAGTCGGAATTGAACGGCCGCTGGCTGCATGCCAGCTACCTGTTCGCGCCGACGGTGGTGCTGCTGGACGAGGGTTTCCAGCCGATCCGCTCGGAGGACATCGGCTTGTGCGAGCACATGGGCTGGGGCGACGAGACCACCGGCGCCTTCGGCAGCCTGCGCATCGACAGCGCGCAGGCGCGCTACCTGCTGATCTACAGCTCGGCCGAGCAGCAGTCGGGCAAGACCTACTGGGAGCAGTCGCCGGCGTCGTTCTCCGCTTCCAGTGCCGCCTCGCTGCAGATGAATTCCGCCGGCAGCTTCAGCATCCCGCATGGGCCGGACGGCGTGCTGTGGGTCGGCCTGATGAACAAGACCTACGAGAAGGCGCTCGACAACGCGATCTGTCAGAAGGCGGCAAAGGGCGACGGCGTGCTCAACACCCTGCGCACCGTGTTGCCGCTGCCCTGGAGCAACGGCAGCGCCGGCAAGACCGGCCATAGCCCGCGATGATCGTCCTCTATCTCGCCCTGCTGGCGAGCGGCGTCGGCCTGTTCGTGCTGTCGTACGTGGCGCCGTTCCGCGCCGCCGCGTTGCTGCGCACGCGCTACCCGCAACACTGGCAGGTCATCGCTGCGGCCGCGCCGGGCCGGCTTTCCGGATTCCGCATGTGGGCCAGCATGCAGCAGGTACTGCGCTCGCCGGCCCTGCCCGCGCTGGGCGACGCCGCGATCAACCGCTGGCGCATGGTGTGGCGCTACAGTCAGTGGCTGGGCTGGCTGTGCTGGCTCGGCGCGCTGGCCATGCGGCTGTGGGTGCACTGAGGAAGCCAAGACATGCAACTGGATCTGACCGGACGTCACGCGCTGGTCTGCGGCGCTTCGCAGGGCATCGGCCGTGCCAGCGCGATCGAGCTGGCCGGACTCGGCGCCAGCGTCACCCTGCTGGCGCGCTCGGGCGACCGGCTCCGTGCCGCCGCCGAAAGCCTGCCGCAGACGCATGCCGGGCAGCGACACGACTGGCGCAGCGTCGACATGCTGGACACCGCCGGCCTGCAGGCCATCGCCGCCGATCTCGCCGCCCGCGCCCCGGTGCACATCCTGGTCAACAACAGCGGCGGCCCGCCGGGCGGCCCGGCCCACAGCGCGGAGCCCGCAGCGTTCGAGAGCGCGTTCCGCCAGCACCTGCTGGCCGGTCAGGTACTGCTGCAGGCGCTGCTGCCCGGCATGCGCGAGAGCGGCTACGGCCGCATCGTCAACGTGATCTCCACCTCGGTGAAGGAGCCGATCGCCGGGCTGGGCGTCTCCAATACCGTGCGCGCCGCCGTCGCCGGCTGGGCCAAGACCCTGTCCGGCGAACTGGCCGCCGACGGCATCACCGTCAACAACGTGCTGCCAGGCTACACCCGCACCCAACGCCTCGACAGCCTGCTCGCCGCCCAGGCCGCGGCCAGCGGACGCAACGAGGACGCAATTGCCCAGGCCATGCTGGCCTCGGTGCCTGCCCGCCGTTTCGGCGAACCCGGCGAAGTGGCCGCGGTGATCGCGTTCCTGTGCACGCCCGCGGCCGCCTACGTCAACGGCGTCAGCATCGCGGTGGACGGTGGCCGCACCCGTGCGTTGAGCTGAGCGATCTTCTGTTTCTGGTCCGTTGCCCGCCGGCGCATACGCCGGCGTCCGGTGCAATTGCGGCACGCTGGTCCTAAGCTTGCGCGGATGCCCACCCCGCGCCTAGCCAATCTGATCGATGGTCGCCTGCAGGCGCCCCGGCTCGACGCCTGGCTCGACCTGCACGAGCCGGCGACCGGCCAGGTCTTCATGCAATGCCCCGATTCCGCGGCGGCGGACGTCGCCGCGGCGGTGGATGCCGCCGGCCGGGCCGCGGCAGGATGGGCCGGCACCCCGATCGAGCAGCGCGCGCTTCTGCTGCACCGGCTGGCCGACCTGGTCGAGGCGCGGCTGGAGGAATTCGCCGCGCTGGAATCGCGCGACAGCGGCAAGCCGCTGGGCCTCGCACGCCGGCTCGACATCCCGCGCGCGATCAGCAACCTGCGCTACTTCGCCGCCGCGATCGTCGGCTGGGGCAGCGAATCGCACGCGATGGAAGCCGGCACCGGCGGCAATGGCGCGATCAACTACACCCTGCGCCAGCCGCTCGGCGTGGTCGGCTGCATCAGCCCATGGAACCTGCCGCTGTACCTGTTCAGCTGGAAGATCGCGCCGGCGCTGGCCGCCGGCAACACGGTGGTGGCCAAGCCGTCGGAAGTGACACCATGCACCGCCGCCCTGCTCGGCGAACTGAGCATCGAGGCCGGTTTTCCACCCGGCGTACTGAACATCGTGCAGGGCCGCGGCCCCGCCGTGGGCCAGGCGATCGTCGAGCACCCCGCGGTCAAGGCGATCTCCTTCACCGGCAGCACCGCCACCGGCGCGCGGATCGCCGCCATCGCGGCGGCGCAGTTCAAGAAGGTCTCGCTGGAGATGGGCGGCAAGAACCCGGCGATCGTGTTCGCCGACGCCGAGCTGTCCGACGCGAACCTGGACACCATCGTGCGCTCGGGCTTCGCCAACCAAGGCGAGATCTGCCTGTGCGGCTCGCGCCTGCTGGTGCAGCGCTCGATCTACGAGGCGTTCCGCGCACGCTACCTGGCACGCGTGCAGGCGCTGCGCGTGGGCGATCCGGATGACGCGACCAGCGACCTCGGCGCGATGGTCTCGCGGGCGCACTACGACAAGGTGCTCGGCTGCATCGAACAGGCCCGCGCCGAAGGCGGCCGCGTGCTCTGCGGCGGCGGCGCGATCACCCTGCCCGGCCGCTGCGCCGGCGGCTGGTTCATCGCGCCGACGGTGATCGAGGGACTGCCCTCCTCGGCGGCGACCAACCAGCAGGAAATCTTCGGCCCGGTGGTCAGCTTGATCCCGTTCGAGGACGAGACGGAGGCGCTGGCGATCGCCAACGACAGCCGCTACGGCCTGGCCGCCTCGCTGTGGACGCAGGACCTCTCCCGCGCCCACCGGCTCGCCGGCCGGCTCGACTTCGGCATCGTCTGGATCAACTGCTGGCTGCTGCGCGACCTGCGCACGCCGTTCGGCGGCGTCAAGCAATCCGGACTCGGTCGCGAGGGCGGCAACGAGGCGCTGCACTTTTTCACCGAGCCGAAAAACATCTGCATCGCGTACGGCGCCGCACCGTAGCGCGCCATGTCGCCCACCGCATCCGAGGACCTGGAATTTCGATGAACTCCCTGAAAGATCTGCTCGCCAACAATCGCCGTTGGGCCGCCCAGGTTACCGCGCAGGACCCGACCTTTTTCGAGCAGCTCTCGCAGCAGCAGGCGCCGCGCTATCTGTGGATCGGCTGCTCCGACTCGCGCGTGCCGGCCACCCAGATCGTCGACCTTCCGCCGGGCGAGATCTTCGTGCACCGCAACGTCGCCAACGTGGTGGTGCATACCGACCTCAACGCGCTCAGCACCATCCAGTTCGCGGTCGACGTGCTCAAGGTCAAGCACATCCTGGTGGTCGGTCATTACGGCTGCGGCGGCGTCGGCGCGGTGCTGAAGGAAAGCCGCCTCGGCCTGATCGACAACTGGCTCCGGCACATCACCGACATCGCCATGAAGCACGCCGACAAGCTCGACCCGGCGCAATCGTTCGCGATGCGCCACGCGCACCTGTGCGAACTGAACGCGCTGGAGCAGGCGCTCAACGTGTGCCACACCACGGTGGTGCGCGAAGCCTGGGAGCGCGGCCAGCCGCTGGCCGTGCACGCATGGATCTACGGCCTGGACAACGGCCACATCCACGACCTGGGCCTGGACGTGCGAAGCCGCGAACAATTGCCTGAGGCCTACCAGCAGGCAGTGATCCAACTCACTCGTCGCTGGGAAGGCGCCGCGTGAGCAGCGACAGCATCCGCACCGACACCGCCCCCGCACCGGTCGGTGCCTATCCGCACGCGCGGCGCGTCGGCAACCTGCTGTTCCTGTCCGGCGTCGGTCCGCGCCAGCCCGGCAGCAACGCGATTCCCGGCAACGTCCACGACGCGGACGGCCGGCTGATCGGCTACGACATCGAGGCGCAGTGCCGGCAGGTGTTCGCCAACGTGCGCGCCGTGCTGGAAGCCAGCGGCGCGTGCTGGGAGGACCTGGTCGACGTCACCGTATTCCTTACCGACATGCAGCGCGACTTCGCCGCCTACAACCGCCTCTACGCCGAACACTTCGCCGGTGTCGATGCCTGCCGCACCACGGTCGGCATTGCCGCGCTGCCCACGCCGATCGCGATCGAGTTGAAGTGCGTCGCCGTTTTGCCGGTACTGTCACGCTGAATCGCGCCAGCGGCACGCGAACCGGCCGCACATGAAAAACCCCGCCGGACGGTGCCGGCGGGGTTCCGATCCGCTACGACAGCATCAGCCCGCGGTCGGCGCCGACGCGGCACCGGCGGCCGCCTTGTGGCTCTTGTGATGATGGGACTTGTGGTGCGACTTGTGGTGCATGGCCATTTTCGGCGCGGTACTCGCCGTCGTGGCCGGAGCAGGGGCCGCCGGCTCCGTTTGCGCCGCCGGAGCGGCCGCCTGCGGAGCGACGGCAGCCTGGGCCAGCACGGAACCGGAAAGCACCACGCCCGCCGCCAGCAGGGAAGCGGCCAGAAGTTTGCGCATCATGATGTCGAACCTCGCTCGGTGAAGGTATCGCGGGCCCGGCCGGAACCCGGCGACTCGGGTGGCGCGACGAATCGACGATGCGGCCGCGAGCGGATACCAGAGCTGAATGGAGCACGCGGTTTCCCGTGCAACGGACGCGCCTGATCTTGACTTTCGCGGCAACCGATTGCGCTCGCAATTGCTTGCGCTCAAGTCAGGCAAACCTGCAGCAGCCGGCCGATCAGCTCCTGCACCGCCGGCGCCTTCGCCTCGTCGTACGCGAAGCTCTGCTCGTCCATATAGTTGAGTTGCGCCAGTTCCAGCTGCACGGCCTGCACGCCGGTCGCCGGCGCGCCGTAGTGACGCGTGATGTAACCGCCCTTGAAGCGACCGTTGACGGCAAAACCGAAGCGCGACTGCGACTCCAGGCAGGCCTGCAAGCGTGCCTGCAGTTCGGGCGTGCAACTCGCCCCGGCCGCCGTGCCGAGATTGAAGTCCGGCAACTGGCCGTCGAACAGCATGGGCACCCGGCTGCGGATCGAGTGCCCTTCCCACAGCACCGCCCGGCCATGCTCCGCGCACAGCCGTGCAAGTTCCTGCGCGATGGCCTGGTGGTAGGGTCGCCAGACATCATTTATGCGCCGTTGGATTTCGGCGGCGTCCGGCCCGGCGCCGTCCAGGTACAGAGGCTTGCCATCGAAACCGATCAAGGGGACCAGGCCGGTCTCGCGCTGCCCGGGGTACAGCGCATGACCGTCGGCGGGGCGATTCAGGTCGACGACGTAGCGCGACACCTGCGGCTTCAGCACGCTGGCGCCCAGCGCCTCGGCCAACGGCTGGTACAGCCGGCCGACATGCCAGTCGGTGTCCGGCGCACGGCGCGCCGCCAAGTGCATCCGCGCGGCGATATCGTCGGGAATGAAGCTGCCATCGTGCGGCAGGCTGATCAACAGCGGCACACGGCCGCGCTGCAAGGTGAATGCGGTCATCGGCCCATTGTACCCAGTCCTTTCCGCGGCCGGGCCGGAAAGGCTTGCCAGCCGGAGCATGCGCAGGCACGCATTTCCCGGCACGACCGGAGCCCTGATGGTACGAGGGGCCCAGTACCGTCCGGACGAATTCATCAGGCGCGCATTGTCTGCGCCTGCCGTCTGTCGACTCGACAACACCTGCGCTGGCGGACGAGCCGGCAGCGGGCACGCCACTCTGTTCACGACTTGCCGATTCGACCGGCCCCTCGGCTTGCGCAAGCACTTGCGGCAATTGAATTACAAATGTAGTCTCTGCAAGACTACAACTGTAATCCAACCGCGAGACACCCATGCCGAATCAGTCCATCGCGATCAGCGAAGCCGAAAGCCGGGTGATGGAGGTGCTCTGGCAGCGGGCACCGCAGGCCTCCGAAGACATCGTCGCCGCCTTGTTGTCGACGGGCTGGCACGAAAAGACCATCCGGACCCTGCTCAATCGGCTACTCGGCAAGGGCGCGATAGCCGCGCAGCGGGAGGGCCGGCGCTACCTCTATTCGCCCACGCTGACCCGCGGGCAATGGCAGTCGCAGGAAAGCCGCAGCCTGCTCGATCGCGTGTTCGGCGGGCGGCTTTCGCCGCTGCTGGTGCATTTCAGCGCCCACGAGAAACTGAGCGCGAAGGACATCGCCGAACTGCGCAAGCTGCTCGACGCGATCGAGAAGAAAGGACGCTGAAATGGATGCCGTGGCCATGCGTTCGCTGCTGCTGGTGACCCTTGCCATGATCGTGGTGCTGCTGGCGCGGCGCCCGTTGCGACGGAGCGTCGGCGCCGGCCCCGCATTCATGCTGTGGCTGCTGCCGCCACTGGTGGCCATGCTGCCGTGGCTGCCCGCCCTGCCGGCGCCGTGGCCGATGCTGCCGGCGATCCGCGTGCTGCCGGGCGACGCCGCCGTAGCTGCTGCTCCCATCCTCGATACTCCCGTTCGATCGTGGCTGTGGGCGACATGGCTGGTCGGCGTGTCGCTGGGGCTGCTGCGGCTGGCCACGCGCTACCTGCGCCTGCGCCGGCACTGCCGCCACCTGCCGATGCCCCTGACGATCGCCCTGCGACGCGAAATGGATGCGCTCGACCCGCGCCGCCTGCGCCTGCATCCGGCCGGGCCCGCCGTACTGTGGGCGCCACGCAGCCTGGTGCTGCTGCCGCCGGACTTCATGCAGCGCTTCGATGCCGCGGAGCGTCAGTTGATCCTTCGCCATGAACTGGCCCACCTGCAGCGCGGCGACGTGTTGTGGAACCTGCTCGCCGAGTTGGGCTGCGCATTGCTGTGGTTCCACCCGCTGGCGTGGCTGGCGCTGCCAAGGTTCCGGCTCGACCAGGAGCTGGCCTGCGACGAGCGCGTGCTGCGTCACTCGCCGCAGGACGAAGCCAGCTACGCGCACATCCTGATGCACAGCGTGGGCACGTCGACCGTACCCGCGTTGATTCCCTGGCTCGCCGAGCCACAACTCAAGGAGCGACTCACCATGATCCAGCGTCATCGTCCCGGCGCGCTGCGCCGTCGCATCGGCCATCTCGGACTGACCACCCTGCTGGCGGCCAGCGCACTGGTCGCACAGGCCGGCACGGAACCCGTACTCGACCAGCGCGCCGGAGCGAATACGGCCTACAACTCGACGATGCAACCGCACTACCCCGCTGCAGCCATCAAGAACCATGAACAGGGCACGGTCATCTTGCTTGTCCAGGTTCATGCCGACGGCACGGTGGGCAGCATTGCCTACGAACCGCAGCACAGCACGACCGCATCCGCCGACCTGATCGCCGCGGCCAGCACTGCGGCAAGGCGATGGCGCTTCAACCCGCAGTTGAAAGACGGCAAGCCGGTGGAAGGCTATGCCCGGGTACCGGTCAAGTTCAGCCTGACTCCCCTGTCCGACGAAGCGGAACATGGCCAAGCTGAGAAACCCAGTTCAAAAGACTGAAGAATCGATTGATTTGCATATGAATTATTGAATTGATAACCTCGGCGGCATCGCCTGCCGAGGTTGTCTCGTGAGTCTGCAACCCGCCGCCTCGTCCGTCAGCTCGACCGCGCGTGCGCGGCACGCCCGACGGTTGCTGCCGATGCTGGCGCTGAGCCTGCTGGCCGCCTGCTCCGGCAACCCGCACCGCCCCCAGCCCACCTCCAGGCCGTCCCGTTCCGCACTGGCCGACCTGCCGCCGCGCGCACCCTCGGCCGCCAGCGCCGGCGAGGCGAACGACATCCTGTTCCGCGCGATCGGGCTGGTCGGCACGCCGTACCGCTGGGGCGGCAATACCCCTGCCGGCGGTTTCGACTGCAGCGGCCTGGTCGACTACATCTACCGCACCGCCGCCGGCATCAAGCTGCCGCGCACCTCGCACGACATGGCCTCGATGGACGGCCGCAAGGTACGCAAGATGACCCAGTTGGCCAGCGGCGACCTGGTGTTCTTCGACATCGGCGGCGCGATCAGCCACGTCGGCGTGTACGTCGGCAAGGGCCGTTTCGTGCATGCGCCGAACAGCGGCGGCACGGTGCGGCTGGACGACATCGACGGGCCGTACTGGGGCGACCATTTCGCCTACGGGAAGCGGGTGCTGGACTGAGCTTTCCGGATGGATGGACCTGCGGGGTCGAGGCAAGCCCGGACGCTCCTCTCCAGCGCGCTCCATCCAACGGCGGCGTGGTGGCAGGGCTTGAAGCGACCTGGTGCTTCCCCTCTGCAACTCTCCCCCGCAGGGGAGAGGGGGCGAACGAAAAACGGCGCCCGAGGGCGCCGTTTTTGTTTTGGCCTTATTGAAGCGGGCTCAGTGCTCGGCACTGCCCGGCGCGTGGGCGTGGCCGTGGGCGATCTCTTCTTCGGTGGCATCGCGCACTTCGCCGATGGCCACGTCGAAATGCAGCGTCTTGCCGGCCATCGGGTGGTTCAGGTCCACGTCGATCGCGCTCATGCCGACCTTGTGCACGGTCACCGCGCGCTGGCCGCCCTGTTTCAGCTGCAATACGGCAGTCATGCCCGGCTTGAGCCGGTTCGCCTGCGGGAAGTACTTCTTCGACATGCGCTGGATCTGGCCTTCCTGGCGCTCGCCGTAAGCGTCGGCCGGCGCCACGTCCACGCTCAGCATCTCGCCGGCCTCGTGGCCTTCCAGCGCCGTCTCCAGGCCCGGGATCAGCTGGCCATGGCCCAGCAGGATCCACAGCTGCTCGTCGCGATCATGCGAGCTCTCAACCTTCTCGCCATCCACCGTCAGCGTGTAGTGGATTGCGATGACCTTGTCCTTGCCAGCCTTCATTGCCTGTCTCGTCGATGGGATCAAACGGCGAATTCTAGCAGCTGCCCGGCAGGTCAGGATTCGCCATGGCCGAAGCCGACGCCGCGCGCTTCCGGCCCCAGCCACAACAACGCCGTCAGCAACAGCGCCACCAGCGCCATCCACAGCGCCATCGCGAACGCGAAATCGCCGCCATGCCGCTGCGCCAGCCAGGTCTGCGCGGTGGCGGTGACTGCCGCCAGCAGGTTGCCCATCTGGTAGGCGAAGCCAGGCAAGGTGCCGCGCACCGCGGCCGGCGACAGCTCGTTCAGATGGCTAGGCACCACGCCCCAGGCGCCCTGCACCATCGCCTGGACCAGGAACGCGCCCAGCCCCAGCAGGACCAGCGAGCCGCCGTACATCCACAGCGGAATCGCCGGGATCGCCAGCAGCGCGGCGATCATCATCGCCCGGCGCCGGCCGATCCGCTCCGACAGTGCGCCGAAGTACAGGCCACCGGCCAACGCGCCGAGATTGAGCAAGGCCACCAGCACGAAGGCTGTAGCGGAGCCGGTAGGCAGGTGCAGGTTCACCTCCTCGAAGGTGTGGTACATGTCCTGCGAGCCGTGGCTGAACATATTGAACGCCGTCATCAGCAGCATCAGGTAGATCGCCAGCCGCCAGTGCCCGCGCATGGCCTGCCGCAGGCCGGGCCGCCGCGCCGCCCGCGCGCCCTCCTGCCAGACCGCCGACTCCGGCACCTTGCGCCGGATGTACAGCACCAGCAGCGCCGGCAGCGCGCCGACCACGAACAGGCCGCGCCAGCCGATGTGGTCGACCAGCAGCCAGTTCGCCAGCGCGGCAAGAAAGAAGCCGCACGGATAGCCGCTCTGCAGCAGGCCCGACACCGCGCCGCGCGCCTTCGCCGGGATCGACTCCATCGCCAGCGACGCGCCGATGCCCCACTCGCCGCCCATCGCGATGCCGAACAGGAAGCGCAGCACCAGCAGCGCGGTCAGCGAGGAGGCGAAGGCCGTGGCGAACTCGAACAGCGAGAACAGCACCACGTCCAGCATCAGGACCGGCCGTCGCCCGAAGCGGTCGGCCAGCCGCCCGAACAGCAGCGCACCCAGCGGCCGCGCCGCCAGGGTCAGGAACAGCGCGTAGGTTATCGCGGCCGTACCCACCGCGAACTCCTTCGCCACCGTGACGATGACGAAGGTCAGCAGGAAGTAGTCGAACGCATCCAGTGTCCAGCCCAGGAAGCTGGCCAGCACCGTATGCCGCTGGGTGGCATCGAGTTCACGCAAGGGGGCAAGCAGCGACATCCGTCTCTCCTCGAACGGGACCTCACGCACAGTGCGCGCCGGCGACGATGGTACCCGAGCACCCGATGGCCTAGGCTGCGGTCATCCGCGAACAACGGAGCCCGGATGGACCGCCGCAGCCGCCAGCGCATCGCCCAGTTGTACGACAGTCGCCTGCAGCGCGGCTACGTGCTGGGCAAGCTCGCCGCCGATCCGGTCTACGCGGCCACCGCCGAGCTGGTAGCCGGCACGGCGCAGCCGCTGCTCGACATCGGCTGCGGCATCGGCCTGCTCGGGCTGTACCTGCACGCACGGGGTCATGCCCGGCCCTACCTCGGCGTGGACCACGACGCGCGCAAGATAGCCGCCGGGCAACTGGCGGTGCAGCGCGCCGGACTCGCGGCGTCGATCAGCCTGCGCCATGCCGACGTGGCCGGGTTGCCGCCGATGCACGGCCACGTCGCGCTGCTCGACGTGTTGCACTATCTGCCCGCCGAGCGCCAGCCCGTCCTGCTGCGCGAAGCCGCCAGGCAGCTGGCGCCCGATGGCTGCCTGATCATCCGCAACGTGCTGCGCGAATCGAACTGGCGCTTCCACGCCACCCGCGTCGAGGAATTCTTCCTGCGCAGCTCCGGTTGGATTCCCGGCGGCGCGCAGCATTACCCCAGCGCCGGCGAGGTGCGCGCGCCGCTGGAAGACGCCGGGCTGCAGGTGCGCATCGAGCCGCTGCGCGGGCGCACGCCGTTCAACAGTTACCTGATCGTGGCGCGGCCGCATCGCTGAGGCGATCGCGGCGCGCGGTCCGGTCCGATTCCGCGCAAACGCGCGCAGCGACGGCGAATCGGCTATACTTCGCCGCACATTCGTCCACACGAATGCTGCGACACACCGTCGCCCCTTCCCCTTAGTCTGCAACACGGTATGAACACTCCGGGTTGCTCAGGAGTGTTCCATGTCTTTCGATTCGCTGGGCCTGGCGCCCGCGTTGCTGCGTGCGCTTGCCGATTACGGCTACGCCAAACCCACCCCGATCCAGGCCGCGGCGATCCCGCCCGCGCTGGAAGGCCACGACCTGCTCGCTGCCGCCCAGACCGGCACCGGCAAGACCGCCGCGTTCGCGCTGCCGCTGTTGCAGAAACTCTCGACCAGCGGCCAGACCATGACCCGCCGCCCGCGCGCGCTGATCCTCACCCCCACCCGCGAGCTGGCCGCGCAGATCCACGAGAACATGCGCGACTACGGCAAGCACATCCACGTCAGCGCCACCACCATCTTCGGCGGCGTCGGCATGGGTCCGCAGATCAACGCACTGCGCCGCGGCGTGGACATCGTCATCGCCACCCCGGGCCGGCTGATGGACCATATGCAGCAGCGCACGCTGGACCTGTCCGCGGTGGAAACGCTGGTGCTGGACGAAGCCGACCGCATGCTCGACATGGGCTTCCTGCCGGCGCTCAAGCGCATCCTCGCCGCGCTGCCGAAGAAGCGCCAGACCCTGCTGTTCTCGGCCACCTTCGCGCCGGCGATCAAGACGCTGGCGATGGAGTTCATGCACAACCCGCGCGAGATCTCGGTCTCCGCGCCAAACACCGTGACCACCCTGGTCAGCCATCAGGTGCATCCAGTGGACGCCTCGCGCAAGCGCGACCTGCTGCTGCACGTGCTGTCGGCCGACAGCCGCCGGCAGACGCTGGTGTTCAGCCGCACCAAGCACGGCGCCGACAAGCTGGTCACCTTCCTCAACGCCTCGGGCCTGCGCGCCGCCGCGATCCATGGCAACAAGAGCCAGAATGCACGCACCCGCGCCCTGAGCGACTTCAAGAGCGACCGCGTCACCGTGCTGGTGGCCACCGACATCGCCGCCCGCGGCATCGACATCGAGCAGTTGCCGATCGTGATCAACTTCGACCTGCCCTCGGTGGCCGAAGACTACGTGCACCGCATCGGCCGCACCGGCCGCGCCGGCATGGAAGGCCTGGCGCTGTCGCTGGTCAGCCATGACGAATCGGGCCTGCTGCACGACATCCGCAAGCTGCTGAAGCAGGACATCGCGATCACCCCGGTCGCCGGCTACGAGCCGTCCGCTCCGCTGCGGCTGGACGCCGGCGCGCCGCGCCCGAAGCAGGGCGGCGGCGGCCAGCGCCAGTCGTCGCGTGCACCGCGCCAGGGCAAGCCCGCCGGCGCGGCACGGCCAAACGGCTACGCACCACAGGGTCGCGGCGAGCACGCCGCCGGCAACCAGCGCCGCCGCTCGAACCACCGTCCGGCCGCCAAGGCCTGACGCTGTCGTAGGAGCCCGCTCGCGGGCGATGCTCTGCTCTTGCGAATGCAAATTCCGAGGGCAAAAGCATCGCCCGCGAGCGGGCTCCTACAACAGCCGCAGCGCTGAGGCGTGGTGGCGCAGGTGGTCGTCGATGAAACTGGCGATGAACCAGTAGCTGTGGTCGTAGCCGGCGTGCCGGCGCAGCAGCAGCGGCTGCCCGGCCTCGGCGCAGGCCTGGTCGAACAGCTCGGGTTTCAGCTGCGCCTCGAGGAAGCCGTCGGCTTCGCCCTGGTCGATCAGGATGGTGCCGCCGAAGGTCTGCCGCCGCACCAGCTTGCAGGCGTCGTGGTCGGCCCATGCCGCCGGGTCGTGGCCCAGATAGCGCGGCAAGGCCTTCCTGCCCCACGGCACCTGGCTGGGCGCCACGATCGGCGCGAACGCCGACACCGAGCGGTAGCGCTGTGGATGCTTCAAGGCCAGGATCAGTGCGCCGTGGCCGCCCATCGAGTGGCCGCAGATGCCACTCAGCGCGGCATCCACCGGAAACTGCGCGCCGATCAATGCAGGCAATTCGTCCGCCACGTAGCTGGCCATGCGGAAACGCGCCGACCACGGCGCCTCGGTGGCGTCGAGGTAGAAACCCGCGCCCTCGCCGAACTCCCAGTCGCCGGTGGCGCCGTCGATGCCGGTGCCGCGCGGGCTGGTGTCGGGCATCACCAGCACCAGGCCCAATTCGGCAGCCAGCCGTTGCGCACCGGCCTTGATCGTGGCGGTTTCCTCGGTGCAGGTCAGCCCGGCCAGGAAATACAGCACCGGGCACAACTGCCGGCTGGCCCGCGGCGGCTGATAGACGGCAAAACGCATGGGGCCGGCGCAGGCTTGCGAGTGGTGGCGGTAGAAGCCCTGGATACCGCCGTGGCAGCGCTGTTCGGAGATCGTTTCGAGCATGCCCATGATGGTCTTCGGTCCGCTGGCAAACGCAGCGCGAAGCATAACCGCGCGACCCTCACTTTCGCGTTCAGCCAGAACCGCCACGCGCATCCGTGGACGCTGGTAGAATGCACGACCCGCGCGCCGCCATCCCGGCGCTGCCCTCCTGAGGTACCCCCATGTCGTCCCCCGCTCCCGACCACACCCCGGTGTCGTCCGGCTTCGGCGCACTCGCGCTGCACCCCGACGTCCTGCGCGTACTGGCCGACGTCGGCTACGAAGCGCCCTCGCCGATCCAGGCCGCCACCATCCCGCCGCTGCTGGAAGGCCGCGACGTGCTCGGCCAGGCGCAGACCGGCACCGGCAAGACCGCCGCGTTCGCGCTGCCGATCCTCTCGCGCATCGAGCGCAAGCCGGGCAAGCCGCAGGCGCTGGTGCTGGCGCCCACGCGCGAGCTGGCGATCCAGGTGGCCGAAGCGTTCCAGACCTATGCCGCGCACATCCCCGGTTTCCAGGTGCTGCCGATCTACGGCGGCCAGAGCTATGGCCCGCAGCTGCATTCGCTGAAGCGCGGCGTGCACGTCGTGGTCGGCACGCCGGGCCGCGTGATCGACCATCTGGACAAGGGCACGCTGGATCTTTCCGAGCTGAAATTCCTGGTGCTCGACGAAGCCGACGAGATGCTGCGCATGGGCTTCATCGACGACGTCGAGAAGGTGCTGCAGGCCACCCCGCCGGGGCGCCAGGTCGCGCTGTTCTCGGCGACCATGCCCGCACCGATCCGCAAGATCGCGCAGCGCCACCTGAAGGACCCGGTCGAAGTCACCATCAAGTCCTCCACCACCACCGCGGCGAACATCCATCAGCGCTACTGGTTCGTCAGCGGCATGCACAAGCTCGACGCATTGACGCGCATCCTGGAAGCCGAGCCGTTCGACGCGATGATCATCTTCGCGCGCACCAAGCAGGCCACCGAGGAGCTGGCCGAGAAGCTGCAGGCACGCGGCCTGGCCGCCGCCGCGATCAACGGCGACATCGCCCAGGCGCAGCGCGAGCGGGTGATCCAGCAGCTGAAGGACGGCAAGCTCGACATCCTGGTCGCCACCGACGTTGCCGCGCGCGGACTGGACGTGGAGCGGATCAGCCACGTGCTGAACTACGACATTCCCTACGACACCGAAAGCTACGTGCACCGCATCGGCCGCACCGGCCGCGCGGGGCGCAGCGGCGAGGCGATCCTGTTCGTCAGCCCGCGCGAGCGCGGCATGCTGCACGCGATCGAGCGTGCCACCCGGCAGCCGATCGAGCAGATGCAGCTGCCGTCGGTCGAGGTGGTCAACGACGTGCGCATCGGCAAGTTCAAGCAGCGCATCAGCGACATGCTGGCGCAGGGCGAGCTGGGCCAGTTCCAGCAGCTGATCGAGCAGTACGAGCAGGAACACAACGTGCCGGCGGTCGAGATCGCCGCCGCGCTGGCGCGCATCGCCCAGGGCGACCAGCCGCTGCTGCTGGCGCCGCCGCCGAAGCGCGAGAAGTACGAGCCCGCCGCGCGCGAACGCGCCGAGCGCACCGCGCCGCGCGAGCGCGCCGGGCATGAAAAGCGCCCGCCCGCCGGGCACGAAGGCGCCGCCGGCCGCGCCCCCCGCGAGCACAAGCCGCACGAACACGCTGCCGCGCATGCCAACGAGCCGCGCGAGTCCGGCCACCGTCCGGTGCGCGCGCACGCCACCGAGCAGGGCAAGCGCACCTATCGCATCGAAGTCGGCCACGAGCACGGCGTGAAGCCGGGCAACATCATCGGCGCAATCGCCAACGAAGCCGGCCTGGACAGCCAGTACATCGGCCGCCTCAGCATCCGCGACCACTACAGCCTGATCGACCTGCCCGAAGGCATGCCGAAGGAAATCTTCGAGCACCTGAAGAAGGTATGGGTGGTGCAGCAGCAGTTGCGCATCCACGAATGGGACGGCAGCGACACCGGCACCAGCGCACCGCCGGCGCACAAGCCGGGCGGCTTCAAGAAGCCCGGCAGCTTCAAGCCGCGGCCCGGCGCCGCCAAGCCGCCGCGGCGCAAGTAGGCGACGGCAGCTCGATAAGCGGCGGCCCGACCACGTAACATCCGCGGGTCGCCGCCGCCCTGAAGCCGCCACATGCCCAGCCCCATCGTCGAACAGCCATCGTCCCGCGGCGCCGAGCCGCGACTCGACGGGCTGGCGCCGACCGCCTTGCCGCACCTGCAGGCGGCGGCGCACGCCATTCGCGACGGCGCCGAAAGCGCCGCGCGGCAGGCGCTGGATGCGGCGCTCGCGCTGGCGCCGGCGCACCCGGAGCTGCTGCGCATGTTCGGCATCCTGCACGCCCGCGCACAACGCCACGCCGAAGCCTGCGCCGCCCTGCAGCAGACCGTGGCGCAATGGCCGGACTACGCGCTGGCGCACGCCGACCTGGGCAACGCGCAGTTCGCCGCCGGCGAGACGGATGCGGCCTTCGCCAGCTGGCGGCAGGCCTGTGCGCTGGCGCCGCGCGCGCCGATGCCATGGTTCAACCTCGGCCGCCACCTGCAATTGCACGGCGACACCGCCGCGGCGATCGAGGCGCTGCAGCAGGCCCACGCCCTGGCGCCGGATTTCCTGCCCGCACCGATCCTGCTCGGCGACGCGCTGGTGCATGCCGGCCGCTTCGACGAAGCGGAGGCGCGCTACCGTGCCGCGCTGGCGCTGCACCCGGCCTGCGGCGACGCCTGGCGCGGGCTGGCGAACATCAAGACGCGGCCGCTGCCGGACGCCGACCGCGAGCGCCTGGCGACAGCGCTGCGCCTGCCCGGGCTGAACGCGGCCGACCGCATCGCGATGGGCTTCGCGCTAGGCAAGGCCTGCGAGGACGAGGGCCATTACGAACAGGCCTTCGCCGCGCTGAACCAGGCCAACGCCGAACTGCGCCAGCTCCATCCATGGAACGCCGGCGCGTTCCGCACGCACGCCGATGCGCTCGCCGCCGCCACGGCCAGGCTGCCGCCGCCCGCGGATGCGCAGCTGGGCCGCGAGGCGATCTTCATCGTCGGCCTGCCGCGCTCCGGCTCCACCTTGTTCGAACAGATCCTCGCCGCCCACCCGGACGTCGAAGGCGCCAGCGAACTGCCGGATCTGGAACAGGTGCTCGGCGAGGAATCCGCCCGCCGCCGCCAGCCGCTGCTGCAGTGGCTCGCCGCGGCGACGGCCGGCGACTGGCAGCGGCTCGGGCACCGTTACCTGGAACTCACCGCGCGCTGGCGCCGGCACCGGCCGCGGCACACCGACAAACTGCCGTCGAACTGGCTACTCGCCGGCGTGCTGGGCGCGATGCTGCCCGGCGCGCGCATCGTCGACGCCCGGCGCGATGCGCTGGAAGCCGGCTGGTCCTGCTACAAGCAGCAGTTCTACCGGCTGCCGCATTTCGCCTGCACGCTGACCGACATCGCCGCCTACATCCGCGACTACGAACGGATCATGGGCGCATGGCAGGCGGCCGAGCCGCAGCGCATCCGCCTCCAGCGCTACGAGGCGCTGCTGGCCGAACCCGAACGCGAGATCCACAACCTGCTGGCGTTCTGCGGCCTGCCGTTCGACCCGGCCTGCCTCGATTACCACCACGCAAAGCGCAGCGTGCGCACCGCCAGCGCGGCGCAGGTACGCCGACCGCTGCAACGCGACACCGCGCGGGCCGGCCGCTACGGCGCCCTGCTCGACCCGCTGCGCTTCGGCCTGGGCCTGCCGACGCTCGGTTGACCGCGGCGGTCGTGCGCCGCCGGCATCGACGTGGACTTCCTGGCGATGGATATCCATCGCTTCGATTGAGCCTGCCCGCCCGCCGCGCAGCGGGCGTCAGGCGCTCTGTGGCAGCGGCGGCTCGCCGGCGTCGAACGGATCGAGCCAGTCCTCCGGCGTCAGCACCGGCAGGCCGTGCGCGAGGCGCGCCTTGTCGCACTGCGGACTGGCTGCGCCGAACTCCCACGACGGCTGCACCTCGCGGCACACCGACGGCCGCTGCGGGTAGATGCCGCAATGCGCCGCTTTTCCCACCGTGCCTTGCAAGGCCACGCAACGCGGTTGCGCGGCATTGGTGCCGCGCATCGCCAGGCGGTGCGGGTCGAGTTTCTCGGTCAGCTCCGGCGGCACGCTGCCGCCGAGGAAGGCTTCCGCTTCCGACCAGTGAAACGCCACGCGGAAGTACGCGCAGCAGGCACCGCAACGCAGGCAGGGATGTTGCATCGAAGCGATCCGGGGCGCCCCGCGGCGCGCAGGAGGAGAATTCTAGAGCAGCGAATATCCATTGCGCAGCAGGGAAGCAGGAGCTACCCCACCGTGCCCTCCCCTGCGATGCAGGGGAGGAGATCAGGAAAGCCGGCAACCGCTGTGCGGCTGCCGGCTTGATTGCTCATGGCTCGCCGGCGAAGGTGTTGCACTGGGCGACGTCGCCGCTGCCAAAGCCGGCCTTGAACCATTTCACCCGCTGCGCCGACGTGCCGTGGGTGAAGGTGTCCGGGCGCACGCGGCCCTGCGCCTGTTGCTGCAGGGCGTCGTCGCCGATGTGGCTGGCCGCGTTGAGCGCCGATTCGATGTCGCCCGGCTGCAGCCAGTTCAGCTCCTGCTGGCTGTGGTTCGCCCACACGCCGGCGTAGCAGTCCGCCTGCAGTTCCTGGCGTACCGACAGGCCATCGGCGCCGTCCATCGGCGCGCCGCGGCGGCGCGCCTCGTCGACCTTGTCGAACACGCCGGTCAGCTTCTGCACGTGATGGCCCACCTCATGCGCGATCACATAGGCGCGGGCGAAGTCGCCGGAGGAGTGCAGCTCGTCCTGCAACTGCTGGAAAAACGCAAGGTCCAGATAGACCTTCTGGTCGCCCGGGCAATAGAACGGCCCCACCGCCGTGGTGGCGCCGCCGCAGGCGGTGTTCACGCCGCCGCTGAACAGGTGCAGCTTGGGCTCCACGTAGGTCGCGCCGTGCGCCTGGAAGATCCGCCCCCAGCTCTGCTCGGTCGAATGCAGCACCGCGCTGACGAAGGCCTGCTGCTCGGGATCGACCTGGGCCGGCTGCCCGGCCGACGTCGGCGCGCCCGGCAGGCCGCCGCTCTGGTCCAGCAGCGCCAGCGGGTTCTTGAAGAAGATCCAGCCCAGCAACGCCAGCACGATCAGGCCGCCCAGGCCCATCCGCCCGCCGCCGAAGCGCGGGCCACCGCCGCCGCTGTCGACTTCCACGTTGCGGCTGCTGCCGCCCTTGCGCCAATCCATAGGAACCCCCTCGTCGACTCATGCGCACGCCCCGGCGTCGCGAGCCGACGATAGCGCGTCGACCACGGCGGCGCCACGCACTGGCTGCGCTAAAGTCGGACATCCACCCGCGAGGATTCCAGCATGATCCACCTGCCTGCCCTGGTCACCCTGCTCACCGTGCTGCTGCTGTTCGGCACCATGTGGGCCGTCGGCCACGCCCGCGGCAAGTACGGCATCAAGGCGCCCGCCACCAGCGGGCACCCCGCGTTCGAGCGCGCCTACCGGGTGCAGATGAACACGCTGGAAGGCACCGTGATGTTCCTGCCCACGCTGTGGCTGGCGGCGAACTACGGCTTCAGCGGCTGGGCCGGCGTGGCCGGGCTGGTGTGGGTCGTCGGCCGCGTGTGGTACGCGCTGGCCTACCTGAAGGACCCCGCCAGGCGTGGCCCCGGCTACATGGTCGGCATGCTCGGCTGGGCCGCGTTGCTGGTGCTGGCAGGCCTCGGCGTCGGCCGGGCGATGCTGGCCGGCTGAGCCTTCAGGCCAGCAGGCCGGGGGCGACCGCGCTCAACACCCACACGCGGTGCGGCACCGCCATCGGCTCGGCCGCATGGCGGGCGGCCAGCATGTCGGCCAGTTCGGCGTCGAAGCGCTGCACCTTCGCCGCATCCAGCGTGGCGCCGATGCCGGCACTGGCGCGGATGCGGCCGCGCCAGTCGGCATGGCTGTACGGCACGTCCAGGTCGAACGACCAGGTGCGCAGGTCGGCGAAGCCGGCCTCGGCCACATCCTTCAGCCACGCCGGATACAGGCCGCTGCCGCTGTGCAGCGTCCAGCCCGGGTTGTAGGCGAGGATCAGCCGCTCGGTGGCCTGCACCATGTTGCCGCTCAACGGTACCCAGTCGAAGTGCGCGATCAGCAGGCGACCGCCCGGTCGCAGCCACTTGCGCACCTGCGCCGCCGTGCGCGGCCGGTCGAACCAGTGCCAGCACTGGCCGGCGGTGATCACGTCGAAAGAGGCCGCGGCGAACTCGGCGTTCTCCACCCGCGCGCGCACCTGCTTCACCTGCACGCCGGCCGCCCGGTCCATCTCCGCGGCCTGCGCCAGCAGCGGCGCGGAATGGTCCAGCCCGGTCACCTCGCAGCCGCGCACGGCCAGGCCACGGGCCACCGTGCCGGTGCCGGTGCCAAGATCGAGAACGACATCACCCTTGCGCACGCTGCCGTCGGCGAACAGGCGCTCGAAGAAGGCCTCCGGAAACCCGGCCCGATGGCGTGCGTAATCACTGGCGGTCCTGCCGAAATCGGTGGCCATCGACGTTCTCCCTGTGGTCTCCTGTGGACCGATGTTAGCGGGATGGCCTTGCGCTGCAAGCGGACGCCCGCCGCCATGCCGATGGGCAGGATTGCGCGGGCGACCGGCCAAGCACTAGCTTGGGGTGCGCATGCCGCACGCAGCGTCCGCTGTTGCCAACCGCCGCCACCGGCACGATGACCGCATGGAAGTCAGCTGCACCGAGGTTTCACCCTTGCCGCCCACGCCCCCCTTGCCGCAGACCGGCAGCCCCGCGCCCAGCCTGCGCGCCAGCGCCGGCATCATCGCCACCTACTTCGTGCTGCAGTTCGCCGTCAGCATTCTGTTCGCGTCGGCGATCGCGGCGATGGCGGCTTACCGCGATACCGGGCCAGGCATGGAAGCGGCGATCCGCACGGCGCTGGCGCAGCCCGCGATGCAGGCGCTGCTGGCGATCCTCTCGCTCGGCGTGGCCGCGCCGCTGACCCTGTGGCTGGCGCGTCGCAGCTGGCCGGGGCTGTGGCCGCAGGCGCAGCCGCCGGGCTTCGGCTTCACGCTGCCGCGCCAGCCGTTGTTCTTCGCGCTGGCGGTGGCCACCGGCCTGGCGGCGCCGTTCCTGGGCGCCGTGCTGACCCAGTGGCTGGCGCAGGGCCACACGGTGACCCAGGACATCCAGCAGATCGGCGGCCACACCCCGCTGGGCTTGCGCCTGCCACTGGTGCTGGTGGTGGTGGGGGTGGGACCGCTGGTGGAAGAGCTGCTGTTCCGCGGCGTGCTGCTGTCGGCGCTGATGAAGCGCATGCACGCCGGCTGGGCGGTGACCGGCAGCTCGCTGTTGTTTGCGCTGGTGCACCTGCCGGGGCTGGAATACCAGTGGTACGCGCTGCCGAACCTGCTTCTGCTGGCACTGCTGCTGGCCGGGCTGCGGCTGCGTTCGGGCTCGATCTGGCCGGCGGTGCTGGCGCACGGCGCCAACAACCTGCTGGCCGTCGCCGTCTGGTTCGTGGCGATCAATCCGCCGGGCTGATCCCGCCACCGCGCAGCAGCCGCGCGGTCTCGAACAGCGGCAGGCCCATCACGCCGGAATAGCTGCCGTCGAGGTGCTCGACCATCGCCGCGCCGCGGCCCTGGATCGCATACGCGCCGGCCTTGCCGAACGGTTCGCCGGTGGCGACGTAGGCGGCGATGGCCGGTTCGTCCAGCGTGGCGAAGCGCACCTGCGACACGCAGACCTCGCACTGTTCGCCGCCGATGCCGACCAGCCACACCGCCGAGATCACCGCATGCGTGCGGCCCGACAGCCGGCGCAGCATCGCGGCGGCATCGGCGGCATCGCGCGGCTTGCCGAACACCTCCTCGTCCAGCACCACCTCGGTGTCCGCGCCGAGCACCCGCGCGTCGCCCGCCGGCGCCAGGGCCGCGAGGCCGGCGCGGGCCTTGTCGCGCGCCACCCGGCTCACGTAATCCCGCGGCGATTCGCCCGGCACGCGCTGCTCGGGCACGTCGACGTCGAGCACGGCGAAGTCCACGCCGAGCTGTTCCAGCAACTGGCGCCGGCGCGGCGATTGCGAGGCGAGATGGAGCATCGGCTTCACAGCGTCAGGCTGTATTCGCAGAACTGGCGGTCGCGCTGCCAGCCCAGCGACTCGTACAGCGCCTGCGCCGGCGCGTTGTCCAGCGCGGTGGACAGCGACAGGCTGGCCGCGCCCAGCGCATGCGCATGCTCCGCCGCCGCCTTCAGCAGTGCGGAAGCCACGCCCTGGCGCCGTGCCGTCGCGGCCACGAACAGGTCGTTGAGCAGCCAGGTACGCACGGTGCGCACCGAGGAGAACAGCGGATAAAGCTGGGTGAAGCCGAGCCCCGCGCCGCGCTCGTCCAGCGCCAGCAGGACCAGCGATTCGTGGTGGCGGAAGCGCTCCGCCAGGAAATCGCGCGCCCGCGCCAGATCCGCCGGCTGGCCGTAGAACTGGCGGTAGCTGTCGAACAGCGGCGCCAGCGTGGCGAGGTCGAGAATGGTGGCCTGGCGGATATGGAAGGACATGGCGGATGGCTCCGTGGGACGTCAGGCGCGATGGTAGGGATGGCCGGCCGCGATCGTGGTGGCGCGATACAGCTGCTCGGCCAGCACCAGCCGCACCAGCATGTGCGGCAAGGTCAACGGGCCCAGCGACCAGCGCTGGTCGGCGCGCGCCAGCACCTCGGGCGCGTGGCCGTCCGGACCGCCGATCAGGAACGCCAGGTCGCGCCCGGCCATGCGCCAGCTCGCCAGTTGTTCGGCCAGTTGCTCGCTCGACCACGTCTTGCCGCGGCCATCGAGCGCGACGACGTGGATGTCGTGCGGCAGCGCTGCGAGGATCGCCGCGCCCTCATCCTGGACCGCCCGCGCATCGTCGCGGCCCTTACCGCGGGCACCGGGTTTCAGCTCGACCAGCTCCAGCGGCAGCTCGTGCGACAGCCGCTTGCGGTATTCGGCAAAGCCTTCCGCGACCCAGCCGGGCATGCGTTCACCGACCGCGATCAGGCGCGCGCGCATGCCGTAGGTTCGGCTCAGCCGGCTTGCGCAGCGTCGGCTTCGTGTCCGTGGTCACCCACCGTCCACAGCCGCTCCAGGCCGTAGAACTCGCGGATGCGCGGCAGCATCACATGGACGATCACGTCGCCCAGGTCGACCAGCACCCACTCGCCTTCCGTCTCGCCTTCCACGCCCAGCGGCATCACGCCCGCCTTCTTGGCGAACTTGCCCACTTCGTCGGCGATGGATTTGACGTGGCGGGCCGAGGTGCCGGAGGCGATGACCAGCAGATCGGCGATGGAGGTCTTGCCGCGGACGTCGATCTCGCGCACGTCCTTGGCCTTCAGTTCTTCGAGCGCGTCGATGACCGACTTGCGCAGGGCGGCCGTGGTGACGGCCTTGTGGGTACGGGCTGTGCTCAAGAGGGTGGGCCTCGATGCGGGATCGCTGCGCAAAATGGCGCGGGCGCAGTATAACCGCCCGACAGCAACGCCACGTCAAGGCGCCGGCGGGTCCGAAGCGCCGCCGCTCAATGCGCCAGCGAGCGCCTGGCCAGCCGGTATTCGTGCATCAGCCGCGCCACCAGTTCGGCGGCAGGTTGCGGACGCACCAGGCCGGCGGCCTGGCCGCACCATTCGGACAGCAGGTCGCCGCGCCCGGCTTCGGCAGCGGCCCGCCGCAACGGCGCGGTGAGCGCGTTCAGCAGCGGATACGGCAGGCCCGCTGCCGCCTCGGGCATCGCCTCGACGAAACGGTTGCGCAGGCCGCGGGCGGCGCGGCCGGAAAAGCTGCGGATGGTGGTGACCCGGTGTTCCTCGGCCTGCGGCAGATCGCGCTTCCACGCCTCGGCGGCCGAGCATTCCGGGCAGGCGAGGAAGGCGGTGCCGAGCTGGCTGGCCGCCGCGCCGAGCGCTTCGGCTGCCAGCATGCCACGGCCGTCCATGATGCCGCCGGCGGCGATCAGCGGGATGTTCACCGCACGCACGGCCAGCGGCAGCAGCGCGAACAAGCCGATCATCGCGTCTTCGGCCTCATGCAGGAAAGTGCCGCGGTGGCCGCCGGCCTCGGCGCCCTGCAGGGACACCGCGTCGGCGCCGGCATCGGCCCAGGCGCGCGCCTCGGCCACCGTGGTGGCGGTGCCGATCACGCAGATGTCGCGCCGGTGCAGCTCGTGCAGTTGCGCCGGGCCGATCACCCCGAACGCGAAGATCGCCGCCGCCGGGCGCGCCTCGCACAGCGCGGCGAACTGCTCGGAGAAGCGCGGCGCCCAGCGCGGCGGCAGGCTGGTGCGCACGTCGAGACCTTCGCGCGCCATCAACGCATCGAGCTGCCCGCGCGCCTTCGCCACCGCCGCCATGTCGGCATCGAACTCGTCCGGCAGCACGAACAGGCCGATCGCGTACGGCCGCTCGCCGAGCGCGCGGATCTGTGCCGCCTGCTCGATGATCGCCGCCGGCTCCAGGTAGCCGGCGCCGAGCGAACCCAGCGCGCCCGCGCTCGATACCGCCGCCACCAGCGCCGGCGGTGTCGAGCCGGACATCGGGGCCTGGATCAGCGGATGCTCGATGCCGAGCCGGCGGGCGAACGACGTGACCATGCGTGGCGACCTGCAGCGACGACCGGCCAAGTATCCACCACGGCGATGCGCGGCAGAAGCCGCCGGCAGCGGCGCCTGCCGGCGGCGGGCGCTCAGCCGGACTTCATCGCCTCGCCTTTCATGGCATCGTGTTTCATCGCGTCGCCCTTCATCGCGTCGGGCTTCATGGCGTCCGGCTTCATCGCGTCATGCTTCATCGCGTCATGCTTCATGGCGTCATGCTTCATGGCGTCGTGCTTCATCGCGCCATGTTTCATCGCGCCGTGCTTCATGCCGTCGTGCTTCATGGCCGTCTTCGGCATGGCATCGTGCGCCATCGCGGTGCTGGAGCTGGCCGCCATCGCATCCTGCGCAAACGCGGACGCGGTGGCGAGGCCGCAGGCCATGGCCGCGGCGAGCAAGGTGACAAGTCGTGCGTTCATCGGAAGATCCTCGAGAGAAAGAAAGGGGTACGGCCACGCCGCCCCCTCGCTTCCTTCGTCGCCCGCCGGCCAGTGGTTACCTGCCGCGGCTCAACTGCCCTGCCCGGCCACGATGTTCACCGTGATCGCGATGATGAACACGTTGAAGAAGAACGCGATCACGCTGTGCAGCAGCACCACGCGGCGCAGGTACTTGCTGGTGATCTGCACGTCGGAGACCTGGAAGGTCATGCCGATGACGATCGAGAAGTAGGCGAAATCCCAGTAGTCCGGCTCGGGCGTGTCGGGAAATTCCAGGCCGGCGTGCTTTTCGCCGAAGTCGCCGTAGTAGCCGTGGGCATAGTGGATGGCGAACATCACGTTGAGGAACAGCCAGCTCAGCACCACGCTCAGCACGCCGACGACGAGTTCCAGCAGGCCGCCGCCCCGGGCCGCATGCAGCTCGTCGCCGAGCGCCGCCAGCACCACCGCCGAGAGCAGCACGCCGCCCCACAGCACGCCCCAGCGTCCGGTATCCAGCACCTGCGCCTGGCGACGCATGTGACTCGGCGTGGCGCGGCTGAACAGGCGCGCGAAGACGCCCAGGAACACCAGCGCGGCCAGGTCGAAACCCAGCAGCACCGCATTGGCCGGGCGCACGCCGGCATGCAGCAGCAGCACCAGCGCCAGCAGGAAGATCAGCAGCGACAGCAGCGTCCACCGACGAGCCTTCACGAAACGCCATGGCCGCCAGCCACGCCGCGGCGGCGCAGGTTCGCCCACGCGCTGCGCTGATTCGTCCATGGATGTCTCCGCGTCAGGGTTTCAGCAGGTCGTGGTACGGCGGGTGCCGCTGCACCCACGCGGCAGCATACGAGCAGGCCGGCACCACCTTCCAGCCCTCGGCGCGCGCCGTCGCCAGCGCCTCCTGTACCAGGGCGGCGGCGATGCCGCGTCCGCCCACCGCGGCCGGCACTTCGGTGCGGGTGATCGTCATCACGCCGTCGGCCAGGGTGTAATCGAGCAGGCACGACACGCCGTCCACGCGGGTTTCGAAGCGATGGGCGGCGCGGTCGTGGCGGATGGCGAACGGCATGGAGACTCCCGATGGGCAAGACCATCGGCAAGCATACGGCCTGCGCGGGGCAACCGGACGTGAAGCGATGGTAGCGCTTCGTTCGCGCCGGCTGCATGCCGCGCCGGGCACCGTGGCTGCCTGCCACCACCCACGGGAGAGCCCCATGAAACGATCCGCATCCGCGCATTGGTCCGGCGGCATCATGGACGGCCAGGGCACGATATCGACCGACACCGGCGTGCTGCGCGAGTCGCCCTACGGCTTCAAGTCGCGCTTCGAGGACGGCCCCGGCACCAATCCGGAGGAACTGATCGCGGCCGCCCACGCCGGCTGCTACTCGATGGCGCTGTCGCTGGGGCTGGGCAACGCCGGCTTCACCGCCGGCAGCATCGACACGACGGCGGCGGTAACCCTGCTCAAGGACGGCGACGGCTTCGCCATCACCGAAGTGGCGCTGACTTGCCGGGCCAGGGTTCCGCGCATCGACGCGGCCACCTTCGACGGCATCGCACGGGCGACCAAGCTGGCCTGCCCGGTGTCCAAGGTGCTGAAGGCCACGATCACGCTGGACGCCCGGCTGGAAGGCTGACTCAGGCGGCGACCTCCTGCACGGCAGGCAGGCTCGCGCCGGCTTCGACCCTCCGCTGGCGCACTGCCTGCGCCAGCCGCTGCAGCACGCGCACCGAGCTGCCCCAGTCGAGGCAGCCGTCGGTGATGCTCTGGCCGTAGCGCAGCGGCTGGCCGGGCTGCAGGTCCTGGCGCCCGCCGAGCAGGTGGCTTTCCACCATCACGCCGAGGATGCGCTGCTCGCCGGCGGCGATCCGCGCGGCGATGTCCTCGACCACCCGCGGCTGGTTCTCCGGGTTCTTGCCGCTGTTGGCGTGGCTGGCGTCGATCATCACCCGCGCCGCCAGGCCGGCCTTGCCGATCGCCGTGCAGGCGGCCTCGACGCTGGCCGCATCGTAGTTCGGCACCTTGCCGCCGCGCAGGATCACGTGGCAGTCGCCGTTGCCGCTGGTGGTGGCCACGGCGGCCTGGCCGTCCTTGGTCACCGCCATGAAATGGTGCGGTTGCGACGCGGCCTGCACCGCGTCCACCGCGATCTTCACGTTGCCGTCGGTGCCGTTCTTGAAGCCGACCGGGCAGGACAGTCCCGAAGCCATCTCGCGATGCACCTGGCTCTCGGTGGTGCGCGCGCCGATCGCGCCCCACGCCACCAGGTCGGCGATGTACTGCGGCGTGATCATGTCCAGGAACTCGCAGCCGGCCGGCACGCCCAGCGCGTTGATGTCGCGCAGCAGGCCGCGGGCGATGCGCAGGCCCTTGTCGATGCGGCAGCTGCCGTCGAGGTCGGGGTCGTTGATCAAACCCTTCCAGCCGACCGTGGTGCGCGGCTTCTCGAAGTACACCCGCATCACGATCTCCAGCGCGTCGCCGAGCTCGCGGCGCAGCGGCGCCAGCCGACCGGCGTACTCCAGCGCGGCACTGGGGTCGTGGATCGAGCACGGGCCGATCACCACCGCGAGGCGGTCGTCGCTGCCGGCGAGGATGCCGTGCAGCGCCTGCCGCGAAGCCTCCACGGTAGCCATCGCCGACCCGGTAGCGGCGCAGTCGCGCATGATCTCGGCCGGCGTGCCGAGGCGGGTAATGGTGCGGATGCGCAGGTCGTCGGTGGCGTGCATGGCGGCTCTCCTGGAGGTTTTTCAGGTGGCGGCCATAAAAAAACCGCCCTGGGATGGCGGTTCGGTGTGGTTCTTTCGATCAGATCAAAACGATCGCGTCCGCGCCGCCGCCGTTGGCTTCGGGTAGCCGTAAAACCAGAAATTGAGGCGGGCGGTGGCGGAATGCATGGCGCCATTGATAACACAATGGACGTCCAGATCAAACTCCCCGCCGGCACAAGGCTAGACTGGCGGCATGCCTTCGCCGCTCGACCTGCTGACCCGCCCCGCCCGCGAACCGATCCGCCGCTGGGTGCTCAAGGCCTTCCCGCGCCCCGACAGCGGCGGCCTCGACTACGACCATCCGCACGGCGATCCGGGCCTGTTCGGGCCGCACAGCGCGACCTGGCGCGTGCACGCGGACTTCCCCGGCATGCTGGCCGGCGGGCTTGCCGCGCTGACCCTGCAGACGCTGCACCCGCTGGCGCTGGCCGGGGTGTGGGACCACTCCAACTTCCGCGGCGACCTGCTCGGCCGGCTGCGCCGCACCACTGCGTTCGTCGGCGGCACCACCTATGCGCCGCGCGCGCAGGCCGAGGCGCTGATCGCGCATGTGCGGCAGATCCACGACCACATCGCCGGCCACGGCGAAGACGGACGCCCCTACAGCGCCAACGACCCCGACCTGCTGACCTGGGTGCACGTCAGCGAGGCGTACTGCTTCCTGCAGGGCTACCGCCGCTACGGCCACATCGTGCTGCCGGAAGGCGCGGCCGACCGCTACTACGACGAAGTTCGGCGGATCGCCAAGGCGCTGGGCGCGCGCGACGTGCCTTCGTCCGAGCGCGAAGTGGCCGACTACTTCCGGCACATCCGGCCCGAGCTGGCGTACACCGAACGCTCGCGCGTGGTGCTCGGCCTGCTGGCGCAGGTGCGCCTGCCGGTGCCGGCGGCCGGGCTGTCGCGCGACCTGTTCCTGTTCGCCGGCCATGCCCTGCTGCCGGACTGGGCGCTCGCACTGCTGCACCACACGCCAAGCCAGCGGCGCCAGGCGCAGCTGGCGGCGCATGCGCTGCGGTCGATCGCGCCGGTGTTCCGCGCCGCCCTGCGGGACGGCATCGCCAGCCGCGCCTGCCGGCGCATGGACGTGGCGCCGGAGCAGCTGCGGCACTGGGCGTAGCGCTGCGCCGTCCAGCGGCATTGACAGCGTTCTCCCATCGGCTAACGTCGTGCGACAGCGTCAGTCGAGGACTTCCGTGGCCACCCTCATTCCGACCCGCAACAGCTGCCTGCCGCGCATGACCGGCGGCGAGAAGCGCGTTTCCGAGCGGCTCGAACAGAAGCTCGAGGACGACTACCTGCTGTGGTACGACGTCCCGGTCGGACTGAAGCAGCGCCACCCGGATTTCGTGGTGTTCCACCCGCGCCGAGGCCTGCTGGTGCTGGAGGTGAAGGACTGGAAGGCCGACACTCTCCGCCACGCCGACAGCACCCAGTTCACCCTGGTCACCGAGCGCGGTCTGGTGAAGGAGGCCAACCCGCTGCTGCAGGCGCGCGCGTACGCGCTGGAGATCGGCGTGGTGCTGGAACGCGACCCGGCGTTGCGCCACCCGGAAGGCTCGCGTTACGCCGGCAAGCTGATCATGCCGTGGGGCTGGGGCGTGGTGCTGGCCAACATCACCCGCAAGCAGTTCGACGAGGGCGGCCTGGGCGAAGTGCTGCCCGCGCACCTGGTGATCTGCCGCGACGAGCTGTACGAGACGGTCGATGCCGAGGCGTTCCAGCAGCGGCTGTGGGCGATGTTCCCGCAGGTGTATCCGGTGGCGCTCACCCTGCCGCAGATCGATCGCGTGCGCTGGCACCTGTTCCCCGAATTGCGGGTGGAAGCCGGCAGCGGCCAGTTCGGCCTGTTCGGCCCCACCGACGAAGCGGTGCGCCCGCTGGAGATCCCGGACCTGGTCAAGGTGATGGACGCCCAGCAGGAGCAGCTCGCCCGCTCGATCGGCGGCGAGCACCGGATCATCCACGGCGTGGCCGGCTCCGGCAAGACGATGATCCTGGGCTTCCGCGCCATGCAGTTGGCGCGCGAGATGGGCAAGCCGATCCTGGTGCTCTGCTACAACAAGACCCTGGCCGCGCGACTGGAACAGCTGATCGGCGAGCGCGGCCTCAGCGAGAAGGTGCAGGTCTACAACTTCCACAAGTGGTGCCGCAAGATGCTGGTGGCCTACCACGAGCCGCTGCCGCCGGGCAGCGGCAAGGCCTTCGTCGAAGCGCTGCCGCCGGCGGTGATCGCCGGCGTGGACTGCGGCCGCATTCCGCGCGCCCAGTACGGCGCGGTGCTGGTCGACGAGGGCCACGACTTCGAGCCGGACTGGTACAAGCTGATCGTGCAGATGATCGACCCGGCCACCAACTCGCTGCTGGTGCTGTACGACGACGCGCAGAACATCTACGGCAACCCGAACCGCCGCAGGATCAGCTGGAAGAGCCTCGGCGTGCAGGCGCAGGGCCGCACCACCATCCTCAAGCTCAACTACCGCAACACGCTGGAAATCCTCTCGGTCGCGCGCACCTTCGCGCAGGACCTGCTCGCCTCGCGCAGCGACGACGCCGACGGCGACGGCGTGCCGCTGGTCGCGCCGGAAAGCGCCGGCCGCCGCGGCGCGGTGCCCGAACTGGTGCGCACCGACACCGCCCGCGCGCAAATGGACGTGCTGATCGCGCGGCTGCGCGACGAGCGCGCGCACGGACGTGCGTATTCCGAGATGGCGGTGATCTACCGCAACCAGTGGGAAGGCGAAAAACTGCACGAGGTGCTGCGCGACCTGGGCATCCCCAGCCGGCTCGCCGACAACACCGGCAAGCAGACCCTGTTCGCGGCCGAGGACAGCGTCAAGCTGGTCACCATGCACTCGAGCAAGGGGCTGGAGTTCCCGTTCGTGATCATCCCCGGCATCGGCGGCCTGCCCAAGGAAGGCCAGGGCGAAGCCGAGGAGGCGCGCCTGCTCTACGTCGCCATGACCCGCGCCACCGAACACCTGCTGCTGATCCACCACCTCGACTCGGTGTTCTCCAGGCGCATCCGCGATTCGATCAACGAGGTCACCGCGCAGCTGGCCGGCGGCTGAGCGGTTTCTACACGACAGGTTTCCGGTACGGCGCCAGCAACGCGGGATCGTCGAACAGCCCGGCCGGCAGCAGGTAGCGCGGATCGCGGCCGGCAGCGAGCAGTTCGCGGATGCGGGTGGCGGAGATTTCCAGCGGCGTCACCGCCAGCTCGATGACCTTGCCCGCCGGCAGCGCGCGCAACGCGGAGGCATCGGCGATGCGCCGGCCGGCCACTTCGCGTTCCAGCTCGCCCGGCAGGGCGGCGGAAACCCCGGGCCGGCTCAGCACGCCGATATGCGCCGCCTCGAACAGTTCGCGCCAGCGATGCCACGTGGCGAAGCCGGCAAACGCGTCTGCGCCGAGCAGCAGCACCAGCGGGCGCTCGCCCTGCTCGGCGCGCAGCTCGTGCAGAGTGTCGATGGTGTATGACGGCCCGCTGCGCGCCAGCTCGCGGGTGTCCAGCGTGAGCCGCGACTGGCCGCGCAGCGCGGCACGCAGGATCGCCACCCGCTGCGCCGCCGTGGCGATCGGCGCGGCGCGGTGCGGCGGCACGCCGGCCGGCAGCAGGCGCACGTCGGCGTCGAGCAGTTCGGCCGCTTCCCACGCCACGCTGAGGTGGCCCAGGTGCACCGGATCGAAGGTGCCGCCGAAGAGGGCCAGTGGTTTGTTTGCGGTGTGTGGCAAGAGCTACCCCTCCCCAGCCCTCCCCTGCAAGCAGGGGAGGGAGCGATCAGGCGAGCGCCCGGGCGGCGCGCGGTTCGGCGATGGCGGCGATCAGCCGTTCGGCCTCCTGCCACGGGTTGCCCTGCTCGCGGCCCTTGACCATGCGGTCGATGCGCGAGGCGCGCGCCAGGCATTGCAGCCAGTGTTCGCGCGGCGCGCGGCGCAGGGCCTGGCGGAACTGCTGCACGCGGCTGTCCCACAGGTGCTCGGCCTTGGCTTGCGCGGCGAAGTCGGCGGCGTTGGCCAGGCGCAGCGCCAGCTGCAATTGATTGACCAGCCAGCCCATCAACGCCAGCAGTTCGTCGCCTTCGGAACGCAGCCCGGCGAGGATGCGCAGCGCCCGCGCGCCGTCGCCGGCAAAGGCGGCGTCGGTGAGCTTGAACACATCGTAGCGCGCGCTGTCGGCCACCAGGTTTTCCATCGCGGCGGCATCGACGCGGCCCTCGCCGTGCAGCACGGCGAGCTTGTCCACTTCCTGCGCGGCGGCCAGCAGGTTGCCTTCGACGCGTTCGGCCAGCAGCGCCACCGCATCGGGCGTGGCGGACAGCCCGCGCGAGGCGAGCCGCGCGCCGAGCCATGCGCGCCACTGGTCCGGCCGCGGCGCGTTGAACACCACCATCGCGCCGCTGGCGTCGAGCTTCTTGCTCCAGGCGCCGTCGTGCTTGCTGCTCCACTCCATCGCGGTGATCAGCAAGGTGACGTCCGGCGGCGGATCGGCGCAGAACGCGCCGATCGCCTTGGCGCCGTCGATGCCGGGGCGGCCGCTGGGCAGGCGCAGGTCGATCAGCCGGCGGCTGGCGAACAGCGACATGCCGGCGGCCGCGCGGGCCAGGTCGTTCCAGTCGAAATGCTGGCCGACCTCGAGCACTTCACGTTCGCTGTAGCCCAGCTTGCGCGCCTGCGCGCGCAAGGCATCGGCGGCCTCCAGCACCAGCAGCTGCTCGCCGGCCAGCAGGTACACCGGCTGCAGGCTGTCCGCCGCCAGCGCCTTCTGCCATTGGCCGGGACTCAGCGGCATCAGGGCGTGCTGGCGGCGCTTGCCGGCGCAGCCAGCTCATGCCTGCCGGCGGCCTGCAGGCGGAACAGGATCGCCTGCACCATGTCGTCGTTGAGGCTGCGCTGGATCTCCTCGACCTGCGAGGCGTTGCCGACGGTGTTGCCGGCGTCGTAGCTGTACTCGCGCGACATGTCGATGCGCTGGCGCGGCACCAGCACCTGCCCGTCGGGGCCGAGCACGTCGAACTGCACCTGGTAGCGCACCGCATATTCGGTGACGCGCACGTAGCCGCCGGCACTCAGCGTCTCGGTGCTGAAGGCCGCCACCGGCACGCGCAGCTCGGCGATGCCGGCGCCGCTGTCGTCCTCGACGGTGACGCCGGATGTCTGCAGCGCGCGGGCCAGGTGGCGCTCGAACTCGCCGCCGCCGTTGACGGCAAGGTGCACCCGCTGCATCGCGGGCGGCAGGGTCGCGTTCTCGCGCAGGTGGAAACCGCAGGCGCCCAGCGCGAACGTTGCGGCCAGCAGCAGCGAGACCTGGAACAGGCGGTGCGCCTTCATGAAGCTCATGGGTTTCATCCTGCGACGATGTTGACGATCTTGCCGGGCACCACGATGACCTTGCGCACCGTCATGCCTTCCAGGAAGTGCGCCACCTGCGGTTGGGCGCGGGCCAGCGCCTCGGCCTCGTCCTTCGAGGCGTTGGCGGCGACTTCGATGGTAGCGCGCAACTTGCCGTTGATCTGCACCGCCAGGGTCAGCGTGTCGCGCACCAGCGCGGTCGCATCGACCTGCGGCCACGGCTGGTCCTCCAGCACGCTCTCGGCATGGCCCAGCACCTGCCACAACGCGTGGCTGACGTGCGGCACCACCGGGTTGAGCAGCAGCACCATCGCCTCCAGCGCCTCATGACGCACCGCGCGGCCCTGCTCGCTCTGGTCGTTGAACTTGCCCAGCGCGTTCAAGAGTTCCATCAGCGCGGCGATCGCGGTGTTGAACGCGTGGCGCCGGCCGAAATCGTCGCTGACCTTCTGGATCGTCTCGTGCAGCTGGCGGCGCAGCGCCTTCTGGCCCGCGTCCAGCGCGGCAGGATCGGTCGCTGCATGATCCGGACCCGCCGCGTGCGTGGTCACCTCGCGCCACAGCCGCTTCAGGAACCGCGCCATGCCCTCGACGCCGGCCTCGCTCCATTCCAGCGACTGCTCCGGCGGCGCGGCGAACATCGAGAACAGCCGCACGGTGTCGGCGCCGTACTTGTCCACCATGGTCTGTGGGTCGATGCCGTTGTTCTTCGACTTCGACATCTTCTCGGTGCCGCCGATGTGCACCGGCTGGCCGTCCGCCCTCAAGGTCGCACCGATCACGCGAGCCTTGTCGTCGCGCAGGATCTCGACCGCGCCCGGGTTGATCCACTCCTTCGAGCCGTCGGCGTTGTCGCGGTAGAACGTCTCGGCGATCACCATGCCCTGGCACAGCAGGTTCCGCGCCGGCTCGTCCGAATGCACCATGCCGGCGTCGCGCAGCAGCTTGTGATAGAAGCGGAAGTACAGCAGGTGCATGATCGCGTGTTCGATGCCGCCGATGTACTGGTCGACCGGCAGCCAGTAGTTCGCGCGCGCGTCGATCTGCGCATCCGCGCCGGGGCTGGTGTAGCGCGCGTAGTACCAGCTCGACTCCATGAAGGTGTCGAAGGTGTCGGTCTCGCGCTCGGCCGGGCCGCCGCACTGCGGGCAGGTGGTCTTGCGCCACTGCGGGTCGGCCTTGATCGGCGACTGCACGCCGCTGAACGCCACGTCCTCGGGCAGCACCACCGGCAACTGGTCTTCCGGCACCGGCACCGCATCGCACTTGGGGCAATAGATCACCGGGATCGGGCAACCCCAGTAGCGCTGGCGGCTGACGCCCCAGTCGCGCAGGCGCCAGTTGACCTTGCGCCGGCCCTTGCCGTCGGCCTCGAGCACACCGGCGATGTGGTCGAACGCGGCGCGGTAGTCCTTGCCGTCCATCGCGCCGGAATTGATCACGCGCATGTCCACGCGGGTCTTGTCCGAGTACCAGTCCTGCCAGGTCGACGCGTCGTAGCGCTCCTCGCCGGCGGCGATCACCTGCCTGATCGGCAGGCCGTACTTGTGCGCGAACGCGAAGTCGCGCTCGTCGTGGCCGGGCACCGCCATCACCGCGCCGGTGCCGTAGCCCATCAGCACGAAGTTGGCCACCCACACCGGCACGCGCTCGCCGCTGACCGGGTGGATCGCGAACAGGCCGGTGGCCATGCCGCGCTTGTCCTGGGTCTCGAGCTCCGCCTCGGAGACGCCGCCGTGCTTCAGTTCGTCGAGGAACGCAGCCAGCTGCGGATTGCCCTGCGCCGCCTTGTGCGCCAGCGGATGCTCGCCGGCGATCGAGACGAAGGTGACGCCCATCAGCGTGTCGGGGCGGGTGGTGAACACCGTCAGCGGTTCGCTCTCGCCCTCCACCGCGAAGTGGATTTCCAGGCCCTCGCTGCGGCCCAGCCAGTTGCGCTGCATGGTCTTGACCGCATCGGGCCAACCCGGCAGCGCGTCCAGCCCGTCCAGCAGCTCCTGCGCGTAGTCGGTGATCTTGAGGAACCACTGCGGGATCTCGCGCTTCTCGACCACCGCGCCGGAGCGCCAGCCGCGGCCATCGACGACCTGCTCGTTGGCCAGCACGGTGTGGTCGACCGGATCCCAGTTCACCACCGCGTTCCTGCGGTACGCCATGCCCTTCTTCAGCAGGCGGGTGAACATCAGCTGTTCCCAGCGGTAGTACTCCGGCCGGCAGGTGGCGAACTCGCGGCTCCAGTCGATCGCGTAGCCCAGCGACTGCAACTGGCTGCGCATGTGCTCGATGTTGGCGTAGGTCCACTTCGCCGGCGCGGTGTGGTTCTTGATCGCGGCGTTCTCCGCCGGCAGGCCGAACGCGTCCCAGCCCATCGGCTGCAGCACGTTCTTGCCGTTCATGCGCTGGTAGCGGCTGATCACGTCGCCGATGGTGTAGTTGCGCACGTGGCCCATGTGCAGCGCGCCGGACGGGTACGGCAGCATGGAGAGGCAATAGAACTTCGGCCGCGACGGATCCTCCTTCACCTCGTAGGCGCGCTGCGCGTTCCAGTAGCGCTGCGCGGCGGCCTCCACCGCCTGCGGGCGATAGGCGGCTTCATCCTGTTCGGGGGTGGTCGGGGCTTGAATGTCCTGCATGATTCCGTTGCCGTTGTGCGAGTGGTGCGGGCCGGAACAAGCCGGCTGAAGGAACTGGTCAGACTAGCCCAGCGCAGGCCGGGCGCCAAGCTGGCGGAGCTTCAGCCGCTCGGGCAGACCGCGGCCTGGCCGGCGCCGAGCGCGCGCGCCACGCCGGCGATCTGCGTCGCCAGCCGGGCGATCGCGCGCTGGTGGCCCTGCACCAGCGCGGGGTAACCCGGCCCCACCGCCTCGCTGATCCGGCTGGTGCAGGCCAGCGCGGCAGGCCGCTCGCCGTGCAGCAGGCGCACGCTCCAGGCCGCCTCGATCAGGGCATAGCTGCCGGGCGCCGAATCGAACCGGCGCAGGTCCAGCTTGATCCGCAGCAACGGCTTGCCGCTGCCGGGCAAGCCGCTGACGTCGGCGCTGCGCAGCTCGCGCGCCAGGTCGGCGGACAGCGCGCTGCGCACCTCGTCGCCGAGCGGCGCGATCCAGCGCTCGCTGCCGAGCAGGGCCACGCCCTGCCCGCCTTCGCGCACCACCAGCTGCGGCTGGTCGACCTGCGCCGGCACGCCGATCGGCAGCAGCTCGAACGGCGGCGACGGCGCAGCCGACGCTGCCGCCACCGTGGCGCCGGCAGACTCGTCCGCCGGCGCCACCAGCGTGTAGTAGTGCAATGGCGCCGAGACGCAGGCCGCCAGCAGCAGGGCTGCCGCCACGCCCGGCAGAAGATGTCCACGAATCATGGTTTGCTCCCTTGCGTCGGCGGCATCGCCGCGGGCGCGGTGACGGGTTTGGGCTCGGCCGGTTTCGCGTCCGCGCGGCGACCGCGGATCAGCGCCTCCGGATGGCCGCCCAGGTAATCGGTCAGCACGCGCAGCGAGCGCGCCATGCGCTGCAGCTGCTCCAGCGTGGCGCCCAGGTTCTGCTGCAGCGGCGAGTCGGCGGCCAGCGCCTCGTTCGCCGTGCCCATGGTCCGCTGCACGCCGTGCAGGGTGTCGCCGAGCGCCGGCAGCGTCTGGCCATTGACCTGCTTCAGCGTGCGGTCGAGCCCGGCCAGGCTGCGGTCCAGGTTCTGCCCGATGCTGTCGAACGGCACCTTGGCCAGCTTGTCCACGATCCCGGCCATCTGCTCCTGCAGCTTGTCGAAGCTGCCCGGCGCGGTCGGAATGGTCAGCGGTTTCGCGGCCGGATCGAACGCCACCTTCGGCGTCTTCGGGATGAAGTCCAGCGCCACGTACAGCTGGCCGGTGAGCAGGTTGCCGGTGCGCGCCTGGGCGCGCAGGCCGTGCTCGACCAGGCGGCCGATCATCCGCGACAGGTCCGGATTCTCGCCCTTCGTCCGGGCCAGCGCCTCCAGCTTGTCGTAGGCGGCGCCCAGGCGCTGCGGATAGATCACCGCGCCGACCAGCACCGGGAAGCGCTGCGTCTTCTCGTCGTAGTCCAGCCGCACCGACACCACCTTGCCGATGTTGATGCCGAGGAACTCCACCGGCGCATCCACCGCCAGCCCGCGCACCGACTGCTCGAAGCGCATGCGGATGTAGTGCGGGTCGCCGTCCGGCGGCGCCATCGCGGTGGCCTGGTCGCCGAACAGGGTATACGTGCTGTCCTCCGGCGCCGGCGTGCTGTCGTGCGGCCCGGGCGGGTCCTGGAACGCCACGCCGCCGGCCAGCACGGTGGCCAGCGACTGCGTGTTGAGCTTCAGCCCGTTCGCGCCGATCGACACGTCCACGCCGCTGGCGTTCCAGAAGCGCGACGAGCGGGTGACGAACTTGTCGTTCGGCCCGTCGACGAAGATGTGCAGCGAGACGCCCTTGCCGTCCTTGTCCAGCTGATAGGACGCCACCCGGCCGACCTGGATGCGCCGGTAGTACACCGGCGAGCCGATGTCGAGCGAGCCCAGGTCGTCGCTGTGCAGGATGAAGCTGCGCCCCGGCGCGCCGTGGTTCACCGCCGGCGGCAACTCCAGCCCCTCGAACCGGTCCCGGTAATCGTTCGAATCGCCCACGTCGGCGCCGATGAAGGCGCCCGACAGCAGGGTATCGATGCCGGACACGCCGGCCAGCCCGATCCGCGGGCGCACCACCCAGAAACGGGTGTCCCTGGTGGCGAAGCCCTCGGCGCTCTTCTCCAGCGCCACGTTGACCAGCACGTGACTGCGGTCGCTGCTCAGGCGGATCTTGCTGACCCGCCCGATCACCACGTTCTTGTACTTCACCGGCGTCTTGCCGGCGTCCAGGCCCTCGGCGCTCTGGAAGCTGATGGTGATCTGCGGACCGGCCTGCAGCCAGTTGTTGATCACCAGCGACAAACCGACCAGCGCCGCCAGCGCCGGGATCAGCCAGATCAGCGAGGCATTGAAGCGGCGCCGCTTCACCACCGGCCGCGGCAGTTCGCCGTTGTCCGGCGTAACCGGTTCGATGGGGTTGTCGTCAGTCATCGGTATCCTTGCCATCCCAGATCAGGCGGGGGTCGAAACTCATCGAGGCCAGCATGGTCAGCACCACGGTCAGGCCGAAGAAGATCACGCCGGGCAGCGGCTCCACCAGGCTCAGCACGCTGAAGCGCACCAGCGCGGTCAGCAAGGCCACCACGAACACGTCCAGCATCGACCAGTAGCCGATCAGTTCGACCAGCCGATAGAGTCTTGCACGTTGCGCCCGCGCCCAGCCGCTGCCTTGCTGGCTGCTCACCAGCAAGGTGCCCAGCGCGAGGAACTTCAGCACCGGCACCACGATGCTGGCGGTGAACACGATGATCGCCAGGTTCGGCGAGCCTTTCACCCACAACTCCACCACGCCGCTGATGATGGTGTTGTCGTCGATGTCGTTGAGGCTGGCGGTGCGCATGATCGGCAGCACGTTGGCCGGGATGTACATGATGAACGCGGCGATCAGCAGCGCCCAGGTACGCGCGTAGCTGTCCGGCTTGCGCCGGCGCAGGGTGCTGCCGCAACGCGGACAGGCCATGGCGTCGTCCACGCCGTCGCCGTCCAGCTGCGGGTCGCCGGGCACGTTGCGGCACACCAGCCCGCATACCGTGCAGGCGATCAGGCCCAGTTCGGCGGCGCGCGGCAGGGCGCTCATGCGGCGCGCTCCGGCACCTGGTCCCACAGCTGGCGCAGGTCCACCCCGGCGAAAATGGTGATCAGCAGGGTCAGCGCCGCGTAGGCGTAGATGCCCGGGTCCGGCGTCACGTCGAAATAGGTGTGCGCCTTGACGATCGCCACCAGCGCGCCCAGCACGAACACCTCGCTCATCGTCCACGGCCCCAGCCGGTGCAGCGCCACCATCAGCGGCACGAAGCCCGGCGCGCGCCGCCCGGCCTTGCCGAACCACAGCAGCCAGCCCAGCAGCAGCATCTTCATCAACGGAAAGAAGAACAGCGTGGCGGCCACCAGCACCGACACCACCTTGGCCTCTTCGCGCCACATCGCGAGGATCACGCCCCACAGCGTGGTGGAGCTCTGCTGCCCGCTCAGGCCCAGCGTCACGATCGGCCACATGTTCGCCTGCACGAACACGATCATCGCGGTCAGGATCAGCGCCAGCATCGCGTTCACGCTCAGCGCGTGGTGGCGCTCCAGCTCCGCCCCGCAGCGCGCGCAGGTCGCCACCTCGCCGCGGGCCAGCGGACGACGGCGGTAGACCGTGTCGCAGTGCTCGCAGACCAGCAGCGTTTCAGGTGAGCTCGTGCCCATGCAACCGGTGCCTTGCCTCGGCAGGACGATGCGCGGATTCTCGCAAATCTGGCGTGGCGGCGCTGAACCGCACGCGACCGCTTGATATGCTGGTCAACGCCCCGATCTGAACCGGCATCCGCCGAGCTGGAGTTTCCCGTGACCGATGCCGCCCCCGTTTCCCACGTGTTCGACGTGGACCAGGAGACTTTCGAGGCCGACGTGCTGCAGGCTTCGCTGACCACGCCAGTGCTGGTGGACTTCTGGGCCAGCTGGTGCGGTCCGTGCAAGACGCTCGGGCCGATGCTGGAAAAACTCGCCGCCGAATACAACGGCGCGTTCCGGCTGGGCAAGGTGGACGTGGACGCGCAGCAGGAACTGGCCGGCATGTTCGGCATCCGCAGCATCCCCACCGTGGTGCTGGTCAAGGACGGCCAGGTACTCGACGGTTTCACCGGCGCACTGCCCGAAGGCCAGTTGCGCGAATTCCTGTCGCGCCACGTGCAACCGCTGGAGGCGGCCGCCGAGCCCGCCGAAGAAGCCGTGCCGGAAGCCCCGGAACAGGCGATCAACCGCCTGCAGCAGGCGATCGCCAGCGCCCCGGACCGGCCCGAACTGAAACTCGACCTGGCGCTGGCGCTGATGCACGCGGGCAACGTCGCCGCCGCCGAAACCGAGCTGGCCGCGCTGCCGGCGAACCTCGCCACCGACGCGCGCGCCGTGCGCCTGCGCCACGAACTGGAGCTGGCCCACGCCGCACAGGCTGCGCCCGCCGTGGCCGAACTGCAGCGGCGCGTGCAGGCCGACGCCGGCGACTGGGAGGCGCGCGACCAGCTCGGCGTGCAACTGCTGCGGCAGGGCGACGCCGAAGCGGGCCTGGAACAATTCCTCGTGATCCTGCAGCAGGCCCGCGACTGGAACGACGGCGCCGCGAAGAAACGCCTGCTCGCCGCGTTCGCCACGCTCGACGACGCCGAACTGGTCGGCCGCTACCGGCGGCGGATGGCTTCGTTGCTGTTCTGAGCCGGCCCTCCGGAACGCAATCTGGCGCAGGGCGGGCACCGGCCCGCCGGCTCTGGCTCTCCGGCAACACGAAAGCGGCGGACGGTGTCCGCCCTGCGGAAAGCTCGCCCCATACTGCCGCGTACGTCCGGGTATGATCGGCCTTCCCCGCCCGGACTCCCCGCTCATGCGCGCCTCCATCTTCCGCCGCCTGCTCAACCTGTGGCCGCCGTTCCTGTGCAGCGGCATCCGCGTGCAGTCGATCAGCGCCGACTACCGCGAGGCGAAGGTGGCGCTGCGCCTGCGCCCGTGGAACCGCAACTACGTGAAGAGCCAGTTCGGCGGCAGCCTGTTCGCCATGGTCGACCCGTTCTGGATGCTGCTGGCGATGCACCAGCTCGGCCGCGACTACTACGTGTGGGACAAGGCCGGCACGATCGACTTCGTGGCACCCGGCTACGAGGACGTCTACGCCCATTTCAAACTGGAGCCGGCGGTGGTCGACGAACTGCGCGCCGCCGCCGCGGGCGGCGACAAGGTGCTGCGCTGGTTCGAGACCGAGGTGAAGACTGCTTCCGGCCAGCTCATCGCGATCGTGCGCAAGCAGCTCTACGTGCGGCTGAAGCCGAAGGCGCGCTGATCGCCCGGGCCGCTTCCCCGACGGCAAAGCCGCCGGGGAAGAGGGGCACCCGTGCCGCGGTCCTTCGCATGGCGTCAGCCGCGTGCGATGCGGCCTGCCCGCCCGGCCGGCGTGCTCAACCCGCCACTCGCCCGTTGTGCTTCTTGCGGAAGATGCGCCGGCTGTCGCGGTTGTCGGTGCGCTGGACATGGCGCTGCTCGCGCGGCCCCACGTGGCCATCGCGGCCGGCCAGGTGTTCGGCATGGTCGACGTGCGCCTCGCGCCCCTCCAGCCGGGCGGCCTCGTGGCCGGTCAGCGCGCCGGACTCCACGCCATGGTTGATGCGGGCCTGCTGGTGCACGTTGCGCGCCACGTCACGCTGCATCCGCTGCGACGAACGCGAGTCCGGATTGCCCTCGACGCCGTTGTGCCTGTCCGTCGCGATCGCCTTGCTCTGGCGGCCCTGCGCCGCCTGCAGGCGCGCCTGCTCGGCCGCGCTCAGGCTGCCGTCGCGAAGGTCGCGCTGCTGCATGCGGTCGACATGCGCCTGGCCCTGCTCCAGCCGCGCCGCCTCGGCCGTGCTCAGCTGGCCGGACTTCAAGCCCTGCTCGATGCGCTGCTGCTGGTTGACGTCGCGCTGGGTGGTACTGGCCGTGGTTTGCGCCGTGGCTGCCATCGCGCCACAAAGGCCGACGCCGGCAATGATGCTGGCGACCAACAATCTGCGGTAGAACCCTTTCATGGTGTCCTCTCCCTCGCACCGCCACCGTGGCGGGTTGAAGGCAGCAAACGAGGCGACCCCGCGGCGGGATGACGCCTGCCGCCCGCATCGATTCAGCCGGCGGTCATTCGCCGCCTCCGTTCACTCCCGCTCGAAGCGGGCCAGCTCGTCCAGCTGGCGCGACGCGTTGAGCAGGCTGCGCCCGCTCATGTCATCGACCACGCGCCGCAGCCACGGCGAGCCGAGCGGGCGAGCGGCCAGGCGGCGCGCCAGCCACAGGCTGAAGCCGACGCCCACGGCGCCCACCGCCATGTTCGCCCCGATCCAGCCCGAGGCCCCGGCGAACAGGTCCGTCCCGGACCACCAGGTCAGCACCACCAGCGGCAGCAGCAGCCACAGGAACCACCACGGCAGGCCCAGCGCCAGCGTGCTGACCATGCGGAAGCGGCGCAGCTGCGCCAGCCGCCGCTGCAGCACCAGCACCGGCGCGTCGAACAGATGGATGCGGCTGAGCAGGAACAGCTGGGTCACGCTCGACCAGATCCCGGCGATGCCGTAGGCGTGCAGCAGCAGGCCGATCACCAGCAGGTGCGTGACCTGCCGGTGCGCCACCCAGAACGAGGCGACGAACACCACGAAGGCCAGCCAGCAGGCGATCTCGACCGCCTGCCACCACAGGCTCCAGCGCAGCGTCGAATGCAGCTTGTCCATCCGCCGCTCGCGGAAATCCTGGCGCAGCAGCGCCTCCATGCCGTCCTGGCGCAGATCCATGCGCGCCCATGCCTGTTTCATCTCGTCCAGTTCCATCGTCATGCTCCGCTGGTTTCGGCGGCCGTCATCTGGCCGCGCAGTTTCTGCCTGATGCGACCGAGCTTGGTCGCCACGTTGGTTTCGCTGACGCCGAGGATCTGCGCGATCTCGGCGTAGCTCCTGTCTTCGAGGTAAAGCAGGATCAGCGCGCGGTTGAGCGGATCGAGCCGGCCGATGAAGGCATGCAGCGCGGCCAGCCGCTCGTCCTGCTCGGCGATCGGCTCGCCGCCGCCGATCGTTTCCAGGTGGTGCGTGTCCAGCGGCTCCAGGCGGTCCGCCTCCGGCCAGCGCCGCGCCTGCGAGATCGCCACGTTCAACGCGATGCGGTACAGCCAGGTGGAAAACTTCGCCCGCCCCTCGTCGTAGCCGCCGAACGAGCGCCACAGCTGCGTGGCGATCTCCTGCACCAGGTCGTCGCGATCGGCCGCGCTGCGGCTGTACAGCCCGGCCACCTTGAACACGATCCTGCGGTGCTCGTGCAACAGCGACTCGAAACGTTGCTGGTGTTGTCTGCCGGTCATGGACGCCTGCTTCCTCGCGGGTTCACCCCATGATTCGCAGGGTACGGAAAAAAATCACGGGGCACGCCGCACGGCAGCGCCCGGCTCCGCCAGCCGGCGAGGAGCTGGCGAACCGCGACGGGCAGGCAGCGAACCCCGACCGGGAGGCTCCACAGGTCGGGCGGGAGGTACGGCATCCCGGCGGGGAGGTCGCGAAGCTCGACGCAGAGGTTCCGAACCCCGGCGAGGACGTGCTCCGGGTCGGCGGGGCGGTTCGGAAGGTCGATGGGGAGGTAGCGAAGCGCGGCTCCGGGGTGGCGAACCGCGATGCCGCGGTAGCGCAGGTCCGCGCCGACGTGCAAAGTCCCGGCGGCGCGGTCGGCGACCGCCCCGCCGGGGTTCACGACTCAGGCCGCGGCCGGTTCCGGCGCGGCACGGTTGGCGCGCGGGCCGGGGAAGCGCTGGCGCAGGTCGTCATATACGTCCTGCGCACCGTCACGGCCGCGGTGGGCCGCCTCGCGCACGCTCTGGTAGTAGGCCAGGTCGGCCATCCACACCTCGCTGGCCACCAGCTGCAGCGTGTCGTCCACGCTGGCGGCCAGCGTCTGCAGCTCCGCCGCGAAGCGCAGCAACTGGCCGCGCAGGGCGCGATCCTTCTGCACCTCGTCCAGGTCCACGAAGCCCGGCACGAACTGCGCCCGGTTCGCCATGTAGGTCACGCACTTCTCGTCGAAACCCACCGACTTCGGCCCCAGCCGCGGCAGCTCACGCCGCTCCTGCGCCGACAGCGTCACCAGAAACGGCAGCGCCGCGCGCATCGCCGCCAGCGCGCCCTGCACCGAAGTCACCTGCTCATCCGACAGCACTGCCGAGATTCGATTGTCACTGGACATGGAAACACTCCCTTGTATGTCGCAAGCCGCCGGATCGGCGGCGCGGCGAGGGTAGCAACGAGCTGCTGCGGGCTTGGGGCGCGATGTCGTGTAGGCAATGGACGACGCCGTACCGCGATGACGCTGGCGGCGGTCTTCGCCTCGGCTATCTCGGAACGGCAAGAGCTTTCGTCCTCCTTCGGAGGGCGAGTCACTTTCTCTTTGCGTGCTCAAAGAGAAAGTAACCAAAGAGAAAGAGCACCCCGCTTGGCGCTTGCCGGGCATCCTGCCCGGCAAGTCCGTGAGCCGGGGCCGGGCTTTTCGAGCGGGCATCGTGCCCGCGCGAAAAGGCGTTGCCATCCCTGGCAACGCCCGCTGCGCGGCCTGTCGTCCCCGCCTCACCGCCGCGCAAGGGACCCCGGTAGAGCAGCGGGCCATCGTGGCCCGCATTTTTCAGAAGAGCCAGAGCAACAGCCGTGCAGCAGCCAAGAGCCTATCTGGCCACAGCCTTTCATCCTCACTGGTAGGCTCTTACCATTCGGGTAACAGGGGAAGCCCAAGAACCTATGACTACGCTTGATGCAGTCGTCTCGCAATTCGGTGCCAGTGCCAAGCAAAAGCTGTCCAACGCGGGAGCTGTGGGCGCTCCGGAGGACCAGTTACGCGCTCCGTTTGAGCTGCTGTTGGCCAATCTGGCCGCACTCTGCAACTTTCACCCTGGCAAGGTAGTCGCGGTCGGCGAGACTTCTCTCTCCGATCTGAAAATTCGGCCTGACTATTCGATCACGGTGCATAACGCTCTGGTCGGCTTCGTCGAGATCAAGGCGCCTGGGAAGGGTGCCGACCCGCGTCGATTCAAGGACACGCACGATAGGGAGCAATGGGAGCGGCTCAAGCAACTGCCGAACCTGATTTACACCGACGGCAACAACTTCAGTCTGTGGCGAGACGGCGAATTGATCGGCTCGATCGTGCGACTGGAAGGCGACATCGAAACCGCCGGCATGGACTTGAAAGCCGGGCTGGATCTTATAAGCCTGTTCACCGACTTTCTTGATTGGGAGCCGACGCCGCCGCGCAGCGTGAAGGAGCTCGCCACAATGTCGGCCCGGCTCTGCCGCCTGCTTCGCGACGAAGTGGTGGAGCAGTTGGAACGCGACTCACCCGAGTTCAAGCACTTCGCTTCCGATTGGCGAACCATGCTGTTCCCGGAGGCGACCGACGAGCGATTCGCTGATGGCTACGCGCAGGCGGTCACCTTCGGTTTCCTGATGGCCCGTGCCCAGAACGTCTCGCTGAAGGACGGCGTGGCGCCCGTCATCAAGGCGCTGAAGGCGTCCGGCTCGCTGATCGGCAGCGCGATCCAGCTGCTGGTGGATGAATCGGGCCAGGCCGCGATCAAGACTTCCCTCTCCACACTCTCGCGGGTGTTGGAAGTGGTGAACTGGCCGAAGCTGTCCAGAGGAAAGACGGACGCATGGCTATATTTCTATGAAGATTTTCTGGAGGTGTACGACAACAGCCTTCGGAAGCAAACCGGCTCCTACTACACGCCGCCCGAGGTGGTGTCGGCGATGGTGCGGTGGACGGATGAAGTGCTGCGCAGCCCCGCGTACCACCTGCCGCAGGGCTTGGCGTCGCCGGAGGTCTGGCTGGTCGATCCAGCCACAGGCACCGGAACGTACTTGCTTGGCGTGCTGCGGCATATCGCCAACCAGGTGAAGGCTGATCAGGGCGAGGGCGCCGTCGCCGGCTACATCCATTCCGCACTGAACCACATCGCCGGATTCGAGATCCAACTTGGCCCCTATGCAGTGGCGCAGTTGCGCCTGCTCGCTGAAGTCGTGGAATTGACCGGAACCACGCCCGACAAAGCGCCACATATCTTCGTGACCGACACCCTCGGCAATCCCTACGACGACGGGGGAAAAATGGCGCAGATCTTTGCGCCCATCGCCGAATCGCGGAAGGCGGCGAACAAGATCAAGCGTGAGACACCGGTAACGGTGATCCTTGGCAACCCGCCGTATAAGGAAAAGGCCAAGGGCAAAGGCGGCTGGGTCGAAACTGGCGATCCGAGCCGATCGATTCCACCGTTGCTCGATGCCTGGCAGCCGCCGAAGGCGCTGAAGGCCGGCGCGCATGCCAAGCATCTGCGCAACCTCTACGTGTTCTTCTGGCGCTGGGCGAGCTGGAAGGTCTGGGACCACGGCCCCGGCGACAAAACCGGGATCGTCTGCTTCATTACCGTTTCTGGCTTCCTCAACGGTCCCGGCTTCCAGCAGATGCGTGCATGGCTGCGCGACACCTGCGATGACCTGTGGGTGATCGATTGCTCGCCGGAAGGACACCAGCCGGGAGTCTCCACGCGCGTTTTCCAGGGCGTGCAGCAGCCAGTATGCATTGTGCTGGCGTCACGCGCGTCGAAGACCGACAAGACGGCACCGGGCCGAGTACGCTTCCGTACACTCCCGGACGGCAACCGCAAAGACAAGTTTGATGCTCTGAACAAAATCGCCATGCACGATGCAGGCTGGACGGATTGCCCGAATGATCGCTACGCACCGTTCCTGCCCGCTTCTACGGGCGCATGGGCAACCTTCCCGAAGCTAGAAGATCTGTTTGACTATAACGGATCAGGCTGCCAAGCGAAGCGCACTTGGGTCATCGCTCCCGACGCCGATTCGCTGCGCAAGCGATGGGATGCACTCATAGAGGCGCCGGCAGAGAGGAAAGAGCTGCTGTTCCACCCGACACTGCGGAAGGGCGTTCCGGCAGATCGGCACGTCAACTCGGTGTTGAATGAGGCATTGCCCGGACATCCGCATAGCCTGTTGCCATTAAGCAAGGAAACAGGGAAATGTAGGGAGCCGACGCGCTACGCCTATCGCTCATTTGACCGCCAATGGATCATTCCCGATCTGCGGGTTCTCACGCAACCGACCGCGAAACTTTGGTCGACTTATTCCAATGGGCAACTTTTTATCACAGCCTTCACTGAAGAATCGCCTAAGAGCGGTCCGGCTCTAACCATTACCGGGCTGATTCCAGATCTGCACCACTACAAGGGTTCTTTCGGCGGTCGCGTGTTTCCACTTTGGTCCGACGCTGCCGCGACCCAATCGAACCTTTCGCCGAATCTGGTGACCACCCTGTCGCTGCGTTATGGCAAGCCGGCGACCGCCGAAGACGTGTTCGCCTACATTGCCGGCATCGCCGCGAACCCGGCATACACGGCGAAGTTCCAGGACGACCTGACCACGCCAGGGTTGCGCATCCCCATTACCGCCGATGCGGACACCTTCACTGCCGTTGCCGCGCTCGGCCGTCGCGTGATCTGGCTGCACAGCTACGGCGAGCGCATGACTGACGCTGCGCAGGGACGCCCTCCCGGCTCGCCGCGTGTCGCCGCTGCAGCGCGCCCAACGATGCCAAAGGACGGGGCGATACCGCCCACTGCCGCGCTGCCGGACGAAATCAGCTATGACGAGTCGAAGCAACGCCTGACTCTTGGCGCAGGCTATATCGACCAGGTTATTCCGGCGGTCTGGAAATATGAGGTGGACGGGAAGCAGGTCATCCCGCAATGGTTCAGCTACCGGAAGCGCGACCGCAGCAAGCCGCCGATGGGCGACAAGCGGCCGCCGTCGCCATTGCAGGCCATTCAGCCCGAGCACTGGCTAGCGGAGTACACCACCGACCTGTTGGACTTGTTGAATGTCCTCACGCTCCTGGTCGACCTGGAGCCGGAGCAGGCGAAGTTGCTGGCTCAGGTCTGCAATGGGGCACTCATCTCCGAGGCCGAATTGCAGGCAGCAGGCGCGATTGGTGCTGTCACGGCCGGGAGCGACGCCAGCCGTGGGAAGCACGAGAAGCAGCAAGAGTTGTTCTAGCAGGGAACTTGGCAACCGCGCAGCGGTTGCTGTTGCTTTGGCTCTTCTGGATAGTGCGGGCCACGATGGCCCGCTGCTCTACCCGGGGTCCCTTGCGCGGCGGTGAGGCGGGGTCGACAGGCCGCGCAGCGGGCGAGTCCATGGATGGACTCGCCTTTTCGCGCGGGCACGACGCCCGCTCGAAAAGCCCGGCCCCGGCTCACGGACTTGCCGGACAGGAGTCCGGCAAGCGCCAAGCGGGGTGGCCTTTCTCTTTGGTTACTTTCTCTTTGGCCACGCAAAGAGAAAGTAACTCGGGCGCCGCGGGCGCACGAAAGCTCTTCGCTCTGAATGTAGCAAGAGCATCGCCCGCGAGCGGGCTCCTACAAGAGGCTGTGCGTTGCCGCGGAGTGCGATGCCCGCCTTCGCCGGCATGACGGATATGGAAGGGCACAGCACAACCGCCCTCGCCTACAATGCGGCATCCCCCGCACCCGGACCACCCCATGCCCCGCCTGCGCGTCAAACGCTACCTGCTCACCGGTCTGCTCACCTTCCTGCCGTTGTGGGTGACCTGGCTGGTGTTCAAGTTCGTGCTGGGGCTGCTGGCAGGGATCGGCGAGCCGCTGGTGGCGGGGCTGCTGCAGGGGTTGGCGCTGGTGGCGCCGCATGCGGCCGAGTCGCTGAAGATGGAGTGGCTGACCTTCATCATCGCCCTGCTGGTGACGCTGGCGGCGCTGTACCTGCTTGGCTTCATCGCCAACCGGGTGATCGGCCAGCGCTTCCTCGACGCGTTCGACGCGCTGCTGGCGCGCATTCCGCTGGTGCAGACGATCTACGGCGGCACCAAGAAGCTGATGTCGGTGCTCCAGCAGAAACCGTCCGGCCTGCAGCGCGTGGTGCTGGTGGATTTCCCGCGCAAGGGCATGAAGGTGGTGGGCTTCGTCACCCGGGTGATGGTGGAGGAAGGCAGCGGCCGCGAGATGGCGGCGGTGTACATCCCCACCACGCCGAACCCCACCGGCGGCTACCTGGAAGTGGTGCCGGTGGAGGAACTCACCCCCACCGACTGGACCATGGACCAGGCGATGGCCTTCATCATCTCCGGCGGCGCGGTGGCGCCGGACACGCTGCCTGCTTCGCCCCGCCTGCCTGCCGATCACGTGTAGGAGCGCGCTCGCGCGCGATGCTTTTCCGGGGCCTCCGGCAAAGGGCATCGCGCGCGAGCGCGCTCCTACAGCAACGCCGAGATTCGACTATGCACCGCTTGCTGTTGTTCGCCCTGCTCGGGTTCGTCGCGTTTGCGGCAAACGCCACCGACTGGACCACCCCGGCCGAGGCCGCGCAGTTCCGCACCACGCCGAGCTACGCCGACACGCTGGCGTACCTCGAGCGGCTGCAGCGCGCCGCGCCGGACGTGATCCGGCTGGAGACCTTCGGCACCACGCCGGAGGGGCGACCGATGACGGTAGTGATCGCCAGCGCCGGCGGTACGTTCGATCCGGCCGCCGCGCGCGCCGCGCACAAGCCGGTGGTGCTGCTGCAGGCCGGCATCCACCCCGGCGAGATCGAGGGCAAGGACGCCGGGCTGATGCTGCTGCGCGATATCGCCGTCGCCGGCAAGTACCCGCACCTGCTCGATCGCGTGGTGCTGGTGTACATCCCGGTGTTCAGCGTGGACGGGCACGAAAATTCCTCGCCGTACCACCGCATCAACCAGAACGGCCCGGAGCGCATGGGTTTCCGCGGCCAGTCGCAGTACCTCAACCTCAACCGCGACTACGTCAAGGCCGACGCGCCGGAGATGCGCGCGTGGCTGAAGCTGTGGCAGCGCTGGCTGCCGGACCTGCTGATCGACGTGCACACCACCGACGGCGCCGACTACCAATACGACCTCACCTGGTACACCGAGGACCCGCACAAGCTCGACCCCGCGATAAGCGCCTGGCAGCACGAGGCGCTCGTCAAGCACGTGCTGCCGGCGTACGAAAAGCGCGGCCACCTCGCCTCGATCTACCTGGACTTCAAGGACGGCCGCGACCCGCGCAAGGGGATCGCGAACTTCGGCTCCGGCCCGCGCTTCTCCACCGGCTATGCCGCGCTGCAGAACCGGCCCGCGCTGCTGGTCGAGACGCACATGCTCAAGCCCTATGCGAACCGCGTGCGCGCCGTGTACGACCTGGTCGAGCTGCTGCTGGAACAGATCGGCGCGCAGCCGGCCACCCTGCTCGATGCCACCGCGCAGGCGGATGCCGCCACCATCGCCCGCGCCCATGACGCGAACGCGCGGGTGGCGCTGAGCTTCAAGCCCGATCCGCAACCGACGGAGTTCGAGTTCAAGGGCTACGCGTTCACGCTGAGTCACAGCGACATTTCCGGCAGCGAGTGGATCCGCTACGACCCGCGCACGCCGAAGACCTACACCATCGACAACTGGAACGGCCTGCTGCCGGACGTGTCCATCGCGCCGCCGGCGGCCTATGCGGTGCCGGCGCCGTGGACGGCGCTCATCGACCGCCTCGACGCGCACGGCATCGCCTACCGCCGCACCGCCCACCCGCTGACCATCCGTGCCGAGGGCTACCAGCTCGACGATCCGGTGTGGGCGAGCAAGCCGTTCGAAGGCCACCTGATGCTGCGCGACTTCCGCCTGCACGCGGCGCCGTGCGAGGTGACCCTGCCGGCCGGCTCGGCGATCGTGCCGCTGGACCAGCGCGCGGCGAACGTGGCGATCGAGCTGCTCGAGCCGCAGGCGCCGGACTCGCTGCTGCGCTGGGGTTTCCTCGACGCGGTGTTCGAGGCCAAGGAATACGGCGAGCCGCGCGTGGTGGAGCAGCTGGCCCGCGACATGCTGGCGAAGGACCCGGTGCTGAAGGCCGCGTTCGCGCGCAAGCTGCACGACGACCCCGCCTTCGCCGCCGACAGCCGCGCCCGGCTGATGTACTTCTTCGAACGCTCGCCGTGGTACGCCGCCCAGCGCGTGGGCGCCTACCCGGTGCTGCGCCTGGACGCCACGCAGCTGAGGCAGCTGGCCCCCCGGCATCCGCCCGGCACCCCCGGCAACCCTGACCTTTGACACTGTGCCGCCACGTGACGTTTGGCCTAGCGTGAGCGGCCATGTCCGCGTCCCGGGGGGGACTTCGACGGCGCGGCCAGACGACACCATCCATCATTCACAGAGGGACACCCATGACCAAGCAGTATCTGAAGCCCCTGGCGCTGGCGCTGGCCGTCAGCCTGGCGCTGACCGCCTGCGGCAAGCACGAGGCCGCCAGCAACGCGCCGGCTCCGGCCAGCACCGCGCCGGCCGCCGCCGGCACCACCGCCGCGGCCGACCTCGGCAAAAGCATCTTCGACGTCAGCGAGCTGGGCGACAGCGCGCAGGCCTGCCAGGACTTCAACGGCTTCGTCAACGCCAAGTGGGTCAAGGCCAACCCGATCCCGGCCGACCAGACCGTGTGGGGCGCCTTCAGCGTGCTGCACGAGAAGAGCCTGGCCGACCAGCACCAGCTGGTGGACGACGCGGCGAAGAACGCCAACAGCGCCAAGGCCGGCTCGATCGAGCAGAAGATCGGCTGGCTGTACAGCTCCAGCATGGACATGGATGCGCGCAACAAGGCCGGCTTCGAGCCGATCAAGCCCGACCTTGCCGGCATCGACGCGCTGAAGTCGAACAAGGACCTGCAGGCCTGGCTGAACCAGTCCTTCGCCAAGGGCGACGGCGCGGTGTTCGCCTTCGGCTCCGGCGCCGACTACAAGGACGCCAAGGTGCAGATCGCCTACACCGAGCAGAGCGGGCTGGGCCTGCCCACCACCGACTACTACACCGACGCCAAGTACAAGGACATCCGCGACAGCTACGTCAAGTACCTGGCCAAGCTGTTCGAGATGACCGGCAGCAGCGCCGCCGACGCAAGCAAGCAGGCCGCGCTGGCGATGAAGTTCGAGACCGACCTGGCGCAGCACTCGATCCCGCGGGTGGAAATGCGCAAGCCGGAGAACCAGTACCACTTCGCGACCGTCGCCGAGGCGAACAAGGTCACCCCGCACTTCGACTGGAATGCATTCTTCACCGCGCAGGGCGTCACCATCGAGAAGGGCTTCTCGCTGTCGCAGCCGAAGTTCTTCGCCGAGTTCGACAAGCTGGTGGCCAGCGCGCCGCTCGACGAATGGAAGGCCTACCTCAAGGCGCACACCATCTCCGACGCCGCGCCGGCGCTGTCCGAGCCGTTCGTGGACGCGCAGTTCGACTTCTACGGCAAGACCCTGCGCGGCCAGCCTGAACAGCAGCCACAGTGGAAGCGTTCGCTGAACGCGGTCAACGGCGCGATGGGCCAGGCGCTGGGCCAGCTCTACGTGGCCAAGTACTTCACCCCCGAGGCCAAGGCCCGCGCGGAGGAGCTGGTCACCAACGTGCGCGACGCGCTGAAGACGCGCATCCAGAACCTCGACTGGATGAGCGAGGAGACCAAGGCCAAGGCGCTGGACAAGTGGTCCAAGTTCCTGCCCAAGATCGGCTACCCGGAAACCTGGCGCAGCTGGGACGGCCTGAGCATCAGCAAGGACGGCTACTACGCCAACATGCAGGCGGCCAGCAAGTTCAACTACGAGTACGACATCGCCAAGATCGGCAAGCCGACCGACCGCCAGGAGTGGGGCATGACCCCGCAGACGGTCAACGCGTACTACAACCCCACCGACAACACGATCAACTTCCCGGCCGCGATTCTGCAGCCGCCGTTCTTCAACGCCAACGCGGACGACGCGATCAACTACGGCGGCATCGGCGCGGTGATCGGCCACGAGGCCAGCCACGGCTTCGACGACCAGGGCAGCCAGTTCGACGGCGACGGCAACAACGTCAACTGGTGGACCGACGCCGACAAGAAGCAGTTCGAGGCCCGCACCGGCAAGCTGGTCGAGCAGTTCAACGCCTACGCGCCGCTGGCCGACCACCCCGAGCTGCACGTCAACGGCACGCTGACCCTGGGCGAGAACATCGCCGACCTGGGCGGCCTGAACATCGCCTACGACGCGCTGCAGACCGCGCTGAAGAAGAACCCGGCCGAAGCCGGCAAGAAGATCGACGGCTACAGCGAGGACCAGCGCTTCTTCCTCAACTGGGCCCGCGTGTGGCGCGGCGACATCCGCGAGAAGGCGCAGATGGTCTATCTGAACGCCGATCCGCACTCGCCGATGAAGTTCCGCGCGATGGGTGCGCCCTCGAACATGCCGGCCTTCGCCAGCGCGTTCCAGTGCAAGACCGGCGACGCGATGGTGCGTGCGGCCGACAAGCAGGTGAAGATCTGGTAAGCCCCCGGCCGTCGCGGCATCCGCCACGGCGGCCAGCTCGCCAACCCGGAAACGCCGCGCCCGTGCGCGGCGTTTTCCTTTCCGCCGCTCACGGCTGCCGGGGCGACGGCACGGCCGCTGCCGGCGACCCGGCCCGCCGCACCGCGATCCGAAACCGGACGCCGCCGCGCCGCCACGGTTCCCAGCACAGGCCATGCAGCGGATAATCGTCGGCCCTTGATGTCATTCGGTCGAAACATGTTTGTCCCTGGTCAACGCTGGATTTCCTCCGCTGAACCCGAACTGGGCCTCGGCACCGTGCTGCGTGTCGAAGGGCGCGGCGTGCAGGTGCTGTTCGCCAAGGCCGGCGTGCTGCGGCCGTACGCGATCGACTCCGCGCCGCTGCTGCGCGCCGAGTTCCGCGCCGGCCAGCGGGTCGCCGGCAAGGGCATCGCGTTCCTGGTCGAGCGCGTCGAGATCAAGGACGAGCTGCTGATCTACCGCGGCGAGGGCCGCGAACTGCACGAGGGCCAGCTCGACGACGAGCAGAGCGTGAGCCAGGCCGACGACCGCCTGGTCGGCGGCCGCACCGATGCCGTGGCGCAGTTCGAGCTGCGCCTGGAAGGCCTGCAACGGCGCGCCGAGGCGCGCCGCTCGCCGATGTGGGGCCTGGGCGCGGCACGCATCGGGCTGGTGCCGCACCAGCTGCGCGTGGCCGGCATCGCCTCGGCCCGCCGCCCCCCGCGGGTGCTGCTGGCCGACGAGGTGGGCCTGGGCAAGACCATCGAGGCGGGCATGATCATCGCGCGCCAGCTCGCCGCCGGGCGCGCCTCGCGCGTGCTGCTGCTGTTGCCCGACACGCTGGTCTACCAGTGGTTCGTGGAGATGCTGCGCCGCTTCAACCTGAGTTTCGCGATCTACGACGAGGAGCGCTGCGAGGCGCTGGAACAGTCCGGCGACGCCGGCAACCCGTTCGAGGACGAGCAGCTGGTGATCGCCGACTTCGGCTTCCTGGAAAGCTCGCCGAAGTACGCGCGGCAATTGCTGGACGCGCCGTGGGACCTGCTGGTGGTGGACGAGGCGCACCACCTGGCCTGGTCGCCGGAAGCGGCCAGCCCGCGCTACGCGATGGTGGAGCAGCTGGCCGCAGCGATCCCCGGCGTGATCCTGCTCACCGCTACCCCGGAGCAGCTCGGCCGCAGCGGCCACTTCGCCCGCCTGCGCCTGCTCGACCCGCAGCGCTACCACGACCTGCCCGGCTACCTGGCCGAGGCCGACCGCTACCTGGCGCTGTCGAAGACCGCCGACCGCCTGCAGGACGGCCAGCCGCTCGACGACGCGCAGCGCGCCGTGCTGGCCGAGGCGTTCCATGGCGACCAGGCGCTCACCGCCCGCCTGGCCGACCCGGCCAGGCCGGACAACGCGCGCGAGCTGCTGGCCGCGCTGATCGACCGCCACGGCACCGGCCGCGCGATGTTCCGCAACAACCGCGCCGGCGTGGGCGGCTTTCCGCAACGCCGGCCGGAATGGCACCTGCTGCCGATGGCGACGCTCGACGACAGCACGCGGCAGGCGCTGCTGGCCGAGTTCCACGCCGACATCCAGCAACCGCCGGCGCTGATCGAGCTCGACTACGCCGCCGATCCGCGCCTCGACGCGCTGGTCGCGCTGCTCGACGCCCACCCGCAGGACAAGTTCCTGCTGATCTGCCGCAGCCAGGCCAAGGTGCTGGCACTGGAAGAGGCGTTGCGCACGAAGAGCGGCGTCGGCGTGGCACGTTTCCACGAAGGCCTCGGCATCGTGCAGCGCGACCGCAACGCCGCGTATTTCGCCCAGCCCGACGGCGCGCGATTGCTGCTGTGCTCGGAGATCGGCTCGGAGGGCCGCAACTTCCAGTTCGCACACCGGCTGATCCTGTGGGACCTGCCGCTGGATCCGGACCTGCTCGAACAGCGCATCGGCCGGCTCGACCGCATCGGCCAGAAACACGACATCGCCATCCACATCCTCGCCGTGGCCGACAGCGCCCAGCACGTGCTGGCGCGCTGGTACGACGAAGGCATCGACGCGTTCCGCGTCAGCCCGGCCGACGGCCGCGAGCTGCTGCGCCGCTACGGCGAACCGCTGACCCGGCTGGCCGACGAACACGCCCGCGGCGACGACAACCGCGACCAGGAACTGGACGTGCTGCTGGCCGAGACCCGCGCCAGCCACGAGCAGTTGGCCGAGCTGATCCGCGGCGGCCGCGACCGCCTGCTGGAACTGGCCGCCAGCCGCGACCTGCACGCCGACGAGCTGCAGCAGGCGTTCGCCCGCGAGGATGTCGATCCCGGCCGCGACGCCTTCGTGCAGCGCCTGCTGGAGGCGTTCGGCATCCACGCCGAGGAACTCGGCGGCCAGGTGCTGCTGCTCGACCCGCAATACCTGTCCACCGACGCCCTGCCCGGCTTCGCCGAGGGCCCGCAGTCGGTGACCTTCGCGCGCGAAGTGGCGCTGGCGCGCGAGGAGTTGCCGCTGCTGCGGCTGGACCACCCGCTGGTGGCCGGCGCGCTGGACCTGGCGCTGTCCGGCGAACAGGGCAACGCCGCCTTCATGGTCGACGACGCGCTGCCGCCGCGCACCGCGCTGCTGCAGGCGGTGTTCCTGCTCGAATGCGTGGCCGACCGCAGGCTCGACGCCGAGCGCTTCCTGCCGCCGCTGCCGATCGTGGTCACGGTGGACACCCGGCTCGCCGAGCGCGCCGGCTTCGCGCCCAGCGAGCTCGCCCTGCGCAAGGCCGGCGACCGCAACATCGAGGTGCCGCGCTACCGCAAGTTCCTCGCCAAGCTGGTGCCGCCGATGCTGGAGCGCGCCGAGGCGCTGGCCGGCACGCGCGCGCAGGCGCACATCGACGAGGCGGTGGCGCTGGCCACCGCGACGCTGGATGCGGAACTGTCGCGGCTGCTGGCGCTGCGTGCGGTGAATCCGTCGGTCAGCGAGGCGGAAATCGCCGCCCTCGCCGCCGAACGCACCGCCCTGCTCGCCGCCCTGCCGCCATCGCGGCTGCGCCTGGACGCCGTGCGCTTCGTGGTCAGCGCCGACTTCCTGGCGCTGCGCTGACCCCGTCCCGGATGCCGCCGCAGGCGGCGGGACGATGCGCGGCGCGACTCAGGCCGCTTCCGCCGGTGCCTCGCGCATGCGCCGCTCGACGCCGAAGCCGTAATAGGCCACGGTGAGCAGCGCCAGCCACGCCACGCCCACGTAGAGCGCCACACGGGTATCCGGGCTCCAGCCCAGCATCACCCACACGAAGGCGAGGAAGGCCAGGCACGCCACGCTGGACAGCGGCCACGCGCGCAGGCGGAAGCCGAGCGGCTGCGCCTGGCGGCGGCGGAAGCTCCAGTGCGCCACCAGCACCATGCCCCAGGTCCACACCGTGTTGAAGGCGAGGATGGACATCATCATGCCGAAGATGCGCCCCGGCACCAGGTAGTTCATCAGCACACCGAACAGCAGGAAGGCCATGGTCACCAGCACGCCGCGCACCGGCACGCCGTGCCCGCTCAGGCGGCCCATCGCCGCCGGCGCCTGGCCCTTGTCGGCGAGGCTGTGCAGCATGCGGCTGCCGCTGAAGGTGGTGGAATTGAAGCTGGACAGCGCCGCGGTGATCACCACGAAGTTGATCAGCGCTGCCGCCTGCGGGATACCCAGCCGCGCAAAGGTGGTGACGAACGGGCTGCTGTCGGCGTCCAGCTGGTTCCACGGGTAGAGCGCCATGATCACGAACAGCGAGCCGATGTAGAAGATCAGGATGCGCCAGATCACCGAGTTCACCGCGCGCGGGATGGTGCGCTCCGGCTGCGCGGCCTCGGCGGCGGCCATGCCGATGGTCTCGATGCCGCCGAAGGAGAACACCAGCACGGGCAGCGCCAGCACCATGCCGGTGAGGCCGTTGGGGAACCAGCCGCCGTGCGACCACAGGTTGGACAGGCCCACCGGCGTGCCGCCGTTGCCCCAGCCCAGCCAGATCATCGCGCAGCCGCCCATGATCATCAGCACCACGGTGAGCACCTTGATCAGCGCGAACCAGAACTCCAGCTCGCCGTAGACCTTCACCGCCAGCAGGTTCAACCCGCCGATCATCGCCACGCTGGCGAAAGCCCAGACCCACTGCGGCGAGTCGGGAAACCACGTCTTCATGTAGATGCCCACCGCCGTGCTCTCGGCGATGCCCACGCCCATCATCAGGATCCAGTAGTTCCAGCCGGTGAGGTAACCGGCGAACGGGCCGATGTACTTGTGCGCGTAGGCGCTGAAGGAACCGGCCACCGGTTCATGCGCGGCCATCTCGCCCAGCGCGCGCATGATGATGAAGATCATGGTGCCGCCGAGCACGTAGGCGATCAGCACCGAGGGCCCGGCCAGCTTGATCGTGCTGGCCGAGCCGAGGAACAGCCCGGCGCCGATGCACATGCCCAGCGCCATGAAGGTGATGTGGCGCGGGGTCAGCTGGCGCTGCAGGGATGGGCTCATGGAGAAGTTTCGCGGCGTGGAAACGTTCAGCGTAGCAGACGCCGGCGCGGCTTCCACGGCAGCCGCCCACGCCAGTACTGGATCAGCACCAGCCCGCCCAGCATGCCGCCCAGGTGGGCGAAATGGGCCACGCCCGGCTCGATCCCGGTCACGCCCATGGTCAGCTCGGCGGCGGCATACAGGATCACGAACAGCCACGCCGGCATCGGGATCGGCAGGAAGATCAGCATGACCTTCTCGTGCGGATACAGCATGCCGAACGCCAACAGCAGGCCGAAGATCGCGCCGGACGCGCCCAGCGTGGGCCCGTACTGCGCCGGCGGAAAGAACCACAGCACCGCCAGCTGCAGCAGCGAGGCAACGATCGCGCAGGTGAAGTAGTAGACGATGAACTCGCGTGCGCCGAAGGTGCGCTCGATGGTGCCGCCGAACATGTACAGCGCGAACATGTTGAACGCGATGTGGGTGATGCTGCCATGCATGAACGCGCTGGTGACGATCTGCCATGCCCCGAACAGGCCGGAGCCCAGCGGCCACAGCGCGAAATGCAGCAGCAGGAACTCGCCCGCCACGTATTGCAGGAAGAATACCGCCACGTTGGCAATCAGCAGGTTGCGGGTGACGGGCGGCAGGTCGAGGGGCATCGGGCGGTTTCCGTGGAATCAGGCAGCAGCATAACGGCGCACCCGCCAGCTGACCGCGGCCGGCGGCGATCGTTCATCCCCGCGGCCAGCAAAAAGGCCGCCTTGCGGCGGCCTGGCGCAGTACCGGCGACGGCGGATCAGCCCTTGTCGGCCACCTGCGCCATCGCTTCCGGGCGCTTGGCGCCGGCGAAACGCTTGGCCCAGTAGCCCTCGTTGAGGCTGGAGATCTCCACCGACTTGCCGCTGGCCGGCGAGTGGATGAAGCGCCCGTTCGAGATGTAGATGCCCACGTGCGAAATGCGCCGCTTGCCATGGGTACGGAAGAACACCAGGTCGCCCGGCTGCATGTCGGCCCGCTTGACCTTCAGGCCGGCCAGGAACTGCGCCGCGGAGTTGCGCGGCAGCTGCATGCCGATCGCATGCGCGAACACGTAGCGGACGAAGCCGCTGCAGTCGAAGCCGGTGGACGGGTCGCGGCCACCGCGCACGTAACGCGTGTCGCGCAACTTCATCGCCATCGCGAGCAGCGACTTGCGCAGGTCGGTGATGTTCGCGCTGGCAGCCGCCGCGGCGGCGTCCTGTTCGTCCGTGGCGGCGGCATCGGCCGACGGTTCCGCCGCGGCAACGGCGGACACCGACGCGGCATCGGGAAGCACGGACTGCGCCAGCGCCGGCACCGGGTCGAACGCGGGCAGTTGGCCCGGCAACGGCGAATCGAGATGGGCGGCCACCGTATGGTCGATGGCGGAGGAAGCGGAGAGATTCCTGGCCTGCAGCGGGCCGGATGCCAGCAGCGCGAAGACGAGCGCGGCGGCGGCAGTCAGTGGCTTGATCGGCATGCCGGGAAAAATCCCTTGCTGTTCACAGGATTGGCCGCTCGGCGGAAGCCGACGACGTGACGAAGTAGTGAACTTAACAAGAAGGGGACGCCCAGATGTTGGATCGAGGTTAACTGAACCCCGTCGTTTCAAAAAATGGCGACGGCGCGCACATCTCGTGCAAGCCATTGATTCAGAGACATTTACGCCTTTTCTGGTGATTCCGGCCAGTAATACGAGTCCGGATGCGGCCGCTGCCCGAAGATCGCCGTGCCGATCCGCAGCTCGGTCGCGCCCTCGGCCACGGCGAGCGGGAAGTCCCCGCTCATGCCCATGGAAAGCCGTGGGATGTCATGGCCTTGCGCGATGGCCTGGTCGCGCAGCTCGCGCAGCCGGCGGAAACAGCCGCGCACCTCGGCCGGTTCGTTCGAGTGGATCGCCAGGGTCATCAGGCCGCGCACGCGCAGGGTGTCGTAGCCGCGCAGCGCGTCCAGGAAAGCGGGCAGCTGTTCAGGCGGCAGACCGTATTTGCTCGGTTCGGTGGAGGTCTTGACCTGCACCAGCACGTCGATCGCGCGGCCCTCGTGCTGCAGCCGCCGGTCCAGCGCCTCGGCCAGTTCCGGCCGATCCAGCGACTGCACCTCGCTGGCCAACCGCGCCACGTCCTTGACCTTGTTGGTCTGCAGGTGGCCGATCATCACCCAGTCGATGCCGCAGTCCGCCAGCACTGGCGCCTTGTCGCGGATCTCCTGCACCTTGTTCTCGCCGAAGCGGCGCATGCCCAGCGCCACCGCGGCCCGGATCAGCTCCGGGCCGAAGGTCTTGCTGACCGGCAGGATCGCCACCTCGGCCGGGTCGCGGCCGGCCTCGCGGCAGGCCGCGTCGACGCGGCGACGCACCTGCGCCCAGTTGTCGGCCAGCCAGGAGGTGTCCGTGCCCACGGCCCGGCGCCGCTCAGGCCTTGCCGCCGTTCTGGTGATGGCGCGCCACCACCTCGGCCACCACCATGCTGACCTTCTTGCCGGTGGGGATGTGCAGGAACTCGTTCGGGCCGTGCGCGTTGGAATGCGGACCGAGCACGCCGGTGATCAGGAACTGCGCCTTGGGGAATTTCTCGCCCAGCATGCCCATGAACGGGATGCTGCCGCCCTCGCCCATGTAGGCGGCCGGCGCACCGAAGTGGTTCTGCGAGGCGTCGCTGACCGCCTGCTCCAGCCACGGCGACAGCGCCGGCGCGTTCCAGCCCGAGCCGTCCTTCTCCAGCGTGAAAGTGACCTTGGCGCCGTACGGCGGATCCTTCTCCAGCAGCTGCTTGACGAACTCGCCGGCCCTGGCGCCGTTCAGCGTGGGCGGCACACGCAGGCTCAGCTTCACCGCGGTGAACGGGCGCAGCACATTGCCGGCGCTTTCCAGCGGCGGGATGCCGCCGATGCCGGTCACCGCCAGCTGCGGGCGCCAGGTGCGGTTGAGCACCAGCTCGGCCAGGTCCCTGGTGACCGGCTGCATGCCCTCGGCCCACGGGAACTTGCTGTAGATATCCTCGCCCAGCACCTCGGCCGACAGCTTGGCCTGGTCGATGCGCTGCTGCGGAATGTCGACGTACAGCTCCTGCGGCTTGATCGTGCCGGTGGCCGGGTCCTCCAGCCGCGACAGCAGCTCGCGCAGGATGCGGAAGCTCGACGGCACCACGCCGGAGGCGTCGCCCGAGTGCACGCCTTCTTCCAGCACCTGCACGCTGAGGTTGCCGCCGGTCATGCCGCGCAGGGAGGTGGTCAGCCACAGCTGGTCGTAGTTGCCGCAGCCCGAATCCAGGCACACCACCAGCGACGGGCTGCCGATGCGCGCGGCCAGGTGGTCGACGTAGAACGGCAGGTCGTAGCTGCCCGATTCCTCGCAAGCCTCGATCATCACCACGCAGCGCGCGTGCGGAATGCCCTGCTCGTGCAGCGCCAGCAGCGCCGCCAGCGAGCCGAAGATCGCATAGCCGTCGTCGGCGCCGCCGCGGCCATACAGCTTGTCGCCCTTGAGCACCGGCGTCCACGGGCCCAGGCCGTCGGCCCAGCCGGTCATCTCCGGCTGCTTGTCCAGGTGGCCGTACAGCATGACGGTGTCGTCGCCCTGACCCGGCACCTCGATATAGATGAGCGGTGTGCGCCCTTCCAGCCGCACCACTTCCAGCGTGGCGCCCGGCAGCTGGGCCAGCTTGGAGCGCGCCCAGGTTTCCATCAGCTTCACGGCCGCGTCCATGTAGCCGTGCGCTACCCAGTCCTTGTCGAACATCGGCGACTTGTTCGGAATACGGATGTATTCGACCAGCTGCGGCACGATCTCGTCGTCCCACAGGCCGCTGACGTAGCGGGAAAGGCGGGCGGTATCCATGACTCACTCCATCAGGCGGACAAGAGCGGCATTGTAACAGCGCGCTTCCGGCGCACCGACACGCCAGCGGAAGCCGCCCACAGCCGGAAGCGCCCACCGCGCACGCCCGCCCTGCGGCCACCCCCACTGCGCCGCCTCGCGCCGCGGCGCGATAGTGCGCCGGCGGCCCCGGATGCCGCCACTCATCGCCCAAGGAGAACAGGTCATGCGCAACAAACTCGTCGCTGCCGCCCTCGCGCTCGCTCTCGCCGTGCCCGGCCTGCTGCTGGCCGCCACGCCGGTCAACATCAACCAGGCCGACGCCGCCGTCATCGCCAGGTCGCTGGACGGTGTCGGCCAGGCCAAGGCCGAGGCCATCGTGGCCTGGCGCGAGGCCCACGGCCCGTTCAAGAAGGCCGACGACCTCAGGCACGTCAAGGGCATCGGCAAGGCCACCATCGAGCGCAACCGGGCCGCCATCCTGCTCGCCGACGACGGTTCGGCGGCCGCCGCCGCAGCGGACGCCCCCGCGAAGAAAGCGCACCGCAGCAAGAAAGCCGCCACGGCCGAGGCGGCCATCGCGGAGTAGGCCCCAGGGTTCCCGCCAGCCGGGAGCCGGGCGGCGCGGCCCCGCGGCGGGCCGCGCCGCTTGCGTTACACTCGCGCGCCCCTTCCGCCGTCGTGCCGCCATGATCCTGCCGCGCTACCACATCGCCGCTTCCGCCATCCACGGTGCGGGCAACGGCCTGTTCCTCGACGAAGCCGTGGCGGCGGGGCGCATCATCACCGCGCCGGACGGCATCGAGCAGACCTTCCGCTACGCCGACATCATGGCCTCGGCCGAGCTCCGCGCGCAGTTCCACGCCAGCGCGCGCTGGTTCGAGGATCGCTACACGCTGTCGCCGGACTGGCCGGACGAGTGCTACATCAACCACAGCTTCACGCCGAACGGGCTGTGGCACCTGGGTTTCGTGTTCGCGCTGGCCGACCTGCCCGCCGGCAGCGAGATCACCGTGGACTACCGGCACCTGCTGCCGCCCGGCCAGGCCGAGGATTTTGTCGATTCGGCCACCGGTGAGACAATCGTCGGGTTGACCTGGCAGGAGAGCCTCGCCGACAGCACCCGTGTACTGGCCGAACTGCTGGCTGCCGCCCACCGCTGATCGTGATGTTCGATATCCCAACCATAGAAACGGCGCGCCTGCGCCTCACCGCGCTCAGCGAGCGCCATTTCGACGACTACGCCGCGATGCTGGCCGATCCGGACAGCACGCGCTGGATCGGCGACGGCGAACCGCTGGACCGCACCAACGCCTGGCGTTCGCTGGCGATGCTGCTGGGCCACTGGCAGCTGCGCGGCTTCGGCATGTGGGCGCTGGAACTGAAGTCCACCGGCGAATTCATCGGCCGTGCCGGCCTGATGTACCCCGACGGCTGGCCGGACCTGGAAATGGGCTGGATGCTCAAGCCCGAGCACCGCCACCACGGCTATGCCACCGAGGCGGGCGAAGCGGTGCTCGAATTCGCCTGGAACCAGTTGCACGCTCCGCGCGTGATCAGCCTGGTGCGGATCGGCAACGAGGCCTCCGACCGCGTCGCCGAGCGGCTCGGCGGCGAGCACATCGAGGACATGGACTTCTACGGCAGCCACAGCCACGTGTTCGCCTACTACCCGCCGCACCGCGAACACCGCCGCGCCTACGGCTGAGCGCCCGCCCGCCGGCATGCGCCGGCGGCGGCGAGGAACTTACAGCGCCTGCGGCAGGCCGCCGCCACGTCGCGACGAGGACAACGAACGCGCCACTTCGGCCAGCGCGTACACCCGGGCCACGCGCACCCAGCCCAGCACCAGTACCGTCAGTTGCGTCAGCAGCACCGCCAGCAGCAGGCCGGTCGCGCCGAGCGCCGGGGTGTGCACGCGGCCCACGCCGAGCGCCAGCGCCGCCGCGTAGCCGATCGCACTGATCAGCACGTAGCTGAGCAGCGTGCCGAGCGGCCGCCGCAGCAGTTGCATGAAGCCGCGGCCGAAGGCACGGGTAGCCGAGCGCAGGTTGGCGTCCGCGATGAACGCGGCGCGCCCCGACTCCACCATGGCCTGCGCCAGCACGAACAGCACGCCGGCAACGAACAGCGCCAGATGCGTCGCGCGGTCGGCCTGCGATTGCAGCACCGCCCTGTCGCCGACGCCGTCGGCCATGTGCAACGCCACGCCGATCAGCGCCGCCATCGCCGCGTACGGCACGATCGACCACAGCATCAGGCGGAACATGCGGCCGTACTCGACGATGCCGCACTGGAGCAGGTGGCAGAAGCCCAGCACGCGGCTGGCGCGCCCGCCGCCGACCAGCATGCCGTTGAGGAACGGCGACAGCAGCACGGTCAGCAGCAGGCCAAGGATCGCCACGCCGTTGAGCCAGCCGCTGTCGTCGCGCAGCGCCGACAGGGTGTCGCCGAACATGACCGGGTCGAACTGCGCGGCCCAGGCCGGCGCGTGCACGGAATGGTCGAGCAGCCCGCTCAGGCTGCGCCACAGCGGCACGCTGACCACCGCGGTCGGCAGCAACAGCAGCAAGGTCCACAGCAGCAGCAGGCGCCACTGCATGGCCGCCAGCGGCGCGCGCATCACGGCACCAAGATCCACCCGACGCGAAGCATGCTTGTTCATCATCACAGCGACCCCACCAGGGCGTAGAAAACCTGCAACAGCGACGCGGCATCCGCGCTCCAGCGACGCGAGGCGCTGCCGTCGGCCTTGGTCGTCCGGCTGTCGTTGAGCTTGTTCGCGTCCAGGTAGACCTTCTGGTCGGGATCGAGCGTGGCCGAGACCGCCTTGGCCGGCCGGGTGAAATCGAAACGGGCCCAGCGCCGGCCATCGTTCCAGCGCACGTCCTCCTGGCTGCCGTCGGCGAACTTCACCCGCAGCAGTTGCGGCACCGGCGCGCCGTCGCGGCGCACGGTGACGGTGCTGTGCCACGGGAACGGCCCGCTGCCCGGCTTCGCGTGCGGATGGGCCTTGCTCCAGGCCTTGCGCTGTTGGTCGACGCGCTTGCCGAGGGCGTCGTCGTCGAGCTCGCTGCGCTTGCCGTCCTTGAGCGTGCTGCCGGCCAGCGGCAGCACTTCGGCGGAGTCGATGCTGGCGACGCGGTCGTCGATCTGCGCGGTGCCGTAGACGTACTGGTCGAAGATCGCATCGACCGCCCGCGGATTGCCGGAGATCTCGGCCAGGGTGGCGCGCAGGTCGGCCGACGACGGGTGGCGGAAACGCCAGCGCCGGTAATACTCGTGCATCGCACGCTCCAGCACGGGGGTGCCCAGGCGCTCTTCCAGGTCGTGCATGGCGGTGGCGGTGCGCGAGTACACCGTGCCGTAGCTGCTGCTGGACAGCCGATCCCAGGCATTCGCGCCCAGCGGGTCGGGCGGCTGGCGCAGGCCGGCGCCGATCCGCTCCGCCTCGAAGCCGGTCATCGCCGGGGCGATGCCGAGGCGCTTCATCCAGCCCGATGCCAGCGCGATCTTCTCGCCGCTGGCGCGCAGCATGCGGTCGTCCCAGTACTCGTTCATGCCCTCGTCGAGCATCGGCTCCTCGAACTCGTTGGAGGCGAGCAGGCCGTAGAAGTAGCCATGGCCGAACTCGTGGATGGTGACGAAATCGAGCATGTACTGCGTGATGGTGCCCGGCTCGACCTTGGCGAAGCCGTCGGCGGTGAAGAACGTCGGATACTCCATGCCGCCCGCCTCGGACGCGTTGTACGGCGGCACCACTGCCGTCACCGTCTCGTACGGGTAGGCACCCAGCGAATTCGAAAAGAACGTCAGCGAATCGGTGGTGGCCTTGAGCACCGGCCCGGCGCTGGCCGCGTATTCGGCCGGATAGATCACCCGCACGTCGACCTTCGGGCTGCCCGGCCCCTGCCAGTTGCCGTCCAGCGTCTTGTAGCCCTTGGCGGCGACCCAGGCGAAATCGTGCACGTCGCCCTGCACGAAGTGGTAGGTGCTCTTGCCGTTCGCCGTCTCGGGCGGGCCCTGCAGCTTGCCGACCGCGCCGACGGTGTAGTCGCTCGGCACGGTGAGGCGCACATCGTACAGGCCGAAGTCGGCGTAGAACTCGCTGTTGAAGTGGAACTCGTGCACGTTCCAGCGCGGCGCGCCGGCGCCGCGTTCGCCGGGCAGCTCCAGCACGCCGATCTTCGGGAACCACTGCGCCACCAGGTTGAAGTCGCCCCACCAGCCGGTACGCTCGACCACCCGCGGCAGCTGGCTGAGGAAGTCGATGTCCAGCGCCAGCGTGCCGCCGGCCGGCACCGGCTCGGCCAGGTCGATCTGCGCCACGGTCTGGTCGGTGGCGGGGCCGCCGTCGGGCTGCACGAAGCGCCACTTCAGCACGGCGTCGCCCTGCCTCACCTGCTTCAGTTCGATCCAGCCCCACTCGCCCTTCTTCAGTACCGCCGCGCCGCGCGAACTGCCGTGCGCGGTCAGCACCTTGCGTTCGGTGAACCAGGTACTGCCTTCGTTCTGGAACGCGTTGAGGTACAGGTGGACGTAGACCTTGCTCACCGGGCGGTCGCTGCGGTTGCGCCAGGTCATGTGCTGCTGGCCGCTTACCGCGTGTTTCGCCGCGTCAAGCGTGGCGTCGATGCGATAGCTCGCCACGCGGTCGGACAGGGTCGGCTGGTCGCCGCTGCGCTCGCCGCCCCAGGCATTCGCGGCGCTGGGCACGCTGACCGCGGCGGCATCGGCTGCCGCGAAGGGAATGTCGGGAAGCGCCACGCTGGCTGCGCTGGCCGGCACCGCGGTCGATGCCGCCGGAGCGGCCTGCTGCGCCATCGCCAACCAGGGCCACAACGCGGCCACGGCACACAGACGCCCCCACTTGCGTACGATTCGCCGCATCTTGCCACTCCCCTGAGCAATCCCCGCAGAGTGCACCGAAGCGGCTACCGCCGGCATAGGCCATAGGTCATGCCGGCCGGCTCAGTAGACGTCGCGCCGGTAACGCCCCTGCTCGCGCAGCTGTCCGACCTGCGCGTCGCCCAGCACCTCGCGCAACACCGCATCGACGCCCGGCGCCAGACCGTCGAGGCTGCCGCAAACATGGATCGCCGCGCCGGCATCGACCCAGCGCCGCAGCTCGTCGGCCGCCTCGCGCAGGCGCTGCTGCACGTGGATGCGCTCGGCCTGGTCGCGCGACCAGGCGAAATCGGCACGCTCGATCCAGCCGTCCGCCAGCCAGTGCCCGATCTCCTCGCGGTAGAGGAAATCGTGCGCCACGTGGCGCTCGCCGAACAGCAACCAGTTGCGCCGGTAGCCGGCGGCGATGCGCGACTTCAGCGACGCGCGCAAGGCGGCCAGCCCGGTGCCGTTGCCGATCAGGATCAGCGGCCGCGCGTCCCGCGGCACGTGGAAATTGACGTTGCTGCGCACGCGCAGTGCGATCGTCGCCCCGACCGGCGCATGCGCGGTAAGCCAGCCCGAACCGAGACCGAGGTAGCCGCCGCGGCCGCGCATCTGGCGCACCAGCAGGTGCAACGCGCCATCGCCCGGCAGCGAGGCGATCGAGTACTCGCGGTGCGGCAGCGGCTGCAGCGCCGCCGCCACGGCTTCCTCGTCCAGCCCGTCGATCGCGCGGATTTCGGGCAGGCGGCAGCGTGCCAGCAGTTCGGCCAGCGGCAGGCGCTCCCTGCCGAACGCCACCGGCACGCGGCCATCCAGGCCGCTGGCCGCCAGCCAGCTCGCCACCCGGTCCGGCGCGTGGCAGGGACCGACCTCGACCAGGTCGCCGGCCTGCCAGTCCGCACGCCCCTGCAGCGGTTGCAGCTCCAGATGGAAACAGGGCTCGCCCACGCTGCCGGGATTGAGCAGGCGCCGCTCGGTCAGCTGCCAGCGCTGGTACTTCGGCGCCTGCCAGTCCGGCAGGTCGCTGACGCCGCTGAGCATCGCCAGGCGGTGTTGCCAGTGGCGCAGGCTGGCTTCGTCCTCGCTGTCCACTTCCACGGGATCGAACAGTGCCTGCGCGCCGCTGGCCTCAAGCCAGCGCTGCAGCTGGCGGCCGAAGCCGCAGAAGTTCTCGTAGTCGCTGTCGCCCAACGCGAGCAGGCCGTAGCGCAAGCCGCCCAGCTGCGCCGGTTGCTGCATGGCCAGGCGGCTGAACGCCTGCGCCCGGTCCGGCGGCTCGCCGTCGCCGGTGGTGCTGGCCACGAACAGCACGCGGCCGGCATGGCGCAGTTGGTCCAGCGTCAGGGTGTCGATGCCGTGCAGCCATGCCGGCATGCCGGCGGCCTGCAGGCTCTGCAGGGTCTGTCGGGCGAGCTGTTCGGCGAAGCCGGTCTGGCTGGCGTAGACCACGTGCGCGCCGGCCTCGGCCCATGCCGCCTCGACCCGTGCGGCGGGCACGACCGCGACCGGCTCACGCGCGGCGGCGGTATCGGCTACCGCCTGCGGCTTGCGCGGCGCGGGCACCCGCTGCCGGCGCCACCCGCCGAGCAGGCCCAGCCACGCCGCCAGCAGCAGCGCCGCACCGAGCCAGTAGGCGGCGTCCGGCTCGCGCGCACCGACGTGCAGCCGGAGCAGCGCCGCCGCGAGCAGCGCCAAGCCGCCCGACACGATCACGTTGCCGAGGGTCGCACGCCACGCCATCGCCACCCCGGTGTTCCTCATCGCGGCCGCTCCGCCGCAAGCGCTGGCGCCAGGCGCCGCGCGAGACCGCGCGCGCCGCGCCGACGCGGCAATGCGGAGGCTCCATGCCGCGACCGCGGCGGCCTTGCCCGGCAGGCGCGGCGCCACGGTCGGAGGGTTTCGGTGGATGCTGACGGCTGGCCCATGCTTGTCCGTGATTCGCGCACGCACGCCACCGTGGGGAACCGCGGCCGGCGCGCATGGTCTCGATGAGCGCAGAATCCGCGGATCCGGGTTGCGCCTGCGCTCATTAGAGCGCAAACAAGAATCAATCTCAACAACTAGCCCCTTACCGAGCCTGGCGTCCAGCCAGTTACATGCATTCAAGGAGTACCCAGCGCATGCGCATTCTCCTGGCCGAGGACGATCCCGCCATCGCCGACGGCCTCGGCGCGTCGCTGCGACACGGCGGCCATGCGGTGGATCATGCCGCCCGCGGCAACCTGGCCGACGCCGCGCTGCGCGACCACCACTACGACCTGCTGGTGCTGGACCTGGGCCTGCCCTCGCTCGATGGCAGCGAAGTGCTGCGCCGCCTGCGCCACCGCGGCACCGGCATGCCGGTGCTGGTGGTGACCGCCCGCGAGGGCCTGGCCGAGCGCATCCGCGTGCTCGACCTGGGCGCCGACGATTACCTGGTGAAACCCTTCGCGCTGGCCGAGTTCGAGGCGCGCGTGCGGGCGCTGCTGCGCCGCGCCAGCAGCCAGGGCAAGCCGGAGCTGCAACTGGGCCGGCTGCGGCTGGATCTGCCGGGGCACCGCGCCTGGATCGAGCAGACGCCGCTGGAACTGACCGCACGCGAGTTCGGCCTGCTCGAAGCGCTGGCCCTGCGGGCCGATCGCGTTACCAGCCGTGCCCAGCTGACCGCGGCGTTGTGCAACTGGGACCAGGAGCTGACCGACAACGGCCTGGACATCGCGATCCACCGCCTTCGCCGCAAGCTGCATGGCAGCGGCACCGGCGTGCGCACGATCCGCGGGCTGGGCTACCTGCTGGAAGAGACCGAGGACGCCGGGAGCGGCCCGGCATGAACCCGCCGCGCGTGCGTCCGTTGCGCCCCAGCCTGCGCCGGCGCCTGCTGCTGGTGCTGCTGGTCCCGGTCGGGGTGCTGCTGGTGCTGGACGCGCTGCTGACCTACGGCGTGGCGCTGACCTATGCCAACCGGGTACACGACCGCGACCTCAGCGACGACGCGCTGACCCTGGCGACGATGCTCGGCAACGACCAGCTCGATGGCGAACTGACCCCGCAGGCGCGCTTCCTGCTCGAGTACGATCCGGACGGCCACAGCTACTTCACCGTGAGCAGCGCCCGGCACGGCCTGCTGGCCAGCAATGGAAAACTGCCGCAGCCCGCGCAGATACCGGCCATCGGCGCCCGCCCGGCGCTGTACGACGCGCAGCTGGGCAAGCACGCCCTGCGCGCGGCCACCGTGCACATGTCCATGCACAACAGCCCCGGCGACAGCCTGGTCGTCACCGTCGCCGAAACCCTGCACGACCGGCACCAGCAGGCACGCGAAATCCTGCTGCTGGCCAGCGTGACGCAGACGCTGCTGATCGCCGGCGTGCTTTCGCTGGTCTGGTTCGGCGTGGGCCGCGGCCTGCACGTGCTCGACCCGCTGACCGCCCGGCTCGCTGCCCGCACCGACGAGCTCACCCCGATCGACGGCCCCGACGTACCGCTGGAGATCCGGCCGCTGACGCAGACCATCGACGCGCTGTTCGGTCGCCTGCGCGGCATGCTGACCCTGCACGACCGCTTCATCGCCGACGCCGCGCACCAGTTGCGCACGCCGCTGACCGGACTGAGCCTGCACGTCGAACACGCGATGGCCAACCCGCAGCCGGAGACGGTGGCCGACGCCCTGATCCACATCCGGCGGCTGGTGCACCGCGCCGCACGCACTTCCGCGCAATTGCTGGCGCTGACGCGCGCGCAGGCGCCGTCGCCGGAGACCGGCGAGCGCACCCTGCTCGACCTGGCCCGGTTCATCCCCGAGGCGGTCGCCGACCGCGTGCACGAGGCGATCCGCGCCGGCGTGGACCTGGGCTACGAAGGTGGCCGCCAGCCACTGTTCGTGCTGGGCGACGCCGCCAGCCTGCATGACCTGCTGGACAACCTGATCGACAACGCCGTGCGTTACGCGGGCCGCGGCAGCGCCGTCACCGTCCGCCTGACGGCGCGCGCCGACGGCGGCGCGAACCTGAGCGTCGAAGACAACGGTCCCGGCGTGCCCGCCGAGCTGCTGCCGCGCTTGAGCGAGCGCTTCTTCCGGGCCGCCGGCAACAACGAGGAAGGCAGCGGGCTGGGGCTGGCGATCGTCCAGCGCATTGCCGAGCGGCATCACGCCGGCGTGACCTACCGCCCCGCCGAGCCGCATGGCCTGTGCGTGGAAGTGCGCCTTCCCGCCCCGCCGGCATCGTCGACCGACCGGCATGAGCGCGACCAGCCATAGCCCGCCGCACCGCGGTAGTCATCAGGATGGAGAAAGATTCCTCCGCAACAATGGCGCGCGACTACTCCTCCTCCACCCCTCTCCTGATATCCCGTCCGATCATGACCCCGGGAACGTGCACGCCGTGCCACTGCGACTGAGCCAGGCAACTTCGAACCACTGGCGGTGCGCCTGCCTGCTCGCGGCTGTGGCCGGCGGGCTGGCCGGCTGCGCCGCGCCGCTGCCCAGGCTGGCGCCGCCGGTGCCCGCGCGATGGCAGCATGCGGTCGCCGCGGAGCCGGCCCGGCCGACCGACCTGCACGGCTGGTGGCACGCTTTCGCCGACCCCGGACTGGATGCGCTGGTCGACCGCGCGCTGGCCCACAACCTCGACGTGGCACAGGCGGTCGAGCGGCTGCGCGCCGCACGCAGCCTGCACGAACGCGCCCACGCCCGCTACCTGCCGGAGCTGCATGCGCGCACCCACGACGCAATCGATCCGGACGCCAGCGCCTCGTTCTTCGTGGCCGGTTTCGACGCCAGCTGGGAGCTGGGCCTGTTCGGCCGCGCCGAAGGCACCCGGCGCGAAGCGCAGGGTGCGCTGGACGCCAGCATGGCCGACCTGCAGGCCGCGCGGGTCAGCCTGGTCGCCGAAGTGGTGCGCGAATGGATCGGCCTGCGCACCGCGCAGCAGCAGGAGCAGTTGCTGCAGCAGATCAGCCAACAGCGCAAGCTGGCGTGGGAACTGCAGCAGACGCGCCAGCGGCTGCAACTGGCGGCCCCCGGCGCCGTGGACCAGGCGCAGGCCGCCTGGGCGCAGGCCGAAGCCGCGCTGGCGGCGCCGCGCCGGGCCGCCGACGCCAGCGCGCAGCGGCTGGCCGTGCTGCTCGGGCAGAACCGCCCCGACCCGGCGTGGCTGCAGGCGGGCACGCCACCCACGCTGGGCGCCTGGCGGCTCGACGGCACCCCGGCCGAGCTGCTGCGCACGCGGCCGGAGATCGCCCGCGCCGAGGCGGACGTGCTGCGCAGCGCCGGCGAACTGGCGCTGGCCCACGCCGAGCTGTTTCCCAGCATCGGCCTCGGCGCCTCGATGGTCTGGGCTACCGACATCAACAACAACCACCGCATCTCCACCACCCCGAACGGCATCGCCTCGCTCGGCCCGCTGATCGACATCCCGCTGTTCGACTGGGGCATGCGGCTGGCCGCCAAACACGCCCGCGACCATGAGCTGAAAGCCAGCGTGCTGGCGTACCGGCAGGCGGTGCTCGAGGGCGTGGCCGAGGTGGAAACCGCGCTGGGCGGCCTGGAGCAGCAGCGCCGGCGCGAACAGCAGACGACCGTGGCGTGGCAGGCGCTGCAACGCGCCGACCGGGCCATGCAGGTGCGCACCGGGCTGCAGCTGGACAGCCCGCTCGATCGCGCCGAAAGCCGGATCGCCGCCGAGCAGGCCGCACTCGAGCTGGCCGACGCGCGCGCCGCGCACAGCCTCGCCTACGTGGCGCTGTTCAAGGCGCTGGGCGGCGCGCCGCGGCCGGCGCCGGAAACGGCCGCGGCACCGGCGCCCGCCGACGGTCGCGGAGCGCCGCGCTGATGGTGGCCCTGGCGCGCAAGACGCTGGTCTACGAATGGCGGCGCTTCCTGCCGGCCATGCTGGCGGTCGGCTTCGCCGGCCTGCTGCAGCTGCTGCAGATCGCGCTGGTGCTGGGTATCTTCGGCAGCACCAGCCTGTACATCACCGGCTCGTCGGCCGACGTCTGGGTCGGCTACCCCGGCACGCAGAGCGTGAGCCTGGGCCGCACGATCGACGCCGACGTGGAGTCGCGCCTGCTGATGGATCCGGCGGTGCAGCAGGTCGAGCCGTACCTGTGGGTCGACGGCGACTGGCGCGGGCCGCGCGAGACCGGCGGCGTCTCGGTGTTCGTCTCCGGCATCGACACCGCCGCCGACGGGCTGATGTTCTCCAAGGTCCTTTCGCCGGCACTGCGCAAGCGGCTGGCCGAACCGGACGCGATCGTGATCGACCGCTCCGCCATGGACCAGCTCGGCGTGGGCATCGGCCAGACCGCCACCATCAACGGCCAGCAGGTGCGCGTGGTCGGTATCGGCAGTGGCCTGCGCGCGCTGGGCGGGGTCAACGTGCTGTGCTCGCTGGATACCGCGCGCCGGCTGGACAGCGACCCGACCGACACCGGGCCGACCTACCTGGTGGCGAAACTGCACGACCCGGCCCAGGCCGACGCGGTCGCCATGCGCCTGCGCGGCGATACCGCCTTCGGCCCGTACACGGCCTGGAGCGCCGGCGACTTCGCCAGGCTTTCGGTGCGCTACTGGCTGTTCGACACCGGCGCCGGCGCCGGCGTGCTGTTCCTGGCCGGCATCGTGTTCCTGGTCGGCGCGGTGATCACCAGCCAGACCCTGATCGCCGCGGTCAACGGCTCGGTGCGCGAGTACGCCACCCTCAACGCGCTCGGCGTGGGCGTGGGCGCGCTGCGCAAGGTGGTGCTGGAGCAGGCGTTCTGGGTCGGCGCGCTGGGCCTGCTCGGCGCCAGCGTGCTCGGCGTGGTGCTGATGCTGCTGGCGCGCAGCCAGGACGTGCCGGTGGTGCTGAACGTGCCCGTCGCGCTGGCCTGCATCGTGCTGGTGCTCGGCCTGGCCGCCGTTTCCGGCCTGGCCGCGATGCGCAGCCTGCGCCGCGTCGACCCCGCCACCTTGCTGAGGTAGATCGCGATGCACCCCGCCCCTGCCACCGCACCGTTGCCCGCGCCCGCGCTGCAGGCCGAGAACGTCAGCAAGGCGTTCGTCTCGGGCCACCAGCGCACGCAGGTGCTGGACCACTTCTCGCTGAGCATCGACGCCGGCGAGCTGACCCTGATCTCCGGCCCGTCCGGCTGCGGCAAGAGCACCCTGCTGGCGATCCTGAGCGGCCTGCAGAAGGTCGATGCCGGCCGTGTGTGGGCGCTGGGCAGCGAGCTGGGCCAGCTCGACCTGCGCGCGCTGGAACGCTTCCGCCTGCAGCACACCGGCTTCGTGTTCCAGGGCTTCAACCTGTTCCCTGCGCTCTCCGCGTTCGAGCAGGTCGAGCTGCCGCTGAACCACATGGGCCTGTCGCGCGAGGAAGCGCGCCGGCGCGCGCAACAGTCGCTGGAGGAAGTCGGCCTGGCGCACCGCATGCGGCTGCGCCCCTCGGAGCTGTCCGGCGGCGAGAAGCAGCGCGTGGCGATCGCCCGCGCGCTGGCCAAGCAGCCCGAGCTGCTGTTCGCCGACGAACCGACCAGCGCGCTGGACGCGGCCAACGGCCAGATCATCATCGACATCCTGCACCGCATCGCCCACACCCACGGCACCACCGTGCTGTGCGTCAGCCATGACCCGCGCCTGGTCGTCCACGCCGACCGCGTGCTGGCGATGGAGGATGGCCGCATACTCAGCGACCGGCGCAACCACACCGCGGTCATCGACAGCAAGGAAAACCCCGCATGAAGCCGCCCGCCTTCCCCCCGTCATGGCGCACGCACGCCGCGCGGCTGCTCCGCCGGGGCGGCCTTGCGCTGGCCGTCGCGTCGCTGCTGGCGGGCTGCTCGCCCTCGGACCCGACACCGGCCGAAGGCGGCGCCAGCCCAGCGACCGCCTACGTCGCCGTCGCGCGCGGCAAGGTCGACATCGAAGGCGGCCTGCTGAGCCTGGCCATGCCGCGCGAAGGCACGCTGGCCACGGTTGCCGTGCACGAGGGCGATCGCGTCAAACGGGGCCAGTTGCTGGCGGCACTGGACACCGAGCCGGCCACGCTGGCGGTGCAGGCGGCCCAGGCGCAACTCGATCAGGCGCAGGCCCAGCTGAAGCTGCTCGGCATCAAGCAGGCCGCGGCGAAGCAGCGCGCGCAGCGCCTGGCCGCCGCGGCCGCCGCCGGCGCCGGCGATGGCCAGAGCGCCGACGACGCGCGCGAGGCGGCGGCGCAGATCGACGCCGAGCAGCAGTCCGCCCGCGCCGCGCTGGGCATGGCCGGCCAGAAGCTGGACGAGGCCCGCTACGAGCTGAAGCAGCGCAGCCTGCTCGCCCCGTTCGACGCCGACGTGGTGCGGGTGTCGGCCCAGCCCGGCGCCAGCGTGTCGCCCGCGTCCGGGCCGCTGTTCGTGCTGCTGCCGCGCAAGCCGCGGATCGTGCGCGCCGAACTCAACGACAGCTTTGCCGCGGCGGTCCGTCCCGGCATGCCGGCCGAGGTGGTGGCCGAAGGCGGCACGCAGGCCCGCTGGAAAGCGCACGTGTTGCGCATCGGCCAGGTCTATGGCCCGGCCACGCTGGAGAACGACCCGCAGATACGCGCCAACGCGCGCACGGTGGAATGCGTGCTGACGTTCGACCAGCCCGACACCGACCAGACCGGAGAGCTGCGCATCGGCCAGCGCGTGACGGTGCGCTTCGGCGCGGCCGCCGTGCCGAAAGACTGAAGAAACCGCCGGCTGCGACCATGCCAGGCATGAAAATCGCCGTAATCCGTTCCCCCAGGGCAAGCGCGTGATCCAGCAGACCGACTTTTTCTTCGAAGGCGGACGCCGCGGCGTGCTGCTGATCCACGGCCTCACCGGCACGCCGATGGAAATGAAGCTGCTCGGCAAGGGCCTGAACAACGCCGGCTTCACCGTGCACGGCATGCAGCTGGCCGGCCACTGCGGCAATGTCGAGGACCTGCTCGCCACCGGCTGGCGCGACTGGTACGCCAGCGTCGAGCGCGCCGCCGACGCGATGCTCGGCAAGGTCGACCAGCTGTTCGTCGGCGGTCTCTCGATGGGCGCGCTGCTGGCGCTGAAACTCGCCGCCGACCGGCCCGGACGGATCGCCGGCGTGGGCGTGTACGGCGCCACCTTCCGCTACGACGGCTGGAGCATTCCGCCGCTGGCGCGGCTGTCGTTCCTGCTGCCGCTGCTGAAGAAACTCGGCATCGGCCGCGAGCGCAGCTTCATGGAACAGCCGCCCTACGGCATCCGCGACGAGCGCCTGCGCGCGCAGGTCAGCACGGCGATGCTCGGCGGCGACAGCGCCGCCGCCGGCCTGCCCGGCAATCCGTGGTACTCGCTGGCCGAGATGTATGGCCTGGCCGCCAGCGTGCGCCGCCAGTTGCGCCAGGTCACCGCGCCCTGCCTGGTCGCCCACGCCAGCGACGACGATGTCGCCAGCCCGAAGAACGCCGAGCTGGTGATGCGCGGGGTCAGCGCGCCGGCCGAACTGCTGCTGCTCGACGACAGCTACCACATGATCACCATCGACAAGCAGCGGCGCACCCTGATCGAACGCTCGGCGGCATTCTTCGACGGCATCGCCGCGCAGCGCGCCGCCTGACGATGCCGGCGCAAGGCTCCATCTCCACCCTCGTGGCGGGCCTGTGGCTCCTCAATATCGTGCTCGACACCGGCGGCCAGCTGGCGTTCAAGGCAGCCGCCGGCGACAAGGCGGCCGGCGACGGCCTGGCGCGCTGGAAACACATGGCATCCAGGCCATGGCTGTGGCTGGGCGTCGGCAGCTACGTGGTCGAATTCCTGGTGTGGATCGCCTTCCTGTCGCTGATCCCGCTGTCTGAGGGCGTGCTGCTGGGCTCGATCAACATCGTGGCGATCATGCTCGCCGGACGCGTCCTGTTCGGCGAGCAACTGACCCGGCTGCGGGTTGCCGGCATTGCGCTGGTCTCGCTCGGCGTGGCGATCGTGGGACTGGGCGCATGAAGCGCTTCTACCTGCTCGGATTCCTGCTGCTGATGGGTTTCGACACCCTCGCGCAGATCAGCTTCAAGGTCGCCGGCAGCCAGGCGCTGCCGGTGCAGGCCAGCCTGGCGTGGCTGCTGCGGGTGTTCGGCCAGCCGTGGGTGTACGGCGCGGTGGTCGGCTACGTCGGCGCGTTCTTCACCTGGATGGCGCTGCTGAAACACGCGCCGATCGGCCCCGCCTTCGCCGCCTCGCACCTGGAAGTGGTGTCGGTGATGCTGCTGTCGATCTGGCTGTTCGACGAACAGCTCACCCTCGCCCGCGCGCTGGGCGCGCTGGCGATCATCGCCGGCATCGCCTGCCTGGGATTGGCCGAGAGCCGCGAACACGAACCGGCAGCCGACGCCGAGCCGGCGCGCGGCTAGGCGCCCGCGCTACGCTGCGCGCATGCTGCCCCGCCGCCGCCACGAACTGCCGCCCACCGCCGGCCTGCCGCTGCGCCTCGCCGATCTGCGCCCCGGCGCACCGACGCTGGCCGACGACATCGCCGCGCTGCTCGGCACGCCGCCACTGTCACTGATCTGTTCCGGCACCGCGGCGCTGCTGCTGACGCTGGCCACGCTGCGCGAACTGGCGCCGCGCCGCCGCCGCGTGGTGGTGCCGGCGTACACCTGCCCGCTGGTGGCGATCGCCGTGCAGCAGGCCGGGCTGGAACTGCAGCCGTGCGACCTCAGGCCCGGCCACTACGACCTGGACCCGGCCGCGCTGCGCGCGGCCTGCGACGAGCGCACGCTGGCGATCGTGCCCACCCACCTGGCCGGCCGCGTCGCCGACGTGGACGACGCGCTCGCCGTGGCGCGCCAGGTTGGCGCCTACGTGATCGAGGACGCCGCCCAGGCGCTGGGCGCACGCCGCGCCGACGGCGCCAGCGTGGGGCTGGCCGGCGACGTCGGCTTCTTCAGCCTGGCCGCCGGCAAGGGCCTGTCGATCTACGAAGGCGGTCTGCTCGCCGCGCGCGAGCCCGCATTGCGCGAGCGCTTGGCTGCCGCGGCAAGCCGAGTACCGCCGCACGCCGGCTGGGAATGGCGGCGCCGCCTCGAACTGCTCGGCTACGCCGCGCTGTACCGGCCCCGGGGCCTGCGCCTGGCCTACGGCAACCCGCTGCGCCGCGCGTTGCGCCGCGGCGACGAGATCGCCGCGGTGGGCGACGATTTTCCGCTGACGATTCCGCTGCACCGCGTCGGCCGCTGGCGGCAGGCAGTCGGTGCACACGCGCTGCCGCGATTGCCCGGCTTCCTCGCGCAGCTGGCGGCACAGGCGCAACGCCGCCTGCCGCGACTGCGCCGCATTCCGGGCGTGCAGGTACTGGATGACCCGCCGGGCGCACAGGGCAGCTGGCCGTTCTTCCTGCTGCTGCTGCCCGACCGGCAACGCCGCGACGCCGCGCTGGCGCAGCTGTGGCAGGCCGGCTATGGCGTCAGCCGCCTGTTCATCCACGCCGTGCCCGACTACGCCTACCTCGCCGGCACGGTTCCCGCCGCCGACGTGCCGCACGCGCGCGACTTCGCCGCGCGCAGCCTCAGCATCGGCAACAGCCCATGGATGACCGACGCGGATTTCGACGCGATCTGCGCCGTCCTCGAACGCGGCTGAAGCACCTGTCCGGCGCCTCGCCGGAAATTCACGTGGACGATATCTCCCGCCCGCAAGAATGGCGCCCGGTTCGGCGGCAACCGGGGCGTGCGCCGGCGACGGTTCCGGCGCAGTGTTCAAGAGGACGGCATGACCGCAGCATGGCTCACCGGCATTGTCGGCAGGTGCAGCAAGGACCCGCGCCCGCACGGGATCGCGGTGCTGATCCTGCTGCTGCCGCCGGTGTTTTTCCTGTTTCCGGTGCCGATCGACGAGACGCGCTACCTGGCGGTGGCGTGGAACATGCACCTCAGCGGCCAATGGCTGGTGCCGTGGCTGGACGGCGCGCCGTATTCGGACAAGGCACCCCTGCTGTTCTGGCTGATCAACCTGATGTGGGCGGTAACCGGCGTGCACGCCTGGGCGGCGCGCCTGCTGGAGCTGCTGCTGGCGCTGGCGACACTGCCGCTGCTCGCCTCGCTCGGCCGGCGGCTGGGTGCCGGACCGGCCGCCGTGCAGGCCTCGCTGTGGCTGTGGCTGGGCTGCGCCGCGGTCGCGGTGTACGCCGGTGCGGTGATGTTCGACATGCTGCTTACGCTGTGCACGCTGGTGGCGTGGCGCGCCGCACCTGCACTGGCCGGCCGGCGCTGGCCGCTCGCGGTGGCGGCGATGGCGCTGGCGCTGGGTGCGGGGACCTTGGTCAAGGGGCCGGTCGCGCTGCTGGGGGGCGGCATGCCGGCGCTGCTGGCGCCGTGGTGGCTGCCGCAGGCGCAGCCGCGGGCGACCTGGCTACGGCTGTTCGTAGCGCTGCTCGGCGCCGTGCTGCTGGCGCTGGCCTGGGCGCTGCCCGCGGCCAGGGCGGGCGGTACGCAATACGCGGACGCGATCTTCCTGCACCAGACCCTGGGCCGCGTGGTGCAGAGCTTCGCGCATGCCCGGCCATGGTGGTGGTACCTGCCGATCCTGCCGGCAATGCTGCTGCCGTGGGTGGCCGCAGTCGGGCGCGACAGGTCCGCACCGGTGCCGGCCGGCGGGATGCTGGACCGCTTCGTGGCAGCAGCCTTCGTGCCCAGCTTCTTCGTGTTCAGCCTGGTCAGCGGCAAACAGCCGCACTACCTGCTGCCGCTGCTGCCGGCGCTGGCGCTGGCCGGCGGGCTGCGCCTGGGCAGCGGCCGCTGGCGCGTGGTGGGCTGGCGCGTGGGGCTGGTGCTGGCGCTCATCGGCATCGCCGTGGCGGTCGGCCTGGGTCGACTGGCGCTCGATCACGCCGGCCGCATCGTGGCGATCGCCTGCGGCGTGCTGATCGTCGCTGTGGGGCTGTGGCTCATGGGGCGACGGACGGCGTTGCTGCCAGTGAGCCGTGCCGCGCTCGGCATGCTGGCAGCGCTGCTGCTGTGCAAGCTCGCCTTCGCGCTGGCCGTCGGCCCCCGCTACGACGTCAGCGCGGCAGCGCGCCGCGTGGCCGTCGCGCAACAGGCCGGCGTGCCGCTGCTGTTCGCCGGCCGGCAGTACGGCCTGCTCAGCTTCGCCGGGCGGCTGACCGCGCCGATCCCGGCCACCACCGACCCGGCCGCGGTGGCCGCGTGGGCGCACGCGCATCCGCAAGGCTGGGTGATCAGCAGCGAGCCTGACTACCGCTACCCGGCCGCACCGCTGTACCGCCAACCCTATCGCGACGGCAGCCTGCGCATCTGGCGCGCCGGCGACATCGCCGCCGCGATGGCAGCCCCTTCGCGCGGCTAGTGCGCGGCGTCGACGCGCGCCGCGATCGCCGGCAGCAGTTCCAGGTTCAGCGCGTGTTGCTGCGCCTGCCATTCGGCGAGGCGGGCGGTGTCGACCGCCGGTTGCGCGTCCAGCGCCGACAGCTTGCGCTTCCACCAGCTGCGGTAGCGGTAATGCGAGATCTCGCCGTTGATGTCGCTGCCGACCAGGCCGCGGCGCAGGCTGCCGATCAGCGCCCGCGCGTGGTCGAGCCGCAGGCGACCCTGGTCCCAGTTGGTCTGCGCCACTTCGGCGGCGAACACGTCCTTGTCGATCGACAGGTAACTCGCTGCGGCCTGCGTGCGCTGGAACTCGACGAACGCGTCGACCAGCGCCGCGGGCGTGTCGAAAGCGCGGAACGCGCGCGCCAGGCCGAACCGGCGCGCCCAGCCGGTGTCCACGCCGATACTCCAGTAGCTCAGCTTGCCGCGGCGCAGCGGCGCGAGGTAGTTCTCCCACGCGTGGCCGGCGCCGATGTCGGCGGAGGTGATGCCGAGCACGTGCACGTGGCTCACCTGCGCCAGCCGCGCCACCTGGCGCACCCACGAGCCGCAGTGCACGCCGAACGGGAAGCGCATGTTGTCCGGGTGGTTGTCCAGCACCACCACCTGGAACGGCGCGTCGCTGCGCACGCGTTCGATCAGCGGCCAGCTCAGGTGATGGAAGTCGCCGCTGCCGGTGAACACGGTGCCGTGGCGTTCGGGCAGCAGCTGGTCCAGCATGGTGCGGAAACGCCGCATGCTGGACAGCGAGCAGCCGAAGCGGATCGACTCCTGCCAGTGCTCCAGCGGCAGCACCAGGCGATCCGGCAGCGGACCCACCGAATGGTCGATGTCGAGCACCACGGGGCGCTGCGCCAGCCTATCCATCGACGGCCTCCGCAGCCGCCTGCCAATGGCGGTCGCTCTCGAAATGGCGGCCCAGCCGGCGCAGCAGCGCGCGCAGCAGCGGGTTGCGCGCGTACACCGCGTGGCGGGTGAAGGTGAAGCGCGCACCGAGGAAGGCCTTCACCTCGGGGTCGGTCCAGCCGGCCACGTAGTGGCTCAGGCCGCGTTCGCGCGCATAGCCGAGGTTGTGCATCCAGCTCACGAAATACAGGTTGTGCTCGCGCGCCTCGGGGTAGGCGAAGCCGACGTACTTGTCGACCAGCTTGCCGCCGTATTCGTAGCAGAGATTCCAGCCGATCATCCTGCCGGCGTGACGATAGACGAACACCACGCCGCCGCTGGCCGCGTCCTGCAGCAGCAGGCGGAAGAACGCCGCGCTCAGGCGGTCAAAGTGGATCTCGCTTTGCGCATACACGTTGTCGAACAGCGCGTGGAACGCCGCCAGCGTCGCCTCGTCGCAGAAGCAGGCGTCGCCGGTGCGCAGCATCTCGATCTCGAGGTCGGCGCGCGAGCGCAGCTTGCGCCGGATGTTCTTGCGCCGGCCGTGCGACAACCGCGCCAGGTATTCGTCGTCCGAGCCGAAGTCGATCGGCACGAAGGCCAGCGCCTGGCCTTCCAGCAGCACGAAGCCCTCACCTGCGCAGGCGGCGGCGAACGCGCGCGCATGGGCGTTCGCGGCGGCATCCAGCAGCGGCGATTCCTGCGCGATGTCCTTCACGATCAGCAGTGCGCACTCGCGCCCGAACGCGGCCTTCAGCCCCTGCGCCAGCGCCGCCGGCGCCACGCCCGGTGGCAGCGGCGCGTACTCGCTCACGGTGGTGCCGGCGAAGCGGGTGCGCCAGCGCAACAGCCGACTCCAGCGGCGGTACAGCGGCAGCGAGGCCACGCGGCGGCGCAGCGCGTCGTCGGCCGTGGTCAGCAGGTCGAACGGCGCCACGAACGCCGGCATGCCCTGCGGCGAATGGTCCACCGCGAAGCCGAGCGGTGGCTCCAGCATGAACGCCGCAAGCAACGCATCCGGTTCCAGTTGCGAAATGAAAGGCATGAGTAAGCGAGTTTGCCTAGACTGTGCGCCAGCCTGCATGAGGCACCTTGCGCGGGCCTTCCGTCATTGTTGCCACCCAAGGACATCGTCATGACCGCAACGATCCAGCAGCAGGTGTTCGAGATCATCGCCAAGCAGGCCAAGATCGAGGTGGCGACGATCCGGCCCGAATCCACCCTGAAGGATCTGGGCATCGCCTCGCTGGAGGCGATCGAGATGATCTTCGACATCGAGGAGCACTTCAACATCAACTTCCCCGACCAGCAGGGCGCCAATTTCGACACCGACACCGCGCAGAGCCTGGTCGATGCGGTGCAGAAGGCGCTGGCCGACAAGACCGCCACGGACGAAGGAAGCAAGTGATGCCCACCGTATCGACGCGCCGGGTGGTGATCACCGGCATGGGCGCCATCAGCCCGCTCGGCGTGGGCGCCGCGGCGCTGTGGCAGGGCCTGCGCGAGGGCCGCAGCGCGATCGGTCCGCTGCGCCACGTCGACGCCGACCGCCTGCGCGTGAAGGTAGCCGCGCAGGTACCGGAAAGTTTCGACCCCGCCGCGCACATCGACGAGCGCACCCTGCCCCTGCTCGACCGTACCTCGGAATTCGCGCTGCATGCGGCGCGCGAGGCGGTGGCGCAGTCCGGCGTGGATTTCGCCGCCAACGGGCTGGGCGCGCGCACCGCGGTGATCGTGGGCACCGGCGTCGGCGGCGAGACCACCCAGGACGAGCAGAGCCGCCGCCTCTACGGCGAGAACGCCCAGCGCGCGCACCCGCTCACCATCGTGCGGCTGATGACCAATGCCTCCGCCAGCCAGATCAGCATCGCCTGGGGCCTGCGCGGCCCCGCCTATGCGGTGGCCAGCGCCTGCGCCTCGGCCAACCACGCGATCATCCAGGCCGCGCAGATGATCCGCTACGGCATGGCCGACGCCGCCGTCACCGGCGGCACCGAAGCCTGCCTCACCTACGGCGCGCTGCGTGCATGGGAAGCGATGCGCGTGCTGGCCGACGACACCTGCCGCCCGTTCAGCGCGAACCGACGCGGTCTGGTGCTCGGCGAAGGCGCCGCCATCTTCGTGCTGGAATCGCTGGAGCATGCGCAAGCGCGCGGCGCCACCATCCTCGCCGAACTCGCCGGCACCGGCATGAGCGCCGACGCCAGCGACATCGTGATGCCCAGCGCCGAAGGCGCCGCAAGCGCGATGCGCCAGGCGCTGGACGAAGCCGAACTGAACCCCGCCGACGTGGACTACATCAACGCCCACGGCACCGGCACGCCGGCCAACGACGTCACCGAGACGCGAGCCATCCGCCTCGCCTTCGGCATCCACGCCGACCGCCTCGCGGTGTCCTCCACCAAGTCCATGCACGGCCACGCGCTGGGCGCCTCCGGCGCGCTGGAACTGGTCGCCGCCATCGGCGCGCTGCGCGACAGCGTGGTGCCGCCCACCGCGAACCTCGACGTGGTCGACCCGGCCTGCGACCTCGACTACGTGCCGAACGTGGCGCGCGAGATGCCGGTGCGGGCGGTGCTCAGCAACTCGTTCGCGTTCGGGGGGCTCAACGCCGTGTTGGCTCTGAAACGCGCACCGTAAAAGCCCTCCCCTTCAAGGGGAGGGTTTGGGTGGGATGGTGGTGATGCGCCGACGTGGATGGTCCGTCGGTTGCCGAAGATCCAGAGCGGTTTCGGGCGCCCTTCAGGCGCCCGAGTTACTTCTCTTTTGCGTGCCCAAAAGAGAAGTAACCAAGAGAAAACGGCACCCCGCGGCAGCGCTTTCCGTCCATCCCTGGACGGAAAGTCCGTGAGTCGTGGCCGGGCTTTTCGGCCGGGCATCCTGCCCGGTCGAAAAGGCGTTGCCATCCATGGCAACGCCCGCTACGCGGCCTGATCGTCCACGCCTCACCGCCGCCGAGGGGCCCCGAAGAGCAGACGCGCATCCTGCGCGCCAGAAGCTAAAGCGCCACCATGCAGGTTCGGCTTAATTGCCTCCGTCCCTTTTTCCGCGCTGAGACGCCGCGATAAGGCAAACTTGACAACGCTGGAGCAGGAAGACTATTTTCCGGCTGTCCTTCGTTTCACCCGTGGAGCAATTCCGCTTCCGAGCGCATGACGATAGGACATATTGGTGGCGGTGCCATTGAGGCTCGCTTACCTGGAGAAAATTCGATGTCTACGTTCCGTCTTCCGACGAAAAACTTTCGTGCACTTCCTTCGCCGAACAGCAACTCCCGGATCGGCGTCTTCTTCACCCCCGCATCCACTGTTTCTCGCGACCTGTGGGACTGGCGCGAGGTAAATCCGCGCGAGATCAACCGCCGCAGCTCGGTTTACAGGGGGATCATACAAACACTGTCTCAAGAACCGGAGCGCTTTCACGAGCGTAACCGTGGCATTACCGTTGTCGCAGAAGAAATCTCTTACGACGACAAACGGCAAGAGGTCATCCTTACACTTGGCGACAAAAAGCAGCACGGAGTTGCCGATGGGGCTCACACTCTTGACGCCATTTTGGAGACACAGAAGACTCAAAATGGGAATTTCTGGCCAGCTCATGTGTTCTTCAAGATAATTGTCGGAGTTGATCCGGACCAGATCGCTGAAATCGCTGGCGGACTCAACACCAGCCAGCAAGTTGATCTGAAAAGCCTTGAAAATCTTCGCGATCATTTCGAAAGGCTGAAATCGGTACTTTCATCTCAAACGTACGCCGAAAGCATTGCATACAAGATGAATGCCGAGAAGCCTGTTGATGTAAGGGAAATTCTTTATTATTTAGCGGTATTTGATTGTGATGCGTACGACGACAAGCGCCACCCAGTTTCCCTCTTTGGCCGAAAAGAGGGCATCGTGCGTAAGTTCGCCGAACAAGCTACCGACTCAGGTAACGGCGATTCTTTTGACATCCTGATCAGCAAGGCGCCTGAAATTCTCCGGCTGCGCGACCTTATCGAAAAGAAAGCTCTTGCACAGAACATCGGACGATACAAATTCGGAAAGGGTACCCGCGTTCGTAGCGAATCAAACAAAGAGAATCAGTTGCTCTTCATCAACGAAACGGTAAACGGAAAGATCCCTCTCGGCTGGATCATGCCGATGCTTGCTGCGTTCCGCGCAAACGTAAAGTGGGACTCACCTAAGGGTACTTTTAGCTGGATCGTTCCATTGGATGAGCTTGTTGACGCTTGTATAGAAAACCTCACCCTCGGAATACTTGACGTTCATGAACAGGAAAACAGTCGCCCCGAGTATGTTGGTCGAAATGCCATTGCTTGGCGCATGAGCTATAACACGGTTTCTGAGTACATCCTGAAGCAACGCCTCGCCAACCTCTCTCCAAGTAAGTAAAGAAAATGTCGGGGACGATGAGCCACGGACTCGCGACGTCTCGGCTTCTGGCGCGCAGGATGCGCGCCTGCTTTTCCGGGGCCCCTCGGCGGCGGTGAGGCGGGGACGAGGAGGCCGCACAGCGGGCGAGACCAGGGATGGTCTCGCCTTTTCGCGCGGGCAGGAGGCCCGCGCGAAAAGCCCGGCCCCGACTCACGGACTTTCCGTCCATGGATGGACGGAAAGCGCCGCCGCGGGGTGCTCTTTCTCTTTGGCTACTTTCTCTTTGAGCACGCAAAGATAAGCCCTGTCTTGATATTTCAGGGGGAGAGGACTTGATAAACCGGGAAATAGAGGGTCATCAAGGGCGATAACGGGAAGCCGAAATGAAAGCGGCTTTCGCGTAGCGAAAGGTCAGCCCGCGGGTGGGGATAGCGGCTTTTAGAAGCCGTCTTGCCAACCGGCCCAGCTGTATGTCCCGTCAGCCTGCAGCTCGTACGTTCCAATCCTGCCATCAAGCTTCGCGACGGTCATGCCTGGCCTGATCGGCGACACCCTGCCGATGGCATGGTAGACGTTGAAAGGCACTTGTTCCTGGACCTTGATGACAAGGTCATCGCGCTCTACCAGGGTACCGTCCATCGGACCACCCGTTAACAGACGCTTCGTTGTGTTGCGGGCTGACGGCATGGTGGTGGCTCCGGTTGCAGGTGTGAGAGGTTACTCGGCGCTGCCGGGATCGTCGAACATGCGGGTCTGGCGGCTGTTGAGCTCCGCGGCGCTGACGCGGCGGATGATGGCGTAGATGGTGGTGGTGTGGAGCTGGTGCTTGGACGCCAGGGCGTCGATGTCCATGCCGGCGGCAGCGGCCTCGGCGATGGCGCGGTCGCGCTCGCTGATGCGCTGGGCGGTCCAGATGGGTAGGTAGAACTGCTGGCCGGCGTAGGCGTCGCAGATGCGGCGGACGATCATCATGCCCAGTTCGTCGGCCCGCTCGCCGGCAACACCCTGCTCCGTCAGCGCGTCGCTGACGATCTCCGACCAGTCGCGGATGAGCTCGGGGATGCGGGCGGCGGGCTTGGACATCAGCGTTCGACCCCGGCGCGCTCGCACCACTGCTTCAGGTGCTCGATGACCTTGCCAGCGACGGAGCGCGGCAGCAGGTTCGGGGCATCCCAGCCGAGGCGCTGGGGATGGTGGGCGGCGGACTGGGTGCGCACGTAGGCGCGCAGGGCCTTGTCGCTGCTGTCCTGGACTTCGCCGGCCTGGGCGAGGCGGGTCCACAGGTGGCGGATCAGGGCGGCCTGGGTGCCCTTCTTGTACGGTGCACGGCGGGCGGTGGCGTGGCGCGGGTCTTTCCAGCCGCAGGCGGCCAGGTGCTTGAGCACGGCCTCGCGGCCGGCGTCGTCGAGATCCTTGGCGGAGCGCACGCGGGCGATGGTCCACAGCATGTCGCGGTAGGTCGACTCGTCCATGCCGAGCTGCTGCGCGGCGATGTGGATCATCGCCAGGTGGTTGTTGCGGGCCGGCGCTGGCTTGCGGGCGGCTTTCACGGCACGACTCCACCGGCGCCGACGATCCAGATGGTGACGCACGGCACCAGGTTGATGCACAGGCGGCGGTTGGCCGGCGACCAGTGCCAGCCGATCCAGCAGCTGCCCCAGCGGAAGAGGATGCCGGCACGGAGACGCGACGGCGTGGCATTCGTCGCGCTGCGGGCGTACGCCATCTCACGCTGGGCCATGCCGCGGGTGTAGTAGTCGTGGGCGATCCAGCGCCATGCGGCCCTGACCCAACCGAACAGAAGGTTCAGCGGCACAGGTGAGTAGATAGCCTCGCGGCGCAGATAATCGACGTAGACGAAGCCATAGCCGCGCGGCACTTCTTCGCAGTCATGGACGCGTCGGAAGAGGATGCCGGCTTTCATTCGTTCGACCCATCGCCGAGGCGCCGCGGTGCAGGCCGCGGCCGGTCGGGAATGAAGCCGCTGCCACTTGATCCGCCGGTAGCCTTCAGCATCTCGACCTCGACCTTCGCCGAGTTGATGATGGTTTGGGCGACGTCACTGATCGCTTTCGCGCGATCGAGCTCCATTGGTTTGTCTTGATCCTTCAAGGCCTCGATCGTCTCGAAAAGGTGATCGCGGAGGTCTTCAATTTTGTTCTTGGTCATGAGCGTTTCCTGATCGTCCGGCGGAGTTTGGCTACGGCGCGGATGGCGGACTTCAGCTCCGGCGGGTAGCGATGGATGGTGTTGCGGCGTATGTTCTCGGCGAACGTGATGCACTCCAGCCGATCGACCGTGATATAGGCCTCCAGCGTGGTATGCATGCCTGCCCTAAACACCACGATGTGCCCGCGTTTCACCGGGCCGTTCTTGGCTTCCCACACCAGACGGTGCACAGGACGCCAGCGCTTTGCTGGATAGACGCTGGTGTCGTCGGAAACCTTCCGTTCGAGGTTGCCGTACACGATCCGTGTGCTGCCGACCGGCTTGTAATTGCGCGCCTCGCTTGGTGCGCGGCCTTTCTTGAATTGCGTCTCGGCCATGCGGCCGGGCGCCCAGCCAGGGCGACGCAAACCCTTGTTCGCCGGCACGTGCCCTTTGCGGAATCGGGTGTCGCCACCGATCTGTGCGCCAGGCCGCATTCGACCTGACATGGGACCAGCGAGAAACGCAGCACTCTTCTTCAGGCCAAGCTTCCTGGCCATGTTGTAGATGCCGGCTTCGCCGCGCCTAAAGATCAGGACGAGCTCATGCATCGGTCGGTCGGGATAGACCGCCTGCAGGATCTCGATCTCGATGTCGAGCCACGGCCGCCGCTTCATGGTCAGCCTTCCCCGATGCGCGAACGTTCGCGCGTCTGTTCAGGTTCGGCGAGCTTGGCTTCCAGCTCGGCGATGCGGGCGTGCAGCGCGGCGACCTTGGCGGACTCGGCGCGGCATAGGGACTCGGGCCAGCCGAGGGCGCGCTTGATGCGGTTGCCGCCTTCGGCGGCCTGGGCGCTTTGCTCGGCGGTGGTGCCGTAGGTGGCCACGCTGGTCTGATAGCCATCCCATGCCAGGACGATCACCTGCAGGAAATCGTGGGCGCGGGCGACGTGCTCGGCGGCGGCGATGGGCAGGCGGTCGCCGCCGGACTTCTTGGCGCAGGCGCTGCACAGGTCGAGGCTGACCCAGTAGCAGCCGCCGGGGCATGCGTGCAGGTCGGTGCAGCCGCAGGCGCGGCAGGTGCGGACGGCGGTCATACGAGTACCTCGGTCTTCAAAAGCTGGCGCAGGCGCCGGTCGACCGCCTTGCGGACGGTGACCTGCAAGTCGGGCAGCAGCAGCGCACTCAGGCAAGCCGCCTTGTCGAACGCCGCCACAGCACGGCAGCGACCGTCGACGTCCAGGTGAGAAACCGTCTGGCCGCACATGTCGTAGTCGAACGGGTTGCGCGGCGTGATCGCGACGCGAAACACCTTGCTCTCGCGCTGTTTCAGCCACAGCAGGAACAGCTCTAACGCATCGCCCGCACGCTGCTGATCGGGCGCCTCGGGGATGCCCGGCACCAGCAACGCCGCATGCTCCACCGAGTTCGTCAGCTGATGTTTGTCATGACGCGCCGTGGCAACGATGTTCTGGTGCACCGCTCTGGTGCTGCCGCGAGCGATCGCGATGGCGCCAGGCGGCGTGCGATCGCCGAATTCGATGTGACCGCTGGCCCAGCAGTAGGCGATCACGACTGCGCCTCCGCCACGTCGTCGTCGTTGATCAGCGCGGCGATCAGCTTGTCCAATTCGCCGTCGACGGGCTTGAGCACCACGGCGTCGACGTCGTCGGCGATGCGCACGCCCAGGCGCTTGAGGTCGCTGGCCGGGAGGTTGCCCAGGGCGGCTGCGACGGGCTTCTCGGTGACTTTGACCAGGGCGTCGAACTGGTCGGGGAAGTGCTTGCGGATGAGCTTGACGACGGTGTCGACGTCGCCGAGTTCCAGCTTGCCGCGCTGTTTCATGAAGCCGACCTTGATGCCGTGGAGCACGCGGGTCTTCGGCGAGCGGAATTCGCCGGGGCTGGTCTCGATGGCGTCCTTCAGCTCGCTGTGCGCGGCGGTGAAGCGCGCCAGGGAATTCTTGATGCCCTGCAGGCGGCGGCGTTTGGCCGCTTCCTGCTCGTCGCGCAGATCCTGCAGGCGGCTGGCGAGCTCGTCGCGGGCACCGGCGAAGACCTTGGCGCGCTGTTCGATGTCTGACATTTGCATGGTGGTCAATCCTTGTATTTGCTGCCGCAGAAGGGGCAATGGGTGGCGACGGCAATGGGCTGTTGCCGGCGCACGGTGGGGTCGGTGAACTCGACGCGGACCAGGACGCGCGGCGTGCCCAGCACGCCGTTGGCGCGCGGCGTCATGGTCTTGAGCTGGGTGCCGCCGACGCGCAGCTGGCGGTTGACGTTGCGGATGCAGGTGCAGGTCATCGGCGTGCCTCATCGGCGAGCAGCAGGTTGATGGCGTTGTGTGCCTGCGCCATCGTCAGCGAGCCGACCCAGTCGTCGACCGTGGGCCAGCTGAAAACGTCCTGTGGCTCCGGCGTGCCCGCCGCGCGAAATACAGCGCGCCAGCTGGTGCCGGTGCGATCGCTGGCGCATAGCCGGCGCGGAATCAGGCCGCGTCGCTCCAGGCGTTTCAGCAGCATGGCTTTCTGCGCGCTGGTGGCGCGTTGCGTGTGGGCTGTCGCGCTCATGCCAGCACCTCGCCGAAGGCACGGCCGGACCAGTAGGCGGCCATCGCGCGCTGCGCTTTGGCACCTTCAACCCAACCGCGCGCCTGGTCTTGATCGGCGTGGAGACACGCCAGTTCGCAGTAGTTGGCGAAGTCGATGATGCGCATGCGCTTCTCCTCGGTCAGCGCGTTCACGACGGCAACCTCATCTGCCCCACCAGGTCGGGGATCGAGACGCGCTTCATCGCGCTTTCCTGCTGCAGGCTGGACATGGCGCGGGAGTGCAGGAACGCGCAGGTTTCCTCCATCTCCTCGGTGGTGCCGGCGAGGAAGTAGCCGTCGCGCGGGTGGGCACAGACGTGGTGGCCGAGCATGCGCAGCTCGACCACCAGGGTGCGCAGGAAGCGCTCGTCGCCGCTGGTCGGGTGGGTGCCGAGTACTTCGCGGCAGAGCGCGGTGGCGGTGACGCCGTGGCGGCGGCCGATGTGGTTGCGCAGCGCAACCAGCAGGGTGTCGCGAGTCAATTCGTTATGCATCGCGGGGCTCCGGTTCGTAGCCGTCGAGGGCTTTCGGGAGGGCGCCGATGTCGTGCAGGCGCAGTTCGGCGGTGGTGCGGTCGATCAGGCCGTGCTTGTAGTCGCCCTGGATCTTCACCAGGGCGTCCATGCGGGCCATGCGGTCATCGGCGGTGCTGCGGTGCTGGCCCTTCTGGCGGCTTACTTCCACCGCCTGCTCGGCTTTTGCGGCGCCGCGCTCGGCGGCGGCGAAGACGATTTCCAGCAGGTAGCCGTGCGACTTGAGCGGCAGCTGCAGCTTGTCGGCGTTGCGCAGCTCCACCATCTGTTCCAGCGCGGCGCGCCAGAGGTCGATCGAGGCGGTGCGGGTGTTGCCGTTGCGCACCACCGTGCCGGCGTCGAGCATGGGCACCAGCTCGGCCATGATCTTGTCGGCGCGGTCGTGGGCCAGCGCGCGGCCCTTGCTGCGGAACATGCCCAGGTACTGCGCCCACAGACCGGCCAGCGGCGCCGGCATGTGCAGCGCGCGCAGCAGTGCGCCGCGGGACGCGTCCATCTGCAGGGCGACGTCCAGGCTGAAGGTGGCGCAGCAGCTGGGGCACGTGATGCGCATGCTTACTCGCCCCTCTTCTTTTTGGCTGTGCGCCGGCGCAGCGCGCAGGCGATGGCATTGCCGATGCCGTAGCCGATGAGGAAGTAAGCGGCGGATTCGAGGATCTTCTCGGCCATCTGCTTACCTCCGGCTCGGCAGCGGCGCGTCGGCGCGGTTGCGTTTGCGGCTGCCGTGCCAGAGCTTCTGCATCAGCAACTGGCCGCGCTGGCGCAGGCGGTTCTCGGCGCGGCGTTCGCAGCGGTGCTGCACCGGCTCGCGCAGCACGCGCGCGGCCGACTCGGCGCGGTCCACGCGGGCCAGCATCTGGTGCGGGTACGCCAGGAAGGCTTCCAGCGAGATGCCGTGCGTGCGCACCTGGCGTTCGACGTAGATGTCGGCCCAGTGGTTGAGGGTTTCGTCGGGGTAGCGGTGTGTCATCAGCGTGCACTCCGGTGGGCGGAACGGACACGGGCATCGCGCAGCAGCCGCCAGCGGAATTCGCCGCCCGGCTGGGCCGGATCGACGCGCTCGACGTGGTTGCCGCGCTTGCGGTTGATGTAGAGGATGTTGCGCACGGCGAAGAGCTCTTCGAGGTCGCCGGTGCGCGCGGCCAGCTCGCGCGCCGTGATGGGCTCGCCAGCGGCGATCAGGCCATCGCGCATGCGGCACCACAGGCCGGCGCTCATGCGGCCGCCTGCTCGGGGCAGATCAGCACCTTGGCCAGCGCGCGCGCCTGCTCGCCGGTGATCTGGTTGAGCACGTCGTCGAGGCGGTCGCCGACCGACCAGGTGGTGATGCCGGCGCGCTCCGCGCAGGGGATCAGCTCGGCGGTGACGTGCAGCGAGCTGATCTCCAGCTCGATCAGCAGGCAGCGGATGTGCAGGCGCTGGTGGGGAGTGGTGGCGGCCATCAGTGGTCACCACGCTGCGCTCGGCGCTCGCGGACGCGCATCCAGCGCTCCAGTTCGGCCAATCCCAGAGCCAGCCCCTTCACCAGCTGGTTGATGCGCGCGTCGATCGACACGTCGACACGCAGGGCGGGCTCTTCGTAGTCGTCGCGATGGAGGCCAGACCACGCCTCGGTTCCGATCAGATCGAGGAGCGGAAGCACCTGCATGGTGTAATCCTCCCCCACAACGCACACGTCACGATTCAGGAGCTGCGGGATCAGGAAGAACGCGGCCGCCGCCGCGAGTTCTTCGGTTTCGTGTCCATCGTCATGGTCGTAGCCGTAGCCAAGTTCGTAGATCTGCCTGAGGCGTTCGGCCTCAATCAACCGCAACGCCCGGCTACCGATTACGCTCTTGTCGGCTCTGTTGAGGTCCTTGAACATCACACCCTCCCCACCAGCTCGCCGCTGATCTTGTCCAGGCCCAGCTCCACCGCCTGGTTCATCGCCTTGACGATCAGGTTCTGCACCACCAGCGGGTACATCTGCGTCTCGACTTCGTTGGTGCCCTGGCGGCGGCGCGTGAGGCGGGCGCGGATGGCGTCGTAGGCGTCGCGCTCGAAGATGTCGTCGAGCCGCGCGCCGACGCGCTTGAACTTCAGCGCCAGGTATTCCTCCAGGTTGCCGTTGAGCGGCTTGAGCCGGGCCTGCTCGATGCGGCGGATGACCTCGCGGATATCCGGGTTGCGGCGCTCGTCGAGCAGGTTGGCCAGCTCGGGTTGGCCGACCAGCACGATGCCCAGCAACTTCTTGAAGCCGTCTTCCAGCTCCCAGAAGCGCTTCAAGTACTTCAGCGTGTACTTGTTGAGGTCGTGGGCCTCTTCGATCATCAGCACGTGCGACACGTTGGTGCTGGCGCTGCTGGCGAGCAGGCGTTCGACCTGGCGCGCCTTGGCTTCCTTGCTGAGCTTGGGCACCTCGGTGGAGATGTCGGCGATGATGGCGTCGCAGATGTGCGAGGTAGTGAGCTCGCGCTTGTCCACCGTCTTGACGTTGATGATGACGATGGGCTCGTCGTCGCGGCGGATGCGGTCCACCAGGTCGCGGCGCAGCGTGCTCTTGCCGCTGCCGGACTCGCCGATCACGGCGATGAAGCCGCCGTGCTTGGCGGCGTAGTACATGGATTCGCGCACGTAGCGCTGGTCCTTGCTGAGATACACATCCTGCGGGCCCTGCACGTCATCCACGAACGGGTGACGGGCGAGGCGGAAGTGGTCGCGTGCGGCGGGACTGAGCATTTCTGCCTCCGGGAGGTCAAAGGGGTCTTCGGCGCCGGCAGCGGCGTCGGTGTGCTTGGCGGCGGCGAACGCGCCGCGGTTGTCGGTGGGCACGTGCTCGACGTCTTCGCCTTCGAGCATCCAGGCGGTGGCGATCTCGTCTTCCGGCACGGCGCGGCCGCGCAGGAATTCCGCCACCTGGGCGCGCACCGTGTCCGGGTGCATCGTGCGCGGCCAGGCGTGGCGGGTGAGCAGGCTGCTGAGCGTGCTGGGCGCCAGCGTGTTGCCGGCGCGCCCGCCGGCCTCGTAGGTCATGGCGCGGCGCAGGTCGCTCTGCGAGATGCCGTGGCGCAGCAGCAGCGCGTGCAGGCGGTAAGGCTTGCCGCTGCGCGCGGTAGTGATGGGTCGGCCCATGCGTGCCATCGCTCAGTGCTCCAGGGCGAACACGGGCGACTTCGCCTCATGCACGCGGCGCACGTGCATGGCTTGCTTGAGCTTGAGCAGCTGGCCGGGCACGTAGCCTTCGCTGTCGTGGTTGGTGGCCACCACGACGGCCCAGGTGAATTCGCCCTCGATGGCGTCGGCGCCGGCGTAGGTCATCAGCACCAGCACCTCGCTGGGCGAATCCACGCGGATGAAGTGCTGGCCGGGCCGGATCGACGACACCGGCACCAGGCAGCTGGACGGAACGGGTACTGCGTGAAGTTGTGCGTGCATGCTGATCTCCAGATCAGTGGGGTGGAACGAAGGGGTCAGGCGACGAGGGCACTCCGGGCAATGGCCACCAGTTCGCGGCACGGGTCATCGCTGCCCGTGCGCGCCGCAATCTGATTGAGCGCCAGCTCATAGCGCTCCAGCCGTTCCACCCGGGCGACGTGATGCGGGTCACTCGCGTAATTCGTCAGCTCGCCGCAGTGCTGGCACTTCGTGCATGTCGCGTTGCTGATCATTTCCTGCTGCATTTCTGTTCTCCTGGTCAGCTTGGGGTCAGAGCTTCGAGATGAGCTCCGGGCGGGCGAGGTTCGCGCGGTGGATCGGGCCCGGCGCCAGGTCAAGCGTTGTCGCGCCTGCGGTGCTTTCCACGTCGGCGAGGTGAATACGCCCGCGCAGGCTGGCCAGCGCCTCGGCGCTGTGCCGGGCGGTGAGGTCTTCCTCCGCCTTGCCGCGTTCCTCCACCGGCGCCAGCTGCACCGGCGCTACCTGGTGCACGAAGACGATGGGCGAGGCGCCGGGCAGCACGGTCTCGAAGCCGGCCGGGTAGTACTCCGGGTCACCCGGCTCGGCGCGGCAGGCCACCACGATCACGGGCATCAGGGTGTCGGGGTTGCGCCGCTCGGCGGGGGTCATGTCCAGCTGCACGCCGTCGCCGGTGGTGTGGCTGCGCACGGCGCAGACGCACTCCACCAGCTCGGGGCCCAGCGGGACGAACAGCTCGCCCACGCTGGCTTCCAGCAGCAGGCGCGGATCGGTGATGCGGAACGTGGCTTTCATGTGCGTGCTACTCCTTGTGGCAAACGGGTGCGGGCGGTCAGCCCACGACAGACAGGCGCGGGCGCTGCACGGGCTCGGGTGCGTCGAGCCGCGCGGCGAGCGCGTCGAGTTCGGCTTCGGGGACGCCGTCGGGGTACCACTCGCGGATGCGGGCGTTGTCGTCGGCGGTCAGGGGGCGCGGCAGGCGCGCGCGCATTTCAAAGGCAGCCTGCAGGTGCGAGAGCGGTTTCAGCTCCACGTGCACGGGATCGGGTACGTCCATGTCGGTGCCGCGGCGCATGATGTGGCTGGGCGCGGCGGCGGCGGCTTCGCGCATGTGCTTGAACGGGTCGATCTGGCCGTCAAACGCCAGCCGGCCCTTGTTGCGCGCGGCGGTGGCGTCCAGGGTGTCGCGCTCGCCGTAGGCCGCTTCGTTCAGATCCTTGCGGGCGGTATCGACCACGGTGTCCGGCTTGCTGGCGTAGCTTTCGCCGAAGGCTGGCGAGACCTCAAAGAAGCCAGCGATATCCCTGGCGAGTGGATCGCACTCGATGTAGCGTGTGGAACCGTCCTCGGCCTCGCCGATGATGAAGATGCTGGGCGCGCGGTACGGGTTGACCGCGACTGTCACCGTTTCGCCGACGCGCACGTTCGGCACATGCTCCACGGAATAGACCGCCGACTCGTGGCCCTTGACCGTGTATTTCACGGTCAGGTTGCCGTTCACGATGCGCTGCACAGGCTTGCTGTGCATCAGCATCTGGCACAGCTCCACCGGCGGGCACAGCCGCAGCTGGTCCTGGCGGATGGTTTGCCACAGCGCATCGCGGGTGTGCTTGTGGCGGCTGTGCTTGAACGTGCCGCAGAACGCGCGCAACCAGTGATCCATCTCGGCGTTGAGCTGCTCGACGCTGTCGATGCGGGCGAAGGTGAGCACGCCCTCGAACTTGCGCTCGATGATGTTGTGCACGCCCTCCACCTGGCCCTTGGCGCGCGGGTTGCCGGGCGTGTGGGCCCAGTGGCGGATCATCAGCGCGGTGAGCAGCGCACCGATGGCGTGGCTCTGGTTGGCGCTGCCGGCGTCCCACACCAGCATCCAGGGCACGCCGTGCATCACGTGGCCTTCCTTGCGCTGCATGGCCCACATCAGGAACTCGAACAGCGTGTGCGTGTCTTCGCCGGCCACGTTGTAGTAGCGCGACAGCACGTTGCCCGTGTAGTGGTCGGTGACGGCGTAGCGCATCACGCGCTGGTTGCTGACCTTGGCCAGGTCGCGCGGCTTGCGCTGGTTGAACTTGCGCTCGTCCATCACGCCGACGCGGCCGTTGCGCAGGTAGTACAGCACGCACACCGAGGCATCGAGCTGCCACACGTGGTTGGGGTGCAGGCTGCGCATGTTCACGTGCGGCTCCGGCCGGGCCAGCTGGCGCGGGTGGCAGTCGTGGCGGCGCATCAGCCGCAGCATGGTCTCGGGCGAGACGCGCTCGGCCAGCAGGCCGTTGGCCAGTGCCATGTCGATGGCATCGCCCACCGGCAGCAGCTCCTTGCCGGTCTGCCGCTGGCTGGCGCGCAGGATGCCGGCCACGGCCTTCACCTCCGCCTCGCTGACGCGGCTGTCGCCCTTGTCCGCGCGCAGCTTGCGGCCGCTGCTCCAGCCCACCAGGCGCAGGCGGTCGTACAGGGTCGGCTTGCTGATGTCGAGCCAGCGCATGGCCTCGTCAAGCAATGGCCCGCGCTGGCCGTGGCCCGCGGCGCGCAGCCGCAGCGCCATGCCGCGCAGGTAATCCATCTGGGCAAGCTCCGCCTGGTGCATGGTTATTCGCCCACCAGCTCGGACAGCTCGCGCAGCTGGTCGGCGGCCCAGCGCGCGTTGGCGTCCAGGCGCTCGGCCACGTCGCTGTCCACGCTGAGGCCGGCATCGGCGTAGAGCTGCTCGACGTCGCCGAAGGTCTTGCGCAGCCGGGCGATGTGCGATGCCGCTTCCACCACCGCTTCATCGGAGTCGCGCAGCATGTCCTCGGCGGCGGTGCGCAGCTTCTGCTCGTCGCTGGCCTTGCGCTTGTCGCGCGTGAGCTTGTTGATGCGCTCGTCCTTGGCGCGGATGATTTCCTCGTCGGTGGCCTTCTCTTCCTCGCGTTCCTTGCGCTCGGCGCGCAGCGCGGCTTTCAGCTCGCGCACGCTCATGCTGTCCACGTCGTCCAGCGTGAGCCCAGCCAGCGTGCCGCCGTGTTCCAGCGCCTCCAGCGTGTCGTCATCTTCGCTGAGCAGCTCCAGGGCCTTGCTGACGCCCAGGTTCTGCAGGCGCGGCAGGCCGCGCAGCTTGGCCGCGGTTTGCATGGCGCGCTGCGCGAAGCGCACGCCCAGGCCGATCTGATCCAGCGCGGCGTGGAACGTGCCCTGCGGCTCGCGCTCGCGGATGATGATGAGCAGCTGGCCGATCTCGATCAGGCGCTGTGCGCTCTCGGCGGCCTTGATGCGGATGCTCTGGATGTACAGGTCCAGGTTGTACGGCATGCTGATGCCGTACTCTTCCTCCACCGCCGAGACGTTGGCCGCGACCTGCGCCAGCGCCTGGCCGGCGTCGTCGAGTGCCTGGTGGTCGATGGTGGCGCCCGGTGCGTCGAGGGTCTCGGGCGAGCGGGCCGTGCTGGTGCGTGCCATGTGGTGCTCCTTGGTGGTGGTCAGCGGTCGACGGTGAAGCGCTGGGCGGTTTCTTCCACGCGCCGCCGCGCCTCGCCGAGGGCATTGAGGACGCGCAGCGCGATCTGCCCCACCTTCGGGGTGATGCGCCACGCGCCGGATTCGAGGGGTTCGGCCATGCCGGCCTCGCGCAGGTTGGCCAGGTCGCGGGTGACGTTGCTGGCGCTGGTGCGCACGGCCTTGGCGATTTCGCCGGGCGCCAGGCCCATCACCTCATGGCCGGCCAGCAGCAAAAGGATCTTCAGCACGCGCTGCTGGGCGGCGTTGATGTAGTTGGCGGCGGCCATCAGTGCGCCACCACCAACTGGCCGGACGGCGTGATGGCTGGGATGCCGCAATGCGCCTCGCACAGCTGCAGGTGCAGCTCGGTGGCCTCGCGACACCAGGCATCCGCGTTGTCTTCTGCGCGCGCCAGCTGCTCGCGCAGGCTTTCGTTCTCCGCGGCCAGGCGCGCAGCTTCGGCGCGCAGCTGCACCAGAGCTTCGGCGTCCAGGCGTCGCTGGATTCGGGTGAGCAGATCGGTCATGGCAGGATGAGCTCCGGTTGGGCATGCCGCTCCACCTGGGCGCGCTCATGCGCGAGCCGGATCATGGCGGCGGTAAGGTGGTCGGCCGTGTCGGCCGCGTCGGCCTTGCCCTCGGCGAAGCGCAGCAGCGCGCCGATGGCGGCGGTGCAGGATTCCTGCAGGGCGTGGATGTCGCTGCCGACGGGCAGTCGCCCGGTGGGCAGGTCGATCACCAGCTTGCGGGCGCTGGTGGCCAGGTATTCCGTGACGTAACAGACGCCGCAGGCATGCTCGAAGCCGGGAATCTTGCGGGCCGGGATGCTGCCCTGCTCGATCCACTTGTACAGCGTCCACTTCGACTCGCCGACCAGGTCGCCGATGCGCTCGACCGACATGCGGGGGCTGTGGTCCCTGGCGAAGTCCACGCAGCCCTCCACCGCTTCCTGCAGGCTGCTGGGCCGCCAGACCTTCCAATTCCGGCGGCTCATTGCGCACCCCGCATGGCTACTGGGCTGGCGCGGTTCCAAACGCGGCGACCGTTTGCCCTTGTGAAATTGACTTGCACGGGGTGAAATGCACACTGCAGCGAAAGTCGAGCGCAGAACGGCGCCGCAGACACCGCAAAAGGAGACGTGCTCATGAGCCAGCCTTCCGCACCGAGCAAGGCGTTGTCGTTGCCTGAGTTGCAGCAGCAAGTCGAGAAACTGGATCGCTGGAACAGCGGCCTTTGGGTTGCCTTGCTGCGTTTGAGCGAGGCATTGAGCAAGGCTGCACCGCAGCAGATGGCCGGGATTCTTGAAGACTGGTCACGCTGCGAGCAGCGCTATGAACGCGCATGCCAGGGCGACCGCAAGGCTCTGCTGGACGAGCCGCTGGAGAGCGTGGAGCCGAGTGCGTTGCTGGCGCGTACCTTGCGGCAGATCGGATTAACGCCTCAGTCGCTGCGCGCAGCCGCTGGCGGTACGTCCGTTTCGGCGCCAGCGCCACGTTCGCTTTTGCGATCACCAGCGCGCAAGACAGCGGCAACATCGAAGCGCCGCGATGCGAGGAAGTAATGGCCATGTCAGCCCACCATCACGGTCGGCTGGCCGGCCAGCGCCAGCAGCTTCTGCACCTGCAGGGTCACGCGGCGGCGGTACTGCGAGCGGCCCTCGCCCGGCAGGCGCGGCATGTGCCACTGCGCCAGGCGGCGCGCTTCGATGGCGGAGAGCGGTGAAGTCATGTGCATGGTGAATCCCCTGTGCGTGCGTGAATCAGCCCGCCGCCGCGCGGAGCGCGTCGGTGGTTTGGGCGGTGGAAAGGAAGCGGCGACGTGGCGTCTCCGTCACGCCATCAATCGCGTTGCCGGTGAGCACGAACGTGATGTCGGCTCCAGCGCGCGCGAACCAGAAAAGAAGGTTCGTGCTCGGCGGCTTTTCGCCGGCTTCGATCGCGCTGATGATCGAAGTTGCGCAGGCATTGCCGAGTGCAACCTCATCGAGCGTGAAACCAAGCATTTCCCGCTGCGTGCGCAGACGTACGCCGATGCAGCGCAGCAGTCCTTGTCGCAGCACCGAGGCGTCCTTCCGAAACAAGGCGGGGATCGGGTCCATTTATTGACCCACCGCGGCGTCGAAAGCCTTCGCCGTTTCGGCGGCCGTCAAGGTGCGGCGCTTCCGATCTGGCCCGTGCCATTGAGGCCAGAGCTTGGCCAGCGGCAATTGAAGGATCGCAGCGATGCGCAGCTCGATACGGTTGCTGCGGCTACGCCCTTGGATGACCTGGTAGACCGCGGTAGTCGATACGTGACCGCATTGAGCCGCGATATCGGCCTGCGTGACGCCTCGCATCTTCAGTGCTGCCTGGATCAAAGCGGGGTGCATCGGGCCTGAAATCCTCTGTATGCGCGGACGTTCGCGCCTCAAAAAGCAAGTTCGGAACACAACTTTAGGTGTGAAGATATGCCAACTATTGGTGGATGTCAACGGGTAGCCATGCCTTCACCGTTGGATGTCGGAAAACGCTTTGCCGAAGAGCGCGAACGACTGGATCTTTCGCGGGCTGATCTCGCGTTTGCAGCTGGCTACAGCGCGGAACAGATCCGCAAGGTTGAGCTGGGCGAACGCATGCCTGGCGGCGAGTTGCTCGCGGCATTACTGGCGCTGAGGGGTGATGTCGCCTATGTCCTGGCTGCGGCGCCTAGCGCGGGTGAGGTCAGGGATCAGCCGTCACCGTCGTACTTCGACACGGCGCCTATTCCGACAATGGAGGAAATGGCTATCGCCAAGCAGGCGGCCAGAATCAAGGCTGAAAAGAAGGAGTGGTCCAGGATGCGTGATGACCGCCGAAAGAAGGTCCTGACCGACGATGAAGCGGATCTGGTAGAGACGTATCGAGAACTTGGTCGCATGGATCGTGCGCGCCTATTGGAGAACGCGGAGAAAATGCGAAATGGGGAGCCGCCCCAAGCTAGAGCTGGTTCAGTGATTGCCGATCGCGGGAGTGTCGCTACCGGTGGCGACTTGAACATCGGCCACAAAAGCGGTCGCCGCAAGAAATAACAGCGGACGCCGACATGGAATGTAGGCATGGGCCTACAACCCGCCACGCCACAGTCCGGCCAGAATTTCGGGTGTCACACAGGGGAAAGGAACATGCGAAAACAGTTGCTTTTGGCGCTGCCGTTGCTTTTGGGCGGTTGTGTTGTGCCTCAACCGTATGGGAGGTCCAATCCGCCGGTGAATCCGGTGGCTGCTATGGACGTGGATGCGTTGCGCGCGCAGCTTGCTCCAGGGCACGCCACGATCAGCGGACAAGCGTTTTCCAAGACGGTTGGCGGCGACGTCAAGTACGGCGCTGGCAACACCATCATTCTCTGGCCCAAGACGGCATACACGACCGAATGCCTGGCGATGTTGGGCGCCAACACTTATTGCGGCGAAAAACTGACTGATTATGCGCGCACGGTGCGAGCCGATGGCGAGGGGCGGTTCGTCTTCGGCGACTTGAAGCCGGGAAGCTACATCGTGTGGACAATGATCACCTGGGGCGTGCCTGGTCCGTACGGCATCTCAACAACGGGTGGCATGGTTTCGGGATTCGTGGACGTGAAGTCGGACGTCGACATGGCTACGGTTTATCTCGACTGATCAGCAGCATTCACGCCACAGGGGGCGTCATGCATGAGGTTCACCAGGCGGTCCACGCCGATCGTTGCAGCGTGGCGGTAGGACGTGACCTGGTGTTGGGCGACGGCGCCACGCTCAACGTGGGGTGCTCACGGCGCGATGCGCAGTGCGACGCGAAATTGCGTGGCATGGAATCCATGATGGCGCGGCGGCTCACGTGGCGGGCGCTCAGCTTTGCCGCGGCGTTCACAGCCACGATGTGCATCGGCCGCCTGATGGGCGGCATCGGCACTGCCTGCCTGGTGGAGTGGTCGATCTACGCCGGCATCGCGGGCCACCTCGCGCTGCCTTGGCTTGTACGCAAAGTGCGTGCCATCCGGCACGCTGGGCGCTGAAGTTACGCGCGCGCCGCCCGCATCCTCGGCGGCATCGCGCTCGATGAGCAGCACGATGCCGCGCTGCGCGCTATCCTTGCGGCCACCGGCGAGACGGCGGCAGACTGGGTGCGGCGGATGATCCGCGAGCACGCCGGTTAGTAGCCGCCGCTAAAAGACCCCGCCCGACACCATGCGGCACTTTGTGCCGCATGACCTCCCGAACGATCCTCCAGCGTTTCCAGGCCCGCTTCCACGCGGCACTCCCCGCCTTGCGCGACAAGTTGCGGGCGACGCCGCTGCTGCTGCTGGGCGCGATCACCTTCGGCGTGGTGCTGACGATGAACCCGGCGAAGGTCGGGCTGCTCATCTGGGGCGCCAGCCGCATCGGCCTGTACGCCTACCTGGGCTACTGGGTCGATCGCATCATCTTCCCGTACGCCCGCCCGCACGTGCTCACCGGCATTGCCGAGGGCACGGCGTGGAAGCGCCGGGCGCTGATTGTGTCGGCGGCGCTGCTGGCCGGGGCGTTGCTGCCGTGAGCCGGTCGCCGACAGCCGGCGCGCTGCTGGGCGTGCTGATCGTGCTGCTGGTGGCGGTGCTGGTCACGCCGGCGCACGCGGCCACGGTGGACGGGCACGTCGCGCGCGGGCCGGCATGGGGGATGCTGGCGGGCGCCGTCATGGTGCTGCTGTCGGTGCTGGCGCTGATCCGGCATGAGCTGGCGCGCGCCTGCCGTCTGCCGGTGGCGCGCTGGCGGGCGCAGGCGGTGGCAGCGTGCTACGTGATCGGCTTGTTGCTGCTGATCGGCAGCGCCAGCGCGGCGGAAGTGCCCATCCCCGACGCTTCGGTGCGCTACCGCGCGCAGCTGGAGCGGGCCGCAGGCGAGCAGTTCGGCATGGGGGCGCCGGTGGCGCGCCTGGCCGCGCAGATCCACCAGGAGTCCGCCTGGCGTACCACCGCGCGCAGCAAATACGCGCAGGGCCTTTCGCAGTTCACGCCCACCACCGCCGCCTGGCTGCCGCAGGTATGCCCGGAAGTCGGCCCGCCCGATCCGTGGGATGCCGGCTGGTCGATCCGCGCGGTGGTCTGTTACGACGCCTGGTTGCACCAGCGCGCCAGCGGCGCGACGCCTTGCGACCGCTGGGCCATGACGCTCAGCGCCTACAACGGGGGGGAAACCGCGCGCGACCGCGAGATCCGCATGGCGTACGAGGCGCGCGATGACCCGACGCGCTGGTTCGGCCAGGTGGAGCGGCAACGGTCGCGCAGCGCCGCCGCCTGGCAAGAAAACCGCGCTTACGTGCGCCGGATCCTGCTCACGCTGGAGCCGGCGTACCTCGCCGATGGTTGGCCCGGTACGAGGGTATGCCCATGAAGATTCTCGCGATCATGCTGGCGCTGTTGCTGGCGGCTGTCGGCCTGGAATGGCACGGCCAAAGCCGCGGCTACGACTACGGCGTGGCGGCCACGCAGAAGGCCGCGCAGCGAAAGGTGGATGCCGCCACCGGCGAACGGGACCAGGCGATCGCCGAACGCGATGCCGCCCGGCAATCCCTGGCGAACGTGCAGCGCACGCTCGACGCGCAGAAGACCCGGCTGCAGCTGGCCAACGTATTCGCCGACGCGGCGATGGCCGAGACGGCCACGCTGCGCAAGCAACTGAGTGCGGCCACCGCCGCGCGTTCCACCGCCTTGAGGAAGGCCGCCCATGATTCGCCCGATTGCGCTGACCTTGATCGCCTGCCTGTGTGTCCTGCCGTGTCTGACCGGTTGTGGCCAAAAACGGCAGGCGACCCGGCCGGCGTCCGTCATTGAAGTGCCGGTGCCGGCATACCGCGCGCTCGATGCGTCGCTGACCGCGCCGCTGGCCGAGCCGCCGCCGCCGCCGACAGCCTGCTCGATGCGCGGCATCCCGGTGCCTTGCGCGTTGGAAGGCCTGCTGCAGATCGACGCCTGGCGCGGCGTGCTGCAGCGATGCAACGCCGACCGCGCCACGGCAGCGCAAGTAACGAAAGGGGACCGCTGATGCACTGGAACGACCTGCAAGCCGCGGCGGCCGTGATCTCGTCGCTGTGCGCGATCGTGGCGGCGACGGTGAGCGTGCTGGTGTGGCGCAAATCGCGGTCCAGCGACCTCGCGGCCAAGATCGACAACGGCGACAAGGCCGCGCGCAAGCACACCGACAAGTCGGTCACCGAAATGAAGGCGGAGCTGATGCTGATGGGCAAGCGCATGGCCGACATCGAGGACGTCACGGCACGCATCGAGACGTCGCAGCAGCAGCACCTGACAGCGCGCGACCTCGGCTCGGTACACGAAAAGATCAACGCGCTGGCGAAGGAACAAGCCGCCACCAGCGCCACCACGAAGGCCATCCACGAGCAAGTGCGGATGATCCAGAACCTGTTGATGCGGAGGGATGCATGAACCTCAACGAACAGCAGAGCGCGTTCCGCCGCGGCCGCATCCTGCGGATCCTCGCCGAGAGCAACGACCAGGGCGCCAGCGCGCCGCTGATCCGCAGCATGGTGCGCAGCTGGGGCTACAAGGCCGACAGCGACACCGTGGCGATCGACCTGGCCTGGCTGAGCCGCCACGGCTTCGCCGCGCTGCGCACCGTGGGCGACATCGAGATGGCGCGCATCACGCAGGCCGGCCGCGAGATCGTCAGCGGCGACCTGGACGTGCCCGGCGTCAAGCTGCTGGAGGACTGACATGGGTCGCCGATCCAGCATCGAGCGCCTGCCGCAGGAACTGGCCGATGTGTGCCATCGCCTGATCCGCGAGGGCCGCACCATCCACGAAATCACCGATGCGCTGAACGGGCTCGACGCCGACGTGAGCAAGTCGGCGGTGGGCCGCTACGTGAAGGGCGCGCGCGAGCAGATGGAGCACTACCGCGAGGCGCAGGCCGTGGCCGGCCAATGGGTGAGCCAGCTCAACGAAAACCCCGGCGGCGACGTCAGCGCGCTGCTGGCGGAGATGCTGAAGACGGTGGCCTTCCGCACCATCGCCGATATCGGCAGCGAGGATGGACCGCTGGGCAAGGACGGCAAGCCCGCGCGGCCCAAGGCGATGGACATCATGCTGCTGGCCAGGTCGATCCGCGACATGGAGGCCAGCACGAAGGCGAGCATCGAGCGTCGCGAGAAGATCGAGCGCCAGGCGCTGGAGAGGCAGGCCAAGGCCGCCGAGAAGGTGGCGAAAAAACAGGGCATGTCGTCGGAACACTGGGCGCAGCTGCGCGCGCAGTTCCTGGGCATCCCGGTCGACGCCGAGGCGGCGCCGTGACGCCCGAAGAGAAAGAAACCGCCCTGCAGCTGGTGGCCGAGAAGCAGGCCGAGCGTGCGGGTATGGCGCTGGCGCAGGCGTCCGCGTCGGAGATCCCCAGCATCCTGTTGCCGTACCAGGTGCGCTGGCACCTGGACACGGCCGACGTGCGCATCTGCGACAAGGGGCGCCGCATCGGCTTTACCTGGGGCGCCTGGGCGCCCGAGGCCGTGGGCGAAGCCGCGCGCGACCAGGGCGGCATGGATCAGTTCTACATGGGCTACAACCAGGGCATGGCCGCCGAGTTCATCGGCGACTGCGCGACCTTCGCGCGCTGGTTCAACGTCGCCTGCAGCCAGATCGACGTGGCCTTCGAGAAGGCCATCATCGACAACGAACGCCGCGACGTGGTGCGCTACAAGATCACGCTGGCCAGCGGGCGCAAGATCGAGGCGCTCTCGGCCATGCCGTACAACTGGCGCGGCCGCCAGGGGCATGCGCGCATCGACGAGGCCGGCCACATCGACAACCTCGGCCCGGTGATCGACGGCGCGATGGCGTACCTGATCTGGGGCGGCCGCGTGTCCATCGGCGGCACGCACAACGGCGAGGACAACCCCTTCAACGACCTGCTCAAGGACGTGAAGGCCGGCAAGCTGCCGTGGTCGCACCACCACGTGCCCTTCAGCCAGGCGGTGCGCGAGGGCCTGTACCGGCGCATCTGCCTGGTGACCAAGAAGCCGTGGTCGCCGGAAGCGGAAGCCGCGTTCATCGCCGACGTGCGCAGCAAGTACCGCACCAGCGAAGCCGCCGACGAAGAGCTGGAGTGCATCCCGATGCGCGGCACCGGCGTGTACTTCAGCCGGCTGCTGCTGGAGAAGTGCGCCGCGGACGGCCTGCAGGTGCTGCACTACACCAAGAAGCCCGAGTTCGTGCTGGACCCTGATCGCCTGCGCATCACGCAGCAGTGGATCGACGATGTACTGCAACCTGCAGTACATGAGCTGGCGCCGGATCGGCGCACCGTACTCGGCCAGGACTTCGCCCGCGACGGCGACCTGTCGCCCATCGTGATCGGCCAGGCGATCGCCGGCAGCACGAAGTGGCGCACGCCGCTGCGCATCGAGCTGCGCAAGATCCCGTTCGACTGCCAGAAGCTGATCGTGGCGTGGCTGCTGCAGAACCTGCCGCTGTTCCATCACGCCAAGTTCGACGCGCGCGGCAACGGCCAGAGCCATGCCGAGGCCGCCCTGCAGCTGGTCGGCCCGCAGCGCGTGGAATGCGTGCAGCTCACCGGCGGCTGGTACGACACCTGGTTCCCCCGCTACCACCAGGCATTCGAGGATGGCGACATCCAGACCTTCGGCGACGAGGACTGGATCGCCGACCACCGCAGCGTGGTGCTGGTGAAGGGCAGCCCGCGCATGAGCGACGCGCGCACCAAGGGCAGCGACGGCGGCGACCGCCACGGCGATACCGCGGTGTCCGGCGTGCTGATGTGGGCGGCGGCCCGGCAGGAGGCGCAGCCGGCCGCCGGCGAATCCGTCGAGGCGGAACCTGACACCTACCGCGCCGCCGGCTTCGGCCGGCGCGCATCGGCATCCATGTTCGGCAATCGGGCCGACGCCCTGCGCGGCCCTGTGAGCGCCTCCGGGCGTCCGGGCCGCCACGATGGCACACAGTGAGGCTGCAATGAGCGCTGCGAAAATTCACGAAAAGTCTGGCGGCGGTTTGCTGGCCCGTTTGCTGGGTTCGTTTGCCCCAAACGCATCCAAAAGCCCCCAAACCGACCCCAAACCGCTGCGCGAGGCCGCCGGCGCCACCGTGGACGCCGACGACGATCAGTGGCGTCGCCTGACCGGCGACGGCCAGCGCGACCTGGCGCCGATGACCCAGGACCGCATGCAGCGCCTGGCGCACTACCAATGGGAGACGAACCTGCTGGCGAACCGGCTGATCGAGTTGCCGGTGGCCTACCTGCTCGCCGGCGGCGTGCGGCTGACGATCGAGGACGAGGATGCGCAGGCGGTGCTCAACCGTCATTGGAACGACGGCCTCAACGCCTGGGATCTGAAGCTGCCCAAGCGCGCGCGCGAGCTGGCCCTGTTCGGCGAGCAGTGCTTCCCGGTATTCCGCGACCCGAACAACGGCTTCGTGCGGCTGGGCTACCTGGACCCCGCGCTGATCGCCACAGTGGTGACGGACCCGGAGAACCGCGAGCAGCCCATCGGCATCGTGACCAAGCGCGACAGGAAGGGCAACACCAAGCGTTACCGCATCATCGTCAACGTGCCGGAATCCGCCTTCGCCGACGGCACGCGGAAGATCCGCGAGACCTTCACCGATGGCGAGTGCTTCTTCTACCGCGTGAACGACCTCAGCAGCGCCACGCGCGGGCGCAGCGACCTGCTGGCGCAGATCGACTGGCTGGATGCGTACGACCAGTTCCTGTTCGGCGAGCTGGACGGCGCGGCGTTCCGCCGTGCGTTCGTGTGGGACGTGACGCTGACCGGCGCCTCGCCGGAAGAAGTCGTCGAGAAAGCCAAGAAGATCACCGCGCCGAAGCCGGGCGGTGTGCGCGTGCACAACGACAACGAACAGTGGGAACCCAAGGCGCCGGACCTGCAGGCGGCGGACTCCGCCGAGGGCGCGCGGCTGTTCCGCAACCAGGTGCTCGGCGGCGCCACGATCCCGGAGCACTGGTACGGCGGCGGCGGCGACGTGAACCGCAGCACCGGCGAAAGCATGAGCGAGCCGACCGAAAAGGTGCTGCTGATGCGCCAGAGCGTGCTGGGCTACATGCTCACCGACATCGGCCGCTACGTGGTGCGCAGCGCCTGGGATGCGCTCGACCGCGAGCTGAAACCGGAAGAGGCCGACCTGCTCGGCACGCTGACCGCGGCCTGGCCGGAGATGACGAACAAGGACATCACGAAGTACGCGGCATCGCTGGGCCAGATCGTCGCCGCCATCGCCGGCCTGCTGACCGAAGGCCTTGTGACCCGTGCAACGGCCTTGCGCCTGGTGACGGCGGTAGCCGAACGCCTGGGCGTGGAGATCGACGTGGACGACGAGCTGGACAAGGCAACCAAGGAGCTGGCCGAGCGCGGCGGCAACGACCTGCTGGGGATGCCGCTGCGCAAGACGCCGCCGGTGCCGCCGCCGGCGCCGGTCGAACCCGACGCCGCCGAGGCGTAAAGGGTGGACGCGGAGGAAGCCGCCCGCCGCTTCGCCGCTGCGGCGAAGGCCGAGACGAAGGCGCTGCCCAAGATCCAGCGCGACGTGCTGGCGGAGATCATCCGCCAGCTGGCGCTGGCCGAGGGCCAGGTGATCGCCATGCTGTCCGCTTCCCCCAGCGAGGCCGCGCAGCGTCGCCTGCGGCAGCTGCAGGTGGAGATCGAGCGGACGATGGAGGACTTCCGCCAGGCGGCCACCACCGCCAGCACGCAGGGCGCCGGCGATGGCTGGCAGGCTGGCATCCGTTCGATCAGCGCGCCGTTCGACGCCGCCGGCGTGTCGGTGCTGGGCGCGCGCATCGACGCCGGCGCGCTGCTGGCCACGCAGAAGTTCATGACCGACCGCATTGCGGACATCAGCCTGCGCGCGCTCAACAAACTCAACGGCGCGCTGGTGCAGCACATCATCGGCGCGGTGCCGCTGGCCGACACGATCACCAGCGTGCAGAAGATCATGGGCGGCGTGCCGCGGGCGCGTGCGATGACGGTGGCGTACACCGAGATCGGCCGCGCGCATTCGATCAGCCAGGGCGAAGCCCTGCAGCACGCCGCGCACGTGGTGCCGAACGTGCGCAAGCGCTGGCTGAAAAGCGGCAAGCTGCACCCGCGCGCGGCGCATGTGGCCGCCCACAACCAGATCCGCCGTCACGACGAGCCTTACGTGGTGGACGGCGAGCAGCTACAGTACCCGCGTGACCCCAACGGCTCGGCCGGCAACACCATCAACTGCGGTTGCCTGTCTGTCCCTGTCGTCGACGGCTCCAGCTTCGGCGCCAGCACCATCCGCATCGGCCCGCAGGGCGGCGTGCACAAGGTGGCCCTGCCGCGCTGACCATCCCTCGCGTTAGTAGCGGCCGCTAAAAGACGGGCCGGCGGCAACACGGCAAATTCATCTCCACACCGCGATTTCGCGCATTCCGCGCTGGCGAACTGGAGATGACGATGCCCCCGCAAAACGATCAGAACAAAGCCGCCGCTGACCAGAAGAAGGCCGCGCCGGAAAAAGCCGCCGCCGACAAGGCCGGCAAGCGCGAGACCTTCGGCGAGGTGAAGGTCATCAGCGAGAGCAAGACGCAGCGCGTCCTGCAGGATGACCGCTTCGTGTGGAAGGAAGCGAAGTGAAGCGCGCCGCGATCCCGGCCGAGGGCATCGTCGGCGAGGCGGCATTGCGCGAGGCGGCCACCACGGAATTCGGCCAGGTTCGCGACCTTCTGCAGGCCGCGCTCAAGCGCAACTACGGCTTGAGCGAGAACGACTGGATCTGCATGGATGCGGTCTATCCCGACCGCGTCGTGATCCAGCGCAATGGCCGGCAGTACCAGTTCACTTACACGATCAGCGACGACAACACCATCACGCTGGGCAATGCCCAGGAGGTGACGATGGAGCCGACGCCGGTCAAGGCCGTTTCGCCTGTACGCGAGGCTGCACCGAACAACCCGACGGCAGTGGCAGCGGCGGGCGGCAGGGTGAGCCCTACCGCCCTGCCGGGCGACGTCTTCCTGGAGGCGATCCAGTCCGGCGCGGCCGACAAGCCGTCGCGCTACCTGGTGCGGGTGATCAAGGCCGGCACCAGCCTCAACAACGTCACGTACCCGCGTGACGTGCTGCGCGAGGCAACGCCGCTGTTCAACGGCGCGCGCGTGTTCGTGAAGTCCGACGCCGAGCACATCAAGGGCGGCGGCAAGGACGTGCGCCAGCTGGTCGGGCGCCTGTCCGACGCCAAGTTCGTCGAGGCCGGCGTGGGCGAGATCCAGGCGGTGCTCGACGTGTTCGAGTCCGCCGACGTCGCGCCGATGCTGCGCGAGGCCGTGGAGCGCGGCATGACCGACCTGTTCGGCCTGTCGATCGACGCCAGCGGCAAGAGCAAGCAAACCGGCAAGTTCCGCGAGGCCACCAAGCTCACCAAGGTGGCCAGCGTGGACTTGATCATCGAGCCCGGCGCCGGCGGGCAACTCATCCGTTTTGTTGAAGCCCACCAGGAGACCGACACCATGCTGCGCGAGCAGATGATCCAGTTCATTGAAGCGCGCGATGTGAAGCGTGCGCAGGCCCTGGCGAATGCCAGCGACGAAGAAGTGCTGACGGCCTACCGCGAAGCGGTGGCGGCCTCGGCCGACCGCAGCTCGGGCACCGGCGACGGCATCACCCGCGAGCAGCTGGTCGAGCACACCCGCATGATCGAGGCGCGCGCCGATGCGCGCGTGGCGATCGCCGAGAGCAAACTGCCGCTCGCCACGCAGGTTCGACTCAACGAACGCTTCCGCGAGGCGGCCAGCTTCACCGCGGCCGACGTGGAAGCGGCGATCAAGGGCGAGCGCGAGTACCTGGGCAAGATCGTCGATGGCGCCAAGGTCACCGGCCTCGGCCAGTTCATCGAGGCCGGCGACGGCCGCGCGGAGAAGATGGCCGCGATGCTGGACGATTTCTTCGACCCGACCAAGCGGGCCATGTCGTTCCGCGAGTGCTATGTCGAGCTGACGGGCGACCGCCAGGTGACCGGCCTGATGCAGAACGTCGACGTCGACCGGCTGCGCGAGGCGGCGGGCGGCGACAAGTTCCGCGAGGCGGTCAGCGCCGCCACGTTCAGCAATATCCTGGGCGACTCGATCACCCGCGCGATGATCCGCGAGTACGGCGCGCTGGAGTCCTACAAGGACTGGCAGTGGCTGTGCGACATCGTGCCGGTGACCGATTTCCGCACGCAGGAGCGCACCCGCCTGGGCGGCTACGGCAACCTGCCGGCGGTGGCCGAGAACGGCCCGTACGCCGCGCTCAGCTCGCCGGGCGACGAGGCTGCCTCGTATGCCGTCACCAAGCGCGGCGGCACCGAGACGATCTCGATGGAGACCATCGCGAACGACGACGTGGGCCTGCTGCGCCGCATCCCCCGTGCGCTGGCCACCGCGGCCGGCCGCACGCTGTACGAGTTCGTCTATGGCTTCCTGGACTCGAACGCGGCGATCTACGACACCGTGGCGCTGTTCCACGCCAGCCACAACAACCTGGGCACCGCCGCGCTCGATGCCACCAGCTTTGCCGCGGCGCGGCTGGCCATGAAGAAGCAGGCCGAGCTGACCAGCGCCAAGCGCCTGGGCATCACGCTGCGCCATCTGGTGATCCCGTCCGACCTGGAAGAGACCGCCTACAACCTGTTCCAGCGCGGCACCAACAACGATGCCACGTTCGTGCAGAGCCGCGTGCCGACCGTGCATGTGGTCGACCACTGGACCGACGCCAACAACTGGTACGCCGCGGCCGATAACGCCGCGGTGCCGCTGATCGAGATGGGCTTCTACGGCAGCCAGGACCCCGAGCTGTTCGTGCAGGACCTGCCCACCCAGGGCTCGCTCTTCAGCAACGACCAGATCAAATACAAGATCCGGCACATCTACAGCGGTGCCGTGCGCGACTTCCGCGGCTTCTACGGCGCCATCGTCGCCTGATCTTGATTCACCCCGTGCGTGCCTGGCCAGGGATGGCCACCTTTTCCTGACGACACCGACCGACCCCGAGCAACCATGTCCCTTGCCGATTACCAGACGCTGGTGGCTGACCTCGTACGCGACAGCGGTCGCGGCGACGTCATCTCCGACGTGCAGCGCGACGCCGCGATCACCGCGGCGCTGGCGCAGTATTCGGCGGACCGGCCGCGCGAGGTGGTGGTTGATGTCGTTTCACCCGGCGGGCAGCGCATCGACGTGCCCGCGGGGTTCACCGCCGACTCGCGCTTGCTGAGCGTGGAGTACCCGGTTGGGCAGATCCCGACCAGTACGCTGCTGCTGGCGGAGATCTCGATCTACAGCGCGCCGACCGGGCGCCAGTTCGACCTGCCGCTGACCCTCGCCGCCGGCGAGGATCTGCGCATCACCTACACCGCCGAGCAGCTGGTCGACACCACCGACGACACCGTGCCGGTGCGCCACCGCCAGGCGGTGGCCAGCCTGGCCGCCAGCTACCTGTGCGCGCAGCTGGCCAGCTACTACGCCACCGAGGGCGAGCCGAGCATCGCCGCCGACACGGTCGACTACAAGACCAAGAGCGACCGCTTCCGCGCGCTCGCGAAAGACCTGGCCGCGGCGTACACCCGCGTGGTCGGCGTGGCGCCCAGCGACCGCACCAAGGGCGCCAGCGTCACCGTGCAGTTGGAGCGCTACGACGCCCTGGGCCACCGCCGCATGTTCCACCCGACCCGCGTCTGGCCGCGCTGATGGACATCGTCGTCGACACGCACCGCGTGACGCAGCTGGCCGACCTGTGGCGGCGCGCGCCGGACATCACCCGCGAAGAGATGCTGCGCACCATCACCGAGTGCGACCTGCTGGTGCAGGGCGAGCTGATGCAGAAGCTGCCGCGCGGCGCGGGCGGCCTGCATGGCGCCGGCGTGGCCGGCACGGTGTTTCGCGAAGAGCACCCGCTGGCCGACAACGTGCTCGGCCTGGTCGCCAGCAAGGAGCCCTATGCCGAATACCTGGAGCTGGGCACCAAACCGCACCGCGTGGGCCCCAACGCGATCGACGCCCTGGTCGACTGGGTGGAGGCCCGCATCGGCCTGCATGACGACGAGGCCGAGGACATGGCCCAGGGCATCGCCTGGAAGATCCGCCATTTCGGCACCGAGGCCAAGCCGGTGTGGCAGCAGACCTACGCGCGCCTGCAGGGCGAGATCAGCGCGAAGTTCGACGCCGGCATCGCGCGCATCGCGGCCCGCCTGACCGGATTGCCCGCATGAGCGCCGCCGATGACATCCGCGCCGCGATCGTCGCGACCATGAACACCGTGCCGAACATCGGCATGGTGCAGGACCGCGAGCGCTACGCGAAAGACATGCCGGGCCTGAAGGCGATGTACCAGGCGCCCGGCCTCGGCCTGCGCGGCTGGTTCGTGCGCCGGCGGCAGATCGTGGAAACCGACCGCATTCAGCCGCGCAGCGTGGAGTACCTGCGCTGGCGCATCCAGGGCGTGATGGCGTTCGACGACGCCAACGCCAGCGAGCTGGTGTTCGACAACCTGATCGAGCAGCTGCGCGACGCGTTCCGCGCCAACGACACGCTGGGCGGCACCGTCGCGCAGTGCGCGCTGGCCGGCGGCCAGGAAGCCGGCCTGCAGCTGGAGGACGCCGGCCCGGTGAGCTTCGCCGGCGTGGTGTGCCACGGCGCCCGCTGCTCCCTCATCACCCAACGTTTTCTCTGACCGCGAGGCAACGAAGCCATGACCACCGAGTACCGCGACGAAACCGGCAAGCTGCTGCGCGTCGACAAGGGCACGCAGCCGGCCAAGGCCGCCACCCCGAAACCCGAACCGGCCGCCGCGCCGGCCGCCCCGGCCGTCGCCCCCGCGTCGACCAAGAAGGAGAAGTAAGCCATGTCCCTGCGCAGCAAATCACTCCTGGTGATCGCGATGGCCGAGCTGATCTACGGCACCGCCGTAGCCGCAGCCGGCAGCGGCGCCATCGTCACCAGCAACGCCAGCTTGAGCCCGCTGGAAGGCAATACCATCAGCCGCAACCTGGACCGCCCCACCTTCGGCAACGACCTGCAGCTGCACGTGGGCGTGCATTGCATGCTGCAGTTCGACGTGGAGCTGGTGGGCAGCGGCACGTTGGGCACCGCGCCCAAGTGGGGCCCGCTGATCAAGGCCTGCGGCGTGAAGGAAACCGTCGTGGCCGCCACCTCGGTGACGTATGCGCCGGACAGCGCGGGCCTGGAGTCGCTCACGTTGTACTTCAACATGGACGGCCAGCAGCACATGCTGACCGGCGCCCGCGGTACGTTCCAGCTGAAGGTGGAGAGCGGCCAGATCCCGCACCTGACCTTCCAGTTCACCGGCATCTACAACACGCCCACCAGCACCGCCGCCCTGGCGCCCACGGGCTGGGCCGGCTTCCAGGTGCCGCAGCCGGTGACGTTCGACAACACCCAGCAGGTCACCGTGCATACGCTGGCCAGCGTGTTCAAGACGTTCGATTTCGACCAGGGCAACGTCGTCACGTACTTCGACAACCCCGGCGAGCAGGAAGTGGTGATCACCGACCGCGAGTCGAAGGGCAGCGTGTCCATCCTTGCCCCGAAGATCTCCGACAAGGATTACTTCACCGCCACCAAGGGCAACACGCTGGGCGACCTGAGCTTCGTCCACGGCACCGGCGTGGTGGACAAGATCACCTTCAGCAGTGCCCAGGCCCAGCTGCTGCAGCCCAAGTACGGCAACGACAGCGACCGCGCCACGCTCGATGCCCAGCTCTCGTTCGTGCCCACCACGGCGGGCGACGACGAGTGGTCGATCGCGCTGGCGGCGTAACCGCCCGGTGATGCGCGGACGTTCGCGCATCGCCTTCCTCTTTCCCGACAGGCCCGCCGCTGATGCAAGGGCGGGCATTTTCTCCACGCAACACCGTTTCACCCCACACAAGGAACCGCACACATGAGCCTCAAGCTGAAAAAGATCGACACGTTCAAGGCCCGCGTCTACGTGACCCTGCTCACCAGCGACGCCGACCGCAACCAGGACGCCTCGTTCGTCGCCGAGTACAAGCACCTCAACCGCACCCAGTTCGACGAGCTCGTCGCGCGCAAGCCTTCCGACGCCGAGGTACTGGACGAAGTGTTGGTGGGCGTGGCCGAAGTGACCAACGGCGACGGCAGTCCGATGGCGTTCGCCGAGGCGCGCGAGGCGATCAAGGGCGAACTGGCCTACGCCGGCGCCACCGTGCGCACCTTCTTCGAGACGCTGGGCGGAGCCGGCGCAAAAAACTCCAGTCGGTCGCGCTAGCGCTCAGCGCGGGCGGGACCGTAGGTGACGACGAAGGCATCACCCTGGCCGAACAGCTGCGACAAGCCGGGGCGCCTGCCGAAGCGGTGGCGGAAGCCGAAACGGCGACCGTCACCCGCAGCGAGATCGAGGTGCTGGCCGACAACTGGACCACGGTCAGCGTGTATGGCGATTGCCAACTCACGTTTGTTGGCGGGGCTGGTGGTGCGGTGTGCATGGGCGTGGCGGCGCTGGAAGTGGAAGCCGCCATGCGCACGCGGCGGCTGCCACGAAACGAAAGGCAGCAGGTGGCCGCGGGCGTACAGCTGATGGGCCGCGCCGCCGCCGCCGCGATCAACGCCAAGGTCAACGCCGCGGCGGCATCACGACGATAGGCCCAGCATGGCAACCAACTACACCGTAGGCATCCGCTTCACCGGCAACGCCAGCTCGCTGAACCAGGCGACGCGGGAAGCGGCTGCCGGCGAGCGCGAGGTGGGCCGGGCTGGACAAGAAGCCGGGGCCACCGCCTCGCGTGGCCTGCAGCCGATCGAGAGCGCGCTCGACCGGATCTCGCGTACCGCCGCCACCACGCTCGGCGCATTGGTCGGCGGTGCTGCCCTGGTGCAGGTCGGCAACGGTCTGCGGCGGTTCGCGGACGAGTACGCCAACATCGGCGCGCAGATGCGCCAGGCATCCGACGACACGGTGAGCTTCTCCCGTGCGCAGGATGTGGCGTTCGGCATTGCGCAGCGCACGTCGTCGTCACTGGCCACCACGGCCGACCTGGCATCCAAGCTCACGCGATCGCTGCGGGGCATGGGCGTGGAAGGCGCCACCGCCTTCGAGCGCGCGGCCGGGCTGACCGAGAGCATCCAGCAGGCGATCGCGCTATCGCACGTGTCGGCCGATGCCGGCAACGCGGCGGTCATCCAGTTAACCCAGGGCCTCGCCAGCGGCGTGTTGCGCGGCGACGAGCTCAACAGCGTGTTGGAACAGACGCCACGGCTCGCCCAGGCGATCGCGGACGGCATGGGCGTCACCATTGGCCAGTTGCGCGCGCTGGGCGCCGAGGGGAAGATCACGGCACAGGCGGTGATCGACTCGCTGCAGGGCCAGGCCGGTGCACTGCGCACTGAGTTCGCCGACCTGCCACTGACCATCGAGCGCAGCTGGACCATGCTGCGCAACTCGGTGGAACGCTACGTGGGCCAGGCCGACCAGGCCAGCGGCGCCTCGCGCTTGATCGCCCGTGGCATCGCCGAGATCGCGCAGCACATCGACGTGCTGGTGGTCGGCATCGAGGCGGTCGGCGCGGCCACGGCGCTGAACTTCGGCATGAAGGCGCTATCCGCGATCGCCGGCTACGGCAAGCGGATCTCCGACCTGGCACTGGCCAAGGTGCAAGCGGTCAACGCGGATCGCGCCGAGGCAGCGGCCGCGCTCGATGCCGCCAAGGCGCGTTCGGTGGAGGTCGCCGCGACGCTGGCTGCCGTGCGCGAAACGCAAGCGCTACAAGCCGCCAAGCTGCAGGCAGCGCAGGCCGACGTGGTGCTGGCACAGCGCCACCTGGACGCAGCCAAGGCCGCCGGCGTACTCAGCTTCGCCCAGCGCGAGCAGCGCATCGCCACGGACAACCTGAGCGCAGCGCAGCTGCGGCAGTCCGCGGCGATGAACGAACTGGCCATGCTGGGCCGGCAGCAAGCCGGCGTGCAGGCCACGCTGGCGACCGCCGCCACCGCGCAGATCGCCGCGCAGGCGCGCGTGGCCAGCGCCATGTCGCTCACCGGCCTGGCCATGTCCGGCCTGCAGAAGGTCGGCAGCACGCTGCTGGCGCTGATGGGTGGCTGGCCAGGTGTGGTGCTGGCAGCTGCCGCGGCCGTCGTGTACCTGGCTACGCGGCAGACCGAAGCCGAGGCAGCAGCCAGCAAACTGATCGACACGTCGAACCAGCTGGCGGATGCACACGGCCGGGTGACCCAGGCGGCGCTCGACGAGGCCAAGGCCCAGTTGGATGCGCAACGTGCAGCGCTGGCCACCGCGCAGGCGCACCTGAAGTCGCTGGAAGCCGGACACGCCGCGATGACCGGCGCGCAGAACTTCGACACGATGGCCGTCGCGGCGGCCAACGCGGCGCACGATGTGGAGGTGTTGCGCGATGCCACCGGCCGACTTGCCGAGCAGATCAATCAGAGCATCGTAGCCAAGGCGTTCCAGGAGAATCTGGATTTCCTTGCCCAGGGCGCGCGCGACGAAGCCGCCGGCTTCGACCAGCTGCGCAGCTCGCTGAAAGAACAGAACGCCGAGCTGGAAAAGCAGGTCGCCACATACGGCAAGGGCAAGGCTGCGCAGCTCGAATACGCCAAATCGCTGGCGATCGCCGCCGAGCAGGCCAAGGGCGACAACAACGTCAGCAAGGCGCGCATCGCCACGCTGGAGTCGTTGTATGCGCCGCTGATCGAAAACGCCAAGCGGCTGGACGAATTGACCGCAGCGAGCAAACGGCATACCGGCACCACGAAGGAAGAAACCGCCGCGCGGCGTGCCGCGGCCGATGCCGCGCGGGAACTTGCACGCGCCTACGACGACATCGCCAACCGCAGTGCTTCGCTCGACGAGCAGAACCAGCAGTTGCGCGACAAGCTCGCCGGTCTGAGCGATCAGCAGATTGCCTACAACGCAGCCATCCGCGACACGGCACAGGCCTACGCCGGGTGGATCCGCGCCGGCGTGCCGGTCACCAAGGCGCAGCAGGATCTGCGGGCCGAGTACGACAAGCTCAACGAACGCCTGCGGCTGAAGAACCAGCTTGACGCTGAAGACCTCAAGAACACGCCGAACAAGGTCCGCAGCTACGAAACCCAGACCAGCGCGGCCGAGCGCTATTACCAGGTGATCGAGCAAGGCGCGAAAACCGCGGCGGACGCGATCGGCAACTACTTCGTGCGCAACGTGCGCAGCGTCAAGGATCTGTGGCGCGGCCTGGTCGACGCCGCCAAGAACGTGGTGGCGCAGATCATCAGCACGTGGCTGCAGCTGCGCGTGCTGCAGCCGATGCTGGCCGGCATCTTCGGCGGCGGCTATGGCGGCGGCCTGATCGGCCTGGCTGGTTCGATGATCGGTTCCGGCGGCGGTGGTGGATCCGGCGGCGGCACTGGCGGTGGCAGTGACGCTGGCGGTATTGGCGGCGGCAGCACATCCAGCGGCTACGCCAGCTACCTGCAGAACGGCGTGCAGTCTTACAAGGCCTACCAGTGGGCGTCGCGCGGCGGACTGTGGGGGAGCAGCCTTGCTGGCGGTGCTGGCAACGTGGGCAGTGTCGGCGTGCAGGGCATGACTTACGGCGTCAACGGCGCTGGCGGCGGTACCGCGGTTGCATTCAATCCCTACGCCACCAGCTATGCGCCCGCGGGTGGAACTTTCAGCGTCGGTGGATACAGCGCGCCGTACGCCAGTGCGGCCGGCGGCCTGCTCGGCGCCTACTACGGCAGCAAGCAAGGCAGCGGCGGCTTCAGCACGGCCGCGTCGACGGTGAGCTACGGCGCGCTGGGCGCGGGCATTGCCGGCACGGCGGCGGGCGTGGCCGGCGGCGCGTCGCTGGGTGCGGCGGCGGGCGGCGCGTTCGGCACGGCGGCGGCGGGCATGAGCTGGGTGCCGGTGGTGGGCTGGATCCTCGCCGCCATCGCCGCGATCGACGCGATCAGCGGCGGCAAGGTCTTCGGCACGAAGTACCAGGCCACGCAGGGCCAGACGTACCTGAACCTTGGGCCGGATGGCGGCAACGCCACCGCGGTGCTGACGGAGAAACGCCAGGGCGCGCTGTTCAGCGGCGCGAAGTGGCGCACGCGGCAGATCGAGGCATCGGCCGAGGCGCAGAAGGCCGCCGACGCGCTGTACGACAGCATCAGCAAGACGATGGTCCAGGGCGCGCAGAAGCTCGGCATCGACGTGCCGTCGATGATTACCGCGCAGCTGCAAGTGCAGGCCAACTACAGCAAGGGCAAGGTGAAGTCGACCGATTACATGGTCAATTACCTGGGCCAGACCTGGAAGGAAGCCACCGCGGAAGCGGCGGCCAAGCGCATCGGCGCCGAGGCGCTGGTGAAGGTGGTGGAGACCAGCGCGGGGAGCGTTGCGCAGTCGATCGCGCAGCAGTTCCGCGATTCTGCCGACCTGCTGGCCGATGGCGCGGCCACGATGCTGGCCGCGCAGGCCGACATCGTCAAGGGCAATAGCCTGGTGGCGCTGGGCAGCACCGCCACGCTGGCGCAGGTCACCGCGTTCGTGCAGCGCATGCAGGCCGACGGCGAGGCGCTGGCGGATACCTACCAGCGCCTGGCGCAGGCCAGCGCGCAGTACCTGCAGTTCGTGGGCCAGTTCGCGCCGGCCAGTACGGGCTTCGGCGCTTCGCTGGGCGCCATCGCCAAGCAGATGCAGGCCAACATCGACCAGGCCAACGCGCTGGCGCAGGCGGCGGGGCTGCAGCATGCGCGCGAGGAAGACCTGGCCAACATCCACCAGTTCGCCGCGCAGCAGGCGGCGGCGGCGATCGCCCAGCTCAGCAGCGCGGCGCAGGACTTGGCGGCCAGGCTCTACAACGTGACCGGCAACAGCCTCGCCGCGGTGAGCGCCCAGCTCGACAAGCTGCAGGGCAAGACGCAGAGCGCGCTGCAGCTGGCCATCGGCGACAAGTCGCCGCTGGGCGAGAAGGAGAAGCTGGACCTTGCCCTGCAGGGCTTGAGGTCCGGCCTCACCAGCGCGGACGACGTGCTGGGCCTCGGCCGCCAGCTCTATGCCAGCAGCGCCGACTACACCGGCCTGTACAACAAGGTGCAGGAGATCCTCGGCCTGCCCGGCGCGGGCGGGCAGCAGAGCCTGCAGGACGCCATCGGCCAGTACACCGGCCTGTACGCGCAGCAGCAGCAGCTGCAGCAGCAGGCCGCGGCCATGTCGCGCTTCACCGACGCGAAGACGCTGGCGCAGTACGTGGCGGACATCTCCACAACGCACGGCATCGGCTACGCCGAGGCGGCCAGCGGGCTGGGCTTCAACCTCAGCGACCTGGCGAAGGATCTCGGCGTGACCAACCTCGCCGGCTACCTGGACAGCCTGAAGCTGGCCGACATCCCCGGCACCACGATGGACGCCAGCGCCAGCATCGTCACCGCCATCCAGCAGCTGGGCCGCGACCTGATCCAGACGCTCACCGGCGGACCGATCACGTCCGCGACGGTCACCAACGCCACGCCGATCGCCTCCAACGACCCGCAGGTGATCGCGCTGCTGGCGTCCATCAATGAGCGCCTGGCCAACATCGAGGGCAGCAGCAACACCACCGCCAGCACGAACACGCAGATGGCGAAGCAAGGCCTCACCGACGCGCTGCGCACGATCGCCGGCAGCCGTCGCGACGGGTTGAGCAACCTATGACCCGCCGCATCATCCTGGTGGACATCGGCGCCGGCCTTACCCTGCGCGGCCTGCTGCCCAGCGTCACGCTGTTCGGCACCTACAGCGCCGCGCTGAAGGCCGCCGGCGGCCAGCCGCCGTACACCTACACCGTGAGCGCGGGCGCGCTGCCGGTCGGCCTCTACCTGGACAGCGCCACCGGCATCATCAGCGGCACCGCCAGCGCCGCCGGCGTGGCCGCCTTCACCGTGCGCGCCACAGACATCAGCGGCGCCTTCGTGGACCGCGCGTTCGCCATCAGCGTGATCGCCGAGCCGCTGACCCTGGCCGGCGATGCGCCGAACGGCACCACCGGCACGGCCTACGCCTACGCCTACACCACCGCCGGTGGCGTGCCTCCGTACAGCTACGCCATCGTGGCCGGCGCGCTGCCCGCCGGCGTCACGCTCAACGCCAGCACCGGCGCGCTCAGCGGCACGCCCACCAGTGGCGGCGCGCTGGGCTGGACAGTGCGCGTCACCGACGCCGTGGGCACCACCTTCGACCTCGCGGACTCGGCCAGCTTCGCGTACACCACGCTGGCGCTCGCCGGCGCCTACGCCGCCGCCACCGTCGGCACCACCTACAGCAGCGACCTCACCATCAGCGGCGGCAACGGCGTCTACAGCAACCCGCGCGTCACCGTGGGCACGCTGCCGGCCGGGCTGGCGCTCAGCATCGTCGACGGCAAGCTGCGGCTCAGCGGCACGCCCACCGCGGCAGCCACCAGCAACTTCACCGTGGCCGTGGATTCCGGCGATGGGCAGACGGCGACGAGTGATCAAAGTGTCGCTGTTACGACCTCCACTGTGTCTTCCCTCTTGCATTTTGATGGAAATAATGGCGACCTGGTTTTTGTTGACGAGAAGGACAACACCTGGACGCCATATGGTTCGACGGTAGCCCTTAGCACAACGCAAAGGAAGTTCGGTAACACGAGCGCTCTTTTCAGCGGCTCCGGCCACCTGAATATGGGCCTCTCGGAAGCTTTCGACTTCGGTACTGCGCCGTTTGCCATCGCGATGTGGTTATTCCCCCTGACGCTGCCCAGCGTCGCTACTCCGATCAGCAAGTGGGCCTCTAACAGCAATGCCTCATTCCGATTGCTTATTCTCAACACGGGTGTGATTCGGTTCGATTATCTAGAGGGGGGTGCCGTCGCATCGGTGGCCAGTGCGGCGGGCGTGATTACGGCCGGCAGTTTCCAGCACGTCGAGGTTGACTACGACGGCGCCACGTTCCGATTGTTCGTCAACGGTATTGTGTGCGCTTCTCGCGCCTACACCGGCGGTATCACCGCGTCGCCTACCGCGCCCGTCGTCCTCGGGATGAATTTCGATCAGTCCACTTGGTTTTACAACGGCTACATGGATGAATTTTTGGCGGTCAAGGGTAACGCGTTGCACACCAGCAACTTCACGCCGCCGACGTCGCCCTATCTCCCATGACGCCACGCTACGCCATCTTCGACGCCACCCGCCTCGGCGCCTTGCTTGAGCTTGAGCAATCCGGCACGCAGCTCGCCGTGAACGCCGTCGCCGACATCAACCGCACCGCGCTGGCGCTGCAGCCGCAGTCGGTGGGCCGCTGGTACGCCGAGCTGCTGGTGTACGGCTCCGGCACGTTGCTGGCCAGCCTCGGCGTGGCCACCACGGCCGCCTCGCTGGCCACGTATGCCGGCGGCGACGCCAACGGCTACGGCTACCGCCTCGACCTCGGCCAGATCCACAATGCCGGCGCCAGCGTGGCCGCCGTCGCCGCGGGCGCGAAGGGCGACGTGATCGGCGTGCTGCTGGACCTCACGACGACGCAGCCCACGGTCAGCTGGTATCGCAACGGCCTGCTGCTGGCCAGCGCCAACCTGCCGAGCACCGGCCCCTGGGCGCTGGCCGCCAGCCTCGGCGGCAGCGAGGCGTACGGCCTGCGCTGCTTCCTCAATGCCGGCCAGCGCGCGTTCGAGTACGCGCCGCCGGGCGTGGATGGCTGGTACGAGCCGCCGCAGTCCATCCGCGGCCTGCGCCTGGCAAGCGAGGACTGGCTGGCCGCGCCCACCGACACCGCACCGAACGCCCGCTACCAGGGCCTGCTCGCCGGCGACAACAGCGAGCTGCGCGCGGTGCGCTCGCTGGACTTCTGGCCGTGGGCGCGCGGGGTGCAGACGGGCGCGATGATGCTCACCGCCTACGACGTCGATGGCGTCTTCAGCGAGGTGCTGGCCAGCGACGCGCGCGACCTGCCGGTGAGCATCGGCGCCATCGACGCCGGGCAGACCTACGCCGACCGCGTGAGCCTGTTCCGCGCCGTGGTCGACAGCGTGAGCGCGGTGGACGACCTCACCGTCAAGCTCACCTGCCGCGACCCGCTGGGCCTGCTGGGCGTGCCGCTGCAGCGCGCGCTGATTCGCCCCGACGCCGAGCCCGCCGCCGCCAACACCCCGCGCCCCATCGTGCTGGGCGCCTGCCGCAACGTGCCGGCCGTGCTCACCGACGCCGCCGCGCTGCGCTACGTGGTCACCGACGCGCCCGTGCTTGGCATCGGCTATGTGCGCGACAGCGGCTACCCGCTGAACCCTGCGGCCGCGCCGCCGGATTTCGTGCTGGACGCGACGAAAACCGCGCTGGTGCTGCACGCCTCGCCGCAGGGCAAGGTGACGGCGGATCTGTCGAGCGTGGGCGGCGACCAGCTGCCGTCGCCCAGCACGGACGTGCTGGGCGGTGCCGGCGCGCCGTTCACCGGCGCCGACGGCGCGCCGCCGACCGGCTTCGACGACGTGGGCGGCGACCTGGCACAGGCGACGCCGATAATGAATTCCGGCGTGCTGGAATTCCCGCTGATCCAGGCGCAGCCGACGATCTACGCGCGCGTGCCGATCTGGCTGGACGCCGTGACCGGCGCCGTGGTGTTGCGCATCAGCTTCCTCGATGCGAACGGCGTGGTGATCCGCTCTACCGACAGCCCGCAGGTGACCGGCACGCAGCCGTGGGCATATTACGATGTGATCGACACGTCGCCCGCGGCTGGCATCACCGCGCGCGTGGAGGTAGTACCGATCAACCACACGGCAGGCACGGTGCGCGTGGGGCTGATCGAGGCCAGCTACGTCAAATATGGCGATCACACGGTGATCGGCCTTACCAACGGATCGTTCGAGGATCCAACGCCGCTCAGCGGCTGGCATGCGCTGAACGGCGACGACGCGAACTGGAGCGTGGAGGCCGGCTGGTCGGCGGATGGCAGCAAGGCCGCGGTGTACCTGGGCGGCGGCCTTTCGCAGCTGGCCAGCGACGGCGTGGCACCGGTGACGCCGGGCCAGCGCATCCGCGCGAGCTGCCGCATCAGCCTCAACAAGCCGGACGGCTCCAATCCTGCGGGGCAGCTGATCATCGCGTGGCTGGATTTGGCGAACAACGACCTGCCGAACCCGGCGCTAAGCCCAGTGATCTGGAAGGGTGACCAGGGCAAGTACGATCTGGTGTCGGTGGCCGGTACGGTGCCGACTGGCGCGGCCTATGCGCAGGTTCGACTGGGCGCGAACAACGACAACCCGCCGCACGCGGGCGACAGCAGCCACCCCGGCCAGGCCCGCCCGCGCTTCGACGCCGTGCAATGGGATTTCGTGCTGGAGCCGACCACCGGCGCGCGCATCCCGATCACGCTGGATGACTACACCACGGCCAGCGGCTGGCAGGTTGGGGCCGGCTGGACGCTGCAGCCGCCTGGCCCGAACGGCTACGGCGGCGGTGCGTACGCGGAACACGCGCCCGGCGGCAGCGGCGCCAATGCGCCCCTGGCATCGACGCGGCAGCTTGGTGTGCGGCAGGCGATTGCCTACGCCGGCTGGGTCGGCATCTCGGCGGTGAAGTTCGGCGCGGGCAAGAGCTACAAGGTGCAGATCACCATCCCCGAGCTGCCGGATGACGGCTCGACCTATGTGGGCGTGGCCACCGGCACCACCATCGACAGCATGCTGGCCAGCTGGAACAAGGCCGGCACGTACGAGGTGACCATCACCAACCACGACGGCGTCGACCACCCGCTGTACCTGCTGTCGATCCCGCTCAGCGCCGGCGGCAGCATCGTGCCGGTGGCGCCCACGGTGTCGTCGTATGCGGTGATGGCTTACGACGACACCTACAACCCGGACCCGATCAGCACGGTGCCGGCGACGCTGCAGGCCATCTCGCTGGCCGACTACCTGCACCAGGTGCTGGACGTGCGCGCCGCCGACGTTGGCGTTGCATGGTCGCTGGCCGACGCGCAGGCCATCGACACGGCCACCGGCTACGCCGGCATCGGCGTGTACCTGGGCGGCGGTGAGACCATCGCGCAGGCGCTGGACGTGGCGCTGGCCAGCTACACGGCCTTCAAGTGGTGCGACGGCGCTGGCAATATCCGCTTCACCCGGATGATCGCGCCGGAATCCGTAGCCATCGGCGCCCGCGCCGGCACCATCGACATCAATGCGATGGACGGCGACCTGGTACCCGCGCTGGACACCGCGCCGGGCCTGACCACGCAGATGGGCGTGCGCCGCAACTGGGCCAGCCTGAGCGACGGCGACCTGGTGGCCGCCTCGACGAACTTCCCGCTGGCCGTGCGGCAGTCGATGCTGCGGCAGTTCCAGCAGACCGCCAGCAGCGCGCAACCGCTGGCCGGCGCGTACCGACACGCGCTGTACGCCGCGCCGGTGGCATCGTGCTTCGACCAGGTTGCCGATGGCCAGGCCGAGATCGACCGCATCTGCGCCATCTATGCGCAGCCGCGCTGGTTCTATGCATGCACCGTGTTCCTCGATGCACTGCCGGCGCTGGACCTCGGACAGGTGTGGACGCTGGTCTATCCGAAGTACGGGCTGGACGCCGGCAAGCCGGTGATGGTCATCGACTACCAGCCGGACCTGCTGGCCGGCACCGCCAACATCATCCTGTGGGGCTGACATGCTGATCTCCTACAACCGCCCGAGCATCGCCTGGAGCCTCATCGGCGCCGGCGCCGCGTGGCTCAGCGACGATGCGGGCGCTGCCCTCACCAACGGCCGCCCGGCCGCCGTCTCGCGCCTGCAATGGCTCAGCGGCGCGCAGAGCACCGCCAGCATCCTCACGCTGCGCGGGGTGTGGGGCACCGCCTTCGCCCCGCGCGTGCTAGCCCTGCTGGGCCTCACGCTGCCGGTGGGCACGCTGATCACGCTGGCGTTCCGCCGCGCCGCCGACGCCGGCTACACCTACCAGGCCGACGTGGCCCAGCAGCGCGTCGTGCAGCTGCCCGACGGCTCCCGCTGCGCGTGGTTCGTGCTGGCGGACGGGCTGGATCCGGTGATCGGCGTGGAGTTCCGCCTGCACAACGACGTCAACGGCGCCGCCTCGATCGCGGCGGACAGCGCTTTCGACGTGGGCGAGGCATGGGTGGGGCAGACGGTGGAGATCCCGCACGAAGCCGGCTGGGCGCGCGGCCTGGTGGACCCGACGCGTGTGCAGCGGTCCTACGGCGGCCAAACGTTCGGCCGCGCCCGCCGCAGCTGGCGCACGCTCAAGGCACGCTTCGCCCCAGCCGACGCGATCGAGGTCAACGGCAACGGCCTGGCGGCTGGCTCAGACTGGGAACAGGTCGAGGCTGCGTTGCTGTCTGGCTCGCCATGCGCGGTCCTGCCTCGCTGGCGCGACCAAACCCCCGATTACCTGCAGCGCACGGCGCTGTTCGCGATCGCCGTCCAGCAAGGCGACGTCCAGCACGCCGCCGGCAGCCTGTACGGCCGCGACTATTCGTTTGAGGAAGTTCCAGCCGCCGCAGCCTGATCCATCGCTTGCAGAGCGCGGCATTCCGTTTCACGCTGCGAAAATTCCGGCGACGGCATTTATCAAGCGATATGGCGGCGAATTATCAAGGCGCGCGTTACAAAGAGAAAGTAGCTCGGCTGCCGCAGGCAGACGAAAGCTCTTACTCTGAAGTTCCGGTGCACCGAACAAGGGCATCGCGCGCAAGCGCGCTCCTACAAGGGCTTACGCGGCGGGGTACTTGTCTTTGGCGGCATGGCGGCGACATGAGGGAAGGAAAAGGTGTCGCCATTTCGCCGTCCGTAGTCAATAGGCCCGCACTTGCTCTTCCCCGGTGATCCCGAAGAGTGAGTGCCCGTCTTGCCGCTGACCACCCGCCGTTGTGTTTCATGCGGCGCCAAGATCGCGCCAGTCA